>Ga0210385_10000005_pt1 | contig 847636 bp, 714 predicted proteins | sample IncBWH26OmetaG_FD_160107 | JGI IMG/M metagenome (GOLD analysis project Ga0210385, IMG submission 160107) | Forest soil microbial communities from Barre Woods Harvard Forest LTER site, Petersham, Massachusetts, United States - Inc-BW-H-26-O ...
GTTCAAAAATCCGGGCTTTAGCCCCTGAGGCAAGCGGCATGATCTCAATCTGGTTTTTTATCGGCATCGCGCTGGCGGTCAACGGAGCCCTGATCCTGGCAGCAGGAATCTACCAACTGGTGAATCCGCCGGTGAACCCCGCAGTAGTCTTGTTCGCCCTCCACGCCAACGTCTGGTGGGGCGCTGCCTTACTGCTCTTCGGCCTCATCTACTGCTTCAAATTCACGCCGAAACGATCCTCTTGACGCGATCTATCATCGCAATGATCACTTGTTTTGCTGTGGCAACGGCGGTGGCGCAACCGACATTTTCGACGCGAGCGGCTCATCCCCCTTCTGGTGCAGTTCGCGGACTTTGGCAAACTCTTTCTGCGACTCTGCCGCATTTCCCATCGCCTGATAAGCGCGTCCCAGGCGATAGTGCGCATCGGGCTGTGCAGGGTCCAATTCCACCGCGCGGCGAAGCGCAGTTATTGCTTCCGGATATTTTTGTTGCTGCGTGAGGGCTGCGCCCAGATCGATAAAAGCGAAGCGCATATCATCTTTCGCGTGCACCGCCTTCTCAAGCAGAGTGAGAGCCTGATCCAGATTCGTCCGCTTGAACTCAATATCACCCAGGTAGCCGAGAGATTGCGGATGATTTGGATCAATCGCTAGCGCGCTTTCGAACTCACGCATCGCATCGTCGTATTGGTGCGACTTCCAATAGAGATAGCCGAGGCCGAAGTGCACGTTCGCTTCTTTCGGCGCAGCTTTCGCGGCAGACTCAAACTCCGCGATTGCCTCCGGAGTTCTTCCCAGGCCATCCAGCGCTTCTCCGGTTAACATGTGCGCCGCTGCGGAATCCGGGTTCTGTTGCACAATCTGCCGGAATTCGTTCAAGGCACAGGTGTACTTCTTTGCCCAAAGGCAGCTCTGCGCCAGCACGTTGTGCAATTCAGAATTATTTGGATCGGATTTCGCCGCCACTTCAAGATACTTGCTCGCCTCGGCATACCGCTTGGCTCCGTAGCAGCTAAGGCCCAGCAGCGTGGCTGCCTGCAAATTATGTGGATTGGCAGCCAACGCAACCCGAAATGGAGCGATTGCTTCCGTAAAGTGTCCCTGCTTGAACTCCGCCAGTCCCAAATTCAATTGCACTCCCGGCAACTTGGGATTCAATCTAAGCGCCTTTTCGTAAGCCAAAGCCGCTTCCTGATAGTTCTCTTCTTTCGAGAGCGCAACTCCAAGGCTCGCAAAGGCAGCGGCATCCTGTGGATTTTTTTCGGTAACTGCCCGCCATGCCTGGGCAGCCTCGCCCCATTTCCCCTGCTGTTCGAGAGCGAGCGCATCTGCTGGGCTGGGCGATTGAGCAATTGCGAGCCGCGGGAGCAAACTAAATAAGACAACCGCGATCAACCCAAGATATCTGTTCTTCATCGCTGGATCCAACATACTTGAGACAGCAGAACCTAGTTTAACGATGGCCGCCGCTGATCATCTTACTTTTCGCCCGTGCGCATTTAAAAAATTAGCCCCGCTCGCGGGAACGAGCGGGGCTAAAGCGAACTTACAAGCAACAACGTTAGAAAATGATCTTCAATCCGAGCTGGAATTCCCTCGGATCAAAGGCTGCGGTGACGGAGCCAAAGTTGCTCGCACCTTGATTGATGCTGATGCCTCCGTTGTTGATGTCGCCCTTGAACTGCGTATGGTTCCAGGTGTTGAAAGTTTCCGCACGGAACTCGATGCGGCTGCCGCGCTCCGCGCTGATCACGAAGTTCTTCAACAGAGCCAGGTTCCAATCGTCACGACCGGGGCCACGCAACGCATCAAAGCCCAGATTTCCGTAAGTGCCAGGCGCCGGCGCGGAGAAGGCCGCAGGATTGAACCATTGGCCCGCGTTCTTGGGATAGCTGATCGATCCGCTTACATCCGGGCGATCACCCTGTTGAGTGGAAGTGCCATCGTTCGGGATGACACTGGCCACGGTACTGCCGCTTACTCCAAGGTTGAGCGGCGCTCCCGATTCCATGGTCACGATTCCCGACAACGCCCATCCTCCCACCGTGCCCCGCAAAAGGTGGTTGTCGCTATTCTTCAAGAACGGGATTTGATAAACAAAGTTGACGAAGGCGACATTCGTGCGGTCAAACAGCGATGGCCCGAAATCGTATCTCCATCCCACGTAGGGGTTGGTGACGTTGTTGAGATCGCCGCCGCTCCCGTTGCTGTCGGTTGCATCCATGGCGCGCGATAGCGTGTAGCCGAACTGGAGTTGCAGGTCGTTGTGCACGTTCGCATGCAAGTCAACTTGCAGCGAATTGTAGTGGGCATTGGCGCCGTCTACAGACAGACGGATGCCGCCGTAACCTTGATACCCGTAGAGCTGATTGATACCACTGCCACCCGAAGCCACCAGCGCCGGCAGATCGGCCGCTGGTGGAAGGTTGATCTCCTGGTAGTAGTTTTCATGCCGTCCCTGGCTGCCAACGTAGGAGAGTGAAATCACCGATCGGTTGTTCAAAGCCTGCTGCACGCCAAGGCTGTATTGATAGCTGGTGGGTGGTTTGTAGTTGGTCGCAATGCCGGTGATGCCTACTGGCAGGATCGGCAAAGCGGCGGCAGTGATAGTGGCGCCGCTGGTTACGTTGAGTCCGGGATTCGAGAGAGAGACATTGTGCACCGTTGGGCTGGCGTCGAATGGGGTGTTGGTCGCTCCGTTATACATATCGTTGCCCTGAATGCGGTCGTACATGATGCCAAAGCCGCCACGGAGTACAGTCTTGCCTTGACCTGTTAGATCGTAGGCGAAACCGACGCGCGGGCCGAAAGCCGGCCAGTAGTTATTCGTCAACCCCTTGGGGATTCCATTTACACCGCCGATGCCGATACCGTTCTCATAGAACGACAAGCCAGCCAGGATCGGGTTGGGGCTGCCGCCCAGTCCCGGGCTCGCGGCCGCGCAACCTGGATCGGCAGCGCTGCTGCAAATATTGCCTGCCGTGTCGAAGGTTGCAGCATTCGCAGGGTTGTATAGATTGGGATAGAAGTTGGCTGATTGATGGTTAGCTTCGTAGGTATGTGGAGCGCCATCCCAACGCAGCCCGAGGTTAAGAGTGAGGCGGTGAGTGGCGCGCCAGTTGTCCTGCACGTATGCGGCATAGGAAACGTTATTCCAGTGGCCGCTGGACTTAACGGCGTCTTCTTCATACTGCTGCGCGTAACCGAGCAGGAAGTCGGCAAAATCGTTGCCGGTAAAGTTGCCGTTGAAGTTGAAATTACCTTCCGTGTTGGCGAAGTAATCTTGAACCTTCTTGTAAAGCGCCCAGCTAAATCCGAATTTCAACTGATGCGCGCCCTTGGTCCAGGAGAGATCATCACGCAGTTGATAATCGTTCGCTGCGTTGTTCCACGGTGTCCAATTCGCGGTGTAATCGGTTCCGGTGCTGCCGTTGAGGTTGATGGAGGGAATCCGGTTATCGACATTGGGGCCGGTAAACAGCCGGTTAAAGGTAAATCCAGAGGGCGCCGTGAATACTCCCTGAGGAATAATGTGGATGCGGTTGCCATTGTAGTTAAAAGCGGCTTCATTCAACAGCGAAGGGCTGATCACGTACGTGGTGTGTATAACCGCGCTGTACGAAGGATTGCCGAACACATCGCTAATGGTGGGGACGTTGTCGCCACTCCACTGCGTGGTGCCGTAAGTCTGCGAAACCTGTTCGGAAACCCAGTGTCCGAACACGGAAAACTTATCGGTAAATTGATGGTCGATGCGGGCAATCTCTTCACGCACATTCGTCGGCGAGTTGTTGCCGCCGATGAACTGCTGGCCGCTGGTGGGACCGGGGAAAATCCCAGCCTTAAGAAGAGCCTGAGCGTTTCCATCGAGAAGGCCGCCGGGAATAGACGAAGCGGGGAAGGGTGCAAATATTGGGTTTAGAGCCGCAGTCGTTTTAGTGTTTACCGCGCACGATCCGCTCGCGTCAGGCGTACTAAAGGTGGTGATACCGGCCGTCGCAAAAGCGGCTTGCTGCGCGGTGGAGAGCTGATTTGCACAAGGGACGTGCAAGCCGGAATTCGGTATCGCAGCCCCGGTCGAATCGAGTGAGTTAGCAGGTAGATTTGCGGCAAAATCGCCACCATACGTGCTGGTGTATGGAACCGTCTGGTTGGTCAACCCGCCCTGCACCAGGCTGCGCCACTCCATGTTGTAGAAGAAGAAGGTCGGATGGCTCTTGAACAAAGGAACCTGGCCGCCGCCATTGAAGCCGTAAACATTGAACCGCAATTCGGCGACTTTGTTGGGAGCGGGATTGAAGTAGTTGCGCGCATCGAGGGCGTCGTTACGGTCGAACTCCCAGGCGGAAGCATGGAAGGTTTTTGTTCCGGATTTCACAACGGTCGTAATCATCGCCGCTCCGGCGAGGCCGTATTCCGCGCTGTAATTCGAGGTCAGGTCGCGAAATTCGGCGATGGCATCCATCGAAGGCATGACACTGGCGCTGCTGCCGCCGCGATCCAGGTTTTCCGAGCCATCGAGCAGTTGCAGATTATGTCCGGCGCGTTGGCCGTTGACGCTCACATTGCTGTCGCCGCTTACCGGCGTTGGGATCACAAGATCGCCCTGAAGGCTGGAAGCTCCCGGAGTAAGCGAATAAAGCGAATACACGCTTCGGCCATTGACGCCGAGTTCGGCCACCTGTTGGCCGGTGATTACAGTGCTCACGTCGCTCGAGTCCGACTGCACTCGCACGGCATTTGCTTCCACCGTGACCTGCTCCTGAAGCGCGCCAACTTTGAGCACAAAATCCACACGCGTGCGGTCGTTGACGTTGAGGACAATGCCGTTTTGCTCTGCGCCCCCAAAGCCGGAAGCTTTTGCGCCGACGTTGTAGCGCCCGATGATCAGGCCGGGGACGACGTATTGGCCGTCGCCGTTCGTGCTGGTGGTGCGGGCTTCACCGGTTCCGACGTTGGTGATAGTCACGGCCACATTCGGAACTACCGATCCGGACGGATCGGTAACGGTTCCGAGAATGGTCGCCTCTTGGCCGAAGGCATGCAGGGATAGACCGGCGAAGAACAGCAAAAAGACCGCAAAACTCAAGCTACGGGCTTTTAATGCGGATACAAAACTTACGGCAGATCGAGCATTCATATTGCACACCCTCGGTTTTAGTGTGAACATCATCCGTTAACGTTAACGGCCCACGGAGCCAGCTTTTATCGTCTTTCGCCAACCGTTGTCAAGAAAAATCTCGAATGTGACGAATCCAAGGCTTCAATGCGGGAATGGCGTATGGGCGGTGGTTGGCGGTTTGTGGCGATTAGGAATAACGCCGGCCCGGCTGGGGATCTGGCTTGAAGAGTCCTATTTCTCCATCTTTCCTGCAACTCTCACGCTATTCGGGGAGGTCAGGAGAGAATCGTCAAATCTTTTCCCGGCCAGCCTGATTTCTCGAAATAAGTGAAGGTTCGACGACATCACCACCCCGGGGCTGAGATAAATGTTTTGAGGAAAAGGATCTTTGCTGCTCAGGTGATCGGCCATAAGCCTCACAGCCATCTGGCCCTGGCGATGAGGCTGCTGGTAAATCGAGGCCGTGATTGTTCCCTTTTCGAAGTAGGGAGACATCTCGGCGAAAAGATCCGTCGTAATCAGCTTTGTTTTTCCGGCCAGACCTCGTGCGCCTAATGCACGGCAAACTGGAAGACAATTGACGGTGTTCACGTAAAGTCCGGCAAGCGTGGGCACCCGATCCAGAAGATCAAAAGTTTTTTGAAAACTTTCGTCTTCGTCTTCGTGCCCTTCAATCACGCTCGCGATCTGACCGCCAGGGCAGTGGCGTGGAAAAGCCTCCGAAAATCCAGCCGTCTTTTGCCGATGATCCTCGGCGCTGAGCATACCCGCAACCACAGCTACTTTCGATCCCGGCGGCACAAATTTGCCCATCAACTCTCCCGCCAGGCGCCCATTCAACCAGGGCTCAACACAAACAATACTGGAACGCCGGCTCTCGGGCGCATCGGTGGAGACGCAGACCACGCGGATGCCTTTTTCCTCCGCATCGTTGATCAAGGGCTTGAGTCCCCGCGGGTTTCCTGCCGTGAGAATAATTCCATTCACGCCGCTCTCCGTCAGTTCTCGAAACGCCTCCGTATCGGCCTCGCCCAAAGCATGCACCGGCCGGTTTAAAAACTGGATGCCAAGCGGCGCAACGCTGCGAGCTTCATCCAGCACGCCGCCCCAAAGTTGATCGTAGAAAAAATGAATTTCCCGCGGAATGCAAACTCCAATGCGAGCCGTAGCCTTGGCCACGGATAAAGCCCGTGCAGCCAGATTTGGCGTGTATGCGATTTGCTCGGCAATCTTCAGAATGCGTTGCCGGGTCGCTTCGTTAATCCCCGGCCGCCCATGGAGGGCGCGGTCGACCGTCCCAATAGAGACGTCAGCCAATTCAGCGATCAAATGGATTCCGCGCCGGTGCTTCTTCATGGGTCTAACTCATAGTCATTGGTCGAGCCATTATTCTACGGGGCAGATAAAGCCGTTTATTTTTTCGTAATACTCGCATGCTTCTGATCCAACGCATCTTTCAACCCAAGAAGCCTTAGATTCGATACCGGAAAATTCGCGGCAAAATTTCTTCGGCATCGAGATTTCTCTTTTCGTGTACGTTGACGGTGATATACTTCGTCGCGCCTTACGCTTTCTATAACAGTTTTTAGACGCGTCTCTCACCGGGGAGAAAGCATTCTATGTCCGCAATTCGTCCTTACCTGTTCGCCTGCCTCATTACGTTCCTGTTTGTAGCAGCATTGGCTTCGGTTGCGCAAACCGCTCAGCCTTCCGGCACCGCACCTTACCTGAACCCCGCGTTGCCGCTGAACGAGCGTGTGGATGATCTGGTGTCGAGAATGACCTTGGAGGAAAAGGCGTCGCAACTGGTAAATCAAGCGCGGGCGATTCCACGTTTGCAAATTCCCGCCTATGACTGGTGGAGCGAGGCTCTGCATGGGGTCGCCAACGCCGGCACGGCCACCGTATTTCCCGAGCCGGTTGGGCTTGCGGCAACTTTCGATACGCCCTTGATTCACGAAATGGCCGTCGTCATCAGCACTGAAGCGCGGGCGAAACACAATCAATCCGTTCGCGCTGGCCATAGCAACATTATGGAAGGCCTCGATTTCTGGTCTCCGAACATCAATATTTTCCGCGATCCGCGCTGGGGACGCGGCCAGGAAACCTACGGCGAAGATCCCTTTCTCACCGGCCGTATGGGCATCGCTTTTGTAACCGGAATGCAGGGAGACGATCCGAAATACTATCGCGTAATCTCTACCGTAAAACACTACGCCGTGCACAGCGGACCCGAGCCGACGCGGCACATGATTGACGTGAAAGTATCGAAACACGACATGGAAGATACTTACCTGCCCGCTTTCCGCGCCGCGGTGACCGAGGGCAAAGTGGCGTCGGTGATGTGCGCTTACAACCGGATCAATGGCCAGCCCGCCTGCGCCAACGACTTTCTGCTAAAAGATCAATTGCGCGGTGCATGGCAATTTCATGGATATGTTGTCTCCGACTGCGACGCCATCGTCGACATCTACACCGGCCATCATTTCGCTAAAAGCCAGGCCGAAGCCGCAGCCGACGCGTTGAAAACCGGCATGGATAACGAGTGCGCCGACTTCTTCACTAAGGCCAAGACGAACTCCGACTATGTCCCCTACCTCGATGCCGTGAAGCAGGGTTTACTTACCGAAAAAGATATCGATGTTGCCCTGAAACGCCTGTACACGGCCCGCTTTCGTCTGGGAATGTTCGATCCACCCGAGATGGTGCCTTATGCCCTCACGCCGGACTCCGAGATCGACAGCCAGCCGCATCGCGATCTCGCACTAAAAGCTGCACGCGAATCGATCGTATTACTGAAAAATAACGGCGCACTCCCGCTGAATCCAAATATTCATAAAATTGCGGTCTTCGGGCCTCTCGCCGAATCAGTGAAAGTCCTGCATGGCAACTACAGTGGTACCGCTTCGCACGCAACCACGGCGCTGGAAGGCATTCAGAAACAGTTTTCCGGCGCGCAGGTGACATACACGCCGGGCATGAATTTTTTGCGCCAACAAGACGTGGTTCCGACTGCAGCGCTCTCAACCGGAGACGGACAACCTGGTCTGAAGGCCGAATATTTCTCCGGCGATAAGTTTGAGGGAACGCCACAGGCAGTTCGTGTCGACAACATTGTCGATCTGCAATTGTTTCATCCCGAGCGTTCGGCACTTACCCCGCCCGAAGGAATGAAAGATTTCTCCGTACGCTGGACGGGTTTTCTCACGCCAACTGAATCCGGTTCATATCAGATCGGCCTCACCGGCTCCATGAACCAGTTCTGGCTCGATGGCCAACTCCTGGTCGACGACCTTAATCTGCACGACCCCAACACCTCGACGAAAACGATGCAACTTGAAAAAGGTCATCGTTACGCATTGAAAATTGAATTTGTGCGCGGAGGCTTCGGTACAAAACTGGTGTGGTTGAATCTGATCTCCGATCCCATCGGAGACGCCGTCGCCGCCGCCAAACAGGCGGATGTGGCTATTGCGGTAGTAGGCATCAACTCACAACTTGAAGGCGAAGAAATGAAGGTTGAGGTTCCCGGCTTCAAAGGCGGCGACCGCACCAGCCTCGATCTCCCCAAGGAAGAAGAAGATCTGCTGGAGGCGTTGAAGGCCACGGGCAAGCCGCTCATCGTCGTGCTGATGAACGGCAGCGCGCTCGCGGTGAACTGGGCAAGCAAACACGCCGACGCAATGCTCGACGCATGGTACTCTGGCGAGGAAGGTGGAACCGCCATCGCGCAAACGCTCGCGGGATCAAATAATCCGGCCGGCCGCTTGGCCGTCACATTCTATAAAGGCGTCGATCAACTTCCCCCGTTCGAAGATTACGCCATGAAGAACCGAACGTACCGGTACTTCGAGGGCCAGCCTTTGTATCCCTTCGGCTACGGGCTGAGTTATTCCAAATTCGAATACAGCAATTTGAAGTTGTCTTCGACCAAGCTGAAGGCCGGCGATTCACTCACGGTCGAAGCGGATGTAAAAAACGTAAGCCAGCGCGAGGGGGACGAAGTTGTCGAGTTGTATTTGAGTTTTCCAAAATCCGCAGTCGCTCCGCTTCGTGCATTGCGCGGATTCACGCGAGTGCATTTTACTGCGGGTGAAACTCAGCATGTCAGTTTCACGCTCAACCCGCGCGACCTCAGCGAAGTGGACGAGCAAGGAGATCGAATTCTCGCCAAAGGAATCCATGGCATCAGCGTGGGAGGCGGGCAGCCGGGAACGGGCGCGCCCCAAGTTGCAGCAGAGTTCCAGATCAAGAGCAGCCGAAAGTTACCGGAATAGAAGTAAATCCATGCGCTGCAAGCGCTACACGAATCGAATCAGGAACCGGAGGTTTCTCAATAAAAACTTGCGCTACAGCCGCGCTGGAGCAGCGCGATTCCCATGGTAGCGCGCAACGCTGTAGTTTGTAGGCTCCTGGTCCATATGCCGGCGGCGGACGTGAAGCGCGAAAGCGTCTAGCAAACCCCTCGCCAGACCTTCGCTTCCAAATTCTTCTCCACAGACCGAGCAGCGGGGATTCTCCCGCTTAAAAATGCCAATTTTCAGGGTAGGTTCATTTTTTGACATAGGTTATAGAGCCCCAAAAGCTGCTTCGTGTACGTTAACGTATGATAAATAGCATTCCTGGATCAAATCGGCAATTAAAATCGTTCAGGTTGCCAGTCGATCCGGCCCAAAATTCTCGCAGCATGAAATTCGTTCTTACCCCGTTTTTTCTTCTGCTTTGCGCGTGCTTTGCCGTCCCTGGACTCAATGCTGAAACCGGCGCCGACGCATGGCTGCGCTATGCGCGCCTGGACGCCGACTCCGCGGCGCAATACAGCTCTCTGCCTGCAGCCACGATGCTGCTTGGCGATTCCATCGTATTGACGACCGCCCAGGCGGAGTTGTTGCGTGGCGTGAAGGGTATGTTGGGGCGAACTCTCCGCATCGCATCTGGCTCGCCGGGCGGAAACGCAATCCTGATTGGAACGCTTGGGCAACTTCGAAATTTCGCGCCGGGTTTGTCCGGGAATTTTTCCAACAACGAGAATCTCCGCCCCGACGGCTTTTGGCTCACTTCTGCGCAAGTCGGCGGTTTCCATTGCATTTTGATTCTGGGAGCTAATGATCGCGGCGCTCTCTCCGGTGTATTCGCCTTCTTAAGCAGAATCGCGCGCGGCCAGGATGTTTCCGCTTTGAATGATCTACAGCAGCCCTCCGCGCCCCTGCGCTGGGTCAATCAGTGGGACAACCTCGATGGCAGCATCGAACGCGGCTATGCCGGGCGCTCGATCTTCTTTGACAACGCCGCTGTCAGACTCGATCTCACGCGTGCTTCCGAATACGCGCGCCTGCTGGCTTCGGTTGGTATCAACGGTTGCAGCGTGAATAACGTGAATGCCGATCTGCGTATTCTCGACGCAAATTTTATTCCGCAACTCGCCCGCATTGCGCAAGCATTTCGCCCTTGGGGTGTGCAGCTTGGTATTTCCATCGATGTCAGTATGCCGAAAACGCTCGGCGGCCTGGACACCTTTGATCCGCTGGACGCTCGCGTCGCCGCATGGTGGCAGAACAAATTCGATGAAGTGTATCGTGCGATTCCAGATTTCGGCGGCGTAGTTGTGAAAGCCGATTCGGAGGGCCGCGTCGGTCCTTCCTCCTACGGACGTACTCCCGCCGATGCGGCCAACGTAATCGCTCGCGCTCTCAAACCGCATAATGGAGTCGTCTTCTACCGCGCATTTGTCTACGACCATCATCTCGATTGGACCAACCAAAAAAACGATCGCGCCAAAGCCGCATACGATATTTTTCATCCGCTGGATGGCAAGTTCGACGACAACGTCATCGTCCAAATCAAATACGGCCCCATCGATTTCCAGGTGCGAGAGCCGGTTTCACCTCTCTTCGGCGGTCTCGAGCACGCGAATACCGGGATCGAGTTGCAGGTTACGCAGGAATACACCGGCCAGCAGCATCACACCAGTTTCCTGATTCCCATGTGGAAAGAAATTTTAGATTTTGATCTGCACGTAAGTGGTAAATCCACACCGGTAAAACAAATCGTAGCGGGCAACAGCTTCCATCGACCGCTCGGCGGCTACATTGCTGTAGTCAACGTCGGCCTCGATCAAAATTGGTTGGGCAATCATCTGGCATTGGCCAACCTCTACGGCTTCGGAAGGCTGGCATGGAATCCCGATCTCACATCCGAGGAAATTGCGGACGAGTGGACGCGCTTAACTTTCGGCAATGACCCCGCAGTAATCCAAACCATTTCGACAATTCAGCTAGCCTCGTGGAAAGTGTATGAAAGCTACACCGGAGTTATGGGATTACAAACGCTGACCAATATCCTGGGCAGTCACTATGGTCCGGGGCCGGAATCACAGGAAAATAACGGGTGGGGCCAGTGGATTCGCGCCGATCACGATAGCGTCGGCATGGATCGCAGCATTGCAACCGGCACAGGTTTTGTCGGGCAATATTCTCCGGAGGTGCAGAAGCTATATGAATCGCTCGCCGTTACGCCAGATGATCTCGTCCTGTTCTTCCATCACGTGCCCTACAAACACAAGTTGCATTCTGGAAAAACAGTAATCCAGAGCATCTATGACTCGCACTACAACGGCGCCGAGCGTGCCGCCCAATTCGTTCCCCAATGGAAGTCGCTCCACGGTCGCATCGATGACGATCGATATGAAGCCATATTGGCGCAATTAACCTATCAGTCAGGCCACGCCATCGTGTGGCGCGACGCCATCGACGATTGGTTTCATCGCATGTCAGAGATCGCCGATGTAAAAGGACGCGTCGGAAATCATCCCGGTCGCATTGAAGCCGAGGACATGAAGCTGCAAGGTTACACTTCTGTGGATGTGACCCCATGGGAAGACGCGTCCGGCGGGAAGGCAATTGAATGCCGCGCGCCGCGATCGTGTACTGCCAACCTACGCTTCAGTGGCGTTTCGGGCCGCTACGACTTGGATGTGCAATATTTCGATCAAAATAATGGCGTCTCGAAGTACCAGCTATTTGTTGGCGCTCAACTGATCGACGAGTGGTCTGCCGATTTGCAACTTCCCGCGACGCTTCCCAATGGCGACTCCTCGACACGCCGCCACATCTCCGGCGTGGCGTTGCGCCCGGGCGACGAAATACGAATCGAGGGTTTCCCCAACGAATACGAATTTGCGCCTCTCGATTATTTGGAAATTTCGCCCCGAATAATCGATTCTCCACGGTGCAACCAACACACCCGGCATTTCTGTCATCGAAGTGAGCTTACCAGCCATCCAAATGGGCATCCGTTACCAGGTTAAAGACGACTCCCGATTCAGAGGTTACTCACGATGGCCTTTCAACCGATTGAAAATTACGGCGTGATCGGCAATATGCGGTCGATCGCGCTGGTGGGCATGAACGGTTCCATCGATTTTCTCTGCTATCCGGAGTTCGATTCCCCGAGTGTCTTCGCTTCTCTGCTTGATGACCAACGTGGCGGTGCATTCCAGATCCAGCCGCAATTTGAGGAGCCACGCATACGCCAACTCTACCTGCCTGATACGAACATCCTGCTCACGCGATTTCTCTCCGAGGAAGGCGTAGTCGAACTCACCGACTACATGCCCATAGGAATCCACGTGGAGCAGCCCAACGAAATCGTGCGCAAGGTCTCCGTCATCCGCGGCAAGGTGCATTTCAAAATGCAGTGCCGGCCCCGCTTCGACTATGCAAAGTGTGGTCATCGCGTGGATATCGGCCAAGGCTCTGCCATATTCACTCCGGAAAACGAAACCTGTCCGCCTATGGCTCTGTACTCGAGTGTGGCAATGGAAAAGGAAAGCGACAGTGTGATTTCGAATTTCACCCTGCAAGCGGGCCAGGAGGCAACTTTTGTCTTCGGGGAAGTTCGTCCTGAAGGCCAACCTCCTGAAATGGACTTCCTCGATCGGCGCTTCCATGAGACGTCGCGTTTCTGGAAGACCTGGATTGCAAAATCGAATTACAAGGGCCGCTGGCGCGAGATGATCAACCGCTCGGCTCTCATGCTGAAGCTGCTCATCAGCCGCAAACACGGATCGCTGATTGCCGCGCCCACATTTTCCCTTCCGGAAGAGATTGGCGGCGTGCGCAACTGGGACTATCGCTATACCTGGCTGCGCGATGCCACATTTACGCTCTACGCATTGATCCGCCTCGGATTTACTGAGGAAGTGGAAGCTTTCATCGGCTGGCTCAAGGGCCGCCTTGGCGACGATGCCGAGCGTGGGCCGCTGCAAGTCATGTACGGAATTGACGGCCGGCAAAAGCTCGATGAAATCGCGATGGAACATCTTCGCGGCTACAAGAACTCGAAGCCGGTACGCATTGGCAACGCCGCCTATCAGCAACTGCAACTCGATATCTATGGCGAGATGATGGACTCCATTTATCTCGCCAACAAATACGGCAATGCGAGCTCCTATGAAGGGTGGCAGGATATTCAGCGCATGCTGGAATGGCTGGATAAAAACTGGCAGCGTCCGGATGAAGGAATATGGGAGGTTCGCGGCGGTGCGCGAGAATTTCTACATTCGCGGCTCATGTGCTGGGTGGCATTCGATCGCGCCTTCCGTCTGGCGCAAAAGCGGTCATTCGCCGCGCCTTTAGGTGCGTGGGTCCGCACGCGCGACAAGATTCGCGAAGACATCTACACAAATTTTTGGGATAAAGATTTGCAGTCGTTCGTGCAGGCTAAGGGCACCACGGAATTGGATGCCTCCGTGCTGCTGATGCCGCTGATGCGCTTCATCAGCCCCGTCGACCCCATGTGGCGCTCCACCATGAAGGCGATCGAAAAACAGCTGGTGGAAGATACGCTCGTCCGCCGCTATCTGCCCGAACGGTCGAACGTTGACGGTCTGCCCGGGACGGAAGGCAGCTTTACCGCCTGCTCTTTCTGGTATGTCGAATGTCTGGCCCGAGGCGGCGAGTTGGATAAAGCGCAGCTTCTTTTTGAGAAGCTCTTGGGATACGCCAATCACCTGGGGCTGTATTCCGAGCAACTGGGTCCCGACGGCCGGCATCTCGGCAATTTTCCGCAAGCGTTTACGCACCTCGCGCTCATCAGTGCGGCAACGTATTTAGACCGCGTGCTCTCCGAACGCGGAGAGCATCTTTGGCGTTAGTAGAACAAATTCGCGGCGTTTTGCTCGCACCGCGATGGATAGCGCACTAATCTCCCTTTCCACTCAGTGGAACGTTCTGCGTGCCGATCACCGCGTTGTCCACGACAGTAAGATCGGCGGCCCGCGTTCCAGTTTTGCTGGGCGTAAACGTGACCGCGATTACGCAATTGACGCCAGGTCCGAGCGGATTCGGGCAAGCACTACTTTGCATGTAATCGCCTTGCGCCGTGCCCGTGACGCCAATGCTGGTGACGTCCAGTGCTGTCGTCCCCGTGTTCGTGAGCGTTACATCTTTCGTCAGATTGTTGCCCACCTGTACATTCCCAAAGCTCAAGCTCGGCGGATTGAAGCTGGGCCGCGGGTTGATCACGATCGCCGACATGCCGACCTGTTGCGGGCTTCCCGGAGCATTATCGGAGAGGTTGAGCGTGGCCGATAGCGAGCCCACATTGCCGGCGAAGAAGAACACCGTAATATCGCAGCTCTTCCCCGCCGCCAGCGTCTTCGGGCAGAAGTTGACAAAGGCAAAGTCGTCTTTGTTCGTGCCGCTAGCTGGGGTAATCGACAAGCCGCTGAAGATCAGCGGTGCCGTGCCGGTATTTTTCACCGTCACGTTATGCGTCTCCACCGTGAGGAGATGAACCGTACCGAAATTGATGCTGGTCGGGTTGAGCGTGACGATCGGGCCGGACTGAGTAAAGTTGGCCGTCACGGATTGCGGCGAACTCATGGTGATGGTGGTGCTGGCGGAGCTTGCATTCGCCACGTTGCCGGTCCAATTGCTGAAGGCGAAGCCGGAGTTCGGCGTTGCGGTCACAGGCACCACAGTGTTTGCGTTATAGAAGTTGCCAGACGAGGGCGAGACCGTCCCGCCATTGCTGGGGTTTGCCGCAGTCGTCAACTGGTATAGCGTGTTGAAGTTGGCAGTATAGGTGGTCGCGGAGGAAGGCACGGTGATGCCGTGCGAGATTGCGCCGCTGTCGGACCAGCTACTGAAGACATACTGCGTGCCGACTGTGCCTGCCTGCGGTGAAGTGGTTGCGATGGTGTGCGACGATCCGATCACCCAGTTCTCGACCAGCGGTCCTGCCGTGAAGGTTCCACCATCTGCCGAAACCAAGAGGCTGGCAGGGCTGGTGGTGATGGTTATCTGAACCGAGGCCGTGGTGAAGTTGGCGGTTGCGGATTGCGGCGAATTCATGGTGATGGTGGTGCTGGCCGAATTCGCGTTGGCCACGTTGCCGGTCCAATTGCTGAACGTGAAGCCAGAGTTTGCTGTGGCGGTTAGAGGCACTACTGTGCCTGAGTTATAGAAGTTGCCAGACGAGGGCGAGACCGTCCCGTCATTGCTGGGATTAGCCGCCGTCGTCAATTGATATTGCGTGTTGAAGCTGGCGGTGTAGGTGGTCGGTGTCGAAGGCACGGTGATGCTGTGCGAGATTGCGCCACTATCGGACCAACTGCTGAAGACGTATTGCGTGCCAGTTGTGCCTGCCTGCGGTGAAGTCGTCGCGATGGTGTGCGACGAGCCAATCACCCAGCTCTCGACGAGTGGTGCTGCTGTGGCTGTGCCGCCATCGACTGAGACCAGGAGATTCGCGGGACTGGTGGTGATGGTGATCTGCACGGATGCACTACCGAAGTTGCCGGTCACGGTTGCCGGGGCTGCCGGCATGTGGAAGTTTGTGCTGGCCGAGGTGGTGGAGTCGAACGTGCCTCCAGTCGAGGTCCAGTTGCTGAACGTAAAGCCGGAGTTCGGCGTTGCGGTCACGGGTATTACTGCGCCCGAGGCGTAGTAGCTGCCGGAGGCGGGTGACACTGTGCCATCGGCGGAGGGCGATGCTTGCGTGGTCAGTTGATATTGCGTGTTGAAGCTGGCGGTGTAGGTGGTCGGTGTCGAAGGCACGGTGATGCTGTGCGAGATTGCGCCACCATCAGACCAACTGCTGAATACGTATTGCACGCCGGGCGTGCCCGACTGCGGCGAGCTCGTGGCGATGGTATGCGACGATCCGGGAATCCAATTTTCGACCAGCGGAGCTGCGACAGAAGCACCACCGTCCACCGAAACCAGGAGACCGGCGGGGCTGGTCGTGATGGTGGTTTGCACCGTGGCTGGCGTGATGTTTACGCACCATCCGCCGGCGATGCTGGCCGCGCCGTTGCCGGAGTTATCCATTGCATACAACGCCCAGGTTCCGTTAGCGGCGGTGTTCTCGAAGGTTGAGGTCAGCGTGGCTGTGCCGTCGGTGGCGGCGTAGTTGCTAGCGTTCACTAACGGCGCCGGAGCCGGGAAGATCAGGGTGGTACTGCCAGTGATCGATGTGGGTTTGTACGAGCCGCTGATGAGCGGAGAGCCGCCGGGGATCAAGTTGGAAGCGGAGTCACTGAGCGTAACGTTGACGCCGTTGATCGTGGAGCCGTCGCCCACGCTGGCGAAGGGAATAATCGCCGCGCCGGTCGGGCCTACCAGCAGTAGGTCGGTTTGCGTGATGTTGCTCGAGGTGATGTTGTTGAGCGAAACCGTTACGCCGCCAACGTTGCCGAGGCCGGTCACGAAAATGTTCGACGGATACGGCGTGGCCGCGCCAGCCGTGCTGGGTACGGCGATCGTGCCCTGATTGCAGAACTGGGTTCCGTTCACCACGGTGTGGTTGTTTACGGACTGCGTGATGAACCCGCTGCTGGTCTGGAAATTGACCGTGCCGTTGTAGTTTGCGGTAACGTTCCGGCTACCCTCGGTGGTGAAGGAAGTAGTGCAGCTAGCTTGTCCGTTGCTTACGGGCACGGTGTTGCCGCCGCTGCACGTGAAGTCGTTGGCTGGGTCGCTGAAGGTGACCGTGCCTTCGTTGACCGTGCTGTTAGAGGTCACCGTGGCCGTGAACGTGACCGAGTTGCCAGGGGTCGTGGTGAACGAGGGGTTGTTGCTCGACGAGACTGAAGTGGTGGTTGGAGACGCCACGATAATAAGCGAGAAGTTTGCGGTTACGCTCTGCGGCGCGGTCATGGTGATGCTTGTGGTGGCGCTGCCGGCGTTGGCTACGTTCCCGGTCCAACTGGTGAAGCTATAACCGGAGTTGGGCGTGGCTGTGAGCGGCACTACGGTTCCGGTGGTGTAGTAGTTGCCGGATGTGGGGCTGACCGTTCCGCCGGCGGAAGGATTCGCTGCGGTGGTCAACTGATATTGCGTGGCGAAGCTTGCCGTGTAGGTGGTTGCGGTGGAGGGCACGGTGATGCTGTGCGAGATCGCTCCGCCGTCCGACCAGCCGGTGAAGGCATACTGAATGCCCGCGCCGCCGGATTGCGGCGAGGTGGTGGCGATGGTGTGCGACGAGCCCTGGTTCCAGGTTTCGACCAGCGGGGCTGCTGTGAAGCTTCCGCCATCCACCGAAACCAATAGGTTTGCGGGGCTGGTGGTGATCGTGATCTGCACTGTGGCGGGGACAAAATTTCCCGTGACCGTGGCCGCAGCTGCGGGCATGTGGAAGTTGGTGCTGGCGGAGGTGGTCGAATCGAACGAGCCTCCAGTCGAGGTCCAATTGTTGAAGGCGAAGCCGGAGTTGGCGGTCGCAGTGACGGCGATGGTTGCGCCCGAGGCGAAGTACTGGCCCGAGGTTGGCGTGACGGAACCATCGGCTGAGGGCGAAGCCACCGTGGTCAACTGATATTGCGTGTTGAAGCTGGCGGTGTAGGTAGTGGTTGCGCTGGGAGCGGTAACCGAGTGCGACTGCGCGCCTCCGTCGGACCAGCTACTAAAGACATACTGCGATCCCGCGGGGCCGGACTGCGGCGAAGTGGTCGCGATGGTGTGTGACGATCCCACGACCCAGTTGAAGCTTTGCGGAGCGGTGTAATTGGTGCCATCGACTGTGATCGCAAGGCTGCCGGGGCTGGTGGTGACGGTGACGCTGCTGAGAATGTCAATGGTGGTATCGACCGTCTGGTTATCGACTTTGGCGGAGACTCCGGTATCGTTGCCGGCGTTTGATCCTGCGGTGTAAGTCGAGGACGCATCTCCGCTGGTGAGTGTGGTGCTGCTTGGATTCACACTGCCCAGCGTTGCGGCGAAGGTCACGGCTGTGCCGTTGGGAACGCTGAATCCGCCGGTGCCGGAACTATTGTGAGTGAGGTCGGCGGTGAGGGTTGAGGTTGCGCCGGGGAGCAGTTGCGTGGGGTTGGCGCTGATGCTCAGCACAAGCCAGGGATTAAAGGTGGCTGTGCCGCCCGAGGCAAGCACGGTGTCGCAACCGGAAGCTCCGGGTCCACCGTTGCAGCCCCACCAGTTGTTGGTAGCTGTGACGGTGCTACCGCCTTCGGAGGCGAGTCCAGTGCCGCCGCCGGAAGCGCTATTGCCAACGATGCGCGAGTTGGAGACGGTTAGTGGACTGTCATCGGAAAAGATTCCGCCGCCAGCCGATGTGCCGGCCGAGTTACCAGTAAACGTGGATCCGCTGATGGTGGCGCTATCGCCAGTGCTCTCGACATCGACTCCGCCGCCTGAGCCGGAGGAACTATTGTTGCTGAAGTTGGTGGTCGTAATGCTGAAATTTCCTTCGCTGGCGTTAACATCGAAGTAAATCCCGCCTCCGAAATTCTCGCCGTCGGTTCCGCTCGGGGCCGAGTTGCCAGTGAACGAGCTATTGGTGATGGTTAGGTTGCCGTCGCCGGTGGCTACCAGGCCGCCGCCGTCACCCTGGCCTTCGGCGTTATTGTCGTTAAACGTGACGTTGGTGAGCGTGAGATTGTCGCCGGTGTTGCCGATGCCGAGCATACCGCCGCCGCCGAATGGGCAATCCTGCCCGGTGCTACAGGTTCCGAGCTGAATGGTCAGGTTCGAGATCGAAACCGGAGTGTTGCCATTGAAGATCGGATCCTGCTCGAATACGCGGTCGTGCCCGTCGGTCTGCTGGATGATGGTAGAGGTCTGCCCCGCTCCGACGATGGAAATATTGACAGATGAACCGTTGCCAAGCAGAAGCTCGCCGGAATCCAGGGAAGTCAGGTCGTAAGTACCTGCCGGAACATTGATTGTGATCGTATCGTTGGCATTGTTGTTGGCCACGCAAACCGCTTCGCGCAGGCTGAGCGTGCTCGGCGGGCTTGTGACATTGGTGGTGCAGGCGTTGACGGTATCGATGTCCGCAGTGGTGTTTACGTTGAAGGTGAGGCTGGCATTGGAGGTTACCAGCAGGGGCGCCGATTGGGCGGAGGTCAGCACGACGACGTCGCGCGAGGAGTCGATCTTTTGCGGCATGGCGATAGCCGCGACTGGGGTGCTGGAGAACGAAATGCCCGCGCTGGGGCTGGCGGCTTTGCCTGAAGTATCGAGGATGGTGAGTTGGCTGCGTCCGGCGTCGAGCAGCATGACGTCGTTGCTGGAAGCTGCGGCCAAACGCGGCGAGGTGAATGCGGTGGACGTGGCAGGGCCTGCGGGCATGGACGCGATGTAGGGAAGTTGCTTGGCGACCGTCCACGAGCCGTACGAAGTTGGGCTGGGCGGATTCGCTTTCGCTGTCTTCATCTTCGCCATCATGGCCGCCCGGTGGCCGGGAAGTTCGGCGGTGGTGAGCGGGGCGGTGTTCAGCGTGCCGTGTTGCAGAATCTGGATGGAGCCATCGTCGGCGAGCGCGGAAATTTCCTGGCGGCCATCGCGATCCCAGATAAAGTCGCCTACGGTGAGGCCCATGACGTTGAAGGGAACGGTAACAGTTTCCGTCTGCGGGTTGGCGGCCAAGGCGTTGTAAACCACAACGATGTTGCTGCCTGCGCCCACGGCGACGTCATGTCCGCCGCCGAGGTTTCCCCACGCGATCGAATCGCCGCGTGCGGGCAGGGAGTAAGTCGCACCATCGATCAGGCCTGAAGAGCTGGGCGCGAGAATGGTCAACTGCGCGCCGCTCGGACTATCGAGACTCACGGCTACGTGTCCATCGCCGGTGGCCGCCAGCGCTGTGACTTGCCCGGTTAAAGGGACGGCTTGCGGATCGAGCAGATTTCCTTTTCCATCTCCAGCGAGCAAATACATATTGTTGCCGCGCGCCGCCACCAACACGTCGAGGTAGCCGTCGCGATTAAAGTCGCCGGTGACGATCAGGTCGGGAGATTCGGGCAGGGAAAATGCCGTGGCCTTCGACTGGAACGTGGCCGGGACGCTGCCCTTCATCGCTTTTTGATAGAGCGTCGGGTCGGTAGGGGCGTAGGCGTTGGGGTTGGCAAGCATCATGGCGAGCACGCCGCCCTTGGGAGTCGAATATCCAGCGACAACGTCGATTGCGCCATCGGCGTTAAAATCGCCTGCGGCCAGCGAGACGGGTACGGCCGAGCCACCGCGCAAGTCTGAAACCGCGCCGGAGTCGCCGGTGTAAGTCAGTTTTGCCGTCTGCGGATTCTTCAAATTGACCAGCGGCTTGCTCTGGCTGGGAAGAATCGACGCGGTAACATTCGCGGCTCTCGTGTGAGTCAGTGGAAAGTATGAAAGAACAAGGAGGGCAACGAGGGCAACAAGAGACAAAGTGGTACGACGACTCAGACGAGGGCGCATCTTCATGGAGTTCTCCGCGCCGGTAGGAGCCTGTGTCGCGCAATGGCACACACAGATGCCTTAAACCGGCGCCAATTTTTTTAAGTTTTCCCTGGGGTCGGCCAACGCTCACTTGGGAGAAGGAAAAGCGCGAAGGCTTTATACACGCGGTTCGCATCGTCTCCGTTCCAGGCTCGTAAGTCAAGATGAAATATTTTGCGTCATGCTCGATTCCTCTCCGGTTTTGGTACTAAGTCAGATTTATTACAAATTAGTGCTTGACAAACCCACTTGATGTTGGGAAGATGTGCGGCGCATTCGTTCCTCTATTTCGGGCCCCGTTGTTTCTATCTACTCCAAGTTAAGACTCACCATGGTTGAAGAAAAGCCTATTGAGTCCGTTCACCACGGACCTGCCCCGAGTGTTAGTCATGTGGATGTTAGTGTGGCCGGCGAGCCGGCGTTTCGCGATGTAAGTGCCTCGGCTATCAACCTTCAAACTGCGCGCGCCGCGGACGAACCTTTTATGTATGCGACTTTTGCCAGCACACGAACCGAGGAACTGGCACTTACTGGGTGGAATGAGGAGCAGAAGGAGAAATTTCTGCGCATGCAGTTTGAGGCGCAACGCCGGTCGTACCTGTTGCATATCCCGAATGCGGAATACTTTGTAATTCACTGCGGGCAAGTTGCCGTCGGCAGACTAATTATTGAACGGACTCCATCGGAAATTCACATAGTAGATATCGCATTGCTTCCGCAATTTCGCCGGCACGGAATCGGTTCCATTCTCATGCAAGCGATCCTGAATGAAGCTCGTAACGCCTGTAAGTCTGTGCGTTTGTTCGTGGAGCGATTTAATCCCGCGTTGCACTGGTATGAAAGGCTGGGCTTCAGCGTGCTTAGTATCGGGCCTATTTATCTGGAGATGGTTTGGCGGACAGCATCGGTGGAGTCGATAGACCAAGATTCCCAGCTTGCAGAAAACATTGCGGAACAGATTGCAGAAGTAGGAGTGACGCCGGATGTATCTGACTAAGGCGATGTTTGAGGAAAATCTCAACACCAGATTCTGGCTGGTGGATGAGCACTCGGAAATCCATGTGCTGGATTTGGTCGAGTTGACCAACGGCCATTCATCGCCGAGGCAGGAGCAGTTTTCGCTGCGCTTTCGTGGCGATCGCGAAAAGGTTTTTCCGCAGCGGATTTACCCAATGAAGCACGACGCAATCGGAGAGCTTGAACTGTTTCTGGTTCCGATAGCGCGCGATGACAGTGGCACGTTTTACGAGGCGGTGTTCAATCGTTTTATCAAACAGGAGCCAGTCAATCAGGAACAGGACCAACAAAAAGCGTCGTAAGGAGAGAGAAAGATGGCACAGCCTTATATCGGTGAAATTCGCATGTTCGGTGGGAACTTCGCGCCGGCAGGGTGGTCGTTTTGCAACGGATCGCTGCTTCCTATTTCGCAGTACCAGGCTTTGTTCCAGCTGATTGGTACAACTTACGGCGGAGACGGCGTAAATACCTTCGCGGTGCCGGATCTGCAAGGACGGCTGCCGATCAATCAGGGGCAGGGCGCCGGACTGTCAAATTATCCGATGGGCGCCAAGGCCGGGGTCGAGACCGTGACCCTGACATCAAATCAAATACCCAACCACGGCCATGGAGCGCTGGGCAGCGCCACGGGCAGCGCCGTCAGCAACCCTTCCAATGCCACATGGGGTAACAACGCGATTGCGAACAAGTCGTTCGGTCCGGGAAATGAGGCGAGTTCCACGCTGAACAATTCGTCCCTGGCCCATACGGGCGGCAATCTATCGCACGACAACCTGATGCCGTTTCAGGTGCTCTCGTTCATCATCGCATTGTATGGAGTTTACCCGACACCGTCGTAAGAGCAATCTAGCCGTGACAGCGGCACAGTAAGAACGCAGACTCGAAAAAGTTTGGAGAAAAAATTATGGGAACGCCATATATTGCCGAAGTTCGCATGGTTTCATTCAACTTTGCGCCCAAAGGCTGGGCCCTGTGCAATGGGCAACTGCTGCCGATCAACCAAAACCAAGCGCTGTTTTCGCTGCTGGGAACCACCTACGGCGGCAATGGGCAGACAACATTCGCCTTGCCGGACTTACGCGGCCGTGTGCCGATCAGTTACGGCTCCCAGCAAGGCGGACCGACCTATCCCATCGGGACACCGGTGGGAGAAGAAATGCACACGTTGCAGACAACGGAAATGCCGACGCATACGCACCTTCCGATGGCGAGCACCGGCTCTCCCGCGGCGGCGGGGCCGTCGAATAATTTCTGGGCGAGCAACAGTGCGCAGTATGCGACTACGCCGATTAACACTCCACTGGCGGCGAATGCGATCGGTGTTGCGGGCGGCAGTCAGGGGCACGAAAATCGCGCGCCGTATCTTGTGATCAATTTCATCATCGCGCTGGTGGGAATTTTCCCGTCGCGAAACTAACGAAATCCCGAAGGAGGATTGACGATGTCGGATCAATATTTAGGAGAGATTCGGATGGCGGCATTTAATTTTCCGCCGCTTGGCTGGGCGCAGTGCAACGGCCAACTGATGTCGATTTCCCAGAACACGGCTTTATTTTCGCTGCTGGGAACCTACTACGGCGGCGACGGCAAAAGCACGTTTGGCCTGCCCAATTTGCAGGGGTCGGCGCCGATGGGAGCGGGCAACGGAAGTGGATTGACGCCGCGCGTACAGGGCGAAACCGGCGGGGAAACCTCGGTTACGCTGCTCACCAGCCAGCTCGCGTCGCACAATCATCCGGTCGCATGTATCAGCGGGCCGGGATCGTTGAACTCGCCGAACGTGCCGGCAAACACGGTTTGGGCGGCCGACGGCTCGCGCGGCGTGAACCTCTACGCAACTTCGACTTCGACGGTCGCCATGAGTGCTCAGGCTGTGCAGCTCGCCGGAGGAAATCAGCCGCACAATAATGTGCAGCCGTGTTTGGCTGTGACCTTTATCATCGCATTGCAGGGAATTTATCCGACGCGCGGCTGACAGGCGGTTGAGGCAGATCTCGTAGCTTTGGTTTTTCAATGCCTGGCGAACTATTTTTTCAGCTCGCCAATAAATACTCCATAAGGCTCAAGCGAAACCGCTTTGCCTTGAGCGCTTGATCCGCGGGTAGCCACCAGGCTATTCGCGGATGCAAATCCATCGTTCTTTAAATCGAGATTTATCTTCTGCGCCGTCCCCGACATATTCAAAACCACTACCACGCCCTCATCTTTGTAAGTTCTCAGATATGCGAGTACATTGGCATCATTCTCATTGATTGCCTTGTAATTCCCGTTCATCAGCGCACCGTTGGTATGCCGCAGCTTAAGCACCTGCTTGTAGAACTCCAGTACCGAATCCGGATTCTTAGACTCGACAGCCACGTTATGCGTCTCATAAGTCGGAGGCAGAGGAAGCCACGGCGTGCCTTTACTAAATCCCGCATTCTCGCTGGTGTTCCACTGCATCGGAGTGCGCTCGCCGTCGCGTCCTTTTTCCTTCGGCCATCCCTTTTGCCCGATGGGATCTTTCACATCTTCCTTGCGCGTCGGCGGCGTGGTCTTCATTCCGATTTCTTCGCCGTAATACATAATCGGGGTTCCGCGTAGTGTGAGATAGAGCGCAGCCATCAGCTTGGCGATCTCATCGTTATGCTTGCCATCTCCATAGCGATCGTAAGATCGCACGATGTCGTGATTGCTAATGACGAATGTGGGCCATCCGGAAGCCGCGTTCACTGCCGCGATTTGCTTGCGAAATTCCGCCGGCGAAAGCTTGTTCACCATCGTGAATAAGAAATCCATGGGAAGCTGCAGCTCGTTGTTGCCTTCACCGTAATACTTGTCCAGTTCGGTGACGTCCGCGGTCCACGTTTCCCCGATCAGCACGGCATTATGCTCGTCCGCCACTTTGCGTAATCCGCGCAGCACATCATGAACTTCAGGCAACTTTGTATTGTATTTGTGCTGTTCAAACGGATCTCCAAAAGCATTCTTGCCCGGACGAAGAATCGGGTTATCCGTGAGATTCGGATCTTCGAACAGCGTATCGACCGCATCCAGCCGGAAGCCCGCGACGCCGCGCTTGTACCACCAGCGTGTCACGTCAAACATCGCATCTTGCACGGCGGGATTTCGCCAGTTCAGGTCCGGCTGCTCGGGATAGAAAAAATGGTAGCAGTACTGATTCGTCGCCGCATCGAACTTCCACGCCGATCCGCCAAAAGTCGAAACCCAATTGTTTGGAGGTTGTCCCGGCCCTTTGCCGTCGCGCCAGATGTACCAGTCGCGCTTCGCCGAAGTGCGTGACGATTTTGAATCGAGAAACCACTTGTGCTGGTCGGAGGTGTGATTGACTACAAAATCGAGAATGATGCGAATATTCCGCTTTTTCGCTTCGCTGGCCAGCCGGTCGAAATCCGCCAGTGTGCCGTACATGGGATCGATATTTTCGTAATCGGAGACGTCGTAGCCGAAGTCCACTTGCGGCGAAGGGAAGCAGGGCGAAATCCAGATCGCATCCACGCCCAGGTCTTTCAGGTAATCAAGCTTCGACGTAATTCCGTTCAGATCGCCCACGCCGTCATTGTTGCTGTCGGCAAAACTCCGCGGATAGATTTCATAGAAGACCGCATGTTGCCACCATGGATGTTCTTTGTCGTCCATAGAAATACCGGATGTTTGCGCGGAACCGCCCAGCCAAGAAATGCAAGATACAAGAAATGTTGCCGCCAGTAATATCGCAGTCCTCTTCATAAGGAACGCCTCCATTCAGTTCGTTGCCTTAGCAATCGGCAGCGTTGCGTAGTAACGTTCGAACTTGTCGTTTTCTCCGGGCTTGCAAAGTCAAGCTTCACCGGATAAGAATGAGGGGCGAATTCTAGCACGATCCGAGTTGCGGGAATCAACCCCTTGTCTTCCTCACGTCGCGTCTTTCTGAAGTCTCTCAGCCGATCAGGTCTTGTGCTATCGCTCGAAAACATTCTAAGCTTTGCCCGTCCACCGTGGCTGCGGGCGCAATCGCCACAGAATGAAAAAACTGCATCTGAGCCGGACCTTTCTGCCACCAACAAGCTCTCTGCCACCAATAACCTCGGCCTAAGTTTTTTAAACGTTGCCCGCGAGTCCGGCCTCAACGCAAAAACCATCTTTGGAGGCGAGCACAAAAATAAATACCTGCTCGAAACCACCGGCTGCGGCGTAGCTTTTTACGACTATGACAACGACGGCTGGCTCGACATATTTCTGGTAAATGGCTGGCGGCTGGAAGGTTTTCCCTCAGGCACGGAACCAACTTCGCATCTCTTCCGCAACAATCGTGACGGAACTTTCTCCGACATAACTGTGAAGGCCGGCGTAGCCCATTCCGGTTGGGGGCAGGGAGTTTGCATCGGCGACTACGATAACGATGGATGGGAAGATCTCTTCATTACGTACTACGGAAAAAATATTCTCTATCACAACAACGGTGACGGCACTTTTACCGACCTCAGCCAGAAAGCAGGAGTAGTTGGCAAAGGCACGCGCTGGAACACCGGCTGCGCATTTGTCGACTACGACCGCGACGGCCACCTCGATCTCTTCGTCGCCAACTACATCGACATGGATCTCGCCACTGCGCCCGCGCCCGAGTCGGGGCCATGCCTTTACAAAGGTGTACTCGTGGCCTGCGGTCCGCCCGGCTTGCAGGGCGGGAAAAATATTCTCTATCACAACAACGGCGACGGCACATTCACCGACGTTTCCGAAGCCGCAGGCATCTTTCGCGCGAACGGCACTTACGGCCTTGGAGTCCTCACCGCCGACTTCGACAACGATGGCTGGCCCGATATTTACGTAGCCAACGATTCCACTGCCAGCGCGCTCTATCACAACAAGAAGAACGGAACGTTCGAAGACATCGCCATAGATGCCGGTTGCGCGTTAAGCCCGGATGGCAAGCCGCAAGCGGGCATGGGAATTTCCGCCGCCGATTACGATCTCGATGGCAACTTAGATTTGCTAAAAACGAACTTCGCCGGCGATACCCCTTCGCTTTACCACAATCTGGGCGGCGGCAATTTCGAAGACACAACTTTTACTGCTGGATTGGGTGCGCACACACAATTCCTGGGCTGGGGATGCGGCTTCTTCGATTTCGACAACGACGGCTGGCCGGATATTTTAATCTGCAACGGTCACGTCTATCCCGAAGTCGAGCAACTAAAGACCGAAGCCGGTTATCCCCAGCGCAAATTGCTGTACCGCAATCTACGCAACGGCCACTTCGCCGATGTATCGTTTCAGGCGGGCACTGGAATTTCCGAGCCTGCCCCGTGCCGCGGATGCGCCTTCGGAGATTTCGATAACGACGGCGACATCGATGTAGTCGTCAACACAGTCAACGACTATCCGCAGTTACTGCGGTGCGATTCAAATGTAAAAAATAACTGGATCAAGATTCGCACCATCGGCACCAAATCAAACCGCAGCGGCATTGGGGCGCGCTTGATTTGCACCACGCATCCTTCCGGAGAAACCAAACCTCATCAGCAGATCGATGAAGTACGCAGCGGCGGCAGCTACATCTCACAAAACGATCTGCGCATTCACTTCGGCTTGGGCAACGCGGAGAAAGTGGATCAGCTCGAAATACGCTGGCCCAGCGGCCACGTCGATACCCTGAAAGATTTAAAAGTGAATCAGCTGATTTATGTGAAGGAAGGCGAGGGCATCAACCGCACAGTTCAATTCAAAAACGACGCAAAGAACAAATGAGCGCAGCTTACGGCTTCTTCGCCTCGGGCGTGACTGCCGCGCCCGATCCTTCCGTCAAAGTATGAATCTGATCGACAGCGAGTCCAGTAAATTTTTCCACCAACCCGTTAGGCCAGCGAATCTCCACCCACTCCACCTTCGCCGCAGCACCCAGCCCAAAATGCAATCGTATGTCGCTATTAGAAATGTAGCTGGAGCCGCTCCGCACTTCGTCCACTAAAACTCGGCTCGCAGTTTTCACCGAAACCCGCGCTCCAATTCCATCGCGATTCGACTTCGTTCCCACCGTTCGAAAAACGATCCAATGATTCTGCGAACGGATCTGATTCACCAGCAAGCTAGGTGCGCTATTCATATTGCTGATGACGATCGACATGCGGCCGTCATTCCAGAAATCTCCTACTGCCATGCCGCGCGAGGAAGCCGCAGTCGTGATGCCCGATCCAGCAGATGCGGAAATATCACTAAAAGTGCCGTCTCCATTGTTGTGGTAAAGAATGCGCGGCTCTCTGTAATTGCTCCCGAGATGTTGGCTATCGACCTCGGGATATACATGGCCGTTCACCAGAATCAAGTCCGGCCAGCCGTCGTTATCGAAGTCGAAGAACATCGTTCCCCAACCCAGATATTGGGTATACAAGCCTAACCCCGCGGATGAAGTCGCATCGGTGAAGGTGCCATCGCCGTTGTTGCGATACAAAGTGGAGGTATCGTCGGAGAAATTCGTTTTAAAGATATCGAGATGCCCGTCGCCGTTGAAGTCGGCAACCGTCGATCCCATACCTGCCTGCTCTCGCCCGTCTTCATTAAATGCCGCACCGGCCGTCACCGCCACATCGGTAAAAGTGCCATCGTGATTGTTGCGGTAAAGAATGCTGGGCGTGCTGTCGCAGGCGATAAAAATATCAGGCCATCCATCTTCGTCGAAATCCAAAGTGGAAACGCTAAAAGCGTAATGCCCGTCCGTGCGATCGATGTGCGCTTTGGCGGTCACATCTTCAAACGTTCCATCTCCCTTGTTGTGATAAAGAATATTTTTCGCTCCCGGCAAGCCACGCGGACCGCACATCACCGGAACACCTTTCCAGATGCAGGTAGGCCGCTCGCCCGGCGCAGGAGCGGTCGCCAAATCAAAATCCACATAGTTGGTAACGACTAAATCCAGCCGCCCATCCCGGTCATAGTCGACGAAGGCACATCCAGTCCCCCATGCCTTGCCCGATCCAGCGACTCCGGCTTTCTCCGCTACTTCCGAAAAAAAACCGCCCTTGTTGTGATAGAGCCGGTTCTTTCCGTAGTAAGTGACATAGATATCCTCCCAACCGTCGTTGTCGTAATCTCCCACGCAAACCCCTTGACCCCAGCCAGACGCGGCCAGGCCCGCTTTCACCGTGACATCCGTGAAGGTTCCGTCGTGATTGTTGTGATAGAGGTGATTGGTGGGATGAATCCCGGACGCTTTACTTTCGAGCCGGGTTCCGTTTACCAGAAAAATATCGGGCCAGCCGTCATTGTCGTAATCGAAGATCGCGACTCCGGTACCAGTCGTTTCAATAATGTATTTCTTCGAGTCGATACCGCCAAAAATTTCCTGCATGGTGAGGCCGGCTTTTTCCGCGACGTCGACAAAGTCGGCGATCGGCTTAACTGGTGCGGAAGGCTTAGTCTGCTGGCCGGAACTCGAAGCGATAAATGTCACAACCATCGCCGCGCAGGCAAATTGACGCGAGATGAAATGCAGTCCAGAAAAAATCTTTGATGGCATGAGTCAGTTCTGCATGAGTTAGTTCTGAATGTTAGGAGCGCCGAGGATATAGGTCAATGGCGGGAGCACAATATAAACTGCGCTATTCTGAAGGCAAGAACTAACTCGTGGGCGTCCATTGCTAATGCACTCTCAATTTCGTTGCGGCCTGATCGCGCTCGCCATTTTGTGCGGATCCGCAGGCGCAATACCGCAAACGAATTCCGCGGAAAGCAAATCTTCAGCAGCCTATCAAGCTGGTCTCGCCGCGATGAGCCGTGGAGATCTGCAATCAGCCCATGCGGACTTCGAAAAAATCGTCCAACATGACGCGCACAGCGCAGATGCCCAAAATATGCTGGCTCAGGTATTGCTCGAGCAAGGCGATCTCGATAACGCAATCATCCATTTCCGCGCAGTCATCAAGCTTCGCCCGAAGTTGGCTATCGCTCATGCCTATCTTGCCCAGGCTCTGCAAGCCAAAGGTCACATGGACGAAGCCCTCCTCGAATTACATGCCGCAGTCGATTTAGCTCCGCAACAATGGCAGGCGCATCAGGCGCTCGGCCGGGCTCTGAGTTCTAAAGGGAAGGCGGACGAAGCTGTCGCCGAATTGAAGGAAGCTGTTCGCCTCGCGCCGCAGCAGGCTGATTTGCACGACGAACTCGGTTCGCTGTTGGCGCAACAATCAAGTTTTGCGGAAGCGGAAAAAGAATTTCGCCTCGCCGTAAAGTTGAACCCGGAAGACGAGCCAGCCCATTTTCATCTTGGCGTCGCGCTTTTCAATCAGGGGGAAAAGGAAAAAGCGAAGACAGAATTGGACGAGGCAGTAAAACTCGACCCGAAAGATTCGATGGCCTGGTACTACCGGGGCGAGACTATGGAATCAAGTGCGCAGCCCGAAGAAGCGCTGCGCTCCTATGAGCAAGCGGTCGCATTGCGTCCGGATTTCGCACCGCTACAAACCAGCTATGGACTTTTACTGCAACGCCGCGGCGATCCGGATCGGGCCGTAGCCGCATTCGGCAAAGCGGTCGACCTGACTCCGGATGACCCCGAAGCTCATAACAACCTGGCGCTGGCCCTTCTGCAACGCGGCGAAGCCGACGCCGCAATCAAGGAATTTCAAATAGTCATCCGCCTTCGCCCTAATGATGCCGGATTGCAAGGCAATCTCGGAACCGCATTCCTGCAAAAGACAGATTTCGAAGCAGCAGAAACACAATTTCGTGTAGCCATAAAGCTTGATCCCGGCCGGGCGAGCCTGCATCACGATCTGGCCTTGGCGCTTAAGCTCAAAGACGATCTGCCCGGAGCCATCGCCGAATGGAAGCAGGCCATCACACTCGACCCGCAACTTGCCGACGCGCATTACAGCCTGGGAGTGACCTTATGGCAGTCCGGAGATTTTCCTAGCGCGGCGGAAGAATTGAAACAGGCCATCCAGATTCAGCCGTCCTATGCCGAGGCCTATTACACGCTCGGCACCGTACTGAAGCAGATGAATAAGCTGCCGGAATCGGCCGATGCACTGCGCCATGCCATCGCACTCGACCCGGATTTCGCAGGCGCTCACACGACGCTAGCGGCAGTCCTTCGGCAGCTGGGAGACACGGCTGGCGCCGCAGCCGAAAGCAAAGCCGGCGCCGAAATGGCGAAAGCGAAAACCGATTTGCAAGCCGCCACCTTTGCGACTAATTCAGGCCGCAGGCTATTGAATGCCGGCGATCTCGACGGCGCTATCTCTCAATTCCGTACCGCGATCAGCGTCATGTCTTCTTACGCCTTGGCTCATTACGATCTTGGGTTAGCGTTGAGCGAAAAAGGTAACAAGAGCGAAGCCAGCGAAGAGTACCGAAAAGCCGCCGAGCTAGATCCTCATCTCACGCCGCCGGCTCACTGAGATGTTCCAACTTGCAATGATGAGTCACGAACAAACTATCAGCCGGCCCGCTTACGCACGGCTACGAGATTGGTAATTACCGGAACCCCATGCGCGACCTTCACGTGCAGCAGCGCTTCAAAAGGCTTCAACTCTCCGACTTTGCTCACTCCCAACTGGCGCAATAACTCCGCCAGCGAATCCGGGCGGCACACGTACTCCGCCGCAGCTTGAGTACCGAACGTAGTGGTCCCGGCCAGGATCAGCACCGAACGCGCCGGATCGATACCCGGTACGAGAGCGATCACGGCATAATCTTCCGTGGTTGGCTGGGTAGGAACGCTGCCCAAAAACATCTGCGGCTCGCCCGGCTGCGGATGCATGTTGAGCACCGCAAGATCACCCTTGCGAGGGCCGGAGCCGACCCGTTGAAACACAAATTCCTGCGTGCCCGGAATATCGAGAAGCGTAAGATTCTCCGCCGGCGAGCCGACGAAGATGAGGTCGTTGTTTTTTGCGTCGTCGAGCGAGAAGAGGCTGCCGCGTTTTACCCGAAGTTGCTGATTGACGAGAACAAAAAGCCGGTCGAGCTCATGGACCGCCAATACCTCGCCAACCCCGGTGTAGTGATCCAGAATCATCGCTCCGGAATCGGCCGATGTGTTGAAGTAGCGCATGCCGGTTTCCGGCCGCCCCACAAAGCTGCCATTGCTGAAGATCACCCACGGCTGCTGCGGCCCTGAAATAAAACGGCTCCAAAAAAGTTTGTAGACCGGGGGTGTTTCTCTTAGGTTCGCCTGCGTACGCGCCCGATTGGCTAGCAATAATAGGGTGCCCGCCAGTAGAACCGACAAAACCATAACCGCAATCGCTAAGCCGTGATTGGAGTGATTCGCCGGCTTCGGTTCCGGTAGCTTCGTAAGCGGAGCAGCCGTAGCCAGCTTGGGCGTAGGCGTTCGTACGTGGAAGACGAGGGTGTAGGAACCCTTTGGCAGTTCCACGATGACAGCGTCGTCCGGTCCCTCGTGAGAATAGTATTCCTCCAACTTAAAGCGTAGGCGTCCTGCCTGCACTCGGACCGTCGAGTCACTTTGCGGATCGAATCCACCCGAACGGCCAAGCACTTCAACTGCGATCTGATATTCCTTGAGGGCCGCGCCAGGATGATCAAGGGCGTGTTCGGCCAGATAGCGAAGCAACTTGCACAACGATTCGGAGCTTTTCAGGCTATGACTATTGGTAAGCCTATCTATTTGTTGGAAGCATTGTTCCCGCCCTGCATCGTAACTGTGCGTTAAAGCCATGTGACAGAGGCGTAACCGGCCCCTCTAACCACCGCAACCCAAACACTTTACACCTTGTAACTGTATGAAACCTAGTGAAACTTTCTACGCTAATGGTTTTGTACTACCACTTGCCAGTTACTTATAACAGGCAGTACTCCGTGCAATGGGGCAGTAGTTTGTGCAGGGTCAGGAGGAAGTCCATGAAGAAGTCCGTGCAGTTGGCTACGGCAGCGTTTGCGCTCCTTTCAATTTTTGGATCGGTCAACGCATTTGGCCAAGCCGTCTTCGGTAGCATCGCCGGAACAATCACCGATCCCTCGGGCGCAGCGGTTCCCAACGCCAAGGTTACAGTGGCCGATCAGGCCAAGGGCACAACCGATCAAGCGACGACCAACGAAAGCGGAAATTACACCGTCACTCACCTCATCCCTGACCCCTACACGGTGCGAATCGAAGCCGCCGGCTTCAAGGTGCTTGAGTACAAAGACGTCTCAGTGTCCGCCGATACCGAGGCGCGCCTCGACGGGCAGTTCCAGGTGGGTTCCACCAGCGAACAGGTGGAAGTCACCGCAGAATCGGAGCAGCTCAAGACCGATAGAGCCGACGTATCGATCGAATTTAATGAGAAATACGTCGAAGATTTGCCGGTTATGAACCGGAATTTCACCTCGTTCGAACTGCTCTCGCCCGGCACGCAGAAGATGGTGGGGTGGAGCCACGCCGCGACCGAGAACCCACAAGGCAGTCAGCAGATATTCGTAAACGGCCAGCACTTCAGCGGGACTGCTTTTGAACTTGATGGCACCGACAATCAGGATCCGATTCTAGGCATCATCGTAGTTAATCCGAATCTCGATGCCATCCAGGAAACCAAGATCGACCTGCAAAATTACGATGCCGAATTCGGCAAGGCTCTGGGCGGAGTTGTAACCGTCCAGACGAAGTCCGGCAGCAATGATTTTCACGGCGAGGCTTTCTGGTTCCGTCGTACCGACGCCACCGCAGCTCGCGACCCCTTCACCCAATATGCGCCTAATGCGATTACCGGCAAATTTATTCCTTCGGATCGATGGCAGCAGTTTGGCGGTACAATCGGCGGACCGATCATCAAAAACAAGTTGTTCTTCTTTGGCGATTACCAGGCGACACGGGAAACCAACGGTACAACAAACCTGCTGACTGTACCTACGGCAACGGTTCAGAGCACTTGCAACCCGGCAACCAACACGACCGGTTTTTGCGATATGAGCCAATATCTGAATATAGAGCAGGGTGGTGGCACATATACAGACAGCTCAGGCACAGTCCACACTGTGCCGGGAGGCCAGGTGTTCGACCCAACCACTGGAACGGCCGGCGCCGGGCGCACCGCATTTGCCAACAACCAAATTCCAATTGGAAATATTTCTCCGCAAGCCGCGGCCATACTCGCGCTTTTTCCTGCCCCAACGAACTCTGAGGTGTTCAATAACTTCATCGCCTCGGGATCGGGTTCGTATAAACAGGATAGCTTCGACACGAGAATCGACTTCGCCGCTGCTCCTTCGGTGCAGATCTTCGGCCGCTTCAGCCTCGACTATTTCAACGTAGCCGGCCAAGGCTCCTACGGAGCTCTGGAAGGCGTGGGATTCGGGCCCGGTGGCCTGTCTGGCAGTTCGATCACACACAACTACAGCTTGGCTTCGGGTGTGACCAAGACTTTCAGTTCATCTTTGTTGGGAGATTTTCGCTTCGGTTATTTCAAATACAATCCGGTCGCTTCAAAACCCGACGTGGGAGCGACTCCCATGACTACGGTTGGAATCCCTAACGCGAACTTAACCGGCGCGCAAGCCTTGGAGACTTCCGGTTGGGGCGGCTTCATATTAAATCAGACACCTTCGGCTTCATCCGGAGACGGCGGGAATTTTGGCGCACCCACCGTAACGTGGGGCGACGGTTTGGGTGTGGCCCGTTGCAACTGTCCTCTTACCGAAAGTGAACAGCAGTTCCAATGGGTAGGCAACATAACGAAAATCCACGGCAACCATACCTTCAAATTCGGCGCAGATTTCAGGTACGCTCAGAATCTACGCGTGCCCAGCGACGCGGGGCGCACTGGCGATTACACATTCGATTATCGGACCACCTCAGGGGGCCCCACCGGCGGTCTTGGCGGTCTGGATTTTGCGACCTTCCTGCTCGGCGATGTAACCCAAATGAGCCGCTATGTCAGCAGCTCTCTAAATGCAGCGGAACGCCAACATCGCATGTTTTATTACGGGCAGGATACTTGGCGCATTACTCCCAAACTAACGCTCAACTACGGATTGCGCTGGGAAGTCTACTTTCCCGAGTATGTCAACGGAAAAGACAAGGGTGGCTTCGCTAACCTTGTCCAAGGCGAAGACCGCATTGCCGGAGAGGGACCTTTTGGTCTGAACGGAAATATAAACAACGCTTGGGATGCTTTTGCTCCCCGCCTTGGTGTTGCCTACCAGGTGAATCAGAAAACAGTTGTCCGTATGGGCTATGGTCGCAGTTTCGACATGGGAGTCTTCGGTTCGAACTTCGGGCATACCGTTACGCAAACTCTTCCCGTACTTGCTGCTCAACTCGCGCAAGGTCCCAGCCAGGAAGTGCCTGCATTTACCTTGGGTCAAGGGCCACCGATCTTTACCTTCCCAACAATTCCTTCCAACGGTTTGTTGCCTGTATCAGGGCCGAACTGCTATCAGCAACCGGTTTTTGTAAATGGACAGAACACCCAGCTTTGCGTTCAGCCGCATATCCGCCCAACCACCCAGCGTCTGCCAACACTCGATGCCTGGAACGTTACGGTTCAGCGCCAGGTGACCAGCACTCTTTCGGTCGAGGCGGCATATATCGGCAATAAGGGCACGCACGTGTTCGCCGGTGACGGGCCCACGTATAACGTTAACAATCCATCCATCGTCAACTATTGTGCCAATGCCGGATGCACCGCTATCACGCCGCAGGCATACCGCCGTCCGTATTTCAATAACTTCACCTATCCCGGTTACGCAGACCCAACCAATACGGTTGCCGATTTTCCCGGTGCTCCGAGACAAGTACCTGGTGTCTTGCAGTGCTGCTCCACCGATCAGGGCAATTACCTGGGCAACGACGCCAGCAGCAAATACGATGCGTTTCAGGTAAAAATTGAAAAACGCTTCTCGCATGGCTTCCAATTGCTCTCTCACTACACCTTCGCTCACGCTTACAAGTACGACAGCTCCTATTATCCCGACAACCCCGCAATTGCCTACGGACCGGACGATCAAGTGCGAAATCAGGTCTGGGTGAATAATTTGGTATACGAGTTACCGTTTGGCAAAGGAAAAATGTTTGCGGGTAACTCGGGCCGGGCGGAAGATTTGGTAGTCGGCGGTTGGCAGATTACGGGTACTACAACATGGGGCAGCGGCCTGCCTTGGACACCGAGCACGAACGAATGCGGTGGGGAAGAAGACGTGGGAGTTTGCCGTCCCGATAAAGGAACGGGGTCGTTCCCCCTCAGCGTCGGTCCACTTGAGCATCCGGCGGGAGGTGCTCCCTTCAGGCAATATTTCACACCCCTGGCTGCTCTTGGTGGACCTTTTACAGATCCCGGCATAGGCCAGCTTGGAAACATCGGCGTCTTCAGCTACCGCGGGCCACGAGTGTTTTACGCGGATGCTTCAATTTTGAAAAACTTCGCTTTGACCGAACGCGCCAAGCTCCAGTTCCGCATGGATGCATTCAATGTCTTTAATCACCCGGTGCTGGGCTTCAACAATAACCAAAATGGTGGCACCTGCATCGATTGCACCGGCAATGGCATCATCACCGATATTGAACACGACGCCTCGCCCGGTTCCGCCACAGGTATGCGGCAGCTTGAGTTTGCCCTTAAGGTCATCTTCTAAGGTTGGTGAGTTTTAAGACGAGGGAGTCCTCCGGGGCTCCCTCTTTTCATCTCGCATGCAATCATCTCGCATACAATGAGGACCGGATTTGGCGGGCAGGCCACACGTGATTCGCTTGAAATGGCTGGCGAAGTGCGCAATTGCAATTTACTTGCTCTATGTTCCATCCATGCCAATTAGCACAGCCCAAAACCCATCTCAAAATCGAGCGAAAGACAAGCCGGCTGCAACGAATACAAAGCCAATCGGCCACAACGGTTATGTCGGCGATGCGGCCTGCGCTCATTGCCATCAGGCGATCTTCGACTCCTACGAGCGAACTGCCATGGCCCACGCCAGCGGCCCTGCGATGGATGCCCTCACGCCCGCGGAATTCACCCACAAAGAATCGGGGGTCCATTACCGCATCTACAGCGAAGATGGCCGCGCATGGCTAAGCTATGATCGGTCAAACTCCGGTCGTCCCGGACTTGATCGCCCAGAAGACACTCAGCTTAGCGATAAGCGCGAGCTTCTTTATTACATCGGCTCCGGACGCCGCGGCCGCAGTTATCTTTTCGAGACCGATGGATTTCTCTTCGAATCTCCCGTGAACTGGTATGCCAGCAAGCAGCTATGGGACATGGCCCCCGCCTATCAGTCTGCTCGCGAGATTCCTCTGAACTTGCCCGCCTACACGAGCTGTCTCGGCTGTCACGTCAGCGAAATGCAAGCGCCCACCAGGGGCACCGACAACCTCTACCCCACTCCGCCTTTCCTTCACAACGGCGTATCTTGTGAGCGCTGCCATGGACCGGGAGCCGCACACACAAATGGTGGCGCGATTGTCAATCCCTCGAAGCTCACGCCCGCGCGGCGCGACGCGGTTTGTATGCAGTGTCATCTGGAAGGAAAAGCCGCGATCGAGCGTCCGGGACGCCATGCCTACGAATTCCAGCCGGGAGACGAACTTTCCGACTACGTTCGCTATTTCGTTCTTACTGATCCCAATAATGCAACTCTTGGCGCCGTAAGCCAGGTGGAAGCCCTGGCGCAGAGCCAGTGCAAAAAAAAATCCGGCGATGCGATGACCTGCACGAGTTGCCACAACCCTCACCAATCGTCCGCAGCCGCGAATCGCGTTGCTTACTATCGCGGCAAGTGCCTCGAATGCCACGGTGCGCCATTCGCGGCCAGGCATCATCCCGACCATCCTGATTGCCTCGCCTGCCACATGCCAGCCTCCGCCAGCAGCGATGTGGCGCACACCGAGGTTACCGACCATCGCATCCTTCGGCGTCCGCAAATCGAGCCTCAGTTGCTGCAGGATTCCGCCGGCCATTCCGCTGTGCCCCGTCTGATTCCATTCGTCGCCTCCAGCAAACTGGAATCGGATCCACGCGATCTAGCGCTCGCATGGGAGTCGTTGGTCGAAAGCGGAATGACCATCGCCGAACCCGAAGCGCAGGAAATGCTCTCGAAAGCTTTAAAACAATCCCCCGATGATCCTGCGCTGCTCTCAGCGTTGGGCTATATCGAACAAAAACACGGTGCGAATGATCGTGCCGAGGTGCTCTATCGAAAGGCGCTGACAATCGATCCCGACCTGGTCGATGCATCCACCAACCTCGCGGTAATCGAAGCAAGAGGTGGAAATTTAAACGGCGCAATCGCTCTTTGGCAAAAAGCATTCGCGTTAGCCCCGGCGCGCGCCAACATAGGATTGAATCTCGCGCGTGCCTATTGCGACGAAGGCAAAAATGCCCAGGCACGCAGCGTGACCCAGCGCGTCCTCGACTTCAATCCCGATTTTGCAAGCGCAAAGCAGATGCTTCGTTATCTCGATGAGGTTCCGGCGAAGTGCGGATCGTGAATAACACAGAAATCGAGACAACCATGGACAGCGAAGAAAGCCGGTCCTAAAATTTCTGGGACGATTCGATATAGACCTTAGATTGAAATGAGCATGGAAAAAGATCAATTAGCGCGGCGCTCATGGATCCTATGGGTGTGCCTATGCTGCACAAGCCTGCCTCTCGCGCGCATGGCTCAAGCCCAATCTGCTATCGATCTTGACGGCAATCCAGTAAATCCCCTCGCTCAAGCCTCGGGCAGAATTGTGATATTAATCTTCCTCCGCGAAGACTGCCCGGTATCAAACCGCTATGCCCCAGTCATCCAACAGATCAGCAGTCGTTACCAGCAAGACGCAATTTTCTTTCTCGTGTATCCGGATAAAGACGAAAGTGCGCAACGCATCCGCAAGCACCTCGCAGACTATGGCTATACTCTGCCCGCCGTGCGCGATCCGCAGCATGTCCTCGTGAAGTTGGCGCACGCGGAAATCACGCCAGAAGCGGCAGTATTTAATCGCGATCACCAGCTTATCTACTACGGTCGCATCGATAACTGGTACGTCGAGTTCGGCAAGCCGCGCCCTGCGCCCACGACGCACGAATTGATCGATGCCATTGAGGCGGGGATCGCGCGCAAGCTGCCGGCCCAAAGCAGCATCAAGGGAGTGGGATGCTATATCGCAGACCTCCAGTAAAGATCGTTCGCGTGGGATGCGCCGTGCTAACCCTCGGAGCCTTCGCTCTTGGAGCGCTGTTTGCGCACGGATCTCCGCCGCAGAATGCCGAAAAGGAAGTACATCAAAAGGCGCAGATCACATTTAATCGCGATATCGCACGCATCATCTTTACTTCCTGCTCTACATGCCATCGTCCTGGCGAAGCCGCGCCGTTCTCATTGCTCAATTACAACGATGTCAAAAAACACGCCCATCAAATCGCCGAAGTCACCCGCACGCGCAACATGCCGCCATGGCTGCCCGAGCCTCAGCATGTAAAATTTGCCGACGAGATGCGGCTCTCCGAATCGCAAATCGACTTGATCCAGAAGTGGGTGAATCAAGGTGCCACAGAAGGCAATCCCGCCGATTTACCGCCGCCGCCAAAATTTACCGAAGGCTGGCGGCTCGGAACTCCCGACCTGATTCTAAATGCCGAAAAGCCGCTGGTTCTGCCGCCGGAAGGCGCGGATACCTACTGGAATTTTATTTTCCGCGTGCCGATTAATGAGACGCGGTGGGTCAAAGCGGTGGAAATCAGGCCAGGTGATAAGCGCTACGTCCACCACGCAAATATTCTGGTCGATCGCGAAGGAACGTCGCGGTCGCGCGAAGCCCGGCCGGGTGCTGGTTTTGGCGGCATGGAAATCAGGATTGAGTCGCAGGTTTTCGATCCCGACAGCCATCTGCTTTTTTGGAAGCCAGGCACGGTTCCCTATATCGAGCCGGAAGGAATGGAATTACGGCTGGATAAAGGCGCGGACCTTATTTTGAATACGCATTTGCAACCCTCCGGCAAGCCGGAAATAATTCAGCCAAGCGTCGGTTTATATTTTGCTTCGCACCCCGCCACCCGGCAGCTCATGCTTCTACAACTGGAGAATGATTCGAAGCTCGACATTCCGGCGGGTAAAAAGAATTTCGTAGTCACAGATGATTTCACGCTTCCTGTCGATGTTGACTTGCTGGCAATCTATCCCCACGCGCATTATCTCGGCAAAGATCTTCAGGCCTTCGCTACGCTCCCCGGTGGCAAAAAGAAAACGCTGATTCATATTCCGCGGTGGAACTTGAACTGGCAGGCGGTTTATCGCTACGCCGATCCTGTGATGCTGCCGAAAGGGGCGACGGTGAGCCTGCGCTATGTCTATGACAATTCCGATGAGAATCCCCTCAATCCAAATCATCCTCCTGCGCGTGTAAGAGCCGGAAATCGTTCGAGCGATGAGATGTGCCATCTGTGGCTGCAAGTCCTCCCGGTAAACTTCGACCCCGCGCAAGGCGATCCGCGGATGCTTTTGCAGGAAGCGCTCTCACGTCACAACATAGAAAAAAATCCCGCCGACTTCGACGCCCATTACAATCTGGCGGCGATGCTCCAGGCCAGAGGGAAATTAGACAACGCGGCTAAGGAATACCAAATCGCATTGCACCTTCGCCCCGGCGATGCCATTGCAAACAACTCAATGGGATCGCTGCTGCTGGCGCAAGGGCAGGCAGACCAGGCAGTTCCCTATTTAGAGGCAGCGCTGAAAGCGCGTCCCGATTATTTCGATGCGCACTACAATTTGGGCAATGCCTTCGCGGCGCAGGAAAATTTCGCCGCTGCGTCACAGCAGTTTTTTCTAGCCGTACAAGCCCATCCCGCCGACGCCAATGCGGAGGCGAACCTGGGAAGCGCTTTAGCCGAGCAGGGGAAATTTGTCGAAGCGAAGTTGCATTTCGAACGCGCCCTGCAAATCGATCCCGCGAATATTTTGGCAAGGGAAAATCTGGCAGAACTGCAACGGAAAATGAAGTAGCAAGCGACGAACCAGAAGGAAGCCTGTAACTTAGAATGCGGACTTACTCACTGTGATGCGACCTTCATTCATAACGCGCCTCGGATGCGTTGCATGTTGCATTTGGATGCTTTCGGCCAACAGCCCAGCTCAGCAGCCTTTACCGGAGAACCCTACGGCGCAACTCTCGGCAGCCCCTTCGTCCGATCTTTCGTCGGCTCGCAAGATGATGGAGCAAGGAAAGCTCGACGAAGCCATCACAAACCTGCAATCGTTGCAGGCGGCTAATCCCGAAATAAAAGGCCTCAACCTCGAACTCGGCACCGCCTACTATAAGAAGAGTGATTTTCCCAAAGCGATTGAATATTTGAAAAAGGCTTCGGCCGCCGATCCCGATAGCGGCGAAACCACCCAGTTGTTGGGCCTATCCTATTATTTGGGCGGGCATCCCGCCGAAGCGATTCCGTTGCTCGAAAAAGTGCAAAGCTGGTATCCGCGAACCAACGTGGATGCCGCATATATCCTTGGAATCTGCTATATCCAAAGCAAAAATTATTCGCAGGCACGCGGTGCGTTCGCGCGCATGTTCGATGTTCCACCTGAGTCCGCCGCCAGTTACATGTTCACGGCTCGAATGCTGCTGCGGCAGGAGTTCGATCCCGTGGCCGAAGAGTACGCCCAGAAGGCGGCGGCTCTCGATCCCAAACTTCCGCTGGTTCATTTCCTGTTGGGGGAACTGTACTTATATAAATCGCGAATCCCCGAAGCGATCGCGGAATTTAAAAAAGAGTTGGAAATCAATCCCGGCCACGCCCAGACTTATTACAAACTGGCCGACGCGTACTCCCGCATACAGAAGTTCGAAGACGCCGAACGCCTTCTCCAGCGCTCCATTTGGCTCGATGCCACATCGACCGGTCCCTACATTCTTATGGGAAAGGTACTCGAAAAAAAAGGTGAGTTCGAATTATCCGTGCGCGCCTTGCAACATGCCGCCACCATGGACCCGAACAATCCTACGACCCACCACTTACTAGGCCAGGCTTATCGAGACATGGGAAAGAAGGAAGAAGCGGAGTACCAACTAAAACTTGCCGAACAATTGCAGGCGCAGCAGGATACTCATCCCTAAGTCTTGTCCGCAACAATTGGCTTCAGCGCACCAGCTCAAGACTGATCGTCATGTTTTTTAATTTCTTCCTGAGCAATGTGGAACCCCGTATTCGCTACCGGCACTCCGGCATATACTGCCGACTGAAGAAGAATTTCCTTGATATCGCCGATCTCCAACCCGTTTTGCAATCCCGCGCGCACATGCAACCGAAACTCTTCCCAGCGGCCAAGCGCGGCTGTCATGGCAAGAACCAGAAGACGGCGCGTCCTGTGGTCGAGGCCCGGCCGCGTCCAGATCGTTCCCCACGCATATCGAGTAATCAAATCCTGAAACTCTTTGGTGAACTCCGTGGTATTCGCAATCGCGCTATCCACGTGAGCATCTCCAAGAACTTTGCGCCGGACTTCCAGTCCAGCCTGGAAAATGCCGTTTGTAGAATTATTTTGCGGTTGAAGAAATTCGCAAACTGCAGTCGTGAACGACCGCGGTGCCTCGAGATTCGACAAATGAGCAGCCGCTAATCGAACGACCCGCGCATCTGATATCCGTTGAGCCAGAATTTCCCCGTTGCCGCTCCAAGGCGTCGATACATCTCGCTCGCCGACAACCACCAGCGTAAGAGTTTTAATCTTCGGCAAATTGTCATTGAAATCAAAATCGCGCAACGCCGCGCAGCAACCTATATATCCATCAGCATTGATCCCTAACAACACGGATCGAATGCTCTCGAAATAAGGGCTCGATTGTGCGATCGTCTCCGGCGAGAAGAAACGCTGCATCGCCATTTCTACAATGGCTGCCATGCCACCCTGCCGTACCGCAGCGATTCGACTGTTCCAGCCCTCCGTTGTTCCCAATCGCGGCGAGGTATTAGCAAGCACAAGCCCGGTAAGCGACTCCGGTGCATGAACCGCGATCCATTGTCCGACGGTTCCGCCCAGTGACAATCCGCAGAATGCGAACTTAGGAAGTCTTAGCGCCTCGACCAATCCGAGCACATCGCGTCCGAGTTGTTCGACCGAATACTCTCCCGGCGGAGCATCCGACGCACCGTGTCCACGAGTGTCATAACGCAGAACTCGAAAGCGTGAGAGCAGGCCTTCCATCTGCGGCTCCCACATGCCATGATCTGTCCCAATAGAGTGCGAGAGAACGAGGAGCGGAAGTCCTTGCTTTCCTTCCAGCCGGTAAAATACGCGAATCTGATTCACGGTGACGAAAGGCATCGCAGCTAGTCCTCTTTCCTCACGGGAACGGCCGCTTTCAGTTGCTTATCGCGGAAAGTATCTGCAGATCCAAGATATTCTTCTGCCACTTCGAGTTGGTCGATGGCCTCTGGATCGAGATGTCCGGTAACCTCCGGCATTTCACGAAGTACATCTTTCAAATGGCGATGATTTGCAACCGCATCGCACGTGGCCTGTTCGACAAGCTTGCGAGCTCGATCCTTACCCACTTTTGCGCTGAGCAGGAACAGCGCTTTTTCGGCATAAATAGCCCCGCAGGTAGCAGCTAAATTTTCTTTCATACGAACGCTATCGATGTGAATACCCTGCGCGATCTCTGCGATCGACGCTGCCGCAACTCCGGTAGCTTGCATCACGGCGGCAATCGTGGGCCACTCCGCATGCCAACCGCCAACGCCCCGTTCATTCTCCTGCACCATGCCCGAAAGAAAAGAGGCAACAAGACCGGGTACGCGATTAGCCGCAGCCAGCGTCACCGCGCATCCAGTAGGATTTCTCTTCTGCGGCATCGTCGACGAACCACCGCGTCCTTCGCTCTCCGGTTCGGCTACCTCGCCAATTTCGCTCTGCATTAGCAGGCTGACGTCCCGCGCAATTTTTCCCAACGACCCGGTTAAAACACCGCACGCACATACCAACGCCGCAAGACGATCCCGATGCGCATGCCATGGGGCGTCAGGGCAGGCAAGTCCCAGTTCACTGGCAAGTTCTCGATTAACAGTTAGACCTTTTTCCCCCAGCGCAGCCAGCGTGCCAACCGCGCCGCCGAACTGGACCACAAGCGCCTGCGCGAACGCCTCGCTAAATTGTTTCCTCCCGCGTCGAATCGCGGCCAGCCAACCCGCCGCCTTAAGTCCCATCGTGACCGGCGGCGCCGATTGCATTAGTGTTCGGCCAACCATCGTGGTACGGGCATGTTCTTCCGAAAGATTTCGCAAAGCCTGTTCGGCAAGAACCAGATCGGCTTCAATCAACGGCTGCGAGCGCTTGAGCAAAAGAACGAGCGCCGTATCGGAAACATCTTGGCTGGTCGCTCCGTAATGAACAAAGCTAACTGCGGACGAATCTTTGGCCTTCACGATTTCCGTGAGCATCTTCGCCAGTGGAACCCCATACGTTCCAGCGCGTAACGTGTCACGCGAGAATGCGGCGAGATCGAACGCGGTTGGATTCGCGGCCGCAGCAATTGCCTCAGCCGCGACTTGAGGAATGACTCCTGCCCGCGCCTCCGCTCGCGCCAGTGCAACCTCGAAATCCAGCATGACTTGCAGAATAGATTGATCGGAAAATACTTCCGCCAATGCCTCCGTGCTCGCCAAGCTGTCCACCAATCGCACCGGCATCTCAAATCCTGTGAAAGCAATAAAGGTGAGTCTTACAGAAATAAAAAGAAGATCGGTGATCTTTATACATCAAAAAACACGGTCTCATCCTCGCCGCAAAGACGAATTTCAAAGCGCCACTCTCCTGTCTTGCGAGAATCTGCGCGCGCCATCAGTGTGGCGCGGCGCACTGCTGGAACCAGCAAAAGAATCGGATCCTCAAGATTGGCGCGATCGCCTTCAAAATATGCCCGAGTAACCAGCCGGTTCAGCACTCCTCGAGCAAATACGGAAATTTCCAAATGAGGAGCCTGCAAACCGCCATCGTTTCCCGCAACCCGCCCGGGCTTCACGGTTTCGAATACACACATTCCATTCTCGTCGGTGGCAAGCCTTCCAAAACCGCTGCACTCCGCATCAGCCACTTTTTCCTGCCAGTCCACCGGATGGTTATATTTCCCCTCCGCATCAGCCTGCCATATTTCAATCATGGCATCGGGTACCGGTGCGCCTTCTCCATCCAGCACAAGGCAAATCAGGCGTATCCGCACGCCCTTTGCTTTTGCGCCGGCGAGGCAACTTACCGATCGCGTATCAATACAGCCGAGATGAAAAAACGGGCCGACAGTTTGAAAAGCACTCGGCTGCAAATCCACGCTATGACTCAAACGGTGTCTCCTCTCGTCCACGCAGGACGATGTCGAACTGGAAGCCGAGCGCCCATGACGGTTTTGTCGCCTCCAGATCAAACCGCGAGATTAGCCTTTGCCTTGCTCGCTCATCGGGTATTGATTGAAAGATCGGATCGTACGCCAGAAGCGGATCGCCGGGAAAATACATCTGCGTAACCAGCCGCGTAGCGAATGCATTTCCGAATAAAGAAAAATGAATATGCGCCGGACGCCACGCATTCTCGTGATTTTGCCACGGATATGCGCCCGGTTTTATGGTCACAAATTGATAATAACCATCCGTGTCCGTCAAAGTCCGTCCCGCGCCACTGAAGTTCGCATCGAGCGGCGCGGCGTGAGCGTCCTTTTTATGGCGATAGCGGCCCGCCGCATTGGCCTGCCAAATTTCCAACAATGTATTTGGAATCGGAAGTCCATTGTCGTCGAGCACGCGCCCTCTCACGATGATGCGTTCCCCAAGCGGGTCTCCCGCGTGTTGCCGGGTTAAATCGTTGTCCGTTTCAGAAATGTGCTCGTGCCCAAAAACAGGCCCGGTTACTTCCGAAAGAGTGTGCGGTAACACGATCAGCGGTTGGCGCGGAGCTCTTAGAACGGTGCCGCGATACGCCGGATATAAAGAGGTGGGTTGGGTTGCCGGATCATGCCGCCGGTAGGGAATCACTCTGTTCGTTCGCTCAATCGGTTCTCGCTGCCGGACCATCATTCGCTCCACAGTATTCGATGCGCGCACTCAGTCGAAGGGAAGGCCCACATAATTTTCCGCCAGGCTCTGCGACGCAGCCTTTGAGCTCGTTACATAGTCGAGTTCTCCCACCTGTCGCCGCCGGTCAAACGCATTATCGGTATCGAAGCGATGCAGCATCGAAGTCATCCACCAGGAGAATCGCTGCACTTTCCATACTCGCCGCAGGCAAGTCGTGGAATAGCTGTCCAGCAATTCACGCTTGCCTGTGCGATAAAATTCCGCCAGCCCACGCGCCAGCACACGTATATCGGCGACGGCAAGATTCAATCCCTTGGCTCCCGTCGGTGGCACAATGTGGGCTGCATCGCCCGCCAGAAAAAGTTGGCCGTACTGCATCGGTTCCACTACAAAACTACGCATTCCCGCGATGCTCTTTTGAATGATCGGTCCTTCGGTAAGCGCCCAGTCATTGCGTGCAAGGCGAATGTGGAGCTCCTGCCAAATTCGCTCGTCAGGCCAATTCTGAATGTCCTCTTCGTTACCTACCTGCACGTACAACCGGCTGAGCTGCGGAGTCCTCATGCTGAGCAGGGCAAAGCCGCGATCATGATACGAGTAAGCTAGTTCTTCAGACGAGGGCGGCGCTTGCGCCAAAATCCCGAGCCACGCAAAGGGATAAATTCGTTCATAAGCCGTAAGCACGCCATCAGGAACGCTGGGCCGGCAAACGCCATGAAAACCATCGCACCCGGCGATAAAATCGCAGCTCAATTCGTGAAGCTCTCCATTTTTGCGAAAGCGAATGAGGGGCTTCGTGGTATTGAAATCGTGGATGGAAACATCTTCACTCTCGAAAAAAATCTTGCCTCCCGCGGCCAGCCCGGTATCGATGAGATCTTTCACAACTTCCGCCTGCGCATAGATGGTGATGCTTCGGCCCGTGAGTTCTTTAAAATCGATACGGTGACCACGGCCCCCAAACCGCAACTCGATCCCGTGATGGACGAGCCCCTGCCGCTTCATGCGCTCGCCTAGGCCAGTCTCGGTCAGCAGGTCGACAGTATTTTGTTCCAGTACGCCCGCGCGAACCCGCTCCTGCACATATTCACGGCTGCGGTACTCCAGTACAACCGACTCGATCCCCTGCAAATGCAGAAGATGCGACAACAACAATCCCGCCGGCCCTGCCCCAACGATTCCAACTTGTGTTCGCATGATTAAAGAAGATGAATCAGAATAGGTAAGCTTACAGCTCCTCCGAATCGTGATCCATTTTAGGAGATAAAAGGCCGAAATGTTAAATCCCGCGCATTGACTTGCCCACGCTCCCCTCCTAAGATGAACCCGCCCTCCCATGATCGATCAGATCATCTCGCACTATCGTATCGTCGAGAAAATCGGCGGCGGCGGCATGGGTGTTGTCTACAAGGCCGAAGACACAACCCTGCATCGCTTCGTCGCCATGAAGTTCCTTCCCGAGGGCCTGGCCAAAGACGAGCATGCTTTGGCCCGTTTTCAGCGCGAAGCCCAGGCTGCTTCCGCTCTGAGCCATCCCAACATCTGCGTGATCTACGAAATTGGCCGTGATCAGGACATCACTTTCATGGTCATGGAATACCTGGACGGCATAACTCTGAAGCACCGCATCGCCGGCCGCGCATTGGATATTGAAACCGTGCTCTCGCTCGGCATCGAAATGGCCGACGCCCTCGATGCTGCCCACTCGCAGGGCATCGTTCATCGCGACATCAAACCCGCCAACATTTTTGTTACCAAGCGCGGACACGCCAAGATTCTCGACTTCGGTTTAGCAAAAGTTGTCGCAACTGGCGGTTCGTCCAGCGACTTCGAGTCCGACCAAACTGCGACCATGCACGATCCCGAGCACCTCACCAGCCCCGGAACGACTCTCGGCACCGTCGCATACATGTCTCCCGAGCAGGCGCGCGGCAAAGAGCTTGACGCCCGTACCGATCTTTTCTCCTTCGGCGCGGTGCTTTATGAAATGACGACCGGAGCGTTGCCTTTTCGCGGCGATACCTCCGCCGTAATCTTCAACGCGATTCTGGAACACGATCCTCCTCCCGCAGTTCGCCTCAATCCGAACCTTCCGCCGAGGCTTGAAGAGATCATCAACAAAGCCCTCGAAAAAGATCGCGAACTGCGCTACCAAAGCGCGGCCGAAATGCGCGCCGATCTGAAGCGTTTGAAGAGGGAAAGCGAATCGCGCCGTAGCCAGCAAAGCGGCTCGGGATCGGCAGTGGACGCGCTGGAAAGCGATTCCGGAAGATCGATGAGTGCGCCGGGCTCGAAATCTTCAGCCGTTGCCATCGGTGCGGCATCACGCGAATCCGCTATCGCCGCGGTGCCAATTCCGCGAAAGCACAATCTCAGAAAGATTGCTGTCGCGATTGTTGTTGTAATCGCCGCCATCGTCGCCACAAGCTTTTACTTTCTGGCTTCCCGATCGAAGTCGCGGCTCACGGAGAAAGACACAGTCGTGCTCGCCGAGTTCACCAATACCACAGGCGACCCCGTCTTCGACGGCACGCTTCGCCAGGGACTCTCGTCCCAACTCGAACAATCGCCATTTCTCAATCTGCTTTCCGATGAACGCATCGCGCAAACGCTGGCCTTAATGTCTCAATCCAAAGACGCGCGGCTCACTCATGGTTTGGCGCGCGAAGTCTGTCAGCGCACCGCCAGCGCCGCCGATATCGAAGGCTCAATCGCCACACTGGGTAACGATTACGTCGTCGGATTGAAAGCCGTCAACTGCCGCAACGGGGATGTCCTCGCCAATGAACAAGCCACGGCCAGCGGCAAAGAGCAGGTCCTGAAAGCTCTCGCCGACGTGGCGGCGAAACTGCGCGAGAAGTTGGGCGAATCCCTGATCTCGGTGCAAAGATACGACGCCCCCGCCGAAGACGTAACTACAGCCTCGCTCCAGGCTCTACAGGCTTACAGTTTGGGCTATCAGGCTCACGTGCTCAAAAATGATTACGCTGCCGCTATTCCGTTATTGCAGCGCGCCATCAGCCTCGATCCCAACTTCGCCATGGCCTATGCCGAGTTGGGCACAAACTACAGCAACATCGGTGAAATTGCCCGCGCCGCCGAAAATACCCGCAAAGCCTATGAACTGCGCGAGCGCGTAAGCGAACGCGAAAAGTTCTACATCGTCTCCCACTACGAATTTTTTGTCACCGGCAATCTGGAGGCAGCGCGCAAAGCTTACGAGTTGTGGGGGCAGACCTACCCTCGCGACGCCACCCCTCCGGGAAATTTGAACAGTATCTACGGCAACCTCGGCGAATACGATAAAGCTCTCGAGGCCGCGCAGCAGTCCATGAAGCTCAGCCCCGCGAGCGGAATTTCCTACACAAATCTGATCATCTCTTATTTGCTGGTCAATCGTCTGGACGAAGCTCGAGCCACTGCCCAGGAAGCCCACGAGCGCAATCTGGACAATCTCATTAACCACATCAATCTCTACAGTATTGATTTCCTGCAACACGATACCGCGGGCATGGAGCGCGAAGCCTCTGCGCTTATGGGCAAGCCCGGCCTGGAAGACGCCATGCTCTACAACGAAGCCGACACAGCTTCCTGCAGCGGGCAGTTTTCCAAGGCGCGAGAGTTGACGCGGCGTGCAGCCGATTCCGCGCAGCGCGCCGACGAAAAAGAAACCGCCGCAGCATATCAGGCCGAATCGGCATTGCGCGAAGCGCTGGTAGGAAACTTTGCCATCGCCGGACAGCAAGCCCAAACCGCGTTGGCGCTCTCCACCGGCAAAGATGTCGAAGCAATTTCAGCCACAGCACTTGCTTTAGCCGGCAATGCCTCTCAAGCCACACGACTGGCAAATGATCTGTCCAGCCATTTTCCTGAAGACACAATCGTGCAATTTAATTATGTTCCGACAATTCGCGCAGCTGCGGTGCTGCAATCCCATAACGCAGCCAAGGCACTGGAAGCGCTCGTACCCTCAGTTCCATACGAACTCGGTTCTCCGGCCCAGACTGTGAGCTTCGCTCTATATCTTGTTTATCTGCGGGGAGAAGCCTATGTCGGCGCTCATCAAGGAGCATCCGCGCTGGCCGAGTTCCAGAAAATTATCGACCACTACGGCGTCGTCGGGAACGAACCCATCAGTTCGCTCGCACACTTGGGTTTGGCTCGAGCCTATGTGCTCTCAGGCGATGCGACGAAAGCCAAAATCGCATATCAGGATTTTCTCGCTCTGTGGAAGGATGCCGATCCCAACATCCCTATCTTGACTCAAGCCAGGGTGGAATACGCCAAGCTGCAATAAAACTACAATCGCTCAAGCAAGATTCAATCCTCAAACCTAGATTCAATCAAACGACGACCGGAGCATTCGCCACTCCCGCCGTGCCGAACACGCGCCGGTAACGTTCAATTTCACTGGGAGGGCCGGATGCCTTCGCATAATTGTCGGAGAGCTTCACCGCCGGCCGTCCTTCGACCGTCGAAACTTTGCAGATCAAGCTGATGGGATCGAATCCGCCGCCGTTTCCACTGGGATCGCATCCGCGAAAATCGTTCGTGAGTAAAGTACCCCAACCGGTGCTGAGACGGATTTTGTGGCCGGGAAGCCACTTTTGCCGGTCCGCAAAATCGGCGGCGCTGCGGAAATCTTCTGTAGTCGTGTTCCCCTGCAGTGCTCCACCAAAATAAGCATGCAAGCCAATGATGTCGTCAATATCCAGCGCATCGGACGCGATAATAAGTTTTTTCTTTGGATCTCGTCCGCGAGCCTTCAACCACGCAATATACTCGTCTCCCGCCACGTATGGGCTCTTGCTGTCAATGCGCTGCCCCGTCCAATCCGCCGCCCACTCCGGTGCACCCTCCAGAAATTGAGTGGTGCCAAACGTGTCCGGCAACATAATGCGCAACGCGCCTTCATACGTGCTCTGCCAAAGTTCGAGCACTTGGTACTGCGAAGCTTTCAAAGCGGCATCATCCGGAGCTAGTGCGGCCAGCGCCATAGGAATTTCATGCGCATTGGTGCCGATCGCTTCCAGATCGTGTTTGTGCGCAAGAAACGTATTCGAAGTCCCAATAAAACCTGAGCCCAAATTCGAGGCCATCGCATTCACAACATATTCCTGCCACAAAAAACTATGACGGCGGCGTGTTCCAAAATCCGCGATGGTCAGCCCCGGCACGCCGCGCAGCCGTTCAATCTTGCTCCACAACTTCGTCTTCGCCCGCGCGTATAAAATGTCGAGACCGAATTCGCTCAACCTCTTCAAATTCGCCCGCGTCCTCAATTCGTCAAGAATGGAGAGCGCGTAAAGCTCCCACATCGTCGTATCCGTCCACAATCCATCGAATGAGAGATGGAACTGGCCCTGATCCACAGACAGCGAATAGTCCGACAGCTTAAAATCGTTTTCCAGCCACTCCAGAAACGCCGGCTCAAAAATTCCACGCCGCCCATAAAAAGTATTTCCTGCCAGCCAAACCAGCTCCGATTTTCGAAAGCGTAATTTCCGCACATGCTCCATCTGCGCGACCAGATCATGCGTGGAGAACACATCGGCTAGACGAACCGATGATGTGCGATTGGTAAGCGAGAAGGAAACGTGAGTCTTCGGGAAGTGCTTCCAGATGAACTGAAGCATTAGCAACTTATAAAAGTCGGTATCGAGCAGCGACCGCGTAACCGGGTCGAGTTCCCAGTTGTGGTTGTGCGCCCGCTCAGCGAAGTTTACGATCATCGGGCGTAAGTATCTTTCACGATCAGCCGCCGGACAGCCGGCAGCATACGGCAAGTCATATCCAATCGAGATTTTATTGAACCCAAAACCATGAGAACTGTCAACGATTAAGGCTTTCGGCGACTTCGGGTACTGTTCCGAATCAACCGATATAAATGAAGAGATGTCGCCCACGGCGCAGGGAAGCATAAAAGCGAAAACTTACGAACATTTACATTCGCTTACCGACTCTTTACCAATCGAAAGCCTCCAAGCATTTCTAATGAGAGGTGACATAGCGCGCGGAATTCGACGGCACAAAAAGCAACAAATCGCATGGTAAAAGCAACAAAGCATGGATGTTTTGCGGCTCTAGCATTTATGATCGGTATCCGATACTAAGCGTTCCAGAAGGGGCGTACATCTCGCGAATTTTAGCTGGCAGTGGAGCCGTAAATTGAACTCGGGGATTATCTTCATCCAGAATTAAAAAACGTGGGAGGGAAGTCACCTTACCATTGATATCGTCCGCAAATATACCTCAAGCCGTCTGATGCAAGAAAACTCGAATGGAAACTAAACCTCCTGCTCCAATTACTGACCCTCAACATCAGCTGCCGCCTGCTAGAGAATCCCATAAATCCGGTGGAGGGCGGCGGCTGATCATCTGGGGCATCGTTATTCTTGCTTTCCTCGTGATTTTCTTCCTCGCATTTCGCCATCACGATGAGAGCAAAAGCAGTTCCACGCCATCCCGCCGCGGCGCAACCGGCCCCGTAACCGTTGTTACCGCCACTGCGCAAAAGGGAAACATAGGCGTCTACCTCGAAGCAATCGGCACCGTCACGCCGGTCTATACCGATTCGATCACCAGTGAAGTTACCGGACTGGTGAATCAGGTGCACTATCAGGAAGGTCAGTTGGTTCGCAAAGGCCAACCGTTGATCGATATCGATCCGCGGCCTTTCGAGGCGCAGCTCCTGCAAGCCGAGGGCGCGCTCGAACGCGATACCAACATACTCGCCGAGGCCAAAATGGACCTCGACCGTTACCGCGAGGCCTGGGCGAAGAACGGCATTCCGAAGCAAACCCTCGACGACCAGGAAAAAATTGTTCTACAGGACGAAGGCACGGTAAAGAACGATCAGGGTACGGTGCAATACGATCAGGTTCAGCTCGCCTTCTGCCATATCACTTCTCCTATAAGCGGCCGCGTAGGTTTGCGCCTTGTCGATCCCGGCAACGTCGTCCAATCTTCGGGCACAACGGTTCTCGCAGTAATCACGCAATTGCAGCCGATCACCGTAATTTTCACCGTTGCGGAAGACAGCCTGGCGCAGGTACAGGCACAGATGCGTCACGGAAAAAAGCTCACGGTTGATGCATTCGATCGCGCCCAGCAGAAAAAAATCGCCACAGGCAAGCTTTTAACTTTCGACAATCAGATCGACACCACGACCGGCACGGTAAAAATGCGTGCTCTCTTCGATAACAAAGACGACACGCTATTTCCCAATCAATTCGTAAACGCCAGGCTCCTGGTCACCACAGAGCAGGGTGTGACCCTCATTCCCACCTCGGCGATTCAACATAACGGCCAGGCCGCATTCGTTTACGTCATCCAAAATGACACCGCGCAAATCCGCAACATCAAAACCGGCGTTACAGATGGCGGTAATACCGCTGTCGAAGGCATCAATCCGGGTGATGTGATTGCCAACAGCAGCTTCGACAAGCTACAGAACAATTCGAAGATTGTGGTTTCCAAGCAGCCCCTTCCCGCTGCTTCAACCGAGAGCCAAGCCCCGTGAGCCCTTCTCGCCCATTCATCATGCGGCCGGTTGCGACCGCGCTGCTGATGGCGGCTATCTTGCTCGTCGGGATCGTTGCCTATACGCAGTTGCCGGTCTCCGCTTTGCCTGAAGTCGATTATCCGACCATCCAGGTCCTCACCTTTTATCCCGGCGCCAGCCCCATCGTGATGGCGACCACAGTAACCGCTCCGCTGGAACGGCAATTCGGCGAGTTGCAAGGCCTCAGCCAGATGACGTCCACCAGTTCCGGAGGCACATCGGTCATAGTGCTGCAATTCAGCCTGACTCTCAATATCGATGTTGCGGAAGAAGAAGTGCAGTCGGCCATCAACGCGTCACAAAGTTATTTGCCCTCGAACCTGCCCACGCCGCCTGTCTATAGCAAAACAAATCCCGCAGATGCGCCGGTGCTTACGCTGGCGATTACCTCCAATTCCATTCCGTTATCGCAGGTCGAAGATCTTGTCGATACCCGCCTTGCTCCCAAGCTTTCGCAGTTGAATGGTGTCGGCCTGGTAAGCATCAGCGGCGGACAAAAACCGGCAGTGCGCATTCGTGCCAATCCGGTAGCACTCTCTTCCTACGGAATTAATCTCGAAGACCTGCGCACCGCGCTCATCCAAGCCAGCGTGAACGCCGCCAAAGGAAATTTCGACGGCCCCCGCCAGGACTATCAGATCGATTCCAACGATCAGCTCGTCACCAGCGCCGATTACAAAAACGTGGTGGTCGCCTACCGCAACGGCGCGCCCGTCATGGTCACCGACGTAGCGGAAGTCATCGACGGCGTCGAAAACAATCAGCAAGCCGCGTGGATGAATCAAACTCCGGCGGTCATTTTGAATATCCAACGCCAGCCCGGCGCCAACACCATCAGTGTGGTCAAGAGCATCAAGGCTCTCTTGCCGCAGCTCGAAACCAATCTGCCCGCCTCTATTCAAGTCACCACGCTGACCGACTTAACCACTTCCATCCAGGCCTCGGTCTCCGATGTAGAGTTCGAGCTCCTGCTCACCATCGGCCTGGTCGTATTGGTCATCTTTATTTTCCTGCGCAGCCTTTACGCCACCATTATTCCCAGCGTGGCCGTTCCGCTGTCACTCGTCGGCACATTCGCCGCGATGTACGCCCTCGGTTACAGCCTCGACAATCTTTCACTCATGGCGCTCACCATCTCCACCGGATTCGTGGTGGACGATGCCATCGTCATGATCGAAAATATCTCGCGTTACATCGAAGAAGGCGAAGCGCCCATGGAAGCCGCGCTCAAGGGGGCGGAACAAATCGGCTTCACGATTCTTTCGCTGACGGTCTCCCTCATCGCGGTGCTCATCCCGCTGCTCTTTATGGGAGACGTTGTCGGCCGTCTCTTCCGCGAATTCGCCGTAACCCTTGCCGTCACCATAGTCGTCTCTGCCGTAGTTTCGCTGACGCTCACGCCCATGATGTCGGCACGCATCTTGCGGCACGAGCCGAAAGAGCAGCAAGGGCGCTTCTACAAGGCTTCCGAGCGCGTTTTCGAAAGCATGATCGCCTTCTACGGGCGGACGTTAAAATTCGTCCTGCAGTATCAAACCATCACGCTATTCGTCGCGCTCGGCACGCTTCTGCTCACAATATTTCTCTACATCCTGATTCCCAAAGGATTTTTCCCGGTGCAGGACACCGGTGTGATTCAAGGCATTTCGCAGGCGCCCGAAACTATTTCATTTTCGGCGATGGAGGAGAAGCAACAGGAGCTCGCCAAAGTCATCCTCGCCGATCCGGCTGTTGAAAGCCTTTCATCGTTCATCGGAGCCGACGGCACCAACACCACGCTCAACAGCGGCCGTATGTCAATTAATCTCAAGCCGCTGGAGGATCGCAGCATCAGCGCGGCCGATCTGGTACGCCGGCTGCAAAACAGTTTGCAGAAAGTTCAGGGCATCTCGCTCTACATGCAACCCGTGCAAAACATCACGGTCGACGATCGTGTCAGCCGCACGCAGTACCAGTACACGCTGGAAGATCCCGATGTGAACGAACTCAATGAGTGGACCAACCGTTTTGTCGCCAAGCTGAAGACCTTGCCCGAGTTGGAAGATGTCGCCACCGATCAGCAAACCGGAGGCCTCGCCGTCTCGCTCATGATCGACCGCGTCACAGCATCGCGCCTCGGCATTGCTCCCGCCACCATCGACAACACGCTCTACGACGCCTTCGGCCAGCGCCAGATCAATACGATGTACACGCAGCTCAACCAGTATCACGTGATTCTCGAAACCCAGCCGCAATTTCAGCAGAGCCCCGATACGCTAAAGAGCCTTTATATTCAGGCGAACGCATCCTCGGGCACGTCGGGCCCCGGCGCTGCCAACTCGTTTTCCGCTTCCGGATCGGCTTCTGCCGGATCGAACGCAACCACCACATCTGTTATCTACACGCCTTCGTCCGCCGTGCTCACTCCGCCCACCAATGCGCTTTCGCCCGGCGGCGGTTCCTCGGTCTCATCCGCCAACACCGGCGCCACAACTGCAATGAGCAATGCAGTGCCGCTCAGCGCGTTCACGCACTTTCACACCGCATCCGAAGCGCTTTCTATTAACCACCAGGGACAGTTTCCCTCGGTCACCGTGTCCTTCAACCTGGCTCCCAACGCTGCGTTAGGCAGCGCCATCAGCGCTATCGAAAAGGTGCAGGATAATATGCACATGCCTGCCAGCCTGCAAGCCGATTTCCAGGGCACGGCGGCATCTTTCAGGAATTCGCTTTCAAACGAAGCGTTGTTGATCTTGGCCGCTCTCGTTACGGTGTACATCGTTCTCGGCGTGCTCTACGAAAGCTTCATTCATCCCGTAACTATTCTTTCCACTCTTCCATCGGCCGGAGTCGGGGCGCTTCTCGCGCTCATGCTGTTCGGTCAGGATCTGAGCGTCGTCGCCATCATCGGAATCATCCTGCTGATCGGAATCGTGAAGAAAAACGGAATCATGATGGTCGACTTCGCTCTCGAAGGCGAACGTCAGCACGGTAAAAACGCGACGGACGCGATCTACGAAGCCAGCCTTCTGCGTTTTCGTCCCATCATGATGACAACCATGGCCGCGCTCCTTGGCGGCATTCCTCTAGCCGTGGGTACCGGTATCGGCTCGGAAATCCGTCGCCCGCTGGGTATCGCCATGGTCGGTGGACTCATATTGAGCCAGGCGCTTACGTTGTACACCACGCCGGTCATTTACATCTTCTTCGATAATCTTGGCGAAAGATTCTCCCGCTCGCGTTCCCGCAAGAGTGAAGACACGGGCGGAGCGCAACCTGCGGAACAGGCATGAACCCTTCGGAACTCTTTATCCGGCGACCCGTGGCAACAACGTTGCTCACCATTGCTATCGCCATCGCTGGAGCCATAGCGTTCACCGTGCTCCCGGTTTCGCCCTTGCCGCAGGTCGACTTCCCGACCATCTCCGTTTCCGCTTCATTGCCCGGAGCCAGCGCCCAAATCATGGCATCCTCCGTGGCCACGCCGCTGGAGCGGCAATTCGGCCACATCGCGGGCGTCTCCGAGATGACCTCAGCCAGTTCTCTCGGCAGCACATCGATCACAATTCAATTCGATCTAAGTCGCAATATCGATGGCGCTGCGCGCGATGTGGAAGCTGCCATCAGCGCCGCCCGCTCATATCTTCCTGCAAATCTTCCCGCCAACCCTACATATCGAAAAGTAAATCCCGCCGACTCTCCCATCATGATTATCGGTTTGACCTCGACCAAATTCGATAAAGGCAAGCTATACGACGAAGCTTCCACCGTGATGGAACAGAAACTCTCGCAGATTCAAGGCGTGGGTCAGGTAGTCGTGGGCGGGGCGTCCCTGCCTTCGGTGCGCGTGGAAGTAAATCCAACTCAGCTCAACAGCTATGGCCTCACGCTTGCCAACATTCAAGCGATCTTAAGTACGCAGAATGCCGACCTGGCCAAAGGACAAATATCCAACGGTTCGCAAACCGCCGACATTGTGGCCAATGATCAGATCTCAACCGCCGAAGACTACAAGCCCATCATCATCGGCTCCCACAACGGCACGGCAGTCCGGCTTTCCGATGTGGCGGATGTGATCGACTCGGTGCAGAACGTTCGCTCCGCCGGCTATTTAAACGGAATCCCTTCTGTAACCGTGATCATCTTCCGCCAGCCCGGCGCAAACATCATCCAGACCGTCGACAACATCACCAACCAGTTGCCATTTCTCAAAGCCTCGATCCCGCAAGGCATCGACACCACGATCGTCCTCGACCGCACCACAACAATCCGCGCTTCCGTCGATGATGTAGAGCGCACTCTGCTCATCTCGGTCGCGCTCGTCATTCTTGTTGTCTTCATTTTCCTGCGCAATGGCCGCGCCACACTGATTCCCAGCATCGCCGTTCCGGTTTCTCTGATCGGTACCTTCGCAGTGATGTACCTGTTGAACTACAGCCTCGACAACCTCTCCCTAATGGCCCTTACCATCTCCACCGGATTCGTGGTCGATGATGCCATCGTGGTGATGGAGAACATCTCCCGCCACCTGGAAGAGGGCATGAAGCCCTTTGCCGCCGCGCTGAAAGGCGCGCAGGAAATCGGCTTCACCGTCTTTTCCATCAGTGTCTCCCTCGTCGCGGTTTTCATCCCCATCCTGATGATGGGAGGCATCGTCGGCCGTCTCTTTCGCGAATTTGCAGTCACCCTCTCTACGGCCATCGCTGTATCGATGGTGATCTCGCTTACCACCACCCCGACCATGTGCGCCTTCCTGCTGAAGGAAGAAAAAAAAGAAGGCCGCGGCAGACTATATCAATGGAGCGAAAAATTCTTCGCCGGGATGCTGGAATTTTATCGCCGCACCTTGATTTGGGTGTTGGCGAATCCCGTCCCCACATTAATTGTCTTGATCATCACCATAGCGCTGAACATTGTTCTCATCATAAGAATCCCAAAAGGTTTTTTCCCGCAACAGGACACCGGTGCAATCGTGGGTGGTGTGCAAGGCCCGCAAGATGCCTCGTTTCCCTCAATGGACGATTCCATTAAAAAGCTTGTGGGCGTAATCAAGGCCGACCCCGCCGTCGCCAATGTCAATGCCTACACGGGTGGCAACGGCAACTCGAATGCCGGTTTCATCTACATGGCACTCAAGCCGCTCAACCAGCGTAAGATTGGCGCGCCGGAAATCATCAATCGCCTGCGCCCCAAGTTGAATCGTTTGCCCGTCGCCTCAGCCTTCTTGCAGGCTTCGCAGGATCTTCGTATCGGCGGCCGCTCCAGCAACGCGCTTTATCAATACACCATTCAGTGCGACAACGTTCAGGATTTATCGAAGTGGGGTCCGATTCTTCTCAACGAGATGAAAAAACTTCCCGGTCTCCAGGATGTCAACTCCGATCAGCAAAATGGTGGACTGGAAGAGTTGCTGACTTATGACCGGACAAGCGCAGCCCGGCTTGGCCAGACAGCGCAAACCCTCGACTCCTCGCTTTATCAGGCCTTCGGCCAATCCGAAGTCTCCATCATCTATACCCAGCTCAATCAATACTACGTAGTGCTCGAGGTCGCGCCGCAATACTGGCAGAGTCCGCAAGGGCTGAAATATATTTACCTCCAGAGCACTGGTGGTAACGTGCCGCTCACCACGGTCGCCAAAGCCGATTCGGGCACAACCCCGCTAGCCGTCAACCATACCGGCCTGTTTCCTTCGGTAACCGTATCGTTCAATCTCGCTCCCGGAGTCTCGTTAAGCGACGCCACACAAAGCATCGCACTCATGCAACAGCGTTTGGGAACGCCCTCGACCATCCGCGGCTTTTTCGCCGGCACGCTGCAGGCCTACCAACAATCGCTGAGCACCGAACCCCTGCTGATCTTGACAGCTCTGCTCGCTGTCTACATCGTGCTCGGCGTTCTCTACGAAAGCCTGATTCATCCGCTGACCATCATCTCAACTCTACCCTCGGCCAGCGTCGGCGCCATGCTCGCGCTGATGCTCTTCAAAATTGATTTAAACGTAATCTCCATCATCGGAATCGTATTACTAATCGGCATCGTCAAGAAAAACGCAATCATGATGATCGACTTTGCTCTGGTCGCCGAACGTCAGGAAGGGAAGAGCACGTCAGAATCGATCTTCGAAGCCTGTATGCTGCGCTTCCGGCCGATTTTGATGACCACCATGGCCGCGCTCTTCGGTGCATTGCCGCTGGCATTCGGTACCGGCACCGGCTCCGAACTTCGTCGGCCGCTCGGCATTACGATTGTCGGGGGATTGATTGTGAGTCAGGTGCTCACGCTCTATACCACTCCGGTAGTTTATTTATTCCTGGATCGCTTGCGGCTCCGCCTCCAGGGAAAACGGCACGAATCGCTATCAGCTCCCGCAACGGAGGTCGGCTAACCATTGCGCGAGATAAGCGATGAAGCAGGTACCCACGCTATGAATATTCTTCGACAGAAACCAGTGAGCTATATCGTCCGCCTAGGCGCGGTTGCGCTCACGTTAATGTTGTCCGCTTGCGTAGTCGGGCCCAAGTATCACGCCCCCACTCCACAGGCCCCCGCGGCTTATAAAGAGTCGCCCACCCAATTTAAGGAAGATCAAGGCTGGACCGTGGCGCAGCCTGCGGACGCGAAACTTCGCGGCAAATGGTGGGAGATTTTCAACGACCCGGAGTTGAACGCGCTCGAAGAACAGCTGGACATCAACAATCAGAACATCAAATTGTATTTCGAGAACTTCATGGAAGCCCGCGCCGTAGTGCGCGAAGCCCGCTCGCAATATTTCCCAACCTTAAGCGTCGCTCCCTCCGTCAACCATTCCCGCCCTTCGGCAAATCTTGGCGCTGGCGCCGTTGCAGGCGCAGGTGCGACCACAACCACCACGGCGACTCCGGTCCAGAGTACGGTTTACTCTTTGCCGCTCGAAGCCTCCTGGGAGCCCGATCTCTGGGGAAAAGTTCGCAATACAGTACGCGAAGCTCAGTACGCCGCACAGGTCAGCGCCGCCGATCTGGAAAATGAACGCCTCACCGAACAGGCCAGCCTGGCACAATATTTTTTCGAGATTCGCGGCCAGGACAAGCTGCAACAGATTTTCGATGAAACCGTAAAAGCCGATGAGAAATCGCTTGAACTGACTCGTTCTCTCTACGACTCCGGAATCGATGACCAGATTTCGGTGGTCGAAGCGGAAACCACGCTAAAGAGCGCGCAAGCCGGTGCCACCAACGTGGGCATTGCGCGTGCGCAATATGAGCACGCGATTGCTGTGCTGCTGGGCAAAGTCGCTTCTAATTTTTCCATTCCCCCGAAGCCGATGACCGTCGTGCCGCCGCCAATCCCAATCGGCATCCCCTCGGAATTACTCGAGCGCCGTCCCGACATCGCCGCCGCCGAGCGCACCATGGCCGAAGCGAACGCAACCATCGGCATAGCCTATGCTGCCTACTATCCAGATCTGACCCTCACCGGAGAAGCCGGTTTTGAAAGTTCGATCTTTAGTAAATGGCTCTCGTGGCCGAGCCGCTTTTGGTCCGTCGGCGCGTCTCTACCGGAAACTATCTTCGATGCCGGCTTGCGCCGTGCCACCGTGCAACAATACGTCGCCACCTACAATGCAGATCTAGCCAATTACCGCCAGACCGTGCTCTCCGCGTTTCAACAGGTGGAAGATGGCCTCGCCGAAGTCCGTATTTTGTCGAAGGAAATTCAGCAGGAGCAGGAAGCCGTTGACGCTGCGCAAACTTTCCTGAAACTCGAACAGGGGCGCTACGACACTGGCATCGACCCCTACATCGATGTGCTCGTCGCCCAAACCACGGTGCTGGCCGATCAACAAACGCTGAACGGTCTTCAGGTCCAGCAAATGACTTACGCGGTTGCCCTGATCGAATCTCTCGGCGGCGGCTGGGATCGTTCGCAATTGCCCGGCCCAAAGCAGGTTACACAAAAACCGGATAAGGGCGAAACGACCATTCAACAATAGGATTTCAACGTGTAACCGATGAAACCAGCAAGGCGAGCCGTGGAAATAAAAAGTGCCCTCCCGCGTCATCGATCACATTCACCTGGCAGGTATAAAAACCGGGTTTGAGCGGAGTCAGCGGCACGTCCAACTGGAAAACCGCGGCCTTTCGCGCCTGTGCGTTTAACTCTGTCATCTCCACCAGCGAACTTTCGTAGACCTTTGCCTTGTCTTGGAAGAACGCAACATTGCTCAGCAACCGAATGCCAGGTTTGTGATCCGCGTTTCCCGCGGAAGCGGTCACCTCCGGCTTGGCCGGGTCATAAACCTCGTAATAAAGCAGCAGATGCTGCGATCCCGAAAAAACGTGCGTGATATTCGGAATGATTTCCGAACCGTCGCGAATCAGAGGATTCAGACTCGAACCCTTCTTTGCCGACTGAGTCTGGCTTGCCAGCACGACCGAACTCATCTTCAGCGGCTGCGACTTCAAATCCGGTACATCGATATCTGCTTCAAACGAACCCATGCGTCCGGTCTGGTTTTCCCGCACCACAAACTTCAAGTGATACTTGCCGCTCAGCAGGCTCATCCCTGTGTCGTACTGGACGTTTTTCTTCTGCACTTCTGTTGCCGTATCCACTGCCAGCCTCACGGTGTCACGGATTCTGTTGAGCGGATGATGTTCGTTGTCGAGCACCATGCCAATCACATCGAGCGTAGCTTTGTCGCGGTCGCTGCTGCGCACGAATGGAATTTGCGATCCCGGCACCACCAGCGAAATTGGAACAAAAAACTTGTTGCTCTCGAGACGGAAATAAGAAACTCCTAAATACAGCGGCAAATCCGTTGCCGGCAATTCAGAAGCAAGTTCTTCTTCAAGCTGCCGTTCTTTGTCGTCTTTTGTCGAATGCTGATAATCTGCCGGTGCGTAATAGCCGCGCCGGTAGTCGATCTTCGCCCCGGGGATGTTGATCTTCACGCCGATGCGCCGGTAATGCCCGTCTCGCGCCAAATTCGTGCTGTGATACCCGATCAGGTAATAAGTCGACGTATCCTGCTGCACTCCTTTGAAAATCTTGCTGAAGTCGTTGGAGTCGAGAAACGCGCGCCCGCCCGTGTCGCTGGCCAGCGTCACCAGAGTTTCCTGCGTGGTGAAATTGGAATTCAACGCATTCAAGGTTGCCTGGCCGGAATACGCCGACACTCCGCGCAGGCTCGCATTCTGGGCCTCTCCGCCGGCTACCAGTGCCTGCAAGCCGCGCATGTCCATGGTGTAAATTGCCATGTTCGAGCGTACCGCGGCATTCACGGCAGCCCGTAGCTCCGATTGATTTTCTATTCCTGTCCGGTCCATGCCGCTGGAAAAATAAATCAGCGATTTTTTCTGCTGCACAAACGCCAGTTTTTCCGCCACCGAACGCAACGCCTCCAGCCGCCGGTCGGTGTTGAAAATGTTGTATTCCGTATCGTCGGCGGTAAAAGGCTGGCCCGAGTCCGGCGTTCCGTCGGTAGTGCCGGTGGTTCCTTCCTCAAAGCCTTGTCCGCTGCCGGAGCTGAATGCGTCCAGTTGTTTTTTCAGCAACGTGCAGTCGGCGGTGAAATCCTGATTCACCAGCAGCGAGCTTCCCAAAGACACAATCGATACCAGGTCCGCGGGCGCCATTTGCGTATCGACATAATGTTTCGCCGAAGTAACCGCATGATCGATTTCATCCGGCTCCATGGCCGATAGATCGAAAAACAAAACAATCAGCCGCCGGTCTTTGAATTGCGCCGCAAGATTGGCACGCGCCGGCGCAGGAGCGGGTTGGGCCGAAGGCTCGCCAGCCAACGGTTTAACCTGCGCAACATCGAGTGCGGGAGCGGCGTCAACATTCTCTGTGTCAAAGGAGAGAATTTTTTGCGGTTTATTGTCTTCCAGAATCGTGAAATTCTCTGGCTTCAATCCCCGTATAAAATTCCCGTTCTTATCCCGGACCGTTACGTTCACCAGGACAAGATCCGACTGCACGTGAATCAGATACTCTGAATCCTGCTGCGAGCGCAATTCGGGATGCAGAAGTGCCAGCGTCAACATTACCGCCGCAAATTTGTCGGCGAATCTCTTTAACTTGAAAACCATAAAATTTACTCCGCCATAACCCGCGAAGAATATCCATTTAAAACCGAAAACGCGCAGTCATCGTGAACTGCCGCATCACTCCCACTGCGGTCACGCGTCCAAACGTTGGCGAGTTCACGTTGGTGTCGATCGAAGAATAATTCGGTATGTTGAAAATGTTGGTTGCCTGTGCGCGGAATTCCAGCATGCGCGATTCTTTCAACGGAACGATTTTCGTGAAAGCCATATCGAACACTTTCGTCCCCGGCCCGATAATGCTGTTGCGCCGTGCATCGCCAAATGGCCCGGCTGGCGCCGCAAACGCGGCCGTATTGAACCATTCACCAATCGAAGGGTTCGCCAAACTGACGGACTGCCCCGGAACCACGTCCGGCCGCAGCGTTCCACTCGTACCCGCGTTCACGCTGCCGATGTTGTCCAAATATCGCGGCGTGAATGGCAAGCCCGAGGCAATCGTCCAATCGCCGCTCCATTGCCAGTCGCCGAAAATCGCGCGCCATGGAGTATTTTCCGTGAGCCAGCGCTTGTCGTGCCCGAACGGCAACTCCACCAGATAGTCGGCGGTAAATTTGTGCGTCTGATTAAAGCTGGAAAGTCCACGCTCCGCCGACAAGTTGAAAGGATCCTGCGCCACATTGGAAGCGCCGGAGCTCGATGAGTTGCTGCTTCCGCCTCCACCAACCGCCCCGGTCCCACCAGCACCAAGTCCCGGCGTGTTCGCCCCTGAAGTTGCGCCGGCTCCAATCGAAGACGCATCGTCCAGCGACTTCGAAAACGTATAAATGCCACCAATCGAAAATCCTTTGGCCAAGCGCTTGCGCAGCCGCGCAGATGCCGCGTTGGCCTCCGAATCCGCCACCGAGCTTTCGTAGGTAAACGCGTCAACGCCTGCGATACGGATCGCAGTCGCAGTCAGTGTTCGATTGGGCGCTTCCAGAACATCGAGGTCCGTTCCTTTCGTTCCGGTGTAATCGATGTTCAGCAAAACCGTGGGGCGAATCTGCTGTTGAATATCCAGATTGCGAATCTGCACGTAGCCCAACCGGTAATTCGGATTCACCGCATAGCTGTTGCTGATTCCCATCGGTGCTGGAAATCCGCTCTCCAGCGTCAGCTCTCCGGGAACAGTTTGAATGTTCGTTGCCGTGGTCGAAAATGGCGGCTGATAAGCAAGCTGCTGCGCGATGCTCTGATATGCGCCTGTGTTGTAGTTGATGCCATATCCGCCGCGCACTACCGTTTTAGAAAACGGTTTCCACGCAAACCCAATCCGCGGAGCAAAATTGTTGCGATCCGGACGCACCAGGCTGTCCGGCAGCTTGCCGTAGTACGGACCAGCTTGTCCCGGCGCAATCGGCGTCACCGCCGCCACGCCGAAAGCCGGATTCAACGCGCCCGGCGAAAGATCGAGATTGGCGATGCGATTGTTAAATTCGGTAAGCGGCGAAACATATTCGTAGCGCACTCCAAGATTGAGCGTCAGGTTCCCGCGCATCTTCCACTCGTCCTGCACATACAAATCCCAATAGTTGCCGCGGAAATGATTGCTCTGCCCGAACTGCTCCGAGGTTTGTTGCGGCAGACCAAGCAGGAAATCTGCAAAGTCGTAACCCGTTCCAGCAACAGCTTGCCCGTTGACCAATTCCGAAGTATTAAGTCCGGTAAAAATAAACGATCCTCGCGGATTGCTATCGGTATCCGTATTCACCTGCACTCGCCGGAAATCCCCGCCCCATCGCCAGGTCTGTTTCGCGTGGTTCCAGATCACATTATCGGAAAAAGTATAAGTTTGATTGCGCGTGAGCGCCGGAGTGGTGTCATTCAAACTGCCAAAATTTGTGAAGGAAAGATTGGGCAACCCCCAATCGAATGGATTGCTCGAAACCCCGGTGATCCCGAGCGCGCCGGCAACGTCTTGATTGAAAGCGTAGAGATTCTGTGTTTGCGTGCGGCTGCGATTAAAATCGGCCTTAATAATATTCGTCAGCTTGCCAATGCTGCGCGTGTAGGAAACCGGAATATCGAAGCTGCGCACCGATGTGCTTCCTCCCACGCTCGGAAACGGGTTCGTGATGTTCGAACTCGATCCGTGGTAGTGAAAGCCGAAGCTAAGATTATTGCGCGGCGCATTACGTCCGCCGCCACGCCGCCCTCGTACCGGCGCCGCTCCAATCGTGCGATTCACCCGCACATTCAGATCGTCGCTATCGCTGTTGGCCGAAGTTACAAAATGAAAATTCTGATAAGCTCCCGGCAGGTTCGGCAGCGGTATATATGGCAGCAATCCTTGCGCGACTGCATTGATCTGCGGAATCGTATCGTTGGCGAACGGAGTATTCGTCTTCGGATTAAAAATCTGTACGAGCTGTCCCCGTTGCGTACCCGAAGTGTACAGAGTCTGTGAAAAATTCCCCTGCCGTTCCAACAACGTCGGCACAGTCGAGAATTGATCGAAGGGATTTTCCCCGCGCTTGCCGTTGTAGTTGACGAAATAAAATGTCTTGCTGCCGCCGTTATAAATATGCGGAATATTCAGTGGTCCACCCACCGAGCCGCCAAAACTATTTTGCAGATATCCCGGCTTTTCTGGAGGCTCTCCCGTTAACTCGTAAGGCGATGCATTCAGCGCGGAATCTCCCACCCCGTAATACACCGACCCATGCGGACGATTGCTGTCAAATCCGCGCCGGCCAAAAATCATCGGTCCCCCGCCGCCGAATCCTCCTCCACCGAAACCACCGCCCGGACCGCCAAATCCGCCGCCTGCGCTGAATCCCCCTCCTTGTTGTCGCGCATCGTTAAAGCGCTGCTGCATTTCGTCGGCGCTCATGGCATTGAATGAATTCGATGTATTGCCCGAAACCGCTACCGATTCGGTCGCGCTATCCGGCGAAATACCCGGTACCGGCATGCCCGAAGGCACAACATCGCTCATCGCACCGCCCGCTTCCTGTCCTGCTCCACTTTGAAATACTGGAAGATTCTGGAAGCCGCGTCCGCCCGTATTCACCCGCTGCTGCGGCTGTGCGTTATGTGTCCCTTGCGAGCGTGATAAGAGAATGAGTTCAAAATTCGTCGGTACATCCTGATGCGCGGCGTCGATCACCGCTTCATGCGTGGCCGCCGCAAAAGCTGCCATCTGCACTTTCACCGTGTAACGCCCGTCGGCGGCCACTTGTAATTGATAGCTTCCATCCACATCGGTCCACGCATTCACCACGACCTTCGTTTCCGCATTCTCCGCGGAAACATTGGCACCCGGAATCGGCATATTTCCCGACTTCACAATGCCACGTATCACTCGCCCCGCGGTCGCGGGTGCAGTAGCCTGTCCGTACAATAAATACGCATGTAGCAGCACGATAGGAATCACGCCAATTAAACGCAGGGCGAACGTAAATCGCCGTCTGATCTTGGCCAGCAAAAATTGAAGGCGGTAACTCTTCATAGTGTGGCGCGAGCATTTTCTGCCATCTTGATGGGATCATACCGTTCCATCCCCGCCCGCACTGTAAAATTTTGTGCCGAATGATCACGAGCGCCGGAATTAAAATTGTGCTTCGTAAAGTTATGCAAAGATTGCATAAATCTTAGTTTTTATCGCAACTTCCGGGCCATAATTCCATTCATACTTGTAGATCGCTTTGAAAAGGAGATCTCAATGCTTAAGAAACAATTTCTTGTTCTCGCCGCGGCCGGTCTTATTTCGATCGCGTCCTTCGCAACGGCGCAGGACAGCCAGTCTAACGATCAGGCACCGCCTGCACAGAACGGCGAACGGCACCACGGCCCGCCCGATCCCGCCCAGCGTACCGCGGAACTAACCAAGCACCTGAACCTCACGTCTGATCAGCAGGCGAAGGTGCTGGAAGCGCTGCAATCCGAGCGTTCACAAATGGAAACTTTGCACCAGGATAGTTCGCTCTCGCAGCCGGATCGCCGCGCCAAGATGATGAGCATTCGCCAGACCACCGATTCCCAGATTCGCTCGCTGCTCGATGCGAACCAGCAGAAGAAGTGGGACCAGATGATGGCCCGCCGTGAACAGCACATGCATAACCACGGTGGCAATGGCGGGGCAGATCAAGCGCCCCCGCAACAGTAATAAGTTCCGCAAGCAAATACGAGCCGGTTGCCGCCGCGACGCACGGCGGCAACCGGCTCAATTCTTTTCGGCGGCGCTAACGCGAGTTAGAACTAGTTAGAGAAGATCAGAAACTGATCTTCAATGAGAATTCCAGTGCTCGCGGCGAACCCAGCGCAAACACGCCGGAACCCAATCCCAATCGATTGCTGCTCGGCTGTTCACCGGGTGTCCCATTCACCGAACCCGGCGTTCCGCTCAAAACGCCGCTGAGCGGATTGGACGGGCCATCAAAGTTCGACAAATTCATGACATTGAAAAACGAAACTCCCGGCTCGACCTGGAATTTCTCCCGGAACTTATAAATCCAATTCAAGCTGACGTCGAGCGCCCGCAACCAGCCCATTCCGGCTTCGTCCACCGGAGCGCCGGGAATAACTTCCTGCACTGCGCCGAGGGTTTGTAGTTGATTCTGCGAAAACAGCCCGTTGTTGATCAACACCTGCCCCGCCGGAGTCGGCAGGCCGGCAAAAGTATGGTTGTAACTGTTGATTACCGTTTTGATATTGTCCGCGCTCACGCCATGTCCGAATGAGCCAACATTGGTGCCGGGCAGCACATCTCCCAGCGAACCATTCGACGCAAAACTGCCGTCGCCCGTGCCGTCGCCCGTGACATCCGTCACGAAAAGGCCGCCGGGAAGGCCAGTGGGACTGAGAGTAAGCGTCACCGGCAGCGGGCTGTAAAAATGTCCGATCATGCCCAGCCGGAAGTGATAGGGCAAATCCGCCGTCCCGCCAAATGAAATTTGATGCTTGCGGTCCAGCCCGTTTGGTCCCAGATAGTGCTGGGGACTGTTGAAGTCGGTTGCAATGGTGATGAAGTCGTTGTCTGTGGCCGAAGAGATATAGCGTTCCAACTGATACGACACTTGCAAATCAAGATTTCTGACCAGATTAACCGGATGCTCCAAGTGTTGTTTCAGAGAAGCCTGAAGTGCGGTATTTTTCGCATAGCCGATGGGGAATAACATCTGGTTGGTGCCGAGGTTCTGATTAATTCCGGGGAACGCGGCGGTGGGGCAAGGGAATCCTCCGCACAATGAATAGCCCGAATCAAGTCCGTTCGAAGCGTAGCTGCTAATCGTTGCGCCTGCCGTGATGGCGCATTGAATTGCCTGCGGACCGGTGCCAATACCGCAGCCGAACTGTTGATTGGTAGACGAAATCGCCGCCAACGCATTCGCCAGATTAAAATAGTGCGAGTCACCCACGCGGTTTGTATCAATCGCCAGCAGCGTATGGGTTTCGATGTTACGCAAATAATCCATCGTCAGCACCATGCCCGGGCGTATCTCGTGTTGAAAACCGGCATTCATTTGCAGCGAGCGCGGGCTAATGTAATTCGGCGCCAGCAAATCCGTTCCTGAGGCATCCAGTCCATCGGCCAACGCATTCCCGATAAACGAAGGATTGCTCGCCGGCCCGGCAGCTAAAGTCGCTGCCTGGTATTGCGTCTGGAGTGCTGTAATCTGGCTGGCTACGTTTCCAATCGGCTGGCCGCAAAATGAAGGCGTGACAGTGGTGCCATTCGGCAGAGATAAGGCTTGCGGATTGCCATTCGAGCAAACGGTTGTGTCGGCCAGAAACAACCCCTTCTGCAAACGCGCCGGCCGGTCAAATTCAATATTGTTCCAGATCGAATTTTCATAAAACAGTCCCGCGCCCGCGCGGAAAACCGTTTTTCCTTTCCCCGAAGGATCCCATGCCAATCCCACCTGCGGTGCCCAATTGTGATTGGGCTGCCGCACCCGGTTGCTCAGTCCTGAATAAAGCTGATTGTCGAATTGATCCAGGGCTGAAATCGGCGCAAGATCGCTGTCCGTGCGCCCCGAATCGCGCACATAGCGCAAGCCATAAGTGAGCGTGAGCGTCGGCCGCAGCTTCCACGCGTCGCCGATATAGAACGAAATTCGATTGTCCGGCCCGCTGCCGCCGGCGGGAAATCCAAAGGCAGGTATCTCTGAGTCGTACCCTTGTCCATTGCCCAACGACACGCTCGTGACCGGGTAATTCAACGGATTCGCCGCGCCTCCAGGAAAACAAGGAGTATTCGCCCCGCACGAACTGGTGGCGAACGCAATCGAAGTGTTGTTTAACGGTGCGCCCACAGCCGGTGCCAGCGCCAGGAAACTCGCAAATCCTCCGCCAAAAATATGATTGAACCCACCACCATAGCGAATAATGTGAGCCCCCCACGCGCGGCTGCCATCATATTTAATCTGATGGTCGGACTGATAAGTCTGCTGCGGAGCTAGAAAACTAGGGCCGGAACAAAAAGAGTCCGCTCCAGAAGTCAGGCAGTCCGGATCGCTGCCGATCGCCAGTTCAAGGCCCGGCTCCGGATTAAAAATGGTGCTCCCCGCCGTCGCGTCCACAATTCCATTGCGGAACTTTGTATATCCGAAACGAATGCTGTGCGTGTAATTGCCGGTATTAAAATCCAGCCCAAAAGCGTGAACCGGCGTGTGATTCACGTTGCCAAACGGTTGAAAGCTGTTCGGGATGATGGCCAGCACGCTGTGATTCTGGTCGTAAGAGAAGCGGTAAAAAAACTTGTAGTTGTTGTTGATGTTCCAGTCGAGGCGCCCAATCCCTTCCGCCTCGCGAAAAGGCGAATTGTAACTGCCCGTGATCCCCGAGAAAGGTCCGCTCGAAAGCACTGGATTCAGCAAATCCTGCTTGGTGCGCTCCGCATCCAGAAAGAAAAACAACTTGTCTTGAATAATGGGTCCGCCAAAATTACCGCCAAACTGGTTGCGCTGGAAAGGATTGTCGGTTCCGCCCGGCAGATTCGCATCCAGAGTTTGATCGCGAAATGCGTAATATCCTTCGCCGTGATAATGATTCGTGCCCGACCGGGTGGTCACATTTACCGAGCCCGAAGAAGTAAGCTCCGTCGAAAGATCGAGCGACGACTGCTGAATCTGAAACTCCTGAATCGCGCTCGACGGCACATTCTGGGTTGTCGTCCCTACCGTCTCATCGCTGATGTCCAAGCCATCCACTTCAATACGCGCCGTGCGCCCGAACCGTCCGCCAAACGAAATGGAAGAAAAACCGTTCTTCGTCGGATCGAAATTGCCGCCATCCTGAATCTGCACTCCCGGCTCCAATTGCGCTAGGTCGAGAAAGTTTCGCCCATTGATGGGCAGGTTCTCAATCTGTTCAGTCGTCAGCACACCCTGTACGGTAGCCTGTTGCGTGTTCACCGTAATCTCGGTGCCCTGCACCTCGACTACCTGCGTCGTTTGTCCCACTTCCAGCTTCAAATTTCCCGGCGAGGTCACGCCCACTTGCACGGTCACCGCAAGTTCCGACGTCTTGAATCCCTGCGCCTCCACCCGCAACATATAGTCGCCCGGAGTCAGTGCGCCTGACGTATATGCTCCCGCCGACGTGCTCTTCGTCGTGATCACCCGCCCGGTCGCTTTATTGCCGATCGAAATCTTCGCGCCGCCCACCACCGCGCCTGTAGGATCGGTCACTGAACCTTGAATGCTGCCGGTAGAGATTGTCGTCTGCGCCTGCGCCGTCAATCCGCACAAAAGAACACACAACAATAAAAACGATATAAAACCGATCTTCACTTTAGGGCACAACAAATCATCCACCGACAACATAGGCACCCTTCCTTTCAAAATGCTGGGTCCACCATCATAACCGCTATGCACGTGCAATTTCCTCTTCAGTTCCAACGAGCAGGCGAATTCGGGCTGACACGAACAGCGTTTACAAAACGTTCGCGAAAAACGTTTTGGGTGGGGCACGGCTTCAGCCGTGCCATTACGTTCCAAGAAATGATCTGGGCTTTAGCCCCTGAGATGCTTTATTGTGGCCTCGTATTTAAGACTGACAAGATTTTGTCTTTAACGATTTTGCGCGAAGCTTATTATTGACAACCCATCTGCTCACTTTGATCGGCATCCCCCGACTTTCGGTTGCCCGTATCGCGCAATTGTCCGAAACTCACTGCCGTCCCAAATATCGAATCCGCCCATTAAAAGCTCGCCCCGGCCCATCAATATAGGTGGGAAACGGATGCGTGGCATCCAGCACTCCGTTTGCCACCACCACGTTGGCATGGTTCGTGATGTCGTCAAAGCCGCCGCGCAGAGCCCAATAACGTCCGAAAAGATGGAACCGTTTTTCAAATTGCAGATTCACCGAATAATAAATTGGCAGCCGAAAAGTTCCCGGGGGATCTCCCGAAACAATCTCCCCTTGATCGGTGGTCGCATTGAAAGGCAGTCCATTCCGCACTTCCGCCGAGTAAACCAGATCGACCTTATGCAAAATCGGCAGCTTGAAGAAGGGAAGCACGCCCCATCCCACAAACCGGTTCGGCGTATCCCACGGATAAGGACCCGGCCGTTGCTGGCTCAACAGCGGAATATCCAGGCTGAAGTCGAACACCTCATTCGTATGTGCCCGCGAGCGCGTGTATGCTCCAAAAATCTCGTAATACTGTCGAAAATGATGGCGCAGGCTTATCTGAAACGCGTCATAACGGTCGTCGCGTCCGTTCCCAAGTAAAAAATCGCCATTCACCGCTCCATTCAGCGTGTTATAAGCGAAGCCATGAACCCCGCGTTTCTCCAGAAACTCCAGCTTCAAAAACACTGCCGCGGGCAACTTCTTCTCCAGCCCAATACTCCAGTTCAAATATCGCGGCGCTTCCAGCGTGTTGCGGTTCACCGTAAATGTAGTTGGCACGGGAACCGGCGCAGTCGCTATAGTTCCATTCGCATCGGTCGGCTGTCCGCTCGGATCGAAAAAATAATCGACTCTCTTCCCCTCCAGCGGCTGATGGATCAATCCCAGATTCGTATTGTCGTAAACCATACCCGCGCCTGCCGAGAGCTTTGTATTGCCTTCATCGTCCAAAATGTAGGTCCCAGCTAGTCGCGGCGAATAAAGCGCACGCCGCACAATCTCATCCCAATCAAAACGCATGCCCGGTTCAACCAGCAACCGGTTCGTCAGCAGCCAACGATCTTCCGCATAAGCGCTGGCCTCGGCGTTGTACTCATTGGAAGGCGCTCCGCCTGAGAAAACGGAATAGCGCGCGCACAAAGACGGCACCACAGGAACGCCGCTAGAATCCGTAGCACAAGGCTGCGGTGTTTGATTCGGCGGTGGTTGATTGGCCTGCAAAAATGAAATAGGCTGCCGCGCAAACTCTGCGTCGTAACTCAATCGATCGACATCCGTCCCAAACTTAATGTCGTGGCGTCCGTGCCATTGATGAGGCGGCAGATAAAGATTCGCCAGCCCCTGCACTCGCCGTGCCACGGTATTTTCGTGCAGATAGTAATTGCCCGCGGCTCCCTGCGTCGTCTCTATGTAAGAGCCATCTCCCTGTGGAGTAAGCGCCACGCTGTACTGCGCTACGCCCAACCCCGTTTCCAGCAGCCTTCCGCCGCGCGAATAATATTGATCTTTAACCGAGCCCAGGTAAGCGGTTTCCGCATCCGTCGGCGTAGTGGGCTGCGGTTGCAGTAACGATAATCCGTCATATTGGTCGTGATAATAGTTCGACAAAAAACTCAGCGTCACAATATTGCGGGTAGTAAGGTTCGATTGCAGCTTCGCCAGATTATCCACGCGCAAAACATGATCCGTATCCGAACCGGATGGCAGTTGCTTGGTAATGTTGTTGTCGTATTCTCCATCGAGCGAATCGATAAACCAAACCTTTCCTTTGCGCAGCGGCCCCGACATCGTGAAGATGGGAATCCATTGTCCGAACGCAACCCCTTTCGTATCCTGCAAGCCGGGGATGAAGTCGGTGGAGCTAACCCGAAAGTGATCGTCTCCCATTCGCGTATTTAAGGCCAGCACTCCACCCGATCCCTTGCCGAACTCCGCCGCTTCGCGGCTGGGGCTCACTTCCAGCGACCGGAACGATTCCACGCTCGTCCGCACCGCAAGTTGCCCGTTCGTCGGCTGTGTCACGTTGAAACCATCCAGCAACACCAGTGTCTGGTAGCTTTCCGCGCCCGCTATATGCGGCAGACCAAAAGAGTCGGGCGTAACCCCGGGAATAAAATTCAGCGCGTTGTGGTAATCGTGCGTGCCCGGGTAGGGAATGTCCACGATTTCCGCCCCGGTAAGCTCCTCTTTGGTGGAAACCTGCGCCGAGTCGATCGCCGGCGCGGACTCCACCACGCTCACAACTTCATGTGCCTCTTGTTGATGAAGAAGCGTAACGTCCAGATTAGGCGTGACGCTGACTTGCAACGCCGGTTGAATCAAAACGTAGTAACCAGTTTTTTCAACGCGAAGCTCATAAATTACGGCGGACAGACCCGTAAATTCACACCGTCCCGCAAAATCCGTTTCGCAATGCAGCGCCAGCGCCGGAGGTGGCGCTTGCAACTGCACCCGCGCCAGCCCGACCGCCACGCCATTTTCATCAGTAACGGTAACTGTGAGTGTTTGCCCCGCAACACCGCGATCGGAGGGAGCTTGCTGTGAAGCACTATGATCAGCGTTGGGGAGCGAGAAAGAGACCTGCGCCGCTGCTCCATCTCTTCCGCAGCAGGCCGCAAGCGCCAAAAGCATCCATCTCACAAATACGCGCTGCCGCTGCATGTTCCGAGTATGGAATTACTCGGGCAAAAGAGTCCAGCACACTTTGCTCTGGCGGGAAAGCGCACCAACCAATCAGTAAGTGAAAAATCAAGATCGCCCTAAAAGTCGATCCGCAGCCCAAATTCAGTCTCGCGCGGCGCGCCCACCGCGAATACGCCGGTGCCGCGGCCAATGCGAACCGTGTTTGAACTCGTATTGCTCCCGGCAACTGTGCCATTCACCGAACCATCCCCGCCCGTGAGATCGTCATTGACCGATGCCTGGCCTAGAGCCCCGAAATTGACAAAATTAAACACATTGAAAAACGACACACTGGGTGAAATCGTGAGTCTTTCGCGCAACTTGAACGGCCAGCTGAGCACGGTATCCACATCTTTGTAATAGCCGTTGCCCGCATTGTGGGCCGGGGGAGCCTGAATGGTCGGCACCACCGCGCCCAGTGATACCAACTGCGCTTGCGTGAACAAGCCCGCGCTGACCAGTGTTTGGCCCGCAGGGGTAAGTGTGCCGGCCACCGTGTTGTTGAATTGGTTGATCGTCGCAGCCAGGTTCGTGGGCGAAACCGAACGCATGAAGGTTCCGGGATGCCCAACGCCCGTAGCTGCCGAATCGATAAAATCGCCGGTTGTTCCGTCCCCGGTAAGGTCGGAGCGGAAAATCTCTCCCACCGTTCCCTGAATTGGTACGGTCAGGTTCGTTGGCTGAGGCGAAGCGATTCCACCGATCAAACTGAGGCGAGGCCCGTGATGCACAAAATCAAAAGTTGCGCCGAACTTGAACTGATGCGTCCGATCCTCCAGCGTCGGTCCGAAGAAAGCGGTGGGATTCCGGAAATCCCACGCATTGGGAGTGAAATGCTGGTCGTTACCTCCGGTGCTGTCGAATCGTGAAAGCGTGTAGTTTACCTGCAAATCCATATTGCTGACGCCGCGAAACGGTCGGCTTTTCTGTTGCCGGTATTCGGATTGAAGACCGCTGTAAACCGACCGCCCCATCGGATAGTTCATGAACATGCTGCCCACGTTCGGATTAATCCCGGCAAAGGCCGCGCCGGTATCGGGAGTGAGTCCGAAATACTGGGCGGAATAGCCGCCATAGTAGACATATCCCGAGTCCAAACCGTTATTGGCGAAGTCGTTGATGCTAGCTGATGGATCATTCGCGATGTAGCAAGCAATCGCTGCTTGCGCCTGCGCCGCATTGGCTGCGGGCGAACAGCCGGCATTTGCGACCGTCGTATTGATCGCATTCAGGGCGGCATTTCCCTCCAGATAGCGAGCGTCTCCGGCGTGATTCACATCCACCCCCATCTGGAAGTGAAGGCCGATGTTCCTCAGATAGTCCACCGTGAGCACTCCACCCTTGGTGAGTTCTCGCTGAATGCCAATATTCATCTGATAGGAGCGGGCGGTGCGGAATTTCGGGTAATACGGAAAGCCAAGCTCCAGCGTGTTACCCACGAAATTTGGATTTGGCCCGGAAGCGCCAACCGCCGCCGTTGCCGCAATATATTGATTTTGCAAATCAGCCATGGCCTTGGCCGCGCCTTCAGGATTAATAGTGCTGGGGCCTAATGGCGCAAAACAAACCTGCGTAGCGAGATCGTAACCATCCACGGATGTTACGGAGTTCTGTGTGCCGTTCGGACCAGGGATTCCGAATGCAAGCGATCCATAGCCTGCACCGGATTGGCAGTTCAGATATGGCGTCTGATTGAATAAACCGGTAGCCAGCTTGTCACTGCGATCGTAAGAAACGTTATTGAAGATATTGTTTTCGTAATACAGTCCGCCGCCGCCCCGAATTGCGGTTCTTCCATCGCGCCAAGGATCCCAGGCAAACCCAAATTGCGGAGCAAAGTTCAGGTTAGGCTGGCGAATTCGATTACCCAGCCCCGGTCCCCACTGGTCCAAAAGATCGCCCGTACAAGTGATCAAAGTGGTAGACGAACAAGGAATGGGCGCCAGATCGCTGTCCGTACGCCCAGTGTCACGGATGTAGCGTAATCCGTAATTCAACGTGAAGTTCGGCCGGACCTTCCATGAATCGCCAACGTAGGTTTCAAAACGCGTATCAAAAAGACCACCAGCCGGATAGCCAAAGGCCGGCAACTCCGTGCTGAACCCCTGTCCATTGCCAACATATCCTCCGGTAAAAGGGTAGTCGGCAATATTGGTGTCGCATCCGCTGAACGGAACATTGGGGTCGGTGGCAAGGTTGCACGAATAGAAAGGCGATGTCTGAACCGTGCCCTGCGGCACAAGATTAAAGTTCACGTACGAATTTAATTGCGGCGCCAGTCCGTTGAAAGACGCAAGACCGCCGGTTGCAATGCCATTCACCGTCGCGCCGAAGCGAATGATGTGTGCTCCCCAAACCCGGCTTGCGTCATACTTGATTTGTTTATTGCTCTGGAATGTTTGCTGCGGGGCAAGATAATTTGGCCCGGTGTAGAGGCTGGTGTCGTTGAAATAAATCTCGGCATAGGGAAACGGATTAATGGAGGAAGGCTGCGAATTGGTGTCTCCAATAATTTGGTTGTGGAACTTCAGGTATCCCAATCGGATGCTGTGCGACCAATTGCCCTCGTTGATGTCGATGCCGACGGCGTGGCTCGGAGCGTAGTCGCGGTTCTCGTAATAAGAGAAGCCCGTGCTGGCCGAAGACGTGGATGAATTCCAGTCATAGGCGAATTTGTAAAAGACATGAATATTTTTTGTCGCTTGCCAATCCAGCTTGCCGCTTGCCTGTGAGCTCTTAAAAGGCGAGTCAATTCCTTGCGTGAGCGATTGGAAAGGAGCGCCCACCACCACCGCGTCCGCACTATCCTGCTTGAGCCTTTCAGAATCGATGAAGAAAAAGAGCTTGTTCTTGATGATCGCGCCGCCAACACGCCCGCCGAACTGATTGCGTTGAAACTGTGAAGAAATCGCACCCGGAAGATCGGCAAAACCCGCGCGATAGTCGCGGAACTGGTAGAAAGCCTGTCCATGTAAATCGTTGGTGCCGGAGCGGGTGGCTACATTGATCGTACCCGTGCCGGTAATCTCGGAAGAAATGTCGAATGAAGAGCGGCCAATGTTGAACTCCGAGATGGAACTCAACGCAATATTCTGCGTAGTAGTGCCGACAGTTTCATCGCTCACGTCCAATCCATCGACTTCAATGCGTGGTGTGCGGCCAAAGTCACCGTTGATGGAAACCGAGTTGTAGCCGACTTTCGTAGGATCGAAGTTCACCCCATCCTGCATCTGCACGCCGGGTTCAAGCTGCGCCAGATCCAGAAAGCTGCGGCCGTTCACCGGCATATTATCGATCTGCTCGCCGTTAAGAACTCCTTGCACGGTCGATTGCTCGGTATTGACCGTCACCGCGACAGCCTGCACATCTACCGTCGTGGTCTCCTGCCCAACTTCCAGTTTCACATTGCCGGAAGTGGTTACAGCAATCTGCACCACCAGGACCAGTTGCGTTGTCTTAAATCCTTTAGCCTGTATGCGAAGCTGGTAGTCGCCCACGGGCAAGCCGCCGGAGTTGTAGGTGCCTGCCGAAGAAGTTTTGACGGTGGCGCTCTGTCCGGTGGTGCGGTTTGTAATCGTGATGGTCGCATCGGGCACGACCGCGTTGGTCTGATCGGTCACAGTTCCCTGAATGCTACCCTGGCTCACAGTCGTCTGCGCAAATGCAGCGCAACAAGACAGCAACAACAAAAATGCCGTCATTACAATGCGCAAAAATCTGCAAACCAAACCAGTACCAACCCGATTACAGCCGTGAATTGACATTGTTGTGTTCTCCGAGGACGCAGCCTTCATCTCCGAAATCAGAGAGCTTTTCTTTAATAAATTGAAGGCCACGAATTCTACACTGTTAGCTAGACGAGAGTTGCGTTGATTTTGCTGACAATTCATTTGTTATTCATTGAAAATTGCAATTCAGAGTCCATCGCTTTCTTTTGCAAATCTCAATCGCTGTAACATTTCTTTACATTCAGCGGCGAAGCTTTGAAGCGTCTTAATAACAAAGCTCGACGGCTGAGAATGGCTCAAGAAGAACCAACAGAGCCGGCTCACCACTACGGCACCGCGTTTGACGCGGGCGATACCGCTCTCTATAATGTCTTTCGATCCACACCATTGCAGATAGCTGACCAGGGGTGGACGGCACGTCCGCAACCCCGGCGTGTGACGCGGGCATTCCAGTGCGCCGATTTCCGGTAACCTCTGACGGCGGCCATTCGAAAAAAGAGGAAGGCGCAGGAAGAAGAATCTCGTAGTGCGGCTCCGCGTAGCCTGATGGGTAATCGAAGTTCATTCCCAAGAGCACATTCAATGGAACAATGTTCCAAGGAGTTTAAGCGATCCAATGAAATGTAAGCTAACGACAAGCAAGCTTCTGCGTTCTCTCGTGGCTGTGGCAGTTTTCTCCATGATTTCCGCCTGGGCCCAAACCGGCAGCGCGGCCGGCTCCGCTGCATCTGCGAGCTCGCTGCCTTCCGCGCCTGCTTCGCCCATCGCAACCGGCGCCGGCGGCACAAAAATTGGCACCATCAACATTGAGCAAGCCGTGGTTGGCACCAACGAAGGCCAGCGCGACTTCGAAACTCTGCGCAAAAAGCTCGAACCCAAGCAAAACGAGCTGAAAAGTCAGAACGACGAGCTTGAAGCTCTGCAAAAGCAATTGCAGACGCAGCAGGACAAGCTCAACGAAGATGCCCGCGCCACGCTGGTCAAGCAGATCGAAACCAAGAAGAAGTCCTTCGATCGCTCCGTGCAGGATGCGCAAGAGGATGCGCAGAATCAGCAGAAGGAGATTTTTCAACGCATCCTGCAAAAAATGGCGCCCGTAATTATCAAGCACGCGCAGGAAAGCGGCTTCGCCATGATCGTCGACACCTCGAATCCCTGGCCGCAAAGCCCGATCCTCTGGTATGGCGAAGGTGGCGATATTACCAAAGCGGTCGTTGATCTCTACAACACGCAGTCCGGTGTTCCTGCGCCTGCTGCCGCAGCAGCGCCCAAGCCGGCGGGGCCGAAGCCCGCAGCTCCAAAAACCACCGCACCGCCGAATAAGTAGCTTGGTTTTTGCGACACCGCGTGTGTCGTAAAAGTTCCTCAAAGGCCGCGTATCTCGCGGCCTTTTTTATTTACGAAAATCGTGTCCGCAAGCCAGTATTCGGTGTCCTTAGCAACAAAAGCTTTCCACCAAGGAGGACACCGTGCTTGCCAACAACATATTCGCTGACACAATCGATGCCACATGGCCGGAGCGCGCCCGCCGCAGTTGGACCACTCTCACCTCATTCGGATTGCAGGCGATCGTCACCGCTATTCTGTTGCTACTGCCTCTGCTCCGTCCAATCGCTATGCCGTCAATTCATCAGCCGTCCACGCCGATCAGCCTGGGCCAACCTTACATCGGCGATGTGGTTCCAACCCACGGCGGCGGAAACTCCGCTCCACGCAATCCAACGCAAATCATTTTCATGCATCCCACGGCTCTCCCAAGTTTGCGGCCCACCCCCGACGATGGCCCCCCCGCACTGCCTGGTTCTGGTCCATACGTTCCCGGCGTACCCGCAGCGGGCAGCGACCAACGCGGTATAGCGAACTTGTTGGATGGCGGCACGCACCCGGTTCTTCCGGCGCCACCGCTCGCAGTAACTCGCCCACTCCACGTCTCGCACATGAGCGAAGGCAATCTAATCCGCAAAGTGCAGCCGGCTTATCCTTCACTTGCGCGAGCAGCCCGCATTCAGGGATCGGTTGTGCTACAAGCAGTCATCAGCAAAGAAGGCGCCATCGAAAATCTCAAAGTTCTCACCGGACATCCCATGCTGGTGCAGTCAGCCATCGATGCAGTCCGCCAATGGCGCTACAGGCCGTACATTCTCAACGGCGACCCAGTAGAAGTCGAAACCCAAATCACGGTAAATTTTTCGTTGGCAGGAAGTTAATGTTGAAACTCTGTGTCTCTATGGTGAAAGAGTTTCCCTTTCATCAAAACAATCCAAGCGGGAGTAGCCCCGGCGTAACCTGATCGCCTACGCCGCTCCCGCTATAATCGACTCCAGTGGCAACCACAGTAGAAATGATGAGCCGCGTGGCGACCCGCCCCACCTGGGCGGAAGTTTCCCTGGCCACGCTGCGCCAAAACTTTCGCACTGTAGCCAAGCACGTAGGCGCGGGCGTAACTGTATGCGCAGTGGTAAAAGCCGATGCCTACGGCCACGGCGCAGTCGAATGTTCGCGCGCTCTGCAAAGCGAAGGCGCGAAGTGGCTGGGCGTCACCTCGCTCGATGAAGCCATCCCGCTGCGTGAAACAGCCATCGAAACCCGCATCTTATTAATGACCGGCTTCTGGCGTGGTGAAGAGAATGAAATCGTCCGCCTGCGCCTCACTCCCACCGTCTGGGAACCCTGGCATATTGAATCGTTGGAACGCGCCGCATCGTCCAACGCCACGCGCCACGCAATACATCTGAAAGTCGATACCGGCATGGGCCGTCTCGGCGTCTCGCTGGAAGAACTTCCATCCGTGCTCAAGGCTCTCAGCGCAGCGCCACACCTGATTCTCGAAGGCCTCTCCACGCACTTGGCTTCTTCCGAAATCATGGATGCTCCCTCGGTAGCCGAGCAGGAGCGCCGCTTCGAGGAAGCGCAGCGCATCGTACGCCAGGCGGGCTTCGATCCCAGTCTGATCCATATGGCGAACACCGGCGCGCTCATCTCGCGCCGCGAAACCTGGAACAACATGATTCGTCCCGGTGTCGCGCTCTACGGATACTATCTGCCGTTTCAGCGCGCCGGTCGTGAAGTAAGCGGCGGCACGCTGCGCCTTCCCGTAAAGCCGGTGCTCACCTGGAAGACACGCATTCTCTCCATGCGGAACTTCGCCGCCAATCAGCCGCTGGGTTACAACGGAACCTATGTGACTAAAGCTCCCGCACATGTCGCCGTGCTGCCGGTGGGCTATGCCGACGGCTACAACCGCCAACTCTCCAATCGCGGCCGCGTAATCGTCCGCGATCACTACGCGCCCATCGTAGGCAGCATCTCCATGGACCTGACGCTCGCGGATGTGACCGGCATTCCCGGCGTCACAGTAGGTGATGAAGTAATTCTTCTCGGAACCAGCGACGGCCTAAGCGTCGATGCCGTAGAACACGCCCGCCTCGCCAACAGCTCGCCCTACGAAATCCTCTGCAACATCTCCAAGCGCGTGCCAAGAAGGTACGAAAGCTAGTTGGTTTTGGGAAGGGCACGGCTTCAGCCGTGCCGTTAAGATAAGCGAAAATCCGCGAGCTTTAGCCCCTGAGGTATTCTCTATTACCGCGCGGGGCATTCTATGAAACAGAAGCCGCTAAGCCCTGCGCCGTTCTTTTCGCGCCTCCATATACTTGCGCAAAACAGAGTTGATCATAGTTTGATAACCCCGCCCGTGCTTGCGGAAAAAAGCGAGAACATCGGGATCGATGCGCAAAGTAATCTGTTTCTTCGGCCCCAGCCAGAGGATCGCATTTGCGAAAAAATCAGGCCCAAGCTCGGACGAGTCGGAGAAGTCAATATCCTCGTCACATGCAGAGATTCATTTATCCGGCGAGTAGAAATCCCGTTCGACGAACGAACAACAAGTACCGCTGCACATTGCGACCGTTCGCTGATCCAAGATCAATCCATATGCCCTTAACTTGCTACACTGAAATCAATGCCTTCCCGTTACGCCCAATGGATGTACGACTGGGAACACCGCCTCACCTCCGTGGACAACAACCGCGTCGTCCGTCCCCTGGAATGGGGCGTGGAGTGGGCACGGGACTGGCCTTGCCGCAACGGTACGCGTCCCGGTCAGGCGGTAGACGATCCGGCGAAGTTTTTCCGCGACTACAACAACCGCATCGTCGCCTCCAGCGACGAGTTTTTTTCCTACACCACGCCCTCAGATTTCCGCCTGGAAAATCGTGAAGTGCAGGTCTTCTCCACGCGCGAAGTTCCCGACCCGAATCTCGAAGCTAAAGTAAAAGGTACATACGCGCAATTCCTGCGCTTTACGGCCCGGGTAAAAACGCCCTACGCTGAAAATAATCTGGTGAATGCCCGCTGGTTCCCGGCTAGCGGCCGCCGTGCCATTGTTCTGCTTCCGCATTGGAATGCCGACGCCATTGCCTACGTCAGCCTCTGCAAAATGCTAAACCTGCTGGGCATCGCGGTGCTGCGGCTAAGCATGCCCTATCACGATATCCGCATGCCCGCCGAAATCAGCCGCGCGGACTATGCCGTCTCCGCCAACATTGGCCGCACGCTCGATGCCGTGCGCCAGGGAGTAGTCGATGTTCGCTGCTGTCTCGATTGGTTGGAGCAGCAGGGATACAACAAGCTCGGCATCGTCGGTACAAGCCTGGGCTCGTGCTATGCCTTTATCGCCGCTGCCCACGATTCTCGGCTCGGCGTCGCCGCCTTCAACCACGCCTCCACCTACGTCGCCGATGTTGTCTGGCACGGTCAATCCACGCGCCACATCCGCGAAGGCATCGAGTCGCAGATCAACTTGGATACACTACGGCAATCCTGGCTGGCCGTAAGCCCCATGTCGTATTTCAATCAATTCTCCCGTTGGCCGAAGAAGTCGCTGATCATTTACGCAAAATACGATCTGACATTCCTGCCCGAACTTTCCCGGCAGGTGGTAGAAGAATTCCAGCGCCACCAACTCGACTACAAAGTAGTGGTCCTGCCCTGCGGCCACTACACTATGGGCGAAACCCCATACAAATACATGGACGGCTGGCAACTAGCCTCATTCTTGCGTACAGCATTCAACAATTAGCAGTAGTTCGCTATCACGATCCGAATGATGTTTTGGGAAAGCAAGGCATGAACAGGCGTCGGATTTCGGCCGCGAAGCGGCGCAAGAACAGCCCACAGCGTAAGCTGTGGGTGTGGATGGAAAAAAAGATTCAGCCCCAGCGGAAGACCACCTTTTCACTAGCTTCAATGCTGCGAGAAATTGGTGGCATTAGCCGCAACGGGCCGAATGCTAATTGCTGAATGCTGAGTGCCGCTCGCCAGTTTAGAATAACCACATGGCCCCCGCTCCCGAAGCAATCATCGAGCACCGCCGCGGCGGCTTCCTAATCAGTACCGACCGCAATCGTCTGAATCTTGACATGATTCATACGTTTCTCACCCACTCCTACTGGGCGAAGGGTATTCCCCGGGAAGTCGTTGCCAGTTCCATCGAACATTCTCTCTGTTTCGGCATGTATGACGAAAACGGCCATCAAATCGGCTTCGCCCGTGTAATCACTGACTACGCCACCATCGCCTATCTCGGCGATGTTTTCCTGCTCGAGTCCCATCGTGGCCGCGGACTCAGCAAGTGGCTCATGCAATGCATCGTCCAGCATCCCGCGCTGCAAAATCTGCGCCGATGGATCCTGCTAACCCGCGATGCCCACCAACTCTATTCCAAGTTCGGCTTCACTCCGCTGAAGTCTCCCGACCGGTATATGGAACTTCACAACCCAAACGTTTACGATGCAGCCTAGGGACAAATAAAGGGATAAAACAGGGACAAATAAATATGAAGAGCTTCTCCGCCAACATGCAGCGCCCAATCTACGAATCCGATCCCGAAATCGCCGCGGCCATCGACAACGAAACCCGCCGCCAGCACGAAGGCCTGGAGCTAATCGCCTCGGAAAATTTTGTTAGCGAAGCCGTGCTCGAAGCCGCCGGCTCCGTCTTCACCAACAAATACGCCGAGGGATATCCTGGCAAGCGTTACTACGGCGGCTGCGAATTTGCCGACGTCGTCGAAAATCTCGCTCGCGACCGCGCCAAACAACTATTCGGCGCAGAACATGCCAACGTGCAGCCCCACGCTGGCTCGCAAGCCAACATGGAAGCCTACGCCGCCATTCTCCAGCCCGGCGACACTATCCTCGGATTGAATCTCGCTCACGGCGGCCACCTTACCCACGGCCATCACCTGAATTTTTCCGGCAAGACCTACAAGATCGTTCCCTACGGCGTAACCAAAGAAACGGAAACCATCGACTACGACGCGCTGGAAAAGCTGGCTGAACAGGAGCGCCCGAAACTCATCATCGGTGGTGGCAGCGCCTATCCCCGCACCATCGATTTCCTCCGCATGCGCCAGATCGCCGATAAAGTCGGCGCGCTCTTCCTGGTCGATATGGCGCACTTCGCTGGACTAGTCGCCGGTGGCGCGCATCCCTCGCCCGTGCCCCACGCCCATATCGTCACCTCCACCACGCACAAAACCCTGCGCGGACCTCGCTCCGGCCTGATTCTCTCCAAAGCCGAATTCGCTGCCGCCATCGACAAGGTCGTTTTTCCCGGAATGCAAGGCGGCCCGCTGATGCACATCATTGCAGCCAAAGCGATCTGCTTTAACGAAGCCATGCAGCCCGAGTTCCGCGACTATGCAAAGCAAGTGGTAGCCAACGCGAAGGTGTTAGCCGAAACTCTGGCAGACGAGGGTTTCCGCATCATCTCCGGTGGAACCGATACCCACCTGATGCTCGTCGACGTTTTCTCCAAAGGCATGTTGGGCAGCGAAGCGGAAAAAGCTCTCGGCGATGCCGGCATCACCGTGAACAAAAACGCAATTCCCTTCGACGTGAATCCTCCCATGAAGCCCAGCGGCATTCGCATCGGTTCACCCGCCCTCACCACCCGCGGAATGAAAGAATCCGAGATGCGCCAGGTAGGCCGCTGGATCGCCGAAGCGCTGCTGCATCGCACAGACGCGACCGTGCTCACCAAAATCCGCATGGAAGTCCTCAACCTCTGCGAAGCCTTCCCGCTCTACTCCCAGCGCCGCGCCCACGCGCACGCCGAGGTGCGCGCGTAATGTTCGCAAAATCTACTGTCAGGCTCGCACGCGCCTGTGGTTAAATTCCTTCCGTGAAGATCGCCATCGACATTCGGCGGATGAGCGAGTTCGGCGTCGGCACCTATATCCGCAACGTCGTACGAACTCTCGGCCGCCTCGACCACGAAACCACCTATCTTCTGATCGGCTCTCCCGCCAAGGTAAAGGAGATCGGGCCGCTGCCGGCAAATTTCCACACAGTTGCTATGGCGAACCCCGAGCACTCGTTAAAGAGCTATCGCGAATTCCGCACGGTAGTGAAGCGCCTCGATTGCGACCTCGTCCATATTCCTAATCTGTTTTCCGTACCCCGCGGACTTTCCTGCCCTTACGTGATGACGGTCCACGACATTCTCGATCACCTCTCACGCGCCCGCGAGCGTGCCGGATTCATGCGCTCCCTCCATTTCCAGCTGACCAAGCGCGCCTTAAGCCGGGCCGCGCGTATCTTCGCCGTCTCCAACTTCACCAAGCTGGAAATGGAAAAGTTGTTCAACATCCCCCCCGGCCGCATAGAGGTCGTCTACAACGCCATCGACGAGCGCCTACTCCGCGGCCACGCCAACTCCGCCGAGCGCCAGTTAATCGTCGAGCGCTATCAGGTCACCTATCCTTTTCTTCTCTACGCCGGAAGAATCAGCCCGCACAAAAATGTTGTGCGCATGATCGAAGCCTTCTCCGCGCTGAAAACCGAGCTGGAAAAAGATCAGCTCTTCCCCGATCTCAAACTCATCATCATCGGCGACGACGTCTCCGGCAATCCCGACCTGCGCCGCACCGTCATCCGCAGCGGCGTGCAGCACGACGTGCGCTTCCTCGGATTCGTCCCCATCGAAGTTCTCCGCACTTTCTACGACGCCGCCAAAATTTTCGTCTTCCCCTCGCTTTACGAAGGTTTCGGACTTCCTCCGCTCGAGGCCATGGCCCACGGCACGCCCGTCGTCACCTCCAACGTATCTTCTCTGCCCGAAGTCGTAGGCAACGCCGCTGTGCTCGTGCATCCCGAAAATGTTTTCGAAATCATGCGCGCCCTGCATCGCGTACTTCTCGACCAGCCCCTGCGCGAAAAAATGAAGGAACGCAGCTATCGCCAGGCCGCCAAATTTTCCTGGGAGAAATCAGTCCGCCGCATCATGGACGTCTATCAAGAAGTAGTGAATTCCAGAAGCGATGTGCAGTCTGCCAACACCCAAAAGACAGGCAAAAAAACACCAGCAGGCGTGGCATAACAACGCATCGCATCAAGGCATCCGTTAGACTTTTATAGGGAAAAACTTGGAAGTCTTGCGACACCGGGAAGGGCACGAGTTTTACTCGTGCCTTTACGCAGGCAAAATCAATGCGGCTTTAGCCGCTGAGGTTGGCTCTTTTGGCCGGCTGGACTGCGGAAATTCTCGCACCATACGGAACCTACTTCACCAAAGCCTGCCCTGGCGATCCGATGGCAAACCGATGCAGCTTGGCGGTAATCTTGTTGCGATCACCCTCGTTCTGCGCTCCAGCAAGCCGCTTGCGCAGGCTGGCAATCTTGTTTTGACGGGTACGGCGCCGGCGAATCTCCGGCCGTCGGCTGGGTGCGGACATGTATTACGCTCCTGATAAATCGAAATTTGAACTCGCAACAACCGGAGCGGTAAGTGGAATCTCTCCGAGCGGCTCGTGACAAATTATAGTCTCTTAAAAACCAACCGCGCAAAAGCTCTGCAAATATCTACCTTGCCCACTAGCAGGGTCACAATGAATCGGCCGTCGAGCTCAGCGCCACGTAAGCTCCTAAACCAAAGTCGCGAAGCGGTGCAAGGATGCAACCCGGCGCGCAAGCGCTGGGTGAGGAAGCCATGGCGACCAAGCCCCGAAGGGGCGACAGACAATAGTTCCGGGATGTTCAGTGCCGGGGAAACATACCGAAGTAAAGAATCAAGGGAGGACACAACTCCCCAAGGCCAACTAAAAGATTAATTGAAGAAAAACCTTGTCAAGCCCCCACGCATATGAAAACAACGCAAATGCCTCATAACAAGGATCAAATATTTCTGCCCAAGTGTCCCATTAGTCAGTCTCAATATGATACAATGAATATATAAGCTAAACTTTAAGCAAACGAAGGCGCAGCCACAGGCTGCGCCTTTTTGCGTCTGGGAAACAAGCAGCCAATCAATGGACCACTGGAAAAAATTCAAAAGCTTCAAGCAGCGCGGAGAGTGGGTCGAACTCCACTTCATGGCCACCGCCGCCGAGCGCGGCTTCTGCGTCCTAAAGCCCTGGGGAGAAACCCGCCCCTACGACGTAGGCATCGACCACGGCCCCAACTTCCTCCGCGTACAGGTCAAGTCCACCACCTGCCGCACCGGCACCGGATACTTCTGCCAGTTCAAGCCCCACTACCTAAAAAAGCAGGACTACACCCTGGCCCAGCTCGACCTCTTCGCCGCCTACGTAATCCCAGTCGAAACCTGGTACATCATCCCCGCCGCCCTGCTCCTCGGAGTAGAACGCAAACAGGGAATCATGCTCTATCCAGTCGAGCCGCTAAAAAAAGATCGCTACAGCTACGAAGCCTACAAAGAAGCCTGGCCGCTACTCTACAAAAGCCGCAGAGCCTTAGTAGAACGCACCAAGCGCGTGTAGAGCGGACGCCCGTCCGCTGCCTTTGACTTTGATCTTGTGAAGGTGAAGACCGAAACATTCATGCCGACCGTTGGAAGAGCAGCGGTTCAGCGCTGCGCCAAGCTCAGACCGGGAAGGGCACGACTTTAGTCGTGCCAAAAAAGACGAGAATCAAAGCGGCTTCAGCCGCTGAGGTAAGCAGTTCCATTTTGGACCTCAACCACGCAACGGATTCGAGCCAATAACGATCCTCCGCCAAAACCATGATATAAACGCTTTTCTGCCAGAGCCGAGGTAATCTTGGCAGAGAAGAAATTCAGGCTTGAAATGGTAGGAGAGATGCTTCGCGAGGCGGGCACGCTGATCATCGTATTCGCAGCCTTGTACCAATTGTTCGAACCGCACACACCGCAGTGGAGCATAGTCATCGCGATTCTGATTCTCGGTGTTGCCGCCTCCGTGGCTGGCATCGGGATAGAGAGAAGAAGACGGGCATGATCACACGACTTTTACAATTACTCCTCGTAGCTGCGACGCTAGCGGGCCTAGTCATCTATGGATTCATCAGCGACAAGCGAGAGCATCGTTCCGCCACCAAGCCCACCGATGATGCGCAGGAGTCGCTCCCGTTTCCCTCCAATGATTCGCCCGACCACGAGCATCGCGGCGCCGCCATGTCCCGCCTGTAGTATCTAATCCGACTTGCCGCGCATTGCGAAATCGAAAGTAATGTTCTCGATTGATGTTCGCAGATATAATTTCTATGACAACTCCTTTCGCATGAACACCACGAAGCGAATCCGTACTGTTCTCTATGGGGATCAGCGATTATCTGCCGCTGAATTGGAAGTTCTCCACACCCCTGCGATGCAGAGGCTCTACGGCCTTCGACAGCTTGGCTTGACGGACCGTATTTTCATAGACGCGTCGCACGCGCGTATCCATCATGTTGTGGGCGTCCTCCATCATGTAGACAAACTGATGGCGGCCATAGAGATAAACCTCGGACGGAGCAAGCGACCCCTGAAAATTGGAACGAAGGGAAGCCACAAGACGCTCGCTGCGACCGAGTTGATTGAGCTGGCACAAAAGCGCAAGCCCGTTGTCAGATTCATCGGGCTTCTACACGATCTGACCCACGCTCCATTCGGTCACACCGTCGAGGACGAGATCCGACTTGTCGGGACAAAACACGACGAACCGGCTCGCCAAGCGGACGCTTTCTATCGAATGCTCTGTCAGTTGTTCGCTTGGCTTTGGGTTGAGGCCAAGGGACCCGATCTAACACAGTGCCCGGAATTAAAGCCGTTCCTTTCCCAATCAGCGGAAGCTGCCACTCCTGACCCTCAAAAAGCTGGAGAGTTGGCGGCGCGTCTTTTCTCGGATGTCTCATTTATAGAAGCAACGACCTGCTGGCGTCTAACGCATGGCGAAATCGCGGAGCTGCTGGCACAGCTGCGATGCGCCATGACAGCCCTTCTTCACCTTGAGGCATTACACAAGAGCGTACTCCACAGCTGGGACCTTCCCGACGGTGGGGAATACGAATTTCAAGCCGCGATACGCATAGCTCTAACTGGAACCAGCTTCGAGCATTTACTCACAGAATTCGATTTTCAGCCACGGCGCGATGCGTTCATGTTGGATATTGTTGGAAATACCGTATGCGCGGATTTACTCGACTACGCAAAACGTGACAGCCATTTCGCTGGTCTTCGGCTTGATTATGACCCTGAACGTATCGCCGAGAATTTTACGCTCGTCAGCCACGATGCATCCGGATACGAGTTTAGCCATCGGCAAGGTGATGACGGAAGCGACCTCCGACGGAGTGTCCCATCCGGAGCCGCCGACCCGTTCGACGGATGGTGCCTCAGGACTGCGATTTCCCTCTTTTCCCATAAGTATCGAACTGATATTCCAAGCGAGTTAATGAACTTGCTAAATGTGCGATTCTACTTATATGAAAGGGCGATTTATCATCCGACAAAATGCGCCGCAGGATCGATGCTTGGCACAGCCTTGCAACTCTTAGGCTGGCGTGGATCAGCTGCGAACACGACGCCGACTCTTCCTCCCCACCTAAGGTTCGTCGGAGATGATGTATTCCTCCACGACATATGTGCTGCCCTTAACTTTGTCCTTGATTGGACCAAAGCTCGCACGGCGGAAGAGACCATCGCAGAAGGTAGTTTAGTACAACTCGCGAACTTGGATCGCGTACATAATGGGCTCGTTTTAGCTTTGTTGCGGCTTCGTATCGGGCAAACGATGGCTGAGGCGCGTCGTGAATTTTCGGCGTCGAGACTAATGCTCGATCGCCTCACTGCCCGTCGCTACTTCAGACCGGTCTGGCGTGCACTCCCAAGCTCGACGGATGCCCGCCTGCAAGCGGGCGCTGAAGCTCTTGCCGAGCTCTTCCGGCAGCCCGACATCAGATACGAGGCAGAAAGGCAGATCGAAATAAAAGCCGATCTTCCCCTCGGCACAGTTACAATTCACTGCCCAAGCAGAACGACAGCAAGGAAAATCGCCAACGTTTTGTTGACCAAGCCCGGGGAGGGTGGCGAGGACGAAATCTGCAAGCTAAAGGATATTGGATCCCTAGACGGTCCAATATTTGGAGAGCACCAAAAGGCCGTAAAAGCCGTTGAGCAAATGTACGGCTCAATGTGGCGACTCACGGTTTATGTCGCACCTGAGCATCTCGGGCACTATGAAAGAATCGCAGACGCCTGCGGCCAAGTCGTCTTCCAGACAGTTGACCTTCATGGTCAATTTGAAGACCGACCGGAGACTCTCTGGCACAACGATCCAAATCTCCAAAAAGAACTCAGCATGAAGCTTGAGTCAAGCCAAACTCTCTCGCGGTCGGCCGGACCAACTAATATCGCGGACTTGCTCGGCAGAGTTAGCGACCGATTAATGCAATCTGGCGCCCTTACGGAAATTCCGCCTGACCTTGCAGGTGGTGCCAACTCCGCTGAGCTCGAAGAAAAACTTTGCACCACGATTCTCGATATCATGAATTCGAAGGTGGGCGTGGCTCCTGTCGTCAATGCAACAGATAGAGCAGAACGATTGCTGGCTTTGCTCAGGACGCACAGCAAGAAGTTAAAGCGGGAACATGCATCCGAATTCATTGAACGCTACTCCCCTGCCTTGGTTGAAATTCCGCCGGATGCTTTTGAAATCGTTTTCGGCAAGATGCAAAGCGCGATCATCCAAACGGGCGAATTGGATAGTAGAGGGCAGACAGTACATAGAGGTTACAAGTTTAATGAATTCTGTGAAGTTCTGGACGCGCAGCTTAAGCCTTACGGCGCTGTGCCGTCGCCACGAGGAAAGAAGCAAAAGAACCCGTTGTTCGGAGAATAGATTCGATGCGACCGGCTAAGTACTGGGGCACGGAAAACTGGGCTGACGTTCTACCAGCAGTACTTGGCTTCAAACGTCCTCCTGTTGATCTCTATGCCATTGCCCGCCACAGGCACATACTGAAACTTTGCTTTCGCTTCATGATCCCACGCGGATTAATGTTACCGGTCGAGGGGGGATTCGAGATATACCTTCGCGATCAAGAAAAAAAGGATGCGAACGTCTCGGATCGGGAACCTGTAGATGCGCTAACAGTAAGGCAGCGCTTTTCGCTAGCTCATGAAATCGCCCACACGCGCTTTTATAGGCTGGAGGATGGAGTCTCTCGTCCAAAAGCTACTGTGTCTGCTGACCCTACACTGGAGAGCCTGTGTGATCAGATGGCGGGTTGCATCCTCGTGCCGACCTATTTACTTAAGCAGCATGTACGAGAATACGGTAAGGAGATAGACGCAACTTTCGTTCGCACTGTCGCAAGAGATTTTCGAATATCGATGGAAGTCGCCCTTGAGAGACTTAGAGTTGTTGAAGCCGGCAATGCCGCTGCGCGCTGTATTCTGCTTGTACGAAAGCTACGAAACGATGTCGAAATTCAATCAATATACTTCGGGTCTGGGCTCCTACCCCTACTCACTAGACCCGAACGAAATACGTCGTTGACTGATTGGCTCCCAAATCTTCCAAAACGTTTCTTGTCACGAAAGGAGGATAGCGGCTCGTTTACAACAGCTAAGGGGCGACTCATGGAGTTCAAAAGCTCACATATGGGGGAGGCCGATGATCGCATTCTCCTAGAAATGAAAGCATCTTAGATCTTACACCCCTACCGCTTCCGGTTTCCCAGCCAGCAACTGCCGCAACACATACTGCAAAATCCCGCCGTTGGCGTAGTAGAGCGCTTCCTGGGGCGTGTCGATGCGGACGATGGCTTCGAATTCCACGTAGCGGCGTGCTGACGGGTCGCCTGCCCTTCCAAGCGCAAGGACCTTTACTTTTTGTCCCGCCGAGTAGTGCTCTACCAGGTTGCGGATGCCGGTGATCTGGAAAACTTCCTCACCAGTAAGCCCCAGCGATTCCGCATTCTGTCCGGCAGGAAATTGCAGCGGCAAAATTCCCATGCCAACCAAATTCGAGCGGTGGATGCGCTCGTAGCTCTCGGCAATGACAGCTTGAACCCCAAGAAGCCGCGGGCCTTTCGCAGCCCAGTCGCGCGACGAGCCGGAACCGTATTCTTTTCCCGCAAGAATAATCAGCGGCGTGCCTTCGGCGATGTATTTCTGCGACGCGTCGAAGATCGACATTTCAGTGTTCGAAGGCAAATGCCGTGTGAATCCGCCTTCGGTTGCGACCAGCTTGTTGCGCAGGCGAACGTTGGCAAAAGTTCCGCGCACCATCACCTCATGGTTGCCGCGCCGCGAGCCGTAAGAGTTGAAGTCAGCCGGCTTGACGCCATGCTCCTGCAAATATTTCCCGGCCGCGCCGTCTTTCTTGATCGATCCCGCGGGAGAAATGTGGTCGGTGGTGACGCTGTCTCCCAATACCGCCAGCACGCGGGCAGAGTTGATGTCGGCGACAGGGGCGGGTTGCAGCTTCATGTCGTCGAAGTAGGGCGCGCGGCGGATGTAGGTGGAATCTTTTTCCCAGGCGTAGGTCTGGCCTTTGGGAACGGAGAGGCCGCGCCAGCGCTCGTCTCCGGCAAAAACTTCGGCGTAGCTTTTCGAAAACATTTCGGCGGTAACGGATTTTTCGACGGCCTCTTCGACCTCGCGCTGTGTAGGCCATATATCGGCAAGGTAGACAGGCTTGCCGTCTTTGCCTTTGCCGATAGCGTCTTTGCGAAGGTCGGTGTCGATGCGCCCGGCAAGCGCGAAGGCCACGACCAGCGGCGGCGACATTAAATAGTTGGCGCGAACTTCAGAGTTGATGCGGCCCTCAAAGTTGCGATTGCCGGAAAGCACGCTAGCCACGACCAGATCTTTTTCGTCTATGGCCTTCGAAACCTCTTCCGGCAGCGGCCCGGAGTTGCCGATGCAGGTCGTGCATCCGTAGCCAACGATATGAAATTTAAGTTTTTCCAGATAAGGCGTAAGTCCGGCGTTCTCGAGATAGTCACGGACGACTTTGGAGCCGGGCGCGAGGGAGGTTTTCACCCACGCGGGAACTTGTAAGCCTTTCTCAACAGCTTTTTTAGCAAGGATGCCTGCGCCGATCATGACGGAAGGATTCGAAGTATTAGTGCACGAAGTAATGGCGGCGATAACCACGCTGCCGTGCTTGAGAGAATCCTTTACGCTCGCGGAAACATGCTCGTGAACGTTTGGATCTTCGACGCCGATAGCGGCGGGGCTGCCGCCTTCGGTTTCCCAGGACTTCTGGGGTGCCCCAGGTCTCGCATCTGTTGCGAGACCTGGGATTTCGGGAGTAGCAGTTCTCGTGCCAGATTTCGGTTTGATCAGCGATGGCAAAGCCTTGTTAAAAGACTCTCCGGCATTCGATAACACAACGCGATCCTGCGGACGCTTCGGCCCCGCGAGACTAGGTTCGACCGTCGCCAGATCGAGAGAGAGCAATTCCGAATATTCCGCCTCAGGAGTCTTTTCGTCGTGAAACATACCCTGCTCACGGCAATAAGCTTCCACCAGGGCAATCTGTTCAGCGCTGCGCCCACTAAGTTTGAGATATTTCAAACTCTCTTTATCGACAGGAAAAATTCCGCAAGTAGCCCCATATTCGGGAGACATATTCGCAATCGTAGCCCGATCAGCCAGCGGAAGATCGGCGAGTCCAGGCCCGAAGTACTCAACAAATTTTCCAACCACACCATGCTTGCGCAACATTTCAGTAATAGTAAGGACAAGATCGGTAGCAGTAGCGCCTTCGCGCAAACGTCCAGTCAACTTCACACCAACCACCAGCGGAATCAACATCGAAACAGGCTGCCCAAGCATCGCCGCCTCAGCCTCAATTCCCCCCACGCCCCAACCAAGCACCCCCAACCCATTGATCATTGTCGAGTGACTGTCCGTTCCCACGAGGGTGTCTGGGCTGGCGATGCGCTTGCCGTTCGCTTCGTTCACGAACACTACTCTGGCCAGATATTCCAGATTGACTTGGTGGACGATGCCGGTGTCGGGTGGGACGATGGCTAGGTTTCGGAATCCGGTTTGGCCCCAGCGGAGAAACGAGTAGCGTTCTTTGTTGCGCTGGAACTCCAGGAGGGCGTTTACGTCGAAGGCGTTTGCGCTGCCGAATTCGTCGACCTGGACGGAGTGGTCGATTACTAGTTCTACCGGCTGAAGGGGATTGATGAGAGCGGGGTCGCCGCCGAGTTGTTGCATTGCGTCACGCATGGCGGCGAGATCGACTACACAGGGAACGCCGGTGAAATCCTGCAACAAAACGCGGCTGGGAGTGAAGGCGATTTCTTTGTCGGGTTTGGAGTTTTTATTCCATGCGGCTAGCGCGCGGATTTCCTGCTGGGTTACATTGCGTCCGTCTTCGGTGCGCAGGAGATTTTCGAGCAGGATGCGGAGAGAGTATGGCAGATGTTTGGTCGAGATGCCTTGTTTGTCGAGCGAGTCGAGGCGGTAGATTTCGTATTCTTTGTTGCCGACTTTTAAATTAGAGCGGGAGTTGAAGCTGTTTAAGGACATGATTTCCTTCTCGGGCCGCGAATCCCACGTCTCGCAAAAGAAGCGAGACGTGGGGCACCCCACGCTAGATAATGGAACTTACAAGTTTAGTCGTTTTGAAGAGGATTGCGTAGAGGAGAGCCAGCTTTTCGGCCGTGAGCGAGAAAAATCGGGAAGCACCCCCAGCGTCTGAAGCCGAATTCCTTATTGGTGCGCTTTGCGGCACGACTGAAGTCGTGCCCTTCCCGATCTCACCTCGGTCGGCGGTGATGTGACGGCGAGTTGCATATATCTTCGCCGGGAGTCGCTTTCTTTCGCGGCGACTCCGCTTCCTCAGGATGATAAGGCTTTAGGTGAACAGTGGCATCGTGAGCTAATGTAACCTAAATCGCCGCTTGGTCATCTATCAGACTAGGCAAAGATTCAGGTGATGAAATTGCAGGGGAGGTTCGAGACTATGAACATTTTCGGACGGATGGGAAATTTTTCAGAGCATCGATTGGGCCAGCGGATTCTGGGTTGCCTGTTGCCGGTAGTTCTGGTGTTCGCGACCTTGCCTCAGAATCTATGGGCTCAAGATCAAGCTGCTCCAGTTCAAGGTGCGTCAGATCAGAGCGCGCCGGCGACGGCGGAGGGTACGCCGGCGCCGCCGTACACGCAGCAGACTCCCGAGCAGTTGCAGCAGTTGGTGGCACCAATTGCGTTGTATCCGGATTCGCTGGTGGCGCAGATCCTGGCAGGGTCGACGTTTCCCGAGCAAGTGGTCGAGGCCGACCGATGGGTGCAGGCGCATCCTGACTTGAAGGGGGCCGATTTAGGCAACGCAGTGGACCAGCAACCCTGGGATCCGAGCGTGAAGGCGCTCACGGCATTTCCTTCCGTCCTGGGGAATATGGACAAGAACCTTTCGTGGACATCGTCGTTGGGCGATGCCTATTACAACCAGCAAAAGGATGTGATGGATGCGGTGCAGGTGATGCGGCGGAAAGCGCAAGAGGCGGGCAATCTGAAGAGTACGGCGCAGCAAACGGTTACGGCGCAGGATTCGGATATCGAGATTGCGCCGGCCGATCCTGATGTGGTGTATGTACCTGCGTATGATCCGTGGGTGGTATACGGGTATCCCGTCGTGGCATGGCCGGGATGGTATCCGTATCCAGGAATTTGGTTTGGCGGGCCTTATCTCTCATTCGGAGTCGGCTTTGGAATTGGGTGGTGGGGTGGTTTTGGATGGGGATGGGGACATTGGGGATTCGACTGGCACAACCATTATGCGAGGTTTAACGGCGGGAGGTACTACTCCGGAAGCAGGACGTTTTATAACCGGGGCGCCTATGCTCGTGGCGGGTTTGCTCATGGCGGTGGTTTCGACCGCGGAGGTGGGGCGAGGCCTTTTGACGGAAACCGGGACGCAGCTCGAGGATACGCAGCACCGCGCGGTCAGAGCGGCGTGCGCTCGGGGGCCTTCAGCGGCTACGACCACGGAGGGCAGACCAGGAGCTTCTCATCGCGTGGAAGCGCCAGCTTTGGTGGCGGATTTCATGGCGGCGGAGGGTTCCACGGAGGCGGAGGCGGGCGGCGGTAATCGGACTCGGGTTGGGTTGCCAGCAGTTTAAAGACTTTGAAATGGAGAGAAAGCCATATGCAGCGAGCTAAGTTGAATTTCTTCAAAACTTATTGGGCAGACCTTGTTGCGGTGGCCGCGATTGTGGTTCTCGTGATGGGGTGCTTTACTTCACCATCAGCGGCGCAGCAACGGGGCCAGAAAACTTTTTCATCGGCGGAAGATGCGAGCACGGCGCTGTTCACGGCGGCGCAGAGTAACGACGAGAAAGCGATGCTGAGCATTCTGGGAGCAGACGGGAAGGAAATCGTTTCATCCGGCGACGAGGCCGAGGACGCCGAGAGCCGGGCCAATTTTGTGGAGAAATACCAGGAAATGCACCGTCTGGTAAAAGAGCCGGGGACGACGGTTTTGTATATCGGCGCCAAGAATTGGCCCACGCCCATACCGCTGGTGAACAAAGGCGGTTCGTGGTATTTCGACACGGAAGCGGGCAAGAGAGAGATTTTGTACCGGCGAGTTGGCAGGAATGAAATGTCAACGATCAAGGTTTGTCAGGAACTGGTGTCGGCGCAAAGGGAATACTCGGGACGGCACAACGAGTACGCGCAGAAAATCTTCAGTGATGAGGGGCAACATGACGGCCTTTATTGGAAGGCTGTGAACGGCGAGCCGCTAAGCCCGGTTGGACCGCTGGTAGCGGCAGCGGTCACTGAGAGCTACAGCAAGAGCCAGGATAGCGCGCCAACCCCGTATCGCGGCTACTATTACCACATACTGACGCGACAGGAAAAAAATGCTCCAGGCGGAGCCAAGAGTTATCTCGTAGACGGCAAAATGACTGCGGGATTCGCGTTTGTAGCCTATCCGGCGGAATACAGATCGTCGGGAGTGATGACCTTCATCGTAGGCCAGGACGGAGTGGTGTATCAGAAGGATCTCGGGAAGAAAACCGAGGGTCTGGCCAAAGCCATGAAGGGGTACAATCCCAATTCCAGCTGGCAAAAGGCTGAGCAGGAGCCGGTTGAGACTGGCGTCGGGCAAGAAACCAAGTAAGGCATATTTCGGCGTGTGGCTGAATGGAAGCAGCCCTTGGGGCTGAAGCCCGCGATCTTTTTCTTCACGGGTTTGCGACGCGCCTAAAAGGCGCACCCTGATGCGAACCGACAATCGCAGCGCTAAAGCGCTGGCTACCCAAAATCGGGACACTCCCTGCTTTAGCGTAAAATGTCGCGCATGACTCTTTGCAAGTTTGCTGCTGTACTTGCGCTGTGCGCTCATCCTGTCTTCGCCCAACACGATGAGCCTCCTAAGCCGCCGGCGGATGCCGGCGCGGCTGCGGCGAAAGCTGCGGAGCCGGTGAAGAATCCGCTGCCCGCTGACAAATCGGTGCCGCAGATGGTCATGGTGAACGGCAAGACGCTCCACTATACGGCGACCGTGGGCACGATTACGCTGAAGGGCAAGGACGACAAGCCGACCGGCGTGGTGATGTATACGGCCTTCACGCTGGACGAGGCAAAAGGTGAAGGCAAAGGGCAAGGTGAAGGCAAGGGGAACGGTACGCATCGGCCCGTGACGTTCGCGCTGAATGGCGGACCGGGGGCTTCGTCGGTTTACTTGAACCTGGGGGCGATTGGGCCAAAGCACATTGTATTTGCCAATGACGGGGATTCGCCTTCGGACCCGGCGACGCTGACGGATAATCCGGGAACGTGGCTCGACTTCACGGACATGGTGTTTATCGATCCGATTGGCACGGGATTTTCGCGATCGCTGGTGGATGAGGCGGAGACGAAGAAGCTTTTTTACACGCCGACGCCGGATATCGAGTACCTGTCGCTGGTGATCTACAAATGGCTGGTGCAGAACGACCGCTTGCTGGATAAAAAATATTTGGTAGGCGAGAGCTATGGCGGATATCGCGGGCCGAGGATTACCCACTATCTGCAAGCGACACTCGGCGTGGCGATGAATGGATTGGTGCTGGTGAGCCCATACCTGAATCCGGAGACGGGTGACGGGAACTTGTCGCCGATTCCGTGGATGATGACGCTGCCTTCGATTACGGCGGCGCATCTGGAAGCCGAAAGTAAGCTGACCCCGGCGACGATGCAGCAGGTAATTGCGTACACACGAGGAGACTATGCGGCGGCGCTGCTGAAAGGGCGCAGCGACTCGGCTGCGACCGATGCGATGGTGGCGCGGGTGACGGAGATGACCGGGCTGGACGCGAAGTTTGTGAAGTTTGCCGGGGGGCGGTTGGACAGTCGCGCCTATCTTCGCGAGGTACACCGTACGCAGGGGCTGATCGGCAGCGTGTATGACTCGAACGTGACCGCGCCCGATCCGTTTCCATATGCGCCGACGCAGCAGGCGGGCGATCCGATTCTGGAGAGCATCATTGCGCCGACGACGACGGCAATGGTGGACTTCGTCACGCGGACAGTGGGATGGAAGTACGATGCGCGGTATGAAGCGCTCTCCTATGACGTAAACCGGCAATGGGACCGAAGCGACGATCTGCGCAGGGGCGCAGTAGCGGATCTGCGGGAGTCGGTCGCGGCCGACCCCAAGCTGCGCGTCCTGATCGTGCATGGATGGAACGACCTATCGTGTCCCTTCATGGGATCGGTGCTGACGGTGGATCAAATGCCGGTAATGGGTGATGCGAACCGGGTTGAGGTTGAGGAATTTCCCGGCGGTCACATGTTTTATACGCGGGCGGCGAATCAGGATGGGCTGCATAAGCTAGCGGAGACTATGGTGGAGAAGCATTGAGGGCGGCTGTGGGGAAGGCTTAGCGGGCGGCGAGCCAGACCTGGCAGGCGACGACGAACACCATAAAGATGAGGTAGAGGCGAAGGGTCCAGAGGATGGTTAGCTCTGGGCCTTTTAGTTTGCGGCGGGGGATGGGGTACTGCTTGGCTTTTACCAGTTGGTCGTGTTCTAGCGAGGACAGGACCCAAGTTTGGTCGGAGAGTGAGGGTTGTAGTTCGGGGTTCGTCGTCATTAGGTTGCCATTCCTTTTCCCATGGTAGTCGAAGCTGCAAGAGACAGCAGATTCCTCAGGCCAAAGAACGGCCCTCGCAATGACAAGAGTGGACTTTGGCGCTGGCATGGAGAATCAAACCCCGAGGGTTTGAGGTCTGGGGAATCCCACCCTTTCGCAAAGAACGCGAAAGGATGGGGCACCCAGCCACGTGATAGCGCTCAAGCAAAAACATTCTTACTTGCCTCCTAATGCGGCGAAGAGGTTAGGGGCAATGATGCTGATGCCGAAGAGGACTCCGGCGGCGGTCAGGATGAATACTACTGCGGCGGTAAGGATATTCATCCATACCGGGCTGACCAGGTCGCCCATGATTTCTTTGTCGTTGACCAGCATGAATAGGAATACCAACGCCGGCGGCATGGCTAGAACTGCTACCACGTTTACAACCAGGACTACGTATACCAGCGGGAGGCCTGGGATCAGGACTATGGCTGCGGCGGTGGCGGCGCAGAGGGTCAGTACGGCATAGAAACTTTTGCCTTCTCCCATGGGGAGATTGAGGCTGTGAGGTTTGTGGGCAACTTCTCCGAAGGCGTAGGCGGAGGAGGTTGAGATGGTGATAGCGGCGACTATGCCGGCTTCGACCATGCCGAGGGCGAAAAGCGATGCGCCGAAACGTCCTATGATGGGCTGAAGGGCTTGGGCGAATTGTGCGGCTTCGAAATTGTCGGCTGACATTTGATGAGCAAAGAGCGGGGCAGTGGCGAGGATGGTGGCGATGGCTGCGGCGGATGCGAGAACGGCGCCCAGGATGGTGTCGATGCGGCCGAAGCGAATGTCTTTGGCGGTCATGCCTTTGTCGACGGTGGCGCTTTGCTGGAAGAAAAGCATCCACGGGGTTACGGTAGCTCCGATGTCGGCCAGGACGATGAGCAGCGTGTCTTTGTTGAAGCCGGGGAGCGGTCGCGCCGTGATTAGCGAGTGTGCGACGGCGTGCCAGTTGGGATGAGTCATGAGCGCGACGGGGATGAAGATCAGGTTGAAGAGCGCGGCGGCTAGGGTGAGGCGTTCCCAGGTCCAGTAGCGGTGACTCATGAGCGCGGCGTAGAGAACGACCAGCGCGAAGAGGATGGCGAGCCACGGAGGAATGCCAAAGAAGCCGAGTCCGGCGCGGATGGCAATGAATTCGGTGATAAGCGTGAGAAAGTTGCCGACACCGAGGTCAATCATGGAAAACCATCCCCAGAAGGGACCGAAGCGCTGGAAGATGAGTTCGGCGTGGCCGCGATGGGTAGCGGCGCCGAGGCGCACGGTCATTTCCTGGACGATGACGGCCATGACGAAAGTCAGAATGACGAAAGGGAGGAAGAAGCCTACGCCGAAATTAGCTCCGGTGGCGGCGTAGGCGAGCATGCTGGGGCCATCGTTTTCCCCGAGCATGACCAGGACGCCGGGACCGATTAGCAGCCAGAAAAGGCGGGCTTTGGAGGAAAAGCCGCCGCGGGCGCGGGCAGCGATGACATGGATGCGGTCGTGAGCGCGGTCTACGTCTTCGTGGGTGATGATTACTGTTTCTTCGGTATGAATAGGCTTCATTGGTCTTGCTAATGCGGTTAGCTTTAGTATACATGAGTAAATAAACTATGGTTAACTTGATTGGTAGAGTCGGTGCTGTGATTGGAATGCTTTGCTGGGCCGGGCCGTGACGTGAAGGGTGATAGGGTCCTTCGACTTTGCGGATGTCTGGTTTCACGAGCCATTCGCTTCGCCCAGGATGACAATATTTAAGAGGCGGGAGTCACCCAGACTCGCTCGGCGGCGGCGCGACCTAGCGATACGTTGCCGGCGGTGGTGGATAGCGTCAGGGTTTGGTCGTAGTTGCGTTCCAGCAGACGGAGCTTTGCGCTGGGGCGGATGCCGCGGGCTTCGAGAAATTCGAGCAGGCGGCGATCGCGCTCGTAGATTCCGCTGACGGCGTATGCGGCTCCGGGAGCGGCGTCTGCGAGGAGGACGAGTCCGCGACGGCGGCGGCTGACGGGACTTTCCATCTCACTAAGATTGCCGTGCGGGCAGATGCCTTCTTTGCCTAGCTTAGCCAGGAGTTTGGCTTCGAAATCGGGAGAGACGGCGTGTTCGAGGCGCTCGGCTTCGTCGTGAACCTTCCACCATTCCATACCGAAGAGCTCGGACAACATGCGTTCGATGAGGTGATGGCGAAGGGTAAGCTTGCGGGCGATCTTGCGTCCGGCGGCGGTGAGGCGGACGTGGCCGTCGGATTGGACGCGGACTAATGCGTCTTTTTTTAGGCGGCGCAGGGCCATGGTTACGGCTGGTGGCGAGACTTTCAGCCAGTCGGCGAGGCGGGCGGAGATGACGGTCTCGCCTTCGCTTTCAGCTTCGAGGATGGCTTTGAGGTAATCCTCTTTGGAGACGGTGATCATTCAAGGAGATTATACGACGTGGGTTAAGTGGAGTTAACTGGGATAGTTGACTAAGAGAAAAACTTTCTTAGGTTCCAGAAACGCACCCTTCGGCTCCGCTCAGGGCAGGCTTTCTCGCAAAAGATGCGAGAAGTGGGGCACCCCACTTGATATCTGATTAAGAATAGGGATTCTTAGACTTGCGTTCGCTTGCGCTCAGAATGACAATTCTTTTTTGACGCGCATAACGTTTGACAGGTTTCGTGGGCTGACCTAACCTTGATTTTCTCCGATATGAAAGTTTTAGTTCTAGGAAGTGGCGGGCGTGAGCATGCGCTGGTGTGGAAGCTGCGGCAGTCGGCGCGGGTTTCGAAGATTTATTGCGCGCCCGGAAATGGTGGAATTGCGGAAGAGGCGGAGTGCCTGCCGGTGGATTTGAAGAGCGTGGAGTCGATGGTGGCGCTGGGCGAGCGGTTGCAGCCGGATTTGACGGTGGTGGGTCCGGAGTTGCCGCTGATGTTGGGCGTGGTGGATGAGTTTACGCGGCGCGGGTTGCGCGTGTTTGGACCGACCAAGGCTGCGGCGCAGCTGGAGTCGAGCAAAAGTTTTGCGAAGGAATTTTTGCAGCGGCATCGCATTCCCACGGCGGCTTATGCGATTTGCGATTCGATCGATGAGGTACGCGAGGCGTTGGGGCACTTTCATGCTCCGGTGGTGGTGAAGGCGGATGGATTGGCGGCGGGCAAAGGGGTAGTGATCGCGACGACGAAAGAAGAGGCGGCGAGCGCGGCGGCGGAGATGTTGAGCGGCAAGATGGTGGGCGAAGCGGGCGCGCGCGTGGTGCTGGAAGAATTTTTGAAGGGCGATGAGCTTTCGTTCCTGGTGCTGAGCGATGGAGAGCGGGTTGCGCCTTTGGTAGCGGCGCAGGATCACAAGCGCGTCGGCGATGGAGATACGGGCCCGAATACGGGAGGGATGGGCGCTTACTCGACCGCCGATATTATTGACGACAAGATGCGCGATTGGCTGGTGAATCATATTGCGAAGCCGGTGGTTGCCGGCATGAAGGCTGAGGGGGCGGAATATAAAGGAGTGCTTTATTGCGGGCTGATGATGACGGCGCGCGGTCCGATGGTGCTGGAATTTAATTGCAGGTTTGGCGACCCGGAGACACAGCCGATTCTGATGCGGATGGAAAGCGATTTGTTGGATGCGCTGGAGGCATCGATTGAAGGGCGCGTGAGTGAAGGGGATTTCAAGTGGTCGCAGGATGCGGCGGTGTGCGTCGTGATGGCGTCGGGAGGGTATCCGGGGACGTTTGAAGTGGGAAAGTGGATTCGCGGACTCGATGAGGCTGCGAATATTGAGGGCGTAAAAGTTTTTCATGCGGGGACTTCGAAGCGGGATCGAGACTTTTATAGTTCTGGTGGGCGCGTGTTGGGAGTGACGGCGCGGGCTGGGGAGTTGGAGGCCGCTGTGAAGCGGACTTATGAGGCTTGTGGGAAGATTGGATTTGATAGGGCGCATTATCGGAGGGATATTGCTGGTAGGGCGTTGAAGAAATTGTAATCGGCGTTCAAAACCTAGATTTCATGCGCCGGGCTTTGGCCTATCGACTGCAGTTTTGTATTTGGGTAACGTAAGATCCCTCCGAGAGCTATCGCTCTCGTCGGGATGACATTCTTTTTGAGGGGAATCATGAGCAATATTTTGGTTTCGATTGTGATGGGTAGCGATTCTGATCTGGAGATTATGCGCGAGGCTGGTAAGGCTTTGGATGAGTTCGGCATTGCGTATGAGATGGATGTGACTTCGGCGCACCGGTCACCGGAGCGGACGGCGGAGTTTGCGCGTGGAGCCGCGGGGCGCGGAGTTCGCGTGATTATTGCAGGGGCTGGCGGAGCGGCTCATCTGGCGGGTGTGATTGCGGCGCACACTACATTGCCGGTGATTGGTGTGCCGATTCCCTCCACGTCGTTGCAGGGCATGGATTCGTTGCTGGCGACGGTGCAGATGCCAGCGGGGATTCCGGTGGCGACGGTCGCGATTGGAAAGCCGGGGGCGACAAATGCGGGAATACTGGCGGCGCAGATGATTGGATTGAGCGATGCCGGAATTGCGAAAAAGCTCGAAGCATATAAAGAAAAGCTGGCGAAAGGCGTGGAAGAGAAATCGAAGAAGTTAAAGAGTTCGCTGGCAAGTTAGGCTTTTTGCCGGGAGCGCATGGCTTTTCTGGAGAAAGGCGAGAGGGTTTCAAGAAACCGCCGGATTTGATTCAGGTCCTGTTCTGAAATTTCGACGAATCTTATGCCGACTCCGAGGCCGGGAGTTCTATGGGTTACCTGAGCTTCGGCCATGACTTTGTTTTGCCCGAACCAGACGCCTACTTTTAATTTTGTTCCCGGCTGCAAAGGGAGGGGCATTTCCACGTAGCAGCCGCCCAGGCTGAGGTCGGCTACAGTGCCCCAAAAAGAAGTTCCACCTTCAACGTGAACTTCGATTGAGTTCTGGCAGCGGAAGCGGGGATGCTTGCGCATCTCGATACTGCCCGGCTGAAAGGCATCTACGGCATCGGAAGCAAGAGGGAAATCCCAAAGAGGTTTTTCGGGAGCTGTGTTGAGCAGGCCGATGTGTCCGGCTTTCGAGGTTCCGGGAGCGCCGATCCACTTTACCCGGAAATGCACCCGATTGCTGGCATAGTTCAGGCCAATGGTTTCATCGAGCTTGAGTTCGGAGCGAACGCCGGCGAGTTCAGCCCCGGCTCGGCTGATATCGACGGTGACGACCTTCTCGGAGAAGACCTGGCCGTGGATGTCGGTGCCGAAAATTCTTACTGGGACTTCGATTTTCTGGCGGGTATGGATGCGCTTGCCCATCGATGCGTTGTTCTTTGCCGGCCTTTGAAATTAAAAAAGGGAATGCCATTTGAGCGGGGATAGCCAAGAGTATCGCGAATAGGCGCCCTGCTCAAGAAACCAAAGTTTATCAGCAGGGTACGGTTGGCTTACGCGTCAGGCCGGTTGAGCGCGAGATCCCTTCGGCTTCGCTCAGGGCAGGCTCTTCGCTACGCCTGAAAAACGGCTACGCTCAGTATGACAGCGTCATAATTTTAGGCCCTTCAAGTATTCGCGGAAGGGATCGCCCAAGTCTTCGCGCTTCAAGGCGAATTCCACGGTGGCTTTCAAGAAACCAAGTTTGTCGCCGGTGTCGTGGCGGCGGCCTTCGTAGACGTAGGCGTACATTTTTTCTTTTTGGAGAAGCATGCGCATGCCGTCGGTGAGTTGCAGTTCGCCGCCGGCGCCGGTGGGCGTGTTGGAGAGACAGTCGAAAATTGCCGGGGTGAGAATGTAGCGGCCGATGATGGCGAGGTTGGAGGGAGCTTCCTCGGGCTTGGGCTTTTCGACCATGTTCTTGATTTCGAAGAGGCGGTCACCGAAGCGGCTGTCTTTGACGGGCTGGACGTCGAGCACGCCGTAGGAAGAGATCATTTTGCCTTCGACGACTTGCGTGGCGATGACCGAGCATTGCTTTTCTTCGAAGACTTCTACCATTTGCTTGAGGCAGGGAACTTTGGCGTCGATTACGTCGTCGGCGAGCAGGACGGCGAAGGGTTCGTTGCCCACCATTTCCCGGGCCATGAGAACGGCATGGCCCAGGCCTAGAGCTTCTTTCTGGCGGACGTAGGCGATGTACATCATGTCGGAGATGGAGCGGACGATCTGGAGCAGATCGGTTTTATTGCGCTCCTCGAGCATGCGTTCGAGTTCGTAGCTGACATCGAAGTGGTCTTCGATGGCTTGTTTGCCGCGGCCGGTGATGATGAGTATCTGGTTGCAGCCGGAGGCCATGGCCTCTTCCACTCCGTACTGGATGATGGGTTTATCGACCAGCGGGAGCATTTCTTTTGGCTGGGCTTTGGTAGCGGGCAAAAAACGCGTGCCCAAGCCTGCGGCGGGGAATACGGCTTTGCGAACTTTCATGGGCATGAAGGAACGTCGTTAGGTGCGGGTAATCGGGCTATGAGTTGCCGGACAATTGTACAAGGTTGGATTCAGGGTGACGAATGGGGCATGTTGCGGAGTCGTTCGTTGGGGAATGGAAGTCAAAATCCCACCCTTGCCGCTTTAGAGCAGTTTCAGATTGATGCTGTGGAGATGCGGCAAAGATGGGACACCCTCCGGCTTTGTTTCGGGTTCCCGTTGCTCCTCAGGATGAGAGAGCCTGCGCTTTCTCCTGGCTGGTTAGTTGTTCGAGGATTGTGCGCAATGCTCGAAGGACTTCGTCGGCTGCCGTGGCTTTCAGAGCGAATTTCAACTGGCCATCCGGCGTGAACTGCGTGCCGCGTTGGGCGGAGACGAAGCGGGCTAGTTGCTCGGGATCGACTTGCGCGGTTTGCTGGAATTTTAAAGTGACAGAGTCGCGCTTGCGTTCGATGGCGTTCACGCCTACTTTCATGCACAGCAATTTTAACGACGCATACTCGAGCAGGTTGCGGACTGCCGGCGGAGGCGGGCCGTAGCGGTCGGTCATTTCGGCGGTCACGTCGCCCAACTGCGATTCGGTTTCCACGCGGGCTACGCGCTTGTACATTTGCAGGCGCTGATTTTCTTCCGGCACGTAGTCCGCGGGAATGCGGATGTTGAGACCGAGGTTGAGCTGGGTTCCGGCTTCGTCCGGGGAGGCTTCGCCTTTCATTTCGAGGACGGCGCGTTCGAGCATTTGCGTATAGAGCTCGAAGCCGATGGCTTCGATGTGGCCGCTTTGTTCGCCACCGAGCATATTGCCTGCGCCGCGAAGTTCGAGATCGAGGGCGGCGATTTTGAATCCGGCTCCGAGATCGGAAAATTCTTTGAGCGCGGCCAGTCGGCGTCGGGCGATTGGCGTGAGTTCGACTTCGGCTGGCAATAAAAGATAAGCGTAGGCGCGGCGATTGGAGCGTCCGACGCGTCCGCGCAGTTGGTAAAGCTCGGAGAGGCCGAGGCGGTCAGCGCGATTGATGAGGATGGTGTTGCAGAGCGGGATGTCGAGGCCATTTTCGATGATGGTGGTGGAGACGAGAATGTCGGCTTCGTGATGCATGAATTTCAGCATCACTTTTTCGAGTTCGCCTTCGGACATTTGACCGTGGCCTACGATGATGCGGGCTGTCGGAACGAGCACTTGCAGCTTGGCGGCGATTTCCCAGATGGTGTCGACGCGGTTGTGGACGAAGTAGATCTGGCCGCCGCGTTCTAATTCCTGTTCGATCGCGGATTGAATTAGTTTTTCGTCCCAACTGGCGACTACGGTTTGGATCGCCATGCGGTCTTTGGGCGGAGTTTCGATCACGCTCATATCGCGCAGGCCGACCAATGACATGTGCAACGTTCGCGGAATGGGCGTGGCCGACATGGTCAGTACGTCCACCTGCTTGCGCATTTGTTTGATGCGCTCTTTGTGGCGGACTCCGAAGCGCTGTTCTTCATCGACGATAAGGAGGCCGAGATCGGAAAATTTAATGTCTTTGGAGAGGATGCGGTGGGTGCCGATGAGGACATCGATTTTTCCGGCTTCGGTTTTTTGCAGAATTTCTTTTTGCTGCTTGGCGTTGCGGAAGCGGCTGATCATGTCGATGGTGACGGGAAAGGGAGCGAAGCGCTGCTTGAAAGTTTCGTAGTGCTGGAAGGCAAGAACGGTTGTCGGCGCGAGCACGGCTACTTGTTTGTTGTCGCTGATGGCTTTGAAGGCAGCGCGCATGGCGACTTCGGTTTTGCCGTAGCCTACGTCACCGCAAAGCAGGCGGTCCATGGGCTGAGTGGATTCCATGTCACGCATGACGTCTTTGATCGCGGTCGCCTGATCTTCGGTTTCGGTGAATTCGAAGGCGTCTTCGAATTCGCGGAACCACTCGTTGGCGACGGGAAAGGAATGTCCGACGGCGGTTTTGCGCTCGGCGTAGAGCTTGAGGAGTTCGTCGGCCATGTCTTTCATGGCCTTGCGCACGCGGGCTTTCGTCTTCGACCAGGACTGTGTGCCGAGATGACTTAGTACGGGCTTTGCGCCTTCGGAGGAGCGATATTTCTGAACCAGATCTAGACGGGTTAACGGGACGTAGAGGCGGGCGGCGTCGGCGAACTCAAGCAGCATGAATTCGGCGGGACCGTCTCCGTGATTGATTTCTTTTAGGCCTTGATACTGGCCGATGCCGTGTTCGACGTGGACGACGTAGTCGCCGACCTGGAGATCGCGAAAATCGGAAAGGAAGGCGGAGACTTTGGATTTGGAGCGCTGCGGGCGCGAGGCGACGGATTCGGATTCGTCGAAGAGATCGCGGGAGCCGAAGATGGCGAGGTTGGCCTCGGGGATCAGAACGCCGTCAGGTATGTAGGCTGTAGCCAGTGTGGTGGTGAAGACTTCTCCCGCGAAATAGCTGGTTTCGTCGGCATAGCTTTCGCCGCCACGGGTACGGCTACCCAGCTTGAATGACACGTTGTATTCGGTGAAGACGTCGGCAAGTCGCTCGACTTCTCCGATGTTGGGAACGGCTAGCAGGACGCGCTTGCCGTCCTTGGTGATTTTTTGAACTTCTTCGAGCATGCTGGGAACCGCGCCGTGGAAGCGTGGCGAGGGCTGGGTGAGAAATTGAATTGAATTATCGCTTTGATTTTCTTCGATGCCGCGAGTGATGCCCAGGTGTTCGAAGTCTGCGCCGGGGAGTTCACGCGTTTTTTCCCACCATGCGTCCGGTGGAATGTAAAGATCTTCGGGGCGAACGAGATTGCCGACGCCGCTGCGTTCGTGGGCTTCGACTACGCGAGTCCAGAAGCGGTCGAATTCCTGCGTAAGTTGCTCGGGCTCGTCGAGCAGCACGGCGGCGCGCGGGATTAGATCGAAGATGGTGCTGGTGGCTCCGGCGACGGGGGAGTAGAACTCCCAGCCGGGGAAAACATTGACGCCTGCGGCGCGGACGGCGGCTTCCACGATCTCTTCGTTGCCGGTGATGCGCTTGCCGCTTAGGCGGGTGTGGATTGCGCCTAAGAGATGCTCGCTGACTGGTGTTTCGGTGAGTGGAAGCAGCAAGGCTTCATCCACGGGATTGGAAGAGCGCTGGGAAGTGGGATCGAACTTGCGGATGGATTCGGCTTCGTCGCCGAAGAACTCGACGCGAAGGGGGCGATCGGCTTCGGGGGAGTAGACGTCGAGGATGCCACCGCGAACGGCGTACTGGCCGGGCATTTCGACTACGTCGGTCGAGGTGTAGCCAACGGTGTTGAGATGGGCCAGTAGGGATTCGAGATCGAAGGATTCGCTGCGGCGAATGGTGCGGGCCAGGCTGGAGTAGTAATCGTTCGACTGCAATCGAATGGCTGCGGCGGTGATTGGCGTGACTACGATGTTTGCCGCGCCGGTGGCGATCTTCCAGAGAGCGGTGGCGCGTTCTTCCTGGAGTTCGGGATGCGGTGAAAGATTTTGGTAGGGGAGAACATCGCGGGCTGGCAGAGAAATGATCGAGTCGGGGTCGCAGGCTGCGGTTAGCTCGCAGAAGCCGCGGAGGATGGGAATCAGGTCTTCTACGGCGCGGTTGTCGTTGACTACGAAGATGAGCGGTCGTTGCGCGGCGCGCTGAAAGAGCACGAGCAGCAAGGCTTTCGCGGTGGGCGTAAGGCCGGAGACACGAATGCGCCCCGTGCCCTCCTTTAGATGGGAGGCTACACGCGCGAAGGCGGGAAGATGTTCTACGTCCGTGAAGAGTTCACGGACGAAGGGAAGAAGCATGCAGAGGTATTTTAGCAGGTAGCGAACGCATCCATAGAGATCGGCTGGATGAAAAAATCCACTTCTGCTTCGCTCAGGACAAGCTGCCGGGCGCCCATGCTTACCGTGAGGGAATCTGTTGACCTGATGTTGCCTGGATGGCGCGTGTGAGGAGGTTGAGTGATTTCATACGGCGGCATTGCGCCTCGAATTCCGGGTGCGGTCCTTGCCAGAGAAGATCGTCGACTGCTTTAAACACCGGTACGTCCAGTCTTAAGGTAGCGAGTTTGCGGAACAGGAGCGCGTCATCCCACTTGGCAAAAAGCGATTCGGCAAGCGGGCGAGTGCGACGGATGAAGGGGTTCCACTGCTGCCAATCTTTGGGAATGGCTTCGAGATGTGGATATTGGGAGAGAACTGAAGCTGCCGCTTTCGCTCCCCATCCGGCGATGCCAGGGTAGCCGTCGGCGTTGTCGCCTACTACGGCTAGATAGTCCGGGATGGATGCTGGTTTTACACCAAACTTTTCGAATACTCCAGCTTCGTCGCGTATAGCATTCTTTCTGCGGTCAAGTTGAACGATCCGCGTGCCTGCGATGCACTGGCTCAGATCTTTGTCGGGCGTGCAGATGAATACTTGCTGCACGCGTTCATCTTGCGCGGCTTTGATTGCAGCGGAGGCGAGTGCGTCGTCGGCTTCGAACTCGATCATCGGCCAGACCAGCACTCCCATGGCTTGCAGGGCTTCTTCGAGGATGGGAAATTGCGAGAGCAATTCTGGCGGGACGCCTTCGCTGGTTTTGTATCCGGGGTAGAGATCGTTGCGGAAGGATTCGACGACGTGATCGGTGGCGACGCCGAGATGGGTTGCTCCGGCTTCGATCATGGAGAGGACGGAGAAAAGGACGCCCCGTACCGCGCCGATTTCCTGGCCGTTTACGTCTGTTGACGAGGGCACGGCGAAATAGTGGCGGAAGAGTTCGTAGGTGCCGTCGATTAGGTAGATGTTCATGGGTCCTTTTTAAAAGCTGGACGGACGAGGGCGTCCGTCCCTCCACGAGCCGTAGTCATGTCCGCAACAGTGGTCGCGTTAGGCATGTTGGGCCGCCACTGCCGTTCATGCAGAGTTCGCTGCCGGGGAAGGTGCGTACGTCGAATCCCGCTTGGCCCAAACGTTGGTTTGTTTTGTGGTTCTCTTCTATCGCTAGTAAGCAATTGGTACCTAGAGCTAAGACGTTGCAGGCTAGCGTGTCGCGCTCGGAAGGATCGATTTCGATGAAGCGGAACCCGCGCGATTTTAGGAGTTCGACGGTTTCGACGGCTAGCCACGGGAGGTCGACTAACGCGGTTTGATCGTCTAGGAGGCTGATCAGCGACATCAGGTGCAGGCAGGCGGATGGGCCGGGGCCATAGGGGAGTGGAGCCGAACAAACTTCAACCCCGCGAGGCGCGAGCAAATCGCGCATTTGTTGAATGCCTATGGTGTTGGTGCGGAAGCCGTGGCCGATGAGAAGAGTCTTCGCATCGAGCCAGAGGATGTCTCCGGCTTCGGTGGTGCCGGGGGAGGCGATTGTGCCCAGCGTGGGGATGTCGAAGGTTGAAGCGAAGGCGGCGTGACGCGGGCCTTCGGCTACGCGGTTGGCTTTGCCGGGATGCATGATGATTAGTCCAAAATCGGTGGCGAGGGATGCGTCATGGGCGTAAGCGGCGTCGAGTGAGAGATCGGCGGAAGGTGGCAGCTCGAAAATTTCTGCGCCAGCGGCGGTTAATTCGTGGCACAGGGCATCGTGCTGCGACTGAGCTTTTTCGAAATCTGGCTTGTGGTGGAACCCGAGCTCTTGCCAACAGGAGAGGCGACCGGAGTCATTCCATCCGGCGGCGCGGGGCGAACATACCATTACTCGTTCGAGCAGACCGACCATGGAGTGTCCGTTAAAGTGAGTATTCGTGAGTGTTTCGGTCATGATTTCCTTGAAGGTTATGAACCTGCCGAGGCTGTTAGGAATCTAACTGGGCATTATGGCAAAAGCAATGTGGGAAGGCGCGGTATTGGCCGAAAGCGATAAGACGGTTGAGGTGGAAGGGAACCAATATTTTCCGCCGGATGCGATTCACAAAGAATATTTCCAACCCAGCGATGCGCACAGCGTTTGTCCGTGGAAGGGCACGGCGAGTTATTACGATTTGGATGTGAAGGGCAAGAAGAATGCCGGGGCAGCCTGGTTTTATCCGGAGCCGAAGGATGCCGCGAAGCAGATCAAAGGGTATGTGGCATTTTGGAAGGGCGTGAAGGTGGAGTAGCAGCGCGACCGCGTATGTCGCCCTGACCAACGCCATTTTCGAATGGATCGAAGAGCCTACCCGTCGGGAAATCCTGCCCTGCCGCTTTGGATCCGGCGCAATTTCCCGCCGCCGGGAACACGGCTAGGATGGGGCAGGACCAACTATCGCTTCCCCTCTACGCCTACATTCAAGATTCTCAAAATTCTACGTGTGCGCGGAAGGATGGGACCAGCACTGGGCCGCGGTCGCGGTTGTAGCCGGGGTTGCTGATATGTTGCAGGCCGGGGGCGACGTAGATGCCGCGCCAGACGTGGGCTGTGTAGTAGGTTTCGAGGATGTTTTCGCGGCCGTAATTTAATGCGCCATCGCCGAGGAGAAAGCCGAGGCCGCCATCGGCGAGATAGGTTTGGTGGTATTTTTTGATGGCGTTGGAGACGAAGGCGATTCCGGCGCGGTCTTGTTTGCGATGCCACCATGCGCCCTGCGCGCCGACCCCTTCGACGAAAGTTTGATCGACTTCGGTGTAGGCGAAGGATTCGGTTTTGCCATTGTCCCAGCCGAAGCGGGCGAAGGCGGTGAGGTAGTGGGTTAGATTTTGTTCGAGGTTGATGCCGAAGCCGTATTTGCGGGTGATGTGCCAGGGATGGTCGGTGATCTCGGGGGTTGCAGTGAGGCCTTCTTCAAAGTTAGCGACGGCGTCGCGATAGATGCCCATGTTGGCGTAGTTGGTATAGGCGAGCAGGCGGATGACTCCATCTTTCTTCGGGATCATGCCGCGGCGTAGTTCATATTCGAAATTTTCCGCGTGGACCTGCCAGGGTTTGTAGACAAGATCAATTCCATTGGCTACCTTCGGCATTAAGGCTTCGGCGAAGCGGAAACCCCAGTTGCGATCTTCGAAGTCGGCGGTTGCGCCGATGGTATAGCCGCGAGTGTCGGCGGCGTAATCGTAGGCGCCGTTGTTGTCGGTGGTCCAGTTGATGAATTGCAGGTGGGTGTCGGAGCCGACGGAGTTTTTATCGAAGAAATCGGGCATGCTGAATTTGCCGAAGCGGAGCTCAAGGCGGCGGCGCGGGAGTTCTTCGAAGAGCGAGAATTCATCTCTTTCGTTTTCAATTTTGTCGCCACTCAGCGCGATAACTTTGTGAATCATGGCGCGCCCTAGGTAGGGGGCTTTGCTTAAAAGGGGATTACGGACGATATCGAGATCGGTATTGCCGGCAAGACCAAAGCCCTCGGTGAGTGCGGCTCCGCCGGCTTCTTCGATATCGACTAAGAGTTCGGTCGCATTGTTGAGGCGAACTCCGGTGTAAAGAGTGAGCACGCGCGAGGTGGCTTTTTCGTAGTTTGGGCTCAGGCTGTGCGTGCCGCTGTAGGCGGCGTAGAAGGGCGGATGAGTTTGGAAAATGAAATTGGCCTGGCCGGAGATCCAGAAGCGCGTGTCTTTGAAATGCGGGAGCATGGTTTCGGTGGCTTGATCAGATGGCGAGTCAGGGGGATTGCCTGTTTCTTGTTGCGGGGCGGGTTGCGCAGTGGAAGGATTATCGGATTGCTGAGAAAGTGCGGGGCGAATTGATGCAAGCAGGACGCAAAAGAGAAGGACAGACAGTGAGGCGCGCAGGATGAGTCCAGGGCTGAGCATCGGCTTTTTCTGGAGTGAGTCGCCGCGCAGACATACCGTTACGATATTTGAAATGAGCTTCACAAGCTTATTAGGGTGCGGTGCTTACTGCTTATGGTCAAACAAATTAGACCGGACGATTGCGCAGCTTTTGGAGATTGTGCTGTTTATAAACTTTGGCAAACCATAAATTATTAACTATAGTTAATTAAAATAATACCGTAAAACATTTCTTTATGCAGCCACCAAGGTTTTTAAGCGATTTTCGACTTCATGAAGACTACGCAGAACCGGTTAAAGGAATGTTACAGGCCCCTGGCGCTTCATTTATGCCGGTTTTGCCGAGGCGGACAGATCGCTGTATTTATCTTTTAAAATAGCATACCCCCGTATAGTATAGTCAAGTAAGAAAATCATAATCGAGGAAATCTATGGCTCACACGTTACGGGAAAAGGAAAAACTTACGCTGCGGGTGCGGCGCATCCGCGGGCAGATCGACGCGATCGAACGAGCATTGAGCGAAGAAAAAGACTGCGGAGATGTGTTGCAGCTAATTACCGCGGCGCGGGGCGCGATGAACGGTCTGATGGCGGAATTGCTGGAAGATCACGTCCGCTTCCATGTGCTCGATGCCACGCGGAAGCCAACTACCGCGCAGGCGGTTGCCACGGATGAGTTGATGGAGATTGTGCGGTCTTATCTGAAGTGATCGAGTTGCGCGGCGGCGAACCTGGATAGGAATTCCTTTTGAGGGGCTGCGATTGCGCCGGCGTGTGTGGGATTCTTCGCTTCGCTCAGAATGACAGATATCAAATACGACCGAATCTTCTTCGATCCGAACCAAAACAATCAACAATCCAGTTTCAACAAGCGGCGATTCCTGCTCCGGGTTGCGGCTCGTCGTGGTGAAATGAAATTCCCATGGCGAAGCGGGTCAGTGTCGATCGGTGGCTGTTTACGGTGACCATGCTCCTGGTATTTGTGGGGCTGGTCATGGTGTTTTCAGCTTCGGCGGTGATGGCGCGAGAGCGGTTTGGATCGCCGTACGCATTTTTGTCGAAGCAGCTGGCTTGTGCGGTGGTTGGGCTGATTGCGATGACGGTGACGATGCGCGTGGATTACCGCCGCTACAAGCATCCGGGACTGGTGTTTTCATTCCTGGGTGTTACCACGCTTCTGCTGATCTCGGTATTTTTTCTAGACCGCTCGCACAATACGCATCGCTGGATTCACGCCGGTGGATTTTCATTCCAGCCTTCGGAACTGGCCAAGCCGGTGCTGATTTTGTTTCTTGCTTATTTCCTTGAGGGCCGATCGAAAACAATGGACGATTGGCGAAATACGCTGGCTCCGGCGGCAGCGCCGATTGTGATGCTTTTGGGGTTGATTGTTCTGCAACCTGATCTGGGTACGGCAATTGCCTGTGCCGGAATTGCGGCTTGCATTTTATTTGTGGCTGGGATGCGCATGCGCTATTTCGGGTATGCGTTTGGGGCGGCGCTGGTGCCGCTTTATTTCCTGATCTTTCATGTGAGCTGGCGCAGGGACAGGCTGCTGGCCTTTATAAATCCCTATGCGGACCGGCAGAAGGCCGGGTTCCATATTATCCAGTCGCTGATTGCGGTGGGGACGGGCGGGGTGACGGGCACGGGATTGATGGAGGGAAAGCAGAAGCTGTTCTATTTGCCGGAGCCGCACACCGATTTTATTTTTGCCGTAACCGCCGAAGAGCTGGGACTGGTGGGGGCGATATTTTTGGTCGCGCTGTTTGCGATTTTTCTGTGGCGCGGGATGCGGGCTTCATGGCGCATGGAGAATTTGTTTGGAAGGTATTTGGCGGTGGGGATTACCAGCATGGTGGTGTTGCAGGCGTTTATCAACATGAGCGTGGTGCTGGGGATGATGCCGACGAAAGGGATTCCGCTGCCACTAGTGTCGTATGGAGGGTCGTCTTTATTCGTGACGCTGGCTTGCGTGGGAGTGTTGCTAAATATTACTAAGCAGGCGGAATAGAGCAAGATCTTTTTGCCACGGATTTCGCCGATATTCACGATTTTTTATGGCGATTGCTTACGCGTCTAGAGCCGCTTGATTTTGAGTGTCTCTTTTTGCGAAGGAGAAAATCTTGAAGAGTGCAATTTATTTGGTACTGGTCTTTATTGGCTTGAGTGCGACTGTCGTAGCGCAGAAGTCAGAATCGGCACAGCCGATCCAATTGCCACCGGATGTGCCAATGTTTTCAGCGGCCGATCTGGCTGCGAAGGTTCCAGCGGCGAAGGTGGAGGATGTTAAATCGATGGATGCGATTCTGGCCGCTATCTACGATGTGATTTCGGGTCCAGCGGGCGGTCGCAATTGGGACCGGTTCCGCTCCCTGTTCGTTCCACAGGCGCGTTTTACGCAAGTGGCTACGGGGCCGGATGGATCGAAGATGGTTCTGACGTGGAGTGTCGATGAATTTGTACGCGATGCGGGCCAGGTTTTCGCCAAAGATCCTTTTTATGAGAAGGCCATTGTCAACCGACCGGAAAGTTTTGGAAATATTACGCAGGTGTTCAGCAGTTATGCATCGCGGCGGGGTCCGACGGCGAAGCCATTCGAGCGCGGGATCAACAGCATTCAGCTATTAAATGATGGCAAGCGCTGGTGGGTGCTTTCGATCTTGTGGGATACCGAACGGGCGGGCAATCCGCTGCCAGCCAAATTGTCGAAGAAATAAACCAGAACCTACGCCGAGCGATGCGCCCAGGCATCCAAAACTTCTTTTTCTTTCTCGGGCGACATATGGTCCTTCCACCATGACATATCGGGATATCCCGAGCGATAGGTCGCCAGGCAATCCAATGAGGTCTCCTCGAACGGCCTGGTCTGCCATCCAGCACGAAATGCCTTGTCACTATTGACTTGGTAAACTCCGGGCTGTGTACCGGCAGGACGCCAAAAAGGAAAATTACCACCGTGTAAATGCAGCACTGAATCCGAATCGAGACGGTGCTGGTCCAGAAAATCTTTGGGGATCCATACGAATTCAACGTCGGAGTTGGTCGCCGCTTTGCATTTGTTAAGGAATTCGCGAAACATCATCGAATGGCCGGTGAGATTAAAAGTGCCGAAGAGGGAGCGGTCGACGGCTAGCACTAGAAAACGCGCAACATCCTTCACATCGACAATTTCGACGGGCGAGCTACCGTCACCGGGTGCGATGTGCTTGCCACCAAGTTGGGCGCGCCGTAGCCACGTGAGCAAATCGGGTGTGTCGTCATGTAGTCCTTTAATCGGCCCGGGACGGACGATCGTCAATTTCTTCCCGCAAAGTGCCGACAAGCGGCGTTCACTCTCCGCCTTGCCGCGGGCATATTCAGTGGCGCCTCCGTCCCAAGCCTCCAGCGGTGCCGTTTCATCCACGCCGGGTCTTTCGAAGTCGGCGGACTGATATGCGGCAATCGACGAAACATAAAGATAATGGTCCGCGCGGTCTTTCAGAAGTTGGGCCGCTGAGGCGGCCATCGAAGGGTCATGCGGCCAGACGTCGATGACAACATCCCATCGTCTGTGAGCCAGGGATGACAGGTCCTGGTTGTCGTTGTCGGGGCTGCGAAATCCACGGAGTTTTTCAAGCGAAGGAAACAGATTAGGATGAGTGATCCCGCGATTGAAAAGCGTAACCGTGTGTCCTGCGATTTCGGCGGCTTCCACGAATGCTGGACCCAGGAAGTCGGTTCCTCCGAGAACCAGGATATTTTTGGGGGCTGGGGTTGCGGAGGCGAGCGGTCGAAAGAACTCTGGGGATAGGGCAGCGGCGGAACTGGCCAGGAGTGAATTCTTGAGAAAGGTCCTGCGATCCATTGGGTCACCTCCAGTCTCAATGCCAAAAAGTCTACAACGCGCCCGACGATATGCGAAGGGCTTGTCCTCGATATTGAAAGACGTACAAAGGCTTGGGATGTGAGCCGTTCTGGGGCGGAGCCAAAGCGTCAACGCCCAGGCCCCGCAGAGGTTCGATTCCAGTTTATAGTCACCTCATGCGGGCCATTCTAGCGGGCGGCGGGACGGGCGGGCATGTGATCCCCGCGCTGGCCATTGCCAACGAACTCAAGAAAAGTTATGGAGCCGAGGCGCTATTTATTGGGACGGCGCGCGGAATTGAGAACCGGCTGGTACCGGCGGCGGGGTATCCGCTGTGGCTGGTGCGCGTGGGCGCGCTGAAGAATGTGAGCTTGATGACGCGGGCGAAGACGGCCTTCGATTTGCCACGGGCAGTTTGGGATGCGGGCAGGATGCTGAACGAGTTTGCTCCCGATGTGGTGATTGGCGTGGGTGGATATGCGTCGGGACCGGCGATGCTGGCGGCGGTGGTGAAACATATTCCGACTTTGGCGTTCGAGCCGAATGTGGTGCCGGGATTCGCGAATCGCGTGGTAGCGAGATTTGTTTCCGGCGCGGCGGTGCATTTTGAAGAGACGGCGAAGTATTTTCGTCATGCGGAAGTGACCGGCGTTCCGGTGCGGCAGGCATTTTTTGAAATTTCGCCGAAACGTGGCGGGACGCCAACATTGCTGGTGTTTGGCGGAAGTCAGGGAGCACATGCGATCAACGAGGCGATGATTCGATGTTTGCCGGAGTTGCAGAGGCAAGCGCCGGAGATTCACATTATTCATCAGACTGGCGAGCGGGATTATAGCGAGGCGCTGGCGGCGTATCAGTCGTTATCTGCATCTTCGTCTTTGGGTAATTCGGCGGAAGTTTACAAGTTTATTGAAGACATGCCGGCGGCATTTGCACGCGCGGATCTGGTCGTTTGCCGGTCAGGTGCGAGCACTGTGGCTGAAATCACGTCGGCAGGGAAGCCGGCGATTTTTGTTCCTTTTCCGCGGGCTGCGGATGATCATCAGAGGGTGAATGCGGAGACGCTGGCGCGCGAGGGCGCGGCGGTTGTAGTGGAAGAGTCAAAGCTGGAGGGAGTTTGGCTGGCGGAGACGATTGCGGCATTGCTGGGAGATGCCGCGCAATTGGCGCGAATGAGTGCGGCGGCGCGGGGTTTGGCGCATCCCAATGCGGCGCGGGATATTGCGGCACTGGCGGCTCGAGTGGCCGGGATAGCGCAAGACTAGCCACGGATTTGCACCGATTCTCACGGATTTTTTATGCGGGCTTTGAAGAAATATCTCGGACGGGTTGCGGTTGGGTTGATCGTTGCCTTTCTTTTGCTTTATGCGGGGGATTGGGTGGTACTCCGGTATCGAGTTGCGCATGGAACGGCGTTCGATTCGGTGGAGGTTAACCAGTTTTTGGCTACGCCGCTGAAGGGAAGCAAGACGGAGTACGATTTGATGGGAAGCTATCAACAGACTTGCAGCCGGTCTATTTTCCCCCAGCGGGGGCAGCCTGCATGCTGGTGGGTGCGGCGGCATAGTGCGCAATGGGAGTGAGCGGGGCTAAAGCCCAGAGAAAATAAAGAAGCTTTATCGCAGTGCTGAAGCGCTGCGCCACCCAAAATCAAGTCCTTAAAATCAAGTCCTTTAAGGATTTACCAGCTCATCCGAGAGCAAGTGGGCTTTCATGGCGAGATCACGGCCGCGCTCCAAATCGCCTTCGGCGATTGCCGCTTTTGATTTTTCCATGAACTCTTTTATTTGATTGATGGTGGCCTGCTGGCTGGGAGTAAGTTGGCGGCCGGCGATTTTCTTGAGATTTTCTTCCGTCCCCGCTGTGAGTTGATCGGTGGTGTACCGTTCATAGGAAGCTTGTGCCGCCGTTGTGTTTCCTTTCAATTCGACCGTGGGTGCGTCGGTGCCTCCGTTTTTGACCACTACTTTGGGAGGCGGGCAGGGCTTGAGATTTGCAGCCTCGCGGTTGTTTGGAGATGCCGGCTGGCTGCCGCTTTTAGAATCTGTCGTTGCCGAGGAAGCCTGGCAATCGGGTGTGCTGGCCTTCTTGTGGCGACGGTGTTTGGGGGCAGGTGGCGAAGTTTGTGGCTGAGCGGTGGGAGTATTTGAAGAGGGCGGAGGCGTTGTTGGCGCAGTTGGAGTTTGGTTTTGAGAATTCGGCGCGGCGCCCTGATCCTGAATCACCGCACCCGGGAAAGTCGACGGAGTTTCGGAATGAGGAGCATTTAAGGCTAAGAAATAAATTACGAGACTTGCGGCCAGAATCATAGGTCAATCGACTACGTAAGAGGGTTAATTGGAAGTCTACGCCTTGGGGTGCGGATGGGGAAATTAAGTTCTGGGTTTTAGCATTTCCGGTTCAAAACGGGCGTCGGAGGCGGATTCCGGGTCTAGGGTGGAGGGCGCCAGGGGAATCCGGAAACGAAAAGTTGTGCCCATGGATTCCTGCGATTCAAATTCCACATTGCCGTGGTGCCATTCCAGAATTTGATAAGTCTGCGCGAGGCCGATGCCGTTTCCCTCCTTTTTGGTGGTGAAGTAAAGCTCAAAAATCTTTTCGTGCATATTTTCGGCAATGCCGACGCCGTGATCGCGAATCTCGGCAACTGCCACGCCGCCATAACGGTGAGCCGAGATAATCAGCGGGCCTCCCTCGGGCATGGCTTGTACGCCATTCAGCACGACGTTGAGCAAAGCTTGTTTCATCAAATCGAGATCGGCCTTGATGAGAAGCGGCTCGCCGGGCATGTCACGTTCGATGTGGACGCCATGGCGCTCGGCGTCGGGTGCGGCGAGCAGCGCAACGTCATCGAGCAAGCGGCGCAGGTCTATTTCTACGAGATGCAACTCGCGGGCGCGCATGAAGTCGACCAGAGTTTGCACCACTCGATCAAGCCTTTGAATTTCACTGCCGATGATATCCATGTGGCGGCGGGTGTCGGGATCGGTTTGCAAGAGTTTGTTCTGCAAAAGTTGCAGGTGAAGGACGATGGCGTTAATCGGATTTTTAACTTCATGAGCTACGCCGCCGGTGACCCGGCCACTAGCGGAGAGGCGCCGGGACATTTCGATTTCGTCGCCGATGCGGCGAACCGATTCAGCATCGCGCATGACCAGCAAAGCGCCGATCTGCGTGGTCTTTTCCTGAATGAAATCCAGGGAAACCTGGACGCGCCTTCCGCCTGCGGCCACAAATTCGCTGGGAGAGAGGGGACGCCTGCGGTCGAAGGCGTCGAGAACGAGTGCGCCGAGGTGAGAATCGTGGGAAAAAATTTCTCGCGCCGGCCGACCTAAGAGTTCTCCTCGGGGCTTGCCGAGAAATCGCTCGACTGGTGCGCTTACCAGCACCACCCGGAAATCGCGGGTGAACAGCATCAAGCCATCCTGAAGCTTGGACATGAGCTGGTCGACGTTGTCCTTCAAGGCGGAGAAAATTTCTTTGGTATCGCGCATCTGGCGGCCCAGGTTGGCGATCTTCAAAGAGACGAGGCCGAATTCGTCGTGTTCGGATTCCTCGCCCGAGAATTCTCCGCTTTCGCCCAAGCCAACGCTGTCAAGATTTCTGCTGATCATCTTCAAGGGGCCGAGCGCCAAATTGGAGATCATGGCCGCTAATAAGAGTGACGCGAAGATTGATGCGATCGAAAAGAAAACGGCGCGGCGCAGATGGGGCAGGATTTCGTTCTTGAGGAAGACCGTCGAAACGCCGATGCGGATGGTGCCGAAGGGCTCTCCGTTGAGTTGCAGGGGATAGCTCACGTCGTAGACTGCCGCGGGCGCAAAGACCAGATGTAATTGGTCTACAAAAGGGGCAGTGGTGACATTGTGAAAATCCGGTCTTCCGGGAATTTGCTTGCCTACAAGTTGAGGACTGGAGTGGAGCAGGGCTTTGCCATTGGCGTCGACCACATCGGCATCGTAGATGTAGGACCAAAGCGCCGTTTCGGACTCGATATTGTTTTGCAGGTTCGTGTCCATGGGCAAATATTCCGCCAGCGCGTGGCGGACGGCGACAGGATCGTTGGTATCGACGCGGGTGCTGCTGAGGTCGGGAAGATCGTTTTCAGCAAAGTAGGCCAGCTGCTGAGTGAGGCGGTAGGCGCTTTCATAGGCGTTTACGGTGCGCAGGCGCAGGCTCTGCGAGATATAGAGATACGAGAAGGCAGTGACCATCACGGTCACCATAAAGGTGATAGTGAAGACGATGATGGCTTTGCGTCGCATTTGAGAACAGGGGCCAGTGATTAGCGATCAGTGGCCAGGGGCGAGCTTTTACTGACTTGGTCAAGGACAATGAGATTTTTCTGCCCACTGGCCGCTAGTTACTAATCACTAAATTTAAACTTCCTCTTTGGCCGCCTCGGATTCTGCCGAGCTGCTGCCGTATTCTTTAAGCTTATTATGAAGGGTTTTCAGGCTAATTCCTAGAATTTCGGCAGCGCGGGTTTTGTTGTTGCTGGTGGATTCCAGGGTTTTCAGAATCAGCATCTTTTCCGCTTCACCCACCGTGGTTCCAACACCTAAACGGATGGCGTCGGGATCGTGGGAGCTGGTGCGCAGAATGGCATGGCCGAAACCGGATGGCAGATGCTTGGTTTCAATCATGCCGCTGTCGCAGACGATGACGGCGCGCTCGATGGTGTTGCGCAATTCTCGGACATTGCCGGGCCAAGTGTAATTGGTGAAGAGATTCATTACCGCTTCGCTGACAGCGGCAACTTTGCGGCCGTGCTTTGTATTCATTTCAGAGATTAGAAGCTGAACCAGGTCGGGGATGTCTTCTTTATGCTCGCGCAACGGGGGCATGTGGATATTGAAGACGTTGAGGCGATAGTAGAGATCGCTGCGCAATTCTCCGGAGGCGACGGCTTCATCGGGAACTTTATTGGTGGCGGCGAGCACGCGCACGTCCACGGAAGTTTCTACCTTGCTGCCGAGGCGGCGAAGTTTGTGGTCTTCGAGTACGCGCAGAAGTTTGGCTTGCGTGGCGATGGGCATTTCACCGATTTCATCGAGCAGGATGCTGCCACCTTCAGCTAGTTCGAAGCATCCGGTACGGCGCTCCAGAGCGCCGGTGAAGGCGCCTTTCTCATGGCCGAAGATCTCGCTTTCGATGAGCGTTTCGGGGATGGCGGCACAGTTGATGGCTACAAACGGACGATCGCGACGAGGACTGAGCTGGTGGATGGTGCGGGCTACGAGTTCTTTGCCGGTGCCGCTTGCGCCGGTAATCAGCACGGACGCGGTGCTGGGAGAAACGAGTTCGATCAGCCGGAAAATTTCCTGCATTTTGCGCGAGGTGCCGTGGAGTTGCCCCAGAGAGCCGGTATCGCGCAGTTTGCGGCGCGTGGTTTCGAGCTCGGCGCGAGTACCTAAAAGAGTGGCTGCATTTTGCAACATGGAGCGGAGGCGCTGGGTATCGATCGGCTTGGTGATGTAGTCGTATGCGCCCAAACGCATGGCTTGCACAGCGCTATCGATTGTGCCCTGCGCGGTGACCAGGATTACGGCCATAGCCTGGGTTTGTTCGGCCAACCTCTCGAGAAGTTCCAGGCCGCCCATGCGTGGCATCTTGAGGTCGGTGATAACGATGGAAGGCGTCCATTGCACAGCTTTATCAAGGCCCTCCTGGCCATCGCGCGCGGTTTCCGCGCGGTAACCCCAAGAGGAAACCAACTCCGCCAGGCCGGTGCGCTCGTTTTCTTCATCCTCAACGATTAATATTTTTTCGCGATTCATCCTGTTAGTTTCTTGCCGATTCGTCGCACTACACAGTGTGGATTACAACAATCGAGACTACCACCATACGCGGGCACATTCGCGTGCGGCAAGATGCGCCATTTTGCGCGGGTCCAACTTCGCAGGTTCGAGCAACGGGCCAATTATGTCAATTTGAGACAGTCAGTCTGATAAACCGAGGGTGTGAGACGAATTCTTGAAATCTCTCTTTCGCTTTGAGATTGCAGTAGGTTAGAATTGCGGGTTCCCAAAATGGGTTCTAGCAAAGCCATCAACCCCGCGATGCATTTCCGCGCGGTCGTCAGACCTTACGAGCGGGGAATCGTGTATGGATATATGGAGGAAGGTAATGTCACTTAGTTTTTTATCAAACAGAAGCCGTGTCGTGATCGGCTTATGCGTCGTGATTGGAGTATCGCTTATTTCAAGTTCCGCATTCGCCCAGAGCGATTCAAATCCGAAATGGGATTTGTTTGTGGGCTATCAATGGCTGCATCCAGGCGGGACAGTGCCAACGCCTTTCGGAGATTACAACAATCCTACGGGCATGAACGTTCCCGACATGTCTCCGGGATTTGGCAGCGCGCTGACCTACAACTTCGATCCACATTGGGGCCTCGAGGCTGACTTCGGCCACAACTGGGGCAGCGGCAATTACGAGACCACCGGTTCAATCGGCCCACGTTTCATCTGGCGCACCGATTACGCCAATTATTTTGTGCATACGATGATCAGCCTTAACCGTGTATCGGTCACCGGGCTCAACGCCGGCAATGGAATTGGCGCCGTTATGGGCGGCGGCATGGATTTGCCGATCAAGAAGTGGTTGGCATTCCGGCTGTTTGAAGCCGACTACGTTTGGGGACACCATAACTACGCCGATTTTGCTTCCGACACCGCTCCTAATCTGGCGCGCGTTTCGTTTGAAGGCGTTCGTCTGCGCACGGGTCTGGTGTTCAGTTGGGGCGGTGCGCCTCCGGTAACGCCGACTGCGAGCTGCTCGGTGCAGCCGACCGAAGTGATGGTAGGAGAGCCGATCACCGCGACGGTGACCGCCAGCAACTTCAATCCCAAGCACACGGTTACGTATGCCTGGAGCGGCAACGGCGGCCAGGTGACTGGAAAAGATACGACCGCGCAGATCGACACCAACAATACAGCGCCAGGAAGCTATACCGTCACGGTTCACGTGACGGATCCGAAGGCGAAGACCAGTAATGAGGCGAGCTGCTCGGCGAACTACACGATCAAGCCGCTGCCTCCGAAGAATCCTCCAACCATGAGCTGCACCGCGAGTCCCTCGAGCGTACAGGCGGGGGCGAGTGTAACGGTGACTTGCAACTGCACCAGCCCTGACGGCGTTCCGGTCTCGGTTTCGAACTGGACGGCGAGCAGCGGAAATGTCTCGGGCAGCGGCAATACCGCAACCCTGTCGACAGACGGAGCGCAACCGGGAACCATCACGATTAGTGCGACATGCACCGATTCGCGTGGTTTGACGGGTCAGGCTTCGACGCAAGCGACGGTTGAGAATGCGCCGCCACCGCCGCCGAAGGCTGCCAAACTCAGCCAGTGCGACTTCCCGAACCCGGTGAAGCCGTGGCGCGTGGACAACACCTGCAAGGCTATTCTGGATGACGTTGCCAAGAACCTGCAGCAGAACCCAGACAGCAAGCTGGTGATCGTGGGCAATGCCGAACCAACGGAGAAACGGAAGAATCTGGCGGGCGAACGCGCCGTCAATTCCAAGTTCTACCTGGTGGAAGGCGAAGCCCAACAGCACATTGACGCAAGCCGCATTGAAGTGCGCACCGGCAGTGGTGGCACCAAGACAGCGGAATACTGGATCGTGCCCACGGGCGCGACCTTCGATACAACCGGTACGGAAGCCGTGGATGAATCCAAGGTGAAGAACGTGCCGGATCACCCGAAGCCGGCGGCCAAGAAAGCGGCAGCCAAGAAGGCGCAATAACTTCGGTAACGAAGTGCTGGGCCGGTCGCCGAAAGCGGCCGGCCTTTTTTCCGCGTGGCCTTCAGTAACTTGATGCCGGTAATCTGGCCTGTCAGGCTAGCTCTCGCATCCAAAAAAACTTTTGATCTGGGGCACAGAATCACTATGAAATCAGCTTGGCTTAAGTTGTTGGCGGTCTGTATGTTGGCTTCCACATGGGCGATAGCGGGTAGCCATCAGTGGAACGTGTTAGGTCCGGACGGGGGTGATGTCCGCAGTCTGGCCTATGATCCGCATAATCCGAACAGAGTTTTTCTGGGGACGAGCACGGGCGTGATTTTCGTCTCCGACGATGATGGGCATAACTGGTCGCGCTTCGCCAAATTGGGCGCGGGCGACGATTACGTGCTTGACCACATTGCGTTTGATCCCCAGCACGATAAAACGATTTTTGTTTCCGCATGGAGCGTGCAGGATCAGAACGCGGGCGATATTTTCCGCACAAAGAATGGTGGCAAGGAATGGGAAGCGCTACCCGCGATGCACGGCAAATCAGTGCGCGCGATGGCGATTTCCGCTTCCGACGACAAGGTTGTGGTCGCGGGCGCTCTGGATGGTGTTTACCGCAGTACCGACGGCGGGAACAACTGGCAGAAAATTTCGCCGAGTGACGGCATCGTGAAGAACATCGAATCGATCGCTGTCGATCCGAAAGATCCTAATACTGTGTATGCCGGAACCTGGCACCTGGCGTGGAAGACCAGCGACGGCGGCGCCAACTGGCAGCACATCAACAAGGGCATGATCGATGATTCCGATGTGTTCTCGATCATCGTCAGTTCCGCGAATCCTTCCGAAGTTTTTGCCAGCGCTTGCTCGGGCATTTATAAGAGCGTGAGCGGCGGCGATTTGTTCGAAAAGATCAAAGGCATTCCTTTCACGGCGCGGCGCACCCGCGTGCTCAAGCAGGACCCGAGCAATCCGGAGATTGTTTATGCCGGTACGACCGAGGGCCTGTGGAAGAGCGTGGATGAGGGCAAGAACTGGAAGCGTGTGAGCAATCCGGAAGTTGTAGTGAACGATGTGCTGGTCGATCCGCGTAACTCGCAGCGTGTGCTGCTGGCGACGGATCGCAGCGGGGTGCTGGCCAGCGACGATGGAGCGGCTAGTTTTACCGCTTCCAATCATGGCTACAGCCATCGTTATGTAAGCGCCATTCTGGCCGACAACAAAGAACCGAATACGATTTACATCGGACTGGTGAACGACCGCGAATTTGGCGGCGTGTTCTCCTCCCGCGATGGCGGACAAAGCTGGCAGCAGCAGAGCATGGGCCTGGAGGGACGTGACGTTTTCACGCTGAAGCAGGCCAGCAATGGAACCCTGATCGCCGGAACCAACCGCGGCATGTTTGAGCTTGCCGAGGGCGGTTCGACATGGCATGCCATCAACAACGTGGTTCTCGAAAAAACTGTTTCGAAGACCGTAACGTTGAAGAGCGGCAAGAAAAAGACTGTAAGCACGGTTGCCAGCACGAAGAGTGTGTTGGATGGCCGGGTGAACGATACCGATCTTGGCTCGAACCGCTGGTTCGCTGCAACGTCCGCTGGATTGTTCGTCAGCAAGGATCACGGCAAGATCTGGATGGGCGGTCCGGTTTCCGGGGAGAAAGATTTTGTTGCAGTACAGGCGCAGGACGATGTGGTTGTCGCGGCGACGCGTTCGACTGTGTTGGTTTCGAACGATGACGGAAAGATGTGGCAACCTGCGGTGCTGGCCTCTTATCCGATCAACATTCGGAATGTGACTGTGACTCCGGACGGGCAGGTCATCGTGGCTACTCGCGAAGGCGCCTTCCATAGCGCGGATGCCGGCAAAAGCTGGAATCACGTGCTGGCAGGTTTACCGGATAAGGACATCACTTCCGTTACCTACGACGGTAGCCATCATCGTCTGCTGGCCACCAGTGGGCAAACGGGTGTGGTTTTCGAGAGCGCCGACGGAGGCAGCACATGGCAGCGTGGGCCGGATTCCGGCTTCCCGCTGCGGCGAATCAGCGTGGTGCACGGGCACTACGTGGCAGCTACTCCGTTTGACGGCGTGATCGCGCAGCCGGAAAACGAGTCGCAGAGCGCCAATGCGGGTGGCTCCAACTAACTCAATCATTAAACTTTACTCACCCTTCGCGGAGAGCAAATTTATGCTCTCCGCGATTTATTTTGCCCGGCGGAAAGCAAGTTCTACATAGCTTTAGACTTCTGAATGCGGGTAACCGCTTATTTTTCATGGAACCTCTCTGGTATTCCACTTGCCACTAGCCTTGGGCGAAGGAGTCGAGCAACCATACAGTTGTGGGTGGGCTTTCCGTGGACGATTTTCCCGAAATTCGAGGAAGGGTTCGGACAGAGATCTTCTGTTCGGCGCTATGTATTGCACTGGCGTTGAGCCAGGGATGCGCAAAACTTGGGCGCACGGAGCCGGAAGCCAACCCATCTGCCGATGAGCAGAGTTTGCCGTTCCATCCTAGTGCCGATCAGGCTGCAGATGACACCGCGCGGCCGGCTGTCCCTTCCGATCAAAAGCCTGCGTTAGGTGCGCCTTTTCCCCGCGCGGCGCATACCCACATCCTGCCGGCGGGAACACTTATCACGGTTCAGCTGGAGAATTCATTGCCAATTTTGCGTATTCGCGCCGGGGATACATTTATGGCTTCCGTGAGTGGGGCAGTTACCGCTCAAGGAGATGTTCTGATCGCCAAGGGTACGATGACGAAAGGCGAGGTGGAATCTTCGCGCCCGCCGACGCTGCGGTCGGGCTTGCTGGCTGATCCTGGGTATGCGCAGCTGGATTTGACCTCGATTATGCTGGACGGAAAAACAGTTGCGCTGCAAACTTCCACGCTTTTCGCCAAGGGGGTGCTTTTGTCGGCCATCAGTGAATCAGACGCGCACTCTGACGACTTCCAACTGCTAAAAGGACGACGGCTGACGTTCCGCCTGACCGCGCCACTTACGCTTGGCGATCAAAATTCAATCGCGAATCGTTAGAATCTTTTGCATTCAGGAAATACTTCGCGTTTGATTACTCCAGCTAGATTCAGCGATTCATAATCGTTCTCTAATCCATTTCTCCGCGTTTTCCACAAGCCTTGTGGAAATTTGCGTGACGTGTGCCCTTCGCAGTGTCAGATTGGGTCACTTATAGTGTGACCGAAACAGGAGAAGGCGAAAGACAGAGTTCGATCCGGCGATCCCGTTTTGGGAACACCGAAGTATCAGGCCGATCTTTTCGGGGTTCCTTTCGGCACTTCTTCCACGCAAAGTATCAATATGAACAGCGGCATGACAATTCCCTTGCTGGGCTCTTCCGTAGCCAGGATCGCCGGAACGGGCTTCCGTTCCATCTTCGAACACGCGCCGCTTGCCGCTGCCCGCTGCGATCCGCAGGGAATGATTGTCGAAATGAACCGGGCCTTCGAGCAGGTGGTTGGCACGAATTTAAGTGGCCGATCACCGTTGCGAATTTCGGATTTAGTTCCGCAACAGGATCGGGATGCGACGGCTGCGCTTCTGAGAGAGCTGTTGAATTGCGCCCGCGACAGCGTCCGCATGGAGGGAAGCGCTGCATCCGGATTCCCGAATAATTGGACCGCGTGGCGGTTGCCCGTATCGGGCGAGGGGCCGATGGATGCGGTGATTGTTGCCGAACCGAATGGCGATGTGGCTTCGATTGAGAACCTGGTGCAAAGCCAGCGCTGGGAGGCTGTGGGTCGCCTCGCGGGCGGGGTGGTGCATGATTTCAATAATCTTCTGACCGGCGTGATGCTTTATTGCGACCTGCTACTTACGAGCATGGATGCGGGCGACCGGCGGCGGAGATATGCGGATGAGATGCGATCAGCTATTGCGCAGGCAACGGGACTGATGCGACAGTTGCTGGCTTTTGCCCGTCCGCAGGGTATCGATGCTTCGGCTTTGTGCCTGAATGAAATTGCAGAGTCGATGCACGGTTTGCTGGCGCGGCTGATTGGCGAAAACATTACGCTCGATCTGCGACTGGACCAAAAATTGGGACTGGTAAGGATCGACCAGGCACAGGCGCAGCAGATTTTGCTCAATCTGGTGCTCAATGCGCGCGATGCGCTGCCGGAGGGTGGCCGTATTACGGTCGAAAGCGCGAACTGCAAACTTCAACCTGTAATCGGTTCCGCGTTGCCGTGGCGCGACGTTACCTCGCTGCCGTGCGTTCTGCTGGTGGTTGGGGATAACGGACGCGGAATGGACGAGAAAATCCGCGCACGGCTCTTTGAACCGTTCTTTACGACCAAGACGGCAGGCAAAGGCACGGGCCTGGGGATGGCGATTGTCCGCCGCATCGTGAATGCAAACCGGGGAATGATCCACATTACAAGCGAACCCGGCCGCGGAACTCGAGTCATGGTGGTGCTGCCACGCGCTTCCCAACTCATCCATCCCCAGTTCGCCCATACAGAATTTTCGGTTGCAGGTATTTCAGCTGCAAAAGCTTCGTCGCTTTCTGGTTCATCCACAACGCCACTTCAAGAAATAAAGGAATCGCTCATATGACATCAGCCGCTGTAAGCCCTTCGATTGCACAACCGCAAATTCTGGCCGCCAATTTTCTCAACCTGCTCATCGTGGATGACGAACGATCCATCCGCGAGGCCTGCCGCGAAGTGGCTACCTCGCTGGGCTTCGTGGCCCATGTTGCCGATTCCGCCGAGCACGCCTACCGCTTATTGCAGGCGCATAGCATCGATGCCGTTTTGCTTGACCTACGACTGCCGGGGGCCGGCGGGCTTGAGGCATTGCGCCAGATTAAAGCGCAACGTCCGGAAGCGCTGGTGATCATGGTCACCGGCTACGGCACGGTGCAATCGGCGGTGCAGGCCATGAAGCATGGCGCGTATGAGTACGTCACCAAGCCGTTCAGCATCGACGAACTGAAGTTGTTGCTGGAGCGGGTTTCGAACCATCTTCGACTGAAGACGGAGAACCGGATTCTGCGTGAGAAGCTGAAGTCGAAGCAAGGTTATGGCGGGCTGGTGGGGCGTTCGCCGGAGATGGACAAGTTATACCGGATCATTGCCAAGGCTGCCAATAGTTCCCATCCTGTGCTGATTTTGGGAGAGAGCGGCACCGGCAAGGAGATGGTGGCGCGGTCGATTCATTACTCGGGACCGTTCCGCGACAAACCATTTATTCCCGTCGACTGCGGCTCTCTGGTGCCGACATTGATTGAGAGTGAACTGTTCGGCTATGTGCGCGGCGCGTTTACCGGCGCCACCCAGGCCAAGGACGGGTTGCTGGCGATTGCCGAAGGCGGGACCGTTTTTCTGGATGAGGTGGGGGAGCTGCCGGTCGATCTTCAATCGAAGCTGCTGCGGGCCATTCAGGAGAAGGAAATTCGTCCGGTGGGAAGCACGAGGCGGATCCCTATCAATGTGCGCATTCTTGCCGCTACGAATCGCGATCTGGAACATGCCGTGACGGAAGGGGCCTTCCGCCGCGATCTGTATTTCCGGCTCAACGTGCTTAGTTTGAGAATTCCTCCTTTGCGCGAGCGGCGCGAGGATATTCCTTTGCTCATCGCGCATTTTATGGAGCGCGCGTCGCGGGCTTCGGGACAGGAAAAAATTCTCAGCGATGAGGCACTCAAAGTGATGCTGGCCTATGACTGGCCGGGTAATGTACGCGAGCTGGAGAATTGTTTGGAGCGCACGTGCGCGTTTACCAGTGGAGTGTTGATCCATGTTCCGGACCTTCCGTCAGCCATCGCGCGGATTGCGATTACATCGGCGGACGACATAAACAGGAATATTTCGAACAGGATTGTTCCTATGGCGCAATTGGAGAAGCAGAGCATTCTCAGCGCGATTGCGGAGCTGAACGGGGACAAACTGCAGGCCGCGCGGTTGCTGGGCATCGGGAAGACGACGTTGTACCGCAAGCTGAAGGATTACCAGGCGCAGGCGTAGCCAAGGATGAGCGCCGGGAACTTGAGCCTTGGCAGGTTCGTTATGAAACTCCGGCAGGCTCATGAATGGTCCGCAATGGGAAGAACGTGCTTTTGCCGTTCAATAAGTCACGTATTTTCAGCCAGACGCTCGTGGATACTGGTTTGCTAGAGAGTGGGGCATGATCCTACTCGTTACACCATCGGCGCGGGGAGTGGAGTGCGCTGCCACTCTAAAAGAGGCCACGGGGAATGACACCGATTGGGCCGAAAACCTTCAGCAGGCGGTATCGTACCTGCGGAAGCAGGCTTATTCCACGGTGGTCATCGATCAATTCCTGTTGGAAAATGAGCCCGCCGAAAGCGATCAACTGCTCGAACACGCGGGTACAGCCCTCCCTGTTTATCTCAACTTCGCTGTGAGCGGCATGGAGCGACTGGTGCGCGAAGTACGCTCGGCGTTGCAACGCCGCAAACGGGAGGAGGCGCAGGCGCAGCTCTCGGTGGCGCAACAGCTACGCAGCGAGATGTCGGAGAGCCTTACGGCCGTATTGCTCTCTTGTGAACTGGCGATGGCGGTGCCCAACGTGCCCGGAGCCGCAGCGGAAAAGATTCTCGCCGTGGATAACCTAGCTCGCGAGATGCGGATGAAATTAGGCGCAAGCTGAAAGCCTGAACGGCCCAAAACTCAACGAATAGCTGACTATATGGCTGTCCGACTCTTTTTTGCGGAATAGCCACACGATAAAAAGCTTTTGCCTCCCGCCCCATTGGCACTAGAATGGTTGGGCGCGATAGGGCGGATCAAGCGTCCGTTGCGGTGTTCGACCCCGGGAGGCTTTTTTGCACGTACTGGTTACAGCCGATACGATGTCCGGTTCCTGGACCTATACCCGGGAACTGGTCACAGGGCTGGTTGCGCGAGGCATGCACGTCACGCTGGTCACTCTCGGCGAAATTCCGCTACCCGACCAGATCTCGTGGATGGATCGGCTTCACGGACTCGAATACAGGCCGACGGCTTTCCGGTTGGAGTGGATGAATGAAGCTCCCCGGGATATGTCGGAGTCTTCGGCATTTCTGGCGAATCTAGTTTCAGAGATACACCCCGACGTTCTTCATCTCCACCAGTTTTGTTACGGCAATCTTCCGGTGGCTGTGCCGCGCGTGATCATGGCACACGGGGATATTTTGAGCTGGACGCAGGCGGTGCGGGCTTGCGCACCACGGCCCACGCAGTGGCTGAAATGGTATCGCGATACGGTGGTTCGGGGCATTGCCGCGGCCGATGCCGTCATCGCGCCTTCGGAGTGGATGCTCGACACGATTCGAGCCACGTATGTGCAGCCGCGCCGCGCGGAGGTCATTTATCCTGGGCGCAATCCGATTTTTTTCAATCCGTATATCAGCAAAGACGATTCCGTGCTCTCCGTCGGGCGGCTTATCGATGCGGGCCGGCAAGTTTCTCTTCTTACGCAACATGCCCATCCGGTTCCGGTATGTATTGTGGGGGCCGAGCAGACCGTGCCGACTCCGCGGATTCCCATTCGCGCCGATGTGAAGGTTTCAACCAGCCAGGCTACGCTTGCGATTCGCGGGCCACAGACCGATGCGCAACTGCGCGCTCTTTACAGCCGCGCTGCTGTTTATGCGGCTACGCCGCGTTATGAGCCTCTGGGCATGGCGCTGATTGATGCCGCGTTTTCCCGCTGCGCCATCGTCGCGAACGATATTCCCAGTTTTCGCGAAGTCTGGCAGGACGCGGCGTTGTATTTCCAAACCAATGACGCAAGCAGTCTGGCCGCTATATTGCGCCAACTGGATACGAATCGTCCCTTGCGCCAGGCTTATGCCGATCGCGCTTTATCTCACGCGCGTGAGCGCTTCACTTCCGCTCGCATGATCGACAGCTATCTGGATTTGTATCGCAGCCTGGTTTCCGCCAACTCGCTTGCTGCTTGAGATCAGATATAAGGGGTGTTCCGGCCGCAACATTCCTCATCTCAAAATCCCAAAAAGTGTTTTGCCTTCTTCTCCGCTCAATGTATTCTCCCAAACGGAGAAATGACTCATGTGTTTTTCAGCCACAGCGAATTTTGTGGGCAGTGGAGTTCTGGGCGCAATCGGTGTTGTTACACTCACCAAGGTCAAGCATAGGCGCGAACTGCTTTTCGCGGCGCTGCCCATACTTTTTGCCATTCATCAGTTCATTGAGGGATTTGTATGGCTCGGGCTGGATGGGATTCTTTCGCCGGCCGTGGCGCACAACATGGGTGCTGCCTTTATGCTCTACGCGCAAGGACTGCTTCCATTTCTGCTGCCTCTCAGCGTGCTGCTGTTCGAGTCCGATGCAAGCAGCCGGCGCCGTATGCTTCCGTTTCTTGCGGTCGGCACCGCTACCACGCTCTACATTTTGTGGGCTCTCACGGCGTTTCCCACGCAGGTTTATGTTCGAGGAAACAGTATTGTCTATTTCAATCAAGCCACCAATAACATGACCGTTGCTGTCTTCTATGTAATTGCAACCTGCGGATCCCTATTTTTCTCAAAAGTTCGATTTATGGTGGTATTCGGCGCGGCCAACCTAGCCATTCTCCTCTTTGTGATGGAGGTACGCCGCTACGCCTTCACTTCCTTGTGGTGCGCCTATGCAGCCGTTGCCAGCGTAATTATTCTGGCCTACTTCTGGCGCAGCGCCGCGGAGCGTCCTTTCCTCTACGCGCGACCCGCGTGAAATTCGCTATCCCATCTAGATTCGGTCCGCGACACGCCCTCCCGCTTAGTGGTATCTTGTAGCCTTACTAGAAACCCGTAAGGTTGGAGGAATTTAAGAATTATGGCTCAAGTCAAGATTACCGTTCGCCCGAATGGACCTTTTCGCGTGGAAGCTCCCGAAGGATCGGTTGAACTCGTGGATGTAAACGGAACACCGTACGATCTCACCGGCAAGCCGGCTTTTTCTCTTTGTCGCTGCGGCGGTTCGGTCAATAAACCTTTTTGCGATGGCACGCACAGCAAGATCGGTTTCCAGGGTGCGGAATTGGCGGTGAAGAAGGCGGATGGGCAAGGACAATAAATGCAGCCCCTGAAGGCGCGCCTCCGATGTGTGGGCAAGGCGGTATCGCTGAAGCGATACCTTGATACGAAGCTAGCACGAACCAATCTGCAATAAGCAATGAGCGACACATCCGATCACGAACTGGGAATGAGGCGCAGGATCACGCGCCGCGATTTTCTCAATGGCGTGGCTGTGACGGCGGGCTCAGCCATCGTTCCCGGGCTACTCTTTGCAGCCGATCAATGCGAGCTTACCCGCAGTGAAGCGGAAAAGCAGTCTCCGTATTATCCGCCTGCGTTGACTGGATTGCGCGGGAGCCATCCCGGTGCTTTCGAGGCGGCGCATTGCCTGCGCGACGGCACTTTCTTCGAAACCTTTCCGACTGCGCAAGATACCGGCGAGAGCTACGACCTTATCGTCGTAGGTGGTGGCATCAGCGGCCTTTCCGCAGCGCACTTCTATCGCAAACATGCGGGCGCAAACGTGCGGGTGCTCATCCTAGAAAATCACGATGACTTTGGCGGCCACGCCAAGCGCAACGAATTTAGCATCGGCAACCGAACCCTGCTCGGCTATGGTGGCACCTATTCGATCGAGAGCCCGGAGCCTTACAGCGCTGTGGCGCAGGGGCTGATCGAAGAGTTGGGGATCGAGGTCTCCAGCTTTCCAAAATATCTGGACCGTGATCTTTACCGCTCCATGGGACGCGTGCCCAAGATTTTTTTCGACAAGGAAGCGTTTGGAGTCGACAGGTTGATGGATGATCCCTGGCCTTTTCCCGGAGGCGAAACTTACGACCTTGCGGTTCCTGCTTCCGATGCCTGGACGCGCTTTATGAACGACGCGCCGATTGCGGAGCAGGCGCGCAAAGATGTGCGCCGCTTGTGCCTCGACAAGAAAGATTATCTTCCGACGCTCAATGCGGAGCAGAAGAAAGATCGCCTGGCGCGGATTAGCTACGCGCATTTTCTAAGCGATGTTGTAGGCGTGCATCCCGATGTGCTGCGCCTTTACCAGACGCTGCCACAACCGCTGTTTGGTTACGGAATGGATGCGGTTCCAGCTATCGACGGCTGGGATGCGGGCTATCCCGGTTTCACCGGGATGCTGGAAGAGCCTGAAGGCCTGCACAACGAGCGGGTTCACTTTTTTCACTTCCCCGATGGAAATGCCAGCATTGCGCGCTTGTTAGCGCGCAAGTTAATTCCGGCAGCAGTGCCGGGAAATTCGGCGATGGATATAGTTTCGGCGCGCGCCGACTACTCGAAGCTGGACGAAAAAAATTCCCCGGTACGCATTCGCTTGAACAGCATGGTGGTGCGGGTGAAGCATGTGGGAGATCCGGCGCACGCTACCGAAGTGGAAATCGCTTACGAGCGCGACGGCCAAGTGTTTACCGCGAGGGCAAAGCACTGCGTGCTAGCCTGCTGGAACATGGTGATTCCATATCTCTGCAATGAACTGCCGCCGGAGCAGCAGGCGGCGCTGGCATCGGCCACAAAGGTTCCGCTGCTTTACACCAATGTGCTGCTGCGCGACGGCAAGGCATTTCAGAAGCTGGGCGCAAACGCCATCTACGCGCCCAACGGATACCACACGCTGGTCGATATGGATTTACCGGTGAGCATTGGCGGCTATCGCTGCCCGCAAACGCCGGAGGAGCCGATGGTGGTGCACATGAGCAAGTCTCCATGCCATGCGGGACTGCCGCCGCGAGAGCAGCATCGTATGGGACGGCTCGAACTTTTCACCACCACATTTGAAACCATGGAACGCAAGATTCGCCAGCAATTGACGCGCATGTTGGGGCCCGGCGGCTTCGACCCCGCGCGTGACATCGCCGCCATTACGGTAAATCGCTGGCCCCACGGTTACGCCTACGATTACAACTCTCTGTTCGATCCATTCGTGCTGGAGGGCGGCGAGACTCCCTGCGAGAAAGCTCGCAAACCTTTTGGACGGATCGCCATTGCGAACAGCGATGCGGGCGCACATGCCTTCACCAATGTGGCGATTGATCAGGCTTGGCGGGCGGTCGAAGAGTTGAAGGGATGAAGCAAAATACCCGTTAGTAGATGCCGCCTCGTCCCAAGCGCAGCGGCACGCCGTGGTAGTGAGCCAATCCAGCGGCTCCCGCTGCCAGCGCGAGCGTTACGACCACGAAAATCACGATGCGGCGCCCGTTGTGATCGTGCTGCGGGGCGATGAGGGCGACGAGCGCGCCGACTATCAATCCGGTCACCAGGCCGCCGATGTGCGCGGCGTAATCAACCCCGGGAAGTGCGAATCCGAGAATGAGATTGTAGAAGACAAACGCACCGAGGCTGCGCAGCGTGCCGGAAAGCGCCTCGCGTGGAACTGAGAACTCGCCTAATTTGAAAGCGGCGATCAGAGCACCGGCAAGGCCGAAGATCGCTCCGGATGCGCCGACGCTGGGAACGCCGGGATGCCAGGTCACGCTGGTGAGGCTGGCACCGACGCCACAGAGAAGATAAATGGTGGCATAGGTCCAGCGGCCATAGAGAGCTTCGGCCAGGGCGCCCAGATTCCAAAGGCACCACATGTTGAAGGCGATATGAATAATGCCGCCGTGAACGAAAACGGAGGTCAGCAGTCGCCACCATTCTCCGGTGATCGTGAGCGGTCCCCAGTTCGCTCCCCACCGGATAGTTTCTTGCGGAGAAAAATCCATAACGGTGGAAGCGGCCAGCGCCATGCCTAGAAAGACGGCAACGTTCATGCCAAAGATGATTTGCGTAAGGCTGATGGCGGGCTGTCCGCGGCGGACCCAGGGCGTGCGCATGACCGGTTGCGGTGCGTCGTCTGCGATTTCACCGCGCTGGTAGGCTTCGTGGTGCACACACCATTGACAGACTTTTTTGCCGAAGCTAAAACCGGGAAGCTGACGTCCGCATCGAATGCAATTTGCCATGTCTTTATGAAAGCGTATCAGCAATTTGCATTCGGACACAAAGATTGGAGCGGTTACGAACCAGCGCGTACTAATCGAGAAATACAAAGCGCGAGAATCGCTCAGACTCAGAGATTTCTGCTCAGCGAATCCAATTCCTCGGGTGGTAACTGCACGAAGGCTTCGGCAGCGACGGTTTTGAGAGCGCTATAGGTCTCCAGGCCGTCGATATCGCAGGTTGTGCGCAGATGCGCCAGTGCGGGTATCACAGCTAGGATGTCGGAGCGGAGGAGCAGGCAAAGCCGAAGTTTGATTCCGGCCAGCAGGGCATACAGGCGCACCTCGATTGCTTTTTCCTGCAAGGCAGTGGCCACGCTCGCACGGCGGGGATCAGGGTTGTTTTTTTCCGCGTCGGCATATTCGACCAGAACCCTGGAATTGTGAGCCATGCGGCGCGTGAGTTCGAGGTACAAACGCATGCGTTTGCGCTGCGCCGCGCGAAATTGGCGCGGGCTCAGATTCCAGCGATATTCGAATTCGGAGGCCGGATCAAGCAGCGACTCGGCCAGCGAAATATCCACTGGATAGAGGAACGGGATGACGTCATCGACGTCGCGCTTGGGAAAGCGCGACCAGGCGCAACGCAGCATGTAAATGCAGGCGAGAGCGCCCCACGCAACGATCAGCCAGGTAAAAATAATAGAAAACATAACCTAGCGCATTCTCCGTAACGCGTTTTTGTATTGCTTTAAATCGCCGGGGGAAGGGGCCGATAGTTCCGAACTCGATGTCTCCACTTTCTGAGGTACGCTGAAAAACCATATCCAAATCAATACGGCAAGAGAGTATGCCACAAGAGAGGTCACATTCCACAAAAAGATGAATCTTGTTCCAAAATCCGAAAGTTTGGTGCTGATCACTAAAGAAACGGTGGCATAGAGGCCAAATCCTGTGGCTACGCCAAAAGGATATTGCCGCCAGCGCAGGCCTATGAGCGGAACCAGGCTAACCAATCCGGCAAAGATAAATACCTGCACAAGGCGAACTGCAATCTCGCCGGTAACTATATAAAAACCGAGACGATGCCCGAACTGGGCCGGGGCAGCATTTGCCCGCAACCAGGCTATTCCCGCCGCTGCGAAAAGAAGAGTTGGAAAAATAGCGTTCGCCCACCAGGCCCGGGTTATGCTTCCGAGAACAAGCCGCAGCACTTCATACATTACGAGGATTCCGAGAAGGTCATAGCCAGCTTCTGTGGTCCAATAAACAGCGTAATAGGGATGGGGATGGTTATGAACAATAAATCGGGCGAGGTCCGCGGCTACTCCGAAAAGGGCGTAAGTAAAAAACCATGGGCATATTTTGTACGCACCTCTTCGAAGCAACACGCCCAGCAATAACACCAAGAGGCCCAACGGGAGATAGCGGAAGAGCAGGCTCATATTTCCGGGAGCAGATTATCGCACCTGCTCCCGGTTTTGCCGAAACAATTTACTTAATCAACATTCTCGATTGTGCGGGCTTAATCGGCTTCATCGTCGGCGGAGGTGCATCACCGGATCCGTCGGCCAAGGCTACCGTAGCAAGCGACATCAGCAGGAAAACCACTGCAAGGGCCCGTTTCATATTGAGTCTCCTTAGGTGGGGGATTCCCCGGAAACAGTGTAATCGGGGATGCAAGGTGGCTGTGTTTAGAACGAAGGAACCCCAACGAATTAGAAGGCTCGGTTAAAACGCCTGAAAATCGGACTTAGTGAATAGTCTTGGTCTTCCGCGACATGTAATCCATGAGCAGATACTGGCCCAGGGTGTACGGTGTCGTGAAATAGGCTTTGCCACGGCACATCTCGGTTACTTTCTGGACGAATTGGACCAAGCCATAATCGGACGCGAGCATGAAGGTATTAATGAGCACGCCGGCGCGTTTGCATTTTGAAACTTCTTCGAGCGTCTGGCTGACGACGAGGGGGTCGAGGCCGAAGGCGTTTTTGTAGATACGTCCGTCTTCGAGGGTGAGGGCAGAGGGCTTGCCGTCGGTAATCATGACGATCTGCTTCATGTCTTTGCGCTGACGTTGCAGGATGCGTTGCGCCATGCGCAGGCCTTCGCGCGTGTTGGTGTAATACGGTCCGACTTTGACGCGGGCCAACTGCGAGAGCGGGATTTCTTCGGCGGAGTCGTGGAAGAGCACGAGAGAGAGCGAGTCGCCGGGGTACTGCGTGCGAATCAAATGCGAGAGAGCCATGGCGACTTTTTTCGCGGGAGTGAAGCGGTCCTCGCCATAGAGGATCATGGAGTGTGAGCAGTCGAGCATGAGCACGGTGGCGCAGGATGACTGATATTCGCACTGATGAACCTGCAGGTCGGAGTATTCGAGGTTGAGCGGCAGCGCCAGGCCTTCGCGCTGGATGGCGCTGGAGAGCGTGGCGGTGATATCGAGGTTGAGCGTGTCGCCAAACTCATAGCTCTTGGAAGCTCCGCTGGCTTCGATGCCGGTGGCGAGATCGCGCGTGTCGTGGCGTCCAAAGCTGGATTTGCCCAGCGAGCCGAGCAGGTTGCGCAGGGCCTTGAAGCCAAGGAAGTCAAGGCTTTTATCGGTTACCTCAAATTTTGCATGCGGCGCATTTTCGCCGGTTTGGCCGCCGACGCTCGATTGGCGGGCCGGGTCGTGCGGCTGGTCGATTGAGATGTAATCTTCCTGCTGCATGCGCTCGATGAGCTTTTCGATCAATTCATCCATCTGGCCGTTCATGGCCATTTCGAGCATGCGTTCACGCGTTTGCTCGTCGAACTGATCACTATCCAACAAGGCTTGCTCGATGGCGCGTTTGAGATCGTCGAGGTTTTGCTCGCCCTCGGGCATCTCGTACCACATGTCGCTCTGGAAGCCGCTTTGGAGAAGGTAGTCGGAGAGAGCGCCGAGCAGGTCTTCCATGCTCATTTCGCCGGCGGGGTCGGGAACGTATTTGGAGTAGCGGATGCGTTTCATAAAGAACAGCGCGAACAATGAGCCGTGAGCTATGAGTTATGCGGTTTTGCTCACGGTTCACGGCCCATCGCTTAATTAAACTGCCTTCTCTGCCGGTAAGGCCGGTCTTCCGGCTCGAAAGCTTTTTCGCGGGCTGGTTCCGGCTTTTTTTCTCCAGCTTTAAATACCCGTTCTTCGTTGCGCCCGATGCGTTTGTGGGCGTGCAGACCTTCGAGGATGAATTCCGCGGCGGAGACTTGTTGTTCGGGACTTTCTTTTTGCGAGATGCCCAGCGGACCGAGTTTCTCGATCAGGCCCTGAATTTCTTTCAGGTTGTCGAGCGCTTCCGCAGCGGCGATCGAATCTGACAACTGAATCTCGCCTCCGAGATCGAACCACTGCACGATCTGCTGCATGTTTGCGCCGGTAAAGTATTGGTCGTACGTTTTGGCGATGGCGGCGCGAATCAGTTCGCGGCCCACATGGTCCGCGCCCTTCATCTCGCCTTCATATTCGAGTTCGAGCTTGCCGGTGATCGCGGGCAGCGCGGCATAAATGTCGCTGACGCGAGGCACGACTAGTTTTTCATCGTTGCTGATCGCTCGCCGCTCCGCGTTCGAGATTACATTTTCCATCGCGGAAATCGGCAGGCGCTGGCTCACTCCGGAGCGCTTGTCTATTTTTTTATCTTCACGGGCCGCGAAGGCGATGCGCTCGATGACTTCCTGAATGTAAGTGGGGACGTTTAGTGCGTGGCCGTTGCGGCGCGTCCAGGCTTCCTGCGCGGTGATGGCGATGCCTTCTTCCACCGTCGCCGGATAGTGCGTGCGAATCTCAGAGCCAATGCGGTCTTTCAGAGGCGTAATAATCTTTCCGCGCGCCGTATAGTCTTCCGGGTTGGCGCTGAAGACAATGGCGATATCGAGCGGCAGGCGGATGGGGTATCCCTTAATCTGCACATCGCCTTCCTGCATGATGTTGAACAAGCCGACCTGAATTTTTCCAGCAAGATCGGGGAGTTCGTTCACCGCGAAGATGCCGCGATTGGCACGGGGGAGCAGGCCGTAGTGAACGGTGAACTCGCTGGAAAGTTCGTGTCCACCGCGAGCGGCTTTGATGGGATCGATGTCGCCGATCAGGTCAGCAATCGTCACGTCGGGCGTGGCAAGTTTTTCCACGTAGCGGTCGTCGGGCGTGAGATAGGCAATCGGCGTGGCCTCGCCCAGGCGCGCGATTTCTTCGCGGCAGCGGCGGCAGAGGGGGGCGTAGGGATTGTCGTGAATTTCGCAGCCCCCCACGTAAGGCATTTGCGGATCTAGAAGCGTCGTCAAAGCACGCAGGATACGGCTTTTGGCCTGTCCACGGAGGCCGAGCAGAATGAAATTGTGGCGCGACAAAATAGCGTTTACGATTTGCGGAACGACAGTGTCATCGTAGCCGACGATGCCGGGGAAGATGCCGTCGTCGTTCTGGCGCAAGCGCGCCATCAAGTTTTCGCGGAGTTCGTCTTTCACGCGGCGGGTGCGCAAACGTTCTTCGGGAAAATCACTGCGACGCAATTCGCCGAGCGTGCGAGGAAGACTCATTACAACCCCCGAGGAGAATACTTTCCCTAAATTATACGCGGATGGTGGAAAAGCGGGTTTCCTGTTCAGCTTTCCGAAGCTTGAAACGCGGTGGCGCGGAGAAACCTGTGCAGAGAGCGCTGAAAGTCTATGTGGGTTTGCGGAAGCCGGGCGCCGATTTAATGAACGTGTCCGTTGCCGCCGGCTTTTTCTTTGGCGCGTGCGGCGCGGTGAATTTTTGGAATGAGCTGTTCGAGATAGCTAATAAGCAAAGTGAGGCGCTCCGGTTCGGATCGAAGCGACAGCAGCTTTTGTTTGAAATCGAGATCGAGCGGCAGGGAGCCGGCCAGGTAAAAAGAAAGCGCCGAGGGATCGGCGGCGGAAAGATCCTGGCGCGCGCCCGCCATTGCTAAAAGTTCGGAATGCAATTGCCTGGCGCGATCGGTATCCTCCTGCGAGGGCATGGCCGGATCGTCTTCGAGCATGAGAACCTCGGCGCGAAGAAAAGAACGCTCCTGATCCACGCGCACCAACTCAAAGCGTTTGCGGCCCTCGGTCACGATGTCGAGGCGGCCGTCCTCATATTCCTTCACCACGGTGACGACTTCTGCTGTGCACCCCACATCCGCAAGCCCTTGTTCGCCGGCCCGCACGACGCCGAATGTGCGATTCTGGACCAGGCATTCGCCGATCATTTCCTTGTAGCGTGGTTCGAAGATGTGCAGCGGCAGGGGAGTGCCAGGGAACAGCACTACATCGAGCGGAAATAAGGGAATGAGGACGGCCAAGCAATCTCCGTGGGCGCGGAAAGCGCGCGAAAAATGAGCGGCTGCCTGATTGTAGCGCAGCGCTTGACTTCACAAGTTGCGCTGGCATAAAAGCGCGTATGGAGCTTATAGGGAAAGTGGTGGTAGTCACGGGCGCTTCCATGGGCATCGGCGAAGCGATTGCCAAAGTTTTTGCCGACGGTGGTGCGAGTGTGGTGATGCTGTCGCGCGATGCGGGGCGAGTGGAGGCGGCGCGCGGGCGCGTAGGGCACTCTGAGCGAACGCTCGCTATGGCATGTGACGTGCGCCATCGAGAAGATATTGACCGCGCGATTGGGCTGACGCTGCATCATTTTCAACGAATCGATGTTTGGGTGAACAATGCCGGGCACGGGCTGCTCGATTCCGTCGCACAAATGGAGATGGCAGCGTTTCGGGAAATGTTCGAAACGAATTTTTTTGGTACAGTCGCCGGGATGCAGGCTGCGATTGCGGTGATGCGGCAGCAGGGGGGCGGATCGATCATCAATATTTCCAGCGTGGCGGGGCATATCCCGCTGCCTTTTCACGCCGGATACAGCGCCACCAAGTTCGCCATGAACGCGATCGGGAAAGCGGCGCGGGTGGAATTAAAAAAGGAAGGTATTCATGTGCTGACGGTTTGTCCCGGCTATGTGCAGACGGCGTTTAGCGAGAATGTGATTCTGGGCAATGAACGAAAAAAGGTACGGCCGAATTCGGTGCGGGGGATTACCGCCGAACGCGTGGCGCGCGCGACCCTGCAAGGATATTTGAAGCAGAAAAGAGAAGTGATTGTGCCGTGGACGATGTACGTGCCGCAGAAGATTTATCAGTTGTTTCCGGGGCTGGTGGAGTGGACGATGGAGAGAATGGCCAAGTAAATCAAATTGTCTATGTTAGTTTGCGTTTGCCGCTCGTTCACAGATTGGCATTTGGAAATACAGATAACCGGCAATATTCATCCCAATTCCACCAGCATGGCTTCCATTTCAGATTGCGCGTGCATGTTCCCGGTGCGGCGGGCGGAGGCGATTCCGTCGGACAGCATGGTTTTTGCATCGCTGGCGCGTCCGGCGCGAACCAGGGTTTGCGCAGCCATGAAATAGCCGGGAGTGTAGTCGGGACTTGCCTTCAGCAAAATCGAGAACTCGGCGAGGGCGCGGTCCAGGTCGCCTTGATTCGAATACTCCATCGCCAGCCCGTAGCGGGCGAAGGCGTCGGTGGGATTCTGCGTGAGAATTTCGTTGAGTGCGGCGATTCGGTCCATAGGTTACGTAGTGGTCAGAGGCCAGTTGCTAGTGTCCAGAACATGAGGTTACTACAAGTGCGGCTGCGCTTTTGAATCGCCATGCGTAAACATGACATTGTGAGTGACAACACGGAGCGGTTTTTCGTGATTACGGGAGGCCCGGGGTCGGGGAAGACTACGCTCATCGATGCTCTGCAACAGGCAGGCTATGCCCGCTCGATTGAGGCTGGACGCGGTGTGATTCAGAGCAGATGGCGATTGGTGGCCATGCGTTGCCGTGGAGCAATCCGATGGCTTTTGCGGAATTGATGCTGGACTGGGAGATGCGTTCTTACCGCATGGCTCAGGACTGGAGCGGGCCGTTGTTCTTCGATCGCGGCGTGCCGGATGTTGTTGGGTATCTGCGCGTGTCCAGTCTGCTGGTGCCGGAGCATATGCATGAGGCCGCTTGGAGTTTTCGATATAACCCTCGCGTTTTTATTGCACCGCCCTGGAAAGAAATTTTTGCGCAGGATCGCGAGCGCAAGCAGAGCTTCGATGAGGCCGTGCGGACTTACGGCGCGATGGTAGCGACTTACGCCGAGTACGGCTACGAAACAGTTGAGATTCCTCGTGCCACGGTTGAAGAACGGGTGCGCTTCATAGTGAATGAGGTCACTGTTGCCGGCTAATCTACGCATTTTTCAATCTGATTGATTTTCATTTTTCGGGAGTTATGCAGTTTGGGCCACGTATTAGGCCGATTGAGCGGGAGACCCTTCGCCATGCGGCTCAGGGCAGGCCCCTCGCTACGCCTGAAAAACGGCTACACTCACGATGACAGAGTCGTATAAAAGCCAAACTTCACCTACCTGTTTTCTCCAGCCATTGGCTCTTGTTCCTTTCGGCAGGTAGAATGGGCAGTCCTAAAAAAATTCTGTGATTCGGAGCCGGTTCGGTGGCGTGCCCTTTTTTTCTGCCGATTGAGAAGTTGGAGAATGGTGCATGGCTGCATCCGCATCGGCTTCCGCTGGGTTGCGGATGGAGGGGGCATTGCGGTGCGCCGGGGCATGAAGGCGAGTCGCCGTCGCAAGAAGATTTGCAGGACTTTTGCAATCTGGGATATGCCGAGGCTTGTGCGCGGCTGCCGCAGGAGCGGCCCTGGGATTCTGTTCGGTTTACAGCTCGAAGCGTTTTCAATCACGCGGAGAATGGAAGAGGGCAGCGCATTCAACTTCGGTACGTGTGCGAGCGCGGGCACCGTCCGGCGGAGCATGGATTTTTAGAGTTTGATATCGCGCAGGATCAATGGGTGAAATATCACGGCAATGCCAGCGTGCAGAAGATGGCGGAGTGTTTTCTTGCGGCGTACTTCGATAAAAGAAAAAAAGAAGCCGAGCCGGTTGCAAGCTAGCGCGGCGCTATTGTTGGCAAGCGAGAGAAAGAGGAACGACAAGCATGACGGAAGAGATGCTGACCCCCAGGCCAGTGCGCGATTCGCAATCGGAGATGATCGAACTGGTATTGCCCAACGACGCCAACCCGCTGGGCGCGCTGCTGGGCGGCCGGTTGATGCACTGGATCGATCTGGCAGCGGCGCTGGCTTGCCACCGGCATGCGCATAGCCATGCGGTTACTGCGTCGGTGGATCACATCGATTTTCTTGTGCCGGTAAGAGTGGGAGAGGTCGTGATTTTGCGCTCCTCGGTGAACCGGGTGTTTCAAACTTCGATGGAAGCCGGGGTAAAGGTTTTCGTAGAAAGCTATCTTGCCGATACCATAAAACACGTCGCTTCGGCGCATCTGACATTTGTTGCGGTCGACGGCAACGGAAACCGGCTGAAAGTTGCGCCTATAATTCCTGAAACCGATGAGGAGCGCCGACGCTACGACGACGCGGGACGGCGGCGGGAGATGCGGCGCGCGGAGCGGGACCGGCGGCGCAAGTTGAAGCTGTAAGACTTGGGACATGGAAGCAAAAAACGGAGCCGCCTTTAGGGGCGGCTCCGTTTTTCTTGCCAGGTTTCTCTTTAAAGCTATTCAGGTTTTTCTTTGTTTTGTGCCGGCTCCTTCTTTGGAGGCGGCGGAGTTTTTGGCTTTGCCGGCGCTGGGCGTTGCTCCGGTTTTGCTGCTGGTGGCTGGGGAGCCGGCTTCGCCTCAGCTTTTGGAACTGGTCTGTTCTGCGCAGGCGAGGGCTTTGCCTGCTGTGGACGAGCCGCTGGTTGCGATGGCTGTGTCCGAGCCGGAGCGGCGGGTTTAGGTACGGGTTGTGTTCGAGCCGGAGGGGTGGCGGATCTAGCGGGTGCCGCAGGTTGTCTTGCAGGTTCCATGGGCCGCGCGGGTGCGGGTGCCGCGGAACGTGCTGGTTCGGGTTGCGAATGCATTGGCTGAGCCGCTGGACGGGGAGCCGCTGCGGCTCTCGCAGGGATCACTGGTGCGATCGCCTTGCCTTTCGGAATAGGTTTGGCTGCGGCAACAATCGCCGGACGGCCTCGATTAACCGAGGCAAGTTGCTGGCGATTTTGTGAGGCTTGCTGGCGCGCCTGTACCTGCGTGGTCATGGGAGGGATGCGCTGTTCGCGTACCGCAGCGACTTCGGTCGGCAAGGGCTGGCGAGTGATGCCTCCGGGTCCGTTGTAACTGACGCGAGTATTTGTGACGTTGACGGTAGTGTTGTTGACGATGACGGTGTTCGTTACTGTCCGGTTGTAGACCGTCACGTTGGAGACGTTCGTGACGTTGTTCACCGAGCGGTTGTAGTTGAAACGGTTTCCGTTCCAATATCCCCCCTGGTAACCGACGCCAACGTAGCCGAATCCATAGTTGACGCCGCCGTAATAGCCGATGTGACGGCCCCAATAACCGTAGTGATAGCGGTACTGGCCGCCTACATATCCCCAATAGCCAGGAGTCCACAAGTAGCCTACTTCGGGCGGCTGCGTCCATGCCCCGGGCACCCAGAAATAGCCTTGCGGGCCAAAACTCCAGTAGCCGGGAGTCCAGAGGTAGCCGTCGCCGGGGCAGTCAGGCTGCGAATATTCCGGAAGCTCCGGCGGAGGAGCTGAAGCTTGAAGGACAGGCTGGCCGTAGTTGGAGTCGTCGTCTTCATCGTTGTTGTTGTAATTGTTATCCGAATCATTCGAGTTGCTTTGATATGGCTGATTGTTGCTCGTGGGGCTTGCAGCGGGTGCAGGTGGGGCTGGTTGAGTCGCGCTCGCGGGGGCCAGATTGGCGGCGGCGGCCGGATCCTGCTGGCTTTGATCGGCTGGTTGCGTCTGGTCAGGTTGCGCCGCTTGATTTTGAGCGCTGTTGTCTGGTGGTTGGTTCTTGTTACAGGCTGCGATTCCAAGCGTCAGGGCAATAGATGCAGCAGTCAGGAGAAACGGGTTTGCTTTGTTGATTTTGTTCATAAGTGATTTCGCCGCAGGTTGGATGCAGAATCTCTGCATCGAGTGATGGGATAAAGGAATCTTGCTCTTTTGCCTAAAATAGCGAGCTGCAAAACTGGTCATTCGCCTTAGGTGAGTCATCCCCTTGTATAATCAAGAGTTGAGCCATCCTGATTTTTCTGGAGTGTACCCCTTGAACGCACATATGCCTCCGCATCCCGGCCAACCTGAACCAGGTCCGCAACCGTTACCCGGAGTTGACGCTATTATTGCCGTCGGTTCCGGTAAGGGCGGTGTGGGCAAGACCACGCTGGCGGTGAATCTTGCGGTCGCGCTGGCGAAGAGGGGGCATAAGGTGGGATTGCTCGATGCGGATGTGTACGGTCCGAATGTGCCGCTGATGCTGGGCGTAAGCGGGCAGCCGAAGATGGCCGGTGAAAACCGTATCGAACCGTTGCAGGCGCATGGATTGAAAGTTATCTCTGTGGGATTTCTCAATCCGGGGGATAAGCCCATTATTTGGCGCGGGCCTATGCTGCACCAGATTGTGAAGCAGTTTCTGGGGCAAGTGGATTGGGGGCATCTCGACTACATGGTGGTCGACTTACCGCCGGGGACGGGCGATATCGCGCTGTCGCTGGTGCAGAATGTTCCGCTCACGGGAGCGGTAGTGGTTTCGACGCCCTCCGATGTTTCTTTGCAGGATGCGCGCAAAGCGATTGAGATGTTCCGGCAGATGAAGGTGGATTTGATCGGCGTGGTCGAGAACATGAGTTATTTTGTCTGCCCGCACTGCAATCACGAAGTCGATATCTTTTCGCGCGGCGGCGCGGAGAATATGGCGCAAAAATATAGCGTGCCATTTCTCGGAAATATCGCGCTCGATCCTGAGGTTCGCAAATCAGGCGATGGCGGGAAGCCGATTGTGCTCGAAGGCGAAACCTCGCCGCATGCCAAGTCGATTTTCGAGTTCGCGAAAAAGGTTGAGGCGCGCGTGGGTGAGATCAAAGCCGGCGAGGGCGCCAGCGTGATTTCGATTCAGTAGGAAGAAAACTTTTCATCGCGGAGGCGCGGAGAGCACGAGGAATTCTAGGTTACTTCCGCATTCCTCTGCGGGTTAACTTTTTCGCCGCTTTGAAAAGCGCGCCAATTGCCAACGCTCATCTGCCGTTCCAGCTTTCAAAATCATCTCGGCCATGATCTCTCCCAAGGCTGGGCCGTGCTTAAATCCGTGTCCTGAACCTCCGCCCAGCAGCCAGACGTTTTCCATATGCGGATGGCGATCTACGATGAAGTCGCTATCGAGAGTTTGTTCGTACTGGCATACGCGCGTCTCGATGAGCGGAGCTTCTTTCATCGCCGGGAAACGGAATGAGAGATATTCGCGCACGCGCTTCAGTGTCGCCGGGCTGACGACTCGTTCGCCGTTGGTTGGATCGAAAGCTGCGCCACGGGTGTCGTCGGCAACTTTGAAGCCTCGGCGGTCACTGCCCGGGATGCCATAGAAAAATCGTTTGCCGTGGTCGCCCCATACCGGCAGATGCGCGTCGGTAAAGCGCGAGTCTCTTGCCGGCGGTCCGAAGAAGAAAATATCCTGCTTGGTTGGCTGAATGTTCTTGCCCACGGCTTCAGGGAACAGCTTTCCCAGCCACGGACCGCAGGCGAAGACGTAATAGTCGGCTCTGATCCGCGAACCGTCGGACAATCGCAAACTGCGCAGAGGTGCGTCTTCCAATCCGTCGGCTAACGCCGCAACTTGCCGGTAGGTTCCGCCTGCGCCGGTAAATGCATCAACTACCATCTGGCAACTGACGCGAGCGTCGAGATACCCGCACTCGGATTCAAAGATTCCCCAGCGGACGTCGCTGAAGTTGATTTGCGGCCAGCGCTTTTTCATCTGTGCGGTGGAAAGCTGCTGAAACTTGATGTGCTCTTCGCGCAGGAGTGCCAGCGAGCCACGTTCATAGTCGTCATCTTTGCTGCTGACCATCCAAAGCACACCGGTGCGATGAAGGAGTTGGTGCTTCCAGCGGTTTTCGTATTTTCCCCATAGCTTGAAGGCACGAGCCGCGAGCGCGGTATAAGGCTGATTGGGCCCGTAGGTGCCGCGCATGATGCGAGTTTCGCCACCCGAAGATGCACGCGAGTTGCCCGGACCCCAGTTGTCGAGCAAAGTGACATGTGCGCCAAGTTCGAGAAGATGAAGAGCGGTCCAGCCTCCGAATGCTCCGGCTCCGATGACTGCGATATGCGGTTTCGATTTCATGAGTTCCAAATCACGGAAGTTGAGAATACGTGGAGACACCGGGGAGATGCCAGCTGGGTTCTCAGGTATACTCTCCTTCCGTTATGAACATGCGATCAAAGTTGTGCGCTGGATCCTCACTGTTGCTCTTCGTTTTGGCATTACTTCTCGGCTGCGTTTCTGTTTTCGCTCAGGAAAAGCCTGAGGCACCGTCGCGGGCGGCGGCCGTGCTGGATTCGATGCCGCACGCCAAAAGGATATCCGAGGTTGCGCTCTCTCCGGATGGCGCCCAGGTTGCCTACATTGTGGATGACAAGCTTACCGTGACCTCTTCCGCCGGTGAAGGCGCCCAGACTATCGCTGTGGAAGGCAATCTTGCGCTGCGCGATGTGGCCTGGTCTGCCGACAGCAAGCGGCTGGCTTTTGTCGCCGATCTTGCGGGTGACGTTCCCGCCGCTCAGGTTTGGACTGCTTCGGCTGACGGCAGCGCTCCTGCGAAACATGCCGAATTGAAGGGCTACGTGCAAAGCCCGCGATTTTCTCCCGATGGATCGAAACTTGCGGTGCTTTTTATAGAAGGTTTGCCGCGAGTCGCGGGGCCGCTGCAACCAATGACTCCCTTGGCTGGCGTGATTGGGCAGGAAATTTATGAGCAGCGGATTGCGACTATCGATTTGGGCATGGACCATCTTGCGCAGGTGACGCCTGCGGATATGTACATTTACGAATATGAGTGGACGCCCGACGGACGCTCGTGGGTGACGAGCGCGGCGCATGGCGCGGGCGATGCGAACTGGTACGTGGCCCGGATCTATCTGGCGAATGCGCAAAGCGGCGATATGCGGGAGATTTATAAGCCGAAGTTGCAGATCGCCGATCCACGAATCTCGCCCGATGGAAAAAGCGTGGCATTCATCGAGGGGCTGATGAGCGATGAAGGTTCGACTGGCGGAGAAATTTATGTGGTTCCGATTGCCGGAGGAGTCGCGCACAATCTGACTCCGGGCATCAAGTCGTCTCCTTCGGCGCTTGTGTGGACGAAAGCCGACCGCATTACTTTTACGCAAAATGTGGAGGGGAATTCAGGCTTTGCCAGTGTGAGTTCGAAGGGAGGCGCGGTCAAAAGTGTGTGGACGGGCGAAGAGTTCGCGCATCCTGCCGGGGACAATTGGGCGGCAAGCCGGGCTTCGGCTGACGACAAATTATTTACGGCCTTAGTGCGGCAATCGGCGAGCGCGCCGCCGGAGGTTTGGGCGGGTCCGATTGGGGAGTGGAAGCAGCTTACCAACCTGAATGACGGTTTGAAGCCGGCATGGGGTGAGATGCGCAACGTGCATTGGATGAATGGGAGCACACGAGTGCAGGGATGGTTAATGTTGCCCAAGGATTATTCGGCGGACAAAAAATATCCGTTGGTGGTCAGCGTGCATGGAGGGCCGTCGGCGGCGTGCATGTCGCGTTGGGATGAACGTAACACTGGAGCATTTTCCGCCATGGGTTATTTCATTCTTTGCCCGAACCCGCGCGGCAGTTATGGGCAAGGAGAAGCGTTTACGCAAGCCAATGTGAAAGATTTCGGCGGAGGGGATTTGCACGACATTATGGCTGGAGTGGACGCGATTGCGAAGGAGTATCCAATCGATACCAAGCGGTTGGGGATTCGCGGACACAGTTACGGCGGATATATGACCATGTGGGCGGAGACGCAGACGCAACGGTTTGCTGCCGCGGTCGCGGGAGCCGGGCTTTCGGATTGGTTGAGCTACTACGGGTTGAACGACATCGACGAATGGATGATTCCATTCTTTGGCGCATCGGTTTATGACGATCCCGCGGTTTATGCCAAGAGCGATCCGATGCACTTTGTGAAAGCGGTGAAGACGCCTACGCTCATTCTGGTGGGCGACCGCGACGGCGAAGTTCCCATGGAGCAGTCGGTGGAGTGGTGGCATGCGCTCAACGATCTGCACGTGCCGACGAAGCTGGTGGTCTATCCCAATGAGGGACATGCATTCATCAAGCCGGCCGATGCCCGTGACTATGCGCTGCGATCTTTGGAATGGTTTGAGGAATGGTTCGGGAAGGTGCATTAGGCAATCTCGCCTTTTCGGAGCTACGCGGGTCGATGAGTGAAATCGTGATGTTACGTCAGTTGGTCGCCGCCGTCTCTTTAAGCCAGCCTGGGAGTTGGCCGCTTTAGAATTTTAGTGGGTCACTTTATACCCACTGCCGTTGGTGGGTACAACTTACGCCTCAACGCCAAAAAAGCAGACGCCTTTTGAATGTACTGGCTCGTGTCTGATGCATAATATAATTTTCGCATCTCTTTAATGTGGGCACTGAGATGTAGTTTTAGCCGTGCTCCTCGTGTTTGAACTCGCTGTCCACGGGCGTCCGCAGTATGCGAATAGATACTTCTTCCACCGGCGCAGAGACGCGGGGTACAATCCTCAACGGACGAAAGGAGGCGGCGTGCTGAAAGAGAGTGCTTCCAACCTGATTCAACCCACCGAACTGGAAACAATCGTCGCTATTCTGCGGAAGAGAGTGGAGCAGGTAAAAGTAATGCTTCCGAAAGATGTGGCGTTCGACATTGCGCAGAATGTCCGGTCAAATGCGCGCACCGTAGATCTCGGGCTTAACCGTCTAATGGCCCATTCCTCGGTGAACACGAATTGGAAGTGAACATGCGCGAGCGCGAACGTGAACGGCTGGCACGCCGTGACGTATATGAGCGGGAGTTGGAATGCCGTACCCAAAAACGAAAACAAGCATGAATCCTTGCCGTGGTTAAGAGCAGGCTCCGATCTCTGTCAAACTTTTACCTGATCGCTAATGTAATCAGGCGATGCACTCATTGACCTCGGCCGCGCGTCTATATTTCTATGGCCGCCCGGCAGGCACGTGTACCCGTCCTTGACAGGACGCAGGTGGCTTCCTAGAATCCAAGCTGGAAGCGGGCTTTGCGTCCAAAGCTAAGTTTCTGCATCTAAAATAGTTAGCTAGAAGTGTTAAGCTGGGAGACCCGGCCCGGCAGGGGACCATCGCTTCGGCAGCGCCTGAGCGAGCCCATAGTTGAAATGCCATCCGACCCAAATATCGGCAAGCGGGAACGCGAAGTCCTAACCGCGATCGTGGAGACGTTTATTTCTACGGGCGAGCCGGTGGGGTCGCGTACGCTGTCGCGCTCGAACCGCGAGGGGCTAAGTCCGGCGAGCATTCGCAACGTGATGGCGGATTTGTCAGACGCGGGGTTTTTGGAGCAGCCGCATGCTTCGGCGGGACGTATTCCGACCACGGAAGCCTACCGCTATTACGTGGAGCAGATCTCGGGAACGGCGAAGCTGGCTCCGCAGGAAGAGAACATGATTTCCGATTCGCTGGCCGGCATCAGCGACGTGCAGGAGTTCATGGAGCGGACTTCGCATGTGCTGTCGCTGATCTCGCGCAACGTGGGCGTGACGGTGGCTTCGAGCGGTACGAAGAATGCGCTGGAGCATGTGTACTTTTCGCGGCTGGGCGACCAGAAAGTTCTAGCAGTTTTGGTGACGCGCTCGGGGTTGGTGCGGGATCGTGTGCTCAGGCTCGATCTGAAGCAGGATGAGTTGGATTTGGCGGGGCGCTATATCAACGATAATTTTCGCGGCTGGACGATCGAATCGATGCGCGCAGAGCTGGCGCGGCGGATTGAGCAGGAACGCAGCGAATATGATCGCCTGATGAATTCGATCGAGCAGCTTTACAAGCAGGGCGCGCTGGCGGCGGATGCTGCAACACAGGTCGTATTTGTTGAAGGCGCGGCTAATCTGGTGACGAGCCAGGAAGACCGGCAGCGTTTACAGGAGATGCTGCAGACGCTCGAGGAAAAAGAAAAAGTCGCGAAGCTGCTGGGAGCCTATCTCGACGTGAAACAGGAGGCGGTGCGAGTGGTGATTGGACTCGACGATGCGCTGCCTTCGATGCAGAATTTTGTGCTGATCGGAGCGCCGGCGCGCTCAGGAACGGATATGTTCGGATCGCTGGCGGTGATTGGCCCCACGCGCATGGATTATCAGCACACGATGACTGCGGTTTCTTACATCGCGCGGCTGTTTGACAGAATTTTGAATGAATCGGAGTAGCTCGAGAAGTTATGGGGAAAAGCAACGGCAGGCAGGAAGTGAATAACGTGAATCTTGATTGGGAGCATGAGTTGCCGGCATCGAACAATGAAAACGAGAATGCGGTGGCCGGAGAGTCTTCCGCCGTGCAATCTGAATTGCAGAAGGTGCAGGCGGAGCGCGACTCGTTAGTGGACCGGCTGGCGCGAATGCAGGCGGAGTTTGAAAATGCGCGCCGCCGCACGTTGAAAGAGCAGCAGGAGTTTCGCGATTTTGCCGCGGCCGATACGATCAAGTCGTTATTGCCGGTGCTCGACAGTTTTGAGCGGGCCCTCCAAACCAAATCGGATGCGGCGGAGTTTCGCAACGGCGTCGATTTGATTTATAAGCAATTGCAGAGCGCGCTGGAGAAACTTTTGCTTCAGCCGATTAAGGCAAAAGGGGAACTGTTCGATCCGCATGTGCATGAGGCCATCGAGATGGTGGAGACCACTGACGCTCCCGACCATCAGGTGATCGAAGAGTTGCAGCGCGGCTACAAGTTGAAAGACCGCTTGCTGCGGCCTGCGATGGTGAAGGTGGCGACGAATCCCGGGAAGTAATTTTCCAGCCGCGCGGTATTTTACGAAGGAAGGTTTTTATTCTGACCACGAACGCAAAACGCGACTACTACGAAGTATTGGGCGTGAGCCGCACGGTGACCGAAGTTGAACTGAAGAGCGCTTACCGCAAGCTCGCCATGCAGTGGCATCCCGATCGCAATCCGAATAATCCGGACGCGGAAGACAAGTTCAAGGAAGTCACCGAAGCTTACGCGATTCTTGCCGATTCCGAAAAGCGATCTTTATATGATCGCTATGGCCATGCCGGAGTTGGAAACGCGGCCGGAGCGGGCGCGGGTTTTGACGGAACGGCGTTCCAGGATCTCAGCGAAATCTTCGGCGAGTTTTTTGGTTTTGGAGACGCTTTAGGTGGAAGCGGCCGACGCCGCAGCCGCGTGCAGCGCGGCGCGGATTTGCGCGAAGACATCACCATTGAATTCGAAGAGGCTGTTTTTGGCACGGAGACGCGCGTCATGGTGCGCCGGCACGAAGCCTGCGAAACTTGCCGCGGCTCGGGAGCCGCTCCGGGCAAAGGTCCAACAACTTGCCGCACTTGCAATGGCCGTGGGCAGGTGCGCTTTCAGCAGGGATTTTTCAGTATCGCGCGTACTTGCTCTACCTGCCAGGGAAGCGGCAATGTGATTACCGATCCGTGCACGAAGTGCAGAGGCGAGGGGCGAATTTTGCAGCAACGCGCGGTCGAGGCCAAGATTCCGGCGGGCGTGGAAGACGGCACGCGCATTCGCTTTTCGGGCGGCGGGGAAGCTGGACCTTTTGGCGGACCGGCCGGCGATCTGTACGTTGTGTTGCACGTGAAAGAGCATCCGTTTTTTATTCGCGAGGGCAACGATCTGCATTGCGTGGTTCCACTTTCCATTACACAAGCCGCCATGGGCGCGGAGATTCGCGTGCCCACGCTCGAAGGCGAGCACACTCTCAAAGTTCCCGATGGCACTCAGCCCGCGACCACGTTTCGCATCCGCAATAAAGGCGTACCGGTGCTGAACGGGCACGGCAAGGGCGACCTCTATGTCGAAGTCCACGTGCAAATTCCAACCAAGCTGAACAAACGGCAGAAGGAATTGTTGCAGGAACTTGAGACTACGGTAAAAGTAGATAACCAGCCTCTGGTGCGTTCCCTCCTCGGCAAAGTGAAAGACATGTTTGGATGACCCGTCGCCGTTGGATCGCCGACGAAGTCTCCGAAAATCACGCCGCACTTGTTGGCGATCATGCAGATCATCTCATGCGTGTTCTCCGCGCCCGTGTCGGCCAGGAGTTCGATATTTCCACTGGCTCGACTGTGCGCCGTGGACGCATTACATCACTGAACGCGAACCGGGTTGAGTTTGAGTTGGGCGAAGAAGTTTCCAGCGCAAGTCTTGCGGAAATTACTCTGCTTCTTGCCGTCTTCAAGTTCGATCGTATGGAGTGGGCGATCGAAAAATGTACCGAGCTTGGCGTTTCCCGTGTCGTTCCCGTAATTGCACGGCGCACGGATTCCCATCTGGCGGCCGCTTCCGCGAAGCGCGTCGAACGCTGGCAGCGGATTGCGTACCAGGCGGCCGAGCAATCACGGCGTGCAGCGTCACCTGAGATTTCTGCTCCTGCTAAATTTTCGGACGCGTTACAGTTTGCTGCGGATTTGCGAATTGTTCTTGCGGAATCTGAGGTGCAAACATTGCTGCACGATGTAGTCCAGCCCGTTGCCGCCATTGCCTTAGCCGTTGGCCCCGAAGGTGGATGGGCCGAGGATGAATTGCGATCCTTCCAAGAATCAGGATGGATATCCGCCTCCCTGGGAGGGACGATTCTCCGCGCCGAGACGGCTGCCATCGCGGCTACTGTGCTTGCAATCTCCGCTGTTTCTTAATTTTTGATCAATACGAATCACGGCTCTCCTGCCTGGCGCTGAAGCTGGTGATATTCTGACTCCGATGCCTGCGCCCAAAACAAAATCGCATTCATTTGTTCCCGACGATCGCCAGCGGGAAGCTATTGAGCATGTTGCGGGACCGATGCTGGTGGTGGCGGGAGCCGGCACGGGCAAGACTTCCGTTCTCATCCATCGCGTTGCCAATCTGGTGAAGCAAGGTAATGCGAAGCCGGAGGAAATTCTCGCGCTTACGTATACCGTGGCGGCCGCGCGAGAAATGAAAGAGCGAGCGGCCGCGTTACTTGGCGAAGAAATTCAGTCATTAACTTTTCACGATTACTGCAATGGCCTGTTGAAGCGCGCGAAAAAGGACTTTGGCGTGCTTGATGAAAAAGATCTTTGGATTTATCTGCGTAAGAGGATTCATGAGCTTCATTTAGAGCACTACGTGCGCGCGGCGAATGTGGGGCAGTTCCTTGGTGATTTAACCGGCTTTCTCTGCCGATGTCACGATGAACTGGTGACGCCAGAAAAATATGCCGCGTATGTGGCGCGGCTAGAATCTGGGGAGTTTTCGGTTTCTCGAGTTTCGAAGTCCAAGGATCAGCTGAGCGAAGAGGAAATCTTCGGTCGTTGCCGGGAAATTGCGCAAGTCTTCTCTACTACCGAACGCTGGCTGCGCGAAGAAAATTACGGCACATTTAGCCACATGATCACGCGGGCGCACGAATTGCTTACTCGGGATGCCGATTGTTTATCAGCGGAGCGCGCCCGTGCCCGGTTCATTCTGGTGGACGAATTTCAGGACGCCAACTTTGCGCAGATCAAAATTCTTGTGGCGCTTGCCGGTGCCGAGGCGAATATTTTTGCCGTGGGCGATCCCGATCAGGCGATCTACCGATTTCGCGGAGCGTCCAGCGCTGCGTTTCAATTGTTCCGGCGTCATTTTCCTCAAACGAAGCTGGTTGTTCTCGGCAAGAACAGGCGTTCCACTACTCCAATTTTGCAATGCGCCTTCGCGGTGATCGATAAGAATCCTCCTGTTTTTGCTGCGGACAGCGGCGGACTTGGCTACCGGCGTTCCCCTTTGCAATCTGCACGCGAGGAAGACGCGAAGAAATTGGCAGTACCGCTAGCTATGCATCCAGTCGAAGCGATTTCTTTTGCAGGTAAGACGGCGGAAGCTCCCGATGTGGCGCACACCATCGAAGAAGCGAAGAGGCGATTGCGGTGTCACTGGAAAGATTTTGCCGTCCTTTACCGTACGCACCCTCATCGTGATGAAATTGTGCAGGAACTTGCAGAGCGAGAGATCCCGTTCTCGATTGAAAACATGGATGTGAGCGACACGCCCGAGGTTCGGGATTTATTTGCCTGTGTGGCCGCCGTGGTGGACTTAAGCTCCGACGCCAACTTGTTTCGGGTAGCGGCGTTGCCACAATTCAATGTCGATCCCGAGCAATTGCGAACTGCGTTGCGGGCTATTGACAAGGATTCGAAAGATGGAGTGGTGGTTCCGCTGGCTTCTGTATTGAGCGATGTGAACGGTGGAAAAATTGTGTTGGAAACCGTGTATGCGGCGCGCCAGGAAGTCAGCAGGAAAAATCTAAAAACCCGGGCTGCGCTGCAATCGATTGGGGAAATGTTTCGCCTCGGCCTGAATTCGGTGGTGCTACAGGCTGCTTTGAAATTTGCCTCCGATTGGGAGCAGAAGCCAACCACCAAAACGGGCGAGCTTGGCGAATGGGTCGAATATCTGGAATATTTTCGCGAAGCGTCGGGAACCATTCCACTGATGACGAACGGTGACGAAGATGCGGTCCGCCTGATGACGACGCACGGAGCTAAGGGCCTGGAGTTTTCGCATGTATTTGTTCTGCGCGCTACCAGCGGATCGTTTCCGCTAAGCTATCGAGAAACTCTGGTGGAATTTCCGCGGGAGTTGCGCGATCCGGATTCCGCCTCAGCGGGCGACGACAAAACGCTCAACGAACAGGAGGAACGGCGTCTGTTTTATGTTGCGATGACTCGGGCCAGAGATTCGCTGCGCATTTACGGGAAGCAGGGAATTGGAAAGGACAAGACGCCGGCTGGATTAATGCGTGAACTGTTGGGTAATGCAGCCTTGCAGCCGTGGCTCAGATCGCGCACCGCTTTGCCTTTTCAGCCGGAGTTGATCGAGATTGCCGCTGCTTCGGATGAAGCTCATCCCGGGGGCTCTCGTCTGCCGATGTGGCTTGCGCTTCCGCACATTGACGGACTGGGGGCTCGTTTGAGCGCGACGGCGGTGGAAACTTACGAACGATGCCCGCTGCAGTTCAAGTTCGAGCGCGAATGGAAACTGTCGCGCGAGATTCATGCGGCGATGCAGTACGGAGCGGCGATGCACCGCGTGCTGCGCACGTATTACGATTCCGTGCGTCTAGGCCGGACAAAGACTGACGACGAATTGTTGCAACTCTTTAGCGATGATTTGACTTCATCTGGAATCCAGGACGACTATCAGTGCGGTTTATACATGCAGCAGGGGTTGGAACAACTAAAGGATTTTCTTGCCGGGGTACGCTCTGGTGCTCCAAAAGAAATTCTGCACACGGAAGAATGGTTTGATGCCGAGATTGCAGGGACAAAGGTGGCGGGGCGCATCGATCGCATGGATCGAGTGGCCGATGGCAGCGTTGCCATCGTCGATTACAAGACGGGCAAGGCTCGATCCCAAGAGGATGCGGATGAGAGCCTGCAGCTTTCCATTTATGCGATGGCCGCACAACAGAAGTGGGGATATCGCGTGGGAGAGTTGATATTTCACAATCTGGAAGGAAATGTCGCTATCACTTCAAGGCGGGATGATTTTCAACTGGAGCGAGCGCGAGAACGCGTGCAAGCTGTAGCGCGCGGAATTGCCGAAGGGAACTTCGATGCCGAGCCTGGTTTCCACTGCACATTCTGTGCCTTCCGCGGATTATGTCCCGCGCGGGAAAAGCGTGCTCCAAAAACTTAGGGGACGCTTTTGGCGTCCCCGTTGTCGACTTCATACAGCTACTTAGTGCTTCTTTTTCTTCTTTGCCTTTTTCTTGGTTGCCATTGGTTCTATTCTCCCTTCCATTTTTCATGGAAAAATCTGCAACGATGTTTTGTTGCAACTATTTGATTGTATAGAGTTAATGAAAAATGAAGTCAAGAAAAAAATGAATGTGATGTAGCGAGTGATGGTGTACCAAAGTCACACGAAGATCGATTCGAAAAATTAAAATAGTGATGCTGCGATTAAAAAATGAAGAGAGCGGGCGCAAACTTGCGCGATGAAGATGCTGGTGTACATGTTTCGCATATGCACATCGCTCGCACATCGACGCAAGAAGCGTACGGACGCGAAGTCATTGAAGTTCATCTTTTCTTCCATTGTCTGCATCTATAATGGAGTTGTGAATCTTCGTGAGGGCATGATCAATGGCGGCTTTCGATGATGTTGTCATCATTTCTGGATGTCGGACAGCGGTGGGAAAATTTCAGGGAAGCCTGGCCGATTTGAGCGCTCCGCAGCTCGGAGCTGTCGTGGTGCGCGAGGCAGTGAGGCGCGCTGGATTGAATTCCGATCAGGTTGACGAGTGCATCATGGGCAACGTTTTACCTGCCGGGCTCGGACAAAATCCTGCGCGACAGGCTGCAATCTTTGGTGGATTGTCTCCCGCGACAGGTGCCATGACAATCAACAAGGTTTGTGGCTCGGGATTGAAAGCAGTCGCACTCGCGGCGCAAGCGGTGCAAACCGGAAACAGTTCGATCGTTGTCGCAGGTGGAATGGAGTCGATGACGAATGCTCCGTACCTGCTGCCGCAGGCGCGCAAGGGATATCGACTGGGCAACGGGCAGGTCGTCGATTCCATGGTGCACGATGGCTTGTGGGATATATACAACGACTATCACATGGGCATTACGGGCGAGAATGTTGCCGAGAAGTACGGCATTACCCGCGAAGAGCAGGATGAGTTCGCTGTGAACTCGCATCGCAAGGCAGTCGCCGCAATGAAGGAGTGCCGCTTCAAGTCGCAGATTGTGCCGGTGGAAATTCCGGCGAAGAAAAAAGGCGCAGCGCCGGGGATCTTCGACAAAGACGAATCCCCACGCGAAGATACTACGATGGAAACGCTTCGTTCATTGAAGCCGGCTTTCAAGAAAGATGGAACCGTAACGGCTGGGAATGCTCCGGGAGTGAACGATGGAGCGGCGGCTGTCGTAGTGACCAGCGCGCAACGAGCGAAGGAACTCGGTGCGCAGCCGATGGTGAGAATCATCGCGCAGGCCACGAGCGGCGTCGAACCCAAGTGGGTGATGATGGCCCCGGTGGATGCAGTAAAAAAAATCTACGAAAAAACCGGATGGAAGAGAGATGACGTCGATCTATATGAACTCAACGAAGCTTTTTCCGTGCAAGCGCTTGGGGTGGCGCGCGAATTAGGGCTCGATCTCAGTAAGGTGAACGTGAATGGCGGGGCGGTGGCGATTGGGCATCCGATTGGGGCGAGCGGCGCTCGCGTGCTGGTGACTTTGATCTACGAAATGGCTCGCCGGGACGTGAAGCGTGGAATTGCTGCGTTGTGTCTGGGTGGAGGAAATGCGGTGGCTATGGCGGTAGAGAGGGTTTAACAAACCTTACTGACTACTTGAAATTGCGGCGGGCAGCGTTACGGTAAAAGCCGCGCCGCCTCCTGGTGCGTTCGCCGCTTCGACGCTGCCATTATGTTCCTTCATTACAGACTTGCAAATGCTAAGTCCCAGCCCGGTTCCGCGTCCCGGACGCTTGGTGGTGTAGAAGGGATCGAAGATGTTGGGCAGAATATCGGCGGGAATCCCCGAACCGTCATCCAAGAAACTCACCCAGACCGAACTGCCGCTGTTTCCCATGCGAATACGTAAAGTTCCTCGATCTCGCGACTCGCGAATCGCCTGCTCCGCATTCAGGATCAAATTCAGAAATACCTGCATCAATTGATGCGGGTCGCCCTGCGCGTAAGGCAGTCCGGTTTCACGGACAAAATCCACGGTTATGTTGTTCTTGCGCAGCGAGTAGGCGTGCAGGTTCAGCGTGCGCTCGACGACATCTCCCAGATTGACGCGAGTTTTGCCGGGAGTCGGCGGTGTGGAGAAATAGGTTAAGTTGTGGACGATCTCTGCCGCACGCCGCGCCTGCTGTTGGAGGATCGCGATCTGTTTTCGCGCCGATTCAGTGGTCTGGCTATCCTGCAAAAGTTCGCTTACGCCAAGAATACTGGTTAGGGGATTGTTTAGTTCGTGGGCGACACCGCCGATCATCGCTCCCATGGCCGCGAGACGTTCGCTCTGGACCAACTGCTGCTCGAATTTTTTCTCGGTGGTGATGTCGCGCAGGGAAATGATCACGCCGGCAAGTTTTGCATCGGCATCGAAGAACTGGCTGGCGGAAGCGCGCATGGTGTGGCCGCTGCCGTCGCTATGACGCGCGCCGTATTCGGATGATCCGATCGTCTGATTGCCGCTGACGACTTCGCGGTATAACGCGAGCAACTCAGGGGACTGCCCTTGCGTCTCCGATATTTTCTTGCCGAGAAGATCTTCAGACTGACAGCCGAGCAACTCTTTAACGCGAGAGCTGGCAAAAGTGTAGCGCTCATCAAGATCGACCACGAGAATAAGATCGGGGAAGCTTTCCAGAAGGCGCCGGCGAAATTCTTCCTGCTGGGCGACTTGCCGCTCGAGTTTTCGGCGCTCGGTTACATCGACGAGCGTGCCCTGATAGCGAATCAGCTTGCCGGCTTCATCCCACACAGCGCGGGAGGATTCCAGAAATACCGCGAGGCCGCCGTCTTTTTTGCGCAATGTGATTTCGCGAGCGCGGATGCCGCCACGATCGTCGGGAGCGCGACCCAGCACGGGCGGTTCGTCGGAGTGCATGTTGAGCCGGTTGGGCTCGACGGCGAGCAATTCGTCTTTCGTTGCGTAGCCCAGAACGTTCACGAGCGCTGGGTTCGCATCCAGAAGTTTTCCTTCCGGCGTGCTGAAATATGCGCCCTCCTGAAGCGTTTCGAACAGTTCGGTGAAACGTAACTCTTTTTCGTGTTGCCCGGTAACGTCGCGCCCGAGGACGCTTACGCCGACCACTTCTCCACCCTTTACGATCGCGTTCAGCACGGAATCGAAATAGAGCGGCCGGGAGTTGCCCTTGAGGCGCAAGCGCACTGTGCCCGTCCAGTGCCGCTTCTCGATAAAACGCATCATCCCGGTTTCGAGCCGCTCGCGCGTGGGCTCTTCCACGAATTCGAAAAATTTGTGCCCTACGATTGCAGTATAGGGAAGGCCAATCAGTTCGCTGACGCTTTTATTGACTGTGCGCAGAGTGCCATCCAGCGAAACAGCACACGCGGCATCGTCAAAGGAGTCGATCAGTTCCTTAAAGCTGCGCTGGGAGCGCGCAATCATCTCGTTTAGTTGATCGAGTTGTTCCTCCGAAGGAGCCGCGCCCACATGCTCCTGCAGATCCTGGAGCAATATTTTTAGATCGTTGACTTCCCGTCTTCGTCCGTACGCGTAGACCGCCAAAAGGACTGACAGGACAAGCACGCCGACCGCCAACGGGCCTAGATGATAGGGCAGGCCTTCCAAACGCTCCCAGGCGAGCGCGGCGAAACCCGCAGCCAGCAAAACCATGAATAAAAGGATCCATCGCCAAAGCTGGGATTCTTCGCGCTCCAGATTCTTAACCGGACGGGCACGGCGCGATGGCTCGGGAGAGGCTTGAGGCATAGCAGTAGGCAACTGCAAGGACAATAATCCGCCAGCTGCGCGAGTTCTTCGGTAATTCTATTCCACTGCTGGCGAAAGGAATGTCATCCTGTTGAGGAGTTAGGTACTGATGTAACCAGAAGTGGCGATCAAAGGTCTTTCCCACAGGCGCCCGTGACATCCATCACAGCCCGCCGTTTTTATGGCGCATAAGCTGGGCGATTCACCGGATTAGGCCTTTGTGTGCCGAACCGGAGGGCGTGGAACCTTCGCGCACACTCATGCTCTACAAGACCCTCAGCGCCGCAGTTTACGGAATCGACGCCAACATTATTCAAGTTGAGGTCGACTGCTCCGGTATTAAGACCGACCAGGATCACTTCCACACGGTCGGCCTGCCAGATGCCGCCGTCCGCGAGAGCCGCGACCGCGTGCGGGCTGCGCTGAAGAACTGCGGCTACGATATTCCGCCGACGCATATCACCATCAACCTGGCCCCGGCGGATATTAAGAAGGAGGGCTCCGGCTTCGATCTGCCCATGGCGCTCGGCATTGTCGGCGCTTACGGCGGCCTTACCAAAAAGGAAATCGACGATTGCCTCTTTGTAGGAGAGTTGTCGCTGGATGGAGGCGTTCGCGGCATTCGCGGGACGCTGCCGATTGCTTTGGAAGCCCGAGGCCGCAAGATTTCCCGCTTGGTTGTTCCTGAGTCCAATGCCCGTGAAGCTGCCATGGTGGGTGGAGTCGATGTTTATCCCGTGCGTTCGCTGCTTGATGTCATCCACTTTGTGAACTCCGGCAACGGGATCGTCCCACTCAAGGCCGATGGCGATGCTCTGCTGCGCGAGTCGCAGGATTTTTTTGTCGATTTCAAAGATGTACGCGGGCAGCAAACCGCAAAACGGGCCATTGAAATTGCCTGCGCCGGCGGCCACAACATATTAATGATCGGGCCTCCGGGCTCCGGCAAAACCATGCTCGCCAAACGCATGCCGACGATCCTGCCGCCGCTTACCTTTGAAGAAGCGCTGGAAACCACCAAGATTCACAGCGTGGCCGGAGTGCTTGATCCCGGCAGCGGTCTGGTCGGCAAACGCCCGTATCGCTCGCCGCATCACACCATCTCCGATGCTGGGCTTATCGGCGGCGGCGCCATCCCAAGACCGGGCGAGGTTTCGCTTTCGCACAATGGATTGTTGTTCCTGGATGAGCTTCCAGAATTTCCGCGCAACGTGCTCGAAGTCCTACGCCAGCCGCTGGAAGATGGGACGGTTACCATTTCCCGCGCTTCCATGTCGCTGATGTTTCCGGCACGCTTTATGCTGGCCGCGGCCATGAATCCATGTCCCTGCGGCTTTCACAATGACCGCAGCCGGGAGTGCCAGTGCACCACTCCCATGATCCAACGCTACATCTCGAAGATCTCAGGCCCGCTGATGGACCGGATCGATATTCATATCGATGTCCCCGCCGTGAACTATAAAGAGATGCGCTCGACCAATGAGCCAGAAGGCTCGGCGCAGATTCGCGAGCGCGTGGTGCGCACGAGAAAAAGGCAGTTGGCGCGGTTCACTTCTTCACGGGAAAAACTCTACTGCAACGCGCAAATGTCTTCCCGTCACATTCGCGCCTTCTGCGATCTTTCTTCCGACTGCGAGCGCTTGCTCGAACGTGCCATGACTCAGCAGGGTCTGAGTGCCCGGGCGCATGACCGCATCCTGAAAGTGGCGAGAACCGTAGCTGACATTGAAGAGATGGAGCAGATCGAGCCTAAGCATATTGCGGAGGCGATTCAATACAGATCTCTGGATAGAACGTATTGGACGTAGGCTCGTCCCGACATTAGGACACCACTTCATGATTCTCCTGATTGACCCTTGTCCTCGCACCATGTTATAAATGCCCGTTTTGCGTATTGCCTTCGGCAGGCTTACGATCCGAGGGCGGCGCAAACTCCGACGCGGCCAAGCTCCAAACTCCGTTTAGGTCTTGCGGTGGAAGCGTGTTCGGGATTCCAGTGACGGTCCCCGTGCGCATTGGCGTGCTCGGATGGGATTAGGCGCTGGAAGGCTGTATCTAAACACGTTCGTATATTCCTAAAAGCGACTCAAATTTTGGAGGATTTATGATGCGCACATGGCTTGCCACTGTTGCGTTCCAAAGACGCCGCACGGCGTCTGGCTTCGTAACGGATCTATTTAAGAAAACTTTTGCGCTGGTAGTGCTGCTTACCCTTGGCGCCGTGTCGGCCTTGGCGCAACCCGCTGAGAGCGCGGGCGGCGAAGCTTCTCTTAAGCTGCCCGATCTTTCTTCCGTCAGCTTCTTTAGTGGCGCCATCGATGGTCACAAATTGCTTCTCATCGGCATACTGTTCTGCCTTTTCGGACTCGGCTTCGGCTTGGTCATCTACATGCGGCTCAAGAATCTGCCGGTCCATCGCTCGATGCGCGAAATCTCTGAACTTATTTATGAGACCTGCAAAACCTATCTTGTAACGCAGGGCAAGTTCATCCTGCTGCTCTGGGGATTCATTGCCGTCATCATTCTTCTTTATTTCGGCGTGCTTGAGCACATGGAAGCCATGCGCGTGGTCATTATTCTTGCCTTTAGCCTGGTGGGCATTGCGGGCAGCTATGGTGTGGCCTGGTTCGGCATCCGCGTGAACACTTTTGCTAACTCGCGGACGGCATTCGCCTCGCTTCCCGGCAAGCCGTTTCCGGTTTATCAAATTCCGCTGGAAGCCGGCATGAGCATCGGCATGATGCTGATCAGCGTTGAGCTGCTTATCATGCTCATCATCCTTCTCTTCATACCCGGCGACTACGCCGGCCCCTGCTTCATCGGCTTCGCCATAGGCGAGTCTCTCGGTGCGGCGGCTCTGCGTATTGCCGGCGGCATCTTCACCAAGATTGCCGACATTGGCTCTGATTTGATGAAGATCGTATTCAAGATTAAAGAAGACGATGCCCGAAACCCCGGCGTGATTGCCGACTGCACAGGTGACAATGCTGGCGATTCCGTTGGTCCCTCGGCGGATGGCTTTGAAACTTACGGTGTAACCGGCGTCGCGCTGATTACGTTCATCCTTCTTGGCGTAAAGAATCCCACCGTGCAGGTTCAACTGTTGGTCTGGATCTTCGTCATGCGTGTCATGATGCTGGTCGCCAGCTCCATCTCCTACTTCCTCAACGCCATCATTGCCAAAGGCCGCTTCGGCAGTGCCGACGAAATGAATTTCGAAACGCCGCTCACCACTTTGGTGTGGCTCACTTCGATCGTCTCCATCGCCCTCACCTTCCTGGTTTCCTACTTCATCATTCCCGACCTTGGCAATGACGCCAGCCAGTGGTGGAAACTTGCGGTCATCATCTCCTGCGGAACGCTGGCTGGAGCGCTCATTCCCGAGCTGGTGAAATCTTTCACATCCACTGAATCGCGGCACGTAAAAGAAGTCGTGACTTCGGCCGAAGAAGGCGGGGCGTCGCTCGGAATTCTTTCCGGTTTCGTCGCAGGAAATTTCTCCGGCTACTATCTTGGCCTCTCGATGGTCTTGCTGATGGCGATCGCCTACTACTTCAGCACCATGGGCTTGGCTCTGGCTGCAACCATGCTCGCGCCTGCCGTCTTTGCCTTTGGACTGGTTGCCTTCGGCTTCCTCGGCATGGGGCCTGTCACCATCGCCGTCGATTCCTACGGACCTGTTACCGACAACGCGCAGTCAGTATTCGAGCTTTCTCTAATCGAGCAAGTTCCCAACGTCGAAGCCGAAATAAAGAAAGATTTCAGTCTATCCCTCAACTTCGATCGCGCCAAGTACCTGCTGGAAGCCAATGATGGTGCGGGAAATACGTTTAAAGCCACGGCGAAGCCGGTACTTATTGGTACCGCCGTTGTGGGAGCGACGACGATGATTTTTTCCATCATCATGGCGCTGACCAATGGGCTCACGGAAAATGTCGACAAGCTCTCGCTGTTGCACGCACCATTTTTCCTTGGGCTGATTACGGGCGGGGCCATGATTTACTGGTTTACGGGCGCATCTACTCAGGCCGTGACTACCGGCGCTTACCGCGCGGTCGAGTTCATCAAAGCCAACATCAAACTCGACGGTGTGGTGAAAGCTTCGGTCGCAGACAGCAAAAAAGTGGTTGAGATCTGCACCAAGTATGCGCAAAAAGGGATGCTGAACATCTTCATCGCCGTTTTCTTTGGCACGCTGTCTTTCGCTTTCGTCGAACCGTTCTTCTTCGTTGGCTATCTGATCTCGATCGCGATCTTCGGCCTCTATCAAGCAATATTTATGGCCAATGCGGGCGCGGCCTGGGACAACGCAAAGAAGATCGTGGAAGTTGAAATGAAGCAAAAGGGAACTCCGCTGCACGACGCAACTGTGATCGGAGATACTGTTGGCGATCCGTTCAAGGACACTTCGTCAGTGGCGCTGAATCCCGTCATCAAATTCACCACACTCTTTGGATTATTGGCCGTTGAGTTAGCAGTGACGCTGACACGCGACCAGGGTCCAACCATCACGAACGTGCTGGCGTTGGCGTTCTTTGCCGTATCTTTCTTCTTCGTGTACCGATCTTTTTACGGTATGAGGATTCGCAGCGACAAATAGTAACAATTCATTCGATCCACAAGAATAAATCGCCATCCGGCCAATCCGGATGGCGATTATTTTGCGCAGACACACTTCAAAATTCTAGATTACTTGATCAGCAGAATTACACTAACCCTCTCAATTCGGTCCCTTCATCTTTTCTTTTACGCTGCGCGCCAGTTTTTCAATCTCGTCGGCTTTTTTTATCACGTTAAGCGAGAGCATGTTTTCGTTCGATTTATCGACGTATTCCTTTAGTTCTCCCGCCAGCTTCACCAGTTTATCCGTATCGTTCTTGAGCGAGGCTTGGCGTTCAAGATTGGCCTTCTTCGCCATATCGTGAGCGATCTGCTCCTGATTTTCGTCGGGGGGTGGTGCTGCGCTTCCGTCGATTCGCCGTGCAGCCGGAGGGCCGCCTTGGGCGGAGACAGGGATGGTTAGAAATGAAAGTGAAAGTAGAGAGAAAACCAAGGCTATTTGCATCGCTCGCACGGAATCCTCAGAATGGGCGCGAACCTTCTGCCACTCTTCAAAGTATGACACTACCGGCACTGGCAGAAAGGGAAAATGTTACGGGCGGGAACTTTGCGGATTAGCAGTGAACGTAAGCTCAAAAAAATCAGGGCATAATTTCAGTTTCGAAATCATGCCCATCCATGTTTTCGCTCGTTATAGCGAACTCATATTCGACAGGAACTCGCCGTTCGACTTGGTCTTGCTCAACTTGTCGATCAGAAGTTCCATTGCTTCCACGGGCGAGAGCGGGTTCAGCACTTTACGCAGCACCCAGATCCGCGACAGGTCTTCCCGAGGAATCAGCAACTCTTCTTTTCGCGTGCCCGAGCGTTGGATATCAATGGCGGGGAATACGCGCTTGTCGACCAGTTTGCGCTCCAGAATAATTTCCGAATTGCCGGTGCCTTTGAATTCTTCGAAGATCACGTCATCCATGCGCGATCCGGTATCGATTAGCGCGGTCGCAATGATAGTGAGCGAGCCGCCTTCCTCGATATTCCGAGCCGAGCCGAAGAAGCGCTTCGGCCGTTGCAACGCGTTGGAATCGACGCCGCCGGAGAGCACTTTGCCGGAGGGCGGAACGATTGTGTTATAGGCACGCGCCAGTCGCGTAATGGAATCGAGCAGGATGACCACATCACGCTTGTGTTCGACCAGGCGCTTCGCCTTTTCGATCACCATTTCGGCGACTTGAACGTGGCGTGCCGCGGGTTCATCGAAGGTCGAAGAAATTACTTCGCCCTTCACTGAGCGCTGCATGTCGGTAACTTCTTCCGGGCGTTCATCGATCAGCAAGACCATCAGAACCACTTCTGGATGATTGGTTGTGATCGAATTCGCGACATTCTGCAACAACATTGTTTTGCCGGCGCGCGGCGGAGAAACAATCAGACCACGTTGCCCTTTGCCAAGAGGCGTCAACAGATCCATCACGCGGGCGCTGGCGTTCTCGCGGGTAGTCTCTAGCTTCAACCGCTCCTGCGGATACAGCGGCGTCAGGTTGTCGAAGAGAATTTTATTGCGGGCTTCATCGGGCGATTCGAAATTTACCGCCTCAATTTTTACCAGCGCAAAATATTTTTCGCCTTCATGCGGAGGCCGCACCTGCCCGCTGATGGTGTCGCCGGTCTTTAAATCGAATTTGCGGATTTGCGAAGGCGAGACGTAGATGTCGTCCGGTCCGGGCAGGTAGTTGTAATCCGGCGAACGTAAAAAACCGTAGCCATCAGGCAAAATTTCCAGCACGCCTTCGGCAAAGATGTGGCCTTCTTTTTCGCTCTGCGCCTGCAGGATTTTGAAGATGAGATCCTGCTTGCGCAGTCCGCTGGCACCGGGCAGCTCCAGGGTCCTTGCGATCTTGGTCAACTCGGTGATGTTCTTTTCTTTTAATTCAGCAATGGTCATGATTCACCTAAACCCGTTGACTGAAACGAACGGTTTCAGAGTTTTCGGGAGATTTTCAAAGGAGGGTATTCAGGGAAGACGAAACAATTACAAGGCAGGCGGACAGGGCTGCTGTTAAGCAGCCCGCCGTTGTGCCTCAGCAAAATTCTCCGGCTCCGACAGAACACGTTGCCGCTCCGCGCCCGCGATCCGGTCCAAAACACCGTTCATAGTTTCCTGGATTCTGGTGCTTGGCCGGTGGAACTTCCGCGTGGCCTTGGAGGCAAGCTGGCAAAGCATATAACGATTCCGTAATGTTTGTAAAGCGTCAAACACACGATCAGAACGCATGTGTGCCAATCCCCTTCCTTAATAAATATGGGTTGTTCACCTTCGCCTTCACCCCACAGGATTAGTCAGAACTGTGCCCATCCGCTCTAACTTACACATTCCAATGAGTTTGTTAGGAGTTAGCGCAACTTCCTACCCAGAATAGATGCGCGACCGGACCCCGAAGATGCTCGATTTCCTGATTTGGGCTCGCGGGTCGTGGCAGCCTACAAATGACCCAGAGACTTCGATGTCCTTTGGAACACCATAATGTAGCCCTAAACGGAAAAGCCGTCAATACATTTCTCGGTACTTTACCCTTCTTTACTTCAGGTTTGTGGAACTTGTCCCGTTCTGAAACGTCTGGAGTGAGAACATCCTTCGCGGGATATTATTCCCAGGGAGTTTGCGATATCCACTCGATCAACAGAATCTGCGCCTTGACAGCCTGAGGATGCAGAACAATAATTACTCGTCTCAACCTTCCCCGCAGCCGAACGCGAGCTGTCCCCAAGGCCCAAATACATGTGGTTCTCGTTCTTGTGGCCTGGTTTTTGAAGACTGCATAGGTACGCTTCGAACCCAAAGGAGTCTTACGTGTTTAATCCTGATTTGTGGAAAAAAGCTTGTCTTCTCATACTTTTTTTCTCTCCAGCGATTGCGCTACCCGCGCAAAATTTCACTACACTCGCAAGCTTTGACAAAACGGACGGCAGAGATCCTGGTTACCCGGCAGCTCCTCTTGTACAGGGAACCAACGGTAACTTCTACGGAACCACAGCGGCAGGAGGAACCAGCGACGAGGGGACGGTGTTCGAAATTAGTCCCACGGGAAAGTTAGCTGCCTTGTACAGTTTTTGCACTCAGCCGGGGTGCACGGACGGCGCCGTCGCGAATGCTGGCCTGGTTCAAGGCACGGATGGAAATTTGTATGGGACAACCGAGTTAGGCGGCACGAACAACTTTGGAACGGTTTTTAAACTTACCTCCGCCGGCAAGTTGACCACACTCTACCGCTTTTGCTCGCAATCCGGCTGCCCGGATGGTGCACAGCCTTCGGCGGGGTTGATGCAGGCTGCCGATGGAAACTTTTATGGAACCACTTACAGCGGGGGAGCCGATGGCGGCGGCACAATATTCAAAATAACCAAAGCGGGCGTACTCACTACACTAGCCAGTTTTGATGGAAGCAACGGTCAATATCCCTTTTTTGGAAGTCTAATTCAAGCCACCAATGGAAATTTCTACGGAACCACTCTTGCCGGTGGTCCCAGTACCGAATGCAGTAATGGGACGCCTCTTAGTGGCTGCGGAGCGGTCTTTGAGATGACTCCGTCTGGGGATTTGACCAGCATCTACACCTTCTGTGCTCTTGAGAACTGCACGGACGGTGCAGCGCCCTACGGTGGGCTTGTGCAAGGTGAAAACGGAAACTTCTATGGGACAACCAGCCAGGGAGGGACCAACGGCGATGGCACGGTCTTCGAGATAACGCCAGCAGGAAAACTAGCGACGCTGCACAGCTTCGACGCAGTTGACGGCTATTTCCCCGAAGCCGGGTTGGTGCAAGGCCCCGACGGCAACTTCTATGGAACGACGCCGTCAGGCGGAGCCAATGGCGTGAGTGGAACGCTATTCGAGATCACGGCCACGGGGAAGTTCGCGACGCTGCATAGCTTCTGCACTCAGCCTAACTGCACGGATGGCGCGGGCCCCTTTGCAGGCCTAATCCAAGCTACGAACGGAAGTTTTTATGGGGCAACTTTTGCGGGCGGCACAAGTTCGAATTGTTCCGGCGGTTGCGGCACGATTTTTAGTCTCTCAAACGGTCTTAGCCCGTTTGTCGAGACGCGTCTCAGCTCCGGCAGCGTGGGCTCCCGTGTCGTCATTCTGGGCAATGATCTGACTGGAGCAACCGCCGTCAGCTTTAACGGAACTCCTGCTGTATTCACGGTGGTTACGGAAACCGAAATAACCACCATCGTTCCGACCAGCGCCACGACCGGATATGTAAGCGTAACAACGCCACAAAGGCCGCTTGCGAGCAACAAAAAATTTATAGTTCCGTAGTTCCGGCGGACGCGTACTCTAATCCACCGGGGCTGCGAAACAGGCTCACTTCACCGTTACGGTTACATATGTGGTATGAATCGGCTTGTATCCGTTGTTCGGATTGATGTCCATAATCGCAAGCTGGTAAGTTCCCGCCTTGGGTAGCGTAACGTTCTGATTGATGAACACGCTATTCACCCCGACTCCGGTTACCGACTCGCCCAATTTTATTCCATGAGTGTTGTCCCAAACCTCAATATGATCGACCAGCGGCGTACTCGATCCGCTCTGTTCGTAGGCATAGGCGTTGATCGGGATCGTTGTGTTGGGCCAGGAGGAATTGTTTGCCGGCGAGTTGACGAACACGCCAAGGCCGGAAGAAACCGTAAAGTTCACATTTGTTTCGTGAAGACGTTGACCTGTGTTGCTTACATCCTGCACCGTTAGCGCGTACTTGCCCGAGGTGAGCGAATACCACTGATTGAGCGTTGTTCCCCTGGGTGAATCGCCGAGCTTGGTTCCACCATTCCATACTTCGATGTGGTCGACGCCTGAACTTGATTCTTCAGCACCCGATTCCACGGCTATGGCGCTCAGTGGAAATAACGTGGCTTGCGTGGAGTTGTCGGCGGGAATTCCGACAAACGTGCCATAGCTCGTAGAGACCGTATAGCTGGTGACTTGCTTGTGCAGAACCGGATAGGCTGGCGCTGCGCCAATATCTTGGACCGTCATGGTATGCGATCCATTTCCGCTCACCGTGTAAGCTTGGTCAATTGTCTTGCTGAAAACATTTCCCAGTTTTGTGGTCTTTCCGTTGTAGGTATCCCAAACTTCCATGTGATCGATTGTCGCGCTCAACTCCAGTGCCGAGGCATTCACGAGCACAGATGGACCCTGCTGAGAATTGTTCGGCGGCGAATTGACCACCACGCTTCCCGTGGTGGAAGAGAAGAAATCGGACATGGCGGCCGCGGTTGATGACCATCCGGGATAACTTGGAATTCCGAGCGCTTCCAGGATGGTCCGAAGTGCGTTCTCGTGCTTGTAGGCGGTACTCGAAACGTGGCCTGCCTTTACATTCGGGCCGATTACCGCCGTCAAGATCTTGCCCGCTTCGTCGTCTGCGCCGTTATCGAAGGTTGCGATTACGAGGCCGCTACCTCCCGTTTGAAAATCGGGCAGATTCAGCATGGGGGTCAAATTGCTACTCAGGAAATCGTCGGCTTGCACCAGCGAGTTGTCGAAACAGTCATCGTGGTTGTCCCAGCATCCATCGGGGACGATAATGGCGAAGCGCGGAAGCGTTCCATTGGCTACATCGATGCCAAATTGTTCGAAGTCCACGATGTTTCCCTGCGAGCCAAGCGTATTGCTTAACACTTCTGAGTACCATACCGCGGCATTGTGGCGTGCGTAGTAGTGGGTGTCCGGCGGCTCGTTGGCCGAAGTGAAGTCCGGAACGTTCACCGTTCCTCCGGCATTCAGATAGTTCTGCGCGTAAACCTTCCAGGAGAGCGGTTGATTATCCATTAACTGGAAAATATTGGAATCGGTAATCGGATCTTTGGTGACCGTGTCTTCGCAATTGGCAGCCACGAAGCAATCGTTGCCATTGCAATAGAAATTGTGGGAGCCGGATGGCAGGCTGCACTGTGGTGCGCCTCCACATTGATAGTTTGATTCGCAACTACCGGAAGCCAGATACAAATAGTCGAGCAGGGAGCCGCTGTGGTCGGAGTTATAGTTGTTGGCATAGCCGTATTTTTTGGCCTGGCTGGAAAGCCAGGGCATGCCATTGGGAAACGCCGTGCCGAAGGAAGTGTTCTCGTCAATGATCAGAACTATGTGTTGGGCGAGCGGAACTGTTTGGGCTTGCAGCAGAACGCAACTGAATAAAAAACCCGCGATGGCGGAAGAGATGAAGTGACACTTGAGGCGCATAACTTAAAGATTCCTTCCCAATTACTTCAGAGATTAATTTATTTTGCCAGAGGTTCCCGAACGCACCGCTGCTATCTTGCCGGTCTTGTGGGGGCCAGTCCGGCTGTCGATTCAACGCAGGAGTTGTCGCTGAGGCCAGCCACTAATAAATGGTTTCGCAAACGGAAGCAAGGTTCTTTAGGTTTGAGGTCTTTTTTCTTCCTGTAACGGGAAATTCACAGAGCATTCATACGCAATGTCACTTTCTTGTGGATATTGAGTGTGCTTGGGGGCGTTCGCTGCGGTAAAAAAACAGCCAACTGCAATTTGCGTCCGCGAATCGAATATCCGCGATGATTTTGTGGGCGCGTCTGAAGAATGCGGCTCGGCTGGCGGCACGCCCAGCCCTTGTGGGCGTGGATGAACCGGGGGAGGCCAGCGCCCATCGAGCCAGCCTGCGATTATGCGAAAGGTGCACAAAATCGGCGGGCAAGCTGGCCGCTTAAGCGAGTGACAACAATGGACGAGCAAATTGTAAAACAGATATTCGACGAGCTGCTTTCTTCACTTGAACCGCTGGAAACGCAAAACACGGCGCTTCTGCAATTTTTAAGAGCCAAGGGTATTGCCAGCGATAACGAGCTGGCGCCTTTCCTGGAGCAGGCGGGCAACGCCAGCAACGTGCGATGGCGTGCCATGCGCGTGAGGATAGCGGCCTTGATTGCCTCCGCGATGAAGCCTACCGAGGAAGTTTCTACTGGGAAATCTAAGGATGGGCAGGCCACTCCCGAATCCACGGCTGAAACTAACGAGGATGGTCGGGAAAAAGAAGAACTCGATTCCGTGTCGGTGCAAGACTCGCAAGCCGGGTCATTTTCAAAAGCGAATAGCGCTGGGGTTCAGGCGCAAGAAAAAAGCGAAAGCGCGAACGAAAGCCAAACTGAGAAAGCGGAAGTTGGCGAGAAAGAAAACGCCGCCTGAGATTGCCTTTTCCCGATGTCCCCGCATTCGCCTGCGATTCTTCCAGATGCGATAATCACAATCTGTGCCGCTTGGGATTTACATCTCTGTTCCGTTCTGCAAGACCAAGTGTAGTTATTGCAACTTCGCCTCCGACGTGTTTTCGCGCGTAGTTTTCGAGCGCTATGTCGACCGAGTTTGCCAAAACATCGAGAGCGCGGCGCAGACTGCATCGGAAACGGGCGGCCAATTCGAGTGCGCCGTGGACTCCATTTATCTGGGAGGGGGGACGCCGACGTTACTGGATGCGGCTCAACTCGAATGTATCTTTAGGGCTGTGCGGCGACGATTTGATGTGACTTCCGCCGCTGAGATTACTGTGGAATGTGCTCCGGGAACGCTGACTGACGTGCTGGTGGAAACGCTTCTGCGCTGTGGGGTGAACCGCGTCAGCCTGGGCGTCCAGTCGTTTGTCGACCAGGAAGCTGCGGCGGTGGGACGGCTGCATAAACGCAATACCGTGCTGGAAGAGATCGTTCGCCTGCGCGCAGCCGGGATCGTAAATATCAACATCGATCTGATCGCGGGATTGCCGCATCAGACGGCTGGAAGTTGGGAATTTTCGCTGGTAGAAACGATCGCGACCGGCGCGCCGCATGTGAGCGTCTACATGCTGGAGGTTGACGAAGATTCACGGTTGGGGCGGGAGTTGATGGCCGGTGGAACGCGATATCACGCGCATTTTGTGCCGAATGAAGAACTCGTTACGGATTTTTACCTGGCGGCTGGTGAGCGGCTGCAATCGGCGGGAGTTGCGCAGTATGAGATATCGAACTTTGCGCGGGAAGGTTTCGAGTCACGCCACAATTTGAAGTATTGGACGCGGCAGCCTTATTTCGGATTTGGCGTGGATGCGCATTCGATGCTGTGCTCTGCTACGGCGGATTGCGAAGCAGTGCGCTTCGCGACGGTTGATTCCCTGGAGCGCTATACAAGCGGGGCCGCTCTTGAGCGCACTACAGTCTCGCAGCAGGCTGCTTTGGAAGAGGCGTTTTTTCTGGGGCTGCGGTTGAATCGCGGCGTCAGCCTGCGGGACCTTGCTGCGAAATTCGGCGAGGAGGCCATCGAGCAGGCTCGCATAACGATCGCAGAGTTGATTGAAGATGGGCTGATGCAGCAGCAGGGAGATTGTGTCGGTTTAACTTCGCGGGGACGTTTGCTCTCGAACGAAATCTTCGAGAAATTCTTACTGGCGGATCGGGCTGTTCAATAATCTTTGCAAGGTTATTCTCAATATTAGATTTAAAGCCAAACCATCCGGTCGGTTGGATTGCGTCGCATCATGATTGAAATCGCCAATGCCGGCGCGTATTTCCGCACTTTTCTTCCCAATTCTCCGAGGTAACTTTGTCTCCTCTCATCGCTATGTTTTAATCAACAAGCATTGTGTGGTGGAGGCATCTTTGGATTTTCAACTGAACGACGAGCAGCAGCAACTGAAGAAGAGCGTCCGCGAGTTTGCCGAGCGCGAGATATTGCCAAACGTCATGAAGTGGGACGAGGCTTGCGAGTTTCCGCTGGCTACCGTCAAAGAACTGGGCAAGCTGGGATTGCTGGGAACGGTTTTCCCCGCCGAGTATGGTGGCGCGGGCATGGGCTATGTGGAGTACGTTACCGCGATTGAGGAACTCTCTCGCGTGGATGGCTCGGTAGGCATCATCGTGGCCGCGCACACATCGCTCTGTTCCAATCACATTTTTCTCGCGGGTAACGAAGAGCAGAAGAAGAAATACGTCAGCAAGCTGGCTACTGGTGAATTCATCGGGGCGTGGGGATTGACCGAGCCTTCATCAGGATCGGACGCGGGCAGCGCGCGCATGACCGCCCGGCGCAAGGGAAACAGCTGGGTGCTGAATGGTACCAAGACTTTTTGCACCAACGGTCATTATGCCGATGCGATTGTGGTGATTGCGGTGACTGACCGCGCCGCCAACACGCATGGGCTTTCCGCGTTCATCGTGGAGAAAGATACAAAGGGATTCCGTCCCGGCAAAAAAGAAAACAAGCTGGGCTTGCGCGCCAGCGATACGGCGGAGTTGATTTTTGAAGATTGCACGATTCCGGCGGAGAATCTGCTGGGCAAAGAAGGCGACGGATTTATCGACGCGATGCGTGTGCTGGATGGCGGGCGCATCTCGATTGCGGCTTTGTCCCTGGGCATGGCACAGGGTGCTTATGAGGCAGCGTTGAGATATTCGAAAGAGCGCAGGCAGTTTGGGAAGGCGATCGGGGAATTCCAAGCTATCCAGTGGAAGCTGGCTGACATGGCCACGGAGATTGACGCGGCCCGGCTACTTACCATGCGCGCGGCATCGATGAAAGACGCGGGTATGAAGACTACTTTGGAATCGTCGATGGCGAAGCTTTACGCCAGCGAAGTGGCCGTGAGGTGCGCTAACGAGGGCGTGCAGATCCACGGCGGATATGGGTTTATTAAAGATTATCCGGCGGAGAAGTATTACCGCGACGTGAAGTTGTGCACGATTGGCGAGGGAACTAGCGAGATTCAGCGGCTGGTGATTGCAAGACAGTTGCTGAAAGACTAGTTTCCACCTCGTCCAAGAGCCCAGATTCTGATCAAAAAAAATCCAGATCGATCCCGCTAAATTATTGGTGAATCATGATTTACAAGATTTGTGCAGGATGGAATCTGGGCAAATTATTGTCTCCAAAGAGCTTATCCGCAAAATATTTAATGCAGAGCACTTAGCCTAGATAATCCAAACTTAGACCCATGCGTGTTGTCAAAGACCAAGGCCTCTTGCGCCTAAGAGCAGAAGATATTTGCCTAAGTTTAGCTGGGGCTATGAAAAAGTTATGTGATGGGTGACCGGGAGGCGTGGGGAAAAGGTTGGCCTAAGTATTGCCGCGACGTAACGCGTGCAAGAATCGGCTACGGGACCCACTACCCCCTTCTTGACGTTTTAGTTTCTCATCCCACTGCTTTACACTGACCTGTTTGCATCACGACATCCAATTCTTGATTGACCATCTCCGCTCGGGCGACGTGCGCGCCTTGTCCCGCGCCATTTCGATTGTAGAAAACCGTGCCCTCGGATGGTCTGATCTGCTGAAGGCATTATTTCCGCACAGTGGGAAGGCGCGTGTGCTCGGGCTGACAGGGCCGCCCGGGGCGGGGAAGAGCACGCTGGTCGATCAGCTTGCCCGCTTCTATAGGAAGACGAAAAATCCCCACGCAAGCCGCACAGAACGCGGCTTGGATGGGGCACCCTCTTTTGTGCCCGACGACAACTACTACGTCGGGATCATCGCCGTCGACCCAACGAGCCCTTATACCGGCGGGGCGATCCTTGGCGACCGCATCCGCATGCAGGATCATTTTTCTGACCCCGGCATTTATATTCGCAGCATGGCTACGCGCGGGTCGCTCGGTGGATTGGCGCGTACTACCGCCGATGTAGCCACGGTGCTCGATGCTTCCGGGCGCAACCTGATCATGATTGAAACTGTCGGGGTGGGGCAGGATGAAGTGGATATCGTGCGGCTGGCCGACATCACAATTGTGATTCTCGTCCCCGGCATGGGCGATGATGTGCAGACGATCAAGGCCGGCATTATGGAGATCGCCGACATTTTTGTGATCAACAAAAGCGATCGCGACGGAGCGGAGCATGTGGAGAAAGAAATTCGTGCGCTGCAATCGCTGGCTACGCGCGGCGATGGCTGGACGCCACCGATCATTAAGACCGTCGCCAGTGAGGGAGTTGGAATCGAGGAATTGGCTGGCGCGGTGAAGAATTATGAAAGCTACTTGCAGAAAAAAAATCTGGCGCTCAGCAAGAGCGTTGAGAACTGGCAGGAGCGTCTGGTCGAGATGCTGCGCGACGTGATTTTGGAAAAGGCGCGAGCGCAATTTGGCGATGGCAATCTGGCACGGCTGGCGGCGGAAGTAGCCCAGCATAAGCGCGATCCGTATACGCTGGTGGAGGAGATTGCGGCGCGGGCCAGTGAAAGGTAAGCAGATTCCTCCTGTCTCGCTTCGCTCGCGCGTCGGAATGACAAAAGAAATAAAGCGCGTCGGAATGACAAGGTAATTAAAGATGGAATTCAGTATCGATCATCTCGGGATTGCGGTGAAGTCGCTGGCGGCAGCTAAGTCGATCTACGAGAAGCTCGGCTTGAGCATTTCTCCGGAAGAAACAGTCGAGCACGAGCAGGTGCGGCTGGTGATGGTTCCGGTGGGCGAGAGCCGGTTGGAGTTATTAGAGGCGGCTTCCGAAGATTCAACGATCGCAAAATTTATCGCTAAGCGCGGCGAAGGGTTGCACCATGTTTGCCTGCGGGTTCCGGATTTAGCGGCTGCCGTTGCAAGATTGAAAAAAGATGGTGTGCGGCTGGTTTCGGAAGAAATTAAGAGTGGGGCAGGCGGGCATCGTTATGTATTTGTGCATCCCGCTAGCACCGGCGGGGTTTTGCTGGAGTTGGTCGAATAAGACAAGACTGGTTACGGATTGCCGCGGGTTCTCACGGATAGAGCTAACCTTTTCTCATGATTCTTCTTGCCATCGATACATCCGGCAGGCAAGGCAGCATTGCGCTGGCGCGGGCGGGCGAACAATCCAGCCGCGAGATCGACGTGATCGAAACGGCTTCGCTGGCTGGCGGTACTTTTTCTGCGCAGCTTGTGCCGCAGATTGCGGCGTTGCTTGCCGGCCACGGATTCTCTAAACAGGATATAGGCGCATTTGCGGTGGCTTCAGGACCGGGATCGTTTACCGGTCTTCGGGTTGGCTTGTCGGCTGTCAAGGCTCTGGCTGAGGTTTTGCATAAGCCGATTGCGGCGGTGTCGCTGTTGGAGGCATGTATTTTGACGAGCCGAGTGCAAGGCAAAATCATGGCTGCTCTGGATGCTGGGCGAGGCGATGTTTATGTGGGCAGCGGTGAAATCTCCGAACATTCCGTTGGGGAAATTCAGGAACTCATTTTGACCAAGAGTGAATTTATCGCGCAGGCGAGTGGATGGAAAGTGGTCACTCCGGACTCGATGATCGCCGAGGCGGTTACAGCGGCGGGTTTGCCGGTGTCGATGCTGGAGCCAATTGCTGCTTCCACGATTGCTCGTATGGGCTGGAGCAAAATTCAACGAGGCGAGACTGTGGCTCCCGATCAGTTGGAGGCGAATTACATTCGCCGCACCGACGCAGAAATGCTCGAGAGAATTGGTTCCTAGAGTGCGCTTGCGACCGGCAACCTCGGCCGATATTCCGGCCATGATGGAACTTGAGCAGCAGAGTCTAACTTCTGCGCATTGGTCGCGCGTACAATACCAAAATCTTTTTGCCATTGGCGACCACGAATTGGTCGAGAACTTTATTCTCGTGGCCGAGGATTCTGTTGGTGCACAAATTATTGCGTATCTGGTCGCGCGGCAGATTGATCGAGATTGGGAGCTGCAAAATATTGTTGTATCAGAAAGGTCCCGGCGGATCGGCATAGGCACTTCTTTACTGAATCAGTTCATTGCACACGCGTGTTCAAAAAAGGGCAGCCGAATATTTTTGGAGGTGCGCGAGTCCAATCAAAGCGCGCGTGCTTTATATAGCAAGCTTGGCTTTCAAGCAACAGGAATGCGCGGGAATTACTATGCGAATCCCGTGGAAGACGCAATTCTTTATCAACTGGTAATTGATTGACAGGCTGCGGAAGAACTCGTTCGGGCTAGAGAAGGGCAACCTCAGCGGTTAAAGCCGCATTGAATTTGGACGATTTTAACGGCACGAGTGGAACTCGGACCCTTCGCGATCTCGCTCAAATGTGGGTTTTTCCGCAACCTGTGAAATGATTCATAAAGATTTCTCAAAACGAGACTGCACCAAAGAATTGGCATTGAACCGATTTTGAGGCTGTGGTACCTTGGCGCTATAAATTCCCGGTTGGAGGTCTGCCTGGATGCTGACTTCGAATGAAGCTCTTCTCAATCACGATGAGTTTCGTAAGCTGTCTCAGGAACATATGCAATATTCCACCCGTCTTGATTCACTCACCCAAAAACGCTATCTCAGCGAAGATGAAAAGCTGGAAGAAGTCCGGCTGAAGAAGCTGAAACTGCGGCTTAAAGATCAGATGCAAAGCATCGAGCGGCAGTACCGGCAGCAATTCGGCACACAAGTAGCGTAATTTATCTGGCCAATGGAAGTGCGGCATGAGCCGCGAGGGTATTTTTGTATCTGCATCCCGGCGCTAATCAGCGCCTTTCTTTATTGGGAGTTAGGCCTAACTCAGTTCTGCCGTCCCTGCTCTATAATTAATTTCATCCGCATGGTTCGTGACGGCTACTTTTACGCGCTGGGTTTGATCATCGCCGCGGTTGTTGTGTGGTGGTTCGCCGGGCCAGTCTGGTCTGTGGCACCGATGTTGCTTGCGCTGTTTTTTCTTTGGTTCTTTCGCGATCCTGAGCGCGAAATTCCTGTTGCGGCGGGTGCCGTGGTTTCTCCAGCGGATGGAAAAGTAACGGATGTTTCCCCGGCAACCATTGACGGGGAAAAATGGGTTCGCATCAGCATCTTCTTGAATGTTTTCGATGTGCATGTTAACCGTTCGCCGATTGCCGGGGTCATTCGTGAGGTGCGTTATCAGCGGGGGAAATTTTTAAACGCAATGAATGAGGCTTCGGCGGAAGAAAATGAGCAGAATGTCGTGCGTGTGGAAGGCGATGGGTGCGTCATTGTGTTCAAGCAGATCGCCGGATTGCTGGCGCGGCGAATCGTATTTCAGCTGAAAATCGGCGACCGCATCGAGCGCGGACAGCGTGTGGGCTTGATGAAATTTGGCTCGCGCATGGACGTATTGCTGGACTCTTCCGCCAGTTTGCAGGTAAAGACAGGCGATCGCGTTAGGGGCGGAGAGACGGTGCTGGCTTATCTGCAGCCGAAGGGCGAAGCGGTTGCCGCAGGAAGTTACTCTGTTCGCGAAAAGACTCGCTGATGGATCAACCCACTCCAAGACGCAGACGAGATCAACAAAGCCCGCGCCGCATGCGGAAGGGCATGTACATTCTGCCGTCGCTATTCACCACGGGAAATATGGCGGCCGGGTTCTACGCCATCGTCCAGGTACTGTATTACGCGATCACCAACGCGTATTGGCATCTCGACCACGCAGCGATTGCCATAGGGTTTGCCGTACTGTTCGACGGACTCGACGGCCGTATCGCGCGCATGACCGGAACCAGCAGTGATTTCGGCAAAGAGCTCGACTCGCTTGCCGACGTCATCACATTCGGAGTTGCGCCGGCTATGCTTGCGTGGGCGTGGGGCTTTCACGGAGTTCCGCCGGTTGCGTTGACGCAGTGGCACATCAAGCTGACGCAACTCGGCGGTATTGCCTGCTTCCTGTTTCTGATGGCAGGCGCCAGCCGTCTGGCGCGTTTTAACATCACGACGAACCCGCAGCCGTCGAATCCGGGGCGTCCGGGAAAAAAATATTTTGTTGGCATGCCGATTCCGGCAGGCGCGGGTGTAATTGCTGCCGTTGTGCATTTTCAGGAGGGAGAACCGATCGCTTCCTGGTATACAGCGTTGACCTGGATCGCGATGGTTTCGGCGGTTGGCTACCTCATGGTCAGTACATGGCGTTTTTACAGTTTCAAAGATATCGACTTCGGGTCGCGGCACCCTTTTCGCTTGATCATTCTCCTGGCAGGGTTGGTCGCTGCGGTTGCGGCTTTCTCCGGCCCGGTGCTGTTCACGGTTGCCATTCTTTATATGTTCTCCGGAGTTTTCTGGCGATTACAGTGGATCTTCCGCCGCCGGAGTCAACCTCCGCCGCCCACTTATAAAGAGGCTTCGCAAACTTCATGAATAGTCCAACCAAAATCGTGCCGACGTCTCCTTTACAGCGCGGGCAGCTTTATCGCGCCGCAATTGTGGGTGCGGCCACGCTCAAAGGCAAAGAAGTCGCCGAAATGCTGAATGAGCGCAATTTTCCGGCGGTAGATGTGCGCCTGCTGGATGATGACGAATCCATTGGCCAGCTGGAAGCGACTGGCGACGAAATCAACTTTATTCAGAGCGTGCGCTCGGAGCAGTTTACTGGGGTGGATTTCACTTTCTTCGCCTCCGACGCGGAGTCCACGCGCAAGAACTGGAAGCGTGCGCGCGATGCCGGCAGCGCGATTATCGATCTATCCGGAGCTTTAGAGGATGAACCTGGCGCGACTGTCCGCTCGGTTTGGGTGGAGCGCGAGCGTGGACAGATGTGGCAACCGGAGTTGCAGCCGGCTCCGTGTGTGGTGGCTCATCCGGCAGCCGTGACTTTGGCTTTATTGTTGTTGCGCGCGGGGAAAGTCGGACCGATTCGTGGCGCGGTGTCCACAGTGTTCGAACCTGCCTCCGAACAGGGACAAAAAGGTATGGACGAGTTGCACCAGCAGACTGTGAACCTGCTATCGTTCCAGCCGCTGCCGAAAGACGTGTTCGATACGCAGGTCGCGTTCAACATGGTCGCGCGCTATGGGCAGAAGTCGCAGCTATCGCTTGATTCTCTCGAATCGCGTGTACGACGCCACTTCCAAAAGCTTGCGGGCGCGAATGCGCCTGAGCCCGCGCTGATGACGATTCAGCCTCCTGTGTTTCATGGCCATGCCATGGGAGTTTTTTTGGAGATGGCGCAGACGGTCGATGCGCAACAATTGGCAGAGGCTCTGGCTGGCGATCATGTGACCGTGGCCGGCGGGGAAGAGGAATCGCAGCCCAGCAATGTGAATTCAGCTGGCCAGGGCAATATTTTGGTTTCCTTGAAGGCCGAGTCTTCGAGACCCAATGGAATTTGGCTGTGGGCGGCGGTCGACAACCTGCGAGTCGCGGCCATTACCGCCGTGGAATGCGCTGAAAGCATGATCGCCACGCGCCCGGTGGGACAAATTCAATGAGGCGCTGGGCTGCGGCGGTGTGGCTGGTGCTGCTTGTCGCTTCTACGGCTTGCGGATATCACACGGCCGGCCACGCGGTGCAGCTTCCGGAAAATGTCAAAACGATTTCGATCCCGGCTTTTGTAAATGACACCACCACCTACAACATTGAACAACTGCTGACTGCTTCGGTGGTGCGTGAATTCACCACCCGCACGCATTATCAGATTCTCAACAATACCAGCGATGCCGCCGATGCCACGTTGCGCGGCATTGTGCTTTCGACGTCCGCTACGCCGTTAACCTACAACTCCAGCACGGGGCAAGCCGCCAGCGTTCTGGTGGTGGTGAGCATGCGGGTTTCCCTTACGGACCGGCAAGGCAAGGTACTTTACCAGAATCCTTCGTATCTGTTTCGCGAACAGTATGAAGTCTCGCAGGATCTCGCCAGTTTTTTTGAGGAGAATTCGCCGGCCTACCACCGGCTGTCGCAGGATTTTGCACGAACCCTGGTCTCTAATATTCTGGAAGGGTTTTAATGCTAGAACAGTACTAGAAACTATGCGTGCTTTCGTCCAAGCCGACCGGTTTGTCAGCGATCTCGTGGCGCGCCATCTGCGCCCGGTTTATGTGTTCGTGGGCGACGAGGCCTTTTTTCGCAAGCGCTTTCGCGACGCCATCCTCGAACATCTTGTCCCCATCGATCTGCGCGACTTCAGTTTGTTCGAATTCGATTTGGCCGAGAACGATCTTGCCGAGGTTCTCGACCGTGCCCGCACGCCTTCGCTCATGGCTCCGTTTCAGGTGTTCTTCGTTCGCGGGGTTAAAAATCTTTTTGGCCGGGGATCGAACGAGGAAAAGCTCGCTGCCATCGAGGAGTATTGTAAGAATCCCAATCCCGATGCACTGATTGTTTTTGTTGCGGACCACATCAGCATCCCCGCCGATGTTCGCCGCATGGAGATGCAGGATAAAGAACGCTACCAGCGCATCCGCGAAACCATGGGTCAGTATTGCGGCATTGTCGAACTGGCGCGCGTGGAAGAAGGCGAAGCGGTTCGTTGGATCGCTGACTATTGTGCGAGCCGCAACTTACCAGTAAAGATCGATGCCGATGGCGCGCGAGAGCTGGTCGATGCGCTGGGCGGCGACATGATGATGATCTCCAACGAACTGGAGAAGCTGATGCTCTACGTGGGCGCCCGCAACCGCATCACGCTGGGTGACGTGGAAACGATGGTTCTCGCTGCCAAGCAACGGTCTTTATACGAACTAACCGATGCTATCTCCGCTAAAGAGCGTGTACGTGCGTTGGAAGTGCTGGATGCGATCTTATCTTCGGGAGAGGGCGAAGAAGCTTCCATCGGCCACATCTACATGCTGGCGAAAACTTTCCGCCAGATGCTGGTGATCCTCGAACGCAATGTGCGCGACCAGCGCATGTTGTGGGCCGCGTTGTGGCAGGGCTTCCGCGTGCCTCCATTCGCCGCCGATGACATTATCAAGCAGGCCCGCCGCTATAAATCTCGCCGCGATCTCACGCGGGCGATCCGCTTTGTAGCGAAAGCCGATCTGGCTTTGCGCTCTAATCCGGTGAGCAAGCGCATGGTGCTGGAGCGGTTGGTGATCGATCTGACTACAGAGCCCAAGATCGAGACGCCGGGATGGATGCAGGAGCAATTGCCGGTATAAGCGGTGTCATGAGCTTCAGCTGTCAGCCATCGGCTTTCACCACGCAGCATCCATGCGATGATAAAAATTAGAGAATGACCTGGCGCCATCTCATCGAGTTTCCCTGGATCGTCTTCATCACCTATTGGATCATCAGCGGTTTGAAGACAAACCGCACTGCAAGGAAGGAAGCTTTCGCGGCGCGCTATGGAATTATGTTCGTCGAGATTACCGGCTTTGTTCTGCTTTTCATGGATGAGGCTGGGATTAGAGTACTTGGCCAAAGAGTGATTGCCCAATCGTACGCGAGCGGCGTCACTGGCGTTGTGCTGACTTGGGCCGGCATCGCGCTGGCGATTTGGGCGCGCCGGCATCTGGGCCAATATTGGAGCGGGCGAATCACTATTAAGGAAGATCACAAGCTCATCCGCACCGGGCCTTATGCGCGGCTGCGGCATCCCATTTATTCGGGACTTGACCTGGCCGTGATTGGATCTGCCATTGCCATCGATCGCTGGCGCTGCGTGGTGGGAGTATGCGTGATTATTGTGGGCTTTTGGGTTAAAGCGAAGAGGGAAGAAGTGATGCTGGGGGCGCAGTTTGGTTCAGATTTTCAGGAGCACCGGCGGCACACGGGATTCCTCTTGCCACGGCTTTGATGGAGTCTCTCTTCTTCCGCGTCGACCGCTGAAATCCTAATGCGGCTGCATCATTCGCCTTTAGCCGAACCGCCTTCTTCTTGAAGAGCTTTCCGCACGGCGACAACTTCAGGGTCGTTCATGAGCAGCAGTTCGGCCGTCACGCGGCCAATCGAAGTCAGCGCTTTTATTCGAGGGCCACCCCAGATAAAGTGTTCCGTCCAGATATCGCGGCGGGGATGGAACAGGCGCACGACTTCACCGCTACGTGCATCAAGCCCGGCAATATTCGGTCCCTTGAAACGATTGCAGCGTATTCAGGCCAGAGCGAGATTATCGGCTATGGTTTGTCCTCCGTGTTGCCGCGCGATAATGCGATCGATTTGGAACGGCGCCGGATGAAACGCCGATGGCAGTTGGCAATATTCACAACATGCTCGCGCTCTTTGCCAAACATGATGGATGATAGCGGGGTTCAAATTTTCCGGCTATTGCGCTGACCGCTGGAGGGCGCGCCGCCCTGTGGACTGCATTACAGCCAGGAGATTCCCGACGTGGATATAACTGTCGAGTTCTGCTTGTTCTTCACTAGCGAGCTTCCCCTGACGGGCCAACTCGGACAACTCGTTCATGCGCGCTATATCCTGCTCACTAAAGCGAATTGACAACAGATATTCCGCAGCCCCGCGTGACAACCCCTCCTGTCCGATCTGAATCACGTGCCAGGATTGCAGCTTCAGTATTTGGCCCGGAAATTTGAGAACTCATCGGTTTTCCCTACATAATTGTGCCACTATCGCATAACTATGTCATCCACGCGTTGATCCCCAAAAGCGCCAACGGCAGACCCAGTGGGCCTGCCGTTCCAAGTTCCAATCTAAAAGCCAATGACTAACAGCTACTTCATCGCATTGACACGGGCGCCCAGCCGCGACTTATACCGCGACGCTGTATTGCCGTGCAGCGTGCCCTTCTGGATCGCTTTGTCGAGCGCGGAAACGGTGGCGCGGTAAGTCTGCTCGGCGGCTTGCTTGTCGCCTTTTTCGATGGTCTCGCGCAGTGTGCGCAGGGCGGTGCGCAGGCGAGAAGCATTGGCGCGATTGGTAGCCGTGCGCTTCGTGGTCTGACGGGCGCGCTTAAGCGCCGAAAAATGATTAGCCATGAGTGATTCGTTACCTTTGTGCGTACAGCGAAATATTCGGTGGGTACCGAATAAGCTATTTTACGGGACTAAGTCTCCGGTGGTCAAACAGTTGCCCAGCCATTGACTCCCATCCCGGCGCGGGGTACGCTTTATGCAATGGTAGTGACTTGCCCCGTGGGCATGAGCATCCCGGCTGTTCCCGTCTCTGAGCATAATCCTGTTTTGTCTGCGAAATGGCTAAGGTGTGCGCATTTGTGGACAGCGGGGTGCGCGAGTCGCCTCGCTTTGCTCGGCGGACAGCCGAGGCGGCTGGTCCCACAGGGTTCGTTTTGCTACGACGGTCGTCAAAGAGACTGAATGAAGAAAAATATCGGGATCAGTCCCAACATCGAGACGTTTTTTGGTACCCGCGATGAGAATGTGCGCGTGCTCGAAGACGGCCTGAACGTAACCATTAACCTGCGGTCGAATGCGATTGAACTAGAAGGCGCGCAGCGCGACGTGGCGCGCGCCGAACAGGTATTTGCCGATTACGAGAGCCTGCAACGCTCCGGGTATACCTTCAACAACGGCGACCTCAACAGCATGTTGCGCGTTCTCACGGCGGACCCGACCGCGACCCTGCGCGGGTTGGCCGACGCCGGACGCCAGCGTTCTTTGGGACGCCGCATGGTGCAGCCGAAGAGCGTGAATCAGCGGCGATATGTGGAGGCGATCGAGAAGCATGACATGGTGTTCGGTATTGGTCCGGCGGGTACGGGCAAGACTTATCTTGCGGTAGCTATGGCGATTTCTGCATTGATCGCGAAGCGTGTGAACCGGATTATTTTGGCGCGTCCGGCGGTGGAAGCGGGCGAGAGGCTGGGATTCTTGCCGGGCACGTTGCAGGACAAGATCGATCCTTATTTGCGTCCGCTGTACGATGCGCTCTATGACATGCTCGATCCGGAAAAAGTGGATCGCTATCTGGAAAAGAATGTCATTGAGATCGCGCCCATTGCGTTTATGCGCGGGCGCACATTGAATGATTCGTTTGTGATTCTGGACGAGGCGCAGAATACGACATCGGAACAGATGAAAATGTTCGTGACGCGGCTGGGATTCAACTCCAAGGCTGTGATCACGGGTGACATCACACAGATCGATTTACCGAACGCACGCCGCAGTGGATTGTTGGAAGCCATTGATGTATTGCCGCGGGTGGAGGGCTTGATGTTCGTACACTTCGATGAGGCCGATGTGGTACGGCATCATCTGGTGCAGCGGATTATTCGCGCTTATGACGAGCACAAAACTCACGCCGCCGAGCAGCAGATGCTTTTGCTGTCCGGTGGAAAGAGTAGTGAAAGCGGCCACGCGGGCAGGGATGCAGACGATGCAACTCACAGCGCTCGAAGGGCGTCGGGCGATTCATAAGCGCAGGGGCAAGTTGGTCATTCTCCGAAAAAGGATCGCGGGGTTAAGCGCGGGAACGCTGGAACGTTTCGTGCGGCGGGCCAGGCGAGCCGTGCGGTTGCGTGAGACTGTGAACGTGCTAGTAACGAGCAGCGGGGAATTGCGCGTTCTGAACCGGCGCTTTCGCGGCAAGGATAAAGCGACAGACATCTTATCGTTTCCGTCACCATCATCTGAGGTGCTGAATCGGAAGAAACGAATGGCCGGGGAACTTGCTATCTCCGCCGACATTGCTCGAGAAAATGCGGAGCAATTAGGGCACTCGGTAGCAGAAGAAATAAAAATTCTCGTGCTGCACGGTATTCTCCATCTGGCGGGCTTCGATCATGAACAGGATCATGGGGAAATGGCCCGCGAAGAAAACAGGTTGCGTCGCGAATTGCGCTTGGAATCAGGTCTGATTGAAAGATCGCAGGTAAAATCGCTGTCGCGGGCTAACCGCTTGCGCCGCCGCCCAACTCAGCTCACCGTTCCACGCCGGAGAAGCGCATGAATTGGGGCGTAGCACTGGCGCTGCTTCCTCTCCTCGGCCTGTTAGCCCTGGCTTCGTACGTGGACCGCGTCTATCAGGAAATCGGTAAGTTTCTCTCGCGGGAATTTCAAGACAACATTGACGTCTTCGAGCAGAAAGTTGAGCCAAAGCTGCGCGTGAGCCGCGCTCGCGCATCGCTTTCCATGTCGGTACTGAAGCAGTTCACCACCGCGACGATTTCGTTGCTGGTGGGTTTCGCATTGTTCAGCGATCAACGATGGAGCGTGTACGAGATGGCGCAGGCAGCTATCAGCCTGATTGTGATCGTCATTCTCTTCAATCAATTTCTACCGTTCGTTTTCTTCTCGCGCACCGACGGTAGTTGGCTGATACGGTGGACATGGCTTCTGAACGTGCTGATCTATCTTGTATTGCCTGTGACTATTGTCCTTGGTTTCCTGCAATCGGTGGCATCGCTTACGCGCGAAAATACGCGTGAAGAGCCGGAGACCGCGGCGGAGGCCGTGGATGCGTTGATAGAAGCGGGGCAGGAAGAGGGCATTATTCAGGAGGGCGACCGCGACTTGATTCAGTCGGTGGTCGAGTTCAGTGGCAAGACCGTGCGCGAGGCCATGAAGCCGCGGCCCGAGATGTTCGCTCTCCCGATGGAAACTACGGTTGAGCGTTTCATCCAAATGCTGGGCCAAAAGCATTATTCGCGGGTGCCGGTGTATCAGGAAAGTATTCACAACATCAAAGGCGTGGTTTACGCACAGGATGTACTGCAGGTTCCGGACAGCGAGGCATCGAAACGCACGCTGGAAAGCCTTATGCGCCGCGATGTGTACTTCGTGCCAGAGAGCAAACTAGGCAGCGATCTATTACGTGAAATGCAGAAGAACAATATTCGCATGGCGATTGTCGTGGATGAATATGGCGGTGTAGCCGGACTTGTGACGATCGAAGATCTGGTCGAAGAAATCGTTGGCGAAATACGGGACGAGCACGAGAAACCGGAAATCGTCAGGGAGAATCCAGAGTCCTACATCGTTTCCGGGGGAATGGACGTGGATCGCCTCGCTGAATTGTTTGGAACAAAACCGGAAGGGAAAGAATCGGCTACAATCGCGGGGCTGGTCAGCGAATTGGCCGGGCACATTCCGCAAAAAGGCGAGACCGTGGACGAAGACGGCTTGCATTTTGAAGTGTTGGAGTCTACGTCCCGCAAGGTGGAGCGAGTCAGGATTACTCTTGTGCAACCGCGCCAGTTAAAGCTGATATAAAAATGCCCTTCCGCTCAGGTTTCGTCTGTATTCTCGGCCGGCCAAACGCCGGCAAGTCCACATTGCTCAATGCGCTCGTGGGCGAAAAGCTCGCCATTATCTCACCCAAACCACAAACTACGCGCAACCGCATCCAGGGAATCGTCAATGTGCCGAAGAGCAAAGGCCGGGCTGGCGCGCAAATTGTTTTGATCGATACTCCTGGCGTGCACAAGCCCGATAGTTCGCTCGGGCGCAAGATGATGGTGGAAGTACGAGAGGCGTTAGAAGGTTGCGATCTCGTTCTCCTGATCATGGACGCAACCCGCAAGCTCGATCAGCGCGACGAATTCGCATTGCAGATGGTTAGGAATTCGGGTACGAAAATTTGTCTCATTCTTAACAAGATTGACTTGTTAAAGGGAGGGAAGAGCAAACTGCTTCCGTTAATCGAAGAGTATAAAAAGTTGCACGCATTTCACGAAATCATTCCCATTTCAGCGCTAAAGCGGGATGGCCTCGATCTGTTGCTCAAGCAAGTTATGTCTGCACTACCTGCGGCTCCGCCTTATTTTCCGGAGGACCAAATTACCGATCAGCCGGCACGTTTCATGGCAGGTGAAATTGTCCGCGAACGCGTACTGCTTGAAACGGAAGAGGAGTTGCCCTACGCCACGACTGTGATTGTCGAAAACTTCGAAGAAGGCGCCAACCTAACTCGCATTGCTGCCACGATCTACTGCGAGCGCGAAGGCCAGAAGGGCATACTGATCGGAAAGAAGGGGCAGATGCTCAAGCGCATCGGCACCTCGGCGCGCATGCAGATCGAACGCATGCTGGGAACGAAGGTTTTTCTCGAACTCTATGTGAAAGTGCAGCCTAACTGGCGCGAATCGCGTGGATTTGTCGAAGAGCTCGACTGGAGGCGGCAGTTGGAACATTTGACTGGTTCTCTGTTTGAGCCGGCGAAGGCTTCTCCGGCGCGTAGCGGTGGAAGATAACATCGTCTGACTTAGTTTGAGATAGAATGTGTAGGTAAGGCAATCCATACGAGTTCATACATGCCAGCGGCGGATCCTCCCCAGCAACCTCTTCCCGAGAAAGATTTCGATCCTGATCAATTGGATTTGCGTTTGCGGGTCACGCTAGCCGCCGATCGCAAAGCCGTTGATCCCGTCGTACAAGAAGTCATGACGGTGGTTCGGCAGATGAAGGGTGTCGACGGTAAGGAAGATGCGATTGAACTCGCTCTTCAAGAAGCATTGGCGAACGCCGTGATTCATGGCGCGAAAGAAGATCCTTCGAAAATTGTGGAATGCCTGGTTAGCAGCGACCAGGAGCGTGGAATCCTTATTATTGTGCGTGATCCAGGCACGGGTTTCGCTCCCGATGCAATCCCGGGTTGTACCGTGGGAGAGAATCTTTATTCCAACCATGGGCGGGGGATTTTTCTGATCAATCAACTCATGGATAAAGTGGAGTTCAGAAAAAATGGGACTGAGATTCACATGGTAAAGCGCTAGATTTCCTTGTCAGCTTGGCGTAACGCGCCCTACTCTTTCGCGACAATCCCCAAGGTTTTCATCTTGCGATACAAGTGACTGCGTTCCAATCCCAGTACCTCGGCGGCTCGGGTGACATTGCCGTGGTTCTCGTCGAGCTTCTTCAAAATAAAATCCCTCTCGTAGGCGTCGCGCGCCTGATGCAAGGTGGAAAACTCGCTACGTGCCGTGCGCCGATGACCGTCGCGGTAAACCAGTGGAGGCAGATGCTTGCGATCGAGCCGGGTAATCATCGGATTCATGATTACAATCCGCTCGATCACATTACGCAATTCGCGCACGTTGCCCGGCCAAGAGTAGCGCATCAAGGCATCGATGGCGTCGTCTGTGATCTCGCGCGGGCGGCGGCCGTAGGTTGCGGCCAGCTCCTTCAGGAAGTGGCGCGCAAATAAAGGGATGTCTTCCTTCCTGTCGCGCAACGGAGGCACGAAAAAAGGGATTACGTTCAACCGGTAAAATAAATCTTCGCGGAAATTACCTTTAGAAATTTCCTCTTCGAGATCTTTGTTTGTCGAGGCGATAATGCGGGCGTCCACGATAATGGTTTCATCGCTGCCAAGTGGGGCGACACGCTGCTCATCCAGCGTCCGCAATACCTTCGACTGAGTTTTCAAACTCATGTCGCCAACTTCATCGAGGAACAGCGTCCCTCCGTTGGCTTTTTGAAACTTTCCTTCTTTATCGACAGCCGCTCCCGGGAACGATCCTTTGTAGTGGCCGAAAAGTTCGCTCTCGATCAAATCTTCTGGAATTGCAGCACAGTTTACTTCAACAAAGGTCTCGTCCTTGCGCAAGCTCTGTGCGTGGATGGCGTGAGCGACTAATTCTTTGCCCGTGCCTGATTCACCATAGATAAGCACGCGGCCGTTTGTCGGCGCCATCAGACCGATTTGCTGGCGCAGCGCCTTCATGGGAATGCTGTCGCCAACAATCACGCTTTTGGGATGCAACTGCTTTTTGAGATCTACATTCTCGTGCCGCAATTTTTTCGACTCGATGGCATTCTTGACCAGGATCAGCGTCTTGGCGATGGAGAGCGGCTTTTCGAGAAAGTCGTAGGCGCCGAGTTTTGTGGCTCGGACTGCGGTTTCGATAGTGCCGTGGCCCGAAATCATGATGACTTCGGGAGGGTTGTCGAGTTCGCGAATTGTTTCCAGAGTTTCGAGGCCATCAACACCCGGCAGCCAGATATCAAGCAGAACTACTTCGTATGTGTGTTCGCGGCGCAGCAGCTTCAGGCATTCTTCACCGCTCTCGACCGAAGTGGTTTCGTAACCTTCATCGGAGAGCACGCCTTCCAGTGATTCGCGAATACCGGATTCGTCATCGACCACGAGTATTTTATGCATGTAATGTTGTGGGCGCTGTTAGCACTGGATCAAGAACTACAGGCAACTCCAAAATGAAACGCGTTCCAATGGGCCGGTTCTCTTCCACACGGATCGACCCATGATGCTCTTCCACGACGCGGCTCACAATCGCCAAACCCAGACCGGTTCCGCGCTTTCGGGTGGAAAAATAGGGGAGAAAAAGCTTTTCTTTCAGCTCGCGGGTTACGCCATGTCCGGTATCTGCGACGATAATTTCCACAGCGTCGCGGCTCGCCACCAGTGAGCTTGCGATTTGGATCTCGCGTACAAGGGAGCCCTGCATCGCTTCGGCGGCATTGTCGACCAAATTGGCGAGAGCACGTTTGATGGCCTCCGCATCCGCCATCACTTTGGGCAACTCTGGAGCGAGCGATTTGTGAAGCACAATGCCGTCCATTCTGCCATTAAACATGGAAAGAGCATTGTCGATGATCTCGTTAATATCTGATGGATGCGGATTGGACGCCGGGAAACGAGCCAGCGTGGAAAATTCATCGACTAACAAACGAACTGTTTCCACCGCGCCGGCGATGGTTTCGGCGCAGGAGCGAACGATTTCCAGTGAGGCTTTGTCAGGATTCACGGCACGTTCCAGATGGCGTTGAATACGTTCGGCGGACAGCGCGATGGGCGTGAGTGGATTTTTGATCTCATGTGCAACGCGCCTTGCCACCTCGCGCCATGCCGCTTGTTTCTGGGCTTTTAAGAGATCCGAGAGATCTTCGAAGACGATCACGTAACCCGACTGCTCATTCTGATGACGTAGAGTCGCTACCGTTACTGCCACGTTCAAGGATGTACGCGGCAGAGACATTTCCATTTGGCTGGTGGTCATGCCCATGCGGTCGGCGCGACGAAGTAACGGCTCGAGATCCTGGAGAACATCGGGCGGGAAGACATCGGTCAATCGCGCGCCGCGCAGCACACCTTCGGTTTCGGAAAATCCTTCGGGATGAAACATGCGCTGCAAGGCATGATTGGCGTGGGTAACTATCCGATTGGCATTGAGCGAAAGGACGCCCGTCGGGATGCTTTCGAGAATGGTTTCCATCTGCTGTCGGCGCTGATCGAGTTCTGCATTAGCGGTACTGGCATCGCGACTGGATGCTTCGATCTGACGCCGGCTCGTTTCCAATTCCTCGGCCATGCGGTTGAACGAGCGCACCAGATCTCCAATTTCGTCGGCGGCGCTTACATCGATGCGGTAATCGAGGCGCCCGCGAGAGATCTCCTGTGTTGCTTCAGCCAAGGCTGCAAGGGGGCGAGTTACAAGCTTGGAGAGAAATAGAGCCAGCCATGTGGTCACGAACAATACCATCATGGTAAGCAGTAACAGCAGACCCATGTATGTGCGGCGAACGAGCCTGCGTTCATGCGCCAGCTCGAAATAACGTTGCTGGCTGTCTTCCACCTGCTTGACCGTCTGGGAAAATGCTCTGGGAAGCGGAATCGCCACCAGGATCAGGCCATCGTTTCCAACCGGCGCACTGGCGATTGAGTACTCGGTTTGCTCCCAGGTAAAAGTCGTGGGCTGTTCCGCAGCGGCTTTGTCAAGCGGCAGTTTCTCCTTCAAGAGCGGCCACGGCGCTGGTGTGTTGAAGCTGCCTTCCGCATTGCCGTCCTGGATGGCGATGGCGAAGCCGCCTTGCAGCGTTATCTCATGATTCTGGAATTCGTCGACAACCGGCGAGAAGCCATGCCCGGAGAAGCTTCGCTGCGTATCAGGGGATGCCGCAATGGCCGCAGCTTCAGCCCGCGCATTTTGCGCGGCGTAGTCGCTTAGGAGCGATGCCATGGCGTGCGTATCGGCGCGAACTTCCTCCACGGGAGTGGAGAACCATTTATCGATGGAGCGGTTCATTAGCCCGTAAGCGAACCAGTACATCACCATCACGGGCACGAAGGAAAGCAGCAACGCTCCCGCAACCATACGTGTGCGGAATTTCGAACCCAACACTCCGAGCCGGCGCTCGGCGAATAGCTTCAGTAAGTTTCGGAAAAGAACGAAGGTCAACGCTACAAAGAGAAGAAAGATGAGCGCGGAAAGCGCGGCGAAGACCACGATCTGCTGATTGTTGCCGGGGCGCAGGAAACTGAGATCGAAAGCGGCTTGCGAAACCAGGATTGCCAGTAACAGAAAGACGGAGATCGCCAGCAAGATGATGACCTGTCTACGATTGGAAAGCTTTGCAGGCCGAGTTGGAAGCGCTTGCGCCAAAGGGGAATCAGGGGTCTGGCGATATAGTTCTCACTTTATGCTGGAGAACTTGCCGGATTTCATTATAGATGCAGACTGTCCGGCGGAAGAGGCGTCGATACCGGTGTATTGTGGTGGCAAAAGCGGAGAATGTAAAGATTGGCTTTCTTTATCTGCCTGCGGAGATTTCTTCTAACACTGCTGTATAGGCAGGTTTTGGGCTATACGTCCGGTCGAAAAGGAGTGCCTGGCCGTGAGTGCCGCGCGAATGCGAGCCGATCCAGGAGTATTTATCGGTAAACCCCCAGGTCTGGATTGCCGTGCAGCCAGCATTGTTCAGGCATGCTCGGATAATGTCGCGATAGACGGCGGCTTGCCGTGATAAGTCCTCTTGCCGGGCTTGCCCGCTGGAGTCGATGGGCAAAGAAACATCCAGTTCGGTGATGTGAACCTGCACGCCCAATGAGGTGAGCCGGGCAATATTCGCTGCGATGGCCGCAACGTCAAGCTCAAGCGTGGAGATATGCATTTGTAGGCCTACGCCATTGATAGGAACACCGTGTTGCTTGAAATCCTTAACCATGGCGTAGATCGCATCCGATTTGCGATTCAAGCCTTCGCCTTCGGCTTCGTTGTAGAAAAGTAATGCCTTGGAATCGGCCTTATGCGCCCAGCGAAAAGCCTGCTCAATGTATTGCGTTCCTTGCCGAGAAAATCCTACGCCGGGCTGGTTGTACCAGAGAGAGTCGCGCACATCTCCGTTTTCGTTCAGAGCTTCATTGACCACGTCCCATGCGAACACTTTGCCCGCGTAATGCTTCATCAAATGCTCAATGTGTTGGCGAAGCATTCTCGATAGCTGTTGTTCCGTGAAATGGCCTTGTTTCAACCACAATGGATTGTCCCGGCCCCAAACCAGGCAATGGCCGCGGATTTTCATGCCGTGTGTTTGCGCAAAACGAACTAATTCGTCACCCTGGCGGAAGTCATAAGTGGTGGCGTCCGGTCGAAGCACCCACCATTTCATGGCGTCTTCCGCTTCAACCATGTTGAATTCGCGGGCTAGTGTAGTGGCGTAGGCCGGTTCTGAGAGTTGTGCCGGGCGAACTGCGGCGCCGACAAGTACTGTGGCTTGATTAGCGGCTTGGCGCAGGGTTTTGTCTTGCGCGAGAAGCGTGCAGCCAGCGAACAACAGGAAGGCTGGCCAGCATACACATATTTTCGAATCGATCTTCACGAATTTTCTGCGATTTTGATTGGATCCGGATTTACTCAATATCGGTCAGGAATTTTTGTAAAGGACACCCATCACATTGCGGCTGTGATTTTCTGCAGTAATTTTTCCCCACGCCCACAATCAGTCCATGCATTTCGTTATAAATCTGCGTCAACGCAGTACGCTTTGCTGTGCTCATCCGCGATGGGGTATGCGGAGGGGCGGGCAAGTCTTGTGTGGGAATGCGTTCCGGGAAATCCGCCATAGATGCGAGAGCTTGCTCCACCAATGCCCGCACCGCCTCATACGAAACTTCTTCAGGCACGATCGCGTGCCGCGCCAGAATACGGCGCGTGTAGGCATCCACTACAAATACTGGATGATTGCCGGCGTAGAGCAAAATGGAGTCGGCGGTTTCCGGGCCTATGCCATTGAGGGAGAGCAGTTCTTCCCGAAGTTTCGCGGTTGGGCGCGCGAACAATCGCTTTAAGGATCCCTTGTATTGCTGATCTATAAAATCAACGAAAATTTTCAGCCTCTGAGCTTTCTGGCGAAAATATCCAGCGGGGCGAATCAATTGTTCCAGATCAACCAAAGGCGTTTCGCGAACCCCTGTTACGGAGAGCACTCGAGCCTTGCGCAGGTTCACGAGAGCTTTTTCAACATTCGTCCATGACGTGTTTTGCGTTAGAAAAGTACCAACAATTACTTCGAAACGCGATTGAGCCGGCCACCAGTTTTGCGTTCCCCATGCCTGAAACAGAGCCTGGTAGTAGGCTCGAATCTGATTTTCTTTGGTTTCGATCGGCAGAGTTACGGCTCCTTAAACGTAAAGTCTACGCCGACGCCTCAACGCGTTCTTCAGTGTCTGAAACTAACATTCGCCCTTACCGAAGTGCATGTACTTAGGCCGTTGATTTTAATTCTCTCGACAAAAAAGCTCATTTGGCGCGGGTTTGACGAACCAGTCCCAGTGGTATGCCAGATCGCGGCAAGTCCAAGTACTACGGTAACTGGTACGGTAATCGACTTGCGTTGACAATTTGTGTCAACACAAAGACGCAGCTTCTCTCCCACATGTAAGAGCGGTGCTTTGTGTGAAATGCCGTCAAGTTGCGCGGCATCTTTCCACTTAGTGGATAGGAGATCGACGTATGTCTCAACGGCTGGGTGATCTGCTCGTTAAAGAGAAGATCATTACCCCAGAGCAGTTGGAACAAGCGAATAAGGCTCAGAAGGAGCAGAGTTGCCGCCTGGGCTCCGCCTTGGTGAAGCTTGGCTTCCTCACCGATGAGGATGTCACCAACTTTCTCTCCCGGCAATACGGCGTTCCCGCGATTAACCTCTCTTATTTTGAAATTGATCCGGCTGTGGTCAAGCTGATTCCGTTCGAAACCGCGAAGCGATACCAGATTCTTCCGCTGAGTCGCGTGGGCGCATCGCTCACGATCGCGATGGTCGATCCCACCAACGTCTTCGCGATGGACGATATCAAGTTCATGACCGGCTTCAATATTGAACCGGTTGTCGCGTCTGAGAGTTCGATTCTAGCCGGTATCGATAAGGCTTACGGCGCCACCAAGGAAAAAGAAGAAGATCTTGAAACTGTAATGCAGTCGATGTCGGAGATGAGCGAAAGCGACGTCGAACTGCAGGCCGAAGAAGCGCAAATGGAGCTCTCGCAACTGGAAAAAGCTGCGGACGAAGCTCCTGTCGTAAAACTGGTAAACCTCGTGCTCACCGATGCGGTCAAGCGAGGAGCCAGCGACATTCACATCGAGCCTTACGAAAAAGAATTCCGCGTGCGTTTCAGAATTGACGGCGTGTTGCAGTCGATCATGTCGCCGCCGATCAAACTCAAAGACGCTATCACCTCCCGTCTGAAGATCATGGCGAAACTGGACATCAGCGAAAAGCGGTTGCCGCAGGACGGTCGCATCATGCTGAAGATGAACATCGGCGGCCGCAAAAAACAGCTCGACTTTCGTGTCAGCACGCTGCCTGTGCTGTGGGGCGAAAAGATCGTGCTCCGCTTGCTCGACAAAGAAAATCTGCGGTTGGACATGACCAAGCTGGGCTTCGAGCCCGAATCTCTGGTCAAGTTTGAAAAGGCCATTCTCAAACCCTACGGCATGGTGCTGGTCACGGGACCAACCGGATCAGGAAAAACGAACACCCTGTACTCGTCTATCTCGCGCCTCAATCAGCCAGATACCAACATTATGACGGCCGAAGATCCCGTCGAATTTCAGTTGGGCGGTGTCAACCAGGTACAGATGAAAGAGCAAATCGGTTTGAACTTTGCGGCTGCTTTGCGTTCGTTCCTGCGTCAAGATCCCAACATTATTCTGGTCGGCGAAATCCGTGACTTCGAAACGGCAGAAATCGCGATCAAGGCCGCGCTTACAGGTCACCTTGTGCTTTCCACTCTGCACACCAACGGCGCGCCCGAAACCATCACGCGGTTGATGAACATGGGTATCGAGCCTTTTCTGGTAGCAACCTCAGTGCACTTGATATGCGCACAGCGCCTTATCCGCAGGATCTGCAAAGACTGCACAGAAGTCGTGGAAGTTCCCGTGCAGACTTTGATCGAAGAGGGTTTTTCGCCCGAAGAGGCCAAGACCGTCAAGATCCAGAAAGGCAAGGGATGCGGTGTTTGCAATAACACCGGCTATAAGGGCCGCTGCGGTCTGTACGAAGTCATGGAAGTCGATGACGAAATCAGGGAACTGGTTCTGGTGGGCGCATCGGCGGTTGAACTGAAAAAGAAAGCGATTGAGCGCGGCATGATCACTTTGCGTCGCAGCGGGTTGATTAAGGTAGCGGCGGGCATGACCACGCTGGAAGAAGTGGCACGTGAAACGATTCACTAAGGCATTGGGTAATGGAGTAATTTGATGATTTTGTAATTCGAGGCCGAATGGTAGAAATCATCGAATTCCCCGATTACGGAAATTGCAAATTTCGAAATAGACCACGAAGGGGCTGGATTTTATGGGACTGTCGTTAAGTGATTTGCTCAAGAGAATGCTGGAGATGTCGGGCAGCGATCTTCACATCACCACCAATTCACCTCCGCAGATTCGCGTGCATGGACATTTGGTGCCACTCGATTTGCCGCAGATGACGCCGGCCGAGACCAAGCAGCTTGCCTACAGCGTGATGACCGATTCGCAGAAGCACCGCTTTGAAGAGAGCTTGGAGCTCGACTTCTCATTCGGATTAAAAGGTCTCGCCCGCTTCCGCGCGAATGTTTTCAACCAACGCGGCGCGGCAGCTGCAGTTTTCCGTCTCATTCCTTTTGAAATCAAGTCGTTTAATCAGCTTGGCCTGCCGGCAGTGGTCAGCAAACTTTGCGATAAGCCGCGCGGCCTGGTGCTGGTCACGGGACCCACGGGTTCGGGCAAGTCGACCACGCTCGCAGCCATGATCGACAAGATCAACAGCGAACGCCACGATCACATCCTGACCATTGAGGATCCGATCGAGTTCGTGCACATGAACAAAAATTGCGTGGTGAACCAGCGCGAGCTGCACGCCGATACGAAGAGTTTTACCGACGCCTTACGCGCCGCTCTTCGTGAAGATCCGGATGTCGTGCTGATCGGCGAAATGCGTGACCTGGAAACCATCGAATCGGCACTGCGCATCGCTGAAACCGGCCACTTAACCTTCGGGACGCTGCATACCAACTCAGCCACATCCACGATCAACCGTATCATCGACGTTTTTCCCGCACACCAGCAGCCGCAGATTCGCGCGCAGCTTTCTTTGGTGTTGGAAGGCGTAATGTGCCAAAGCCTGATACCGACCACGAATGGCAAGGGCCGCGCCATGATCATGGAAATCCTTATTCCGAATCCCGCGGTTCGCAACCTGATTCGAGAAGACAAAATTCACCAGGTTTATTCCGCCATGCAATCCGGGCAGGAAAAATTCGGCATGCAAACATTCAACCAGGCGCTGGCGACCGCATATTTCCAGAAACAAGTTTCACTGGAAACGGCGATCCAACGATCCAGTAATCCGGATGAGCTTCAGGAAATGATCAACCGCGGCGCCACTTTGGCGAACCGTGGAGCAAGTGGATCGACGATGGCGCGGGGTGCGACGCCATCGAGAGGATAAGCAGGAGCCGTAAACGACATCAGTCATTGACGAATACGTTCAGGAGAAATTACCCATGCCAGTTTTTACATTTTCCGGCAAAGATGCCAAGGGACAGAAGATTACCGGGGAACGGAACGCCGCGAACAAGCAGGCTTTAGGCCAGCAATTGCGGCGCGAGCAGATTACTCCGGGAGCGATTCGGGAGAAGGGCAAAGAATTTTCGATGCCGACCTTTGGCACGACCAAAGTCAAGGTCAAAGACATCGCCATTTTCTTCCGTCAGTTCTCCGTCATGATCGATGCCGGATTGCCGCTGGTGCAGTGCCTGGAAATTTTGGCGGCCAACCAGGAGAACCAGACCTTTCAGAAGACACTGAATGGAGTGCGGAGCACGGTGGAAGGCGGCGCGACCCTGGCCAACGCCATGCGGCAATATCCAAACGTGTTCGACGACCTGACCACGAACATGATCGAGGCCGGTGAAACCGGCGGTATTCTCGACCTCATCCTGCAACGACTGGCGACTTACGTCGAAAAAGCGGTTCGTTTGAAGGCTGCCGTGAAATCGGCGTTGATTTATCCCGTTGCGGTGGTTGGTATCGCTACCATAATCGTCGGCGCGTTGCTGAAGTGGGTAGTACCCATCTTCTCCAACTTGTTTGCCGGCCTGGGAGTTACGCTGCCGCTCCCGACCCGTATTGTGATGGGGCTGAGCGCGTTTGTGCAGAGCTTCTGGTGGGTTTTCATCGCGGGCGCGTTTGGAATCGTCTTCGGTATTCGGCAGATTCGAAAGCATCCAACCGGCAAATACTACTTCGACAAAATGCTGCTCACGATGCCGATTGTCGGCACGCTCCTGCGCAAAATCGCGGTGGGCCGCTTCACGCGCACCTTAGGCACTTTGATCACTTCGGGCGTACCGATTCTCGAAGGATTGGCGATTACCGCGAAAACCTCAGGCAACGCGGTTTTGGAAGAAGCGCTGATGAAAGTGCGGAAAGCCATTGAAGAAGGCCGCACCATTGTCGATCCCCTCAGGGAATGCGGTGTGTTCCCCAACATGGTGACGCAGATGATCGGCGTCGGCGAAGCTACAGGCGCAATGGACAACATGCTGCAGAAGATCGCCGACTTTTATGAAGAAGAAGTGGACGCCGCGACCAAGGACATGCTGGCAATGTTGGAACCGGCCATCATCGGTCTTCTTGGTTTGGTGATTGGCGGCATCGTGATTTCACTCTACATGCCATTGTTCGCCATGATTGCCAAGTTGGCCGGCTAAGCATCGGTGGGAGCCGAGCTTGGTTTAGCTGGGCCCCATTTTGTTTGACAGCCAGCCGCGAACGGCGGGGTTGAAATGCGGTTATGGCAAGTGCGAACAGCGGGCGAATCGTTCATATAAATTATCGGGACTTCCATGCAATCGACGTTTGACGAGCGGAATTGGCTGGCCTGGCTAGTCAAAGTACGAATACTGATCCTGACCTTTCTGCTCGGAATTCAATTGGCAGTGGCGCACTTGACGCCGACCACGCTGCCGGTTCATCTCTTCGTCAGCACAATAGTACTTTGGTTTGTCCTCTCGATTTTTTTTGCGATTCTGCTTTCTTTTTGGCAGGAGCACCGTTTACAGGCTTCTCTGCAGGTTCTCACCGATCTGGTTTTCGTCAGTATCGTGGTGCATCAGACAGGGGGATGGGATAGTTCGCTCAATTTTCTTTATCCTCTGGTCATTATTGTCGCCGGCATTCTTCTGCCTCGGGTGTGGGCGCACCTGGTCGCAGCTCTGGCTTTCATCCTGTATGGAACGGTTCTCGAACTCAACTACTATGGAATCGTTAAGTCGTACTGCACGACCCATCCTGGATTGAAAGCGCTGCAGGCGATCATTTTCGTGAATCTGTTCGCCTTCCTAGCGGTTGCTTATCTGGCGGGCTTGCTGACTACCAAGTTGCGCCAGGCGCGAGTGCAATTGAAGGATGCCAGCGGAGCTCTGGAGAACCTGCAGGCGCTTCATGAAAACATTATTCAATCCATCAGCAACGGTTTAATTACCACCGGTCTCGATGGCCATATAACCCTTGTGAATAGCGCCGCGCAGAAGCTGCTGGAAAACTCATCTGCCGAATTGCTGGGAACACCGGTCACCAAACTCTTTCTGGATCCTTTACCCAATGCAGAATCTCAGCTGACTCATGCAGAGGTCCGGCTCGACACCGCCAATGGATTTCGCAAAACTCTGCGCGTAAGGGTTGCAGCGCTAAATGTTCCTGACCGTGGCGCTCTTGGTTACGTCTACGCGCTCGATGATCTGACTGAAATCAGGCGACTGGAGCGGGAAGTGCGCATGCAGGACCGGTTGGCGGCTGTGGGGCGACTGGCTGCTGCGATCGCGCACGAAATTCGCAATCCACTCACTTCGATAGCCGGATCGGTCAGCATGCTCTCCTGTATTCCTGAGATGAGCGAGGAGCACCGGCAACTGCTCGACATTGTTACGCGGGAATCGCAACGGCTGAATGGCATCATTAGCGATTTTCTGGCTTATTCCCGAGGCAAACAATATCGCTTCGAGAAAACCGATCTCGTGCCGCTGTTGGAAGACACGCTTACATTGATGCGGCACCGGATGACGGCGGAAAATACTGGGGTCAACATTGAGAGCCGGTCGGACGTGCGGGAAGCGTGGGCTTTTGCCGACGCTGACCGAATCAAACAGGTGTTCTGGAATTTTGGCTCGAACGCGGTACGCGCCATGAAAGACGGGGGTACACTCCGTGTGGCGATCGAACCGCAAGGCAGCGATTGGCAGATCAGTTTCGCGGACACCGGTACGGGAATGACGCCGCAGCAGACGGAGAAAATTTTCGAGCCTTTTCAATCTAATTTTGAGGGCGGTACGGGGCTCGGGTTAGCGGTTGTCTACCAGATCGTACAGGCGCACGAAGGAAAAGTTTGGGCGCGCTCGAAAGTTGGTCAGGGAACTACTTTTGTTTTGCGGCTGCGCCGGTTTGATGCGGAACGACGAGTCGTTCCTCCAGCGGCTGAAAAAGCTGCCGTCCCCGCAATACCAGCAGAACCTGCCATGCAGGTTGTGGTTGCGGCAGAAGGGAGGCGGCATGGCTAATATTCTCGTCTGCGACGACGAGCGCTCCATCTGTGAAATGCTCGATATTGCGCTGCGCCGCGAAGGGCATCGCGTGGAGACCGTGCAATCCGGCCAGTCGGCTAAAAGCAAAATCGATGGTGCGCTTTACGATTTGATCATCACCGACATCAAGATGCCGAATGTTGACGGCATTGAAGTGCTGCGCCACGCGCATCGTGTTTCGCCCGATTCGCCGGTCATCCTTATTACCGCAGTCGAAGATTATGAGGCAGCGGTAGAGGCCGTAAAGGCCGGAGGCGCTTCCGATTACATTCGCAAGAGCCCGGGTTTAGTAGATGAAATTAAGCTGGCTATTAGCCGCGTGCTCGAGAAACTGGCTCTCAGCAAACAAAATTTTGCTCTTCGCCGCGACGCTGCATCGCACAATTCGCTCGACAATATCATTGGCTCCAGCGCGGCCATGGAAAAACTAAAGCAAACGGTGCGAACCGTCGCTTCTACCGCGAGCACGGTCTTGATCCATGGCGAAAGCGGCACCGGTAAAGAACTTGTGGCGCGCGCGGTGCATATTTGCTCGCCGCGAGCGGCTGAACCATTCGTTTCCGTGAATTGTGGGGCTTTTCCCGAGACATTGCTGGAAAGCGAACTCTTCGGGTATTTAAAGGGAGCATTTACCGGAGCCACCCAGAACAAGCGTGGATTGTTCGAAGTCGCTGGGGGCGGGACGATTTTTCTTGATGAAATCAGCGAGATGACCTTGGCCATGCAGGTCAAGCTGCTCCGCGTATTGCAGGAGCGGACGATTCGCCCGGTAGGAAGCACGAATGAGATTTCGATCGATGTTCGCGTGATCGCAGCCACCAATCGCGATCTCGACAAGGCGGTTGCGGAAAATTTGTTTCGCGAAGATCTTTACTACCGGCTCAATGTCATTCCTATCCGCGTGCCGAATCTACGTGAGCGCCGGGAAGACATTCCTCTGCTGGCAAATCACTTCCTGAAAAAGTATGCGGCAGCTGCCAACCGAAGTATTATGCGGGTCAATAAGGGTGCTCTGGACGCGCTTTGTGGATACGAATGGCCGGGCAATGTCCGGCAATTGGAAAATACGGTTGAGCGCGCGGTTGCCCTGGAATCGACGGACGAGTTGCACGTGGAGTTGCCGGCGGAGCGACCCAAGGCCCGTGCTGCGGCGGCAGGCGTGGGAGTTGGTGGAGGAATGTCCGACATAGCGCCTGGAGCCGTGCTGCCTGATGGCGTAGGCATGGAGAATTACGTGGCAAACATTGAGCGCTCGCTGTTGCAAAATGCGCTGGATAAATCCAATGGCGTACAGACCAAGGCTGCCGACTTGCTTGACATCTCCTACCGCTCTTTCCGGCATTTGATGAAGAAGTATGAGCTTTAGCTCTTGACTCTTAGCTGCCTTTCTTCAACTGCTGCTTCCATCCCAACACTCGTGCCTTCGCTCCTTCTGCTTCCGCTTCCGGAATCATTCCCTTTTTCTGAAAGAGAACGGAGAGGCTGGTGTGGGCGAGTACATCGTCCGGGTCCAACTCGGTAATCTTCTGCGCTACCTCGATTGCCTCATCATAGCGTTGCAAATCCTGCAGAACGCGCGCCAGCCCGTGCATGGCTTCGGTAAAGCCCGGATCTGTGGCCAGCGATTCGCGATAGGCGGTTACAGCATCTTCCAATTTACCCTCCGCCATAAGATCGAGCGCGGTGTAATAGTGGTCTTCGGCTTTTTGGCGGGCTTCTGTGTCGGACATTGCGGAAATTTCCTGGCGGAGTCAGGATTCTAACATGGACAAGATCGAGTCCCTGTGGACGCTATGTGTTTGCGGGTGTGACCTTGGATTAGCCCAACCAGCGCGGACAACTCGCGAACCCCGCTCCTTTGTGGGTATGATGCTGGCATGCGTTATTCGCTACGCTTTCTGTGGAACGCCACCAAAGGCCATCGCTTGGCTCCGTGGCGAAGTCCCTATCTGCTTTGGCGAATGGAGACCTACTGCGGGGTCAAAATGACGCAGATTGGGTTTCTGGAATTCTGGGAATTTCTCTGGCGGGAGCGGACTAATCTTTGGCGCTTCCTCAAGTGGACTGGCGAGATGGACCGCTATGCCCATCCCAAGCCGAAGAATTTATGAAGGAAACTGATTAAGCGCTCTTGCCGGCAGCAGCAGCTCCGCCAAGAATGATGCTGACTTCAGAACCCTTGCCTACACCCGTAAGTTGCGCGGCCGCTGCGCGATTGGCCGCAATTTCTAAAAAGCCCATGCTGCCCAGAATAGCAATGACTTCTCCGGGAGCGCCCTCGGCGTAGGCGTTGCGAATCTCCGTGATTTCTTTGCTGCCCACGACAATCTTGAACCCCTTTGCGCCGGCTCCGAAGAGCATGGGAGCATCCTGCGGCGTGATGTTGGTGATGAGATTGCCGAAGCGATCGACTTTTAGCACGACAGCGCGCAAACGATTTGCTTCAACAGCCTTTGGCTTGGGCGCCGAGAAGCGAACGTATTCTTCCACTTCGTCGCCGAACTTGAGCGCGTCGACTTCTTTCGCAAGATATGCGGCTACCGGCGCGAAAATATCCCGCGCATGGAATGTGTTGCTGACCGGTTGCAGAAAATAGTGCTCGGAAGTGATATGCCGCACATGCATACGGCTTTCGCGGGCGTAAACAAGGGAGAACACGCCATTGTCCGGCCCCACAAAGTGATACTTATCACTGGAAGCTATGATCGGACGCCGCGCCGTGCCCACGCCGGGATCGACCACTACAACGTGCACCGTGCGGGTGGGAAAGTAGGAATAAGCTTGCGAAATGGTGAGAGCGCCATCGAGCACGTCGTAAGCCTGCACCGAATGGCAGATGTCGACAATCTGGGCCTCGGGCAGAATGTCGAGAATGACGCCCTTCATGACCCCTACAAAATGGTCGTTGGTGCCGAAGTCGGTAGTTAGCGTGATGATCGGACGATGCGCCAATATTTCCTCGCGGGGAGACGGAGTACTCCCGAAATCCCGAAAGTAATTGGTCGCAAAGGCGGAGTCAAGGCACGGAGGTAATAAAGGCCGGATAAGGGGTTAGCCATCAGTGCAGATCAGATAGACGGAGGGAGACTTCCTTTTGTTAACAAACCCTGCCCCCTTAGTCCTGCCCGCTTACTCGATGTGAATATCGCCTGATCCAGTGCGTAGTGTTAGCAGCGGTCCGCCACCGCGAACCTTGCCCACGATATTTTTATGCGTTTCATTTACCCGGCCCTGCACGGTCATTGTGATGGGCGCGTCTACGTCGAGCGTGCCTGAACTGGTGGAAATATTTGCATCGAAGGCTGCATCGGATGGCAGGTGGACGTGTACATTGCCCGATCCGGTGCGAACCTCCCATGATCCCGTTTGCGTGCCATCAGCGGTGATGTCACCGCTGCCGGCTTCGGCATGAAACGCGCCATGAATGCCGCGAGCCGTAATGTTGCCCGACCCGGTATGGAGATCCACATCTCCCGATCCAGTTTCTTCCAGTTCCATATCGCCGCTGCCGGTGCCGCCACGCACTGGACCGGAGATTTCGTGGGCCCGTACATCGCCCGAGCCGGTTTGCAAACGAACTTCTCCCGTCAAATGCGAGAGTTTCACATCTCCTGATCCGCTCTGCACGTCGACATTGCCGCGCATTCCTTCGATGGTCTGATCGCCGGAGCCGCTGTGGCTGTGGATGGTTGTGTCTTCGGGAACGGTAATTTCGTAATCTACCGAAATGTCGCGGGCGCTGACGTAGTCAATGCGGATGTTATTTCCATCCTGCCGAAGCGGAGGATTCTGCTCGATATCGCTTACGTCGGTATGGCGGTTGCCGAACAGCCAGTGATCGCCAACATAAATCTTGCCGCGAATCGAAACCGTACCCGCCGTACCTGTGCGGACCGTGATGTCACCGGAGCGAGTCTGCACCGCCAGATCGACTGGCCCCGTGACCTGATAAGTTTTTTCAAATGTGCCTTGAGGCGTAGAGGCGAAAGCTGCGCTAGTGGCCAGCAAGAGCGTTCCGATAACCAGAAGCGAAATTCGAGATGGACGCAAAAGAGTACTGGTGCACGTTCGTTGGCGATTCATGTCCAAATTCCTCCACGGGTAACAAAATTGAAACCACAAAAGCCGAAGCGTTCTACTGCAGCACAACCTGATCGCCCTCTTTTAGCCCGCTGAGGACTTCGGTCTTCGCGCCGTTCGAGATGCCGATGTTAACGGCAACCTTATCCTTGCCGTCTTTTCCTTTAGGATCGGGAATCTCTACCGAGGCTTTTTTGTCCTTGTCGTAGAGAATCGCGCCTTCGGGAATTTGCAGCACGTTTTTGTGCTCTTCCAGAATGATCTCGGCGTTGGCAGTCATCTCTGCCTTCAACTCGCCACCTGGATTTTGAATGGAAACCCGCACCTCGAACGTGGTCACGTTATCTTTTTCCACGCCCATGGGAGAGATTTTGGTCACCTTGCCGTTGAAGGTTTTATCTTTGAACGATTCAACCTTGATCCGTGCCGGTTGGCCGAGGTAGACCTTGCCGATGTCGCTCTCATCTACTTTGCCCTTCACGTAAACTTCGCTGGTATCGCCGAGCGTCATAACCAGCGTGGCCGACGATCCCAATACGAGAATCGAGCTCACCGCGTCGCCCATTTCTACGTCGCGCGAAAGCACGATGCCATCTATAGGAGAAACTATGTCGGTATAGCTGAGCTGTTCTTCCAACTGCGTCAGGTTGGCTTGATCCTGCGCCACCTGTGCCTTCGATTGCGCAATCTTTGCCTTCAGCACAGTCACCTGCGCTTTAGAGACGTTCTGCTTATTCAGCGACATTTCATAATTTTTCTCTGCATCGTCCAGCGCCGAGGCCGAAACCACGCCATCCTTCGCCATACCTTCGGCGCGGTCATAGGCGCGTTTCAGCAGCGGAACGTCTGGACCTTCCGCGTCCACTTTGGCGCGTTCGAAGTCTGCTTGTGAGCTGGTTAAGTTGGCCTCTGCCGCGTCTAAAGCCGCACGCGACTGCGCCACCTGCGCCTCAATCTCGACTTTGTCGAGCTGCGCCAGCAACTGGCCTTTTTTCACGTTGTCGCCGTAATCCACCAGCAGCTTTTTCACGATGCCGCTGGCCTTCGACTTTACTTCCACCTTGGTGATGGGCGTAACTTTGCCTGTCGCCACCACGCTTTTCGCCAGGTCGCCTTTTTCCACCTTCGCCAGCTTGGTGGGATCGATCTTGGTACCGCCGCGCGTAGCCGCGAACACGCCGCCGGCAATCAGAAGTACAATTACAACCGCGACGACAATCCAGATAATTCTGCGCCGCTTCTTCTTATTTCCATTACCGTTCACGATCGCCTCCTGATATGCCTCGGGAAATCAAGCCATTCCGGCTCACTTCTCGATACGCAACAACTATTGTTTTTGTTCCCGTGGTTTACGAACCCGATTCCTAGAAGAGATTCTTGCGCGAATATCAGAATCTATAGGACTTGTTAACTAAGCCTAGCTATGCATTTAGACGCGCTATGCAATAAATGGTAGCTCGCCGATGGATTTTTATTTGGAGCTTCGGGAAATACTGGCTTGAGCATTGAACACTGACAACTGCCTTTAGAATGCTAGAATTACCCATCAGAATTACTCATAAATGATCGCCTTCGTGCTGCTCCGCGTATTGTTGATCCTTCTCCTGGTGGCGGCGAATGCGTTTTTTGCGGCTGCCGAGTTTTCGCTGGTCAGTATTCGCGACACCCGCATTCAGCAGCTCATTGAGTCTGGCCGCACCGGCGCCCGCATCGTCTCTCGGCTGCACCAGCATCTCGATGAAGTCGTCAACGGCGTGCAACTGGGCATCACCATGGTCAGCCTCACCCTGGGTTGGATCGGTGAACCCATGGTCGCGCAGCTGGTGGGATCGCTTCAGTTCGTCCAGAAAATTCCTCATGCTGCGGTCTATGCCCACGGCATTGCGATTGTGATCGCCTTTAGTTTGATCACTTATTTGCACGTTCTTTTGGGGGAGCTTGTTCCCAAGACTCTGGCCTTGCAACGCGCCGAGCAAATTGCCCTTGCCGTAGCCGCGCCCATGGAAGCGTTCCTTACCCTCACCCGGCCGATACTTTTCTTCATGCGCCAATCGGGCAGTTTGGTGCTACGGCTCTTTGGAGCGCGTGAAACCCGCCGGGCCGGGGCCATCCATTCGCCAGACGAACTGAAGCTGATCGTCACCGCCAGCCGGCAGGTGGGCCAGATTCCCGAATCGCAGGAAGAGATGATCCACGCCGCCATTGAACTCGATAACATTACTGTCCGCGAGGTGATGGTGGCGCGGCCGGATATTTTTTCGTTACCGTCAGACCTTATTCTGGAAGAGGCATTAAACCGCGTGGTGGAAGGCCAACATTCACGCGTTCCCGTCTATGATCCGCAGCGCGGTCCCGAACACATTGTTGGCGTTCTTTATTACAAGGAACTCGTGCGCTGGGTGCAGCTCAGGTTGCTGAATCTCGGCCAGCCTTTGGCGACGCGTATTGCCCGGGTGCAGATCGGCCATATCATGCACGATGTACTCGTGGTTCCGGAGACCAAGGTTTTGTCGGAACTGCTGGATGAATTTAAGCAACGGCGGCGGCATCTTGCGGTTGTCGTGGATGAATTCGGCTCTACTGCCGGCGTGATTACGGTTGAGGATATTCTTGAGCAACTTGTCGGCGACATTGAGGACGAGTTCGACGTTTCCGTGCCTGAACCGGCGCTCGCCGATGAATCCATGCTAGTGCTCGAAGGCTCGGTGAACATTCGCGACCTCGAAACCCAGCACGGATTGCTCCTACCGCGCGATGCCGGTTTTGAAACGCTTGCCGGATTCGTTCTCGCACGGCTGCAACGGATTCCATATCTTGGCGAGGCGTTTGAATACGAGGGATACCGCTACACAGTGGAAGAGATGGAAGGGCATCGCATTGCGAAAGTGAAGATTGAAAAGGTGGAGAGCGCCGAGAGTGAGGCGGAATCGGCGAAGCAGGCGGGAGGTTAACAACGAAAGCTGAATGCCGAAAGCTCTTCTCCAACGCGTCCTCTACACCCTCCCGGTAATCTGGCTGGTTGTAAGCCTCGTATTTCTGCTAATCCATTTAGTCCCCGGCGATCCCATCCAGCAAATGCTAGGCGAAGGCGCGCCGCCCGCCGACATCGCTGCGACTCGCCACGCCTACGGCCTCGACGCGCCGCTCGGCGAGCAATACTTCCACTACTGGAAAGGCGTTTTTCACGGCGACCTCGGTCCTTCGTTCCGCTACAACCAAAGCGTGACCCACTTACTCGGCCAGCGCTATCCATACACACTGCAACTCACGCTGGCGTCGTTGTTTGTGGCAATCATTCTGTCAATCCCCGCCGGCGTGCGCTCCGCGCAGCGCCGCAATTGTTGGGACGACCGTTTGCTCTCGGTCGTCAGCCTTTTCGGCCTGTCGTTTCCTAATTTTGCGCTGGGGCCGATTCTGATTCTTCTTTTTGCCATCAAGCTGGGATGGCTACCCGTCTCCGGCGCTGGCTCGTTTGCCAATCTCATTCTGCCAGCGATCACCATGGGCGGGGCGCTCGCCGCCATCCTGACTCGCATGGTACGTACTTCGATGCTCGAAGAGCTGAGCCAGGACTACGTCCGCACCGCCCGCGCCAAAGGCCTGCTCGAGCACACCGTCGTCTACCGCCACGCCCTGCGAAACGCCATGATTCCCATCATCACGGTTTTGGGATTGCAGTTCGGCGCGCTGCTGGCAGGCGCAATCGTCACGGAGACGATTTTTTCCTGGCCCGGCATCGGACGGCTGACCATCCAGGCGATTTCGAACCGCGACTACTATCTGGTGCAAGGATGCATCCTCGCGATTGGATTGACTTATGTCGCGGTGAATTTTCTGACGGATGTGCTGTATTCGGTGGCAAATCCGAGGATCAGGCAGTAGGTGAACGGAAGATTCGCAACGCGTCATCCACGATTTCAGACGTGTTCCCGAAATTTTAAGTTCGGCACGGCAAGGCGAAATTCGGACGGTCTACTTTTTCGTCTTGGCGGGACTGTCAGTTTCAGGCCGTCGGCGAATCCGCCGATGTAGCTCGCGAACAGGACACATGACATACTCGTGAAGCTTTCGAGAATGGCTTTCGGTTCGGTCGGTATGTGAGCTTTGTCTTCGTATATCCCCGCTAGATTGTGTCAGCTTGGCGGCGCTGGAGCGCACGGGGCTCAGGATGACAATCAAGGCTACCCTCATCAGACTTCTTCCGCGGATTTGACAAACACGTTATATACGTGGTACACGTAAAATACGTGATATCGACGTATGGCTAAGCAGAATATTACAGTTAGCTTACCTCAACAAACGATTCGCAAAGCCAAAATCCTGGCAGCGCGGCGCGGTTCTTCGATCAGCGGTTTGCTGGCCGAACAAATTGAGATTCTCATCGGAGAGGAAGAAGCCTACGAGCGCGCCCACCGCCAGGCCGTGACATTGCTCGATCAAGGCTTCCATTTGGGTGGCGTGATCCGCTCCAGCCGGGACGAGTGGCATGAGCGGTAAGACATTCGTAGACACCAATGTCTTGATCTACGGCCACGACGTGGATGCCAAGGGCAAACATGAGGTGGCTAAGAGCGTTCTGCGAGAACTTTGGAGCCAGCGCACTGGAGTTCTTAGCATGCAAGTACTGCAAGAATTTTATGTGAATATTACGCGCAAGATCACTACGCCGCTTCCCAAGGATGTAGCGCGGTTGGTAGTAAACAGCTACTCAATCTGGTGCACAGAAACCACGCCCGCTGAAATTGCAGCTGCATTCCGCATCGAAGATGAATCGCGGATCGGATTTTGGGATGCGCTGATTGTCGCTTCCGCTGTAAAAGCGGGAACTGTTCGGATTCTTTCTGAGGATATGAATGCCCAACAGATGATCGCCGGAATCCGCGTGGAGAATCCCTTCGTAATTTTGCCTTGAGATTCTGTCTTTGCCGAGAAAGGGTGCACCGGCCTAAGATTGGCACGTCACGGCCAAATTCATGTCCACCACTGCCATCACATTCCGCCGCCGGGTTGCCGGAAATGCCCGCCACAATCCACTGGCAGCGATAGGCGTGGTGTTGGTTATCGTCTTCGTGATCTGCGCTTTGTTCGCGCCTTGGATCGCGCCGCAAGATCCGGCTGCGATCAATCTGCCCGCACGGCTCGATACTCCATCCCACGCGCATTGGTTCGGTACTGACGAACTTGGGCGCGACATTTTTTCCCGCATCATTTATGGGGCGCGGATATCGATGCTGGTGGGAAGCAGTGTCGTTCTCTTCTCGCTTGCGCTCGGCCTGATTATTGGCTCCGTTGCCGGCTACTACGGTGGAGCTATCGACCGCTTCGTCAACGTCGTTCTGATGAACGCGTTCCTGTCGTTCCCCGGAATTCTCCTTGCGATTGCTTTCGTCGCCTTTCGCGGGCCCGGCATCTTCAATCTTGTTCTTGCGCTCTCACTTGGCGGGTGGGTCGGCTACGCTCGGCTGGTTCGTGGGCAAGTACTGGCGGCGCGAGAGCGTGAGTTCGTGGAAGCGGCGCGTGCCCTTGGAGCGAGCGATCTGCGCATCATCGCCCGCCACATTCTGCCGAATATCATTCAGCCGGTAATCGTGCAGGCGGCGATCGGAATGGCAGGAGCGATTCTTGCTGAAGCTACTATGAGCTTCCTCGGGCTGGGTGTACCTCCTCCAACCGCAAGCTGGGGAACCATGCTGAATGACGGCCGCGCGCATCTGTTCGATGCTCCGCACCTTGTGCTGTTTCCGGCGCTCGCCGTGATGCTGGCCGTGCTTTCGTTTAACTTTATCGGTGACGCGCTGCGCGATTATCTCGATCCCCGCTCGCGTATTGAAGCCGGCCTTTAATCGCTAGGCTGCCACGCTTTCGATCCGCTGTTCCGCGTGGATTTTTGCCTGAGCGTCACGGTAGCGTAGGAGTGGCTGTTCAATCAGGTAATAGGAGAGGCAGGCCATTCCTATCGCGCCGAATATACCGAAGCGTAAAGGAGAAGCGGGGTTCATAAAGGGCTGCTGCCATAAATAAAGGCTATAACTGATTTGACCGACCCAGACCACGGGGGCGATATTCAGAATCCGGTATGGATTTTGCACCACATGAACCAGAATTCCGGCGAGGGAGAAAGTCAATATCGGATTCAGAACGAACAGCAACAGCAGGGTTCGCCGGGCCGTGTCGGCGTCATAAAAAGGGATGGCGAGTGCGGCCAGAATAAATAAAATAAACGCAGGCTTTCGAATTGCCGGCCAGCGTGCTGCAAACGTGGCCAGCAGGCAGCCCACGGCCAGGTTATCCGCGACTGTTGGCAGCGTGCCAACCCCTACTTTGTCGAACCATTTGAAGTAGTGCAGGGCAGCCGTGTACACCGGACTGAAGGCCACGACACCAATAAGAATTGCGACGCGGTGGCGATACCACTTCTTCAGCACAGTGGGCCAGAGGAAATAAAACTGCTCCTCGACGCTGAGCGACCACAAATGCCCGATCACCCAGGGCCGCGGAAAATAGTTGACGATGTACAGCAAGGCGATGGCCATGTCGAACCAGCGCAGAGTGCGCCAGTAGACGGCAAAAATGATCATCATGAAGAAGAGCGCGGCGGGGAAAATTCTGTAAGCGCGCCGCACATAAAATTTCCGCAAACTGATGGCAGAAGTCCGGTCGTGCTCCTTTAACAGGATGGTGGTGATGAGGTAGCCGGAAATAACGAAAAACATCCGCACGCCCAGGTTGGCAAATAGCCGGATAAACGCAGGCGCGTAACCTTCATTGGCAAAATGCGCGGTAATTACTAACAGGATGGAAATGGCGCGCAGTCCATCCAGGGAAGGAATCCGTTTCACCGGGGTACAGTAGCATAACTGACGACGACTCAGCGTAGCTTCTCGCTCAAGCAGTTGGCCCAGGAAACGCGGCCATTAGGTCGACTCGATTGGCAGGCGGGACTCTTTTCCATTAAGAACCGATCACAAACCACACAAAATAGGGTAAATCGAGTCCTTGACTAACATTGCATATTGCAATATAAATATCTCGATCTGAAATATGAAACTGGGCGAGAAAATACGCTACCTGCGCGAGGTGGAAGGCTCGTTGCGCGGCCTCGGGCGACCCATGACGCAGCAGGAGATCGTGAAAGCGGTGAAACAGGAGCTGCGCAAGAGCATTAGCCAGTCGTACCTGTCGCAGATCGAAAGCGGGTCGCGCCCTCATATGACGCAATCGTCACGAGCGCTGCTGGCGAAGTTTTTCAAGGTGCATCCCGGGTTTTTGGTGGATGACCCGGAGGGTTATCACACCGAGCTGACTTCGGATTTGCGCACGACGGAGGGGCAGCTGGATGTGTGGCTGCTGCAAGGTTCGGAGCGTTTTGTCAGCGATCCGGAGGTGAGCGACGTGTTGATTAAAGCCGCGCGCGAAAAAGATACTCGGCGCTGCCTGCTGCTGTTGGGCGCGATTCTCGATACGCCGGGGCTGGCGGATCGTTTACTGGAGGCGCTGCGGCCGGAACTGGTGGCGAGCGGGAATCACCACTGGCAAAGGCACGGACGCATGGCGAATGCGGAAGGGAGGGGAATCCGATGACGAACACCATGACATGGGCGGATTTTTATTTGGTCTGTTTTGCGGTTGGCTTCTGCCTCAGCTTCTTTTCCTTTGTGTTTGGAGGTGCGCGGACAGGCCGCCTGCACTTGCCGCATTTTCATGGGCACGTTAGTGGCGTACATCTGCCATCGGTGAGGGTACCGGTGTCAAATGCTCCGGGCTTGAATCATGCTCCACAAACCCCAGCCGATCACGCGCCGGCACAGAGCGGCGGCGTTTCGCCGTTCAATTTCGTTACGCTTACGGCGTTCCTTGCCTGGTTTGGCGGTACCGGATATCTGCTTACGCGCTACTCCGGTGTCTGGGTGGGATTTGGCTTGCTTGCTTCCATTGCGAGCGGGTTGATCGGCGGAGGCGTCGTGTTTCTCTTTTTAAGCAGGGTACTGATCTCTGGGGACGAGAACATGGACCCGGCAAATTACGAAATGATGGGCGTGCTGGGGCGAGTATGCAGCTCTATTCGCGCGGGAGGCACTGGAGAAATTATTTACACGCAGATGGGAACGCGCCGTGTATGCGGTGCGCGCAGCGATGACGGCGGCGCCATCGCCAAAGGAACGGAAGTGGTGGTCACGCGTTACGAAAAGGGAATTGCTTACGTGCGATTGTGGAGCGAGATGTCGGGGGAGGAAGAAGATTCTTCGACGCAAGAGGTTTCGCATAAGGAGCAGCTATGAGCCGCACCTGGTACAAAATTTTGACCGCGCTCTTGTGGCTTGCGCCCACGGCAATTGGTTTGCGTTATTGGCAGGTGTGGGACCGGCTTTCTTTGCGTGTAGCCAGCCACTTTGATGCCGCAGGACACGCCAATGGCTGGATGACGCGCAATGTATCCCTGTATTACACCGTGGGCTTTATGGGGTGTCTGGCGGCGGTTTTTACCGTCGTGTTGTATGTAGTTCAGAAAAAATATGCGCTGGCAAAGCTTTCATGGGCATTACTTGTGTTTCTCAACGTGGAAATCTGGACTGTGGCGTACGCAATGAATTCGATTCTGGACTTCAATCTTTCTGGTACGCCGATAACGATCGCGCCGCTGCCAATCGTAACCGGTGTAGGCACGCTCATGATTGTGATCGTAGCTTTGGGAGAGAAACGTGGCACCGCGCTCGCCAGCACGGAAGTTTTGGCGGAAGAAGTTCATTCGGGAAAAGCCTGGGGCGCGATTTTTATCGCTCCCTTGGTAGTTCTGGGGGCGATCTCGCTGCTGATTCCGAACGCAGTTGCGCGGCTGACCGTGGGCGTGGTTGGAGTGATCATGATTGCAGCGTTCGCGATGGCTTGGGATGGATTTCATTATTACTTCACCCGGCACGGAGTGGAGATTCGCACGCTGGGTTTCCGGCTTAAGTCGATCCCGCTTTTGCAGATCAAGAACTACGAGATTCAAAGCTGGAGCCCGATTCGCGGCTATGGAATTCGCGGCGTGGGTAATCACAAGGCTTATGTGTGGGGAAAGAGTGGAGTCCGGGTGGAGATGTATGACGGGGAAGTTTTTCTGGGGCACAACGATCCGCAGCGGATTGTGCACGACTTGAATGTGATCAAGCAATATCAACGTTCATAACAAAAAGTTTGGGAGGAGGCGTTTATGTTCGAGATGTCACGCATGGTTGAAATCTGGATTTTTGCCGGGCTGGGAGTGATGGTCCTTCTATTCCTGATGAGCGGAATGGCCAGGCTGTATCGCAAAGCAGGGCCGCACGAGGCACTCATCGTGTATGGCCTAGGTGGAACGCGTGTGGTGCAGGGGCACGGTACGCTGATACTGCCCATGGTGCAGGTCTGCCGCGATTTATCGTTGGAACTGATGTCGTTCGATGTGGCGCCGCAGCAGGATCTTTACACCAAACAAGGCGTCGCAGTGACGGTGGAGGCTGTGGCGCAGATCAAGGTGAAGTCGGACCGCGAATCTGTGCTCACTGCGGCCGAGCAATTCCTCACCAAAACCGATCAGGAGCGCGAAGGCCTGATCCGGCTGGTGATGGAAGGCCATCTACGCGGCATCATCGGGCAACTTACAGTGGAAGAGATCGTGAAGCAGCCGGAGATGGTTTCGGACCGCATGCGCTCGACTTGCGCCGAAGACATGAACAAGATGGGGCTCGAGGTGATTTCGTTCACTATTAAAGAAGTTCGTGACAAAAACGAGTACATCACCAACATGGGCAAGCCGGATGTAGCACGCATCAAGCGCGACGCCGATGTTGCCACCGCGGAAGCCGACCGCGATACAGCGATCAAGCGTGCGCTGGCGCAGCGGGAATCGGCTGTGGCCAAAGCGCAGGCCGATCAGGAGCGTGTGCTGGCAGAAACGCTGTCATTAGCCAAGCAAGCGGAATCGCAACGGGACCTGGAAGTGAAGAGAGCACAATTTCTGGAAGTCACGAAACGCCAGCAGGCGCAGGCCGATAAAGCGTATGACATCCAGACCAACATCATGCAGCAACAGGTGATTGCCGAGCAGGTGAAGGTGCAGCAGATTGAGAAAGAGCAGCAAGTGAAGGTGCAGGAAGCGGAAATCAACCGGCGTGAAAAAGAGTTGATTGCGACCGTATTGAAGCAGGCGGAAATCGAGCGTCAACGGATTGAGACTTTGGCCGCGGCTGAAAAGCAGCGGTTGATTGCGGAAGCCGAAGGTCATGCTTCGTCGATTCGCGCGCAGGGTGAGGCCGAAGCTGAGATCATTTTCAAGAAAGGCGAATCGGAAGCCAAGGCTATGAACGTGAAAGCCGCGGCTTATCAGGAGTACAACCAGGCGGCGGTGATCGACCGGTTGTTTACCGCGATGCCGGAGGTGGTGAGAGCGCTGGCTAGTCCGCTGGCGAACGTGGATAAGATCACCATCGTCTCGACCGGGAACGGCGATGCGTCGGGGATGAATAAAATTACCGGCGATATCGCCAAGATGGCGGCGCAGGTGCCGGCACTGTTCGAAACGCTATCGGGCATGCCGCTGGCAGAGTTGCTCGGTAAAGTACGGCAGATTGGAGACAATCCGCCGAAGCCACCGATGGTTGAAGCGACGAAGTGATGCAGCTTGTGCGGGACGGGCGAGACGCCCGTCCCCACACCAAGCAAAGCACGAGCGAGCAGAGCATATGGCTAACAAATCGAAGTACACCGGACTGGGCATCGCATTAGGAGCGGCGTTGGGCGCGGTTGCCGGAGTTTTAGCAGGGCATATCGCAATCTGGCTGGGCATTGGAATTGCGATTGGAATGGCGCTCGGGGCGTCGTTGCGCTATTCAGAGCAACGATGTCCGGAGTGCGCGATGGTCCATCGAAAACATGAAGCGAGACGCGGGCTGGAGGGCTAGTAGTTGAATTTTGAAATGGTAGAGCGCCTTGCGGAGCTGGCGGAGATGTTAAGAGGCTAGGGATCCTTCGACTCCGCAGCCACTTCGCTTTCGCGAAATGGCTGCTCCGCTCAGGATGACAAGTTGTAAAAATTTTCTAGAAGTTGATAGTTGATAAAGGAGTTCATTATGGCATTACTGGAGCGGGTTTCCACATTGGTTCGGGCCAACCTCAACGATTTGATCGATCGGGCTGAAGAACCGGAAAAGATGATTAAACAGGTGATTCTCGATATGCAGAATCAACTGCTGCAAGTGAAGACGCAGGTGGCGATCGCCATTGCCGATCAGCATCTGCTGGAGAGAAAGAAAAAAGAGAACGAAGACAAAGTAGCGGAGTGGATGCGCAAAGCCGAGTTGTCGGTGGATAAGAAACAGGACGATCTGGCTCGCGCATCGCTGCAACGCGTGGAAAGCTATCGGGAACTTTGTGAGAATTTCTCGCAGCAGGTGAGCGATCAGAAAGCGCAGGTGGAGAATTTGAAATCCGCCCTGCGCCAGTTGGAGCAGAAGTTGACCGAGGCGCAGGCCAAAGCTGAATTACTAATTGCGCGACATCGCCGGGCGCGGGCTGTGGGTAAGGCCAGCGACGCTCGATTGGCTATGGGCGATGGCTCAAAGGCAGCGGCGTTTGATCGCATGAAGCGCAAAGTAGTCCATTCGGAAGCGATGAGCGCAGCTAAATCTGAAATTGCCGGAGACAACATGGAAGACCGGCTGGCGGCGCTGGAGAAGGAAGACCGGATTGAGCAGTTGCTGGCGGAGTTGAAGGGGAAGCGGGGAGCGTAAGAGATATTTGGTTTCTGAGTATATTGGTGAGGATCGGAGATTTATGACTCGACGTAGGATCGGAATTTTTGTTCCGGTGGGGTTGTTCGCTCTGGCGACAGGCACTCTCTTGCGGCTGTATACACATGCGAACTATACGGAGTTCGCCGCCGGTTTCTTAATAGGAATATCTCTGGTTCTGATTATTGCTGGATTTGTACGGCTGAAGCGCAAGCGGATTCCGGCGGGCTGACGATTGTACGGGGAGAACGCCTTGAAACTTCCGTGCAACTGTGCCAGTGCGCAGGGGTCCTTCGACTTCGCAGCCACTTCGCTTTCGCGAAATGGTTGCTCCGCTCAGGATGACAAGTGCTGTCTCTATCTTGCTTTGTAGATTTCTGTCAGCAAATCTGGCTTTGATTCGTCGCGCACCAGGTGCGGATAGCGCTCGCCGCCGTGGTAGTCGATTTTGTAGGTTTTGTAGTAGTCGGTGTTTTCGACCAACAGTTCAAGTGGGCTTGAGCCGCCCTTGCCCGCTTTTAACGCATCGCGCAGAACTTCCGGCGAGTATTGGCGGCCGTTGACGGCGATCAGTTTCATGCCCGGGCCGATTCCAGCCACCGCTGCTGGCATTTCCTCAATCGTGTCCGAGATGGTGCCATCTTCACGCAGTTCCAGACCGATGGAATATGCGCCATCGACTACGTGCGCGTCGCTCTCCATTCCGCGCTCCATTTCGGATTGGGTTTCGTCGTAAACCAGCTTCCATCCGCTGCCTTCGACTCCACCTAGAGGCGCGCCGGGGCCGTGAGTGGTTAGGCGCTCGGTCCAGAAGCCGCGCCAATCGTAGGGTACAACCTGGTTCAATGCGGAAACCACGTCGTCGAACGTGTAGGTCTTTACCATCGGTCCTGTATTCGGAGCGCCGTGGAAGAGATGGCAGAAGTCGTCGATGCTTTTCGCACCTTTACTCTGCTGGCGGATGATGACGTCAACCCACAGCCAGTTCAGCGTGTCCTCCTCGTAGAAATCGACGCCGCGTCGCCAGGATTCCCAGGCATGGGGAGAGAAATAAAGTTCGGGAGCGGCATCAGCGGTATCTTGCAGGTTGCGCCACGCGCGTCCGGGAGTGTGATCGAGGGCGGCAGCGGTTAATGCGAGGTCGTCGCGTGCCTGATCGGTAGTGAGCAATCCGCTGCGTGCAGTCAGCACGGTTCCCAGATAGTTCGTCAATCCTTCGTAGACCCACAGCAAATCGTCCTGCATCGGCTGCTGATAGTCGGGCGTGGTGAGATCCGCGGGGCGGCGGTATTTTCCATTCCACGAATGCACGTACTCATGGGGAAGCAGGCTGGCTGAGGCTTTGCGAGCGGTCTCGTCTACAAGTCCACGTTCGTCGATACGGCTGTCGTCGGACTCATGGTGCTCCAATCCGAAGTGGGCCACGTGATCGCTTAGGCTGAGAAGAAAATGATAGTCGCGATAGTGGTGCGCGCCGAAAAGCTTGTTAGTTTGCTCGACCAGATTTTTGTAGTGATCCCAGACTTCCTGCGGAGCCTCGAGAGCCGCGGCGCTGTCGGCGGCGATGTCCATCTCGGTGGGCGGATTGTCAGACAGCTTGACGACTTTGAGAAATTCTCCGGCAATCACGGGCGAATCCACCAGCGTGTAGAGCGGAGCGGGTTGGAATTTAATCTCCGTTCCGTTGTCGTTCGAGGTAGATGCAATGGGCAGCGGGGTGCCAAATTTCCAGCCCGCGGGAATTTTCAAAGTGGCTACATAGGTAATTTCATCCGCCGCCCAGCCTTTGGGATAGAGCAGCACCTGATTCCAGCTGATCAATGTCATTTTGTCGGTGGCGGAAGAACCGGCGGAAAAGCCGCCTTCAAAGGTCGCGGGCGAAAGGAAATCCAATTCGGCGTTTACTTCGGTCTCGTCCTGCGGAACTTCAACGTGGATGGTGAATCCATCGAGCAGATCGCGGCGCCATTTCAGCATTTTGCCGCTGGCGCTGAACTTTAATCCGGCGAGATCGACGACCGGGCCATCGGGCGCATGTTCTCCGGGAATCCACTTCGGGTAATAGAGCGTGAGGTCACCAGCGCTGGCTGGAATCTTTAATTTAGCGTGGAAGATTTTGCGGGGCGCTGAACTGGCATCTACAAAAATGGTGACGGTTGGTTGCGTGGCTGACCAGCCGAATACAGAAGATGAAAGCAGCAGGCAAATTCCTCCCAAGATTCTTAAGAGTTTCATGGATAAGCCCCCTATGATTTTCGATGAACCGAATCCACGCCGTGCGCGGGAACGTTCGATTCTAGCAGCGTAAGGGTTGTTGGTACAGGAAGCCTCGTTGCTGGGACGAGATTGTTATGTTTTTTGAGTTCAGCCATGGTACGGGGAGCTTCGGAAGGCAAACCAACCGCGGCACTTCTGCCTGTTACCTTCGTGACCTTACCTGCGGTTACGAGACCCGACTAATGTGAGACGAGAGGTTCGCTGCGCCATTTTGCGGACCCTGCACAAATTGTCGCAGCGGTAAAAACTCGTACCAATAAAAACAGTTCAGCACGTCAACCTGTCTCCGGAGTGTCTTTGTGAAGCGCAAGGTCTTCTCAGTTTTCCTGTTTCTTTTTGTGGTCGTTCTCGGCGCGTGGTCCAGCAATAGTCAACCAGTTACGCCTGCCGATCTGATGGCGTGGCTTATCGGCGGCATGCCCGGTGGCAGGCTGGCCAGCATTGTGGAGGAGCATGGCCTGGTCGCAACTCCTAACAAGGAGCAGATTGCACAATTCGAGGAGGCTGGCGCCGATGAGAAATTAATCCACGCGCTGACCGGCTTGAAATTTTCGACTGCCAACTCCGAGCACGCTGAGATTCCAGAATATTTATTGCATGTGGCGGCGAATGCCAAAGCGCAGCGCTTCCACGAGGCCGAGCTTGAATTACGGTCGGCGGTCACTTCCAATCCCCGCAATGCTTCGCTGCACTTTGCTCTTGGGGGCATGTTCATGCACCAGGAGCTTTGGGATGATGCTTACGATGAAATCACTGCGTCAGCCGAACTCATGCCTGATTTCCCGGAGAATCACGGTAAGCTGGCTTACATTTTTTACCGGCTGGATGACGGTCCCAATGCCATTGCGGAAGCGCGCACCGCATTAAGCATGGATCCGCAGAATGCCGAGGCCTATCAATATCTCGGGCTTGCGCTTTATTCCAATGGTCAATACGGCGCTGCCATTCATGCTTTCGGTGAATCGCTCGTTCGTGACATAGCCAACCCCGACACTTATTACGACCTCGCGATCACGTTGCATGCCGAGGGAAATCAAATTGCCGCTATCAATGCTTATCGCCAGGCCCTCCAGTTGAAAGCGAACTTCTGGGAGGCACACTCCAATCTGGCCGTAATCCTGCACGAACAGAAAAAACTGGATGAGGCGATTGCGGAATATAAGGAGGCTAAAAGGCTGGCACCGGAAGATGCCTCGGTACGCAATAACCTGGGTAATACTTATTGCGATAAGGGCGACTTTGGTGCGGCCCTCGAGGAGATGCGCGAGCTTTACAAGCAGCATCCCGAATGGGAGCAGGGCCATGGATGCCTGGCTCGCGCCTATATGTCGAAGAAAAACTACGCCGAGGCCATTCCTGAGATGCAACTGGCAATCCGGCAGAATCCCACCAGCTCTTCCGAGCATCGCGTGTTGGGTGAAGCCCTCGTTCTCAGCGACAAGCTGGAAGAAGGTGTGGGGGAGTTGCGTTTAGCGATTACGCTCAATCCTAATTCGGATGAGGCCCACCGTTTTCTCGGTACGGCATTGTTCCAACTCCAACAAACTGCGGCCGCAGAAAAAGAGTTCCGCGAGGCGCTTCGCCTGAACGCTTCCTCAGACAACCATTATTCGCTGGCAGCGTGCCTGATGACGATGGATCGCTATGAGGAAGCTTTATCGGAACTCGACGCTGCTGCGCGCCTCGATCCCGAGCGTACACTCTATCGCGCCCGCCGCGAAGAGCTCGTCAAGCTGATGAAGGAAACGAACTCGCGGTGACCACTGGACAATATTGGGAACTGTACCGCAGATGGTGTACTCCCGGCAGTTTCGGCCTGGCACCGGCTTGCTTACACTTTGAAGGAGGCGTGCTAGGGCCTTTGGCCTAACACCCTAACAAAGAGCATTTGGAGAAGTACCCCATGGATGTGACGCGAACCGCACGGGCAGCAGCGGCTGCGCAGCCAGCTCCGGTGATTCAACAGCCGGAAACTGACATGCGAAACGACCTTCGGCGCCTTGACCGGATCGTCAACTCGGCTCCTGGCATACAGCGCAAGTCCACGGGCTACGGCTTGCCTTGTGTTAGGTGCCATCTCTACTATCCCGCGGATCTCGACGCGTGCCCTACTTGTAGCAGCAAGGAAAGAGTCGCTCCCAACGTTACTTTCGTCGCTCCTAAACCGCAGGCGGCTACCGAATCCGTGCCAGAAACTGCTGTTGTGGAACAGGAGCGAGAAGCCTTCCTGAAAGAATTCAAATCGCAGTTGTTTGCGGCACACGCCGAGGTGGCGAATTCTCCGGTTGTTTGTACCCTGGGAGAGCACAGTGCGCAAGCGCCTGAGCCGGCGTCCATCTGCAAGCCTTGTTACGAGCGTCTGCAAGAGCGTGTGGATGTATGCGAGGCTGCGCTGCACCTCGATCTGAAAGAAGCGGCCCAGATTGTTTATGACGCCGTATGGGCAGATCCATCCGACCCAAGCAAAACTTACACCAATGCGGCCAGCGCTCTGCTTACTGAATTACGAAAGCGTGCCGGAATTTCGAGCATGATCGGACCGTTCCAGCCACTGGGCAACTAGGTGGGGATTGAAATTTTCTAATCTTGGGAAATCGGCTCTACCTGATTTGGCTTACTCGGGCTTTACAGATACCCATTTCCTTCCGGCATAGAGCTTGTAGCTCACGCCCTCTTCCACCAATTTCAACGGAACCGGCCGCTTCAAGGAAGCATCCGTCTGATAGGGAATGCTGAAGACATCTTCATTGGCCACATTCATCACCACAAATTTATCTGCCGCGAAGCCGAAGCCATACTGGCCCGGAGGCAATTCCGAGCCGGCGATATTCAACTTTGATTCGTTGATGAGCAGGCCCTGATACTTCTCCTGTACCCCGGTGGAATATCCGGAAGCATCGACCAGCGAGAAAAGCGTCATCTTGCCATCGGCCATTTGAAATCCGCCGGAATTTCGTATCTGAGTCGGCGCCTTTTGTCCACGGAAGAAGAATTCGGTTGGGACTGCTTTTTTGAGTTCGTCAGTGCCCAAAAGGTGTTGTGACGCCGTTTGCGCCAGGCATGCTCCAAAAACAATTGCCACTATCAATCCAACTGAGGCGAAGCGCACGTTTTTCATTGTTTATCCTCGATACGGAGTGAGTCTGATCATACAAAACCCTTAGCGAATCTATTCGTTTTGGTAGCAAGGCGCAAACCAGCGAATTTGCTTTGCCCGCAAGATTCGGATAGTCCGTTACGTTGGTGCGGCTTACGCTGTTCTCATTATGACCAACGTACACATCGCTTCCGCTGCAATGACTGACGGTGCCATACTCGTGGAGGATGCAGTCAGCGCCATGCCCCATGCCAAGCCGGCAAACTCGAGCAACGTGCGCACAAGCCGCGATCGGCGAAATATTGATCCGATTGGCGACCAGCGCTGGGACGCTGTAGTTGCGCGCGATGCCGCGTACGACGGGAAATTTGTTTTTGCCGTTTCCACAACGGGCGTTTATTGTCGGCCATCGTGTGCGGCTCGTCGCCCGGGGCGTCAAAATGTAATGTTTTTCGCACGGCCTGACGATGCCGAGAAAGCCGGCTTCCGCGCCTGCCTGCGTTGCCGGCCACGATTGTTCAGCGGGCATCCGCAATCGGATTTTGCCAAGGACGTTTGCCGATACATCGAGCAGCATCTTGACGAACCGGTTACGCTGGATCGTTTGGGCAAGGAGTTTCGGCAAAGTCCGTTCCACTTGCAGCGCAAGTTTAAAGCCGCGCTGGGTATTACCCCGCGCGAATATGCCGATTCCTGCCGCATGCGGCTGCTCAAACGCAATCTCCAGGCTGGAGATAACGTTACGCGGGCCATGTATGACGCGGGTTACGGCTCCAGCAGCCGCCTCTATGAGAAGACAGCATCGCAACTGGGAATGACGCCCGACCACTATCGCCGTGGTGCGGTGGCTGCAACGATTCGATATGTAGTCTCCGACTCGCCGCTGGGGCGCATGTTGATTGCCGCCACGGATCGCGGCATTTGCGCCATTCAGTTTGGGCGATCCGATGGCGAATTGCTCGAGGGCCTCAAGCGTGAATTTCCCTTCGCCGTGCGCAAGGTCGACCAGAGCGGATTGCAAACCTGGGTCGAGGCATTGCTTTCGAAGATGACCGGCAAAGAGCTGAATGCCGCGCTTCCGTTGGACATTCGCGCAACGGCCTTCCAGCGGCGGGTCTGGACATACCTGCAATCTATTCCTTTTGGCGCGACACGATCATACGGTGAAGTCGCAAAGGCGATTGGCCAACCAACCGCGAGCCGCGCTGTGGCCAGAGCTTGCGCAACGAATCCAGTTGCCGTGGCGATTCCGTGCCATCGCGTAGTGCGCGAAGATGGCAACATCAGTGGCTATCGCTGGGGCGTGGGGCGCAAAAAAGCTCTACTGGAGATGGAGAGAGCGCGCGGATAGGGACGTTGAACTTCATCCCGTGGTTTTTCTACGACCAACGATGGCCCAATTTATCAGGGCTAGCGCGATCGTCCCAATCAGAATCAGCGATTGTCCAAAATCCACACGGGTTACCAGGATTACGCACAGGAAGACGCCCAGCACGGCGAAGAAATTTCCGGCGGGCAGACGGAACATCGCGCTTGCACCTTCCGGTTGCTTGCGTCGCAGAATAGGTAAAGCTGCGCAGCCTACCCCGTAATAGAGCAGCCGCGCCACGGCGGAGAGGGTTACGTTCCATTTGAAGTCGCCGATTAGCGCTAGCCCCCAGACCATGGCCGCGAAGACGAGGATCGAGACGTAGGGTGTGTGAAAGCGGCGATGCACCGCGGCGAAAAGCTTCGGAAAGTCTCCCTGCTCGGCGAGGGCGAAAGGGACGCGTGGCATGGCGAGGATTTTTGCGCTGAGATATCCGTAAAAAGAGATGAGCGCGCCAATGGCAACCAATGCCGCACCTATGGAACCAACAGCAATCCGTGCAACATCGGCGAGTGGGCGTGCGCTATGCGCCGCGTCGGGCAGGACTCCGACGACCACCCACTGGATGAGCGCGTAAATAACGGTACAGAGCAAGAGAGCGATGAACAGGGCAAAGGGTGCGTCGCGGCGGGGATTTTTCGCTTCGCTCATGGGAGCCAGCGCGGTCTCGAACCCGCCATAAGCGAAAACCAACAGGAGAACGGCTTTCAGCCATTGGTTACTGCTGGGTGAAATGGATGCGGTTGCCATGTGCCAATGGTGGTGCGCCAGCACGAACACGCCAAGAACGATAACCGCAAACAGAGGAATGAGCTTGGCTGCGGTGAATAGGTTGCTGACCTGCGCTCCTCCGCGAACGCCGCGAATATTAATGAAGCCCAGCAAGCCGACGAGCACAGTAAGGATGATGGCGCGAGGGATCGGATCTTTTGCGTGCGGCCAGAACTCACCCAGATAGATCACAAACAGGTTGGCATTGGCGGCGGGTGCGGCTACCTGGCCAAGCCAGAGCATCCATGCGGTTTGAATGCCCATCAGGCGCCCAAAGGCGACACGGGCGTAAAGATAAGGTCCGCCTGCCTGTTGAAAGCGCGAAGCGACCTCGGCGAAGCAGCCCATAATTACGCTCATTCCGGCGCCAGAGGCGACGACCGCCCAAATGCTCGATCTGCCGATCAACGCGGCGACGGTGGATGGCAGTCCGAAGACGCCGCTGCCAATGATGGAGTTCACGACAAGCGCAACCAGACTCCACCGTCCGATGGCGCGGATCAACTCGTGACGAGGGACGTCTGTAAGAGCAGATTCCATCGCGAGTTTGTATCACAAATGGGCGAGTTGTGACAGGGCCCGACTGAGGGCTTATAAGCTGGTGACTTTGGACAAATGAGAGCTGCACTGTTGGCTTGGAAAAAGAGTCGGGCGCATTGGCGTGCTGCGATAAGCGCGCCTTAGGAAGTCCGCTGTGATTCGCGTGAAAACTCAGGCCAGCAGCGGAGTTTGGGCTCATGAGCAACAAGAGGTTACTTCACAGACCAAAGTAATCGCCAGAATTACGAAAGCGCATGATCGTGGGACATCTACTCGCGGCACCCTGCCGATGAGATGTTCAAACAGCGCGATTGACGAACACAATGGCCACAGGAACTTCTCCACAAATGGATGATCTTCACATTCGCATGATGCGGGTTACCGAAGATCTGCGTGTGATTCAGCGCGAACTGAACTGCGCCGCCATGCAGGCGCCTAGCGATCCGGAGCTAATGGAAGCCATGAGCGCTCTGCCCGAAACCGAAGCCATTCAGGTATTGTGCAAGACACTCGACCAGATGCGCCATTTTCTCTGGTTCTACACGCAGGTGATGAGCAACGATCCAGAACTAGGCGATAAACTGCGCCAGTCAAATGCGTCCATCACTATCGAAGACCGCAAGCTGGATACGTCTTTTCTCGACAAGCTTACACGGGCCGACGAGGCCGTATTGTTACGCTATTTAGCGGACGCTAAAGAACGCAAACCGAACTAGCGTAATCTGTTAACTCCAGTAGCCGCGAACGAACGTCCTTTTCACTTCGCCGTCGGGACTCAATACCACAAGATTAGCTTTCGCACCGGGGATAAGCTGTCCATGCCCCGCCAGGCTGGCGGCGCGTACCGCATTCAGCGTTGCCGCGCGTACCGCATTTTGCAAGCTCCAACCGGCGAATTGGGTTATGTTCCGCACCGCGCGATCCATGGTGAGCACGCTGCCTGCGAGACTGCCGTTGCTCGTGCAACGTCCATCTTTTACTTCAACCTGTATGGGGCCGAGTTGGTAGGTGCCGTCGGGCATGCCGGTCGCTGCCATGGCATCGGTAATCAGCACAGAGCGATCGATCCCTTTTGAATGGAGGAAAAGCTTCACAACCTCCGGCGCAACGTGAATTCCGTCCGCGATAATGTCGGCGCTCAGATGCCCATTGGTTAGAGTCTCGCCGATGATGCCGGGTTCGCGATGGTCGAGCGGACGCATGGCGTTGAATGTGTGAGTCGCGTGGCGCGCGCCGGCCTGCACCGCGGCGCGTGCGACATTCATCTCGGCATCCGAGTGGCCGATGCTCACGCACACTTTTCGTCGTGCCGCTTCTGCGATCACCTCGAGCGCACCCGGCAGCTCAGGCGCGATTGTCATCATGCGCACATGCCCGCGCGCCGCCTGCCAAAAGCGATCAAAGATAGGCACGGTAGGCTCAAGCAAGTTCTCCGGCGGATGAACGCCGCGCCGTTTGTGGCTGAGAAACGGACCTTCCAGATGAATGCCGAGGGGTTGAGCCTGAGGGGTATTATCCTTGGGTGAGTTTCCCGCCGCCTCAATCCAATCTGCAATTCGTTCCAATGCTGCGCAAATTTGATCGAGCGGCGCCGCGACCGTAGTAGGGAAATAGCCTGTAACGCCGTGCGTCGCCAGAAACGTATTTAACCGCGAAAGATCACCGGAAGATGCCCGCATGGCGTCAATACCAGCCCCGCCATGTATGTGAATATCGACGAAACCGGGCGCGAGGATGGCGTCAGAAATCTCTCGCGTGCAATCGATCAGCGTTGCATTGTTCGGAATATCGCGCGTAACGCGCGACGAAATCTCTGAAATGATCCCATCCTCAATAAACACGAGCGGATCGAATATTTCTTCGAGCGGAGTGAAGAGGCGGTTAGCGCAGAGTACGATCATTTTGGGTTGGAGACCGAAGCCATGAAACCTGTCATCGATTGCGCGAAATTAGTGTAACTCAGAAAATGTGCCGGCAAGTGGAAGCCGGACAGCCTATGCTTCGATGTTATAATTTGGACATCAATCGAGGTGCGCCACGCTTGCGTGCCTCGCCCTTTTTGCTGCGTTCCAGCATCGTCGGGGAGTGGCTCAGCCTGGTAGAGCACCTGGTTCGGGACCAGGGGGTCGGAGGTTCAAATCCTCTCTCCCCGACCAATTTTTTCAATCACATAAACTGCATTTCTGGTCTTCGTCTACATAGATGGTGTCGAAATTGTAGACGGTACCTGCATTGGCGATTTTCTAGCGGGATCTCTTTTGGTAAAATCGATCCTGGTTCTTCCGCTGATTTTGAGATCGATTCGCGCAGAGCATTACGCGAAAACTTGAGCCGGTCGACTGAGTCATCAAAGCTAGGGCACGTAGGTCAGTCCTGCTTATTAAGCAAATCCTTTTCGATTTCTCTAATTGATTTTAGAGTAACTTGGCTCCGGACTTCACCAGCTCCCGGATCACGAGCTATAGCCGACCGGGAACGCCAGCGGCAGGTAATCTGCTCAATGACCGATAGCCGGGCAGCCGTCTTCTCCGAAGGCGCGCCGGACCAGCTAATCATTCGTTTCGTCAAAGGGGAGGAACTTCACAGTTCTCCTATGGTGAGCTATCGAGCCAAAGCAATCAACAAGTTCACGCCAGTTAACCTGCGGTTGCCGGACAGCAACCGGCGCGAAGGGATTTTTCTTTTAGCCGCTCTGGTTTCAACAGGTTCACCGCCAGCAACCGCCAGGTTGCTGTGCAGCACCCGTTCCGGGGTGACGTGTCACCCCTCCTCCCGACGCCGTAGGCGGCGCGCTTTTCACTTTCACGGATACCGCACGGTAACCCCGGCTCCGAAGGCCAGAACCTCACTCCTCACCGTGCCCAAATCGTCACACTGCCGGGTCGGAATCGGAGCCGCATCGGGCAGCTAATTGGCACCGGATCACGGCCCGGATCGGCGGCTCCTCACCCCCGGAATCAGGAACCGGATCGGCGCCCGCAGACGGCAAGGCCGCGCCATACCCCGGCGCGGCCAGACCCAAACGCGCAGCTAAAGAAAAATTCTCAGACGGGTGCCGGACCCCGCCCGGAACGGGTCGATCACACCAGCATTTGTAGTCCGCAAACCACGAAGGTCGCCATTGTCACGATCAATGCGATAAGCGCCGTCATTCGTCGAGAATCGGCAACTAAGCCAGCAACCGCGAAGCCCAACGAACCGAGTCCGCCTACCAGACAAGTAGTACTAGCCATCTTCAGAATCAAGGGCGAAGCGTGCGGCTGTCTCGATGTCTGAACCAGAACCGCTGCACCGTATACGATGAGCGTCTCCGCCAAAGACAGCGCCAGCGAGATACAACCAAACCTACGCCTGGACCACCAGGTTGCCGTTTGAACTGTCACGTCCGCTGAGAGGAACTCGCTCACGCCGAAACCATTAGTGGAAACCCGCAGATCGCAGCAGCCACTATCGCGACAATCATCGTGAAAACCGCGGTTCTTCGATCTGTATCGGCAACTAAGCCAGCGACTGCGAATCCGAACGAACCAAAGCCGCCTATCAACCAAGTAGTGTCCGCCAGCCTCACCATCAGGGGCGAGGGCGGCTGCTTCGATGTCTGTATTAAAACCAGCGTCCCGCCTATGATGAGTATCTCAGCCAACGACACCGCTAGCGAGATACAAGCAAACCTACGCTTAGACCACCATGTTGCAGTCTCGACTGTCATTGGCACTGGCTCCTTCCTGGGGGAACGAGGTACATGCCTGTCGCTCGATAGACCAGATCAGGGAACCCGTCATAGACCACATGCAGGATCGGCCAAACGACGGGAGAGACGGGACCCGTTGGAAGCGGCTCAGGGTTGACCAAGTCCACATGGCTCTGCACCTGGCCGGTTGTTTGGTCTACCGTGACGTGCGTCGAGCAGAACGTGTTCAAATCGCGATAATTGTCCTTCCCTTGCTCCATAGGATTGTACTTATCGATCTTGGTCGGAAAGACATAGTTCCCATTGACAACCATGTACCCGTTGTTTGCGGCTGGCCCCTGCGCGAGGTAGTCCGAACCTGGATCAACATCGGTCCAGATGGGAAATAGGCCATACTGATCCACAAAATTTGGCTCGCCATTTTCATCTAGGCCTTCATAAATTCCTTTTCCCGCAAATTCCCACCCGGTTATCTGCTGCAACCCACCAGTATCCGGATCTTCCTGGGTCGCAGTACAACCCAAAACGTCACAAAACGACCCAACACCCGCTCCATCCTGCAACAAAAGATTGGCCTGAGAGCAGGTGCTGGGCATCCCGTCAATCGTGGCGGAGCAACCTGCGGAAAAAGGATTTGGAGGGCCCGGATTCCAAAGTTGAGAAATATTTTGTCCCCATCCCCATCCTATAGTCTTCGCATAAACCCGCTCGGGTCCGTGAAACTATTTGGATTGGTCGCGTAAGCGTACTGATTCCACCCCGTGCCTGCAGGATCAGGCGACAACCAGCGACCCTGATTTGAAGAAGCGAATTCTCGGTTTGGTGCGTCGAACAGCGCTTCAGGAACAAGTTGAGTTAGATTTCCAGTAAACATCTGAGCTGGCCCAGACCCGCTGAGAAAATTGTACACTTCTCCATTGCGTGCGGAAGTGGTTCAAGCGGGAACGAAGGAAGCGGCAGCGGTGGCAACGGCGGGGGTAGTGGAGGATCAGGAGCCCGGAGGAACGCCGACTGGCAATTATCAAGGCGTGACTGTGACCGTTACGATCAACGGGGTCACGCAAACGATCAATAACTTAAGCGTGACCGCACAATAAGCTGCTTCGAAAATGTAGACGAATTTGTCGCTGTCATTGCAGCAGCGTTCAACGAGATTCCACAAAGGCCAAACGTCCGCACCCAATTTATTCATTCTAAATCACTTGCGGCCTACGCGTTTCAGTAGAGTTCAATCTAGCCCGAAATCTGGTTCGGGACCAGGGGGTCGGAGGTTCAAATCCTCTCTCCCCGACCAATTCAAAAAAAGCCACTTACGCGGGTTCACTCCAGTCAGGAATATATCCGGAGTTTGCAGCTGGAACAATGCCCGCTGCAATTGCTTCCCACTCCTGCAAAAATGCAAGAATGGGCGCAAAGAAAAAAACAAGAGTTCCGGTCCTGATCAGCGAAATCAGGATTCGGAACTCCATTTCATTTCGTTACCGCAAAACGTCTTACAGCGAGCGCAGGAAATCGAGTATCTGCTGCTGCTGTGTGTTACTCAAGCCGTTGAACACCCCGACCGAACCGCAAGCTTCGCTTGGGTGGATGACGGAGCTGGTTGCAATGCAATGATCTGCGATTGCATTTATCAGGTCTGTAGCCCGGCCATCGTGCATGAAGAACAGGCGTTGCCCCAGTCCCCATAGCGGCGCCGTACGGAATTGGCTGCCAGTGGCCGCCCCCTGTGTTATTCCATCATCGAGCCCGCCCATGAAGTGCAGGGCGAAGTCGGAATAGGGATGGTAATTTGCGCTGCTCAGGGAGACATTCGGAGAAGGCCCCGTTGTCAGCGTCGGACTATGACACAGGGTGCATCCGGCCGCGCCGAAAAGGCTCTGTCCGGTGGTTTCATTCGAGTTAAAAACCACGCACGCCGGGCTTGGGCTGCCATAGGTTCCCGCGCCCGCCGATGAGCACTGCGACGGCGCTCCGTTCAGCAGCATAAAGATGGACTCTTCCTCGGCATTCGAAGATGAGAGTAATACAGTGCCCGTTCCCAGCACTTCGTCTTCAGGATAGCCTTGCCCGCTGGGAGAACCGGCGTTATTGATGCAGGGGGGAACCGTGAGTACAGGAGAAGCGCCCCCGACAACAGCTGGGGTTGCTCCCCAAGTTCTCTCGTTCGGAAATAGTTCGTTAGTTACGCCCATCTCCACGTTTTCCGCTTCACCCGCGAAGATAAGCAGAGACTTGTTCTGCGCTTTCCAGCCGAAACGGGTAATCGTGCCGTCGTTTCCGCTGGTGTTGAAGACGCCCCCAATGACTCCCAGCGTGTTGCCGGTGGTGGATTGCACGCTGTTTTGAATCAATATCGGATCGGGCGTGGATTCCACAAACCCCAAGCCATACGTAGGAGTGGGGATGCGGAAGGAGATCGATCCACTCGGCAGCGCGGCAAAATTGATCTGGCTGATCACACAACCCGCCGGCAGATCTCCACGGCCTTGAATCGTAAACAGGTTTCCGACACCGTTGGCGCCTACCCCGGCTGAGGCTCCGCTTGCCGCCAGAGCCTGGACAAATCGCACTTCAATCGCCGGTCCGTCCGCTTGAACGGTCGAGAAGCCCGGTGTTGAAGCGCCCGGTGCGGCAAATGCCGGGGGAAAGTTGGGAATACCGTTAGTCCCGCCGTCATCGGTTGCATCCGCAATCTGTGGATTGGCCGCGCTGAGCGGCGGAGGAGTGGTCGCAATTGGCATCGCAAATATGGTTGCGGTGGTGGGGCTGGTCTGGATAGTCACGGTGCCAGGGCTGGTCCCACCCACTGCGGGAACCATATGGCATTGCAAACAACTTTGCGCATTGAACGAAGGTCCTAACCCGACCATAGGCTCGCCTGACACCGGGGGGCTTGCGAAGGGGCCGGACACGCTGGCGACCGTCGAAAAAACATCCAGTCCCGGCAGCCATAAGCCGCCTGCGGTGTTCTGAGGAGACGGAGGATAAATGCCGCCAACAATATTGCCCGCCCCGGCGGCGGCCGGCGTTTCCTGCCCCGGAGCACTGGGCGGTTGAATAATGTCTACACAGTCGCCCGGAGGAGCGCCGTGACCCATGTTGTTGTTCGGGAACTTGGGTGTCACGCCTACGTTCTGTGTAGGACAGAAGGGCGCGTTTTGGTTACCCGGGTTACGCGGCCCGGGGTCAAAAATATTTGGATTGATTGCTGCTTGACTGTGCATCTTCGGTGGGCTCACCAGAAATGTGAGGCTGCTAAGCAGGAGAAAGGTTGCCGGCAGACGGAGACCACGAGTAACGAAGCCTCTCATAGCTAATCCCTCCACATCTTGTTAGAACTGTGGTGAGCAACTTACTCTACACATATAACATTGTCAATAACTGTTTTTAGCACAACATATAAAATTATTCCAAGCCAACTTATGGAGGAGGGTTTTGTTAGTTAGACCTGCGATGAGTCATCTGAAACACATTTATTTAAGCACAAGACTTGAGGCATACGTCGATTGTTTTGATTACAACTAGCCTCATCGACCTATACCTCGTCAAAGCATCTATCAGTAGCTTCTGTCTCGCAAAATGTTTCATTGACGTGATCGCCTGCGCCTGATACTCCTTGTCAGGTTCACTTAGTTCGGGACATCTATGAACATCTCGTCCGCGATTCTCTTGCTGTTTCCCATCACCTGCTCGGCACAAATGTTTCAGGGTAGGGTCACGAATGGTTCGACCGGCAACCGGCAACCCAGCAGCCAGGTTATTCTTTTCACGCCAGCCGGCGAACAAGGGCGTGCAATGACGAATGACAGGGGAGATTTTCACATCGATCTCCCAGCCAAACTCGCGCCGGGCTCATCCGCTGTCTTGCAGGTCACCAAAGATGGAGTGGACTACTTTCAGACCGTCAGGGCGGGAGAATTCGCCAATCTCAAGATCTATCAAGCGGCCGGCCACGTGAGCTCAATCGACGACCAGTTTTGCATTCTGCAATTTCAAACTTCGGGCAAGCGCTTGCAGGTAACGGAACTCCACGCTCTGAACAACCGGTCCGACCCGCCCATCACGCAGGTAAACTCCGGCAATTTCGTCCTCTCTATTCCGCCGGGCGCGCAAATCGAATCTGCAATCGTCTCCTCGCCGGACGGAGGCACCAGCAAGCTCCTCATCGCTCCCGTGGCCGAAGCGGCGAACCAATATCGAATCGATTTTCCGGTTAAACCGGGACTCACCAAATACGCCATCCGCTATGAACTCAACTATGACGCGCGGGGCTTCGTTTTCAGCAGGCGGAGTCAATACCCAATGGATCAAGTCGGCGTCATGGTTCCCAACTCCATGCGCTTCCGGTCGCGCTCGCCACATACATTCCATGCCGCCACCAATGCGGGAAACACCCAGGAACAACAATTCGAACTGGATAAACTGGAAGCGAATGCCACCTTTGGGTTTACGTTGTCCGGGACGGGCGAACTAGCCCGTTCCTTCCGGCCACTACAACCGAGCGAACGTCCTGCGCCGCAGACCTCGCGCGTCGAGGACAGGATGAGAAGCGCGTTTACGGTGCGCGATCCCAGTATCGCAGTGCACCCCGATTCGGCGTCTTCGAACTCGTTCTTCACGGCACACCGGCGCGCAATTATACTTGGAATTTTTTTCCTGGTTGCGGCGCTGGCCGCGCACTTCACGCTGAGGGCGCACCGGAAGAATCGCAATCGGGCTCGTTTGTGGTCTACGGATGCGGATTTATCGTCCCACCAGGGTTTGAGCGCCCCGGGGCGACTGGCGGCCCAAGGTAGGCGTCATTGAATTCGAACTTCACTGATCCGCTAACCGCCCGCATGGCATCGTTGAATTTCTGCTGTGCGATTTCGCGCGCAATCTCTTCCTTTTGTGATTCTTCCGATAAAGCTTCTTTCGCGTTGATCTTATAGATCACATAAGACGCTTCCTTTTCCACCTTGCTGACCTGGCCCGGTGCAAGCGAGAACACTTCGTCTACTTCATCCTGCGGGAAATTCGATCTGCCCAGACGACCCAGGTCCGGGACTGGTGTGGCTTCCATTTTCAGTTGCGCGTAAATATCTTTTTGCACCAACGCTGCAGCTTCACCTTTTGCCATACGTTCCCGCGCTGCTTGTGCAATCACGAAAGCTTTTTGGTCAGCCTCGCTCTTCTCGCCTGCTTGGACGCTGCTGCGAGGGATGACTACCCGTTCTACTCGAACGCGGTCGAAGGAGGGCAATTTTTCGGTGTAGTGGGCGTGTATCTCCTCCGCCGAGGGATGCGCAAATTTTGTCCGCAATGCGCCGCGATACATGTCGGCCAGTGTCCTCAGCCGCCACCAGCGCATGACCTCTGAAAACTGCGGCGTATTCTCAAGGCCGGCCTCAACTGCGGGCCGCTCGAGCATCAGATAGTCGGCATAAGTCTCCGCTAAGTTGCGCCGCGTTTCTTGTGACAGCGGCTTTTTAGTAACGTTCATAGAGCTAATCAGCTTTTCGAATGCTTCCTGCGTCACCACGGTCGCGCAGGGCTTTTCCTCAGGATCCATCGGTTTAGTGGCATCGCACAAACCCTGAATCGTGATTACCGCGCCAGTAAGTGCAATAGGTTCGTGGTTCGAAGTATCTTTATTGGCCGGTTGTTCCGAAGAAAGAGATGCAGACTGAGTGTTTTGACTCCACCCCGTATTCGAGATTGCACAAATAATGATTGCGATGATCAACCGAGTGCTAAGTACTCTCATAACTTCCTCCCGATAACAGCTTGCTCCCCGTTTTCCCCGCGCAGTAACACACGACTAAAATGGTTCAGCTTATCTCAGATTATAAGTTGGAGTAATGAAAAGACCAGTTTAACCACAAAAGCAATTCGGACTGTAGAGATTTTGTAGCGGCCCGAAGCACCAAAGCTCAATAGAGATCAATAAGTCACAAATCGATAGCCTATAACGGCTTCGACACCAATAGTCGCGAGCCACACAATTCAGTAGAATTTCAACGATTGCTTGATCGGGTTTCGGGACCAGGAGGGCGAAGTATCAAACCCTCTCCCCTCCCCTCGACCAATCTCAATCCTGGAAGGGCCTTGTCTTACCGCTGCGCTGCAGCGCGAACTGCGTTTCCAGCCCAGCAGTTTGGCTGAGGAGCGGCCCAGATTAGCCAAAAGTGAATGCAAAGGCCTGCACGCCGGGATCGAGGAATTCAATTTCAAATGTCCTGTCTTCTACTGCACCTTTTTGCCGAATTAACTGATACAGCCGATGTCCCTGGACCATGCCGGAACCATTCGCGTCGGTATCGCTGCCGTGATCTTCTCCGGGTGGGGTTCCATCGAGCCTAATTACGAAGCGAACGGGCTTTTTATCTTTCGTGCCGAGCACGAGGTGCAGGTCACGGGCATGAAAGCGGAAGACGATTTTTCCCGGAGCTGTTTGAAGTACGGCGTTCTCTTCGCTCACCTTCCAACTCCCACCAAGAGCCCACTGATTGAGCGAGAGTCTGGGCAGTGGTTTGTAGTCGTAGCGCGAATCTTTAGCGATCGGCTCGGTAGAGGCGAAATTTTGAGCCCGGTGATAGCCAATGTAAGTTTCCGACGATTGCCGGTTAACGACGTCGGGAGCGGCTTCGGCACCCGCGGCGGCAATGTTGATTGCCGCCGAAGAGGATAGTTGCGCGCCGTTTTCTTTGAGAAGCTCTTGAATGACCCGCTCCGACTCGCCGTATTCGCCTTCTCCGAAGTGGTGATATCGGATTCGACCTTTTCCGTCGATGAAATAGTGAGCGGGCCAATATTCGTTGTGAAAAGCCTGCCAAATTTTGTAGTCGCTGTCGATGGCAACGGGATAGGTGATCTTCAGGTCGTGTACAGCTTTTTCAACATTTGCCCGTTCCTTCTCGAAGGCAAACTCAGGGGTATGCACTCCGATGACGACGAGGCCGGCGTCTTTGTATTTCTCCGCCCAACCTTCCACATAAGGCAGCGCCCGCAGGCAATTGATGCAGGAGTAAGTCCAGAAATCAATCAGGACGACTTTGCCGCGAAGAGACTTGCTGCTCAGAGGCGGGGAATTGATCCAGCGCACTGCGCCGCTAAGATCGGGGAACGGGCCTTCGTCGGAAAGCGCAGGCTGAGGCTCCGCTGCATTCGCGGTTACCAGCGCCGGCCGAGCCTGCTGCAATGTGCCAATTAAATGCTCTTCTGCTCTCGCTGTGTTGACGAAAGAAAATTTAGTGAGCAAGTTTGTGTCCCAGCCCAGCGCGATGGCGACTACGCCCAGGATTACAGCGACGCCGAGAGTGCGGCGAATCCATATCTCAAACGATAGAGAACGTTTCATGACGGAGAATACCTTGTTGCCAGCGAAAAGTGCGACGCCTAAAGAAGCCGCTGCGCCCAGCGCAAAGGATAGCAATAAAAAAGAGGAACGCGCACCCGGTCCCTGAATTGCCGCGCCAGTCAAAATCAGGCCAAGGATCGGTCCGGCGCACGGGGCCCAAAGCAGGCCGGTAGATACACCTAAGATAAAAGACTTTCCGATACTACTCTCCTCTGAGGGGCTGCCTTGCAGTCGTCCACCTGCGTTTACCAGTGGTCGAGTCAACACTTCAGCAAGAGACGGAAAAAGAAGGGTTACTCCAAGAATCAGGAAAACCAGCATGGCGACATAGCGTCCGCCTTGATTCAAGCGCACGACCCAATGGCCGCCGAAAGCGGCGGCAGTGGCTACCAATGCGAAGGTCAATGCCATCCCGGTAAGCAACGGCAGGCCGGAACGCCGAAAGGGTTGGTCGGCGCGCGCGAAAATAAACGGGAGTACGGGAAGAATGCACGGACTCAGAATTGTCAGCACTCCGCCAACAAAGGCCAACACGTAAATCAGCATCGCTCCGTACACTCTGCTTTCTTGATGGTTCGCGACATCTTGTAGGAGAATCTTACCCAAATGTTGGATTCGTCAGGAGTTTAAAAGTTACGGCAATATGGGCAAGTACAGTAGCGGAAAGATGTAATACAATCACTCGCAATTATCCGCACCCAATCTTTGGAGGGTTCCATGCGATGGCCTCGTTGCCGTAGACCTTTTTTCCATTTCATCGCCGTGCTTGCTGCATGGTGCCTTGTCAGCGCAACAGTTTTGGCTCAGAGCCTGCCCAATTCGGGCAAGAAAGCTAAGAGCACTTCGTGCGCGAACGATGACAGTGGCTTGAAGTTGCCCGCCGGATTTTGTGCGACAGTATTTGCCGACGGTATTGGCCATGCCCGTCACATGGTTGTGAGGCCAGACGGGGTAGTTTATGTCAACACCTGGTCGGGCGAGTATTACGACAACGATAAACCGCATGAAGGCGGCTTCCTGGTGGCCTTGCAAGATAAGAACGGGACGGGAAAAGCGGATGTGATTGAGCGCTTTGGTGAAACTGTTCAAACGGGTGGTGCCGGTGGAACCGGCATCGGCTTATATAAGGGATCGATTTATGCGGAAATCAACGATCGAATCGTGCGGTATTCACTGGCCGCCGATTCAATCGTTCCGAAAGATTCTTCGGAAATGATTGTCTCCAAATTGCCTTTGGGCGGCGACCATCCCATGCATCCGTTCATGATCGATGCTAAAGGATCGATGTACGTGGACGTTGCCAGCGCGACCAATTCCTGTCAGGCGAAAAACCGGCAGCCGAAAATACCCGGCGACAATCCCTGTATCGAACTGGAGACTCGTGGCGGAATCTGGCGTTACGACGCGAATAAAACGAATCAAATTTTTTCGTCCGCTGAGCGCTTTGCCACGGGAATACGGAACGGGGAAGGCTTTGCCAGCGACTCCGCGGGCCACTTATTCGTGACACAGCACGGACGCGACCAACTGCATGCGAATTGGCCTGATTTCTATAAGCCGGAAGAGGAAGCGACGCAGCCCGCGGAAGAATTGATGCTTCTAAAATCGGGCGGCGACTACGGCTGGCCCGAGTGTTACTACGACGGTATACAGAAAAAGTTGGTGCTCGCTCCGGAATATGGCGGTGACGGCGGCAAGAAGGTAGGCGTGTGCGCGGAGAAAATTCCTCCGGTTGCTGCATTTCCCGCGCATTGGGCGCCGAACGCGATGGTGCGTTACGACAGAAAACAATTTCCCGCACGCTATCGGAACGGAGTATTTATTGCATTTCATGGTTCATGGAATCGTGCTCCCTACGCGCAAGGCGGCTACAACGTGGTTTTTCAGCCGCTCGACGGCGAGCATGCTTCCGGCAATTGTGAAATCTTTGCTGACGGTTTTGCCGGAGCGGTGAAGAGTCCGGAGGGTGCAGCGCATCGTCCTTCGGGGCTAGCGGTTGCGCCGGATGGGGCGCTCTACGTTTCCGACGATATCCGCGGGCGCATCTACCGCATTGTTTATCAAGGCGGAGCTGCAGGCAGCGCTGCGATGGGCACGCCGTGCCCAAGCGCGTCAGCTCCTGCAGGTAAAGTCGTCGAAGCTCCGGCCAAACCGCCGGAGGGAACGAATGCGGATGCAGGCGCGGCCGCGAATGGTAGCGCGCAACTTCCTCAAGGGGCGACGCGTGAGATGGTCGCGCTGGGTGATCGCATTTATCACGGTCAAGAGGCAGAGGCTCCCTGTGCCGGTTGCCACGGTGAGAAAGGTACTGGCTCGTCGCTGGGTCCCAACCTGACGAGTCAAAAATGGATGTGGAGCGACGGCAGCTTTGCTGGAATTTTGAAAACTATCAAAGAGGGGGTGCCGCAGCCCAAGAAATATCGCAGCCCAATGCCTCCCATGGGAGGAGCGCAACTTACGGACGATCAGTTGTCCGCGCTGGCTGCATACGTCTGGACCCTGAGCCACCAAAATTGAATCTCAATATAGCTGAGGTTTGCATGTTGCCAACTCGAATTTTGAACATCCTGAATGTACCGAGACTCACGGTTTTATTAACCCTGCTTGCTTGTCTCAGCGCGGCGCAAGTGAAGTCCATTCCTCGCTCTAGATTTGTGCTCTCGAGTCCAGACACGCAACTCGAGGCAAAAGTCCCCGAAGTCTATACGGCGAATGTCTTCGGATGCACCGGAGGAAATATGTCGCCGCCGTTGCAGTGGAGCGGTGCGCCTGCTGGAACGAAAAGTTTTGTCGTCACTTTATTCGATCCTGACGAGCACAGCACACCCTCAGGATGGTGGCATTGGGTCGTCTATGATCTGCCTGCGAGCACGAGCAGCCTGCCTAAAGGGGCCGGCGTCGAGCATAGCTCTATTTTACCGCCTGGAACGATGCAAGGACGCACCGATCTTGGCAACGATGCCTATCACGGTCCGTGCCCGGATAAAGGAGACCGTCCGCACCACTACACGTTTACGGTTTATGCATTGAGCGTGGATAAACTTGACGTGCCTGCCGATTCCAGCGGCGCAATGGTTGTATCGACTGCTGGGGACCACTTGTTGGGAAAAGCGGTCTTCGTCGCAGACTACGGACGATGAAAGACGGCGCTTTTTTTATCAACTTCGGATACGGTAATCTGTTTCCCTATGGACAAGTCGGAAGAGGCAGTGGCGGCGGGTTTGCTGGAGGCGCAGGAAAAAGCGCAGGAGCTTTTTGATGCGGTTGAATCGCAGAATCTTATCCGCGCAGGCGTGGCGGAAACCGCGATCAATGAAAGCATTTATGACCTTGCATCGCGAATGTACGGAATTACACGTTATTGGCACAAGCGCATCGTGCGCGCAGGACGCAATACGCTTGCGCCTTATGATGAAAATCCTCCCGATTTGACAGTTGGCGAAGATGACGTTGTCTTTCTCGATCTCGGGCCGGTGTTCGAAGAATGGGAGACGGATTTCGGCCGTACGTTTGTAGTGGGCAGTGATCCGGTGAAGCAGAAACTACGGCGAGACATTGAAGAAGCCTTCGCCGAAGGCAAGCGATATTTTCACCAACATCCAGATATCACCGCCGCACAATTGTATGAACACGCGCAGCAATTAGCGCAGCAAGCCGGTTGGGAGTATGGCGGCCCGATTGCCGGACATTTGATCGGCGTGTTTCCACACGAAAGAATTGCGGGCGATAAAGTCACTCTTTACGTTCATCCCGAAAACCACAATCGCATGAAGGTGCCTGACGCTTCCGGCCGAAAGCGGCACTGGATTTTTGAAATTCACTTTGTCGACCGGGCACGGGAGATTGGTGGTTTCTACGAGGAATTGTTAACCATCGGCTAGCCCTCGATAGACTTCCGATATTGCAATGGACGTTCATTTTCGCGAAGTTCGAGGTGTTCATATCGATGCGCAAACCCGCTGCGAACACTACCACGGGCCGACCGACATAATTGCGATCAAAATGAAATGTTGCGGCGTTTACTACGCTTGCAAAGATTGCCACGCGGCACTGGCCGGGCACACGATTCAAGTTTGGCCAGAGAGTGAATGGGACGAGAAAGCGATTCTCTGCGGAGGCTGCGGCGCTGAACTTACCATCCATGAGTATAAGCGAAGTGATTCTCGTTGCCCGAGTTGTGACGCGCTATTCAACCCTGGTTGCCGGAACCACTACCAATACTACTTTGATTCTCCGCCGGAAAAACAAACGCAGAGTAATGCAAAACACTAGCGGCCTGACAGCAGTAACATTCGATCCCAAGCGGGTTCTATTGCCGTGACCGCGGCGAGGAGCCCCAAGGCGACTCCGATCGCTCCATCGAGAAAAGCGGAACTTGGTTCCCAGACGATTGGTTTGTCGGGATCAGGCTTTGTAAGTGAAGAGTAGCCGCCGACCCCGGAGCCCGGCTGCCGCATTGCTAATGTTCGTTCATACCATTGCAGCGCGGCATTCAAGCATCTGTGATCATCTTCTTCCTGATAAATTCGATTGAAAATGTGGGCAACGCCGATAGCACCGTGACAAAGAGGCGCATCGCCGATGCCGGCTTTTTCCATTGGCCACGCCAGGCAATGATCCAGAAGTTCGTTGGCAAACTGGCGCCAGTCGGGGCGGTCAGCCCGGTTGGCTGCCTGGAGCAGCACGGCTAAAATACCTAGGTCGCCATAGCACCATGCCATTCTGCTATCGCTCGGTTCCACTCCGGGGACGACCCACGAGCTGAATCGCGAAGCCAATCCAGAAGGCCGCGCTTGTTTTATAAACCAACGAACCGCACCATCCAATAGTTGCCAAGAGCGGTTTGAGCGGGCTACCGGTGAAGCTGATACCTCACTTAGGAAATGGATAACACCGGGGATGCCGTGAGCTACTCCTAGGTTATAGTATCCGCCCGGACATTGCTCACGCTGCCAATCTGGCAGGAGCTCAGGCCCTGAATGCCATGTAATACCATCATTAGTTTTCTGGGACAGACTCTCTAATTGATCGAGGATGGTGTTGATGCCTTCCACTGCTGATTGTCTGGGCAAGCGCTCAATAAAATAAACTCCGAATCCAACCAGTCCGCTAATTAAGTCATAGGGATTTGATGCAGTCATGTGCCGCAGGTTTCGTATTACTATGGCGTCGACATCGGCATTGAGATCTTCTTCCGGCGTTTCTCCAGATGACGATTCGGCAGCCCGGTCTTTATCCTCTTCAGAACTATCATCTACAGCGAGTTGTTCGAACAGCCGGGAAACATGCTCGACGGTCCAACCTAAACCGGTGATCCCTCCATACAGGCCGAGGTATCCAGCATTCTCGGCCACGCGTTCGATCGCCAGATTCAAGCTTTCGGTGGCTCGATTGGCCCATTCGAGATCATTACGGGCCACGGCTAAATAAGCATATAGCAGCGCTTCTTCGTAATAATTGTGTCCGCGGAGTTTATCCTGTGCCGTTGGCTTGTAGTCTCTGGTCACTACCGCTTGAGCAATCGCGTCAATTGAATCCCATGCGAGAGCGGCGGTGCGGCTTTCTGGTGAAAGGATCGGGGACCAGGTGGCGGAAGGGCACTCTTTCATCAAATATGAGGAATAATTGCTCATATTAAACCTCTGCGCGAGACAGAACCATCAGATTGGGAACGAACGTCGGAGGCTCGGAGGTCGATCGCATGTACTTGCATGGAATTGTCTTGGTAACGTTGGGCGCCGAGTAACTCAACATAGTGCGATCCGGTGATCAGTAATTCTTCGTGAGTACCATGACTTACGATCCTACCGCTTTCAAGTATGACGATTAAGTCAGCTTCTCGAATTGTACTAAGGCGGTGCGCAATCACAATCCGCGTGCAACTAAGGCCTGCCAAATTTTCGTTCACCAGCTTTTCTGTAACAGCATCAAGATGGCTGGTGGCCTCATCGAGAACCAATACGACTGGCCGACATGCCAGAGCCCTTGCCAAAGCCAATCGCTGGCGCTGGCCACCGGAGAGCGAAAGGCCGCGATCTGCCAAGATCGTTTCATAGCCCATGGGCATTGCCACGATTTCATCGTGGATGCAGGCCAGCTTTGCGGCCTGAATCACACGGTCAAGCCCCATTTGTGGGTCTGCCAAAGAAATATTTTGGCGGACTGTCCCGCCAAACAGTTGCGTATCTTGCGTGACGATACCGAGCTGGCTGCGAACGGAGCGCAGATCAAGAGTCTTTAAATCGCGGCCATCAAACAGAATGCGGCCAGACGAGGGCTCATAAAGGCCAGCCATAAGCCGCGCCAGAGTAGATTTGCCGGAGCCCGTGCGTCCTGCCAGAGCTACGCGCGAACCGGGAGTTACGGTGAGGGAAATGTCTTCTAATGTGAGTGGATCCGATTTCGCATACCGGAACGAAACCTGATCGAGCGCCATGCCTCCTTGAAGTGGCCCGGCAAGCGCTACCGTGCCTGGCTTTTGCTCAGGGGCTGTGTTGATGACATCGTTGATGCGTTCGAGATAGCTTTCGAGCATTTGGAACTGAACGCCAGCCGAGATCAGGTTTGTTAATGGCCCGAAGAAGCCGGCGGCGAGAGCGCTGAATGCGATCATTGTGCCGAGTGTGAACGTTCCTCTCAGCACTAAGAAGGTGCCATAAAACATCACCGCCAGAGTGGATGCGGTGACCAGAACTGTTTGCAAAGCGTTGAAAAATGCGTCTAACCGTCCACGCCGAACGGAGACATTTAGGCTGTCGACAAAAAGATTGGACCAGTTTTCCGCCGCGCGATGCTCAAGCCCCATTGCTTTCAGAGTTTCCATGCCGCTGAGCATTTCTACCTGATAGGTCTGCGAGCGTGCCGTAATCTCAAGGTTTTCCGCCAACAATTCTCGTTGTTTATGCCGCATCAGAACAACTAATAAAACGCGCATTGCCGCGATAGCAATGATCAAAAGCGTAAGTGGGACATTTACCAGCATGAGCAAGACAAGATAGACACTCACCATAAATCCATCCATTAAAGTAGACAGGGTGGTGGATGTGAGTATCTCCTTGATGCTGGAGTTGCTTCCGAGGCGCATCATAAGATCGCCAGATGTGCGCTGCTGAAAAAATGAGTAAGGCAATTCGACTAAGTGATCAAGAAAATGGAGGGTGAAGCTGGCTTCTACTTGAGTTTGAAGATACAGAAGCAGGTGCGCGCGAATGAAAGTTGCCAATCCACTAAAAACCTGAAATGCAAGATAAGCCACGGCAAGAATAAGAAGGAGCGAGTAGTCGCGCCGTGGTACCACGCGGTCAACCAAAACGCCCGTAAGTAGCGGCATGGCCGCAGACAAAATCTGGATGATGGCTGAAATGGAAAGGATGCGTGCGAGCAAACCCTTACGCTCGACGACTTGCTTTAGCAGTCCCCATACGCGCTCGGGTTTTGCCTTACCCGGTTTGAATCCTTCGGTGGGCTCAAAGATGAGGGCAACGCCGGTGAAGGCCCGGCGAAATTTGTTTAGCGGCACTTTGCGCCGGCCGACTGCCGGATCAACAATATTAACGAGATCGACGGCCACGCGATCCAAAACAACGTAGTGGTTGAACTCCCAGAATAATATGGTTCCCGATGGAAGGGAATCGAGGTCGCCAATTTCCGCACGCACTCCGCGGCCGCGGAGCCCATACAGACGGCCCGCGCGAAGAAGTGCGGCCGCCGAAGTTCCATTTCGTCCGACGCCTAAAGCTTGGCGAATTTCTGTGAGCGGGAGCTGCTTTCCGTAATATCCGAGCACCATGCCCAATGCCGCCGCACCACAATCGGTTGCCGACAACTGCCGTACCAAAGGAATGCGCCGAGAGGAATTTTCGCGGGCGAGTCTTTGCAAGGCCGGGAATTTTTTCAACAGGCCAGGCGATTTTTCGGGTTCTTGCGGCACGATGACGTCAGTTCACCTTTCCGAAAAAAGTTCTTAACCCGGGTGTGAGTAGAGCTAGCGCGAGGATTCCCGCAACACAGAGCGCCAGCACGATCCAATACGATTTGCGCAGCCACAAAGGCAGAGCCTTGAGGGCATCGCCTTGCTGATCCCATCTTCGAATGTGGTGCTCCAGAGCTTCTGGCCGAAAAACAGCGGAATTGGCATCTGACCCGGTGGAACGCTGCGTGAGCAGAGCTTGCATCCGGTTCTGCAGAAGAATTTGGTTGAATGTGGGAGCAGCACATTCGGCGAGGAACTCGATCAGCCGCAAATTTTCCTCGGAAAATGGCGGTGAATCGCCGCTTCGAACTGCCACGATAACTGCAACTGGCAACCCATCAAGCCCGACGATGGGCTGCGCCAGAAAACGCGCATTGCGTGTTTCTCCAGGATTATCAATGTCACTATCATAGCGAACGTCTTCGCTGACACGATCAAGATCAAGCCGTTCGCCGGTGCGCGCCACAAATGCGGTCAGGCCCGAGGCGGCGCTGTAACTTTCTTCGTTGTTATCGGCGATGTTTGCCGGGCTTAACGTTTCATTCTCCGGATCGTAAACGAGGCAGCGAATATGAGATACCTCGATCAATTCGCTTACGGTATGCACAAGCAATTCGCTCGCGCTTGCCAAATCAGACTGCATGGGCAGTCGAATGCAAAAATCAAGTAAGCGGTCTGCGCCGGGTGTGTTTTCACTGAGAAGATTTAATTTTTTATTGGATTTGATAAGAGATCGACCAGCCGCCTTGGCCACCAAGGAAGCAAGTTCCCCATGCGGAATTTCTCCATTTACAAGGTAGAAAATCAGGCCGTCATCGACGAATTTCTGGAATAATTCGGGCTGCCCATCGACACTGAGAATGATCGCAGCGGCTGGAGCGGCGGGAGATTGGCCAGCATAGGCGGCAAGAATGCCGAGAGCCTCTTTTGCCGACAAGCATGCGCCCAATATTAGTACAGCGACATCATCATTAATAAGCCTGAGCAATGCGTCGTTTGCATTCTCTGCTTCAGCAATATGAAAGCCGTCGAAGCCAATAGCACCGACAGGCTGCTTCAAACCTAATGTAAGTATCGATGACCGCGACAACGGCGACTTACTATTCATCGTGGATGCCTGTAGGTTTCCAGGAAGCATCGACCTATCCTGCCGAGTGGCGACTGTGGCGCCTTTTGCCGTCTAATTACAGCGAGGTTAGCACGAAAATACGAATAAATCTCGGTGTCTCAGGCTTGAAAGTTCTAAAATGTCGAGTATTCCGCCAACTGGCGTAATGGTAACATCTCAAGCCGATGTCCGAACGACGACCGAGCAAGCGACCCCTTGAACTTGTCCATTCAGGCTTCTTTGCACTACGAACTCCATTGTTGCCTGCCGAGGAGCTTGAGGCTTGGAGTAAAGACCTCACAGCCGCACCCGCATCACGTATCGAAATTAATGGAGAGGCGTTCGAGAATGCGTGGAAGCAGGACGTAGAGACTTTACGCGGCCGCTTGAGAAAAATCGTGGCGCAGCCGGAAATACTTCATGCGCTCTATGTTGCGTCACCTTCCTTACACGCCGGGATTGAACATTGGAAGCGCGATCCGGACAGCAAGAAAGGGCTGCAAGCAGAGCGGGCTCTGGTGCGTTATTTTGTGAGAATGGCTGCGCGTTCTACGCCGTTCGGCTTATTTTCCGGTTGCTCCATTGGACGGGTGGACGACAGCGCCGAGGCTTCGGCAATGGTTTTTGAGCCGCGCTCGCGATACCGCCTTTCCTGCCGGCTGGATTTCGATTATTTATTCGCGCTTACAGCGGCGCTCCGGGGTGATCCTGCGCTCGAGATGGAGTTGCAGTTTTGGCCCAACTCGAGCTTACACAAGATCGCCGACGCATGGTACTACACCGAATCCCGCATGGCGGATACCAAGCGGACGCACCACCTCGTTAAAATCGAAAGCGACCCCTATATGGAAGCTGTGCTTGCCAGAGCGCAGGACGGAGCTACAGTTGCGCAACTTGTGCAAGCTGTCTTGTCCGCTTCCGGCGATGCGGACCCCTCGGATGAGGAAGCCAAAGAATACGTGCTGGGACTTGTCAGAGACAATGAAATTTTAATTTCGAATCTTTCTCCACTCCTGACGGGAACTCCGCCCCTTGATGACGTCATCCAACATCTGGAATCTGTTTCATCGGGAACGGAAACAGCCAAAGTTTTGCGCGATATTAGGAACCGGCTTGCATCCATTGAAATCGCGAGCTGTAGTTGCAGCCCGTCTGACTATGAAGCGATCACGGCCGAACTTGAAAGACTCCCAGCGAAAATCGACCGTGCGCGACTGTATCAGGTGGACATGATCAAGCCGGTCGAGCACGCCGTGCTGGGCAACGCAGTGATTTCTGAATTGATCAAAGGGGTCGAAATCTTGTGTCAGTTAGGAAAGACCAGCGAACCGGACGACTTGAAATCGTTTCGCGAAGCTTTCTCGGCACGCTACGAGTCCTCCATGGTGCCGTTGATGGATGCGCTGGATGAAGAGTCGGGGGTTGGGTTCGGAAATGCAGCGGGCACAACCGATGCTTCTCCTCTGTTGCGCGGTTTGAGGTTGAGAGGAGAGGGCGAAACCGATTGGAAGAGCCGAACGCTAGGCGTTCATCCGGCGTTGATTCGACAAACCATAGAATGCCTGCAAAGCGGGCAGAGCGAACTGGATTTAGATCTAGATGAACTGGAGCAGAAGGAAAAATCTCCGCTTAAATTGGCTGATTCATTCTGCGTGATGGGGACGCTGGTTGCGAGATCGTGCAAAGAATTGCAGCAAGGAAATTTCGAATTTTATATGCATGGAGCGTTCGGCCCCAGCGGAGCCCGGCTGCTTGGGCGTTTCTGCCATGAAGATGAAGAAATTGATAGTGGGGTGCGAAGGCATCTTCGGCAGGAAGAACTTCATGACCCGGAAGCGGTTTATGCAGAAGTCGTTTATTTGCCTGAAGGAAGAATTGGAAATGTATTGTGCCGCCCGGTGCTTCGAGAATATGAGATCCCTTATCTGGCGCGCTCCGGGGCTCCGCTAGAGCGGCAATTGCCGGTTAATGACCTCATGGTAGGAATTGAACGAGGCAACATCGTGCTGTACTCGCGCAAACTCAAACGGCGAATCATTCCGCGAGTTACGAACGCGCACGGGTTCGTGAATCCACAACTCTCTTCTGTGTATCGCTTTTTGTGCTTCTTGCAGCACCAGCATGGCATGTCGGTGCCGAGTTTCTCCTGGGGCGCCCTCGAAACTTTCGATTACTTGCCGCGAGTCAAGGTCGGTCGATTGATACTGTCGCTCGCACGCTGGCGTTTATCGGAAAAAGAAATCGAAGCGATTGGCAAGGAGGAAGGAAGCCGGCGTTTTTTAGCGGTGCAAAAATTGCGCGAGCAGCGCAGGCTGCCGCGCTGGGTCGTGCTTCAGGAAGGAGACAACTCTCTGCCGGTTGATCTGGAGAATGCTTTAAGCGTGGACGCCTTCGTTCATGTGCTGAAACGCGGATCGCAAACCAGCTTGATGGAAATGTATCCCTCGAACGATCAGTTGTGCGTGAGCGGTCCCGAAGGTTCATTTCATCATGAGTTGAACGTGCCGTTTGTAAGGAAGCATGAAATCGTGGCAAATCAAGCAAGTCAACAAATCACGAAAGAACGAATGCCGGGAAGGGAAGCAAACGAATTAAGCCGCGCAGTAAGAATTCTTCCTCTTGGAAGCGAGTGGCTGTACGTGAAGCTATATGGTGGTGCCGGCACTTTGGATGATGTGCTGACATCGGCCGTCCTCCCGTTGGTGCGAGAAATCACTAAAGCGGGAAATGACCCTCACTGGTTCTTCATTCGCTATGCCGATCCGCACGATCATTTGCGGATCAGATTTCACGGTATGCCCACTCAACTTAGACAAGATGTGCTGCCTTTAGTTTCCGACGCCTTCAATCCGCTACTCTCTTCCGGCAAGTTGTGGAAGATTGAATTCGATACCTACCAGCGCGAGATCGAACGGTACGGGGGGATAGAAGGGTTGCTGGCTGCGGAGGAAATATTTTGCGCCGACAGCGAAGCAGTGCTCGAAATTCTGCAAGAGCTAGCTGGAGATGAAGGACTGGATATTCGCTGGCGGACCGGCATCATGGGCATCGACCGGCTGCTTTCAGATTATGGTCTCGACGACGATGCGAAACGCGCAACGATTGAGCAATGGCGCAATCGGCTTCAAGAGGATTTCAAAACCGATGCCGAAGGGAAAAGACAGTTAGGGGAAAGGTTTCGCGCGGAACGGCGCAAGCTAGAGTCACTGATCGACGATTTTCCGCAAGCTGGCGGTGAGTGGAAGTTTGCGAAACAGGCCTTCGGTCACCGATCGGCGCGCAACATGAAGATATTCGAAAAATTGCATTCCCTCGAAGCACAGGGAAAGCTGACCGTGGATATTCTCGAGCTCATGGCGAACTACGCCCATATGCATATCAATCGTCTTATACGCGCTTCCCAGGTTCCCCATGAATTCGTACTCTACGATTTCCTCTTACAGCTTTACGACGGCCGGTTGGCGAGAAGGACTCGTTCTGAGTTTATGAAATTGCGGCTTGCATGATGCCAGCAAGAACATTGTGCTCTTTACTGCTCGTTCGGTCTGGCGGCAGGGCGCGGCGCTCTTTACGCTCTGGCAGAGTCAGCGCATGCGCGCTACAATGATCTTCCCCCAACGATCATGGACGCAGCGTGAAATTTCAAAGTCGACTCATTTTTATTCTGTTGATACCGTTTGCGGTATTGCTCCTATTTTTTGAATTGGAGCGGCGTCCGTTTTGGTTTGCCAATACGACCTACCTGAGTGCAACTTTGGTTTTCGAAGTTGTTGTCGCTTGCCTGTGGCGATTCGAAAAGGTTTTTTTCCCCATCACCATGGGTTGTTTCCTTGTAGCAGCTACAGGGCTTCCGCTGGCTCCGGAGAGCCTTACTCTTCGCTGGTTTTTTTTGGGAGTTGGCGCTCTTGCGGGTTTCATTATCTGGATGAGAACTACCCGCACGCGCCATTTTGGATTATTTCATCTGGTCGCATTGTTCTGTGTGTTTTCCGCGGTGGCCTCGGCGAGTTCTTCGGTGGTAGCGAGGGTCGGATTGTTGAAAGTGGGGAGCCTGTTTTTGCTATTCATCTACGCTTCAACCGGCGGACGAATTGCCCTGTTGGGACGGGAACGATCTTTTGTTCGTGGGCTGGTTCGGGCTTGCGAGATATTGGTTTTTGCAGTGTCGGGCAGTTACTTCGTAGGCTATAACATGTTCGGAAACCCAAACAACCTGGGCGCGATTATCGGAGTTGTGGCTGCTCCGGTCCTGCTTTGGGCCGCGTTGACGGCTGAAGACCGGTCGGAGCGGCAACGACGATATATAGCCCTGGCGTTGTGCGGCATTTTGCTATATATAACCGTCTGCCGCGCGGCTATCATCGCCGATGCTGTTGTCACGATTGTGCTCACTCTCGCATTACGGCGTCCGCGGATGTTGGTGCGAGCCGTTTTTGCCGGAGCTTTGCTGCTGGAAACCATGGCGGTTCTCAACCCCTCGCACATGAGCGATTTCATGGACTCTTTAACCGGGCGTTTCATTTTTAAGGTTGAGGGGCAAACGAACTCAGGAATTTTTGGGTCGCGTAGAACTCCCTGGGAAAATACTCTGTCCGCCGTGAAGCGGCATCCGTGGTTTGGGACCGGATTCGGAACCAGCGACCTTGGGGCCGGAAGTTCCGTCACGCGAGAGTCGTCGATTTATACAGTGGAAGGCACCAATCGCGAACATGGCAGCAGTTATCTTGCCATGGCGGAATACATGGGAATGCTCGGCATCCTGCCGTTTATTTTTCTATTGATTTTGTTAGTTCGAGCGATAACACGCACGTATATGTTAATGCGAAAGACAGGGTCACCGTTCCACTATGCTGTGCCGTTTGCTCTCGTATCTCTCGCAGGGCTTGTTCATGCCGGTTTTGAAGACTGGCTGTTCGCGACTGGATCCTATCTTTGCGTATTTTTCTGGGTGTCAGCCTTCCTGCTCGTAGATCTCGCATCCGAGGCCAATACCAATTTGCGTGTTCACGCGGTTCAGACTGTACCGGTATTCGCTCGCGTTCCTGATTACCGACAATCGAGAACTTCGGCTTAAGTTCTAGTGAAGTTATTTCGACTTCTTCGCAAGCATGGTCGAGAAAATCATGCATTCTTTTCAGGAAGCTAGCTCTGCAAATGTTCGAAGCGTAGATGCAAAATGGAGTGCAGTTTGCCTTGTGTTACTTCTGCTGGCCGGCGCCGAGTTTGTGGTGAGAGGTCCGGTCCGGGCGATCCATTCGACGACCGGCTTCAATGATTTCCTTTCTCCGTACATTCAGGCACAGGCCTGGATGTACGGTTTGGATCCTTACAGCCCACAAACTTTGCTCGATCTCTGGCCTGCCGAAGCACTGCAGTATAGCTTTCTACAAATAGAGGCCGCAAATGGTACGCTGGTGGCAAAACGGGGCATTCCCACCGCGTATCCCGTCACGGCGCTGGTGCTCGTAGCACCCTTTGGTTTTATTCATTGGAATATTGCCTATGCCATCTGGCTGGCAATCAATCTTTTTCTATTCGCCGGCATGATAGCGGCCTTAGGGGCGCTCGCGGGCTTTTCCTATCGCGAGCCCGCGGCGCTTTTGTTGATTACGGCTACGCTAGCGCTTGCGCCATTCCACACTGGAATTGTGACTGCCAACGTATCGCTGGTCGCGGTTGAATTGGGCGTGATTGCAGTCTGGATTGCAAGACAGCGCTACGAAGTTATCGCCGCCATTCTGGTGGGGATCTCGGCGGGGATCAAGCCGCAGATCGGACTTTGCTTTGTTTTGTATTATTTGCTGCGCCGCCGCTGGCGGTTGTTTGGAACCGCGGTAGCTATCTTGATCGCCCTTGCAACTATCGGGATGCTGCGATTGCAAGTTGGCCATACTCCCTGGCTAGCGAACTATCTCAACGACAATCACATTCTGCTCGAAACCGGAGTACTGGGAAACTTTACGTCGATCAATCCGACGCGCTTTGGCTTAATCAATTTGCAGGTGGCTTTATATCCGATTCTGAACAGCGTGCGGCTAGCGAATGGTTTGGCATCAGCCATGAGCGGGATATTACTCATTATCTGGCTCGTCGAAATGGTACGAAGGCAGGGCGCCGAATTTGAATTACTCGATTTGAGTGCGATCGTCGTTATCAGCCTGCTACCTATTTACCATCGATTTTATGACGCCACTTTGCTCGTATTTCCGCTGTGCTGGGCGTTGTTTTCATTTCGAGAACGGAAAGTTCGAAACTTTGCAATTATCTGCTTGCTGTTGATGGTGCCATTCTTAATTCCCGGAGGAACGCTGCTCGAGACGATGGAAACAAGTGGGCGGATTCCTTCAGTCCTAGCGAATCAGTGGTGGTGGCAGGCATTTATAATGTCGCATCAGGTATGGATGCTTCTCTTTCTCAGCATTTTATTGGTGCGGGAAATGACCGTGTTCCCCTACTCGCGTCAAGACAAGATATAGTCGTCGCAGGGCTCATCAAAAGACGCGACATTTACAAAGTTAAGTTCATCCAGCTAATTCTTCGGCGTCGGAGCGCTCAACAAGTCCACGAACAATTTGTAAAACTTGTCGAGATCAAGGTCGTCCTGTACTTCCACTGGCTGCATATCGCCCTTCGGCTTATCGTGTTCGGTCCAGCTTAGCGTGTTGCCGTATCCAGCGCCGCGGTCGAGGTCTATGTCCATGAAGAGAGTTTCTTTCTTCGTGATAATGCTGGGATCGAGCCATGCTACTGCCGCCAGTTCATCCCAAAGATAGTTGTAGTTGCCGTGCAGCCGAGCATATTGGCTTATGTAATGCGCCGCCGGCGAATCGCTCACTTTCAACTTGTCGATGAGACCAGAGGTGAGCCGCGTTTTCACGGAAATATCGACCGGTGTGCAAACGATCTTTTTCCAGGACGCCGTAAATACAATATGCGCGGCCTCGGGATCGAACCATAGATTGAATTCGTGAGTTGGGGTATTGGCAAACTCCGGGTCATCGGTTCGCGGATTGAGGCTGGCGCCCATGAACACGAGTTCTTTGGCCAGGGATACAAAACTGGGATCGATCGTAATCGCCAGAGCCAGGTTGGTCATGGGGCCGCCTTCGTAGATCGTGATCTGATTCGGGTACTTGTGAACCATGCGAATCAGAAAGTGAGCGGCATCTTCGGTGGATGGCTTGGTCGTTGGCTTGCCCTCGGGCATTTCTCCAAGTTGGTCGTGCGGGTGATAAAACTTCGGTGTCCACGCTCCCAGCCACGCTACAACGCCGTATTGTTGTTCCCATTGCTCGGTATCCTGTTTCCGGCGCACCAGCGGATATTCTGCACCCGGCACAACTGGAATATCGGTGCGTCCGATTAATTCCAACATGCGCAGTGTGTGCACCACTTCGTCATTGAGCCACTGATCACCGGTCACGACGGTGATGCCCAAAACTTCTGCCTTCGGCGACTGGATCAACAGCAGCATCGACTGCTGGTCGGTTCCCGCGGGGCCAGCTGCGTCCTGATCGATAATGATTTTGTTTTTCTGCGCTGCACAGGTGAGACAGCAAATCAATAGCGTAGCCGATAAGAGAAGTGTCCTATCTAATTTCATCGATAACCTCAGCCATTTCCAGGCGATCATTTGCCTGCATCCGATTATGCTAATTCTTCGCTGCAATATTAAAGGCAGACTGCAGTTTCCAGTCTGCCCTTTTTCGGAAATGCGAATCGCTCCCTGAGAATTTAATCCTAAAAGTTGAGCCTAAGTGCGAATTGAATATCGCGCGAGTTGTTCAATGTCTGATTGATGACCCCGAAACTGGAGGGTGAATTTATGTCCTGCTGACCCGTATCGCCGAGGCCGCCCAAGAAGTACTGCGGGTGATTGAGGAAATTGAAAAACTCGGCCCGGAATTGAAGATTCATCCCTTCGCGGAAAGACAAGGGAAAATCTTTGATGATGGAAAAATCAGTGTTCACGAAACGCGGGCCATAAAGAGGAGCACGCGCGGCAGTCCCCAATTCTCCCGAAGGCGCTTTCATGAAGGCGCATGGGTTGAACCAGTTTGAAAGCGTATGTACGCTGGAAGGCGCTGCGCAGGTTGGGTTCGCCGCAACCGGGCCGGCTTTGTAGGGGTCACCCACTTCATCGGGACGGTTGAGGCTGAAGCCGTTGTAGTTGAAGAAGGCTCCCGAGTCTCCGGGCGCGCCAAACGCGAGATCGGCGTTCGAGCTATCGACGACAAACATGGGGAATCCGGATTGTGCCCGCTCAATTAAGTTGATCTGCCAGTGCCCAAGAAGGGTGTTTGTGGTGTCGCTCCATGTGCTGCCGAAGCGCTTGCCCTTGCCGAACGGCAATTCATAAAGGATGCTGGCGGTGAAGGTGTCGTTGAGGTCCAGTTGCGACAAACTCCAGTCCAGCCGCTTGTTTCCCGGCAGTGGCCAGTACAACGCGCCCACGTTGGTGCCTAAGCCATCGGGCATACCGGAATCGAAGTTGCGCGCGTAGGTATAGCCAACGAGGGCGTAGACGCCATGTTTAGCGCTCTTGGTTTCAGCTTTGATTTGCAGAGAATCGTAACGCGCATTGCCAATGCTGTTGTTGCTGTCGACGAATTGGAATGGAGCGTAAGGGAAATTAGCGACGCCGCACCCGAGCGTGTAACCGGACACCGTGCCGCACGCGGCAGGGGATGAAATGTTCTCATCCACCTGGCTCACCAGAATGTGCTGGCTGCGAGACCCCGCATAGCCTACCGTCAGCACAATGTTTTCAGGCAACTGGCGCTCCACATTTAAATTGAACTGTTGCACCATGCCTTGCTTAAAGTTCCGATTCTGCGATTGGATCGTTCCCGTATAGTCCATTGGATTGACGGGCGCGTTATAGATATAGCCCCCGGGAACCGCCAGAGTAGATGGAGGTTGCGACCCTGTCGGGAAAAGAAAACCGCCGGAGAGTGAACCGACCGTGCTGCCATAGCCGAAGGCAAAGACGTTCGGATCAACTTCAGCGTAGTACGGCGGATTCTGCCACAAGCCTTGCCCGCCCTGATTCCACGCCGAGTCGTGGAAGATCGCATAACCGAGACGAACGGCCGTGCTCTGGCTCCCCATGGGCTTCCATGCGATGCCGATGCGGGGCTCGAAAGCAGTCTTGTCATATTGCACGCCCACATGGCCGTCAGAAGTTACGCACGTTCCGCAACCGGTAACTGCGGGACTACCCTTCGGCACGTACCAGATGCCGGTTTGAAAATCGAAGTTCGACTGCCGGTTTTCGATTTCGGTTTCCGGAGTCACCAAAGCCCATGCCACACCCAGATTTAAAGTCAGGTCGGGCGTCACACGCCAATCGTCCTGCACAAACGGGCGAATCAACTTGTAGCGGCGGCCGACCGTCGCACCGAGGAAGGTCTGATCGTGCGCGGCAAAATTTCCCATACCGCCAAGCAAAGTGTCGGCAATGTCGTCACCCGTGAGATCGCCGATCTCCGAGACGAAGCCGTCCTGGAAGGCGTTGTTGCGAATATTCATCTGGTTATCGCGGAACACGCCGCCAAAGCGAATTTCATGCTTGCCACGGATTAACTCCAGCGTGTCGGAAAGCGAATAGACGTTGCTTCCGCCTTGGTAAGGCGCGTATCCGCGGTCACCCACGGCGTAATAACTCGACATTGAAAACGAAGTCATCCCACAGCTTTCGCAATCGTTCGTTGCCTGGTTCAAACTCGCGGGATAACCCGTCAGGTTGTCGCAAGCACTTCCCAAATCAGCGCCGGGAATCGGCGCAGGCTGGCCGGTTACGGGATTGACGAGCTTCGCCGCTTCGCAGCTGCCGGTGCCAAACGAAAGGATGTGATTGAAGATGCGGCTGAAACCGAAATAGAACTGATTGATCGTGTTCGGCGAAATGATGTGCGTTTCCGAGATCACTGCATTGCGTCCGTGGTTATCGATGAGCTGCGTACTGCCAAACGCGGTAGCCTCGGCAAATCCCGGAGAGCCGCCTGGAACGAAGTTCGTCGCCTGGTCGTAACTGAAGCGGCCGAAGATCGAATCCTTGCTGGAGAAATTGTGATCGAGGCGAATGTCCCATGTGCCCTGGTTGAGTCTTCGAGAGGGCACGAGAGCGTAGTTGAAATCCAACGCCGCGTTCGCCGCGCTCACCGCGTTCGGCGCGGGATAGAGGCTAAGCACAGCCAAGCCCACCGGATTGGCCAACGAACCGGGAATAATGTTGCAAGGCGTACCACCGGTCTGCACACCGTTTACCGGCGGTATCGGCTTGCCCGAAGAATCGCATTCAAACGGGCCGCCAGAGAACGGGTTTGTAAGATTAGGGAAAGCCGCTGATCCACGAGGATTTCCCAAAGGATCAACGCTATAGTTGTAATTGCCATTGGCGTCGGGCGTGGTCATCGCAGTCGACGGTACAACGCCGGTGAAGGGAACTCCTTTGCGCTGCATCTTCGCTTGATAATCAGCAAAGAAGAAAGTTTTGTCTTTTTGAATCGGCCCGCCAAACGACCCGCCGAACTGATTGAGATTGAATTGCGGCGTAGCGTTCACAAACTTCGTGCCGGCGTCGAGATCGGTGTTGCGGAAGAATTCGAACAGCGAGCCGTGAAACTGATTCGATCCCGACTTCGTGGTCACCAAAACCGTTGGACCGGCACGTTCTCCAAATTCGGCCGAATAGTTGTAAGTCAGAACTTTAAATTCCTGGATGTCGTCGATCGAAGAGAAAATCGCGATGCCACCTTCGTCCAATTGATTGTTGTCATTGCCATCGAGCAACCAATCCGTACTCTGCTCGCGCGAACCACCAACCGAAAGAGAGAACGATCCACGAGTGGAAGCTTCGCTGCTGGCCGCGCCGTTGAAGAAACTCACCGGGCTGGTGGAAGCGGTTGTGCCCGGAGTCAGAGTAGCCAGTTGGACGAAGTTGCGTCCGTTCAACGGAAGATCAGCGACCTCTTCGGAAGTGATGACCTGCCCCAGCGTCGGATTCGCGGTCTCCACCGCGACCTCAGTAGCGTTGACCTCAACCGTTGAAGAAACCGATGCCGGCGCGAGATTGAAATTGAGTTCGCGCTGCTCGTCAACCTGTAAGCGAACGTCTTTTTGCTCCGCCGTCTGAAAACCTGCCACTTCCACGTGAATGGTGAAGTTCGCCGCAGGCAATAGGGGGATCAGATAGTGTCCCGTCTCGTCAGTTTTCGTATCGCGCGAAAGACTAGTGGCCTGTGACACTACGGTTACAGTAGCGCCTGGAACTACCGCGCCGGCTTTGTCGGAAATTGTTCCGGAGAAACTGCCGTTCGCCTGACCGTGGAGAAACGAAGAGAACGCCAGAGAAAAGAAAATGACGCCAAGCAGCGCCTTCTTGTTCAACATTCATGCCCCTTTTCGGCGAGCCGCACCGATTGACAAACAAAATTCATGTAGCGTTATGTAAGTTAGGGAGACTTTTGGCCGTAGAGTGGCCTTATAAATGCCGAATCCTCATGAAGTCAAGAATTTTCGGCGCCTACAACGCTTTCGTCAACGTTAATTTTCCGAACCGGTACACCTAAAATTCGCAACACGAATTATTGTGAGCGTGTCGCCCATTCCGCGTCGAAGTGCGCGCGATCAAAAAAAGATTTCTGTGTTCCAACGCCGGTGGTTGAAAGGCCAGCGTATAAATTGGCACGCCGTACCGCTTCCTGCTCAGTGAATCCTTCCGCCAGGAATACGGAGAAGCTGCCGATAAATGCGTCGCCTGCGCCCGAACTGTCGAGGCTTTCGACTGTATAAGCTGGAACGTGTTCATTGATTCCGCTGCCCGCCAGCAACGAGCCTTTGGCTCCCAGTGTGATGATTATGCGGCGAATGCCGGTCGCTAACATTTTCTCCGCACATTGTTTCGCATCATCGATATTGCGAACTGGAAGACCCGTAATGGTTTCTGCCTCACTCTCGTTCGGGATGAAATAGTCCAGGCCGTTTAGCTTGCTCATGTCTACAGGCTGGCCGGGGGCAGGATTTAGAATGCATCGAATCCCGTGTTTTTTCGCGAACGTGACCGCGTAATAAACGGTTTCCAGCGGTATTTCAAATTGCAGCACGATGCAGTCGCAGTTTTTTAGCGAATCCGCGGCAGCATCCACATCCGCCGGCTTCATCTCATCATTCGCGCCCTTCACGACGAGAATGCGGTTTTGGCCATTGGGCTCGACGAAGATCGGGGCAACGCCGGTGGAAACATCACCTATTTGTTTGACGTGCGTTGTGTCGATGCCCAGCTTTTTGAAATTATCGATGGTGGCTGGACCAAAGAGATCACTTCCTACCCGCGCCACCATGAAAACGTCAGCGCTGCAGAGCCGGGCTGCGACCGCCTGATTCGCGCCTTTTCCGCCGAATCCAAGATCGAATTTCTGGCCAAAAATTGTTTCCCCGGGCTTGGGAAAGCGGTCTGTGAATGTTGTGAGATCGATATTTGCGCTGCCGATGACAGCAATACGAGGTCGACGAAGCATGCGATTAGATTTCTTGCGATGGGCGAGTCTATTTGGCGCAATCTGTTGTGTCAACTTGACTTCGCGTGGCCGAAAGCCAGACACACGCGCAGGAGAACTACGAAATCATTCTCCGTAAGGAACCCAAATGTTTTTTACTTGAGTCGCATGTTGCAGGAACCAGCGGCCTTCACTTTGTGCCGGATCGAACCAATCGATAGCGCGGCCTTCGTTGGTAAAAACCTGTTTTAAATTGCCAATCGAAAACAACTTGGCGGCAGCCGCATTCAATTCGTTGGAGAAACACCAAATCGCATCCACATCGTCGTGTTCAGCGAGTGTTTTCAGAAGCTCAGAAGTGTGTCCCGTAACGAGATTGACAGTACCGTCCGGCAAATCGCTGGTATCGAATACCTGGTAAAGATCGCCGATAATTAGCGGATAGGTTTCTGACGGAACCACGATTGCGGTATTGCCGGTGGCCAGGACCGGCAACACAACAGAGAGCAAGCCCAAAAGAGGCGCTTCGTTGGGGCAAATAATGCCGACTGTTCCGATCGCTTCGTTCATTGCAATTGCAATCGTGCGGGACGGTGGATTGTGAACCGCACCATCGAATTTGTCGGCCCAGGCTGCGTAGGAAAAGATTCGCTCGATGCTGACCGCGACTTCTTTTGCCGCATGGGTCTCGCCAACGCTCGCGCTTAAGCGCTTCGCAATTTCTTCCTGACGCAATGATAGATTCTCTGCCATGTAGTAGAGAACCTGTGCGCGATTGCGAGCGGTTGTTTTAGCCCAACTTGGGGCCTTACGCGCGGCTTCCACCGCATTGCGAATATCTTTTCGATTGCCCAGCGGCGCTTCGCCGAGCAACTCGCCGTGCTTGCCATGAACTTCGAAACTATAGCCGGAATCGGGCCTGGTTTGTTTGCCGCCAATGTAGAGTTTTACTGTGCGGTCAATCGCGTTGCTTGGTTGCCGAGGCTCATTTCCCGAAGAGGTGTGTTTTGATGCTGCAGCCGGAAGCGCAGGAGCGGATTTGAACCACGCCGGTTCGAGATATTCCAGCAAACCTTCCCGTCCGCCTTCGCGTCCGTAGCCGCTTTCGCGGTATCCGCCAAATCCGCAAGCGGCATCGAACATGTTCGTGCAATTGACCCAGACCACACCGGCCTTGATTTGCGCGGCGATCTGCAAAGAGACATTAATGCTTTCGCTCCAAACGCAAGCGGCTAGTCCGTAGGCTGTGTTGTTGGCAAGCTCTACGGCTTCGGCTGGAGTGCGAAATGTCATGGCCGCGAGGACAGGACCAAAAATTTCCTGCTGCGCAACCACTGAACTCGGATGTACATTACTGAGTAAAGTTGGCGGGAAATATAGTCCTTGTGTGGGAAGAGGAAGCTGCGGTTGCCAGCAACTTGCGCCTTCCGCCACTCCTTGATCGACCAGACGGCGAATACGTTCGAGTTGCACTGGGGCGACAATGGCGCCGATGTCGATTGTTTTGTCGAGCGGGGAACCGACGCGCAGCGTGCTCATGCGATCGCGAATTTTTTGCAAGAGCGCTTCAGCAATACTTTCCTGCATCAACAGGCGGGAGCCGGCACAACAGACTTGTCCCTGATTCAGCCAGATTCCATCTACCAAACCCTCTACCGCGCTGTTGAGATCGGCATCTTCGAACACGACAAATGGTGATTTACCGCCGAGTTCCAGCGAAAGCCGCTTATGGCTGGGGGCTGTTGCGGAGCGAATGGCGCGCCCTACTTCGGTTGATCCCGTGAATGCAATTTTGTCGACTCCCGCGTGCTTTACCAAAGCTTCGCCAGTCGCGCCATCACCCGTGACGATGTTGACTACTCCTGCCGGTAATTCAATTTCCTGACAAATTTCGGCGAAAGCTAATGCAGTAAGTGGTGTGAACTCCGCCGGTTTCAATACCACAGTATTTCCTGTGGCGAGTGCTGGTGCGATTTTCCACGCCAGCATAAGCAAAGGAAAATTCCACGGAATAATCTGCCCAACTACTCCGCAAGATGTGTAGCCGGGAAACTCTGACTTCAACAGCTGCGCCCATCCAGCGTGATGATAGAAATGGCGAACTACCAGCGGAATATCGATGTCTCGGCTTTCGCGGATAGGCTTGCCATTATCGATGGTTTCGAGCACGGCGAGCCGGCGGGAATGTTTCTGTACTGCGCGGGCCATGGCATATAAAAATCGAGCGCGGGCGTGGCCGGTAAGACGTTGCCACTTCGGAAGCGCCTTTCCAGCAGCTTGCACTCCCACATCAATGTCCGCGGCCGAACCTTGAGCGACCGTCGCAATCTTTTCTCCGGTGGCAGGATCGATGGAATCGAAGAACGCGCCTTCGACCGGCTGATGCCACTCGCCATCGATGAAATGGCCGAATCGCCGCTGGTGCCGATCGAGCCAGAGCAGCGCCTCTTTCGGATCTTCGGGCGCCAATCCGTACTCCATCGTAAGGAATTTTTCAGCGATGCTCATTCCCGTAGTTTAGCTTTCTTTGTCTGCGGTTCATGCTATCGGATGGCGATAATCCGCCGAGTACCGCCCAGTGGCAAAGTGTTCCAGTTGCCGCTCAATGTCGTTGAGAAGTCCGCTAGCCCCGAAACGGAAGAGACTCGGTTTCATCCAGGGTATTCCAAGTTCATCCTTCATCAGCGCCAGCCATTCCGTGGATTGCTTTGCGGTGCGAATTCCGCCGGCGGGTTTGAAGCCAACGGCCATGCCGGTTTCCTGGGCGTATTCGCGAATGGCGCGAGCCATTACGAATCCAACAGGAAGCGTAGCATTGGTAGATTCTTTGCCGGTAGATGTTTTAATGAAGTCCGCACCCGCCATCATGGCGACAAAACTTGCGCGGGCCACGTTACGCAACGTGAGCAGGTCGCCTGTGCCGAGGATCGCTTTCATGTGGCAGCGGCCGCAAGCCCGTTTGAACTCGGCGACTTCATCGTAAAGCTCCTGCCACCTTCCGCTGAAGACAAGCGCGCGCGTAATCACGATATCGATCTCGTCAGCCCCAGCTTCCACGGAGCGGCGAATTTCGGCCACGCGTTCTTGAACCGGCGACAATCCGGCAGGAAATCCAGTGGAGACCGCAGCTACGCGAATCCCACTGCCTTCGAGCGAATGTACTGCCGTCTCAACGAAGCGGTGATAAACGCAAACCGCAGCCACTTTGATGTCAAGTTCTTCGATCTGCAATTGTTTTCGAATTTCCTGCTGAACTGGCTGCCGCGCTTTTGCACAAAGGCGGCGCACTCGTTCGTCCGTATCATCCCCGGAGAGAGTGGTCAGATCCATGCATGTGATCGCGCGTAGTAGCCATGCGGCTTGCCATTCCTTTTTAACGGTGCGGCGCGCAACATGAGTTTGCGCTCTGCGCTCCACCGCGCTGGTGTTAACGCAAACCTGCTTTACCCAGTCGAGATTGAGCGGAACGCCGCGATTGGAGAGCAAAGGGCGGCCGGAAAGCTCCGCGATGGGCGCAAGCGAACCCGTGACGAGGTCGTCATGAGCTGTGTAAATCGACCCATCCGAAAATCCAAAACGCGGTTTGCGATCTTCCGACATCCGTCTTGCATTGTACGGCAGAAAGACAGCATTTCGCAGCAAGGCTCGCGTCTGGCGCAAATCGCAAAAGAAGCGTAGAGTTACACGTTCTGTAACCGAACTCTGAGGAGGAAATGGATTGTTCACGCCATCGAGTCTCACGATTGCGCTGTTGATGATGATCACGAGCGCCGTTTGCTGGGGTTCGTGGGCTAATACGTACAAAGGAGTCAAGCGCTATCGCTTTGAACTCTTTTACTGGGATTACGCCGTCGGCATTTTCCTGATTTCGCTGGTAATGGCTTTGACCATGGGCAGCACGGGCAACGATTCTTCCAGCTTTCTGAACAACGTCCACGCGGCCGACACTTCGAACATTGTGAATGCATTGATCGGGGGTGCGTTGTTCAATCTCGCCAATCTTTTACTCGTGGCAGCCATTGACATGGCTGGGCTTGCCGTTGCATTTCCTATTTCAATCGGCATCGCACTGGTGGTGGGAGTTGTATTGAGCTATGCGCTCCAACCCAAGGGCAACGCAATGTTTCTCGCGCTCGGCGTCGCATGCGCGTTTATCGCGGTAGTGATGGACGGCAAAGCTTACGGAAGCCTGGCGGTTAGTGGCCGTTCCATATCGAAGAAAAGCCTGGTTACGTGCGTTGTGTCCGGAATTCTTATGGGCTTGTGGGCTCCCTTCATGACGCATGCTATGACACGCGGCAATCCGTTGGGGCCCTATAGCGCTGCGGTTTTTCTGACGCTGGGTGCGTTACTGTCGTGCTTTATTTGGAATTTTTATTTTATGAAACATCCGCTGGTGGGTGAGCCGGTAAGTTTTAGCGGATTTTTTCGCGGTCCAGCGTCTGGACATCTTCTGGGCCTCTTTGGAGGATGTATTTGGGGCGTTGGAACAGTGTTTAATCTGGTAGCAGGAAGTTATACCGGCGTGGCGATTTCTTATGCCATCGGGCAATCCGCCCCCATGGTGGCGGCGCTGTGGGGAATCCTCGCCTGGAAAGAATTTGCTAATTCTGGCGCACGAGCCAAAGTTTACCTTGGATTGATGTTCGTCTTTTATGCGCTGGCAATTTTGCTGGTCGCTCAAGCAAATGGCTAGGCGGCTATTTCCCTTTAATTCGGCTCACAAACAGCTCGAGGAAACGATCAGCGTCGGAAGCAACACAGACCCGGGCATTTGGTTTTAGCGGAATCACGCCCTCGATCTCATAATGATCGCCGTGCAGAATGTTGTTCTCATCTGAGCCCATGCGGTTGGCCACGGTTTCGCCGCGAGTAAATTCGCCTTTTGTTTCCACGTCGACGTGCATGTCTTTGAGCGTGCCCAGGGTTGGATCCATTGCAATCCCAACCGCCAGCGGATCGTACATCGCAGCTCCACTGTAACCACTCTTCTCGCTGCGGGTTAAATAGAAATCAGCAATCTTCACAATAAAATCGCTCTCCGGCCCATACGACGACTGGAGCTCAGCGAGATATTTGCGCGTAATTAGCGTTCGTTCGCCTACATCGGAGCCGACCATGGTTACGATCCAGCCGGCATTGAAAACAATTTGAGCCGCTTCGGGATCATTGTAAATATTCGCCTCGGCTGCGCCATTAACATTTCCGCCTGTGATTGAACCTCCCATGATTACGATATTTTTAGCCAGTTCAGCGATGGAAGGATCTTTCGAAACCGCGAGCGCAATGTTGGTAAGCGGTCCCACCGGGATCAGCGTGATTTCATGCGGATATTTGTGGATCAGTTCAATGATGAGATCGGGACCAAATCGAGGATCGGCTTTGCATTTTGTCGGCGGTAATTCGACGCCGGCTAGTCCATTTTTTCCATGCCAATACTGCGCCGTAATCAGTTTTTGATTCAGAGGGTGCTGCGCTCCGCCTGCAATCGCAATGTCACAACGTCCGGCCAGCGAAACGATCTTCAACGCATTTTCCAGGCCTTGCTTGCCGTCTACATTGCCGGGTACGACGGTTAGCGCTTCCACCTTCAATTCGGGCGAATTCAATGCCAGCATAATCGCCATGGCATCGTCGGTGCCCGGATCCGTGTCGATAATTACGCGCTGTGGCACATTTTGCGCGGTCGCGTTCAACAGAAGTGCAAGAACAACAAACAACCCAATTAAGAATGGCCTTAAGAGCTTCATAAACTCCTTTTTTGAACTGTAAGTATGCATCGGCACGGAATTCACAAGCCTTTATTGAGAAGATCGAATCAGTGATGGATTTATAACAGCATGCCGGCGATCGAGGCCGACATAAGATTCGCCATCGTACCCGCCAGCATTGCGCGCAATCCCAACCGCGCCAGTTCGCTCTTCTTGTTTGGCGCGAGCGCTCCGATGCCGCCGATCTGAATTCCAATCGAGCTAAGGTTCGCAAATCCACAAAGCGCGAACGTCGCAATCGTAAAAGATCGCGGATCGAGCGCTGCTTTCTGCGGACCTAACATCGAAAATGCCACCAACTCATTCAGCACCATACGCGTACCCAAAAGATTGCCAATCGCGCCGCAATCACGCCAGGGAACGCCGATCACCCAGGCCACCGGCGAGAACAGCACGCCAAAAACGCTCTCAAGGCTCGAAGGGAACCAGAGAAAACCAAAATGCGCCAGGCCATTGTGAATTCCATGCATAATGCCGTCTAGTAATGCGACCAACGCCAAAAAAGAAATCAGCATAGCGGCAATGTTCAGAGCCATGTGCAGCCCGTCACTGGTGCCGCGAGCAATAGCGCCCAGCAGGTTTTCTTTTTTTTCTTGCTCCTCTTCTTCTTCGTTCACCACCACGCGGCCGGCGGTTCTCGTTTGCTCGGTTTCCGGGACCAGCATCTTGGAAACAAGGAGCGTGCCCGGAGCAGTCATAATCACAGCACTCAGTATGTGTCTGGGTTCAACGCCAAAAGCGAAGTATGCTGCCATGATCGAACCGGAAACGTGCGCCATGCCGCTGGTCATCACGGTCATGAGTTCCGAACGCGTCAGGTCCGGTAGAAACGGACGAATCGTTACCGGCGCTTCCGTCTGTCCCATGAAGATGCTCGCCGCAACGTTAAGCGACTCCGCGCCGCTGGCGCCCATAATGCGCGTCATGGCCCACGCTGCAATGCGGATAATGAACTGCATGATGCCGTAGTGGTAGAGGATAGCGAATAGCGCACAGATAAAAATAACCGTGGGCAGAACCTGAAACGCGAACACGAAACCGACGTGCGATCCCTGCTTGCCCAAGTCTCCAAAAACGAATTCCGAGCCGACGAACGCATAATTGAGCACACGATTCGCGGCATCACCCATAACCTGAAACAGGCGGCGTCCGAGATCGACTCTCAGGACAAACACAGCGAACAAGATCTGCAGACCGAGTCCCCATGCAACGGTCTTCATGCGAATCGCACGCCGGTTGGTGGAAAAGACGTATGCCAATGTCAGCATGGTGAGCAGGCCGAGAATTCCAGTGAAACGTCCCATCAGTTGTTATCTCCGGTTTTTCCGATGACACGATGAATCAAAGGCCTTTTCTCATGTGCAGGCGAATCGCCGATCCGAAAACTTTCTTCGAGTAATTGTTTAGCGCGCGCCGCGCGGGATTCTGCATTGTAGTAGATCGTTGCCAGTGGTTCCCCGCTGGAGACGGACCCCCCAACCTTCTTATGCAGCACAATTCCAACCGAAGGATCGACGGAGTCCTCTTTTTTCTCGCGTCCGCCGCCCAAAATTACACACGCCGTGCCCACCTGTTCGCATTGCAGAGAGATGAGATGGCCATTACTCGGGCTGGTAATCGTCATGGTGTGCTGAGCCTGCGGCAGTTTTTTCGGATCGTCGATCACTCGAGGATCTCCACCTTGCAGTTCCACCATCTGGCGAAACTTCTCCAGCGCTTGGCCGGAAGCGATGAGTTTTTCACTTTGCTTCTTTCCATCGGCAACTGTGCTGGCCACCCCGCCTAGATGCAGCATCCATCCGGCTAATTCGAGGCAGAGCTGGCGCAAGTCTTCTGGTCCGTTGCCTCGCAGAATATCGACTACCTCCACCACCTCAAGCGCATTGCCGATCATCTTGCCGAGTGGTTGATCCATGTCGGTGATCAGAGCGACAACTTGTTTTCCCATCCGCTCGCCGGTTTCCACCATGAGTTCCGCAAGAAACGCAGCATCTTCCTCGCGCTTCATGAAAGCGCCCGAACCAGTCTTGACATCAAGTACAAGGCCATCGATGCCCTCGGCGAGCTTTTTGCTCATGATTGAAGCACAAATCAGATAGGGGCTTTCCACGGTTCCTGTCACATCACGCAGCGCGTAAAGTTTGCGATCCGCCGGCGCGATCTGGGCAGTCTGTCCGATCATCGCGCAGCCGCAGGTTTCAAGTACGCGACGAAAATCCGCGACCGACAGATTCACATTGAAACCCGGAATCGCTTCCAGTTTGTCGAGCGTGCCCCCGGTATGTCCAAGGCCTCGGCCGCTGATCATGGGAACGGCAACGCCTGCAGCCGCCGCAAGCGGAGCAAGCACCAGCGAAGTCTTATCGCCAACGCCGCCGGTCGAGTGTTTATCCACCTTCTTCGCGGCAAGCGATGAGAAATCGAGCACTTCTCCAGAATGCAGCATCGCATCGGTGAGCGCGGCAGTTTCGGCACCAGTCATGCCGCGAAGCACTACGGCCATGAGCCATGCCGAAACCTGATAGTCAGGAATATCGCCGCGTGTGTACGCGTTGACTAGCGATTCAATTTGGTTTCGAGACAACTCACCGCCATCCCGTTTTTGGCGGATGACATCGATTGCGCGAAAAGTTTCGCTGGAACTTAGAGTGGCGCTCACTATAGGCGAAATCCTTCTGGAAGAAGTTCGGTGATACGCGCCTGCTGAGGCCCGTTTTTTCCCTGAAAAAAGATGGTCGCGTCAGGGCCGAATTCGTAAATAACCTGGCGGCACGCGCCGCATGGAGAACAGGGTACGCTTTGCTCGTTGGCCACTGCGACCGCACGAACTTCGATTTTTGGCCCGTATTGCGCAACCGCAGAAAAAATGGCCGTGCGTTCGGCGCAATTAGTCATTCCATAGGAGGCGTTTTCCACGTTGCAGCCCGAAAATATTTTTCCGTTCGAGAGCAATATGGCCGCACCAACGCGAAACTTGGAATACGGTGCATGAGCGTTTTTGAACGCTTTCCTGGCAGATTGCAACAGCTTAGACTTTTGCTGATTTGATACTAGTTGGTTCGATATTTGTTTCACGGGCATAAACATCGTCTTTCACGAACGTTTCGCTAAATCGTGCGCAATTGTAAACCCTAATCTCGTGTGCCGCGAGCGCGATTGCATTTGTTCCCGTGCGGGTCTAGCATAAACGCGTCAATCTTATCTGCCATGCGCTTTGACGCAAGTCATGCAGTTTCTTGTCTAACTTTACCTGTCTAACTTCCAAGTCGCTAAGGAGGACATATGAGCACCGCAACACTGCCACAAATTCATCCGCAAGTCGCTGAGTTTATCGGCAAACCGAGCAAGATGCTGATCAACGGACAATGGGTCAACTCCATCTCCGGCAAAACTTTCCCCACCTACAATCCGGCAACCGGCGAAGTGCTGGCGAATGTCGCCGAAGGCGATCGCGAAGATATCGAGCAAGCCGTGAAGGCCGCGCGCAAAGCCTTCGACCACGGCCCTTGGCGCAAATTGACGGCCTCCGAACGCGGACGCCTGATTTGGAAGCTTGCCGATTTACTGGAGGCGCACACCGAGGAATTCGCTTACCTGGAAAGCCTCGACAATGGCAAGCCTCTCGCCGTCGCCAAAGTTGCCGATGTGCCTTTGGCGGTGGATTTATTCCGCTACATGGCAGGATGGGCCACGAAGATCGAAGGCAACACGATTCCAATTTCAGCGGGCAATCAATTTTTCGCATATACATTGCGCGAACCAGTAGGCGTGGTCGGCCAGATTATTCCGTGGAACTTTCCCTTGCTGATGGCCGCATGGAAGCTGGGACCAGCGCTGACGTGCGGATGCACCGTCGTGTTGAAACCCGCGGAGCAAACCCCGCTCTCCGCGCTCCGTCTCGGCGAGCTGATTATGGAAGCTGGTTTCCCGGAGGGTGTGGTGAACATTGTTCCGGGCTATGGCGAAACCGCCGGCGCCGCGCTCGCCGCTCATCCTGATGTGGACAAAGTTGCGTTTACTGGATCGACCGAAGTTGGCAAGCTGATTGTGCACGCTGCCGCTGGAAACTTGAAAAAAGTAACGCTGGAGTTGGGGGGTAAATCTCCAAACGTTGTGTTCAAAGATGCGGATCTCGATACCGCAATTTCCGGCGCGGCCAGCGCGATCTTCTTCAACCACGGCCAATGCTGTTGCGCCGGTTCTCGTCTTTATATCGAGAAGCCGGTCTATGATCGAGTGGTCGAAGGTGTCGCCGAGCGGGCAAAAAGGATCAGAGTCGGCTCAGGCCTCGATCCGAAAACGCAAATGGGACCGCTCGTCTCCCAGGAACAGTTGAACCGCGTATGTGGTTATCTCGAGGCTGGCTTCTCCGAGGGCGCAAAAGCCTTGGCAGGCGGCCATAAGAAAGACGAGAAAGGCTATTTCGTCGAGCCAACCGTTCTTGTGGATACACGCGAAGACATGAAGGTGGTGCGGGAAGAAATCTTTGGTCCCGTCGTGACCGCGATGCCCTTTGACGATCCCGAGGAAATTTTGCCGCGCGCCAACAACAGCGAATACGGATTAGCCGCCGCCGTGTGGACGAAAGATATCAGCAAGGCTCATCGCATGGCCGCATATCTGCGAGCGGGCACAGTATGGATCAACTGTTACAACGTGTTCGACGCCGCGATGCCGTTTGGCGGATATAAGCAATCCGGCTGGGGACGCGAAATGGGTCACGATGTACTCAACAACTACACGCAGACCAAAGCGGTGTGTACAAAACTGGACTAGGTTATTTGTCCAAAAAACTGAGGACGGCGGAAATCCGCCGTCCTTAGTTTTTAGATTAATGCCCGCCGATCTACTTCTCCATTAAAAGCACTTTCTCCGCGTTGTCGATCTCGGTAAGCTTCACCTCAATCACCTCGCTCATCGTGGTCTGAATGTTACGCCCGACGAAGCTCGCTTCGACCGGCAACTCACGATGTCCACGATCAATCAGCACGCACAATTGCACCCGTCGCGGCCTTCCCTGTGAGAAGAGCGCATCCATAGCAGCGCGGACTGTGCGTCCAGTAAATAAAACATCATCGACCAGAACAATGTTTTTATCTTCAATCGAGAATCCAATCTTGCCTTCCTGCACAACCGGCTTTGGGCCCAGCGTCGAGAGATCATCGCGATAAAACGTAATGTCCAAAGTGCCCACCGGAACGTCCGCATTCTCGATGCGCGCAATGATTTTGCCCAATCTCTCTGCGATCGGCACACCGCGGCGACGGATTCCAATCAGTCCCAACCCTTCCACTCCGCCGTTCTTTTCGACAATTTCATACGCCAGACGTACAAGAGTGCGTTCAATTTCCGACGCTGACATGAGTTGAGACTTTTGACGCAGTGCCGTTTTGCGGAGGATATTTTTTGCATTCATTGCCGGATGGCCTCAGGTATTGATTCTTGAACCTTCTTAACTTTAGTGCCAACCAGCCCTATCCGCAAGCCAAAGCGGTTATTAAACCTTCAAGCATGTCGAATGGGGGTTTATAAGCAGAAAAGGCCGCCATTGACGGGGCCTGGTTTCAGAAAGACTAGGGAAGTGAGATCGCAGAACTTACATCTTTTGTTTGTGCGCCGGTGGCCTCGCGTGATTCGAGAGACCCAACGTTCTGGACTTTGGCAATATGAGTCAACTCACCATTGTCATTTCGCAGAGCCTGGAGCGTTATTGTTTGAGGCGCGGCCAAAGCTCCGTCGCTTGGGAGGATTCCGATGCCGAGGTTTCTTCCCGCGGCTTTTGCCCTATAAAGCGCCGCATCTGCGAGTTCAATTACTTCCTGCGCGCAAATCGCGTCATACGCGTGACGGCTCCATGGAAACGGCGCCCATCCCACGGAGCAGGTCTTCTTCACGTGGACGCCTCCTCCCAAGTCGAATGCCTCGGATGACATGACATCGAGAATGCGCTCGCAAAATGCCGTTGTACCGAGAGGATCGGCGGATCGTGACATGATCAAAAATTCTTCACCACCCCAACGCACTAAAACGTCTGACTTGCGCACCACTCTATCCAAACGCTTTGCCACCAGTTGCAAAAGGCGATCGCCGGCGGGATGACCATGCAAATCGTTGACCTGTTTGAAGAAGTCGACGTCGACCATGAGAAAGATCAAATCGCGATGATCCATGTTTGCAGGGTGGTTGCTCCGAGAGCGTTCGTAATGCCGCATCACCTGCCCGGCTTCAGCCGTCAGGATTTCCTCGAGGTAACGCCGGTTCCAGACTCCAGTGAGCACATCTGTGAATGAGATTTCCTGGAGTTCAAGGTTTTTACGTTGTAACTCCAGGCTATGCCAACGAAGAGATTGCTCCTTATTTTCCAATTCGTCTTTTAATTTGCAGGTTTCATCGAGGTTTTGCCGCGAGAGTTGCAGCAAGTGAAGAAGTTCGCGATCCATCCAGTGCTGTTTGAGAAATACGAGAGTGCCCATGAAAATCATAGCCGCTGCGGTCAACAGTAATCGATAGGAACGCACTCGTGACGGCGCACCTCCACCAAATTGAGCCCAAGCCACCATGAGGGGGGTCGAGAATACGGCGAGCATCGCCAGTCTCGCAGTCCACATGCCATGCTCGTGAGCAAGAGCGCGCGCAGGTTTGTCCGGCAACGTGCCCCACGCTATCAACCCGACCACTGAGAACCATGCCATGGCCGCAATTAGCGGAATATCGTACAAGCTCCCCGTAGTGTATTGATGAAAATCAATTGCCACGCTGGCGAGAATGGATCCCAAGCTGTAGAGCACTGCCGCCTTGAGCAAGTGACTGTAAACGACGCGCCACGGGCCAGTGCTGCCCCGCCAAATCCAACTGGCGGCAATAATCAATACGATCTGTTCGCACGCATAAAGTACATCGAAACTTTGGCCATAGATGGATTCGTTGGGGGAAACGTATTGCCACGGAATTACGATGAATAAATACAGGTAGAGCCACCATGTCAGCAGCAGGAAGAAGTCGAGCGAGGCTACGCGCAACGAACGATCGTTTCGTTGAATGTGCGGTTGCACCGCTAAAGCTGCCGTCATGGGAACGATGTGAAGGAATAAAATTACATCTCCAACGAAAGGATTGGGGGTTTCCTGGCGAAGAAAAACTTCGAAGTAAGTCCACAAAAGTTGCGCGACAAGCCACATTGCGCAACCGCACCCCAACAGTATCCAAAAAAGTTGCGCTTTTTTGTCGCTGGTTCGTACATTCGAAAGAATAGCGATGGTTGCGCCCAGAAGCAGGGCACATTGCGTGAGATCGCCGAATGCGGTTAGCCAGGCGCTTGGCCGCGCGAGCAACGATACGAGAATGTGAGTGCACACCACCGCGCACACCATTCCCGTCCACTTGCTTGGTTGTCGTAGAGAGATCAAACCCACTTTAAGAGTCTATGGGTGCGCGCATAGGATCGCGGTATTACGGAAGTAATCGAATCAGCAGCAGAATGCGGGCTAGTGGCTAGCTCATTGAGTCGATCACGATGCGAAATCGCTCAACAAACAGGAAAACATCATGAAATGAGTTGTAAAGCGGGACAGGCGCTACGCGAAGCATGTCGGGTTCCCTCCAATCGCAAATCACGCCTGCTTCGGCCAGTTTGTCGCATAAGATCCGGCCATTCTTCGGAATTCGGATGGAAAGTTGAGCGCCTCGCCGTTCTTTTTCGTGTGGAGTGACGATTGAAAAATGGGAAGAGGGGTTTTGAGTCAGCAGGGACTCCAGATAACCGGTAAGCGCTTCACTCTTGTTTCGCAAGCACTCGATGCCAGCCTCATGAAAAATATCCATCGACGCGCGTAGTGCCGCCAGGCTAATGATCGAAGGATTGCTTAACTGCCAACCTTCTGCGCCTGTCATTGGTTGAAAGTTTGGACCCATCAGGAAACGCGATGCTTCATCGTGCCCCCACCATCCTGCAAAGCGGGGCATATCCAGAGCTCGGGCGTGCCTCTCGTGTACGAAGCAGCCTCCTGTACATCCCGGCCCGCCGTTTAGATATTTGTAACTGCACCAGACGGCGAAGTCTGGTCCCCATTCATTCAGCCGCAAATGTAAATTCCCTGCTGCGTGCGCCAGATCGAATCCTACAACACAGTCTTGCGCGTGTCCGGCTCGCGTGATTCCCGCCATATCGAAAGCCTGTCCGGTTGCGTAGTTGACGCCTCCCAACAGGATCAGTGCGATTTCTTCTCCCCGGCGTTCGATCAAAGCTTCAATGTCCTCGTCGCGAAGGCAGGATTCGCCGGATCGAGGCGTCAATTCGATCAACGCGCTTTCAGGATTAAAACCATGGAATTTAATTTGTGATTTCACTGCATATTGATCGGAAGGAAATGCACCGCGCTCGACAAGTATTTTGTGCCGGCCTGGCGTGGGACGGTAGAACGACACCATCATTAAGTGTAGATTTACCGTTAGCGAATTCATTACCACCACTTCGGCAGATTTTGCTCCGACTAGTTTGGCTGTCTGCTCAGTGAGCAGGCGGTGATAGGGCATCCACGGATGTTTTGCTCGAAAGTGCGCCTCCACACCCAGCTTTGCCCAAGCTTCCAGTTCCTCGTTGACAAAGGCCTCAACGGTCTTTGGTTGCAGGCCAAGCGAGTGGCCGCACAAATACACGCAATCGCCGTTATTTATTTTCGGAAATGAAAATCGCTGCCGATAATCTTTGAGCGGATCACGTGCGTCTATCGTGATCGCGAAATCCTTGCCGGGCTGGAAATCAAAGCTGCTCATTGCGGCAGCTCCAGCGGAGTCAGGTCGCGGCGAATCATTCGATCTGCTTTACTCCAATCGAGATCCGATGGAGAATGAATATTTTCACAAAGTTCGGCGAGCATTCGATCCTGAATTGCTCCTCGGGTCATCGCTACGGAGTATGGAACGCGATGGAAGGTGACCATCGCATACTTAGGCACGAACAAATTCGGATATTTCGCTTCCAGAGCCAGCTCCACTTTTTTGCGAAGCAAAAATTGCGCGTCGGCAACGCGATCCCGCATCTCGGTGAAATTTTCGATCGCCATATCCGCGATAGCGTGAGTATTGACTTTGCGTTCGCTCTCGAAGTCTGCGAAAACCTGCGACCAGTTCGCGCCATACCGATCCAGAATCTCGACGAGCGAAGTGCAATCTTCAAATCCGCAATTTATGCCCTGACCAAAGAAAGGAACGATGGCGTGCGCGGCGTCTCCCAGGAGCAATGCTTTTTCGTCTATATACCATGGCGAACATTTGATGGTGACCATCGCTCCCGTTGGATTCGTAAAATAGTTATCCGCAAATTGCGGCATGAGCTTGCAAACGTCAGGAAAACGCTCTTCGAAAAATCGACTAACTTCTGCCGGGGTATTCAACTGGCTAAAGCTATCCTTCCCCTCAAATGGCAAAAATAAAATGCAGGCGAATGTGCCGTCAATATTCGGCAAGGCTATCAACATGTAATGGCCGCGCGGCCAAATGTGTAGGGCATTCGTTTCCAGTAGATGCATCCCGTCGGGAGAGGCAGGAATAGTAAGTTCCTTATAGCCGTAATCCAGGTATTGCTGAGAAAAATTAAACCGGTTCAACTTTAACATTTCATTGCGGATGGCTGATGCGGAGCCATCGCAGCCAATTATTAATCCAGTTTCCCGCTTCGTTTCCTCTCCAGTTTGCTCATTGCGCAACCGAAGGATGCCAGTTTTAATCTCGTATCCGACGCAACGTTGGCCGAAGTAAATGACGGCGCCTTGCTCTTCAGCCGCGTTGATAAGCGCAATATTCAGCTCAGCTCTGGAAATCGAATGGATGACCTCCATTTCATTTTTCCCATAGGGCTGAAAGCTAAGCTCCCCGGCAATGGAATGCATCATGCGTCCCGCCATCGGGATAATGATGCTTCGCATTCGTTCCCACAATCCGGCTTGTTGCAATCCGTGAATACCCCGGGTGGATAAGGCGAGATTGATCGACCGACCGGCGCTCATGCTGACTTTTCGCATGTCGGGACGCCGCTCGTAGAGTTCAACCGCGAACCCTCGCTGCATGAGAAGAATCGCCAGAAGCGGACCATTCAGTCCGGCGCCGATCAGCGTGATTTTCTTGTTGGTAGATTCCATCCCGAATTCGGAGCAGGGAAATGATTAATGGAAAACGATCTTCATTCGGTCAGTAAAGTTCGCGCCTCCCACAATTCCGGGAAGAATTTTTTATCGAGAGTGAGTTTGAGATAGGAAGCTCCTGCGCTTCCGCCGGTTCCCATGCGAATTCCGATGATGCGCTCGACCAGCTGAATGTGGCGTAAGCGCCAGCTCACGATCAATTCGTCGAACTCGGTCAAGCGCTCGCACACGTCAATCCAGTCGCGATGATGCTGTTCGTCTTGATAAAGTTCATGCACGGCCCGTGCGCGGGCCTCGAATTTCGCACGCTCGGTCGCATCATTGTCAGGCGTCGGCAGTTTGCCCATGGCCTGCAACGCCCCAAAGAAAGCATCGTGTAAGGAAGGCTCTTCTAAACGCCGCTTCAATCTTGCGTGAGCTTCCGGCGTCGGCCTGTGATAACGCAGCATTTTGTCATCTTTCAAGCCGCACAGAAATTCGATCTCGCGAAATTGCTCGGATTGAAAGCCGCTGGCCGGTTCCAGCAGGCCGCGAAAGGCCAGGAAATGCGTCGGCAGCATGGTTTCAAGGATTGTGAACTGCTCTACCAGCACCCGAGTGATTTCCGTACACCGGCGCAAGAGCCGAGCGGCTTCGTAAACCTCATCATGCGATTTCGGGTTTGCCGCGGCCCTTTGCAAATTTGTCACCACGGCATCGAGATCATGCAGTAGCTCCTTGAACCAGAGTTCGTAAGTTTGATGCACAACAATGAAGAGCATCTCATCATGGTGTATTGGCGAGGACTGTGGCTGCTGCAAGTCCAGCAAATCAGGAACTTTCAAATACGAACTGTAAGTGAGTTGCCCAGCTTCGGGAGTAACCGGCGCAGTCGTGACACCTGTAGCAGAACTCTTAACAGAGTTTGCGGACGGTTCCATGGTGAGGTGCAGGAATGTCACAGCATTTTCACTCAGCAATTTGTTCTTAATTTGTTGAGGGAAATTGCTTTGCCGGATGAGCGAACCAACATGCTCTTCACCGAGTGGAAAGGGATAGTCGGAGCCGAGCATCACGCGGTCCGTACCCATCGTTCCCACCAGAAATTGCAATGCGCGTTGATCGAACACTGCTGAGTCCACATAGAAGCGATTGAGGTAATAGCTTGGGGGATGTTTGCACTCGCCGCGCGCTACGGGATGATGATGCCATGCATTTTCAAGCCGCCCGAGCAAGAATGCGAAACTGCCGCCACCATGTGCGAAGCAAATCCGCAGCTTTTCAGGCAATCGATCGAACGCGCCACTCAGAATCATCGCTACGACTGAAAGTTGGGTTTCAGCGGGCATGCCCACGGTCCATGGCATCATGTACTTCGGCATTCGTTCCTGGCCGAACATTTCCCATGGGTGCACCAGCACCGCGGCGCCCTCATCTGCACAATGATGCAGAAAAGTTACGACACCCGCATCATCCAGATTCTTGCTTCCAATGTGGTTGCCAATTTGTACGCCGAGATGTCCCGTCTTCATACACCGGCTGAGTTCTTTGCACGCGGCATCTGTATCCTGTAGCGGAACCTGGCAAAGCGATTTCAACCTGCCTTTTCCCTCGTTGCAAAGTTCAAGTGCAGCATCATTGAATAATTGTGCGCAATCGAGTGCGTGTTCGATTGGCCGGTCATACGCGAACAACACGGGTGTTGCCGATATGACTTGCATGTTGATCCCGTCGCGATCCATTTCGCGCAGCCGAACTTCCGGATCCCAACATGCCGAGCAGATTTTTCGAAAGAATCGATCGCCGACCATGATATCGGCCTTGCCCGGCCCTGTGTGCTTGATCCATGGCCAGTTTGGCGTGCGGTAACGTGCAGCTAAGTCGGGCCATGAGTTTGGGAAAAAGTGATTGTGAATGTCGATGGCGGGCATGCTATTTGCCGGGGTGAACGGTGCCGCAGTGCTTACACTTGCGCCTTTCTTCGTTGTCATAAAACTGCTCGAACAGAGGTGGCAAATCCTTGACGATACTTTTCAATTTCACTTCCGCCCGGTAAACCAGTTGATGGCAATTCGGACAATACCATTCGAATGCGTCTAAAGACCCTTCGGGACGCGGTACTTCAATCACTACACCTACAGTATCGGCGGGGCGCTGAGGGGAATGGCGCATGTGCTTGGGCAGGAGAAAAATTTCGCCTTCCTTAATCGGAATTTCCAGCGGCGGCTTGCCCGACGCTTCCATAATGCGCAGAGAAATATTGCCCTTTAATTGATAAAAAAATTCTTCAGTTGGATCGTCGTGATAGTCGCGCCGCTGGTTTGGCCCGCCGACCACGGTTACCATCATCTCGCCATCTTCCCATACCTGCGCGTTGCCAACCGGAGGCTTGAGTTTGTCTTTGTTTTCTTCAATCCACGCCTGAAAGTTAAAAGCTTTCAGGTTCTTGATGGATGTCATCGGGTCTCCTATTTCTGCGGCTTGTAAGCCGTGGCTTTGATTTCGATCAGCAAGTGCGGATGCGGTAACTGATGCACGGCTACCGTGGTTCTCGCCGGACCATCGTAACCAAAGAATTCACCGTAAACTTCGTTGTAACCTGCGAAGTCATTCATGTTCACTAGATACGTGGAAATCTCCACTATGTCTTGCAAGCCGGCTCCATCGCTTTGCAAGATGTCGCGAATGTTATCGATCACGGCACGAGTTTGCAGGCGGATGTCGAGCCGAGTCGTACCGAGCGAATCGACTTCAGCGCCGGCAATTGTGTTATCGACACGGCGCGCGCTGGTGCCAGAGACGAATAGGAGATCACCAGCGCGCTTGAGATGCGGATATTTTCCGCGCGGGCTGGCTTTCCCTTCGACGACTTTGCTTCCAATTCCGTTCATTATTTATTCCAGTGGAATGCAAATGTTGTTCAACTCAGAATAAAAATTTAACGAATGCATGCCGCCTTCGCGGCCGATGCCGGAAAGTCCCACGCCGCCAAATGGAGTACGCAGGTCGCGCAGAAACCAGCAATTTACCCATGTGATGCCAACATTCATTTGTTGCGCGACGCGGTGACCCCGCTTCAAGTTGCTAGTCCAGATCGAAGCCGCCAGTCCGTATTTCGTATCATTAGCCGTGGCAACCGCTTCCTCTTCCGAATCAAATGGAGCGACATGGCACACCGGGCCGAAAATTTCCTCTTTCACACAGCGAGCCGATTCTGGAAGTCCAGTATAGATCGTCGGCTGCACGTAAAAGCCATTGTTGCGACCGTCGTCAAAAGTTGGGATTCCGCCGCCCGTGATAACTGACGCACCTTCTTCTTGCGCCAGTTTGTAGTAAGAAAGCACCTTCTCGCGATGCTGGGCGGAGATCAGAGGGCCCAGGTCGGTTTTTGGGTCGTTTGGCCAGCCCGGATACAGCTTCTCGGCTTTCTTTTTTAACGCATCAACGAACGCATCAAAGATCTTGCGCTCCACATATACTCGCTCCGTACATAAACAGACCTGACCCGTATTAAGAAATACGGCTTCGCTCAACCCATTTACCGCTTCTTCGAAACTACAATCCGCGAAGATGATGGCCGCATTCTTGCCGCCAAGCTCAAATGAAACTGGTTTTACGGTTGGCGCAACCGATTTCATAATAGCCGCGCCGGTTCTCGATTCACCCGTAAATGTGATTGCGTCCACGTCAGGATGCCGCGTGAGGAACTCTCCCGCCGAATCTTGTCCAAAGCCGTGCACCACATTGTAAACGCCATTCGGAACGCCCGCGTCCTGCATCGCTTCTGCAAGCAGAGCAGCCGTTGCGGGGGTCTCCTCCGAAGGTTTGACCACTACCACATTTCCGCAGGCCAGCGCCGGCGCTACCTTCCATGTGAGCAACAGCAGAGGAAGATTCCAGGGCGTAATGATGCCGACAACGCCCAGCGGTTTGCGCACCGCGTAGTTGAGTGCATGTGTTCCATCGGGAGTGTCGGTTTGAAACGACTCCAGCCCAGCCGCTTTTACTAAATCGGCAAAGACGCGAAAATTTGCCGCCGCACGCGGAACATCGAGCCGGGAAGCGAGGGAAACCGGTTTACCCGTGTCGGCGACTTCGGCCTGAACGAAGCAATCGAAGCGTTTTTCAATTGCATCTGCAATTCGATGCAATCGTGCCGCGCGTTCGCGTACTCCGCTGCGGCCCCACTCACCGCGTGATGCACGCCGCGCGGCATGAACCGCTTCATCGACTTGCTCTACATCTGCTTCGTTCACGCGTGCGGTCACCGTTCCGTCCGCGGGATTCACATCGTCAAACTCCCGCTTGCCGGGCACGAAACGGCCATCGATGTAATTCTGGATTATTTTCACGAGAACCTCAGGCAGGCCTTCGCAATCCTAGCAGGAGCGTTGGAATTGAGGCAATCTCGGGGTCGGTTAATTTTGACGTTCTCTCAGATAGCGCTGTAGAGCGTCCTGCCAGGAAGGCATTTCGATTCCAAAGTTATGCAGGCTCGCCGGAGATAAAACTGAATATGCGGGACGCGGAGCAGGCCGCGCCATTTGTTGACTACTCACCGGACGTACATCTGTGCCCAATCCCGAACGATGCACGATTTCTCGCGCGAAGTCGAACCAGGTGCAATCTTCTGCGTTGGTTGCATGCACAATTCCTTTGACATTCTTACGGCTCAACTGGATGATCGTGTGCGCCAAGTCGTTGGTATAAGTTGGACAACCGCGCTGATCATTGACTACATCGAGCGCACGACGATTGACAGCGAGTTTCAGAATCGTATCTGGAAAGCATTTCCCGCCGGCGCCAAACAGCCACGATGTTCTCACGATGCAGCACTCAGGCATCAATTCGAGCAGTCGAAGTTCCGCTTCGGCTTTGGTTCTTCCGTATACGCTCTGCGGAGTGCGCGGATCATCAACTTCATAGGGCGTCGTTTTCTTACCGTTGAAGACGTAATCGGAGCTGAGAAACATGAGCCGCGCGCCAACTTCTTTGGCAGCCGTGGCGACATTTACCGCACCGTCCCGGTTCACGGCAAATGCCAGTTCACGATTGCTTTCGCACCCATCTACATCGGTGTAAGCGGCAGCCAGTACGATCCAGTCAGGATTTGTTTCTTGCACTACGCGCCGAATGCGATCCGCGTCTCGGATGTCGACATCGCGCGAACTAAGTCCGGTAACAGCATCGTTGTGCCAGTCGCGGATAAGCGGCTTACCTAGCAGGCCGGTGGCGCCGAAAATGGTGACTCGCATCGGGATTTAGTCGAAACACTCGGCGTCGCGAAATGCCACGCCGCGCTGGTCTTTTGCGGAGACGATCGGTTCGCCGTCCAGTTGCCAGTCGATCTTCAGTTGGGCATCGTTCCAAGAGAGAGTGCGCTCGTGTTCTGGTGCATAAAAGTCCGTGGCTTTATAAAGCACTTGAGCTTTTTCAGAGAGCACGCAGAATCCGTGAGCGAAGCCAACAGGAATCCATAACATGCGTTTGTTATCTGCCGACAGGCGCACGCCTTCCGAACGCCCGAAAGTGGGCGAGCTGCGGCGCATATCGACGGCCACATCCAATATTTCGCCTTCGATGGCGCGCACAAGTTTCCCTTGCGGATGTTTTATCTGATAATGCAAGCCACGCAGGACGTTGCGCGAAGAAGACGAATGATTATCCTGGACAAAAATTTCGGAAATCCCCACGCTCGCCATCAGCTTCTGGTTATAGCTTTCGAAAAAAAATCCGCGCTCGTCGCCAAACACGCGCGGTTCCAGAACAAAAACTCCGGGCAGAGAAGTCGGGATGTTTTTGAGCGCTTCCATTGCCTGGCGAGTTGCCTGAATTGTCTCCATCAGAATACCTTTTCTCTCAACAATTGCAGCAGGTAGGCGCCGTAGCTATTGTTCTTCATCGAGTTGCCGATCTTCTCCACTTGTTCGGCGGCGATGTATCCGGAACGGAATGCAATCTCTTCCGGGCAGGCCACCATAAGCCCTTGCCGCTTCTCGATTGCCTGTATGTAAAGCGAAGCATCCATCAGCGATTCGTGCGTACCCGTGTCAAGCCATGCCATGCCTCGTCCCATTACAACAACATCCAATTGGCCGCGTTCGAGATACGCTTTGTTTACGTCGGTGATTTCCAGTTCGCCTCGTGGACTGGGCTTCAACGACTTGGAGACTTTTACCACCTGGTCATCATAAAAATAAAGCCCAGTAACGGCGTAGCGCGATTTTGGTTGCCGGGGCTTCTCTTCGATAGTTAGGGCGCGCCCGTTGCCATCGAACTCTACCACTCCGTAGCGCTCGGGATCATGCACCGGATAAGCGAACACCCGCGCGCCTGTTGTTTTCGATGCGGCGGATCGCAAATCTTTGGCTAAATCGTGCCCATAAAAAATATTGTCGCCCAGCACCAGGGCGCAGGCGCTAGAGCCAATAAATTCTTCGCCCAACAAAAATGCCTGCGCAATTCCTTCCGGTTTAGGTTGCACTTTATATTGCAACTGGATTCCAAACTGGCTGCCATCTGCCAGTAGAGCTTGAAACTTGGATACATCTTCGGGAGTCGTAATAAGAAGGATGTTGCGAATTCCCGCCAGCATCAGCGTGCATAGCGGGTAATAGATCATCGGCTTGTTGTAAACCGGCAGCAGGCTCTTGCCCATGGCGTGAGTTATGGGATACAAACGTGTACCCGATCCGCCAGCTAGAATGATTCCCTTGCAGTTTGTGTTATTGGATGCTTGCATTGAAATAATTCAATCGATACGGCGCTTTTGGCTGCGTTTACGCGCTGTTTCAAGATGAGTAATGCGTTTCAACCCATTGCCGGTAACTGCCGCTCATCACGTTGCGCACCCACTCATCGTTGTCCAGATACCAGCGCACGGTTTTGCGAATTCCTGTCTCGAACGTTTCTTTGGGACGCCAGCCCATTTCATTTTCAATTTTGCGTGCGTCCATAGCGTAACGGCGGTCGTGCCCGGGACGGTCTTTCACAAACGTAATCAGCTTGCGGCGCGGCGAACTGGAAACGCTTGCCATCTCGTCCACAATGTCGCAGATTAGTTGCACGATGTCGAGATTACGTTTTTCATTCCATCCACCGATATTGTAAGTCTCTCCGACGCGCCCGCGATGCAAGACCGTGGCAATTGCCTCACAGTGATCCTCGACGTAAAGCCAGTCGCGAACATTCTGGCCATCGCCGTAGACGGGCAATGGCTTGCCGTAGAGGGCGTTTAAAATCATCAGCGGTATTAATTTTTCGGGAAATTGAAAACGCCCGTAATTGTTAGAACAGTTTGTTGTAAGCGTGGGCAAGCCATAGGTGTGATGATAGGCGCGCACCAAATGGTCTGAAGCCGCTTTAGACGCCGCATAGGGGCTGTTTGGAGCATATGGGGTTGTCTCGGAAAAAGGCGGGTCTCCAGGACTTAAAGAGCCGTAGACTTCATCGGTGGAAACGTGAAGGAAGCGGAAGTCAGCATTATCTGGCGCAGCGAGAGTTCCCCAATATGTTCTCGCTTCCTCAAGCAGGGAAAAAGTTCCATTGATATTGGTGCGAACGAACTCTTCGGGGCCGCGAATGGAACGGTCCACATGGCTTTCGGCGGCGAAATGCACAATCGCTTTGGGATTGCGGCGGTTCAGCAAATCCCGTACGCGCAGGCGATCTTCAATGTCGCCGTGAACAAATTCATATCGGCGGTCGTTCGCAATAGTAGAGAGATTGTGCAGGTTGCCGGCATACGTGAGCTTGTCGAGATTGATTACGGACGCTGTTTCACGCTGTATCCAACGCAGGACAAAGTTGGACCCTATGAAGCCTGCTCCGCCAGTGACGAGGATTGTGTTATCCATGAAAAATAGATGCTATTGGATTGTATGGCACTCTGTGGCGCACGCAGCTTCCAGCTGATAAGGGAATCCCTATTGTAAACAATAAAGAACGGGAATAATCCCGTTCTGGCTTGTTACGCGAACCCGATTTTGCGCGCCTTCGGTTTAAAGATGGTTATCCTGCTTTTCGCTGCGCTGATGTTGAGGCTGTTTGCACATTCGCGCTCGGTTTCCTGGCGCTCTCCGATAAATTCCATCCCAACGCCTGAAAATAAACCTGCTCAGTATCTTCCGCGACTTTGTTCCATTGATAATGCTCGCGAATGCGCCTTCTTGCGGCTTGTCCCACGGCCTCCCGCACAGCCGGATTCGCCAATAGAAACTGCATGCGCTCCGTCAGGCCTGCCGTATCGCCGCGCCGGAAAGTAAACCCGGCGTCCTGGACGGCTTCTCGATTCTCCGGAACATCGCTGGTCAGGACGCACAACCCGGCGCCCATTGCATCGAGTAATGCCAGCGACAATCCCTCAAGATCGGAAGGCAGAACGAACAACATTGCATTGGTTAACAAAATTTCCAGATCATCGCCGGACACCGCGTCCATAATTTTGATGCATTCGCTGGCATGGCTTCGTACTTCGCGCGAATACTCATCGCAATAGCTCGAAGTCCCGGCCATTACGAGTTTCGCGCTTGTCCTCAACTGTTCATAGGCCTCGACGAGTAGACGGCATCCTTTTTCGGGGGAAAACCTACCTAGAAAAAGAATGTAATTGTTCGGCTCCAAACCCCATTCGAAAAGTTTGCTGGAAACCCGCCGATCTCGGAGCAGGCCTCCGTTCGGAACGTAAGATGTCTCAACTCCAAAACGTTTCAAGTACCGCTGCCGCAGCGTCTGGGAAACAACGATTGTTTTCGATGGAAAACTTGCGGCTGCATGCTCTCCTAGACGAAGGACGGCTGCAGCTATGCGTCCCCACTTTTTGCGCTGCCAATCGAGACCTTGCACCGTCACCACGGTTTTCTTTCCGGCAAGACGGGGAATGAACGAAAATAATGCCGGTCCAAGAGCGTGGTAATGCACGATGTCGCAAGGCTGCATCAGCACATGAAGCGTGCTCAAGAACGTATGCAGAAGCGTTTCCAGGTGCTTGGAGCGAATCGTTGGTAAGCGGACAAGTTGCATATCACGGTGGGCCTGGAGCGGAGGTGTGAAATATGTGCGGCAATAGATAGTGACGTGATGGCCTTTCGCTGCCATCCGGCTTCCAACCTCTTCGTAATAAGTTTCGATGCCGCTATATTTCGAAACCACGCCGCGCCCGCCAATAAATGCAATACGAAGATTTTGTTTCTGCGAAGGTTCAGGCGTGAGCATTTTGCTGTGCTCTGGAAGCTGTTGCGATGTCAATTGCCCCACGGGAAAGGGGTTTGTGGGTTGAGGCCGGTGCAAAGGAATTCGCAGCGGTAGTTCACTGATAGCCGTTTTTCCGGAGTTTGCGCGAGTATTGGATTTTTTATGAGCAAGCCGCTCATATACCTTCAGCAAAAAGTCGTAATGGGACTGCGATGTATATTTACACAAATTTTCCTGGCCAGCGTGTCCCATCTCTTCGGCCAGTTGCGGCCGCGAACTGAGAAATTCGATCGACGATGCCAATTGCTCGACGTCTCCAACGTTGTACAACAGTCCTGTCTTATCCTCATGAACCAATTCACGCCGCGACCCCAGATCTGAAGCAATTACGGCTCGGCCATGAGCGTAGGATTCGAGGATCGTCTTGCCAAACGTTTCATAAGCATGCGATGGGAGAACCGTAAAGCGTGAATTCGCGATTGCATTGTCCAATCCAATTCCCTGCAGGTGACCGGCAAATTTGATATTGGTCAACCCCAACTCAGCGCTCAGCCTCTCCAGGTTGCTACGTTCTGGCCCGTCGCCGGCAATCATCAGCTGCAAATGGGGAAGTCGTGCCATAGCTCGAATTAGATCTTCAACTCCTTTTTCTGCGGATAAACGGCCAAAGTACAGTAAGGGTGTATTGTCGGGGGAATTGCTCCTGTGTTTAATTGGCTGGAAGTGAGGAAGAATTTCAAATTTGGCGGCATCCCATCCGTACTCTACGAATTTGTCGCGCACAAACCGGCTTGGGGCGAGAAAGCAATCTATACACTTGCGATAGGTGCCAAGCCATTTGTGAAAATAAGCTTCGGCTATAAGCGTTGCTCGAGCTCCGAGTCCCGGATAACATTTCTCCCATAGTGCATTCCGAAACTTTCCACCACTGCATTTTTCGCACGCCTTCCCGTGTGAAACGAGGTTGTAGCTGGGGCAAAGCACTTTGAAATCGTTGAGGTGATAAACAACCGGTATGTTTTGCGCGCGAAGTTCCCACAAAATCGATGGCGATAGGTGATGGTAGATGTTTCGCACGTGAGCCACATCTGGATGGAACTCTCCGATCATCGCCCGGATTTTTCGTCGTGCCTCGACCGAATAAATGGCATGCGCTGCCAGCTTCGCCCGACGAAACCAGCCCCACTGATTTTTAAAATCCACACGCTGCATAAAATGGTGGTCGTAAGCAGTCGGTTCACCGCGTGGATCGAGCATGGAAAATAGAGCGGTCTCGTGTCCGTTGGCTCGCAGCAGTTCCATAGCTTGAAACATGTAATTTTCGGTCCCGCTGAAGGCATAGTTATATTTGTTGCAAAACAAGATCCTCATGAATGGTGCTCCGATCGGAATGCGGGATTTCTTGAAGAAACAAATCGGCAAGATGAGCCAAATTTTTCTCGCGGTTAAAGTTATGAATGATTTGCATACGGGCAGCGTGTTGAATCCAATTCAGGCGATTTACAGCGGATTGATCCTGGTTGTGAATTAGAGCGTGAAGAAAGAAAACTCTGTTCACAAAACTGTCACGATTTCCCGGTTCGAAAAGAAACCCTGTTTTTCCGGGAATGACCAGCTCCGGAATTCCGGTGATCGCGGGCGCGAGCACAATTTTCCCGAGCGCCATTGCTTCCATTAGGACTAGTGGAATTCCCTCGCTCTGGCTGGTCAGTACAACCAAGTCCGCATTCCGGTAGAGTGAATTCATTTTGTCGTGCGCGATATGGCCGAGCAGCTTGAGTTGGTCTTGTAATCCATCCTTGAGGATCATCTGTTCCAGATGAACCCGCTCCGGCCCTTCGCCGGCAATCATGCACTCAAAGTCGAGTCCGCAATCGCGTAAGCGAGCACATGCGCGAATCAAAAACGCATGATCTTTCACAGCGTGAAGCCGGCCTACAGTCAAAAGTACGAATTTTTCAGCATTTTTATGGCTTGGGAACGGGAAGAACTTTGTCTCCGGCACGGCATCGACACCAATGCGCGATACGAAAATCCTTCCGGGGTCAACGTCCGGGAAATGTTCGAGGATGTAGCGGCGGTTGTAATCGGAGATGGTGATGCAAAATTGGCAATTCTGAAGTTTTGGTTTGAGATAGGCTGCGTATAGTAAAAGATCGGAACCGTGCAGCGTTAGACTGTAACTCACCTCCAACAAACGCGCCGCTACCATTGCGATCCAGGAGCCAAAATAGCCATGATGTACATGAATGTGGTCCACGCCCTTTCCTTTAAGCAGTACAGCGTAATATGCACCCAGACACGTGTGTAGAAGAGCTTTCAGCCTGCGCGCCGCAGGTTCGCACTTTTGCAATGTCGTGCACGTGAACAAGTCAGAAATTTTGCCCCAGCGCATCGCCACGAGCCAGAGTGCCGATAGAAAAGTCCAAATGCGGACCGGTTGGAGGTACAGAGTCTCAGCATCAGAAATTCTGGTGGTGGGCGAATTCTGCTTTGCGACACACTTGCGCACACTGCCCGCAATAACCCGCACCTCTCGCCGTCGCAATTCATTGATCTCCTCGGCGACATAAGGTTCTACCGCAACTGGAAATTGATTCGCGAGATAAGCGATGGTGAGCACTGAACAGAAGATTACGAAATTAAAGAGGACGATTTTTTAACGGGTAGATGAGCGAAGCATGAACAGTGTAGAGCGGGGAAGCTTTATAGTGCTGCATCTCTTTTTGGGCGCGATGCTGTTGCGCCGCCAACATGCCGGCCATGGTAAACAGAAGTCCATTAACAAACTGGTAGTTCATGACGACAACGCAGGCATTTATGTAGTAGATACCGAGTATGATGGGCCACATGACATGAAAGCGTTGGCTCAACAATCCATTCCGTTCGCTCCGAGGAACCGTGCCCCAGCCCAGCTTCAAAAGCTCCCACATGAGCCACATATATAGCCCCAGGCCAAGAATGCCATGCTCCACAAGCAACTCAAGATAAGTATTGTGCGGGTAGAGTTCTTTTTCGGAGTAGCCGCTCACGTGGCGAGCCAGTTCAGTGGGCATTCGATTGACGCCCCAGCCAGTAAGAGGTTTTTCCAGAAACATTTGCCATCCGCCGCTGTAAACGGCTTCGCGGAAAGCGATCGGTTCGGATTCCCGGAACCGGTCCGTAAACGTCCGTCGCTGGTCATCAAAGCTTAAAACCACAAGCAACCCGACGGCGGTTACGATTACAAGAACAACACACACCCGCATAAATTTTCGATTATCTGAGCGAAAAATTAGAACCACCACACTCGCCGAGAATGACAACCATACGGCGCGCGTCAGTGTTGCGAGAATCGCTACTGGAAGGGAAGTTAGTAGCAATGCCGCTTTGAGTCCGCGAATTTTTCTTCTAAGTGCCGCGTGGAGAGCAAGCAACCCGAGAATATTAAGAGAAACGCCATTTGCCACAGCTTGTAGCAATGGTCCGCGGGCGCGATCCACGTGATAGCCCAGACTTTCGTCGAGAATGAATCGCGGGAAAATTAGAAAATGAGCGCCTGCCAGGAATGCAATCGAAGTAAAACACAAATAGGCGAGTATCACGAGGCAGAAAAATTCAAAGTGTTCCAGTCTCCGTTCATTACGGAACACGATCAGCGCCGAATGAAAAAGCGCGAAGGGTACTATAAATTTGGCCGCAAGCAGCGACCAGGTGCGGGCATCGAAGGGCTGGCTGATTGCGCTCGCGATCGCGAGAAGCGAAAGCCCGATCATTGGCCACGTGGCGCTTTTCACAACCCACAGCTTCTTTCGAGCCGCCAATTCTCCTGCAATCACTCCGAACACTAATAAAGCGAACGCAATCCGATCGATCTCGTAGAAAGAGACGTCTGGGTGGCGCAGCAACATGGCCAAGAGAGCTAAAAAGAATAACGCTGTCGGCATGGTCATCAAGCATTGGAGGGGGCGCATTACCACACTCAAACTCCGGAACGCAGCCTCTTCGGCCCAATGGATCCCCGATGTGTTTGCGGGAGAGGGCATTATGTGCCGCTCCCGCGCAGGACCGCGCCAGCCGTTTTCAGCAAAATATGCAAATCCATCTTCAGGCTCCAGCAACGGATGTATTCGATGTCGAGGCGCATGCTAGTTTCGAAGGAAGGGTCATGGCGCGCTATGACCTGCCAGAGGCCGGTGATTCCGGGTAATACATCCAATCGCGCCAGATGTTCGATTCCGTATTCGGATACATCGTCCAGCGGGTGCGGCCGCGGTCCAACCATGCTCATTTCACCTCTTAGCACATTCCATAGCTGTGGGAGTTCGTCCAAACTATAGCGACGCAGGAATTTCCCAATCCGGGTAACTCTAGGATCGTCGGTGATTTTGAAAAATGGACCTTCTCGCTCATTTTGCGTTTGCAGGCCCTCCTTGCGATCGTCGGCATCGTTGACCATCGTACGAAATTTGTAGCAGAGGAAAGGTTTTCCTTTGTATCCACCCCGTGAAGCTGCATAGAGTACGGTGCCGCGCGAATCCATCTTGATAAGAATCGAGATCAGAATAAAAACGGGGGCAAGTAAGATCAGCCCCACTGTAGCCGTGGTTACATCCAAGGCGCGTTTTAGAAGCAGTTGGGCGACGGGAAGTTTTTCTTCATGCAGTGAAATCAAAGGAATGTTTCCTGTTTTCCCCGGTGTGCTAAACGGTTCACAACCAAACAAGTCGGGCGCGATTTTTAGATTCAAGCGCAACTGCCGGGCGGTGTGTAATATGCAGAGTGTGACTTCCGGGTCATGTGGCGGGGTCAGGATAATTTCGTCCGCGAATAGCGAACGAGCCACTTCCATCAGATCGCTCGTACGGCCTACGACGCCATTTCCCAGCGGTTTTCTGTCGTCGAGAAAGCCACAGACTGAACAGCCCAGTTCTGGGTGCTTACCCATGTTGCTTGCTATCTGGCGGCCGAGTGCGCCCGCGCCCACAATGAGGACGTTTCGCGATCCTCCGTTTGCCCGAGCACCGTGCTTATGGGTGTCGCGCCAAGCCCAATGCCATGCCGAAAGCAAGCAGAAATGCAGAATTCCGGCACTCCAAATGATGGCGATTACCGTCGATGGGTAGCCTTGAGCGCGTAATAGGGACGTGATGATTCCAGCGACCAAAAACCAGACGAACAGGGCGAACGCACAATCGGCTAAACTTGAATCCAGTTGATTTTGATTTGCGCCCAGCGCAAGGTTGGGTAATATATCCCAAAAAATGTTCGAGCACTTTGTTTCCGCTGGAACTGTAATCGTTTCTTGGGATAGAAATTGTTTGGTGCACGTCGGAGGCTTTTTCTGATACCCGTAATGTGCGGCTGCGCCTGGGATTAACCGCGCGGCCCAGTCGGTTCCTTGGGACTTTTGGGGTCTTGGACTTAGTGGAAGGGAAGACATCTCAGACTAACTCCACTTCATATCCCTGAATCTCAATTGCCAGCGAACGCTGAATGCATTGAATCGAGATCACCAGTTTGTTTCTTTCATTCTGCACCAGTATTCCCTCCAATCCGCGCAAGCAACCTTCCCGAATGCGGACACGCTGGCCTGCATGAACGAATGAATGCAGAGAAAAACTTCCCTTCTGTTGCAGCAGCAGTTGCAGATCTTCAATTTGTTTTCGCGGCACGGTTGCCGCGCTTCCTGCAAAGCTTACGAAGCGAATCACGCCAGTGGTCTGCAAAATGGTTTGAGAGGAACCTCGAGATTGGTCGGTATAAACGAACGCGTATCCAGGGAAAAGTGGAATGGTTACAATTTTATGGCGGTCACTCCACTCGTGCTGTTCTGTCAATAATGGAAGGAAAGACGCGAATCCTTTTCGAAGAAGTTGCGCGATAACTTTCTTCTCGAACCGGTGCCGGGTTTCAATCGCGAACCACTGCGGCGAATTATCTCGTCTGTCTGGAACGGGCGAGCACTGGATTTCTGGAAGAAGTGCTGAAGTTGTGCCGTCATAGCTGCCGCTGGTTGAGTCCCATCGACATTTCACCTCATTTTGCACAGCTTTCGTGGTCGCAGATCTGCTGCAAAGTAAAACAGAAACCGATCAACTACAGACGCCGGTAAATTCTTTCGGGGATGGGGAATGTTCTCTCGCTAAGCACGGTTCCCAGGATTCGAGACTGTGCCCCTTCGAGCGATTCTTTAATCTTCAGAGCAGTCGCTCGCCGTGTGCGGTGCGCCCCGAGCACAAGGATGATTCCATCCGTGAGTTGCCCTAACAATGCCGCCTCGCTGGATGTTCCAGCGGCGGGGCCTTGAATTACGACGTACTCGAATTCGTTCCGCAACTCGGCAAGGCATGAAAGCCAATGAATTCCCATTCCCGAGTCTCTGCTACATTCGCCGAGCTTGCTTATTGGTACTCGCCACAGATTAACGGCGATTTGGGTGGATCGGGATTGGATGGAAGGGACAGCAGAACGGGGACGGGAAGACGTGATCTCGCTTGCGCCCTCTTCGCGGTCAATAAGCGCCACTGGAGATCGGGTTTCAAGAGATAGAGCCTGCGCCACCTGGCTACAGATATGAGACACATCGATGTACTGTTCTGCCGGGCTAAAGACGACTTGCTTCACCGGTGTCCTTCCGTTCAGAAAAAATACCCGCCGAACCAAACCCCGGATTTGTTCACACGCGAAGTCTTCGGGATTCCAATGACCTATTTTGCGGGCGGCCTTGGGCTGCGGAGTTTTTACTTCCTCCTTAACCGCCTCAACCAAATCGGATGCTCGCAGCACGTCCACATTCGCGCTCATAGTATCTCCTTCACGCAGACAATCTCTTTTCAAGTTTCGCCGGCAACGAGGCTAATACCGGTATTTCCAAACAAGTGAACACCTCGTCCGGCGTGCGTAACGCTGGATCCAGATGATCCGCTGCAAAAGCTACGCCGGCTCCAACCGTTAAAGAGGTGATGCAGCCCACCAGGGCGACCGCGGCAGCAGGCCAAACAGGCAGTGCAGGAACTGTCGGTTGCTCGGCGATGGCTACGTTTACAATGCCGCCTTCATCCAAAGCGTCGCCCATGCGCGCTTCTTCCCGCTTTTTTACATAGAGCAGATAATTTTCTTCCGCCGCTTTCTCGCTAGACATGAGGTCATCCTGAATGATCGCGTCTTCTCCGAACTGGCGGGCCAAATTGTTGTACCCGGTCAATTGTTCCTTGGCGGTCATTTCGCGGGCCTGCAATCCTTTCAGATCGACTCTCGCTTTCTGCACTTCGCTTTTGGCCCATTCGTAATCGGAGTTCTTATCGGTAGTTTCGTCGCGGATCGGAGTGGATTTTTCAGCGGCGATTGCAGATTCTGCCTGCGCAATCTGTTGATCGACTTCCTGCACCAGCCTGTGTGTCGGCTCGAATTTGGTGAGCAACTGCGTCTTTTTCAATTGGAGATCGAGCAAACTTGCCTTTAGAGAGCGCAATAGTTCCGGATTATCCGCGGTGCGCACCTGCGTCGTGGTTCGCTGCGGAAGTTCTAAGGTATCTTTGCTGAGTTCCTGGGCGCGATGCTCCGTCTCCGACATTTCCAACTCAGTCTGCCCATAGCTTGTTTCCACCGAGTCGAGACGTTGCAATAGCAAGTCGCGCTGCAATCCAGCGGCAACGATTCCATGACTTTTCGTGAAGTCCAGCAATTTTTGTTGGGCTTTCTCCAACTGTTGACGCGATTCCTCTGTTTGCTGATCGAAGAAATGAAGCTGTCCCTCCGGCCGATGCACTTGCATGTGCTTTTCCAGATAAACGCTGGATAGCGACTGCAATACCTGCGCCGCGAGTTGTGGCTCGGCTGCCTCGTAGCTCACAGCAATGATGTTTGTTTTCTTGACCGACTCTACTTTTAGCTGATTGGCCAATCGCTTGGTGGCTCGCTCTACACGAGCGGCAGGTTCCTCAAGTGGGCGTATCCAGCGCAGCCAGTCGCGAGATGCAAGATCGTTGGCCTCGGCTACACGCCGCAGGACGTCGTCATCTTTGAGCAATTCGACTTCTGAATTTAGTTCTTCTTCAGTAACTTCCACCCGGGAAAAGTCAGGGGCCGCATTTTGCTGAGAGCTTACAGGTGGATCGGAACGTCCGCGACGCACCAATATGCGTAACTGCGCGCGATAGCTCCCTCCGAAAAAAGTGTAGAGCAGCACGAGAATGAAAAGCGGACAAGCGATGCTAATGAAGAGCCTTCTCTGGCGAAACAGCACCATGGCCAGTTCGCGCACAGTCGGCGCCGGCGGCTCATTATTTCGACTCTCTCGATCTTGTACCAACATGCGAATCAACCTGTGGTGGCCTAGAACTGCGTAGAACTTACATACATGCTTAACGACGGCTTGCTGATGAACTGCTCAATTTTAGAAATCGAATTCTGCGGCACATAGACTAGATCGCCGGGGTGCAGGCTAGCGTCTTCCCCAAGATTTTTTTGGCGCAACATTTTCTTAAGGTCGAAGACCTTGGCTTCCACCAGATCGTCATTCACGTGGCGGAACAAAAGTACCTGCGAATGCTTGGCTTCATGGGTAAAACCGCCGGCGATCTGAACGGCCTCCAGAATGCTCGTATCCGACCGTAGTTCGTACTTGCCGGGATGCCCGACCTCTCCGCCGGCGACAAAGTAAGGATGGTCGAAATCTTTAAGAGCGACGGCAACCTGCGGGTCATGAAGATATCCCATGTAGGCCTGCTGCACGGCCAGGCGAAATTCTTCCAGCGTCAGACCGTACGCGAGCACAGAGCCGGCATCTTTTAAAAACACATAGCCATCGGGTTGCACGGTGAGTGTTTGATCGAATTCTGGCGACAAGGTAAAGCTCAACGACACCACATCACTGCGGTGGAGCCGGTATAGCGGACGGCGTTCCCCTCTGAGCGTAGGGTTTCCCGCGCCGTCCGCTTGCCCGGTTTTTGCAGCCGTCATTGCTGAAGTTCCCACCCCGGCCCCGGTTAAGCCAGTTTGAGAAGACGGTACACTTGCGCCCACGGATCGGCCTTCATCCTGCGCCTGGGCGAATACGACAATACAAAGTTGCAGGCACAACAGGGTGATTAGCAAAACGCTTACACGGTTGACGAATGGCCTCATGGGAATTTTAAGAATGCACTAAATTCTTTCGGTCCTCAGCCAGCAAAGTATCTGCCGGGGGATTTTGCGGCAAGACATGGAAAGTATTGACTACCAGAGAAGACGTATGTTTTTGCATGTGAAAACTTGGTGAGTGCAGTTGAGACGCGGAAATTTGTATCTTTCAAACTTGCAAAAGGTGTGGTGGAACCGTCTCTTTATCGGCTACCTACTGAAGTGGACTTGCGTGTTCAAGAAATCACGCAACGCGCAGTCTCTGATCGGAAGCTTGCGATTACACGCTAGTATTTCGCTGCAGTTCTCGATACTCTCCCGGAAAAGAACGAACCGTCCATCATTACGGAAACTTTTCCACAGCTTTGCCACGCGTATTCCCGATTTGAAAGTAAGCAACGATTTTTTGGCCGTACATCCTTGAGTGCAACGCACTCGTCCTCCTAAGATCGCTTATTCATACATAGTTATCTTCATCGGGAGCATGGCTTCATGTGTTCGTCTCCAGTTGCCGGGTCAAATGCTATCGGGGTGCTTGTGGCGGATTCAAATCGTATGCAATCGCTTTTGCTGACCAATGCCTTACGACGCCGCGCCGAGTTTCGTGTGCTCACCTGCCCGGTCGACGTGGATTCGATTCTTAAAACTCTAGCCTTTCATCCGGTCGGTGTTTTGCTTGTCTCAATCAACCACGCTTTCGACATTGCCAGCCAAATCGCGGCTATGCGCCAAGTTCACCTTTCCAGTCCGGCGGTGGCGAAAGTTTTGTTGACCGAGGCTTATGATCGCGAATTGGTGATCAACGCTTTCCGTTCGGGCGTGCGGGGCATTTTCTGTCTTACCGATACCCATTTCCGCCTGCTCTGCCGCTGCATACAGCGCGTGGCTGATGGGCAAGTCTGGATCAATACCGAGCAAACAAATTATCTGCTCGATCTGGTGACGGAAGTCCCGTCTATGCGAGTCGTCAATTCTCGTGGCGGGCAAATGCTTACGCCTCGCGAAGCGCAGGTGGTGGCGCTGGTAGCGGAAGGGATGAGCAATCGCGATACCGCCAGGGAATTGAAGTTAAGCGAGCATACCGTCAAGAAATACCTGTTCCGAATCTTCGACAAGCTCGGAGTTTCATCGCGCGTCGAACTGGTTCTCTACGCGGTGCATCATTTGGATTCGCGCCAGGCCTCGTTGCGCACCGGCATCAAACATCCTGTTCCCAATGCTTAGGCGGTTAGAACCAGGCTATTTTCATTTTCCCGATTTGAAAACCTTCGCCTTCGCCTGTATAAATCTGAGGACGGATCTCGTGTCTGAAGCTCCATCCAACTCCGACTCAGATATCCGGCCGCGCCGCTTCACTATCGTGGCCGCCGGACTACTTCTTTTGGCTCTGGCGCTGGTCGTGATTTATACCAACCATGGAGCGTTTCTCAGCCCGCTTGCGTTAGTGGTAGTCGCGGCCATCGGCGTGGCTGCCTTGCTGCTTCAATTTCGCTTGCAGCCGGGGGTTGCCGTTTCCACTGGACGCGGGCCACTTTTGCTGAATGGAATTGGCGTGGCTTTTGCTCTGCTAGCGGTGCTTGCCGACTTTATTCACTTTAATCCGGCCTTCATGCTGATTGCCGCTCTGGTGGCCGTTGTCTCTTTCGCAATCAGCGGCATCTTGGTGCTCAGCACAATACGCAAACGGCGAGTATGAGGCGTGGTGCTCATCACAGTATCCCTAACACTTATGGTTTGAACTCTACGGCAACCGTGGTTTCCACCACTACAGCCTGGCCGTTCACGCGATATGGCTCGAATCGCCACCAACGGAGCGCATCCATAGCCGATTGCGCCAGCACATCGGGACCGTTCAGCGGACGCACACGCGCTACCGATCCATCGCGTGCCACGATCACATCGAGCACCACCACTCCCCGCAAATTGTTCGGGCGCGCGGCTACGGGGTAATCGGGATCGACGCGATGTGTGACCAGCTTCTCCATCACATCGGCCGGAACATTTGCCTCAGGCCGGAGAATGGTATCGTTTTTACGAAGGTCGGATTCCAGATCTTCCCATCCGCGATTCCAACGCCACCAGAGAACTGCCAACAGAATCAAGGCGGATAAAAGCAAAAAAAGCCATTCACGGCGGCGCTGTTTACTGGAAGGAGATCTTTGGCCGGAATCCTCATCTCCCGGGGAAACTGGCGAGGAGTTCTTTACTTCCGGCGGAAGCTTCGATTGAATGTCGGGCTGCCGTTCCTTTTTTGTCCTTGGCTTTTCGGTCGAATTACGAATTGCGGCCTGCTGATCGTCGGACAGCCCGACGAATTCCATGCCACAGCGCAGTTGGTTGTGATGCCGTACCAGCGCCCGCGCACGGAAGGGAACTTCTGCCAGTGGCAGGTGCATTTCCACTCCTACCGATTCGCCCGGCGACAACTCTCCCGCCAGCACTGCCGCAATCCCACCCATGCTCACATCCACGCACCTTCCGGGCATGGTTTCGGGAACTCCTGAGCGGAGCACGGTTACGTCTAACACAACCGGCGCGGGATAGCGCAACCACCGCCTTCGCGAAGGCTGGTCCGGGTTCCACGCCGCAAATTGTGTTGCCATCACAAATCCCCATTCTGCGCACTACCGGCAAGCCGAAAAACGCAACCGCCTACGCCCGTAGTTCCGTGATCTCGTTCCCCTTGGCAACCAGCACGATTTTAGCCATTCCAATGAACAATCCGTGCTCCACGACTCCCGGCATGTCGCTCAGCTTGCGTGCCAGGCCGTCGGCGTCAGGAATCTGGCCAAAACGGCAATCGAGAATGTAGTTATTCTCGTCAGTCAAATACGGCTTGCCCTTTTCCCCTTGGCGCAGTTCAACCTTCGCGCCCAGAGCTTCAATCTCTTTTCCTACCAGAGCGCGTGCAAACTTAATCACTTCCACTGGAAGCGGGAACTTGCCCAAAACAGGAACTCTCTTCGTCGCATCCGCCACAATAATGAATTGCTTTGTCGCGGAAGCCACAATTTTTTCCCTGAGCAATGCGCCTCCGCCACCTTTAATAAGCCGGAGTTTAGGATCGACTTCGTCTGCGCCGTCCACGGTCACATCAATCTGCTGGCATTCCTCGAACGTAGTGACTGGAATCCCCAACTTCGTGGCCTGCTCCCGTGATCGATCCGATGAGGGGATGCCGCGGATTTTCAGTCCACGCTTTACCTCTTCGGCCAGCAGATCGATGAAATATGCCGCGGTTGAACCCGTGCCCAAACCCACAATCTGTCCATTTTTGATGAACTGCAAGCTGGCCCGCGCCGCCGCTTCTTTTTCCTGATCGTTTGCCATAAATTTGCAATGGGCCTTGTGACATTGCCGCCGAACCGTAAGCTACTTAGCCAAAACTCTTTCCCACATAAATCAAATATCCGGCTAGCGCCAGCCCGAACAGGACTGTCAGAATTGTCACCAGATCCAAGATAAATCCCGCAGGTTCAAATTTTCCTTCGTCCAGTTGCGCTCGCGTCTTGCGATACCGTATCAATCCAGCCACGACCATCGCGACGCCGGCCAAAATCGAGATAGTTCCCATCCAAACCGAGAATCCTGTCGCTTTGGGTGTATGCCCCGAAAATGCCGTCAGTTGCCGCAGGGCGACAGCAAAACGCCCGATCGCGAATCCAAACACCACAACGGCCACGCTGGTTCTTACCCATGCGAGGAACGTGCGTTCGTTAGCCAAGTGGTCACGAGCCCGGTTGGAATTCTCCACCATAGAAGGCTTTTCCGATGAAGCCAGCATTATTCCACAGCCTTCGCCACCAAGGGGGCCACGCCAGCGATATTCTTCACCAAATCGGCGGGTATGCCATGCCGCTGTCGCAAATATTCGGGATCGTTATAGGAAACCCAAGTCTTTCCGCTCGCATCTTCGGCAACCAGAGTTTTCAGCGGCAGATCGATGGCCAGCGTCGGCGCGGCCAGCATCACTGGGGTTCCACCTTTCGGACTGCCGAAGATGAGCACTTTCGTGGCCGGCATCTTCAGGCCGGCCTTTTCCGCCTCGCCGCTGTGGTCGATCAGCGTGAACAACTTCAATCCTTTTTCCGCGAAAATAGATTCCAACCGCTTTACCGTTTCTTCCACGGAGTAAGGACTAGCTACTCGTAATAAACCATTCGCTTCCATTCGAACCGTCCTTTCTTTCTTTGTCACCTGATTACTTTGTCATCCTGAGCGAAGTCAAGGGTCCCTATCGCCACCAAACTGCCGCGCGAGGCTGCGAGACCGACGCGGGAACCATGGCAACCTTAAAACCATCTAACTGCGCGCGATCATTTTGCCGAGAATTTCTTTCAGAATTTTTGCCGCTACTGTGCCCGTCATCCCGGCAATATCCTGCGCAGGGTTGTACTCAACAATATCAGCGCCAACGATTGTTCCCTCGATTGCATGCAGGTGAGCGATCGCCTCCCGCACTGTCATACCACCCGGTTCGCGATGCGAAATTCCCGGCACAAAAGCGGGATCAAGCACATCCATGTCGAACGAAATATATACCGGACCGCGAACTTGGAGACGGTTGTAGGCGGGTAGATCCCGCATCTGCACGATTTCTACCTCAAATTTTTCGGCCTGTTCCTGTTGATGCCGGTTCAACGTTCGAATACCGATCTGCACCAGCCGCCGCACCAACCGATTTTCCATAATGCGGGCGAAAGGGCAAGCGTGGGACATACGGCTGCCCTCGAACTCGTTGTACAAATCGGAGTGCGCGTCAAAGTGAACGATTGTGAGCGCAGGATATTGCGGTGCGAAAGCCTTCAGAATGGGATAAGTAATAGAGTGGTCGCCGCCCAGAAGAATCGGCTGACCTTTATCTTTGTTCAGCAATGTGCCTACTGCGTGCTCGATTTCGGCAAAATCTTCGCCGACTTTTTCTTTCGAATTGACTAAATTCAAGTCGCCGGCGTCAACCAATGCATCTGCCGAGGTTACATCTACGGCCGATTCAGACCATCCATTCGAAGCGTCGCAGCGAAAAGCTTCTCGAATTCTTGCAGGAGCGCGGGCAGGTCCGCGCAAATAAGAAGAGTTCACATCCAGTGGTATTCCCAGAATTGTCGGCATCTTTCTTTCTTTTAAAATTGCGCACTTGCTCTGCTGTCAATTGTACGTAACCCACGCATTTACCTGCCGCACAAGCTCAACAATTTCAAGGTCAATACGGAAATTACCGTAGAAGGTTTGGTGTGTTGTGGAAATTTTATTAAGGTGAATCACCGTGTGCCTCAAAAACTTTGAGCATTTGCCGCATCTTCGTGAATTTTGTCTGCAGAATTTTCTATCGTGCTTGTGAATTTCTTTTCATCGCGAATTCATCTTCACGTCACATCCTTGTAACCATCTTCCCGCTACCTTTCTTTCAGTACGTCTTCAGTAAAAAGCTTTAGGAGGATTTCATGTCGTCCAGTCTTTTGGCGCAAGCCAGACAGCATCTCGCGGTTGGCACAAGCTTGTTCGCTCTGCTTGTCAACCTGGGAGCGCCGGCCCCAGCCGCCGCTCAGGAACATCCAACCACGGCGACTCCGATTCAGCATGTGATCGTTATTATCGGAGAAAACCGCAGCTTCGATCATGTCTACGCTACTTATCAACCGAAAGCAGGACAGACCGTGTCGAACCTGCTCTCCAAAGGCATCATCAACGCTAGTGGACAGCCCGGTCCCAATTGGGCGATTGCCGCACAATACAATGCTGTAGACAAAACGACCTACTCCATCAGCCCAGCTACAAAAACACCGTTTCTGAACATTCCGCCGGCAGGAACGCAGGGCGCTCCTACTGAAGCCAGCGATGCTTTCCCCGCGCCGTTTCAGACTTTGGCCGTGGCCGAACTGGCCGAGCCCGATTTATTCGGCAAGTACAACAACTATCTGATCACCGGCGCAACTGGTCTTCCGTTCGGCGTGGCCGATACCCGCATCCCTCATGTCTATGGACTGGGGCCTGGTGTATTTCCTCTGACTTCGAACTCGCTTGTATATGACTCTTACACGGGCAGCCCGGTTCACCGCTTCTATCAGATGTGGCAGCAGACGGATTGCTCCGTGAACCACGCGACCACGACGAACCCGAGCGGTTGCTTGAGCGATCTGTTTCCCTATGTGGAAGTTATGGTCGGCACCGGTGGCAATGGTGGTGCGAGGCCGGTTCCCTTTAACGAGCTCACCACCGGCGAGGGTTCTGACTCGATGGGCTTCTACAACGTTCAGAAAGGCGATGCTCCGTACATGAAGTATCTCGCCGATACCTACACGTTGAGCGACAACATGCATCAATCCGTCGAAGGCGGCACCGGCGCGAACCACATCATGTTCGGCTACGCCGATGGCATGTATTACAGCGACGGCAATGGCAACATCGCAACTCCTCCCACCGAGCAGATTGAAAATCCGAACCCGCAAGCTGGCACGAATGACTGGTGGGACCAGGATGGCTACTCAGGCGGCAGCTATAGCAACTGCTCCGATCCAACCCAACCCGGAGTCACAGCTGTCGAGAATTACCTCGAAGCTCTGAGCACCCCGATCAGCCCGCGCTGCACGGAAGGCGCCTACTACCTGCTCAACAACTACAATCCCGGCTATCTCGGAAACGGAAGCTCGGCATTCCAATACTCGCCGTTCAGCATTCCGCCAACTGCGCAGCCGCATATCGGAGATGTTCTCTCTTCTGCCGGTGTTTCCTGGACCTACTTTGGCGAAGGCTGGGATCTTTACGTAACCGATCCCGCTGGAACCAATCCCTATGACGCGTACTGCAACATCTGCAACCCGTTCCAATACGCCAGCGACATCATGACCAACCCCACCCAGATTGCAGCCCACATTCAGGACACCACGTCCCTGTATCTGGACATCGATCAGGGCACGCTGCCTGCGGTTTCGATCGTGAAGCCCAGCGGTTTCGTGGATGGCCACCCGGCTTCTTCGAAGCTCGATCTATTCGAAGGCTTCGTGAACAAGATCGTTAACCAGGTGCAGGCCTCCTCGCTCTGGTCGAGCACCGCGATCTTCATCACGGAGGATGAAGGCGGCGGCTACTATGACTCGGGCTACATCCAGCCGGTCGATTTCTTCGGCGACGGCACCCGCATCCCGCTGTTGATTGTTTCGCCGTACTCCACTGGCGGTGTCATTAATCACAGCTATGCCGATCACGTTTCCATCATCAAGTTCATCGAGCGTAACTGGGGCACCGGAACCATTGGCGCTCACACTCGCGACACCTTCCCCAACCCAACGGTGAAGGCTGGCAACCCCTACGTTCCCACCAACAGTCCCGCGCTGGACGATCTGTTCGACGCGTTTAACTTTGGCGGGAGTGCCAGGGGCGGACAATCAGCAGCGAAATAAATCTATATCTCTGAAACACGGGCCGGAGCGCAAATGCTCCGGCCTATTTTTTAGCGCGGTGTTTCTACCGCCGATATTCGTGCGAAATTAACCTCGCTTTAACAGTGCTTCGATATCTTCGAGGGAGAGCATTTATCTTGTAGTGTCCTTTGTTTTGCACTTTTAATCAGGAGTTTCGTCTTGTTTCGCCCTTTTTCCTTTGCCATTTTTTTGCTTTCCGCATTTGCTCTGATTTCCGTCTCATCCTCTACGGGTCAGACCAAGGAAAATGCCTCATCCTCCAGTTCGGCCATGTCCAACGACGTCAGCGGTAAATGGCAAGTCTCGTGGCAAGGCCGCTTGGGTACGGAGCAGTGCATCGTCCAAATGCAACAAGATTCCACAAATAAGTTGAAGGGAACTCTCCAGGACCAGCGAGGCATTGCTTCATTGACAGGAACAATCGACGGAAAGAATGTGACTTTCGACGTGCAGTTCCAGGGGCCGCGCCCGTTCACCACGCGATTTACCGGCACGGCAGATGGGGACAAGATGGAAGGCAAATCGCAGGCTACAAATGTCGGTGGTTCCGGCGCATTTCTTGGCCACGGCGGCGAGGTAGTGCAGCCTGAACATCCCTGGACCGCAAAGCGGATTGTCACCGAACCGGCTTCTACGCAATCAAGCCAATCTATTGGAACCGGTTCCAATCCGAACACCGCCACCAAGAACTGACGGCAGCTCTCCTCGATTCATGATCAACAGGCGCGATTTATTGCGAATGGGTTTTTGCGCCGGCGCCGGATTTTGGGTGCCGCGCTCGAAATTGCTTGCACAAGCTACAGCGCAGTCCGGGATGAGTATGCCGGTCGCGGGTCCTGCAAATGCGAGCCCAACGCATACCGCGCAAATGCAGCCGGCAATCCCGCTGGCCAGCTATGTAACGCCACTATCGATTCCTCCGGTCATTCGTCCGCAAGCAGGCGCAACGGTTCCCATTCACATGCGCCCGTTCCATCACAAAACGCATCGCGATCTTCCACCGACGAAGATGTGGGGATACAACGGCATGTGGCCGGGACCAACTTTTGACGTCCGGAAGGGCCAGACTACGTCTATCAAGTGGATCAATAAACTTCCCACCAAGCATTTTCTTCCACTGGATTACACCATTCATGGCGAAGAACAGAATGTGCCCGAAGTTCGAACGGTTACACATCTGCACGGGGCGCGTGTTGTGCCGGAGAGCGACGGCTATCCCGACGCCTGGGTTACATCCGATGGCCGCGCCGGATCGGTTCATCCCGCTGATCCGTGTCACTATCCCAACGATCAGCAAGCCACGGCGCTCTGGTATCACGATCACGCGATTGGTATTACCCGGCTGAACGTCTACGCGGGATTGGCGGGTTTTTATCTTATTCGCCATTCGGAAGAAGAAGATTTAAATCTTCCCAGTGGTCCCTACGAAATACCGCTCATGATCCAGGATCGCAGTTTCGCCGCGGATGGCACGCTCTTATATCCTCCCGCGCCGAACGGCACGCATCCTGCATGGATGCAGGAATTCTTCGGCAACGTAATCTGCGTAAACGGCAAAGCCGCGCCATACCTCGAAGTCGAGCCGCGCAAATATCGCTTCCGCATCGTCAATGGATCTAACTCTCGTTTCTATCATCTTGCACTAATGCCCGCGGATGCTTCCGGCAAGCCCAACGGCAAAATCACCGATGCACCCCCATTCATCCAAATTGGCAGCGACGGCGGCCTGCTACCCACTCCACTGCGCCTCCACTACCTGATCGTTTCTCCCGGAGAGCGCTTCGACATCATCATCGATTTCTCCGAACATAAAGGCGCAAGCCTGGCCGTCACCAACAACGCCCCAGCTCCCTACGCTCGCGGCGGTAACATCGTTCCGCAAGACGTAATGCTGTTCAAAGTAACCAAGCCACTCTCCGCGCCCGACACAAGCTCTGTCCCCGATTCCTTAATCCCATTCGTCCCGCTAGATGCAGCCCTAGCCGTACGCGAAAGAACCCTGGCCCTAACCGAAATGGACCGTCCCTCCGACGGCTACACCATGATCGGCCTGCTCGATAAAAAACACTGGGACGATCCCATCAGCGAAGATCCAAAAGCCGGGTCGATGGAAATCTGGTCCTTCGCCAATGCAACCGGCGATGTACATCCCATGCATCTCCATCTGGTGCAATTTCAGGTGTTGAATCGCCAGCCATTCGACACGAAAACATACCAACAAACTGGAAAGCTGGTTTTTACCGGTATTCCCATGGCGCCGGAGTCCAACGAGCGACCCGCGTGGAAGGATACGATTAAAACCTATTCGGGATATGTAACGCGAGTGATTGCGAAATTCGACCTGCCTGCCGGGACTGTGACCAAGCCTGGCGACGAATTCCGCTACGTGTGGCATTGTCACGTGCTGGAGCACGAGGACAACGAAATGATGCGGCCATATAAAGTCGTGGCTTGAACGGGTCTGTTTTAAGGTCGGCTTAATTCTTTAGCCAGAGTATTGAGATCGTATTACCTGCACTCCGAAAATCGCTGTCGCTGGTTACGAGTGTGGCTTTGAATTCGAGGGCAAGAGCTGCGGCAAAACTATCAACGTAATATAACTTATGCCGGAATTTGATATCTGACGCGTGCATCGCTCTTTGGAAAGTGGCGTCCATCAATTGAATGGGCAAAGGGTGAATAGCGCCTATGGCGGAGGTCGCACGGTCTGGTCCATGCTCGCGCAAAATTGCACCGTAGACCTCACCGCAATTCACAGCGGACATCAAAACTTCGGCGCGGCCTCGCAGAGCGTCTTTAAAGAGATCCCCAACCTTCGGTGCAGATGGTTTCTTCTGCAAGAACACGAACAGTGCGCTGGCATCCAAGACGTAAATCTTCACCGCTCACGCTCTTCGCGATGTTCTTTTTCCCATTTTTTCAGTAGATCGGGCCCATCAGCGAGGCAGCCCATCACGCGGTCGATGTACTGCTCTGTGATGGGTTGAAGTACGATGCGTCCAAATTCGTCTTCCAGAAACCGAACTCTTGTGCCGGTTTCAATACCATGTTTCCGGCGGAGTTTGGCCGGAACGACGAGTTGGCCTTTCGAAGTAAATGTAGAACTTAGATGTTTCATTCTTACATTATAATACAAGTAAGTCACTTCTATATATCTAAGGCACACGAAATCCCGGCCTTTCACCAAATGGATTACCGAACATATTTTCGTCGAAGTCTTTTGAGCTCAACTCGAGCGGTACCTGTACTCTCGAATCCTGCGCGCAAGCAGCCTCATCCTTTATCCTAGTACCAGTATCCTTATGACTCCGAAATCCAAGACCTCCAATGGCGGCGCCGCCGTCGCCGAAGCACAGTCGAACTACGCCAACAATAGCGAGCGCGAGAGCATTTTTAACGCCTACCGCCAATGGGGATATCTCGAGGGCGATCTCGATCCTCTTGGGTTCCTGCGTCCGCGCGTTGCCCCCGAACTGCAAATCAAAAGCGAATATACCGCGCAAGCCCGCGCCATTTATTCGAGCACCATCGGCGTGGAAATCAATCACATTTACTCGCCCGAGCGCCGCCGCTGGATCTACGAGCGCATGGAATCGCCGTCTCAGGGTTTCGAGGTAACCGAAAAATATCAGAAGCGCATTCTCGATCTGTTAATCCGCGCCGATGTCTTCGAGCAGGTGTTGCAGCAGCGCTATCTCGGTAGCAAACGCTTTTCTTTGGAAGGCGTCACTGCCTTGATCCCGCTTGTCGATGAAATTCTGGACACCGGCTCGCGCCTTGGGGCGATCGAACTGGTAATGGGCATGAGCCATCGCGGCCGCTTGAATGTGATCGCGCACGTTGCGAAACGGCCACCGGAAGAAATTTTCGCCGGATTCGAAGATGTCGATCCGCGCAGCGTTCTTGGCTCAGGCGACGTAAAATACCATATGGGCGCGACCGGCGAATATGCTACGCGCAGCGGTGGCAAAGTCCATATCCATCTGGTCTCAAACCCGAGCCATTTGGAAGCCGTCGATCCCGTCACTGTAGGCCGCACTCGCGCCAAGCAGGATCGCACCGGCGAAGGCGGCCGCGAGAAATACCTTCCTCTACTTGTTCATGGCGACGCTGCTTTTGCAGGGCAAGGCATCCTCGCCGAGACCATGAACTTTGCCGATCTTCCCAGCTACACCGTCGGCGGTACGATTCACATTATCGTCAACAATCTGCTCGGATTCACAACAAGCTATACAGAAGAGCATTCCACACGCTTTGCGGCCTGCATTGCCCGCCGCCAGTCGATCCCCATCTTTCACGTTAATGCAGAAGATGTAGATGCCGTCGTCCGCGTTGCGCGCCTTGCCACCGAATATCGCTATCAATTCGGCACTGACGTCGTAATTGATCTCATCGGTTACCGGCGCCACGGCCATAGCGAGGTAGACGATCCCACCGTCACGCAGCCGCTTCTCTACAAAAAAATTAAAGACCACCCGCCGCTCTGGGAAATTTACGCCGATGACATTGGCGCGACCGATGCCCAATCGCAAGTCGCCGCGATTAAGGCAGAATTTGAAACGGCGCAGAAGGGCGCTGGCAAGTTCACCAAGAAGCCCACGCTGCGCGACTTGCCCAGCTATTGGGATCAATATTATGGCGGCCTTTACAAATCTGAGTTCGAAGTTGAAACAGGACTTCCATCAGAAGAATTATCTGAGTTGAGCAATCGCCTCACCACGTATCCCGACGGCTTCCATATCCATCCGAAGGTGAAAAAGCTGCTGGAACAACGCGCCGAAATGGGCGCAGGAAAACGTCCCGTGGACTACGGCATGGCCGAAGCACTCGCCTTCGGCAGCCTTGTGAAAGCTGGCATTCCGGTTCGTCTTTCTGGTCAGGATTCGCGCCGCGGCACTTTTAACCAACGCCACTCGGTTCTCATCGACATCGAAAACGAGAATGAATATGTTCCGCTGGAAAACATCGCGCCCGGCCAGGCCAGTTGCGGAGTGCACAACTCGACTCTTTCCGAACAAGGCGTGCTCGGCTTCGAATACGGCTACAGCCGCGACTATCCCGAAGCGCTCGTACTTTGGGAGGCTCAGTTCGGCGATTTCGTAAACGTGGCGCAGGCGATCATCGACCAGTTCATTTCCGCCGGGGAAGCGAAATGGAACCTGCTCTCTGGTTTAGTTATGCTTCTTCCGCATGGTTACGAGGGGCAGGGCCCGGAGCACTCCAGCGCCCGCATCGAGCGCTTCATTCAACTCGCGGCGAAGCATAACATTCAGATCACGCAGCCCTCGAACGCCGCGCAATATTTTCACCTGCTCCGCCGACAGGCGTTGCGCCACTGGCGAAAGCCGTTGGTCGTATTCACTCCGAAGAGCATGTTGCGCCATCCGGATGCGTCCTCACCCATCGAAGACTTTACAAATAAAAATTTCTGCAACGTGCTTCCCGATAATGAAGTGGGCGAGGCCGAGCGAATCCTGGTCTGCACCGGCAAGATCGGCCACGAACTGCAAGCCGAACGGAAAAAGCGAAAGGACACATCCACGGCGATCGTGTTTCTCGAACAGCTTTATCCGTTCCCCGACAAAGAACTCGCCGCCGAGTTCGCCCGCCACGGCGACTCCGGCGACATCGTATGGGTGCAGGAGGAGCCGGCCAACATGGGAGCGTTATTCAACATGCTTCCGCGCCTGCAGCGTATCGCAGGCAACCGCCATGTGCTCTCGGTCAAGCGCAGCTCCAGCCCCAGTCCCGCAAGCGGGAGCGCCAAGGCCCACGAAGTGGAGCAGAAGACGTTACTAACGCTGGCTTTTACTACGAAAGGATAAGCACGCCGGTGAAAGCTGGAATAATTCCCGTTGTTCATTCCGAACCGCAAAAGCGGCTGAGGAAGCTGTTGTCTGCCGCCACTTCCACGACTCGTGTAGGACATCCGCCTCGGCTGTCCCACCACAATCAGTCATACGAGCTAGATTGGTGCGCACCGTTTGTATTGAATTGAATTGACGATATCGATGGCTTCCTGAATCATCTTTTTTAGGGCGTGGTCATTGAAATTTGGAAGGTGATCGGGTCTCTTCTCCTGAAATGTAAACGTATACGCTTTTTCTCTGCATCCCTCGCCCCGCGAGTCCAAGAAGTATCCTCCTTCAGCCGTCGTAAAATATCCTCCAAACCACCGGCGGATTGCTCCGTTCTCATCGCCCCAGGCGCGGGAGTCAATTTTGATGCCGCAATGCTCGCCAATACCAGCTTTGTTTGGGTCCACAAGCACGTTGGTGAACATCAAGATGCGGCTGGCTGGCTGCGGGTACTCAGACAAGTACAAACTGCAGTCCCATGCATCGTCGACGCCGGGCCATGGAATATTGAAAATTTCGATGAACCGTCCGCCGTCGACCCCGCTGGCATGGTCTGTGTTGTAGGCAAGTCCGAGAGTGTAAGCGTTTTTCTGGAGGATCAGCTTGCCGGATCCTTGGCTCACCGAATTGCCGAGGGAGTCGATGTCTTTAATTTCGGCATCAGATAAAATTTGCCAGCCTCGCGGAATTCGCACTTTGATCTCACGGTCTTCGAAGATTTTGGATGAAGTTTTGGCAGTTGCAGAATCATGCGTCTTCGATTCGACAGATTGCGCGTGCGCACAAGTCAAAGACGTTCCTAAAAGAACCACGGCCATTACTGCAATCGACGACAAGTGCATAAAAGCCTCAGCCACTGGCATCAGAAGATTTCTCGCGTTCCTTCATTGCACGCTGAAGACCAGGCGATAGCCCGAAGAATATTAGGAATTCAACAAAGCGTTCCGTCTACATAGCTACACACACTGCGTATGTCTATCGACACTTCTTATCCGGGCCGCTCCGTAACCGCTTTCCCAGCCCCCGGCAACTTCGCCTTCGCGCCACCGTGCTCTTCACCGGTTAACAGCTCCTCCAAACTCCCATACGCATAAATCGTCGGCGCATGATTCTGCATCAAGCCGCCCGTGTCCGCCGTTGGCCCGTAATTGCTGTGCACATCCCGCCCAAGCATGCGCAGCATCGCCATTAGCTGGCCGCGGTGATGCGAGGTATGCGTCATCCGCCGCGCCATCACCCACGCCCGGGATCGCTGCACATCGAAGAAATTGGCATTCTCTTCCCACCATATCTCGGCTCTCTCCTGAAGCACAGCCAGCCGTTTGCCGCTGTCCTCGGCATAGCGCTTCATAAACTCCAGCCGCGTTTCCTGCTTCGGCAGCGGAGGTGCGCTGACGTCGATTCCCAGCATGTTGCGGAACCACAGGTCTTCGCTCACGCATTGATGCACCATCTGCTCATGCACGCTGCGTCCGCGCAGATCGTCTGCGCGCGGACGCAGCGGAAGATCTTCGTCGCGGAACTCACTCCACACACTTACTACCTTCACCCGCTCGGTTGCATACGTCTCGACGAGAAATGCATATCTCATAGCCGCAAATGTTACCCTAATTTTCCGAACTCAACTTCATGCCACGACACGCTCAGCCTCTCCGTATAGCCATCGACACCGGCGGTACCTTTACCGACTGCGCGTGGGTTGACCGTACTGGCCGCTTGCAAATGTTGAAAATCTTTTCCACGCCTGCCGACCCATCACAAGCAATCGTGGAAGCTCTCGGCAAAATCGATCACGACGGCGAACTTGTAATTCTGCATGGCACCACGGTCGGCACCAACACGCTGCTCGAACGCAAAGGCGCGCGCACCGCTCTCATCACCACTGCCGGTTTTGAAGATGCCATTGAGATTGGCCGGCAGGCGCGTCCCAAGCTCTATGATTTTTTCTTTGACCGAATCGAGCCACTTGTTCCCGCGGGTCTCCGCTTCGGCATCGAAGAACGCACCGCCAGCGACGGCAAGATCCTGACCGCGCCATCGCTCACGGATCTCCCATTGCTGTTCTCTCAAGTTGCAGCGGCTCGGCCCGAATCCATCGCGATTTCACTTCTCTTCTCATTCGCAAATCCAATCAATGAGCAAGCGGTCGCGGAGGTCCTCAAGCTACTAGCCATTCCGCTCTCCATCTCTCACCAGATTCTTCCGGAATTCCGCGAATACGAGCGCACCTCGACCGTGGTGATCAATGCTTATCTTCAAGCGGTAATGCAGCGCTACCTGGACAATCTGCAACGTGATACAAGACATCCGGCCCTTCGAAGCGATGCAAAAGAAGGCAGCGAGGAAGAGCGGCGCTTCAGCGCCGCGCAAAGCACCTATAAGAATGCCGGGGCTTTAGCCCCAACACCCCGTATCTTCGTCATGCAATCCAGCGGAGGCATCACATCGCTTTCCGCTGCAGCCCGCGAGCCTGTCCGCACCGTGCTCTCCGGTCCCGCCGGAGGCGTAGTCGGCGCAGTCGCTGCCGCGAGTCGTAGCGGCTTCGAACGCATCATCACCTTAGATATGGGAGGTACTTCCACCGACGTTTCTCTGGCCGAAGGCATGATCACCACCGCCAGCCATGCCGAAATCGCTGGGCTTCCCATCGGCGTTCCCATGCTGGACATCCACACCGTCGGCGCCGGTGGAGGTTCGCTTGCCCGCTTCGATGCCGCTGGCGTACTTCGCATCGGTCCCGAGTCCGCAGGAGCCGATCCCGGCCCCATCTGCTACGGCCGCGGCACGCAGCCTACCGTCACTGACGCCAATCTTTTGTTAGGCCGTCTGCTGCCCGCTCGCTTTCTGGGCGGCGATTTCGCTCTCGATCTCGACCGCACCCGCCGCGTCACGCAAGAATGGTTAAAGAAAAATTCCTCTCCGCTGACTTTGGAAAAGTTCGCCACCGGCGTGATCCGTGTGGTGAACTCCACCATGGAAAAAGCTATCCGCGTCGTCTCTATCGAACGCGGTCGTGATCCCCGAGCCTTTGCCCTCGTGGCCTTCGGTGGCGCCGGGGGCCTACACTCCTGTGCTCTTGCCGAGGCTCTCAGTATCCCGCACGTCATCATTCCCGCTTTTCCCGGTGCGCTTTCTGCGCTCGGAATCCTTGTCAGCGATGTAGTGAAAGATTATTCGCGCACCATCCTTAGGCGCATTACTGGGGAAATTTCGTTCGCAGAATTAAAACGGGAATTTGCCAAGCTGGAAGCGCAGGCAAAAAAAGACTTCCAGTCCGAATCCTGGCCGGGAAGAGTTGAATATCGTCGCAGTATCGACCTCCGCTACCGTGGCCAGGGATACGAACTGAATCTTCCGGTTACCAAAAATCTACTGAAAGATTTTGAGCAGGAACACCAGCGCCGTTACGGCTATGCCCATGCCGGCCGTGAAGTGGAGCTGGTAACCCTCCGCCTCCGCTCCATCGTGAAATCGGCCATAGCACATGGGGGGATGGCCGCCCCCAGCCGTCAAGGCCGGACAAAGCCCGGCAAGATTTATCCGCCCGAGGCCCAGGTCCTGTTCGACGGCAAGAAGCTGAAAACCACAATCTACTCGCGGAACGAATTGCGCGTTGGCAAGAAATATTCCGGCCCTGCCATTGTGACCGAGTACAGCGCCACTACTGTTATTCCTATTGGCAAACGCTTCTACCTCGATGATGCGGAAAACCTGATTGTTAGAGTTGGATGAACCCGGCTGTCTGTGAATAAGTGTGGAGACTTGGAATCCGAACAAGCTTTTAGAGATCGTTGAGTCTTAATTATTGCGGATTCAAAAAACATTTATGCTACTATGCGCCGAAATGACGAAACGTTGGAGATGGCGAAGAAAAAGCGGGTATGCAAGAAATCCCAAGATTAGTCAGGAGGCGTAAGAACACCGATGTTAAGAAACAAGAGTTCTATAAGAATTAAACCCGCGCCGCCCTGTCGGTACGAATGCAAGGCCTGTCGTGTAGGAATTCACTGCGGGGACAAGAAGTCAGGCTGCGAGCATCCCCCTTACCGATCTACGCGGAGAATGCATTAGATGTTCGCTTCGCTGACCCGCAGGAACCTTCCGCCTCTGTTCCTTCTCTACCCATTGGACGAAGAGCACTTGAAACTCTTCATGTGTAGATTCCCTTATGGATCAGGAGCGTATCATGGCGTACACCGTTGCCTTAAAGCCTTCATCCCGCGAGGCCAGCGCCAATGCTTCTTCAAATGACATCTCCAATATTATCTTCCATCCGGACAAAAAATCTTAACGCTCATGAAATCACTTTGAGCACGACCGAGTCGATGAGTAGCGGGTAGGCATTGTCTGTACGCAACACTCCTCGCTGTGATTGCTTTTCAACCTCATTATTACAATCCGATGAAAAACTACCTCCGAAACTGAAAACCCGCGAGTCCCCGCTAGGTACTGGCAACTGCCTTCGTTACAATAATCTCGTGAAACCAAGCATCTTTGTCGTTGAAGACGACCCCGATATTTCGCGCCTCGTTCGCCACCATTTGGAGAACGAAGGCTTTGCCGTCCGCGTCTATCCAACCGGCTCAACCGTCATTGCCGACGCCGAGCGTCAGCGCCCGGCGCTGTTCATTCTCGACATCATGGTTCCAGGCAAAGACGGGCTCGAACTCTGCCGAACGGTTCGCCAAACGCAGGGCCTGGCAGCTGTGCCAGTGATTTTTCTCACGGCCAAAAGCAGCGAAGCCGACCGCGTTCTCGGCCTCGAAATCGGCGCGGATGACTACATTGCCAAGCCGTTCAGTCCGCGCGAACTCGTAGCCCGAGTCAAGGCCGTGCTGCGTCGTTTTGAGCGTCCGCTTCCACCCAGCCCTCTAAAGGTCGGCGACATCGAAATCGACCCCTCTGCCATGGTGCTCACAGTTCGCGGGCAGGCCGTTTCCACCACCGCTACCGAGTTCCGCCTGCTCGATTACTTCGCGCGCCATCTGGGGCGCGTTTTTTCCCGCGATCATCTGCTCGACTCCGTTTGGCGCGACACTTCCTATGTGACCCCGCGTTCGGTTGACGTGTACGTGCGCCGCATTCGCGAAAAAATCGAGCCGGATCCCGAGAACCCGCGCTATTTAAAAACGGTGCGCGGCGCGGGTTACCGTTTTGAGGCCCCGAAGTGAGGAATGGAATTTTCCTCAAGCTGATGGCGGCTTTTCTGGTCGTCATCATCGCCGCCGCCGTAATGTTTGACCTGATGCTGGGCGGCGCGTGGGAAGCTTCGCTGAGCTCCGAGATCGAGCGTAACCTTGTGCAGAAAACTCAACTCCTCGCGCATCGCGTGGAGACGGACCGCAGTGGCCACTCTCTTGCTGACATTGCCGCGCAGGAAGCACAAGCGGCAAATGCCCGCGTCACTATCATCGATCCAACTGGTAGGGTGCTGGCCGATTCCGAAACCAACCCGAGCGAAATCCAAAATGTATCTGACCGCAAGGAGTTCGCTGCCGCCCTTTCCGGCCACGTAGGCATCGATCAGCGGCGCAGCGCCACCATTGGTGTGCCTTTTCTCTATATCGCAGTGCCGGTATCGGGTGGCGCAGTCCGCCTCGCCTATCCACTTTCCGATGTCGAGGCGGTTTCCGCGCAGGTTCGCCGCCGCATGGAGTTGGCTTCCGCTCTGGCATTTCTCTTTGCCCTTCTCGTCGCCGCCGTCGCCGCCAACTGGACTGCCCATCGTCTTGAACGCATCGTAAATGTCGCTGCGCGCATCGCTGACGGCGATCTCCAGGCGCGTATCCTCGAACCTTCGCAGGACGAAATCGGCCGCGTGGCCAGCGCCATCGACAAAACCGCCCGGCGCGTGGAACAAAGTTTTGCGGCTGTAGTTTCAAGCCAGCGCCAACTCGAAACCCTGCTCAACAGCATGCAGGATGCTGTTATTGCGGTTAGCGCCGACGGCCTTGTGCAATGGGCCAATCAGCCCATGGATCAACTTGTCCCGCAAGGTACGCGCCTGCAACAGCCGGTGGTCGAAACCATCCGCGATCCTGATTTCCTGGCTACGGTCAAAGAAGCCACGGCCACGAGGGAAGTCAAAACTGCCCGTGCGACCTCCATTGTTCCCGGCCGCGCCTTCGACGTTACCGCTGCCCCGTTGCCGGACGGTGGTGCTGTGGCCGTGCTCCGCGATCTCACCGAAACCGAGCGGGTGGAAAAAACCCGCCGCGACTTTATTGCCAACGTTTCCCACGAACTGCGCACCCCGCTTACTTCAATTCAGGGCTATGCCGAAACATTGCTCGACACGACTCCTGAAAATGGCGCGCCCACACGGGAGTTTCTGGAAATCATCCGCAAGAATTCCTCCCGCATGTCGCGCCTAACCGAGGATTTGCTTACGCTAGCCCGCGTCGAATCCGGCGAAACTCGTTTCGAGGTGGAGGAGGTCCCGCCCGCGGAACTTCTCCACGATGCCGAAGAAAGCTTTCGTGAGATCGCGCGCAGCCACGGGATCGACTTGCAAATAAAAGATTCGCCGGGCCCCGAGGAGCTTCCACACGTGCTCGCAGACCGCGAAGCCATTCATCAGGTCTTTTCCAACCTGATCGACAACGCTTTGAAATATGGCGCTTCCGGAGGGCGCATCATCCTCGGCGCCCGCGCCGTTTCTCATGCCGTTGAATTCTCTGTACAGGATTTCGGCGCCGGCATCGCTTCGGAGCATCTGCCGCGCCTGTTCGAGCGTTTCTATCGCGTCGATAAAGCTCGCTCCCGCGAATCCGGCGGCACCGGCCTCGGCCTCGCGATTGCAAAGCACATCATGCTGGCCCACGGCGGAAGCATCCGCGCGGAGAGCGAGTTAGCGCATGGGAGCACGTTTCTGTTCACATTACCAATAGGTTAAAAAGTGGTTACCGGAGTACGTACACCCCTCAAAATGCATTCCGGGGAATGCCGCTTCGGTGTAAGATCACTGAAAACCTCCTCGGAGAAGCCATGAAACGCGTTGCCGCTTTCCTCCTGCTGATTGTCTTCAGTATCGCGTGGTCAATTCCTGCCATCGCTCAACCAGAAAATCGCAGTATCGGCGAAAACTCTCGCGAAGCCAAGAAAGCGGCCAAGCAGCAACAGAAGTATTCCAAGAAGCAGGCAAAGCGGCAGCGGAAAGCTGCGAAGAAATACCAGAAGGCACAGAAGAAAGCGTCGAAGCACCGAAGATAGCCAACATTTTCTGTACTGAGGCTTCTGGCCCATTTGGAAATCATCCAGATCCATTTATTTCGAAATTGACTGGAAAATTACCAAAAATTTACCGCTTCGTAACCCATTCCAAAACCGGAACGCTTACGATTAAGCGTTGACCGTGTGCGCATGGCTACGTCAAAATCAGCAATAATAGTGTGCGCAGTTCCAGACTGCGCTCGAGGGATGCCCTCATGAGCACCGCCCGCGTAGAACCCGTCAGTTCCGAATCGGCGCATGACCGCATTGTGCGCCGCACGATTGAGGCTTGCCACCTGGCGGAACAAGCCGCCGGTGCCGCTGCCGAGGGGATCGCCACCGGCTCCGCTGCTTTATTGAACTCTCTTCGCCAGCGCGAGCGCGAACTCGATACGCTCGACATGGAAATCGACAGCGCAGTGACCTCGATCATTACGGAAGTCGAACCGCCCCAGGCCCGCGAATTGCTTGCCTGCATGAAGTTCATGATCAGTCTGGAGCGCATCGGCGATCTGCTTCTCAGTTTTGCCAACAGCGCGCAAGCCGCCGCCGGTCGCATCGACTCGGAAGACGTCCGCGACCTCACACACATGGCGACCATCCTCGAAAAGATGCTCACCGACGTTGGCGATGCTTTCTCCACACGCGACGTCGGCAAAGCCGTCGACGTTCTTCGCTCCGATTCCGAAATCGATCGCTTGCGTAATCTGATCTTCCTTCGCCACATCGAGAATCCCGAAAATATCGCCCGCCAGGCCAGCCTGCAAATCATCTTCATGACGCAATCGATCGAACGCGCGGGCGATCACGCCAAAAACCTTGCCGAAGAAGTCTGCCACTTCGTTAGTGGACACACCGTCCGCCATGTCCTCAAGAGCTACGACAAGCCCGTCGAACAAATGTTCATCGACTATCTGCGCAAACGCGAAGCGTAGTCGGTTACATAGCAAGCTGTCTTCCGAGTAAGAGATCCCCTATCTAAAGGGTGAGGCTTGCTCTATCTGGCTCCTCCCATTTCCAGACAAATTTATCGCTAAGTGCTGCTTCTTAAAGGTTCGATAGTTAGCCATGAGAAGATGCAGTTCACAACTATGTTGATTACCGGTCGAAGGCCGATGCGAATAAATCGCGCTAGATGAGACTATTTTGGGCTAGAGTGAATGGCGACGCCTGACGGCAGACAAAGATTTGCCATAAGGCTTGGGCCGATCCGGGAGGGTTTAATGCACGTCTCGACGGGGTATGCAACGCGCCGATTGGTTGTGGGTGGTTCGGTTGCGGCTATTCTGGCCAGTCTGGCAGCGATTTTAATAATCCCTGCGACTGTGGGCAGCGCTCTATCTTCTTCCTTCCTTCCGCACGCGTATTGCTATCTCTACGACAAAAAATTAATCGCCCTGCATCTGGCTTCAGACGGCCTGATTTGGGTGTCTTATGTCTCCATCGCGCTTACTCTTGCCTATCTGGTCCGGCGCACGCGGCAGGAAATCCCATTCAGTTGGATGTTCCTGGCGTTTGGCACGTTCATTATTGCCTGCGGTTTTACCCACTTCATGGAGATGGTGGTGCTTTGGAAACCGTTATATTGGCTAGCGGGCGATTTAAAACTTGTAACCGCACTGGCTTCGGTCGTCACCGCAATCGCGCTTCCGCCCCTGGTTCCGCAAATCCAGTCGATGATAAAGTCTGCCAGCATTTCAGACGATCGAGGATTACGGCTGGAGCAAGCCAACCAGGAACTGCACACACTTTCAGCCCGCCTGTTAACGGTGCAAGACGCGGAAAGAAGACGAATCGCGCGTGAATTACACGACGGCGTGGGCCAATATCTCGCGGCCATGAAAATGTCATTCGACGTGGCTTTATCGGAGGAGGAAGACCCGGATGTTGCACGCGAGTCTTTGAGCGACTGCCGCGACCTGCTGGAACGCTGTACCATGGAAATCCGGACGATGTCTCATCTGTTGCATCCTCCGTTACTGGAGGAGATGGGGTTGGCTTCGGCAGCCCGCTGGTATATCGAGGGATTCACAAAAAGGAGTGGTATAACAATCGATCTGGAGATGCCGGCCGAACTGGACCGCCTGCCTGAGTCCACGGAAGGGGTATTATTTCGGGTGCTGCAGGAGAGTCTAACCAATGTCCATCGTCACTCGGGGAGCAAAGTCGCAAGAATACAGCTGGCTATTGATGCCGAGAATGTGTATCTGACGATACAAGACAAAGGCAAGGGATTTGGTGAGCACGCGGAAGCGCCGACAAAAGTAGGAGTCGGGATAGCAGGTATGCGGGAACGGCTTCGGGAACGGGGCGGTGAATTCAAAATTGATTCGACAGCAGGTGGTGTAACTATCAGAGTCATTATGCCATTACAGGAGCAACCAGCACATGTCACTGCGCATTCTAGTGGTAGATGATCACGATGTCGTAAGGCAGGGAGTACGTTTGATCCTCCGGCGTCACACCGATTGGCAAATTTGCGGCGAAGCAGAAAACGGAATGGATGCTCTGCAAAAGGAAAATGAGTTAAAGCCCGATCTGATCATTTTAGATATCAGCATGCCCGGCAAGGATGGGCTTGAGGTGGCAACGGATCTTCAAAAAAAGAATTCCGCCGCCAAAGTACTGGTGTTCAGCATGCACGATTCCAATGAACTTACCGCTGCGCTGAAAACTGCCGGTGCGAGCGGATATGTTATTAAGTCGCATGCCGCGCGAGACCTGGCACGAGCAATTCAGACGATTATCGATGGCGGGAGCTTCTTCAACGGGGAATCCCCAGCTAGATCCATCAAACCAGAAAAGCCGGCAAGGAAACCCACATTGTTCCGTCTGGATCGAGTAGCAGCATTTGCTTGAGTAACTTTCCCGCTTCTAGTTTTTCGTGTCTGAAGATGTCGGGTGAGCGTCTGGTCTAAGCAAGATCCGCGCAAAATCAACTACCTTGCATGCATCCATTTTGGAAAGGACCCAACTAATGCCAGCCTGGTAAGCTTTTTCCTCAAGGCGGTTGTCCTTGAAGGCGGTGAGCATCACGATGGAGGATTTTGGGCTGATGTCCTTTAGCTTGGGTGCAGCCTCAAGCCCGTTCATGGTGGGCATATTAAAGTCGAGGACAACGAAGTCGGGATGAAATTTCCGGGCCTTCTCCAAAGCATCGACTCCATTTTCGGCTTCCGCGCAGATAACCCAGTCTTCACTTCGCTTAAATAGATTTCGCAGCTTGTGGCGGATAATCTCGTTGTCGTCGACAATCATAATTGACTTGGGCATGTACTCCTCCAAAATGTCTCATAGAGTGAGGATAGTCTCCGCCCAAGGTTGAACCATACTGATGTTTCCGTATTACTACTTAGCGATCTTTAGTTTGTAGAGTGAATTAAATTGGTGGCTAAATTGCTGACCGAAAGCCTGGATTTTTCCTAACCGAGCCTAAACTTACAGACTTAGTCATCAAGGTACTTCGTCCGAGTTAAATCAGGCGGAAGTATTAGTCTTACTGACTTTTACATAAAGTTCCTTCTCACCAAAGTCCGCAAGAAACTCCTTGCTATCCTTTCGACAAATGTGCTCCAACCAACCGGGCGCAGGCTTCCACGAATTCTTTTTCGGGGTCGGTGAAGGTGGTGGCAAAATAGCTCTCCACATCAAGCTCACCCGCCAGTTTACCTTTTACGAAGATAGGGACAACGATTTCACACTTCACCAATGGTGATCCCGCAAGGTAGCGCGAGTCTTTCGAGACATCGTGGACAACTACGGTTTCTCCGCTACTGGCGGCGGCGCCGCACAAGCCGGTGTTGAGTGGAATGCGCCCGTTGGGCGTGAAGCTGCCGGCGAACGGCCCAACCAGCAGCACGTTGGAGTCGGATGGATCGACCAGATAAAAACCTACCCAGTTGTAGCGTGTCATTTTTTCGTGCAGGCGCTCAGAGATGCGCTCCATCACGGACTTACCCGTGGCAGCGGTCTGCGCAAATTCCCGAAATTCCCGCAGAAGCTCTTCATGCAGCGGCGTCATCTTTTGCCTCGTGGGAGTAATCAGGAAGCTTTGCCGGCGTACAAAGTTCGCCCCCGGTCCCACCTCAGTTTACGCGGAGGGCGGAGTGCTTAAGAAGGGGTGGGAACCTGATCGAACAAGGCGGGGCTGCAAACCAAAAAATGATCGTGGCTCAGGCGCACTCCTCCGACTCGCGAATACCAGCGGTCTGATGGACTCCCCTTGGCGACTTTGCCACCGCTTGCTCTCCCCGCTTAATCAGCACAATCGCTCCCAGAATCGCGGTTGAGGCGATCACTACCCGCACCGTCAATGGCTCGTGCGCGAATAGCCATCCCAGAATTACCGCTACCACCGGATTCGCGTATGTATGCGTCGCCACAAGCGTAGGCGAAACGCGTTGCAATAGCCAAATGTAAGCCGTAAACGCCATCACCGATCCGAACACAATCAAGAATCCGAGTCCGAACAGAGACCGCGCTGTAATGCTCGACCAATGTGTCTGCTGAAACTCCCCCGCGACTCCGGCGGCGATCAGTAACATTGCCGCACCGCAAAGAGTTGGAAGCGCCGTTCGTCCTAACGCATCCTCCGGAAGCTTAAGCCGCGGCGAAATTACAACTCCAAACGCCCACGACAGAGATCCCAGCAGTACAGCCATCAGTCCCAACAGGCTCGATCCCTTCACCGTGAGCTCTGTACCCGTTAACGTTGCCACCCCAACTATGCCCACACCCAATCCGATCGCGCTCAAACCGCTGATCTTCTGCTGACCCATCATCCAGCCCATCACCAGAATGAACATCGGTTCCGTAGCGAACAGAAGCGATGACAAGCCCGAAGCAACGTATCTCTCTGCCCAATGTAAAAGGCCATGCCCGATAAAAAAGAAGAAGAAGCCCAAGACCAATCCAGCAATCCATTGCTGCCGGGTGGGGCGAAAACCCCGCCACCACGCCCATGTCAGCATGATTCCGCCTGCCATCGAATGGCGGATTCCCGCCGTTACCAGCGGAGGAATGGTCTCCACCGCATAGCGAATCGCAAGATAGGTAGATCCCCAAACGACATAGATGGCCAGGAAGGCCAGCCCTAGTTTGATGGAATCCTTTCGAACGTGCGTATTTTCTGATTGCCGTGGTGAGGGAACGATCACAGGTCTGCCTCCAATATTTATCATTTTTGCGACGCGAAGCGTGGCCATGATTTGCCCTTCAGCAAAATATGAGATTTATAACCGTTATAAATATATTTAACGGTTAGCTGCAACGACGGTAAGCTATTTTGCATAACTTGTCAATTGAGTTTCAACGGTTATACAATCGTAAAAGGTGATTCTGCGGCTCGATGAGTAAGTCAGCCCAATCCGCACGACATGGGACGCCAACCTTTGAACTGATTGCAGGAAACCTCTGCCTCGATTTGGTCAATACACTCGACGATCGCCCAAGCGAAAATCCCAAGGAGTTATTGTCCAGCTATGCCGATTTGATTCATTTTTGCGAGGACAGTGGCTTTCTCAATCTTCACGACTCCGAATATCTGTCCAAGCGAGCGCATGAAGCTCCGGCAAAAGCTGTGAAAGCGGTTCAGGAAACCGCGCGGCTCAGAGAGTCCATTCATGAGGTGTTTGCAGCAATCGTCGAAAAAAGGGGATTGCCCGAGCCGGCGCTGGGCGAACTCAATACATTTATTCAGGAAGCCGCTGGGCAGGCACGGTTGGAAAAGGTCGGCGCGAGTTTCGAACGGCGTTTCGATTTTCGGAGTTCGCTTCACAGTGTTCGCTGGCCGATTGCTCTTGCAGCCGCAGATCTGCTCACCTCCGGCAATTTGTATATGATTCGTCTTTGTTCGTCGCCGACATGTCGGTGGTTTTTTCTCGATACCAGTAAGAATCATCGGCGCCGCTGGTGCAATATGAGGCTGTGCGGCAACCGCGATAAGGTGAGCCGATTTTATGCAAGAAAGAGGGAAGCGGGGGACAAGAGCGATTAATCTGGCAGCACAAAAATGTGATCGTGGCTTCGATCCAAAAAAATACCTGCCGGCAAAGAAATCTGCCCAAGTGCTAATGTTGAAAAAGACATTTTATTTTCTTAGCATCGGCGTGGATGGCTGGTGGCAGATACCAGGTTCGCATGCGTTTTGAATTTTTCATCGCTACCCGCTACCTGCGCGCCAAGCGCAGGCAGGCGTTTATTGGCATAATTACCGGCATCTCCATTGCGGGTGTTGCCGCAGGCGTAGCCTCGCTCATTGTTGCCCTCGCCATCAACAATGGTTTTCGCCAGGATTTGCAGGAACGCCTGATTGGATCGACTTCGCATATCAGCTTATTGCGGATTGCCGATGATGGGATCAAAGATTGGCCGCCCTTGATCGAGCGGCTTTCGAAACAGCCGCATGTGGTCGCTGCTGCTCCCGCAATTTTTGAGCAGGTGCTGATCTCGCGGGGGCCACGGGCGCGGGGAGCGGTTCTGAAGGGCATGATTCCAGCCGACGAACGCCGGGTGGGCGATCTGTTGAGCTCGGTGAAGCAAGGTTCAGCAGCGGATCTGGAACCAACGCCAAACGATAATCGACAAACAAATACGGCGAATCAGTCATCGGGCGCAAAGGATTCTCCCGACTCCCTGGCCGATGTCCACGCCCGCGTAGCCGCCATGCCGCCAATTATCCTGGGCAAAGACATGGCCGATAATCTCGGCGCAACCGTCGGTTCTGTAGTCTTAGTCACCAGTCCACAAGGAGAACTCACGCCCTTCGGTATGGTGCCTAAATACAGCCGCTTTCGCGTGGTTGGAATCTTTAGCTCGGGTTTCTACGATTACGATTCTTCTTGGGCTTTCACGCGCCTTGCCGACGCGCAGCGCCTCTTCGGCTTGGGCGACCTCATCTCCGTCATCGAATTTAAAGTCGACGACATCTACCAGGCTGGCGAAGTCTCCCGCGAACTCGAAGACGCCGCCGGCAAAGGCTTCATGGCCACCAACTGGATGGAGCAAAATCAGGCCCTGTTCCATGCCTTGCGCCTTGAGCGCCTAGTCACCTTCATCACCATCGGCCTGATCGTTTTTGTGGCCGCGCTGAATATCCTGATCTCTCTCATCATGATGGTCATGGAAAAAACCAAAGACATTGCCGTGCTTATGTCGATGGGCACGCGCAAAGCGCAGGTGCGTAATATCTTCATCGCTCAGGGAGTTCTGATCGGGGTAATCGGCACCGCCATCGGCCTGCTGCTTGGCTACGCGATTTCCTATGCCGGAGGCCATTACCACATCATCGCGCTCTCGCCAGAGGTGTATTCCATCGACTACGTTCCCTTCGCCCCGCGATTGATGGATGGCGCGTTGGTGGCACTGGTAGCCATTGGAGTCTCTTTTATCGCGACGCTTTACCCCTCATGGTCGGCAGGCAAAACCCTCCCTGCGGAAGCCCTGCGCTACGAATAGTGAGCGGTTTCCCAAATAATGTCATTCTGAGCGAGGACGAGCGATAGCGAGTACAAATCGAAGAACCCCTACCTGTTTGCAAAAACTATAGCGCGGCGCGATGTTCTCATGACGGAACTTTCCCCACTCTGCTGCCGTACAATAAATTAGAAAGAAAAGAAGGAGGTTCCCATGTTCACGTTCCTTCTCTGGTGCATACTCTTTGTAATCTGCTGGCCGCTGGCTCTACTGGCGCTCATCGCCTATCCATTCGTTTGGCTACTGTTGCTACCGTTCCGCATCCTCGGCATCGCCATCCATGGAGTGCTCGAAGTTGTTTACTTAGCCATTACACTCCCGTTCCGCCTGCTGGCCGCACCCTTTCGTGTCTGAGGATTCGCCTCGTGAATCCGGGACTAGCCCGGAGGCCACGCAAGGGAGCGTCCGCCGATCAGATGTACATGCAGATGAAACACGGACTGCCCCGCGCCCGGTCCTACATTGAGCACGGTTCTGTATCCTTGCTCGATATTTCGCTCGCGGGCAATCTGGGCCGCAGCCAGATGGCAACGGCCAATCAGTTCGGCCTCCTCAGCTTTGGCTTCTTTTAATCCCGCAAAATGTTTTTTGGGAATGACGAGCACATGCGTCGGCGCTTGCGGGCTAATGTCTTCGAAGGCGAAGACATGGTCGTCCTCGTAAACTTTCTTCGTGGGAATTTCACCGCGCAGAATGCGGCAGAAAAGACAGTTGCTTTCGGTCGTCACGTGTATACCTCAGGGAAACCATAACATTGGTCCCAATTGTTGTCAGCGGTATCGTTGTCAGACCAGTATCGCTGCGCGAGGCCAATGTCTACCTGTGCGAGTGGGGATCTGTTCAATCGAGTCTCACGAGGAATACTGCGCCTTCGGATGTTCCCGTTTCCCGAACAAGCTTTTCTGCCCGCTCGCGATCGTCATCCAGTACGCGCACACGAACCCACCAATCGCCCGCTGGGCTTCCAAAGCAAAGCACTTTGGCGGTGCGATAACGGCGCATAAGGTGTCCACTGAGTTCGCGGGCTTCGTGCTCGCTCTTAAAGCCGCCAACCTGCACTGCCCATTTCCCGCCTGCATCGAGGGGTGCCGGAGTTTCCATGACGTCCACTTTTACTTCCGCAACTCCGGGCAGGTAAACATCGAGCTTGCGCGCCGCTGCTAGAGACAAGTCGAGAACTCGGCCCACAATGAAAGGTCCGCGATCTGTAATACGAACCAGTGCCGTACTGCCGGTCTTGAGATTCGTGACGCGCACAATCGAACCTAACGGTAGGGTGCGGTGAGCGGCCGTCATGGCGTGCATGTTGTAGACTTCGCCGTTCGATCCAACCCGGTTGTGATACGGCGGTCCGTACCAGCTTGCCTGCCCGGTCTCGGTGGCGATCGGGGTGGCGCCGGCGGGGATAACCGGTTCGGCCAGGTCAGGAGCTTTTTCTTCCATTGCACGGTCGTTTTTGGCAGCAACTTCTGGGCGAGGCTCCGATGCAGATACAGTGGGAGAAGGTTCTGGCGGTGGCGGCGGATTTACCGTCGCTTGCTTATGGTGCCCGCAACCTGCAGATAGCAAGATAAAAGCAAAGAGGATAAGAAAGGCAACGCGCGGGGAACTCATGCGAAGGTTTTTTATCACGGTCAAGAAAGCTATTTTGGCGAGCGTGGATGCTTCTCCATATAATCGGCGAACTCGGAAAGCTTTTCCGAAGCTACTCGCAATGCCTTGGTCGAGTGCTGACGAACCGCGGGCACTACCTCGTCGTTCAAGTACTTGATGAACTCCGGTATTTCTTTCTCGATTCGTTCGGCTGCATCGGCGACTGTCCGGCTGACGCGCGCCGACGCGTCTTCCACCTTGCGGTTGAAGTCGTTCATAGTGCTCCTCGCTGCTGGGCGTGAATGACCTCACGCAAAATTTGGGGAATATCAGGTTCGTCTATTATTCCGCGCCCGGGGCGCTGGGTCAATGTCCACGCATGGCCGGATTGAAGAGAACCCGAAAGCGCTGCTCACTGATTCAACGTCAATTTGATTTTCTGCCGGTAGAGGACCCGCTCTTCAGAATTGAGATTATTCAAGCGCACAAAATATAGATAAGGTTCATTGCCTACGATAGAGAAATTTAAGTCGGGCGCAGCCGGATCGATCAAAGAGAAATATACGTAAAGCCAGTTCCCCTTCGGATCATCGGCCATGAGTTCGTTTCGGGTAACTACCAGCGTCGGCTTGGTCCAGTGGATCAGGTCTGTCGATGTGGTTAGGTACAAACCCGGCGTGCCAAGCGCACTATCCCAGTAATCCCACAACGTAGCGACGACTATATTCGCGGATTGAAAAACATTGATCGCGTTCACATAAATCATGTAGGGAACTGGCACATAAATGTGCTCTTCGGGATGCGAAACCGGGCTGAGATAGGGGTCTGCGAATGACACGGAGAAATCGGCTCCGTTCCAACTGCGCCACGATCCCGGATCGAAAACATTCTGCGTGCGAAGCGGGGCGCCTCCGTCAGGCACCAGGCAACGGTTGGGTCCGGATTGCCCGGAACAGTTTGGAGGCCAACTCACATCCGTGGCAACTGCGTAGTACCAACCCCCAAATTCGATGATGTTGGTATCAACGCTATAACCCATGGGGCCATCGTCGATCTCATATTCGTAGGGGAATCCGGCGAGAAAATTTGTCGGCGGCTTGGGCGTACGGAAGTGATAGCCGCCGTCCGTGGAGACATGATAAGTATCAGAATCGTACTCGCAGGCGCTGTACTGATTGTTGCCCTGGACATTGCACTCGCCCTGGATCGCCCAGCCGTGATACTCCGTATGCGCCAAAGAAGCGATGGTTCGGCCATCAAAGGTATAGAACGAATCGAGCCACTCCTCATCGTTGAAGTCGGCGGGATTTGAATCGTTCGCAGAATCGAAGGCATGTTCACAACTATGCTGCACGGTTTCCAGAGTGGGCCCCAGGCTTTGAAACAACTCGGAACTTGCGGATGAGAAGTGAACAGTCCCCGTATAGTCGCGAAACGCGCGCGACATGGCATCGGGAACATCATTTGCATTACAGGAATCCTGTGGCGATCCGAAAATTGTAGTGCGGGTTCCTTCGAGCGTGCCGGTTATGGTGGGAGTTGCGGCAACCTGACTGGTTGCTTGGAAGTGTGCCGCCAAAATTGCAATTAGCGCCAAACTGCGCAGAACTGAAAGATGGGGTCTCATGAGTGAATTCCTTCTTTGTAACGTAACCCGCTTTCCTGTGAACCCACTCGAATTTCGAGATATTTCATCTTGATGTAACACTGCGAGTTCGACCGGGAGTACAGCAACGCCGATCGCTCCCTCGCCCTCCCCCTCTACGATCTATGGTAGTAGCCAGCGTGCGCGGCTAGTCTCGCCTTTGTCCATTTCATGAAATCCAATACAAGCAAGACTTTTGCTCTAACCGTCCTCTTTTTTCTGACCTTCAACCTCCACGCCCAAAACCCGCGCGGATCGCTGCGTGGCACGGTGCAGGATGCCAGCGGAGCCGGTATCACCTCTGCACGGATCGTGGCGCAATTGATTGGATCTTCAGTACAGCGCGGAGTGGTCAGCGACAAGGGTGAGTTTCGCCTCGATGATCTTCTGCCGGGAAACTACCACGTTACGATCAATGCCGCAGGCTTTGCCCCGGCACAGGCGGATGTCGCAATCGTAGTGGCCACTGTACGCGATATTACGGTCATGATGAAGCCTGCCGCAGTTCGGCAGGCCGTGCAAGTACAGGCTGAAAGCTCTTCGATCACGACTGAGACAATCGACATTTCGAGCGCCGTACGCGGAGGCGTGGTGGGCAGCCAGGACCTGGAGACTTTGCCGCTCCCAGCAAGAAGTTTCGCCAATATTGCTTATCTTGTGCCCGGGACCGAACCGGTCGAGCCTTCCGATCCCACCAAGGCCCGCATCACTGCGGTTTCCACCGGCGGAAGCTCAGGCTTGAACAACGAACTCTCCGTCGATGGCGCGGAAAATTCCGACGATTGGATCGGCGGCTTCCTGCAAAATTTCTCGCCAGATGGGGTTCAAGAATTTGCCGTGCGCACATCTAACGAAGACGCCGATACGGGATGGACCACAGCCGGATCAGTTGTTATTACCACCAAGCGCGGCACCAACGAATGGCACGGGAGCGGGGCGTTCTATGATCGCCAGGCCGCGCTGAACGCACGCTTTCCCATCGAAAATCCTGCGCCGAATCCGAAGCAGCCGTTCTCGCGCCAAAACTATGTTGGAACCATCGGTGGTCCCATCGCGAAAGACAAGATCTGGTTCTTTACTTCATTCGAGGGCGTGCATGAAGACGCGAGTATCGCCTACAGCCCAGCCAGCACTGCACAATTTGATGCGCTGGCGCAATTGGCATCGGAGGGATTAATCACCGGCATCCCTTCGATTGCGGTCCCCGAGACTGTGCCGATCCCTTTTCGCGATTACCTCGGTTCGCTGCGCTTGGATTGGGCACAATCGTCGAAATCGACCTGGTTTCTGCGCGCATCGGAAGACAGCTACCTTACGCATAATGCTTTAGTGCAGCAGGCCACGTTGCCTTCGACGGGCTTGATTACGCACAATAACTACTGGAATGTAGCTCTTGGTAATAGCTATGCTTTCAGCCCGACCTGGTTGGGCAATCTGGTTGTCGACGCCAGCTTGTTGCATCTCACCCAGACTCGAAACTCGAATCTCGGCTTCGCGGTACAGTTTCCGTTCAGCGTAACCGCCCTGACGGTTTCTGGGTTCGAAACCTTCGGAGATAATCAGTTTGCCACTCCGATCACTCTTTTCCCTGACCTGCGTAATCAGGATAAATATCAATTCCGTTACGACCTGACCCACGTTGTAGGCACCCATGCGCTCAAGTTCGGAGTTGACTTCATTCACGAACCGGTATTGGGCGGCGCGTTCGCGGCGACGGCGGAGCAGTTCACGATCTACCCCTCGAATCCAGATTGCTATATCAATCCGCCTGGGCCCGATTGCGGCGGCATCCCAACCGCTTTGCCGTTTTACTACACTCCACCCAGTGCAATGTGTAATCCGGAACCCAGCATGAACAGCGGCATTAACTGCACCTTTACTCCAGCCGGCGACGGCAGCTTTTCGCAGAATGTTCAGCGTCTCGGACTTTATGCCGAAGACTCCTGGCGTGTCTCGCACCATCTGACGGTCAATTACGGCGTGCGTTATCAAACCACTTGGGGACTTTTTATAGGTTCGGGACGAAACGAATCCGATAACGCCGCCTATACGACGTTACAGGCGTTGCAAATTCCAATTGTGCCCAACGTTCCCAGTGACTATCACAAGCAAATCGCGCCTCGACTTGGAATTGCTTACTCTCCCGGCAGCGGCGGGAAGACCGTGATTCGTGCCGGCTTCGGCCTCTATTATGACGATCTGGCGCAGAACGGATGGGCGACTGCATTCCAGGGGACAAACAACTCAAACTTTACTACCGGAACGTGCACCCTTACTGGAGGCCCTGGCACTTATGCGCTCACCGGGACGGGCTGCCTTCAGGGAGGGGCCGGAGCCACTGGTAATCTGATCGGCTCTCCCTACAAAACACCCTACTCCATTCATACCACCGGGGGCATTCAGCACGCTTTTAACCAACACTGGCTGGCGAGCGCCGATTTCGTACACGAGCAGGGCAATCACGGCTACCGCGGCTTTCCCTACACGAGCGGCAGCAGCCTGTTTACTCCGCTCATTCCCGCATCGGACCCGAGCTATGCCACCGATCAGACGAATGTGGTGCCAAATGTCAACGTATTCGAGTCCGACAACCGTTCCAGCTACAACGGGCTGTTGCTACATCTGCAAGGCAACATGCACCGCTTCAACCTGGTAGCGAACTACCAGCTCTCCAAGGCGCAGACGTGGGGATGCTTGCTGGGCGAACTCTTTGACTATGTAGATGGCGTTTGCCCACAACAGCCGAATCAACCGAACGCCGGAGCACTGAATGCTTTTGGGCAAGGCGACTATGGCCCGTCTGGTGAAGACGTTCGCCATCGCTTCGTGCTGGCAGGAACCGTGCACCTACCGGGCGGTTTCGAGTTAAGCGCGGTTAACCAGATCGAGAGCGCGCGCCCGATCACAATTACCAATGCCGACAATACCGACCGCATTTATGTAAATGGAGCGTACACCAGTCTCGACGAATTTCGCGGCACCCCTTATATCCAGTCGGACCTGCGCGTTACACGCCCCTTCAAAATCAACGAGCGTTGGCAGGTCGACCCGTTCATTGAGTTCTTCAATCTCTTCAACCGTAACAATCCCGGAGCTAACTTCGCGGTCAATGTGGCGCAACTGCCGGTTCCATCGGCTCAGATGCAACCAAATGTGCAGGGCATTACCAATGTCACAAATATTTGTACGAATGCAGCTTGTTCTCAAACCGCGCCCATCACGAGCTTGAAACAGCTTGAGATCCCCGAGGGCGCTTTGGGAGATTTCTTCGGTCCGGGGACAACGGTCGGCATTCCGTTCGCGGCGCAGCTGGGCGTTCGGGTGACTTTCTAAGGGGCAGGGGAAGAATCCCGGTTCGGCGGGAACGATTTTTATCGAACCAGCCACTCCGTTGCGGTATGGATCCGAACTAGAAGTTGGAAGTAAGTTACAGTAATCACGGTCAACGTAGCGGCGGCTATACCCAGACAATATTTCTGTGGATATTCATTTGCCGCGCTCTGCGGTTGGCCGTTCCACGCGAGCAGCCGCTCTATGCGGGCATTAACGGATTCCGCAGGACGTTGAACGAGAGCAGTCGTGAGCTCGGCAGCCGGTTGTAACGGAGACAGACGGGACAGTTTGATCAAGGCAGCTGCTAAGTCCAACGCCTCGGATGCGTTCGATACTGCCGCGTCGTCGGCCGCCATTTCCGATATTTCACGCCACGCAGACTCCAGAGCGGTCATCCCAGGAAATGCTGCGAGACGGAAGAGCAATTTCCGCAGATTGTCCCGGCGCTGAACATGGAATACTTCATGACGCAAAGCGCTGTGCAACTCCCGCTCGCTCAGAACAGATTCAGCCGCGCGGGAAAGCCAAACGCGGGGCCACAGAATACCGGACGCAGCGAGCGGCGGAGCGGTCGCCGAGACTCGTATTACAGTAATCGGTGCTACGGAGTGAATCGCCGGTGAACAAGTTCCAAACGTGTCCTTCGACCAACGAGCGGTTGTGCGCGACGCCTGTAGCAATGCGTTCACGGCGTTCCAAATGCCGAACAACAGGGTGATTATCCCGCAACATGCCAGCGCAACAACCGGAGCCCCCACGGATTCCTCGGTCGCACGTGGCTCAAACAACAGGAAAGACGGCACAGCAAAGGATAAAGTTGCCACCAAGGCAACGATGAATGGAGTTATGCGGAAAACGAAGAGAAGATTGGAGCAATAGCCGGCCGAATGTTTTCGGCCATAGGACCACACATTGTGCCAGAAGATAGATGCCGCAATAGAAATTACGCCGTAGAGGATGAAAAAAACTGAAAAGGAGACGGCAACTCCCCGCAGCGCGTACATTTACGAATTCTCCTTGACGACCGCTTCCCTCTGCCCAAGTTCGCGCCGCTTGCGTTCCACTAGTTCGGTCAGATCGTCGAGCAGTTGCGCGTCGCGCTCTCCCAGGATTTCGACGAGAAAAGATAAAGGAAGCGATGGAGAAGGGCTGGCATCCAGCAATTGCCGAAATGCATGACCCGCAGCCTCACGACGCAGCTCTTCGCGGCTGAACCGCGGCGTGTAACGGAAAGCCCTACCTTCCTCGGACCGTGTCAACAGGCCTTTCTTGAACAGGCGATCCAAAGTGGTCATCACCGTCGTATAGGCCAGATCTTTGCAGCTTTCGTCAACCAACTCCCGCACGGTGGCCGTGCTGCGTGCCCATAGCGAGTCGAGCATCCGCTGCTCTAGTGGCCCGAGCGGCTGCGCGGCATTGCGAAATGGGCGAAAGATTGCGTTCATGCGCGTTTCTACCGAATTTTGCACTCTAGCATGTTGCCGGAAGCCATGCTAATGCATTCTCTGATTGTCGAGCGAAATCGGAACAGGGAAGTCTGGGGTGGGAAACGGGAATCGAACCCGCAACCGTCGGAGCCACAGTCCGGTGCTCTGCCAGTTGAGCTATTCCCACCGCCACGCTGATTATAGCAATTGCCGTCTGCGCCCGTAAGCGGTGAATAAATCCGGGCTACTCTGGCTGGCTTTCCTACTCCAGCTTCCTCTGTCAGATTCCCAAACTTGGCATTCTGAAGTCAGCTTTGTGAATAAAAGGGGTTTTATGTAACAGATGTCATAGCCATGCACAGGCTGTCTGTTTCAGGGTGAGGATGGTGTGCCCATCCGTGCGACAGAATTTATGCAAAACGGAAAGAACGTGAATAAAAAGCGTTTCGTCATCTCGCTCATACTCCGGTTACTGATGTGGCTCATATTGCCTGCCACAGCTCGAGCATCGGTTTCGGAAATTCGCAAGGATTTCTTAAATCTCACTTCCTTGCTCCCAGCCAGCCCGATCATGGCAGCCTCGCCTGTGGACGGCAGCTACCTGATTTGTATGACTACGGGAGATGTTGCGAACACCGCTCCAACAGCTATCTTGCGCTGGACCGATGAGAATGGCGACCTCAGGAATTTTGCCTATCCCATGGTGGACGGTGGGCCGAGCGGTTGCAACTTGATTCGCAATTACGCCGATACTGCTCCCACCATTGAGACTGACGGCTTTTATAGGGGTTCTTACAATCTGTTTGTGTTTGGACTTGGCTTCTGGCCTGATGGAAATCAAGGGCAAGGCGGTTTGAGCGAACCGTTGAACTATTCCGTTACAGGTGCGAATGGCGGGCATGAATTCCCGTTTCCAGGATTTCCGTGGCTGTTCGCGGTCATCGCTAACAACAACTGTCAGTGGCAACTTGCGGCAGGCTCGGCGGGAATGATCTTGGGTACAGGATCGCAGGTCTCGACTTCTTATGGTACCGGTACAGGCGTATTTACGACACTTACGAGCAGTTGCGCTTATTCATTGATAGCGCTTCAGTTCGGGCCCCCGAAGTCGGGCGCCGGTCCATTGATAGATTACGAATACGACCTTCTCGATTGGACAGACGCGACCTATCCCAAGCTTAAAACAGTTTTCACGGCAGGCAGCAACGGAGCGGACATATTGCTGGCCATCAATATCGCCGAGCAGCCGAACAACGGGATCGTCAGCGAGGAGTTGCTCGCTTCGTGGAGCAATCAGACAATAGCGCCTTGTTCGTCCGCAGTAGTTGGCGCTCCTTCGGGAGAGCCGGGTGGTTGTGTGTCAGCGGCATTCATTGCGCCGCTCAACCCATTGCAGTTCCTTACCTACAATAATCCCGGACAGGAGTGGGGCACTTCGCCGAGTTACAGCGCTGAGGTGGATGCGATTCAGTTCTGAGGGGTGAGGGAGGCTGCCCGTTCAAAGATAGGAAAACGTATGTATGTCTACCCGCGCCCCATGCCTACGTACTCAAATCCCATAGCGCGGAGCCGCACAGAATCGAGCAAATTCTTGGTATCGACAATGACTGGCTTTTTCAGCAGATGTTTAATACGGTCAAAATCGAGCGCGCGAAATTCCGGCCACCCTGTACCGACCACGAGAGCATCGACTCCTTCTGCCGCGGCATAGGCCGTGTCACAATAACGCACCGAGCCGTTTAATCGTGTCTTGGCATCCAGAAGAGCGACTGGATCATATGCCCGCACGCGCGCGCCTTTGGCAACCAGCGTTTCAGCCAGGCGTACCGCCGAGGATCCCGCAACCGAATTGGTATTCGGTTTGAAGGCCAACCCCAAAATTCCCACGTCTTTATTTTCGACAGAATTCAGCGCCATAGCGATCTTGTCGACCAGGCGATCGGCCAGCGTGTGATTGACGTCGCGCGCGGCGCTCAATACTTTCAGGGGAAGGCCATTATCCTGCGCCAGTTGAACCAGCGAATCCATGTCCGACTCGGCAAACACACCACCCATCCCAGCGCCCGGTTGCAGGCAGCGCGGAGCAATTTTCTTATCGAGGCCAAGAGCCAAAGCCAGGTTCACCGCGTCGGCTCCGACGCGTTCGCACAACGAGGCAACTTCGTTGATGAAAGAGATTTTTGTTGCCACGAACGCCGTGGCTGCCTCTCGTACCAGTTCCGCAGTGGCCTGGTTGGTCACAATCACCGGCACGCCGCGCATCACGAGAGGATGAAAAATTTGTTTGAGAATCTGTACCGCTTCGTTGGAGGTCGATCCCAGGATCAGACGGTCGGGCCAGTTAAAATCTTCAACCGCGCAACCATCGGTAAAAAACATGGGTTGGGAAACGATCGTTCCTTGTAATCCTGCATCCTTCAAATTTTTCTCGATCGCTGAAGCCGTGCCCACGGCGACGGGCGTGACAATTGTCAAAATTGGCGGCTTCGGAGCCAGGCGAGCGATGCGCATGGCTACATCATTTAAGCCATCCGCGCTGTCTTCCGACAGAAAAATAACCTGCGTCTTGCGCGCAAACGATTCGATGTCGGTGGAATATACCAGCCGTCCGGCGCGCACATTGCGCCGTATAACCTCTTTTAGATTCTTTTCAAAAAAAGGAATGTTTCCCTGGGCCATTTCGACCATGCGGGTCCGGTCTGGGTGGCAACAGGAAACCGGAGTGCCAAAATCCGCCAGACAGGCTGAAATCACCGTTCCCAGGAAACCCGAACCGTAGACCCCAATCTGCATTCTGTGTCCCTATGGCTTTCTGAAACCCGCGCCCGAAGCGGCTGTTGGCGTGGATTCGTTCTTACCTTGTCTTCATTGTTTACATGGCGGTTTGCTGCTGCGCAATGCACGGGAGGGAAATGTACCAGGGGCCATGCCAGCTGGATTGGAGTAACGTAATGAAACAGGTAATCAGCGCGAGGTTACGGTGAAACGAGCGTGCCGCCGAGCGCTACGGGAGCCAGGTCCATCCAACAATTTTGCGCGTCTTCGCGCACGAATGTCAGGCGTTCGATCAGAATAGTGCGATTGCCCGAATACTGCCGCCAGCGCTCCCGGGCCGTTTGCAGAGCTTGCTGCGCCGCTTGCTCCGTGGGCATTTTCACCACTGTCAAATGAGGTGTGTAAGGCCATTCTTCGTCATGGGCCAGCGCCGCGGTGTTCAATTTATCGTGCAGCTCGCGCACGCGCGCAGCCGAGTGCGTCACACGAATGTAAACCGTGGGGGTAGTAGGGACAAAGCTCTCCATCTCGCCCAGAGTGACTTCAAAAGGCTCGGTTTGGCCGCAAACTTTGCTCAAGACTTGCAGAGCGGCGGTCTCCGTACCGTACAAGGGGCGCGGCGGAAGCAGCGTAAGATGCGCCGAAAATTGTGGGAGCGCCGGATGCAGCTCCCGCCGGAGGTTTTCGACAAACTCCCCCACCGGACTTTTGACGTAGGCGACTAACGCATACCGCAGGCTCGGCATATCCAAGAGAAAATTATAACGCGCTTCCTCTTGTTTAGAATCTGTATGTTTAGACTTCGTTCCTTGGTTTTCGCAGCGCTTGCTAATAGCAAAGTTGGAGCAGCACATTTCAAGCGCAAGCCTTAACACGGTTGTGAACTGCTGGCCCGGAGTGGAACTAAGTCAAAGTGTGCTTTAGAATCAAATCTGCTGCTAGTGTCGGGGCGTAGCGCAGCCTGGTAGCGCACCTGCCTTGGGCGCAGGGGGTCGTAGGTTCAAATCCTATCGCCCCGACCAATCTTCATCCCTGCCTCGAAGAATAGGCAGTCTCCCAGGTCCGGGAGAACTGCCTCAGTCATAATTCCAGCGCTACAGCGTGAAGTCTTGCAACAAAGTTTCAGTTTGTGCGAACAGCACGTTTTACTGCTGCGTGCGGTTATTCCGCAGATGTGTAATGCCGGTGGCGGTCGCATTATCGCCATTAGCCGTGCCGTTGAAGATCGCGGACCTAAGGTTGGCGCCTATAGCGCCTCAAAGGGGGCGTTGGTTTCGCTTAAGCGAACAATTGCGTTAGAGAATTAAAGACGCGGGCATCACTGCGAACGTAATCCTGCCTGGGACCATAGACACTCCTGCCAACCGAAAAGACACGCCCGGCGCGGATACTTCGAACCCTCCTCCGTGGCCAGCCTGATCGTGTGGCTGGCAGGAGATGCCGGCAAGATGTGACTGGCGCGGCGATTCCCGTCTACGGAAAGGGACTTTAGGCAGTGTCTACTTTCGTAACTGTTACCTGCACAATTTATGTTGCATGTTAACATTCGTGAAATATCTTACAAGTAACATGTTTCATTAGGAGATCGCCGCATGGGCTCGCCGCGCGTTTCAAAATCGCTGCCTTTGCAGGTCGCGGCAGTCTGTTTCCGCAGGCGCAGCACGACGGTCGAGTTCCTGCTGGTGAACACGAACGGCGGAAACAAGTGGACCTTTCCCAAAGGATCTCCCGAGGCACACCTCTCACATAGCCAGGCCGCCGAGCGCGAAGCGGCGGAAGAAGCCGGCGCGCTGGGCACCATCGAGCCTCGTCATTTTCATCTCTATATTCATTCCAAGGGTGTGTTCTGGCAGCCGGGTGGAGTACAGGAATTCGTAGTCAAAGCCTTTCTGATGGAAATTCACGAACTGCGCCGGCCGGATGAATTGCAGCGCCATCCCACTTGGTTTACTCCGGAAGAAGCGAAGAAACGGCTGGCTAAAGGACGCGAAGTGAAATACGCGCGTGAATTAGAAGCGGTGATCGATCGCGCACTTGAGCGCATGCAGTTTCACAGCGAGTTGTGGGGGCGTTACCCGGAAACCCGCACGCACCGCGCTGTAGCCCATTCCTGATTTCCTCCACTGTAGTGTTTTTGTGAGACCATAAATCCAGCCCATGATTCAGCTTTCCTCCGCCGGAAAACGCTTCGGCCACAAACTCCTTTTCGAAAACACCGACTGGCTGATCACGCCGCGAGACCGCGTTGGACTCGTGGGAGCTAATGGCACCGGCAAATCCACGCTGATGAAGATTCTCGCCGGGTTGGATACGCTCGACTATGGCTCACTGACCGTCGCCAAAGGCACCACCGCTGGGTATCTGCCGCAGGATGGCCTTTCGCTTTCGGGCCGCACCGTATTTGCCGAGTGCATGTCGGTATTCAGCGAGTTGCATGCCATGGAGCGTGAACTGGAAACGCTCACGCACCGCATCTCCGAACTTGACCATACCAGCGCGGAGTATGCCGACGTTGCTGACCGGTATCACAGCCTGGAACACGAGTTTCAGACGCGTGGTGGCTATTCGATTGAAGCCGACGTGGGAAGAGTCCTGATGGGCCTTGGTTTTCGCAAGGAAGACTGGGAGCGGCAAACGGAAGAGTTTTCCGGCGGCTGGCAGATGCGGCTGGCGCTGGCGAAATTGCTGTTGCAGAAACCAAACCTGTTGCTGCTGGACGAACCGACCAACCACCTCGATCTGGAAGCGCGCAACTGGCTGGAAGAATATCTGCACAATTATCCTCACGCTTTCGTGCTTATCTCGCACGACCGTTATTTTCTCGACGTGACTGTAAATAAAATAGCTGAGATATGGAACAAGCGCTTCTGGTTCTATACGGGCAACTACGACAAGTTTCTGACGCAGAAGACACAGCGCAATGAACAGTTGCAGGCGGCCTACCGCAACCAGCGCGACCGCATCGAACAACTGGAAGTCTTTATCAACCGCTTTCGCTACCAGGCCACCAAGGCCAAGCAGGTGCAGAGCCGGATCAAAGAACTGGAAAAGATCGAGCGCATCGAAATTCCGCCGGAAGAAAAGACGATCCACTTTTCTTTTCCGCAGCCCAAGCCGAGTGGGCGTATCGTGGCGGAGTTCGAAAGCGTGGCCAAGGTTTACCCTGCGCGCAGTGGTAATCGAAACAGCAGCGAAAAGGAAGTTTTTCGTGACGTCAACTTCCTGATTGAAAAGGGCGACCGCATTGCCCTGGTGGGCGTGAACGGCGCGGGCAAATCTACGCTCATCAAACTTCTGGCCAACACAGAACGTCCGACACAGGGCGAGTTCCGCCTGGGGCACAACGTGCAAGCCGACTACTTCGCGCAGGATCAGTACAAGGAGCTCAACCCGGAAGCGCGCATGATCGACGACCTCGGCGATGCTTCTCCACGCTCCACGCAAACTGAGTTGCGCAGCCTGCTCGGATGCTTTCTGTTTTCCGAAGATGATGTTTTCAAAAAGATCGGAGTGCTCTCCGGCGGCGAGCGCGGGCGCTACGCTCTGTTGCGGTTGCTCCTGCATCCGGCAAATTTTCTTCTTCTCGATGAACCCACCAATCACCTTGACCTGCGCGCCAAAGATGTTCTTCTTGAAGCGCTCATGGAATACACCGGCACGGTTGTCTTCGTCTCGCACGACCGCTACTTCATCGACAAGCTGGCCACACGCGTCTTCGAAATTGGAGACGGAAAGGTCGAAGTTTATCCGGGAAATTACGAAGACTATCTCTGGCGTAAACAGGGCGGAAACACAACGCAGGATGAAACCATCCGCCAGCAGTTGAAAGAAGTTAAGCTCGAACCCGAGGCGCCGGTCAATGGAAATCACGTTTCTTCGGATGCTGCTCCTGCTGTTTCCAAGGCAAAGCGGCTGAATCCCATCAAGCGCAAAAAAATTGAAGATCGCGTGCGCGAACTGGAAGGGGAAATCAGCCGAGCGGAAAATGCGATTACACAGTATGAAACCGCATTGCAGGATTTTGTCAGCGCCGACGAAAGTCAGCGGCAGTCCCAGGCGCTCGAAAAACAAAAGGCCGCGCATGCCGCGTTTATGAAGGAATGGGAAGATCTGAGCCAATCTTTGCAAGAGGTCGACTAACGGTCAAAACTCTACCGTAATCGTACAGTCTCTTTCGTAATCTCAGAGATTACTTACCCCTGTGCGATAGTGAATATGGCCAAAGGGAACACGAACCCTCCGGCGGCCCAAGATTTTAGAAAACCTGCGGACCGCGCCGCCGAGCTTACCGAAGGGCGCGCTGCTTGCGGGAACCAAGGAAGGTCGCATGCTCCAACCCTCAGAGTATTCGTACGGTGGAAAGTCCGCTTCGCCAGCCTCTAACCCTAACTCTTACAACCCAGTCAAAACCGTCAGCGCACCCATTGAGCAAGCTACGATTGGCCGCTCGCTTGTCATCAAGGGCGAGGTCACTGGATCGGAAGCGCTTTACATCGATGGCCGCATCGAAGGCAAAATTACGCTTGCGGAGAACCGCGTAACCGTAGGCCGCAACGGCAGCGTCGAAGCCGACATTACTGCCCGCGAAGTGGTGGTGATGGGCAAAGTGATTGGCAATATCGAATGCAGCGATCGCGTGGATATTCGCAGCGAAGGCGTCGTCAATGGCAATGTGTCGACGGTCCGCATCAGCGTGGAAGATGGCGCCGTGCTCAAGGGCGGCATCCAGGTGAAAAGCGGCGAGCACAAACACCAGAAAGAAGAGCAGCCGCAAGCGAAGACGGTGGAAGTATCCAAGCCTTCAGTCGCGGAGCCACCAAAGGCTATGGCTGCCATTGCCGGCGCATAGCGAAAATAGAGCTTGCATGGAAATGGGGCACCTTGTGTGCCCCATTGTCTTGTGGCCTTTATGCTGGCGCTCGAATTACTTTTCCTCTGCCGGCTTCAAATCCAGTGCGGCGGAGTTCATGCAATAGCGTAATCCGGTCGGCGCGGGACCATCCTCAAACACATGGCCGAGATGTGCTCCGCACTTGGCACAGCGCGCTTCCGTGCGCACCATGCCGTAGCTTCGATCTTTGTGTTCCTCAACTTTGCTTTCATCAGCCGGCTTGAAGAAGCTGGGCCACCCCGTGCCGGAATCGAATTTCGTGCTTGAATCGAACAACGGTTCGCCGCAACCCACGCAGTGATATGTTCCCGCATCTTTCGTCTTCCAGTATTTACCGGTGAAAGCCGGCTCTGTTCCTGCCTCGCGGGTCACGTGATACTGCTCGGGAGTGAGTTGTTGCTTCCACTCCGATTCGCTCTTAGTCATTTTCTCTGTCATAAATCATGCCTCGCTTAAGAAAATTCTTGCATTATGCTATCGCTTGTTAGATGTTCTGCAAGGCGAAAAGTAACGCGAATACTGGCCACGTCTTGTTTTGGATTGTCTGTGACATCCGTCACAACCATTGTGTGACATCCGGCCTTGTTCTCATCGGGCGTATAACCGAATATTGTTGAAACGTCTGCGAGTCCCTCGGGCCCGGCTTCCCCCTCAAAAGGTGCCGGGCCCTCCTAGTCGCTGTTAACTCGTGCAATCTCGCGGTACTGCCCGCGAAAAAACAATAACGGTTTGCCTTCCCGTACTACCAGGTCCTCTACTTCCGCAATGAAGATGGTGTGATCGCCCGCATCGTACGTCTGATTAAGACGGCATTCCAGATAAGTAAGGGCGCCGTGAAGGACCGGTATTCCGTGCGCCGTTCGATCGAAATGCGCTCCGGCTTCCTGTTCGGCGTGTTCATGATCCCGTGTCGGCCGCGCGTAGTATTCGGAAATTGCCCGCTGGTTTTCCGCGAGAACGTTAATTCCGAAGCGCTTTTTGGCGTGCAAATGGGCGTGAGTGTTTGCGCTATGGTCCACGCACACGAGTACCAGCAATGGATGCAACGACACTGACGCGAAGGCGTTGGCGGTCATGCCGTGGACTTCGCCGTCAAGGTCGAGCGTGATGATGGTGACACCGGTGGCGAAAGATCCAACGGCTTTTCGAAATTCGTTTGGGTTGAGAGTCATGGCATACCCGGATTTTCTGCCGCGATTGCCTACATTACCATGCCTTTACCATGCCTCGCGCCGCGGAAAGTGATGTATGATTCGATGCATTGGAAGCCATGCGGAAGCTGGTGCCGTGACTCTAGCCGCTATCAGTACATTGGGCTCGGAACGTGTTTCGTCGTGTGCCGCCGAGCTGGAATCCGTACGTTTGGGTGTGCCCATCTCCAGCCACGCTGCTCTGCGGCTGATTCGTTGCAGTGATGAGGACCTTTCCGCGCTGCTGGACCGCGCTCGGGCGGCAAAAAAGCAATTCAAGCCCGGAATTATTACCTATTCACGGAAAGTCTTCCTACCGCTGACGAATCTTTGCCGTAACTATTGCGGCTATTGCACCTTCCGGCGCGATCCCGGCGATTCCGGCGCCCATACCATGACACCGGATGAAGTTCTTTCCGTAGCCCACGCGGGTGAAAAGCTGGGGTGCACCGAGGCGCTCTTCAGTCTTGGCGATAAACCAGAGCTGCTGTTCCCGGAAATGCGAGAAACTTTGCGCCATCTCGGTTATAAATCGACGCTTCATTATCTCGAAGCGATGTGTGAGCTGGTCTTGCGTGAGACAAGCCTCCTGCCGCATCCCAATTCTGGCCTGCTCAGTGCGGAATGGATTGCTCGCCTCGCCGCCGTTTCGCCTAGCATGGGATTAATGCTCGAGACGACGAATGCAGCTTTGCTTGCATCCGGCAAAGCGCATGACAACGCTCCCGACAAAGTTCCAGTTAAGCGCTTGCGCACGATCGAGGAAGCAGGGAAGCAAAATGTTCCTTTCACCACGGGATTACTGATCGGCATCGGGGAAACGCCTGAAGATCGCGTTGCAACCCTGCTGAGCATCCGTGAGTTACACGACCGCTACGGCCACATTCAGGAAGTGATTGTGCAGAACTTCCGCGCCAAGCCCACCATTCCCATGGCCCACTTTCCTGAACCAAGCCAGGGCGAAATGCTTCGCACCGTGGCGGTAGCTCGTTTGCTAATGCCCAACGTCAATATCCAGGCGCCTCCTAACCTGAATGCGCCGTATTATGAAGAGTTGCTGGATGCCGGTATCAACGATTGGGGAGGGGTTTCTCCACTGACTCCGGATTACATCAATCCCGAAAAGCCGTGGCCGCATTTAGAGCAGCTGCGTCTGCGGACGGAAGCAAAGGGATTTCAGTTGCGCCAGCGATTGCCTGTGTATCCAGAATTTTTGCCCGCTCTCATGTCAAAACCGGGATTACTCACGCAGAAGCTCCAGGTTTCCTGTGACACAAAAGGTTTTGCTTGTGAACGGAGGGCCGCATGATCTGTGTGCTCAGTGGGGGAACAGGGGGCGCCAAATTCGTGGACGGCCTGCGGCAAGTCGTTCCGCCCGAAGAAATTACTATCATCGTGAATACAGGTGACGACTTGATGTGGTGGGGGCTTTACGTCTCACCCGATATCGATTCCATCACCTACGTTCTTTCGGGTTTGCTGAGCCGCGAGCGCGGCTGGGGCGTAAAGGGCGATACTTTTCTTTGCCTGCAAGCCATGGGGCAACTTGGCGAGCCTACATGGTTCCACACAGGCGACCGCGACCTCGCTGTCCACCTGCTGCGTTCCCGGTTGCTCGCAGAAGGCAAGACACTTTCGGAAGCCACATCGACCATTTGTGAAAAGCTTAGCGTGAAGGCGCGCATCCTGCCCATGAGCAATTCGCGAGTCGAGACACGTGTGGATACACCTTCGGGTGACCTAAGCTTCGAAGAATATTTCGTGCAGCGCTGGTATCAGGATCCGGTAAACTCGGTGCGCTTTGCCGGAGCCTCCGACGCCGAGCCTGCGCCCGGGGTGGTCGATGCCATCGTTTCAGCCGATACGGTTCTCATCGCACCCAGCAACCCAATCACCAGCATTGGGCCGATCTTGGCCGTACCGGGGATTCGCGATGCTTTAATGCGCGCGCGCGGCAAAGTTGCCGCAGTCAGCCCAATCGTAGGAAACGCGCCAGTTGCTGGACCGGCAGGCATTCTGATGGCAGTTCATGGCCTGCCTTGCTCAATCGCAGGCGTAGCGAAAGCTTATGAAGATTTTCTCGACCTGCTGATCTGCGACACTCGCGATGCCCGAGCGGCTGAGGCTCTGCGAGGTGGAGGATTGAAGGTTCAGTGCGCGCAAACCATTATGCGCAAGAGCGAAGACAAAGCCACGCTTGCTAGGGCCGTTCTTTCATTTGCGGTAAGTGGAATTCTTTCGGACGAACGCGGTTCCGGAGAATCCATCGCCGATGAATCCGCAGCGCCCGCTTCCGCCGATCAGCCGTGATTCTCATTCCAGTAAAAAATCTTTCGGCGGCGAAACAGCGGCTGGCTGTTGTTCTGGATCAATCTGCACGTACCGAACTGGCGCAAACCATGCTGCATGATGTAATGGCTGCGATTGCTGGGTGGCAAAGCCATCCACCGTGCGCGCTTGTAACCAGCGATCCATTCGCAAAGCAGTTGGCACGGCAGTATGACTTCGAAATTATTCCCGATCCCGCGAATCCCGGAGAGACCGGCGCCATCGAAATGGCTACCGAAATATGCGCCGCGCGTGGCTTAGACAGCACGCTTGTGATTCCCGCGGACATTCCATTGATACAAGCGGTCGAACTTAAACAAATTTTTTCGCGAGCTCCCGTCGAGGGCTCCGTGCTTGTGCCCGCAGCTGATGGGCGCGGAACCAATGGTGCTTTTCGCCGTCCGGTGAATCTATTTCCTTTGCGCTTCGGCAATGACAGCTTCAAACCACATCTTGCTGCCGCACAAGCCACCGGCAAGCCGTGCATCGTGTTGCAATTGCAAAGCATTGGGCTGGATGTAGATAATCCGGCGGATCTGCATCAATTGATTTCTCGTCCTGGCGAAACCCGCACACAACAGTTACTTCGCCGGTGGAAACTAGAAGGACACTTGCTAGCCAGTGCAGTGGATAGCTTATGAGTGCGCCTGTTCGCAGTGGAAGGAAAGCTAACAGGCGAGGTTCGCGGCAAGTAAAAGATCTACTGCCGCCTGAAATCCAGCTCATCTCGATTCCTTTCGTCGACGAGATCAAACCGAAAGATTCCCTTGTCGAGAAACTTTTGCAATCTATGCGACGATGCAAGCTCACCTTTAAGTTTGGCGACATTCTTGTGATCAAGCACAAGATCGTTTCCAAATCAGAGGGACAAATTGTTGACCTGGCATCGATTGAGTCTTCCACCGATTCGAAAGCGTGGGCGCGTAAATACGATCTGGATGCGCGAGTTATCGAACTTGCTCTGCGCGAAAGCCGCAGCATCATTCGGCGCAAGAATGGTGTTCTAATCACCGAAACGCATCAAGGGTTTATTTGTGCCAACAGTGGCGTGGACGTATCGAATGTGGATGGTGGCCGTCACGCGCTTCTTTTACCTATTGATCCCGACCGTTCCGCCGGTAAATTCCATCGTGAGATCAAGAATCGCACCGGCCTTGCGATTCCGGTGCTGATTACCGACACGTTCGGCCGCCCGTGGCGTGAAGGTTTGGTGGATTTCTGTATCGGCATCGCCGGGATGAAAGCTCTGCGCGACGACCGCGGCCGCCGCGATCCCCACGGCTACAAGCTACACGCTAGCCTTGAAGCGGTCGCCGATGAACTTGCCAGTGCTGCCGGGTTAGTATGCGGCAAACTCAATCGAACTCCAGCCTGCATTGTTCGTGGATTCTCTTACGAGCCGGCACGTGGGCGAATTCGCGACTTGTTGCGTCCCTCAGCATCCGACCTGTTTCGCTGATTTTCGCTACACTGTTTGGAGATAACTCTTAGGTTTCCACAGAGGAACTTATGGTCCGCCCACTTTCAACATCGGAACTGGAAAGTTTTCCTTCTCTCGATTGGTTCGAAGCAGCAGGAAAAGTTACGTCTGGAGTGCGATCTTCCATCGAGAGAATCCTTGAAACTCAAAACGGAAGCGCAATTTCGCGACAGGAAGCTTATGCGCTCGCCCACGCGCAGGGGGATGATCTTCTCGGCTTGCTCGCCGCCGCCAACTTCTTACGCGCAGAACTCTGCGGCAATCTTGTGACCTATGTAGTGAATCGCAACATCAATTTCACCAATATCTGTTTTGTGGGATGCAAATTCTGCGCCTTCAGCCGCGGACCGCGCGAGTCCGATACATATTTCCTCGAACCCGATCAAGTCGCGCAAAAAGCGATCGAAGCGCGGGAACTCGGCGCAACCGAAGTCTGCATTCAGGGCGGATTACCGCATGGCCTACAACCGTTTTACTATCGCGACATTTTGCGCGCCGTGAAGAATGCTGTACCGCAAATGCACATCCATGCTTTTTCGCCCATGGAAATCGTTTACGGCCTTGAACTCACGGGCATGGCGCTAGCCGACTATCTCTGGATGCTGCGCGATAACGGCCTCGGAACGCTGCCCGGCACTGCCGCTGAAATTCTCGACGATGAAGTTCGCAATATACTTTCGCGCAATAAACTTTCCACCGCGCAGTGGGTCGAAGTTATTCGAACCGCGCATCGTTGCGGCATACGCTCGACTTCGACGATGATGTACGGCCACACGGAAACCCCGGAGCATTGGGTGCGGCAGATGTTGCTGTTGCGCGAAATTCAGGAAGAAACCAGCGGTTTTACCGAATTTGTTCCTCTCGGCTTCGTTCATCAGAACACGTTGTTATTTCAGCAGGGCTTGGCTCGGACTGGTCCCACCCTCGAAGAGCACTTGAAAGTACATGCGCTGGCCCGGCTGTTGCTTGCTGGTTCGATCAACAATATTCAAATTTCGTGGGTCAAATTGAATCGCCAGCTTTCGCAACTCTGCCTGTATGCCGGAGCCAATGATTACGGTGGAACTCTGATGGAGGAAAATATTTCGCGCGAGGCTGGAGCTACTGCTGGTCAGTACACCAGCCCGGAAGACTTCCAGTCTTTAATTCTCGAAGCCGGCAAGATTCCCGCCGAGCGCAATACGACATACTCGTGCATCCACATCAAACTCCCTCTGGATGAATTCGCTGCGGAGGAAATCCTGGAGCCGGAATTTGCCTGAGTCGCGTCCCATAGCCATTCTCGGAGGAACCGGGCCTGCTGGGACGGGGCTGGCGTTGCGTTGGGCGCGTGCTGGGGAAACGATCATCATTGGTTCGCGCGATGCAAAGCGCGCGCAGGAAGCCGCTGAGCAGATCAAGGCAAAGGCCGGAAGTCAGGCGCAAATTTCGGGGATGGAAAATGCTGCCGTTTGCGCCGCTTCCGATCTTCTTGTGCTCACCGTTCCCTTTGAAGGCCAGGCTACGCTGCTGAAGCAACTCAAGCCCGCGATCCGTCCTGGGAGCACTCTCATCGACGCAACCGTCGCGCTTGCCACGAGCATTGGCGGACGCTCCTCACGCACGCTTAGCGTCTGGCAGGGGTCGGCCGCGCAGCAAGCCTCCGAACTTGTGCCCAAGGGAGTGAGCGTCGCTGCAGCATTTCATAATCTGTCGGCTGATTTACTCAATGGTGACAGCGCTCTCGATTGCGATGTTATCGTTTGCAGCGATGATCCTCGTGCATCTCAAATCACTCGTAGTCTCGCTGCTAAACTTCCTGGCGTTCGCCCCATTGACGGAGGCAAACTGGAGAATGCCCGCGTCCTCGAGCAAATCACTGCGTTGCTCATTGGCATGAATATCCGTCACAAAGGACACAGTGGCATCCGCATCACAGGATTGCCAGCGGAAGCTTATCGATAAAAATTTAAGAGGTTAGTCTTCCACGGCCTGCGCAGTCATCTCCGCCGGCTCACCGCCAGCTGCAGCTTGAGCCACAATTAATCGCCGCGCCTCCACGCGAATCTTCGGCAGCTGCAGTCGAAACCACGCAGCGCCCGCAATCGAAGCCACACCGCCGATGGCGACAGTTACCTGCGCACCGAAATGATCCGCCAAGGCACCACCCAATAGCGCGCCGATGGGAGCCATGCCCATGAACATCATGGAATACACGGCCATCACCCGCCCGCGGAGCGCATCCGGCACCATCACCTGAATCAAGGTGTTGGAACATGCCATTTGCAGCATCATGGTGTATCCCACAGGCAGCAACAGGATCACAGAAACCCAAAATCGATGTGAGATCGAAAACACGACTAGGCTCGCACCAAAACCCGCACAGCACCATGCCACCCATCGTCCCAAACCCTTCACCCCTTGGCGAAAAGCGAGAGTTAAGGCTCCCGAGAGTGCGCCAACTCCCGTAGCTCCCATCAGAATTCCGAGTCCTTTTGCGCCGCCGTGCAAAATTTTATCGGCAAAAATGGGCATGAGTACCACGTAAGGCATTCCCACCAGACTCACTAGGCCCAGAAGCAACAATAACGCCCGGATTGGCGCCGTCCGGTTCACGAAGCGGAAGCCTTCCATCATATGTTCAACCGGCGAACCGATAGAAACCCGCGCCGGACTGTGCACTCGCATCATCAGTAATCCGATGATGACTGCGATATAACTCACGCCGTTGGCGAAGAAGCACCAGCCTTCGCCGATCTTCGCAACTAGAATTCCCGCAATAGCCGGACCGATTACACGCGCGCCATTGAACATTGAAGAGTTCAGTGCAATGGCGTTCATCAAGTCTTCTTTACCGACCATATCCACCAGGAAGGATTGTCGTCCTGGAATATCGAATGCGTTTACCACACCCAATAAGGCTGCCAACACAAACACATGCCAGACTTGAACTTTGTGCAACAAGGTCAACGCAGCCAAAATAAAAGCCAACACTAATGACGCAATTTGCGTAGCAATTACGACATGGCGTCGGTTAAGCCTGTCTGCTGCGATTCCACCAAGTGGAGAAAAAAGGAAAACTGGAATCTGGCTGGCGAATCCCACGGATCCCAGCAGCAATGCGGAACCCGTCAAACGATAGACGAGCCACGACTGTGCAACGCTCTGCATCCACGTGCCGATCAGGGAAATTAGTTGTCCGCTGAAGAAGAGTTGAAAATTCCTGTGGCGAAGCGCTCGCCCGGCGACCTGCCAGCGAGATTCGCCTGCATTTGTCGCTGTGCTTTCACTTCCGACCTGGGTCGCCTCGATTGGAGTTATTGTTTCAGCCACGCTCGATGGTTTTTAGATGACGCTGAAAGCCTTATCGATCAATATAACTTGAATGCTGCTTCAGTTTTGTGACATCCAGTTCCAGATGAAACGCTCGTAACCGAAACGAAGAGTTGTTTTTGCGAAGTAGAACGAAATGCTTGGGAAAATTCTCGTAAATTTTTGACTTCCCAGACTGTCCAGACTGCGCTAAAGTTGCTACTGCTGTTTCTCCGGCGATTCCCTGAGGAAGGCATGAAACCATGACTACTCCCCCGGTTGTTGTTGAACGCCGCATCGGACAGCGCTTTACTTTTAACCTGCCGGTTTCTCTGCGCGAAGTTTCCACGGGCGTAGAAGGTCTTGGGTTCACTCAGAATCTCAGCTCTCGCGGGTCATTTTTGTTCACTGAAATGCCTTTGACCGAGGGTGCGGAGATCGAACTCACGTTGAAGATGCCCTCCGAAATCACCTTGGGTGAAAGCATGCGAGTCCGTTGCCGGGGAACCGTTTTGCGCATACTGAAAGCCGCGGACAACAAGCTTTCCACTGCTGGCGAAGGCAAGTCAGGCGAGTCCAAAATTGGTGTTGCCGTTTGCCTTAAGGGCTATGAATATCTTCCTGAAATGGAGGATAGCTCCGCGGACTTCCGCCGGATTTCAGCCTTACACAGCCCCACGGAACCTGCCACGCCCACGCCTGCGATTCCGCGCCCCGCGCTTTCCTGAAGCCCTTCGATATAGTTTGTAGTTCATAAAGCGCCCCTCAATCGCGCACTTTAGTCTTAATCATTTCTTTCGGTCCTTCCCAATCTCTCAACCTTAGCTTAGAATGCTTCTCAATAGTGCGGATGGATTGGGGAGCAATCCTGCTGTGCGCCAGTCGCCGGTTCGTCTCGCGGATATCTGCTCTTTCGTTTCTGCGCATTTTTCGCAACACGCTCGCAGCCAGTTACCTAGGTCACTTGGCTAAGGGTACTTTTTCTTTCTACCATGCAAACACCAAGAGAAATCAGCGAGAACCGCACCATGCATGGGATCGCCGTAGCCCTGCTGTCCGAAAATCGAGAACACTTGTTAGAGCTACAGCGCCGGGTTGAGGAAACTCGCCTGGCCCGGCCAGTATTCAACAATCTTGGTTTTCCCGCCGGGCCGGCCGATCCAATCCTGCGACGTATTCAAGATGTACGCGCGGAAATAGTACTGGTTGATATCTCTGCGGAAAATCCTCAAGCGGCCATCCGCGCCATTGAACTAATACAAGCTAACACTTTGCAGCTGGCAATTTTTGCCAACGGCAGCATGCAGCAACCCGCCGCAATCGTGGCCAGCATGCGCGCCGGGGCTGGAGAATATCTCGACGACGGCGCGGGTGTCGAGCCTCTGCTCGAAGCGCTGACCCGTTTCAGTTCCAACCGTACACGCACTCGCGGAGGCGCTGGCAAAGGCCGTATTTTTACTTTTCTCAGCGCCAAGGGAGGCGCCGGCGCGACTACCGCTGCGGTAAATACGGCTGTGGCTTTGCAGCAAGCCTACGGCAATGTGGTCTTGGTGGATTTTGCGCCTGTGGGCAATGCCCAGCTTCACCTCAATCTGCGCCCAAGCTTTGGTGTGCCCGACGCGTTGGAGAACCTGCACCGTCTCGATGCCTCTTTGCTCGAAGGTCTGATGACTACCTTCAAAGACGGCTTGCATTTGCTTGCCGGTCCGCAGCAGCCCTATCCTTCAATTCCAACTCCGGCAGAATTGGCTCGGCTTTTCGACCTGCTGGTAAATCACTATCGCTTTGTCGTGGTCGACGCATCCAGCCGGCTGGATGCCACTACGCGCCTGCTTTCTGATTTATCGAATGCCGTTCTTATGGTGGCTCAAACGGATGTTGTTTCGCTGTGGAGCGCTGGGCGCGTCCATGCATTTCTGGAAGAGGGAGCAGACCGTAACCGGCTGCGGATGGTTTTGAATCGCTATAAAAAAATTCCGGGATTTACCGACGAAGATGTCGAACACTCCACGCGCTGCAAAGTACTCTGGAAGATTCCCAATGCATACCAGGCAGTCTCGCCGTCGATCGATCACGGCACGCCTGCGGTTTTGCAGGAGAACCAGGAGATAAGCCGCACTTTCCGGGCATTGGCGGCGGCTTTGGCCGATGCATCTCCCTCTGTGGAAGGCGGCCTTGATCTTGTTTACGGACAGGAAAAAGAAGAAAGCAAGAAAAAGATTCCCGGCCGCCTGGTGATTACGCCGGCACGTGCCGGGCAGTAGTCTTGCAAAGAAAGAAAATCCTCAATAGCTCATGATTAGATAAGCCGTGCCCAACGCGCTTTTTGGAGCATTTCAAATTGTATTTTCACCTCAAAAATGCGCTCCCATCGTAAGATAGAAAGATGCGCGAAGCGCCGGGAAGCGTGCTCCAAAACATTGAAGAAACCCAGGTTCCAGATCTCCAGCTATTGATCCCGGCTGAGTGCTGGTATTCCATTTTTATAGAAAATCTTCGCAACCTGCTTCATCCCGCCGATCAGGCTCCATTGCATCTGCAATCCGCTCCAGCGAATTTCTGGGATCATGTTTTCATCGAGCGCGGACTTCCGTGGCGGCGGTTTTTGGAATCCGGCGGATATCACGTTCTCGCTCTTGTCTTGATCTGGGCGGGATCGCGATTTCTGGCTTTGCAGCCGCGTGTGACGCCTCAATCCACATTCAATCATGAGGATGTCGTCTACTACTCTCCGTCGGAATATTTGCCGCCTCTGGATACTCGCCGATCGACCTCTGCCCATGATCAGAAGGCGGATCCTGAGCTTTCGGCTCAGCCGATTATTTCCGTACCGCGGGAAGCGACCAATCATTCGCAGACCATCGTTACGCCGCCAAGCGTTCGATTACAGCGCGAAGTTGCATTGCCAAACGCGGTAGCCTGGACGGACAAGCCACAGATGCCAATCGCGCCGGCTCCTGCCGTGCCGGTATCGCAGATCACGCGTCTCGCGCCCCAAATGCAACATTCTGTGATCGCTCCGCCGCCGGACGTGGATAATACCTCGCAAAAAACGGCACAGTCGCTTCAACCGTCGGTGATTGCCCCGCCACCCTTGGTAGAAACAACTTCGAATCGCCGGATCGGAGAGCTGAACATTGGGCACAGTGCTGTCATTGCACCGGCTCCGCAGCTTTCTCTCGACGCTCAGCGCACAGCATCGGGAAGGCATTCCACTCTTGCCCGTCAGTCGGCCCAAGTCATCGCTCCTCCGCCTTCAGTGGCTGCGTCCGGCGGTTCGCGCTCCGGAGGTGGAATGATCGCATTGAGCTTGCATCCCGCGGTGGGTCCGCCGGTCGCTCCCGTTGCGGGCAATCGTCGCGGCAGTTTTGTCGCCACGCCGGAAGGTCATCATGGAGCATCCGGCGCGCCTGGTGGTTCAACTGGCACGTCAACGAATGAGAGGACATCCAGCGGGAAGAATGCGAGTAACCTTCCGTCGGGACTTTACGTTGGCAAAGCGGCGAATGCTTCGCCATCCGGCGGAGGAGAAGCGGCGGCGAAAAATTCAAGCGCCACGGTCAATCCGAATCTGATTGCCGGAATGCGAATGCCGCACGCCTCTCGGACTTCACAAACTAGTCCGGATATCAAACTCTCCGAAGCGGAACGTGCTGTTTTTGGCAGCCGCAAAATCTATTCCCTTAGCCTCAACATGCCGAACCTGAATTCAGCCGGTGGCAGCTGGATCATCCGATTTGCCGCGCTCAAACAGGATTCTGTTTCGGGCAATTCTGCTGCCGGCGATTCCGTGTCGGCCGATCTCTCCTCGCCGGTCGCTACACGCAAAGTCGATCCAGCTTATCCACTGGAACTGATGCGGCAAAATGTAGCTGGCACGGTAATTCTTTATGGCGTGATCCACGCGGATGGTACGGTGGGCAACGTACGCGTGCTGCGCAGTGTTGACGACCGGCTGGATCGCTTCGCCAGCGAGGCCGTCGCTCAATCGCATTTTCAACCAGCTATGAAGAATGGCGCTCCGGTCGAGGTGGAAGCAACTTTCTGGATTCCCTTCAGGCCTACGCGGACCGGATCAAATTTCTGAGAAGTCCGCTGTCTGCGGAATAAAATTTATTAGCGGGTTGCGGCTTTCTTCTTTTCTAAAGCCGCGTAGATGGCCGGATCGGTGCAGATTTCGTAGTAGGTTCGTTCGGTCCAGCCCTGAACGGAGAAATCTTCTGCGTTGACGCGTGGCACGCGGCTCTCCCGCACAACAATTTTTCTGAAGATGTCGCGATCCACCGGGACGGTTCCGCTCGACAACCGGTATTCGCCCTTATCCGAAGCAAGCGATGGCGGCAGTTTTACCGTCAGAGGTACCAGAGAAATTTCCTGCTCGAGCTTGCGGAATGCGGCTTGATTCATGCGAATGCCGCCAAGATTGTAGCTGACAACGGAATCCTCCGGGTTTGTTTGCTCAGAAGAAGTATCCGCGGCTCCCGGTTGAAAAACATACACGTGAAATGGGCCGGCCTGGGATTCCATCACCTTGCGGACACGCTTGTTGCAGGAAGAAAGGCGATCGCTCTCATTCAGAGCTTCCGAAATCATGATCTGATGTTCGCCATCCATCAGATATAGCGGCGCGGATTCTTGCAGCGTGATGCCAATACCCAGTTCCAGCTCAGGCATTCCTGAGCGTTGCATCAATTCGTTGTATCCGCGCACGATCTCGATAATTTCGCGGGCCAGCACGCAGGTGCGGCTGACGGCGAGGCCAGGTTCTCCCTCGCGTTCCAGAATGGCAAGGATGATGGCATCGCCTTCCAGAAAAACTTTCTGCGCGCCATATTTATCGAGCAGCTTGTTGACCGGATCGTAAAAATTCAGGCTGAAGTAGGACGCCGGATTCAAGCCTTTTTCCATCAGCGTGCGAGTCAGCCGCGTGGAGTCGCGTACGTCGGCTTTGAGGACCACATGCCGCAAAACTCGATCTTCTTCGGGCTGCTGCTGTTGCTCATCGGGCAGGAGAAATTCGTAGAGCGTACCGTTGACGCGGGAAAGCTCGCGCAGCTTCTCGGTGGCAACCAGATTGACGGAATCAAGTGCGGCGTTGAGTGTTTCAAGCCGGCGCAAATCGCGATGATAATGCGAGAAATCCTGCAAGAATCTTGCGGCCACTTTGGCGCGCTCCGCACCGCGGCAACCCGCCACTTTGCCGACGGCCGCGTACAAGCTCGCAGGAGAGAGCTTTCCGTGCTCCTGGATCATGCGCTCCACGCGGTCGCATTCCGGGCGCGAGATCAGCGCATTTTTCAGTTGCTGCGGATTGATCCTAGGTGCGTACTCGCCGAGCAATGGAACCGCGTGGTAAGAAGCGATGACGCATTCCATTACCTGCTCATCTTCGAGCAAGCGCACCCATTGCGCCAGGCGCTCCTGCTGTGCCACCCCTTCCGCCGTGGATTCATCCGGAGTTCCCGTGCCGACAAGCGCACGAGCATTTTCCGGCGCGCATAACCATGAGTCGATGGATTCAGTGGTAATTTCTTCGCCGTAAAGTGAGCGAATAAAGCCCCAAACGACATCCTGCAGGCGCGGATATCGATCGGGATCACGATCCCAGTTGCCCAGCATGACGTAATGCTCGGCACAGAGGTAATCATCGCGGCCGTCTTCGGAGAATGCGAGGCGATTTACAAACAAGCCATAACTGCCCAAGCCGGCTGCGCCGGCAGTGTTCTCGCCAAAGAAAGATCGCCGGGTTCGCGCCAGAGTTTCTTTTTCAATTGCGCGGAGGGTTTCAAACAGTTCTTGTCCGGTTTTGCGCAGAATAATTTTTTTGCGCACCTGAAAGGCGGCAACGCGCTCGCGATATTCCACCGCTTTCCCTTGCCGCACCCCCTCGTAGTTTTTGAGTAGAACGCGGCACCGCTCTAATACTTGAGCGAACTGCTGAGGCAGCTCGGTGCGAAGAAACTTGGTTACCGCGAGGCGCGCCAGCAGGTCGATAGAAATATTTTCTTCTTTCTTGGCGCGATTCAGAACCGCAAGGTGAAGCTCCGCCAGCAGCGGCTTCCAGTCGGAAGGATCGACAGCGCGTGGACCTGTTTTAGTCGCGGCACCAGTGCGCATCCATGATGGCCCCTGACTTTTCTGCGGAGTCTCCGCCGCCAGCAATCCTTCCAGCTCTCCGTGGCGGACGATCAAACGCATGATCTGGGCCCGTGTAACTTCCACAAATCGAGGGCTTAGCGAAACGTCATGCCGTAAGTTATCCACCCCCACTGCCAGACCTGCGAGTGCAATAGACGGAGTAGCCGCAACGAGCTCTGGCAGGGCTATTTTTTCCGGTTCTTTGCCGAGACGAAAGATGGGAAATCGAGGCATTTGCGAGTAGTGAATGGCGTTGTAACAAATTGATTACAAACGTCTACAGCGAGGCTAACATGGGCCTGACGGCAACTAAAGTTACCTCGGTTATCGAGTGGATGCTTGATGGAATTTTGATGGGAAATCGTAGCTATCGGTCAAATCGATGGTGTCGGTCGAAGCGCTGCACTCGCGATCTTGAACTACTGGCTCTTAATTCTCGCGGCTTCGAATTCGTCACCCTTCTGCCACCCGATCGGTCGCGAAAAGCTTGCCGCTTCCCATCCCAGTGCGAATCCAAAGCGAGCCATCGCCGAATCGCCGGTGAAATCCATCTCGGGATGATACTCATCGCTGGGCTGGTGGTAATGCTTCTCCGTATACTCTTTGTCCTGCGCCAGGCCCCATGCTTCGTCGTGGCCTTTGAACTTCATGCCTTCATTGATCGAGAACGATGGAATGCCTACACGCGCAAGGCTGAAATGATCGGAGCGATAGTAATGTCCCGCTTCCGGGCGCGCATCGGGACGGATCATGAGTCGGAACTCTTTCGCGGTGGCCTGCACCCACGGATAAAATGTTGTTCGCTCCGCCCCGGAAACTTCAACTTCTTCCGGCGCTCCCAGCGGTGGAATATCGTCATAATTCAAATCGAGGGCAATCTTTCCCGCGGAAATTGGCGGGTGCTTGCCGAAATATTCTGACCCCAGCAGCCCTTGTTCTTCTGCGGTTACTGCGGCAAAAATGATTGAGCGGCCGGGTCGTTCTTTCGCCATGCTAAACGCCCGCGCCAGTTCCAGCAGAATGCCACAGCCGGTAGCATTGTCGTTGGCGCCGTTGTAAATGTTGTCGCCCGGCATATCGGGACGAATGCCGAGATGATCATAGTGGGCGGTATACATGACAGCTTCGCCTTTCAGATTGCGGTCGCTTCCCGGCAGAATGGCTACTACATTGTTCGATTCGAAATTTCGTACCTGGCTGACCATATGCGCTTTCAATTTCGCGCCTAATTCCACGGGATGGAAATCGCGCGTGCGCGCATCCGTTATCAATTTTTCTAGGTGCATGCCTGAAACAGACGCCAACTTTTTGGCAATATCGAATTGCACCCACGCAGCAACCTTCAAAGCGGGGCCTTCGCGCTTTAAATATGATTTTTCTCCGGAATTCGAGTTCCGCACCACTTCCCACGGATAACTCGCCATCGCTTCCTCGTGAACCAGGATCACGCCCACGGCGCCTTGGCGCGCCGCTTCTTCGTACTTGTACGTCCAGCGCCCGTAGTAGGTAAGCGCCTTGCCCTTGAAAAATTTCGGATCGTCCGATGGAGGTTCGTTGACCAGCATCAGCAAAACTTTACCGCGCACATCCACACCTTTGTAGTCGTCCCAGTTGTATTCCGGAGCTTCAATACCGTAGCCAACGTACACGATATTGGCGTCTACATCGGACTGCGCCTGCTGAGTTTGATCGTAGGTTACGTACTCATCCAGCGGCTTCAGAGTCATAGCCGGGCCTTGTTTCGGCTCCAGCGTAAATGTTGTTTCTGGCAAGGTGGTGATGCCAACGAGCGGCACTTTCTGCAGATACGATCCATTGTCGCCGGCTGGCTTCAATCCGTATTCGGCAAATTGCGTGCCAATGTATTCTGCGGCTATATCGCCGCCACGTTGCCCTGTGCCACGTCCTTCCAATAGATCATGGGAGAGATAACGCACGTGCCAGCGAATGTGTTCGGGATCGATGGTTTGCATCGCGGCAAAGGCGGCGCCGGGCAACCGCACGGAAATGGCCTCGCGCGTTGGTGTTGGAGCAGGAGCTGGAACAGGAGCGGCACCTCCTTCGGCCCAAACCAGAAGACTGAGAGTTGTGATCAGACCGGCAAAAGGAATTCTTCCAACAGTGGCTTGCATAGAGCAGCTTCTCCCCGGAAAAACAGTGATTAACGAAGGGAACTCTGGCCCGGAATGCTTATCTGTCTGGACTTAGGAAAATTGTAACGGAGATGTAGAAGGTATTTGAAGGAGAAGCAGTTGCAAGTCTGCACGGGAGTCCAGTTGGTCACTGGCAATCAGCCAAAGCCGAGTTGTACTTGCGGCGTTGACTATTATGCACAATATGTTTTCAGTTGCCCGCGCCCGGCGGGATCAGTTCTTCGACCCTCAACCGGCGCGGAAATCACGGACATCTTCTCCGGCCTGGAAGATCAGGGCTGGAGAAGTGCTAGCGGCCTCACCCATCTTGCGATTGATGTCATTGAAATCAGCCTTAACCCATCCCACGCTGGATACTTCGATCTCGCCATCCTGCGCGATCCAGAAGATAGTCGGCACATTGGTTAGTCCGTATGCGTTCGACGCCTGATATTTTTCTGTGTCATCAAGCAGTACTGGAAACGTAATGCCAAATTCTTTAATGAATGCGGCAGTCTGCTTAGGATCGTTTTGCGAGACACCAATAATCCTGACATTCTTATGCCCATACGCTCTTTCCAATCTCTCCAGGAACGGAAAAGCGTATTGGCAAGTGGGACAGGAAACCTTGAAAAATGCCAGCACGATCGGCCCCTGCGATAACTCCTCGCGCAGCACAAAGCGCTTGCCGTCCAGCGCTCTGAGCTCAAAATCTGGTGCATGAGTACCTATGGTCAATGCAGCCATGAGTCACCTTCTCCTTGATGTGATCTATTTTAGATGACAGGGAAGAATAGGGTAATTACGGGCGTACCGCTGCTCAGCGGGATATTTAGGCACAGAAGCAGGAAGTATCTCAACTATTCACGAACGAGTGAAATACCTGATTGCAGGATGCCAGCCTTCCGAAGAATCTTTCGCGCCAGCCCTGTGAGTGCAAGTTTTCGCAACCGTGATGTTGTAATCCATTTGCCGGGCAATTTTGGCGGCGCAGTTTGCCAGACCTGCACAGTGTAGTCCGTGACCGTGATCGAATGCCGAAGATTGAAAATAGGTTTAGTGTGAGTGCGCGGAGTCGGAATTTCCGGCAGTTCCCACATGCCGGCCATTAACGATATATCCCGTGCTCGCTGTACCAGAAATATTTCGTTCTCCCGATTATTTTTCTCGCGACAAATCAGAGAGTAGTGAATCTCGCGTCTCTTCTGCGGCGCAGACTTTTCTGCAATTTTCGACTCGCCCCGCGTCGGGCACAACTCACTTACAGGGCAGAGCAAACAGGAGGGTGCTTTTGGCGTGCAAATGACTGCGCCGAGTTCCATCATGGCCTGATTAAAATCGCCGGGACGCCCGGCATCGAGTAAATGATTCGCGGCTTCCCACATTTCTTCCCGAGCCATCTTATTCCCCGACAATTTTTGCAGCACCCGCTCCACGTTTCCGTCGACTACCGCAACCGGTTGCTCGAATGCAATACTGCCAATCGCGGCCGCAGTATAGCGGCCAATCCCCGGCAACTTTTGTAGTTCGTGCGACGATCCTGGGAATTGCCCTCCATATTCCTTTACCACCACTTTTGCTGCCGCATGCATCATGCGTGCACGGCGGTAATATCCCAGCCCGCTCCACGCCGCTAAAACGCTTGCCTCGCGTGCCGCAGCCAGCTTTTCGACCGTCGGAAAGCGGCGCAGAAACTCATGATAGTGATCGATGACCGCCGCCACTCGCGTTTGCTGCAACATGATTTCCGAAATCCAAACGCGATAGGGATCGCGGTTTTTCCGCCAGGGTAAATCCCGCCGGTTCTGGTCATACCAGGACAATAAGCGCTGGCTAAAAATTTCTTGCGCAGCAGCGGACTTCTTCGAAAGCGCGTTATTTCCTTTCACATTCATAAGAAGTCGAAACTATGAAAACGAGCGCTATTATTGCAGCTTTCGCTTTCGTCCTGCTTTCAGCCTCGAATAAGCCGCCAAATACCATTCTTCTGATTTTTCGATGGAAGGTATCGGGATTTTGCGATTCTGGAATCGGCTCGAAGATGGTCCAATGTCACTTAGAGAAAGATTCTAAGACTGTGGAGGCTCCCGCCCATGAAATCAGAATTCAACAATCCGCTTATGCCATCCTATCCGGAGGAAGAATTGAGCGCCCCTTCTTCGCGTTTGTTGGACGAGAAAATCTCGGACGATTCCGGCACGGAAGCGAAGGCTGACAGCGCTTTTGCCCCTGCCGGGTTAAAAAACCCTTTCTGGAAGTAGCGCACAAATTTTCGCGAGACTCTAAACTTCGCTCCTAACGCAGAATCGGCAGGCAGAGGACTGGCCGCAGCGCAAAATCCAGTGTAGACATCTCGTGCAGCGCGGGATGCAGTTGAGCGTCGCGGCAAGGCTCCAGTGTAATCACGAACGGCAGCGCGTTCTTATCGAAGCCCGGTTTCTGCAGTACTGCATCGATATTCAGTTGATGAGAGGAAAGAATTGCTGCCAACCGGGCGATAATGCCCGGTTGATCTTTTACCACCAGACGCAAATACCAGGGCGTCTCAAAGTCGCAGCTTACCTTCGGGGAAAGCAGTTGCAATGCGTGGGACTGCGACCCAGCCGGAAGAGTTTGCGCCACCGAGATGAGATCCGAAACCACAGCGACAGCCGTGGGATCTCCTCCCGCTCCTGCGCCCAGGAAAGCCATATCGCCGCCATACACTCCAGAGGTTAGAACCAGGTTCAGATTCTTTTGCACGCGTCCAAAGGGCGACGACGCTGGAACCAGGCTGGGGCCAACTTCGGCAAACAATGTGCCGTCTTTGAGATCGGCTCGTGCGATTTGCCGGATCGTGCACCCCAGTTCAGCAGCGTAGTCAAAGTCAACGGCCTCGATCGGGCGGATCGTGCGGGCGCGAATGTCAGCCGGGGAAACACGAACTTGCAGGCCGGCGAGCGCAAGGATAGCAAGTTTGGCGCGGGCATCGCCACCATCGAGATCTTCACTGGCGTCGGCTTCGGCATAGCCGCGCGCCTGCGCTTCTTCGAGCGCCTCGCCGAAGGGAATACGCGCAGTTTCGATGCGGCTGAGAATGTAATTACACGTGCCATTCAGAATGCCAGCAATCCCGTGCAGGCGGTCTCCGCACAAGCCCGTCCGTAACGCAGGAAGCACTGGAACGCCACCGGCAACGGACGCTCCAAACTCCAGTTTGCAGCCGTTCGCGCTGGCAAGCTGTAATAACTCGGGACCGTGGCGTGCGATGAGCTGCTTATTAGCCGTTACCACCGACTTGCCTTTGCCCAGGGCCTTTCGTACTAAGTCTTCGGTTGGCGTCAGCCCGCCGATCAGTTCGATGACAATATTGGCGTCGGAGTTAAGAACAGCGTCAAAGTTTTCGGTCCAGATTACATCTTTCGGAACCCAGTGCTGCTTTTTGCGTTCCACATTCCGATTGCAGATATGGGTGAGGCGGAGCAGGCCATCGTTCCGTTCGCAAAGAATTTTAGCTACAGCGCGGCCGACGGTTCCAAAGCCTACGAGCGCAACACGGCGCGTGGAAGCCCGATCCCGGGAAGTGGAAGTCGAGTTTGGAGGCTGATCTGGCGAAGTCTTGGGCAAATTTGTTCTCAAGAATGAGCTTCTTTTTTATCATACGTTGGACCCACAACAGCGCGAAGAAGAATTCAACGGGCCACGGAAAACGAGTACCGCTGGCAACTTACAACGATGGGTCAGGATCACAAATCCACATCAGGCGGCTTGCCAGGAAAAATCCGCATCAAAGTTGGTAATATAGTTCGATCCTGCACACGCGCACGGCAAACGCCTGCGAGGAATTACAAGCGGAACCTTTATCAACGGCGCCTTTCCATGCCGAGCGCTACGGTCCGCACCACGCCCGGTTATGGGAGGAGAATGGATGATTGGAAAGTTCGCGACTGCGAGTGCGCTGACGCCGCTGGTTCTGGCAGTTTTGCTGGTCTCGCAGGCGTTTGCGCAAACCGCGCCCACCGCGCCATCTACTACGCCGCCAGATGCTTCGGCGCAACAAACTCCGGCGCAACCGACCACTACCCAGCCCGCCGCGCAGCAACCAGCGGCGCAGCAAACGGCAAGCGATCAGGAACTGGCCGATGAAGAATCTACTTTGTCGCGCAGGAAGCTCAAGCCCCGCCAGTTCAACAAGTGGGATTACAACGTAGGCCTTGGCGTGAATCTGGATAGCGGCGCGACACGAACTTTCGTCCGCGGCGGAGGCTATGACGCCACGGTCGGCGTCGCGCGCAATGCAACTAAATATCTGGGACTGCGCGGCGATTTCTTCTTTGTCGATCTGCCGCTACGCCAGTCTTCTCTGGATTTGGCAGCGGCCCAGAGCGCATCCAGTTACATGTTCGCCCTCACCCTGGATCCGGTCATCAACATTCCCGTCACTAAACTTTGGGGCGGATATATCCTCTTTGGGCCGGGTTACTATCATCGCTTCGGAACTTTGAATTCAGATACAACCGTTCCCGGTTCGCCCTGCAATTCATTTTTCGAGTGGTGGGGAGTATGCCCGAACGTAAGTATTCCCCTTGCCAGCAGTTTCGTCAATTCCAGCCAGAATCAATTCGGATACAACATTGGCGCGGGAATCACGCGCAAAATGCCAAGTGGCGTGGAAGTCTACGCTGAATACCGCCTCACGCACGCAGCGGCCAACGGAACGACCACCGATGTGCGGCCAATTACGGTCGGCGTGCGCTGGTAAGGCTTTAATTCCAGTGTCGACCGTTTATTCGGGATTTGTGCGGTAGCTCCAGAATCCCGACGTGCGCTGCTGCAGTAGCACAAATGAAGAAGCCGCGATCGGCTGAGACACTGCGGCTTGACCCGAATTCGCTTCTACTAAAGCCGCCTCAACGATGTGATGCGCGGATGCAAGCGAGCACGCTGGATCGGTAACCATCGCATCGCCAGTGAGCAATAGGGCCTGGCAACGGCATCCGCCAAAATCTTCCGCTCGCCGCTCGCAACTGCGGCACGGTTCCGGCATCCATTCTTCTCCACGGAAGCGCTGAAATGAGGACGATTGCCGCCAGATAAATTCCAAATTTTGCTGGCGGACATTTTCGAATGTCATTCGAGGAATGACTTCAGCGGCATGGCAGGGAAGCACTCTACCGGAAGGGTTGATGAGCATCAATCGTTGGCCCCACCCACCCATACAAGCTTTAGGAAAACGCGCGTAGTAGTCGGGAACTACGAAATCGAGCCGGATGCGCCCGGCCAGCCGCTTTTCCGCGGCGGTAACGGCTTGCACCGCTTTTTCCAGTTGAGCCCGGGACGGCAGTAACGCGGCCCGATTGCGCAATGCCCAGCCGTAATATTGCGTGTGGGCGATCTCCATGCGTTCGGGCGCGAGTTGCTCGATGAAGCCGATCATTTCATCGATGTGATCGATGTTCTGCCGATGTACCACCAGGTTCACGGTGAACGCAATCTTGTGCTCTCGAATGAGGCGTGACAATTCGATTTTGTGCGCGTGTGCCTTGGCCCCGGCAATCCAGTTGGCTGCGTCCTCGCGCGAATCCTGAAAGCTGAGTTGAATATGGTCGAGGCCGGCATCGACCAGCGCCTCGAGTCGCGCTTCGGAGAGGCCGATACCAGAAGTGATGAGGTTGGTGTAAAGCCCTGCGGCTCGCGCACCGGCAATCAGTTCCGCGAGATCGGGGCGCGCGAGCGGTTCACCGCCGGTAAAGTGCGCGTGCAGCATGCCCAATTTGCCGCATTGCTCGAAAACGTCGATCCACTCTTTTGTGGAAAGCTCCGAATGAACCGCTGCTAATTCAAGTGGGTTGGAGCAATACACACAATGAAGCGGGCAGCGATGCGTGATCTCGGCAATGAGGGCAAGCGGGTTGGGAATCATCGAGTCGGCTGATCAGTCATAAACAACTAGTAGTCAACAATCCGCTTCTTCTGCAGTTGCTCGAGAAATAGGCTAATGTCGCTACGAATCTTCACCGGATCCGCATCGCCGAACTGAGCCTGCAATTCCGCAATGATCTCACCAAAGGTACGCTGGCCGTCGCAGCGCTCGATCACCTGGCGTCCAGTGCCCTGAAGTTTGATCGCGCCCTCAGGAAAGAGAATGACGCGATTCTCTTGCGTGCCGCCCCAGCGGCAGCCAGTGGCCAACCGTGGCTTGTCTAAATCCTCCGGGACAGCCATACTATGCGGCCTCGACCTGAAATGCGCCTGGCGGCGGCCATCCAGGCTGCACGTAGGCAAAGTAGAGCGCGTCGAGCTGGGCCCAGAGAATGTCGCACTTGTCGCGCAGCGCCTGGATCGCCAGTTCCTGTTCTCCGCGCGTCTTCGCATGCTCGTAGACGTAGTTCACGGCGAACTGTGAATCCTCCGGCGCCTGATAAAGTCTGACCTCGAAATAATCCAATCCTCCCGCCAGCCACGGATAATGCGCCCGTAGCTTCTCCACACGCAACGTGATCAGTCTTGTCGAAAATAATTCGGTCAGCGAGGATGCAACCGCTTCGAGCAACGACCGGCTGCGAACGATATTCAGATATTCATTCACCGCAAATCGTGTCGCCGGAAGAATGCCTTGACCCGCGCGCACATGAGCGGGATCAAGGCCCGTAGCCTCGGCCAATTTTATCCAGCGCTTGATGCCGCCTTCACTCGTGGCGTCGCCATCATGATCGACCACGCGCTTGCGCCACGCGCGGCGAAAAACCGGGTCGGGGCCGCGCGAGAGAATGATGGAATCTTTGATTGGAATGACGCTCTGATAGTAATAACGGTTCAGCGCCCACGCCTGTAGTTGGCCGCGGGTAAGCTTGCCTTCATGCATCAGCAAATGAAAGGGGTGCTTATGGTGATAGCGCTCTTCGCCGACGGCCTGGAATTGCGCGCGCAACTCTTCGAGTGAAAGTAGGGCGGCTTGCCGTGCGTTTTTGATTTCTACAGGTTGAACTGCCATCCATCCTCCGCGATCTCCCAGCCTGCCGCCCGCACCTGGCGATACTGCTGACTCGCCTCGTCCAGCATGGGATTGGTGTTATTGACGTGTAAAAATATTTTACGCGGACGGCGCACTCCCGCCAACCTAACGAGAGTTTCTTCCACCGGGATATGTCCCATCTGCCGCGCGGTTTGCCCGCTGCCTTGAATACGAATCAGTTCGTCATCGCTCCAGAATGTGCCATCAAAGAGTAGTACAGAGCAGCCATCGATCTGTTCTAGCAGCACATCGCCCAATTGAGGAACGGACGGCAGGTAAGCCAATCGCGAACCTGAGGGCGATTGAATGATGAAGCCTAAGGATGCTTCATCCGCCGCGAGTTGCGACTGCCGCCCTGGTGTGACGTAGCTAGGATAGTGTGTGCTCAATGCCAACGCTTGGCATCGCAATCCCGAATCTTCGCCTTGAGTATTACGAAGAAAAAATTGTTTACCCGGCTCAAAATCTATCCAAGTCACCTGATTCGCGACCCGCTGCAACATGGCGAACATGGAGTTGTCTTCCCGCAGAATACGACGAACGGATGAAGTGGCGTAGATGCGCAGCGGTTGCAACTCCCGCAGTAGAAGCGTTCCGAGGACGTGATCGAGCTCCGCATTGGCCAATACGATTCCCGCGATCGGCGACTGGCGCACGCCGTCGCGAGGATGCAATTCCGGCGTGGCCTCGATTTGAGCGCGCAAGTCGGGAGAAGCACCTAAAAGAAACCATGAACGCCCATCTTCGCTGATTGCGACTTGTGTCTGCGAACGCGGCTTACCATGGAAAGCCCCAGCTCTCACATTGCGGCAATTAGAGCAGGCACAATTCCATTGCGGAAATGCGCCGCCGGCGGCCGAGCCAAGAATTTTTACTTGCATGTTTGCGAGTGTACAGCTTGAGTCCTACCGAGGGTAAGTTCGCTAAAAATCCGTGTCTGCGGGCAAGCGAAGGAACTTTCAACTTCTTGCATTTGAAGTTGTCTAAGTGTGAAAATTCCTGCGGTCGAACAGGAATTGTAACGGAATTGTGGGTGTTTTTCCGGTTTTCGCTTGCCTTTGTTATGAAGGTCGCTGCATACTGCGAACAACCCGTCTAATGAGGGGTTCAGCTTTCCCCCGCCCTCCCCATTTAGCTTAAGTCAGGCTCAGGCAAATGTAAGCTCATCAGCAAACAGCGTCTAACTCTGTCCCGCGGCTGCCGCGCAGCGTACCGGGTCGAAATCCCAGAACGTCACTTCTGGCGAAAGATTCTCAACTCCCACTTCTCCAGCCATCTCTGTTCCAGGCTTGCCGCACCACACAACGCGGAATTGAGCTTTCGTTCCCTCATACAGAACGTCGACTGTATCGCCGGGCTTTAATCTGGCGTCCACGCACTGCAGCGTAGCGCCGCGGCCGCTAATCGTGCGCAAGCTGGCCGGCTGCATAAATGGGCGGGAATAACTATCCAGGCCCCAGATCTGTACGGGGAGATCGACGAAGACACGCGACTGCTGGCGCCGGTCCATGCCATGCTCCTTGATATAGCAAGTTCAAAGGGATGGTAGGCCGGGCCGGTTGGCAAGCAAAGGTAACCCCGGTCACCTGCAGGAGCATTCCAAAGTTCCAGCCTTATGGCACTTGAGTGGGATAGACAATTGGAAACGGCGTTAGTCGAGATCGCCCAGCGAGCACGCACCCGCGCCACGAGGGTCACCACAGGAGCCGCAAGGTCCAGCGGGAGCGGACGCTGTCGACCCTGACATGCCTTTCGCCGAGACGGCAAACACACTCAGCTGCGGGCTTAATTTCTTGCTTTGGCATTTCGGACACGCGGCCTTGTCGCGGCCAAACACCAAGGCTTCGAATTCGTGCTGGCATTGCTGGCAAATGTATTCGAAAATCGGCATTATGATCACCCCCGGCAAAAAGACTCTTCCTATTAGAATTCAACTCTAGCGAACTTCGCAACGGAGTGGGTGCCGCCCTGGGATCGCCAATTTCAAAAGCCGGATTCGAAGATAGCGCGGAGCAAAAGCCGCTGGCATTTGTGCCTTCTACTTTTCGCCCGCACCGCTGGCTGCGGGGCGGGCATGTTCAGACTCTCGCATCATTTTTTCTTCCCCGCCGGATCGACCTTTCAATCGCCGAAAAACGATTGATCGAAGTAGAGCCGGGAATACCTGTGCTCTGCCATTGCCACTGGCAAAAAAATCGCAACGCATTAACTTTGATCGTGGTGCATGGTCTTGAAGGATCGAGCGAGTCGCAGTACATGATGGGCATCGCGCGCAATTGCGTGGCCGCAGGCATGAACGTGGTGCGTATGAACCAGCGAAACTGCGGAGGCATGGACCATTGCGCGCCCACGCTTTACAACTCCAGTCGTTCGGCGGACGTGGCGGCAGTTGCGCGCAATTTGGTTAAACAGGATGGGATTCCGGGCTTTGTACTGGTTGGCTATTCCATGGGCGGAAATTTGGTTCTCAAACTTGCGGGTGAGTGGGGAAGTGAAGCTCCAGGAAAATTCCGCGCTGTGGCTGCGGTTTGCCCGGCTATCAATCTAGCCGCGGGAGCCGATGCGCTGCACGAACCTGGCAATCGAATTTACGAATACTATTTTCTTTTGCAGTTATTCCAGCGCTTTCGGCGGAAGGTAAAGTTGTTTCCCGGTAACTTCGATGCCGCGCGCCTCCGCGGTATCAGGACCTTGCGTGAATTCGATGACCGCATCACGGCTCACTATTGCGGTTTCACCGGGGCAGATGATTATTATGCTCGCGCCGCCGCGGCGAATGTCATCGACCGCATCGCGCGACCGGCGCTGGTAATCCACGCGGTCAACGATCCCTTCGTTCGCATTCTGCCGGAGACCCGCGAGCATCTGCTCGCCAATCCGAACATTACTTACGTTGAAGTTGAGGATGGTGGCCACTGCGCCTTTATTGGTGAACGCGACGGCGATTCTGCTTACGATGGCCGCTGGGCGGAACGTGAGGTCGTGGAATTTGCGAAGCAGTTCCGATAGTTTACGTGGCAGCGATAAGGCTTCGCGGGCAAGAGTGCCCGCGCTACGCATTTCAGTTAGCGCGAGCCGGACGCCAAACCCACGCCCGCACATCCATGCCGCGGCCCTTCATGCGCGTTCGCACGAAGGCCAGCGCGAGCATCGTGAGAAAGATTGTGAGCAATCCCAACGATGCGGTACGTATGCTCACGTTGTGCTTCGGCAGGATGGAAGCACGTCCATAGACGAATTCAAGATGTACCCAATAAACCAGCAAGGAAGCCTGTCCCAGTTGAATCAGCGGACTGAATGCCCATTGTCCCGCACCCCAGCGGCACCAGGCATAACTCGCCGTCAGAATTACCAGCAACATGCCTACGCGGATCAAAAAGAAATTCGGGCTGGTGTGCCAGTAGTCGTACACCTCATAAAGCTGGAATGGCCGCGCATCGAGCCATCGCGAAATTGCAACCAGCATCAAACCGGCCACGCCTGCCAGAACGAAAGTCAGGCCTTCACGCTGACGTGCCCATTGGCTTTGCAAAACAAATCCCGACGCCAATCCCGCAAAGGCAAAGGCAGTCCATGGAAAAATCGGAAACAGCCATGGCTGCGGTGCGCTTAGATTATGAAAGCCATTAATGTACGACTCTAGCGGCCAGGGCAGCCAATCGGGCCGCCACGTTGTCCATAGCAGAGGTGTGAGCAAAGAAATCAGCAGAGCGGTTCCTGTGGCGGAAACCACGAGGATACGTCTGGTGTGCGCTCCAGATTCAATCCGCAGCACAAGCCAGCAGAACACGCCCATGAGCATCATGGAAACGCCGAGGGTGTTGAGTATGTCTACACGCAGCAAATCGCTGAGTGGCGCCCAACCCCACGCGATCACATATTCCTGTAAGCGAAAGAGCAGGCCGAAGCCAAGAATCTCAGCTCCGCGAAGAATCGTGGTACGCGCGATTTGTCCCAGGGAAAGATTCTTCTTCCAAAGCTTTTCAGTGACCAACGCGAACGAAATTCCAGCCAGAAACAAGAACAAAGGAGCGGGAAAAGTTCCGCCAAGTTGCGAGTACATGAAGAACTTGCTCTGGCGCACGGCGGGGCTGAGCCACGAGTCGTAGCAATGCGTCTGAAACATCAAAACGCACGCCAGGCCTCGCATCCAGTCGATATATGCCAAGCGAAATGGAGCAGCGGCGGTCAATTGGACACCGCATCATACTCTATCGGCAGCTTATGATAAATTTTGCACAGGGGCGCGTAGCTCAATTGGATAGAGCACCGGATTTCTAATCCGGTGGTTGCAGGTTCGATCCCTGCCGCGCCTACCAGGAACAGCAGTGGTCAGTGGCTCGTGGTCAGTGACCAGTAAAAACAAAACCGAATCTGCGAATTTCCTGCCCCCCCGCCAGGATCACTGGCCCGTGCTTTTACGATGCTCGCACGTAGCCGTATTCAAGCAACTGTCGGCAAGCCTCAGCCGCTCGACCGGTTTCCCGCCAATAATGTGCGATTCGATGATCTCGTCAATGTCGGCTTCGGTGACATAGCCGTACCAGACGGCTTCTGGATAAATCACAATATTCGGCCCGTGCTCGCATTGATCGAGGCAGCCCGACTGGTTGGCCCTTACTCTGCCTTTGAGCCCGCATTCGGCCAATTTTTGTTTGAATAACTTTTGCAGCCTGGCCTGGCCGCTGGGATCGCAGCAGCCGCGTGGATTTCCCGTCGGCCGTCGGTTGCCGCATACGAAGATGTGTTTTTCGAACTTGGGCATGAAAAGATTCGGATGCAACCAGCGATGCGTCATGCAGAGCGTTCTGCCACAGGTCGTGAATTTCCTGCTGCTACCTCCCAAATGCCGTCAAAGTCCACGAAATAGCGAGATTCTTTACGCCTCCTGCGACCTTAACGTGATCGGGATTCACGATGCCGATGTGGCTGAGAAACTTGCGGAATTCCCGCTCGAATCGATGTTCGAAGCAGGATAGAACGGCCGCGTCACAAACGTACCACTCGCGCGGAGAATTGAAGTGAAAAACCTCGGCGGTCATGTCGCTAATCAGTGTACCCGCAGAAAGGCTTTTCCCCTCAAAATTACCGCCGTCCGTCGCGGACGCGTTGCTATTCGCGGTGCCCCCGCGATAAGATACTTCGTACACATCTTCTCCGCTTTCTCCCAGTCATTTTCAGGCATTGCCGCGGCAAGGCGTGTGCGACCCCGATGCGGCGTGGCGCTACGTTCGCAAATTTTCCCAATGGAGTAGGAATTGAAAAAAGGCAAGACTGCGGTAATCGTCGGCGCCCAGTGGGGCGACGAGGGCAAAGGAAAAATCGTCGATGTTCTGTCGGAGAACTTTTCCGTCGTGGCCCGCTATGCCGGCGGCCACAATGCCGGCCACACCGTCATTATCAATGGCAAAAAGTTTGTGCTGCAACTGGTTCCGTGCGGAGTGCTGCGCAGCGGGTGCCGCAGCGTAATCGGCAACGGCGTGGTGCTGGACCCGATTGCGTTTCTCAAGGAAGTGGGATCCCTGCGCGATGCGGGCGTCAAAGTTGACGGAAATCTCTTTGTTTCAAACCGTGCGCAAGTAATTCTGCCCTACCATCGCATGATCGAACTCGCGGCGGAGAACGCTCCGGGCCGCGTAAAAATCGGTACCACCTCGCGAGGAATCGGTCCCGCTTACGAAGACAAAATGGGTCGCCGTGGTCTGCGGGTAGTGGATCTGCTCGATCTGCAACTGCTCAAAAAACATATTGAAAATGCTGTGCGCGAAAAAAATATGATCGCACATGCTCTCTTCAATTCCGAACCGCTAGACGCCGATAAGATGTACGCGGAATACGCCCAGGCCGCCGAAAAAATTGCTCCATTCGTTTGCGATACAGTAGTTCTGCTGAATCAGGCGCTAACAGATGGACACTCGATTCTGTTTGAAGGCGCGCAGGGAACCATGCTCGACATCGACCATGGAACGTATCCCTTCGTGACATCTTCCAGCGCTACCTCGGGCGGTGCCGCAACCGGTACGGGGGTGGCTCCGAATGCCATTCAATCGGTAATTGGACTTACAAAAGCGTATTGCACGCGGGTAGGCGAAGGCCCGTTTCCCAGCGAAGAGAAAGGCGAGTTAGGCGACCAACTGCGCAAACGTGGAAACGAATTCGGCGCGGTGACAGGGCGTCCGCGGCGTACGGGTTGGCTCGACCTACCGCTGTTGCGCTACGCTGGCATGATTAATGGCATCTCGTGGCTGGTGGTGACGAAGCTCGATGTTCTCGATGAGTTGGCCGAGATTCCGGTGTGCGTGGGATACAAGGTTGATGGAAAGAAAACCATGGAGATCCCGGCGCAAGCAAGCGGCTACGAGAAAATCGAGTGCATCTACCACAAGATGCCGGGATGGCGAAGTTCAACCTTGGGCATTACTAAGTTCGACCAGTTACCGCAACAGGCGCGCGAGTATCTGGTTTTTGTGGAGAAAGAAACAGGCTTAAAGGGTGGCATGGTTTCCACGGGACCGGACCGGGATCAAATCATCATCGCGGACGAATTTGCCACGGAGATGAAGACAATGGCGTCCGGGAAAGTCTAGAATAATTTCCCATTAGTCGGATGTTTCAAGATCTAGGCAAGGAGCGCACGATGGTGGTATTGGCGGTAACGTGGATGGCGAAGGCTGGTCGTGAAGCAGAGGTCAGCGCAATATTTGCAAAGCTCACGGAAGAATCACGCAGAGAGCCCGGTTGCGCGATGTACCAGGTTCACCGGCACAAAACCGAGCCTCGCCGGTTTTTTATTTATGAGCAGTACAAAGACGATGCCGCGCTCGAAGCGCATCGCGCCGCGCCGCACTTCTTGCAATATGCCCGCAAAGACCTGACAAAGATCGCGGACCGCGTGGAAGGTCAGCTGTACGAGCCATTAGGCTAAGGCTGCGCGGATAGATACACGGGCTACTTTGCCAGTTCGTATCCCGCAAAGAAGAAACTCAATTCGAAGCGCGCCGTATCCTCCGCGTCGGAGCCGTGAATCGCGTTGTGCTCGATGCTCGACGCCCACTTTTTGCGGATTGTTCCTTCCTCGGCATTCGCCGGGTTCGTAGCACCCATCAGCTTGCGCAGATCGGCGATGGCGTTTTCTTTTTCCAGCGCCAGCGTGACGATCGGCCCGCTCGACATGAAATCGGTGAGTGAGCCATAAAAAGGCCGGCTCGCGTGGACGGCGTAAAACTGCTCCGCCTGATACTTGGAAATCTCCAGCATCTTCATGGCGAGGATGCGAAAGCCATTTTTTTCGAATTGTTCAATGATGTCGCCGACCGCACTTTTGGCGACAGCGTCCGGTTTTACGATAGTAAGAGTGCGTTGCAGAGTCTTCATAGTGGTTGTTGTCGTTCGTCCTTAGTTGTTGGCTTGTTTTTTCTCGGTACTCGGTACTAGATCTTTACTCCCAGCGCGGCCACCAGAGTTTCTCCCATAGCCGCCGGCGATTTTGCTACGCGAATCCCGGCTGCTTCCATCACTTTGATTTTTTCGGCGGCTGTTCCCTTGCCGCCGGAAATGATTGCTCCGGCGTGGCCCATGCGGCGTCCCGGAGGCGCGGTCTGCCCGGCGATGAAACCGACAACCGGCTTCTTCATATGATTCTTCACAAATGCTGCCGCCGTCTCTTCCGCATCGCCGCCGATTTCGCCAATCATGATGACGGCTTCGGTTTCAGGATCACGATTGAAGAGATCCAGCGCATCCACGAAATTCGTTCCGATAATCGGGTCGCCGCCGATGCCAATGGCAGTGGATTGTCCGACGCCACGCTGCGTAAGCTGATGCACTGCCTCATAAGTCAGCGTGCCCGAGCGTGACACGATTCCGATCGATCCTTCCTTGTGAATCGACCCCGGCATAATGCCGATTTTGCACTTGCCCGGAGAAATAATACCGGGGCAATTCGGTCCGATCAGCCGCGAGCGCCGGTCCTGCAAAAACTCCCACGCTTTCACCATATCGAGTGTAGGAATGCCTTCGGTGATGCAGACGATGAGATCGAGTTCGGCGTCTGCCGCTTCCATGATCGCGTCGGCGGCAAACGGAGGGGGAACAAAAATTACCGTCGTATCGGCCCCGGTCTTGTCGACGGCTTCCTGCACCGTGTTGAAAATCGGCCAGCCTTCGTGCGTAGTGCCGCCTTTGCCCGGCGTCACTCCGCCCACAACCTGCGTTCCGTATGCGGCGCAAGCCTTTGCGTGGAACGTGCCTTCGCGTCCGGTCAAGCCCTGCACAATTAACCGCGTCTTCTTATTTACTAAAATTGACATAAAATACGATTCCTCACTACTTATCGGGCCGCAGCAACAACCTTGTCGGCCGCGTCCTTCATCGTGTCGCACACTACAAAATTGAATCCGGATTCCATCAGGATCTTTTTGCCTTCGTTCACATTTGTTCCTTCGAGGCGCAAGACCACAGGAAGTTGGATGTTGGTTTTCTTCGCGGCCTCGACTACACCGTTCGCCAAAGTGTCGACGCGCAGAATGCCGCCGAAAATATTGATCAGTACGGCTTTCACACTCTTATCGCTGAGCAGAATTTCGAAGGCATGCGCGACCTGCTCGGCATTAGCGCCACCGCCCACGTCGAGAAAATTCGCGGGCATGCCGCCGGCGTATTTGATGATGTCCATGGTCGCCATCGCCAAGCCCGCGCCATTTACCATGCAGCCCACGCTGCCCTCGAGCTTAATGTAGTTAAGGCTGTATTTCGAGGCCTCAACTTCAAGCGGATCTTCCTCGGTGATATCGCGCAATTCGCGAATATCGGGATGACGGAAGAGCGCGTTGTCGTCGAAGGTCATCTTGGCATCCAGCGCAAAAAGACGTCCGTCAGTGGTCGTAATAAAAGGATTGATTTCTACCAGCGACGAGTCCGTGTCGAGGAATGCCTTATAAAGATTGGAAAGAAACTGCACCGCAGGATTGATGAGCTGCGGTTTTAGCCCAAGCTTGAAAGCCATTTTCCGGGCCTGGAATGCTTCGAGACCCATCCCCGGATCGATGTGCTGTTTGAGAATCGCTTCGGGATTTTTCTCGGCGACCTCTTCGATCTCCATTCCACCCGCAGCCGAAGCCATGAATACTGGCTTGCCTTCCGCGCGGTCAACAAGGATTCCGAGATATAACTCTTTTTCAATGGGCAACGTTTCTTCGATTAGCAGGCGGCGCACGATACGGCCTTCCGGTCCAGTCTGATGCGTGACCAATTTCATGCCCAGCATTTTGCCGGCAAGTTCGCCGGCTTCGTCCACCGACGTGGCAATTTTGACGCCACCGCCCTTGCCACGTCCGCCGGCGTGAATCTGCGCCTTGACCACGACTCCGGTTGCGCCTGAACTCAGCAGGTCTTTCGCCGCCGCTTCAGCTTCTTCGCGCGAAGTAGCCATCGTCCCACGCGGCACGGTCACTCCATATTTCTTAAGAATCGCTTTACCCTGATACTCATGGATTTTCATAATGATTTCTTTTCCAACTGTATGATCGGCAGGAATACGCTTGCAGCTTAAGACGCGGCAGCAAACCCTTAATTTTATAGAACAGCGCGGGATTTGAGCAAACAGCCTGCGCGTCTTTTCAATAAACCCTACATCTAAGCCTTAAATCGGGACCGCAAAAGCGAAGGGAATTTGAAATCGGTTCCGCAAGTGACGTGACGAAAGCAAAAACCGTGAAATTGATTTCGCTAAACGTGGCGCGACCACAGTTGATGATCTACAAAAGAACAACCATCAGCACCGGCATTTTTAAGAAGCCAGTGGCGGGCGTAATCACGCTGCGCTCTTTGAATCTGGATGGTGATCGACAAGCCGACCTCACTGTTCACGGCGGCCCTTACAAAGCGGTGTACGGCTATCCTGCCGAGCATTACGAATATTGGCGGCATGAATTGCCCGGGGAAAGCCTGCCATGCGGTGCGTTTGGCGAGAATTTTACGACCGAGGGCCTGAGCGAGGACGATCTTCACATCGGCGACCGCTTCCAAGTTGGTTCGTCGATATTGATCGTACGCCAGCCCCGCATGCCTTGCTATAAGCTGGCGGCGAAATTTAAACGGGACGATATGATTGAGCGCTTCCTGCACAGCCGGCGCAGTGGATTTTATTTTTCGGTGGAGCAGGAAGGTGAAGTTGAGAAGGGAAATGCGATTGAACTTATCTCGCGGAATCACGACGGCATTACGATTGCCGAAATGAACCGTCTGATCGCCCATGACAGGTATAATCGCGAGCTTTTGCAAAAGGCCATGGCTACCACGGAACTGCCCGAATCCTGGCGTGAATATTTCTTGCCCAGATTGAATGGGCCGTCGGCGAACTCCTGAAGTTTATCGCTATTCTTGTCCCGCTGCCACATCCCTTACAATTCTCAGTGGGATGATCCTTGACTCCATTTCTCGCATCGCCAATTACCGCCAATCTCTTTCGCGCGTGGAATCGCGGGAGGTGATGGCGGAAGTGCTCGCGGGAAACTGCACCGATGCACAGATTTCCGCGCTGCTGGTGGCTTTGCGAATGAAGGGGGAGACCGTCGAAGAGATCGTCGGCTTCGCGGAAGCGATTCGCGCTGCGGCTACGCCGCTGCCAATTTCTCGTGCTGTGGGGGAAACAAACGAATCCAGCGCACTCGACCTGAGCGGCACGGGCCGCGATGCGCTGTCCGATTCGGCGCTGATTGACACCAGCGGCACCGGCGGCGATGCCGCCGGAACGTTCAACATCTCGACCGCTACAGCCTTCGTGACAGCGGGAGCCGGAGTTCGCGTGGCCAAGCACGGCAACCGCAGCATCAGCTCCAAGTGCGGCTCGGCTGACGTGATGGAGGCGCTGGGCGTGAACATCCAGTTGTCACCGGAATGCGCCGCGCAGTGCTTGTGCGAAGTCGGAATTTGTTTTCTTTACGCGCCCGATCTTCATTCTTCCATGAAGCAGGTGCAGAAGGTGCGCCGCGAATTGCGCCTGCGTACCATGTTTAATCTTCTCGGCCCGCTCACCAATCCCGCTCACGCGTCGGGACAAGTTGTGGGCGTATACGCGCTCGAGATGGTCGAAAAACTCGCCGAAGCTCTATGCATGTTGGGACTGCACCGTGCGCTGGTGGTGCATGGCCTCGACGGCCTCGACGAGATCACGATCACTGGGCCAACGCGCGTGGCTGAAGCCCGAGATGGTTTGGTACGAACCTACGAGATTGATCCCGAAGAGTTCGGAATGAGGCGGGCTGCACTGGAAGATATATCGGGCGGAGATGCCGCCGAAAATGCGGCGATCATTCGAGATGTGCTGAGTGGAAAGAAATCCCCGCGTCGCGATGTAGTTTTACTGAATGTGGCAGCCGCGTTGGTTGCAGCGGGACTTATCGATCACATCAAAGACGGAATTCCATTGGCAATGCAGTCGATCGATTCCGGTGCGGCTGCAGCGAAGTTGGATGCGCTGGCAAACTTCACTATCAAAGCACTGTCATCCTAAGCGAAGCGAAAGCCTACCCTGAGCCTGTCGAGGGGGACCTGTGCATTTTTTCGAGTTGCAAAGAACTTTAAACATCGATTTACTTTGCTGAATCAACATTCTCAATCTTAAACACGTTATTCGCAGTCTTGCTCTCGGGTACGCTGCCATCGTTGACCACAACTTCCTCAGGCGCTTTCGGAACCTCCACTCGAATTACGGCATTGCTCTTGCCTTTCACCACAAGCCGTTGCGAAATTTCGCCGCCGGCAAACTTCACCGTGATTGGCACCTCGGCTCCTGCGCCACCCAGATTGTCGACAGTGATGGCAACCATGTAACCCTCGGGCAAAGTTTTGCGCGGAAATACCGACTCGATTTTAAAATCAGGCAGGCCGCGGTCGCGGTAAACCCAATCGTCGAAGAACCACTCCACATCTTTCTGCGTCTGCGCTTGAATCAACCGCGGCATGTGGGAAGGCTCTTTGTCTTGTTCCGGACTATACGAGGCGAGAACTTTCTTGATCGCCTGATCGCCGATCATGTCGCGCAGCATCCACCACACATACAGGGCTTTGCTGCGGTAGAGTTCCTCATCTGCTGTATTGATCAAAGATCGAGCGGCTTCCTCGTTCGGCTGGGCTGTTTCTTTTTCAGATTTGTCCAAAGCAGAGCGGTGCATTTCCATGTAGTCGAGTGCGGCTGGACGTCCTTTCTCGCGCTCCACATAAAGAGCTTGCATGAAGTGCGCGAGACCCTCGTTGATCCACGGCCGCGGAGAGGAAAACGCAGCGTGAGTGAACTGATGTACAGCCACGAGCCCTGCCAGCTTGGGATCTATGGAAGAAAGTGGAGTCAACAGTAGCGAACCACTTTCGAAAGAAGCAGCATCTGGATTGGCGATATCAGCAGTTTCCGCTTTTCTGCGAATTTCTCCGAACCAGACGGAGATAAAAGGCACAGCTTTCTCCGCAGCGGCGGCAAAGTTTGTAGCGGCCGCATCATGTCCGGAAAGGTAATAGATCTCGAAATTAGAGCGCGCCAGAGATTTGTAATCGGCACTCAGAAACGTTGGCGACGATAGGCCCAGCATTGGATAAGAACACTTCGCGACCGGCGACTTCGGGCTTCCGCCTTTTATTACGGCGTTAGGCTCGACCCCGTCGCACAAGATAACTGGCGGAGTTTCTTCGCTCCCAACCGTCGGGTACGAGAGAGCAATTTCCATACTGGCGCTGGCCTCACGGGATTTCCATCTGCCCAGTGCGTCGAACAGGCTATTGTTGTCCGCCATATCGGCTGCTTCCGTTGCGACTGGATACCACGCGACATATCCCACCCCCCGCACCGCGGTGAACTTTGTGCTGATCTGGTCCCAGTCGGTGCTTGCCGCCGTGGATTCCGGTGTGCCGATGCGCGTGAGGCGCGTTGCATCGAGCACAATCACTCCTTCGTAGGCGATTTCCAGTTCTACAGTACCTTTAGGTGGCACTGCGCTGGGCAAGGTCAAAATAGCTTCGGTAAGCGCGCCGGTATGGTCGATGTCTGATGTGTATGACTGAGAAATAAATTGCAGCGGCTTATCTGCCGACTTGATTGAACGCCAATCCAAAGAGGAAGAAATCTGTAAAACAGCGATCTTCTGCGGTGTTGCCGAATCATTTCTCAGCGTGATTTTGCCGCGAACTCCCAGCCGTTGCTGCTCCGGTTCTACGCGTACGTTCAAATCGTAGTTTGTGAACGTGAAGGCTTCCCGGTCGAGAGAAAAAACATTTATTGCGGAGGCGCAGAGAACGCAGAGGGTACAAAGCAGACGGCTCGACTTCATTCCGCACCTGACGCGGCCTCTTCGCTATTTGCACGCCTTTGCCGCACAATCTCGTACATCACGACAGCACCTGCCACGGATACATTCAACGACGGTACTTTGCCCAACATCGGTATCGAAACTAAAAAATCACACTTCTTCTTCACCAGGTCGTGCAGGCCTTTTCCTTCCGCGCCAAGAACCAACGCGCAATCCATGTTGTAGTCGAGGCCGTCATAGGTCTGCTTGCCGCGTTCGTCGAGGCCCACGGTCCAGATATTGCGGTCCTTCAGTTCTTCCACGGTACGCGCGATGTTCGTCACCTTCGCGATAGGCAAATATTCGCTGGCTCCGGCGGAAGTTTTTGTTACGGTGCCCGTGACTGGGGCGGCGCGGCGTTCGGGAATTACTACGCCGTCAGCGCCAGCCGCGTCGGCGGTACGCATGAGAGCCCCCAGGTTGTGCGGGTCTTCAATGCCATCGAGGACGATGACGAGAGAATACTTACCGCGTTTGGCGCCGACCACGTCATCGAGGTCGCTATATTGCTTGGCTGAAGTGACGGCTACCACGCCTTGATGTGCGGCATTGCCCGCCATGCGGTCGAGTTCCATGCGGGTGAGAAAGCGCACCGGCACGCCCAGCTTCCGGCACTCTTCAATCATGCGCTGCAAGCGGATGTCGTTCCGCTCCTTGGCCATTCCAACCCATTGGAAAGCGCGTCCGCGCGCCTTTAACGCCTCGCCAACGGCATTGATGCCATAGATGTAGTTCATGAATATTCAGTGTATCGCGCCACAAATTCTAATGCGATGTCATCCCGAGGAGGCGTCAGCCTTCGAGGGACCGTACGAAGGCTTGAGTCTGCGACTGCCTGCACTTAGGTGTTCCTCGCCACTGCATCGCAGCGTCGGCCGACGTAAGGTCCATCGCGCCAGCTTCGCCGCCGCTTAGGACGGCAATTTTATTTGAGGACGTCGACTATGTCGCTCGGCTCAGACCGATCTGTGTAGTCTTCATTCGCGGAAGCAAACAGAATCGTACCGCCCCCATCGATAACGAAAGTCGCCGGAATCGGCAGTTCCCAGCTTGCATCGCCATTCACAAAAGGCAAGTTGACGAAAGCCCGCTGATAAAGCGTCTGCTGATCATCCGAAACGCGATAGGTCAGTCCGAATTGCCGCGCCACATTATTGCCTATATCCGAAAGCAACGGAAAGCGTAGCTTGTGCTGATCGTGCATAAAGAACGATTGCTTCACAGTCTGCGGAGAGATGGCGATGAGCGACGCCCCAGTTTGTTCGATCTGCGGCAGCGCAAGATTCATCGCCTCCATCTGGCCCACGCAGAATGGGCACCAGCGGCCGCGTATGAAGCAGAGTACGAGGCGTCCTTTCGAAAGAAGCTGCGATGAAGAAATGGTCTTCCCATCATGGTCCGGCAACTCGAATTGAGGTGCGATGACCCCGACTGGAAGAATGTTCGCGGCTAGATTCTGCTCTTTGAGTTTGGCGACTGCCTGCGCATGAACCGCCTGAGTTTCGCCGGGAACGTATTTCGCGATGAGTTCCTTGCGCTCGGCGAAAATTTCGCGCAATGAACGCGCGTCAATGTCGGGGAATTCTTCCAGCGACCGCCACTTCATAGCTGCAACATCATACATTCAACTGATAGGGTCGCGCCCAAACGGTTGACAGGCGGGCATTGCAGGCTGAGTGGGAGCAATGTATATTCCCGTGGAGGTTGGTTCGCCCCGGGGGTTCCCATGCCACGCTCTATTTTGGCTTTCATCTTCTGTACATGCTTTTGCCTTGCCCAGGCGCAACCGCTGCTGGCGCAGACCCGTACTGAATACTTTCCCGATACAACCGATGGCATCCACCTCGAGATGGTCTTCAACTATAACCTGAACAATCCCGATATTGAGGCCGGGCGCGTCGACATGGTTTGGGGCTCGAATTATTCAACGCGTCCGGCAGGCGTTTACAACACAAGCTACATACCGTATTCCGTCGACAACTACACCCACAACGTCGGCTGGTACCGGCAAAACCATCCGGATTGGCTGGAATATTTATGCGACCGGAAGACTCTGGCGTTCGAGTTTGGAGCCACGAATCTTGCGCCCATCGACTTCGCCAATCCCGCCGTGCAAGCCTACCAATGGAGCAATTGGGTCGACCGGCCCATCGCGCAGGGATTCGGCGGCATTGCCGTGGACACGATGTCCGCTTCCAGTAACTGGGGACGCTGCGGTCACTTCGATCTCTCCGGCAACTGGGTGCAGCAATACAGCGGCGCGCTGAAGGATTCTGCTTATCAGCGAGACGAATTGCAATGGGAAGTCGGTACGTATAACCATGTGCATCACTATTCACCGACCGCGACCATGCAGGTCAACGTGTCCTATGAATTTGGCTACTCGCGCGCCGTGAACCTACGACTGATGACGACTGCCGATCTCCTCTTCGACGAGCGCGGTTTCAGCAATTACGGGTTGCCGCCGGACGTTCCAACTCCCGGCCAATGGCAGGACATTGTCGATGTGCTGCAATATGTCCAGTCAAAAGGCGTTTGCTACATGACGAACGGTGAGGAATCGGAGATTACATCGGATATTCCGCAGTCGGCGCGGCTCTGGGTGATCGCAAACTATCTGCTGGTGAAGAATAACTGTACTTATATGTACATCACCGGTTTTCTGGCCAACGGAGGGCAGGGCTACGGCTCGCTCTTCATATTTCCGGAATATTCGATTCCCATCGGTTATGCCACGGGAAATATGACGGAGACGCAAGGCGTCTGGGAGCGAACTTTTTCTGGAGGGCTGGCGCTGGTCAATCCTTACCTGGAAACGGCAACGGTCACCTTGCCTGCGGGGAGCTATGTTGATGTGAATGGCAATCCCGTAGGTCCGACCGTGACTCTGGAAAAACAGACCGCGCAGGTGCTTCTGAACGCACCGTAAAGACGCTATGCGCGCCGGCTACTGACCCCTAGCCACTGGCCCCTGTCTTTCTACATTCCCGGCAGCTTCATCCCCGCCATTCTTCGCGCGAAGCTGGGCTTGCCCATTTGCTTGAACATCTTCTTCATCTGCGCGTACTGGCGGAGAAGGTTGTTCACTTCCTGCACGCTCGTGCCCGATCCGCGTGCGATGCGCTTACGGCGGTTGCCGTTGATCACTTCATGATGACTGCGCTCGTGGGTCGTCATCGAGTTGATGATGGCCTCGACCCGGTTGATCTGTTTTTCGTCCACGCTGTCGGCGGCCTTCTGCAAGCCGGAGAACGGGCCGATGCTGGGTAGCATGCCCATCAAGCTCTTCATGGATCCCATCTTTTTCACTTGCCGCAACTGGTCGCGAAAATCTTCCAGCGAGAAGCCGTCGCCACTAAGGGCTTTAGTGGCCATCTCTTGCGCTTTTTTCTTGTCGATTTGCTGTTCGGCGCGCTCGATGAGCGAGAGAATGTCGCCCATGCCGAGAATGCGCGAGACGATGCGGTCGGGGTGAAACGGTTCCAGCGCATCGTATTTTTCGCCCACGCCGATGAACTTGATGGGCTGTCCCGTCACCTGCCGGATGGAAAGCGCCGCGCCACCGCGAGCATCGCCATCCATTTTGGTGAGCACCACACCAGTAAGCGAGAGTTTTTTATGGAACTCGTCGGCAGAGCGGACGGCATCCTGTCCGGTCATGGCGTCAGCGACAAACAGAATCTCCGACGGATTCAGTAGCTTCTTCAGCGACTGCATCTCGTTCATGAGATCGTCGTCGATGTGGAGACGTCCGGCGGTGTCGACGATCAGCACATCGCAACCTGAAACCACAGCTTCGCGGCGAGCTTCTTTCACGAGGCGTTCAACTGTAGCTGTGTTTGCCTCGCCGACCTCGCCTTCGTAAATCTGAGCCTTGACCGACTGCGCCACAACTTTCAATTGCTCGCGCGCGGCGGGGCGGTATACGTCCACCGAAACCAGCAGCGGACGATGCCCACCAGCCTTAAACCAGTGTGCCAGCTTGCCCGAAGTTGTGGTCTTGCCGGAGCCTTGCAATCCGGCCATGAGCACAACTGTGGGCGGCTGCGAGGCGAACTTCATGCGCGCCGTGTCTTTGCCAAGTGTCTCGACTAGTTCGTCGCGGACAATCTTGATGACCTGCTCGCCGGGTGAGAGTGCAGTAAGCACTTCCTGCCCCACAGCCTTGGCTTGGATGCGGTCGATCAGCTCTTTGACGACTTTGAAGTTGACGTCGGCTTCGAGCAATGCCAGACGGATTTCGCGCAGCGCCTCGGCAATGTTCTCTTCGGAGAGACGAGCCTGTCCCCGAAGAGACTTGAATGCGCGTTGCAGCTTTTCTTGGAGATTCTCGAACATAATTGAATGATCTATTTTAGCAGTGAAGGATCGGGACTAACCCACCTTCGGCCTCGCCATCTCGAATCGCTGCGTCGTCCGCGTGTACTGAATGCCGCCCATGCGTCCGATGAGGTCCAACGAGTTCCGGTCCAGCTTGCCGTCTTTCACATGCGCGTCATTCACATAGATCGAGACAATCTGGCCGATTACTAGGCTGCTGCTGGTCGGCGCCGGAGAGAAGTCGAGAATCTGATGAAGTTTGCACTCAAAGCTGACTGGAGATTCGGCGACTCGCGGCGGCCGCACGATTTTAGATTGCTGCGGGGTAACCTTCGCCACTTCGAACTCGTTCACCGACGCATCATATTCTCCGCTGGTAAGGTTCATCGCTTCGGCCAATTCGTAAGTGATGATATTCACCACGAATTCCCGAGTCTCACGAATATTCCGCAACGTGTCCTTGGCTTCGCTGTGGCCAATACCCGCTTGTTTAGGTTGCCGAAGTCCGGGCGCGAACGCCAGCAGCGGAGGATCGACGCAAACCGCGTTAAAGAACGAAAAAGGCGCGAGATTGAGCTGGCCTGACGCGCTCATGGTAGATACCCACGCAATCGGCCGCGGCGCCACGGAATTGAGCAAAAGGCCGTAAAGTTCGCTGTGAACAAGGTCTGAAGGGCTGACAATCATTTCATCGAGTATAACTTTTCACACGCTCACTTAGTTACGGCGAACACCTCTTTGGCCGCGATCACGGTGTTGCAATGGATCGTCACTGTGTCTTCAATATTTTTAGCGTAGCCGCCGGCGTAGGTCACCATCACGGGGATATTGCGCGCTCGCGCTACTCGAAAGACTAGTTCGTCACGCTTCTTCAAACCCTCGATTGTCAGTGAAAGACCGCCCAACTGATCGTATTCATAAGGGTCGGCTCCCGCGATGTAACACAACAGATCGGGCTCGCACTGCCGCAGACCGGAACTCAAGGCGTTGTCGAGCCATGCCAGGTAGTCGTCATCGCCAATGCCGTCGGGCAGATCCACGTCGATGGAGGAAGGCGGCTTCCACATCGGGTAATTGTTATGTTGATGTAGAGAGATGGTGAAAACATCTTTTGCATTCGCGTTGGGACGGGGGATTTCGCGCATAGCGATAGTCGAACTGCCCGCAGAAGGCAGAGGGTCACCGGGGGTACGCTTCGTGCCAAAGATTGCCGCCGTACCATTGCCCTGATGCACGTCGCAATCGACGGTCATTGCCGAACGAATCTCGCCGTCACGCTGCATCCGGCGTATCGCGACCGCCACGTCGTGAATCATGCAGAAGCCTTCGCCATGATCGGGAAAGGCATGATGAAATCCACCCCCGATATTGACGCAAATACCATCGGTTAAAGCCTGTTGCGCCGCCAGAATCGATCCCCCGGTAACCAACCAAAATGCCCGCACTAAATCCTGAGAGAAAGGAACTTCAAGCGCCAGTTCTTCCTGCGGGCTGAGCGTTCCGGTTTTTAGCTTGCGCGCATACTCGGGGGTGTGTACGAGAAGAATATCGTTGTCAGCGGCAGGCTCCGGCTCCAGAAAATCGTCCGCTTTGGCTACCCCGTCCGCCACGAGCCGATCGCGGATTCGTCGGTATTTCTGGGCAGGGAAGACGTGCGCGCCGATCGGAAGATAATAACCGTCGCTGTAAACGAGTTTGAAGGAAAGCATTACGGTATGTGTTCCATAATACTGCCGCGTGCATTTGTCATGCAGAGCGGAAGCCAAGCATCCCAACGGGCACAATTAGCGGGGGGCTGAGACTTTTAGCTACTCAGGTAGGATCCTTCGACTCCGTTGCCATTCGCTTTGCGAACGGCAACCGCTCAGGATGACAATCCATAAAGAGTAAGACTATCGCTTCTTCGGCTGCACTGCGGGTACTACCATCGCCCTTCGTACCGGCACAATTGCGCCCTTAGCCGGGTCTGCTGCGGCATTGGCGCGCGTGAGCACTTCCTGCTGAATGTATTGCACGAACTCCTGAATCTGGCGCTGCATTTCTTCCATGCGCTCGCGCATTTGCAGGATGATCGCCATGCCGCTGATATTCACACCAAGATCGCGTGCCAGCGAAAGTATGAATTCCAGCCGCTGCAAATCTTCGTCGGTATAAAGGCGAGTGTTGCCCTCAGTGCGCGATGGTTTGAGCAGCCCTTCACGCTCGTAAAGCCGCAATGTTTGGGGATGGATGCCATACATCTCGGCAACTGACGAGATCATGTATGCGCCCTTGGATTTGCGCTTGGTCAAAGATTCCCTCGCTCTATTCGCATTTTACCAGTTGGCCCTCGCTACACCCACGCTTGTAAAAGGCTCCATGTTTCTTCCTAAGGTTTCTCCGGTCGATTTTAGAATGGCGATGCATTTCTTCTTGCGCTCAGATTCCCGCCAAACCCCGAACCCATCGGGGCATCCTAATCGACAGGAGAAACAATTATGGACAAAAATAATGCTGTAAGTGTGATTGAGGATCTCGTCGAAACTTGTAAAGACGGACAGAAGGGCTATCAGGATGCTGCCTCGCACGCGAAGCGTCTCGACCTGAAAACCTATTTTAACGAGCAGAGCCTGGAGCGTGCACGTTTTGCCGGGGAATTGGAAGCGGAACTTCCCAGACTAGGCGAACCGGACAAGAAAGTTTCCGGCTCCGTTTCGGCAACTCTGCATCGCGCCTGGATCGATACGAAAGTCAGCCTTGGTGCTGGCGATAAGTCGATTCTGGAGTCAGTGGAAGCGGGAGAAGACAATGCCAAAGAAAGCTACCAGAAGGCGTTGAGCGCTTCTTTACCGGGCAATATCGCCGAGATCGTCCGGCGCCAAGCAGCCAGGGTGCAGCAGGCCCATGACAAGGTGAAGATGTTGCGAGACACAGCGGTTGCCGCGTAGTTCTAACGGCAGTAAAAAGAGGACCGGATTACCCGGTCCTCTTTATTTTTACCGTAATTTTTACGGGACAAGGATCAGGCTGCCGGTTGGGGTTTCTCGGTAGGCGTTGCCCAACCCGCTGGTTTCAGCAGATGGTTGACCGCGTAGGCCGCAAAGCCGGCCGCAATCAAGATCATGCCGAAGGCGAACGAGCTCATGTTCCACACTTGCTCATGCTCGCTTCGAATGACCGAAAATCCCAGCAGCAGCATGGGCGGGATGCCGATGGCGATCGCCCCAAACAAGCCGCCGGGAACGCGGAATGGACGCGGCAACTCGGGTTCGCGGAAGCGCAACACGGCTAGCGCTACGAATTCAAGCAACAGGCTTGCTCCATAAAGAAGAATGTCAAGTGTGACCAAGCGAGCAAAGCCCAGGCCGAGGCACATGGCCCAGCCGATGGCCAGCGCAATCACAGCAACCCAGGGTGCGCGCGATTTCTTTTGCAGTTTTCCAAAAACACTCGGCAGCATACCGTCTTGCGCCATAGCCAGCGGTAGCCGCGAGTAGCTCATCACCAACGCGTTAAACATGCCGAAAGCGCTGATCATTCCGCCGAGCACAACGCCAACTCGCAATAGCGGTCCGCCGAGCAAGCCGGCAATATCAGCCCAGGAACCGGTTTCCCAAGCATTGGCTTTGAGGCCGGTCATCCACATGGCGGCGAAGGGCAGAATATAGCTCACGGCCACAATGCAAACAGCGACGAGCATAGCGCGAGGATACGTCCTCTGCGGTTTTTCCACTTCGGTCGCGATGGTTGAGGCGTTATCCCATCCCATGTAATTCCACATGCAGATGAGCAGCCCGCCCAGAATGTCGACAGTCGATGTGGTCGGCTTGGTGATGGCATTGGCCAGTGCGCCCAGCTTGAACGGCGCCAGCAGCACGATCGCGACGAATGGGGCCGTCAACGCGAAGAACAGCCAAAGCGAGGTCATGGAAACGACTTTGACCCCGGCGATATTCAACAGCGCGCAGGCGATCACCACGGCCAGCGCAACCCACCAGCCGCGATTATTTACTTCGAACCACGGGAACATGCGTGTCAGGTAAGCGACAAAGAGCGTGGGATAAATCGCCATGTCGAAAATCGAGGCGACCAGCGAGAGCCATGCTTCCTGAAATCCCCAGAAATTGCCCATGGCGCGGCGCACCCAGGCGTAATAGCCGCCCTCGTAGGGCAGCGCGCTCGAAAGTTCGCCGATCATAAAAGCTGTAGGCAGGCTCCAGAGCAGCGGCGTGAGCAGCAGAATAAGGATCGCGCGTCCGTAGCCGGCTCCGTGAACGATGTCTTCGGTGCCATAGGTTCCGCCCGACACCATAAAGAATGTCGCTGCGACCAAGGGCCATAGGGTGAGACGAACGAATTTTTTCCGGTTGGGTACGGCGGCGAGGGGTTGGGGATTCTCTCGTTGAAGGGCGCTAGCTGTTGCCAATTTCTATGGCTTCCTCCTCAAGCGACTCACTCTCAGCTACTCCGCAGCCGGCTGGTACCTGCTCGAGCTTTCTGGTTTGTTTAGATTCCAGAAATTCCGCTGAAGTTAGTTCGCAAGTGTGAGATTACGGGAAATTTCGACGGATGCAAGAAAATTCTGTAATTTTTACGGAAAATTTTTGTCGAGGAGGTCAGCGACGGAGGTAACGCCGATTTTATGGAATTTCAGCCGGGCCGGGTGCCCCATTTCTCACGTACTTTGCGAGAAATGGAGCCTCGACTGCCACGTCTCCGCTGTTGCACCACACAGCCGTGCCACTCGCTTACTTCGCCTCCTCCGGCACAATCCGCATCTCCAATTTCTCTGTATGCCGCAACGTGACTAATATGCTGCCAATGCCGACGCGCACATCCGTCAGCACGCGTTGCAAGTCGTCCACGCCTGCCACTGGCTTGCCATCCAAAGCAATGATGACATCGCCGTCGCGCAGGCCCGCGCGCTTCGCCGGACTGTTCTCTTCCACCGAGAGCACCAGCGCTCCCGATTCCTTGGTCAGATCGTAGAAGCGCACCACGCGCCGATGGATCGGCACGGTCTGTGCCGAGACGCCGATGAAGCTGCGGCGAATGCGTCCGTCGCGCAGCAGGCGGCTCGCCACAAATTTCGCCGTGTTGATGCCGATGGCGAAACAGATGCCCTGCGCGGGCAGGATAGTCGCGGTGTTTACACCGACCACGCGCCCTGCGGAATCGACCAGCGGTCCGCCGGAGTTGCCGGGGTTGAGCGCGGCATCGGTTTGAACCACATCGTCGATCAGGCGGCCGGAATAAGATCGCAACGACCGTCCCAGCGCGCTTACCACGCCTGCCGTGACCGTGGATTGAAACCCATAAGGTGCGCCGATCGCGATCACAACCTGACCCACGCGAAGCGACTGCGAATCGCCCAGCGCCGCAGGAATAAGCCCAGCCTCTTCCACGCGCGGCTTCTCAATGCGGATCACAGCAAGGTCGCTCGCGGGATCATCGCCGACAGCAGTAGCAGGCATACACCGCCCATCGGCCAGCGTGACCTCAATCCGCCGCGCATCATGTACAACATGGCTGTTAGTGAGAATCAAACCGTCAGGCGTGAAAACGAACCCCGACCCTCCTCCTCGCCGCTCGCGTTCTTCGCCGGAACGCGACTTCCCCCCAGCAGTATGAACTTCAATGTTCACTACTGATGGGCTGATTTGCTCAACCGCGCCGGTTACCGCGCGCGAGTAGGCATCAAGCAGACCAGCGTCAAGGTGGGAATTTGCCAGCGGCGGCGCTCCGCGAAGCGAGTTATCTGCCGTGCTTTCGGGCTGATTCAGCGATGCGGAAATAACTGGTATCTCAGGAAAAACATTTCCAACTTCTTCCAGGTTCATGATGCATAGATGTTGGTCGATTTAGTGAGGATTCAAGGCTAGATAGGCGAAAAAAGCCGGGACCAAAATCGGTCCCGGCATTCAGTTGGCTGGTTGCCCGGATAAAGCTCTGGAGTATCTCTGCTTCCGCCTTACACTACCGCGAAGTTAAAGCCTGTTCTGCAAACTAACTTGGTAATCGCAGCGCTGAAGTGCTGCACCACCCACAAGCTGAATTTAGCGCGAGTTCTACGCCGTTCTTCTCGGTCGCAATGTCAAATCCCGCACCTGCGTCAGAATGCTCGACATCTGCATACCGTTCAGTTGCGAAACAAACGGCAAAATCTCGGCGATGAACTGGTCTTTCATCAGTTCGCTCACTTCTTCCTGGCGGTTCTTTTCGCCGCCGCTAAGCAATTCCGGCACGGTTACCTCCAACGCACGCGCCAGCCGTTCGAGTGACGACAGCGTAGGCGTGGCTTTTTCGTTTTCGATTTTCGAGACGTAGGTCCGTGGTACCGACATGCGTCCCGCTAGTTGCCGCTGGCTCAGACCGCTACGCAGACGCAGCGAGCGTATCGACGTGGCCAAGTTCAGGTGTCCGCGGCCCATGCCTGGAATCGGCATCATGACCGGGGGGGTGAGCACTACGGGTTCAGGCTCGGGCTCCTCATCGAGCGACGAGTGGCAACGTCGGCAATTGTTATTGACCGTACGGAATTGAACCAGCAGGCAGTGATCGCAACGGACGACTTCCCTAGAATCTACCGGGGCAAGAGTCGTAGCCATCGGGTTGTGGGAGTGCCAGAGCGGGCTACTCCTTTACAACGACAGCGGAACCAAATTGGGGGAAGAATTCCTGCTGCACCGCCAATCTGAGGTACATGGGCTGTGGAAGTCAAGGGTAAAATGCGGACAGCCGCGAATGTTTGCGGTGAAAACCAAAATCGAAGCGATGAAACCCCGCGGAAAATAGGCATAAGAGCATGATTGATCGCGCAGCGGCGTGGTGTTTACTAACTGAGTTCACCCAGTCAGAAAGTTTGCGCAAGCACGCGCTGGCAGTAGAGGCCTGTATGCGTGCCTGCGCCAGAAAGTTCGGCACGAACCATGGAGGGACGGATGCCTTCGTCCGTCCAACGGAGCGAAGCGACGCGCACGCCGGGGAAGGGCACGAGTTTACTCGCGCCATTGTCAAGGCTCCAACAAACCAGGCTTCCCCTGAGGGACTTTCTGAAGAAGACCTCTGGGGCATAGTCGGCCTCATTCACGACTTCGACTACGATAAGTATCCCAGCCTCGAAGATCATCCCTACAAAGGCAGCGAAATCCTGAAAGAACGCGGCTGGCCCGAGAACATCCGCCGTGCCATCATGTCGCACGCCGAATACACCGGAGTGACGCGCGATACGCCGATGGAAAAAGCTCTCTTCGCCTGCGACGAACTTGCCGGTTTCATCACAGCCGTAGCGCTAATCAAGCCAGGGAAATCGCTGGCCGAGGTGGACGTGAAGTCCGTGCGAAAGCGGATGAAGGACAAAGCCTTCGCCCGCAAAGTGAACCGCGACGACATCGTGAACGGCGCAGCCGCGCTGGGCGTGGATTTGGACGAGCACATCGGGTTTTGCATTGAGGCGATGAAGCCGGTGGCGGGGGAACTGGGGCTGGATGGGAGCGCGGCAAAGAGTGCGTAGTGTTTTATGCGGGGACAGCCGCCGCCCCTCCGAAAGGCCCCACTTCTCGCTTCCTTTGCGAGAAGTGGGAACGTCACGCGGAGTTTTCCCCCCGTCTTGCAAAAGAAGCGAGGGATCGTACGCCCGACAACGAAGTAAAGTTGGGGCGGCTTCAATTATGATGGTGCCAGCAAAGCTGGGCCAGTCCCGATGCGACCTCTTATTGAGGCCGGGAAGTCAGATGATTGCACAATGTTTACCACCTCAATCGCGCCAATTCTACATTCGTTTGAAGGCACAGAAGCAGGAAGAGGCGAGCTCGCGCTACCGAGAACGGCTGACCGGGCTTCGCAGCGAGCACGCCGCGCGTGGCTCGCCTCTTTCGGGACAGCAGCTCCTTGCCGAATGGCAACTAAGCGAAACATTCATCGGAGCGATGGCCTCGGGCCTGCTCGACGCGGCGCTTAAAACTTGCGAGCTTTACCAAATACCGCTCGATCAGGATCTCTCCAGTTGCATCGAGAATGAGATCAAGGCCTTCATTGACGCGCAGTTCGGTCATGCACTTCGGAACCACTCCTCGCCGAATAGGGCCCCGTTACTGCCAACAAACATCAGGCGTGTGTTTGAAGGGCGGATCCACGCTGCGAAATTCAGCATCCTGAATCCGATCCAGATCCGCCTTGAGACTGCTCGCGTTACTGGAACACACCCACGGGCGCAGCGCCAGGACGAGAGCAAAGGAGGAGGATGGGAATATGCCGCTAGATCTGAGTTCAGCGGAGCGAGCCGTACCACGATTATTCACTTGACAAAGGTTACTAATAGCTCTATAGTTTTATTGTGCTTGAGATAAACATCACGGTTTCTTCGGTTTATCGACTCCTAGTACCTGCTCCCGCTTCTCAATCTTGCCTAGAAGTTGCTTCCGTACTCCCGCTGCCAGTCTCCGCGTCGGAATCCGGTCTAAAGGGTGCTTCTCTCGCTTCGGGGGTTTACTAGCCATGACTTTGAATGACCTCACTCACATGTATTCCACGGACGAACAATGCCGCGCTCTGCTGAAAAAACTCCGCTGGCCTTACGGCGTTGAGTGCCTTCGCTGCAAGAGCAAGAAAGTGTTTGAACTGTCTGAATACGCGAAGTTTGAATGCGGCGAGTGTCACTATCAATTCAGCGTCACCACGCAGACCATCTTCCACGATACGCATCTTCCACTGGAAACTTGGCTCATGGCCGTCCTGCTTCTTGTGGAAGCGCGTAAGGGCATCTCCGCTAACCAGATCAAGCGCACTCTCAGCATTGGCAGCTACAAGACCGCATGGTATCTCTGTCACCGCATCCGCAAGGCAATGTCCGATGTTGAACTTCCCATGATGGACGGTACCGTGGAAGTAGATGAAACCTACATCGGCGCAAGCGAAAAGACTTACCGTAAGCCCGGTCACGGCGATTGCAAAAAACAGATCGTGGTCGGCATTCGGCAACGCGGCGGCGATCTCCGATTCTTTCACGCGCAAGATATTAAAGCCGGAACGCTCGCAAAGTACGTGCGGGATACGGTGAGCGAAGATGTGGACGTGATCGTGACCGACGAACTGAATGCGTACCCCACAGCTTTTCGCGATACTCCATTCTCTGGACGGCACAAGACCATCAAACATAAATCGAAAGTCTACGTTGACGGGGACATTCACACCAACACGATTGAATCGGCATTCTCTCTCTTGAAGCGCGGCATCCTCGGAACGTGGCACAGAATCAGCGCAAAGCATCTCGCGGCCTATCTGGATGAGATGACCTTCCGCTTTAATCGCCGGAAGAATCCCGATTTGTTCATCGACACCCTGCGTCATATGATTACTGCCGACCCGCTAACCTTCGCAAAACTGACCGCCTAGTCTTGCTCCTCTTCCGAATACCCGTATCCTCCAAAGTCACAATCGGCCCATGCCTTTGGGTCGAACCTCATTTTCTTGATCTTCTTGACGTGCTCAACGATTGCGCTCGTAAATCTCGGCAAGTCGTTAAATTCAGTCATCTCTAAGAGTTGCCCCTCCATTAATCTCCAGCGAGGACAAGACGCCTGAACGGTGTACAGTTGACTTTCCCCGCTACAACCTTGCGTCGATTGTTTGACCTCCGCAAGAATGGCCAGTGCCATTTTCGATGCATCTTCCCAGTTAAGGTCGCCTGTATGAATTCGTTCGAGGAAGTAGATCGCCAAATCTCCACCATACCCTGCGTAGCAATAAGAATCCTCAAACTTCCAGGTACGTTTGTGAGTGGAGATTAAGTAGGTATGGCCTTGCAACGCAGCAGCAACTATAAAAGCTACGCCTTCTGGGCTCTTCTCTTTGTCTATGTACTTGTCGTGTAACGTGGCCAGTACGTCATCGATTGCTTTGGTCAGTTTATCCTCAGTGATTGTACGGCAGGATTCTAACTTTTTGGTGAGTCTCCTAATACCATTCTCAGCTACAAACGAATCGCCAGCAGCGCCTATCACAATGACCGAATCTCCCCATACCAAACGCACCAACTTAGTCACTTGGCGCTTAGAGGTATAGCCTGCCGACTCTTCGCTCTCCGAGCCGATCACAACTCCATTTTCATAATGGAACCCAACTATCAGTGTCATGCGCTGCCTTGACCCGACCAGAACTGGACATTTTGGTTTGCTAATGATCGGGGGGGCATCTAGCATCCCCCCGAAACGAAGCATAGCACACCGCCTTCGTGAAGTGAATAATCTTGAGCCGTACTGAGGGCGCTTGGCGAGTTGTATCCTCAGAAGGTTCATCTCCATCAATTGGCGGAGAAGATCGCGCCTTCGCAGGAGCACGCCGCGCTGCTTCGGGCCCTTGATGGCCTCCACTCCCGGAGGTTGATCGACTGCCAACCCTTGAACGGCGCCAAAGGGATGGAGGATGCTGCGAATATTGTCCTTTCCACGGACGGAACCAGATGGTTGGAGGAGCCGGGCTCGAGCAAAGACGCGCCTACCGTGGTCACGGTACTCAACGTCCTGATTTCCTCACCCTCGGATGTGGGCGCAGAGCGCGACGCGGTGGAGAGCGCAATCCACGAATGGAACGCGAACCACCACGAGAGCATGGGGATCATGCTCCATCCAGTCCGATGGGAGACCCATGCCTACCCGGCAGTCGGGGACCGCCCACAGGGCATCCTCAACAGGCAGATAGTGAAGTCGGCTCATTTTCTCATCGGCATTTTCGGAAATCGCGTGGGCACACCAACTGGTAAAGCGCCGTCGGGAACGATCGAGGAAATCGAGGAAATCCGCAAGTCAGGCCGGCACGTCGCGCTGTACTTCTCGAACGCACCGGTCCCGCGAGATGCCGACCGGTCGCAGTTGGATGCGTTGGAAGAATATCGGCGTTCGCTGGAACAGCGGGGCCTGCTCTCCAGATTTGGCTCACCCGAAGAGCTGCGCCGCCTCGTAACACGACACCTGCCGAAAATCGTTGACGAGGTTCGAGCAAACATGAGGGCCGGGAACGCCGCATCTGGGAGTCGCACACCGTCTTCGATAACTCAACACCCGACGAAGCGGGTGCCAAGAGCCGTCCGAACACTTGCGAACGAACTCTCGACCAACGACGACCTGAACCCCAAAGAGGTGGAACTCCTATGGAATGCTGCCAGTTCGTCGGACGGCGAAATCTACCATTCGTCGACACTCGACGGGGAAGGCCTTCGCGCCAACGAACGACATTTTCTCGCAGAGGCAGATGCGAGGACTGCGTCTGAATGGCTCAGCGCGCTTCGTGGCCTAGAAAATCGAGGGTTCATTGAGCCATTGAGCGAAGATCGTGATTTCTTCAAGCTCACGGCGGAGGGGTATGCGGCGGCCGACCAATTGGAAGACTTCGTCCGCTGGGAAGCACGTTCAATCACCCTACGGGCGCATTACATGAACGCCGATTCGCAGGAACTCAAGTTAGTTTGTAAGGGCATCGTCGCTCTACCCGCTACGTACTATCCAGGCCAAATCGATGCAGGCTCGTCAGCCCAGCGCAGCCTAAAGGAGCGTCGCTCATTGCTAGTGGAGGGTTTGGTGTCGACGCCGAATATTGATTGGCAGCCAACCGACGTCGAGTTTACGAACGACGCCACCGGAAGGCTTGAGACCTTCCGTGTTGACGGCATGCGGTACATTCGCCCAAATGGGTTGAAATTACCGATTGCTTGATAGGGAGGATCAGAAGCGAGGCGGGCAGGGGCTACCGCCGCTCTCAGCCTAACGCGGATGCCACCTTCCCACTCGCAATCAACTCCGCGATCCGCGCGAAATCTTTATACATGACGCGATCTTTCTCCACCGTCGGGCACACCGATCGAATCGCCGCGTGCGCTGCCTGCCCGCGCTTCGAAGTTTTCAGCGGGGCCAGGAAGTCGATGGCCTGCGCTACGGCCATGGCTTCAATCGCCAGCACGTTGCGCGTGTTCTCGACTACGCGCTTCAACTTGTTGGCCGCCGTCATGCCCATCGAGACGTAATCTTCTTTGTTGCCTGAAGTGGTAATGGAATCGACTGAGGCGGGATGCGCCAGCACTTTGTTTTCGCTTACCAGCGATGCGGCGGTGACCTGAGCCATCATGAAGCCGGAGTTTAGGCCTGCGCCTTCCGCTAGGAATGGCGGCAGGCCTTCGCTGAGGGCCGGGTTGACGAGCCGTTCGATGCGGCGTTCGCCAATTCCTGCGAGGGCGGCTAGAGCGATGGCCAGGAAGTCAAGGGCGAAGGCTAGTGGCTCGCCGTGGAAGTTGCCGCCGGAGATTACGTCGCCGGAGGCCGCATCGGGCGAGGATAGGCTCGCTTCGCTCGCTGGACGTGCGAAGGCGCCTGTCCCCACACGAGTCGTGCTGGCTACAAACACCAGCGGGTTATCTACCGCTGAATTTGCTTCGATTTCGAAGACTTGGCGGCAGTGGGCTAGCGTGTCACGGACTGCGCCGTGCACTTGCGGGATGCAGCGGAGCGAGTAGGCGTCCTGCACGCGGCCGCAGTTGCGATGCGACTCGCGAATCTGGCTGCCTTCCAGCATTTTGCGGAGGTTGGCGGCAGTTTTGGTTTGTCCGCTGTGCGGGCGGGCTTTGTGGATGCGTTCGTCGAAAGCGGCGTCAGTGCCTTGCAGGGCATCGCAAGTGAGGCCACCGAGCACGTCGGCGGAATCGACCAGCGTTTCCGCAGCCAGCAGCACGAGCGTGCCAACGGCCAGCATGGCTTGCGTGCCGTTGATCAGCGAGATGGACTCTTTCGCTTCGAGCACCAACGGTTTGATCTGCGCTTGCTTCAGAGCGTCGGCGCTTGGAATGCGCGCGCCTTTTTCGTCGATGCATTCGCCTTCGCCGATCATTGCCAGCGCGAGATGCGCTAGCGGAGCGAGATCGCCGCTTGCGCCGACACTGCCTTGCGATGGAACAAACGGAGTGACGCCGCGGTTGAGCATTTCGCAAAGCGTGTCGATCACAACGGCTCGCACTCCTGAGAATCCCTTGGCGAGCGAGTTCGCGCGCAGGAGCATCATCGCTCGCGTCTCGGGGACCGACAGCGGCTCGCCGACACCGACGGCGTGCGAGCGGACAAGGTTTACTTGCAGTTCGCGAATCTGGTCGCCGGCGATGCGCACATCGCTGAGTTTGCCCACTCCTGTGGTGATGGCGTAGGCCAGTTGATTGCTGGCGACAATTTCGTCAACCACGGCGCGGGCACGATCGACGCCGACGCGCGCTTCGGCGAGCAAGAGCACGGGGCGGCATTCGACCGCGACTTCACGCACCGCTTCCAGAGTGAGATCGTTTCCGTTGATGTGAAGTGCGTTCAATGAAGTTTCCAATCGAGCTAAGAATATTTTAGGAGGAGCCTTGAGTTTTGCCGAGCGCCGCACGAAACGCTTTCAGATACTTTTCCGGCAATACGGCGACTTTCATGTTTTCATCCGTAACAATATGTGTCGTCTCGCCTTCCGCAATCAGAGAACTGTCGCTGGCGCGAATTAATTCATAGGCGAAGTGAATCACGGAATCACGCACATTCGATAGTGTCGTGCGGATCAGAACTTCTTCGTCATAGCGTACGGGAGCGCGATAGCGGCACTTGGCTTCCACCACGGCGATGAAGCGTCCGTCTTTGTCTTCCATGTCGCGATAGGAAAAGCCTAACTGCCGCAGCAATTCCACGCGCCCTACTTCGAACCAGACGAAGTGATTGGAGTGATAGACCACCCCCATCTTGTCGGTCTCCGCGTAGCGTACGCGCAGCCGGGTTTCATTCACGGCTTGGGAGTTTGAACTCATTTTTCGCTCCATACGGGCTTGCGTTTCTCCAGAAATGATGTCACTCCTTCACGGAAGTCCGCCGTGGTGCGGATATGCGCATTGTCTTCGATAGCGGTGGCAATCTGTTCATCGAGTTGGACGGCGATGAAGCCGTTGATCAATTTCTTGGTGGCACGTACGGACGATGGGCTGTTTTCCATCAATTGAGTCGCGATTTCTTTGGCACGGTCAAGCAGTCGCGCCGACGGAACAATCTCGTTCACTAGACCGTAACGATGCGCCTCGGTTGCGTCGAATAACCGCCCAGTGAGGAGAAGATCGCGGGCAATCTTGTGGCCGACTTGCCAAACCAGAAAAGATGAAACGATGGCGGGCACAAAACCGATGCGAACTTCGGTATAGCCAAACCTCGCTTCAGGCACCGCCAACGTGAAGTCGCACATGGTGGCAAGGCCGGTGCCGCCGGCGATGGCTGCGCCGTTTACGGCCGCGATTGTCGGTTTTGGAAAGTCGTAGAGCCTGCGAAACAACGTCGCCATCGCCGAGGAATCTTTGACGTTTTCGTCGTGCGCTTTGCCGACCAGCGACTTCAGTTCTTCGAGGTCCATGCCAGCACAAAAAGCTTTGCCGGTGCCGGTGAAGATAACGACGTTCGCCGGTGATGCCTCGATCTCATCTAGCGCGGCCATCAATTCGCCGACTAATGCAAAGCTCATGGCGTTTCGCTTTTCCGGACGGTTCAATGTGATGGTCGCGATGCCAGTGTCGTATGTCAGTTGGATCGTTTGGTAGTTCATAGGCAGAGGTTCAATCGGCGGCAACGGGATTTGTGTATCGGGCTCCTATCTCGGCTGTCGCGCATATCAGCGCGTCCAGCGGCTTCAGAGGAGTCAGTTCAGCTCCACGCTGCTGCAAGACCTCAATCACTTTCTCGGTCGCGACGTTGCCGACCAGAGCGTCCTGGGCGAAGGGGCAGCCACCGAGTCCACCAATCGCAGAATCAAAACGGCGGCAGCCGGCGTCGTAAGCTGCGAGAATTTTTACCGCCGCCTGCTCGGCGCGGCTGTGCAGGTGCACCCCAATCTCCAGATAATCGTACTTTGCCATTACCGCACCAACTAGTTCGCTAACCTGTTGCGGAGTGGCCATGCCTACCGTATCGGCGAGCGAAATCATGCGCAGGTTGTCGACTTCCATCAGCGAGATGGCTTCAATCACTTCGTCCACGTTCCATGGATCGCCATAAGGATTGCCGAACGCCATCGAGATGTAAACCACAACATCAAGGCCCGCGTCATCGGCCTTCTTCTGGATTTTTTCCAGTTCTTCGAGCGCGCCCTCGGCAGACTGATTCTGATTTTTTCGCAGAAACGTTTCGGAGATCGAATAGGGAAATCCGAGAGTGCGGACAGCTTGCGTCGCGATAGCCCGCTGCGCGCCCTTTTCGTTCACCACGATGCCGATGATCTCTACATCGTCGGGAGGGTCGAGCTCTTTCAGGACTTCTTCGGAATCGGCCATCTGTGGTACAGCTTTCGGCGAGACGAAGGAAGCCGCGTCGATGTGCTTGAATCCCGCGCTGATCAAGGCTTGCAGATAGGCACGCTTGATGTCAGGCGGAATCCCGCCTTTCAGCCCTTGCCAGGCATCGCGGGGACACTCGATGAGTTTGACGGAATCGGACAAGTTTAATTCACCACGGAGGCACAGAGACACGGAGAAAACCTTGGCGCTCAAATTTCAGATCTCGAAGATGCAACTCAGGGCATAGGTACTCTTCGCAGGCAGACTCCATAAGGCCCGGACCAAGTTCACGATGCACTTCGATCGCAGCCCCAATGACCTGTTCAGTCAATCTTTCATGAAGAAGTTTGCTCCGTCTCTCCGTGTCTCCGTGGTGAATCATGTTTGTAGCACTCCTACTTTGAACTCTGCCACATCCGGATTCAGCGCCGCGGCTTCCAGCGCCTGCGTGATCGCCTGCCGGGTTTCGACCGGATCGATAATTTTGTCGATCCACAGCCTTGCCGCGCCATACCGTGGGTCGGTTTGTTCGTCGTAGGTGCGCTTGGTCGAGTCATACAGCTCTTTCTTTTCCTCTTCGTTCAGCTTCTTGCCGCCGCGCTCGAGTTGTTTGACCTTCACTTCCACCAGCGTTCCCGCAGCTGCATCGCCGCTCATTACCGCGTAACGCGCTGTTGGCCACGCGAACACAAAGCGCGGATCGAAGGCTTTGCCGCACATCGCGTAGTGCCCGGCGCCAAACGACCCTCCCACAATGACCGTGATCTTTGGAACCACCGAGTTCGATACCGTATTCACCATCTTCGCACCAGCTTTGATGATGCCGCTCCACTCAGCGTCGCGGCCTACCATGAAGCCGTTGACGTCATGGAAGAAAACCAGGGGGATGAGATTCTGATTGCAGTCCATAATGAAGCGGGCCGCTTTTTCGGCGGACTCGGTATAGATCACGCCGCCGAACTCGACTCGCTTGTGGCCTTCGTGGTCGGTTTGCTGTGCGTGCAACTTTTGATTCGCCACAATGCCCACGGCGAAACCGCCGATGCGTCCATACCCACAGATCAGCGTCTTGCCATATTCTGCCTTGTATTCGTCGAAGCGGCTGCCATCGAGCACACGCGCCAGAATTTCTTTCATATCGTACGGACGCGCGGGCGAGGAATCGTAAATGCCGTAAATTTCTTCGGCGTGAAGCGCAGGTTCTACAGGCTTTTTGCGATCCCAGGGAGATTGCCGGCGGTATCCCCATTTTTCAATGATCGATCGAATCCGCGCGAGGCACGATGCATCATCCGGTTCGCGAAAATCCACCGTGCCGCTGATACTGGCGTGCATCGCCGCGCCACCTAAATCTTCCGCCGAAACTTTTTGTCCGATCGCCGCCTGCACCAGCGCGGGCCCAGCCAAAAATAAGCCGCTCCCGTCGGTCATCAGAACGTGGTCGCACATCACGGGTAGATATCCGCCGCCCGCTACGCACATGCCCATGATGGCGGCGATCTGTGGAATACCAAGAGCCGACATGACTGCGTTGTTGCGGAAGACGCGGCCGAAGTCGTCGGTATCGGGAAAAACGTCTTCCTGCAGCGGCAAAAACACGCCCGCTGAATCAACCAGATAAATCGCGGGAATGCGGTTCTCGATGGCAATGTTCTGGGCGCGGATGACTTTCTTCGATGTCATCGGGAAAAATGCGCCGGCTTTGACCGTCGCATCGTTTGCGATGATCATCACCAGGCGGGTTTGCACTCGCGCCATCCCGGTGATGACTCCGGCTGCCGGTGCGCCGCCCCATTCTTCGTACATGCCGTGCGCGGCGTAGATTCCGAGTTCGAAGAAAGTCCCGGGATCGACCAACAACTCGATGCGCTCGCGCACGGTAAGGCGGCCTTTTTTATGCTGGCTTTCGATGGCTTTGGAGCCGCCGCCCTCGCAGATTTTTTCGCCTTCGTTACGCACCCTCGACATGAGATCGGCCAGAAAACGCATGTTGGCTTCGAAGCGCGCCGACGTCGGGTCGATTTTCGTGGCCAGGACGTTGGATACCTGAGACTTAGAAACAACGGGAGTTTCGCTGCGCTCGGCCATGAGAATAATTGAAGAGAAGCGGACTGATTACGGTATAACACTCGCCGCGGGACGCGCAATGCGGCGTAGGTGAGGTAGAGTTACTGGAGTCCAATGCGCCGGAGCAAATCCTGATAGCGAGGCTCCGAGTGCAGCCTTGTCCAAACTGGATCGACCTTCAAATAGATAAGGCTGAGTTGGGCACCTCTATAGCAATTCTCCAGCTCATTCAGAGCAGTTTCATCTCTGCCCAGCACAACATTCGCCCCTGCCGAGGTGCAAGGATCGATTCGCAAGTTTTTATAATTCGTTAGTTTTATAATCCGGTCAGGCGCGGCCATCGCATCCATCACGGCATGAAATCCGCCGTGAGCGTAGGTTTGTTCGATATAGTCGGCAGACGATGAGAAACCCGCCAGCCGATCGTCCGCGGTAATTTCCTTGAGCCAGAGATCGTATTGGCCGGCTTGTTCGTAGTATTTCGACAGATAGAAATGCACCGGGACGAAGTTGGGATTGATTGCCAGAACTTTCTGATAAGTCTGGATCGCCAGATCGTTACGCCCAGCAAGATAATAAGCGAAACCGGTATCGGCATTGATGATCAAAGAGAGCGGATCCAAATCCCGGGCGCGCAGCAATTCGGCGATGGCCTCATTGTGGCGTCCCTGGGGACCGAGCAATAAATTGCCGTACCATTGATGAGCCTGCGCGTAGTTTGGATTGAGTTCGATCGCTCGTTGGAATTCCCGCTCTGCGCCTATCCAATCCCAATCGTGCAGAATGCGAACGGCGGCCAGAGAAGTATGGGCTTCCGCCAGGCTGGGATCCAGTAAGAGAGCCTTCTCCGCGGCCGTTTTCGCATCGGTCAAGTGCGTGGGACTTTCCCCATAGAGCGTCAGCAGAGTGTGGGAGTCGGCCAGACCGGAGTATGCAAGTGCAAAGTTCGGGTCTTTTGCCAGTGCCTGGTTGAAGTAGTCGATGGCTTTCTTAAAGCCTTCGATATTTCTCTGGTTCCAGACAAAGCGTCCGCGCAAGTAAAGGTCGAAGGCTTCTGGGTTAACGGCTTTTTCCGCGCGCAGACGCCCACTTTCCTGTGCGGTTAAATTTAATTTCACTTCATTGGTGATAGCCTCTGCCACACGCGCCTGTAGTGAAAGCACGTCTTTTAGATCGCCATCATAAGCTTTAGCCCAAATGTGTCTATCGCTGGCCGCGCGAATCAGCTGTGCGGTAATTCTAACGTTGTCGCCGGAGCGGAGTACCGAACCTTCCACGACTGCATCTACTCCAAGGTCGCGGCCAATCTGCGACAGCGATGTTTGCGTGCCCTTGTAGCGCATGACTGAAGTCTTGGAGACGACCTTGAGCTCACGAATCTGCGCCAAATCGGTGATGAGTTCGTCTGTCATACCGTCGACGAAATATTCCTGGGTAGGGTCATTGGAGAGATTTTGCAATGGCAGCACGGCAACCGAGCGAATTGGGGCAGAAGAAGAATCGGCGAAGAACCCTCGCTCCCACCCCGCCGCTGCTAATAAAAGTGCAATACATATGACCGCCAACTCCGCTATACCTAAACTCCAACTGCTTCCAGTATCTAAGTTTGAGACTGAAGGTTTAGAGTAGCGGCTTACGTTAAGCGAAGTTGTACGGCCTACGGGCTCCTTTGCTTCAGGCGGCATTGCTGCCGGAATTAGGTCATGATTTTTTCCAGAGACTACCAATAGTTCACTTACGTCAAGTCTCTCAGCTTCACCGTTACCATTGGAAGCCTCGATTTCTCGAACTCCTCCGACAAAGCGGTAGCCCCGCTTAGGAACAGTTTCGATGTAACGCGTGCCGTCCTCGCCGTCCCGAAGCGCTTTGCGTAACAAATAGATAGCTTGGCTAAGGTTGTTTTCTTCCACAACCGTATCGCCCCATACCGTTCGCATAAGGGCGTCTTTTTCCAGCAGCCGTCCATTGTTCTCTACTAATACCAATAAGGTGTCGAAAACGCGCGGTGGGAGTTCCATACGGGAGGCGCCATGGAGTAGCAACCGCTCTCCTGGATCGAGAACGAATGGGCCGAATTCGTACAAGTGCTTGATAACATTATGCATTGATTTTCGCTGAAAAAACCTTCACAAAAAAATGAAACTGGCTAATGACTTCTAAATTGACCTTGGAGCAATGTCAGACTGCATCACGCGAGGGACCCGGGAGTTCGTTCGGGCAAAATTCTAACCGAGTTGCAACATCGCTCGGAAGAGCACGAACGTGGTGGTGGGGGCCACTTCTCTCCCAGTCTCAAGGTTGTGTTGTGCGCTACTTCGCAAGCGCCGCATTAAAATTGACCGCTCTTGCAGCGCCGACCTGCAGCTGGAGCGGACAAGCGTGGTACGGGGGAAGATACGGTTTTCCAGTTGGGGTTGATGCGGTTTACGAGGGAGAGGGCAAAACTGCTTCGTAACGCCGGGCATCCTGAGTGGAAGTGACATGTCCTCTCCCGTTACTACCTCTGTTATGTTTTTGTGAATTTGCTCCCGTCTTGGCAGAAAGAGTCATCTCCGTCTGTACCGGCGCGATCAGTTTGGTTCTCTCCAAAGATTCGAAACCCGGCACAAAGGTGATCAAAGTCGATGGATTACTGCTAGTACGTCCGGATATCCAATTCACTAAGCCCGGCTCACGATTTTCTATCCACCCACTCTGCGAGTCGCTCCCCATCCTCCTCTAACAGGAAAATTCCCGCTCCTACGCATTCCCCAAAGATGCGGTGCGACTCCGGATCGCGGGCGGCGCGTGAAATCCATTGCTTTCCCACTTGAAACTGGGCGGCCGTGAACCATTTCTGCGGCAGAACCTCCACTAAGCCCGCCTGTAAATAGAAAACGAACAGCGCGAACGCCGGCTCATCGTTCGACAAGGCTTTGTAGCTGGTGGGAACAATCAGTTCATCCACTGTAGCTAATTGTGGCGGCACATCGATTTTGTGCGTGCCGGGACTGAGCGTGATCGGTACCTCGAAGTCCGCGACCGGTGGCGTTTTGCAATAGATGCGATCGGAGGATTGCTTGAACCATCCCGCGATCTCCGCCAGATCAAAAGATTCGAGAGAATCGGTGTCAAAGGCGGCCAGGCGAAGGTTACGCCCTTCCGGGCACCAGATACCAAGATTTTTGGGTGGTGTGAGAAAGGGCCGGCAATAGGTGTTCAACGCCAGCCGCGGTTCTTCTTTTTTGCCTTCCGGCGAAAGCGAAACTACGTATCCCACCGGTCCTTCATCTCCGTGATGGGTCCACACTAAACGCGGATTGCTCGAGGCACGAAACCCTGGGAATGTTTTCCAATACCAAGGCGCCGGGCCAATCGTGTTTTCGAGTTGTTGCCGGATATTCGTTGAATTCGGAGTGGGCATCAGGAATTTTTGCGGAAGAAAGTTTGACGGGATGAAAATCGTACCGCTGTTATCACGCGGTCGGGATGCCCGCACCTTTCACATTCGTGCGAATGAACTTTACAATGTCGTCCATGGCCGTGCCCGGCTGGAAAATCGCGGCTACGCCCTGCTTTTTTAGGGAATCAATATCCTGGTCGGGAATGATGCCGCCAACGAGCACCAAGACGTCATCCATCTTGCTCTGCTTAAGCAGGTCCATTACCCGGGGGACAATGGCGTTATGCGCACCTGAGAGAATAGACAGCCCAATCACCTGCACATCTTCCTGTAGCGCGGCGCTGACGATCATCTCCGGCGTCTGCCGCAATCCGGTATAAATCACTTCCATGCCTGCATCGCGCAAAGCGCGGGCTATGACCTTGGCGCCGCGGTCGTGGCCATCAAGGCCGGGCTTGGCAACCAGTACGCGAATCTTGAGATCAGTCATTGAACATCCCGCATCCCAGTCGAATTATACGAGATAAGGAGATCGAGATTCTTACCTTCCGCAAAACAGCAGGATGCTGTGTGGTTCTCCCGGTTCATGAGTCAAAAAAATTATATGGTTTTGACGTCCAAGCTCCGCCACAGATACCAGCAAGCCACGCTGCGGTAGGGTTGCCAGCGTTCGGCGATTTTTTCCATTTGCTCGGGAGTAGGCAGTTTGATCTTTCTTTTCGGTGTTTTTTTGGCTGCCCGCTTTTTCGATATTGCAGATCTCTTCGCAGTTTTCGCACGCTGTACGTCGAGATAGTGCTTATACATTGCCATGCGTACGCCGAAGTCACCCGTCGGCAACACATTCCCGCGCTTCAGCGTGAACATGAGAAACATCTGCGCTGTCCACACGCCAACGCCTTTGATCTGAGTCAGATGTTCGATTACTTCCGCGTCCGGCAATGCCGCCAGTCGTGAAAAATCGAGAATGCCCGCCGCGGTCTTGGCCGCCAAATCTTTCAGATAAGAAGATTTTTGTTTCGATAAGCCGGCGCTGCGCATTTGTTCGTCCGTTAGTTTCAGAATCCCTTCGGGAATAAGCGGCTCGCCCGCTAAGTTGGTAAAACGCTTGAATATGGTGATGGCAGCTTTACCGTTTAATTGTTGATAGACAATGGCTTCGGCCAGGCTACGAAATTCCGGCGGGTTATATCGCATACGGCAAGGGCCAATGCGCTCAATGATGGCCCGCAGGATAGGATCAGATTTCTTAAGGTGGTTTACAGCTTTGCGCATGGCGGTCTATCTGTATCATATAATTTCGAATCTCATGCTTGGCGTACAAAGAACGAATCATGGGCAAGGTTAGATTGATTTCTGGATCGGTAAACCAGCCTTGAATGTAAGAAGTAAATTCCGTCCGAATTCAAGCCGGAGTTCACCCGTTAACGTTTCCCTTTGGCGGCCGGAAGCTGAAACCCGATGCGGCTTGCGAAGGCGCTGCCGGCGCCGTAAGTTTCTTGATGGCTTCGACCAGTTCAGGATCACGGAATCGTGTGTGCTTAAACGGCTCTCTAACTCCTGAATTTTTCCCGCCAAGCGTTGGTTGGTAGCCAGCATTTCACGCAGCCGCACGAAAGCACGCATAACTAAAGACGCTCATCTGCACGGCACGCTCGGAGTTGAGTACGGTTGCGGCCATGATGGCGCCGTGCTCGGTGAACGCATAAAGCCTGTATCGTCGACCACCGTGCGCGTCACTTGAGATCACAGATTGTGATCTCAGGGCATAGCTCTATGAGTGGCGCAGTATGCAAGCCCTGAAGGAAAGACTTTTATTCTCTTCCCATTTTGGCCCGCTGGTCGCGCTTTTCACCAGTCACGTGATGCTGACTTCCGTATAAGTCCCATACACATCACGGAGCGCCGCGCAAATTTCGCCGACGGTCGCATACGCGCGGACTGCATCAACGATGTAAGGCATCGTGTTCGCTGGAGAAATATTTCCGTTCGCTCCACCTGTCGGTTCTTCTGCCGCAGCTTTCTTGAGCGCATCAAGGCAGCGCCGGACTTCGTCGTTGGGCCGCCGAGAACGAAGGTTTTTCAGCTTGGCGGATTGCTGGCGCGCGACACTTTCGTCAATGTAGAGAATTTGCGGCGATTCTTCTTCGATGACAAATTCGTTGACCCCAACAATCACTTTCTCCTTGGCCTCGGCAGCGCGTTGATACTGATAAGAAGCTTCCGCAATTTCTTTTTGTGGGTAGCCGCGCTCGATGGCTTTCACCATTCCGCCCATTGCGTCGAGCTTGGCAAAGTAGTCAAATGCGCCTTTTTCCATTTCCAGGGTCAACGCTTCCAGAAAATACGATCCGCCGAGCGGATCGACCGTCTGGGTCACACCGGATTCGTAGGCAATGATTTGCTGCGTCCGCAGCGCAATGCGCGCCGCTTCTTCGGTCGGCAAAGCCAGCGCTTCATCATAGGAATCGCAGTGCAGCGACTGTGTTCCGCCCAATACGGCAGCGAGCGCCTGCAAGGCCACGCGCGCGATGTTATTCATTGGTTGTTGCGCGGGCAGAGACACTCCAGCTGTCTGCGTGTGGAAGCGCATCAGTTCGGTACGCTGGTTCTTCGTGCCGAAGCGTTCCTTCATCACGCGCGCCCAAATTTTGCGGGCAGCGCGGTACTTGGCGATTTCCTCGAAGAAGTCGTTGTGCGCGTTGAAAAAGAAACTCAGGCGCGGACCGAACTGGTCTACATCCAGCCTGCGGCGGCGCGCCCACTCGACGTACTCCACACCGTCGTACAGCGTGAAGGCCAGTTCCTGTAGCGCAGTCGAGCCGGCCTCGCGGATGTGGTATCCGCTGATCGAGATGGTGTTGAAGCGCGGTGTGAACTTCGATCCGAATTCGAAGGTATCGACAACAAGGCGCATCGAGGGAGCCGGGGGATAGATGTATTCCTTCTGCGCAATGTATTCTTTGAGAATGTCATTCTGAACTGTGCCGGAGATTTTCTTCCAGTCAGCGCCCTGTTTTTCCGCGACTACCAGATACATTGCCCACAATACCGATGCCGGAGAATTGATGGTCATCGATACCGTAGTTTTCTCCAGATCGATGCCACCGAACAAAATTTCCATGTCTTCGAGCGAGTCGATGGCCACACCACACTTGCCGACTTCACCTTCGCTCGCTGGATGGTCGGAGTCATAGCCCATCAGCGTGGGTAAATCGAAAGCAACGGACAAGCCGCTGCCGCCGTGCTCGAGTAAATATTTGTAGCGCTGGTTCGTTTCTTCGGGCGAGGCGAAGCCGGAAAACTGGCGCATAGTGAAAAGCTTGCCGCGATATCCGGTGGCGTGGATGCCACGCGTGTAAGGCGGTTGGCCGGGATAGCCCAGATGTTTATCTTCGCTCCAGTCCTCGGGCAGATCGGCTTGCGTATAAAGGCGGCGGATGGGGACACCGGAGATGGTGGTGAAGCGGGCATGGCCGTGCTCGTCAACGTTCACGCCAGTGGGCGCTCCAATCGGCCGTTCGGGAGCCTTCTCGATTGTCGGCGCGAGGGTTTTCTCCGCCCAATTCTTTTCCGCAGCGGAAGGATGGCGATTTTCAAAAATCTCGGCGACGGAACTCTCGGCGATTTGCGGTTTGGGTTGCTTCTTTTCCATACGAACCCCAATGTTCTGTTGTGATGATAGGGAAGCCGGTGATTGCAGGCAAGGCTTGGTGTGAAGTTAAAACGACCGGTCGGTCAGCAACTTGTGCTGCTTGCGCGAGAGTTCCCACGCTTTGGCATATTTCCACGATACATAAACCGCATGGTAGAGATGCAGCAGTAGACCTTCGCGTCCGTCGAGGAAGCCGAGGCGGAAAATGTAGTTATAGAAGAACGTGGCCATCGGACGGAGAACGATATTAATGACACTGAAGCGAACTTTTACTTTTGCTGCGACCATCTCCGCGCCTAGAGAAGAGTAGCGGTTCATGTGGTCGATGTAATCGGAGAGCGTGGGGTAGGAGTGGTGAATGACGTCGATCGGATCGCCCATGTTGTAGGTTGGCCGGGGGTCATATACGTTGCAGCCTTCCATTCGTATGTCTTCATGAACAAGGCGCTTTTCGAAACGACCACTGCCCGGACGAAAAAGACGCACTTTAGCGTCTGGATAGAACCCCCCGTGACGGATCCATCTCCCAAGAAAATAATTGCGTCTTCCGAAGAGAATTCCCCCTTTAAAATTTGAGAACTCTGACCCATGTAACCCAAAGAGGATGAGTAAAAGAAACTCTCGCATGCCGTAACTCACTTCTTCATCCGCATCGAGACTTAGAATCCACTCGCCACTGGCCTTATCGATGGCCGAATTCTTCTGTGCGGCGTAGCCCTTCCATTCTTCGACAAAAACTTTCGCGCCCAATGATTTTGCAATCTCCACCGTGCGATCTGCCGACCCGGAATCTACGACGATAATTTCCCCCTTGCCGTCGGCGACCAGCGGCATCACGCTTTCCAGCGTGCGGCCAATGTTGGCTTCCTCGTTATAAGTAATGATGACGACGGACAAGGTCACGGAAAGAAGAATACAACGTCCGGCATGGGGCAAGAAGCCGTCCTACATCTGCCCACCCGATTGTATAGGCTGCATTGCGGGCGTCAGGCCTGAGTTGGGCTGCACCGATGGCGTGACCGGCTGCGTATCCCGGCGAGGTGCAACGTAAGGCACGCTGGGCAAATGCGTGACTTGGCCTCGCGTGGCTTCCGCAACATCAATGTTGGCGTGGTCGAGCAACAATCCTGTGGCACGGTCGAGTTCAACACGGGACTTCTCATACGCCGCTTTTGCTGAAACCAGGTTCGACTCTGTAGTGGTGAGCACAGACGCGTCCTGCAAAATTGCGGTCGTAGTGGTAAGTCCGACATGCAGCTTCTGCTGATCGGCATCCAGCGTTTGTCTGGCAAAATCAACCGCATATTGCGCCGCCTCGACGGAAGCCCGATTTTGGCCTACATCAAATTGTGCGTTACGCACCTCAATGCGTACCTGATTTTCCAGTTGATGCAGCCGTACCTGCGCCTGCCGGTACTCCAACTCCGCGCGCACCTGGTTAGCCTGCGCCTCGCGATTGCGTAAAGGGATATTCAACGAAACCCCCACGCCTTTGTCCGGCGCAGTGGAATTGACCAATTGATTCAACGTGCCGCCGTATCCCTCGGAATTACTGTTCTGAAATGGCGGCGGCGCGGCCGAGGGCGTAAAGCAATATTGAGCAGTAGGAGCGACCGCGCAATTGGGCAGCGCCGGGTTCACATTTCCCCCCACACCCGATGCGCCGTAGTAAGCAAAGGCATCCAGAGTTGGCAGTAGTGCGTTACGTACTGCCTTGGTATTGAGATCGCGAGAATTAAGATCTATGCGCGATTCGACCAGTTCGGATCGATGATCGAGAGCCTGATTGATCAGATCCTGCGTGGGTGTGACCGGCTCCTGCTCCGGAAGCTGCATGGTTGAAGTTGGAATTACATCCGCTTCCGCCAGCGTCGGATCTTCAATACTGCGGCTGAGAGCGTTCTTCATAAGCAGCTCTTGCAATTGCAAATTGTTCTGCGCAAGGATCAGGTTTTGCTGGTCGGTGGAGAGCGTGCTCTGCGCGCTCACGACCTGAATCGGCGGTACAGTGCCGACTTTCGCCTGCTGTTTGGAATCATCCAACGCTTTTTGCGCGTAGGTCAGCGACTCCTGCTGCACCCGCACATTTTCGTAAGCGTAGACCAGGTCCCAATACATGTTTTCGATCTGATCCACGGTAGTGATGATTTGCAGGTGGAAAGCCACGTCGGAAATTTCGCGATTGTTTTTCGCAATGTGGATGAAACGCAGATTGGGCCCAGGCCCGAAGCCTTGAAGAAGATTTTGCGTGAGCCTGATTTGAAAGCTGGAGTTGATGAGCGGGCTGATCTCGTTGGTTAACAGATTGGAGGTTGTATGAGTGTTATTGAATCCCACGCTCAATGCCGTGCCCCACTGAAAGCCCTGCGAATACGCGAAGTTTCCTGTGTAAGTATTTTGCGCCACAACCGGCACAGGACTGAAAAGGGTAGTCGATTCGTTATTATTTTTATCGAGTTGTAAGGTACCGGTAACAACGGGATCGAAGCTGGTGATAGGTGAGCCGATTCCCAATGTTGAGCTGACTAAACCATTGGTTCCGCTGCCAATGCCGCTCGCAGCCACGGTAGTGCCGCCTGTTCCCGATCCCACCGTACCGCCGAGCCCGCCGACACCGCCACCAGGAGTATTCTGTACGATACCCGCATTGACACCAAGAATGCTTGCGCCAGACTTGGCGCGCAGGTAATCAGTGTCAGCGATGTTCAAGTTGTAGCGGGCGATATCGAGATCAAGATTGTTTTCAAGCGTGAGCGCAATCGCGTCGTCGATGGAAAGATAAATTTTGCCATCGTGCATTAGAGAATCGATGCGCGGCGAGTTGCCTTGCACAGGTTGCGGCACTTGCTGGGCACGGTACGCTTGCAGGATGTGAGGGAAAGCCGAGCGCGGCTTGGAGTAATCCTGAAGCGGCGGCTGAACTGCCGGAGTTGCTGAGGCCTGCGGCGTGGGAGTTGGCGGGACGTTCTGAGCCGCTGATTTTATCGGCAAGCTTAGACCGATCAGGAACATACCGGCTGCTAAGAGCATGCAACGCAAGACGGCCGCACTCAATCGCGTCAAATGCCAAAACAAAAACATGGATCGTCTCCTTGAAGAAGAACAGTCAGCCATCATTCGCAAGGCAAGATTGTTTACGAAAAATTGAACGTGCGAATCCCCGGGCACGATACATTTATCTTAACGGGATCGGCCTGAGGTGGGCGAAGCGCAGCTTGTAAAGATTTGTCATAAAAAATAGGCGCAGCTTGAGGCCGCGCCGTTGCTTAGCAACAAGCATGTTTACTGTTGTGCTGCCTGCGGCGCTGGTTGCGCTACCGAAGGGAGATCCTTGCGCGGCGCGATGTACGGGACGTTCGGCATGCGCGTGACTTGTCCGCGCGCAGCATCGTCAACACTAACCCCGTTGTGATCGAGCAGTGTGCCCGTCGCTCGGTCCAATTCGATCCGCGATTTTTCGTACGCTACCGTGGCATTTACCAACGTCGATTCCGCTGTAGCCAGCTGGCTTTGATATTGCAGCACCAGCGTTGTAGTGGAAGTGCCGAACTGATATTTCTTCTGTTCCGCATCCAGCGACTGGCGGGCCAGATCGAGAGCAGCTTTCGCGGAGTCGACGCTGGCGCGGTTCTGTTGCACCGCGTATTGCGCGTTCCGAACCTCGATGCCTACCTGATTCTCGATCTGCTGCAAGCGCATTTGCGCCTGGCGGTATTCCAATTCGGAACGCACTTGTACCGCCTGCGCCGCGCGATTGCGCAGAGGAATGTTGAGTTGCAATCCGACGCCTTTGTCCGGGTTGGTGGAATTGACCAATTGATTGAGCGTGCTGCCAAGACCGGTGGTGGGAAATACGCCTTCCAGAGCGCCGGGGGTTGGGCTGGCGCAGCCGAATTCCTGTTGCAGTATCGTTGGATTCGGAGTGGCGCACACGCTGAGGGGATTTTGATTTCCGCCCACGCCCGCTCCCCCGTAGTAGCCGAACAGGTTGAGAGTGGGCAGCAAGGCGCTGCGCACCGCTTTGTTGCTCAGGTCACGGCTGTTGAGATCGATACGCGATTCAACCAGCTCGGCACGATGCCGCAGCGCGTCATTAATCAAATCCTCGGTCGGTACAACTTCCTCCTGTGCTGGAATTTCTGTTGCAGAGGTCGGAATCACTTCGGCAGTTGCGAGCACGGGATCTCTCAAGGTTCGCGTCAGGGCATTTTTCATCAGAAGTTGCTCGAGTTGCAGATTGGTTTGAGCCGTAGTGACAAGCTGCTGATCTTGAGCGACGGTGCTCTGAGCGCGCACAGTTTCAATCGGTGCGAGGCTGCCAATTTCTACTTGCTTCTTCGTATCCGATAGAGTTTTCTGCGCGAAGGACAATGACTCGTTCTGCACCCGTGCGTTCTCGTATGCGTAAACCAGATCCCAATAAATATTCTCAATCTGGTCGACCGAATCGATGATCTGCAAACGGAAGGCTACATCGCTGAGTTCGCGGTTATTCTTCGCGATTCGAATAAAGCGCGTGTTGGCCGCGAACCCGAAACCTTGCAGCAGGGGCTGGGTCACAGTCATGCGAAAGCTAGAGTTCAGAGCCGGGCTTACGCTTGAGAAAAAGCTGTTTGTCGTCTGCCGGGTATTGTTGAAACCAACGTTCAAATTCATGCCCCATTGAAAAGCCTGGTTGTAAGCAAAGTCGACAGTCCCGGTGTTCTGGACGAGGCTGGTGCCAGGTATTACGCCCTGGAAGATGTTGGTCGCGGTCTGGCCAAGATGATCGTTCTGTAGCGTTCCTGTAATTACGGGATCGAAGCTGGTGATCGCTGGTCCCAGGCCGAGCGTAGAACTGACAAGTCCGTTCGTGCCTGCGCCGATGCCACCGGCGCCCAGGCTGGTTCCTCCGGTTGAAGCTCCGGCAGTGGCGCCAATGCCACCGAGGCCGCCTCCGGGGGTGTTCTGCACCACACCGGCGTTAACGCCGAGAATGGTCGCGCCGGCCTTAGCGCGTAGCACATCCGTATCGGCAATATTCAAGTTGTAGCGCGCGATGGCAACGTCAAGGTTATTCTCGAGCGCCAGAGCAATGGCATCGTTGAGCGAGAGATAAACCTTGCCATCGCGCATGAGCGAGTCAATGCGCGCTGTGTTCGCCAGATTGGGCGCGGCCACTTGCCGCGGCGTGTACGGTCCGATCGGATTCGGAAAGTGCGAAACCGGCTGCGCGTAATTCAACACAGGCAAAGGACGCGCCTCTGGCGTGTTTTGCGGCGTCGGCGCGGCGGGTGGCTCCTGGGCATTAGCTGCAATCGCCAGTGTTCCGAATAAAATTGCGCTGGTGGCAATCCGCGACATCAGGGCTACGCGTGCAAATGGCATCTACTCATCTCCGTTGGTAAGGCTGTTGTTCAGAATCGGGCTCGTCAGAATCCGCTTCACAATTTTCAGTTTCATTAAGGCCATGCAGTCAAAGCGTGATTTAACCTGGTTCCGGGCTGCTCCAAAAAGTTCCACCCACAGACTGTTACGTAATGGTTAGTACCAGGGTTCCCAGAAAGCTGAAAATCTCAAAAATACGTAGAATCTGAATCTCCGTGCGCAACCCCAGCCATTCGACAGTTTTTCGGCTTACCGCGGGACGGTCGCGGCATAAAATTCCTTGGTCGAAAAGTTTTCGGAAGCCAACAGTATATCTACATATCTACTTCGGGCCATTCTTTCGCGCGTTCTGGAGGTCTTTGAAACTGATAAAGTGCTCGACATCCTCATAAGAAACGGTAGAGGCTCAGAAGCGAGAGCCCGACATCTGAAATGGTTTCGATGACGCGGCTTCCCGCCGGGACTCGAAAATTGATGCGCAATCTCAAATTGACTCTCTCTTATGACGGCTCGGATTTTGCCGGCTGGCAGGTGCAGCCCGACGCGCCAACGGTGCAGGGCACACTTGCCTCAGCAATTGGACGAATCACCGCCGAAAAGGTATTGCCGCAAGGCTCGGGACGAACCGATGCCGGCGTGCATGCGCTGGCGCAAGTTGTGACATTTGTCACGGAGTCTTCCGTCCCAACGGCAAATTTTTTGAAGGCGTTGAATGACGTTTTGCCGGCTTCGGTCCGGGTGCTGGAAGTGGAAGAGGTTGCGGCGGATTTTCATGCGCGCAAATCGGCGCGTGGGAAAACGTATCGCTACCGCATTTATCGGGATGCGATTTGCCCGCCGTTTTTGGCGCGGTATGTTTGGCATTATCCATTTCCACTGGACGAGGCAGCGATGGCCGGCGCGGCGCGGTTGGTGGAAGGCGAGCATGACTTCACCTCGTTTGCGGCGGTCGATCCTGAACGGAGGATGGAAGGGGCGCCAGCGTCAAATGTGCGGAGAATTTTTTCTTCGCGCTGGGAGCGCACCGGAGAAGAATTTCTATACACCGTGAAGGGATCGGGTTTTCTGCATCACATGGTGCGGAATTTGGTGGGCACGTTTATTCTCGTGGGCAGAGGCACGTTGAAACCCGATGATATTACCCGAATACTCGAGGCGCGCAATCGATCGGCGGCGGGAGCAACCGTGCCCGCGAATGGGCTTTATTTAGTAGATGTGGAATATTAGGTGCGATGACCACGGAGCTACAAATCGCCGCGCGTAAGATTTCCTCGATAAATCCTGCCACCGGCGAGGTTCTTCGGGAATTCGAGTGTGCCAACGAGGATCTGGTTCGAGCGGCGGTTGCGCGGACGCGAATCGCTCAGGCGGCGTGGGCTGAACTCGGCGTGCGCAGGCGCATCGCAGTGCTTCGCGATTTTCAACGCGAACTGCACGAAAAAAAGCAGAGAATCGCCGAAGCTATCACCCGCGAGGCGGGCAAGCCGGTCGCCGAAGCATTGACCACCGAAGTGCTGGTTGTGCTTGATACGATCCGTTTTCTGATCGACAACGCCTTCCACCTGCTCCGCGATGAACCTGTGCCGCACGGCAATCTGGTTACTAAACTGAAAAGCGGGCGGCTGCTCCGCGAACCGTATGGCGTAGTCGGGATTATTTCGCCGTGGAATTACCCGTTTTCAATTCCCGCAACGGAGACGTTTGCGGCGCTGGTGGCGGGAAATGCTGTGGTGTTGAAGCCTTCGGAATTCACGCCCGTTGTTTCTTTGGAATTGCAGGCGTTGCTGTATGCCGCCGGAGTTCCGGAAGATGTTTTTCAAGTTGCGGTAGGTGACGGCGCGACCGGCTCGGCGCTGGTGCACTCGCCCATCGACAAGCTGATGTTTACCGGCAGCGTGGCGACGGGCAAACGCATTGCTGCGGTCGCCGCGGAACGAATACTGCCGGTGGTTCTGGAACTGGGCGGTAAGGATCCCATGCTGGTGCTCGACGATGCCGATGTGGATGTAGCTTCGAGTGCGGCGGTATGGGGCGCGTTCTTGAACGCCGGGCAGACGTGCCTCTCGGTCGAACGCTGCTATGTGCACCGCAGTTTATATGGAAAATTTTTGAAAGCTTGTGTCGAGAAAACCAAGAAGCTCCGTGTCGGCGCTGGGTTCGATCCCGATACCGATGTCGGTCCCATGATCAACGAACGACAGGTACGGATCGTGGAAGCTCATGTGAATGACGCCATAGCGGATGGGGCTCGGATTCTGGTGGGAGGCGCGCGATTTCTGGAATTTGGTCCGAATTTCTACAAGCCAACCGTGTTGGCCGATGTAACGCATAACATGCGCATCATACGCGAGGAAACCTTCGGTCCGGTGCTGCCGGTGATGGCATTCGACAGCGACGAAGAAGCCGTAACGCTGGCGAACGATTCGGAATACGGTCTGGCAGCCAGCATATGGACACGCGACGCAAATCGCGGCGAGCGTTTGGCGCGGCGCATCCAGGCTGGCACCGTCATGGTGAATGACGTGATTTCCTACTTTGGAATCAGTGAAGCGCCGCACGGCGGCGCGAAATCGAGCGGAATAGGTCGCGCTCATGGGCGCTTTGGCCTGGAAGAAATGGTGCGGCTGAAGTATGTCGACGTAGACCGCATGCCGCGCATGAAAAAAGTCTGGTGGTATGGCTATGGCGTAAGTTTTGCACGGCAGATGGAAGGTTTTCTGGATATGCAATTTGCGCGCGGTTTAGGAGCGCGCCTACGCGGAGCATTGCGAGCCGCGGGAGTGCTGCGCCGGAAGCCATTGTGAAAAAGAAAGTACTCGTCTCCTGGAGCAGCGGCAAAGACAGCGCGTGGACGCTGCATGTTTTGCGTCAATCCAGCGAATACGAAATCGTGGGCCTACTAACCACGATCAACGCTAACTTCGACCGTGTCGCAATGCACGGAGTCCGCCGTGAACTGCTTGAAGCCCAAGCCGCCGCGGCCGATTTGCCGCTCTGGAAAGTTCCCCTTCCATGGCCCTGTTCCAACGAACAAAATGAAGCGGCTATGTGCTCCGCTTGCGCAAAAGCGATTGATGAAGGCGTGCAAGCCGTAGCTTTTGGCGATCTCTTCCTTGAAGGTGTGCGTCGCTATCGTGAAGATCGTATGAAACAAGTCGGCCTCACCCCTATTTTCCCTTTGTGGAAGATCGACACCACGGAGCTCATACGCGACATGCTGGCCGGCGGAACGCGTTGCCGGATTGTTTGTCTCGACCCGAAAAAATTGCCTGCATCGTTCGCTGGACGCGATCTGGACCAATCGCTCATAGATAAATTTCCCGCTGGAATCGACCCTTGCGGCGAAAATGGAGAGTTCCACACTTTTGTTTATGACGGCCCCGTGTTCTCGCGGGCGGTTCCAATTCAAAACGGAGAAACCGTAACCCGCGATGGCTTTGTATTCACTGATGTGGTGTATCTTTGTGGGCATGAACGCACCGTTATCTGATCCCAAGCTGGAATTATTTCGCCACACGCTGGCTACACTTGCCTATCGTGCCGCCAAAACGGTGCGGAGTGCACCGGCGACATTTGCCGATTTCAAAGGTGGGGAAGGATTGCGTACGCCGGGCCAGATTCTTGCTCATATGGGTGATCTTTTTGATTGGGCTCTATCAATTGCCAAAGGCAAGCAGATATGGCAGAATTCGCAGCCTTTACCTTGGCCAAAGGAAGTGGAGAGATTTTTCGCGGCGCTCAAGAGCTTCGACGACTTTCTGGCTTCGGGCGCGCCAGGAGCGATCCCTCTGGAGCAACTGTTTCAAGGGCCGGTCGCAGATGCGCTTACGCATGTAGGGCAGATCGCAATCCTGCGTAGGATGGCGGGCGCTCCAGTGAAAGGCGAGAATTTCTACAAAGCACAAATTGCTGTGGGACGCGTCGGTGCCGATCAGGCTACTCCCAAACTGGAATTCTGAAGGCGTGGCTATTTCACGCGATTCCGATACAACGTCGCATCGACTTGCTGTGCCATTGCTCGGACATCCAAGCTGATTTCGAGAAATTGGGCGATCGAATGCGCGATTGCTTCTGCGTCGCGCAATAGCTCATGGTAGGGAACACGTAGAGTCTTGACGAAAGTCTTACTGTTGAGCCATGCGTCGACCGCGCGCAAATTCTTTTCAAATGCTCCAGCGATAATTGAAGGGTTGGCTCCAGCCCCGGTGGTTCCGCGATGGCGCATCATCGCTTGCTGCGACGCAAGCACCTCGGGTAATGGCCTCTCCATGAAGATGACCCGATATTCGTGCGCCTCGGGAAGCGATAGCAGAAGAAGCGAGATCACTTTCACTACTTTGCCTTCGGCTTCCGCAATGCATCCCGGATCACGTGGCAGTTGCTTGATGCGCTCCCATTCCAGATAACCCTTCGGATTATCCGTGTCAGCCTGCCGTTCGCCATCGGAAAGAATCAGCATTCCGCCCGCAGCCAGCATTTGCATCATCAGCGAAGTGCCGGAGCGCGGCAATCCAGAAACAATGGTGATCATGAATTCTTAGCTTTTTCTTATCTTCATTATCGAAGATTTTGCAGCGGCACTTCCGCGCGATAGGTTGCCATCCAATGGCCGCCCTTTATAACGTAAATGGAGCTCCCGTTCATGTGCACGGGAAGCTTTTCGCCGTTGCAAGTGGCATACTGATCGACTTTATAGGTCAGCAGAAACGCGCCCGATACGAGCGGCAGGAGGCCAAAATCTGAAAGGCCATACCCATCGACTTTGCAGGTTTTCGCATCCGCCTGCTGTTGCTGCAAATGCTCATCGCGCGCGACCGTGCCCGACTCGTCCCAAAAAATTCCATCCTCCGTCATGTGCGCGCGGAAATATGTTTCGTCTTTTGTCTTCCAGGCTTCGAAAAAGCCAAACTCGGTACTGATGAGTTCCTGCTCAGTCTTATTGGTGGTACTGGCATTCGGCGCCTGGCCGCTGACTGAGATCGAAAGAATGACGAGCGAAATCATAATGGACGCACAGGCTGGCGCATTCTTTTTTGCTGAGAAAATTGTATGGCTCATAGGACGCTCACTCGGCTCCTAAATTTCGGGCAAGAATAACCATGTTTAGCATACGACGAGCGTGGAGTTGGGAGTCGGTTTTCGCTTCAAGTACAATGACTTTCGTAAGCCGAATCCGGCGGCGCGAACGCCGCTTGAACGAGGGTGCGTCATTGGCCACTGGCGAAATTACCGCGACTCCGCAAACCCCTGCGCAGCTTCCCCATCATAAGGTCAAGATCAAGAAGGCCGGGCAGCGCGCCTGCAACGAGAAAAACGAAAAAGGCAAATTCTGCGGCGGCCATTTGAAGCGCTGGTTCTACTCCGAGGACGTGATCGAGCAAGCCTGCGGCGATGCCGAAAAAGCCTGGGGACCGGATGCCGAGGTTTATCGCTGCGAACATTGCCAGACGCTCTATTTGCCAAGTCCCGAGGATGCAAAGGTGAACGTGGCCGGCCCGGGAATGATTTCGGTCTTCGGGCTGACCCTGCCACCGAAAGAAAAAGTACCCAGTACCTAGTACCCAGTAGCTGGCACTCGCAGTACGCGTGTGCCGATAGTAAGTACTAGGTACTGGGTACTAGCAACTTTCTTCATGAACACCTCCGAACTCATCTACGACTGGAACAAGAATCATCCGCCGGGATTTGTGCCGTCCGGGCCGGTGCTGCTCAATGATGAAAGCATGCGCGATGGCTTGCAATCGCCCTCGGTGCGCGATCCTTCGATTCCCGAGAAAATTGAAATCCTGCATTTGATGGAGTCACTGGGGATCAACTCGCTCAACCTGGGATTGCCGGGAGCGGGGCCACGCGCGGTCGAACATGTAACCGCATTGGCGCAGGAAATTGTGTCGCAGAAAATGAAGATTCGCGCCAACTGCGCGGCGCGTACGCATGAGAACGACATTCGTCCCATCGCCGAAATCGTGCAGAAGACCGGCATGCCGATCGAGGCAGCGACGTTTATCGGATCGAGTCCCATCCGGCGTTTCACGGAAAATTGGACTGACGATTTTCTTTTGCAGACTACCGAGAAGGCCGTCAAGTATGCGGTTTCGCTTGGCCTCGATTCGATGTACGTCACCGAAGATACCAGCCGCTGCGATCCGGAGACGGTGAAGAGGTTGTACTCGACGGCGATTGGTTGTGGCGCGCGCGCGGTCGTTATTTGCGATACTGCCGGGCACGCCACGCCGATGGGCGCGTTTGCGCTGGTGAAATTTGTCATCGAAGAAGTGGTGAAACCTTCCGGCGAAAAAATTCGCGTGGATTGGCACGGGCATAGCGACCGCGGGCTGGCTATCGCCAATTCGATGGCCGCGCTGATCGCGGGCGCTAATTGCGTTCATGGTTGCGCCATCGGCCTGGGCGAGCGCGTGGGCAATACGCAGATCGATCAGATGCTGGTGAATCTCAAGCTGATGGAAATTGCGCCGTGGATCGATCAGGACCTCACCAAATTGAAGGATTATTGCCAGGCGGTTTCGCGGGCCACGGGCGTGCCCATTCCGGCGAATTATCCGGTGGTTGGCGACGACGCGTTCCGCACCGCGACCGGCGTTCATGCGGCCGCGATCATCAAGGCGTATCGCAAGAATGACGTAATCCTCGCCAACACGGTTTACTCCGGTGTGCCTTCTCATGTCTTCGGCCTGGAGCAGATTATCGATATCGGCCCCATGAGCGGAAAGTCGAATGTGCTGTTTTGGCTGGAGCGGCGGGGCATTGCCGCGACCGATGATTTGATTGACCGCATCTATCAACGTGCCAAGGCGAGTGACCACACGCTGAGTGATGCCGAAGTTGCGGAATGCCTGCCGGTTGCCGCGAAGCCAAACTAGATTGGCGGGAATCTAAGGTGGTATGGCCGACAAAAATCCCGATCCAAATCCTTCTATATTGCGGCACGCAATTCTTGGCGCCGGCGGCGTTGGCGGTTTGATTGGCGCTTGCCTGGCGCACTGGGGCGATCCCGTCACGCTGGTGGTCCGGCGCGAGACGGTTGATCAATATCCCAAACAGCTTCGCCTCGAAAGTCCTTTCGGCAATTTCACCGTGGATGTTGCGGTTTCGGCCGATGTGCCCGCAGTGGATGTGTTGTGGCTGACGGTCAAGGCCACGGAGTTGGAAGCTGCGCTGGGCGCGATCAAAAATCCGGATGCGGTTCGCGCCATTGTGCCGTTGCTGAACGGTGTTGACCATATTTCGATTCTGCGGTCCAGATATGGCGCTGATCGCGTGATTCCGGCGACCATTGCAGTGGAAAGCGAACGCGTTGCTCCCGGGCATATTGTTCATCGTTCGCCGTTTGCCCGGTTGAATGTTGCGTCTTCCGGGCGGCCGCTGCTGGGCGCCACAATCGAGCAGCTTGACAAAATCGGCTTCGCCTGCAACTTCATTGACGATGAAGCGACGCTGATGTGGAGCAAGCTGGTGTTTCTGGCGGCGTACGCGCTGACTACGACCGCGGCCAATAAAACTACCGGCGAGATTCTTGCCGACCCGGCGTGGAGAGAACTTGGCCTCGCGTGTATTCGGGAGGCGTGCGCCGTTGCCATTGCCGAGGGCGCAAAGGTGGATGCGGAGTCCGTGATCGCGGGCGTGCTGAAGATGCCGGGGAACATGCGCAGCTCCATGCAGAAAGATGTTGAGAAACATAAGACTCCGGAGTTGGATGCGATTGCGGGACCGATCTTGCGCCGCGCGAAGCGGCACGGGATTGAAGTGCCGGCGACTACGAAGTTGGCGGCCGCAGTGGAGCAGAGAGCTGGGTACAAAGGAAGTCGGCTGGCGTAGGGGATCTGGATCTCCAGGCGCAGACATTGTGTCTGCCTGGGCTAATGATCGCGCGATTGAGTTGCAGGGGGTAAGGTTAGATGTCACGCTTAAGCTTGAGGGGAAGCCTCTGCCTGCCGCTGAGCGGTGACCCGGCGGAGTTGAATTTTCCAGCGGTGCGAGCCTCTGCGGCTGAAGCCGCGCTTTCTTTCAATCTTCTATCGGCACGACTGAAGTCGTGCCTTCCCGTACGCGTCCCAGCCGGGAGCAGGCGAAAAAGCAGGTTCGACTCCGCCGTCGCTCCGGCGGCGCTGGGAATGACAAGGTGTGAAAACAGCTTTGGTTTTCCACCGCCTACTCTTCGACAATCCCTTTCTTTTCCCATGCGTTGTAAACTGACGCAATAACCTTCCATGAGCTCCACTCCCCCACGCGCGGATATGCCTGAGGTTGCGCCTAAAGTGCAGCAGGAAGTGGCGCGGCTGGCGGCTTCGCCGGAGGTGCGGTCGGCGTTTAACTGGCTTCGCACGCATGAGCCGCAACTGGCGCAGTGGCAGATGGAGATGGCGCGGATTGCCGCGCCTCCGTTTGGGGAAGCGGCGCGCGGGGCGTGGCTGGCGGAGCGCTTTCGTGAGGTCGGGCTCGATGACGTTCGCGTCGACGATGTGGGTAATGTGTTTGGAGTGCATCCCGGATATGGTCAGCGTTATGTCGCATTGAGCGCGCATATCGATACTGTGTTTCCTGCCAATACGCCGTTGAATATCCGGCAGCAGGGCAGCCGGTTGTACGGACCGGGAGTTTCCGACAACGGCGCGGGTGTGACGGCGATGCTGGCGATTGCCGCGTTGCTGCGCTCGGTGCGGGTGCGCCATGCCTTGCCGTTTGTGTTTATCGGCAACGTGGGCGAGGAGGGGGAAGGCGACCTGCGCGGCATGAGGCACATTTTTGCCACGCCGCGCTGGAAGGATTCGATTGCCTACAGCGTGGTGCTCGACGGCGCGGGGTCGGACACGATTGTGGCTGAAGCCTTGGGTAGCCGTCGTTTCGAAGTAATTGTGCGCGGGCCGGGCGGGCACTCGTGGAGCGATTTTGGCGCGCCGAATCCGATCGTGGTTCTGGCGAAGGCGATTGAGACGTTCACCGCGACTCCAGTTCCCAGCACACCGAAAACCACGTTCAACATTGGAGTCATTCGCGGGGGGACTTCGGTGAATTCGATTCCCGAGTCGGCCAGCATGAAGGTGGACATTCGTTCCACATCGATGGCCGAGATGGAGCGGCTGGAACAAACGCTGCGGATGGCGCTGAGTCGCGCCGTGGAAGACGAGACCATGGCGGCCGAGATGAAGTCGTCGGCGCAGAAGCGCCCGGGCGTGAGTTGCGAGGTGGTGGCAATCGGGAATCGCCCGGCGGGTGAACTGTCTACGGGTGCGCGAATTCTGCATGTGATTCGCGCCGTTGATGCGCAACTCAACAATGCGGCGCAGGTGCAGCGCGCTTCGACTGACGCGAACATTCCGCTATCCCTGGGTCAGGAAGCGATTGCCATTGGCGGCGGCGGCACAGGTGGTGGAGCACACACTTTACAGGAGTGGTTTGATGGCAACGGACGCGAGCTGGGATTGAAACGTATTTTGCTGACCATGCTTGCGTTGGCGGGAGCGGGGGAATGATGATTCGAAGCTTGGGGGCTAAAGCCCTTCACGATAAGAATTTTCTAATCGCAGCGCTGAAATGTTGCGCCACCTACAGTCAGAAGTACGCGCTCACCGTTTTGTGTTGTTTCGCGGCAGCACAGGCGCAGACTCCGGCACCCACGGCGCCGGCTCCCTTCGGGCCGAAGGCTGATGTCATTTACATTCACGCCAACGTTTACAGCGGCGTCCCCGCCAATGATCAGTTCAGTTCAGTCCTGCGTGAAGAGGCAATAGCGGTCCTCAAGGATCGCATTCAAGCGGTTGGCAAAAACCTGGACATCCAGAAGCTGAAAGGGCCGCAGACGCAGGTAGTAGATTTCGGCGGACACTTCGTCATGCCGGGATTTAACGACGCACACTTGCACCTGGCCGACGCCGGATTGCAGAAGCTGAATGTGGATTTGACTGGGGTGAAGTCGCTCGATGAATTGCGACAGCGGTTGCTGGCCAAGGTGGAAACGGCGAAACCAGGCGAATGGATCCTTGGGGGAGGGTGGGACGAAACTCTCTGGCCGGTAAAAGTTTTGCCCAGCCGATGGGATCTCGATGAAGTGTCCAGCGATCACCCCGTATTTCTGGATCGTGTGGACGGCCATCTTGCCGTTGCAAACACGCGGGCGTTGCAGCTCGCCAATATCACGATTGCCGCTCGTGACCCCGAAGGCGGCAAGATCGACCGCAATGAAAACGGTGAGCCGACCGGAATTTTGCGCGATACGGCTCGACACGCCGTGCGGGCGGTTATCCCTCAGGCTACGCATGAAGAGCGGCGGCATGGAATCGAAGTCGCGCTGGCTGATTTAGCCGAGCATGGCGTAACTTCGGCGCAGGACTATTCGCCGGATTGGGAAAACTTCCAGATTTATGAGGAGCTCGAAAAAGAGGGTAAACTAACCGCGCGCATCTCGGAGTGGCTGCCCTTCGACGATTCCGTCGACGAATTGAAGACGAAGCGTGATTCGCATCCGCAATCGGATTTGATGTTGCATACGGGCATGCTCAAAGGTTTCATGGATGGTTCACTGGGGGGCCACACTGCAGCGTTACTTGCGCCCTATGCGGATGATCCGCAGAATTCCGGCTTGCCGCGTTACGATGCTGCCAAGTTGAACGACATGGCAAAAGAACGCGTGCTGGCGGGCTTCCAGCTTGGGTTTCACGCGATTGGCGACAAAGGCATTCAGATGGCGCTCGACGCATTTGCAGGAGCCGAGAAGGCCGCGCGCGAGCAGAAGGTAAAAGCGGTAAACGGCGGGGACGACTACCGGTTGCGCGTGGAACATGCGCAAGTCACAACACTCACCCAAATCAAAAGCTTCAAAGATCTCAAAGTCATTGCTTCCATGCAGCCGAGCCATGTGCTTACCGACATGCGCTGGGCACAGGACCGGCTGGGACCGAAGCGCGCGGCCATGTCCTATGCATGGTCAGCCTTTTTGAATAAAGGCGTCCCCTTGGCCTTTGGCACTGATTATCCGGTTGAGCCGGTCACGCCCTTCCGCGGATTGTACGCAGCCACTACGCGCAAAAGCGAAAACGGCAAGCAGGAATATTTTCCCGAGCAGAAGTTAACCATGGATCAAGCGATTGCAGCCTATACCGGCGGCTCTGCATTCGCCGAATTCGAAGAGAAAGAAAAAGGCAAGCTCGCGCCGGGGATGCTGGCGGATTTTATCGTGCTCGACCGCGATGTGACTGCGGCCTCACCTGAAAAAATCCTCGCGACCAAGGTTTTGCGCACTGTCGTCGGCGGCAAAACGGTCTACGAAGCCAAGTAAATTCCTCGCAAAGTGCGGCCGTTTTGTGCATCTAACCGGCTTGCGAATTGAGATTCATGACCAAAAGCATCACAGCGCTTCGCGATTGCGGGCATCCGTTAGGCAGCGAGTATAATGAGGGGTTATCATCCTCGGAGGAAGTTTGCATATGGATTCGCAGGCATTCTGGCAGCGTCTGAAGAGCCATCGCTGGCTTTATTCGTTCAGCATCGCAACGACGCTGGCACTCGGCATATTAATCGGTACGGTGGTTTCTTACGGTGTAAAGGGCAAGGAAGGCCAGAAGTCGTCCGACGCTACTCCGCTGGCGGTTCCATCTCCCAAGCAACTTTCGAATGCTTTCTCGCAAATCGCCAAGCAGTTGGGGCCGTGCGTGGTCAACATCAGTACGGAATCGACCATCAAGAATCCGCACCGGCGCCGAGGCCAAACTCCCGATGATGACGAGGATGGCGGTGGAGGCGGCAACGGCGGCATGGACGATTTCTTCAACCGCTTCTTTGGCGGCCAGGGCGGCGGAGCAAATGGCGATGCTGCGATTCGCGAGCGTTCACTCGGATCGGGCGTAATCGTCGATCCCAAGGGTTACATCGTTACCAACCGCCATGTGGTCGATAAAGCCGACCGCATCCGCGTGCGTTTGCAAGACGATCCTCCAGGCGTGCAGCACGATGCCAAGGTGATCGGCGAAGATCAGGAAACGGATCTGGCAGTAATCAAGATTGATCTCGACCGGGGAATTCCCTGGGCAAAGATGGGCAACTCCGACAGTATGCAAGTGGGCGATTGGGTTCTTGCGATTGGCAGTCCCTTCGGGCAATTTGGCACCGTCACCGCCGGCATCGTTTCGGCCAAAGGCCGCGATATCGTTCCTAACCGTCAGTTCCAAACTTTTATTCAGACTGACGCTGCCATCAACCCCGGAAATTCCGGCGGACCGCTGGTAAACATGGACGGCGAAGTAATCGGGATCAACACGGCTATTCTGAGCGAAACCAATGCTTATGCAGGAGTCGGTTTTTCGCTTCCTTCCAATACCGTGGTCGATGTTTACAACCAACTCATCGGTTCGGAACATCGCGTAACCCGCGGTTCGATCGGTATTATGTTCGATGCGGTGGAGAATCCCGCTATCGCGCGCGTTTACGGCAATGGCACGGGCGTAACGGTCTCAAGTGTGGTGGCCGGAAGCCCTGCCGATCAGGCTGGTCTCAAAGTAGGCGACACCATTACAACCGTCGATGGCAAAAAGGTGACGAAGGGAGCGGAATTAGTCGCCGATATCGCTTCGCGCAAGCCCGGGGTGAAAGTGGAACTCAGCTTTATACGTAACGGCAAAAAAGAAGAGACGACCGTAACCATCGCGGATCGTTCCAAGCTGTTCGCTACACGCTTGAATGAAGACGAGAACGGCAACGATGAGAGCACGCCCAAGCAGGATAAATTCGGTGTTACCGTGCGCAAACTCACTCCGGAAATGGCGGAGCGGCTTGACGTACCAGCAGGCAAGGGTGTGATTGTGCAGGACGTGAAGCCGGGATCGTTCGCCGACGACATCAACCTGGGACGGGGCGATGTGATTCTCGAAATCAACAAACAACCGGTGAACAGCGAAGACGATTTTGCCAAGGTGGAATCCAGCCTGAAGAGCGGCCAGGATGTGGTTTTCCTGGTTCGCCCACGCGGTTCATCGCGGCAGGATGGAACCATCTTCGTGCCCGGTACACTTCCGTAACCTGATAGTTGGCCAACCGGAACTGGCACGGCGTCATCCGATAAGCGATGATTGCCAGTGCTGGCTTCCGGTTGGCTTTTTTATGGAAGTCGGCGTATCCTGCGCGGTAATTGAGGCTTGCCATTGGGACAACAAGGCCTAGCAACGAGTATGACAATGCGCTTAGGCGCGTTCTGCGCCTTGGCAATTGTCTCCGCGTTCACGGGGTTACCTTCGGCGCAAGCGCAGGCGGATACATCAAGCCAATCTTCGGTCGCTAAGAAAACAACTTCTGCCAAGACTGCCAATTCGAAAACTGCGGTTTCTACAACACATACAAAATCTCCCGCAGCAAAATCTAAAGCAGTTTCATCCTCGACGGCAAAAGCTCATCCTACATCGCATCCGCAGACGCATTCCAATTCGAGTACAACGGCGGCGGTTCGCCGAAGCAAACTGAAGCGAGCGAGTTCGAAGAAGAAGCCGGCCACACGCGGCCAGCAAAAGATCGATCCCGAACGCGCGGAAGCGATTCAGGAAGCCCTGATTCGCGAGCATTATATGAATGGTGAGCCTGCCGGAACCTGGAATCAAGCGAGCGAAGACGCGCTGCGCCGCTACCAGGCCGATCACGGCTGGCAATCGAAGACTGTGCCGGATTCAAGAGCGCTGATCAGCTTGGGGCTTGGACCCAGCCATGACCACCTGCTGAATCCCGAGAGCGCGATGACCACCGGTCCGCAGGTTTCACACGCAGCGTCGGTGAGTTCCTCATCGCAGCCCCCGCTTTCACATAGCGCTGGACCCGGAGCCGGCGCAGATACAAGCACGGCAACTCCAGTCGATACTACCCCCGTCTCGACGGCAGATCACGACGCTCCGAGCCCGCAGTAATTCTTACCCGCCAGTTGTCTTGCGGTAACTTCCCAGCACAGGCCGTGGAAAATAAGGCAGGGATTGCGATTGAAGAATGGCAGTAGGATTGGCTTCCACCAGGGCATCGGCCACTTCTTCGCCGCAGATTTCCGCAGCGGCATCGCGAGCAGTGGATAACACAGGGATACGTTTCTCGGTATCGTGAGCATCTGTGGCCAGCACATGAACCGCTTTGTGTTCCAGCAGCCATTGCGCCGCGCGTCGCACCCGTTCTCCCCAGAATCCGGTCAGAGCCGACCCGGTCATCTGAATCACGCAACCTTGCTCGGCCCACTCCACCACGCGTTGCGGACTCTCGCGCAGAATCGGATTGCGCTCGGGATGCGTAATAATCGCCGTGATGCCGCGGTCGCCCAGTTGCATAAAACAGTCCGTAGTCTGCTGCGGGACACTGTAGTTGCTCAGTTCGACGAGCATGTAATGCGTGCCTGCAATCGCGTAGCGCTCGGGATTGGCCAGAACGTCCTGCATGTTGTCGTAGGAAAGATGGAAGTCACAACCCAGGCTGATGGTAAGCGCTGGACCCACGAGAGACTGGAGATGTTCAACCAGACTTTGCAGATAAGTCCGGTCGTAATGGTAACGGTCGTTGGCATGGGGCGTGGCTACCTGATGGGTGATGCCGTCGGCCGCAGCCATCCGGCACATGGCTACGGACATTTCCCACGACTTTGATCCGTCGTCAACTTCCGGAAGAATGTGCGAATGAATATCGACCACGATTATAAAAACACCAATACACTGCCGATGTTGTTCTTAAATTGATTTAAGCAGATTCGGGGGGAAAGAGAAAGCGGTGCAGCGGCTCAATCCGCAAGATGAGCCGCTGCAAAAATGCTGGTAGTGTTGGTGTCGGAGAGCGGCCCCTGTCTTATTTCCTGAAATACGTCCAAGCGGCAAGCGCCAATAAGACAACCGCGGTGATCCAAAGCGACGAATCGCTCATTCCTGTTTTCTTAGCCATGGTCCAACATTAAAACCTCAGAATGCATGTCTTCGCAAGTAAATTTTTGTTAAAGATGGCTGTCAGGTGGGTTTTAAATAGAGGCGCGAGAATGGGGCCTCCCTTGCCGCACCTTCCACCCCGGCGGTAGCATCAATACTTAGGCATTCATAAGGAGAAATCATGGCAACCGACACTTTGGCCTCCCCGGCCACCCTGGGCTACAACCCAACCAAGGTTTACAAGAATTTTATCGACGGCGAGTGGGAGGAATCCTCGACCGGAGAAACCTTCGAGAACCGCAATCCTGCCGACACGCGCGACGTAGTCGGCGTCTTCCAACACTCTGCCAAAGCCGATGTTGACGCGGCCGTAGACTCCGCAAAGCGCGCCTTTGCCAAATGGCGTCTGGTCCCCGCGCCGCGGCGCGCCGAGATGGTTTTCCGCGCGGCTGAAATTCTGATCGGGCGCAAGGAAGATCACGCGCGTGAGATGACCCGCGAGATGGGTAAGGTGCTAAAGGAGACGCGCGGCGACGTGCAGGAAGCGATTGATGCCGCTTACTACAATGCCGGCGAGGGACGACGCCTGTTCGGGCCGACTGTTCCTTCGGAATTGCCCAACAAATTCGCCATGGCGATCCGACAGCCGATTGGTGTCTGCGGAATGATCACGCCTTGGAATTTCCCCATGGCAATTTCTTCGTGGAAGCTGCTGCCTGCGATTGTGTGCGGCAATACCTGCGTTATCAAACCCGCGCAGGATACTCCACTCTCCACGTTTAACTTGGTTCGCGCTTTTACCGATGCCGGCGTTCCCAAGGGCGTAGTGAACATTGTCGCAGGATACGGACCCGAGGTGGGCACTCCGCTGGCCGAGCATCCGGATGTGCGAGCTATTTCGTTGACAGGGTCGTCTGCTGTGGGCCGTATTGTAGGTGGCATCGCGGCCAAGAGCTTCAAGCACTGCTCGCTCGAACTGGGCGGCAAGAATCCCATGATCGTGCTCGACGACGCGAATCTCGAACTCGCCATCGAAGGCGGTCTCTGGGGCGGATTCGGCACTACCGGCCAGCGTTGCACCGCAACCAGCCGCATCATCGTGCAGAAGGGCATTTATCGTGAGTTCGTGGAAAGATATGTCGCTCGCGCGAAGAAGTTGAAAGTTGGCAACGGATTGGATGAAACCGTCGAAATGGGTCCCGCAATCAACGAAAAACAGCTTCAGACCGACCTCAACTATGTCGAGATCGGCAAGAACGAGGGGGCGAAACTGCTGTGCGGGGGCAACCGCCTTGACAAAGGCGCTTACCAATATGGTTGGTTCATGGAGCCGACCGTGTTTACCGATGTCGACCCCAAGATGCGCATCGCGCAGGAAGAAATCTTCGGCCCAGTCGTTTCGATCATCCCTTGCGACGGCCTTGAAGACGCAATTGAAATCGCGAACGGCATCGAGTATGGACTTTCCTCGGCGCTCTACACCCGGGATGTGAACCGCGCTTTCGCCGCCATTCGCGATCTCTACACCGGCATCACATACATCAACGCACCCACGATTGGCGCGGAAGTTCACCTGCCTTTCGGCGGAACCAAAGCCACCGGTAACGGCCACCGCGAAGGCGGCATCGGCGCGATTGATTTCTATACCGAGTGGAAGTCGGTTTATGTGGATTATTCCGATACGTTGCAGAAGGCGCAGATCGACCGCGTGGACTAACTACGTTTCATAGCTGAGTGCGCCCGAAATTCGATATTTCGAGCGCACCCGGCAAGTTCTGTGTTCGACCTAAATTAGAGACTATCCTCTTCTTGTCCTTCGACCCCCTCGCGTTATAAAGTTCTAACGCGGTCGGGAGATCACGAAATGACAAAGGCTTCAGCTCTTCGCAGGCTTTCTTTCCGTGTGTGTGTGTCCACACTTTTCTTCTTCACCATTGCCTCCCAGGCGGAGCAGCGTCCCATTATGACGGCCCACGTTCCGGCAGCCGTCTCCAGCGGAGTCGCGCCTTTAGTCGGCAATCTTCCTGCAGCCCAACGCCTGAGTCTCGCGATCTCATTGCCGCTGCGGAATCAAGCGGAGCTCGATGATCTCCTGCGGCAGATCTACGATCCGCAAAGCCCAAGCTATCACCAATATCTGAGCGTGAAGGATTTCACTTCGAGATTCGGCCCGGCTGCCAGCGACTACGCAGCCATCCTGGATTTCGCCCGAAACAATGGCTTGGACGTGATTGACACCGCCGCCAATCACCTAGTGGTGGATGTCGAAGGACCGGCGGCGTATATTGAGAGCGCGTTTCACATTAGCCTCAATCTTTATCAGCACCCCACAGAAAGCCGGACGTTCTATGCTCCCGACCGTGAACCATCGGTCGATCTTGATGTACCCGTGCTGCATATCTCCGGGCTCGATAATTTCACGTTGCCGCATGCCAAGAACATTCGCTCAGCCCAAACTTTGAACAACGCGAGTAAGACTACGGGTTCCGGTCCCGGCGGCGATTTTATCGGCAGCGACATGCGCGCGGCTTATTACGGAGCAGGCAAGCTCACAGGTGTGGGGCAGTCGGTAGGCCTGTTCGAGTACGCGGGATACGAAATCAGCGACGTTCAGAATTTTTTCAAACAAGTGAAGGAGCCGCTGAAGGTGCCCGTGAAGGGCGTATCGCTGAACGGAGTCAGTCTGAATTGTCCCCCGAAAACTTGCGATGATAGTGAGCAGGTTCTGGATATCGAAATGGCGATCTCTATGGCTCCACAGCTCGAGCAAGTGGTGGTCTATGTTGGCAACAACGATGTTTCCATTTTCAATCAGATGGCAGTGGACAATACTTCGAAGCAACTGAGCTGCTCCTGGGGATGGAGCGACGACGAGAGCAGCCTCGACCCGATCTTCAAGGAAATGGCGGCGCAGGGTCAGAGCGTGTTCGTTGCCACAGGCGATCAAGGCTCCAGCACGCCGGGCGACGTGGTGTGGCCGGCGGATGATCCTTATATCACCGCTGTGGGCGGCACAGACCTGACCACTACCGGCCCGGGCGGCGCGTGGCTTTCGGAAACCGGCTGGAACGGCAGCGCTGGCATGCCCTCGAAAAATAAAATCCCGATTCCCAGCTATCAAAAACTTGCCGGGGTCATCACCGCTCTCAATGATGGTTCGAAGACGTTGCGCAACATCCCCGATGTTGCCGCAGAGGCGAATACCAACCAGTACAGTTGCTATGACGGCGGGTGTTCCGGAGGGAACGGAGGAACCAGCTATGCGGCCCCGCAGTGGGCTGGATTCATCGCACTGGCGAATCAGCAAGCTACGACCGCCGGCAAAGCGCCGTTGGGCTTCCTCAATCCGGCTCTGTATGCCATCGGAGTGGGAACAAACTACGACTCTGACTTCCACGACATCACGAAGGGCAACAATGGCCAATACTCTGCTGTCACTGGCTACGATCTTGTGACTGGATGGGGAAGTCCAACTGGTCCGGATTTGATCATGGCGTTGATTCGATCGATTGACGAATAGAGGCGCATCGCCGAAGCATTGTTTTATCGCGATGGTTTGGCGGACGGCAAAGGCAAAGTACTTCAGTAATCTTGCTGGCCGAGCTTGCGTGACTTACTGTCTTAAGTCTTGGGGTTCAATCGACGGCAGCGGTCTGCGTGGGTAATTTGTCCGGACAAAATCCAGCTTTTGAAATTTACGTATATATTAAGCGAACAGCCGCAGTAGCAGCTTTGACTCTGGCTTTTTGCGGGGTTATCGGATTCGCACCCTGTTCTTTTGCCCAAAAAACAACGAAGTCCGATCGCAAAATCCTGGTATCGGTCAAACCTGAATATTCCGATGTGCTGCGGCATGCTCAAATTGGAGGCTTGGTTCGTCTGAGGGCCACGGTAACTTCGGATGGCAAAGTGACGCATGTCGACGTGGTCGGTGGAAATCCTATTCTTGCCGATAGTGCCGCGGCAGCGGTGATGAGATGGAAGTTTGTTCCAGCCGCGTCGCAAACTATTGAAGACCTTACCATCAGCTTCTCTCCTCACTAAACTCAGCTCATCTGAAGTTTCTCAGCGCTCTCCGCGTCTCTGCGTTTAGAATTCCTCTTGTACTCGATTTCTTGGGCCGTAGTCTGCACAAACCCAGCTGCGGCGAGGCTTTCGATGAATCCATCTGCTCTTGCTCCGCCGCACACTCGTGAAATTATCGCTGCCCATCGCCTGGAAAATGTTCGCTACGCTATCCGCGATCTGGCCTGCGTGGCCGATGAAGTGATTCAGCAGGGACACAAAGTCCTTCCACTGAACGTCGGCGATCCGCTGAACTTCGACTTCCACACTCCGGCGCACATTATCGAAGCCGTCTACAAAGCCATGCGCGACGGCAAGAACGGTTACGCGCCGTCTCCCGGCATTCCGGAAGCTTTGCAGGCGATTCGCCGCGAAGCAGCTCGCAAAGGCATCACGACTGTGCAAGATGTATTCGTTACGTCGGGCGTAAGCGAGACAGTAGATCTTTGCATCTCCTCGCTGGTGAACCCGGGCGAAGACATTCTTACGCCGAGTCCGGATTATCCCCTGTATTCGGCAGTCCTGTGCAAGCTGGGTATTGCGCTGAACGCCTACGATTTGAACGAAGAAGACGCGTGGCAGCCGGAGTTGGCCGATATCGAACGAAAGCTTACCCTGCACACTCGTGGCATTGTGCTGATTAATCCCAATAACCCTACGGGATCGCTATGTTCGCGGCAGATGTTGGAGCAGGTTGCCGAAATTGCGCGCCGGCACAATCTTGTGGTCTTCTCCGATGAAATTTATGACAAGCTGATTCTTGAAGATACGCCGCATATTGCTTTCGCTTCGGTTGCGCCCGATGTACCTTGCATCACCTTCGGCGGAATGTCAAAAAATTATTTAGTTCCTGGATGGCGCATTGGCTGGGGCATTGTTTCCGGCGATGCGGCCGCGGTTAAACCTTACACCGAAGGTATCCACCGGTTATTGCGGGCGCGGCTATGTGCGAATCATCCAGAGCAGTATGCCATCAAGCCGGCGCTCGAAGGTCCACAGGATCATCTGGTGGAAGTGCGGGATAAGTTGCGCTCACGCCGCGACTTAACGCAGAAGTGGTGCGAAGCGACGCCGCGCGTGAGTTGCGTTGCGCCACGGGGCGCGTTCTATGCCTTCCCGCGCATCGACATTCCCGAGAGTGACGAAATCTTCGTCAAGGAACTCATTCGCCAGAAGCATGTGATGGTGGTGCACGGCTCCGGCTTTGGGCAGAAACCTGGAACGCAGCACTTTCGGATTGTTTTTTTGCCGGACGAGAAGACGCTGGCGCAAGCCTACGCGTCAATTGGCGAATTCATTCGCGACAGATATTGACAGCTTCTGCTTTTCACTTTCTACACTGGCACCGCAGTTTTCCTCGGCGGATTAAAGAAGGGAAGTGCGGTTACCTTCACATTCGTCTTCAGCCGGATCGCTTCGATCGTAATCTCCATCTGCAGTTGCGTTCCCAGCTTGGAGTGTTCAGTTTCAACGCTGGCCAGCGCGATCATCTTTTTCAGGATCGGCGACCAGGTTGTGGTGGTCGCTTTTCCAACTTGCTTGTCCCCAGAATATAGCGGAACGGCGGCGCGTGAAGCCTGGCTGGGCGCGGCTGGCGTGAGGCCATAACGTTCATACAATGCTTCGACATCGGTCCAATCCACTTCCACTCCAACAAACTGCCGCGCTACGCCATTCTTCGCATCGCGCTCCAATGCGTGCTTGCCGATGAAGTTTTCTTTTTCGAGATGCACCATCTTGCCGAAGCCCAACTCATACGGTGAGTATTTCTGCGAAGGAATCAGAGCCTTCTTCGAGCTGGTATAGTCAACTTCTATCAACAGCAGTCCCGCTTCCACGCGGGCTACATCAAGCGCCAGCATTCCGGCCGCGTGCAGATCGAACTGGCGGCCTTTTTCGGTTAGCGCATCCCAAACCTTAACCGCTTCATTCCAGGGCGCCCAGATTTCGTAACCTAGATCGCCGGTGTAGCCGGTGCGTGAAATGTCTACAGGTACGCCCGCAATCTTGCCACGTGTCACGCGAAAATATTTCAGGTTCGCAATGTCAGCTTCGGCGACAGATTTCAGCAGCCTCGCCGAAGTCGGCCCCTGCAGTGCCAGCGCCGCAACTTTCTCGGAAATATCTTCGACCTGCACGTCCATGTTCAGGCCGTTCTGCCGGAACCAGCGCAGGCTCGGGTCAGCAGCCGTCCAGCGATAGACGTTTTCTTCCAAGCGTGAAATCGTACCGTCGTCGATGACCTTGCCCTCTTCATCGCACCAGCAGCAGTAAATTACCTGGCCTACTTTTACCTTGTTGATGTCGCGCGTGATCACGCGATTCACCAGCCGGGTCGCATCCTTGCCCGTGATCAAATATTTGTAGAGCGGCGAAATATCGATCAACGCGGCCGCATTGCGAATGGCGTTGTATTCATGCTCGTGATGCACCTCATACACGCTGACCGTGTAGTATCCCGACCACTCGCGGTAGTTCAGGCTATGGCAGAGGGGGAAAGTGCGCTCGTGAAATGCGGTTCCAATGGGCAAGGGTGACTCCCTATCTCAATTGACCGAAGTCGGATTATATTCATGAACGTGCAAGGGCCGCAACCACACTCGAATATGGGCGCCGAATCGTGCGCATGTGGCCGTCAAGAATCCGATTATGAACCGTTGGAAAATCCCGGGTGAGGTTGAGAAGGAAGTTCGCGCGCGAGACACACATTGCGTCTACTGCGGGATATTGTTCGGCTCCACACCTGGCAAGGGCAGCCTCGACAGCTGGGAACACATCATCAACGACATAACGAGACGCACGCCGGAAAACATCGCCCGGTGCTGCCGCTCCTGCAACTCCAGCAAAGGCGCGAAGTTCCTGAAGGATTGGCTAAAGTCCGAATACTGCCTGCGGCGCGGTATAGACAGCGAACGCGTTGCGGATGTGGTCAAGCGCGCCCTTGAAAGTCATCCATGACAGAGTGGCTCAGGGGAACAACTAATGCCAATTTGCGATCTGTTCCACCGCTTGCGCGAGCGTAGCCACGATACGATCGGGACGCGTGCTGCCAAAGCGTTCCGCGGCTTTGTCGAGGTCGCTTGGAAATCCCCAAATACCAACCAGGATTTTAATCTGCGGCAGTTGTATACGGATACGCTGGCATAAGGCGCTGGCCTGCGCAAAGGCAAAGGGAGGCAGCGCAGAGATGCAGATTACATCATGTTGCTCTGGCAAGACATGGGTCAATGCCTCGTGTACTGCCGGACTAGCCGGCAACGAGACCACACCATGGCCGGCGCGTTCCAGCAACTGCGCGAGCATGGAAGACGCGATCTCATCGGCCTGATCATTGGCTGCCAGGCAGAAGATGCGAACTGTGGAAGGCTCAGGCTGCGCATCTTCTGACGGCAACGCGGGTTGCGCCTTGGAGGCCCAACGCGGGCGGAACATTCTCGGTTTCGTGGCGATTTCATTGGGGCGGTAAACCGCAAGTTCGGAAACAATTTCGCTGATGCTGAGATACAGAAATGACTCCCGCGTCTCATCCAACGCGCCTTTGTGCCGGTCTTGTTCGGCCAAAGTTAGGGCCGGAACCAAAACTTGGTCATAAAGGCTGGTCAGGCTGTGCTCTTTTAGAAACGTGGTCGCGATGGTGCGCGCATCTTCCTGATCGAGTGCCAGCAACCGCTGGTAGAACTGAGCTTCCAGCGAAAGAGCAGTTTCATCGCCCAGAAGAATATGCAGGAACGATAAGCGCGGAACATGGCGCCCCAGCACGATGACGCAAACCGTAAGCGGGATGGCCAGCATGAGCCCGGCCCATCCCCAGAGCAGAGTCCAGAAAACCGTGGTGACTAACAGCGCGAGAGAAGAGATGCCGGTATGCGCTCCATACAGCCATGGCTCGACGGCGTTGGCCGCGACAAATTCGAGAAGAAGGTAAAGCAAAGCGACCAAAAGCGGTGGCCCCCAGCCATTGAACACCGCAAGCGCTAGGATGAAAGGGAAGACTGCCGCAGTCAGCGCTCCGGCGTAGGGCACGATACGAAGAATTCCCGCGATCACTCCCCAAAGCGTGGCGTTGGGAATTCCGATCAGGAACAGGCCGACGCCAAAACACACTCCATAACATGCATTGACCAGGATTTGAAGGCCGAGATATCGGCTGATGCGGCGGCCAGCATCGTCCAGGGCGAGAGTCATGGCGTGCAACTGCCCTACGCCGGCAAGCCGCAGGAAGCGGTTCCGCAGATCTTCCTGTTTGATGAGAATGAATACTGTAAATATTAAAATCATGCCCGCCATGCCGAGCGGTACAGTTAGAGGAATGAACGCCTCACGCAGGTAGGCCAGCCCGCTCGCGGCTGGAGTGACAATTTGAACCGGCAGTGCTGCCGTCGATTGGCCAGCGGCTTTGGGAGTGTTGGCTGGCGCAGTTCCCGTCTCCGAAATTTCATTGTTGATCTCTTTCAAGCTCTCTGTCGCGCGGCCGAGTGCGCTGTCTGGACGGTAATGAAGAGCGTCGATCTTGTTACGGATGTTCAAACGATACTTGGGTAGATCATCGGCGACCTTCAGGAGTTGCCGGGAGACAATCGATCCCAATGCCACAAGCGCCGCTAGCGAAACGATGATGGCCAGCGTTACCGCTGGAAGGCGGCGCAGACCAAGCTTCTGTAGCCACGCCACCATAGGCGCCAATAGAAATGTGAGGGCAAGGGCAAAGGCAAAAGGAATGAGAACCGCGCGCGCGAAATACAAAAGCAAAATCACCCCCGCCAGAATCAGGAGCGGGTTGAGCGTGGAAGAGTCTTGCCGGGCGCGGCTCATGTGCTCTGACAAGATACCCTAAGAAATACTTTTTGGCGCTGCGTTCTAAGAAATAGCAGACAGAAATGTTCGTTCTCGATTAGAATTGCGGTGCGATTGCTTATGCGATTCATTCTTCCATTACTGTGCGGCGTCCTAAGAAACTGGACCGTTCTCCCTGCCGGGCTCTAATCTCCTGTCCAGAGTATTCCTTCGCGAGTATCATTCCGTTTTCCACTACTAAGCGTTTCGGAACCGAACGTCAACCGAGCATCAGCAGTGAAGGCTAGGGAGATATGCCTAATTCATACGATGTAATCGTGATCGGCGGCGGGCACAACGGCTTGGTCAATGCCGCTTACCTGGCGCGCGCCGGAAAGAAAGTTCTGGTGCTTGAACGCCGCCATATCCTCGGCGGCGCGGCTTGCACGGAAGAAGTTTTTCCCGGCTTCAAGTTCTCCGTCTGCTCTTACGTGGTGTCGCTGTTGCGCCCGGAGATTATTCGTGACCTCGATCTTCCGCGCCACGGCCTCGAAATCCTCCCACTCGATGGTACATTCACGCCCATGCCCAGCGGCGATTACCTTTGGCGCGTGAACGACCACGGCAAAACTCACCGCGAGATCGCCCGCCACTCCCGCGTCGACGCCGAGGCCTACGACGAATTCGGCAAAGCCATGCAGGCCATGTGCCGCTTCGTGAAGCCGATTCTCAGCATGGTGCCGCCCGACCCAAACACGCTGAACCCGCGCGAACTGATGAAGCTGCTCTTCATCGGCAAGCGGTTCCAGGGAATGTCGAGCTACGATAAATACAATCAGGTGCAGCTCATGACCATGAGCGCCATTGATTTTCTCGATCAATGGTTCGAGACCGATGTGCTTAAAGCGACGATGTCGGCGTCGGGCATTATTGGGACGTTTCTTGGCGTACGCTCGCCCGGCACTGCCTACGTTTTGCTCCATCACTACATGGGAGAGATCGACGGCGCGTTCCGCGCCTGGGGATTCGCGCGCGGTGGAACCGGAGCAATTTCAAATGCCATCGGAGATGCTGCCCGCGAAGCCGGAGTCGAGATTCGTACCCAAGCCGCCATCGCGAAAATCATCGTCAAAGACGGCAAGGCAAAGGGCGTGGTGCTGGCCAACGGCGATGAAATTTATGCCGAGACGATTTCTTCCAGCGTCGATCCCCGCCTCACATTTAACAAATTCATCGAAGCTGAACATCTCCCCGCCGACTTCCTTGAAGATATCAATCGCTTCAAATACCGCGGATCGTCGGGCAAGGTGAATATGGCACTCGATGGGCTGCCTAACTTCAAAGCTATGCCCGGTCCCGGTGCACACTTGCGTGGGGCGATTTCGATTTCGCCTTCCGTCGAATATATGGAACATGCCTACGACGACGCCAAGTACGGAAACTTTTCGCGCAAACCTTATATCGATATGGTGATCCCGTCGCTCACCGACCCCTCGGTCGCGCCGGCGGGTAAGCATGTGCTCTCCTGCTTCGTGCAGTACGCGCCCTATAAGCTGCGCCCCGGCTTGAACTGGGACGATCAAAAAGAAGCCTTCGGCGATATTGTCGTCAATACCATCGCCGAATACGCGCCCAATATCAAAGACATCATCCTGCACCGGCAAGTGATCACTCCGCTCGATCTCGAACGTGAGTGGGGGCTGAGCGAGGGCAACATCTTCCAGGGCGAGCTTTCTCTCGAGCAGCTTTTCTTCCTGCGCCCTGCGCCCGGATACGCGCGCTTCCGCACACCGATTCAGAATCTCTATATGTGCGGATCGGCCACACATCCCGGCGGAGGCATTATGGGCGCGCCTGGGCGTCTAGCTGCGCTGGAAATTCTCAAAGATAAGGGAGCAGCGTAATGCCCGAGATGAAGCGTGATATTGTCATCATCGGCGGCGGCCACAACGGGCTCGTCACCGCGTTCTATCTCGCGAAAGCGGGATTCAAGCCGCTCGTCCTCGAGCGCCGTCCGCAAGTCGGCGGCGCGGCGATTACCGATGAATTCCATCCCGGCTTCCGCTGTTCCACGCTGGCGCATACCGCTGGCCCCGTTCGCGCAGACATCGTCCGCGACATGCAACTGGAAAAACATGGCCTCCGCTTCATCACGCCAGAAAATTGCGTCACCGCGCTAGCGCCCGACGGGCGCGCACTTTCGCTGTATCTGGATGCCGACAAGTCAGCCCAGGCAATCTCGGCCTTCTCGCAAAAAGATGCGGCAAAATATCCCGAGTTCGAAAAATCCTTGGGCAAGATCAGCAAAGTAATCGCCGAGGCTCTCGCCACCATACCGCCCGATATCGATCACCCCAGGAGCGGCGATCTGTGGAGCATGTTGAAAACCGGTCGCGCTCTCCGCAACCTCGGCAAGCGCGATATGTATCGCGTCCTGCGCTGGGGTCCGATGGCTGTGGCCGACCTGGTGGCGGAATATTTTGAGACTGAATTATTGCGGGCCGTCATCGCCGCTCGCGGAATCTTCGGAACCTTTCTCGGACCGTGGTCGGCGGGAAGCTCTCTGCAATTGCTGATCCGCGCGGCTGGCGATTCTCATCCCGCTGGCTCTGCTTACTTCGCCGCAGGAGGCATGGGCTCGCTCACGCAAGCTATGGCGTCCGCTGCGAAAGCGGCTGGCGTTGAAATTCGCACCGGCGCAGAGGTCATCGAGATCCGCGTTAAAGACGACGCGGCCACTGGCGTTCTTCTCGGCACCGGAGAGGAAATCAGCGCCAAGGCTGTCATCTCCAACGCCGACCCCAAGCGCACTCTGCTCAAGCTCACCGATCCCACGCATCTTTCTCCCGACTTCGTGCAGAAGCTACAGCATTACCGCGGCAACGGCACGGTCGCAAAGGTCAACCTCGCACTCTCCGCCTTGCCGAATTTCACTGTCTTGAAAAATGGGGACAGCAGCGCGCTCAAAGGCCGCATTCACATCGGTCCCGAAATCGACTATCTCGAACGCGCCTTCGATGAATCAAAATACGGAAACTTCTCGCGCCAACCTTATCTCGAAGCCACGATCCCTTCGTTAACCGATCCCACGCTCGCATCCGAAGGCAAGCATGTGATGTCGATCTACATGCAGTACGCGCCCTACAAGCTGAATGGAAATTGGGAAGAACAAAGAAAAGCACTCGGACAAACCGTAGTGCAGACGCTCGCCCAATACGCGCCGAATTTGCCGGAGCTAATTCTGACCCATCAGATCATCACGCCACTCGACCTCGAAGAAGTCTATGGATTGCCCGGCGGACAAATCTTCCACGGCGATTTAGCCCTCGACCAGTTCTTCACCATGCGGCCGCTGCTGGACTGGGCCCGCTACAAGACGCCGATTGAAAAACTGTTCTTGTGTGGCAGCGGCACGCATCCCGGTGCGGGCTTAACAGGAGGCTCGGGAGCAAACGCCGCACGGGAGATATTGAAGCAACTTAAGAAATGACGCGCAGCGACTTTAGAATCTATCTAAGGACAGCTTCTGATGAACAGCCCACCAGATTTTCATGACGGTTTCGTCGATGGTGTCCTTCTCTCTGACTCTAGCGCTCGAATACTTCTTCGAACCGTGGAGGGCGACCGGTTCACCTTGATACTCAATGAACTTGAAGCCCTAAGAGTTAACAACTTAAGAAAAGGGAATATTGTCTTTGAGGTCGTTTTCCTAGAGCCGAAACAACTCGATGCATCGTTTGTCGTTGAACTTTACGGATACAACGACGAGCATAAAAAGACGTTCGCATTCGACGAATGGGTTAAGGAGGCAACACGAAAGGGCCTTACGGCAATCGAAAACACTCCTTCGTACGGCTGTACGATTTTGGCAATCTTTAGGAGCCATTCCTTCACGGCCGGGCATGACGAATTGTCATGAAAAATTCCGCCATCCTTCTCATCTCCTGCCCCGATGCCAAAGGCGAAGTTGCCACCATCGCCGACTTCGTCTATCGCCACAACGGCAATATCCTCCACGCTGACGAACACGCCGACGAAGAATCCGGCCTCTTCTTGATGCGCGTCGAGTTCGATCCCAAAGACTTCGATATCGATCTAACTGAGAAAGACCTCACCGATAAAGACCTCTCCGACTTCAGCAAGCATTTCTCTCCCATCGCCGAAAAGTTCCAGATGAGGTGGCGGCTGGCGCTTTCCATGCATCGACCGCGCATGATCATCTTCGTTTCGAAATACGATCACTGCCTCGTCGATCTTCTCTACCGTCACCGGAGCGGAGAACTTGCCTGCGATATTCCGCTGATCGTCTCCAACCACCCCGACAATCAACCGGTCGCAGACTTCTACAAAATCCTTTATGCGGTTATCTCCGTCGGAAAAGATAGCAAGCACGAAGCAGAGCAAAAAATCCAGATATTGATCGAAGAGCATAACGCCGACTTCATTGTCCTCGCCCGCTACATGCAGATTCTCTCCAACGATTTCGTCAACCGCTATCCGCAGCGCATCATCAACATTCATCACTCGTTTTTGCCGGCCTTTATTGGAGCCCGCCCATATCATCAGGCGTTTGAGCGTGGGGTAAAGCTGATCGGCGCGACCAGCCATTACGTTACCGAAGCGCTGGACGACGGGCCCATCATTGAGCAGGACGTGGTTCGCGTGTCCCACCGCGATACCGTCGATGATCTCATCCGCAAGGGCCGTGATCTCGAAAAAGTTGTCCTCTCCCGCGCCGTCCGCCTGCACATAGAAAATCGTGTACTCCTTTACGGCAATAAAACGGTCGTCTTTTGAGGTGTTTTCAAGGGCGCGCGAAAGTTCATGCACTTCCGGAGACACTATCGAGGCATAACAGTGTCACTCCGCAAGTAACTTGTGCGGCATGTGACTATCGTCTTTACTTGAACAGCGGTAAAAGAATTCCCTTACTAACGGGGAGAATTCCGCTCACGGAGCGCTTTTGGCCGAGGATCTCAAATTTGAGCTGGCAATCTTGGCAACCGTCCAGGGTTTCTATCAAAAGTTGCTGCGCGACCAGCTTGGTGGCGATGTCCCAGTTCCCAGCGGGCTGGACGAACATTCGCTTCGCCATACAGAGGCCGATCTGCCGGAAACGCTTTCGCGCATGTATCGCTGGCTGCATGTGCTTGACATGGCAATTACGCCCGCGATGTTACGGCAGGCGCTGACACCCGAGACGGATTCAGAGGTCGCCGAGGCGCTGCTTCGCTATTTTGTGCGCCGCCGCGAACCCAGCGAGATTAACCGCGACAAAACCGATTTGATTTCGACTTTCCTGTACCGCCATCCGCGTGTGCAAGGACAGTGGCAGCAGCAAGGTTACGGGCTGGATGGGGCGCTGCCGCTCTCTCCGTTCGAAATCGCTCTCATAGAAATTCTCGCCGACACCGACGTGCCTCAGCTTCCGGAAGAACACGTGCAACTATTGCGCAACTTCGATCCGTTGCGCGAGGAGATTGCCCGCTACCGCGACTTCAATGCGCTGATGGACTCGGGCATTGTTTCTCGGGTGCGCGAGTTGAAGCGCTGGCTTGATTCTTCTTTCTATCATCCCGGAGTGCTGGCCACGGTTGCGGCTCATAACTCCGCATTTGGCGCGCGGTTCGACGAACTGTTCACAAAAGCTCTCGGGGAGATCAAACAATTCGCGCAGGCCCTCGACGAAATGGGTGGAAGCATCCTGAGCACGGTGGATGGCGTGGAGGTCACGGTGGAGCATGTGGCTGCGATCGAGCGCCACGATATGCTTAGAGCCGATTATGGCAATGCGCTGGAAAAATTCCGCCGCGTCTCAAAACTGAAAAAAGAGCTGGATCGGCGGCCACCCATTCGCAAGTCCTTGCTCGCGCCCGCCGCTGGAAGTGGACTTCCGGCGGCAAGAGGCGCGGCTCTCGCGGCAAAGCCCGCGCGGGTTGCCGCCGCGAAAGCACCGGTTCCGGCACAGGCGTTTCACCCGCCGGTGATTACAGCGCAACAGATTTCTTTGGAAGAAGGCAAACTGCGCCGCGTTGAGGAATCGATTCGTGTATTTGTGCGGGTGGCCGATCCCAAATATCGCCAGATTGTGCCCATGCGTTTTTTCAACCTGACGCTTACACTCCCCGAGGCAGACGCCTACAATGCCGGCTTTCTCGAAGAAAAAAGCCTTCGTGCCGATATCGCCCGCTCGCTGATACGTTTGGTTTCCTGCGTGGCGCGCATAAACACGGAATTGGAAGAACTCAAGCGCAGCCAGAGCATGTCGTCGCTTTGGAAGCTTCATGCCGATGCGCTGGTGGTATTGCTCGAAATCGCAGGCACGACCGCCGAAAATGCAGAAAGCGTCGCCAAGCTGGCGGAAAATAGCGACAGTGCAACGTCAGCCAAAGCTATCCGCGAAATCCGGCAGAAACTGCGCAGCCGTTGCGAACTGGCCGTGAAAGCTCTGGCGCATCCGGGAGCCTAAACCATCGGCGGCATAGTTACCAGCTTCTGTATCTCTGTATCCAGTAAATTGAAGTGAAGTACATTCCAGGTATAAATATGGCGCGCCCCAACCTTGAGCGCGCACGCCGCCAGCAAACCGTCATAAACCGCTCCACCTACAATTCCCATCCGGGCAAGGCGATGGATGGCAACGCGATACTCATCGCCGTCGAGCCACACCAACGTCAGCCTGCGCTCGATTTCTTGTAAAAGGAGGGCGGCTTGCTCCGAGTGCAGCCGTTCTTTCCCGGGATAACGCGTGAGTGTCGCGTACACCTCGGCAAGGCTGTGAGCGGCGCAACTGGCGTTCTTCGGTGAAGCAGCCAGGAATGCAGCGAAACTACGGGCATGGTGTTCGTGATCCGGCAAAAGCGCCGAAACCAGGACCGAACTATCGAAGAACCATCTCACCGTTTCTTTTTCCTTTGCTTCTCACGCGCCGAAAGATTGCCCAGGAAACCGAGTTCGCGCTCACGGCGAATCTGGCGCGAAGTCTCGCCGGTTGCCTCCGCGGAAATCGGCTCCCCGGTGCTGTAGACCCAGATCCCCTGTTTCTGGTGCAACCCGGATCCTCCCCGTCGCGGACGAAGCACGATGCGATCTTCCCAGCGTTCCAAATCCAACGAATCGCCGGCTCGAAGCTGCATTTCATCGCGAATCGGTTTCGGCAAAACGACCCTGCCTGCTTTATCCAGCGTCAAAGTAGTTGCCATAGTGCCATTATATAATGGCATTTGCCATTTAAAAATGCCATTTATTTAAAATACAATTACATATCCCGGCTGATATATGTATATGAAGCTTTGGCCTGTTGGATTTCCCTGACTTATCACACGGACTTCGGTAGGCTCGCGAGCTTGCGCCGAAGAAAATCATCGAGCGACGACCGGTAGCGCCGGCTGAGAGTCAGCTCAGTCTTGTCGCGCAGGACCACGCTATAATCCCCTCCCAGCAGCGGCAGAATCTCACAGATCTCATTGATGTTGACGATGGTGGAACGATGAATGCGAATGAATCCATTTTTATTAAGCCGCCGCTGGAAGTTGTTCATGGTATCGCGTATGAAGTGGCTGTCTTTTTCCAGATGCAGACGCACGTAGTCTCTTTCCGCCTCTACCCACTTCAGTTCGGACATTCTGAGGAAGAGTAGACGACCGCGCGATTTGATAAGAAGTAATTCGGAGGGTTCTTGCGAATCAGAAGGAGAATCGACCGATCTCTGACCCTCCGATTTCTGACGATCGAGGTATTCGATGTTTCTCAAGATGTGGCTTTTAGCCCTGGCCAAAACTTCGAAAAATCGGAAGCGTTTGAAAGGTTTAAGCAGGTAGTCGAGAGCCTGCGCCTCGAAAGCTGGAATGGCATACTCCCGATGCGCGGTTACGAAGACGACTGCCGGAAGATCGCGGCGATCCGCAATCTCTTCCAGAACTCCGAATCCGTCGGCTCCGGGGATTTGTACGTCCAGAAAAATCAACGCCGGCTTGAGTTGCCGGATCATCTCCGCGGCACGAACCCCATCGCCGCATTCGCCAACGATTCGAACTTCGGGATCGGTCTCTATCAGGGAGCGTAAACGCCGGCGCGCAGCTGGCTCGTCATCCACAATCAGAGCAGTGATTTCCATTACTGCTTTACGCTCCGCCATCGTGTCAATCGTCATTTGTTTATCGTCAGGGGAAATTGCAGTTCCACGCTGAAGCCCGACGGTGAGTTATCCACCTTGACGGAAGCGCGCCCTCCATACAGTTTTTCCAGCCGGGCGTGAGTATTGCTCAAGCCTATTCCCGCATTCGCGGTTTGTGTTTTCGCCCCCGGACCATTGTCGGAGACCCGCACCTTGAGAATCCCATTGCCATTCTCCGACTCGATCTTCAACCGGCCCGGCCCCACGCGCTTCGAAATCCCGTGGTGGAATGCGTTTTCGACCAGCGGCTGCAAAATCAGGTGAGGCACGCGCGCTTCCAGAGTTTTTGGATCGATTTCGATTTCAACCGTCAGCGTGTCCTGGAAGCGGAGCCGCTGAATGTTGAGGTAGAGTTCGAGAGCCTTCATCTCCTCCGCCAGAGAAACCTCCTGAGCCGCGTGGCTTTCAAGGCTCATCCGTAGGAGCGATCCTAGGTCGCCGATCATATCGTCCGCGCTGGCCGCATCGGTGTGAATCAGGGACGAAACGAGGTTCAGCGTATTAAATAAAAAATGCGGCTGAAGCTGGCTCTTCAGAACTTCCAGTTCCGCTTTCGCCAACTGGCTTTCCAGTTGGGCCGCGCGAATCTGGGCGTCGCGTGCGCCGAAGTAATAATCCAGGCCATAAAAAATTCCAACGATGACCCAATACATCCACAGGTTCCAGGCTACGCTCTGCCAGAACAGAATGCTCACAAAGTGCCATGAGGCATGAGGTACGTTCGCGAGCTCATCGCCGGTCTGCGCGAAGGGAATCCAGACGGCCGCGTTGAGAAGCAGAATTAGCAGAGCGAAAGCGCTGTGTGCCGCGATCCAGAATGTAGGTTTCCAGTGCAGACGACGTATGCGCTCGCAGAAAAACAGGATTACGGGCGTGAACACCGTCCAGATGGCATAGTTGATGATCGGGAAGCGCGCGGCATCGCGCCAGCTCACAGGCTGGCCCATCATCGCCGGATAGACATAGTTATTTACGGTCAGGAGCGCGGCAAAGTAACACCACACTCCCGTGATCACCGCCAGGCGGCGGCCACCACTCCAGGCGCTTGACCCGGTTCCGGTCACGAGCCAAGCTTAACCTATTTTCCTCCCGGCTTCCGCGCCTCTGGTCGTGATTTTCCAGCCGACTGTCGCAAATCCGCATGCTTTCCGCGGGTTGCCGACAATACTCCGTCCACGCAGTTTTCGAATTGCCCAGGAGAGTCCTTATGAGGAATTCACGCTCGTTTCAATCGTTAGCTTCTCTAGCCCTTGTTGCATTTTTTATCTGTGGACAGCAAGCCGCTGCGCAGGAAAAATATCGCCCGCACGTTAACATTGTGGTTGCGCGGCAAAAGCATGCGGCCAGCAATGCCGCCCGCCTCGGATCGACACTGCCCGCTAACCTGTATGCGCTTCTGGGAGCGTTTACCCAAACTTATCCGATTATCGGCGCGAACGCCGATGGCACCGACATCTGGCCCTGTACAGGCAATTCAACCAGCACGGGCCCGGACCCCGATTGCCCCACCATCGGTGATCCTGCAATGATCTTCCCCAGCAACGCGACAGTGATTGGAAATCCCGCGTTCGTCTGGCAGCTTAATAACACATCAGGCTCCGGCAACGGGTACGGCTGCAACGCGCTCACCAACGGCACCGGCCATCTCGGCATACCCTACTTTCCCTGCGGTCAAGTTGAAACCTGGTATGAAGATGACACCAATGACACCACCGACGAGATCCTTTACTCGATGACGGTCACTCAAGGATCGAGAACCGTCGCCGATTCCGGCGTCGTGGACATTGGCCCCAACACCTCCGGTGGCCTTACCCCGCCGTCTGACGTTCTCATCTATGACCCCATCAACCTCGGCTACGGCCCGGGGGACGGCCCACTCACTGGCCCCAACAACGGCAACTGCACGCCCAACTACAATTACCCTCTGACGTCACCCGCAAACCCAGGCGAAGAATACCTGGTAGCCGCCGGCAAGACTTGCGTGCAACCGCTCGCTGGAACGGCAACCATCACCGTAACCACTGCACTCGGCGCCCCTGTATACACACAAGTGATGGGCATAGCATGCACTTTCAATGGTGTCGCCAGCCCCTGCTACACGGTCAAATGGATCAAGAAGTATGAGCTTTCGCAAAAGTGGAATATCTGGCTGGAGTAAGCATCTGAAACAGATTGGGGCACAGCCGAAGCCGTACCTCAATTATTTTCGCGCCGCCAGTTAATCAGGTTTGGTCTACATTTCAACCAGCTTAGTTGATATCGAACTGCTCTTGATGCACCGCCGGATCGCTCTTCACAATGATCGTCCGCTTCGTGAGTTCTTCCATCTCGTTCAGCAGGCGGCCGTTGTTCGCCTTCAACTCCTTGGCCACATCCGGATGTACACGCAGCATTACGTCTTCCTGCTCCAGATGCTTCGCCATCTTGCGCATCTCCACGTAAATTTCATTTGCCACCGTGGTAAGCGATTTCACATAGCCTGTGGATTGGCAATACGGGCAAGGCGCTCCGATGGTGCGTTCCAGCGACTGCTTCACGCGCTTGCGGGTAATCGCCACCAAGCCGAAATCGTTAAACTGAAGAACCTTCGATGGGGCGCGGTCGTGGCGCAATTCTTCTTCCAGAGCTTGCATCACGCGCTGGCGGTTGCGGCGCTCATCCATATCGATGAAATCGATGATGATGATGCCGCCCAAGTCGCGCAGCCGAATCTGCCGCACAATCTCTTTGATCGCGTCCACGTTGGTCTTGACGATCGTATCTTCCAGCCGCGAGGTCTTACCGACATACTTACCCGTGTTGATGTCGATGGCGACCAGCGCTTCCGTCTGGTTGATCACGATGTAGCCGCCGCTCTTGAGCCAAACTTTCGACTTGAGCGCCTTATCCATCTCCTCTTTCAGGCCGAACTGCTCGAACAGCGGCGTCTCTTTCGTGTAGAGCTTTACCCGTTTCACCAGCCCCGGCTGAAACCGGTTAAAGAAACGCAGGATGCGTTCGTATTCCGGTTCGGTATCGACCCAGATCACCGAGAAGTCGGAAGTGACCTGATCGCGCAACACGCGTTCGACGACGTTGAGATCGTGATAGATCAACGCCGGCGGCTTGGAGCTTTCCGCACGGCTCTTAATGTCGTTCCACAAGCCTTTCAGGAAGCGAATGTCGGCACGGAGTTCGTCTTCGCTGGCATTCTGCGCGGCGGTGCGGACAATGAAACCGCCGTGACCGTTATCCCGTTCGCTCATCACGATGCGCTTCAGGCGCTGGCGTTCTTCATCCGATGCAATCTTGCGCGAAACGCCGGTGTGGTTCACCGTCGGCATGTACACCAGGAAGCGCCCCGGCAGCGCAATGTGGCTGGTAATGCGCGCGCCTTTTTTCCCGATAGGCTCTTTGGCAATCTGCACCAGAATTTCCTGGCCTTCTTTCAGCAAATCGCTGATCTTCGGAACTTCCTGCGTCTGCCGCCGCGGGAAGCGCCGTCCACCACCACCGCGCCGTCCACCGCGTTGGCGGTCGTAACCCGGCCGGGGACGTGGGGCGCGCTGCGTGTAACCTGCCGTTCCCGAGGAAGCGCGAACTTCCGCGCGCGCGTCAACCGTGCCGTTCCCGCGAGCTTCTGCATCCAGCATCGCCTCGGCTTCGGCCTGTGCTTCTTCAAGTTCCAATTCTTCCGAATCTTCTTCGCTCTCCGTCGCACCCTCCGCAGGAGCACCGCCAGCTTCCGCCAGGGACGTCATGTGGATTTCGTCCACCGTCTGGCGAACATCGGAAAACGCCTGCCGCGTATTTACTCCGCCTTGTCCCGCCGCCCGCGTCTCCTCTTCAAACTCGTCATACCCTTCGTCAGAGGACTGTTCGTAATGAACCGTATCGGCTTCTTCCTCGTCGATGGTTTCTTCCTCCAGCGTTCCCGCAGCCGCGAACGCAGCCACCGATGGCTCGGCAATAGCGTGATCGATGTGTTCTGCAACCGACATGCTCTCATCCTCCGGCTCGATCACATCTTCTTCAATCACTTCTTGAATTCTCTGCGCTGCTTCCGGAGCCGCCGCCACGGCGCTCGCCGAATCCATGCGGGTAAACTCACGGTTCCAGTCCACTGATGTTGCCGCTTGCATGGGCAGAGTTTCCGCAGATGGCGTTTCTTCCCCCCGAACTTCCTTTGGTTGAACTTCTCGTTGAACTACTTCGAATGGATCTTCCTCCGGTTCTGCCGAAATCTGTTCCACCGGACGATTGCTGGCAAAGGCTGGTTCATCTTCAGGGAAGGTAGCAGCGATCGGCGCAAATGCTTCAACAGCGCTTGCATTGGCGGCATCATGACTGCCACGAATCGTTGCGGCCGCGGCAGAATGCCGCTCCTCGCGTCCAAAACCAGACCGCGCTTCCGCCGAAGGTTGAGGCCGCCCGCGATACTTCGAAAGCGATTCTCCGGGGAGAATAATGGGCTGATATCCGGCTGGCGGTCCAAATTGCGCACGGCTTGGCTCTTGTGGGCGAACCAGAATAACTGGAGGAGCAGAAGTAACTTCGAGAGCCGGAGCTGTGTTCCGCGATTCCCCACGCTCTCGCCCATCCCGCCGTCCACCACGGCGGCGCCGTCGTCCGCGCCAACCTCCGCGGTCACGATCCTGAGTATCCCGCCCTCCGGAAGTTTCCGATGCTGGAGATTCCTGCACCGCTCCCTCTATAGAAGAGGAATGCAAAGAAGCGGGATCGTTGTTGCCACCGTTTGATCTCTCAAAACCAGCTTCCGCCGTCTCAGCCTCATCCACCGGTGCGGCATGCGCCGATTCATTCTCTGCAAGCTGCGGCCGCATATCCTGCACTCCGCGATTCGCCGGTACAACGTCGGTCACGTCCTCGTCATGCTCTTCCAACTCCATAAAGTCGGAAACATATAGGAAAGCATCGCGCTCCAGGCCGATGTCAACGAAGGCAGATTGCATTCCAGGAAGGACCCGGGTAACGCGGCCCTTGTAAATGGACCCCGCCAGGGTGTATTCATTTTCGCGCTCGAGGTAGACTTCCGCGAGCAGGTCATCTTCCACCAGCCCCACCTTGGTTTCGTGTGGCGTGGAAGAAACAAATAACTCTTTATTCATGGATACTCCGGTCCCGCCGGCTTATTGAAGCCAAACGGGTTTCACCGGGACGAAACAGGATAAGGAAATGGGAGGATGGAGCATCGCGAAGTTGACCCCGCATAGGGGAGAACTGGGCCATGGATGTTCCCTGGCCGAATCCGCTGCACAAGCTTGGATATCTTCTGCACTGGTCGCTTTTAGTCTGCCGGCTTTGTGACCGCACTCTCAGACCGTTTCCGGTCGGGGGGCCGTTTCCCTGCCAGCAGCACTGTGCTTCAATCCTGCCCGGCCCTCCTACTGTTCGACTGGCCGGTGAAATTGCCCCCTTAACGCGAGGGCGGTCGATATTTTTGGCTGCGCCACACAGGCGCAGAAACTACGCTTTACCGCCTTGAAACCGCTTACCTCATGTCCCTATAGCCAGCCGTGCCGGCTAGTTCACAAATCGGCGCATCCGAATATTCATTACCATCCCCAGCGCCAGGAACATGAACAGAACGGAAGACCCGCCGTAACTCATCAACGGCAAAGGTATTCCGGTGACCGGCATAAAGCCGACCACCATGCCGACGTTGACCAGAATATGGAAGCTAAGCACAGCCACCACACCCATTACTACGAACGTCCCGGCGCGGTCGGGCGCCGTTTGTGCGTTCTGCGTCAAACGCATCAGCACAATGAAGTATAACAGCAGAACCCCTAAAGCTCCTACGAATCCGTGTTCCTCCGAGAACGCGGCAAAAATAAAGTCTGTTTGCGGAATCGGCAGGAACGCACCGTGTGTTTGCGAGCCTTTCCCGCCCCAGAGTCCTCCCGAACCGACCGCGATCATCGATTGCTTAACTTGGTACCCCGACCCCTGCGGATCGGAATCCGGGTCCTGATAACTGGTCAGCCGTTGCTTCTGATACCCCTTAAGAATGTGAACCTGCGGAACATAAAAAGCCACGCCAATTCCCGCGACCGCCAGCAGCGCAACCGCCAGACCCTGCCTCCATTGCAATCCACCCAGAAACATACCCATTGCCGCAATCGGTAGATAAGTAAGAGCTGTACCCAAATCCGGCTGCTTGAGCACCAGCAGCATCGGAATGCCGACAATTGCCCCTGCCTTCATGAAATCCGGCCAGGAAAGTTCGTGCTGCCGCATGTCGGAAAAATACTTGGCCACCGCCAAAATCAAAATCAGCTTCACCCACTCCGACGGCTGAAAGTGATTTCCCCCCGGCAGCTTGATCCAGCGCTTGGCCCCTAAAGCCTTCGTTCCAAACACCAGCACTGCCATCAAAGACGCGATCGCTGCAATGTAAAACCAATGAATGCGATCCAGGAGAACTTGATAATTCACCAGACTGATCAGGAACATCATGCCCACGCCGGCTAGCACCCAATAGATCTGCTTGACGTGCGATCCCGCAAACTTGGTGTGCACGGTGGCGCTGTGAATCTCCATGACCCCCAACCCGCAGATCATGAGCACAAACACCAGCAGCAGCCAGTCGAAATCGCGATATGAAACGTAGCGTGACATTAGTTTTTAGTTCAATCTGTCATCCTGAGCGGAGTTGTCGTACGCGGAACGGACGGCAACGCAGAGGATTCCTATTCCCAATACAACTACAAGCCCATCAGGGAATTCGCAATTCGTACCCGCATCCCCTACTGTATCCCCGGCGCAGCCGTTGCCAAAGCAAGCGGCTTCTTCGGCAGCGTCAACAAGAATCGCCCGGCTTCGAGCTTATCGCTTTCGGGAGCAGTCCACAACGCGCCCATGTCTACCGTACCGTCGCTCTTGGACTTCTCCACCATCTTGTTTGGCAAGCGCCGCTGCTTGTCGACATAAGCCTTCAATACCTGCGTCGCCAGCCGCGCCGCTAACCTTCCATGCTCCCCACCTTCAAACAGCACGCAGATCACAATGTCCGGATTGCGCCGCGGGGTAAAGCCCACGAACCAGCCGTTCTGCGCAAGATCTTCGCTATTCTTGAATCGGGCGCGCGTGGCTAGCGAGACAATCTGCGCCGAGCCGGTTTTGCCAGCGATATCCACTCCGGGAACATGCGCTGACGGCGCCGTTCCTTCCGGCAACAAAACCCGCGACATCGCATCCGTGATAAAAGTCCATCCATTCGGATCGATGGGAACATTCGTGGTTTCCGTAACGTGGCTGGTTTCAACGTAGCCGGCGGGAAGTTCCTGCGGATCGACCACGTGTGGCACAACCATTTTTCCATCCATGGAAATTGCCGCAATCGCCCGCATCAACTGTACCGGGGTAAGCGCCACTGCACCCTGGCCAATGCCAACCGAAATCGTTTCCCCCGCGAACCACTTCTGCTTGAAGTTCTTGATCTTCCACTCCTCCGAGGGCATTACGCCGCTGACTTCGTTGGGCAAATCGATTCCGGTCTTTTGCCCCAACCCAAACATGGTTGCGTATTTCGCAATGCGATCAATCCCCAATTTTTCCGCCAGCGTGTAAAAGAAAACGTCGCAGGATTGATAAATCGCTTTTTCCAGATCAACCGCCCCATGCCCGCCTTTCACCCAGCATCCGAAGCGGCGTCCGTAAAACTCGGCTCCGCCGGTGCAGTTCACATGCAAGGTCTGCGCAATGTTTTCCTGCCACCCCGCGACCGACATAATGATCTTGAAAGTAGACCCCGGCGCGAGCTGTGCCTGAATCGCCTTGTTCAGCAGTGGCTTGTCCGGATCGGTGACCAGCTTGTTCCACTCATCCCGCGAAACCTTTACCGCAAAATCGTTGGGATCGAACGTCGGCCGGCTCACCATTGCTAAAATCTCGCCCGTCCGCGGATCCATCGCCACAATGGCGCCGTTTTTCCCTTCCAGTGCTTCTTCGGCAGCAATCTGCAAATCAATATCGATTGTGAGTTTTAACTGTTTGCCGGGAATCGCATCCGTCTCCCCCAACACCCCCACTTCGCGCCCATGACTGTTCACCACTTCCCGTCGCGCGCCATTCTTCCCCATCAGCGCGTTGTTATACTGCCGCTCCACTCCGGAAACTCCCACCACATCGCCGGGATTGTAAAGTTCGAACTGCGGCTGGTTGAGCATGTCTTCCGTCACTTCGCCCACGTAGCCGATCAGGTGCGCCATAAATCCGTTGCGCGGATACAGCCGCCGGTCGGCCCGGATCGTGTCCAGTTCCGGCAGTTCGTTGTGATGCGCTTCAATGAACGCCTGCTCGTCCTGCGTAATATCTTCTTTTAGAAAAATCGGCTGGTATTGCGGCATCGCTGCAAAATGACGAATGCGCGTCCGCACTTCCTCGGGATCGAGATGCAGCCCCTGCGCAATTAAATCGGCGTCGGCGTTGAGATCGCGGGAAGAATCCCGCAGCAGCAGAGCAGAGAAGGATGGATAATTATCGACGATGATGCGCCCTTCGCGGTCGAGAATTTTGCCGCGAGGAGCAAGGATGGGAACATTGCGAATGCGGTTCTTTTCCGCCGCCGTCGCGTAGTAGCCGCTCTCCATTACTTGGAGTTTCCACAGTCCGTACGCGAGCACAAGAAAAATGCCCAGAATGATGTACTGTGCCGCCGTCAGGCGGACCGCGGATACTTTTTCGTCACGACCGAACATAAAATCAGTTGCTAGTACCCAGCTGCCAATACCCAGTTGAAAACCAGGACTGGCAATATGACTGTCCTTCAATGAGCAGTTTTTGAGCGGGCTTGACGATTATTGTAATCCTCGCGAACGGCGCAATGTTGCTGCGCTGGTAACGGAAGTCATAATCACAACAGCTCAACTGGCAACTGAATGCTGGGTACTTGCTGCCTGATTTCAAGTTCTTTGCTTGAACTTATCCAGCAGGAAATACAGCCCCACGCCAACAATGCCATTTGCCAGTCCCGCCAAAATTCCACGGCTCCAGCTCCAGTTCAGAGTCATGTTCACCATGCCCCGCGCCACCGTGAAATATACGGCGGCGTGCACCAGATAAAATCCCAGTGTCACCAGCAGGCGCGCGCCGGCATTTTCCACGTCCAGCTTCGCTCCCAGCGACGACGCGCCATAGCCGACTACCGTTTTTGCGATACCGTAGATTCCGATCGGGTACGCGCCTAGCATGTCCTGTGCGAGGCCAATCGCCGCCCCGGTGAACAGGCCTGAGATCGGATTGCGCCGCGCCATGGCGAAGAAGATCGTCACCAACAGCGGCAAATCAAAAATCGAAAAGAAGGGAAGCCTCCGCGGTAAAAACGCCTGCAGAAACAGCGCAAGCAGCGGGACGCCCACTGTCACCGGAAAACTGAACCGGTAGACTTCAATCTGCTCGCCTGATGTGTAAGTGATGGGCACGCTAGTGAGTGGCATCTTCGCTGGCTGGCGTTTGGGTGGGCAATTGACTGTTTGGAGGTTTAGCCTGCGGCGTTCCTAATGCCCGTGAAGCCGCAGCATTTGATCCAGCGGTATCTACCGAGCTACGATTCGGATTGGACACGTCAGATGCTGCTGGTTGACTATCCTTTTTCTTCGCGGACGGAACTGGAGCTGCGGCGGTGCCTGTGGGCTTGGATATTGGTGGGACGGTTTGTGTTTGCTGGGAAGTTGCTGGCTTGGTTGCGCCGATTGCCAAAGCCGGTGTATTTGCGGCCGGTGTAGATGGCTTCGCAGTTGTGCTGTCCGCGATTTTGTTTCCGGTTGTTGCGGTGTCCGCTGGTTTATCGGGCACCGACGGCAACCGCTGTGCAAGAATATCGGCCGCACGCACCCGTCCGTTACCTTCTACAACCGCATTCTGTTCCTGTTTTTCCGTAACTACCAGTACTTCTTCCAGGCGGTTCAAATCCGCCGCTGGTTTCACCACAATATTCAAAAACATTTCGTGGCCGGGGCTTACCTTGGCCACCGTGCCCACGGGCAGGCCCTTGGGAAATATCTGGTCGCCTCCGCTGCTTAACACGGTATCCCCCGGCACGACTTTCTCGTCGCTCATCACGCGCTCCAGAACTACTGACCCATCGGCGGTTCCTTTCAGCACGCCCTGCAAGCGTGTTTTCTCGAGCATGGCGCCTACGCCGCTGGTCTGGTCATTGATCATCAGCACAAGCGCCGTTGAAGGATATACGCGCAATACTTTACCCACAATCCCGCCCGATGTGATAACTGCCATATCCGGAGCGACGCCTTCATTCGAACCCTTATCGATATAAATTGACCGGGAAAGATCGCTTCCGCTCGATCCAATCACCTGCGCCGGAACGGTTTTAGCGATGACCTGCTCCTTGAATGCCAGCAACTTCTGAAGGCGCTGCGCCTGCTCCGCGTCTTCACTCAGCCGGACCTGCTCCAGGCGCATTTGATCGATCTGCTGTTTTAGTTGGCGGTTTTCCGCCCGCACGCCGCGAAGAAAGAAATAATCGTGCCAGAGATTACCGCTGCTGTTCTGTGCCCAGACCAGCACGCGCTCGAAAGGCGTGATCATATCCACTGCCCAAATACGAATCAGGCGTGTGTTTTCAGCCTCTCCGCTACGCTTGACCTGTACCGCGAGTCCCAACACTTGCAGAAACAACACTCCTACAAGAATGGTCAGGTTGCGGTAACGGCCGAGTACAGATTCCATAAAAACAGTTAACAGTACCGAGTACCCAATACCCAGCAAAGGCGTGCGGTTTTGTTTTTCCAGGTACTGGGTGCCGGGTACTGTTTTCTATTCAATCGAGATTTTGCGCAGCAGCTTGAAGTCCGAGAGCATCTTGCCGGTGCCCAGCACCACGCTGCACAGCGGATCGTCAGCGATGGAAACCGGCAATCCGGTTTCTTCGCGAATGCGTTTGTCGAGATTCTTGAGCAGCGCGCCGCCGCCCGTCAGCACAATGCCGCGATCGCTGATGTCGGCGGAAAGCTCCGGCGGCGTGCGCTCCAGCGCTACGCGAATGGCATTCATAATCGTCGATACGCATTCGCTCAACGCCTCGCGAACTTCGCCGTCATCCACTGTAATCGTCTTGGGCACGCCTTCGATCAAGTTGCGCCCCTTAATCTCCATGGTCATCGGCTTATCGAGTTGGTGCGCCGATCCAATCTCCATTTTAATTTGTTCGCCGGTGCGCTCGCCGATCAGCAGGTTATATTTCCGTTTCAGATAGTTCATGATGGCTTCGTCCATCTGATTGCCTGCCATCCGTACTGAACGCGAATACACAATACCGCTCAACGAAATCACCGCGATATCGGTCGTGCCGCCGCCGATATCCACCACCATATTTCCGCTCGGCTCAGTGATGGGCAAACCCGCGCCAATCGCAGCTACCATCGCCTGTTCCACAAGGTGCACTTCGCTCGCCTTGGCGCGATAGGCCGAATCCATAACCGCGCGCTTTTCGACCTGCGTAATCTCCGAAGGCACTCCGATCACGATTCGTGGATGCACCAACATCTTCCGGTTGTGCGCCTTCTGAATGAAGTAGTTCAACATCTTCTCGGTGACTTTAAAGTCGGCGATCACGCCGTCCTTCATGGGTTTGATGGCGACGATGTTGCCCGGTGTGCGGCCCAACATCTCCTTGGCTTCTTTTCCGACGGCTTCCACTTCGCCCGTATTCTTGTTGATGGCGACAATCGAAGGCTCATTGACCACGATGCCCTTGCCGCGCGCGTAAACCAAGGTGTTCGCCGTTCCCAGGTCGATCGCTAGATCGCTTGAGAACAGGCTGAACAAAGACCTCAGGTTATGAGAACGTGATGAATGAAATCCATTGCTTGACATGAAGAGTTCTTCTCTCGCCTTTGCCGATTCGAATCGCCCTGCCGCCGGATAAACCGGTCTGCTCGAGCCCTAATACTTGAAACTTACTGAATAATAATTTTCTTCTGCTGGGTATTAACTCCGCCCTGCGCCGTCTGTGCCGTTATCGTAATCACGGCTTCGCCGGTCGCCAGCGGCGGCGTAAAGTAATGAAACGAGCCGTCGGTGCTCAACATGGGGACCTCGCGCCCATTTACCATCACGCGCGCCCCGATCTGCGTCTTTCCTGTGATTTCAATTACATGCCCGTGCTGAATGAAGGGATCGAGTTCCAGATCGATCGCTTCCGTCTGCTTTCCTTTGGGAATAATCGTGAAGCGGTTTTTCTCGCTCTCGATCGATTCTTTTCCCGACGCATCGTACGATTGCACCACCCAGTAGTAGGCACCATCGCCCAGGCTGGTGACGGTCACGTCCGCTGTGTTCACTCTCTTATCCACCAGTGTAGAAGAAAAATAAGGATTTCTCGATATGCGAAGCCGATACCCTGCGGCATTCGCCATCGCGGTCCAGGAAAACTCGACGTCTTTTGTCGTTTCTCCTGAAGTAAAAAGCGGCGCCATATTCGCGGGAGAAATCGGCGTGGGCGGGCCCGTCCCTTTCTCCTTCTCCATGTGCTGCTCTTCCTGCCGGAAACTTACCTTCTCCCAGTTGGCCAGTTCAACCGTTTCTCCATTGCGCGTTACTTCTCCAGCGCCTTTCTTCATTAAGATCTCGTGCTGATCTGACTTGGGATCGTTGTGCACCTGCGCCGTGGATTCAGGAGCCAGAGATGCGGTCGCTCCCGCAACAATCACCTGCGACTTTGAACCTTGAGAATACGTCGCTGTCGATAGATCCACAGTTCCCGTACTCACCGCCACAGCCACATTCGTTTGTTGCTGATCGTTGGCCGAGTTTTCCTGAATCACAATCAGCGAGTCCTGTTTTACGGTGTAGCTGGTGCCATCGTTGAAGACGACCTTCGCCATGCCTTCCGAGCCTGTCTGTACCACGTCACCTTTATCCAGTGGCACGTTGTAGTCGGCCGCCAGCCAACTGTTGCTGCTGCCTTTCTTTATCCGAACCGTGCCATCGAGCGCGGTGAAGTGAGCTTGCTGCGCGGTGGAAGCGCCGCTGCCCGCAGGCGGCGCCATCCCGGCTACCCGCTCCAATACCTTGCTGGCCACGCCGTTCGCGGCTTTGAGGCTGTTGTCGGTAAATTGCGGGAATGCGAATTTCATCGCGGCAAAAAATATCGCCGCGCCGGCGAGGATCATCAAGGCCACACTGCGATAGGTGACCGTGGTCCACGCGACGTGGATGCCCGGTTTGCGAGTCTGCGAGGACACGTTGCCCTAAAACCCTATTCAAACCTTTTGAATATGCGGTAATTTCAACGTTACCACAAGCCTATCGGCAGCCAGAATAGGTAATCAACTGGGAACGTTACCTTCGTTTGCGCGGAAGAAAGACCTCGATAAGCTGTCGTACATATTCCGGTACTACTGTGGAAAAAGTCAGGTTGACGCTTCGTTAGTTGGCGGTAATAATCCTCGCGTTCGGTCGCCGCATCCTTTCCCTCGCGGCGTCCCAGACGACTGAACGGAGTTTCCTCAAGTGGTTACAAGTGTGCTCCCCCGGTTTCGTGGATTCTCAACTTTGGAGGTTCTTATGCGAATCAAGAGTTTAGGTCTCGCCGCCGTGTTCTTCCTGACACTCTCTGTATGCGGTTCAACGCACGCGCAGGTAGCAGGACATATCGAATCCATGAAGCTGTTGACGACCGACATCGGCTGGGCCGCAACGCGTAACAAGCTTTTCTGGACGACTGACGGCGGCGCAAGCTGGAAGGACATCACTCCAAATACGGCACGCGGCAGGACGATAACATCTGCGACGTTTTCGGATCAATCCCATGGCTGGGTGCTGCTCGCTCATAGGCGTGGGGACGACCCGCAGACGGGGTTTGGTAAATCACTCTTCGAACTGGCTCGGACGGCGGACGCAGGTACTAGCTGGTCTGTCAAGGAACTGACGGTTCCAAACCCAGATCCCAACCGGGGCTTTTCAGAACAAACGTGGCTCGACTTCGTCGACGCGCTTCATGGATGGGCCCTCCTACGCGCAAATGGCAACACCGCGATGGGCGGAGGGGTATTGGCTACCACTGATGACGGGGGGGGCGTCATGGAAAGCGCTGGGCGTCCCTGCGGCGGGTCCGATCCATTTCGTCACGGTTATGGACGGCTGGTTAGACGCGGAAGCCAATGGCGAGGCTGGGCCGGGCTTATATGTAACCAGAAACGGCGGGAACGACTGGGAATACGTCTCCCTAAACCCACCTCCAAGCTTCGGGGCGAAGGTGTACCCCACCTATGAACTGCCCGAATTTGCCGATAAAGACGCCGGATCAATGCTCGTGACCTTCGCTCAACCGAATGACGAATCACCAGCATTGGCTCTCTTCATAACGAAGGATCGAGGTCATAACTGGAGCCTGACCGGTTCCTCGCAAGAGAGTAGGGCATCGTGGCGGACGGCATACATAGGCGGTCAGTGGCTAGCGGCGGGATGTCCTGACCGGGAGTTTACGTTGCTGCACAGCAACGGTGCAGGAATCTCCGCTACCAAGGTCGCTCGATCGGCATCTGAGGCCCCATGTAGTCCAGCCGGAGTTAGTATTAGCCAGATCAGCTTCGCAAACGATACGCACGGATGGCTTCTCTCTTTTGGCGGAGATTTGCTTGCCACATCGGACGGCGGGCACGGCTGGAACAGGATCACGCCGCCCGCCGCGACGACTGCGAGGCCATCCAGCCGCAAATCCACAGAAACGCCGCCTCCACAGGGCAGATCTTTGGTCGCATCCGCATCTTATCTCCGGATGCCTTCCACCAACGTTAGCACCCACCTTGGGTTCGATAAATTTCCTGTGATCCCTACCATCAGCGACATGCAGACGTGGATGGCCTCTAGCCCTTTTTATGACGTGGGTATCTATCTACCCGGGTCAAAGAACAAGTCAACCGATCCTAACCTGACACCTGCATGGGCCTCGGCGATACAGAATCAGCAGGGATGGGGCGTCATACCCATATGGTTCGGCCTTCAGTCGTCATGTGCCTGCTATATGAGTAAGGGCCCAGTGCGTCGCCTTTACGAACCAAATCAACAACAACGCAACACAAGCGGCCGCGCAAGGCGTCGCGGAGGCGAAGGCCGCAATCAGCTCCGCCCAAACCCTCGGGGTTGACCCAGTAATTATTTATAAGGACGTCGAAAACTACTACACCTCGATATGCAACTCGTCGCAGCAATCAGCGGCTGCGCTCGCAGTGCGGGCTTATGTCGGAGGGTGGGATCAGCAGATGCACACGGTGGGGCTGGCCGGGGTTTACGGTAATCCTGCCCCAGCCTCACAGGACTTTACGAAAGCCTCCCCCATTCCTGACGACGTTTGGGTCGCGAAATACACGTCTCCGCCGCAACTGACGATTTGGGCGCTCGGGGCACTCGCCGATTCGCAAAATTGGACGAATGGGCAGCGTATCCACCAGATACAGCAAAACGTGGCACAGGGCTGGGCGGCTGCGAGCTACAACGTTGACCCGGACATCGAGAACGCCCCCGTCGCGAACCCTAATGCTGTCATCAAGTCGTACACCTACTCATCGACGAACATCGACTGTCCCGGCGCAATCAGTACGATTCCGAGTGCCATGAACGACATGAACGGCCGCGCAATCATCAACGGTCCGGGGCAGATCGGCACGATAGTCGGAACGTATCAGACCTCCCTCACCAGTCCCGTTTATGCCTACCAAAGTAGCGCGGAGATTGCGCCAGCTTCACCGTATTTGGATCGACCAACGTGCAGCCTTGGGGAATTAACAACCTTGGGCAGATCGTCGGCTATTTTGAGGATTCCAATGGGGCATATCATGGCTTTGTATTGAACTCCAACGGGAGTGCAACACAGGTCAACTACAACTACAACGGGCAGACTGCAACGGCGACTTATCTTTATGGGATTAACGATGCTGGGCAGGCCGTTGGATGGGCTTATTCTCCGAGTACCTTTGGCTATCAAACATTCATGTACTACGGAGGACAGTTCTATCCGCTTGGTGTTAGCGGAGGGGGAGCTTTCGACTACACCCAGGCCTACGGCGTCAACGGTCAAGCAACACTGACGGGTGTATATTACTTCGAGGCTCCACGATGGCTCTCATCTGGCTCATCGCTCTAGCCAAGCTCCTCTTCCACATCTACTTCAACAATCGCTACGGCTACTTTCGCGACGAATTCGACTACATGTCCTGCGGCGACCACCTTGCCTGGGGATACGTCGATCAACCTCCTCTCATTCCATTCCTCGTCCACATCAGCCGCGCCGTCCTCGGAGATTCGCTACGCAGCATTCGCTTCATTCCCTCGCTGGCTTCATCTTTTTTGGTCGTGCAAACCGCCATCCTCGCCCGCGAGTTCGGCGGACACCGCTTCGCCCTGCTGCTCAGCGCCATCACCGTCGTCATCGCGCCACAATATCTTTCCAACGGCAGCCTGCTCGGCACCAACTGCCTTGAACCCAACCTCTGGATGGGCTGCGCCTACTTCGCCATCCTCGCCATCAAACGCGACCAGCCACGCTACTGGCTCTGGTTCGGCGTGATCGCCGGCATCGGCTTGCAGGAAAAATACTCAATCGCTCTTTTCGGCTTCGGCATCGTCGTCGGCCTTCTGCTCACTCCGCAACGCCGCGCGTTCCTGAATCCCTGGATCTGGATCGGCGGCCTCGCCGCGTTCCTGATTTTTCTTCCCAACTTGCTCTGGAACATTCACTATCACTGGCCCTTCCTCGAACTCATGCACAACATCCGTGTCGCAGGCCGCGACGTGGTTCTTCCCCTCCGCCAATATTTTGTTCAGCAAACCATTCTTGTCGGTCCCATCACCGCGCCCATCTGGCTCACCGGATTCTTTGCTCTTCTTTTCTCTGCGCGCCTCAAACCCTATCGCTTTCTGGGCTGGTGCTATCTCGTCTGCTTCAGCGTTTTGTTCGTTCTTCATGGTAAAAACTATTACCTCGCGCCGGTTTATCCCATGCTTCTCGCCGCTGGAGCGGTCATCATCGACTCCGCAATCGACGGCAAAACAAAAAGTGATACTTACCAAAATTCTCGCTCCCGCCTCCGCTGGCTAAAACCCGCAATTGCCGTTGTGCTTATGGCCTCTGGCGCACACATTCTCCCTGTCACCGTTCCCGTTCTCTCGCCAGACCATTTTCTCGCCTACGCGAAAACTCTTCCCTTCAAGCTGCCCGTCATGGAACACGGCCACGAACGCTCTCCGCTACCGCAGTGGTACTCCGACCAATTTGGATGGGAAGAAATCGTTGCCGAAACCGCCGTGGCGTGGAACCACCTGACGCCCGAAGAGCGCCAGGGCGAAAACTGTGGCATCTTCGCGCAGGATTACGGCCAGGGCGGCGCCATCGACTTTTTGGGCCGCAATTATGGCCTGCCCCGTTCACTCAGTGGACACCAAAGCTGGTTTCTGTGGGGGCCGCGCGGCTACTCCGGCAACTGCATGATCGTCCTCGACGACAGCCGCGAAAAACTCGAAAAGCTTTGGGAACACATAGACTACGTCGGCACATCCGCCGACAATCCCTACGCGCTGGAAAAGCGAATCGATGTTTTTATCTGCCGAGGAGCAAAATTTAGCACTATGGCTCGCCTCTGGCCGCAGCTAAAACGCTGGCGGTGAAATTCACAAGACATTCCACATCAAATTGTTGCCTTTAATATTTCGCGCCGATCTTGACATTGCTGGATGCTGTCATCAACAATCTATCCGCACGTTAAACGCCGGTCCTAAAAGCTAGAAAAATCGCTCCAGCCGTTTCGGGAAAATTCCTCTACGAGGCTTCTTATGATGTTCGCTGCACGCTTGGTAGTCTTCTTGTGCTTTGCATTTTTCCTCACCGCTATTGTTTCCGGACAGCAAGTAAAGGTGTCTCAACCTACAATCTGGTCCGCCAAACCTGACGTAGCTGCCTTCGAGAAAATCGAGAACGAACGCCTCGCGGCCAGCCAGCGTTCCGTTGACACTTTGCTCGCGGTGAAAGTCGCGCGCACCGTAGAAAACACTCTTGCGCCGCTTGACGAAGCTTTCCATCAGATCAACTCCGCTGCCTACTTCGCCGGGTTGATGGAGCAGGTCCATCCCGACGCCGGCTTCCGCGACCATGCCACGGCCATGCTTACCAAGGCCAGTGCTGCGCAGACCGCCATCGCTCTTAATCACGAGGTGTACAACGCCCTCGCCGCTATCGATGTTTCGAGGGCGGACGCTGCCACGAAGTATTACGTGCAGCGCCAACTACTTGAATTCCGCCTGGCCGGCGTGGACAAAGACGATGCCACGCGCGCCCGCCTGAAAAAATTGAACGATCAGGCCACAGAACAACAATCGATGTTTGACCGCAACATTTCCGACGGCCAGAAAACCATCGAGGCCGATCCTTCGGAACTCGATGGTCTGCCGCAGGATTACATTGCCCGCCACAAGCCCGGCGCCAACGGCAAAGTCACTATTACCACCGATTATCCCGATGCGTTTCCTGTCCTTACTTTCGCCAAAAGCACCGACCTGCGCCGCCGCATGTCTCTCGCTTTCAATACGCGCGCCTTTCCCAAGAATGAAGAAGTTCTCACCAGCCTGATGAAGACGCGTTACGAGATCGCTACGCTGCTGGGCTATAACTCGTGGGCCGACTTCAATGCGGCCGACAAAATGATCGCCAAAGGTCACAACATCGCGGACTTCATTCAGCAGGTCAACGACGCCTCTCGCGATTTATCGAAGCGCGAATTTGAAATGCTGCTCACCGAAAAGCGGAAAAGCGATCCCAACGCGAAAGAAATTTGGGACTATGAAGGTGGCTACCTTTCCGAGCAAGTCCGCCGCACCAAGTACGATTTCGACTCTCAATCTGTCCGTCCCTATTTCCCCTTCATGGAAGTGAAGCAAGGCATCCTCGATACGGCTGCCGCGCTCTTCCACGTGACCTTCGAGCAGGAACAGGATGTTCCCTCGTGGGATCCCGCAGTCGAAACCTGGATTGTGCTCGACGGCGGGAAGCCGATCGGACGCTTTTATCTCGACATGCATCCGCGCCCCGGCAAATACAGCCACGCCGAAATGGCGCCGGTGCTCGACGGCATCAAAGGCAAGCAGTTGCCTGAAGCGATCCTGGTCTGCAACTTCCCTGCGCCTACCGCCGACGATCCCGGCCTCATGGATTACGGCGACGTCAAAACTTTCTTCCACGAATTCGGCCACCTGATGCACCACATTCTCGGCGGCCAGCAGCAGTGGGCGGGTATCAGCGGCATCAGCATGGAATCCGATTTTGTCGAAGCCCCATCGCAGATGCTGGAAGAGTGGATCGCCAGCCCGCAGGTGCTCGCCAAATTCGCAAAGCATTACAAGACCGGCGAGTCGATCCCCGCCGAACTTGTCGCCCGCATGAACCGTGCCTCCGCCTTCGGACGCGGCGGCTGGGTCAGCCGTCAGAACTCCTACAGCGCCCTCTCCTATGACATTTACAAAACCAAGCCCGAGGACGTGAACCTGGATGCCGTCACACTGGATGATGCGCGCAAATACACGCTGTTAAAACCTTTGCCGGACACGCACACATGGGCGTCGTTCGGTCACCTTGGCGGCTATTCTTCCGCTTATTACACTTATCTCTGGGATAAGGTGATCGCCGAAGACTTCTTCCAGCAATTTGACCATAGCAACTTATTAGCAGGCGATGCGCCGATGAAGTACCGCCGCGTGGTGCTGGAGCCGGGTGGATCGATGTCGGCTAACGACCTGGTGAAGAATTTCCTGGGCCGACCGCAAAACATGGTTGCTCTGCAAAAGTGGATGGGGGAGGAGTTCGAAGGAACGGTTGGGGCGAAGTCCGGCGAGTAATTCGCTAAAATCAATTTTTTGTCATTTCGAACCGGCCGTTAGCCCGGTGAGGAATCTGCTTTTGCTTGCGGGCGCATATTAATTTTCCGTTAAATTCGCGCCATTGAATTGACGGCAACACGCTCCGGCACTACCCTCCAACGCTATGAGCGAAACTAACCTCGAGGCACTCCGTCTCGCCTACAAAGAAGCTACCGATCAATGGGTTGCTGCCATCCGAGCCGAGGAAACGCTAGCCACTCCCGACCATTCCATGATCACGATGGAGAGATGGGATGACGCTCACTTCCGCGAAGAAGACGCGCACAGCAAATACACAGAAGCTCTCGAAGCCTATAAAGACGGCCTGCGCAATGTGAACTACGGCATTTAAGCCCCGCCCGGTTTATTATTAGTCCTGTCACACACAGCGACAGTTGAGGCTCTATCCATGATCTTCGGATTAGTCTTTGCGTTGATCGTCGCCGTTCCGCCGCAAAGCAGTTCCCCTGAGTCGCATGCGACAATGCAGGAGCGTGCTCAAGACGCATACGAACGACACCGCCAGACTGCTATTCGCGTCAACGGTCTCGCCGGGAAAATTCACTCACAAGCCGATGCCGACACGATAATCTCTGAAATCGCGGAGCTGTTTGCGAAAGAGCTGCCGCCGATATGGGCTACAAGTAACGTCCGCCAACGAGTTGCTCACGCTGAGTTCGAGGCGGTCAACAGCCCGGCGAGGCTCATTCCCGAACAACGCATTGCCGACGTTTGGAATCAGTACGTCCGAGAGATCGGAGCGCCCGACGAAGCCATTGTCTCCGCTGCTGAAATTCACAATATGCGTGACGGATCGTTCACGACTGCCCAATTCCTGTGGGCACATGGGCATCAAACGATCTGGACGATGCCCAATGTTTACGCGCTCGGGCCTGATGATAAGGTCGCTGATGGTTGCCGGGCCCTTGACGCCATACGTGTGATTCATGATCTTGACGGCTTCTTCCAAAACCTTCGCGCCGCACGGGAGCGCGTCCGGAAAGGCATTGTGCCGTCCGACCAAGTCAAGAAACAGGTGGGAGAACCAAAGTCGCTGCCACGCGCTGCCGCCCGACTTGAAGTGCACCCAGACCCGAATCCCATGCGCGCCGCTGAACTGCGTTATGTGGAGGAGCATGGCTCAGTGGTATACGGCCTGCTGTTAGTCCGCTTGTTTGATGAGTTGTTCCCAGCGCAATGACAGAACGGCGCAGTACGCGACTATCCTCCACCTCGTGCTAGCTAGCAGCTAGAAGCTTCAGTAAGTGAACGACTGAATATCCGTCACATTCGATGCCGGACCATCCACATAGCCGCTGCGGTTGCTCGGATTCAGCGCGATGTGGGTACCTATAACATTAGATGCGTTCGAGAAATTGAAGCCATTAAGCGACTCGACGAGCTTGCCTTGCGTGTTATAGACCTGAATGCTGCTTCCGTTCCCCGTGCTCGATACCGATTGCGCCACAAAGAACAGCTTGTGGATCGGATCGTATTCCACATCCGAGCCGCTTTGCAGTTGCCCCGAAGCTTTCGGCAGCACTACGGCAAAGCCAGTTTGATTTTTCAGGTTGTAGAACTCGACTCGGAAATCTACTTCTGTTGTGGTGCAGGCGATGCCGTCTTCCGAATCCACAGCCAGCCCGTTAATGGAGCCTTGACGAAACGGCGGCGGTCCTGGAATTCCGGTAAATTGGTTGACCACTCCGGTAGTTAAATCCACCAGGGCAATCTGTGGCGGAGGGCCGCCCACCGCGCTGTCTGACGAAGCCACGACCGCCTCATTCGTCACACTGTCATAAGCCACAACCGGCAAATTGCTTTCCATAAACGTCGGGTCCGTGAGATCGACCGGAGGTTGAAATGTGTTTTCACCAACATTGGAGCCGAACACAAAGGTGTCAAAATCCTGCGCGTTGTTGATGAAATAAAGAATCACCGTGGTCGGAATTCCCTGGTTGCGGCTGACACCAAGAATAATTTCGTCGGCCTTGAGCGGCGGCGTCCACATGCCTGTGAATTTGTTCGTGGAGAGTGGATTCAACTCTTCATAAATCCGCTTAGTCACAAATCCGCCGGTAACGTGCTCGCGTTCGATCAGGCCCACGCTAGTCCCGGCAATGCCGAGCGTCAGAAAATCGTCCTGTGTTTCAGTTTTCGAGACTACGTTTAAAATTTGCCCGGTTTTCTGATCGAAGGTTTCAACTGCGGCCAGCACATTCCCGTTGGACAACAGTTGCGATTCGCTCAACACGCCTTCTGTGCCGTTCTGATCGACATCGAAGCCGAAAATCTGTCCGCCGAACTTACTGTGCACCAGCGTGCTTCCAGCACCCGCCGGTCGCGCCGATCCCTCGGTTGACGATTGAGCCGAACCCTGCGCCGGCCGTCCCAAACAAATTAAACAGATCAACACCAAAGCTCCAACACGGTATGGCTTAACAATATTTCTGCGTTTCATGAATCGAGTCTCCATTGTGATTGCGTCCTGCAACACTCAAGAAGACTACAGGGCCGTCCGGCCACTAGTGTCAGAAGTTTGTAAAAATCTTATTGGCTTTCATCGAGCGCCTATGAGTCTGCCTATGCAACTCTTTTCCTACTTCCGATCTTGTATATCCACGCCCCGGCCAGCAGCAATGCTCCGCACCCGCCTATCACTTTGAAGAGTGCCAGCGGCTTGTTCGGTTCGTCCGGTTGCGGAATGAGCGACAGAATAATAGTCAGTGCGGTCGTGAGAAAGCCAAGCGTGGCGACAAACTTGGCTATACCAGATCGTCCCAATACCCGGATTACTTCCGGTCCGGCAGGTTCACGTTGCAATTTGATCATGGCAGCGAACAAATACAGATAGGGAATGAAATACGCGATCACTCCCATACTCACCAAAACGTCATACGCACCCTTGACACTGGTCCCGGCCTGGCCGAGAAAAATGAACACTGCGCCAAGAATGAATTGGGTGAGCAGCGCGACCCAGGGAGTTTTCCACCGCGGATGAAGCGTTCCGAACGCGGGCGGAAGAAAGCGGTCGATACCTGCGACGAATGGCAGGCGGGCAACCGCTGCAAGATATGCGCCGGCTGCGCCGACGTTGCTGAGCGCGATCAGAAATGCAGCGAGTGGCAGAACTCCGGGAAAACCCACGCGCGATGCAGTTGCGGAGATGGCCTGAACCAATCCCTGCATGCTGCTGACTTGGCTCGATGGCAGCGCAAGCAACACGCAGATGGTTCCTAATATGTAGCAGAGCGTTACAGTTACTCCCGCCAAGAGCAGGGCGAAGGGAACGGCGCGGCGGGGATTCTTGATTTCGTCTCCCATGAAAGATGCGGTTTCGCATCCCCCAAGTGCGAAGGTGAGCACGGACCAGAAAATAATGTCGTTGAAGTGCGTGCTCGGCGTCATCGAATGCAGCGTGAACGATGTGGCCGAGCCATAGCGATGCCAAGCTATCAATCCCATTCCGATCACAATGGCCGCCGGAATCCACATGGCCAGCGCGCCAACATTGTGCAGCCACTTGGCAATGTCGAGGCCGGCAATGTTCATCAGCGTGGCCGTGCTTAGCGTGAGTAGAGAAAAGACAATGTAGAACGTAGCGTTGTTGGAGAGATGTGCCCAGGCGTTCTGGCGCATGAACAGGATATTGCTGGCCGCGAAATAAAGGACGGCGGGAAAGTAGGGAAGGTTGCTGGTCCAGTAAGTCCAGGCTGCCATAAAGCCGGAGAAATCCCCGAAAGCGCGCTTGCTCCACACGTAGAGGCCGCCTTCGCCGGGATAACGCGAGGAAAGTTCGAGCACCGAAAGGGCAAGCGGCATGTAGAAACAGAGCCACGCCCCCATCCATATAACGATGGAACTCGGTCCGGCGGCAGCCGCAGTGGCGATCCAACGCAAACTGATGCCGGTGACCACATAAAACAAGAGCAGATCACGAAAACCGAGCACTCGCTTTGGCTGGTTGGACTTTTCAAGATCGGCATTCGATCCGCTGGAGGAATCGAGAGACGAAGCGATGGAATTTTGTTTCGGCGGATCAGCGCGGAATGTAGTCATTGAGTAGCGGGACCACTTCAGAGGTAAAAACCCCAACGCGGCGCTGTGCCGCATCGGGCGTTTCGCCGGGCAGCAGGTCCGTGATGATGCGGACGAGCGCACCATCGCTGCGCCTCATGCGAATCGCGTCTTTCACCAGATAAAATTTCGCCCAGTACTCACTGGCAGTCCCACGGTTATGGGCCCAATACCAATACAACACTAGCTTTCGATCCGTTCCTTGGGAGATGACATAGCGGTTCGCGGGAAAGGGGGCGTGACCCGGAATGGCGAGCGTAACTTCGTCATTAGCTACCGGCGTCCAGCCGGCTCCGGGCAGGCAGTTCTTGGGCGAATGGATGGTATCGCCCGCGCGCTGCGAAGGGAAGTAGGCGATGTACAAATTTGTCGGCTCGGAGCTATTGGCCTGATAGTAATCGCGAACCATAAATTCGCCCGGCCCTAATACATCAAGCACATCTTTATCGATCGGCCTGTCGACACCGGTCCACGAGCCAAACCGGAGCGGAAACGAATTTAGCGGTAGCCGCGGTGGAAAGATTTCGCCGTGGCCCCGCACCTGCAATAGAATCGCGGTCAGCACAAGGCATGCGGCGGCCAGCAGAAAGCGCGCGTTGCCCAATGGCTTCATCCTTCCGAGCCTTTCTGCTGCCAAAAAATACGCAGCACACGATGTACAAGATAAAGCATGCCCAGCGAGGCCACGAACATGAGCCATCCCTGGAATTCGTGGAAAAATCCCTGCGCTTTATCCGGATCCCAGTATTGAACCAGCAGCCCCGTACCCACTACACGCAAACTGTTCGCTGCGACTGCGATGGGCAGAGAAGCCAGCGCCAGAACTACGCGTAGAGAAACGCTTTGTTCCACGAGATAACCATAGATGACGGCGAGCGTTGCCAGCGACATAAGAGAACGAATGCCGCTGCACGCGTCGGCTACTTCCAGAGCCATGGCCGGAAGAACGATCACGTTGCCTTCCCGCAGCACCGGCACGCCCAACCATGGCAAAACGTTGCTGGCGACCTTCGATGCCAGCAATTGCAGCGGAAACGTGATCTGGTTGAAGACGATAGCTGGAATTGGGATCATTAATAGAAGGAACGCCCAAGGAAAAAGAACGGCGCGAAAAAAATTCCAGCCGAGGAATAAAACAACCAAGCCCGCCAGCACAATCAGCAACGAGAAACGGGAGAGAAAAATCTCAGCGCCCATCTGACCGACAACAAGGATGCACAGCCCAAGCCCGATTAGTAAAAGTCCCGACCATGAAGGGCGCCGCTTTACGCGGACGAGTTTTGGCCGCTCCTGCCAGATGACAAAACCTGAAAATAGAGGGACGAAAAACCCGTGAGAAAAATTGGGGTCATGCCACCATTGCCCAAGTAAATGAGATAACGTCGGCAAGTAGAGCCATAGCAGCAATGCGCTCAGAGCGATGCTGTGCCAAACAGGCGGCCACGCCGGTTCGACGGCAACCGCCGGACGCGGCGCAAGTTGCTCCGTTCGTAATGCATGGCTCAAGGAATCAGCCTCGATGTTCACTGTAGGGGGAATGGGCACCAGCATAAGCGAACTGAGGGATGTCCGCAATCAAAACCCTGCGCCGTGATTCCGGAATATAAAGAAACGGCACCAGTCGATTACAGCAAATACTGTAAACTTTTTCCATTCCGCCGGGCATAGGCTAGTCCCAGATGCAGATCGCGAATAAGGCGCACACAAGTTTCGACAAGGAGGGATTCGTATGTACCGTAAATTGTTGGCCGTTACGTTGATTGTGCTGGCGGTCTCGAGTATGAGCTTTGCCCAGGATCGTAATCAGCCCTCGCCCAGGTCGCAAGAGCGCATCACGAAAGAAGTTCGCCATGAGCTTCTCATGCTGCCGTATTTTGGCGTCTTCGATAACATTGCCTACAAAGTCGACGGATCCACCGTTGCATTGTTCGGCCAAGTTGTACGGCCATCGCTGAAATCTGATGCTGAGAATGCGGTGAAACATATCGAAGGAGTGGAGCGGGTCGATAACCAGATTGAGACACTCCCGCCGTCGCCCATAGATGATGGGCTACGGCGGCGCTTGTATCGCGAAATCTATGGCTATCCTGCGCTGGAAAAGTACGCGCTTGGGGTGCAAAAGCCGATTCGGATCATCGTGAAGAACGGGCGCGTTACGCTGGAAGGCGTGGTCGATAATGATACGGACAAGAATATTGCCGGAGTTCGTGCCAATAGCGTGCCGGGGATTTTTCAAGTGACGAATAACTTGCAGGTAGTGTCGCAGTAGGCATGGGCGCGAAGAAATGCCGCGAAGATCGCAAAGGGTCGTGTTGACGCCGCTACTAAGATTTGAAGGGTTCTTCCAAAGAAAAGCTTTGCGGCGTAAATAACTCGGCGCCATTTTCGGTAACGTGCATATCGTCTTCGAGGCGGATGCCGAATTCTCCGTGAATGTAGATGCCGGGTTCGTTGCTGGTTGTCATATTGGCTTGAAGCTTTGTGGCATTGCCGCCCACCAGATAGGGCCACTCATGGCCATCCATGCCAAGGCCGTGTCCCAGACGGTGGGCGAAATATTTGTAATCGGGTCCGTAGCCGGCATCGCTAATGATTTTGCGCGCGGCGGCATCGACTGTGCCGCATTCCACTCCGGGCCGCGCCGCCGATAATCCGGCTGCCTGCGCGCGATGCACGATATCGAATACTTTCTTCATCTTGCCTCCGGTTTTTTCTGGCACTTTACCGAGCACAAATGTGCGCGTGATATCGGATTGATATCCTTCGACAGTGCAGCCGTCATCAATCATGATGAGCGAGCCTTCGTGGATTACCTGCGGCGTGCTTGATCCATGTGGGAACGAAGTATATTCGTCGACTTCCACGCTGGCATCGCCGGGAAACCCGAGTTGCCCGTACGCGGCGGCGATCAAATTTTCGACTTGGTTTTGCGTCATACCATCGCTTAAGGCGTGATAGACAGCTTCATAAGCGGAGAGCGTAACCTGCGCAGCCAAACGCATGAGCGCGATTTCGTGTGCGCTCTTGATCATGCGGCATCCTGCGGTGACTAGCGTGGCGCTCGTCAACGTAAGTTGGGGTGCAGCCTGCGCGATTCCATCCGCGAAGACAAAATGCACAGTCTCTTCAATTCCCAATTTTCCTGTCGCGAGGGCGCTATCGCGCAAGCTTTCCGCGACCAGACGATAAGGGCTTTCGTCCTCCTGCCAGGTGCGGACGCTCGCACGGTCGCCGCCGGGCGCGTTGGCGATCTGCTCCCGGGCGCGGCCTTCTTCAAACGTGGGGCAGACGTAGAACGCTGCACCCTTTGCCGGCAGCACGTAAGCAAACATGCGTTCGCTACCCCACCAGCGAATGCCGGTGAAATAGTTCAACGACGTACCGCTCATCAACAGGAGGGCGTCGAGAGTATTCTCAGTCATCAGCTTTCGGGCTTGCTCCTGGCGCGCGGCACGTTCTTCGCGAGTGATGGGTATAGCTTCACTTTTACGCGATCTCAGGCGAGCCAGCGATGGAGGAAGGGAAGAGTCGCCAGACTTTGCGTTCTGAGCCGCGCTCACTAGTAAGGGATGAGATGCGGCGACGCCCGCTACGCCGCCTATCTCCAGGAAACTTCGCCGGGAAATCATGTACCCTCCAGTGGAAATGATAATTCGGCCATTATAGGCATAACTTAGGGAAGGCGGAGATGGAATCAGGCTTTCAATGCGCGGGTTGCGGCGAATGGAATATCACGACCGTGGACCAGTTCGCAGGACGGAGGCAGAGTTACATTGAAGATTGCCAGGTTTGCTGTAAGCCGAATGTGCTGCGCGTGGAGTATGACAGGGCGGCGCAGGAGTTTTTTATTTCGGCGGCGTTGGAGTAAATACTCACTGCAATCAAAATGGAAATTCATTCCGACCTTCATTCGCGTTATAGTTAGCTGCTCGGAAAGGAATGGCATCGATGGCAACCAGCTACGCAGGCAGCCGCATGGTGGCGCACAACATGGTGACTACGCAGTTCGAACTGGATGGCTTCCGCGTTACGCGGACGCTGGGAGTGGTGCGCGGCATCGTCGTGCGCTCGCGCTCGATCTTTGGCACCATCGGCGCGGGATTGCAGACCCTGGTTGGCGGAAACATCACACTGCTTACCAATTTATGCGAGAAAACGCGGGCCGAAGCCTTCGATCTGATGCTGATCCATGCCGCTGAACTGGGCGGCAACGCGGTGGTGGGCGCGCGTTATGATGCCACCGAAGTGATGCAGGGTGTCACGGAGGTTTTGGCGTATGGAACTGCGGTATTTGTGGAACCGATAAAATAGGCGACGTAACAGGTCGCTATGATGTAGCGCCGATCGAAGAACCCTCTTGAGGTATATTCGGGAGCGATGAAACCTCGTTACTTTCTGCCTTTCCTTCTGCTAATTCTCTGCGGTGGTATTTCCAGCGCAGCCTCCTATAAGTACAAGCGCATCGGCAGCGATCTGGACGCGCAAACCCACATTGAGCCGGGAATCGCTCTGATGGGAGGAGGGACTGATCAGGATGAAGCATTCCGCTGGCTGTGCGGTAAAGCTAACGGCGGCGACTTTCTGATCTTGCGGGCGCGAGGCAAAGATACCTACAACTCGTACGTGAATAAATTGTGTCAAATGAATTCCGTCGCGACACTGATTATTCCCGACAAAAAAGCGGCACAACAAGTGCGCGTGGCCCGGATTATCCAGCACGCAACCGTTATTTTTATTGCCGGTGGCGACCAATCTCGCTATGTCCGTTTCTGGTCGGGTACGCCAGTGCAGGATGCCCTCAATGCCCATGTTCTTGCCGATAAGCCGATTGGTGGAACCAGCGCGGGGCTGGCGGTACTCGGCCAGTTTGTTTATGCCTGCCTTGAGGACAAGGCCAATGACGCCGACCTTACCTCGCGCGAGGTGCTGGATAATCCCTATGCCAAGCGGGTCACGCTGGTGCGTGATTATCTAAAGGTTCCGAGCCTCGAGAATATTCTTACCGATAGTCATTTCGCGGCGCGCGACCGCATGGGCCGAAGCCTGGGATTTCTCGCCCGCATTGTTGCGGATGGCTGGTCAAAAACGCCGCGCGAAATTGCCCTTGATGAAAAATCCGCCGTGTTGATGGAAGTCAACGGCCGCTCCAAAATTGTGGGTACAGGGAAGGGAGCTTATTTTTTGCAGGTGACGGAAGCGCCTGAAGTCTGCAAACCGGGCCAACCGCTTACCTTGCGCAATGTGTCCGCTTACCACGCCCCCACGGGAGCCTCGTTTGATATTCGAGAGTGGGCTGGCGACGGCGGCGAGGCTTATTCAATCTCCGTAGAAGCTGGGCAGGTTCACACGAGTCGGGCTGAGAACGCGGTGTACTAATGCCCGTCTAATTCCAATACTTGCAGTTCTTCCGTGTCAGAAAGCCGAACTAAGCCCTATTTTCCACAAGAAACTGCGCGCCCAGCGCGGAATGCAAGAAAAATGTTAGCGAATGAATAGCGAAGGAATCTAAAGCGTAAACCCAATGGCTTGCGGTCGTATTTGTGGTTAACCACAAGTTATCGCACTTTTCCGAAACCTCTCTTTAGTACCCATCCTACCTTCAAGTTTGTTATTGACAATAAAAGACTTACAGGTAAGATGTGGTACAAAGTGGTACAGAGTGGTAAGGATAGTCGAGTACGTGGGAACGGAAGCTGATAAAAGAGGAGCCGGTGGGAAGCCGACCCAAAAGCACGACCAACAGCCCGATCCAGTCGAATTTGACCCAACTCTGCGTCGCTTTTACCTCCCTCGGTACGATCGTAGTCACAGCGCAAGAACATGTTTCGCGGCAATCACCCAACTCGCGTCGACGAAAAAGGACGGTTGAAGGTCCCGGCCGAGTTCAAGCGGGTGATCGACGAGAAATACGGACAGCAATATTACATCACCAGCCTCGATGGGAAGGTTGCTCAAGTGTATCCCTTCGAGGAGTGGGAGCGGATCGAGCAGAAACTGGCCGGGCTCTCCACTTTCAATCCTACGAAGAAAAAGTTTCTGGACCGCGTGAACTACTACGGGCAGATGGTGGAAATGGACGGGCAGGGGCGGTTGCTGATACCGCAACTGCTGCGCGAGGCGGCGCAGATCAAAGGCGAGGTTGCGGTTACCGGCAACTTGACGCACTTGATTGTCCGCAACCTGGAGTCGTACCGCAAACAGGTCGAGGAAGAACTGTTCACGCCTGACGATGAGAAGACGCTCGACGAATTGGGCATCTAGTGGGCGAGGGTTCAACAGGCACCCCTCAGGGGGTTGGGCATGGTGGTGGAAGGGAAGCGAGCCATCTTTCACCAAATCATGTTCCGGTTCTTTTAAAAGAAGCGATCGACTTTTTAAACGTGCGGTGTGGCGGGACGTATATCGACGCCACGGTGGGCCTGGGCGGGCACAGTTACGAAATCGCAAAACGCCTCGGCGCACCGGGACATTTGATTGGCCTCGATAAGGATCCGGCGGCACTGGAAAAAGCAGGTCTCCGGCTTCGGGCGTCCGGTGTTCAGGACTGGCCGACGGTGACTTTGCTGCATCGGTCATTTGCAGAAATTGCGGATGGCCAACGACCAGCGAGCATCGACGGAATCTTGGCTGACATCGGCGTAAGCAGCCTGCAGCTTGATGATGCCGTACGGGGATTTAGTTTTCAGGCGGATGGGCCGCTCGACATGCGGATGGACCCGCGGAATGAGCGAACCGCCGAACAAGTGGTAAACCACCTCGACGAGCGCGAGCTTGCTGATGTGATTTACGAATTCGGAGAGGAAAGGAGGTCGCGGAGAATCGCCAGAGCCATTGTCCGGTCGCGGCCGATACGATCTACCAAGCAACTTGCGGATGTCGTATCAGCCGCGGCCCGGTCAATGAAACATGAGCGAATTCATCCAGCGACCAGAACCTTTCAAGCTCTTCGAATCTTCGTAAACCGCGAACTGGACGATCTGAGGGCGCTGCTGGAAGCCTCGCCCCGGATTCTGAAGCCAGGAGGACGCGTGGTGGTGATCAGTTTTCACTCGCTGGAAGACCGCATCGTAAAGGATGCCTTCCGCGAGGGAAATATTAAGGACAAGTACTACCGGGTGCTGACCAAAAAACCGGTAACGGCATCCGAAGAAGAAAGCGATCGCAATCCGCGGGCACGCAGCGCGAAATTGCGGGCGGCGGAAAAAGTTTAGGCTCCGGAAAACCTGCTGGAGTCCCCGGCATAGCCGTACAAGCCGTGCCGGGTCGTTCAGGTTCTAAAGCGGACGAAGAGCCGCAGCCGCCGGGATGGCGGCGCTTCAAAAGGGTTCCGTGGTAGGAATCCAATTCTGAGGTCAGGAAATGTACACGGGAACGTTAATTAAGGACTTGATGAGAGCGGTAGAACGCGCTGAACAAAGCGCCCAGCAAAAGCGCGTAGCCGAAGAAACGGAATTGCGGCGGCTTTTTGAATTGCAAAGTCCAAAAATACAACCAGAACGAATCTTTGCGGGAGCGGCATAAAATGGCAACGGCAGCAGCGGCAATTCGAAGTGCGGTTCCGGTAGGCCGGCGCAATACGTTCTTCGCCGGTACGCCGGAAATTTATTTCGCCAAAGCGATCGACAACTCGCGGTTGGTGAAAGTCGAAGATCCCAGCCGCAATCGCGAGATGAAGCAGTTTGGCACCGCGCTCGCCTGCTTGTTTCTGCTGGTGTTTACCTATGCATGGCAGCACTTCCGCGCCATTGAATATGGATATCAGATTGAATCTGCAAAACGTGAACTGAGTAACCTGACCGAGATGAATCGCGCCCTGCGGTTGGAAGATGCGAGCCTGCGCGATCCGGAACGAATTGACGCGCTTGCACGCCGAATGGGGCTTTCACCGCTGGTGCCGGGGCAGGTGGTCAATATGGATAACGTGTCTGGCGAGAGTGTAAACGGTCCAGTGATGGCGAGTGCCGAACCGGGGATGGTATTGGCCGGACAATAGCAAATATCTAGATTCGTATCAGGGCACGCCTTCAGGCGTGCCCTTTGTTTCCCGATTGACCGGCGCCTTATGACACGACGGCGGCTGAAGCCACTTAGTCATTTGGATAGCGAATGGCGGGACGGCTAAAGCCATGCCGTGATACGAACCTGAGATCTAGAGAACATGAATATGGCCGCCAATACAAGCACCGGCAAGAATTCCCGCCTCTACTTCCTCGGCGGGATGCTTCTGTTCTGGTGCGTGGCAATTTGTGGCCGCCTGATTTATCTCCAAATATTCCGCTACGGCAGTTTTGTGAAGCAGGCGGAGCACCAGCAGCAAAGGGCGATTCCGCTCTCCGCCAAACGTGGTGTTATTTACGACCGAGCCGGTCATGAACTGGCGATGTCGGTCCTGGTGGATTCCGCCTTCGCCGTTCCGAGCGAGGTTAAAGATCTGCCCACGGCCGTTTCTCTCATTACCCGCATCACCGGGGAAGATCGCAATGTGGTGCTCGCCGACTGCCGCAACCACAAAACATTCTGCTGGGTGGCGCGCAAGGCCGATGACGAAACCATCGAGCGCATCAAGTCGCTGAACCTTCAGGGCATCCATTTCCAGAAAGAGGCAAAGCGTTTTTATCCGGCGCGCGATCTGGCGGCGCAAGTGGTGGGTTCCGTGGGAATGGAAGATGCCGGCCAGAGCGGCATCGAGCATGAATTCGACGATGAGTTACGCGGCACCGCCGGGAAAATGGTGATCTCCGTCGATGCGCGCCGGCAATGGTTCTCCGACATCGAGAAACAACCCGAGTCGGGCGAAAATATCGTCCTCACAATCGACAAGAATATTCAATACATCGCCGAGAAAGAGCTTGATCAGGCGATTCATGACACCCAGGCCATTGCTGGCACTGTGATCGTGGAGAATCCGCACACCGGGGAAATTCTTGCACTCGCCAACCGTCCAACATTCAATCCCAATTCGCGCAAGCAGATTACTCCCGGTGCTTTGACCAACCGCGCGGTGAGCTACATCTACGAGCCGGGCTCGACTTTCAAATTGGTAACCATTTCGGCGGCGCTTGAAGAGAAGCTGACGAATCCGAATGAAGTGTTCGACTGCCAGATGGGATCGATCGTCTACAACGGCATGCGCATCCGCGATTCGAAGCCGCACGGTCTGTTGCCAGTTTGGGGCGTGCTGGCCGAGTCAAGTGATGTGGGCGCGATCAAAATCGCGTTGAGGCTGGGCGAAGAGCGCTTCTACAAATATATTCGCGCGTATGGGTTCGGGCAGCAGACAGGGATCGAATTGCCCGGCGAAACTCGCGGGTTAACGAAACCGGTAAGCCGATGGTCGAAGGTTTCAATCGCTGCGATCTCCATGGGCCAGGAGATTGGTATTTCGCCGATTCAGTTGACGGGGCTGATCTCAACTTTTGCCAATGACGGCGTCTGGATATCTCCGCACATTCTTGCTGGAAAAGTCGAGCCGCAGGATTTGCCGCAGAGCGTCGCGTTTAATCCCGGGGCATCGCACCGCGTAATTTCTAGTTACACAGCAGCCGAAATGCGGGCCATGATGCAGAAAGTAGTGCTCGAAGGAACCGGGCGCAAGGCGATTCTCGAAGGCTATACATCGGCGGGAAAAACTGGAACGGCGCAGAAGGTTGATCCCGGAACCGGCGCTTATTCGAAAACGAAATACATCGGTTCGTTCGCGGGATTTGCGCCGGTGAATAATCCGCAGATTGTGGTTGCGGTGATTCTGGATTCGGCGGTCGGACTTCACCAGGGCGGGCAGGTTTCAGCGCCGGTGTTTCACCGCATCACGCAGCAAGTCCTCGAATATCTCCACGTCCCGCACGATCTGCCGCTCGCGCCGCAACATCAATTGCTGTTGGCGCAGGCGCGTACCAAAGATAAAGATTTAGAAGAAGGGACACCCGATCATCCCGGGGAACCGCTGGAGACGGCAGAAGTGACCGGAGATTCTTCCGACGCAGCCAAAATAAGCGTGGCACACGCATCCACGCCCGCGAAAGTTACCGACGAAGGAAATGTGGTTCAGGCAGCTTTGCGGCAAAGTGAGCCTCAGGAAAGCGCTAATACACCTCAGACGAACACGCCCGGCACGACTGATGGTGCCACTGGTACGGCGAAGCTGCCAAATACTGGGACGGTGGTTCTGGAGGTAGAGCAAGGCGGAATCGAAGTGCCATCTTTCGTAGGCAAAACAGTGCGGGGCGCTGTGGAAGCGGCTCAAGATGCTGGTCTCGACCTTGAAGCCGTGGGCAGCGGCATAGCGCGCCAGCAGGCTCCGCTGGCTGGTACACACGTGACTGCCGGGGCGCGTGTGACCGTGCAGTTTGGACGATAAGACAATCTTCCCAATTCACTACTGATTCCCTTTGTCCCCTCGGCGGTTCGACCCTCAGTTTGACCCGCCGAAAAACCGCGTGATACGGTAAACAGTCGCGCATCATTCAGACCAAAACCTGTCTGCCATTGGGGTTATATTTGTCTTCTGTTGAAACCACTCCCGCCGTCCGCAAAACCGCGCTGAACGCTGTCCATCGCCAGATGGGAGCGAAGATGGTCGATTTCAATGGCTGGGATATGCCGGTCGAGTACCCCGCTTCGATCGGCTGCGGAATCATCAACGAACACATGGCGGTGCGCACGGGGGTAGGTATTTTCGATGTGAGCCACATGGGCGATATTCGCCTGGCCGGTCCACAGGCGCTGGCTGCGGTGCAGCACATTTCGATGAACGATGCCGCGAAGCTGGCCATCGGACAGGCGCAGTATTCGGCGCTGCTTTATCCGCAAGGAACTTTTGTCGATGATGTGATCGTCCACCGACTGGGCGAAGATGAGTATTTGCTGGTGATCAACGCCGGCACGCGCGAGAAGGATTTCAACTGGGTGCACGACAATACGCGGCAGTTTGACTGCGCGGTGGAGAATTTGTCCGACGATTTCACGCAAATTGCCATTCAAGGACCGAAGGCTGTGAACACGTTGCAGAAGCTTACCGACGCAGACTTGAGCGCGGTGAAGTTTTATTGGGTCACCCACGGAACCGTCTGCGGGTTGAAGGATATTCTCATCGCTCGCACGGGATACACAGCCGAAGATGGTTTCGAGATTTATGTTCCAGCCGATGAGGCTACCAGCGCGCGGATTTGGCATGAAATTTTGAGCGCAGGCAAAGAAGTCGGGATCGTCCCCTGCGGATTAGGCTCGCGTAATACTTTGCGTCTGGAAGGCAAACTTCCTCTCTACGGGCACGAAATTTCGGATACGATAAACGTTTGGGAAGCCGGGCTCGACCGCTTCTGCAAAATGGAGAAGCCGGGGTTTATCGGACGCACCGTGCTGGAAAAAGCAAAGAACGAAGGCCTAAAGCGGACACTCGTAGGTTTGGAGATGGTGGAACGCGGGATCGCACGTGATGGGCATAAAGTGCTCGACAATAGCGGGCGCGAAATTGGGTACGTCACGAGCGGGTCGCCGGCGCCATTTTTGAAGAAGAACATTGCCCTGGCATATGTGCCGCCACAGTTTGCCGCTATAGGTACACCCATTAAAATTGAGATTCGTGGGCAAGGCGTGGGAGCACAGGTGGTTCCAACGCCGTTTTATAAGCGGCCAAAGAAAGCCGCTTAATCGAGTAAAGATAGAGGGCATCGCAGAATTTTGCTAGAAGCTAAAAGCTTAGGAGCTAGAAGCTTTTTATGGCCTACCCAACAGATCGCAAATACACAAAAGAGCACGAGTGGATCAAAGTCGTCGGTCTGGAGGCGGTTATCGGTATCACCGATCACGCGCAGGAATCGCTCGGCGACATTGTATTTGTCGAACTGCCGAAAGTGGGAGCCGATCTGACCGCCGGCAGTACGTTCGGTACCGTCGAATCGGTGAAGGCCGTTTCCGACTTATATGCCCCAGCTTCAGGCACCGTGACTGAGACCAACGGCGATCTTGCAACTGCGCCGGAGAAGGTGAATAAAGATCCGCACGGCTCGTGGATGCTGAAAATGAAACTTAAGAATCCCGGCGAACTGGCCGATCTGCTCTCCTCCACGGCTTATGAGCAGTTTGTGGCGGAAGAGGGCAGCCACTGATTGCAATTCAATATTCGAACGATTTCCTCGATGAACTTGGCGCACGGTTTGACTGCCAGACTGCTGTCACAATCGAATTGATCTCCAGTTACATCTAAATAACTTCCTATGCGTTATCTACCAAAATCTCCTACCGACCGACAAGCCATGCTGAAAGCGATCGGATTGCGCTCGGTCGACGATCTATTTGCGCCGATTCCCGCGGAATACCGGCTGAGCCGCGATCTCAAAATCCCGCGCCAAATGGCTGAATCGGAAATTGTGGACTACTTCCGCCAGCGCTCGCGCGAAAACGGCGAAGGCTATTCGAGCTTCCTTGGTGCAGGGGCATATGCGCACTACCGGCCCGTCATTATTGATTCGCTGATCTCACGCGGAGAGTTTCTTACCGCATACACGCCTTACCAGGCGGAGATTTCGCAGGGTACGTTGCAATCGATTTTCGAATTTCAGACGATGATCTGTGAGTTGACCGGCATGGAAGTCGCGAACGCTTCCATGTATGACGGCTCAACCGCCGCTGCCGAAGCCGTGATGATGGCGGTGCGGCTCACGGGACGTCGATCGGTGGTAGTGGCGCGCAGCTTGCATCCGGAGTATCGCGAAGTGCTGGCCACTTATGCCACGCATCAGGGCATGCCCTTGTCGATTGCGGGATTTGGCGACGACGGCCGGGTGAATCTCGCGGAGTTGGAAAATTCGATCACGGCAGAAACGGCGTGTGTGCTGATCCAGTCGCCAAATTTCTTTGGCACGATTGAGGATGTGGCGGCGATTGCCGAGATCGCGCACAAAAACGGGGCCATGCTGACGGTTTCGATTGCCGAAGCAGTATCGCTGGGGATTGTTGAACCTCCAAGTCAGGCGGATGTGATTGCCATGGAAGCCCAGTCGTTCGGCGTACCCATGGGATTTGGCGGTCCTTACTGTGGAGTCATCGCCACTCGCGAAAAATTTGTGCGGCAGATGCCGGGGCGGCTCGTAGGTCAAACCGTCGACAAGCAGGGTCGGCGCGGATTCGTCCTCACACTGGCTACGCGAGAGCAGCATATCCGCCGCGAGAAAGCGACGTCGAATATTTGCACGAACCAGGCTCTGGTCGCGCTGATGGTCAACATCTTTATGACCATCTACGGCAAAGTTGGATTGAAAGAACTGGCCAAACAAAATTTGGCCAAAACAGCTTATGCCGCTGTCCAGTTCGCCAAGTATGGCAAAGTATTGTTCAACGGCACGCCGCGCTTCAACGAGTTCGTAGTCCGAACCGGCGAAGATCCTCATGCCATCAATAACCGGCTTCTTGAGCATAAGGTTGTCGGCGGGCTTCCTTTGAAAAAGTTTTATCCGGAGCTAGGAAATGCGGCTTTGTGGTGCTGCACGGAATTGACTTCGCGAAGCGCGATTGATACCGCGGTGGGCTTGATTGCGGAAAGCCAAGGTTCGGTTCGATCCGCCAATGAAGAAGCGGATGTTGAGGAGGTGGCGCGATGAAGAGCAACATTCGCAAAGCGACGCCCCAGGTTAATCAGAACGAAGGGTTGATCTTCGAAAAGTCTTCGGCGGGAAAAGCCGCCTGGAAGCTGCCGCCTCTGGATGTGCCGGAGGTGGACACTTCCGCGCTTCTAGGTGACGCAGAAAGAAAAGATCTGGGCAACATGCCCGAAGTGAGCGAGATCGAAATCATTCGCCATTTCACGAGGCTTTCCACGTGGAATTATGCCATTGATCTCGGCATGTATCCGTTGGGGTCGTGCACGATGAAATATAACCCGCGGGTGAATGAGGCGGTCGCGCGCGTGGAAGGAATCGCGAACGGACATCCTTACCAGCCGGAGAAAATTTCGCAGGGCGCACTCCAGATTCTGAAAACCCTGAGCGAATGCCTGATAGAAATCACCGGGATGGATGCGATCACTTTGCAGCCTGCTGCCGGCGCGCATGGCGAAATGACCGGCCTGCTCATGGTCCGTGCGTATCATCAAGCGCAAGGCCGCCCTCGAAAGAAGGTTTTGATTCCGGATTCGGCGCATGGAACAAATCCGGCGACAGCTGCGATGGTCGATTACGCGGTTGAAAACCTGAAGTCAGATTCGCGTGGCATGGTGGATATCGCGGCGCTGGAAGCGCAAATGAACGAAGATGTCGCCGCGCTGATGCTCACCAATCCCAACACGCTGGGAGTGTTTGAGCAACAGATCCATAAAATTGCCGACATTCTCCACGCCAAGGGCGGACTGCTTTACATGGACGGCGCCAACATGAATGCGCTGGTAGGGAAAGTGCGCCCCGGAGATTTCGGCGTCGATGTAATGCACCTGAACTTGCACAAAACTTTTTCCACACCACACGGCGGCGGTGGTCCCGGTTCGGGGCCGGTTGCGATTAAGAAGAAGCTTGAGCCGTTCCTGCCAACGCCGTCGGTAGTGACCAAGTCCGACGGTACTCTTGGCTTTGAATACAACCGTCCGCAGTCGGTGGGGCGGGTGCGCGCGTTCTACGGAAATTTCGGAATGTTTGTACGCGCGCTGGCCTATATTCAAGCGAACGGTCCCGACGGGTTACGCCAAACCACCGAAGATGCGGTGCTGAACGCGAACTACATTCGCAAGGGGCTTGAGGGCACGTACGATCTGCCATATTCCACTCCGACCATGCACGAAGTAGTTTTCAGCGACAAGTTGCAGGCAAAAAAAGGCGTGCGCACCATGGACATCGCCAAGCGGCTGATCGATTACGGATTTCATCCGTACACTACGGCATTTCCGCTCATCGTTCCCGGCGCGCTGATGATTGAACCGACTGAGAGCGAATCCATTGAAGAAATGGATTTATTCGTAGAGGCGATGAAGTCGATCGCCGAAGAAGTGGAAGAAAATCCGCAGACCGTGCTCGATGCGCCGCATTCCACAAGGGTTTCGCGGCTCGATGAAACGGCTGCCGCAAGAAAACCAGTGCTGCGTTGGAAGCCGCGGGCGTAACGGCGGGTTGAAGCCAAAACAATCACGGAAGGGCGGACGCCATCGTCCGCCGCTCCACGAGCTTACTTTGCCGAGATGTCTACCGATGCTCTTGTGGTTTCCCAATCGATGTGCATCGTGCAGCCGCTCCCTGACTTGTCGTAGGAAATCGTGAAGTTCTCCACGGGAGAAGGCAATTTGGAAACTTTCATATCCACACGGCCGAGTTCATCGCTTTCATATTTGTACGGGATACCCCACTCGCCGGTTTTCTTGTTGATAATCAATTTCCAACCATCGGCATTAGGCACGGTGAAAATTGTATAGTTGCCTGCGGGGACGGTCTTGCCGCCGACCGTTACATCGGCGCTGATGACGAATGTTGTCGCGTCGTTCGCTCCAGTGCGCCAGACTTCGCCGAAGGGAACAAGCCCGCCATAAATTTTGCGGCCCTTCATACGCGGGCTGGAGTAATCAGTCTTAATCGTTTTGCCGCCAAGGTCGCAGCTGGCAGAAGCGGCTGGGCTGGGCTTGCCTCCGCCCTGTGCGAAGGCAACAGTAGTAAATAAAAACATCAGAAGCGCGGGAAGGACGATTCGTTTTTGCATGGATTCTCCTTTTGAAAATTACGCGATGGCCAAACAAATTAGACGTAGCAGAATGGCATCCGTCAGCAGACTGACGATTATGCTCTCTTGACCACCACAGATACAATCATCCGATGCCGGTATTCGAGGAAAAACAGAAAGAATTGGAGCACTACGAAACCATGATGGGCGTGTCGCGCGGTCGCCTGGCGGTGACCATGGATACGATTACCGACGCAATGGCTCTGGTTGGACAGCACGGTGTTTATTGCCAGAGCCAGCGCTGGCCGGGCAAGCCGGTGATGGATATCCGGATCATCATGAAGAGCTTGACCGACGCGAAAGAATTGATCCAGAGCGTGATGGAAGAATTGAAAAAATCGGGCTGATAATGTTGAATCTGTGGCGATCTAAATTCAGCAGAAATTTTTCGGGAGAAATTCCTATGCAATGCGGCAAGACCTTCGTAATTCTCGGCACAGTGATCTTCGGCTTAGCGCTCGGTTCCGTTGTGGCGCAGGCTGTGCCTCAGGCCACGTCAACCACCTTGACCGCACAGGAGCGGGATTCCGCCCTGAAACAATTCCAGGCCACGCGCGATAATTTTCTGAAATCGATTGCCGGACTTTCTCAAAGACAATGGACGTTTAAGCCTGCGCCGGATCGCTGGTCCGTGGCCGAGGTAGCGGAGCATATTACCGTTTCGGAAGAAGCAATCTTTGGATTGGTGCAAAAGCAAGTCATGCAATCGCCCGCGGCTCCCGAAAAACGCGCTCAAGTGGCTGGTAAGGATGAGCTCATTACGCAGAGGGTTCCGGACCGCAGCCACAAAGCGCAGGCGCCGGAGTTCCTCAAGCCCACAGGCCGCTGGGCCACCGAAGCCGATTTAGCCAAAGCGTTCGAGGAACGCCGTGCGGTGACTATGGATTACATCCGCACCACAAGCGACGATCTGCGCGATCATTTCTTCGATCATCCTGTATTTGGCACACTCGACGGCTATCAATGGTTGTTGCTGATCACCGCGCACAGCGCAAGGCATACCGCTCAAATTGAGGAAGTGAAAGCGGGCCCGAATTTTCCGAAAGAATAACGAAGAATTACCACAAGAGCGCGAAGTGTATTGCCAGGAGAACGTTGTGATCTTTGTGCCCCCTGGAGATTCAAGGTTTCACAGTCAGCATCACGACGCCATGAGGAAGCACTGACGCTGAAAAGCTGCCGGTGAATTTCCCCAAATCTTTGTGCTGCCACAGGTCGCGCACTGAAGCAGTGATGTGACCGGGGTAGCCAATATCCTCCCAACTCGCCGATATTTGCTGTTCCGAACTTCCGCGGTTCAACAAGAGTACAGCGCGGCTGGCGTCTTTTAATGGCTTCGCCCAAACTTCCAAATCGCCATTCTTCCAGGCACGCTCACCCTGTTGCCCCAGCGGATCCTGATCCACTGCAATTACCTCTTTGTTCGTGAGAATGTCGTGGATCCCGGGCCGCATATCGCGCAGATCATTGCCTGAGATCAATGGCGCGGCCAGAATTGCCCACAGGCTGAAGTGCGAGCGGTACTCTGTATCGGTCATTCCACCATTGCCGACTTCCAGCATGTCAGGATCGTTCCAATGGCCCCGGCCTGCGTAGGAATAAAGTTCCGCCTCCGCATCCACAATGTCGAGCACGCCGTTGGAACAACAGTCCCCGGGCTTCCACTCGATTCTGCCCTGCCAGCGATCTTTAATATCGCCAGTCGTACGCCATAAATTGCCGCCAACTTCTTTTCCCCAGAGCCAGGGTTTTGCCGTACCCCATTCGCAAATGCTCAGCACAATGGCGCGGCCTGAGGCGTCGAGCGCGGTACGGATGTTCGCGTAGGATGCCCTGGCGTCCTGTGTGGTGGTATTGCACCAATCGTATTTCAGATAATCCACGCCCCAGGCCGCATATTGCAGCGCATCCTGATATTCATGGCCAAGGCCGCCGGGTCGTCCAGCACAGGTTTTCGAGCCGGCGTCAGAGTAGACGCCGAATTTCAGGCCCAGAGAGTGAATGTAATCGCCAACCGCTTTCATGCCGTGCGGGAAACGTTGCGGATCGGCGACGATATTGCCATTTGCATCGCGGCTCACCTGCCAACAGTCATCAATGTTCACATATTGATATCCAGCATCCTTCATACCCGACTTGACCATGGCGTCGGCCATACTTTTAATCATGTCTTCGCTGACATTGCAGCCGAACTTGTTCCAGGAGTTCCAGCCCATTGGTGGCGCGAGAGCGAGATTGCTCGACAGCCTGTTCTCTTGTGCGGGAGCGCTTGCGCAAATCAACAGTATTGCTGCGACTACTAAGAGCGTCTGATTACGATTTCTCATGGAACCTCACCTGTGCATCAGTGTCCGAGCTTTTCATCGAAGAACTTTGCCATCAACTCGAGAGCTTCTTTTGTCTCTGGCAATTCGAAGTGATACCAGAAGGCATGGGGCAGCGCCTCAAAGACCACAAGCTGCGCATCGTCACCGGCTTGAAGAAGAGCGCGATGAAAAACCGTTGTGCCACTCAGCAAAATATCTCGCGTGCTGGTGACGAGCAGCGTAGGCGGCAAACCGCGCAGGTCGGAGTACATGGGCGAGAGAACTGGATCCTTACGATCGGTCTTGCCGACGTAGGGACTATCCGGCAGATGATTGGGATCGGTTGGCTGCAATGCTCCTGGAAATCCGTCGAGCGTGTAAAGCTGCCAGGAGTCACCAACACGGCTAAAATCGGCGAGTCCGGAAAAAATACCAAGCGCGCCGGGAAGTGGAAGTCCCAATTGCTTTAGCTTCGCTGTCACCTGAGCACTGAGTATTGCGCCCGCCGAAGTGCCGTAGACGCCGATATTGTGCGGCTTATAAGTTTTCAGCAGCTCTTTGTAGACAGCAACCACGTCATCGACCGCGGCTGGAAACGGATTCTCCGGAGCCAGGCGATAGTAAACGGAGACAACTTTAATCTTCGCAAGGTTCGCGATGGGGTCGCCCTCGATCAGCGAACCGGAGTCTGAGTTGAATCCGCCACCGTGCAGGTTGATCAGCACAAGGTTGCGATGGGATTCTGGGGTGGCGAGCGGCGTAATGATGTCGGTGCGGACCCCAGCAGTGCTAGTTCCTTCAATATTGACGGGATAATTCTTGCGAGCTTCAGCGGAATCTTGTGCACGCCATATATCTGTGCGCGTGCGCCGCTCTTGCAGTGTCTCCGGGCCGGATTTTTTCAGGGTGAGCGAAGCGAGCCACTTCTGCGCGTCCGGGCTGACGGTCAGCGGCATGGGAACCACGCGCGTAACGTGTGCGGTGCCGTCAGGATCGAAGGTAGCGGAGTCCACTGGCGCAGAGCTATTCGATTGCGCAACGAATGGGTGAACGAGGAAAACGATAGCAGGGACATACAGCCGGCGGATTTTCATCGCGACAGTTGTATCAGATAGGTGTGCAAAACGAAACCATAGAGGCATAAACGGTTTTAATGAACCGCCCTTGTGCCTCAACGAGGTGAAGAGCTTTTTTATGCCAGCGTGTATTTTCCCCGCTCGATCACTCTTCGCGCGATTTGTTGGCGCAATTCGACGGTATTGAATGGTTCGTACTTGGCTAACCGCCGCAGGATTGCAAGCTGAGTGCGCAGTATGTCACCGTCGGCAACAGCAGCAATGACTTTCTTCGCCGCCGACTCGATCTTTTCCATCGCCTGCGAGAGGTAAACGCGAGTCATCGCAATCGGGAGCGCGGCGGCCGCTTCGCCTTTGGTTTCCGCGATCTTCCATGCGCGCAACACAGCTGATTCCATGGCGTAGCTTTCAATGGTCATGTCGGCAATGGCTCCCATGATCTCCTGCTGATCTTGAATCGCCTGCATGTATTTTTGCGAAGCGGCTCCGGCGGCAAATAAGCCGAGTTTTTTCGCCTGGCCAACCAGTTTTCGTTCTTCTGTAAGCAGGCCTTCGAGTTCATCGCCCATTGATGGGCCGGATAGCACTTCGTCCATTAGCTTTTTGATGGCTCGCATCAGCGGTAATTGGCCGCTCATCGCGCGCTTCAGCAGAAATCCCGTGATGATCAGCCGGTTGATTTCGTTGGTACCTTCGAAGATGCGATTGATACGCGCGTCGCGATAAGCGCGCTCGGCAGGATATTCTTCGACAAAACCGTAACCGGCGTAAATCTGCACCGTCTCATCGACGATGTAATCGATCATCTCCGAGCCCCAGACCTTGATGATCGAGCACTCGACGGCGTACTCCTCAATCGCCTTGCGAGTTTCTTTCATGGCATCAGCGCCCGTCTTGTCGATTTCGCCGAGCGCGACATCCATCATTCCCACTGTGCGATACACGAGAGACTCGCCGACGTAAAGCAACGTGGCCATATTGGCGATCTTTTCGCGCACTAGTCCGAAGTCCGCGATGACCTTGTTGAATGCCTTACGTTGTTTGGCATAACCGACGGCATTTTCCAGCGAGAGACGTCCGCCGCCCACGCACATCGCGCCCAGCTTGAAGCGGCCAATATTCAGAATGTTGAAGGCGATGACGTGTCCTCTGCCGATTTCGCCCAGCAGGTTTTCCGCGGGAACTTTGCAATCGTTCAGAATGATTGGGCAGGTCGAGGAGCCGCGGATACCCATCTTGTGCTCTTCCGCGCCTACAGAGAAACCAGGGAAAGTTTTCTCCACCAGGAAGGCGGAAAATTTATCGTCGATCTTGGCGAATACCGTGAACAAGTCGGCAAAGCCGGCGTTGGTAATCCACATTTTTTCGCCGTTGAGAATGTAATGCTTGCCGTCGGCGGAAAGCTCAGCACGGGTGCGGCAGTTCATCGCATCGGAGCCGGAAGTCGATTCTGACAGCGCGTACGCGCCTACGATTTCTCCCGCAGCCAGTCGAGGCAGATACTTTTTTTTTTGTTCTTCCGTGCCGAAGTAAACGATTGGCAGGGTGCCGATTCCCGTGTGTCCGCCCCAGGTGGTGGCGAAACCAGCATACTTGGCGATGTGATCGGCGATGACCGCGGCTGTGACCTTATCCATCTCAAGACCGCCGTAAGCCTCAGGGATCTCCACTGCACTCAATCCCAACTCGCCCGCCTTCTTTAATAAATCGCGCGTTACAGAAAAGTCCTTATGTTCGATCTTCTCCACGTTGGGCAGGATTTCGTTGATCGCGAATTCCTCAGCCGTCTGCCCGATCAGTTGGTGCTGTTCGGTGAAATCTTCCGGGGTGAAGACCTCGTCAGTCTTACGAGTTTCGAGCAGAAAACTGCCGCCGCAAATTCTAGTCGTGGGAACTGCTGTCGTCGTTGCCATTGCTTATCCCTTCGAGTACAAATTTCACCACCGGGAGGTGCAGAGAAGAGAACGCTCAATTGTAAGCGAGAAGGGCATGAGCGGCATCGTTGTGGTTTTGCGCACCGGTTACGAAAGACTTTCGAAGATGCCCGCCGCGCCCATGCCGCCGCCAACGCACATCGTCACCATGCCATAGCGTCCGTTGCGGCGCTTGAGTTCACGGATGACAGTTGCCGTCAGCTTGGCTCCCGTGCACCCCAAGGGATGACCCAGCGCGATTGCGCCGCCGTTGGGGTTCACCCTTTCCAGATCGAGGCCAGCCTCCTTAATGACGGCTAGAGATTGCGCTGCAAACGCCTCGTTCAACTCAATCACATCGATGTCGGAGAGTTTCAGCCCGGCTATTTTCAAAGCTTTTGGAATCGCGAACACCGGTCCCAGTCCCATTTCCTCCGGCTTGTATCCCGCTGTCGCAAACGATACGTAACGAGCCAGCGGTTTAATACCCAGCGTCTTCGCGCGATCTGCCGACATGACCACCGCAGCCGCCGCTCCATCGGACATTTGCGAAGAGTTCCCGGCGGTTACCGTGCCCTTCACATGAAATGCAGGCTTGAGCGAGAGCAGCGCTTCCATTGAAGTATCTGCGCGCGGACCCTCGTCCATTTTGAAAGCAATTTCCTGACGTTTGGGCTTCGATCCATTCGGAGTCGTAAAGCTCACCGGCACCGGTACAACTTCTTCGTCGAACTTGCCAGCCTGAATCGCGGCCAGGGCCTTCTGATGACTTCGTAAAGAGAATTCGTCCGCTTGCTCGCGCGTAATGCCGAAGCGCTGACCCACTCGCTCGGACGTCAAACCCATATTCAGGTAGGCATCCGGATAGTGATCGACCAGCCACGGATTGGGCGAAACTTTGTGGCCGCCCATCGGAATCATCGACATCGATTCGGTGCCGCCCGCGACAATTGCTTCGGCCCCACCGCTCATGATTCGTTCGGCAGCCATGGCAATCGCTTGCAGGCCTGATGAGCAGAACCGGTTGATGGTAAGGGCCGAAGTCTCCACCGGGAGCCCAGCACGCAGGGAAGCGATGCGAGCCACGTTCATGCCCTGTTCCGCCTCGGGCATAGCGCAGCCGAGGATCACGTCTTCGATTTCTTTTGGATCGAGCTGCGGTACCCGCTCAAGCGCGCCCTTGATTGCAATTGCGGCCAGTTCATCGGGACGCGTGGCGCGCAACGTGCCCTTAAAGGCGCGCCCCACGGGAGTTCGAACGGAGGATGCAATGATGACTTCGCGCATAAAATTCTCGCTTCCGAATTTTCAAACAACCGCCTATTCGATGCTTGTCATTGCGAGAAGCTTCAGCAGCGAGGAATCGAAATTAAAGCTTCACTTCGTCGGCACATAGAAATAATAGTCAGCCGTGTAGCTGCTCTTCGTTTCGTCGTTGACATGTCCCGCGTCGCAACCTTCGGCCGGGGCTTTTCCGCCATGCGTGCGGACGCGCTGAATGGTGGTTACGTTTGAAAGCTCGCCCTGCCCCGTGTGGCTGACTACGTTCACCAGCAGCCATGGAATGGAATCGGGGTCGAGAGAGTCGACATGGGCAAGCGCCTTACCGGTGACCTCGCTGCCATCGTTCAACTTCCACGACGGACCGGCGGAATGATGGCCAATCACTTTATCTTTACGGTCGTGCAAATCCGCATCGGGTGCTTTCAGCGCCCAACTGAATTTTCCATCCGATCCTGACTGGCAGGTGTAAATCTGAGATCCAGTCGCGTGCGCATAGACCGCCACTTCGAGCCCGGTCGGCGCTTGAATGGCATCCGGAACATCGGGCGGAGGTTCTTTCGGTGTGGCTGCTTGTTGGGCGCTTGTAAAAGGCCCTCCGAGAAAAATTCCTAGCGCAATTACTGCGAAGGCAATTGTTTTAATTCCTGGAGAACTTCGCATGAGGCCGATTGTAACAGCAGAGCGAGACCTTAGTTCCTGAGTGTTTTGCCAGTTTTTAACGTGTACTGAATCTTCTCTTGAGTCTTCCTCTCTCCACACAAAGATTTGAATCCCTCGCGCTCAAGATCCAAAATGTACTGCTCGCTCACCGGTGTGCCGGGAGTGACATTGCCGCCGCACAGAACTTCGGCAATCTTGCCGCCCAGTTTCACTTCGTAGTCGGTGATGTAATCGCCCTGGCGCATGAGGTGCACGCCCATTTTTAATGTCGCCAATAGATTTTCGCCGGGGGCGGGGATATCAGTTCTGGGCACAGGCGGCTCGTATCCGGCGCGTACCAATTCGAGCGCGCGTGCTTTGGCGTCGGAGAGCACGCGCTCACGATTCATCGTGATGCGGTCGCTATCGGTGAGGAAACCGAGAGCATGGGCTTCATGCGCCGAGGTTGCGATCTTTGCGGTTGCAATCGTCTCAAAGGCTCGCTTCATCGCCTCTAACATTTCAATCGAACCGGCCAGCGCTTCGCCGGTAACTTTTCCGCCTCGCGCTGCGGAAGCCCCATCAATGGCGCGAAGCAGCATTTCTTTGCAGCCTCCGCCGCCGGGCAGCAAGCCAACGCCAACTTCAACCAGTCCCGTATAAAGCTCGGCGTGCGGCTGGCGTGCCGCGGCGTGCAAAGAGATTTCTGTTCCTCCGCCCAAGCATAATCCAAACGTTGCGGACACTACCGGCTTGGGTGAAAATTTAATTGCCTGCGTCATGCCCTGAAACTGGCGGATTACAAGGTCGACCTCATCCCATTCTTCTTCTTGCACGCTCATGAGCAGCAGCATAAGGTTCGCGCCCACGGAAAAATTTGTGGCGTCGTTCGTAATCACGAAGGCGTCGAAGTTATCGCCCGGCCCTCCTGGCTTGAGTGACTGCGCGATCAAGCCGATGATGTCGGCGCCAAGCGAATTCATCTTGCTGTGAAACTCGATGCAAGCCACACCGTCGCCGAGGTCGACCAGTGAGGCGCCGGAATTTTTCTTGACCACCCCGTTGGATTTCTTCGCGACCGTCACCGACCACACGCCGGAGGGAACTTCGACTGGGAGCCAGTTTTCTGTGCTCAAGCTCCAGAATTTGCGGCCAGAAACCGATTTCGTGTCGTCGACGTACCAACCCTTATGTCCGGCAGCCAGAAGCTTTTCTACATTCGCTGTGACAGGCTTGCCTTCCTTTTTCATGCGAGCGACCGTGGGCTCAACCCCGATCGCATTCCACAGTTCGAATGGCCCGAGCTCCCAGTTGAAGCCCAGCCGCATGGCGCGGTCGATCTCGACAATGGAATCGGAAATTTCCGGCACTCGATTGGCCGAGTAGGTCCATAAGTCGGATAGCACGGACCATAAGAACTGGCCTGCCTTATCGCTCTTCTGCGAACCGCCTTCCATCCCCAGCAACATGCGCAACCGCGCGCCGGTGTCCTCAATATTTTTTGCTATGTCGAGCGCGGCAAATTCCGGCTTTTGCCGGGGATGGTATTCGAGTGTCTTCCAGTCCAGCGCCAGCCGTTCGTCTTCCTTGCCGGGTTCGGCGGGCGAGGGCGCCCGCCCTACGTTTTTTTTATAAAAACCGCCCTTGGTTTTGTCCCCGAGCCATTTGCGCTCGATCATCTGCCTGTAAAAATCGGGCAGCTTCAAATCGCTGCGCTCGTCATGGACATTTGCAGTCATGTTCCCAACCACATGACTCAAAATATCCAGGCCCACCAGATCAATCGTGCGAAAGGTCGCCGACTTCGGCCAGCCGACGGCCTGCCCAGTGAGAGCGTCCACGTCTTCGATGGTCAAGTCCATCTCCTGCATCAGTCGCATGACGTTCAACACCGAGAAGGTTCCGATACGGTTGCCGATGAAATTGGAGGTGTCTTTTGCCAGCACAACCCCTTTGCCAAGGCGCACATCGCAGAAATGCGAAACCGTCTCTATCAATTCGCGATCGGCCTCGGGTGTGGGAATCAGTTCCAGTAGCCGCATGTAGCGCGGGGGATTGAAAAAATGCGTGCCGAACCAGCAGCGGCGAAAATCGTCGGAGAATCCTTCCGCAATCTTGCCTACAGGAAGGCCGCTGGTGTTGGTCGTAACGATCGCGCCAGGCTTGCGGACTGCTTCCACTTTGCGCAGCAGCGCGCGCTTGAGTTCGAGATTCTCGACCACCGCTTCAATGACCCAATCCACCTCGGCAAGCTTTTTCAGATCATCTTCAAAGTTGCCCACGGTGACGAAGCGAGCGAGCGAGGCATCCATGAAGGCCGCAGGCTTGGATTTTTTAGCGCCTTCCAGTCCCGCCGCAGCGATCTTATTTCGCGCCGAAGCGTCCGCGTCGGGCGGAACGATATCGAACAGGTAGCTGGGAACGCCGGCATTGGCGAAGTGCGCGGCGATGCGGGCGCCCATAGTTCCGGCACCGAGAATGGCAACTTTGTGAATTCCCTTCATGAATAAGCCTCAATTGAAAACCAAAATGCTGACCGAAAAATCGCGTTTCGTTCAATCGCTAATTGGTGGTTAGCAATTGATTATGGCAGTTTATCCACCGCCCAATCGTCACTGCCACTGTTCACAACAATAACGCTGGAGAATTGCTGCCGTAAGCGGCTGCTTTTCGAAGTATGGCTCAACAGCACGACCGGAAACTCATATCGGTCACGCTTGAGCAACTTGCCGTGGCCAATTTCGTAAGCTACGGGCGATGAATTGGAGAAAAATTTATCGACGGCCTTCGTGCCCGCGGTTTCTTTGGCGTGACTCGTGAGCAGCGCCATTCCATTTTCCGCGTCACCCGATTGCCAGTCTTGCAGAAGGTGATCAGCTGCGGCCAGAGCTGAGGCGTAGCCTGCGTCGAGTGCTGGAGTGCGCCGAACCCCTGCTGACCCCGAAGCGGTAAAAAGCGACAACAAAATCAGAAATGAGATCCATAAGCGCACGCGCACGATTTGTAGGCTTTGCAACAAGGGCATAAGACATTATGCGGGATGAAATGCGGGAAGAAAGAATCCGATGGAGCTTTCATCCTACAACTCAGGATGTTCCTCCACGTATTCCTTCGCCCGCTGCGACATTTGTTTTTCACCTTTATAAGCCAACAGCTTCGACGCATCCGCCAGCGGTATCCAAAGTGCGCGCGCAACCTCAATTCGCATTTCCGGCGCAATTTCGTTAATCCGGCCGGAGCGGTAACGCATCAGGTAAAAGCTGACGATCTTGAAAACGCGTTCTCCTCCAGACCATGTACGCGTGTACACGTACTTGATGTCGCCGAGCTTGTCGATAAGCTCCGCAGTCACTCCAGTCTCTTCCAACACTTCCCGTAGCGCGGTTTCCAGCGGCTTCTCGCCGGGATCGACCAAGCCTTTAGGCAACGCCAGAACAGCCTTTCGCCGGGCCGCAGCCGGTTTCGAGTGAAGCAGCGCTACGTCTCGTGTTTCCTCGTCCGGCGGTTCAATCGCGGCCATCCACCAGGAATTGTCGCGATAGCGTACTACCACCCCTCCCGCCGATATCTCCCGCACCATAATCCGTAAGTTAGCAGAAGCAATGTAGTTGGTCACGAAGGCACAAAAAGGGCACCTATTTGTGCGGAAAACGGCCGAAGCAAGGGTCACAGCCTTTGCCATCGAAAGTAATGGGCAGATGGCACTATAGAGCCCTACAGCACAAATTGCGCTTGTGGCATCTTATTCAATAGCTGAAGTACAGGGTTATAAGCCCAGCAATTTGGGCATGGAGTAGCGGTGAAAAGCCTTGGCAGGATCGTCCGGTCGGTGCAGGCCTTTGGGCGAGAGTTTTCGCGCAAGGCCATTGCTACTGAGCCGCGGGTGCCAGCCATCGGTGTGGCGCTGGGCGGTGGTTTTGCGCGGGGTATGGCGCACATCGGAGTGCTGAAAGTCCTCGAAGAAGAAGGCATTCCGATCCGGGTTGTAGCCGGAACCAGCGTAGGCGCCCTTATTGGCGCAGCCTATTGCAGCGGCCTTTCCATTGAAGAATTAGAGGAAGTCGCGCATTCCTGCCGTTTCACCACCTTCGCGCGCTGGACTGTCTCCCGCTACGGTTTTGCTTCCAACGACCGCATGGTGGCGTTTCTCGCGCGCACGTTGAAGGTGAAGACTTTCGAGGAGTTGCGCATCCCGTTAGCCGTGACTGCAACCGACTTCAACAGCGGCGAAGGCGTGGTTTTTCACTCCGGTTCCATCGTCGATCCCGTGCGCGCCAGTTGCGCCTATCCTGGAATGTTTCTCCCGGTTAATATTCGCGGGCGCTGGCTGGTGGATGGCATGCTCTCGCATCCCGTGCCGACGCGACCTTTGCGCGATATGGGGGTGGATCGCGTGCTGGCGGTGCATTTGAAAGGGCAGTGGAACAAGAATGGCGCTCCGCGGCATCTTTTCGACGTGATCGGCCAATCTTTCGCGATCGCGCAAGACATGATGAGCCATTTGTGGCGAGGTGCGGCCGATATAGTCGTCGAGCCCGACGTGGCCGGTTTCGGCTATGACGATTTTAAGCGCGCAGGTGAACTTATCGAGTCCGGAGAATCAGCCATGCGCCAAGCGCTGCCGGAAGTACGCAAGTGGCTGGAGGTTCCGGCGGAATCGCCGGTTGTTGCGAAAGCGCGTCCCGCCATTTCGAATCCCGTGGCCATGCCGGCCGACTGAATCTTGCCAGTTTTAATCTGCGGAGTGCCGTCCTCTCAAAGTGCCGCTCTTGTAACCTTCTGCATGAGCGATTCGCTGACCCGTCCAGCTCTTAATGTGAGATTCTGATTCCGTTCAACACAGCGCCAAAGAGTAATTCATGTTCGCCAAAATTCAGCAGGTTCATTTCGTCGGCATTGGTGGCATCGGCATGAGCGGCATTGCCGAGGTGCTGCTGAACCTCGGCTACAAAGTTTCAGGATCGGACCTGAAAGGGTCGGTAGTCACGCAGCGATTGAAAGGACTGGGCGCGACGGTGTTTGAAGGGCATCTCGCAGAAAACATTAGTGGGGCCGAAGTTGTCGTGACCAGTTCGGCCATCTCGCAGGAAAACCCGGAGGTGGTCGAAGCGCACAAGCTGCATGTTCCGGTCATTCAGCGTGCAGAAATGCTGGCCGAGTTGATGCGGCTGAAGTACGGCATCGCCATTGCCGGCATGCACGGCAAGACGACGACGACCTCTATGGTAGCCGCAGTCCTTGCCGCAGGCGGGCTCGATCCTACGGTCGTTGTTGGCGGCCGCGTGGATGCGATGGGATCGAATGCCCGCCTGGGGAAATCCCAATATCTCGTGGCCGAGGCAGATGAAAGCGACCGCTCGTTCTTAAAGCTTTCTCCGATTCTTTCGGTCGTAACCAACATCGATCGCGAGCACATGGATTGCTACCGCAATATGCGGGATGTGAAGAAGACATTTCTCGAATTCATGGACCGCGTTCCATTCTACGGCATGCTGGTGGTGTGCAATGACGATCCCATGGTGCGGAGATTGCTTCCCCAGGCCCAACGTCGCACCGTAACCTATGGGACGAAACGCGGCTCGGATTTTCTCATTAAGTTGGAAGATCGCCCTTCGGGTTTCTCAGGCGAAGGTCAGCCTTTAAGCTGCTTTCGTGTGAGCTATCGCAAGAAAGATCTGGGCGAGTTCACGCTGCATGTGCCGGGAGTGCATAACATCTTGAATGCGACGGCCGCTATAGCCGTGGGTGTGGGACTTGACGTGGGAGTGGAGGCGATCCGCACGGGGCTCGACCAGTTTCGTGGCGTGGATCGGCGCTTTCAGTTACGCGGCCGCGCGGCAGGTGCGAGTGTGATTGACGATTACGGCCATCATCCCACGGAGATTCGTGCCACCCTCGCCGCCGCAAAGCAATGCGGATTTCGCAAGGTTCATGTAGTGTTCCAGCCGCATCGCTACACGCGCACCCGCGATCTGATGGAAGAATTCACGGCAGCTTTCGGCGATGCCGATTCGCTGTTTGTGCTCGATATTTACGCGGCCAGCGAGAAGCCGATTGAGGGAATCAGCGGGGAAGCGCTGGCGCGGATGATTTGCGAAAAAGGCGGACGCCACGCTGCATATGTCGGCTCGTTTGGCGATGCAGTAACCTCGGTCGTCGCTGCCGCGCGGGATGGCGACATGATCCTGACCCTTGGAGCAGGCAGCGTTTCGCAGCTGGGGCCGATGATTCTGGAGAAACTCAAAGAGCGGCCGATGTAGCGAGCATGTGAGTTCCGAAACTGTTTTGCTTCAGTCTAGAACTGCGTTGTCACGCAATTTTTCCCTGCTAACAAATTGTTTCGCCATCCGTCCAATTTGCCATAAGGGGTAAGCTCATGAAATCACAAGCATGGATATGGCTGACGGCTGGGGTTCTGGCTCTGGGGTTGAACGGTTTCTATCACGACGGCGGCGCGGTTTGGGCGCATCGGGCTGTGGACCAGGTCATGGGTCAGGTTGCCGATAAATCCGAAGCGGTAATAGCGCTGGCTGCCGGACGTGCCGACTGGTTCGCGGCGAAGACTGACATGTTGGCCGCGCGGAACGAAACAGCCTCGTGCCAATTCGCAACCGTTTTGGCCCGGTTGCAGACCAAAATGGTTCGGACCCAGGGTGGAATGGCGCGCTTTGAGGCAATGTCGGCGCAGCAGGAAGCTGCTCTGGCCCGGCTCGAAGCCAATCGGGCGCGGCTTGAGGCGCAAATGGTCCGGTTGCGGGTTGAGCCGATGGCGCTTAATGCGGTGACTTGTCCTCGCGTGCGCATCAACGTCTCGCAGTAAGAATGGCGGTTGCCTTTGCGCCGGCAGGCTTCGGCGTCTGCGAAATTCGAAAATTCATCTCCTCGGGAAAGCGGATGCGTGGTGACGACAGCATCCGCTTTATTATTTTGCGGAGCAATTTCTAAATTTAAGCAGTTAGATACTTTGGCGGTGCCCAACCCGATTCCCGCTGTGCAAAAACTTAGATTTTTCGTCTATCCCACTACCGCGAATCCGCTATAGTGAAGAGGCTCAGCGATTCCTAGCGACAACTGACCTGAACTGATGGCGCGGAAGTCGGGTTCCACCATCTTGCAGGAAGAGTTATACCCGCCCAGCGTTGAAGCCACGCGCGAGGAAATGGATGATGCGCGCCTGGTCGATCTCGATGCGGATGAGCAATCTCCCTTTTTGCGCGGGCAAAAACGCGTCTCCGCTCGGCGAAGTTCGCTTCCCAAGAAAACCGCCAATCAATTGCTGTGGAGCGCTGTTGCTGCGGCCATCCTCTGTGTCATAGCACTAGGTGCAGCTTGGCTGTACCACTATGGCGAGCATTCCTGGCGCTTTCGTGTGGAATCGAGCGACAACATTGAAGTGGCGGGCATGCAGAACGTGACCAAGGCGCAAATCATGGAAGTGATGGGCGCCGATATCGGACGCAATATTTTTTTCATCCCGTTGGCGCAGCAGAAGACTCAATTGGAGCAGATTCCCTGGGTGGAATCGGCCAGTGTGATGCGCTTCGTTCCCAACCGCCTGGCCGTCGAGATTCACGAGCGCACCCCGGTGGCCTTCGCGCGGGTTGGTCCGCGCATGTTCCTGATTGATGAGGGCGGAACTCTGATGGAGCTTTCGCCGAAACACAAATATTCCTTCCCTGTAATTTTAGGAATGAATCCCGGCGAGCCGCTTTCCACGCGCGCTCCGCGCATGAAGGCGTATGGGGAAATGGTGCGCGAATTGGAGGCGGACGGCGCCCACTACTCGCAGGATTTGAGCGAAGTCGATCTCTCCGATCTGGAAGACGTAAAGGTGCGGGTGAACGATCCGGCGGGAGATGTGCTTGTGCACCTTGGATCGTCCGATTACCTGCGCCGCTACAAAATTTATGTGAGTCATGCGCAAAGCTGGCGGCAGCAGTTCCAGAAGCTGGAGTCGGTGGATTTGCGCTACGACAACCAGATCATTGTGAATCCGGACATGGAGCGGACGGCAAAGCAAACGCCGTTGAGCTCGGCGGCCGCGAAAGTGGCGACTGCGGCGGGAGTGAAACCTGCAGCCCTGCTCACACGCGTGGGTCCGGGCGAGCGCGCCATACCCAAGCCGGCATTTGAGTTGACGCAGAAAAAGCTCGATTCCACATCATCAAGCGAAAGCGCAGCAAAAAAAATTCCCGGCAAGGCGAAGGTTTCAAAAACGTCTGCTACTCCAACCAAGGCAATCGTCGCCGATCCAAAGAAATTGACGGCAGGCGACAAAACAAAGAAAGCAAAAAAACAGGTTGCGGTGAAGCACCCTGTGGCCAAGAAACATCCTGCTCTAAGTTCTGGCGGAGTCGCAAAAGTAACGAGTCATACTGGCGGGCAAAAGCCCAGCCCTGCGATTGCCAAGACTCGGTCAAGTCAAGAGCCAAGCGATTAGATGTTGCTCGAACAGAATTTATTTATAAGGGACCATTTAAAGCATGGCGAAGCAGCAGGGAAATATTATTACGGCAATTGACGTGGGCAGCGCGAAAACCTGTGCACTCATGGCTGAGGTGACGGACTCAGGTTTGCGCTATCGTGGACACGGCGAGGCTGAGTCACGCGGCTCGCGCAAGGGTGTAATTGTCGATTTAGACAAGGCAGTCAGCGCGATTCAGAAGGCTGTGGAATCGGCGGAAAATGTGGCCGGCGCCGCGATTGAGCACGCTATCGTCGGCATCGGCGGAGCGCATGTGCGCGGCGTGAACAGCCATGGTGGCATCAGCCTGGGCACGCGTCCACGAGAAATTGGCCGCGATGAGATCAAGCAGGCCGTGGAGCGGGCGCGGGCAATTCCGCTGCCCGCGGACCGCGAAGTGCTGCACCTCTTGCCGCAGGAGTTCATTCTCGACGATCAAGCGGGTGTACATGATCCGCTGGGCATGATGGCGGCACGGTTGGAAGTGCGCGTTCACCTGTTGACTGCTGCAGCGAGTGCGGCGCAGAACGTGATTACGGCTGTGAATCGTGCCGGCGTCCATGTAGACGACACCGTGTTTGAACCGCTGGCCGCGGCCGACTCCGTGCTGCGTGCTGACGAGCGGGAGTTGGGAGTTTGCCTCGCCGATATCGGCGCCGGATCGGCAGAGATGATCGTTTTCTTGCAGGGCGCGGTCGCGTACACGGGGGTGATTCCCATCGGGGGCGACCATTTCACCAGCGATTTGTCGATGGGCTTATGCACGCCGCTGGCGGAGGCGGAAAAAATCAAGAAGATCTATGGCAACGCGATTGTCACGCTGATCCCGGAAGGAAATGAAGTGGAAGTTCCGTCCGTCGGCGACCGGCCATCACGTCTTCTGCCGCAGCGGTTGGTGGCGGAAATCCTCGAGCCGCGCGCCCGAGAACTCTTCGAGATGATGCGCGAAACCCTGCGGCAAAGCGGCATGTTTGACGCATGCCTAGCGGGCATTGTGCTGTGTGGCGGTGGTTCGCGGCTGCCGGGGATTTTCGACGTCGCGGAATCGGTGCTGCGGCGTGCCGTGAGATTGTCCTGGCCCATGCCGCTCGCGAAAATGCCGGCTACGCTGGCCGAACCGGAGTATGCCACCGTGCTCGGCATGGTGAATTACGGACACAGAGCGCGCGTAGCACGGGGCTTTCAAGGAGACCGATGGGGATCGAGATTGAAGGCGATGTTGGTGGGATGAAGGGCATGGCCTTTTCTTGGCGATCTCCGCGGCCTTTCTTCGCGACCTCTGCGATTGAAGGCGTTTATAAGGTTTTAAGCGCGGAGTTCGCCGAGAAAGGTGCGGGGAGATCGCGAAGAAAACGAAATTAAAAATCACGGGTGGTGAAAAATGACAAACGATTCGAGCATTCGCATCAGCTTTAACGAAGAGCCTCTTAACGACGCTAAGATCAAAGTCATCGGCGTGGGCGGAGGCGGCGGCAACGCGGTCAACCGCATGATCGATGCCGGAGTGGAGGGTATCGAGTTCATCGCCGCCAATACAGACTTGCAGGCGTTGCGCATGTCGCGCGCCCCGGTGAAGCTGCAACTGGGCGTGAAACTCACCAATGGGCTGGGTGCGGGCGCGAATCCGGAAGTGGGCCGCAAAGCAGCGCTCGAGGATTCCGACAAAATTATCGAAGCGCTCGAAGGCGCCGACATGGTCTTCGTTACCACCGGTCTCGGCGGCGGCACGGGCACCGGTGCCGCACCGATCATTGCCTCGCTGGCCAGCGAAATGGGCGCGCTTACCGTCGCCGTGGTCACCAAGCCATTTTCTTTTGAAGGCAAGCGGCGCATGACGCAGGCGGAGAGGGGAATCGCTGAGCTGATGGAATCGGTCGATACGACCATCGTGATTCCCAACGAAAAGCTGCTCTCTGTGGCTGAAGACGCGGGCTTCTTCGAATCTTTCCGCATCGCCGACGACATTCTGCGCCAGGGCGTGCAGGGCATCTCCGACATCATCACGATTCCCGGCATCATCAACCGCGACTTCGCCGACGTGAAGACGATCATGGCGCGCATGGGTTATGCCGTCATGGGCACGGCAACGGCGAGCGGACAGAACCGCACACTGGAAGCGGCGCGGCGGGCGATTGCCTCGCCCTTGCTTGAGGCTGGCGCAATCGATGGTGCGCGCGGCATTCTGATCAACATCACAGGTTCGGCTTCGCTGAAGCTGGCGGAGGTGCAGCAGGCGTGCACGATTATTCAGAGCGCGTCGCACGAGGATGCGAATATTATCTTTGGTGCGGTGATGGATGAGAAGATGAAGGACGCCGTCAAGATCACAGTGATCGCAACGGGTTTCCGCGAGGTGCCGCGCACACATCATCGCAGCCCGGATGTGCATCACTCATTCTCGTCGCACGATGACGATATGAATTTTTCCGTTTCCGCCTCTGCGCCGTCAATTTTTTCCGAGCCTATACCGGAAATGATGATGGAAGAACAGAGCATCGAGCAATCGTCGCCCGTTGCGGTATCTCATGCCAGCGCCGAAGTGATTTCGCTGGAGACCATGCGCAGTGCGTTGGTGGCTAACTTCGAACAGGAAGATTTGGATGTTCCGGCATTCCTGCGCAAACGCAATGAGGTGATGTAAAAGGTAAAGTGTTGACCAAGCGGATTATTAATCAGACCGCTAGGAAAACCTTTGCGATACTGTGTCGTATCTTTTCAGTAACGGGGTGCTTAGTTACTGAGGCTGCGGTACTGAAGTAATTCCCATTTAAGTACTTGTTCCAGAATGGTTTGCATCTAACTTATGGTTGGAACGGATAAAAACTTTGTTATTGCTCGAAAGACTATAACTCCCGTACTATCGCGAAGTTGAGGGAGTTTTCTGCGAGGTTGCCCTTGGCTGGCAAGCATCGTGCATCAAGATCTATAAGAAATCTAGAAATCAAGGGAACGGGCAAAGATGTCTAAGTTCGGAGCGCGTTATTTTCGTCTGGTAGTGATTGCGAGCGGTCTGCTGTTTGCACCAGCCATATGGGCGGCACACGTCAACACGCTCAATCCTGCCAAGCCCAAGAGTAAGAAGGTAAGCGAGAGCCAGCACACCAAGCGTCGTATGCGGCATTTGGCCGCCGGCCACAGCACCACCGGGCATGTCGCGGGCCGGACTGTCGCACCTCGCGCTGCAACCTTGACGCGCACTTCTACGAGCACTCGCCGCCATACTTATCACGAGCGCTTTTACATGAGTTCGTTTGCCGAAGGGCTTACAGGCGGAGATATTATCGACGGAGAAGATCCCGTGGTGCGTCAGGCAGCCATCGATGCCCTTGGCAATATGAACGGCACAGTGGTCGCAATCGAACCCACCAGCGGCCGCGTGCTGGCGATGGTGAATCAGAAGCTGGCACTCTCGAGTGGTGCGCAACCCTGCTCAACCATCAAGCTCTCTGTAGCTTTGGCTGCATTGAACGAGGGGCTTGTTTCTAAAGAGACCGAAGTTTCGCTCGGCGGCCGCAGCCGCATGAATCTCACCGAGGCATTGGCACACTCGAATAACGCCTATTTCGAGGCACTCGGCCGCAAGCTTGGATTTGAAAAAATCGCTTACTACGCTCACCAGTACGGGTTGGGCGAGCTGGCGGGTTATGACATCCCCGGCGAACAGCTCGGCACATATCCCGATGAGGTGATCTCCGAAAAGCTGGGCGGCGTAGGCAAAATGTGCTCTTTCGGTGAAGGCATTTCCATGACGCCGCTGCAATTGGGCGCCATGGTTTCTGCCATTGCCAACGGCGGCACGCTGTATTACCTGCAGCACCCCACCACTCCTGAAGATGTCACAAATTTTCAGCCGCGCATTAAGCGGCAGCTCGATATCGCTCCGCTGATTCCGGAAATTTCCGTAGGCATGGCTGGTGCGGTGCAATATGGCACGGCACGCCGGCTGGGGCTCAACTTCAACGAAGAAGAAATTCTGGGAAAAACCGGAACCTGTTCTCACGCCGGCACCCGCTTCGGCTGGTTCGCTTCCTACGCCAATACCAGCAGCGGTCGCATTGTAGTTGTGGTCTTCCTCGAAGGCGGGCGGCCAACCTTCGGTCCCAAAGCGGCCGAGATCGCTGGACTTATGTACCGCAATCTCTACGACCACAATTTCTTCTTAGCCAATCGCGCTCCGACGGATACTGCCGCTACACGATAGGCAATGAATCGGTAGTTCATTCACAAGAGATTCTTAAAAATGAAACGGACCTGCTCAAGGTCCGTTTTCTTTTGCCTGAACTCGGCACTATCGTCCATTCTCTAAAAATTTCTTAACACATAAACTCCGTGTTCTCAGCCGATGTATAGGTAGAACTACCACGCAAAGATGAGCCCCGCAGTTCCAATGCCCGGTACGTACGACCTTCGGTTGGTGGCACTTTCCGTAGTGCTCGCGATGGTCTCGTCCTATGCCGCTTTGGATCTGGCCGCGCGCCTGGTTTCGACACAAGGGCGGGCGCGGCAAGCCTGGTTAAGTTGCGGCGCCGTCGCCATGGGGTTGGGAATCTGGGCGATGCACTACGTCGGCATGCTCGCCTTAACCATGCCGATGCCGGTTTTCTATCATCTGCCAACGGTCCTGCTTTCGTTGCTGGCTGCGGTTGGCGCCTCCGCAGTTGCTCTGTTCGTAGTCAGCCGCCCGCAGATGGACATTTGGCAGGAAGTTTTGGGCAGTCTTGTAATGGGCGGCGGCATTGCGGCTATGCACTACATCGGAATGGCGGCGATGCGCTGCCCGGCGGAAACTACTTATGACCTGAAAATCGTAGCCTTATCGATCGTATTGGCCATTGCGATTTCTTTCGTCGCTTTAAAGCTCGCTTTCCGAGTGCGCGACGTCGAGCGAATCAGTTGGAGAAAGAGCATCAGTGCGCTCGTGATGGGCAGCGCCATTCCTCTAATGCATTACACGGGAATGAGGGCCGCCAGTTTCCGGTCTTCAACCATCGCACCGGACCTTACGGACACGATCGGGATTTCCATGATCGGCATTGGCGCCATCAGCGGAACTACTTTCCTGGTATTGGCCGGAACGATTGCCTCGGCCTTCTTCGACAGATTTCTCGATTCCCAGAAAGGCAGTCTAAGAATTGCCAAGGAACGCGAATCGTATTTTCACACCATGGCGGACGCGATTCCCGAGATCATATGGACGGCCGACCCCAATGGTGATGATGATTTTTTCAACTGCCGATGCTTCGAATATACCGGTCTCACACTCGATCAGATGCGGCGCTCCGGCTGGGCACAGATTGTTCACCCGGATGATTTGGAGGACTGCTGGTCAAAATGGAGAAATGCTTTACGAGTGGGGGCGCCCTACGAAGTGGAGCCCTACGAAGTGGAATACCGCCTACTTGGAAAGGATGGTTTTTTTCAATGGTTCCTGGGAAGAGCGAGTCCGATTCGTGACGGCGCGGGCAAGATCATCAAATGGTTCGGAACCTGTACCAACATCGAGGTACAGAAACAAAATCAGCAGGTTTTGGAGGAGCAAATCCGCGAACGAACCGTGGAACTGGCGGACGCTAACGCTCTTTTGCAGAGCGAGATGTCGGAGAAAGATTCAGCCCGCAACGAGTTCGATCAACAGAACGAGAGAATGATGACCGAGCTGAAAAAACGCACGGATCGCGCGACCATGCTGGCAAAGATGGGTGAGTTGTTGCAGAGTTGTATCAATCGGGAGGAAGTGTTTGCGGCAGCGCTAGGCTTTGCCCCCAAAATTTTCCCGGTCGCCCGCGGAGCGATAGTCCTGCTGAACGCGGAGCGCAACCTCGCTGAAGTGATCGGCTCGTGGAGCGCTTGCCAGTTCTCCTCCACCGAATTTGAGGCCGCAGATTGCTGGGCGCTGCGAACCGGGCAACCGCACCTTGTGGTAGCCGGGGATACCACAGCGCCCTGCCTGCACGCAGCCGGAGTGAAGAACACATATTTGTGCATCCCCATTTTGGCGCAAGGGGAAACGCTGGGCATTATGCACTTTCAGTCCACCGACGAGGCCCAGCAAATGGAAGCTTCCGAACTTTCTCTTAAAACGACATTTGCCGGACAGGTGGGATTGTCGATCGCCAACATACGCTTGCGTGATGCCCTGCGTACCCAGTCGGTTCGTGACGCTTTAACCGGTCTCTACAATCGACGATATCTGGAAGAGGCACTCGACCGCGAGATTCGGCGGGCAGGGCGGGCAGGCCAGCCTCTTGGACTTATGATGATCGACCTGGATCATTTCAAACGCTTTAATGACACTTACGGGCACGACGCGGGCGATGCCGTATTGCGCGAGGCTGCGGCGTTCCTGCTAAGAAGTGTCCGGGCAGAGGATTTTGTGTGCCGGTTCGGCGGGGAAGAATTTTTGGTCATCCTGCCTACAGCCAATCGGGAGGGCGCACACGCCAGGGCGGAGCGCCTGCGCTTGAAAATGAAAGATATGGCCGTACAGCATCAAGGGAGATCTTTGGGGATGGTTTCTTTTTCTATCGGTGTCGCCGCGTTTCCAGAGCATGGAGCTTCACCGCAGGAGTTAATGGCGGCGGCCGATGCCGCTCTATATGAGGCGAAGCGCGGGGGACGCGATCGTGTGGTTGTGGCAACACCGAAAGGTGAGGTCGAAAGGACAATACCGGACGCTGCGAAACCGGCCGCAGTGAGTTAGTTCTCAGGCAAGCCCGGCCGAGACTATTTTTTGCGTTCGTCGCGCTCGACCACGCCATCCTTGATGTTAATGACGCGGTGGGCATACTCTGCAATATCATGCTCGTGCGTCACCAACACAATCGTGTTTCCCTCACCGTGCAGGCGATCGAAGAGCGCCATGATTTCGTTACCAGTCTGCGAATCCAAATTTCCGGTAGGTTCGTCGGCCAGAATGATCGAAGGCTTATTCACCAGAGCGCGAGCTACGGCGACGCGCTGCCGTTGGCCCCCGGAGAGCTCGTTCGGTTTATGGGTCATGCGCGATCCCATACCTACAGCAGTTAGCGAGGCTTTAGCGCGCTCGATGCGCTCTTCGGTGCCTACACCAGCGTAAATCAAGGGCAGTTCCACATTGTGCAGAGCTGTGGCGCGAGCTAACAGGTTGAAGGTCTGAAACACAAACCCAATTTCCTTATTGCGGATGCGCGCCAGTTCGTCGTCATCGAGCTGGCTTACCAGTTGGCCGTTTAGCCAGTACTCGCCTTTGGTCGGCGAATCAAGGCAGCCGATGAGGTTCATCAGCGTCGATTTGCCTGAACCGGAAGGCCCCATGATCGCCACATACTCGCCGCGCTCGATGCGGATATTAACGCCGCGTAGAGCATGCACCTGCTGCTCCGAGCCCATATCGTAGGTTTTCCACAAATCCAAGGCTGCAATCATGCAAGACTGCGGCGAGGCGTCGACTGCGTTCTGGGGCATGCTGATGACTTCGGCGGTTGCCATGTTTTTCTCCTGCTCCGGTGCCACTGAGTTCTCCGTATCGACTTCGATTCCGCGCGTCCTGTTTGCCGCTGAACCGCTTTGTTTAAGACTTCGGTGATGAGACCCCGTTTCGGCTCCGGTTCTCCGTTGGACGGATGAAGCCTGCGAACGTTACGACGATTCGTCTTCCTTTTTCGGCACAGAATTATCGATTTTGACGCTGCTTCCAGAACGCAGTGTGCGCAAAATCTTGTAACTGCCGGTAATCACTTCATCCCCTTCGTTCAGCCCATTCACCACTTCAATATCACTGGTTCCGGTAATGCCGGTTGTGAGCGGCACGAACTCCGCCTTCTTGTTGCGGATCACGAATACGCCCTGAATATCCTGGTCCCTACTCTTGGATGCTGTTTCTTTGGGTGCTGGGGATGCAGCATGTACCGATCCAGGCGTCGATTTTTCCTGCTCTAACTGCGCTTTGGTACGAACCGAGAGCGCCTGAATCGGAATGGCGAGCACATTGCTTCGCGCAGCCGTTGTAATCTTCGCCGTGGTCGAGAGTCCCGGGCGCAAATCCGAAGGAGGATCGGTTACATTTACGACCACTTTAAAATCCTTCGCCTCCTCGCTGGTCGTGGACTGCTGCGAAGTCGCCACGCCGGTGGAGCGAACAATGGCGTTGTCTCCAATCTCGGAAACTGTGCCGTGGAAAATCTTGCGCGGAATCGCATCGATCGTCACTTCCGCAGGCTGGCCCACATGAACGTTCACGATGTCGGTTTCGTCAATCTTCACTTCAGCAGTAATCACTGACATATCGGCCAGGGTAAGCAGAGTGCTGCCCAACGCATTCTGAATACCGATGACCACCGATTCGCCTTCCCGTACCGGCAGGTTTGTGACCACGCCATCGAACGGGGCTTCATACGTTGTCTTCTGCAACACATCGGTCACGCGCGTGAGATTGGCGCGCGCCTGAGCCACGTGGCGGTCGGCAGAATCCTTCTGCGCCTTGGCCTGCGCGACACGAGCCTGCGCCTGAACCAACCCGGCATCGGCCGTAGCCCATGCATTCTTACGGCTGTCGAAATCGGATTTCGAAATCAATCCATCCCGGAACAAATTCTGCGCGCGATCCCAGTCCAGCCTGTTGCGGTCGTAATCTGCCTGCGCTCGGCGCAAATCGGCGTCCGATGTCTTCAGCGCGGCGTCAGCGGCAAGCGCATCGGTTTCCGCAGCCTGCACCGAGGCCTGGTTCGCGCTTACATCGGCCGAGGACTGCACGTTTTCCAGTTGCGCCAGCAATTGTCCCCTTTTTACGTGGTCGCCTTCCTTGACATACAGATGCGTGATCTTCCCATAGGCATTCGCACCAATGTTGACGAATGTCTTCGGCTTGATCTCGCCGGAGCCGCTTACGACGGCCGCCAAGTCCTGACGCTGGACTTTGCCGGTCTGCACGGTGACCACGTTCTTGCCGCTTTGATGAACGGTAACTCCGACGATGATGGCCAAAACCACCGCCACTCCGGCGCCGAGCGCGATTTTCTTCCAGGGTTTCATTGTTTCCGTCATTGTCGGGAGCGCTACCAGTATCCCCAGTTCGGCCCAAGGAACAATTCTAGCCAGCCAGTTTTGCCGGTCTGACGGACACGTATACTTTTACGATGTCGCCAGCAGGAAAGTTCCATTTCAGAGAGCCTTAATGAGATTTGCTTGAGAATCCAAGGGCCCGAGGGTACGTTCAAACCCAAAATTATAACTTGAGCATTGTTTCGCGGGCAGTACTTAAATGAAACATCAGATATTAGTCTCGCGCTTGAGGCAACTCGAACTTGTCATCGCCGCGTCCAAACGAAAGGGTCGCTAGGGCATTCAGCTCATTCTTTTAACGTGACTTAACCTTGCTTTCTCCCATTTTGGGGCCTAAAATAGTGGGGCTAAGGCTACTGTCGCAGGAGTTCCTCTCATGGTGTGGGTTGGTTCACGTTATCTTTCTTGGTTAGTTATTTTGGCGGTTGCCGGGGCAATAGTCCGCCCTGCCGGTGCGCAAAGTGACAAGCCGGCATCTGCAAGTCAGCCAGCCACAAGCCAACCATCTGCCGATCTATCATCCAATGGCGCGGCCGCCAGCGGATCCCAGACACAATCCACGGATGAGGTCGATCCGCTCAAGCGCAAGCCCAACGAAAAGCAGAAGAAACAGCAAAAGAAAGCTCTGAACGTCGAGCTTAGCAAGACTTACAAAAAGTGGCTGAATGAGGATGTCGTCTGGATTATCACTGACGAAGAACGAGCCGCTTTCAAGCAGCTCTCCAACGACGAAGAACGCGACAACTTTATCGAAGCTTTCTGGCAGCGTCGCGACCCCACTCCTGATACGGAAGAGAACGAGTACAAGGAAGAGCATTACCGCCGCATTGCCTATGCCAATGAACACTTTGCTGCCGGCATCCCCGGATGGAAAAGTGACCGTGGCCGTATTTACATCATGTATGGTCCGGCGGACGAAATTGATTCCCATCCTTCCGGCGGAACATATGAGCGGCCCATGGAAGAGGGTGGTGGCGAAACTTCTACGTTCCCCTTCGAAGATTGGCGGTATCGTTACCTGGAAGGTATCGGCCAGGAAGTTATCATCGAATTTGTCGATTCCTGTATGTGCGGCGACTACCACATGACCCTCGACCGTTCGGAAAAAGACGCATTGAAATACACGCCGAACGCGGGTTTAACGCTGTACGAGCAGATGGGCATGTCGAGCAAAGCCGCCCGCTTTAGTGGCGGAGGTTTGGAGCAACTGGGAGCTGGCCCTATGAGCTCAGATCTGCAAACCAAGGAATTTGACCGGCTGGAGCAATTCGCGAAATTGCAGGCTCCGCCGCCCGTCAAATTTAAAGATCTGGAAGAAATCGTCAACACCAAACTTATCACGAACCTGATGCCGTTCGATGTGCGATCGGATTTTGTGAAGGTGACCGGGGATACCGTGCTGGTTCCGATCACTATTCAGATGAAGTATCGCGATATTACTTTCAACAACAAAGACGGTGTACAGCGCGGCACGGTAAATATTTTTGGACGTGTGAGCACCTTGACCGGCCGGGTTGTGCAGACCTTCGAAGATACCGCGCAGGTGGACGTTCCCGCGGAATTGTTGCCGCGTACCGCGGAAAATTCTTCCGTGTACTGGAAGGCGCTGCCTTTGCGTCCCGGACGCTATAAGATTGAAATCGCTGTGAAAGATGTGAATGGAGACCGGAAAGGCTTGTGGAGCCGCGGCATCGTTGTGCCGGAGTACTCGGACGACAAGCTGTCTACATCGTCGCTGATTGTTGCCGATCAAATGGAAGCCGTTCCGACCAAGGATGTGAGCGCGGGCAATTTCGTCATTGGCGTCACCAAGGTGCGTCCCCGCGTAGCGCCAGCCGATGGCAAGCCGGCGATGTTCAATCGCAGCCGCGACCAGAAAGTAAATTTCTGGATGCAGGTCTACAACCTGGGCGTGGATGACAAAACACACAAGGCTTCGGCTACCTTCGAATTCGACATCGTTAACATCGCGACCAACAAGCCGGTTGTGCAGAAAACCGAATCGACCGACACGATGGGAAATGTAGGCGATCAGGTGACGTTGCAGAAATCGATTGCGGCGGCCAACCTGCAGCCGGGCGTGTACCGCATCGAAATTAAAGTGAACGACAATATCTCCAAACAGACTGTTGATCCTTCAGCTACCTTTGCGGTAGAGTAGCGGCCTGTTTATCCCCGGGGGTGGGAGTGAATTTTCGCCAGCTCGGAACTTGGGCGGTGATCGCCGCGCTGTCGCTTCCTGCATGGTCTGCTTCAGCATGGGCGACCGAGCAGTCGGGAGCGATCTCGGGATACGTGCGCGATTCCTCCGGCACTCCCCAAATGGGCGCAGTGGTAGAGATCATTGGCACAGCAGCTCGCACTCTTACCGTTTTCACCGATGATGCCGGTTTCTACTACGCCAGCGATTTGCTGCCCGGTTTGTATACTGTCAAAGTTTCTGCCGCATCTTTTTTGCCCGCGTGGCGGGATAAAGTTGGGCTGCATTCCGGTGCCAGCACTCACCTGAACATTACCTTAAATACTCTGCTGAACGCCATGCGTGTTGGTCCGCTGCGCGGCGCACCGGACGATGACGATTGGAAGTGGACACTGCGTTCCGTGGCGAACCGCCCCGTTCTGCGCGTCTTCGACGATCCCTCGATGGGCGAGGAAGTGCAGGGTGATGAGGTAAAAAGCAGCATGTCGTTTATTGCCGGCTCGGCGGCTGAAGGCTACGGCAGCGGCTCCGATGCAAGCACCGGATTTTCCATGGAGCGGTCGGTGTTTTCTCTGGACCGCGTAAGCCTAGGCGGCAGGGTCGGTTACGGAGACAGCACTCCGGTGGCTATTTTGCGCGCCATGTATACACATCGCCTGCCCGATGGCTCCGGCCCATCCATGGGCATTGCCATCCGACACTTCGCGCCGTCCGATCCCAATTTGCATAACGCATCTCTCCAGTCGCTTGCGCTTTCGGCAGGGGAGGATTTCGCGATCAATAACGCAGTGGAGCTTCGTTTCGGCAGCGAATTGCAAGCCATTCAATTTCTTGGCCGCGTGACCGCATTTCGTCCGCACGGATCCCTCGATCTTCACTTCTCTCCGAATACCGTCGTAAGCTATAACTACACGACCTCCTTGCCCAATATCGTCGGCGGGGAGAATGTCGATGCGTCTTCCGATTTGAACGAAGCCGATCCGCGTATAAGCGTCGTGAATTTCAACACGCAGCTTGAACGCGCACAACATCAAGAACTCAATATCGCCCATCGTTGGGGAAAGAACAGCGCGCAGCTGGCCGCCTTCGATGATCACGTGGACAATACGGCATTGCTCGGCACCGGTACAGTTACGGCCGCAGGTGGTTTTCTCTTGCCTGATACCTATTCAGGAACCTTTACCTACGCCGGCAACAACCTCCATACCGACGGCCTGCGTGTGGTGCTTGCTCGCAAGCTTTCCTCCGACCTCACAGCGACGTTGGATTACGCCTACGGCGGCGCTCTCGATTTAGCCAAGCCGGACGTTGAGATTCAAAATGTACAGCAATGGATCGGCACCCAGCGGCGTCAGGCAATGGCCGCCAAGCTCGGCGGCACGATAGACCGCACCCACACTCGCTGGATTGCCAGCTACCGCTGGGTCAACGGTCAGGCGTTAACCCCGGTCGATATGTTCAACGCATCTCCCGGGCAGAGCGATCCCTATCTAAATCTCTACATCCGCCAGCCCATTCCGACCCTGGGATTCCTTCCAGCGCATATGGAAGCCATCATTGACGTTCGCAACCTTTTGGCCCAAGGATATGTCCCGGTCATCGGGCAGGACGGCCAGACGGTTTATTTTGTGCAGTCAGCGCGCGCGGTGCGGGGCGGCGTCACGATTAATTTCTAGAAGTTCTGTTGTCATCCCTTCGCACTTTATCCGAAAATTCCTCCCAAAGTTACCTTGGAGTGCCTCATTTGTAAAATCTATCGCTTGGATCGGAACTCCATGGTTGACTCTTGGGAGGAGCATTCGATACTGTTTGGTGTGCGGTGGGGCGCTGCATCTCATTTGAATCTAAGGAATTGCGCGTCTACCGGTAAACAGCCTGTCGTCGGGGCTTCCGCATCGACATCACTCCCCGAAATGATTAAGTTCAAGGAGATTTTATGAGAACGCGCGTCATTCTGGCGTTTGTGCTGCTGACTGTACTCAGCCTTTCGGCCCAAACCTTCCGCGGCACGATCCTAGGTACCGTAACCGATCCCTCCGGCGCAGTCGTCGCCGGCGCCACGGTAAGCGTGAAAAACGCCGGCACCGGGCTGGAGCGCACCACCCAAACCAGCGCTGACGGCAGCTACGCCCTGCCCGAGTTGCAGATTGGGACTTACACGGTGACCATTACGCTGACCGGCTTTCAGACCTTCCAAGCCAATGGGGTTACAGTTGACGTGGCGGGCGAGCGCCGCGTGGATGCGGCCATGAAGACGGGGCAGGTGTCGACCAAGGTAGAGGTGGCAGGCGACTTGTTGCCGCAAGTGGAAACAACCTCCGCCGAGCTCGGAGGTACTCTCACTGCAGAGACGATCGAGGCTCTTCCGGTCAATGGCCGCGATTACCAAAAGTTGATCTACCTCAACCCGGGCATTGCCGGATCTCCAGACCAAATCACCGATTCTCCCGGTTCCTATGGGGTTTTCTCGATGAACGGTTCGCGGGGGCGGTCGAACAACTTCCTGCTCGACGGCACAGACATGAACGATGGCTACCGCAACGATCCAGCCATCAATGAAGCTGGCGTATTCGGCGATCCCGCGACCATCCTGCCGCTTGACGCCGTGGCCGAACTGAAAGTGATTTCCAATTATGAAGCAGAATACGGACGCAATAGCGGCGCTGTGATTAACATCGTAACCAAGAGCGGCACCAACCACCTGCACGGTTCACTGCTGGAATACTTCCGCACCGGCAAGCTGGGAGCACGCAATTATTTCAACCTCGATCCCAATCCGAAGAATCCTTTCAATAACAATCAATTTGGTGGGGCACTGGGCGGACCGATCGTCAAGGACAATACATTCTTCTATGTGGATTATGAAGGCCAGAGTGAGAATGGAGCGCAAGCCGGAAACACCTGCGTGCCCTATCCGCAGCAAATCGCGTACGACGAAGCTACGAACGGTCCGGCGAACCCAGTTATCGCAGCGCTTCTTGCCCGTAACCCTTATCCCACGCCGAACATCGCCTCGGCGGTTTATAACCCGGTTACCCCCGCCGATTATCTTGCATTCGATACGGGTTGTCCGAACGGAAACAATCTTTCTTCTTCCACCAGCTTCTTCAACCGCGTGGACAGCTTCATCGGCAAGGTCGATCACAATTTCAATGCGAACAACCTGCTCACGGGCCGCTACTATTTTGGCAACAGCCACCAGAGCTTCCCATTCGCTCAGTTGTCCGGGGGCTTGTTGCCCGGGTTTAACACCACGACGCCGACGCGTGTGCAACTGGTATCGATCTCTTATGTGAAAGTGGTGAACTCCAGCCAAGTCAACGAGGCCCGTTTAGGATGGAACCGGTTCGCGGAAGGATTTTTTCCTGAGGATCAGAGTTTCATCCCCAACTCGATTGGTATGGATACTGGCGTCACCGCGTATAACGGCGGTCTTCCTGCAACTAGCGTGGGCAGCTTCTCGCAAATTGGTGCCACCGACTCCCTAGCCAGAAATCGCGTTGACGCCAACTGGCACTTCGTGGACAACTACTCCTGGAAGTCGGGAAAACACGACGTGAAATTCGGCTACGAATTCCGGCGCACCACCATCATGCAGTTGTTCGATCACGATTTCCGGGGTACGCTGGATTTTTCTGGCCTGACGAGTTTTCTCGAGGGGATACCCGACGTCGGCGGGAGCCAAATACAGGGCGATTCCGAGAGACACACTTATCAAAATAGCCACGGATTATTTATTCAAGACAGTTTCCGTGCGACGCCTCGTCTGACCCTGAACTACGGGATGCGCTGGGACTATTTCGGAGTAACGGGAGAGAAGAGCGGCCAGTTTTACACGGTCGATTACGCGAACGGCGGAAACAACGTCCAGACCGGCCAGTTGTATGACAAGGATCTTAATAACTTTGCTCCACGCGTAGCCCTTGCTTATGACGTAACGGGGCAGGGAAAGACTGTGGTACGGGCCGGATGGGGTTTGTTCTACGACGCCTTCTCCCAGGATATGTTTCTGGGGCATCTGCCGTGGAATTGCATCTTCTGCCCAGGACCGGCCTATCCCGGACTGGGGCCGAATGCGTTGGGTGAAGGCAGTGCGAACGATGCCGTGATTACGCCAGGGGTTCCGGTCTATTCCGGATTCGCACCCGAGGGAAATTTCTTTTCCGTCGATCCCAAAATGCGCACACCATATATCCAGAACTTCAATTTGAACCTGCAACAGCAATTGGGCAGCAAGACTGTGCTTCAGGTTGGTTATGTCGGCTCAATCGGCATCAAGCTGTTCCAGTTCCTCGATATCAATCAGCCCAGCCAGGCGGAGATCACGGCTGCCGATCTCGGTTGCGATTGCATCAACAGCTATGGCGTGCCGCGCGCGGTAGCGCCGAATTTCTTCTATCTCAATCAGGAGAAATCTTCGGCCAACTCAAACTACCATTCACTGCAGGCTAGCCTGCGCACCAGTGGCTGGCATGGCGTAACCTCGCAAGCGAACTTTGTCTGGTCGCATTCTATCGACGACGCCAGCGATCTTGAGGATTTCGAACCCAACGAGTCGCAGCCCACAAACAGCACCAATCCTGCCGGAGACCGCGGAAACTCCAGCTTCGACATTCGCCGCCGCTTTACCTGGAACTTTACCTACCAGTTCCCCAAGTCTGGCGGATCGATGCAGAAGTTGAAGAATGGCTGGGGCCTGGATGGCATCCTCAATCTGCAGGATGGTCAGCCCTGGCACCTCAACTACGAGTTTGAAGGAGACTACTCCGGCTCAGGCGAAGGTTTTGACCGTCCGGACGAGATCTCGACTCCGCAATATAACGCCAGCAATCCGGCACAGTACTTGAACCTATCGTCGTTTGCCGCGCCCTGCACCTGGGGGAACCCCAACAACGATGGCTCTGCGGACGAAACCAACTGCATTCCCGGCACACGCCACTTCGGCAGCGAAGGGCGTAACTCTCTGCATGGGCCGAGCTTCAAAGAGTTCAACTTCTCCGTATTCAAGGATACTTCGCTCGCGGAGCATGTCACAATGACGCTCCGGGCAGAGTTCTTTAACCTGCTCAACCATCCCAACTTCGTGAATCCCTTCCTGCCCAATTTCATTGCCGACATTGGAGCGCCCAATGCCGGCAACGGCTATAGGCCTGGTTCGTACTACCCCATCACGGCGACCGGCGACGTGGGCATCGGCAACCCGTTCCTCGGCGGCGGCGGACCAAGAGGCGTCCAATTCGCGGCTATCTTCAAGTTCTAGCTGTGTTTTTTGATCGAGCCCCTGCCGCTTTGCGGCAGGGGTTTTCTTTGTGCGATCTTAACCTCGTGGAGACATAAGAAAACTTAAGTTGTGATATCTTGTTTGGCATTTGCCGCACCTCAGCGGTCCGGACAGCCTGCCGAACGCGGCTTTTGGAGTGTTGTACGGAGTATGTGCGGTGCGTGACGGCACTATAGACGCCGCGCGTAATTTCTTCCAGGGGGATCGCAGATTTCATGAAGACCAGCAAGTCAGACATCCGTAGTGTCAATATTTCAGGCCAACTACCCAGAATTTTGCCATCCTTTTTGAATAAAGTTTCCAGTCATCCAACAGCAAGCATCGCGTTATTCGTAGTTGCGTTGTTTCTCGTTCTTACTATGCAGGCTTTTGCGGCCGATGACATAACCGTGCTGCACACCTTCACCGGAGGCAACGACGGCTCCTATCCCGACGGCAACGTTGTGGCCGATGCTGCCGGTAATCTCTACGGCACAACGCAAATCGGTGGTCTTTATAGTGCGGGCACTATTTTCAAGCTTGTTCCCGCTTCTGATGGCACATGGGAGTTCTCCGTCCTTTATGCATTCACTGGTGGAGAGGACGGAGGAAATCCGTTGGGTAGCTTGGTGTTTGACGCAGCCGGCAACGCGTATTCTACGGCTTCGTCCGGAGGCACAAACGGACTTGGCGTCGTGTTCGAACTCATTCCTCCGGCAGATCCTACTCAGGGCAAAGAGTGGACAGAAAAGGTTTTGTACAGCTTCCAGGGTGGAAGTGACGGCGCAGTGCCATTCGGCAACGTGGTTTTCGACACGACGGGAGATTTGTATGGTACGACTTCTATCGGCGGAATGACGCATATCGGCTGCCCTCCGGTAAAGGGATGCGGTACGATCTACGAACTCGCGCCGACTCACAGCGGGCCCTGGAAGGAGAGAATCATTCATCGCTTTCGCGACGCGTTTACCGAAGGCGCGACACCGCGTGCCGGTCTCGTCTTCGATGCCAACGGCAACTTGTATGGAACGACGTATCAGGGTGGCAACAACGACGTTTGCGGCGGGGATGGTTGTGGCACAGTTTTTGAATTGACTCCAGGTGCCGGCGAAAGCTGGAAGTTCCAAAACCTGATCGACTTCAACGTAACGGATGGTGCATTGCCAATGGGCGGAGTGACCGTGAGCCCGGACGGCTCACTGATTGGCTCAACCAGCTTTGGCGGTACCGAGAACGACGGAACGATTTTTGTGTTCAAGCAAGAGTCCGGCGTGTGGAAGTTCGCCACGATTTACAACTTCGACACATTCGACGGCCTTCAACCAGCAGGAAATCTCGCAGTAGATAAAGATGGCAATATCTACGGCGCGACCTACGAAGGCGGCGTGAACGATTGGGGAACGATATTCCGCCTGGCTCGGGCACCCGGCGCGAATGAATGGACCGAGAACCTGCTTTACAACTTTGTGGTGAGTGGAACGCATTTTGGCGCGAATCCTCTGGGCGGTGTGATGCTCGATTCCTCGGGCAATTTATACCTCACGGCCAATCAAGGAGGAAATCTGAACTTCTGCCAGCCCAACAGCGGATGCGGTACCGTAATCAAATTTGGTCAGCAGTAGAATAACGGCTAAATTTTTGGCGTCATTCCTGTCCCCGGCGTAGTTCAGCCGGGGACATGGATATCGCGTATAGCGCTGCGGAGTTCGCCGCGCACATTCACCTCGCACCCCACTCGTCCTACGCCTTCCGTCACCTACTCCCTTGGTTACTGCGCTGTTACTCTGCATGCATAATCCTTCCCCCCAAAGCGTTCGTTCCGGAGATCTCGATGCGTCGCTCCATCTGCGCCGTTTTCATGCTTGGCTTGTGTTTTGCCGCGCCCGCCTTTGCGCATCATATTAAGCAAGGCAGCACCGCTTCGCTGCCCATCACAACCTCTTCCGCGCAGGCTCGCGCGCTCTACGAAAAGGGGATGCAAGACTACGAGAATCTTTACCTCGAGCGCTGCAATGACGATTGGCGTGCCGCAGTGAAAGAAGATCCCAATCTGGCCGTCGCGTGGGCATGGATTGCCTTCAACAGCAGCGATCCCAAAGAAATCAGCGCGGCTCGCGAAAGGGCCAAGGCCATCGCGCGCAAAGCGACTCCCGGCGAGCAGTTGATGGTGGCGTGGATCGCCAAGGTGGAGGAAGGCGATTTTATCGGCGGCATCTCGGCCATGAACGACATGCTGGAGATGTATCCCAAGGACAAGCATCTTCTCTATCTCGCAGGCAACTGGTTGATGCTGGAAGAAGGAATCGAAGCCTCGCAGCACATGATGGAGAAAGCTCTCGCCATCGACAAGAATTTTCCCGCGGCGTTGAACGATCTGGCATACGCGGAAGCACGTAACCGGCAGTTCGTAAAAGCACTCGCGGCCATGGATCGCTACGTGGCTCTGCTACCCAAGGAGCCGAATCCTCAGGATTCCTACGGGGAGCTCCTCCGCATGGCAGGAAATTTTGAAGGTTCGTTAATGCATTACCGTGCCGCGTTGAAGATCGACCCCGATTTTGTTACCTCACAGGTGGGTCTCGGCGATACTTACGCTCTAATGGGCAATCAGGATCAGGCCAGGGCGGAATACGACAAGGCGATACGATTTGCCCACAACGAAGCCGACCGCCTGACCTACACCATGCAGAAGGGAATGACCTTTGTGCGAGACGGCAATTTCGCGGAAGCGGACAAACTCTTCTTGCAGATCGCAGAAACGGCCCATGCTAAAGAGCAAGACTTGCAGGAAGCACAGGCGTATCGACATCTGGCCGAATATCAAACCGACAACGGTGTCGCGTTGAAATACCTGCTGAGCGCCGAAGATGCCATGGGCCATCGCAACACGATTTCGACATCCGATAAAGATGACGAACTCTCGCGCATCCTGCGCAACCGCACCGTACGCGCGGCCCGTGCCGGAGATGCCGCGTTAGCCGAGAAATCTCTCAAGCAACTCGAAGCCATGGCAGGAGCCAGCCGCAACCGTGTGATTCAAACTTCGTACAACGGCGCAGCCGGGATGTTGTTGATGGACCAGAAAAAATACGAAGAAGCGATCTCTTATTTGGAAGAGGATTCGGACAATCCGTTTACGCTCGAACTATTAGTGCAGGCTTATTATCAAACCGGCCAATCCGACAAACTGGCCGAATCCGAAGCTAAGTTGCGCGGCACGAATGTTCCGACCATGGAGCAAGCTTTAGTTGTGCCTGCCGCGCGCTTGCGGCGTCCTGAAATCTTATAGAACGTTTCACCCTCTCGTTCGTCTATACTGCTGAGTGCCAGCGGAAGCATTCTTTCCGCTGGCGTTGTTTTATCCATTTTGCACACTTTAATGAGTACTAATCTTGATCGTCGTTCTCGCCAGCGAGTTGTCACCCGCGTGCCTGTGCGCGTAAAAAGCTGTAATGGAAACGAGGAACTCAGCGCTGAAACTCGCGATATCAGCACCAACGGCGTCTTTCTCTTTACACAATCGCGCCTCGTCCAAGGCTCCAACCTCGAACTCGTCATGATTCTTCCTCCCGAACTCACCTCCGGCAAAAAGAGTTGGGTGTGTTGTCACGCCCGTGTATTGCGGGTGGAGGACAAAGGGAAAGAGTTCGGCGTAGCGGCCGAAATTCAGCGAATGGACGTGTTGCCTGAAATTCCGGTTTAACCTCCCAGCTTTTTCCTGACGGCCTTCGTCCGGCTGAGAGCAATTCCTACACTGCGAAGCGCTAAATTCTAGCTTTTTTCCATAAAAATTAGCAAAAAGGCTTCCCATAGCCCCAACCTTAGTGCAATAATTGCGGCCCGAGAATTGCTCTGGCCAGATTTAGTGTTTTAGGTGGGCCTAATATGTGGATTGAAAAACTGTCGGATGGTGTGGTCCAAGTGCAGACGCCGATCGGGCCGCGCTACGTGATGCCTTCTTTTCTTCAACGTGTATATTTTCTTTGGATGTTTCGTAATTTTCCCATTCTTCCTCATGCCGTACTCAGTACCTGGCAACAACGCCTCATCGACCGCTTATGTTCCGAACAAAGGTTCGTTTCTATGGCCTATGCTGACGGAATGGAGGATGCTCCTGTAATCGGCACAGTCGAGCGCCGGTCGCCAATGGAGCCGTTACCGCCGCGACGCCCCGTGGTCAGCGAAAGCACTCAGGGACTGGCAGCGGAAGTGCGGCAGCGCTCATAGCCTCGATCAAAAGCTTAAGAACGGAGGAATGCAAACATCATCCAGTTCCTCTTCGATCCCGATGTGCACTCTGTGTGAAATCAGAATCCCACCCGTTGTCCGTATGATGACCACAAAATGTACAAGATGCTACAATCAAAAACTGCCTATCGATGTAGGTGTCGCATAGGGCGCGTAGCTCAATTGGCAGAGCAACTGACTCTTAATCAGTAGGTTGTAGGTTCGATTCCTACCGCGCTCACCACTTTCAATCACTTGGCAGCTTCGGATTGATCCCCATTCCACCGATTGTGCTCACTGAGCCCTCAGGGAATGTGTTGAGCTAGCTGTCTCACCGCTGGCTATAGGCTACGCTCCTACCGTCGAAAGGCAATCCCGCGCAAATGAATCGCCGTTCCGTTTTCCAACTAGTGCAGGCTTAACCTCGACATCGCCATCTTCGCCGCAAGTGAGCCGCACATGCCGTGCACCCCACCGCCGGGGGGAGTCGACGAAGAGCAAATATAAATATTGCGGGCTGAGGTCGCGTAATGTCGCCATGTGGGACGAAAGAGAAGCTGACGAATATCCATAATGCCGCCTCCAATGTCGCCACCGACAAGATTCGCGTCCATGCCTTCGAGATCTGCGGGAGTAAAGACACGGCGCGCCAGAATGCATTCGCGGAAACCGGGAGCGAAACGTTCGATCTGATTCTCCACCCTCTCGAGCATGTTTATTTTGGATCCGTTCGGCACATGGCAATAAGCCCACGCCGTATGCTTCCCTGCCGGAGCTCGTGAGTTATCGAAAAGGCTGGGTTGAGCGAGTAGAACAAAAGGGCGCTCTGGGTGCTGTCCATTTCTCACCGCTTTCTCCGACGCGGCAATCTCTTCGAAGCTTCCACCAAGATGCACACTGGCAGCTCGCCGGCAATCAGTATCCTTCCACGGAATCGGCGCACTAAGCGCATAATCCACTTTGAAGGCTGCGGCTCCGTAGCGAAAACTTTCAAGCTTTCGCTTGTAGCTGCGAGATAAGCTTTCTCCGCCGATCTTCGATAGTTGCCGAGGGGTCAGGTCACAAAGAAGCAGATCATAGTTAGTGACCTCTGACAAGTTCCCCACTGGCGACGATGTTTTCACTTGGGTTCCGAGAGTGGAAAGATAGGCGCACATCGCATTCGTGAGCGACTGCGCTCCACCGCGAGGAATTGGCCAACCAACGGCATGAGCTGCAACAGTCAGGAGAATTGCGAACGCTGCGGTCAAAGGCTCGTCCAAGGCAAGAAAGGAATGGGCAGCCAAGCCTGCGAAGAGTGCACGAGTTCTATTGCTTTGAAATCGGCGTGCGACAACCTGAGACGGCAGCATCGCGACCATCCCAAAGCGACCCATTAGGAACGGATGCTTGGGAAAGAGTGAAATCGGACGCAAGATCTCCAGAGCAAATTCACTCCAGCGTTCGACAAACGGACGCATGAGGCTGTCCCACATGGCTCCATCGCTTCCCAATGAATTTCTGGTTTCAAAAAGATCCCGTTCCAGCACCACTGCGGTGCCGTCATCAAGAGGATGCGCTAACGCCGCTGGCGAATGAATCCACTCCAAGCCATGGTCCCTAAGGGGCAGCGACGAGAAGAATGGTGAGCCCGCGCCAAGGGGATACACTGCCGATCCAAAATCATGCTGAAAGCCAGGCAGAGTTAATTCCAGAGTGCGCACCGCGCCGCCCGCCGTCGGTTGCGCTTCCAGCACTTCCACCTGTAGTCCAGCCTGGGCGAGGACGATGGCTGCCGCTAAACCATTCGGTCCCGCTCCGATGACGCACGCCTTAGGGCTCATTAGGAATCGCGCCTGCGATCTTCTAACCCAGAAAATACGCAAGATGAATGCCAGAGTTCAACGCGAATAGAGCAAATTGGAAGTGTATAACGCCGCAGGATATGCCGCCGCGAAGGCAAAAAGAAAGGTATTCAATCCCATAGTCAGGGCGACTAACAAATGAAAAACAAGGCCAGATCCAAGCAGCATTAGTCCGACGGGTGAAGGTACCCACGGTGCGAATGCAACGAGGATTTCTCCTCCGTATACCGCTGCGGAAGCAAGAATCGCCATTTGAGGGTTATTGGCGAGAAAGCGATACAACCGCTCGTTTCCAAAGGTCTGCGTGGACATCAGAGCAGTTAGCGACTGGCCGTCGCGCCAGAGTGGCGCTCCGAGTTTGATGACACCCGCCGTGAAATAGGAAAGCGAGAGTTGCAATGCTATAAAGCAAAGAGCAATATTCGTGGCAAAGGAAGTGCTGAACAACCTCGCAATAAATACTGATATGAGAGTCAGCGTGAGCATTTCATCCGATCCGTTATTGCCTAAGCCTTTTCTAAGCTGCAAAAATGCCGCCGCCATCACATAAATCAAGAGTGGTAATAACTGTCCCCGGTGAAATGCGATAGCTGCAATGCATGCCAGCGCCGCAGATAATCTAAGAGCGATCACTGCGGTCCCGACGGGACACCCTTGCAAAATACTGAGAAAGCCAACCCCAAAGGCCGAACCTCCCGCATTGGATTTAAACAAAGGGCGGAGCATGCCCCCCGTTTTGAGTTGCGGCACCAGGGAAAGAAGTTCGAGATCCGCCAAGCTTGAACCCAGCGCCGCCACAACGAGCACGCTGTTTAGGCAAACGTCCGCATCTAGTCTCATACCTTGGCAACGGTCCTTCTTCTTCGACCCAAGCGTCGAGATGTGAACACGATCATATCGGCAGTGCCAGCGGCGGATCGCTCACGGCGCACGATCCTAAACCGGCGGACACTTCTGGGAGCGAAATCAGAAAGAGAAGTGGCATATTTGGCAAGCAAATGATATGCAGGAGTACGGCATGCCCGTTTCTTGCCTTTCTTGCGCAAAGCACGCCATATGGAATTTGCGCACGCATTAAACGTCTTGCGCAGCCTTCGTTGAGGATTCCATCCGAATGCTCGCCAGGTCCTTGGCTTGTGAGGCGTAACATCAATCCAGACGAAACCCTCACCGCCAGCCGGCTTGCACTTCACCTCGAAGCGGTAATCGGAGGAGGGAGGACGCGGGCCGAAAAGTCTCCACGAAGGAACAATCCTGAGCGGATCGATTCGTCCCAACCATCTCGGCTTGCGCCGTTTCAGTTGGCGTATCACGGTCAATAGGAACCAGACCGCAAAAATGGCAAGACAGAGGAGATCTTTAGGGGAGGAAACCCCGAGATCGTTTCGGATGCTGGCTGAAACCCAAGTAATCATTCACAGTAATTGCCGCAACCCATTCACATTTCTGCTTCTTTTAGAAAACTCTCAAAGCTGATCCAATGAGCATCTCCGACCAGTTATCTCTCCGAATCTAAATCGGAAATCCTAATAATCGTCGTCATCGTCGTCATCGTCGCCCCCTCCATCGTCGTCGTCATCATCGTCATCATCATCGTCGTCATCATCATCGTCATCATCATCATCATCGTCATCATCATCCGCGTCTTCCTCGCTGCTGTCGTCTTCCAGCCAGCCATCGTCGTCGTCGTCGTCCGCGTCTTTATCGGCGCACTCATCTTCGTCGACATCATCATCAACGTCGACATCGTCAACGTCGTCATCCACGTCCTCATCCTCGTCTACATCGTCTTCAATTACGGGAGGGGAACCGCCAGATGACCTACCCGTAGAACCCGTACCTTGGGCCAGGAAGAAGAAACGGAGATTGCCTAACGCAGGGATTTGCCGTAACAAAAGGATCGAAAATATTGCATAAGAGAGTGACAATGCGGCAAATGAAAGATATTCAACTCCGAGATGCATTGACGGCCTCCGTTCGAGCCTTCAGCGAAGGGTAACAAACACCTATACAGCAAGATCTTTACTCAGTACCAAGCAGGCAAACTTTCGGCTTAGACATGCCGCAGTACGGTTCGTTTCATTTTCGTTACCTTCCCCAGCAGTTCCAATGCCTTAGCCTCACCTTTAACATTCACTAGACGTCTTAGCTTGATTGCGTAGTGAGTACGCGCACGCCAATAAATGAGCTTGTGCCCGCGACTGCCGGAAGCTCGACCCGTATCGATGTCGTCCTGAAGAAGTTGTAGCAGCCGATTGCCGGGCTGGCCAGATTTTTCTGTATAGCCTTTCAAAAGTGCTAATGCTTCGTCGCGCTCGGCATTACGATACACAGCGTAATGATGAGCAAGGTTATGGCTACTCTCTTTGGTGATGACTTTTCTCGAAATTAACGCATCCACAGAAACCCCAACGTATTCCGCCGAATGCGCATGCTTCACAAATGCGCCGGCGCGACGTTGCCGCTGCGACAATCTCGCGGGTTGCAGTTTACCCCCGCGCTGTTGATACTCGATCGCGGAGTATGCAAAAAACGGAGTGGCCAAGGCAAACTCGCCGGGACGAAGAACCGGCATTTGGCCAGTTACAATTCGATGAGAAGGGATCCGTCCAGCCATACGCATGTACCTTCGCTTCATCTCTCTTTTCTTGGAGCCGTCCTTGACGAGCGTCCATTTCAAGGCGAAAGCGCTGACCGGCAGTTCACCGTTATTAATGACAATTGCCGAAACGGGCAAAAGCTTATCGTAGTATCGATGCTGGGTATAACCGGGAAAATGCTCGTTGACGAGCGCGAAGAAATCGGCCTCGTCATGGCGCACGAGTCTGATTGAGGGCTTCTTATGCTTGGAGGGCTGCCCGACGATGGTTGCTATGGACTTGAACGGTGTCATCGAAAAAGCTGCAAGAGATCCGAGAATCGCGACGGCTTTTCGCCGAGTGATGGACATTAGGATCGCCTCCTTGCACTACCGGGTTTCCCGATTTACGATCGTTTGGACTTGCGCAATAAATTGATCCGGCGTCAGCTTTGAATATTTTCGCAACGGATCGAATGAAAGAGTCGCGTGCGGATGGACCCAATTGGCGTTCTGGTCAACTTCGAAAGTGCCTTGCGCCTCGCCTACTGAACGGAAATGCCCCTCCCCATTCATTAGAAATAGCGCGTAACGGTGCCCCTTGAGCAGAACTGGCTGGTTGGGTGTTTCCACAACTGCCGCCGTTCCATCGTCGAAAGCGACTTTCCCTCCGTGGTGCACGACATCCACAACACCCTGAGGCTGTGCCCCTTTGAGAATCCGGTCTACCTGAATCGCATAATGCGTCTCAATGCCAGTGCCATCCCTCACTAACTCGCTACGTTCGCTTTGCACTGTGCCCAATATCACAAGATCGCTGGCGCTTGCGAGATCTTCGAGGGACTGGGCTTGCATCCACGGCCTTGAGTAGTCGTGTTGAACATAGAAGCCATTATTAAGAATGGCTGCTTTATGCAACCCGTCGGTATGGCGCGCAGTAAACATGAGATCGGCGGCTGACGGCTTCCCGGAACCGGCATCGGCCGCTTGCTGAGCGGTTACCTGGGAAGCAAAGAGCAGACAAAGCAAAGCAACCAGCATCAATGGGCATAGAGGGAATAAGCGCATTCGCTGCGTTGAGATATTCATTGGTTACTCCTTTTTGCGACTTCCCAAGGTTTCTTTAACTCCCAACCTTGCTCGGCCTCAAAAATCTGATCCTCGAATATCCACCGATAACGCCGACTGTCGCAATTCTTGCACTTTGTCACCTCGTTCTGAAAGCAACCAGTTGCACTATCGGCATCTGAATCGGTGATCTGATCCGCATTCGAGGTCGCCGTCGCGCAAACCGCCGGCGTGGCCTGATCCATGATACCTGCAGGGCTCGTATTGGGAGGTTTGTCCTGCAAACCAAGCAGGTGTCCGATTTCGTGGGCAACCGCGATGGTGCTCTGATCGTTGGAATTATTCCGTGAGAGGAAGACGGAATCATATGCAATATCAAGAGTGCCGGGATTTGCCGCGATGCACATGCCCGGGGAGTTCGTAAACGTTATATCTGGATTCTGTCCAGCTGCGGCAGGTACAAATTTAACCCCTGTTACACTTGTATAATCGTTCCAATCGTTGAAAGCTTCGGTAAACGCACTGGAGGGGACGCCCGATGCGTAAGTAAATGTATAAACGCCGTTCTGCTGCGTAACATCTCCACTTCGAATGAGAGTTCCAAGCCCGCTGTTAACCAAGTCGCTGCTCGGCAGGCATTGGGCAGAGGCGGAATAAGGAACAGTCCACGGTACGAGAATCGACAATGCGAAGAGGATGCCACTAAGTGCGCGATTCATTTTTGTCCTCGCTTCAAAACCCAAATGCAGTATGACGGTGGGACTAATACTCTCGCGAACCCTAACTCCGGTAAATCACCTAGCTATGATGGCCGCACCATATTCTCACTCTTCTGTGGAAATCAAGAAAGTTTACATATTTTTACATTTGAATATCGCCTGCAAGTCTTATAGCTCACGGATAGCATATGTAAGCATCGTTTTTATACGAATTTACCGCGTTTTACTATTAAGACTTAAGACAGTAATTAATTAGCGATAAATTGACAGCAGTCTCTGATGTAGAAGCTGCCCACACTATTATGCACGGATTAGCTAAGACTGTTGTTATGGTCTGAAGTTGGCACGCTTACATCGTGCGATCAGAAAATGTGCGAACCGACTAGCTATTGAGGGCAATGTGGCAGTTGTCATTGCAGAAGTAAGGCCTGATAAGAACTAAACATTTGGGCCCGGAAGCTGCACTAACCGTCATGATCCCTCGGCGCATCCGTACAGAATCATGCAGGAACCCGGGAGCAGATCCCGATTCCCAGCGACTTCAACTCAACAGCGGCCTGAATCAGAGCAGGCCAGGCTTGGAGCAGCCTTCCAAAGCGCTCCGTCAGGCGCTGTGCCAGAGCGATCCGTAGAGGGAAATCAGCTCCATCTCCCATTAGAGCGTGACGAAACCCGGCTGGAGTTAACCTCTTGTTTAGGACCTGAATGTGGGCACTAAGGCCATCTACCCAGTAATTGGGAGCCCGCTGAAACTTACGGATTTGCTGACTAAGTGCTTCTATGCGACGAGACACAGATATCCAAAGCTGAGTTCGTATCAGTTCTTCAAAATCGGCTGCGGGGAGCCTGCCTATGTCGCTAAGATGCGTGCCCAATTTTATTAGGGAGGCAGCCTCGTCACAGTCAAATTCTGAAGCCGAATGAGTAGCCAGGAGAGATACTAGAATCGCGTAGTACGGGATCGAGTTCCCGGCTAGTTTCAGGTCTTTCGCAGTGGTATTTTTCTCAATAGGTGGAAAATGCATAAGCGCCCAAGGCAGGTAGGCAATGACAGAAGGACAAAAACGAACAAGCATTTTTCCAAATACAATGTCCAGCCCTCTTAAGGGCATAAAAGGCGGAAGAGCAGTGCGGTGATCGTAGGCCAAAACTGTTGACTGGCAGTATCCTCCCGCCCCAAAGGTCAAACTCGTCGGCGACCGGAAGATTTGGCGTGAGACCGATAGCTTACGATACGCATCTTCACTGGCGGTCAACTGACGGTACGTCAGCTTATCTTTCCACAAGTAGTACGTCGGGTATGTTGAACCCGGATCACCATAGATACCGTTCCATGAGACTCTCGTTCGTACCGCCCTCCTCTCGAGAAGAGTCAGGAACTCATCATTCAAACGGTCAAATGTGACAGAGGTTTTCGGTTCCGACCGGAAAATAGAACCGAGGGACCTTCCCAGTACCCCTTCATGAAACCCCACCAGATCGGCCGTGCCAGCCGGCTGCTCGTTTAATAGTGTTTGCTGATCAGGAAATAAGAGAACGCGAGTGGGGTCTTGGGCCGTCGTAACGCGGACCGTATGACGAATACCTCGGCTGGCGCTGGGCCGGCATATGACATCATCGTCAGCGCTTAGGAAGCACTCTCCCACCGTCTCCAGGAATAATGCGTTTCGGTTCGGTCCGCAAGCCTTGTTGGCGAGATTCTCAGGATTGAACAGGCCGAACTCGACGATGTTCGGATCAATACCACTGTGCCGAGCGAGCACTTCGGCATATTGTCGCTTCTCGGCAACACCGGCATAGCTGAAGGTAAATTCGCGATAAGTCGTGCTTAGCTTTTTCAGACATGCTACATTCGCCATCTGTTGGGAAGCCAGCACCGAATCGTCGGCAATAATTACACGCAGCTTCCTGTTATGTTCCCTGAAGTTTTCCAAAAAGCTTGTTACGCATCGCAGCAAGACTTCCGACCGGCCACAGGTTGGGACAGCAAAGGTCGTGATGGACATTTTTTTGTCGGCTTCTGTTTCGTCGTGACTTGCGACCTTGGCCTTAAGCTCCCGGTCCGATATCATGAAACCATCATTTGCAAGCTGACTGAGAGAATCGCGCAACCCGGAAACATCCGAAGGTGGAATCTTTTTGCGGGCAAGCGAATCCCACACATGCTCATCCAAGGGCTTAAAGTCACTCATTCGCTTCAGCGCCCGCGCCGTCGAAGTCGCAACGGGAGTCACCATTGATCTTCCTGGAGAATGGACCAACGACACTCCCGGTTTTCCGCTGGGAAGCAACGCCATCTTCCTGCAGCGATAAGCGGGTTTGTTATCTTCGAAAACAATGGAATCGTTCGAGCGAGACCAAGTAAAGAGAGCGCCGTCTTTCCCCATCATTCGTAGATTCCCGAAGTTAAATCCCATAACTTGCTTAACGCCCTTAATCAAAGAATCACGGTTTTCGACAATTAGGTCGTTCGGTACCGAGGTCTTTAATGCCAGCCTTCGGTGATGCTGAAGGTCCATCGTATTGTGGCCGTGAAAGAAGTAGAGATAATGGAATGCAGGCGCCTCAAAATAGCCGACTCTAAATCTGCTTTGAAGCTGCTTAAGAAAATGAGTATCCTCTCCGCGGACTGACAGCGGACCGGACTCCGGATAACCAAGTCCATGGCCGTTTCTAAACATCAGCGTGCAAGGTCGTCCTCCGATCAAGTTACGCTTGCCGCTTTCCCAGTAACATATTTCCGCATGGTGGAAAATGTGGAGATTATCTGTGAGAATGGATGCATCGTACTTTTTACTGATGAGGAATTGTGCTTGAGCGGCTACTCGCTCAGGATGCGATAGATCATCGTCGTCCCATTGACAGAGAATCTCCCCGTTAGCGTTAGCCATGCTTAGATTCCGAAGTGCGCCCAGACACAGTTTCCGATTCGGTATTACACAATGAATATCCGGTCGGTTCAGCGAAGACAAATAGGACAAAACCTGGTTATCGTCTTGCGCTCCTGGGTTGTCTATGGCGATAACCATTTCTTTGTTTTCGTAAGTCTGTGAAATATACGAGGCAATGCTCGCCTTTAAGAACATCAATCGCTGCTCATCGGCAAGCGTCACCATCAAGCAGCTTATAAGGGGCGCGAAGGCTGGGGTCGTCATTTCGTCGGCTTTTGGATGCTGTAAGCGTCCTCTCAGAAAACAAACTAAAGCATATTCACGCTAAGTATGAAAAATAATTGATTGTTTGCTTGCTTGCATATAGATCTAGGGCCTGCTAGTTCTTGCCTATCAGCTTGTAACCGGCTTCACGGTATGGGTGAGCACTGAGCGCGCGTAATACGGAATATCGTTGATGAGCACAGTGCAAGGTCCGCATTCAGCGCGGTCGCGTCCCAGCTTCGTGCCGGTCAGGCCCAGTTTTTAGCGTAGTGTTGACGCCAAGGTCCTGCTTCATCGCGTCGACGCGTCGCTGTTGGCCATTGACGTTGAGCATAATCAGCCGCTCGCCAACAACTGCCGCCGACTGCTGGTCGTGCAGAAGGGACGAGGCGCGGAACAGGTAGCCTGCGGAAGAGAATGCCTTCCTGAGATGGTCTCGGATCGCCTTGGGGAACTTGCCTTCTCCGGTCATACCTGTCACCTGCTAACGCGTGCAACGGCTCTAGAATGCGGCAAAAAGGGCATCTGAAATTCCACATTTTAGCAGTTGGGTTAGGAGAAATAATCCTGGGATTCGGAAATTCCCGAATTATCGCAGGTCAGCGGAAATGCGATTAGCTTTCGACCAAGAGCTAAGCGTAGCCCACTACTCCGCGTTCAAATCCTTGACAAACATAATGCTGAAGACTAGAAAATCTAGAAGTCCTTCGACTCTCGGATACACGCGGAGATTATTTCGATGCCACACTCCCGCAGAGATTTCTTCAAGGTAGCAACGGTCGGCGTGGTCGGCGCCACGGTTTTTGGCTTCGACCTCAAGCCCGCCTACGCACAACTCAAAGAATTAAAGATTGCACGAGCTGCTGAAACGCGCTCGACATGTCCCTATTGCGCGGTAGGCTGCGGCGTTCTCATCTACACGATCGGTGATCGGGCGAAGAACGTCACGCCGCAAGTGATCCACGTGGAAGGCGATCCTGATCATCCCACGAACCGCGGCACGCTTTGTCCGAAGGGCTCTTCGCTCGAGCAGGACATGCTCAACCCGCGGCGGCTCACGAAGCCGCAGGTGCGGCGCCCCGGAGCGACGGACTGGCAGGACATTTCCTGGAACGACGCACTGAATGAGATTGCACAGTGGACCAAGAAAACGCGTGACAATTCCTTCGTCGAGAAGGACGCGAATGGCCGCACGGTGAATCGATGCGAAGGCATCTCTTTTATCGGCGGCTGCACGGACACCAATGAGTTCAATTATCTGGCCGTCAAGGCCATGAGGGGGTTGGGCTTGGTTTATTTAGAAAACCAAGCCCGGGTTTGACACGGACCCACGGTCTCAAGTTTGGGACCAACATTCGGACGCGGGGCCATGACCAATGGCTGGATCGACATCAAGAACACCGACATGATGTTGATCATGGGCGGCAATCCCGCCGAGAACCATCCCTGCGGCTTCAAGTGGGCGATGGAGGCGAAGCGTAATCGCAACGCCAAGCTGATTTCCGTCGACCCTCGATTTACGCGCACATCCTCTACCGCCGACCTCTTCGTGCAAATTCGCGCTGGCACCGACATTGCTTTTCTCGGCGGCCTCATCCGCTATGCCATCGAGAACAACCGGATTGCCAAGGACTATCTCGTCAATTACACCAATGCGGCCTTCATCGTTAAGGAGGGTTTCAAACTTCCGGAGGACGGCTTGTATTCAGGATTTAATTCCGCCGCCGGTAAGTACGATCTCTCCACGTGGAATTATGAAGCGGCAACAGGTTCAGGCGGGCAAGAGGGCGCAGCTGGGGCGACTGGTCACGCGCCCGAACCTACGCCGGGCACGGTGGGAGGAGCGACACCACCGCCTGCGTTGCCCCCGAATGTCGCCTACGACCTCACCCTTCAGCATCCGCGCTGCGTGTTTCAGTTGATGAAGCAACAGTATTCCCGCTACACGCCTGAAGCCGTCGAACGCATCACAGGTATTCCAAAAGATCAGTACATTAAGGCCATCGATCTATTTACCTCGGTCCGCAAAGATGGCGACATGAAGAAGGTCGCGACGATCATCTATGCAGTCGGCTGGACGCAGCATACCTTCGGAACGCAGATCATCCGAGCCGCTGCCATGATTCAACTCCTGCTCGGCAATGTCGGAAGAGCGGGCGGCGGCGTGAACGCCCTGCGCGGCCACTCGAATATTCAAGGCGCGACCGACATGGCGGGCTTGTACGATTCACTGCCCGGTTACCTCAAAGGGCCGGTTCCAGACGACAAAGATTTGGCTACCTATCTGAAGCGCACCACGCCGAAGTCGTCGAAACCCGCGCCCTGGGATTCGATGAACTACTACGCGAATACGCCGAAATTCATGGTGTCTTTGCTGAAGGGTTTCTATGGCGAGGCGGCGACAAAAGAGAACGACTTCGCCTTCGATTACCTGCCCAAACCGGGGCAGGATTGCTCGTGGACACATATCTGGGACGATATGTACAACGAGAAGATCAAGGGCATGTTGGCCTTTGGAATGAATGGAGTAATGATTGGCCCGGACACAAACAAGAACATTAATGCGCTGAAGAAAGCAGACTGGCTGGTAGTTGGTGAAATTTATGAAGATGAGACCAGTGAGTTCTGGCGGGCACCGGGCATAACAGCGGAAGAGCAGAAAAAGATTAACACGACCGTCTATAGGTTACCCTGCGCGGGCTTTGCCGAAAAAGATGGCAGCATGACCAACTCCGCCCGCTGGGTCACCTGGAAATATGCCGCCGTTCCACCTCCCGGCCAAGCGCGACTTGATCAGGACATCATCGCAGAGATTTTTTTGCGGGTTCGCGATCTCTATAAGAAAGATGGCGGAAAATTTCCCGACCCCATTCTGAATCTGAGCTGGGCATACGCGGACGGGGCTCATCCTCCACTTTCGCAAGTGGCGATGGAAATCAACGGTAAAGCTCTCGCTGACCTTAAAGATGATGCGACCGGACAGGTGATCAAGGCTGGCCAGCAGTTGCCCGGATTCGCCTGGTTGAAGGACGATGGCACCACCATGTGCGGCAATTGGATTTACTCGGGTTCGTGGACGGAGGCGGGATCGCAGATTCAGAAGCGAGGCACGGAAGATCCTTCGGGAATGGGAGTTTACCCCAACTGGTCTTGGTCTTGGCCAGCGAACCGCCGCGTGCTTTACAATCGCGCCTCTTGCAATCCCGAAGGGAAGCCGTGGGATCCCGATCGCAAGCAGATCTGGTGGAACCAAGCGGCAGGGAAGTGGGTGGGCAATGACGTGCCGGACTTCAAGCCCGATTCGCATCCCAAAGATCATATGGGTCCGTTCATTATGAATCCGGAAGGCATCGGGCGGTTGTTCGCTCCCATCGGTGTGCTCGCGGATGGTCCGTTCCCTGAGCACTATGAGCCGATCGAAAGCCCGATCAAAAATCCGTTCCACCCCCAGCAGTCGAATAACCCTTTGGTGAAAAAGTTCAAAACTCCGTACGACAAGTTTGGATCGCCGGAGGAGTACAGCATCGTATGCACCACCTACCGGTTGACGGAGCAGTATCACTACTGGACGAAAAACAATCCTATGAACGTCCAGCTCATTCCAGAGCCATTCGTGGAGATTCCTGTCGAGTTGGCGGACGAGAAGGGAATTCGGGGAACGGACAAGATTAAGGTCATTAGTGCGCGCGGGACCTACATCGCGAAGGCGTTTGTCACGCGCCGACTGAAGCCGATGATGATCGACGGCAAAAAGGTCTACCAGATCGGGTTGCCGATTCACCAGGGCTTCCGCGGTATCGGCGAAGATGAAGGAAGAAATGCGCGGACACCGGCAAATCTGCTGACCCCAGCGGTAACCGATCCGAATGCTCACACCCCGGAATCGAAGGGCTTTTTAGTGAAAGTCGAGAAGGCGTAGGAATAGAGAGCGATCATGAGCCAGGCGGCCACAGAGCTAGTTCGAATTTCCGGTCACGCAGGGGTCGTTCCGGGTAAAGGTCTGAACCGTGAATTCCAGGTTTGCAAGCTGGTGGACACGACCACCTGCATCGGCTGCAAAGCCTGCGAAGTGGCCTGCCTGGAGTGGAACGGATACACCTTTACAGAAACTACCTTCGATAACACCTACCAGACGATGCCGGAGACGGCATGGAATTACTGGAATCTGATCAAGTTCAACGAACACGAACGCGCCGACGGCACCATGATGCTGCTCATGCGCAAGGACCAGTGCATGCATTGCGCCGATCCGGGCTGCTTGGCGGCGTGCCCGGCGGACGCCGCCATTGTTCAGTATGCCAATGGCATCGTCGATTTCCAGGAGGCGAACTGTATCGGTTGTGGATATTGCATGACCGGCTGCCCCTTCAACATTCCGAAATTCGATCCCCCGTCGCGTAAAGTTTTCAAGTGCACATTGTGCAATGACCGCGTATCGGTAGGGCTCGAACCAGCCTGCATTAAGGCTTGCCCCACGGGCTGCCTGCATTTTGGGACCAAGACGGAAATGAAGGAATTAGCGGAGACTCGAGCGGCACAACTTCGTGACAATTCCGGATTTCAGGATGCGGGAGTTTACGATCCAGATGGAGTGGGCGGAACGCACGTGATTTATGTCCTGCATGATGCGAAGAACCCGGAGTTGTACGGTGGCTTGCCGAAAGATCCACGGATTCCATGGTCGGTGCGTGTATGGAAAGGCCCGCTGAAGTGGTTGGGAAATGTGGCAATGGTCAGCGGGATCATCGGCATGGCATTGCACTACATGCGCTTTGGACCGAAAAAAGAAGAACCAATTCCGCCCGCTGCCGATGTTGATGAAGGGAGGCGCGTATGACTACCGACGCGGTTTCGCGCTCAAGTGCCGCCCATCAGGATGAAGAAACCATCGTTCGCTACACGTTTGGCGAGCGCGTGAATCATTGGATCGGCGCGCTCGCATACATCTACCTGCTGATGACTGGCCTCGCCTTCTGGTCGCCGTATCTGTACTGGCTGGCAGCGGTTGTAGGAGGCGGTCCGGCCGCAAGATTCTGGCATCCCTGGTTCGGATTGATCTTTACCGCGTCGCTCTTCTGGACCTTCAAAGAGTGGCATCGCGATATGAAAATTGATGACTCCGATCGCGCTTGGGGAAAAGCGATCCCGGATTACATAAAGAACGAGGACGAAAAACTACCGCCGGTCGGCCGTTTCAACTTTGGACAAAAACTTTTCTTCTGGGGAATTTTCTACGGCGTAATTCTTTTGCTCCTCTCCGGCGTCGTGTTGTGGTACACCGAAACCCTGCCTTGGAGTCTGCGCTTTATTCGCTATACCGCGATACTGATTCACGCGAGCGTGGCGCTCATCACGATCGGATTATTCCTAATTCATGTGTACATGAGTGCGTTTCTCGAAGAGGGCAGCTTTGGATCCATGATTACCGGGTACGTCACCCGAGCGTGGGCGTGGACGTTCCACCGCACATGGTATTACCAGGTCATCGGCAAATCCCGACCCCTGCGATGAACGACGCGAAGTGGGATCGGCGCATTCGCCGCGCCAATGAACTTGTTTCAACGTATCCGTTTTCAGCCGAAGGGCTGCGTTTCTACGTTGGGATTGCAACATTTCAGAAAAGCCTTTACCGGCAAATTGGAAAGGCTCTCGCGGATTCGCCGAAGATTCCCGCTGATCGCCCCCTGCGCGATGAACTGGACCTTTTCCTTCTTTTACCGAAGTTCCCCGAATTCCTGTCGGTGATCCAGCGGATTGCGCCAGCGCCACTTACACATGCTTCCTCCGCTCTGGCTCAGAAGGGGCCTGCGGCATGGCAACATGCGATCGAAACATTCTGGCATGGAGAGCCAGAATTGACTGGAGACGTAGATGACGCCGCGCAAGTCCAGTCTTCGGATCGAGCACTCGCATGGATATTTCTTCAACCCTACGCTGAATATTTAGCCGATCATCGCGAAGTCACGATTGTGGACGGAACTCCATCGACCTGCCCGCTTTGCGGCGGCAAGCCAGCCGTCGGCGTATTGCGAAGCGAAGGTGACGGTGCGAAAAAATCGCTGATTTGCATGCTCTGCGCTCACGAATGGGCTTTTCGAAGAATTTATTGTCCGGCGTGTGGAGAAGAACGAGAACCGCAGATAGCATATTATTCAGCCCCCGAGATCGCGCACGTTCGTGTGGATGTCTGTGACACATGCCATACTTACCTAAAGAGTATCGATTTGACGAAAATGGGGCTCGCAGTTGCCGTTGTAGATGAGTTGGCGACAATCCCTTTGGACCTATGGGCACGCGAACATGGGTACGAGAAACTACAAATTAACCTGTTAGGAACCTGACCTGGCGCTTACCCCGATCCTTTGTCGTCCCCGCGTTTCCCACAGCTGACTGGAGTCTTTCCGTTGGTACCTTTTTTGGACCGGGACTGCTTCACAGTATGTGAAACACTAGCCGGCAGATCCTTCGCCTTGAGTCTTTGCCAAAGGAGAATATGGATATGTCCTTGAAGCCGGATCCAAGCTTTTACCCGTCGCCGGGCCTGGCGATGCAGGCCGCGCCGGAACGCATCGCTTATGTAACTCTGCTCAACGTCGGCAAAAATGGGAAACGGGACGCCATGGGCGTCATTAATGTCGACCCGCAATCTTCCGCGTATGGTCGGTTCGTCGGCCAGGTGGACTTCCCCAACGACGATAATGAGTTACATCACTTCGGTTGGAATGCGTGTAGCGCATGCCTCTGCCCGCAGGCGCCGCACCCGCACATGGAGCGTCGTTACCTGGTTGTGCCGGGCATCGGGTCGTCCCGGATTCATATCTTGGACACGAAACCGGACCCCAATCATCCCAAGATCGTGAAGGTGATTGAGCCTGCAGAGTTCATCAAAAAGACAGGCTACACCTCGCCACATACCATTCATTGCGGCCCCGACGGCATCTATGGCAGCGCGCTGGGTTCGGCCAGCGGTGACGGTCCCGGCGGCATCTTCCTGATGGATGCCAACACGTTTGAACTGAAGGGCCAGTGGGAGAAAGAGCACGGCCCGCAGAATCTGGCCTACGACTTCTGGTGGCACCTCGGACACGACACCATGATCACCTCGGAATGGGGCACGCCGAACATGGTGAAGAACGGCCTGATCCCGGAGTTGCGGCTAGGCGGAAAATACGGCCACAAGCTGCACATCTGGGATCTCGATAAGCGCCGCCATCTGCAGGAAATTGACTTGGGTGCGGAGCAACAGATGGTGCTTGAGCTTCGGCCCTCCCACGATCCCAAGAAAACCTTCGGATTCGTCGGCGTGGTCATCTCGCTGAAAGACCTTTCGTCCTCCATCTGGATGTGGCATCGCGAGGACGGAGGTAAGAACAGCAAGTGGGCGGTACGCAAGGTGATTGAAATTCCCGCCGAGCCGGCCGACCCGGAAAGCCTGCCACCACTGTTGAAGGGCTTCAGGCGGTGCCGCCATTGGTATCCAACATCAACCTCTCCCTCGACGACCGCTTTCTCTATGTCTCGTGCTGGGGGACTGGAGAGTTTCTCCAGTATGATGTCGCTGATCCCGCCAATCCGAAAAAGACCGGCTCAATCCATGTTGGTGGCATCGTGCGCCGGGCCACTCACCCGAAAAAGCCCAGGCAAGCACTCAATGGCGGTCCGCAGATGGTTGAGATCAGCCGCGACGGCAAGCGCGTCTATTTCACCAACTCTCTCTACTCCCCGTGGGACGAGCAGTTTTATCCCGATGGTGTAAAGAGTTGGATGGTGAAAATCGATGCCCACCCAAACGGCGGAATGAAAATCGATGAAAAGTTCTTTGTCGAGTTCGACGGGTTACGCGCACACCAGCTTCGCCTGGAAGGGGGCGACGCTTCGTCAGACTCCTATTGCTATTCGGACGCGAAATGACCCATGCGGGGCTGACTTCGACGATGTTGTGGCTGATGCTGCTCCTTGGCGCCTACCACGGACTGAACCCTGGGATGGGTTGGCTCTTCGCGGTGGCTCTGGGGATGCAGGAGCAAAGGGTGAGTGCAGTAGCAAGATCGCTTGTCCCCATTGCGATCGGCCACGCCCTGGCCATCGGCAGCGTGGTGCTGACTGCCACGTTTCTCGGCATGACGCTGCCGCTTGCAGTCATCCGCTACTTCGTGGCCGCGGTTCTGGTCGGCCTTGGAATCTTTTGCTTGGTGCGACATCACCACCCACGGTGGGTCCGAATGCAGGTAGGCTTCCGCGACTTGGCCCTCTGGTCGTTTCTGATGGCCTCTGCGCACGGCGCCGGTATAATGGTGGTGCCCGTTTTGCTGGGCAGCACAACTGTCGAAGCACAGAGCCCAATGGCAGGGCACAATCACATATCTCCCGCCGCAAACCCGCTAGCCGGAATGCTCGCGACCTGCGTCCATACGATTGCCTATCTTGCAGTCACAGGACTGATCGCTTGGGTGGTATATCGAAAGCTCGGCCTCGCACTTCTCCGTAGGGCGTGGTTCAACTTCGACGTGGTCTGGGCAGTTGCGCTCGTGGCCACCGGTCTTGTTACCCTACTTATATAGTCGGTTGTGTCCTTTCATCATCGCCCGGGGCATCCCCGGCCTAAGCTTTTCTACGAACCTTGAACAGCCGTTCTCTGCGAGGGATCGGAATTCCGCATTAAAGAAGTTTTCTCGAAAACGAGCTGCGATCGCGTCGACTCGCGCACGATCAAAGTCGGGGCTACACGCACCACGGATGGCTTCCTGGTCAGCTTGCCTTCAATGCGGTCCATCAGGAGCGTGGCACCGCACGCACCAATCTCGTATCCGGGCTGGGCGATTACAGTGAGCTTTGGGTGGAATGCGCGGTCTCCGGCAAGATCGTCAAACGTTGCGAGCGCAACATCCTCGGGACAGCGCACCCCCAACTCTTCAAAAGCTTGCAAAACTCCTAACGCCATGACACCGTTGGAAACCAAAATTGCGGAAGGCCTGGCGAACTGCAACAGAAGTTCTTTCGCGAGATGGTATCCGGAATTCTCGCGGAAGTCTCCTTCCAGAATCAAATTTTTGGATATCTCAATTTCCGCTTCTCTCAGTCCTTCTTCATAACCACGAAGACGTTCTCGTGCCACTCCCAATGCAAGCGGCCCAGTGATAATCGCAACCGTACGATAACCGGTTCGTATGAGATGACGGACACAGTCTTGCGCACCGCGAACGTTATCCAGCATGACGGCATCGATCTTCATGCCGGCGGGGGCTCGATCCAGGCATACCACGGGAATTCCAGATTCCAGGGTCCGCTGGATGTGCTCTGCATTTTTTCCGCGCGTAGGGGCCAGCAAAATTCCATCCACCCTACGTGAACGCAGGGCGGAAATGATGCGAAGTTCGCGTTCGATCTGCTCGTCGGTATTCGCGGTGACTAGAAGAAATCCTCGTTCCAGAGCGCGATCTTCCGCGCCGCGCATAATTTGCGGGAAAAAAGGATTGGTCACGTCAGGAAGGACCATACCCAACATATAAGTCTGCTTCACCTTCAGGCTGCGAGCTATCTCGTTGGGGTGAAAATCGAGATCGCGAATCGCGGCTTCGACCCGGGCGCGCAGGGCAGGGCTTACACGAACCGTTCCCCGGATAACATTGGAAACGGTTCCCGTTGAGGCTCCTGCGCGTTTTGCTACTTCTGCAATCGTTGCCATATAAAGGCGGAGAATTCGGTTATTGTGAATACTCGCTCACATAAGAGTTAGCTCAAGCTTGGTGACGGAAGCTGGTGAAATTTGAACCGTGGGTGTTCTTCCTGCCGGTGACAAAGCTTTGACCTGTGGCGTCACATCATTGCGCTGATCAAACGTGTTGCGAGCATGGAGATCGGTATGGGTGAGAGTGGTTACCGCTCCCGATTTTATGGTGGCACCTCGAATTACAATTTCTGTTTCGCGAATTTCGCTGACGCTCGGATTCACTAGAGTGAGCGTCAAATCCTTGCCTTGCAGGGACGCGGAGCCTTGCAATCCCCAAAACGATGCTGATTTGCCATCGCGCACGTAGTGGACATTGGAAGTCGAAACAATGGTGCGTACGGCCTGGCTTCCCTGGTGTGCGCTGTACATGCCGAAAACATGGCCTACAGGTGTTACGCAAAACTTATCTTCATGGGCGAGGTAGAGACTGTTCAGACAATTAATCAGTTGCGCGGGGCTTGCCAGAGTGATTTTTTCCGGATGCCGATTAAACATATCAAGCGTCATGGCGCTAAACACAGCGTCCCGGAGTGTGGGAGTTTGCTCAAGAAAATTGTTGGGTGTGAGTTGACTGCCGGGACGGTACCATGGGCCCCACTCGTCGACCACTAGTTTGACCTGATGTGTGGGGTCAAATTCACCCATGGCCTGCCAGTGACCCTCAATGAGAGATTCGAGGCGATTGCCTTGGCGTAATATTTCATACCAATCCACCGCTTCGAACTTGAGAGCATTGCCCTTGCCTGCATCCCAATCTTCTGTGTGCCCTTGGCTAAGGTTCCAAGAGTAGTAGTGGAGCGCCCATCCGAAGATGGAGCTAAATAGTTCTTTGTCCTTGCGGGAAATTTCCTCAAAGAACCTCCGCGTCCATTGCCAGTCGTCGGAGTTTGGACCGGAAGCAATCAATGACAACGATTGGCCGTACCGGGGCAACCAGGTTGTGTAGCGTCGAAACTCGACGGCATATTCCTGGGCGGTAAAATTCCCACCGCACCCCCAGGATTCGTTTCCTACGCCCCAGTAGCGGACATCGTACGGTTCAGTAGAGCCGGCGGCAGCGCGGGCTTCTGACAGAGTTGTACTGCCGGGAGGTGAGTTGCAATATTCCACCCAGCGATAAAAAACTTCGGCCGGCAGACTGCGAACATTGGCAGCCAGATAGGGCTGACAGCCGATCGCCTTGCAGAAGCGCATGAATTCGTCTGTCCCGAACTGGTTGGATTCGAAACGGTGAATCGCAGGCGAAGCGCTGGTCTCGGCTTCATTCCAAAAATTGGTTCTTCGCGGACGCTTATCCGCCGGGCCAACACCATCGCGCCAGTCGTAACTATCCGCAAAGCAACCACCTGGATAGCGAACGACCGGAGCTTTGATTTGGCGCATTTCGTCGACGAGATCTTTTCGAATGCCGTTGATATTTGGGATTTTCGAATTTTCGCCAACCCAAACACCGTCGTAGATCACGCCACCGATGTGCTCAAGAAAATGTCCGTAGATATTCGGAGAAATTGTGCCTAAGACCTCGTCGAGCAAAATCTCGATACGAGCATCGGCTGCGCTCGATACGATGGTGCTTGCCAACCTAGCTGGTTTGGCGAGCAGAAGTGCTGCTGCTCCAAACGCGGTATCGCGCACGAATTCCCGGCGGCGAATCATGTTAATAGCCGCCGCTGTCCAGATGAGTGTAGTGCAGGGGAAGCTCTTAGCATCTCAGTTGACCTCGGGACTTTTCGGACCGGGTAAAAACCGGATCGCTGGCCGAATTTCCCATGGTTCCTTGGCCGCGACACCGAAGACGAATGATTGCCCCGGCTTATACTTTTGCCGCACTTCAAAATTTTCGAAAGCTACTCCACCGGCAAGAGGCGCATGCGACCCCCAGTACACCATGCGTCCATTGACCCGAACTCGCAGGTTCTGCTCGATCTCTGAGACCGGTACTTTCCAATACTGCGTCAGCCTTCCCAATCGATAGCGCCAATGATCGGGCGCGGCAAAACCTTGATTGGCCTCTGGAAAAGCTTCATTCGATGTGCAGAAGACAATGGCATCGCCTTCCGAAGTACGGAGCATTTTCTTTAGCAGATAAGTTCCATGTTCCGCAAAATCATCTCCGCGATAAGTACGATATAGTTCGCGGCTATCCACAATCTGGTTCTTGAGCCATAGCCAGCGTAAGCGCTCGTAGTTTCCCATGGTAGCGGTCAGAGTGAGTTCTTCGATTTGCGGACTGTCTTCATATCGAAAAACTGCCAACTGAAGCTCTTCTGGATGATCGCTTTCCATGGAAACCATCAAATACACATGCGCTCCATTCGACTTGAAGCGTTCGACTTCGATCTGCACGGTAAGTTTCTCAATCGATTTTTGGCGGTTTGGCGTTGCGGACAAAGTTTCAGTCAACCGGCCTGAAGGATCACCATCCACCCACAGTCGTTTGCCCTGAGTGCCCGTGTCCATCTCACTTGGTTCCAATTCGCTGAACGCCATGCGATTTCCGCGACTACCGTGGCCTGCCACGACCGGCTCGACTGCAATAAAATTCAGAAGTGCGGGAGCGCCGGTTTTTTGAGAAATTACTCCTACGCGGATCAATCCGCGCGGGCCCGGCAAACCTCCTTCAGAAGGCAATCCAAATACGATCCCATCTTTGCGCCCCCACAGTAGAGGATCTCCGTGTTTGGTGGGACGAATCCATTGTGAATCGTCCGCATGTGCAACCTGTGGCCTTGGGAAAAAAGATAAAATCAGGACAAAGCTTGCTCTAACAGCCATCAGCAATGCGATCTTCCGCCATCGCCTGCCGTGCGCCCTCATAGCTAGAAAATGAACTTCAGCCCGAATTCGCCGATGCGAGGAATATGAACGCCGAGCGGATGCAAGAAGTTGCTCGGAACTTCCCCAAAATTCGCGTTGCCATTCACGCAGTCCTGCGAGCCTGAGTTTGCTGAGCCTGTGTCGGTGATATAGCCGCAGCTGGTGGTGTTGAGGCCGGTCCATTGCGGATGATTGAAAATATTAAAGGCTTCGGCACGGAACTCGAAGAACTTGGATTCCGTAACTTTGAAACGCTTGAACAGGCCCATGTCGAAATTGAGACGGCCCGGCCCGGCGAGAGAATTGCGCCCGGAATCGCCGAATGTGAGGCCCGTGGGTTGCGCGTACGCGCCCGGGTTGTCGAGCAATGGTCCATAAACCACGCCAGGCACGGCGTTGAATGTCGGTATATGTCCATGCGGATCTCCGACGAGGTCCGCGTAAGATCCTGAACCTACATTGTTCCCCACGCCGGCATTGTCATAGGTGCCGCCGTTTTGAATCGTGACCGGCTCGCCGCTTTGCGCGGTGGTGATGCCCGAAACTTGCCAGCCTCCCAAAAACGTTCCCTTCAGGCCGTTGGAGTGAGTAAAGATCGGCAAGCTATAAATATAACTAAGGGTGAAAATATGCCGCTGGTCGAAGGCTGAACTCGCACGATAAGACGCCAAATTATAAGAGTCGACGAACGCGGAGTCGTAGCGATCCGACGAATTGTCGATGGAGTGGCTATAAGTATAGGCCAGCGTAAGTTGCAATCCGTGAGTGTTACTGCGGCTGGAAACTTGCAGCGCGTTATAGTTTGAATTTGCTCCGCCAATAATCCCGTAGATTGAGTCGTAACCCGAATAGGGACGGAACATATCCACATCGACATTGCCGCAGGCAACATTCAGATTAAGAATCGCTTGGCCGGTGACCGGGGTGGTTCCATTGCCAAGGGTAGGAGGTGTATTCGTTACATTGCCACAGTCAGCGCCCGTGATGTATTGTCCCGGTGCGTAGGGATTCTCGCTGGCAGGCGTGGAGTGAAGCTGGTTTCGATCAAGTTGCTGCGAAAGATGAGTTCCTTTGCTGCCCACATACGCAACGGTCAGCAAGGTGTTGTGGGATAAGTCTTTCTGAACGTCGAGATGATATTGCTGAACGTAAGGCCATTGCGTCTTCGTCGTGATCGAAGTCAGTTGAGTATTGCCGCCGCCCAAGGGATAGACTAGAGGCCCGCTGCCGCTCGTTCCACCAATGCTGGTATAGCTTGGGATAAACTCCTGAACTGGCGCGATGATACCGGGAGGATTGCCTTCGAGTGACTCAGTGTTGGCGTCGTTGCCATTTGCGTGTTCAAAGAATATCCCATAGCCTGCGCGGATCGCCGTTTTACCATCTCCTTTGGGATCGAAGGCGAAGCCGATTCTCGGAGCAGGATTGAATAAGTGCCCGGACATGCAACTGCTATGAACTCCGTTATAGCCGCAATGCACCATCCCGGTCATTGTGTAGACACTTTGTCCAGTGGGAAAATCTAGAGCGCCTGTGTTCGGATCGACCACTGGCGCGTTCGCGGCAACATATGCGTTTGGATCGAAATTGTAAGCCCGTCCATAGCGTTCATAGTAGCTGCCGAATAAACTTACCCTTACGCCTAGGTTCAGTGTAAGCCGGCTGGACACACGCCAATCGTCCTGGACGAAGGGTTCTAAGACTTTATAGCGGTTGTAGTATTTTAGGTTCTGGTTCGGCTGGGCAAAACTTGAAATATAACCCATCAGCATATCGGCAAATCCATTGCCAGTGCTGGATACCGGATTCCCAAGAGCGTCGGGTTGATTACGGGCAGTAAAACCATTTCCAAAGAACCCCAGACTGCCGTTAGGTTCCTCTTCCGCCGGTTCGTTTTTCTCAATAGCTTCGAAGTAAGCGCCGATCGAAACGTTATGCTTGCCTTTGATCCAGGTCAGGTTGTCGTGAAAGCTGTAAGTGGGATTCGAATTGTTCCAAGGCAGGTATCCTGGATCGACTTCGAAATCGAAGTTTCCTCCTCCGCCAATTGCGAAAGACGGAATAGTCCCATTGAACCCGTTCTCAAAAATCCCTGTCATTGTCATACTAGCCGGCCGTTGCCAGGCCGCTCCCGTGTTGAAAAGATGCAAGTGATTAGACCCATAGCTAAAGACAAACTCATTCAATAGCGTGGGTTTAAGAGTTGTAGTCAAATTCAGCACCATGCTGACTCCGGGGCCTTGGAGCGTCCCACCGATTGCAGGCACGTTCGTCGTGTTGTTGGTCCAGGGGGAGATGGGAAACGATTGGGTCCACGAATCGTGGATAAACCGAAAACTGGCGCGAATCTTAGGATTGATTTGATCGTCCACTTTTATCATCTCTTCGTGCCAACTGATCGGAGCAGGGAAAGTTCCAATGAATGCCTGTTCGTCATTGGGCATGGGAACGTTGGCTAGCATGGGACCGGCATTGGTCAGATCGACAAGATTGGCGGGAAGAGTGTTGTTGGGAAAGCCTGTATATATATTGTTACCGTTGGCATCCTGCCCGATCAAGTTTTCCGCGGGGCAATTTATGCTTACCGCTTCGCCTTGCACGGGGTCAGTCCTGACAAATGGCGTATTCGCGGCTGGGCAAATGTTAGGGTCGTTGAAGTTTCCAGTGCGCTCGGCGGCATTGGGAAGGAAGAGGCCAGGATTGTTATAAACGTACGGCACATTCTCGCGGCGAAATTCCTGCGACCAGAAGAAGAATATTTTGTCCTTCTTAATTGGGCCGCCCAAGATATAACCGAAATCATTTTTGTTGTAATAAGTTTTTGTCTGTCCCGGCAGGTCGAAGTAATTGTGTGCGTTAAAGGCGGCGTTGCGGATGAACTCGAAGGCGTCGCCGTGGAATTGATTGGTGCCGGACTTGGTCACCGCTTCAATCGTGCCGGAGCCATTCCGTCCGTACTGCGCTCCATAGGTCGAAGTGAGGACTCGCACTTCTGCAAGCGCATCGATGTTCGGATAAACGTTGATGTTAGCGTTGCTGCCGGAGTCAAGGACTTCGCCGCCATCGATCTGCCAGTTGTTGAATTCAGTGCGGCCACCGTTAACGGCGTAGGAGACGCTGCCAGATGGACCGACTGTGCCATCATCTTGGCCAGTTTGATCGCTGACACCGGGAATCAACTTGATGAGTGTGGCGAAATCTCGACCATTCAACTCCAACTGAGTAATTTGTTCGCCGGTGATCGTTCCGGCCAGTTCCGATGACTGGGTTTCGACCTTGCCGACTGAGCTTCCTTCCACGACAATCTGGCTGGTTACCTGGCCGATCACCAACTTGGTATCGACTCTTAGCTTTTCGCCGACGCGAAGAATCATGCGCTTGGCTTGGAATGTCTTGAAGCCGGGGGCAGTTATTGTGACGTCGTACGTGGAAGCACCGAGTCCGGCAACCAGATATTCGCCGGTTGAATTGGATTTGGCGGTCTGGCGAATTCCCGTGGCTGGATTGAGCACAAAAACTTCCGCTCCGGCGACAGCAGCGCCGGTATCGTCGATTACTGTGCCTGTGATTGATCCGGTGGTTTGAGCGAAAAGAGGCAGCGCAGCAATAACACCGCAAAGAAAAATGCATACCAACCTGGACTTTAAAATCATGCCCCCATCCCCATTTGATGGCCGCGTACTTCTGCTCGCCAGAGTGGAAATCAGTCTTGCATCGCGAACAAACTTTCAGCTCATCTCGTGCTGGCCTTCAGCTTTGAAAATCTGTCCCAAAAAGCTTCGAATTTGAAAATAAATGAATCGGTTCAAATCGAAGCGACCATCCTGCGTTAAAGCGGTCGCCGGTGTCAAGAAAAAACCGTTTCTCCCGGCTGACAGCCGTCTCTTGATGTCTGCATTTGCTGTCCAAAGTCATCTTTCGACTATTTTTGTAAGCTATTCACTTGCGCCTAAAATCATCTTGCCGAGCCTTAGGCAGGCCGCTATCCTGTGATCCCAAAATAGTGCTTGTCTTGAAAGCTTCCAAAAAATCGCCGACCAGACTATACTCTGTGGGCCATGCGAACGCCGGCTCGATTTATGAATTGCTTTTCCGGCCCACTTCGACACCGGCGCTACATGGTGAAGAAGGTTTGGTCCAGTTGCATCCTGTTCCTCTTTAGCGCCGCAGCATTTGCCATTCCGCCGCAACAATCGCTGGAGCTTTCGCGACCGATTCGATCTTGGGAGTTCATCTCGGCTTTAGGGAAGCGTGCTGCGCTCTTCGGCAATGAGCAGGGCACGCTTGAGGCGTGGGTGTACCCGTTAAAAATCCTGCGTGATTTTCATTTGCGTTTTCATGTGGGCGGAGCCATCATTCCCGCCGAGACTCTTGCCCGTACTTTGATTGTCCACCCCGAGTCGAGCACGATCGTTTATACCAGCGACGTTTTTTCGGTCCGTGAAACTTTATTAGTGCCGGTGCATGAGCAGGGCGCGGTTATCGCTTTTACGGTCGATACCAACGCGCCTCTCGAAATCGAGGCTGTTTTCAGCCGGGATTTCCAGCTGGAATGGCCGGCAAACATTGGAGGAGTTACGGAAGAGTGGGACTCCGCTTTGCATGCCTTCCATTTCGGAGATGAGGCGGGAAAGTTCGAGGCTTTGGTTGGTTCTCCGTCGGGCATGGAACTCTCCGAAGAATACTCAAGCAATTATTTTTCCACGCAGCGCGAAGCGATGCTTCTGGGTACTACAACCAGAGGCAGCGAAACTAAGCTCATCGTCATTGCGGCAGCGATCGAAGATCGAGCGCCTCTGACAAACCTATATCATCACCTGGAAAATGATTATGTCGAATTGCTCGAAAGTTCCGCCAGGTATTACCGCGATTATTTAGATCGCACAATCAGCCTGAAACTACCCGATGCGCAAGTTGAAAAAGCTTACGACTGGGCGAGAGTGAGCATGTTGCAAGGCGTGGTGGACAACCCGTTTTTGGGCGAGGGCCTGGTGGCGGGATACAGCACATCAAGCGAGGAAGAGCGCCCAGGTTACGCTTGGTTTTTTGGCCGTGACGCGGAGTGGACATCGTTGGCGTTCGACGCGGAGGGCGATTTTGCGACTACGCGGCAAGTGTTGGAATTTCTAAGCAAATATCAACGCGCGGATGGCAAGGTGCCTCACGAAATCTCGCAAAGCGCCAGTTTCTTGGATTGGTTCAAAAGTACTCCCTACGCTTTTGCTTCTGCCGATGCCACGCCGCTGTTCATCATCGCGGTGAACGATTACGTGATACACAGCGGCGACACCGGATTCGCGCAACAAAAATGGGGCAACCTGTGGAGAGCGTACGGGTTTTTACGATCGACATACAATGCGCAAGGATTGGCGCAGAATGCTGGCGCAGGCACTGGCTGGATCGAAGGCGGGAAACTTTATCCAATGCAGATGGAACTTTACCAGGCGTCGCTGGGAGTCGAGGCTGTGCGCGCTCTCGCGCATCTGGCTCATCTTTTAGGAAAAGAAGATATTGCGAAAGAATTGGAACAGGAATTCGCGCGCGAAAAACCACTATTGGAGAAAACTTTCTGGGCTCCGGAAAAAAATGTTTATGACTACGCCGTCGACGCCAGCAATAACCGAATCGATGTGGCCAGCGTTTTGGCTGCTGTACCGATGTGGTTTCAACAACTCGACGAAGATCATGTGAAAAACATGATTCAGGTGCTTGCTGGTCCCGATCACCAAACCGACTGGGGTATGCGGATTGTCTCTTCGCACGATCCGAAGTATGATCCCGGCGGATATCACTATGGAGTCGTGTGGCCGTTATTTACCGGGTGGGCTTCCGTTGGGGAATATCGCTATCATCAGGCGCTGCCAGCCTATTCGAACTTACGTACCAACGCTCTGCTGGCTCTTGATGGATCGCTCGGCCACGTTACTGAAGTGCTTTCCGGCAAGTACTACCAAACGCTTTCGACGGGGTCGCCGCATCAGATCTGGTCGGCGGCCATGGTGGTTAATCCGCTGCTTAGCGGATTGCTCGGGCTGCAAACAGATGCGAGCACTTGCCATCTCGAGTTCGCTCCCCATGTTCCCGCGGAGTGGGATTCGTTCTCGGTCGGCAACGTGCACTTGGGCGGAATGACGCTAAATTTGAACTATCAAAAAACAGCCGACAAAATTCGATTGGAACTGCAATCTACAGGCGCAGGGAACTGTTCGGTGGAGTTCTCGCCGGCAGTGAGTTTACGTGCCAGGATCATAAAAGTTCAGTTAGATGGTCGACCCTTGCCGTTTCATCTGCAAGCGAATCCTTCGGATCAACACATAGCGATAAATCTCCCGCTTATCGAAAACCGAAGCACCGTTGAAATTCAGGTGAAAAACGACTTTGAGCTGAGTGCATCTGTCACTCTTCCAGCGCTTGGCAGCACAGGCCACGGTTTGCGAGTGATCTCTGAATCGTGGACACCGTCGCGCGATTCTTTGAGTCTGCTTGTTTCCGGTGCTCCAGGAGAAACTTATGAGCTCTCCGCGTGGAATCCAGGCCAGATCAGATCGGTGGAAGGCGCCGAACTGGAGAAGGGAACTGTTCAGGAGGCTAAGGTCCGCGTGCAGCTTCCGGTTGCTGCGCCGGATAGCGATTCACAAGCCAAGGTCATCTTTCATTTTGCTGTCCGATAAAAAGCTGTGTGATAAATCGTGCTTTTGATATTCGTGGAGACCAATACGAATGCTTCGAAACTTTAGAGCCATAGCCTTGTTAGCCGTAACAGTGTGCTTTGTGCTTTCTTCCGCTCAAGCGCAGCAACAAACGATGGATTCCGAAGGTCATGCATGGTGGCAGAATGCGGTTTTCTATGAAATCTATCCGCGCAGCTTCGCCGATAGCAAAGGGGACGGCATCGGCGATCTCAATGGCATCGCTTCCAAGCTGGATTATTTGAAGGATCTGGGAGTGGATGCCATCTGGATCAGTCCCTGCTACCCATCGCCGCAAGTGGATTTCGGCTACGACGTTTCCGATTACGAAAATATTGATCCCATGTACGGGACGCTGAAAGATTTCCAGCATCTCGCGAATGATGCGAAGAAACATGACATCCGCATCATCATGGATTTCGTTCTCAACCACAGTTCGCCGCAACACAAGTGGTTTATCGATTCAGCGTCGTCGCGCACTTCGGCGCATCGTGACTGGTACATATGGCGTGATGGCAAAGCACCGGGAGTTCCTCCGAATAATTGGATTTCCGGCTTTGGCGGATCGGCCTGGCAGTTCGATTCCAAGACCGGCCAGTACTACTACCACTATTTTGCGGTCGGCCAGCCGGATCTCAACTGGCGCAATCCTGCGGTTGAAAATGCCATGTTCGACGTGACGCGCTTCTGGTACAAGCACGGAGTTTCCGGATTCAGGCTTGATGCCGTGGATCTTTTGTTTGAAGATCCGAATCTTCACGACAATCCAGTCTTGCCGGGCAAAAACGAGTTGGGCGATCCCAACATGGAAAACAAGTACAACGACAAATTGCCCGAAGTTCACACTGAATTAAAAAAATTGCGCAAGGTTGCCGACGAGCACAATGCCGTGTTGATCGGCGAAACCTACACGTCCAATCGAGAAGAACTCAAAGAGTATTACGGCGACCACAATGATGAGATCCAAATGCCGATGGATTTCATGTTTTGCGAGGTCAATAAACTTTCCGCGAACGATTTTCGTATACAAATCGCCAATGCTGAATCAACGGGCGGCTGGCCAGTTTATGTGATTAGCAATCACGATATGCCGCGTTCGTATGTGCGTTACGGTGACGGAAAGCATAATGATGAAATTGCGAAGCTTATGGCTGGTCTGTATCTGACTCTGCGCGGGACGCCGATCATGTACTACGGCGAAGAGTTGGGAATGGAGAACAACGATCCGGTGCGCAAGGAGGACGTGAAGGATCCAATCGGCATTGCTGGATGGCCCGAAGAGAAGGGACGCGATGGGGAACGCACACCCATGCAGTGGAATGATTCAAAGAATGCCGGATTCAGCGCTGCCAAGCCATGGTTGCCGGTTCCAGCTAGTTATAAAACGCACAATGTGGCCAGCGAACTTGGGGACCCTGACTCGATTCTGCAATTTTATAAACGCCTGCTAACGCTTCGTCATCATGAGCCTGCCTTAATCGATGGAGACTATGTCGCTTTGAATCAGGACAACCCCAACGTTCTCTCGTACCTTCGCCGTAATAAGAATGAAGCTGTATTGGTAGTTCTGAACATGTCAGCGATCGCGCAGCAGATTAGTTTCAACCTGACTGAAGACGGCTTCACTTCAACAAAGGGCACAACTCTACTGGCAACTTCCTCTTCCGCGACTGGCCAGTTAAATCAGGTTGTTCTCGAGCCATTTGGGGTTTACATCGCACGAGTCTCGAAATGAGTACGAGAAATAAATTCGAATGGCTGGTACTCGGGATTTGCATTGGCATGTTGTTGATGTGCGCCTCAGTTTGGGCACAGTCTGACAGTAACCATAATGTTCAGCTCTCTGACCTTGTCTTTCCTCGCACTTACGTTCAGAAACGAGCTTCCAGCTATGACCGTACTGGCGGCAACGATGACTTTCGCAAAATTGCCGTCGGCGAAACTCTCACGTTACTCGATGGCACCGGCCCGGGAATTATCACGCACATTTGGATGACGATCGCTTCGCCTGAGCAGTATCACCTGAAAAAACTAGTGCTGCGCATGTACTGGGACGGCGAAAATTCGCCCAGCGTGGAAGCTCCAATCGGCGATTTTTTCGGCCTCGGTCTGGGCGATTACTTTCAATTTGAATCTACTCCTCTGGCTGTGGCTCCGGACAAAGCACTTAATTGCTTCTTTCCCATGCCTTTTCGTAAGCGGGCGCGAATCACAGTCACTAATGAAGGGAAAGAAGAGGTCGATGCGTTTTATTTCAACATCGACTATCAGGCCTGGAATAGAGATCTTGCTCCAGACGCCATGTACTTTCACGCACAGTATCGTCAGGCAGCGCCGGCTAAAGGTTGGACGAATCAGTGGAATTCGAACGGCGCGGAAGCCATAAATGTAAAGAAAAATCTTGATGGAGAAAATAACTACGTGTGGATGGAAGCAAGCGGGCAAGGACATTTCGTTGGCGTAACCATGTCCGTTCTGCAAAATCAGGATGGATGGTGGGGCGAAGGGGATGACATGTTTTTTGTCGACGGTGAAAGGCGTCCCTCTATTAACGGTACCGGATCGGAGGATTACTTTCTCGGTGCCTGGGATTTTGGCGACCATCCTTTTTCGTATGCGCTATTCGGAGCGCCGGTGAAAGGCCTGGAGTTTGCCGGCAGCCGTTCGTCAGTCTACCGGTTTCATCTCGATTCGCCAATCCCTTTTACCAAATCTCTTAGAGCGACGATCGAGCACGGTCATGCCAATCATCGCTCCGACAACTTTTATTCGGTTGCTTATTGGTACCAGAAAGAACCGCACGCGGCTTTTTTGGCACTGCCTCCAGTCGAAGAGCGCATTCCACGCATCTATCCAGTGGGGGGACCGGGAAATGCAGCGAAGTAATCGTTTAGACAGGAGTGCAATGCGTGTGCTGAAAGTTTTGTTAACGGTAAGTTTGTGTGCTTGTGCTTTGCTTGCCACAGCCCAAGATGACGATGCCGATCCCGGGCCCCCGATTGTGGTTGGCTATTTTCCTCAGTGGGGTATTCGTAAACAGTTTTTCGTGAAGAACCTTATTTCGCCGGAAAATACCTTCCTGCTGGATCAAATCAATTATTCGCAGGGACACATTGTCAATAATCAGTGTGCGATTGGAGAGCCGGATGCAGATCTAAACTATTCATTTTCAGCCGATGACAGCGTCGATGGCACAGCCGATACCCCTCAAATGGCACTGCGGGGAAATTTTCATCAGCTGCAGGAATTGAAACACCGGTATCCGCAAATCAAAATTGTGATGTCGTTAGAAGGGAATGCGAGTTCGTTTGCTGAAGCGGCGCAACCTGCCATTCGAGCTGGTTTTGTTGCCTCCTGCATTAAGAAATTCATTGAAGGCAAGTTTGCCGATGGCATTGAAGCTCCGGGTTTGTTCGACGGCATCGATATTGATTGGGAGTATCCAAAAGAAGTGGACAAGTTCAACTTCATCGCTTTGCTGGGGGAATTTCGGCGCCAACTCAATGCGGCAGCTCCGAATCTGTTGCTAACGGTTGCCATGGGCGACAATCGCGTGACTTATCGCCATTTGGACATGGAAGCAGTTGCGCTCTACGTCGACCAGGTCGGGATCATGAATTACGACTATAGCGGCCCCTGGAGCGAGAGGACTGGCTTGCTCGCACCTCTCTATAGCGCGCCCGGCGATCCGGAAATGAATAACGACGTGGACTCCACGATTCGTGGTTATCGGAATGCCGGCGTGCCGGAATCCAAGATACTGCTCGGCCTTCCGTTCTACGCGTATTCATGGAATCAGGTTTCGCCCGATAATCACGGTTTATTTCAGATGGGCAAACCTTCTCGATCCGACATTCCTTACAACGCCATTGTTTCCCTGCAAGATAAGTTCAACGCATATCGCGATCCCAGGTCTAAGGCGCCATGGTTGTTCGATGGCGAAACGTTTTGGACTTATGACGACGAAATATCGATTACCGCCAAGCTCAAGTATGCAACGGCGCAGGAGCTGCATGGTGTGATGATCTGGGAGCTGAGCGGCGATACGACGGACGGGAAATTGCTCAGAACCATTTCTGACCACTTTAGAAATCAGACACGTGAGACACCGTGAATCGAGGACGCTGCTGCTTGAACCGGAAACTGGTAGTTCCCATATGGTCTTTTACACTTATGTTTCTTGCCTCGCGGTGCATCGCGCAGACGATCCAGGTGGATATCACTCCTGCTCATGCTACGAATCATTTTCGCCCCAACGAAACCCTGGGCGCTGGGATTGATCGTATTCCTTCGGAGGCAATTGACAGTGGTTTAGCGCAGCCGAATCTTGCGCGGGCAATGGCGTCCGGCTGGGGTCCGATCAGCTACAGGAACAACACCGAGCTGTCGATTGAGGCGTGGCACTGGAATCCTCAAGGTACTTGGAGCGAACCCGGCGAGAAAGGATACTTCACCGGCTCGGTCACTTCCGCCGAACCTATTCGTTACTCCTATGGATATTCGCTTCCGCACCGTGGTTTCACCCGCAATGACGGCACGCCTAATGCAGGCTTTTCCCGTATGACGGATGGTGACGAGAAAACTTATTGGAAGAGCAATCCTTACCTAACACAACGATTCACCGGCGAAAGCGATGCCTTGCATCCGCAGTGGGTCGTAATTGATCTGGCTCAAGTGCAGCAGGTTGATACCCTCCGCATTCAATGGGCAGAACCTTATGCTAAGAAATTTTTAGTGCAAGAGTGGTTGGGCGACGATCCCATGCACGGCCCTACTCGCGGAGCGTGGCAGACTTTTCCCCGAGGTATTGTTGAGCATGCGCAGGGCGGTTCACAAATTCTTCGCCTGAATTCAAGCGCGCTTCCTGTCCGCTTTTTGCGCGTTCTGATGATGGAGTCTTCCAATACCTGCGGCGACCATGCCTTTTCAGATCCACGCGCTTGCGTTGGATATGCGATACGCGAACTCTATCTTGGAACCACCTCCGCAGACGGTAAATTCCACGACATCATGCGGCACACGCCTGACCAAGAGCAGACAACAACGTATTGCTCTTCGGTCGATCCCTGGCACGAAGCTTCAGATCTGGGTACAACGCATCAGGCGCAGCCAGGCTTTGATTTGTTTTTTACCAGCGGCGTCACGCGCGGCCTGCCTGCGATGATCCCGATCGCTTTGGTCTACGACACTCCGGAAAACGCTGTCGCCGAAATCGCTTATCTCAAGAAACGCAACTATCCAATTTCCTACGTTGAGATGGGCGAGGAAGCCGACGGGCAATATCTGTCTCCGGAAGACTACGGCACGCTTTATCTACAGTGGGCAACGGCTTTGCATCGCTTAGACCCAAGACTGAAGCTGGGTGGCCCATCGTTTCAAGGAACTGAGCAGGATGTGGAAGTCTGGCCGGACGCGAATGGCAAAGTATCTTGGACGGAGCGGTTCGTCGACTATCTCAAACAGCACGGCCGCACGGGCGATCTGGCATTTTTCTCATTCGAGCATTATCCCTACGAGGGATGCCGAATTCCGTGGGGCAGCCTGTATGAAGAGCCCGAGCGTGTAACGCGCATCATGCGAGTGTGGCACGATCATGGCATCCCAACCGATCTTCCGATGTTCATTACGGAATCGAATCTATCGGCGGCAGCCAGCGAAACTTTCATGGATATCTTCTCCGGCCTTTGGCTTGCCGACTACATCGGTTCATTTTTGACAGCGGGCGGTAACGGAGTTTATTTCTTCCATTATCTTCCACTGCAAATGGAACATGGCTGCAATGATTCCCCAGGAACTTTCGGGATGCTGACCGTCGATGCACAATACAAGATTGAAAATCCTCTGCCAGAATTCTTCGCGTCACAATTGATTAACGTGGATTGGGTCGCTCCCGGTGGAGATCAACATGAAGTTTTTCCCGCTAAAAGCGACATCGACGATGGTGCTGGTCACGCAGTTGTGACGGCTTACGCGCTTAAACGTCCAGATGGACAATGGTCGCTGCTAGTTGTAAATCACGATCAGCAAAATGCGCACAGCGTGAAGATTGCGTTTGCAGATCAGACGGACAGTCCGGCCGGCAGAAAGAGCAGTTCATTCGAGGGAGTTGTCGAAACTGCTAACTTCGGAAAAGCCCAATATCAGTGGCACCCGGGGCATACCAGATATGTCGGCCACGCCGAATATCCCGCCGAGCCTTCGGTTGCAGCGGAAACTTTTGGCACGGCCGATCCTGATGGGCCGATTGTTTATGCGCGGCAGAATGTCAGCGTAGACACGGATTATGAATTGCCGGCAGCGTCGGTCGTGGTGATTCGCGGCAAAATTCACGCACAGTAATCTGATAGTTGAATCCACGCACTTTCACCATGGACGAGATGTGTTGATGTCTGTTTTCTTTCGCGCGCAGTGCATTTCTTAGCGGGCGGACAAGCTATAGACGGTGACCGTGTGGTAGCGTTCGCCGGGTTTCAGTTCCGTAGTTGGAAAATCGGGATGATTCGGGGAGTCGGGATAATGTTGCGTCTCGAGGCAGAGCGCGGCGTGTTGCTGATACGGCTTACCGGCTTTGCCTTTGAGCGAACCATCTAGAAAATTGCCGCTGTAGAACTGGATGCCCGGCTGATCGGTGAGAACTTTCAGAACGCGTCCGCTCGCTGGATCGTAAACTTCAGCAGCTTCTGACAATCGTCCGCCTTTGCCATCGAGCACCCAGTTATGGTCGTAGCCGTGGCCAAGATGAAGTTGCTCATCGTTGGCATTAATGCGATCCCCGACCGCAGTCGGTTTACGAAAATCAAAAGGAGTGGAGCCCACCGGTCGTAATTCGCCCGTAGGGATCAGCCCCGAATCTACCGGTGTGAAGTGAGAAGCATGCAGCGTGAGCTGATGGTTCAGGATGTCGCCCTGACCAGCGAGATTGAAATAGGCGTGATTCGTCAGATTCACGACAGTATTTTTGTCGGTGGTGGCCGAATACTCGATGCGCAGATCGCCCTTCGTGAGTGTGTAGCGAACGGTGGCAGTGAGATTACCCGGGAAACCGGCTTCACCGTCTTTGCTCAGGTAAGTGAGTTCGACTCCATGGGGGATTGGCTTCGCCTTCCAAACAACGTTGTTGAATCCATGCGGGCCGCTGTGCAGAGTGTTGTCGCCGTTGTTCCTGGGCAGAGAGTATTTTTGGCCGTCGAGCGTGAAGCTGCCGTGCGCAATGCGATTGGCATAACGGCCGATGATTGCATCGAAGAATGCATTGGCAGGGCCATTGAAGTTGGCTACGTAGCCATCGAGATCATCGAAACCCAGTAGCACATCTGCGATTTTGCCATTGCGATCGGGGCCTTTGAAGGAAACCAAGACTCCTCCATAGGTTGCGATGCGCGCTTCATACGCGCCGCCGGTTAGCGTATAAATTTCTACCGCAGTTCCATCCGGCATCTTCCCAAAGGGCTGGTTTGTCACCTTCGTTTTAGCCTCCACGCATATGCTGGACAGTGCGAGATACAGCTCACAGATTAAGATTAATCGCAGGATTTTTGAGTCGTTCATTGCTGCTTCTCCTTGCCCAGTTTCTATCTCGTTTCCCTTACTATCGCAGACTCCACACCACAGGTTCCATCCTAGCGTGACATCGCGCAGGTTGGGGTTGACCAATACGGTGCGGTCGCGCTCTCCCGGTGGCGGCGAAACCACATTTTCGCGAATGCTCGAACAATCAAGGACGAAACACAAGACGCGCATTGTTGCTTGAATTCCATAGGCTTTCTACCGCGCGCAGGGCGGCGGTTTCGGTCTTCACATGAAAGGGAGCTTTCGCACCTTCGCTGAGAAAAGCTGCCATCGATTCAAAAAGCTTATCGAGGGAGACACTACCAAACCCACTCCCAAGCAATTCTAATCCGGAGCTGCGCAGGGTAGCTGCGGGAAGCGAGATGGTTGGGCTTGCACTGGCTCCGATCTGCACATACCGGATGCGGGAAACGGTACGTCGAGGACCTTTTTGAGAAATGGCTTCCAGCGCGGCTTCCGCTGGAGCGCCCCATACATAATCCAGCACGATGTCGATGTTGTTCCTTGCCCATTCATCGCGGAAAGTGGAGACGAGTGCTTCCCGCTCCAAACTCAAAGAAATGACCGCGTCCGCACCTAACGATTTTAGTTCGGCGAGCGCTTCCGGGTTGCGGCCAGCCGCAATTACTCGTTTCGCACCCAAACGCTTGGCGATCTGCACGGCGAGTTGTCCGGCAGTGCCTGTGGCGCCCAGGATAAGAACGTTTTCTCCGGCGCCGAAATGAGCCCGTCCAACAAGCGCGCCCCAGGAAGACATTCCGGGATTCATCATGGCAGCAACCGTGACGTCATCGAGATTGTCGGGAACCGCCAGGCTCATGGAAGGAACGGTGATACAACGTTCGGCGAAAGCTCCAAACGGGCTTTTGGTCGCGGCAAAATAAACGCGGGAACCATCTTTCAGGCGACCGACGCCATCGATGCCGGGAATGAAGGGAGGAACTCTCGTGCTCATATAATGTGTTCCGTTGGCCAGAGATTTTACGATGGGATGAAGGCCGGCTGCGGAGACAGTTACGAGCGTTTCTTCTTTGTCGGCGACCGGATCGGCGAACTCGGTGTAACGGGGCGGATGTTCGAAGGAATGAACAACGGCAGCGTTCATATAATTCTCCTTAACGTTGTTAAGTTGATTTAACATCGTTAAGGAGACTTTGTCAATCCTATGGCTCTTGAGCGCTCGGCGATGATTGCGGCTGGGTTGAAGCTGCTGGATGAGGTTGGCCTGGAAGGCCTGACGCTACGGCGATTGGCGTCGGAACTTGGAGTCCAGGCACCGGCGATTTACTGGCACTTCAAAAGCAAGCAGGATCTGCTGGACCATATGGCAAGCACCGTGCTTGTTGCCGGAGTGCGGGAAATCCCTTTTAACCGGCGCATGCGATGGGATAGATGGGCCATGGAATATGGAAGAGGATTGCGGCGGATTCTGCTGCTGCATCGCGATGGAGCGAGAATGATCAGCGGTACACAGCTTGCCGACAACTCGTTGTATGCGCCGATGGAGAATTCTTTGCTTATTCTTAGCGATGCGGGATTTAGTTCTTATCTCTCAATCGTTGCCCTTTCCACTCTCTACAGTTATGTGGTTGGATTCGTAATTGAAGAGCAGGCGGTGTGCCCGCAGCCAAACGAGTTTATAGATTTCTATGATCCTGAGAAGCGGGCGCAGCGTGTGGATGGCAGGAAGTTTCCGCGCGCTCAAAAAGCGGGAGGATACTTGTTCACAAAATTCGACCGACGCTTTGAGGATGGGTTGAAGCTGATTGTTGCGGGTATGGCAGCGAGAAAGCCGGTAAAAGCTGTCGTGGTCAAAATTTCATCCAAGTGAGCGGTTTGGGTCCGCGCAATCGTCGATCCGTGTCCGACCGACTGGTCGTTTGCGTGTACAATCCATAGTTTCGTAATAAGTGATGAAATTGAGCGCACTACAAATGGCGGGATGAGCAACGACCTGGGTATTCCCAAGCGAAAACTGATTATTGCGATTGACGGACCGGCAGGCGCGGGAAAGAGCACGATTGCCGTGCGGCTGGCGCGCAAGCTGGGATATGTCAATTTGGAGAGTGGCGCGATGTATCGCGCGCTGGCGCTAAAGGCGATTGAGAAAGACGCATCGTTTGACGACGAAGCGGCGCTGGTGAAGCTGGCACAGGAGTCGCGCATCCGACTGGAGCCGTCGTTGAACGGTAATCGAACTTTGCTGAATGGGCATGATATTTCAGCGCGTATTCGGGAGCGGGATGTGACGGAGGCGGCGTCGCGGGTATCGGTGCATCCGGGGGTGCGGGCATGGATGGTGGCGAGGCAGCGGGAGATGGGCGCGGGCGGCGGTGTGGTGATGGAAGGCCGGGATATCGGGACGAAGGTTTTTCCGGAAGCGGACTTGAAGATTTTTCTGGATGCCGATCCGGTAGTGCGCGAGCAGCGGCGCATGGAGCAGCAGAGGATTAAAGGCGAGGTTGCAGCTAACGTAGCGGCGGATTTGCGCGAGCGGGATCGACGGGACCGCACGCGGGCGGCTTCACCGCTGGTGGCGGCCGAGGACGCGGTCGTGATTGATTCGACCAAGTTAAGTGAGGCGGAAGTTCTGGCGAAGGTGGAAGAATTGGCCCGGAGATTATTGGTGAATTAGATTTCCTTAGCGGGTGAATAGTTTGCAAAAAACTCGTCTTTTGCGGCTGAAGTCCTCACTAAAAAGAAATGCTTTATCGCAGTGCTTAAAGCGCTGCGCCACCCAAAATCGAGTTTTCAGCAAACTGTAAAGCCGTCGATCAAAGAAAATACCTATCGCTGCGCTGAAGCGTTGCGTCGCCCAAAAGCAAAGAGTAGCAGTGGCTACGCAAAAAGACAGTACGTTCCTCCGCTGCGCATCCCCTTCCTTCGGCAGAGGATGCTTCGGTAGGGAATGACAAGGTTTGTAGATTGACTACTAAAGTGATTAGTTCTCCGTTGGTTCCACATCGGCCTTTGGCGCAGGCAAAGCTTTCGGAGGTTTCGGTGGCGTCGGTCTGGGTATTGGCTCGGCGGAAGTCGAGGTTTTGCGGATTTCGATGCCGTCGTGTTGGTTGGTAATAACGATGTGAGAAGCACCGTTCCCTACGGTGCCGCTGGCGGTGGCTTCGTGGTCGCCGTTGTCGATTTTCAACTCAGAAAAGTCAGACTCAATTTCGCCGTCGCGCGTTCGAGCGTCGATGCGGAAGCCAGCCTTGTCAGGGACGCTTAACTGCACGTCGCCGTTGCGGCTGTCGATTTGCACATTTCCCAGCGAGCGCATGGAAATTTCAATGCCGCCGTTGTCGTTTTGCAGACGAAGATCGCCAGATACGTCGGAGAGGCGGATTTGCTTGGAGCGCGTAGTCAGATGAACGGGACCCGTGATCTGGTCGGCGTGCAGGTCGTCGGAGTCGAGATCGAGTTCGCCCTCAATGCGGGAAAATTCCAGATCCGTGCGTGACGACTTAAACGAAACGTTTTTGGCGATGCGGGCGAGTTTCACACTCTCCTGAAATTCGCCATCGAGTTGCACGGAGCCTTTTACGTCGGTCACGGAAACTTCGTTCAAGCGCCCATCAATGTGAACGTCGCCGTTAATCTGCTCGACCTTCGCAGAACTCTTCTCGATGGTTAGCTTTACATTTCCATTTACATCTTCTACTGAGACATCGCCGTGCTGATTGTTGATGTCGACTTGTCCGTCGCGACCGGTTACGGAAACATCCCCGCGGCGCGAGGTGATTTGCAATGCAACCTTGCGTGGCAAGGTGATATCGAGATCGCTTTCGACGGGGTGGTCTCCAGCAGCCTGGGTTTTGGCATCGAGAATGATTGCGTTACCCGCGACGGTCAGCGCAGGGTCGGCTTGCTTGTTGTATCGGTCGGCGTTGCTCTGGCTCTCGGCGCCTACGCGCTTGCGGACGACGACGGTGATTTTGTTGTCATCGGATGTACTTACGCGAACCGCACCGTGATCGTCATTCACGCGTAAGTTGGTGATCGCGGGCGGCAAATCCTGTTCGAGATGATTGTCGTAATTGTAGCTTTCACCGAAGACGTTGTTGAGATCTTCGTCATCGATGTTGAGGTTGTCGCGGATTTCTCCCCAATTAAGGCGCGTGGCCTGAGTGGAGATAAGCCCGCAGACCACGATGAGGATAACCAGGAAAATTCCACCCGCCCCGATGCCGCGCGAGGCAAGGCCATCACGTTGGGCTTGTTGGTGCTCGATAAGCTTGACCACGCCCCAAAGGATGAGCAGCAGCGGCCAGTAGTGTGCGAACAGAGTTCCGATGCGCGACCATGCGAGCATGTGCAGGTTGCCGAGCAGGAATACGATTCCGAGGACAATCAGCACCAGCGGTCCCGAAAACGACCGGCGGTAACGGCGCGGTGGAAGCGGCGGTTGGAATGAGGGCTGAACCGGAGTTTGTACAGAGCTAGACATGATTCACCTCGCCCGAAGACGGAGTTCCAGGGTCGGAAGGCGGGGGTGGAGGCGCCGCCGGCGGCGCGACAACGGTTGCAACCGGAGGAAATACTCCGTTATGTCCGGCCAATGAAGCGTTGCTCTGCAGCAGCTTTACGACGCCAATCACCAGCAGAATCGCGGGCCAGGTGCGGTCAAAATCGACCACGTTGAGGCTCTGCAGCAGGAAGAGTATTCCAATCGTGATCAAAATTGCCGGCCCAATGAGGCGACGCATGCGGCAACGATCGCATTGGCAGCCGAAGCGGCGGGATGCAATCAGGCCCCATTGTCGGGCCAAAATCCATCCCCCGAAGAAGATCAGAATGAGCGGCCAGAAGCGGTCGAGGCCGAACTCGAAGATGTTCATGGTGTGCAGCAGAAAGAGCACACCCAGCCCGATCAGGATCACCGCCACAGCGGGAATATTTTTCGACTCGCCTTTCTCACCGCCGCCAACATTGCCAAGGCTGAAAGTCGAAGCCAAGCCGTAAGGATCGGGCGCGGGCAAACCCGCTTGCAGCGCATGAGCCGTACGCACCGCATCGATGATCTGATAGACGTAGAAAAATGCGATGCCGATACCGAAAATGAAGTCCCATCGCCCGGCATGATCGGATGCAAAGATGAGCATGGCGAAAATCAGCAGGTGAGCGAGCCCCTTGGCGTATTGCGAGCAATAGACCGCGCCTACGCCGAAGGGGAAAAATCCGGCGAGAATGCCCGCCACCGCAGGGTTAGGGCCGGAACTTGGGCGCGATGGCGGTGCAGCCGGAGTGTATACAGCTTGCCCCGGAGGAACTCCCACCGGCGTATATGCCGTCTGCGGTGGAGGCACGAATCCCGCCGCTGGAGCGGTTCCTTCCAACCGCGCGGCGAGGCATGGCTCGCAGTAGACGACTCCGCGAACGTCGCGGGTGCAATTGCTGCAGAGCGGCTTGCCGCAAGTGCGGCAGAACGCGACTGCGGCGGTATCTGGATGCGTGGCGCAGTTCATACGAACCTCCTGTACGTGGTCACCGACACTACAGGCAGATCGTTTTCAGAGAGACCCAGAGGAGCGCTCGCCAGAATGAGATGGTTCTCGGTCTGGCTGTAATTGCGCTCCTGCTTCTGCTCGGGCTGTTGTGTTGTGTCGTTCTTATGGTCCTTCTTATCCGGCGAGGATTCACCCGATCGCGGTACAGCGGGAGCAACGTCGCGCTTGAGTTCGCGGACGCGCGATTCCACTTCATACACGAAGCGGATGTTTTCGTAATACCGGACCACACGGGCCTGCGTATTGTAGTACGTGTGCCGTATGGCCGCCGGACGCAGACTCACATGGCGCAGATCGGCGGGTTTAATGCCGAGTACGCTCAACGCGACCGACAGCGAGAAGAACGCCATGCCAAACGACATGGCGAATCGCGGCTGCCGGACCGTTCCCCAGATGGGCTGGACAACTTCTGCAACCCAGGCCAAAGCCCATGCCTGCGCGCGCTCGATCCACGACGTGCCCAGCGAAGGCACACGCGGCTGCGCGCTGACGTTGACTCGCAAACGTTGGGTGTCAACGCCCGTTGTGGATGCCAGGATATTCGTGACCAGGCCGGCTGGAGGCTCCACCTCCGTCAGATCTTTCAGCCAGTTGCGGCCCGCCTCAACTTCGGCGAACAGCGGCCCGCACGCGGAGCAACTCCGTGTATGGGCATGGAAACGCTCGAGTTGGGACCCGCTCAGGATGCCGTCGATGGCATCGGCGAGCAGGCTGTCAAACTCGTGACACTGCATTCCGTTACTGGTTTGGTCGTTATCCATGTGATTCGGCATCACATCACCTGCCTATAGGTACGTTGTAACAGGCGCGCAAGTTCCGCGCGTCCACGATTTATTCGAGATTTCACAGTCCCCTCCGGAACCTTCAAAACGGTTGCGATTTCGCGGTAATCAAAATCCTGTAAGTCTCTTAGAATCAGAGCTTCGCGCAGCTCCGGCGAAAGCTTTCCCAAAGCCGCATGTACGGTCTCCCCCACCTCGCGGCTGCGTACGTGGGCATCGGGAGGCGCAGATTGGTCCTGTATTTGCTCACTGAGCGGCTGGGCATCCTCATGCGCCGAGGGCGGCGCGTCCAGCGAGTCGGTCATGCGGTCCTGCCTGGTCTTGCGGAAGTGATCGACCAGCAGGTTGCGCGTGATGGTGGTCACCCAGGTGACGAAAGCACCTTTCGAACTGTCGTAGCTCGAAAGGGTGCGGTACATCTTGATGAAGACCTCCTGGGTAAGGTCTTCTGCGTCATTGGCCGATCCGGCGAAACGATAGCAAATGTTATAGATACGACGATTGTAGGTCTGAACGATCTCTTCCCAGGCAGCGGCATCGCCGGCGACGCCGCGCCGGACTAGCATCGCAACTACCTGGACGTCTTCCAATCCAATCTCCCCGGAAGCTATTTCGTTTACAGATACAGCGTCTAACGGTTTCGGTAATACAATCTTTGCGTTTGTCTTAAGGCTATCGTGATGCGAGCCAAATAGGCGAATCAAAAGCTCAATGTTGGGCCGGGATATTGAAATTACGCTGAGACGCCAAGCCCTACAAGACAGTACCGCGGATGTAGACCCGTTAGTTCGTGCGTCCGGGTTACAAAACAGGGAATTGTAGCAGTGATGGTATTTGGGTAAAGATTTTTCACGTGAAGGAAATTGCGACGCATATTCCAGGTCAGACAGGGAAGTGCGGGTTCCGGAAGTGGCGAGGTCTGTCCCTAATATTGCCTTCGGTTATTGCTGCAGCTCGAAGTATCCCAGCGTCAGCTGATAGGGATCAGTCTCGATGGCGACTCCCTTGCTTGCGTCGATCAGGTAGTAAATGAATGAGTCCTGATTCGTTGACTTTGTGATGTCCAAACCGCCAATGGTTCCGGTGAAGATTCCATCGGCATTTGCAGTGAAGGCGCCGGTTAGCGCTATTCTCGAAGTCGGCGTAGCTGCCTGGACACTTGCGAGGATATTTTGATCGACGTTGCCGGTTATGCTTTCGATACCATTGGCGTAGATTGACCCCACCGCGTCGAATTCTATCGGAGCCAAGATGACGGGAAGACCATATCCGGTCGCATTGAAGGCATAGTTTCCGGAGAAGGAATTGGAAGTGAATGAGTTGCCAGTTTGCTGGAAGATATAACCTGCGGCCGCATCGGTGAGGTCCATGGTTATCATGCTCGCCTGAGATCCGCCGCTTAGATAGATTTGGGCAGTGGAGATGAATCCATCTGTGAGGCCCGAGAGCGTTACGCGGCCGGTTGAGTCTACAGTGTAAGTTCCGGCAAAGGGAATTGGCGCTTGCACGCCTGTTCCGGTGAGATCGTTGGCGTTGAGGGTTCCGCTTACGGTTGTTCCATCTGCATTCGTGGTCAAAATGCCGGCTACCTGGAAGTAGTTGTTCAGGTCTTGGCCGTTTGTGGCGAATACAAAGCTTGTGCCTTCGATTGAGGCGTTAGTGAAAGTTCCTGTGTTGCTTCCCTGCGCAAAAGCGGAGCCGCTGGTGACGCCAGAGAAGATATCGTTGGGATCGTTGTCATTTTCTATGAGCGGAATGCTGTTGCCGTCCACGGTGTAGCCTATCAATCCGATTCCTGCTATCTCCGAGCTGTTGATGAGGAGACTGAACTGCATTCTACCGAAGGAATCGGGAGCTGAGACAGTGCTTGGTGAAAAAGGTTGGTTTTGCAGCACAGTGCTGAGATCGTTAAAGTCCAGCACGCTACCAGTGCCGGAGATTGTGCCTGAACCTGTGGTGGCACCCAGTCCAGTGATCGTCATCACGCCTCCGATGGTCGTGGGGTTCGTGACAGAATCTCCTCCGTTTAGATAAAACGCATAGCCGCAGGGAGGGGTTGCGCACAAAGGCGCGGTGCTAGTTTGCAAATCGAGTTCGCCGCTGGCTGTGGCGGACTGATCGAACTCGTTGATCAGAGCTTTGGTTGTTGAAACCAGAGTTGCGTTGATGGTTTCGGTTCCGTCTACGCCGACTGCCGTGTCCGCTGTGGTGAGGGTGATCTGCAAATTTCCGTCGGCGGTGGTTGCGACGCCGCCTCCGGTGATTGCGTCGGTGAGTGTGGAGGGATTGTAGTAATCAATGAAATCTTGCTCGCCGGCGGTGATGATTCCGTCGCTCAAGGTAAAGGCTCCGACTACATAACTGAGATAACCGCCAATGGCGTGTTGGCCTGCCAGAGAAAAGACATATGTGCCATTTGCCAGGGGTGCGGGGCTGCCAGAGTTGACGATGGTTACATTGGCGCTGGCGCTCTTTGTGTTGTCGGTAAGTGATGTGGCGGTGACGGTGACGCTATTCCCGCTGGGCACCGCGATCGGAGCTGTGTAAACGGTTGTGGCTGCGCTCGCTGTGTGGGTTGGGAGGAACGATCCACACGCGCTGGTGGGAATGCAGCTCCAGTTCACCCCAGCATCGGCTGAGTCTCCGGTTACTGTAGCGGCGATGTTTGCGTTTGTGCCAGTGGTTAGGGAAGATGGCGGAGGTGTGGTCAGCGCAACACTGATTTGGGTTGCCGGATTGATGGCGATGGGAGAAGTGCGGGCACTTTTCGTGGTGTCGGTGACAGACGTTGCCGTGATGATTACTGCGCGCGATGGCACGGTCGTAGGCGCCATGTATGTGATGGCGGTGCCGCTCGCAGAGTTCGGCATGCTGAATGTGCCGCAGGTATTTGCCGGTGTGCAGGACCAGGTTACGCCCGCATTTTTAGAATCGTTTACCACCGTTGCGGTAATGGGTGTGGTGTCGCTGATGAAAAGAGACGTTGGAGTTACGCTCAAAGAAACCGAAATGGCTGGTGGGGTTACCGGGGGAGTTGGGGCACCCGGTGCGGAAGGTGCGGAACCGTTGGAGCCGCCACAAGCGAAAAGGCCGGCGATCATGCCCAACGTGACAATCTGCAGACAGGATTTGGGTAACGTCATCGAAGCGTTCCTTTAAATTCAAGATGGTCTTCCGGCTGGATGGAATGTCTTACAGATCCGTACGCGGATTCCATCGAATTCGATTTTCAAGAAAAAATCCCGGTAGAAACCGCGCTGGACGCGGATTCTAGCACAAGCGGATTGTGGGGACGTTAACGTGCCGTTTCAATAGTGTCTGAAAAGTGTATTGATACGGAAGGCCCGGAGTTGGGAAAACTGGGCCTTCGCGCAATCGCTTAATTATTGACAGTCCTGTTTCGCGCCTAGTCATTTCTGGGATTGACGGCTACTGGTCGCGTTTGATTCCAGCCCCCACCATGGCCAATCCTTGTGGTTCGTCTTGGATAAATAAGCCGGGAGTGTACATGTCCGAACCAGGAGGAGCTATTACCTGCTTCGCGACCCCTTCCTCCACAAGCACTAGCCCCTCGGGCGTATCCACGAGACAACCGCCGCCTCCCGTGGCCATGTTGATCTTAACCTCCGGTATTTTGGAATCCCAGCGCCAGACCTCGTTCCCGTCGTGCACATTGAATGCGATGAGCAAGCTGCCCCGAGTAGCAAAGCCTAAGTCCTGTTCTCCTAGGACCATTTCATCATGCAAGTGGCCTGCATATCTTGGTAACGGAAACTTGAACGCAAGCTCACCATCTCCTGCGACTCGATAGACGAATTCGTTGGAGAGACCCTCTGCTTTCTGTCGTGTAACCGCCCTAGGGGACGAGCGAATAGAGAGGAGAACTCCCCCGAGGCCGTCGGGAATGATGTCTCCAGTCGGCGAGATGACACTCACAGGAGTGGCGAATGCCAAACGTGATTGCTTGGATGCCTCGACGATGATGTCACGGTGCGACCCATCCGATTGAATCTGCCAGAGTACGAGTTGATCATCGTGGGAAAAATACACCTTTTGCGGATCAACCACGGAGCCAGCCGCACACTTGTCAGTGCCTACGATCCAGTGCTTCTGGGTGAAAGCGGCATAAGCGTTACCATCGTATTGATGAAGAGACCACTGGTGTCCGCATGCAAAGCGCGGGAGACAGAACGACCAGAGGAACAGAGGATTTTGTCGCCGGACCCCTCAACGTTGACTTCATCCTCGTAGGAGACGGGGACTTTCAGGTTGAATTTCTCGGTCCCAGAGGTCCCATCCCAAGCGCTAATCGTGGTCGAAGTTCCGTCGACTGACTGATTGAGCAAATGGATTAAATTGCTGGCGTTAAGAGCGTACCCCTTGCGCATGCCCTCGAACCTGTGGCGCCAACCGAGTTTCCCGTCCTTACCCACAACGTACAAAGTGTAGGAGTCGGAGCGAGTTGCGGTTACGATGGCGCCTCCCATATTGTCGCCGCACACAAGTTCGACGTCGTCAGCCGATTCCGGGAGGGGCCACATCCACATCTGCAACCCGCGGTTGGTCAATGCGCGAACATAGATTCCCTTCTCGTTTCGGTCAAGCGTGAAGAGGTCGGGCCCGTCAACGGTGGGCGCGGCCTGCAAGACGGCCAATTCGCGACCGGTGGATGGAACGGCCCAATGAACGCCTGTGATCCACATCCCAGGCTCCAGCTTCCAGATCGTAATTTCCTGAGTGAGCGCTCTTCCCTCAAGCAACGCCACAACGTGGACGACTCCGGGAGCTTTGGGATAAAGAACAGCATGTCCCGACTCTTCTTTGATTTCGGCTAGTTCCGGACTGTCAACCGACCAACTACTAGAGCGAGCCTCTTTGCCTTGGGCGTCGAGAAGCTGCAAGGGTTGCACCTCGCCGAGTCGAACATTGATCAGCAGGGGAGAAATGTGCCATCCCGAATTTTCTTGTGCGGTGAGCGCCAGAGAGGCCGCCAAAGCCAAGAGGAAAAGGAGAAGTACAGAAGAGTTGCGGGGAACGCAGCTTGGGAAATCCATGCTCCACAATAAAAGCTCGCGTGGGCTCCAACAAATTACGGATGTAACGAATCGCTTCCCCACACGCTGACGCCCCGGGACATGCTCGTAGTTAGCTACAAATCGATGGTGTATGACCGGCAAATCTATTCGCTGGTGAAGTAATCCACCGTCACCGGATTTTCGAAGAGCGAATAGTCGCGGGTGACGACGGTGATGCCGCTATCGGTAACGAAGTAACGGGAGCGGTCGGCTTCGGTGTCGTAACCAATCGTTGTGCCTTCGGGAAGGTGGACGTTGCGGTCGATGATGCAGCGACGGATGCGGCAGTGGCGTCCCACGGCAACGTGGGAGAACAGAATCGAGGAGTCGACCTCAGAATAAGAGTTCACCCGCACGTCGGGTGAAAGAACGGAATTTTTGACGGTGCCACCGGAGACAATGCAGCCGTTCGAGACGATGGAATCGAGTGCGGTTCCAGTCCGATCTTTTTCCGCGAAGACAAACTTTGCGGGCGGATACTGACGTTGATGGGTGCGGATGGGCCAGTCCTGATCGTAGAGATTGAAGATCGGAGAGACGGAGACAATATCCATGTTGGCTTCGTAATAGGCTTCGAGTGTGCCTACATCGCGCCAATAAAGCGCCTCTTTTTTGTTCTCGTCAATAAAGTCGTAAGCGAAGACCCGGTAATCGTCCACCATCTTGGGCAAAATGTCTTTGCCGAAATCATGGCTGGAGTTTGGGTCTTCAGCATCTTTCAGCAGAACTGGAATTAAGACATCGGCATTGAACAGGTATACGCCCATCGACCCCGCGACTCTCTCGGGATTCCAGGGGGAACGCAATTCGGTTTTGGCCGGCTTCTCTTCGAAGCCGTTGATGCGGCCATCCTTGTCAACGTCGACTACGCCGAAGCGGGAAGTTTCCGCAAGATCAATTTGGATGGTGGCCAGCGTAATGTCGGCAGCGGAGTCTTTGTGCTGCTTCATCATTTTGCCGTAATCCATTTTGTAGATGTGATCGCCGGAGAGGATGATCACGTATTTAGGCTGTTCGGAGCCGATGGAATAAATGTTCTGATAAACCGCATCGGCGGTGCCCTGATACCACTGATCGCTGACGCGCTTCATGGGGGGCAGGACTTCGACAAACTCGTGAACTTCGCGGCCAAGAATATTCCAGCCTTCGCGGATATGGCGGTTCAGAGACAGAGCTTTGTACTGCGTAAGAATATAAACGCGGCGCAGGTCGGAGTTGAGGCAGTTGGAAAGGGTGACATCGATAATGCGATACATGCCGCCGAAGGTGACGGCAGGTTTGGCACGGTCGCGGGTGAGGGGATAAAGGCGTTCTCCTGCACCGCCAGCGAGAAGGACTCCGAGAGTGTCTTTCATCGGATTGCTTCGAACTTCCGAAGAAGCCGGGTACGTCGCTTCATTGCCACAGAAACAGTAGATGGTAGCACAGGAAAGAAAGTTGCCGATTACTTATGTGTGGAACAAAAGAATGGCAGTGAATGGGCAGCAGATGGGTTTGTCGATTAACGCAAAGTTGCGGTTTGCCGACGATAGATGCGGACCTGATTCGCAACGGCATCGAGAGCGCTTGAACCCCAGAGGTTTGCGGGTTCGATATCGTCGTCGGTATCTGCGTTCCATCCTTCATCAGGCGGTACGAACTCGTTGAACTGATGAACGATGAGAAAGATGGGCTCGAATTGACGCGCGTATGACATGAAGGCGCTAAATGTATCGTAAGCGTAGTCGTCCCCGAAACGCGGGGAATCGTCGGAGCAATAGGGCGGAGCGTTGCTGTTGGGACATCCCCAACCGTTTTGCCCGGCGGTGGCGATGGAAACGGTGAAGTTTTCCACGCGCGAGCCAGCTAGATTATAGGACGGATAGTAGGGGCAGGACGGCGGGACCGTACAAGTCGGGTTGAGGCGGTCCACCCAACTCCAGAAGCCGAATTGAGGGTTGACTTCCACGGGGCCGTGGGGAGTGCCTTGATTCAGCCAGAGGTCAGGCTGACTGTCGAGATATCCCGCGATCAGCTTGAAAGTGTATTTGCGGGTGAGATCGGGATGGGTCTCCAGGAATTGCCGAATTTTTGCCCAGAGCGGGTGGTCGGCGAGATTTGGATCCTGGGCTGCCCCGAGGAAAATCAGCATGAGAGGCCTGCCTTCGTAAACCAGCTGATGTTCTGGATATTGCTGTAGAAGCGTACCGAAGTAATTGATTTCCTTTTCAAGTGCCGTTTCGCCGTCGCGATCTTTGTATAGGACGTTGAAGTCGATGCCGCCGAGTTGGGGAATGATTTTTAGATGAGTGCCGAGTTTCGTCCACGCGGGGAAGAGGTTCCCGGTATTGTCGCGAATAGTTTGGTTATAAATGCGGAAGGAAGGCGTACAGTTCTTGACATATTGCCGGGTGAACCACTCGCTGTTGAAGATGCAACTAACATTGTTGGTAAGATCGGCGATTGCAGCATCGACGCCGAGTTCTTCCATACGAGCGACATGATTCTGAATAACCTTTGGATCGGCGCTGTCGTATCCACCGCCTACGAATTGCATGTCGGGAGATTGAAGCAAAGGCATAGCGGCAGTGCCCTGAAAAGTTACTGCATTGGGACCGAACCAGGCTTCGTATTCCATTACAACGATGTGGCTGTTTGCATCGACGATTAGGGGTCCGTCGGAAGGAGTTGATGCGGCTCCGTAAAGGCCGGAAAGTGGGAGGTATATCAGGGACAGAACCACGGTTACAAGGCGTCCAGGTTTTTCTAGAAGTGACAAGGGATCCATGCGATCCCTATTTTTCTTCTTCGATTTTGATGCGGAGGGACTTTAGGAATTTGAGATCCTGATCGTTGACTTTGAACTCAGGATTGGTAGATAGAGTGGTGACCAGGGAAGTCTTATCGGAAGCTTTTTCGCCCTGCTTGCTGACACCAATGGTAGCTTCAAGGACTAGAAAAATATCGTAGCCGCCCTCTTTGATGCGAGAGACAACTTCGGCGATCTGATCAGAGTCGGAGAGCGACTCGTTGATGGCTTCGCCCAGTTCTTTCATTAAGTCCTTGAGTTGCTGATCCACGCAGTCCCCCGATCGACGTGCTTCAACAAGTTAGATGCCTGTGACCGCATAACGGTTTCGCGAGCGGCGACAGCTTTGCGTCATTGTAGCGCCAGACGCTGCTAAAATCGAGGACAAGATGAAGGTTTCTACCGCACGAAAGTTAGGAGTGGCGGCGCGCGTGGCCAAAGAGCAGGCTGGCCGCAACCGCACGCTACGGGCTGCGGGCCGGGCAGCGTCCACTACCGCGAGGGCCTTCGGACGGGTGTTACACCAGCTTTGGCTGGAGGTTACGGGAGTTATTTTCCTGCTGATGAGCGTAAGCTTTGCCGGGGCTGTGGTAAAGGAATACAGCAAGTATCACGCGGGTCAGTCGGGCCTTGGGCGAGTGGCAGTTGCAAGTTGTTTCACCGTGGCGTTTGCGTGGTTTGGAGTGAGCTCGTTCTGGCGGGTGAAGAAGAGCAAGGGTGTGCGGAAGTGAGCAAGGCGTTGATCTATGGCTGACAGTGTCAAACTGACGGAACATAAGGGCGTGTCGGGCGTTGAAACGTCTTCGCACATTCCAGTGAAAGCGCTATACACGCCCGCCGATCTCAAAGGTTCGGACTACGAGAGTGAAGTCGGCTACCCTGGCGAGTATCCCTTTACCCGCGGTGTGCAGGCGACCATGTACCGCGGTCGCCTCTGGACCATGCGGCAATACGCGGGCATGGGGGACGCGGAGGAGTCGAATAAACGCTACAAATATCTGCTGGCGAACGGGACGACTGGGTTGTCGGTAGCGTTCGATTTGCCGACGCAGATTGGGATAGACTCGGACAACGCTTTGGCCGCTGGAGAAGTGGGCAAAGTTGGTGTAGCCATCGACTCCATCGAAGACATGGAGCTGCTGTTTGCAGGCATCGACCTCACGAAAATCTCCACGTCGATGACTATTAATGCGACGGCGTCGGTTTTGCTGGCGCTCTATGTGGCAGTGGCGCGGCGGCAGGGCGTGGACATTCGCAAACTTTCCGGCACGGTGCAGAACGATGTGCTGAAGGAATACATCGCCCGCGGAACATATATCTATCCACCGCATTACGCCATGCGCGTGATCACCGACATGTTTGCCTGGGCGAAAGAGAACGTGCCGGAGTGGAACACGATTTCGATCTCCGGCTATCACATGCGCGAGGCCGGATCGACGGCCGTGCAGGAAGTGGCCTTCACGCTGGGCAATGGCATGGCCTATGTCGAAGCCGCGATCAAGGCCGGGCTGCATGTTGACCAGTTCGCGCCCCGGCTCTCCTTCTTCTTTAACGCGCACAATAATTTTCTCGAAGAGGTGGCCAAGTTTCGCGCGGCGCGCAGAATGTGGGCCCGCATCATGCGGGAGCATTTTAAAGCGAAAAACCCAAAATCGTGGATGCTGCGTTTTCATACGCAAACCGCGGGATCGACGCTCACCGCGCAACAGCCGGAAAACAATATTGTCCGCACGGCAATTCAGGCAATGGCGGCGGTCATGGGCGGGGCCCAGTCTTTGCACACAAATTCCTATGACGAAGCCCTGGCTCTGCCCACGGAGCAGGCGGCGTGCATCGCGCTGCGCACACAGCAGGTTATCGCCTATGAATCCGGTGCGGCACAGACGATCGACCCGCTGGCCGGCTCGTACTATATCGAGTCTCTGACCGATGAGATTGAAAAGCGTGCGGCAGAATATCTGGGGAAAATTGAAGTGATGGGCGGGATGCTGAAGGCGATCGAACGCGGATTCGTACAGCAGGAGATCCAGAACGCTGCGTACAAATATCAGCAGGCGGTGGATGAAGGCGAGGCGATTGTCGTGGGTGTGAACCGGTTTGAAGTGCAAGATGAAAAGCCAATTCCGATTCAAAAGATCGATCCCGCACTGGAATCGAAACAGGTGGAACGTGTGCGAGCCCTGCGAGTGAAGCGCGATGCCGGACCGTGGAAGGCCGCGGTCGGACAAGTGGAAGAAGCGGCGCGGTCAGGCGAGAACGTCATGCAACGAATCCTCACGGCGGTGGAAGCTTATGCTACCGTGGGCGAGATTTCGGATGCGATGCGCCGCGTGTTTGGGGAATATCGGGAAGCGGTCGTGATTTAGGACGATATGATGGCGGGGGCAAGAAACCTGAAATGATTTAGTTTGTGCCTCCAGGAGTACTACTTAATCAGAGGTTTTATAGTCGGCAGCGTTGCGGCAGGGTTCGCAGTACATAAGGCCATCCTCACAGACGCGAATGTCGAGTTGCGATTGGCACAGGCAACAGAACTTCTCGCACTCGCATTGTGTTTCCGACTTCTCGCATTGGGCGCAGCGGAATTTGGTCGAATTGCTAGTGGAATTCATGGCATCAATTTAGCGCGACGCCATCTTGCGGGAAACATGCCATTAGTAACTCGCAGAGCCCGGATGTATTGCGCTGGTGCATATTTCCGGCATAACTGTGCCATATAATCCTCAGCAATGACCTTCCAACAGTTGCTGGATGGAGCGGAGATTCTCGCACAAACCGGGGATGCGGCTGTCAACGGTGTCGAATATGACTCTCGACGCGTGAAGCCGGGCACTGTCTTTGTGGCCATGCGCGGCGAATCCAGCGACGGCAACCGATTTATCGATCAAGCAATTCACGCCGGAGCCGTAGCAATAGTGACGGATGCCGAAGCAGAGAAGCCGCGTCCGGGCGTGGCTTGGGCCGTGGCAGTTCATGGCCGACGAGCGTTGGCCCGCGTGAGCGCGAACTTTTATAAGAAGCCCGCGAAGCGGCTTGCCATCACGGGAATCACTGGGACCAATGGTAAAAGTACGACGGCGTTTCTGGTGGAATCGATCTTAACTGCAGCTGGGCGAAAGAGCGCACTGATTGGGACCATTGAATATCACGTAGCCGGAAAAATCCTGTCCGCCCCGCACACTACCCCGGAAGCGCTGGAACTGAACCAGATTTTTAATGAAGCCCTGGGCCACGGGGCGACGGATGCCGTCATGGAAGTTTCTTCGCATGCGCTGGCTCAGGAGCGCGTGTATGGCGTGCCGTTTGATGTGGCCGTCTTTACCAATCTTACGCACGATCACCTCGATTATCACAACACGATGGAGGAGTATTTTGCCGCGAAGCGAATCCTTTTTGAAGGTTGCGGCACCGAGGCGCCCCGCGCGGTGGTGATGAATATAGATAATGAGTATGGCGCAAAGCTGGCAGAATTCAGCCGGAAGCACAGTTCGGTCGTTTTGAAGTATGGCTGGCAGCAGGGCGATTTGCACGCGGAGAAGGTGGAAATCACAACGCGAGGAACGCGATTCGACCTTATGACGCCGGGAGGGAAGATAGCTGTATTTTCCGCGCTGATCGGCCGTGTGAATGTCTACAACATACTTGCGGCGGCGGGAGCGTGTTATGCACGCGGCTGTTCGATTGACGCTATTGCGGCGGGAATCGGCAAGCTGGCAAGTGTACCGGGAAGGTTTGAACGCGCCGATTGTGGCCAGCCGTTCACGGTTGTTGTGGACTATGCCCATACTGATGATGCTCTGCGCAATCTGACCGCACTGGCGCGTGAGTTGGTCTCAGGCAAAGGAAGAGTGTTAACCGTGTTTGGATGCGGCGGCGACCGAGATCGCAACAAGCGTCCGTTAATGGGCGAAGCCGCGGGGAGGGGTAGCGATTTTGTCGTGCTGACCTCGGACAATCCACGCAGCGAAGACCCGCTCGCCATTATGAATGATGCCGTAGTGGGGCTTCAGAAAACTGGGGTGAAATACAGCATCGAAGCGGATCGTCGCAAAGCAATCGCATTGGCCATCGGCGAGGCTGGTCAGGGAGATATTGTGCTGCTCGCGGGCAAAGGCCATGAGAAATTACAAATCACGCGCCAGGGCGCAGCTCCTTTCGATGATTTGGAAGTCGCACGGGAAGCTTTGCGGGCCATGGGGTTCGAGTGTAACGTGGCTGGTGCTGGGGCGATGGCATGAAGTTGGCACTCAGGAAAATCGCCGAATTCATCTCCGCAGACGGGGAGTTCCTCCCGGAAGAAATAGCGCAAGCTTATTCGATCGATTCTCGGACTGTAAGCGTGGGCCAGCTTTTTTTCGCGGTGAAAGGCGAGCGGTTGGATGGGCATGACTTCGTCACGCAAGCGTTGGAAAAGGGTGCGGTCGCTGCGGTGGTGCGTAAAGATCAGTTGAGCCGATATCCCGCGCGTGCGCGGCTGCTCGCTGTGGACGACACTCTGATCGCTTTGCAAATGCTGGCGACAGCCGTGCGAAAGTTATGGGGTAAGCCGTTGATCGCGGTCACAGGATCGGCCGGGAAGACAACCACGAAGGAAGCGATCGCACATGTCCTGGGCACACGCTTCCGCGTGTTGAAGTCGGAAGGGAACTTCAATAATCACTTCGGCCTGCCGCTGATGCTGCTGAAATTGGAACCGGAGTATGAAGTTGCGGTCATCGAGATGGGCATGTCACGCGCCGGAGAGATCCGCGCGCTGGCGAAGATCGCACAGCCGGAGATTGGCGTGGTCACGAACGTCGCTTCCGTGCATCTGGAGTTTTTCGATTCGCTCGCCGGCATCGCGCGTGCCAAGTATGAACTCATCGAGTCGCTTCCTTCCGCAGGGACGGCGGTACTGAATGCGGACGATGAATATGTCTCGCAATTTGGCCGGGACTTCAAGGGAAAAGTCGTGCTCTATGGAACGCGGGAAATTGCCGATGTGCGCGCCGAGAAGATTGAGTCGAAGGGCACATTCGGCACTGAGTTCGATTTGGTAATTGCGGGTGTGCACGAACATGCCGCATTACCGCTGGTAGGCGAGCACAATGTGTTGAATGGATTGGCTGCGGTTGCAGTGGGATTGGAACGGGGAGTATCGCCATCGGGGGCAGTAAAGGCGTTAGCCTCTCTCACACCGGCAGATAAACGTGGGCAGGTTCTCCAACTGGGCAACATTACGGTGATCAACGATTGCTACAATTCAAATCCAAAGGCATTGGCCGCGATGGTTGATTCGCTGGCCGCAGTACCGGCGAACAGGCGCATTGTTGTGGCGGGTGAGATGCTGGAGTTAGGCCCAGCGGCAGAAGAAATGCACCGGCAGGCAGGCGTGCATATCGCAGAGCAGAAAATTGATTTGCTGGTTGGCGTGCGAGGGCTGGCGCAGGCCATGGTGGATGCCGCGAAGAATAGTAAAGGGCGGGCAGAATTTGTAGCATCTTCCGAAGAAGCAGGGAGATTGCTGGCGCGCGAGGCGCGGAATGGCGACGTGGTTTTGTTGAAAGCTTCGCGCGGAGTGAAATTGGAAAACGCGCTTGGAACCTGGAAGTCGCTGCGCGATGGCAAGCATTAAGACATCGCGAGACGGAGGCTGATTGCTCTACTGGCTGTTGTTCGTCAAGTTGCAACATTTCGTTCCGCCGTTCCGCATCTTCCACTATCTGACCTTCCGTACTGCGTTTGCCAGCCTTACCGCACTGTTTACTTCGCTTATCGTAGGGCCGCTTGTTATTAACCGGCTGCGCGAATTCCAGATTGGACAGTACATTCGCGAAGAAGGTCCGAAGGCGCACCAGAAAAAAGCGGGGACGCCGACCATGGGCGGATTGCTGATTGCGATCGCTATTGTGGTGCCTACGCTGCTATGGGCTGACCTGAGCAACCGGTTCGTGTGGATCGCTGTGTTCGCCACGTGCGCGTTTGCCGCGATTGGGTTTACCGACGATTACACCAAGGTGGCGCACCGGCGGAATCTTGGCCTTACAGGCCGCGCCAAATTGGGATTACAGGTTGCAACCAGCATTGTGATCGCGGTGATGCTGATTGCGATGCAGACTTACGGAATGTATTCGACCAAGCTGATTGTGCCGTTCTTCAAGCAGTTTCATCCCGACCTGGTCCTGGAAAGTTTGGAGCGGTTTCCGCATCTATGGCCGCTGGCATTTTTGCCGTTTATCGCGTTTGTGGCTTTGGTCATCGTGGGTTCAAGCAATTCGGTAAATCTTACGGACGGATTGGACGGGCTTGCGATTGGCTGTACAGTGATTGCCGCAGGTGCGCTTACCGTGCTGACGTACGTAAGCGGCCACGCGACATTTGCTACCTATCTTGAAATCCCAAAAATGCCGCAGGTGGGGGAACTTACGATTTTTTGTGGCGCAATGGTGGGATCTTCCATTGGATTTCTTTGGTATAACGCGCACCCAGCCGAAGTATTCATGGGCGATGTGGGATCGCTGGCCTTGGGAGGAGCGATTGGGGCGGTTGCAGTGATTATCAAGCAGGAACTACTGCTGCCGTTTATTGGCGGCGTGTTCGTAATTGAGGCAGTGTCGGTAATTCTGCAGGTAGGATCTTATAAGCTGCGCAAGAAGCGGATTTTCAAGATGGCGCCTCTGCATCATCACTTTGAGTTGATGGGGTGGTCGGAGTCGAAGATTATTGTGCGGTTTTGGATTGCGTCGTTAATATTCGCGCTGTTTGCGCTGACGACGTTGAAGCTGAGATAAGGAAAAAGTTCACGGGGCACAGAGACACGGAGAAAACCCAATTTGCTTTTATGTGTGACTCGTGATGAAACAGGTTTAATGGAACTCAAAGACAAACGCGTGCTTGTGGTGGGGCTCGGCAAGTCCGGGGTGGCGTCGGCGTTATTTTTGAAGGCGCGCGGGGCGCGGGTTACCGTGTCTGATACCAAGAGCGGGGATGAACTGCGCAATGAGATTCCGGTACTGCTTGATCATGGCATTGCGGTAGAAACCGGTGGACATGGGGAACGCACATTTCGCGAGCAGGATTTAATTGTGGTGAGTCCTGGAGTTCCGGTGGATGCGCCTTTGCTGGAACGGGTCCGTTCGCTCGGTGGGCGCGTAATAGGTGAAATTGAACTGGCGGCCCAGTTTTTACCTGGACGGATCGTCGCAATTACAGGTTCGAACGGAAAGACTACTACTACAACATTGGCTGGAGAAATTTTGACAGTTGGCGGGTTTCCGACGCTTGTTGGCGGCAATATTGGCACTCCTGCAATTTCGCTGACCGAGCGGGCCAAACCGGAAACCGTGATTGTGCTTGAGGTTTCCAGTTTTCAACTGGAAACGATTCAGACGTTTCGTCCGAAAGTTGCCGTGGTGTTGAATGTTACGCCCGACCATCTGGATCGACACAAAACGTTCGAGATTTATGCGGATGCGAAGGCACGGATTTTCGAAAATCAGAAGGGAGATGACTTCGCAGTGCTGAACGCAGATGATCCCACTTGTGTGGCAATGGCCGCTGATACGCGAGCACAGGTGTTCTGCTTCAGCCGGCAGCAGGAAGTGAAGCAGGGTGCGTGGGTTCACGAAGGGGACATTTTGTTTCGCGATGGAGCACGGCAGCGGGAGATCATGCTGGTTTCCGAAATCTCCCTCAAGGGTGCGCATAATCTTGAGAATGTGCTGGCGGCTGTCTGCGCGAGCGCGCTCATGGGTTGTGCGCCCGAGAAGATTCGACAGGCGGTGCATAACTTTAAAGCAGTCGAGCACCGGTTGGAGTTTGTCGCGACTATTGGTGGCGTCGATTACTACAACGACTCTAAAGCTACGAATGTGGATGCGACTATCAAGGCGCTGGAGTCGTTTCCGGCGAATGTCCATTTGATTCTAGGCGGCAAGGATAAAGGCAGCGACTATAGTGTGCTCAATGACTTGCTACGGGAGCGCGTAAAGCGTGTCTATACGATTGGCGCGGCCGCTGCGAAGATTGAATCGCAAATTAAGAATGTCGAAATCGAACACTCGGAGACGCTGGAGAATGCTATTCGCAAAGCGCATGCTATTGCCGAACCGGGCGATGTGGTGCTGTTAGCTCCGGCGTGCGCAAGCTTCGATCAGTTCAAAAATTATGAGCAGCGAGGACACGTGTTTAAGGAAATTACCCAGAGATTAGCAGGAGGGTCTATCTGAACGAAAGCGTAGAGATCTATATGAAAAATCAAAAAGGACAGCCCGGAGCCCCGAAGCCGTCCTCAAACCCTCCCGGTTAGAAGGGCAACTTGATAACCTGAGGTTACCCCGGCGATGTTGCAGGATCGTGGCAGGAGCATGAATATAAGATTAATTTGTGGGAAGTTAAATTGTTATAAAGGGCCGTTGCACGTGGTCTTGTCTTGACATCGGTTCGCATGAGCGCCTCGATGCCTTCTACTACCTCTCGAAAAGTCGAACAGTCGCAGCGCTTGCAACAGCGAGCCGCAAGTATGATCCCGGGCGGGGTGAATTCGCCGGTACGCGCGTTTGGAGCGGTGGGAGGTGATCCGCCATTTATTGTGCGCGGTAAGGGTTCGCACATTTGGGATGCGGATGAAAATGAATTTATCGATTATGTGGGATCCTGGGGCCCGTTGATTTTGGGCCATGCCGCCCCTGACGTGCTTGATGCGATTGTGGGTGCGGCCTGCAATGGAACAAGTTTTGGGGCATCGACGCCTGCGGAAGCCGATCTGGCTGAACTGGTGCTGGGCGCGTTTCCGCAGATGCAGAAGGTGCGCTTCGTAAGTTCCGGGACCGAGGCGACCATGTCGGCGATTCGTTTGGCACGGGCATATACCAAGCGCAAATACATTGTGAAGTTTGAAGGGTGCTACCACGGCCACTCGGATTCTCTGCTGGTGAAGGCGGGTTCGGGAATCGCAACTCTGGGAATCCCGGGATCGGCGGGAGTTCCCGAGGAGTTCACGCAATTTACCTTGGCTTTGCCTTTTAATAACGTCACTGCGGTGGAGTATGCCTTCCAGAAATTTAAACATCAGATTGCGTGCGTGATTGTTGAGCCGGTGGTCGGGAACATGGGTTGCGTTCCCGCAGCGGACGATTATCTTGTGGCCTTGCGGCTGATGACGGAACGCGAAAAATCTGTGCTGATTTTTGATGAGGTGATGACTGGATTTCGCGTGGCCTACGGAGGGGCACAGGAGTTATACAACATTCGTCCCGATCTGACGACCCTGGGAAAGATTATCGGTGGAGGATTACCCGTGGGGGCATATGGCGGGCCGGACGAGATTATGAATTTGGTTGCGCCGCTGGGGCCGATGTATCAGGCGGGAACGCTTTCGGGAAATCCGCTGGCGATGGCCGCGGGATGCGCGATGCTGAAGCATTTGCACGATCACAAGCAGGAGATTTATCCGCTAATCGACAAGCTGAGCCGGGAGCTAGTGGAATGTGTGGCAAAAGAGGCAAGGGATGCCGGTGTGCCATTGTGTTTTAACCGTGTGGGATCGATGTTTACCTGGTTTTTTACGGCGGAGCCGGTGAGGGATTGGGATTCGGCTTCGAAATCGAATACGCAGGCGTTTAGGAAATTCTTTCGAGCCATGCTGGATAGCGGAATTTATTTGCCGCCGTCGCAGTATGAAGCGGCGTTTTTAGGAGCGACACATTCTGAGCAGGATGTGCAACAGACGATTGCGGCGGCCAAGCAGGCGTTTGCGGCTGGACGGGTTAATTAGGGAAGGGCTGCCATCATCTGTGGAATTGTTGTGAACTCATATCCTTCCTCTTTATAGCGCGCGATCAAGCGGTCGGTGGCGATAACGGTTTGAGAGCGGTCGGTGCCTAATTGCTTGTGGCCGCCGTCGTGGAGAAGGATGACACTACCTCCCTGGATCTGCTTTGCAACCTTTCTTTCGATTTCCGCGGCTGGCGGAGCATTCCAGTCGTATCCGGTGACGTTCCACATGGTAGGTTGCAGGCCAAGTTCGTGGGCGATCCGTAAAACGGCCGGACGGCGGCCCCCGAAGGGTGGGCGGAACAGGTTCGATGATTCGCCTACGGAATCTTCAAGGGCGGACCGGCATTCTGTGATCTCTCTTCTAATTTCCGGTTCTCTTTTGAATATTAGCAGCGGATGAGTTTGTGTGTGATTGCCGATGATGTGGCCTGCTTGGACGATTTCTCGGGCTAAGCCGGGGCGTTGCTTCACATAGCATCCGATTAGGAAAAAAGTTGCGTGCACATTGTGTTTGGCGAGGACTTCGAGAAGGCGTTGTGTATGGGGCTCGTTGGGGCCGTCGTCGTAGGTAAGGGCTAATTTTTTAGAGCCACGGGGAAATCCTGTGAATGTTTTCCCGTACCATTGCGCAGTCGGGGACATGGACTGATAGCCTGCAATGGCTGCAGCACCGGAAATCGCCGTTGCGGCGAGGGTTAACATGCGGGAATTCTAAATCGCGACTGGCAATTGCTGTTAACTCTTCGCGCAATTGTCAGTGGACGCTATCCGAGATATTCTGCCAATTCCGACTTTTCTGAAAACATGGCGAACCTTTTCGAGTTGCCCCGTTACATTGCGGTGGAAGGCCCGATCCGGGTGGGCAAAAGCACACTGGCACGCATTTTGGCGGAGCGATTGAATGCGCAGCGAGTGATGGAACCGGAGTCGAATCCGTTTTTGAGCGCGTTTTATGAAGGGGAGCGAGGGGCGGCGTTCCAGGCGCAATTTGCATTCCTGGTGCGGCGGTTTGAGCAGTTGCAGGCGCTGGATCTGGGCGCTCAGGCGCAGAAAACCGTGGTTGCCGATTACATTATGGAGAAAGACAAATTGTTTGCCTGCCTAAACCTGACCGACCAGGAACTCGATACTTATAACCGTTATTACAACTACTTCCGAGAGAAATTGCCAACACCGGATCTTGTGATTTACCTGCAGGCGACGCCTGAGGTGCTTAAGAAGCGGCTGAAGAAAAAAAATGCGCCGGGCGAGCAGGCGGTGAGTGATGAGTATTTGGAAGAAGTGGTGAAGGCGTACGAGCACTTCTTTTTTCATTACACTTCGTCCGACTTGCTGATTGTAAATACATCAGACATTGATTTTGTGGACCGCAACGAAGATTTGCAGGAGTTGTTGCGGAAAGTTTCCGAGCCGATCAAGGGTACGCAGTACTTCTTGCCTTTAGGTGGGCAGGAGGCGGTAGGGGCATAGACGGGCGTACTGGATAATCGTAGCGCTGAAGCGCTGCGTCCTGAAAAGAGGCGCTATTCGAGACATTTGGAATTCCCGGATCTGCTTTGCCAACATAGACTTACTGCTGTCTGTGGGATAGGCCGGTAATCGGCATCGACGAATTGTGGGTTTGCATCTACAATGTGTCACAGCATCCGTGAAGATGCTTAACGGGCTCTATCCGGCTTAGCTGGAGGGGCACTGGAGGGTGAGATGAGTATTACTCCGATTGGCGGTAGTCTCCTCGACGAAAGCCGCCAGAAGATTACGACCGCTTCTCTGCGGGAATGCAAGCTTCGACACGAACCCATAAGCTGCCTTACTGCCTACGATTACACGACTGCACGTTTGGTTGATGAAGTTGGGGTCGAAATGATCCTGGTGGGGGATTCGCTCGCCCAAGCAGTCCTCGGTTATGAAAATACGCTGTCGGTAACCGTGGACGAAATGCTGCATCATGTGAAGGCAGTGCGGCGGGGCGTCAAGAAAGCGCTGTTACTGGCGGATATGCCGTATGGGTCTTATCACGTGGATGCAGCGGAAGCGCTCTGCAATGCCATGCGCTTTATGAAAGAAGGCGGGGCTGAAGTGGTGAAGATTGAAGGAGGAGAGAAACGCGCAGACTTGATCCGGAGGATTATCGATGCCGAGATACCGGTGGCTGGGCATATTGGACTTACCCCGCAGTCAGTAAATGTTATGGGCGGATACAAAGTGCAAGGGAAAAATCTGAGTGAGGTTGAGCAGTTGATGCGCGATGCGGTGGCACTGGATCGTGCAGGAGTGTGCTGCATTGTGCTGGAAGGAATTCCGCGGGAAGTGGCTGGATTGATCACGGCGGAGGTAAATGCGCCGACGATTGGGATTGGAGCGGGTCCGGAGTGCGATGGGCAGGTGCTTGTGTTCCATGACATTGTGAATTTGACGTTTGGGTCGCCAGCGAAATTTGTGCGGCGGTATGGAGATGCCGCAGAGTTGATCAGGGAAGCTGTGCAAGCCTTTCGTGTCGACGTGAAGACAGGGCAGTATCCGGCGGATGAGGAGTCATATCATTTGCCAAGAGAGACGAAGGCAAGTTTGGAAACTGTGCTCGCACGGAAGTGGGCTATGGCACGATGAGCTTGGTTGAATGTAAGGTGGCGCGGTGAGTTTTTTCGCAACTCGGCGGCCTTGTTTAGCTACGTTTTTGCTAGGAGCGGCGGCGTGCATGTGGGCTGCTTGTTCGCGGCAAAATCAACAGCCAACGCCGGACGCAGGGAGCGTTCTTCAGGCTGTGGCGCCGGCCGATCCAGCGAAGCTTCCATCTTTAGAAGCAGTGAAGCACTGGAGCAATCCCTATATAGTGATTCGTCCGGAGACGGTGGGCTTGCTCACCGATGTGACGGCAAATGAAGAGCAAATTTTGAAGCCGGAAGAAGTGTTAAAGGCGTTAGCGCAATTGCCAAAATCGGCGTGGCCTTACGGACGCGCTGTCGCGATTCTGGTGGATGCGAAGGCAACGAGCTCCGAACAAGGAAAAATCGCGCTTCGCCGGAACCGGGGAATTGTGGCGGGCGAATTGCAGAGTGCGCATGTTGCCATCAACTGGATATCCCATTCCTGAGAATTAAAAACTATCTTCCCAATGAAAATTTGTAAGACGGTCAAAGAGATGCGTGCGGCGTGCCGTGCCGAGCGGCGTGGCAGCAGGCGATTAGGTTTTGTACCGACCATGGGAGCCCTGCATGAAGGGCATTTGTCGCTGGTGCAGGCAGGAAGAGCTTCTTGCGATATAGTAGCGGCCTCGATTTTTGTAAATCCCACCCAGTTTGGCCCTGGCGAAGATCTTGCCAAATACCCGAGGAGTTTCGAGCGCGACCGAGAGTTGCTGAAAGAGCAAGGCGTAGCATTGCTGTTCGCCCCGTCCGTGGAGGAGATGTATCCGGCGGGCGCGGGGACTTGGGTCGACGTCGAAGGATTGAGCGAGAAACTGGATGGACAGTCGAGGCCGGGGCATTTTCGCGGCGTTGCAACGGTGGTAGCGAAGTTGTTTCATGTGGTAGAGCCGGATGCGGCGTTCTTTGGGCAGAAAGATGCGGCGCAAATTGCCGTCATCCGGCGTATGGTTCGCGATTTGAATTTTCCGGTAGAAATTGTTGCTTGCCCAATTGTGCGCGAAACAGATGGGCTGGCTATGAGTTCGCGCAATGCTTATCTCGATCTGGAGCAAAGAAAGCAGGCACCGGTTTTATATCGTTCGCTGATGTGCGTAAAGAGCATGTGGAATGCAGGCGAACGTAGCGCGGAAAAGCTTAAGGGTGCGGGGCGCGAAGAAATTGCCAGAGAAAAATCAGTGAGGCCGGATTATTTGGAGATAGTGGATCCGGAGAATCTGGAGGCTGTGGAGGATGTGGGCAGTGGTACGCTGGTTGCGGTTGCGGCTTTTGTGGGCGCGACGCGGCTTATCGATAACATCTTGATCTGATTGCTAGCGGCTTGGCTGCGGTTGACCCGTTACAGCGACGGATGTCGCCTGGGGCGAGAGATGCTCTTTGATCAGGTTTTCGACCTGCGACCAGAGGTGAGGGTCGCATTCGCTTTGCATATGGCCGGGAGTGACGACACGGTCCCACCAGGAAGCTTCGGGGCATTGCACCGGAGTTTTCTTGTAGTCGACCAAGTAGTTGCCAAGAATTTCAGTTTTGCCGGGATCGACCGCTTTGATTTGCCGCCGGCCATGGATAATGCCTTCGGTTTGATAGAAGTTCGCGGCCTCGGCGACGTTATCGGGAATCAGAGAGTCATTTTGCCACCACTTCGCGACACTATCCACCTGGACCGTCAATAAAACAGGGATGCCTGCATGGCGAAGGTCGCGCGCCAGCGCGACTGCGGCTGATGCTCCCCAACTGTGGCCGAAGAGGATGATATGGGCAAGACTCTTTTCCTGAGCCGAGAGGACGCCGTCGCGGTTGGTATCCAGCCGGCGCACAATCGCATCGTAGGCTTGTTTTCTACGGCGATTCTCGAAAATGCGGATGTATGTCGCTTCCGGTGCGGTTTGGCGAATGCGTTGAGCGAGTTGTACCGGGCCGTGGTGTCGATTATCAGAATTTACGAAACCGCCTACGAACCCGATCACGATATTGGAAGAAGCGGGCGATGGATTGGAGCGGGAAACGCCGCCGTCTATGCCGTGACCGGAGGGGACAGTCAAAGCCATGATTATCAGCGCAATGAACGTAGTTCGAAATGGAGTTAGGTTTTGCAACCACCAAGCCCCTGCTGCGGATGAGATGACATGCCCTATCGGGCGGATGCTGTAAAAATGAGGGAAGTTCAGCCTGTCTTTGCGATCAGCACGAACAGTCTACTCGTCGTTGACAAGTATGGAACCTTTTCTTGCCGCCAACCAGTTTACACCTACATGTCAAATGCCTTGCGGGGCTTGGGTTTTGGCCTGGAGAGGCGGCCTGAAACGAAGGCGTTTCCTTTGAGAACATAGCGTAGAGGGCGATCGGCGGCTTTCGTGATCCCTATGCGGGCAGTGATCTGGATGGTTTTCGGGCGAAAGCCATCCGCGCCGATCCAGAGGCTGGAATTGGGTGAGGTAAGATCGCGGCCATTGTCGCGGGCGCGGGTGATGCTAAAGGCCTGGGCGAGGCGTCCGGGGCCACTGGTGAGTTTGGGTAAGTCGCGGGGACCTGACAGAGTAATTTCCCGGGATCGAGCCATTTCTTCGATGCCTTGCAGCGGTTCGAGGGCACGAAAAAGGACTGAGCCGGCTTTACCTTCGCGTTCGCAGGAGACATTCAGGCAATAATGATTGCCATAGATGAAATAAACGTAAGCATAGCCTGGCGGACCGAACAAGACTGACGTGCGGGCCGTGTTGCCAGCATAAGCATGGGCGGCGGGATCGCTTTCTCCGAGATAAGCTTCGACTTCCACGATGCGGGCGGCAAGGCGGCTGTCGTCATCATCGCGGATGAGAATTTTACCGAGGAGTTCACGGGCTACGGCGCGCGGGGAGCGGGCGAAAAAAGAGCGGGCGAGTGGAGTGAAAAGGTTGCTTGCGGTCACTGCGCTGCGCCACCCAAAGTCACTAGGCTACGCCTTTCGATGATTCTTTCAGATATGCCAAAACTTCGAGGGCGTGGCCCTCGGGTTTTACCTTCGGGAAGATGTGCTGGATTTTGCCATCCGGGCCTATAACGAACGTTGTTCGCGCAATGCCCATAACCTTCTTTCCGTACATGTTTTTTTCTTGTAATACGTCGTAAGCCTTGGCGACGGTTTTGTCGGCGTCGGCAAGCAGGGAAAAGGGCAATTTGAACTTTTCCTGAAATTTCTTTTGTGCTTTGGGCGTATCGGGCGAGATGCCAAGCAGCACGGCGCCGGTTTTTTGAATCTGTTTGTAGGTGTCGCGGAAGGCGCAGGCTTCAACGGTGCATCCAGGTGTATCAGCACGCGGATAGAAAAAGAGCACGACAACTTTGCCGCGCAGAGTCTTCAACGACAATTCGCTGCCATTCTCATCCTGCAAGATGAAGTCCGGAGCTTTATCATTAATGTTTAAACTCATGAGGGCCTCGTTTCCAAGAAAGTTGAGTTCAGTGACAGTATCAGCGTTTATGAAACGCAAGACACAATCGAACTTGTCTGAAAGACTTTTATACCGCAAAGCGGGAGCATCCGTCATTGCTGTTCTAGTCTTTTTTGCCGCAGTCGCGCCATGCATGGGACAGGAGGAGCGACCGCAAATTGCTCCGCAGAGAAATCGGCCGCAGGAAAACAAAAAACCCAAGAAGGGCAAGGAACCGAGGGCAGTCGGGATTTTGCAATTGAGTGGTGGCAAAGGGACATTAATTCCAATTGCGATCCTGATCGATGGCAGATTCTATGATGCCAGCGCTTACAAGGCCGATCCTATACCGATGGCTCTGGAATCGGGGACGGTTTATGAGGCAGAACGGGCGGGAGATACGCAAGGGCTGTTTACCGTGAATGGTGCGCTGCATAGTAAGACTGTGGGAAGCGCGAATCCGTGGGTTGGTACTGGAACGTACTTGCCGCAGGGAGCGGAAGCGCCGAAGGCAACGCGGAAAGCGGAAGATGTTCCGGTTGGGCTGGATAACAGCGGAGATGAGCCTCCCAAGCTGACGAGAAAAGGATCGTCTAAGCCTGCGGACGACGGGCCAAGTTCCAATAGTACGCCGAACGGTTCGGGGTCGACGGGCCAAGCAAGCGGTAAAGCAGAGCAGCCTGCAAATGGGTCGTCTACGGCTGGAACTTCTACGCAACGAAAGACAGATCCTGCGACGCCATCTTCGGGTGAAAAATCTTCGGATCAAAGTGCCAGGACGCCGACCGCTGCTGGTCCGGCGAGTACCGGGCAAGCTTCTTCGAGTACCGTGCCGACTGGGCAGAATTCACCATCACAAACATCTCCGGTTCAGCCTTCATCCAGCCAACCTTCTTCTGGTCGAACGTCGTCTGGGCAATCGGCTTCTGGACAATCCGCGAGTAATTCAGGGGATGAGAATTACTACCGTCCTACGTTGCGGCGTGGAAAACCGACAACACCACCGCCACCGGATGAAGATGCAACGGCCACGAAGAAAGATAGTAAAAACGATTCTTCAACTGGAGCAGTTGTAGATAGCGGAATTACCAGGCAAGTAGTGGCGGCGATTTCAGATGCGGGAGGGCCTGAGCCGCAATCCTATAAATTCTTCTGGAAGACGGGCGAGGAGGACGAGCGGCGTAAGCAGATGCTTGCTTTGGCGGCGATTGAGGTTGAAGCATATGCCAAGGCGCTGGCCAAAAACCAGATACCTGCCCATTCGGCAGCAGCAAAGAGTAGCCGCGCGCGGAAAGCACCGGCGAAGACATTCGAGCCAGTATTGGAAAACGTTCAATTCCAGGCATTCGACGTGTGGCTCACTAATCAGGCGGTGATGATTCTTAGTGCGGAAGCGCATTTTCCCTTAATGGCAGGAGCGGTAGGTGGAACAGCTGAGTCTTATAGCATCACGTTGGTTACTAGAACAGACATTTACGGCAATCTGCAGAAGCTGTATTCGGCGGTAACGGATAAATTTCATCTCGACGTCACGCCACGGCTGGATTTGATTGATGTGGTGGATGCGGATGCGGACGGACGCGGAGAACTGCTTTTTCGCGAAACTACTGATGCAGGCACGGGGTATGTGATCTATCGCGCAACGGCGGATAGGTTGTGGAAAATGTTCGACAGTTTTAATGCGGAGTAAAAGGTGGAACTATAAATTGAAGCCAGATTATCACGTTCTAAGCGCTACATCACCAGAATCTAATCAAAACAAACTTACTAGAACTATAAGTCCACTAATCTGACTATATATTAACCATGTAGCAATGCATTAAGTTTAAATACCGACATAGCAGATGCGCCCGACTAAGTAATCGGAGGGATACTTGCCATCTTCTATCGCCATAATCTCGACAGGGTAACCTTGATTATGCGGCCGCAAAATCAGTTGATTTCCGGTCATTTCCACGTATTTAACAGTGCATGTTTCATCCTTACGGATGGCGTACATGCTGAGTTCGCCTTTCCGGTAGGGCTTTAGTGAGTTGTAATGGCGATCAATCAGAAGAGTTGCACCTGGTAGGAGACGGGGGTACATGCTCATGCCTTCGCGACCGTCGACTTTAATTACCACAAAGCGCTCCCACTGCTCACGGTGGCCTTCTATTTCCGTTTTTAGTTTCTTGAGAAAGGATTTCTTGAATTTAAGAATTTCTTTCACATGCATGCTGGCAATAAGGAGTTGAGTCGCAGCGACAGTCCGGTCAGTCAAGATGATATTTTGAAATTCGTCATTGCTGGGAGGGAAAATGCAAGCGCGCTTGTTGACTTCGGATGGATCGAGAAGATCGAGTATCGAAAGATGTTGGACAGATAGAACCCGGTCCATGCCTTCCAAGCTAAGACCACGTTTACGGTTGAGAAAGTTTGAGATGTGGGCCTGTTTGAATCCAGTTTGCTTTGCCAGGCGGAGGCCGGTTAGATCACCTTCCTCGATGCGCTCCCAGAGCGCGTTACGCAGGTTTTCTTGCAACATTCGAAATTTCATGGCTTGGAGTATAGCATGCAGGTTATAGCAATGCGCTAATTGAGTTATGATTTCCACAGCTTGATGCGTATGGCTAACCTTGTCTTCGCAAACTCCGCATCTATAAGATTAAAACATCATAATAACTAAATATTCTCCCCTGATCAGATAGCGATGAGCAGTCTGGATAATAGCAGCGACGGGAAGAATTTTGTGGAGTTTCGCCGAAAGGTGCAGGCCGGGGAAGTGCTTTCAGCCGCCATGGAGCATTTGCTAAAGACTTTGAGATTTTCCGGGAAAGTTTGTGTGATTGTGCAGAATGGGAAAGTTCTTAAATCTGGCTATGAGGAAGGATTTTTCCGGCAACATGAATCAGTCCAATAAAATAATGTCGTAGGCGCTCGGAAGGTTGCACGAAGAATCGCAGAAGGTTTTTGCAATAACTAAATAGCCTCGCAGGTCATCGTAAGAGAAACGAGCCCTGCGCTTGGTTTCCGCCAAAGAGCGGATACCGGGCGCAGGGTTTTTTGTTTTCTACCTGCCCGGAATGCTCAAGGTATGAACATGTTTGGTGCCGTAAAAACGGTAAAGAAATCGGGAGGGGTAATGAAAGAAAAAATTAAGACCTCGGACGAGAAGCTATGTCTTGAACTGAAATATTGCGAGCGTTGCGGAGGGTTGTGGTTACGGCCGATGGGGGGAGAGCAAATCTATTGCGCATCTTGCGCTCAAGCTATTGCTGATTTGCCACCGTCTTCTGTTGAGGAAGGGATTGCAGGTTGCAGGCTGAGGCATAAATGCGAGTGAGAAATTCTTAGCGTTACGGGAAAACATAACAGCAGATATAGAGGAGGGATTGCATGAATGAGCCAGCGCAAAGACCCGGGGTAGGTGTGGATGGCGGTGTCGCGGCAGCCGCATTGCGACATTTTTCGAAGAGATCACGTACCTCTGCAGCTGGCTTACTGCCAGGTTTGTCCGCCCATTCATTTCCGCAACTGGCCAACTCAGGGAAAGTGCATCGACGCGATTGGCAAGACGATCCCGATATATGGCTCTATCGAAAAAAAACTACTGCCTTGTTGCGCCGCTATATGCTCTGGTCGCTGGAAGCAGGGCGAGTGCCGTCGTTGCTCGGGCGGGAGTTCTTTCGCGCGAAGGTTACAGGGCTTACTGCCGCGACACTTGAATCGCGGGTAATTTTTTTGCACGATATAGAGCAATGTCTGAACCGGTTGCAGGGATTTGATCGGCAGCTGATTGGACGTGTTTGCCTACAAGAATACGATCATGGCGCGGCGGCGAGAATTTTACACTGCACACGCAGAACAGTGGAACGAAGACTTCCGGAACTGATCGATCAATTGAGTAAAATGTTTTTGACAGCAGAATTGTTAACGCGATTGCCTGAGGTGAAAGGGAAGGATGGCCAATGAGGAAAATAGACAGCAGGGAAAATTTTCGAGCCCAAAATTATGTCAAGAGTGCGTGCAGGCATATTTCTTTGCAAGTGATTGAAAAAAATAAGAAAATAAATTTCAAAAACCTGTCACTTTTTACCTATGCGATATGATATACTTAGTTTATATACTTAAGAAATAAGCAATACTTATTCAAGGCGCGCTCCGAAGAGAGCGCGCCTTTTGTTTTTGGGCAGGTGATCTTTGGTTAATAAGTCAAAGGAGCGAGACAAAGGCGCAACTAAAAAAAGTGCAAGAAAAAGCAGACCAAGGAAAGCCGTGCCCATTAGCTCCCACCAAGATAAGAAGGCAGAATTGGAGGCGACAGGCAAACCGATGAACCCATCCAGCCTGCCCAAAGTCCGAAAGGCTATTGCAGACCTGGTGAGCGTTTCGGCTCTCGAGATGGTCACGAACTTAGTTGAAGCAGCCAATACCGGGCAAGTGGCGCCTGCGAAGTATTTATTTGAAATAGCTGGGTTGTTCCCCGCGGCTCCGGAGCCAGTTGAGAAACCCGAAGATTCGCTGGCCAATATATTGTTAAAGCAGATGGGATTGCCGATTGAGCCGGTGAGCGGAGATGAAGATTCAACTTTCCCTTGCATCGCGGATCATACGGGAGCGCGGGGATCTTTTTAATATGTTTGGGAAAATCAGTTTAAATGGAGGCGATTGGATGCCGTAAAATTATCGCGGATACGTACTGGAATGTTGAACTGGCGATAGTGATTGTCGTTAAAAGGCGGAACTACCGGTTTCACACGACGAATGGGAATCGATATCACCTGGCTAACCGACCGTATTGCAGTGGGTGGCGGAATTTGGACGGCGGAAAACATGGCGGCGATTGCAGGGAACGGGATTACGCATATCATCGATATGCAAATTGAGTTTGATGACACGCCTCTGGCCAGGGTACATGAAATTGCGGTTTGCTGGAATCCGATCGATGATGACTTCGAACCGAAGCCTCCGGAGATTTTCGAGCGCGGTGTCGAGTTTGCGCTTGCGGCGCTGGAACAAAATGGAACTAAATTGTTCGTGCATTGCGCAGCGGGAGTGCATCGTGCGCCGATGATGATTCTGGCGTTGTTAGGGGTGATCGGATGGACGGTAGATGACGCAATGGATTTGATTGAGGCGCGACGTCCAACGGCGGATTTTGCCGAGGTCTATGTGCGAAGTGTGGAAGATTTTTTACGCGGATATGGAAGGGCAAATCTATTTTAATGAGCTGAACAGCAATGGCGTTTTGCCTGCGAAGATTTGCAGAGAACTAAAGGCGATGCAAGCAAGTTGCACAGATTCTTCGCTACGCTGAGGATGATAGAGTGAAATTTCGAGGAGGGAGTATGTTTCAGGCACGCCGTCCAGTGGGGCGGCTTTTTTATTTGGCGCTGGCGATCATGGTGGCGACATGGTGCGTTCGGCTGGCAGCGCGAGAAGCATCTTCCTCGATGAAGGCAGAAAAGTCAGCATCCTCCCCCGAGGCGAGGCCGCGCACGGCAGATCCTGAGCCTCGCGCGGCTTCGCCTGTTCCGCAGAGCGGGCCGACGCTGACAAGCGTGATCGATACCGTGTATATGGCGGATGGGACGCCGGCCGCAGGAACTTTGGTGATTACCTGGCCAGCGTTTGTGGCGGCGGACGGGACGGCGGTGGCGCCGGGGAACGTCGATGTAACTTTGGGGGCGAACGGCGCCTTGAATGTGGCATTAGAGCCAAACGCAGGAGCGACTCCGCCGGGGGTGTATTACACCGTGGTTTACCAGTTGGTACCTGGGGAGGTGCGAACGGAGTATTGGGTGGTGCCGACAATATCACCGGCCACCTTGGCGCAAGTGCGAACGACGCCGGGATCGGGGACGACGGCACAACCAGTCTCGATGCAATATGTGAATTCGCAACTGGCGGCAAAAGCGAACGACGACGCGGTAGTGCATTTAGCCGGAGCGGAGACGGTGATAGGCGTAAAAAGTTTTTCGACGCCACCGAACGTGCCGACACCAGTGAATACAGGAGATGTGGCAAATAAGTCGTATGTGGATTCGTCGATCGCGACGGTGGGGTCTGGGAATTATCTAGCATTAGCGGGTGGATCAATGACCGGACCTTTGACCTTGAGTGGGAACCCGGTGGCTCCTCTTCAATCTGCCCCGAAGCAATACGTGGATTCAAGCGTGGCTGTGAAAGCGGATTTGATCAGCGGACTGGTGCCAACCGGCGAGTTGGGAAGTGGAACGCCCTCGTCTCTGAATTGTTTGCTGGGAAGCGGAGCGTGGGGCCCGTGCGGATCGAGTGCGAACGCGACGGCGATTCAGAGTGTGCCGGTAGCGTCGAGCGCTCCGGCGAATGGACAGGTGCTTACTTATTCTTCGAGCTCGGGGCAGTATGCGCCAGCTACGCCGAGTGGAGGCCTAGGGAGCGTGAGCGTTACTCCGACAGCGAGTCAGAGTATCGCACAACCTTTAGGAACGCAGTTTAGCGTGAACAACGTCAGCGGAATTCGATATGTGACTGCAGGGGATAATTGGAGCACTAATCCGAGCGGAAGTTTAACGGCAGGAGTGCAGGCGACAGCGACACTGTCGCCATGTCCGATTGGAGTGGATACTTCAGGGAATTCGATGTACTTCGTGTATGTGAGCGCAACAGGAACACCGGAACCTACGATGGTTACAGGTGGAACATGCGTGGCAGGTTTGGCATCAGGGACGATTGTGTTTACGCCCAGGAATTCTCATGCCGCTGGATATCAGATTAGCAGTGCGAGTAGCGGAATTCAGGAGGCGATTAACGACGCCTGTGGCGTACCGGTCGTGACGAACGCGGCAAATCCAAATGCGAGGATCATTCTTCCGGCGACTGGCGCTTTGGCAAATGCGGTACCGGTTTACGGATCGATTTTTGCGCACTGTAGCCGTGCGCTAATTGAAGGCAACGGAACACTACTTTTATGTTCGACGCGCGACCGCTGTATGCAGCTCGGCGATCTGGTGAATTCCAACCACTATGGTGGGCTCACGGTGCGAGGGGTAAATTTTACTTCGACGGTGAGGCAGGATGGCTGCCAGATCGCCAGCACGCAGCGGCAATCGAACGTAGTGACGATTACGGTAGCGTCGGGGTGCAGCACAATCCAGACGGGCGACATTGTAAATATTAACTTTACGGATAATCCGGCTTATTGGGGAAATCACGGACCCGTGACGGTGTCTGGAACTTCGATTACCTATAACCAGACCGGAAGCAACGTGGCATTAGCAACAACCCCGGGAACAATCGCGATTGAGAATGCGGCGATAGAAGATAATGCGATGCCGGGAACAATGGAAGATATAAAGTCTTCCAGTGGAGGCGGAGGGAATTTTAACCAGTTTTTTGTTGTGGATGACGATCAGGCAGCGACTATCCGGAACTTTGATGCCGATGGAACGCAGGCATTGTTATGCACCGCGAACCATTGCGGATCTTACGTCTACGCAGCAGGGAATACGGTCGGCTCACCGGTTCTGTGGCTGGACAAGTTGAATATCGGACCACAGTGTGGGGGAAATGGAGTGACGGTATATGCCAACAACAGCACACACGTTACCGACAGCGTGATCCAAGGTTTTGGGATGTGGGCAGTGAACACGCAGAACATTCTTGGAAGCTATGGTGGAACGGAACTCGACAACATCTACATGGAGGAAGGGGCGGGTCCTTGCACACATCCTTACGAGGGGAGTTATTTTAGCGCCACTGGGATTATTTACGAAGACAATTTGCAACCTCTGCTTGTCCACGGAGGAGAGCAGCCGGGTGGGCATATTCCTCAGTTCGCGAATACCGGACCGACTCAATATAACTACTACGTCATAGCAAACGACAATAACGGAAGCACTATTTACCACGCCGCGCCCCTATTTGCCGGGTTTGCATTTACGAATGGATCAGGCACTATTACGGGACAATTCCCACACATTCCACCGCAGAGCGCCGGCGATACTGTAACCTACGACATTCTTAGAATGCAGCCGGCCACGAGTCTCGCAGGAAATACTGCCAGCTTCCCGGCGAGAGGAGCATGTACAGGGGGAAGTACCACGGCGTGTGGAAGTGTCATCACCGGTCAAGCGCAGTGCTCGGGACTGGTTTGCACATTTACGGATACGGCGTCGGCCAACACGGCGAATTACACGATTGCAAACATTAGCTGGGAACCAATTCTTCCGTTTTGGCCGGCTGGGCTCTTACTTACTGGAGACGGCACTGGAACTTATATTACACAGCCAGCCATCTTCGATATGGAACCGGCTGATATTGTTTCTGTAAATTGGAATGCATTTCCGGAAGCCTATGTTCACTATTGCTCCGGAACATCGATTACTGGAGGGATATTCGGCGGGGCGTGGGAAAGTTGTACGGAAGGGAATCCGAATTCCGTTCAGATCGCTGGAACGCTGATTAATGATGGAACTGCAGTCGGCGGGGTTCCCAATGGGTTGAAAGGCAGACTCAACTTTGAGGCCCCGGTTGCGTCTGGACCGCACCACATTATTACTTTGGTGGACTCTAACTTTGCGAAGACTCTGTCAACGATTAACTTCCGGCCCACGAACGATGCAAACGATACATATATCGGATTGGACAATCCGGGGAATGGGGCTGCGAGCAGCGCACAATTGGCTATTGGTTCGCCGGTTTCGATTTCCGAATACATCGGGAACGTGGGAAATAACACAAGTTATCTGGAACGGCTGACTGCTTCGGGGAAGACATTCAATGTGCCAGTGAATATTAATGGAAATTTGACAGTGACGGGAACGTGTTCCGGTTGCGGCGGAGGTGGAGGGTCGGGGACGGTGAATAGCGGGTCCGCCGCGCAACTGGCTTTGTATGCGGCGAGTGGGGTGGCGGTTAGCGGAGATAGCGGGCTTACGGATAATGGGTCGACGCTGAACTATACAGGCAGCAACGGGATTTCCGCGACGGCTGGGAACTTCAGTGGAAATGTCACAGTGAATGGGCAATTGCTGGTGGCGGGACCATGGACCGTGAGTTCGCCGATACCGGGGACGGTGATGTCGTCGGCGGGAGCAGGGACTTCGGCCCTGGGGATTTCCAATGACGGGAATTTTTATATTTCCGCGAACGCGGGGACACCGCAGAAAGTGGCCACCGCCGCGACGAGTTCATTCTTTTCGAATTTGTTTCAGGAAGATGCGAATGACTTAGGCGAGTACAACGGGACGACGGCGCAAAATTTGCATGTGTATTCGAGTTATACAAATAGCTCGACTTGGCAGAGAACTTCGTTGGGATTTGATTCGACGGATAATTACGCAGTGATGCGCAGCGAGAGTTCAACGCCGGGAGGAGCGCCAGGGTTAGGTTTTTGGGTGAACAGCGGACTGAAGTGGGTGATCGATGCCAGCAGTAACCTCAAGCCTTGGACCGATCAAACATTCAATGTCGGGTCGTTCAACAGTTCCGGAAGTGGGAGTGGGCTACGGCCGGGGACAGTATATGTAGCCGGAAATTCCACGACTGGAAGTGGTTTTGAGTTGGGGAAATTTGCCAATCAAAGTTATGAGCTTTGCAATGACACGACAAATGGGACGATTGTGAATGGGTTAGTAGTGCTGACTACGGCGGGATGCGCCGCAAAACCTTCGAGCGCCTTAACAAGTGGCGCAATTGGGGTAGTGATTGCGAATGCGGGAACGTCGGGTGTGGCGACGCTGGCGCGAATGGGATCGGTTTATTGCAGCTTTGATGGCGCAGCGACGGTGATTGGAGATTTTGTGGTGCCGTCGAGCACGGCCAGTAGCGGATTTTATCCGTTGTGCCACGATGCGGGGGCGACGCAACCGACGGGAATACAAGTGCTGGGCCGGGTTTTGCAGGCTAGTTCGGGAAGTACGACAGTGCAGATGTTCCTGGACATGCCGGGGTCGAATGTGAGCAGCAGCACCGCATATTCAATTCCGTGGTTTACAACGAATACGACAGGGACAGCGATTAGTTTTTCGAGCACAACGAACAAGACGGAATTGTGGGGCGTGGTATTGACGTTTCCGCTGATCACGACGCAAGTTACGTATGACGTGGCGACAGCGGACAATACGAGCAACACATACGACATTGGAGTATTGAATAGTTCAGGAAATATCGTGGCGCATCTTGGGAGCACGCCGGGAACGACATTTGCACCGAACACGGGATACAAAACACTGAGTTGGACATCGAACGCAACATTGCAGCCAGGGAAATACTATCTGGCTATTACCAGTAGCTGCACAAGTTCTTGTGCACAGGTCTATGGCGGGAGTTCGGCGGGATTTACTTTTCTTGGCGGGAGTAGCGGGACGGCTGAGAACGTAACTGCGGGTGGAACCTTAAATAATGGGATCACGATTCCGGTGGATAACCCTACGGAAGCGACAATCATGGCGTGGGAGATTCATTAGAGTTAATTGCCGGGAATTGCTGGGTGCCGGCTAAAAACCGGCCCTTTTTGGTTTTTGGCTAGGCGGCTACAGGGAGTAGGAGTTTTTATGAACGGAGGACGAGCGATATGAGCAGCGCAATTAATCCAGAAGCAGCGGAGCCAACGAGTACGCAAACGTATGAACAGAGTAACCGAAATCCGGCGGTTACGAATTGGGGTGGGACGAAGGCGGAGGGCGGGCAGATCCGCACGCCCCGGGCTAGGGCGAGTCTAATTACCCAACCAGGGCCTGCAGTTTCGCCGAATGCGGGTTTGCAGGACTACAACATCGGTGATAGCTCCGATGAGGTACAGGATGAAGCGGAACGAGAAGGGTAAGTAGTCAATAGATTGGGCGGCGGTGATAGGCCACTAGCTAAAGCTGGTGGCCATTTTTATTGATTGTGTGTCAATTGAACGGGAGTGTGTTGTGAGAATTCCTATCAAAAGTTTAGAGAGTGATAAAAAATTAGGGATCCTTCGACTGCGCGATGCAATTCGCTTTGCGAATCGCATTGCTTCACTCAGGATGACACGGCTACTTGCATGTTTTCTTGCAACATTCAGCATAACGACTTGGGCAGCGACTTATTACGTTAGTTCGAGCACAGGCAATGACGCTAATAACGGAACTTCCGCTTTGACCGCCTGGCAAACCATTGGTCATGTGAATGAGCAGACCTTTCTGCCGGGAGATTTGGTTTTATTTAAGCGTGGGGACGTTTGGAATGAGAGCCTGGTGCCGCCTTCGTCGGGCAGTTCGGGTAATCCGATTACGTTCGACGCCTATGGTACCGGAGCAGCTCCAAATTTGACTGGGTATTATGCGGTGCCGTCTTCGGCTTGGATTTTAGTATCAGGGAATGCCTGGAAGGCACCACTGCCGACGAGCTACACGACGGTCAATTTTTGTTTATTTGGATCGATTTGGGGACAAAAAGTTGCCGCCGTATCTTCGAATCTGACTGCGCAGTGGAATTTTTATTTTGCCGACGGTTATGTGTATGTGCACTCAGTGGGAAATCCCGGAGTTTTTTATAACGAGCCCATTGCGCCGATGGCGCTTAGCAATGTTCCGGTGATTAATGTCAATGGGCAGTCGTGGCTGACATTCCAGCATTTTCTGGTGAATTGGTTTGACCAGTACGGTGTTTATGTGCAGGGGACCAGCGATCATCTGGTGTTCGCGAACATGGAATCGGATTCGATGATTCCGCAGGGGACGCAGCCGCTGGGATTTTATGTCAACGAGAGTTCGCCGGGCCCTGGAGATATCAAGATCTATAACTCGGAGGGGCACCTTAACTACGATGGATTTCGCTTCGATGGAGTCGCGAGCGCAATCACCATGATTAACGACAAAGGTTACGCCAACCGGGATGGGGCGCTAGTGGATAATCCGCTGTAAAAGCTTCTGACGAGGAGAGATAAACATGGCGGGGAACGATAGAGAGCTGGCTCTACGGACGATTGATCTGGAATTCCAGCGAGAGATGCTGGACAAATTAGTCCGTCTGGAAACAAAAATGGACAGCCTGGTGGGAAATGGGCAGCCGGGCCGGATGAAGTCGGTAGAGGACAAGGTCGCGATGCTGGAGAAGAGCGACCTGCGCAATAGTGTCCACAACCGGCTGGTCAATGGAGCGATCAGCGTCGCCATCAGCGCGGCGATTGCTCTGCACAAATACTGGGTCAAATAAGCGGTTCATTTCCAAGCAACTCATTTCGAGAATCAAGGAGAACTATGAGCACTGTACCGAGCACCACAATTATCACGAATCTGAAGAATGTAACCGCGCCAACGGCAAACACGCTTGCGGATGCGACGGCCAAGGGATTGGATATGGCAGGCATGCTCGCGTTGGCGCTGACCAAAGCTTATGAGCTGAAGGTATGCCTGACGCTGATTGCTGGATCGACCGATAGTGCGGATCCGAACCTGACGACGCTCAATGATGTTTTGGCGAGCCTGACATAGTGGATGCGGCAGCCGCGTAATAGCAGGTGCGGCTGCGGCTGCCGTAATCCTTATTCGTTCTGGAGAATTTTTTCGAGAGGAATTTATGAATTTCTTGTCTCAACTTTTGCGGGGAATTGCCTTCGTGCCGGCTTTAGTCAATGGCATCGAAGGTTTGTTCGGAAATAAATCCGGCGCTGAGAAAAAAGATGCGGCGATGTCGTTTCTGCAGAGTGCGCTGGCCACGGTGGATGCCGTAGCCGCGCGGGAAATTGTAGACCCGGAGAAATTTAGAAACGGGATTTCTCAAATAATAGACGGAACGGTTCAATGTTTGAATGCGTCCACGTGGACGAAAAGCAATGGACCTACAGCTGCGACAAACGGTTCTTAGCAAATATATTTATCCGACGTCCTCGTTCCAGCTCTCCAGATTCTTTTTCACTTGCGCCATAAATTGGTCAGCGACGGCGCCGTCGATTAAGCGATGATCGTAACCAAGCGTGAGGTGAACCACGCTGCGGATCGCGATAGAGTCGTTGCCGTCCTTATCAGTGATGACGAGCGGCATTTTTGTAATGCCGCCAACGCCCATGATCGCGGAGTTCGGCTGATTGATGATCGGCAGGCCGAAGACGGCACCGAATTGGCCAGGATTGGTAATAGTAAAGGTTGAGCCTTCGACATCATCCGGCTTGAGCTTTTTGTTGCGAGCACGCTCACCGAGATCGGTGATGCCCCGCTGCAGTCCGAGGAAATTGAGATCGCCGGAATTCTTGAGCACGGGCACAATCAATCCCCAATCGAGGGCAACCGCGATACCCATATTGATCTGCCTGTGATAGCGGATGCTGTCGCCTTCGATTGAGGCGTTGAGAATGGGCCACTGCTGCAGAGCCATGATGGCGGCGCGTACAAAAAATGGCATAAAGGTGAGACGCACGCCATGGCGCTGCTCGAATCCGTTTTTCTGCTTGCCGCGCAGATTTACGATGCGGGTGAAATCGATCTCATACATGCAATGAACGTGCGCGCTGGTGCGGCGCGACTCGATCATGTGTTTGGCGATGATCTTGCGCATGTTCGTCATGGGCACGATATCGCCGGGATAGGGAGCCGATGCCGCAGGCCGAGCGGGGCCTGAAGGCGTTGATATTGCGGCTGCGGAAACTGGAGCAGGTACTGGCGCAGTCGGCGCTGAAACGGACGACTGGCCCTCGATGAAAGCCATGATGTCCTGCTTGGTGATGCGGCCACCCAGGCCAGTGCCGGAAATCTGAGAAAGGCTGACACCGTGTTCGCGCGCAATTTTGCGGACAAGCGGCGAGGAGCGAGTTTCTTCATCCTCTTCGTGAGCCACGGGCGTTGCGGCTGGCGGCGGAGCCGGCGCCGCTTTTTTCTCTTCTTTCTTTTCTTCTCTTGCCGCAGGCGGAACTGAGGCCGGCGCAGCCGTTTTAGCAGGCGCAGCCGCTTCGCCATCCGCTGCGATAGTCCCGACGATGGTGTTCACCCCAACAGTTAGGCCTTCCGCAACTTTGATTTCCTGCAACACGCCCGAGGCGGGCGCGGGGATCTCGGCATCCACCTTATCGGTGGAAATTTCAAACAGCGGCTCATCGCGCTGGATTTTGTCCCCAGGCTTCTTGAGCCACTTGGTAATAGTGCCTTCAACAATGGATTCGCCCATCTGGGGCATGATGATGTCAGTTGGCATGATTTCCTTCCAAGCCTACAGTATGAAATCGGAGTTTAGGCGCAACCGCTTATTATATCGTTTGCCGCGGGTGGCAGTGATGCAAGCCTTGCGCGAGGCTTTTCAGAGTTGACTCCCGCAGCGGGCGAGCTACTCTGCCTTTCATTTCTTTTCTTCCTCTCCTCCAGACGGCGCGGCCACGCCGAAGCTGGTCTTCCAATAGTCCTGAACGGCGGGAGGAAGTTTCTCCATGTGCGACAACAGGCTTGTGATCTTCCACATATCCTGTTCACTCAAAGTTTTGTCCCATGCAGGCATTCCGGTGTAGCGTACTCCGGTGCGGATGGTATAGAAGATATGCCACTCGGGATCGTCAGGCGGGTCGGAGACGAGATTCGGAGCTGGTGGGTAAAAAGATTTGGCAAGATCGACAGGTTTGCGGTCAAGCCCTCCGTGACAGAGCGCACAATTCATGGTGTAAAGCTTCATCGCGTCTTCGTAATTTTGGTCGGAGGGCGGAAGCGGATTGGTGACGTGGGGAGCGTGGCGCTCCATGGAAGCATCAACGGCTCCATTGGCGATGCGGTGCTCGAGATGCGGCGGAGCCACGTTTGCATTGGTTGGGATGAAGCCGAGCATGGCGAGGCCAAGCCCGCCAAGAATAATTATGAGAAGAGTGACGATGACGCCCAGTAAGAATTTGCCCATTACTTCCTCCGTTTTGAGGTCACAATTGTGATCTCAAAGATTAGAGGAGATATTGTGGCAGATGAACGGGGGGAATGCCAATTGCGCTGGCGGCATAGGTGCAAATACGCCGGTCTGACATCCACTGTATATATTTAACAGTAAGGAACTTTAATACGCTTTCAATTTGCGTGCTTCCCGCACCACATCCTGCACCTTCGGCAAATAATGTTCTTCCTGCGGAGGCGAGAATGGGATCGCGGAATCTAGACCGGTAATGCGGACGATGGGGCCGTCGAGATCGTCAAACGCTTCTTCGTTGATGATGGCGGCGATTTCGCCGGCAAGGCCTCCGGTGCGCGAGTGCTCGTGCAGGATGATCACTTTGTTTGTTTTCTTCACCGTCGCGGCGATGGCTTCGCGATCAAGTGGAGAAACGGTGCGCAAGTCAAGGATTTCGATTTCTATTCCGTCTTTAGCAAGGATTTCAGCGGCTTCCAGCGCGGAGTGGACCATCGCTGCATAAGTGATGATGCTGAGGTCGCGGCCTTCACGCACGATGTTAGCTTTCCCGATCGGCACGACGTAATCCTCTACAGGGACTTCGCCCTTGATGCGGCGATAGAGATATTTGTGCTCGAAGAAGATGCAGGGATTGTTGTCGCGGATGGCGGCTTTTATCAGGCCTTTGGCGTCGTAAGGCGTAGCCGGGCAAATGACTTTGAGACCGGGATTGTGCACGAACCACATCTCGGGATTCTGCGAGTGGAAGGGGCCGCCGTGGACGTATCCGCCGCTGGGGCCGCGCAGAACGAGCGGCGCGGGCGCGCCCCAGAGATAGTGCGTCTTTGCGACCATGTTGGAAATCTGGTTCATGGCGCAGGGAATGAAATCCATGAACTGAAATTCGGCGACGGGGCGCATGCCGGTGAGCGACGCACCGAAGGCCGCGCCCACGATGGCGGATTCGGCGATGGGCGTATCAATGACGCGCTCGGGGCCGAAGCGATCGATGAAACCGTCGGTGACTTTAAAGGCGCCGCCGTAGATTCCGATATCTTCGCCGAGACAGAAGACGGAGGGGTCGCGGTCCATTTCTTCCCAGATCCCCTGGCGGATGGCTTCGAGGTAGGTGAGTTGCATAGGGTCAGGCTGCCTTATAATTGCACTTGTTACAAATTGTACAAAATGTTACTATTTTACATTGCGTACAATGTGTACAGGGAGACTTGAAATGCTCGACAAACTTACCGCCAGCGAAGCGCGGCAGAACTTCTCAAACATTCTAAGCCGCGCGGAATATCGCGGCGAAAGAGTTATCGTACACCGCGGCAAGAAAGCTGTCGCTGCCGTCGTGCCCATCGAGGACGTAGAGCTCCTGGAGAGGCTGGAAGACGAAATCGATGTTGCAGCGGCGCGCAAAGCGCTGAAAGATCCCCGCACAATTCCCTGGGAGAAGATTAAGAAAGACCTCAAGCTGTAGGATCGGCGCCGGTTGTGGCCTATACGATTCAGTTCAAACCGTTTGCACTCCGGCAATTGGAAAAACTCCCACGCGAAGCTCAGAGGCGATTGTCGATCAAGATCGAAGCTCTCCGCGACGATCCTTTTCCTGCGGGATGCAAGAAGATGGAAGCCGTCCCGGACGCTTGGCGGATACGAGCCGGGGACTATCGGGTTGTCTATCAAGTTCATCGGGGAGTCTTGCTGGTGCTTGTGCTCACGGTTGGACATCGGAAGGAAGTGTATCGGTAGAGGCTCCTTTCCTGGAATCCAACTCCCGCTCGAAAATATCCTTTAGCTGCTTCCAAGCATTTTCCTGTGCATTCTTTAATGGACCATTCGGCATCTGGACCACCAGTTCTCCGCCTTCAGCCACTTTGCCAAGCGCTTCGTTGATCTTGTCTTCCGAAAACAGAATGAGGGCTTCTGTGCACACGCGGTTGACTCTAGCCTTTGCTGGGTTCCCCTCGCGAAGCCATTGCCGCGCTAGATCATTTTTCCGGCACCTCGTAGCTTGAAATCGTGCCGCCGCGAGGATCAGCTCTTCGCGAAAGTCCGTCGGCGCCATCGAACACATTGCCAAACACCCTTCCAGATACTTGGCGGCTAAATCGTAATTGCCTTTCCCGTCCGCCTCAGCGTATGCAAGCCATCTGGTATGCAAATTGTCGACTGTTCTGTCACTTTGATCAATTACTTGTGCCGCGGGTAAGTCTGCAGGAGCGCACTTCCCATGCTTAATGGCTGACTGTCGTCTCAGTATGTAAATCCACCGATCCCTGCTTCTACTGAGGAGCAGCATTCCTAACCTCATTCCGTCAGAACTAAATCCGAAGCGACGGAACGGAATCAAGTTTCCGAATCCGAGGATGAATGAGCCACCCACAAAAAGCCGCGTTAGGCCTGCTAGGTGCGAATCTCCCTCGGGGATCAGCCGAAGTGCCAAGAAGGCGCAGAGAATGTTAGCCACAGGTCCGCCAGCGATGTATGCGGCAACCCGAACAGGAAGCGCCGAGTTAGCTCTTGGGAGCATCACCGCGTGGCCACCCACAATGGTGCTTCGATTCCATTGCCAATGGAATCGTCTATGGGAATCCAGTTCTACGGGACCGACACGTATTCCGTCGAATGCTAGCCCTGCCGTAAGTCCGCCCAAACAATGACCTACTTCGTGGATAAGCGTCACCAAGAGGATTAGGAGGTAGATTTCAAATGGGGTTCCGAGGGCGAACAGGCCAAGTATTAATACAGTCTGCCACGGTCGTATTCGCCGAAAGTACGGGTTTGGGTTGGGCAGCCGGAGTTCGCGGTCAAGATAGGGCGTTCGCGATGTGGCATGGACGGCGCCCGGGACGGATGACGTCGAACCCACCGACGCTGGCACGGAGAACATCACTTCAAGTGCACAGCAGCTTCTGTCTCCTTGAAGCCGCCTGTCCCCCGCTTCACCTTCGGCATCCCATACTTCGGCTTGATCTCGTGACACCCATCCTCGCAGAAAACGCCGCCCTCAGCGGACTCCGGCGTTGGCATGGGCGAGTTCACCGCGATCTCGCGTTCGGCTTCGATCACTCGCTCGACATCCGAAATCAGTTCCGCATTTTCTTTTGCCGTCAGCCACTTCTTTTCTTTCACCAGATAATTCTCGAAGCGGGCGATCGGGTCGCGCTTTTTCCAGAAGTCGAACATCGGCTTCGGCACGTATGCCGCCGCGTCGTGGATGGCGTGGCCTTTCATGCGCATCATTTTGGCTTCGATCAGCGTGGGGCCTTCGCCGCGGTGGGCGCGCTCGACGGCGTCGCGGGCGGCGTCGTAGACCTGGCAGGCGTCAGTGCCGTCGACGATTACGCCGGGGATGCCGTATCCGATGGCGCGTTCGGCGAGGTCTTTGCAGCGGTACTGCATCTCCGACGGCGTAGAGTAGGCCCACTCATTGCTCTCGACAAAAAGCACGAGGCCGAGATTCTGCACGGCAGCAAAGTTAATGCCTTCGTAAGTAACGCCGGTGGACTGGCCGCCATCCCCAATGTAGGTCATTACGGCGATGTTGCGCCCTTGCAGGCGCGCGCCCATCGCCACGCCGGAGAGCACAGGAATGAGATCGCCCAGCATGGAAATGGGCGAGACCATGTTGCGCTTTTCGATGTCTCCGAAATGCGAGGTGCCGTCGCGGCCGCGCGTGGGCGAATCGGCTTTCGCCATGTACTGCATCATGGTGTCGCTGGCGGCGAAGCCGCGCACCAGCAGCGAGCCCTGGTTGCGGATCATGGGCGCGAACCAGTCGTCTTTATCCAGCGCATAGGCGGAAGCGCAGGAGCAGGCTTCCTGGCCGAGCCCAAAATAAACTCCGCCTACCACCTTGCCCTGCTTGTAGAGGTTTTCGAGCGCGACCTCCATTTTGCGGTTGAGCAGCATGTAGCGGTAAATCTCGATGGCTTGCTGCTTGCTGAGATACTTGGAGTCGCGAATTGGCGGCACGGGCGCGCTCAGATTGCCTTCCACTTCGTAACGGACGTGCTCAGCGCCGTCTTTGTCTTTTTCGACGGCTTGGCGAACAGTGAAGTTCGGGTGCTCGAGACGGTGGTCAGGAATGGAATAGGTGCGGAGGCTGTTGTCTCCAGTCTTCGACGAAAATGTGGGTGCCCAATTCTTGCCCTGAGCGGAGCCGAAGGGTCTCGCGTCTTTTGCGAGAAGTGGGGATTTCGATGGAGACGCGCCGTTGCGCGGGCGGTTACCGTTCGAATTGTGCTTGCTGGTCTTTTTCTTGATCGCCATATCAAAACCAATCAGGCCCGTTAAACATTCATGCTATCGCAGAGCGAACGATTGGGCTAGCAGGCTATGAAAGCGTGCGTTGTGATCAGGCCCAGGTGCTGTCATCTTCTTTTTTGTGCATCTGGCGGAGTTCCGCGGGCGGCTGCATCGGAACACCGACCGACTGTCCCAGCAACGCATCGAGCGTATCCACCCAAAGCATCTGGCTCTGAAAAACTACTCCAAAGTTGCGCGAAATAGATTCAGCAACCACGTTGAGGTCGAGTTCGTGGCCGAGTTTTTGCTGCATCGACGTGACCGGCTTCGTCGTGATGCCACAGGGGATGATCAGGTTGAAGTAGCTGAGATCGGTATTCACGTTGAGAGCGAAGCCGTGTGAGGTGACGAAGCGGGAGATGTGGACTCCGATGGCGGCGAGTTTGGCTTCTGCTTCCGTCCACACACCCGTGAGGCCGCAAACGCGCTTAGCCGGGATAGCGAAATCGGCGCAGGTGCGGATCAGTACCTCTTCGAGCCTTCGAACGAATTCGACCGCGCCCAGAGTTTTGCGGATCCCGTCGGGCGTAGCAAAGCCACGCAGATCGAAGATTGGGTAGCCTACGATCTGTCCGGGGCCATGAAAAGTTACGTCGCCGCCGCGGTCGCATTCGAAGAGGTCGACTCCGCGCTGCGCAAGAAGTTCGGCTGAAGCGATTACGTTCGTAGCTTTGGCGTTGCGGCCGAGCGTGATGACTGGCTTATGTTCCAGCAGAAGAAGGACATCGCCGATCTTTTCTTCCTTGCGCAGCGCTATGAGTTGTTGTTGCAAGCGCAGGCCGGTCGCGTAGTCGACAGTGCCGAGTTGGACGACGGAAATCAAAGTATTGAGAAATTGGGGAATTTGGTAATTGAACAATCCGGCTGTCTAGCACAAAAAATTACTCAATTACTAAATTCCAATTACCAAATCGTCTCATGCATTAATGGCAATCCCATATACGCTATTCGCCGCGTCCAGCATGGCTTCAGCCAAAGTCGGATGGGCGTGGATGGTCCACATTAAATCTTCGACCGTGGCTTCGAGTTCCATGGCTGCTACTGCTTCGGCGATCAGTTCGGTCGCTTGTGGGCCGATGATATGAACGCCGAGAATTTCGCCGTAATCGGCGTCGGAAACGATTTTAATGAAGCCTTCGTGTTGGCCGACGATGCTCGCGCGAGAGTTTGCCGTGAAGGGAAATTTGCCCACTTTCACGTTGTATCCGGCTTCGCGGGCCTTGGTTTCGGTGAGGCCGACGCTGCCGATTTCGGGATGGCAATATGTGGCGCCGGGGATATGCTCAGGATTGATCGGCTTGCCGGGCTTGCCCGCGATTTTGCTCACGGCAACAATCGCTTCCATTGCCCCGACGTGCGCCAATTGCGGCGTACCGAGGACTATGTCACCAATCGCATAGACGCCGGGTTCGGCAGTCTGCATCCAGGAATCAGTTTTGATGAACTCGCGATCCGGCTTAATCTTCGTCCGTTCGAGGCCAATATTCGCCGTGCGGGGCTTGCGTCCGACGGCGATCAGAATTTTTTCGGCGTCGATTTTCTGCTGCTTGCCATCTACAGTGATCGTGACGGCAACTCCAGTTTTAGTCTTTTCCACTTTGTCGACTTTCGCGCCGGTGTGAAACGCGATGCCGCGCTTACGGTAGACGCGGGCAAGTTCTTTCGAGACTTCTTCATCTTCGACCGGCACAAGACGGGGCAGCATCTCAACAATCGTGACTTCGCAATCGAAGGAGCGATAGATGGAAGCGAACTCGACGCCCACCGCGCCAGCGCCGACGATCACCAATGATTTCGGAATTTCTTTCAGACTAAGAATCTCGATATTCGTCAGCACCCGGTCGTTGGCTTCCAACCCGGGCAACATGCGCGCTTCAGAACCGGTAGCAAGAATCACATTCTTGGCTTTGATGTGCGAGGCCTTATTGTCGTTGACGACCTCGATGGTGAACACGCCATTTTGCGCTGCGCCCGTTAGCTTGCCGTAACCTTTCACCGTTTCAACCTTATTTTTCTTCATCAGAAACTCAAGACCCTTGGCATGCTTGGCAACAATCTTTCCCTTGCGCTCTTGAATCGCCGCCCAATTGAGTTTGCGCGCATCGACGCCCTCGATGCCAAATTCCTTGGCGTCCTTCAGATGATCCCAAAGTTCGGCATTGAACAGCAGGGCTTTGGTGGGGATGCAGCCGACGTGCAAACAGGTGCCACCGAGAAATCCATCTTTTTCAATCAGAGCGGTTTTCAGACCCCATTGGCCGGCGCGAATCGCGGCCGTGTATCCGGCAGGTCCGCTGCCGATAATGGCGACGTCATAAATGGTTTCAGGCAAAGTAGTGCTCCTCTTCTCGTAAGGGCGCGCTAATAACTACAGATGATGATGGGCAAACGTTCGATTCTAGTACAGGGCGGGACAAAAAGCATTCAGCACTCAGCCGTCAGCATTCAGCCGGGCAAAAATGTTACTCGATTTGGCTGAATGCTAAGTGCTAAGTGCTGATAGCTGGGATATCTAGCTCAGTTTCCTTCGTTGCTGGCGCGTTTCCAGTTGATAAGTTCCCCGATAGTGGAACTCGTACTGGAAACCGGCTGCTTGTAAGCTTCCACTTCAGAGCGCGAAGCCTCTTCGCCTACCGCGCGAATGCTGAGTCCAACTTTTTTGTCTTCGGGGCTCATCTTGATGATCTTGAAATCATGCTCGACACCCGGTTCAAGATGGAGCGGCTGACCATTGCCATCAACGGCTTCCGACTTGTGGCAGAGGCCCTCCACACCCTCCGCGATTTCTACGAAGGCACCGAATGCCGCTACACGCAGCACTTTGCCATGCACCACATCGCCGACGTGATGCGTCTCGAAGAAAGTCTCCCAGACGTCGGGCTGAAGCTGCTTTACTCCAAGCGACAGTCGCCGTTTGTCAGGCTCAATCGCCAAAACGACTGCCTTTACCCGGTCACCCTTCTTGAGAACTTCGGAAGGATGCTTAACCCGCTTGGTCCAGCTCAAATTGCTGACGTGAACCAGGCCATCGATACCGTCTTCGATTTCGATGAACGCACCGAAATCGGTCAGATTGCGTACCCGGCCTTCCACCGTCAGGCCGACGGGATACTTGTCGTGCAGCGCGTCCCATGGATTAGTCGCGAGTTGCCGCATGCCCAAAGAAATCCGGCGTTCCGTGGGATTTACGTTCAGCACCACACACTCGACCTGATCGCCCACATTCACAAGTTTGGACGGATGCTTCATCCGCTTCGACCAAGTCATCTCGCTGACATGGACCAGCCCTTCAATCCCTTGTTCCAGTTCAACGAATGCGCCATAGTCGGTTACGCTGATTACGCGCCCTGAGACGTGCGCTCCCACGGGATAGCGATGTTCCGCGTCCAGCCACGGATCAGGCGTCAACTGCTTGAACCCCAGCGAAACCCTTTGCTTGTCTTTGTCGTACTTGAGCACCTTTACCTGAATCTGGTCGCCCACATTCACCAAATCGCGCGGATGAGTCAGACGGCCCCATGACATGTCGGTAATGTGTAGTAGGCCGTCCAGTCCGCCGAGATCTACGAAAGCTCCATACTCGGTAAGGTTTTTCACCACTCCGGTCAGCACCGAACCTTCTTCCAGATGCTCCAGAGTTTTATTGCGTTTTTCGCTCTGCTCGCCTTCCAGCAACTCCTTGCGCGAAACTACAATATTGCCGCGCTTCTTGTTGAGCTTGATCACCGTCACTTCAAGCGTCTGGCCCTTCATGCCATCGAGATTGCGAATGGGCCGTAGATCCACTTGCGAACCGGGGAGAAACGCGCGTGCTCCCAAAATATCGACTGTCAAACCGCCTTTGGTCCGCTCAATTACGGTTGCCTGAATTGGGCGCTTCTCGTTGTGCGCCTTCTCCACTTCATCCCAGGCATGAATGCGCGCGGCCTTCTGGTGCGAAAGGTTGATGTAGCCTTCCTCGTTATGCCCCTTCTCGCGCATTACATCGATTTCGTCGCCCGGCTTGAACTTTGGCTTGCCCTCATGATCCAAAACCTCCGACAAGGGCAACATGCCTTCCGACTTCGCGCCCACATCTATGACAACGTGCGTGGACGTTAACTTCAGCACCGTGCCCTTAATCACGCGGTCTTCACCCACGGCCTCTTCAGTTTCGGTGGTGAAGTTTTCGAGTGCGGACGCGAAATCGTCGCTGGCAGGCTTCTCGTCGGAAGCGGCTTGCGCCGATTCTGCTGAAACGGAAGCTGAATGCTGCGCCGCCGTTCCGGCGGTCTCAATCATATGTTCGTTGTGGGTTGGCTCGGCTGCCGTCAGTTCTTCGGTTGCGACGGCGCTGTTGGAATCGGAGTTGTGGGCGGTGGTATCGTCGAACAAGGTTATGCCTCTCTACTGTACCTCGCACTCAGTGCGGGGAGGATACGGGGCCTGCTTAGCGGACTGCTGGAGTGAGTCGTTTGGTTGTGGTGGGCTCACCCTGGCGAGTGAGCTTGGACAATCCCAGCTGCCGGACGTTTTACAGAAACCCGCGTCCAAAGGGAACTCCTCGACTATAGCAACGGCTCGCAAACAGTGTCAAACACAAATCTTGCATGATTACAGCAGCATTAAAACGTTTCGGATTTCGTAACATACGATTCATCTGCTACCCTGCCGATTGCTATGGATTATCTCTGGACACCCTGGCGTTATGCCTATGTCACGACTGCGGAAAAGACCGCGGCTTGCGTTTTTTGCGAGGCTGCGAAGGGAAACGACGATGCGAAGACTTTCATTGTGCATCGCGGCGAGCATTGCTTTGTAATTCTCAACGCCTACCCTTACACGCCCGGCCACGTGATGATCGTCCCCTACGCGCATCTGGACGAACTGCGAAAACTCCCGCCAGAAGCCGCCAGTGAAATGATGGTGCTTTCCCAGCGCATGGAGTCCGTCCTGCGTGAACTCTACTCTCCCGACGGTGTCAATCTCGGCATGAACATTGGCAAGGCCGCCGGAGCAGGTATCGCCGGACATATTCATATGCACGTTTTGCCGCGGTGGGTTGCAGATGCCAATTTTCTCTCAGTGGTGGGCGAGACACGGATTCTGCCGGAGACGCTGGAGGTGACGTGGAAGAGAATGAAGCGCGCATTCGGTTCATAGACGCTTACTCCAACAGGTTCTTCATTTGTTTTTCATCGATGACCGCGACGCTCAATTCTTTCGCCTTATCCAGCTTCGATCCCGCATCCGCTCCCGCTACAACATAATCCGTCTTCTTGCTAACCGACCCAGTTACTTTCCCTCCGGCATCTTCAATTATTTTTTTAGCTTCATCGCGGGTGAAGTGCGCCAGCGTGCCTGTGAGCACAAAGGTTTTCCCCGCAAGTTTCGTGCCACGTTGCTTTTTCTGGCCGGTCAAGGTAAGTCCGGCTTCGCGCAATCGGTTTACTAGCTTGCGATTCGCCGCAATGCTGAAGAACTCTACGATACTCTCGGCGATCCGTGGACCAACTTCATTCACATCCTGTAATTCTTCGACGCTGGCACTCTCCAACGCTTCCATTGATCCAAAATGCTCAGCCAGAAACTGCGCGGTGCGTTCGCCCACCATGCGAATGCCCAGCCCGTAAATTACCCGCTCCAGCGGCAGTTTCTTCGAGCGTTCAATCTCATCGATAATATTTTGCGCGGACTTGTCGGCAAATCGTTCCAGGCTGATCAAATCTTTCTTCGTCAGCTTATAAATATCCGCCACATCTTTCACCAGCCCGCGCTCGGAAAGCTGAGTTACAAGCGCGTCGCCCATGCCATCGATGTTCATCACTCCGCGCGAAGCGAAATGCAGAATCGTCCCCTGTAACTTCGCCGGGCAATTCGCATTCACGCAGCGATAATCGACCTCGCCTTCAGTGCGGACAACCTTCATGCCGCAGACCGGGCACTTCTCCGGCTCGTCGATCTCTTTTTCGCCACGCGGATGCTCCCCGTCGACTTCCGCGACTTTGGGAATCACGTCACCGCCACGTTCCACTCGCACCCAATCGCCAATCTTCACGCCCAGGCGCTCGATCTCGTCCATATTGTGCAGCGTCGCGTTGCGGACGGTCGTTCCTCCGATCGCCACCGGCGCAAGTTCAGCCACAGGTGTGAGCTTGCCAGTGCGTCCAACCTGCCAGCGCACGTTTTCCAACTTCGTAATCCCTGCCCGCGCCGCATATTTATAAGCGATCGCCCAGCGCGGAGCCTTGCCGGTAAAGCCGAGTTCGTCCTGCAAGGCGGTTCGATCCACCTTCACCACGATGCCGTCAATTTCATAGGCCAGCGAATCACGCTTGCTCTCCCACTCCTGAATAAACGCCCACACTTCGTCCATCGAGTGAACTAGCTTGCGATTTGCGTTCACCTTAAAGCCGGCGTTTTCGAGTGCATCCAGCGTTTTCCAATGCCGTTCGAAGTAAGTCCTTCCATTTGCCCGGAGAATGTATGGAAAGAAGTCGAGTCGCCGCTGCGCCGTGACGTTGGAATCAAGCTGCCGCACCGTGCCGGCCGTAAAATTACGTGGATTGGCGAAGGTAGCGAGGCCATTACGCTCGCGTTCTTCGTTCAACTTCTTGAAGGCGGCCGTCGGCATCAGTAGTTCGCCCCGCACCTCAAAGTTCACGGGAATACCTGCCTTCTTCAATTTTTCGTGTGAAATCGAAAGCGGGATCGATCGCACGGTGCGTACATTCAGCGTCACATCTTCGCCCACACTGCCGTCGCCCCGCGTAATTCCGCGCACCAGCTTGCCGTCTTCATAAATCAGCGCCAGCGACATGCCGTCCAGTTTCAGTTCACAAACATAGTCGACATCGCTGCGCCCGCTGAGTTCATGTACGCGCCGCTCCCAATTGCGCAGTTCGTCTTCGTTATAAGTGTTGTCGAGCGAGAGCATGGGCGAAGAATGCGGCACTTTGACAAAGCCTTCGCGCGGCTTGCCGCCCACCCTCTGCGTTGGAGAATCAGCCGTAAGCAGCTCTGGATGCTCCTGCTCGAGGTCCTTCAACTGCCGCATAAGCTTGTCGAAATCGGCATCCTCGATCTCCGGCCTATCGAGAACGTAGTACACATATTCGTGGTGGCGAATCTTCTCGCGAAGCGCCGCGATCCTCTTTTGGATGTCTTTGCCCTGGGATGCCATCGCGCAAATTATAGTCGGAGCGGCGATTGCCCGACAGCGACCTGCAACCCGCATGAGAGCATTTTTCAGCAACAGGAAAGCTCGTCAATTCATACAAAGGAAACGAACTTCCAAGTACAATCCACCTTCAATCTCAGCCATGCAAAAGGCAGCCTTGCTTTATAACCCTGATTCCGGCGGAAGGCGCAATCGTCGCCAATCCGAATTGGAATCTGTTCTCATGCTGCTGCGAAGCGCCGGGGTAGAGGCGCAACTGGTTCTCACCGATTCGAGAGCCCATGCCGAAGAAAGCGCGCGTCAGGCTGTGCGCGCTGGATGCGACACCATCTTTGCCTGCGGCGGTGACGGCACTATTCACAACATAATTCAGGTTCTGGCCGATACTCCTGTCGCGTTAGCTGTGTTGCCCATGGGCACAGCCAATGCTCTAGCGCACGACCTCGGTCTGTCTATGAATGTGGTGAAGGCGGCAGCCGCGCTCCTCCGCGCCGCGCCGCGCCGCGTGGCCCTCGGACGCATTCAGTGTCAGGGTTTCGACGGCAATTCGGTTTGTCGGTATTTCGTAATCGCCGTAGGCGTCGGAGTCGATGCTCATCTGTTCTACAAACTTGCGCCCGCAACCAAGCGGCGATTGGGCATGGCCGCTTACTACGCGAGAGCGTGGCATCTATGGTTTACCTATGCTATGACGCGTTTTCAGGTCGAATATACCGAAAGCGACTCGGAAACCGCTCAACAAGCTGACCTTACAGAACTGCTTGGCGTTCGCATCCAAAACTTCGGCGGTGTTTTGAACGAACTAGCTCCCGGCGCATCGCTCAATCGCGACGACCTGCGCCTTATTCTTTGCCGAACTTCGAGCCGTGTCGCCTATCTTTCTTACGTGACGCGAGCGCTCTTTTCCGGCCATTGGAACATACCTGGCATCGAGTTAGCCCATGCTAGCCGGGCCCTCTGCAAGTACCCGGAAGCCGCCAACGATTCGCATCCTCAATCGAAAATCTACGTTGAGGCCGATGGCGAACTCCTCGGCACGCTCCCGGCAGAAATCAGCGTTGTTCCAGACGCGCTCACCATCTTGTCGCCAACGCGTTAATTTTCCGCAGTTGGCATTTCTGCGACGGTCCACATAAAATCTTCCTACCACTTGGAACCAATCACCCACTTCCTGACCGGCGCTTGTCTGGGACGCGCCGGACTCAACCGCAAAACTGCGCTTGCCACGCTGACCCTGACCCTCGCCGCTGAAGCTCCGGATCTCGATGTCTTGAGCCGCATCCACGGCCCCGCCTTCGGTTTCGCCCATCACCGCGGTTTTACACACTCGTTCCTTGGAGTGCTGATCGATGCCGCCGCAGTGGTCGGGTTTGTTTATCTGATCTGGCGGCTGCGAGGGAAGAAGGTAAAAGATCCAAATCTGCCGCCGCGATGGAGTTTATTGTTTTTCTATGCCTGCCTTGCGGGCCTCAGCCATATCTTGCTCGATTTCACCAATAATTACGGCGTGCGGCCATTCTGGCCGTTTTCCGAAAAATGGTATTCGTGGGACATCGTTTTCATCTTTGAGCCGGTCATGTTCACATGCCTGTTGCTCGGATTGATCGTGCCGGCACTATTTTCGTTGATCGACACAGAAATTGGCGCGCGAAGGCGTGGACCGCGCGGACGCCTCGCCGCTACGCTTGCGCTAGTTGCGGTCGTGTGTTTGTGGGCCATCCGCGATTATGAGCACCGCCGCGCAGTCGCCGCGCTCGCGACTCGTACGTATAACGGTGCTGAACCTGCAAAAGCTTCTGCCTATCCTGATTTGTCGAATCCGTTCCGCTGGTATGGCGTGGTGGAAACCTCGAACTTTTTTGTCCTCGCGCCAGTCGATTCTCGCGTGCCTGAAGTTGATCCTGAAGATAAAATGCAGATTCGCTACAAGCCCGAGGAAACACCGGTAACGCTGGCCGCGAAGCGGTCTTACCTGGGGCGCGTTTATCTGGACTGGGCCAAATATCCCATAACGCAAACCGAAATCCTCGACTCCGGTGCACCAGGCTACATCGTAAATTTTCAGGATCTCCGCTTCGTGCAACTGCCCAGCTTGTTCAGCCGTTTGCGCGGCGGTCGAGAGAACGGAGCCAAGGCTCTAGGGGCAGGCGTGCGGCTTGATGCAAATCTGCACGTGATCGGAGATGTCTACGGCTCGGGCGACAATCGCGCGACTGTGCCGGAACCGTAGCAAATTTCGAACAGATTCGTGACATGTTCATCCCTTCACGTACTCGCCTTAATTTCTCCGCGGATCTTCCCCGCGATGGTGGGCGATTTTAAAAACAATCGAGCAAACTGAACTGCCGGAGATCGTAAAGAAAATCGATAATTATCCCCTCGCGCGTTTCCGTGCCCGTGATAGCGTCCAGCCCAGCGCCGCCAAAACCGCGAATCCTGCCAAAATCCACAAGCCGTGACGCCGGAAGATCGTTCCCATCAATTCCACGATCCGTGGACCAAACCATAACGTCAGCAAAGCCAACGTAAAAAAACGCACAAACCTTCCCGCGAAAATCGCCGCCAGAAAATCGCGGAACTTCATTTCAAATACTGCCGCGCCCAATACAAAGATTTTGAACGGCATGGGCGGAGGTAGCATTCCGGGAAACATCAGCGCCCAAAATTCATGCTTCTCAAACGAGCGATGGATGCGCAAAAAGCGTTCTTCCGAAATCCGCTTACGAAGGATGGTTTCGCCGCCGACATAGCCGATAATGTAAAGCGGAATGCTGCCGAGGGCCGAACCCAGCGAAGCCATGATCACGTAGAAGAGCAGGCGCTTTCGATCCTGATAAACATAGGCGGCCACAATCGCGTCCACCGGCATGCCCAGCAGCGCCGAATCGGCGAAGGCAATTACAAAGACGCCCCAGATTCCCAGATGCTGCAGGAGCATCCAAATCCAAGCTGTGTACCGCGCCAAAATATGCCCGATTGTTTTCAAAACGAAATTTGCTAAAACACGAGACAGGACAAACGTGTCCAAGAAAAATGGCTAGCGGGTAGAGCTACGAATGTTCCGTCTTTCCATCTAGTAAATTCAGCGCGTGCGGCACCAACTCCACCACCGCCTCCAGCGATTCCACTGCGCCGCTAGGACTACCCGGCAAATTCAGAATCAAAGTTTTACCACGCACGCCGCATACGCCCCGGCTCAAAGCCGCAAATGGAGTTTTCTTATAACCCTCGCTCCGCATCCGTTCGGCTACGCCATCGATCACACGTTCGCAAATCGCTTCTGTTGCTTCCGCAGTAACATCGCGCTCGGCGATTCCCGTCCCGCCCGTGGTCACAATCAATTGCACTTCCAGCGCCAGGTGGACGAGCGCATTCTGAATCTGCATGGAATCGTCCTGTACCACTTGCTTCGCCACCACGTGAAAACCGAACTTCGCCAACACCTCGGCCACCGCCGGCCCGGAAATATCGACACGCGTACCGCGAGCGCAGGAATCGCTCACTGTAATCACCGCAGCAGTAAAGCCAGTCGTTCTTGCCTCAGCTGTCGAGGAGGACATCTTCCTCCTCTTCCTTTTGGCCACTGCCGCTCGTCGCAGCTCCCGTTTCACCGCCGGGAGCAGGAGCCGCGCCTGCTCCCGCGGTACTCTCTTCCGTTGGCTCTCCTCCTCCGTCGCGCTGCGATTCGTCGAGCAGACGTAACCCTTCCATCAATAAGCCTTGTGTATTGAGCTGCGCGGTTTCTTGATCGGTCTTGCCCTCAAAGTTGAGTTCGAAGTTCCCGCCCGTCCAGCGCAGAACTTTGAAGACTGCCTGATCTCCGACCAGATTGCCCGAAGACGATACATAAGTCGCGTGCTTGACTTGTCCTTCGACAAAAAATACTTCGCACTTGTCGCCTTCATTGCTGAGTTTAATCTGGCAACTCTTGCGGCCCATCTCCAGCGACTGCATCAAGTCGATCACATTCATCTGCGCAAGATTTCCGCGAACCACGCCATCCGAGGGCGCAGTCTTCGCCATCTTTTCGAGCGCGATACGATCCACGGTGCGTTTGATGCGCTTCGTCGCTTCTTTCAGGAAAAACGGCTTGGCTAAATAATCGTCGGCGGCGTCCTGAGGAGATAGGCGCTCATCAATGTCCGCACGGCTTGCCATCAAGATCGCGGAAAAGTTGGCCGTAGCGGGACGGCTTTTCAGTTTTTCGACTAATTGTCGCCCGTCCATCCCCGGCATGCGGTAGTCGCATACGACGAGGTCGGGAGGATCGTCCACGGCTTTCAGCAGCGCATCGGCCGAATCCGTTGCCGCGACCACGCGTGCAAACGGAGTTAGCGCATGTTGAAGCATCCCCAGCACCATGGGATTATCATCCACCAACAAGAGCTTGATATTGTTCTCCATCGCGACCTACTTCACCCGGCGATACTCGCCACTATTGCCGCCTGATTTCCGCTGCAACACAACCTCGCGAATCTCAATCCCCTTATCAATTCCTTTCAGCATGTCATACACCGTGAGGGCGGAGATGCTGGCGGCGACCATGGCTTCCATTTCGACGCCGGTTTCCGCAGTCGTGGCGGCTTTTGCAGTGATTGCGACGCCATTCTCGCATAGCCGCATCTCGACATCAACGTGGGAGAGCGGCAGTGGGTGGCACATGGGGATCAATTCGGACGTGCGCTTGGCAGCCATGATTCCCGCGATGCGTGCTACTTCCAAGGGGTCACCTTTGGGATTCTGTGGCAGCGCCTTGAGAACGCTGGGCTTGATTACCACGAACGCGCTGGCTTCCGCCTCGCGCTTGGCAGGGACTTTGTCGGAAATATCGACCATGCGGGCGCGGCCGGAATCATCGTAGTGGGAAAGCCTTTTCGCCATGCGGTAACTCTAGTCTACATGGGACTGCGAGGAATTTAGAGAGCGCACGAAATCTCGTACGATCTCAACTCCACTGCATCATAACTGCGACCCAATCGCCTGCGGGAATGTGTTCTCGATCGGGAGGAATGACGATCAGACAGTTCGATCGGGAACGCGCTGCAATGTCGCCCGATCCGTGCCAGGGTACGAGTTCGACTTTTGAAGCTTCATATTCTCCGGAAAGAATGGCGGGAAGAAAGCGCTGGAGACCGGGCTTGACTCGGATTTCGGATTTCAAGCGTGTGTGCAGGAATGTGAGCGGATGCGGAGACGTTCCGGCGAACGCCTCCAGCATGGGGCGTACAAAGAGTTCGAAGGTGACCATGGTCGAGATTGGGTTGCCGGGAAGACCGAAGAAGTATTTCAACTCCGGGTTTTCATGGGCAAGAGTACCCGTGCCACTTGGGGCGCAGCCGAATACCACCGGGCGTCCAGGTTGTATTTTTGCTCCAGTAAAAAAGAATTCGGCTTGCAATTCGACAAGGACTTGCTCGACCAGATCATACCTCCCCATGGAAACGCCGCCTGTCATCAGCAACAGATCGGATTGCAGGCCTCGTTCGATCAGTTTCCGAAGGCGGCGCGGTTCGTCGGGAGCAATGGGAAGAAGCACCGGTTCTGCTCCAGACTGCTGAATTTGGGCCGCAAGCGAGTAGCTGTTCGAGTTTCGAATCTGCACAGGACCGGGCTGGACATCGACTTCCACGATCTCGTCGCCGGTAGTAAGTACGGCTATACACGGGCGTTTAAATACTTTCAGCCGCGACTTTCCCACCGAAGCGGCAAGAGCGATGGCTGTTTCGTTGAGCCTTGCTCCGCGGTCCAGCAGAAGGCTTCCACGGGGAGCTTCGGCGCCTCGTGCGACGATATTCTCTCCGGGAGCCACACCTTTTGCGATTTCGACATATTCGCCGTGCAGGGAAGTGTACTCAACCATTACAACAGCGTCCGCCCCTTGCGGTACGGGAGCGCCGGTCATGATGGAAAATGTTTCACCCCGATTCAGTGAGGAAGCGGCTTGGCCGGGCAGCGGTCCGGCTTTGATCTCGCCAATGGTTTTCAACTCCGTTGGAAGCAGGCCCACATCTGCCGAACGGACGGCATAACCGTCGCGGGTGGAGCGTGTAAATGGAGGAATATCGCGGTCGGCAGTAATCGATTCAGCCAGCACTCGACCGGCCGAATGCACCAGATCGACAGTTTCGTAGCCGCCCGGAGATAATCGCGAAGCATGGCTTTCAACGGCGCGGCGGGCGTCTTCAAAAGTTAAGACGAGAGATTGGATCGGCGGAACGGGCACCCGGAAATAATAGCGGAAGACGCGTGCTTACAGGCGCGGCAGAAGCCATGCCCTTTCAAAACTAATTATCTGACCAGTTCCTGTCCAAGAACAGCCGGATTGCTGGCGAAGGAAAGCCCTGTTTCCAGTTCGATCACGCGGCTGCGAACAAGCTGGGCAATTTCCCCATCGAAGTGCTGCATGCCTTCGGTAGAGCAGGCCTTCATGGCGTCGAGCAGTGTCTTGCCGTCACGCTCGCCTTTTTCGATGCACTCCCGGGTACGCGCATTGGCTTTCAAAATCTCGGTAATCGGAATGCGCCCGCCACGGTCAGCCTTCGGCAGGAGGCGTTGGCAGACGATATAGCGGAAGGTCTTGGCAAAACGTTCGCGCACTTTCTGCTGCTCTTCGGGCGGGAAACAACTGACGATGCGCTCGATGGTTTTCGGAGCGTCCATGGTATTAAGGCTGGAAAGGACCAAATGCCCCGTCTCCGCCGCCTCAAGAACCATCTCGATGGTTTCGCGGTCGCGCATTTCGCCGACGAGAATCACCTTGGGCGCTTGGCGTAACGCGGAACGCAGAGCGTGCGCAAAACTGGGAGTGTCACTGTGCAGTTCGCGCTGATGGATGGTAGAGCATTTATGGTTGTGCAAAAACTCAATGGGATCTTCGATGGTGATGATGTGATAGTACTTCTCGCGGTTAATGCAATCGAGCAGCACGGCGAGCGTGGATGATTTTCCCGATCCCGCCGGCCCAGTTACCAGCACAATGCCATCTCGCAGTTTGGCGACGTCGGCCAAATGCGCGGGCAAGCCAAGCGATTCTAAATCCGGAATAGAAGTTGAAATCACGCGCATAACTATGGCGCAACTGCCGCGCTGGATGAATACATTAACGCGGAAACGCGCGACGCCGGATAGTCCGTAAGAAATGTCGCACGACCCGTGTTCGCGCAGGGTTGTAATGGCTTGCTGGTTGTCCCCGATAATATCCGCGGCAATGTGACGCGTGTCATCAGGCGTGAGGCTCGCCAGACCCGGCACTTGCACGGGAATGAGCTGGCCGTAAACCTGTACCTGTGGCGGACGGCCGGGAGAAAAAATCAGATCGCTGATTTTTTCCGCAGCGTGCAGCATGGCCGCCAGCAAAGCCGGCGTCGCTACCTTGCCGCTGCCGGAATAACCTTCCAGAGAAACCGATATTGGCGAAACGCCAAGTGCTGCCATTCCATCCTCAAAGAATTAGAGAATTACAACCGTGTGGAAACGATCGGTTCGATACAAATTGACCGCACTTACAATCTATCGTTTGTAGGGAGAAAACCTAGGGACTCGAAGTACATAGTCCTTGGTAATGCAGTGACCGACGAGAAATAAAAAAGGGCGCTGATTATGCGCCCTTTACGTTTTTGCAATGGTTGAAAAAGCTAATTCGATTTTTTGGGTGGTGTCTTTTTCTTGGTCCCGAAGCCGGTTTCCACAGGAGCGCCTATGCTGGCCAGCATCGCCTTAGCCTCTTCAGAATGGCCGCCGGTGGGTTGCAGTTCCAGATATTTCTGGAAAGCTTCAGCCGTGCCCGGCACCGCTACCATTTTGTCACCCTGGAGAGTAGCCTTGCCCAAAAGATTCACGCCTTTCTGGTAATAAGCCTCGGCACGAGTGGGATCGGCCGCGATGCATTTATCGAATGCGGTAACGGCCTGGTCGGCTTTGCCGGAGTTCGTGAGAACCGCTCCTTCATTGAAGTAATATTGCGCGGCTGAGGTGGGATCCGCCTGGGCCGCTTGTTCATAAGTCTTGATGGAATCGTCAATCTTGCCGTCTCTGCTGTAGGCTTCGGCGAGATTGTTGTAGTAAGCCGCCAGGGTTTTTGTTTTGTTCGGGTCTTTGTCGTTGGCGATGGCGAGCTTAAGTTGCAGAGCTTTCTGGTAAGCGTCCACGGCTGAATTCAAACGCTTCTGCTTTTCTGCGGGATCGGTCTGCTTGGGCGCGGACATGCGATAGGCGTCGCCCAGCTTGAACCAGATGAGGTCGCGAGCAGGATCGATCTCATTGGCCGCGGTCAGATTGGTGATTGCGGTATCGAAGTCGCCGGCGTCGGACGCAACTTTGGCTGCGGCTAATTTCTCATTCAAAGATTTGACGGTGTTGACTTCTTTTTTCTGCTTTTCCTGCGCTTCCTGCTGCGCCTTGATCTGCTCAGGGGTTAGGCCCTGACCCTTTGCCGACTCCTCGCTCTGCTTCTTCAGGTCAAAATCGAGCGTGTTCTCGTCAAGTGTGACCGGAACTTTTCCGAAGTGAAAGAGTTCTTTATTAGCTTTGACATCGTCAGCGTTCTTATAGAGAGTAACCGTGTAAGTGCCGCCGCCGACTCCAAGCGAGAAATACTCGCCCTTCTTATTTGTCTTGAGCGTATACTTCTGCCCGTTATCCTGGTTGGCCCAAACTACAATTCCGTCAACAATTGGGTTTCCTTGTGCGTCTTTACATACGCCTTTGACCGTGCCTGAAGCACCTTGCGGGAAAGCCGGAGCGGCACAAAATCCCAGCATGACTAAGACAGCGGCAAATACTGCGAAATGCTTCTTCATAGTGGCCTCCCGGCCTAAGAAATCAATAAATTTGATTTCCGATTATGGATTGCAAACCCGCGCCTGCTTCGTGCGCGCTTTTTCAATCGATAATCGAAAAATCGGCAGCGATTATACCTTGACCACCGAGCGGTAGGGAATCGGGTCCTGCACTCCCGCTGCGGCGAATGCCCGCAGCCGCAATGCGCAGCTATCGCACACTCCACAAGCTTGATCCTCGCTGCTGTAGCATGACCAAGTTAAATCGAATGGCGCGTTCAGTTCAAGGCCGAGGCGGATAATTTCTGCCTTGTGCAGGGCAATGAGTGGGGTAACAATTTCGATGTTTCCTTCTTTTGTTCCAGCTTTGATGACGCGATTGAATGCTTCGTAGTACGCTGGACGGCAATCGGGATAGCCGGAGCTGTCCGGCTCGACTGCCCCGATGTAGATTTTTTCCGCCCCCAGAACTTCAGCCCAGCTTACTGCTACAGAGAGAAAATGCGCGTTACGAAAAGGAACGTATGTGACTGGGATATCGTGCGCGACCGCAGGCGCGACGGGTACGGCAATATTTTCGTCCGTGAGCGCGGAGCCGCCGATGGCGCGAAGCGCCTCATTACGAACAATCAGTTTGTCGTGAATATTGAGTCGCTCGCAGATTGCCAGGAAGGAATTGCGCTCTCGTTCTTGGGTCCGCTGGCCGTAACTGACATGCAGAGCGGCTGTTTCGCATTCGCGGGTTGCGAGCGCTGCGCAGACGCAAGAGTCCATGCCCCCGCTGAGAAGAACGATGGCGCGTTTGGCTGATTGCATCATTGATTATCGCTAGACCCCTTTTACGGCCGGGTCCCAAATAAACTTGTGCAATTGCAACCCCAGACGGGCGGGCACATCGTCGGCCAGCATCCACTCGGCTAATTCCTGAGGATCGAGCAGGCAGTGCGAACTATCGCGTGCGCCGGTCGCGTCCTTGCGAAAGGCGGGCGAGAATAGCACTGCATTTACGCGCTCGGCCAGATTGTGCTGCCGCGTGAAGTTTCGCGCAAACTCATAATCGGCACGGCCGCTGAGCACGAATTTCACTTCATCGTGGGGAGTAAGAGTGGCCAGGTTTTCAGAGAGGAACGTATCACCTTCGCTCGATCCGGGACACTTTACATCCGCAATCTTGATGACTTCCGCGGGAACCCGCTCCAGTGGCCGCTCTCCGCTGGTTTCCAACAGTACCTCATATCCGTTTTCTAACAGTTGCCGCATCAGCGGTACCAGCTCTCGCTCCTGCAACATCGGTTCGCCGCCCGTGATCTCGACCAAGCCACCGTTGGGGCTAAGCCTTGCCACTTCGGCATGTATTTCCGCTTGCGTCATCTTGCTCCCGCCTTGGAATGTGTATTCACTGTCGCACCAGGAGCAGCGCAGATTGCATCCAGTCAGGCGTACGAAAACGCAGGGCAACCCGGCGTAGGTGGATTCTCCCTGCAATGATTTATAGATTTCGGTAATCTGCATTTGAAAGAGGTGGCATCCGATTATTCGCTGTACTTTGCGGTCGTCGTGTCGGTTTCGAACACCGTCACATCCTTCACATGGACGCGGCCGTTGGTCACGCGCTGTAAACGCGAATTCGATTCGTCATAAAAATACTTGGCCAGATTTTCCGCCGACGGATTAATGACTGTGAACGGCTCGATTTCGTTGATCATCTGATGGTCAAGCCGGTCGATGACGTGTCGCATGACTTCGCGCAGGTCTTTGAAATCGAGAAGCAGGCCGGCTTTATCGAGTTCGGCGCCTGCGAGAGTTACGCGAATCTTATAGTTGTGGCCGTGCGGATTTTCGCATTTGCCTTTGTAATTGCGCAGGTAGTGTCCTGCGGCGAACGTGTCGTCAACGGTAACTTCGAACATGCATCCCTCAGCGTCCGGGCGTTGATCCGCCCGCGACAGCATCATCGCGAAACATCTATTGTACCGCCCGCCAATACACTCCCGCTTGACTCTGGCCTTGTAGCGAATGTAGCTTGCCTATTCGGCTTTTTTTCTGTTGAGGAACGATTATGCAAACCCGCAAAATCCTGTGTCTGATTGTGTTCATAACGGCTGCGATGGTCCATGTGGTTGCGCAAAACAAGGCGGATGAGCCTGAGTTTGACGTCAAAGCGCATTACACAAAGTACGAATACAGGATTGCAATGCGCGACGGCGTGCATCTGTTCACCTCGGTGTACGTGCCTAAGGACAGTGCTCACGCCTATCCCTTTCTGATCGATCGCACTCCCTACAGCGTGTCGCCATATGGAGTGGATCAGTTCCGCAAGCAGCTTGGGCCGTCGCCAGATTTCGACAAGGCGGGATACATTTTTGTTTTTCAGGATGTGCGCGGGCGGTATATGTCGGAAGGAACCTTTGTCGAGATGCGGCCGCACATCGACAATAAGAAATCGACCAAGGATGTCGACGATAGCAGCGATCTCTACGACACAATTGACTGGTTGCTGAAAAACGTGCCGAACAATAATGGCAACGCCGGCATTTGGGGTATTTCGTATCCGGGCTTTTACACCTCGGCCAGCATTATCGATTCGCATCCAGCGTTAAAAGCGGCTTCGCCGCAGGCTCCCATGACAAATCTTTTTATGGGCGACGATGCTTATCATGGCGGCGCCTTCATGCTCGATGCAAACTTCGGCTTCTACGCGTTTTTCAAGCCGCAGGAAAATCCTCAATCGCCGTCGAAGAATGGCGGTTCCTTCGATTTTGGGACCAAAGACGGGTATGAATTTTATCTGCATGCCGGCCCCATCAGCAATCTTTCAAAGCTCTTGGAAGGGAAGAGCGCACTGTTCGACGATCAAATGCGCCACGATACCTACGACGATTATTGGAAGGCCCGGAATCTGGCGCCGCACATGAAGAACATTCATTGTGCCGTGCTGACCGTCGGCGGATGGTTTGACGCCGAAGATTTGCAGGGGCCATTCAGCACATTCCACGCAATCGATAAGTACAACTCAGGAATTTTCAATGCGCTGGTAGTTGGCCCATGGGTGCACGGCGGTTGGGCGCGGTATGATGGCGAGCATTTGGGACGCGTCGAATTCGATGCCAACACAGGCGATTACTATCGCAAAAATATTTTGTTCCCTTTCTTCGAGCTATATCTCAAGGGAAGCGGCGATGCCAAGCTTCCCAAAGCTTACGTTTTCGAAACAGGAACCAATGTGTGGCGGCGCTATTCAGAATGGCCTCCCAAACAAGCGGAAGCTAAGACGATGTATTTCCACGCGGGCGGCGGCCTTTCATTCGATCCCCCGGCTGCTGATGTACCTGCGTTCGATGAATACATCAGCGATCCGGCCAAGCCTGTCCCGTTCGTCAGCTACGTTGCAATGGACGTGCCGCAGGAATACATGGATTCAGATCAACGCTTCGCCGCCAGCCGGACTGACGTGCTTGTCTATGAAACGCCGGTATTGCAGGAAGATGTGACGATTGTCGGGCCCATCTCCCCGCGCCTCTTCGTCTCAACCAGCGGAACAGATTCAGACTGGGATGTGAAACTGATCGACGTCTACCCAGCAGATTATCCTGAAAGCAAATTAGACCAGGCCAAACCTGACGAAAAAGGTAAACCACGCCTCGATGTGCCACAGCCCTCGTTCACTATGGCGGGATATCAGCAACTGGTGCGCGGCGAGCCTTTCCGCGGAAAGTTTCGCCATAGCTTCGAAAAGCCGGAAGCGTTTACGCCCGACAAAGTGGAGCAGATTGATTTCACCATGCAGGATGTGAATCATACTTTCCGCCGCGGACACCGCATCATGGTGCAGGTGCAAAGTTCGTGGTTCCCGCTTACCGATCGCAATCCGCAGACTTTCGTCAATATCCCAGACGCCAAGCCTTCGGATTTTGTGAAGGCTACGGAGCGCATCTATCACGACAAAGGGCAGCTTTCGGGAATTGTGGTGGATGTGTTGCCCAATTCGGCAAACGCGGAGGAGCAGAAGTAGCTATGCGCGCGGCTGCTGGGTGCTTGGCTGGGTTACAATTACCTCAAAATTTCATCGTCTACTGTATCTTCCCGCGCCAGCGGGGCGCACAGTAGGCAGTAAGGACTTGTCCCTATGAACGTCCTGTTGCTCTCCATGCCTGATTCTTTCGAGCATATGCCCCCCGCCGCGATTCGCATGCCAAATGGCGCGCTCACATCGCTGGCGGGAAATGTCGATCCGCACCATCACGTGGCCGTCGCGGATTTAATCCTGGTGCATCGCAAGGTTCGCGAAACCGTGATCCGGCTTGTACGCGAGTCAAAGCCGGAAGTTGTCGGCTTGTCGATCATGACTTTCCAGCGGCGCACCGCGGGACGCATCATCGAACTGGTGCGGAAATTGCTACCGGGTGTGAAGGTTGTGGTTGGTGGGTACGATCCCAGTCTTGCCCCTGAAGCCTATGAAGATATGGGCGTGGATTATCTGGTACGCAGCGAGGGGGAAGTTACGTTTCGCGAATTGCTGCGCGCCATCGAGAAGGGTTCCGGATTCGAAGGGATCGGCGGGCTTTCCTACAACGAGGGCGGGAAATGGATACACAATCCGGCGCGGGCGCCGCACCGGCTGGAGGACAGCGAGATTCGGCTACCGAAACGCGATGCACGTGTGCTCAAGGGATACACGATGATGGGCCGGCAGATCGATGTGATTGAAACTTCGCGCGGCTGCACGTTCGATTGCAGTTTCTGTTCCATCATCGAGATGCGCGGGCGCAATTTTCATACGTATTCTTTCGATCGCGTGCTGGCCGATATTCGCGATGCGCGCGATCATGGAGCGCGCACGATTTTCCTGGTGGACGACAACATAACTTTGAACGTTCGGCGTTTTGAAGCTTTATGCGAGGCGATCATCAAGGCAGGTTTGCATACGCTCGATTATTTTGTGCAGGCCATGACCTCCGCCATTGCGAATCACGGCGAGACGCTCGCTCCGCTGATGCACCGAGCCGGCTTTCGCTACGTTTTTCTGGGCATCGAAAATATTCTTGAGAACGACCTGGAATTTCTAAAGGCCTCGGCCAAAAATACCGAGCGTACCGATGGACACAATACTGGGAATGCCACGCTCCGGGCGATCGACTATCTGCACCGCAATCAGATGTATGTTGTCGGTGGTTTGATCGTAGGCAGCCCCGGCGATACGCGCGAGTCCATCGAAGCGAATCTGGAATTCGCACGCCACTATGTGGATTGGCCGTACATCCAGCACCCCACGCCTTATCCACGCACGCCCATGACGAAAGATTTCCGCGATCAGGGGCTAATCATGAACGAGCGGCTGGAGGAATACGACGGCACCACCGCTATTGTGCGCACCGAACATCTGCCAGCCGAAGAAGTGGAATTTATGCGCTGGAAGGCGGAGCGCTGGATGAAAGTTCACCATATACCAGTTGCGCTACGGCATGATCCGGGATGGGTTTTGCTGCAAGGATGGAAGATGTTTTTGCACACGTTCCGCGGGAGCACACTTCGTTCAGCGCTTGGCCTGCAAAGTGAAAAGAAAGTTTTCGAGCGCTACCGCGCAATTCGAAAAGCGGAACGGGAATATGTGTGAGATGTGAAAGTCTTTGTGACCTGGCTTCCCAAGTGGTCAAGACTCCAAGGTGAGCCTTTGATCAGTCCGTCTAGGAATACGAGCGCGCCTTATCGGTAGTGGTGAGCATTCCCAACAGCATAATTATCAATCCGGCGCATGCTTGGGCTACAGGAACCGCTCCGGGCCCAAGGAAAGTCATATCGCGAGCAGTGCACAACCAACCGTTAGTAGCCCCTTCTGCTAGGGTTCACGAGGGCGATTCCATCACTATCGTAGGCGAATTGACCGTTATTACGTTCCTTACTATAATGTAAGGAAATGTAATAAGAGAAAGGAATCTAATCGCAACCGCAACTTTAACTTCCAAAGGGCAGATCACCGTTCCAGCGCGAGTGCGAGCTGCGCTAGGGCTGGATGCCGGAGATCGCATTGAATTCGTCGAAGTTGGGAAAGGCGAATTCAATATCGTCGCCGCTACTCGCTCCGTGCGAGAACTGAACGGAGTGTTGCACCGCAAGGGAAGAAGGCCGGTGTCGATTGAAGAGATGAATGCCGCCATCGCGAAGGGCGCATCCCGATCCCGATAGTCAACGAAAGAAAAATGATCGGTCTTGATACGAATGTTTTAGTCCGCTACCTCACTCACGACGATCCCACGCAAACGGCTGCGGCGATGAGAGTGATGAACTCCCTATCGTTCGATGCGCCCGGATTTCTCTCCCTGATCGTAATCGCAGAGTTAGTTTGGGTCTTGGCGATCTCTTACCGGTTCCCGAAAGACAAGATTGCGCAGGTTGTAGAGACCTTATTGCGTAGCCGGGAATTGGTGGTGGAGAGAGGGGAAATCGTTTCGCAGGCATTGCGGGCATTTAACGCCGGTCGTGCCGACTTCTCCGATTACTTGATCGAACGCTGCGCTCATGCTGCACAATGTCAATTCACGCTCACATTTGATCAAAAAGCGGCAAGCGCAGCAGGTATGCGACTCCTCCAGTGAAAGCCACGCTTTCACGGTGCTCCTGTAAAAAATTCCTCCACCACGTGAATTTCGGTAGTCCTTTTGTAAGTTGGCAGGCTCTCAATAAAAACGCGGCCATACTGTTTTTTGAGTATGCGGTTGTCGAGCAGGACTAGCAGACCGCGGTCGTGAAGCGAGCGAATAAGGCGTCCAAAGCCCTGTTTCAATGTGATCACCGCTGACGGCACCTGATACTGGAAAAAAGCATTGCTACCGCTGGCATCGATCGCTTTCACACGTGCGGCGACGACCGGATCGCTGGGAACGGCAAACGGCAGGCGGTCAATGATTACGCAACTCAACTGTTCACCCTGCACGTCCACACCTTGCCAGAAGGAAGACGTGGCAAACAGCACGGCATTCGGCGTGAGACGAAATTCTTCGAGTAGCGCGCTTTTCGGTGCGTCCCCTTGGCGCAGCATCGGGAACTCTAGTTCCCCGAGCAATCGCTCGTAAATGTCGTTCATTTGGGCATAGCTGGTAAAAAGAACGAAAGCACGGCCGCGCGTGATCTCCAGCAGTTTGCGAATATGTGCGGCAGCTTTCGTTGTGAACTGCGGTGCGCGCGCATCGGGAAGGTCAGGAGGTACGTAAAACAATGCCTGATTCGGATAATCGAAGTGCGAAGGCAGCACCGATTCTCGGGCGTGCTCCAAGCCGAGTCGTTGACGAATGTACTCGAATCCGCCGCCCACGGCGAGCGTAGCCGAAGTCAGCACGGCGCATTCCAATTTCGACCACAGGCATTCGCGCAAAATGGGGCCCACGTCGATCGGTGTAGCTTGCAGAAAAACATTATGCCGTCCAGTTTCAGAGATGCCGGCAAGATTTTTATCTGGGCTTCTGCGCCTCTGTGGCAAATTCGATCTTCCACGGCCGCCGCGACGCTCGATCCAAAACACTGTGTTGTGATCGTCTGATTGCATCGCGTAATCCAACTGCATTTGAATTTCCTGCGTGCGCCGTACCAATCCGAAGATTTCCTCAGGCTTTTGCGGTAGATTTTCCAGATCGCCGGTGAGCCGCGCGAATGCCTGATTGAGTGCTAGAAACGCATCACCATTTTCCTCCAGGAAATCACCTCGCGTTTCAAAGGCAAAGCGTCCTTCTCCGGGTGGCAGCAGTGAAAAGAAGAATTGGGATTTTTCTCGCATACTACCCAACGCGCCGGAGAGCGAAGCCGACATGATGTGGTTGTGCTGCAGAAAACCTTCGACATCCCGCGCCAAATCTTCGACGCGCAGATTGCTGACGGAAATTCCGAAATAATTCCCGGCAACATCTTCCAATTCGTGCGCCTCATCGAAAATTACAGCGGCTGCATCCGGCAGAATTCCCGCGTCGGGGGCGCCTTCGGCTTGTAGTTTGATGGCGAGATCGGCGAAAAAGAGATGGTGGTTGACGATGATGATGTCACTTTCCATCCCGCGGCGCCGCATTTCGGTGATGAAACAGCGTTCGAATTCGCTGCACTTTTGCCCGATGCACGTGTCCGCTCGCGCATCGAGTTTGTGCCACAGTGCGCTGGTCTCAGGAAGTTCCGCAAGTTCCGCGCGGTCACCTGTCGCGGTAGTCTTCTCCCACGCTGCGATGGCGCGATATTGTTCAATTTCTTCCAGGCCGCTCAACACTGGTTGCCCGGTGAGGTCGTAGAGCTTTTTGCGGCAGAGATAATTATTTCGGCCCTTCATATAGCAAACCGAAAGGCGACAGCCGGAGGCCGAATCCCCGAATAGGGCCTGCTCCAGAAAGGGTACGTCTTTGTAAAAAAGCTGCTCCTGCAGGTTTTTTGTGCCCGTCGAGATGATGACCCGTTTCCCTGATCGAATCACCGGTAGTAAATAGGCCAGCGTTTTGCCCGTGCCTGTGCCCGCTTCGACGATCAGATGGCGTTTTTCTTCCAGCGCTTGTTCAACCGCCTGCGCCATTTGCAACTGACCGCGACGAAATTCGTAGGCGGGATGTGAGCGGGAGAGCACTCCACCGGGGGCGAAGAATTGGTAAAGAGAGGCATCCTTCCCACCGTCTGAGGGACGGCCCGGAAGCGAAGGAGAAACGGGCTGAGAGCTTAAAGCCACAGGAGTCTCTATAATAAACATTCCTTACCATCAACACCGATTCGTCATCCATTTTGTCCAGACCCACCTACAACTCGACCAACACTACCGCCGAAGCGCAAGCCGGCATTCCGACGGTTGCCATCGTAGGCCGGCCGAACGTGGGCAAGTCCACGTTGTTCAATCGCATTGTGGGTGCACGGCGCGCGATCGTGGGAGACGAACCCGGCATCACGCGAGACCGGCTCTATGGGAATGCCGAATGGCTTGGGCGGCGGTTCCGCGTCATCGATACTGGGGGCATTCTTCCGGAGGAGAAAGATTTCATTCCTTCGGAGATTTTTCGACAGGCGCGGGTCGCCTTTGAAGAAGCGGCCGCGATCGTGATGGTAGTTGATGGAAGATCTGAACTTGCCGCGCCGGACATGGAACTGGTCCGGCTGCTTCGAAAGACAGGCAGGCCACTGTTTCTCGCCGTGAACAAAGCCGACTCAGAGAAGCAAATATCCATGATCGATGATTTTCATCGTCTGGGCATTGAGCAGATATTCGCCATTTCCGCTGAGCACGGGCGAGGGATCGACGATCTGCTGGATGCCGTATTGGAAGCCTTGCCCGAGAGCAAAAAAGTCGCTACAGAGGGCGCGGAAAACGCGGAGGATGCAAACGGCGACCAAGAGCATTTACCCGTAGAAGGAGCAACCGAAGCCGAAAACGAGCATGAGGTCAAAGTCGCCATCATTGGCCATCCCAACGTCGGCAAATCGACATTGTTGAATCGCCTGACCAATTCCGATCGCGCCATCGTTTCGCCTATTCCCGGCACCACGCGCGATGCTGTCGACGAAATTGTTGAACGCAACGGGAAGCATTTCCGTTTTATCGATACGGCTGGAATTCGGCGTAAAGGGAAAACTCATCTGATGGCGGAAAAGCTTTCGGTGGTCATGGCGCGCAAGCATCTCGAGGGCGCGGATATCGCGCTGCTGGTCATCGACGCAACCGAAGGTGTCAGCCAACTTGATGCGGCTATCGCGGGTTATGCCCATGAAAGTGGGCGTTCCATGATCATCGTGGTCAACAAGTGGGATTTAGTGACGAGCGGCGCGCAGAAAAGCGGCAGACCGTCCAAGGCCATGCGCATGCGAGAGAGCAAACGCCCGGAGGATCGCGAGGCCTATGAAGAACGGCTGCGCTACGATCTCAAGTTCCTCAGCTACGCGCCCGTAGTTTTTATTTCGGCGCATACAGGTAAAGGTGTTGAGAAGATTTTCCCACTGCTCGAAAAAGTCGCGATCGAACGTCGCAAGCGTATCTCCACCTCGGCGATGAACCGGTTCATCGAAACCGTGGATTTTGAACGCGCTTCGGTTCCAATGCGCTCCCGGGTAAAAATTCTTTATATGACGCAGGCGTCGGTGGCGCCGCCTACGTTTGTGCTCTTTACGAACCGCGCTGTGAAACTGCATTTCGCATACCAGCGCTTTCTGGAAAACCAGATTCGCGCAGCCTTTGGCTTTATCGGCTCGCCGATTTGGATCAAGAATCGCGCGCGGAACTAGAACCGCTATTCCCCTGCGATTTCTCGATCCATCGTCAAGAGTCCCACGCGATCCACGCCCGCTTGGTGAGCCAGGTCGATTACATCGGCAACATATTGGAAGTCGACATCGGCGTCCCCGCGTACGAAAACTACTTTTTCGGCGCGCGTCAGATAAATCTTCGCGAGCCGCGTCTCCAGGTCTTCCCAGCGCACATCCTCCTGATTAATTTTCACTATCGGTGGCTGATTGTCTTTCGTCCATACCACCTGAATGACGATGGTGCGCGGTTGCGAAATGTTCGCTGTCTGCTTCTGATCGGGTTGCGGAATCTGCGCAGTTTCGCCCTGTTCTTTATCCATCGATACGACGACCATAAAGACGATGATCAGCGTAAGCAACACGTCGATGAGCGGTGTGATGTTGATCTGTGGACCGGACGGACCTCCGCCTGCCATTGAGAACGCCATAGAATGCTCCTCTTTAGCACGCGTGTCTGCAACATCAGACACCTAATGGGGCAATAGAGTTCCCAAAGGAATAGCGCTCAAATTATCCGGTCGGCTCAGGATAGGGCGGTAATGGCGGTGGTTCGAGCGGACTTGGTGATGAAACCACCGCAGGTGATGGAAGCAGCGGATAAACCACCGCGTTGAGCGGACGATAGCGGCCAGCAAAAAAGTAAATGGAATATGCGGGGAAGAAGACAATCACCGGAACTGAAATCAGCGAAATCAAATATAGAAAAGCTGCCAGCAAAACACTGCCTACTACTATCGCTAAAGTGATGGTCTCGGCGTTCCATGTAAGCCCGGCTGATTTGCCGGTAACAACGGCGAGAATGCTGAGTCCCACGGTTGGTATGGCGATGATCAAACTCAAGATGACGGTTGCGATTCCAACCACGATACCCGCGGCAATGGCTAACGCGATCTTCATTCCAATATATGCGGCATAGCCGCCCATCTCAGCCTTAATCATCGGCCATAACCGCCGCCATCCTTCGAAGGCGCCGATATTTTCCAATGCCATTTGGGGCACGACAAAATCTTTAGTCAGAACAAAAATGACTGCCAGGGTTATAAAGAAAATAAAAAAGACGAAGAAAAGAATGATCCCGCCCAATATTAACGGAAGCAGGTGAGCCTTCGGCTGTTCAAGCCAGCCAAGCGCGAAGGCAAAGGCCAGCGGCAGTCCAACCAGCACTGCAATGCATGCAAAGGTTATGAACAGATACGCCAGTTTCCACAGAAAGTATCGCCATCCTTGACCTTGTCTGCTGCCCCAGCCCGCGCGTATATGGCACTCTTTCGCAAGGATGCTATCGAACAGAACGAATCGCATCACACTGCTGATGTACATGAAAATCAACCCGATGGCGAACGCTGCTATGACAATTACCGCGAGCAGTGCACCTAGGAGAGCGGGATCAATCCCGGATAGGTGTGGAAACGCGGAGTGTGGCGCGGCGCCAGAATGCGCAGGAAGCCGGAAATTAGAGCCGTTACAACCACCGCCAGAGCCGAACTCCCCGGCCAGCAATCCGACCAGCGCAAGTCTGGTCCATTGACCAAGGCGAAAGGGTTTGAACAATTGTTGTTTGGTGTGCTCGACGGCAAGGCTGATTGAATCGACGGCGGAGATAGGCAAAGCGCACCTCGGGCTGTGATTTGCTCAGGAGCAAGGTACTAAGAATCGTGACGCGGATCAAACGAATTCGAACGGAATTTCAGATTTGTATTATTCATATCGCAAGGCTTCCACAGGATCGAGTTTCGAGGCACGCATGGCCGGAACCAAACCGCTGATTACACCCACCACCAGCAACACCGCACTGGAAAGCATCACGGTCATCATTGAAATCTTTAAATGAATGTCGCCCTGCCCGGAGTCGTCTTCGAACAGTGGTCCCATCATCGGCAGCGTGCCCACGGCCCAGGCGATGAAATAGGAAAGCAGTACGCCAATGGCTCCGCCGAGAATCATGATCAGTAAAGTCTCGGCTAAGAACTGTAGCTTGATATGCCGTTTACGCGCTCCTAAAGCCCGCCGGAGGCCGATTTCGCGAATTCGTTCATCCACCGAGACCAGCATGATGTTCATTACGCCAACGCCACCGATCCCTAAAGTCAAAGCACCGATGAAAGTAAGCAGGACCTGCAAGCCAATCGTCAGCGCGTCGATCACTGGGCGGAATTCGTCGCGCCCGAACATCTGAAAGGCCTTGGGATCGGTTGGCGAAAAATTCTGCCGCGTTGCGACGGCCGCCAGCACCTGCGCCATGGCTTTTTTTTCGAACTGCGGCGCAATCGGCTCGAATACCATTACCGCAGCGTAGCGTGTGTTCCACAGCTCGCTGGCGGCTGAGTAGGGAATCCATGCCGATTCGTCGTCGCTGCTGAAATAATTGCTGAGCTGAATCTTGCGCGCCATCACCCCGATCACGGTAAAACGCACGCCGCCGACTTCAACCGTTTCTCCCACGGCCGGTCTCCCGCTGAAAAGCTGTTCCTTCGTTCGTCCGCCTAAGAAGATCACGCGCCTTCGTTCCAATTCGTCCGCGGCGTCGATCCAGCGACCCTCCGAAGGTACTTCGTTCCGCATCTCGCCATATTCTGGACAGACGCCGCGAACCGCAGCCGTTCCCACCATGCGATCGCCATAAGAAATTCCGGGACGATTTACGGTTTCGCGGCAGATGTGTTTCACCAGTGGCGCGGTAGCTTTCACCAGGTCGACATCGGCCTGTTCGATGACGACTTTCTTGCCCGCACGCTGCCCGCCCGGCTGTTCGCTGGTTTGCTGCGGCCAGCAAATGACTACACTCTTCCCGAAAGCGTCGAAACCGTGGACCAGAACGCCGCGAAAGCTACTGCCATACGCAATCAGGAGCGTAACCGTTGCGATACCCCACACGATTCCCAGCATGGTGAGGAAACTGCGCGTTAGGTTGCGCTTCAACGCGATCCACGCTTCGAGAATGATTTCGAATAGCATAAGAGATTCGCCGGCTACCCGCCCGCCTCGTATCGCAGCGCTTCAATCGGGTCGATGGATGCCGCTCTGCGTGCGGGATACAGCGCCGCACCAACCGCTATCGCGCCTAGCAAGCCTGCGGCAAGCAAGCCTGAAGTCCAATCCGCAATGAGCCCGGCAAAGAAATCGGGCATAGGCAGCAAATTCACTAACGCACAAAATCCGAAGGCCACGCCCAAACCAATTCCGCCGCTGAGAAAGGCAATAATCAGGGCTTCGACAAAAAACTGCCGCAGAATCGTTCCCGCAGGTGCGCCAATCGCCTTGCGCACGCCAATCTCGCGCGTTCGCTCCCGCACTGCCACCAGCATCACATTCATGACCCCGAGTCCACCCAGCAGCAAGGTTACGATTCCCACTGCGCCCAGAAAATATTTCATCCCGTCAGTCATCGCCTTGAAAGCCTGTGCTTCCTGTACTGTGTCCCAAATGGGACACGCTTCTTTGTCGTTCGGATCGTAGCGATGCATGCGCGCTAGCGCCACGCGCACTTCATGTTTGCAGGCCTCGTGTTGCTCCACAGATTTTGGCGTCACCAGTAACTGATCGAATGTTGTGGGAGTTCCCGGAGGTTTATCGGGGAAGTCGCGGCGCATGGCGGTAAAGGGAACAAAAACCTTATTTACGTCCCAGCCGTCGTAGCTGGAATCCTGTTTCTTCGTGGCCATTACGCCGATTACGACAAAGGGAAAATCGTTCAAATAAACGTTCTCCCCCACCGGATTGCGGCCGGGAAATAATTGCTTCGCCGCATCCGATCCAAGAAATGCAACCCGCCTCGCTTCCCGCATGTCATCCCAATCGTAGAATCGTCCCTGCCCTACGCTAAGGCTGCGAATGTCGGCGAACTGCGGATACGAGCCGGTTACCGTAAAGGACGCGTTATTGTAGTTGCTGTGCGTCAGGACGGTGTTTTGTTCGAGTTCAGGGATTGCATACTGGCAATCCATGGCCCCCGATTGCACCACCGGCACATCCTCGTCCTCCCAATGAACCAATCGCCCCGCATGAGTTCCGCCCGCTTGCAGGCTGGTGCGGCCGTGGAATACGATCATTACGTCTTTGCCGAGATTCTTGGCTTGATCTTCCTGTCCTTTGCGCAGACCTTCGCCGGCGGCCACCATCAACACGATCGACACGATTCCCCAGGCGATACCGAACATGGTAAGAAATGCCCGCAATTTGTGCGCCCACAGCGTCCGAACCACGTCGGTAATAAGGTCTCGTAGCGTCATGCAGCTTCTTGGTTGGACGCAGGCAAGCCGCGAAAGTAAGCTGGCCGCGAGGTTTTCCTCTCGCTATGGATACGTACTCAAGGAGGATTTAGTTGCAGGAAATTTCGGCGCTCCGAATAATTTCTCGTAGCTTTGCGAGATTATATTTTTGCCGTCAGCGCGACCCGCTCCAGCCACAAATCAAACTCGCGCAAAGCCAGTTCGCATTGCAATCGATGGCGCTCCTTGCGGTCGCGGACCTTCTTGTCGAGAGCAGGCAATAGGTCGAAAGTTATATTGGCCGGCTGGAAATTCTTTGCGCCGGCATGTGTAACGTAGTGCGTCAATGAACCGAAAGCGGAAGCGCGCGGAGGAGGCAGGAGGCCGTCGCCGTTGGCAAGAGTAGCGGCATAAAGGCCTGCCATCAACCCGGTAGCAATCGACTCTACATAACCTTCGACGCCACAAATCTGCCCCGCGAACAAAACTCGAGGATGTATCTTCATCTGCAGCGTTTCTCGCAAGAGTGCCGGCGCATTGATGTAGGTATTGCGATGTATTTGCCCATAACGCAAAAAGCGTGCATTCTCCAGCCCCGGAATCAGGCGGAGCACGCGAGCCTGTTCCCCGAATTTCAAATGATTTTGAAAGCCCACCAGATTGTAAGAATCCGCCCGTAGATTTTCCTGGCGCAATTGCACCACCGCATAAGGCATTCTGCCAGTGCGTGGATCTTTTAGTCCGACTGGTTTCATAGGTCCAAAACGCAAGGTGTCACGGCCGCGTCGCGCGATCTCTTCAATCGGCAAACAGCTCTCAAAATAATTCAGTTTCTCCCAATCGCGCTCTTCCACCGACTGCGCTGCGAGAAGCGCATCGTAGAAAATGTCGTATTCCTCGCGCGTCATGGGGCAGTTGATATAGTCGGCCGAGCCTTTGTCATAGCGCGCCGCCATATACACGCGCGACATATCGATGGAGTCCGCTTCCACGATCGGGCTGATCGAATCGTAAAAATACAAATGAGGGTCAGGTGGGAGCGGGCGACTCGCCCGCTCAGCATTTTCATCGCCGCAAGAACTCAAACGCCCAACCTCAGACGCCAGCGCGTCGGAAGTCAGAGGGCCGGTTGCGATGACAGTTATGTCTTTGCCGCTTTCTTCAATCTGTTTGACTTCTTCGCGCTTTACCGTAATCCGAGGTTCGTGCGAGATCGCTTCGGTCACTTTTGTCGCAAATGCTGCCCGATCCACTGCCAGCGCATGTCCCGCCGGAACTGCGCACTCGCGTGCAATTTCCAGCAGCAACGAATCGGCCCGCCTCATTTCTTCTTTCAGGAGCCATGGTGCGGTATTCTCAGAGTCCGATTTCAAGGAATTAGAACACACGAGCTCCGCGAAATTTTCCGTCTGATGAGCCGGAGTCAATTTCACTGGCCGCATCTCAAACAGTTCCACGTCTACGCCGCGCCGCGCGCATTGCCACGCTGCTTCCGACCCGGCTAATCCCGCTCCGATAATTTTGACTTGGATTTTTTCGAGATTTTTCATTGCAAGCTTCTATTTGCCAGTTGCTGGACAGCTTCCTCCCGCAATAAAACAGACCGCCATTGATCGCGAAACTCCGCTCCCAGTGCCGTGTAAAGACCAATCGCTTTTTCGTTCCAGTTCAGAACCTCCCATCGCAGGGCGCGGCAATTCTCCCGTACCGCTATAGCGGCAACCGAAGCCAGCAATGCCATGCCAATCCCTTTTCCGCGAAATTGAGACCGCACGAACACGTCCTCCAAATACAATCCCGGGCCTGCCCAGGTCGAATAGTAGCCGAAGAAAATGGCATAACCGGCAGGTTGAGCGCTCCATTCGGCGATCAGCGCGCGAAATTTTGGATTGGGCCCGAAGCCATCTTCGGCAAGATCCGATTCTTTAATTGTGACCGAGTCGAGTTCACGCTCAAATTCCGCTAATTCGCGGATCAGAGTGCGCAATAAACCGGCGTCAGCAATGGTGGCAGGGCGAATGAAAAGCATTACAAGCAGAATACATCAGCGGCACAGCTAGTTGAGTGCATCAGGCCGGTCGCTAATGCGAGATCAACGTCGACTGACTAGAGACGCAAAGCCACGTGCCCTTCTGCTGGATCCACGTATCTACGAAGCGCTCTCGGAGAGCATATGGCTGGCCGTTCTTCGTGCCTTTTTCCCGATAAACTCCCGTTACTACTACACTGTCGCCATAAGCGTGAGCCCGCATCGATTCGCTCACAACAAACTCTGGATGAAGCAGAGGTGTCTGCACATGAGCCAGATATTGGCCCTTGTTCATAATTTTCCCGTCGTAGTCGATATAAACCAATCCGTCGACGAAGAGCTCTTGCAGAGCTTTACTTTCCCCCAGCCGAAGAGCCTGATTCCAGGCATTTTCCAGCATCAAAACTGTTGATTCCGCGGCTTGCGCGGATGTATTCGCTTGCGCTGGCACCCGGCCAGCAAATAGCAGCGGAAAGAAATACAGCGCAATTTTTATCGATTTCATGCTCAGTTCAGCGTGATATGGGTGTAGCCTGCGCAGCCACGCACAGCCATACGCCAAAGCGGTATATCCAGATGTCGGTGAAGCGACCATTCCGCTGAAGCGGCTTTCCCTTCTCAACTTCTATTACGTGATAAGTTCCCGAAACGACCGCTGTCTCGCCGTAGACCTGCACGTTCATATCCGGCGTGACGAGCGATTGTGGACGAGAACCCGCAGACTTTACTCGCGCTAAAAACTGCGCCTTCGTCAGCAGTGTTCCGTCTTCATCCACGTACACTAATGATTCGTCGAAGATCAGACTTAAAGCCTTGATATCCCCTCTCGCTTCCGCCTGGTTCCACACGCTCTCCACCGCCAGAATCTTCGATCCGGCGTTCTGCCGGACATCCTCCTGCGCCCCGGCCAGTAGGGTCAGGAAATACAAAATCCCCCATCCGATGACCCGCTTTCCCATTCGACAAGTTCTCTACAGTTAGACATCGGCAGCGGATTCGATTTTCTCCAGTCAGCTTTATTCAGCCAGTCTTTCCTGAGAGCCTTGTATGATGGAATTTCGTAACTTCATCCACGAGGTTGTTATGGCGCGAATTTCTCTGATTGCACCTGAAACCGCGACACCTGAAGTGCTGGAGATCTATGAGACAGCCCTGCGCGGCAAGCCAGGTAATGTTCAGAAGGCGCTCGCTCACCGCCCCGAGATGCTTAAGAATTTCCTGAGCTTTTATGGCAGCGTCGGTCGATCGCTTGATCGCAAGCTGTACGAGCTTATCTACCTGCGGGTTTCCCTCATTAACGGATGCCGGTACTGCGCGCAGCACCATGTTGCATCGTCGAAGCGTGCCGGGCTTAACGCGGAAGACTGGACGGCACTGAAGGCGGGGAATTATTCGCGCTATAGCGAAAAAGAGCGCGCGGCCCTCAACTACATTGAGAAGTTGACGCGCGCGCCTCACGAAATCAACCAAACAGATTTCGACGAACTCAAAAAGAATTTTTCGGAGCCCGAGATCGTCGACCTGCACATGCTGGCGGGTCTCGCAAACTTGACTAATCGCGTGACCGATCCGCTTGGACTGGAGTTGGAGTTCCCGGAGGAGAAGATCTAAGCAATCGCGGAATTGAGTTTGTTTTTCGATGTTTCTTCAAATTTACAGACTACCAAATTACACAATTACAAAATCTCTCTTGTATCCCCTTTGCGTCGGGTAACACGCTCGCGATCCAGGTACTCCAGGAGAGGGATCGCATATTTGCGGCTTACCCCGGTCAGGTCTTTGAAGTGGGCAACATCAATGATCGGCGACTTCGCTTTGTATTCTGATATTTGCCGGCGCAACGCAACCAGCGCGCCGCTGTGAAAAACCAGCTCATCCGAAACCTTCACCAATGTTTTATCGCGTAAAAGCAAAGTCACGAGCTTTTGTGCGCGTAACTTGTCGATTCTAAGTCCGGCAATCACTTCACGTAGAGCTGGAACTTTCAGGCCAGCCGTGGCAAAAGCGTTTTCGATTATCTTCTTCGATTCTGCTTCTTCGTCCTTCATCACCACGCCGTGACCGGGTAAGCGCACAAGATCTTCCAGGCTTTCCATTTTTCTTTCCCGAACCAGAGCGGCTGTTAACATTTCAAAAACTTCCTGCGATGCATCTACCTGCGCGCGTAATTCCTCTTTGCTGATGCCGCCGACAAGGGGATTCTTCTTGTGAAAACCCTCGGCCATTTTCAGGATGCGCAGCTTCAGTGCTTCTATTGCAATGGAATCGAGTAACAACTCGCCAGCACGGAATACATTTCCTGCCTTGAATGCTTCGGCGAGTTGAGATTCGATCACACTTTTTGTCCAGCCAGTTTCGGCGACCAGTCGGGCCATCGAAATTCCTTTATGATTCCGGCGCGTGACTCTTGAAATGATCCCCGCTTTTGGATCGCCGCCTAACTGTATTTTAAAAAAATCATAAGACTCCTTCGTGCGAGCAATCGGTGCCCTGTCCAATACAACTCCACCGCCAGTCGTTAGCACCGGCGAAAACTGCCGAATGATGAACCGGTCTCCGGGCAAGAGGAATACGGTTTCTGGAAACTTCAAGCGTACGAATGCCTGCTCGCCGGGAAGAATCTGCTTCACTCCATACAATGTGACTTCGGCGATGGCTTCCATGGTGTACGAGTGAAAGTGAACCCGCGCCCGATTTTTCAGCGGCCGCGGCGCGGACTTGAGCAGGCGCAACGACATGTCTGCGTGTCGAGCGGTTTCAAGCATGCCCAACGGCAGTAGCGTCATGCCCCGGGACAAATCCTCAGTGCTGACTCCTGCCAGGTTCAGCGCCGTACGCTGCCCGGCGACGGCAGCTACCGCGGTTTGCCCATGCACTTGTATCCCACGCACGCGTACGTGCTGCCCTCCCGGCAATACTTCCAATTCGTCTTCACGGCGAATCGTCCCGGCCACCAGCGTACCCGTCACCACGGTCCCAAAACCTTTCATCGTGAACACGCGATCGATGGGCAAACGAGCGATTGCGTACGAATCTCGCGATTGGGTTTTCGCCGCTACCTCAACTATCGCTTGCTTCAGTTCGTCCAGTCCTGCGCCAGTCAGGGAACTTACTGCGAGCATAGGAGCTGCTGGGGTTTCTAAGAATGTTCCGCGCAGAAATTCTTCCACTTCCAGTCGCACGACCTCGAGCGTATCGGCATCCACCGCGTCGGATTTTGTGAGCACAGTAATACCGCGGTTCACGCCGAGCAGTTGAAGAATGTCAAAATGCTCGCGCGTTTGCGGCTTGATAGCCTCATCCGCCGCAATTACCAGCAACACCAGATCGATGCCGCCCACGCCCGCCAGCATATTGCGCACAAAACGCTCATGACCCGGAACATCGACGAACCCCACGCGCAGCGTCTCGCCATTCGGTATGGGCAGATCCATATGCGCAAAACCGAGGTCAATGGTGATCCCGCGCCGTTTCTCTTCTTCCAGACGGTCCGCATCGATCCCGGTAAGTGCCTTTACCAGGGCCGTCTTGCCATGATCAATGTGCCCGGCTGTGCCTACAATGATGGACTTCATCTCGGTGAATCTTACCGGAAGTCGGGTTTTCCGCGAATTTCAACGAAAACTCGCCGCAAAAATTGTGCAGAACCGTATGCAAAACATGCTTCCGCCAACCGCCGGCAAAATGCGACAATAGAGTTTCCCCATGACCATTGCCATGACCTCTGCCTTTTCGCCGGAGTCGCTCCGGCAGCACGGCCTTACGCCCGACGAATACGAAAAGATCAAGCAGCTTCTCGGGGGCCGCGAGCCTACGCTAACCGAACTTGGCATCTTCAGCGTGATGTGGAGCGAGCACTGTTCGTATAAATCTTCCCGTGTGCACTTAAAGCGCTTGCCCACGCGCAGCAAGTTGGTGGTGCAAGGGCCGGGAGAAAATGCCGGCATCATTGACATAGGCGACGGCTGGGCATGCGCCTTCAAAATTGAATCGCATAACCATCCTAGTTTCATAGAGCCCTTTCAGGGTGCGACCACAGGTGTGGGCGGAATCTTGCGTGACATCTTCACCATGGGCGCAAGGCCGGTTGCGGTGATGGATTCATTAAGGTTTGGACCGATTCGTGCGGAAGCAGTCGCCTCGCCCACGCAAGCGGACATTCATAAGAATCACTCCATCCTCGAAGGCGTGGTCAGCGGTGTGGCCTCGTACGGGAACTGCTTCGGCGTTCCGAACCTCGGTGGCGAAACCAAGTTCGAGCCGTGCTACTCCGGCAATCCGTTGGTAAACGCATTTGCGCTCGGCCTGGTGCGCAAAGACGATATCTTTTACGCCAAAGCCGCTGGCGAAGGTAATCCCGTGATCTACGTCGGAGCCAAGACTGGGCGTGACGGCATCCACGGCGCAACCATGGCCAGCGAAGAGTTCAGCGAAGCTTCGGAAGCGAAACGTCCAAATGTGCAAGTCGGCGATCCGTTCCTGGAGAAATTATTGCTGGAAGCGTGTCTCGAAGCCATGCAGACCGGCGCGATTGTCGGCATTCAAGACATGGGCGCGGCGGGGCTCACCTGTTCGACCTGCGAAATGGGCGGACGTGGCGGTGTTGGCATCGAGATCGAGCTGGACCGCGTACCCCAGCGCGAGACCGGCATGAGCGCTTACGAAATCATGCTGAGTGAATCGCAGGAGCGCATGTTGCTGGTGGCGCAAAAAGGCCGCGAGCAGCAGGTTTTCCGCGTATTTGAAAAATGGGGGCTTGATGCCGTCGAAGTGGGAGTCGTCACTGGCGACAACAAACTGCGCGTTCGTCAACACGGGGAAATTGTCGCGGAGATTCCTAATCCAGCGCTCACCGACGATGCTCCCATATACAAGCGTCCACTGGCGCGCTGGGAGCCTCCTGTGCCACGTGAAATGCCGGAGCACGTTCGGCTCAATGCTCCCAGTCAGCTTACGGAAAATCTTAAACGCCTTCTTGCCAGCCCCAATATCTGCGGCAAGCGTTGGGTATGGCAGCAATACGATCACATGGTGCAGACCAATACCGTCGACGCACCGGGTGCAGGCGATGCCGGTGTGATTCGCATCAAAGGTTCGAATCGCGGTCTGGCGATGGCGCTCGACGGCAATGGACGCTGGTGTTATCTCGATCCGCGATTGGGCGCGATGCATGCGGTTGCAGAGTCCGCGCGGAAAGTTGCGTGTTCGGGGGCAACTCCGGTGGGTGCCACCAATTGCCTTAATTTCGGCAATCCCGAGAAGCCGTACATCATGTGGCAGTTCTCTCAGACAATTGACGGAATTACGAAGGCCTGCGAAGAGCTGGAGATTCCAATTACCGGCGGCAACGTCAGCTTTTATAACGAAACGCTGGGCGAGGGGATCTATCCAACGCCGGTGCTTGGAGTGGTCGGCATTCTCGATGACGTACATAAGGCTGCGAAAATGCATTTCGCCTCCGCAGGGCGCGCGATCGTGTTATTGCGTGCGGGTGAGGCGGCCGATATCACCGATGTGCAGAGCGAATTCGGATCGTCGGAGTACGCCAAAGAAATTTTCGGTGAGGTGTGGGGATATCCGCCGGAAATCGATCTGGAGAAGGAAGCTGCACTGCAGAAAGCGGTCGTCGAATTGATTCAGCAGGGACTGCTGGAATCTGTGCATGACTGCGCGGATGGCGGATTGGCGGTCGCCTTGGCTGAAAAAGCGTTTGCCGGTGGCGTGGGCGCGCGTGTGAGCCTGCCATCGAATGAATTGCCGGCTGAGTTTGTTCTATTCGGTGAAGATGCGAGCCGCATTGTTTGCTCTTGCGACCCAATGCACGTGGCGCGAATCCAACGAATTGCGGAGAAGCACGGAATCGTTGCCGGCGTGGTTGGGGAAACCATTCCTGAGCAAGTAGAAATCTCACTCGATGGACGAGTCGTTGTGTCCGTAGCGGTCGCTGAGTTGAATGAAGCTTACGAATCTGGCTTGGAGTCGAGTTTGCGGACCGATCCGCAATTAGTAGCGGCGAATTAAATCGCAGGATTGAGTTAGGTGCTAAAGGCCAATTGCCAAAATGCTGACTTCCGATAAATTTCACGATGAGTGCGGAGTGGTTGCGATCTTCGCGCATCCCGAGGCCGAGAAGCTCGCCTACCTTGGCCTCCACGCTTTGCAGCATCGCGGACAGGAATCGGCGGGAATCGTCACCTCCGATGGTCTGACTTCCCGTGTCCACAAAGCGATGGGTCTGGTCGCCGACATTTTTACGGAAGACGTTCTCTCGAAAATACGCGGCACGCTGGCCATTGGACATACCCGTTATTCGACCGCAGGAGATTCGGCGCTATTGAATGCGCAGCCGATCCTGGTGCAGTCAAGTAAGGGATCGATTGCGGTCGCGCATAACGGCAACCTGACGAATGCGGTGGAAGTGCGCAGCCGTTTGGAGCACCAGGGCTCGATTTTTCAGACCAACAGCGATACGGAAGTAATCGTGCACCTGATTGCGCTTTCGCGAGAACATACTTTGCCGGAAGCTATCGCGGATGCATTGCGCCGCGTGGACGGTGCGTTTTCCCTGGTGGTGATGAGTCCGGATCGAATCATCGCCGCGCGCGATCCGCGAGGGTTCCGTCCGCTGGCCATGGGGCGCATTCCCGCTCTCGAAGGCCAGAAGCGCGACACCATCGTTTTCGCCTCCGAAACTTGCGCTTTCGATCTGATCGGCGCCACTTACGAGCGCGACGTGAAACCGGGTGAGCTGATCGTAGTAGGGCCGGAAGGAATCACTTCACGCTTTTATTCCACCGCTGCGCCACAGTCGAGCTGCATTTTTGAGCACGTATATTTCTCTCGCCCCGATAGCACAGTTTTCGGCCGCGCTGTGCAGACCAGCCGTGAAGAGATGGGGCGGCAATTAGCGCGTGAAGCACCCGTGGAAGCCGATCTGGTGGTTCCAGTGCCGGATTCTGGTGTGACTGCGGCCGTTGGTTACGCAGCGGAAAGCGGAATTCCATTTCGCTTCGGGCTGATCCGCAATCATTACGTTGGTCGCACTTTTATCGAGCCGAGCCAAAGCGTGCGCGACTTTGGCGTGAGGCTAAAGTTGAATCCGGTGCGCTCTCTGTTGGAAGGCAAGCGCATCGTGCTCATCGACGATTCGATCGTGCGCGGCACCACCAGCCGCAAGATCGTGCGCATGATTCGCAACGCAGGAGCGAAAGAGGTTCACATGCGGATTTCCTGTCCCCCTACGATTTCGCCCTGCTACTACGGCGTGGATACTCCTTCGAAGGATCAGTTGATCGGCGCAAATAAAACGGTGGATCAAATTCGCGATTACATTCGCGTGGATTCGCTTGCCTACCTCTCACTTGAAGGGCTCAAGAAGGCCTGCGGGGAAGGGGATAAGATCTCATACTGTTCGGCTTGCTATACCGGCAAATATCCCACCAACATTGTGGACGTGGAAGAAATCCAATCTGCGAACGCCGGCAGTTAGTCAAAGCACAAAGCTATTTTTGCGCTTGCGCGATGCGCGGTATCGATTGCAAATCAGGTCTGACCTCTACTTTCTTCCAGCCGGTTAGTAGCCGCTCTACCTCCTCTGCAATCGTTCCGCTGATTTCCATGACCAACCATCCACCGGGCTTGAGAGATGCCCGGGCCTGCTGAATCAACCGGGCGATCACTTCTGTTCCCGTGGGGCCGGCAAAGACCGCGTTGCGCGGCTCAAACTTCCGGACTTCCAACTGGACTTGATCTTCTTCCGATTCGCCGACATACGGCGGGTTGGAAACGACGTAATCAAAAAAATTATCTTCGAATCCGGCAAGCAAGTCGGCCTCGTGAAAGTGAATTCGAGATTCCATTTGATGGCGCACCGCATTGGAGCGCGCCATCTCCAGCGCAGGCACAGAAATATCGGTAGCATGGATTTCGGCGCGCGGCAGTTCTTTCGCCAGCGCGAGCGCTATGGCCCCCGAACCTGTCCCAACATCGACGATGCGGAGGTTGGCGAGCAATGATTTGGTTCGAACTTTTTGAAAGCGCCCGCCGCCAATATTCTCGAGCGCTGCTTCGATTACGTGCTCAGTCTCTGGACGCGGAATCAGAACCGCCGGAGTTACGATAAGATCCATTCCCCAAAATTCCTGATGCCCGGTAATGTATTGCGCAGGAACACCGCGGGCTCGCTGGGCAATGGCTGCTTCGTATCGGATCATTTCGTCGGAAGTGAGCTGACGTTCAGGATGTGCGTAAAGGTAAGCGCGATCGCAGCCTAATATAAACATCATTAGAAGCTCGGCATTCATGCGGGGCGAGGGAGCTTCGGCTTCTTTCAACTGTGCGATGGCGAAGGCAAGAACCGGTTTCAGTTGCACGAAACCATTTCATCACACTGAGCAGATGGCATGAAAGATAAGTACGGCAAGAAATTGTGCCCACCGCGCAGTCCCCTGCGAACGCTAGGTCTGGCGCGGATTCAGCCGGGCGATTTCGGCATTCAAAACCGTGGCAAAAGCGACCCACGCCGCGTAGGGAATAAAAGCATTGGCTGCGGCGCGGTCAACCTTTCTGGCTGCTTTCATATAAGAAAAAATCATACCCTCCAGCGCAATGACGTCGGCAAGGGCCAGCCTTGGCCGATGCTGACCGAAGAAAAGCTCTGACCATTTTGCATTGGCGCTAAGCTGTGAAATCCATAAACGCAACGCCCGGTTGCGATCGCGCGAGGGAGCGGCGCTCCAGATTCTCCATCCCGACCAGGCGATCATTGCATAAAGAGAAGTCCACACAACCGGAAATACTTTTGCCGGAGGTGTAAAACTGGGCTTGGTGAGATCGCGGTACCAAGCCTCTCGGCTTGCTCGCCGGCTGTAGCGGGAACCGTACCAGGCCACGCCAGCCGTCGCCAATCCAAACCCAGCCAGCGCAAGCAGAGAGCGCGATTGCCGATTCGACATAGTGGACGTTGGGTGCGGTAATTATTCGTAAGGTTGTTCGCCGGCGAATGTTGTGTTCATGAAACCGCGTCCGTATTCGCCAATTTCGTCCAGTTCCGGCTATTTATTAAGCTCGTAGCCCAAGTAGATCATCTGTCCGATGTGGTGTTGCATGTGAGCGGCGCATTGCACGATCATTTCAAGGTGAGTCTTCGCATCGGTTCCGGCGCCTGAATAATCCATCGACCAATCCTCGGGCGATTGTGTACGGATGTTTTTTATAACCATCTTTACGGCTTCATCGAAGAGTTTAAACGCTTCCTCTTTCAACGGAGGGCTCGGTTCATTGAACTCTCGCGGACGGTTGCGGACGTAGCCGGTTTTGGCGATCTGCGTACCGATGTAGTAATTCAGGTTCCCGGTGAGATGTAGGACAAGATGCCCAAAGCTGTTGCCGTAGGAAAACGGCTTATGCCAAAACTGGGTGTTCGTTAGCGGCTCGGCCAATTCATGAATGCGCGCGGCGTTGGCCTCGTAGCGACCAATTAAAACGGTAGAAAGCGCTGACGATATATCCGGCATATCATTCCTTCGGGCGTGCATTTGTGCAACCGCCATCTCGCCTACACGGCATTCGCGGTTTCTTGCTTCAGTTTTTCGGCCTGATAGTGGGTGACCAGCGCTTCGATGAGCGGTTGAAGCTTTCCATCCATCACAGCTTCTAGCTGGTGCAGTGTGAATCCGATGCGGTGGTCGGTGACCCGGTTTTGCGGAAAGTTATACGTGCGGATCTTCTCGCTTCGGTCGCCGGAACCAACCATCGCTTTGCGCTCTTTCGCCAAAGCCTGCTGTTGCTTATCCATTTCGATCTCGTACAAACGTGAGCGCAGGACGCGCATGCCCTTTTCGCGATTCTTGATCTGTGATTTCTCGTCCTGGCAGCTGACAACAGTATTGGTTGGCAGATGCGTGATACGTACGGCAGAGTAAGTTGTATTCACCGATTGCCCACCTGGGCCCGACGAGCAGAAAGTATCGATGCGCAAATCTTTGGCCTCAATTTTGATATCCACATCTTCCGCTTCCGGCAGAACCGCAACCGTTACAGCCGAAGTGTGAACTCGCCCCTGTTGCTCGGTGGCGGGAACGCGCTGCACACGATGCACCCCACTTTCGTACTTGAGCTGAGAGAAAACGCGGTTGCCTTCGATGATGGCGATGACTTCCTTCAATCCGCCAGCCGAAGATTCGGACGAAGACAGTACCTCGACCTTCCAGCGCTGCGTCTCGGCAAAGCGTGTATACATGCGGAAGATTTCGGCAGCGAAAAGTGTCGCCTCATCACCGCCAGTGCCTGCACGAATTTCGAGAATGATGTTTTTCTCGTCGTTGGGATCTTTGGGCAATAACAAAACTTTGAGTTCTTCCTCGATTGTTCCCACGCGCGGTTCAAGCTTGGTTAGCTCTTCCTGCGCATAAGCTCGCATCTCGGGGTCTTTTTCTTCCGCCAGCATGACTTTGCTTTCGGCGATGCCCTGCGTCAGATCTTTATACTCACGATATTTTTCGACCATCGGAGCGATCTCACTGTGCGCTTTTGCAGTTTTCTGGTACTTCGCCGAATCGTTCACGATATCCGGCGAGGCAAGAGCCTGTGTCAGCTCTTCATAACGGGCTTCGATTTGGTCCAGGCGTTCAAACATTATGAGCTCTCAAAGGGTATTCAACCCGAATAGTGTCGGACTTTTGTCCACGCAGTACAAGCTAAAGGTCTTTTAGGTTTGGGATCGGGAATGGGCAGGGAAAAGTTTTCGCGGCGCTGCCGCTAGGCGATAACCAATTCGCCACCATTCTCTTTTTCAAGAGCCATGGCGTGATCGAGCGCAACGATGGCGCATTGCGCTTGCTCGTCCGATGGCGGCTGAGTAGTAATGCGCTGGAGCCACAAGCCGGGAGCGGTCATAAAAGCGAACAGCGATCCGCGGTGCTTGGCGGCGAAACGGATGATCTCGTAAGACACCCCGGCAATCACCGGCAACAGCGCAATGCGTGACGCAAAGCGCGCCCAAAAAGTGGTGTAGGGAATCAGCATGTAGAAGCCGATCGAGATCAGCATCACAGTCATCAGAAAACTGGTGCCGCAGCGCGGATGATAGGTGGAATATTGCTGCACTTCAGCTGTTTCAAGCGACTTGCCATCTTCAAACGCAAAAACTGTTTTGTGTTCGGCGCCGTGATATTCGTAGACGCGCTTGATGTCCGGAAACAGCGAAACTCCCCAAATAAACAGCAGGAACAGAACCAATCGCACCGCGCCATCCACAAGGTTAAAGGCGATTTGACCGCCGAAGGCGGGATTGAACTTCTTAAGTTCTGTCGCCGCAAGCAACGGCAGGTACTTGTACATGAAAATGAAAAATGCCAGCGATAAGATGACATTCCCCGTAGCCAGCCATCCACTTATCGCAGCAGCTTTTTCGCGCGCTTCAGATTTAGAAGTTTCTACCCTGCTTTGTTTTGCTTCGACAGATGAGCCCGTTTTTTCGCTATTCGTTTGCTCATCCTGCATTGCATCTTCAAGCGCCACATTCGCCGAAAAACGCAGGGCGCGATAGCCAAGAGACATTGCATAGCCCAGCGTCATTACGCCGCGAAGAATGGGCCAGGCCATCCACTTATGCTTTTCGGAAGGCCGCTCCAGCGGTTGGCTCATGGTTACTACTTCGCCCGAAGGCTTGCGGCAGGCGATTGCCCATGCATGCGGAGAGCGCATCATCACGCCCTCGAGCACAGCTTGGCCGCCGACAAGCGTTTCCTCGCCGCTTTCGAGCGCAGGCAAGAGCTGCACGGCCATCAGGAAGCGCACGAAATTTCGCAGTGAACGCACGATAATTAGATGCTTTGAGCCTGAAAAAGCGCCATCACTAGGTTACCACAGCAGGGAAGCATTCCTCAGCGGCCATGTCCCGTGGGATATTTCGTCTATTCTCTTAATAACATGCCGGGATTTGCCCAAACCTGCGAAGCCATTGCGGCCACGACAAAAAAGCTTCAGAAGATTGCAATCGTGGCGGAATATTTGAAATCCTGCCCGCTTGATGAGGCCACAAATTCATCCGTGTTTCTCTCCGGAAGGGCATTTCCCGCATGGGAGGAAACAACATTACAGGTCGGTGGCACTCTACTCTGGCGGATTGTTGCGGAGCTTTCTGGGCAAAATGATGCCGCGCTTACGGCGGCTTATCGCGAGCAGGGAGACGTGGGCGCCGTTGCGGCTGCAGTTTTGCCCGAGCGCGCCGGGCAGGGCGCTGGAGTTCTCGAAACTGCCGATGCTTTTCGGCAAATTGCCGCTGCCCGCGGACCGGCAGCAAAAACGGCGCTGGTCCGGGACTTGCTTGCCCGCGCAACGCCCCTGGAAGCGAAATACATTGTCAAAATTGTGACCGGTGATTTGCGAATTGGCCTCAAGGAAAGTTTGGTCGAGGAAGCCATTGCCAAAGCTTACGCCAATACTCTCGCGGAGACGCAACGCGCCAATATGCTTCTTGGAGATATCGGACAGACACTACGACTGGCGGCCGAAGGGAAATTAGCCGAAGCGAAGATGCGCATGTTCCATCCCATCGGATTCATGCTGGCAAGCCCTGTCGAGTCAGCCGAAGAAGGGTTGAGTTATTTCGCCGAGGCGGCCGTGGAAGACAAGTACGACGGCATTCGAGCGCAAGCGCACGTTTCGAACGGGGAGGTGAAGCTCTTTTCGCGCACGCGTGATGAAATTACCGAATCGTTTCCCGAACTCCCGCCTGCGCTGGCAGCGTTGCCGGCAGAAGCCATTCTCGATGGCGAGATTGTTGCTTGGGAGTATCCGGTAAATATGGCAAAAGCACCAGAAGTTCTGGATGGCCAACCTTCCGCCGCCGAAGAAGCCGCAGCCGATCAACTGGGTAAGGCGCGTCCGTTCTCGTTTCTTCAACAACGGCTCGGGCGAAAAAAAGTGAGCGAAAAAATGTTGCGGGAAGTTCCGGTAGCGTATCTCGCATTTGATGTTCTGTATGCAGATGGCGAATTGTTAATCGATAGGCCGCTGCGAGACCGGGTGCGAATTTTGGATGACTTGCTGACGGAAAAAGAAAATCTCCCGGATAACCTTCGGAAAAATCTCCATTCTAATTTGCTGCACTCGCAAACGCGCCTGAAATTCGATACTGATTCATTAGATGACGCTTCGGCCAGGGTGATTCGCGCGCCTGTGTTTCGGGTGAGTTCGAGCGAAAGTCTGGAGGAACTGTTCGTCGCCGCGCGGGTTCGCGGAAATGAAGGATTGATGATCAAAGGCCTCGACTCGCCTTATACGCCGGGCAAGCGCGGCAAATCCTGGCTGAAAATGAAGCGTGAATTGGCAACGCTTGACGTAGTCGTAACAGCGGTCGAATTTGGACACGGTAAGAGAATCGGAGTGTTGAGCGACTACACTTTCGCGGTGTGGGAAGGCGACAGGCTGGTAAACATCGGCAAGGCATACTCAGGTCTGACCAATGCCGAGATCGCAAAGATGACGCAGTGGTTTCTCGACCACACGCTCGAAGATCAAGGTTTTCGGCGCACTGTCGAGCCGAAAATCGTGCTGGAAGTGGCTTTCAACAATATGATGCAGTCCGATCGACACGAAAGCGGCTATGCGTTGCGCTTCCCGAGGATCGTGCGGCTGCGCCCCGACAAGTCGGCGGAAGATGCGGATACGATGGAGAGAGTTCGAGAGATCTTTGAGCAACAGAATCTTTGATTCAATACGCTCAATGGCTGTGATGGTGGTGGTGCGCTTCGCTCTCCGCCACCGGCATCACGCATCCATGCGCCACCTCACATACCTCGTGCTCAAATTGAATGGTCGTATGGTCGATTTGAAACTCATGATGCAGCGCCTCTTTCACGTCACGCAGAATCCGTTCGCTCACCGACGGTGGAATATCCGCAATCGAAATATGGCAGGAGAGTGCGCGCGTTTCCGAACCAATGCACCAGACGTGCAGATCATGCACATCATTTACGCCATTCACGGAACGGATGGTCGTCTCAACTAAGTCCAGCTTGACCCCACGCGGGGTCCCCTCAAGCAAAATATTCAAAGTTTCGCGAACAATGCCGAAACCGGACCACAGAATAAGCGCGCCAATTCCAAACGAAAGCGCGGAGTCGATCCAGTAATCCCCAGTAGCCAGAATCACCCAGCCCCCGGCAATCACCACGGCCGTCGAAAGCGTATCGCCGACTTCATGCAGCAGCGCGCTGCGGATGTTGACGTCCCCACCCGAACGGTAGAGAAGCAACGCAATCACTCCGTTCATCACCACGCCAGCGCCCGCCACCCACATCATCGTGGAGGCTTGAACATGCTCCGGATGCTGCAAACGCCGGAATGCTTCGTAGAAAATGAAGAACGAAACAACTACGAGCGATAGGGCATTCACCAGTGCCGCCAAAACTCCGGCACGATGGTATCCGTAAGTCTTTGTGGCGCTGGCCGGTCGAGACTGCAGGTACACCGCGACCAGTGACAGCAGAAGAGCCAAAAAATCCGAGAGATTATGCCCAGCCTCAGAGAGCAGCGCGAGAGAATGAGCACGAATGCCGGCTACCACGAGCAACACGATGTAGACACAAGTTACGCCCAGCGAAATTTTGAGAACTCGCTTCGGGCTACTTCCGCCATGAACGTGGACATGCACATCTTCAAGTGTACGAGCCGCCGGGTCTTGCTTCAAGCTGTTGCAAATACCGAAAGGCTCAACGGTTGAAGAGTTTTTGCATGTAGCGGTCGTTGTACAGCGTGGTCGTGTTCTGGACGAACTCCAGAATGCGGTACATCTTGTCCCTCGACTCGCGGCTCATTTCTTTGAATTGCACGGCTACACCTGATCCAGGATGAATTCTGGCGATGCTGCCTTCCGCCTTCAAATCGCCATTCTCTTCAGAGAAAACCACATTTACATTCGAGCCGGGCGGCAAAATTGCGCTGGTTTCCACGTAGCAGCCACCCAAGCTGATGTCGATCAGGTTACCGAATACTGGTCCGGCGGCTCCGTGAGGATGCAATTCGATGGTTAGCCTGCACTTTATTCGCGTGTGCAGGCGCTGATCTTTTTTGGTTGGCTGCTTTTGCTTCTCCAGATACATGCGCCGGTCCGCTTCAGTCAGAAGCTGCTCCGCATCGCTGCCATCGTCTGGAGACACGGCTATGCCCACGCTCAGCGAGAGCATGTCTTCTCCGCAAACGTCAAAGCCCGCCTGCGGGGCGAGTGGACGAATCTGCTCGACCTTTTTCGCCGCAGCATCCGTAGACAATCCCGGCGCGATGACTACAAATTCGTCTCCTCCCATGCGGGCTACATAGTCATAGTCGCGGCAACTGTCTTTCAGAGCCTGCGCAAATAACCTCAAAACACGATTTCCTTCCAAATGCCCGAAGCGGTCGTTAATCTTCTTAAAGCCGTTCATATCGCAGACCATCAATGTCAGCGGCACGCTGTCCCGCTTGCACCGCGCGAGTTCGCGATCGAGTTGCAGGAACAGCGACCGCGCGTTGGGCAGGCCGGTGAGATAGTCTGTAGTGGCCGAATTTTCCGCCTGTTGATATTTGAGCGCGTTTTCGATGGCCAAAGCCATCTTGCCGCTTACCGCCAACAAGATACGTAAGTGATCGGAAGTGAATGCATCGCGCTCGGCCCGGTAAAGAGCAAGAACGCCGATTCCCCCAGCGACGCCCTCCAAAGGCACTGCCAGTGCCGAACGCAATGTGCTGAATTTTGCGGGATCGTTCAAATACCCCGGTTCCACCGAAGGATTCCCATTCACAATCGGTTTTTTATTCTGCGCTACCCAGCCGGAAAGCCCATCTCCCAGAGGGATTCGCAAAGAGGCAAAGAGCCGGTAATTGTCGCCGTTCACATATTCTGGGACCAACTCATCGTCGCGGCGGATATAAATGGCGATCGCATCGTAGGGCACCATTGGTTTGAGCTTTACCGAAAAGACTGAGAGGGTTTCTCCCAGGCTCAACGATGCGCCCAAATCCTGACTCAACTCAAACAGCGATTGTGCTTCCTGCCGCGCGGCCGCAATCGATGAAAGAAAATTTGCATCTCGTCCTGCCCCATCCTGAACTCCTGCATTTTCAAATCCCGCGGCAGGTGCTGGACCTCGTGTGATCCGAATTTCTGAAGATAGCGTCGAATTGCTGTCGTCCGTCGATTTCGCCCGTGCCAGGTTCTCCAGCGACTTATAACGTCTTTTCAGAACATCCACTACCTTCGGATCAAAAGACTTTCCCGACTCGCCCGAAAGCCGCAACATCACATCATCCAAAGGCATCGCGCGCCGATACTGCCGGTCAGATGCAAGGGCATCCAGGTAGTCGACTGCCGAAAGAATGCGTGCCCCAATAGGAATCTCCGTACCTTTCAGTCCGTAGGGATAACCTGATCCATCCCACTTTTCGTGATGGGCTCGAACAATTGGTACAACAGGATAGGGAAAGCGAACCCGCTCCAGAATTTCCGCTCCGACCACGGTGTGAATCTTCATCTTCTCGAACTCTTCCGGCGTCAATCGGCCGGGCTTCGAGATAATGTGCTCCGGCACGGCCAATTTACCGATGTCGTGGAGCAGCGCCGCGGCGTGAAGAGCCTCTAATTCAGCCCCTTTTACGCCAAGCTCTTTCGCGACTTCGATGGCGTAGACGCGCACCCGCTGTAGGTGCTCGTGAGTCGTCTGATCCTTGGCTTCAATGGCGAGTGCCAGCGCTTCGATGGTTCGCAAGTGCAGGTTCGCCATCTCCTCTACATGGCGCTTCTCGTCTTCCAGCTTGCCTAAATAAAGTCGGTAGGAGCGGTAGATGAGATAAATTGCGGGGACGAAAAGCAGTGACGTTTCCCAGTTGAACGTGTGATTGAACCACGAAATCGCACCGGCAATACCAGCTCCCACCAGATAGTAGGGAAAAGACCAGAAATAACAATCCACCAGAATGGTTTGCAGTGGCTTGCCTTCGCTGAATGAAATGACAGCGGCAATGCACCCTGCGTTGACGATGAAATAAACCGAAGCAGTCAGGCACAAGAGCAACGGCCGGTTACTGATTAATTCGTTGAAAGCAAGGCTGTGATAAACAAAATAAGCGGCGGCAGTGGATAACGATCCAGCGCACACATTGAACGCCAACTGGATGGCGGTTGGACGGCCTGGGAACAAACTCTGCGCCAGCATGGCGGCTGCGCCCAGGGTTAACGCCTCTGAATAGCTCAGTTCCGCAATACCGACCAGAATGAATAGGAAGTTGACCGAGAGCGTTCCCGTTATGCCCGGCAGGGTGACGCGCAGGCGGGATGCCAGGATCGCAATCCCCATGTAGCAGATAAATTCCGCTATGTTCTTGCTGCTCTGGTGAATAGCGGCCTGCAGAAGACAAGCCATGCCTCCAGCAATGACCGACGCGACAAAGGCCTGGGCACCGACAGGCAGGCCTCTCCACGAATTTGTGCTGGCAGACATCGAATGCGAATCGGCCCGCGCTCAATGCAGAGCGAGGATTTGCCCGACTCTTAAGAATAGCCAGCCAATGGAGTTAGAAGTAATGTTTTACCGGGAGAGTGGAAACTTCAGTAATGCGATAAGCATGAGATTTCTGTTACTTGCGGGCGAAAAGTGACATTAGTTTGGTGGCGGCGCGTGGACTCGAACCACGGACCTACGGATTATGAGACCGTCGCTCTAGCCACCTGAGCTACGCCGCCACATTTAGAATCAACAGCTTACCGTGCGTTACCAAAGAGTTGCTGCACACTGACTGCACAAATGCTAATCTGTCTTCATCGCGTTGGGCGCGAGGAGGGCAGCATGGGTCGAGTTCAATCAGGCTACGTTTACGAAGCATCTGGAGCACTCTACGTCCGGTACTGGACTTCCGAGATTGTAGATGGAAAGCCGCAGCGGGTGCAACGTTCCGAGCGTTTGTGCGACGTTGACGACAAGTGCTACATCAGCAGGCCGACCGACAGAAAGACTGGCAAGAAGCGAACTGTCCTCTCCTCCGCGTTGAAGCTCAAGCTCAATGACAAGATGCAGACAGTCAACGTGCAGGAAGTTCACCGCCGCCCCGGACAGGACATGACGGTCGCCGACTTCTGGGAGACGAAGTACCTCCCTTACTGCGAGGAGATTGTCGAGTTGACCGGAGAGCCTCGCAAGAAGCCGAGCACCGTTCGCGGGTACAAACAAATCTGGAAGCAACATCTCAAGGCTCACTTCGGTGAGACATCGTTGCAGGATTATGAGCCGTGGATGGGGTCTGACTTCCTACAATCGCTCACCGCGAAGCAGGGCAAGGCAACGCTCAAACACATCAAGGCCCTCGGTGGTTCTCTCTTCAAACGCGCAGTCATCGAGCGCCGTATCAAAGTCAACCCGTGGCACGATGTCGAAATGCCTGAAGATGCGGTCGAGTCCGAGGCGACTCCGCACTACACGCTGGAGGAAGCTGAGGATATTGTCTCTGCACTCGTTGACCATGTGGACTGTCAGCTTGTTCTCGCGTTGGCCTGCTTCCTCGGACTGCGGCCTGGAGAGATTGCCGCTCTCAAGTGGGAGGACTTTGACACCGAGAATGACCTCGTTCACATCCGCCGTTCTGTTGTCCGTGGTATCGTCGGTACTCCCAAAACTCCTGAAAGCCTCGCTGCGCTTCCACTGCCTGCACAGGTCAGAATCCCACTCGAACTCTGGCGGCAGGCGGTGGAACGTGAGGAGGCCGAACGGAAGGCGGACGCTGCGCGAAACGAGGGCATCGAGGAGCAACGCAGCGGATACGTCTTCGAGACTCGCAACGGAACGCCGATTGACCTCCATAATCTGACCGCTCGGGTCATCCGCCCACACATCGAAGGTTCGCACTACAAACTCCACGGGAAGGCTCAGGAGTGCGTCCGCTGCAATAAGGTTCCGAAGTCATCGGGCCGGAGGTGGAAGACGCTCTACGCTGGCCGACGCTGCGCTGCAACTGCGGTCATAGAAGCGAACAACGGCAATCTGGCAATCGGTCAAGCGTTGCTCCGGCACAAGTCACAAATCACGACGGCGATGTTTTACAAGAAGGCTGTCACGCCTGAGACCCTTCGCAACGGCGTCAAGATGCTTGAAGCCGCTGCGAACGGAAAGATTAAGTAGGACGACAGTGCTATTCGTTGAATAGAGCAAGGTACGTACAATTTAACCAGCATCAGGAGCGAGTCATCCGAGCGATGACTCCACCAACCGAGGGGTTCGACGTGAATCTCCACGGTGGTCGGCACTAGCCAGATGCGGGGCGGAAGCCCAAAGGAGACTCAGTGAAATCACCGAAAGTGACGCCCGACGTTCTCGTCAACAACGCTGGCACTCTGTTCACGTTCTGCCCACTGACGGCACGAGCCAAGGAATGGATTGCCGAGCACGTCCAACCTGATGCTCAGTGGTTCGGGAACGCCCTGGTCGTGGAGCACCGCTACGCTTGGGGACTGGCGCAGGGCATGAAGGATGACGGGCTGGTGCTCCAATGAAACGTCTCAGCGGGATGACGGGCGAGGTTTTCAATGTCACCGCGCAGCGGCTCGTGCGTTACGGTTGCTCCGAATCTCAGGCTTACGCCCTGTCCCGGCTCATCCGGCTCGACCATGAAACGCCGGACGCAACCGTCGAAGCAGCAGTCATTGGCGCTCTGGTCGCTGCGAAGGAAGCAGTGGACGGCGTGCCTGAGGTCGAGTACATCAGCGGTCAACGTCGCGATACGTTGCGATTGGACGCTACGCGAAGAGAGGGAAGATGAGCCAGATTAGGAAGGAATCCTCACCGCTGACCGATGTGATGGAGTACTACGACGCGGAGATGACCCGCGATGAATACGTCCTGACCAATTTTGTCGGTGAAGTCGAGCCGGACGCGTTCATCCCGGTCGATGTCGAAGCGACTTTTCCGGCGCAGTTCCGGCGCAGGACTCTGCTCGATACACCTTCTGCATCAAACAGCGTCCAATAGTCCGCTGAACTTTCCGAGGCACTCCGTCCAACCCTACGACTGCGATAGAATCCGGTCGTGCCGGACAACAAGCTTTATTACGGCGACAACCTCGACGTGCTGCGTCGGTACGTCCGTGACGAATCGGTAGACCTCGTCTATCTCGACCCGCCATTCAACAGCCGTCAAGACTACAACGTCCTCTTTGCGGAAAAGGATGGCACCCGGTCTGCTTCCCAGATTGTCGCATTCGAGGATACGTGGGAGTGGAATCAGGAATCGGCCCGAGCCTACGAACAAATTGTCGAAAGTGGTGGTCGAGTCGCTGAGGCAATGATTGCTTTTCACACCTTCCTCGGTGGAAGCGACATGATGGCTTATCTCGCGATGATGGCTCCACGGTTGACAGAACTGCACCGCGTGCTCAAAGAAACAGGTTCTATCTACCTCCACTGCGACCCCACCGCCAGCCACTATCTCAAGATGTTGATGGACGCTGTCTTCGGGCCGCAACGTTTTCGTTCTGAAATTATCTGGAAGCGAAGCAGCGCCCACAGTGACGCGAAGCAGGGATTGAAGAATTTTGGCCACATTCACGACGCACTACTCTTCTACACGAAGGGAGAGAAGGCAATCTGGAATACGCAGTTCACTGCTTACGATGAGTCATACGTTGAACGTGACTATCGTCTTCGGGACGAGTCTGGTCGCCACTTTCGTCGAGGTGACCTCACCGCTGCCAGACCGGGCGGTGATACAGAGTAGGAGTGGCGAGTTAAGAAACATGCCGAGGTCCGAGAACGCTGGGTCGCGGACCTGGATGATGAGCACCTGAAACCAAAGGAGGGGTGGGAATACCTTGGAGTCCTTCCGTACAGCGGTCGTTACTGGGCGTATTCAAAAGCGAACATGCGTGAGTTTGCCGCCGAAGGACGATTGCGTCACACGTTCGACGGAACGCCAGAATACAAACGCTACCTCGATGAGATGCCCGGTGTCCCGCTACAGGACATCTGGACTGACCTCACTCCGATTGTTGCAGGCACGGCAGAGCGTCTAGGCTATCCGACGCAGAAGCCGGAGGCCCTGCTAGAACGGATAGTGACAGCAAGCAGTAATGAAGGCGATGTTGTCCTTGACCCATTCTGTGGATGTGGCACCGCCATTGCTGTCGCGCAGAAATTAAAACGCCGCTGGATTGGAATCGACATCACGCATCTCGCCGTCAATCTCATTAAGAATCGACTCCGCGACCACTTCGGTGAAGAGGTCGGCAAATCGTATGAAATCATTGGCGAACCTGTCTCTGTGACCGATGCTGCTGCGTTAGCGAAACAAGACCCGTTCCAGTTTCAATCGTGGGCGCTCGGCCTCGTCGGTGCGAGAGTAGCAACGTCCGCGAAGAAAGGTGCTGACAAGGGCATTGACGGTCGGCTTTACTTTCACGACGAAAAGGGCGGGAAGAGTAAGCAAGTCATCCTGTCTGTTAAGGCAGGGGAGAACGTCAACGTCGCACACATCCGCGACCTTCGTGGTGTGCTCGACCGCGAGAAGGCTGACATCGGAGTCCTCATCTCGATGGAGAAGCCAAGTAAGCCGATGGTGAAGGAAGCGGCTGACGCAGGCTCGTATAAATCGCCCTTCACTGAACAGAGATTCCCACGGATTCAGATATTGACGGTCAAACAACTGCTCGAAGGCAACCAGATTGCGTATCCACGCCTGCTCGATGTCACTTACAAGAAGGCACCGAAGACGCGGGAGAAGCAAGCCGTCAACATGGCATTGCCGCTCGGCTCAACCCAAGCAGATGAAGACGAACCAGAAGAACCGTTCTAGTACAATACGCAGGTACTTCCCAGCCAAAGTACCACGAGGACTTCGGCCCCCCAGCCACTTAGAAGTCCGTCGCGTCGGCCCCAAACAATTTAATCGAGGAGATAAGGATGGCATTAGGAAATGCGCCACAACCCGGCTCCGAATGGGAGCGGGTCGCAGTTATCATCGGTCGTTCACTCGCGTTCCTCTGCCTTCAGTCCACATCAGTCAAGGAAGGCACGCTTCTTCAGAAAGCGGACTTCCTCGGTGGGCTGGGGTTGAAGTACGCAGACGCTGCACAAATGCTAGGGACGAGCGAGGCATCACTTAAAGAACTTGCTCGACAGGCGAAGAAGCCAAAAGGAGGGGACCGTGGCAAACGCCGAAAGAAATCCCGGTAGCACCACCCACGACCCACTCGCTGTTGAAGTCGGTCGCATCGCGAAACTCTTCGCGCTTTACATGCTCAAAGATGTCGATGATGAGGGGAAGAAAGTGACACGACTGAATGCCGTCGGTTTCTCGACCTCGGAAATCGCTGCCCTTCTGGATAAGACCGAGAACAACATCAGCGTCCAACTCTCGCAGGCGAAAAAGAAGAAGCAGAAAAAGAAAGGATGACGAGACTGAGTGGCGCAGATAAATCAGAAGTTGTTGGACAAAATCAAGAAGCGACTTGGGGTTTCAACTTCTCGGGTCTATGTAGTCATCAACGAGGCTGCACGGCGACATAGTCTTCCCGCAGACGTTGCGGCTTTGGTTGTAGCCCGTGATGAAGGTATCGCCATTACGAGGTTCGCGACCCCAGAGGATTGGATTCTAATTCGTGGGGTCCATTCCTCTGCCGCAACTCCTGCGGCTGCGGCTCCTCTGGCTCCGGCTCCCGCGACACCTCGCCCAGGTCGCCGCATCAGTCGAGAAAAACGAGAACCGAAAAAGAAAGGCAACAAAGTCTGGGTGGTCTACGGACGAGACGAAGCGCGACGTGACGCGGTTTTCACATTCTTGCGTGCCCTCGGACTTCATCCGATTGAATGGACCAGCGCACTCGCAGCAACGAAGAAAGGCAGTCCACACGTCTCCGAGGTGATTGAGACTGGATTCGACGACGCGGTCGCAACTGTGGTCCTATTCACGCCGGATGACGAGGCGAGATTGAAAAAGAAGTTTCTCAAGCCAACGGACAAAGATGATGAGCGGAATCTAACAGGCCAGCCACGACAGAACGTGCTATTTGAGGCGGGGATGGCCTTCGGCAAACAGCCAGACAAGACGATACTCGTCGAGGTCGGTACGCTCCGGCCCATCAGCGACATCGTGGGGCGGCACACTGTCCGGCTCACGAATGCAATGAGTACCCGCCAGCAGTTTGTTGTCAAACTCAAGGCCGTCGGATGTCCTGTCGATGACACAGGGACCGATTGGCACACAAAAGGAGACTTCAGTTAGAGCACCGCAAGCAACTCTAGTCCGATGGATGACAGCCAACGTTCAGACAAACAACGGCTCATTGAAGACAAGTGCGACATCTGGCACGCACTAATCGCGCTCGACCGCTCTGTCACTCCTCGCATGTTGGACATCCTGGCTCGTACACGAGCCTCAATCCAAACAGCAACCTTTGAACGCCTCTCTGAAATCGACTTCATGATGGAAGCAAATATTCAGAATGCAGAAGCGCACGCAGGATACAAGCACGACCATGCGTTTCTTCTCGAATTGGGCCAGACATACCGTAAGAAACGATTCGGAGTCGTCCGGTTTCCGAAGTGGGATACGCTCCAGTGGGAACAACGCATCCATGACAATCTTGACTTGCTCACGCTTGAACTCATCGACTCGCATCTTCTCTGCGAAGGCTAGACCCTCCGGGGATGCTTGCCACTCTGCGTTGCGTCGTTTGAACTCCGCATCACGCTCGGCTTGCTGGCGCTCTGCGCCGAGTCGGCGTCCTTCTTTCAATGCGTACAATTCGTCGAACGTCTTCGGCGCATCCTTGATACCGAATCGCGAACTGAGGACGGCCATCGCGTCGTTGTCGAGTTTCCAGTTCGGGTCTATGTGCCGTTTGACACGTACTCGCTGTGCCATCGCATCAAGAAAATCATTGATGGGTTTCCGAATCTGTTCGGGGCTGCGAATGTTGCCATCAACAATCCACGACTTGACTCCACCGTGACCAGCAGAACCACCCCAACGATTCTTGCCCTCGGCCAGCGTCAACGAACTCCTGCCGTCGTTGTCCGGCTGAAGCTCCGGCGCGAGGCGTTTCTTGAATGTTCCGACCGACTGTTCTATCCAATGGCAGCAATCGTCGATGAGCTTGTCGAGAGCTTCGCCTTCTGGTGCTGGCGGGACGGTCGGAGCCGTGGGCTGGAGTGGAACGAAGTCTCCATCCACGAGATGGCCGATGACCACGCCTTTGACTTTGATTGGCTGGTTCATGCGACCTCCACTTCAGGCACGTATGCATCGCCATTCCAGACGAAGGTTTCACCGTTGATTCGGGTTGGCGGATGCTCCACATCCGGCACTGCGGTCTTCTGCGATAGGTCACCTACGACATCACACCTACCATCTACAGAACATAGCGACCCACCACTTACAGCATTACTGGTTAACATTCCACGTGGGATAGGCTCGGCCTTTCCCATCGTGGGTTTTTCTGCGATGTCGTGGGATAGGCTTGGTTGTGCTGAATCAATGACTTGAGCCAATTCCACGTTGCGTCCAAAAGCCAATCCCATCGCTGCGCGAGGTTTCAGGGGTTTGAGCACCGGAGGAGTCCGGTGACCGTGCCGACCAGTGCGTGATTTCGTGACGACCTCGACCGCACCTTTGCGAATCAGTTCTTGCTGCCACCGATGAACGCTGGAGGGTGTGCTGTCGCCGTCACGAGCCATCGTGTTGAGGTCTCGTTGAATGTGACCTTCGCTATCTGCGTTGGATAACATGTAGTCGAGCAGGCCAAGCTCCGAGAACGTCAAAGCCTTCGTGTTGCGAACATACTTCGTAATCTTCGTTGCCATGTCGTACCTTTCAATCATTCAATCGTTACTGCTCGTCGGTGTTGAGAACCCGACAAACTGCAGCTAAGTCTTCCGCGTTGAGAGAAGCCTTGAGGTCGTTTACGCTTCGTGTCGTTCTGAATCCAGTCAACCGCGTGTGTTTCTGCAACGCACGAATCTTCTCGACGACGACTTGCTGGCGCGGGGTCAATTCCATCTTGTCGGCCAGTTGGAATTTTTCGGTGTTGTGGCGAGTGCGACCAGCACTTTCGAGCTCACCAGAGCGCAGCATCGTGGCCAACAAATCATCGAAGGCCGAAGACGCACCGTGACATGCGTCTTGCAATTGTCGTTTCGTTAGCGCCCCATGTTTATTCAAGGCGCGACCGATGAAGAACTTCAACACCTCAGGGTCGGTAACAGGTGGACGCGGCGGGTCATCATTTGGGAAGAACACCACGGGTTCGAGGCCCTCCAGCGTCGGGTCAGGATTAACGGCAGCGTGAGCAAGGGCCTTGAGTTTCGCATCGGGATAATTCGGGTCTACACAGTTGGCGGCGACGAACTCTTTGAGCGCGGTGAAGATGGCGTTCTCATCGAGTCCCATCTCGTGGAGCTTTCCGGCTCTGGACTGTAAGTGAATCCATATAGTCCCGAGCGGAATCTTCGGGTTGATTGTTGTAGCAGTAGTCATTTCATTCATCTCCTATGGTGCTGCGCGAGACGCAAGCGTGCGCCGGACGACGCCGTCCGCATGAGTCTCAGTTGTCTGGGTTGGTGCTGGAGTAGCCGAGCACACGACTACGTCGTCACAAGTCTTCGATTGTCGATTGGTGCTACGGGCCTTTCACTGAGGGGCTGGTCTGGGACTCACTCGAACTAGCTGCACCGTAAATCTTCGCTCGGTGCTTCTAACGAGGTCAGCCGGAGGAAACGATGTTCCTCCACAGTTCAATCTTATCAAAGGCAACACATCGCGTCAAGAAAAAAGTGCGTTTCACCCGCATAAACAGCGGGTTCCACGCGCGTGAGGTCGAGACTCGCTCGTCGAGCGTATACATGGTAGAAAAAGTTTCCAAAATAATATCCGGCTGGTGAGAACGCCGCCGGGAGTCACCAGAGACATGCGCCCTGACGCCGCCGGGACTCCAGGACGCGACGGACGAGCGGATTGAGCGTCAGGGCCGTCCGCCCACGGTCGCCCGTCAAATCGCCGCCGTTTGAAAATTTGCGCGTCACTCCGTATACGACGTATACAAATCTCCCAAAATCTATGGCAGATGTGCGCCGCCGAGAGCGAGGTAACATCCTTGTCGTCGTTTTGGCTAGGCCAACCGACCGGGAGGGTGGTCGTCCGGCGGACTCTCCGGCCCCGGCCAGTTCGGGAAAGTACTGACCCCCTGTCCACCCCTTGCACGCCCCTTGTGTACCCCTTTTGCGTACCCCTTTTCGCCGTCTGAGCAGACATTCTGCGCCAGCTAAGAGCCGGATAAAGCAGACCTCAGAACCGACGCGACCGTGCAGTAAGCCGTGCAGTAGCCAATTTTTGCCCTTTGGCGTCAACACGTTAGCAGCCAGCACGGATACAGAGACCGTCGCTCTTCACGCACCAGGCTGCGGATGTCGAATTGGCGTCGTGACCTGCCTCGTCTATTGAGAGGCACAGGGCGTAGCTGTGGAATGGAGAACAACTATCGGGTCAGTGCAGAGAGCACCATGGGGAACGTGAGTCCAAAGTAAAATGTTCTAATGAGGTTATCATCGTTCCAAATTGCCGACGCAAGTCCACCCGCGCCCACGAAGATAACCCCAGTCCACCAGTAGTGGTCTCCGCTCCATGGAGTTATTGGTAGGCCTCGAAACATAACCAGACAAAATGCACCGAAGCCCCCGGCAACAAATCGTGCAATCGCGGCTCTCAATGTTTTATTCATCGATTGTTCCAGATGATGATGCGAGAAACTTCTTCGCGAATTCCCACAGGCAGAGTCGTATTCAACCAAGAACCGTAAATAAGTAGGAGAACACAAACAGAGAGTTGGCCAAGGACTTCGGCATAAGCGAACCGAGGCGTGTCTACGCTCGGAACATCCACCTTGGGATTGGCTGAGAACTCGGCATTCGCGACTAATGCCACAATGAGCGCAACGAGAATCCAAAGCGAGTCTATATGTGCGCCGCTGTTATCCGCAAAACTTCTGACAGCGGCGGCGGCAGCAAGCAGGCAAATCGCGGCGATAGACAGAACCAACCGTATTTCACGGGAAATCATGAAAAACATCTCGCCCGAAGATAGATTGCACTTCCGACAGCGGACATAAATGCCAACGAAATCCAAACGAACATAGTTAAAGGAGATTGGCACTTCGTCATTGGATAAAGCAAGACCGAACCGACAATATTGAGAATCAGAAAAATGGTGATGTAGCTGCGTTCAGGCTCCCCAGCCAAGGCTCTATTCGGCGGACAGACAGCGATATCAGCGAGTCGGGCAGATAGTGCCCAAACGTAAAACGAGACGCCGAAGTAGCATACATCGGAAGCGAAGACCGACCACTGGTACTCAACGAGCTTTGCCTTCACCCCAATTCTTGTTAAGGCAAGTACCAGCGGTATGATGAATGGATGCCAGTGGGCAAGCCAGTGCTTGTTCATCGCACCAAATTATACCTCCCCCAACTAAAGGCTTAAGAGCGCGTATATCACATCTCCTCATGACGCTCCGCACGTCTCTTGGCGATAGAGCCACTCGATGACCGACGACTTCCTGAATCTCAGGCCGCACGGGAGCTTGATGACCGGAATTGGATGCGAGTATCGCGCCGCCCCGCGCTTCCGCGTCAGATTGTACACGCTCGATGGTTTACAGCGGATAATCTGTGCGACTTCGTGGACGGTTAATATCTCGTCTAGTGTCGCGACAGCAGGACTACTGGTGGTCGGTGTTGCGGGTTGTGGAAGAGGCATGCATTGGCCCTCCAGAGGAGCGCATTCCAGCGCCCCGTGCCGTGCCAGCCAGCAGGTCTCCTGCGTGGCATCACGACATGCCCCGTCAGTATTGTGCGAGGACTTGGGTTCGACTCATGGACAGACGGCCTAGGTGCTGGCCGCCTAGAGAGCATCGGCATCGTTCCGCCTAATACCAGACTCAGTCAACTCAGGACAATGGTCAAGCAGAAAAAAGGTGCGCGTTTGCGCGTGCAACATTACGCGGTCGCCAAATTATAATGTTGCATGGCGAAGTCCTTGAGACGTGGAACCTTGCGTTGAAAATGGAAGAAATCCACGGCGTAATGTTGCACAAAAATCTTTGGTAACCTGTGGCGCACAAGGAAACCTGTCTGCTTGAACTGAGGACAAATTGCCTTACAATCTCGAATCTCCGAAGAGCCTGCTAGAACCGATTGAGACAAAGAATGTTCCGCGTTGGTTCCGAAGTGAGCTTCTTGAGGTCAAACCAAAATCAGTACGTCATGTAGTGCAACATGTCGCCGACCATCTCTCCGATTTTGTGCAGTGGCCTACTCGGGCCGTCTTGATGTGGGATGGCTGTGACCGCTGCAAGCCCGACGGGAAGACAAAAGTATCACCGCTATCCCGAGGCCATCTCGAAATTGGCTAGGGCGCAAGGGATTCGGCTGGATTCCCGAGCCAATGGGCCGTCCAGAGCGGCATTCATGTTCGCAGGGGGTATCAGGCCGGAGCGGTTTGGAAGTACAAACGCAGTGACAATGCATCACGTTTATTCAGGTAAGTTTCCGTACTTCGAGCGTACGGGAACTACCCATGCCGTCAAGCTCTGCAAACACTTCACACAGAGTGCCGGAGTTGTAGCCGCTCATCCGGTCGCAGACGCGCTTTGTGATGAGTATCCGTTCTTTGCTTGGCTTCTTAGATATGAATCGTTTCGCCGATTCGGTTACGACCCCGACGGTGTGTTCTCGCCTCGGCAAAATTCCTATGGATTCGCTCCAGGTTTTAAGTGCAAGGTCATCTGGCGTGCGTAGTACGAAATTGAGGGCGCTTGCTCCCCATGTTTAGCATGTAAGACTGGTTTTCAAATCGAATCGTGGCCTCGAATCCGTTCTCTTTGAAAATCCCGGCGCGGTCTACACGTCCTTTTTCGATAGCTTCCACGACTTTGGAGGGAAGAACGATGGCAGTGGTGTCCGAGACTGAGTACCAGAACCAATTATTGCCGACGTGATAATAAGCACGGTATCCCGCCACGCCAAAATCATTCTTGTAATCGCCCTCGAAGAACGGAGGGTCGGTGTCATTGATAGTTCGGAGAACGTCCGCGTAATCTGCGAGAGTCATATCACTTACACAATTCGTCCCATATGACTTTCGCACAGTCGCGCACAAAGCCTCTCTCATTGTCGAAAGCCGAACGGTGAACCATCGCGGTTTCACCGTCGCAATCTACGAGGTGGGCATATCCGCACCTATCAATCGACTCGATTAGATGGGGCTTCCGCTTCCAGAAGGTGACATCTCCGGCACTGAGAAGCTCGGTCATTCGGGACTGGAGCGACGGGAATCTGGCCCGTCGTTCTTAGCTACTGCACGATTACTGCACAACCGGAATTTACTGCACAGTTCACTGCACAATGCATGACAGATGTAGGCAAGAGACCGATTTTCCGCATTGACGCAACCAAGTGACCAAAAGCTAAATCGTTGAAAAGGAAGGCTGGCAGCGGGTTTCGTCGCATTATGAGACCGTCGCTCTAGCCACCTGAGCTACGCCGCCATTTGGGGAAGCAATAAGGAAACAGTAGACACCAAAGACCGGTGCCCAAGACTTAGATTCTAAGAGTGTATGCAAAAGCGTGTCAAACCAGGCTTGATTCTGATGTAGGTCAACTCACCACTTGCCAGCCTGTGAAAGAAACCTGAAACTAGTTTTCTCATGAAAAGTGTTGCCGTAATTCCTGCGCGGCTGGCATCTGTCCGCCTGCCACGCAAAATGCTGCGGGAGATTGCAGGAAAACTGCTCGTCGGGTGGGTATATGAGGCAGTGAGACAATCGCCGCTACTGGCGGATGTGATCGTTGCGACTGATGCGCAAGAAATCTTTGACGTTTGCCAAAATAACGGCTGGAAGGCGCAAATGACCTCGCCCAATCATCGCAGCGGTACCGAACGCATTCAGGAAGTTTCGAATTCCGTGACCGCTGATGTTTACATCAATGTCCAAGGTGACGAGCCGCTGGTGCGGACGGAACAGATTGCCACACTATTGGATATGATGAAAAATTCTTCCGTGCAGGTGGGAACGGTGAAGACTCCTTGTGCCCAGCAAGAGATCAACAATCCCAATGCGGTTAAAGTTGTCACCGCCGCCGATGGGCGCGCTCTCTATTTCTCCCGCTCGACTATTCCTTTTGATCGTGACGGCAGCCAGCCGTCTTACTTTAAACATCTTGGCCTCTATGCCTATCGAAAAACTGCACTGGATTTTTTTGTCGCCCAGCCCGAATCCTTTCTCGAAAAGAGTGAGCGCCTGGAGCAGCTTCGCTTTCTGGAGAATGGAATCCCGATTTATGTTGGCGAAACGATCCACGATTCCATCGGCGTGGACACTGAAGAGGATTTGCAACGGGTAGCAGCAATGCTGAACAAGCGGTAGTTTTCGGAGAACTACGAACTTACAGATGCGGCTCCGCGCCCTGCATGCGGCCCCATTCTTCCGCCGCGGCTACTCTACTCGAGATTGCCGGGTGCGAATGAAACAGAACCTCGATCCACTTCGCAGGCTTGCGCTCGGCCAAATTTTGCTGCGCCAGCTTGTTCATCGACGAAATAAATGGTTCAACGTTAGAAATCGATTCAAAAGCATAGCGATCAGCTTGCCGCTCGTTATAGCGCGAGTAAGCATTCAACACAGGCATCAATAAAAGGGAAAGAACTGTTACTGTAATCGCCAGCAAGGGAAGATTGGCAAAATCGGAAAGCTCTTCGAACATGTGATGGTCGACGGCGAAATGCAATACGAAGTTAGCCAGCCAGAAGCCAAGCAGAGTAATTCCCGCCTGCACCGCAATGCTCTTCAAAATATGCTTATGTACGTGATGGCCGAGTTCATGGGCTAAAACCGCTTCAATCTCTTCAGGAGCATAATTGTCGAGCAGGGTATCGGCCAGAATGATGCGCCGTGTTGCGCCGAGTCCAGTGAGTGCCGCATTTGCTTTTTTGCTTTTTTCCGAGAGCTTCCAGCGGTATACACCGCGTACCCGCGTGCCCGCGCGCTCACCCAACTGAACCAAGCGCCGCCGCAAGTCCTCATCATCCAGCGGCTCGAACTTATAAAAAATTGGAAACAGTACGACCGGCGCCAGTTGGGCCAACAAGATAAACAGGCCCATGAATAAGGCCCATGTAATGACCCACCAATGCTGTGGCCATTGGCGGATCATGAAATACAGCAACTCAACCACGATCGCCGCCATCACCAATCCCACCAGAAATCTTTTCGCTTCATCCCACAGCCATGATCGAATTTTTTGGGTGGAAAGCTGGAACTGGCGCTCCACTCGGAAGCCGTAATAGTCGAAGCCCAGGCCGAGAATTTTGCTGATCAGAAGAAGAAAGAATAAGTACAGAAAAACAGCGAGCGTGTAGTTTTGAAATCCGCGGCGCAAAGCGAGATCGCGCAACCAGCCCGACCAGCCGGTAATTAGCAGAACAACCAAGAAAGCGGAGCCAATGACAAAATCGACCACGCCCAGCCAGCGGCGGATACGGTTGTAACGGCGCGCCTCGGGTGCGTCGTCTGAAGTCGGGGATGGGCTTCCGGCGAAAGACATACTCTGCTAAAAGTATCGCATTTACGCGCGAGAACTGAGAAAGATTTCGAATCAAAAATGGCTAAATGCCGTTCTTAACAAAACTTTCGGCATCCGTCAGGATTTCTGTGACCAGTTCCGGCGACGCGGCCTCGGAGTAAGCACGCAGGAGCGGCTCCGTGCCTGACGCGCGGAAAAGCACCCAGGCTTCCGCGCCATTTCCATTCGTTGGGGCATCCAGGAAAAACTTGATGCCATCGATATTTTCTTTCTTCAACACGCGATAGCGCCCCAGGTGCTGAGTACTTTCAGCGCGCGCACGCTGAATGGCGTTTTGTTTGATTTCTTCGGCAATGTGCAAATCGCGACGTCCGTAATAGTGAGGTCCGAACTCATGCTGCAGATCGGCAACAAGCCGGCCCAATGGTTTGCCTTCCTCTGCCATTGCATTGGCAAGTAGCAGGCAATTCAGCACTCCGTCACGTTCCGGCAGAAAGCGCGAGTAGCCAATGCCGCCGGATTCTTCGCCGCCGATCAGGATGTCGTGCTCCATCATCAAATCGGCGGTGTATTTGAAGCCGATCGGTGTTTCGTAGAGCTTGCGGCCGTATTTGGCGGCAATGCGATCGAGCATGCGCGTGGTATTAAAAGCCCGCACCACCGCTCCCGGCCATTTCTTGTGCTCCAGCAGCCAATGCAGCAGCACGCAAAATATTTTGTGCGAATCAACAAAGCTGCCATCTTCCGCTACAGCGCCAATGCGGTCGGCATCGCCGTCTGTGGCCAATCCGGCATCACATTTTTCGTTTACAACCGTTTTTTGCAGAAGTGAAATATGCGGTTCGATGGGTTCGGGATTAATCCCCGGAAACAGCGGGTTCACTTCCTGACGGATGGCGACGTATTGCACTCCGCGATCGCGGAAGATTCCGGCAAGAATTCCACGGCCGGAGCCGTACATAGAATCGATCGCCACTTTGAACTTCGCCTTACTGATGAGACCCATATCCGCAAAGTCGCAAACTGCGGCAATGTAAGGCGTCTTCAGATCAACTTCCTCGACGGATGCATTCGCCCCTCGCGGCATCGCACCGGCCCGCAATTCTTCTTCGACGCGTTTCATGATTGCAGGTGTGGCAGAGCCGCCAAACTTGCCTTTAAACTTAATCCCGTTCCAATTCCATGGATTGTGGCTGGATGTGACCATGACTCCACCGGCAGCGGAGTAGGTTTTCACCGCGTAGGAGACAGCCGGCGTAGGCGTGTAATCGTTTGCCAGCTTTACTGGAATACCAGCGGCAGCGATTGCTTCGGTCGCAACGCGTGCCGCGCTCTGCGAGGCGAAACGAGTATCATATCCGACAAAAACTCCGCCCTGTGAATCCTCGTATTTCAAAATATAAGAAGCGATCGCCCCGGCGACCCGGCGCACATTGTCGAATGTGAAGTCGTCAGCAATGATGCCGCGCCAGCCATCGGTTCCAAACTTGATTTCCTGAGGCATAAATTCGGTATCTATTGGTTAGTGGCCAGTGACCAGTAGCGAGGTTGGTTTCGCTGGTCAGCGAGTACCACTCTCTACACTAGCTTGTGCAGTTTCTTTTCGTCCAGATGCTTCACGACCTTGCCAACGTCCTGCGCCTGCTGCCGGGTTGTAATTAATAGGGCGTCTTCGGTTACCACTACTACAAGATCGCTGACTCCAACGGTCGCAACAAATTTTTCCGGAGCATGCACATAGTTGCCATGCGCATTCAAAACGAAGACGCCGGTGGCACGAATAATGTTGCCTTCGGGCGGACTGTGTTTTGCCGTATGATGCTCGTGCAGTGCCGTCCAGGAACCAAGATCGTTCCAGCCGAAATCGGCGGGAAGGCAAAAGATATCGCCGGCCGATTCTCCTTTAGCTGAGCGTGGTTCTAATACGGCGTAATCGATGCTGATGTTTTCGCATTTGGGATAAAGTTTACGAAACGTGGCGGCAAATTTACGAGTGCCGAACGTGGCGGCAATTTCTTCCAGCAGTGGCGCGGTTCGGGGCAGATGTTCACGTAGCGCATTCGCCAGAGTGCGGGCACTCCATAAAAACATGCCGCTGTTCCAGAAATAATTCTCTGCGGCCACAAACGCCTCAGCTTTCGCAGCATCCGGTTTCTCCGTGAAGCGGCGCACACGAAGAACTTCACCCGTGAAAATGCCGCCCGCCTCAATGTATCCATATCCTGTTTCAGCCCGATTCGGCCGGATGCCGAGCACCACAATATTTTCCCCCGCAGCCGCTATATCGATTCCGCGTTGAATCGCAGCGCGGTAGGTTTTTTCGTCGGCTATCACATGATCGGAAGGGAACATTCCAATCACCGCATCCGGATCTTCGCGTAAGAGCAAAAATGCAGCGAGGCCGATGGCAGGCGCTGTGTTGCGTCCCATAGGTTCAGCGAGGACTTGTGACTTTGTGAGTTTCGGAATTTGCTTCAAAATAGCCGGACGGAGATCTTCGTTGGCAATGATCCAGAATTTTTTTACCGAAGCCAGCGGCAACAATCGCGCTACGGTTTGCTGAAGCATGGTTTGCTTGCCGTCGAGCGCCAGCAATTGTTTAGCGCGTTTCTTCCGGCTTAGGGGCCAGAAGCGCGTGCCACGCCCGCCCGCAAGAATTACAGGATAGAAATTGGATTTTCCAGTCACTCTTTTTAATTTCACCTGCTACATTCTCGTTTCGGGTTCAGGCAGCGCCGCACCCGGCACGCGCGCCCTGAGTAATTCGATGGTCCACTGCGGGCGTACCGTAAATTTCTCCAACGACGCCGGAACAACTACCGCATCGCCTTTTGCCAAAGTGACCGCCTCGGCGCCCGCGGTTTCCACAACTCCACACCCTTCAACGGCGACGAGTATTTGCGCTGACGTTTTCCCGGAATCGTCTTGCGTATGGAGTTCAACCGCGCTTTTCATCTCAAACATATCCACCACAAAATATGGAGCGGCTATCAGCGAGGCCTGCCGGTTGTTGCTGCCCTCAATTTGCATCGGAGCCGGGCGCCGGACTTTCCCTGACGCGACCTTCAACTTCACCGCAGCCATGCCGTCTTTCAAATGCAACTCACGTGGCCGTCCGTAATCATACAAACGGTACGTTGTATCCGATTGCTGCTGCGTCTCCACAATCACCGATCCCGGACCCAGCGTGTGTACAGTTCCTCCAGAAACGTAAATCATGTCTCCTGTGTATACATTGAGCCAGTTCAGCAAATCCTCGGCGTGCTTCTCATAAATCGCCTCTTCAAGTTGCGCGACAGTCACTCCTGTTTTCAATCCCAAGCCGATTTGTGACCCCGGTTTCGCGTGCGCCACATACCAGCACTCGGTTTTGCCCCACGGCTGCGAAACCCGGTGCGCTTGTTCGTCGTCGGGATGAACCTGCACAGAAAGTTTTTCGTGAGGAAAGAGAAATTTGAGCAACAGCGGGAAGCGCCGGGCATCACGCGCAGCATCACCCACAAGCTTTTGCTGATATTGTTCGCTGAGTTGTGCCAAGGTCTGACCCGCGAGCGGCCCATTTTGTATTTTGCACTGATCTCCCGTGAGCCATGCTTCCCCAATCTTTTCCTCAAACTTGTGATTGGGATAAATCGGCGTCAAATCATGCGTGCCCCATGGACGCGGATCGAACGATGGGACCATCAACAATGGGTATAAATCGCTCATGAATACTTTCGAAAAAAAGGCCGTTTGTGAACCAACGGCCTCAGACAATGAAAGTTGTAATCAGCGTTACATAAATCCCAGATTTAAAGTTCAGCGAAGAACTTTCTCATCCGTTCAAGCCCGCGATCCAATTCCGTTTTCGACGTGGCATAAGAAACCCGAATATGTTCGCCGGTGCCAAAGCCTTCTCCCGGCACGGTCGCGACGTGGGCTTCCCTGAGCAGTCGTCCCGCCACATCCGACGCCGACTTAATTCCACCGCGTCCAAGGAATGAGGATATGTTGGGATAAGCATAAAACGCACCCTCAGGTAATGTGCAGGTTACGCCCGGAATTGAGCGCAAACCATTTACCACGTAATCGCGCAGTTCGATGTACTCGCGCCGCATTTGCTCAACACATTCTTGCGGCCCGTTCAACGCAGCCACGGCCGCTTTCTGCACGATCGAGGTTGGGTTCGACGTGGACTGGCTCTGCAACTTCGACATCGCGCTGATTACCGCGCTCGGGCCCAGCGCATAGCCCAGCCGCCAGCCGGTCATCGCATAAGTTTTTGAGAGTGACCCGAGTACCACGATGTGATCTTTGTATTCGCGCAACGATCCCACAGAAAAATTCTTGCCTGTGTAATTCAAATAGACGTAACACTCATCGGAGAGCACCCAGATCCCGCGATCATGTGCGAGGCGCACAATTTCCGTCAGATCCCCAGAGCTCATCACTGCGCCGGAGGGATTCGAAGGCGAATTCAGAATGATTACCTTCGTCCGCGGGGTCATAAGAGCGGCAACCATTTCCGCGGTAACGCGAAAGCCTTGCGACTCGTCTGTTTCGAGCAGCACATTCTCGCCGCCGGCATAGCGCACGATGTCTTTGAAAGAGACCCAGTAGGGAACTGGCAAAATTACCTCGTCGCCATGATCGACAAGAACCTGGATCGCATTGAACAGCGCATTTTTTCCGCCGGTCGAAGCAATCACTTCTTCACGGCGGTAGTTGGAATTAAAATCCGCAGCATGGCGGTGCACGATGGCATCACGCAACTCCGGCGTGCCGGGCACAGCCGTGTATTTGGTGAAGTTGCCCTGAATCGCGGCGATGGCCGCATCTTTGATGTGCTGCGGCGTGGAGAAGTGCGGCTCGCCGGCGCCGAAGTCGACCACGTCAATTCCTTGCGCGCGAAGCTTGTCGGCCTCGGCCACTACCGCCATGGTTGCGGAGGGTTCGATGCGGTTGATTCGAGCGGAAAGTTTCAGGGCTTCCGTGGTTGCGGTGGTCATGCTTTCTTCCTCTTCTTCTTTTCTCTAACGCCCATGGGGCGAGTCGTCTCTTCGTTCGGTTCTTCGCGGAACTTGTAGGTGAGTTCCAACTTTTCACAGAGCTTCTGTTCGACTACTTCCGGAACCAGGCCCTTCACTGGGCCGCCGGCCTGCGCCACTTCTCGAACCAGGCGCGAACTAACGTAAGAATATTTGTTGGCCGGCATCATGAAAACTGTTTCCAGCGTGGGTTCGAGCTTGCGGTTCATCAGCGCCATCTGCAATTCGTATTCGTAATCGCTGATGGCCCGGATGCCGCGCAAGATGCAAGTTGCTTCCAGGGACTTCGCATACTCGACCATCAATCCGTCAAACGTATCGATGCGAACGTTTTTCAGGGCTGCCGTAAGCTCCCGCAACATCTCCAACCGCTCGGCCACGCTGAACATTGGACTCTTTTCCGAATTGCGCAGGATTGCGACCACCAATTCCTCAAAAATCTTGGCGCCCCGCTCGATCAGATCGAGGTGGCCGTTGGTGGTCGGATCAAATGATCCGGGATAGATAGCGATGCCCTTGTGCAATTGTCCTCGCAGAAACTAGCAGGCTGAATAGTAGATTCTATGCGGGCGGGAGTGGGAATGGCAATTCAGAATGATTCTTGATGAGTGTCATCCCGAGGGAAGCGAGGGACCATGGTTTTTGCTTGAGTCAAATCAATGCTCGGCGCGGGCGGAAACCAAGGTCCCTCGCTTCGCGATGGGTGACACTCTTTCGAGAATGAGTCTTATCGCCGCGCAGCGACAATCGGAGCTTTTACCGATTCTGTTGCAGTTGGCATGGTCGTGACACGGGCGCCTTGCGCCGGGGGAGTTTGCCCCGATGTTGCCGCAGGCTGCGCGGGAGCGGCAATTAGTCCCAGCGCCTTGCGCACTTCGCCATCGAGTTTGGTCATGGTGTCTTTGTTTTCTTTGAGGAACTGGCGTGCATTCTCACGGCCCTGGCCAATGCGTTCGCCCTTGTAGCTGTACCAGGAGCCCGACTTCTCCACGAGATTGTTATTGACGGCAATGTCGAGCAAGTCGCCTTCGCGGGAGATGCCCTCGCCGTAAAGGATGTCGAATTCAGCTTCGCGGAAGGGCGCGGCCACTTTGTTCTTGACGACTTTTACCTTGGTGCGGGAACCGATCAGTACGTCACCCTCTTTAATGGCAGCGATGCGACGGATATCGACACGCACGGAAGAATAGAACTTGAGCGCGCGGCCACCGGTGGTGGTTTCCGGGTTGCCGAACATCACACCGATCTTCTCGCGGATCTGGTTGATGAAGATCAGACAGGTACGTGATTTGGAAACGGTCCCGGTCAATTTTCGCAGTGCCTGCGACATCAACCGTGCCTGCAAGCCCATGTGGCTGTCGCCCATTTCGCCGTCCAGTTCAGCCTTGGGCACCAGCGCGGCAACTGAATCCACCACCAGCACATCGATGGCATTCGAGCGCACCAGCGCTTCGGTAATCTCCAGCGCCTGCTCGCCATAGTCGGGCTGCGAAACCAGCAAATTGTCGACATCGACTCCCAGTTTTTTAGCGTAGGCGGGATCCAGCGCATGTTCGGCGTCGACGAATGCGGCCATGCCGCCCGACTTTTGCGCCTCGGCGATCACCTGCAAAGTAATGGTGGTCTTGCCGGAGGACTCTGGACCGAACACCTCCACCACGCGCCCGCGCGGGAACCCTCCCACTCCCAGGGCTGCGTCAAATGAGATGGCGCCCGTCGAGATGATCGAGATGGGGACGATCTCCTTCGAACCCAACCGCATGATCGAACCCTTGCCGAACTGTTTTTCAATTTGTGAAACCGCAAGATCAATCGCTTTAACGCGCTCATCCGCCATGGGAGTGTGGCTCCTTCGATTGCAAAATTATTGTTGGAATCAATCTGGCCGGATTATACATACAGATTGAAGCGAAGAAAAGGCGAATTTGTGGGAATGCTGACATTTTCGGTGGAAATGTTCCGAAATGGGCAAATCACCTAGAGCCTGAGGACCGCGTTCTTCGCGTGCCGAAGGACCTATGGACTCGTCGGGAGCCGCAGGGAGTGCCAGCTAGGTGCGCAGATCCTTCGTTGGGAGTCCTCGGCTTCATCGCAAACTGCGCTGCCTCAGGATGACAGACGGGAAGCTTAATCAGCTTGCAAGTGGCACAAGATACGCTGCCAGCCACTCATGTATCAGACCGAAGCGGAACTTGCCTTCGGACATCGTTTTCATCATGAATTCATAAGCGGCCTTACTGCTCACCTCTAAATCGAATCCGTTCCCAGAAGAAACGTATGAACGGCGGCAAATCCCACACGCTTATTGCCGTCCACAAAGGCGTCATTGTTAACCAGGGATTCCAGCAGCGCTGCCGCTTCTTCGCTGATGTCGTTGTAGTAATCTGTCTGGGGACGGAAAACTGCGGCTTCCAAAGCGCCCTGATCCCGCACGCCGTGAGCGCCGCCGTATTCCTCGATCTGGTGATGGTGAATTGCGATGACTTCGGGCACGGTCAGTAGATACGCTCGGCCATTTACTTGGCCAATTTCTTGTATAGCTCACGATACTTTTCATTGGAGCGGCGATAGGCAGCCATCACTTCGGGTCTCACCATGCGCTGCGAAGGGACCACATTGTGCAGGTAATGCTCCAGCGCCCGCTCCAGCACAAACCGCTGCGACTGCCCGTTCTCCTTGGCCACGGAGACGAGTTCCCGATAAAGCTGGGCATCAATTTCTGGAGCGATCTTAACGGAACGCGGCATAAGTCCTCTGGTCAGATTCAAAACGCCGGACTGGCGGATCAAGATAAATCTAGAGATTGCTACATCGCCCGTAAGGCGATCCGAAATTGCGTTGTCCCACAGAGGAAGAATTCCGGGGCAGAGCAAGTGCAGAGCTTTGGCTGCGCCTACGGAGCTCGCCTGAAACCCCTTGCTATTTGTTCGGCCAGTTGCCTTGGCGAATGCCCAAAATAATGTCCTTATTACTGGCTCATCCGCAGCACACAGCGTATCGATAGTCCTGTCACGGAAAGCAGTCAGTGGGCCGATATTCTGTTCGATGGCGGAAGCGATCGCTTGGGGATCGCCGTTTCGTAGAGGTAATAATCTGCATGCCAATTCCTTAGAAGGTGGCCAGATTGCGTCCGCCATCTTTGCCGAGTTGCCCCAGCCCGATTGGAGACCGAGGAGACCCTCGAAGTAAACGCAGTTATTTCCCTTATACGCGGCTATCTCTGCAGCAAATCCACCGGCGCCGTAACATCATGCACCCGGAAATATTTAGCCAGCGCTGGAAACTTCCGAGCCACTGCCTCATACATCGCATAGGCCACGTTGCGGTAGGAAACGTGCCCTGCCGGAGTAGTACGCAACTCGGAGATATAAACCACCTCGGCGAAGTCCATCTTGAACAGCGTCCGCTTCTTAAACGCCAGCGGAATTGCGTATTGCGAATTCTCCTCAGCTTCGGGAGAAGCATTCTTCGCAATCGTCTCCACTGCACTCTGCGCCCGCCGCATCGCGGCCTCAAATCGTCCGCGCATCCCTGCGTCCTCCAGATCAAGCAGCATCTCGTAACCATGCTGCGTGGTAAATCCTTGCATTACCTGGATGCACCGCCGGTGGCGGTGCATGTCACGGAAGCCGCCGGTGTCCATCAGGATGTCGAAGCGGAACTGCTGTCCCGCGCGGAAGCCGCGCAGCATTTCGTCGTACTTGCCGCGATGCCGCAGCCCAAGGTCGATGATCTCCCGCCGCCGCCGTTCGCCTGCCACCTGCACCGCCTGCCGAATCTGCCTGTAAGAAAAATGACAATGTTCGTAAAGCAACGTGGTCGCAATCTCCACCTCCAGCGGCTCTTCATCCAGCAGATCGACAATCGCCTTCGACGGCGCAAGCTGTTCGTGCGCCATCAACTCGCGCGCGGCCTGCCGCAATTCGCGGCGCGTTTCCATCTCATAAGGATTCGGGTCGGCATATTTCACCAGCGTCGGCGCGACCCGTACCTCATGCAATAATTCCGCCTCCGCCCGCGCGCCTAACTCAGGATTTACCGTCCGAATCTGTTCCACCAAATCGCGTAGCGATTCGACATTCACGTTGTACGCCGACGAAGTCGCCGCCTTTTTCAGCGATTCACCGAGAACGCGTACTTCCTTGTGTGCGTGCGAGAGCAAATGCGCCACCTGCATCTCCAGCGTGCGCGCGTTGACAATTTCACCCAGCGAAGTGTTCGTAGCCAGCGGCAGCAGATAGCGCGTGATGTCGAACGCACGTGCCTTCAGCGTGCGTTCGTACGCTTCCTGCTTCATCTCTTCGGGCTTGGGCGTGATACTGATCAAATATCGCGTCATGTGCGCCGAGAGCGCTTCATACTCAGAAAAAAGAAAATCCAGTGTCTCGCGATAGAGCTTGCGGGATTGATCGTCGGCGCCGAAATCCGGAGTGTAGTAGCCGCTCTTTTTGAAATCCTGATAGCGTGTCGAACGCTCCTGTCCATCCCAGCGTGGCTCGTCCGCTAATTCAATAGCGGCGAGAATCGATAATCGTTCAATAGCCAAAGCGATGTGCGCCAGATCGGCGATCGAACGATGGCCGTACTGAAAATAAAATGTATTGAGAAACTTCTCCGCTTTCTGCGAGTTGATCTCCCGCAGCGACTCCTTCATCGACAGCGCGGAGCGCGAATACTTCGCCATGGCGTAGGCCTGAATCTCCGGCTCCACGCCGTATACAGCGAAAACCTCTGTGGACGGCGCGTCCGCCAGCGGCTTCTCCGCGGGCTGTTCGATGACTGATGGCTTTTCGGCCGCCGAATTTTCCGCCATCGTAGCCCGTTGTGGCGAGCGATGGCCGGATGCCGCAATAGAGATGACATCGGCGGATTTTTTGTCGGATGGTTCGGGCATGGCGGTCACTTCATTGGTCAAAGGCTGTGGCATAGGAGTGTTCGCATGTTACTTTGCGAAACGACCACCGCGCAATCGTTAGATAAATGACAACTCGCCTGCGCGTATAATTTTTCGTTCTACATACAACACATACCAGTCAAGGATGGAGAAAATCGCATGTCCCTTTCAGGTCGCGTGGCGTTCGTCACCGGCGCATCGCAAGGCATCGGCCGAGCTTGCGCGTTGAAGCTCGCCAAAGCGGAAGCAACTGTTGCAGTTGCCGCCCGCAGTCAAGAAAAATTGAATGAACTGGTAAATGAAATTGCTGCCAGCGGCGGCCAAGCGGTCGCCTTTACCCTCGATGTCGCCGATGAAGAGCAGGTTAAATCAGCCATCAAAGCGGCGATCGCTCACTTCGGCAAAATCGATATCCTGATAAACAACGCCGGCATCACTCGCGATCAACTCGTCATGCGCATGAAGCGCGCCGACTGGGATGCCGTTCTGCAAACCAATCTCACCTCTGCCTACCTTTGCATTCAGCAAGTCACCAGCACCATGCTCAAGCAGCGCTGGGGACGCATCATCAACATCACCAGCGTCTTCGGCCAGATGGGGCAGGCTGGCCAGGCAAACTACTCCGCATCAAAGGCTGGACTCATCGGCTTGACCATGGCCATCGCCCGCGAACTCGGGTCGCGCAACATTACGTGCAACGCGGTCGCGCCTGGCTTCATCGAAACCGCCATGACCGAGGTTCTCGGCGACGAATTCAAGCAAAACGCCGCGAAACAAATTCCGCTTGGTCGTGTGGGTTCGGTTGACGATGTAGCCAACGCCGTGGCATTTCTCGCGTCCGACGAAGCTTCTTACATCACCGGACACGTGTTGAATGTAAACGGCGGAATGCTGATGGGCTGATAGCAAGATTGAACGCGGAGTCGCGGAGTACGCGGAAATGAAATCTGAAAATACGATCCCCATGAATTCAGCTGCATCCTCCGCGAACTCTGCGTTGAAAGATTTTGTGGTTGCTCAAGCCGAGTCATCCTCCCAGATTGCGCAAGTTCGCGAATTATTTCTGGAATACGCGCAGTCCCTCGGCTTCAGTCTCTGCTTTCAAAACTTCGACAAAGAACTCGCTGGACTTCCCGGCGACTACCTTCCGCCGAAGGGCCGCCTGCTGCTTGCGGAATACGAAGGCAACCTTGCAGGATGCGTCGCGCTGCACGCGCTTGCGCCTACTATTTGCGAGATGAAACGCTTGTACCTGCGTCCGCAGTTTCGCGGAAAACGATTAGGGCGAATCCTGGCTGAACGCATCATTGCGGAAGCCCGCCAAATTGGCTACCTCCGCATGCGGCTTGACACAGTTGCGCCCGTGATGAAAGATGCGGTTGCCATGTATCAGAAACTGGGATTCGAAGAGATCCCGCCCTATTGCACCAACCCGGTTGCAGGAGCAATGTATATGGAGCTTGAATTATGACAACGGCATATCTGCTGGGCTTGTTTCTGAATTTGTCGTCTGCGGTTTGCAGGACGATGTTTAACCGGCCTCACTGGTTTTTCGGCCCGCGTCATGGTTTTGGTGCAGGCGGAATTCTGCTCGTCCTTTTAATAATTTTGCTGTTATTTTTCGGGGTTCGTTTTCTGATGGATGAGGGAAAGAGTCAATGACTAAGTCGTTTCGATGCGCTTTGCTTCGTGTCGTTGGTCGCGTCGCAGATGCCTGGAATCGCAACAGTCAGCTTTCTCGCGGATACTTTGAAGAAGTAGTTTCGAAGAAATCAAATCCGCAATCCAGCACGAGCCGGTAAATCATTTCTTACACGTTGTCTAAAGAAATTGTTTCTCGCGTCCCGCAATCGCTCGCCCATGAGTGGTCTCCCTATGGCACGAATTTCCACTTGCCAGAATATGCCGATCTGGTTACTATGTCGCATCCTGCAATGCTCCCTCAGATCAACATCGGCGAAACCATTCGAAACTACCGGCTCCAAAAAGGAATGTCTCAAGGAGACATTGAGAAGCGCACCGGCTTGCTCCGTTGCTATCTTTCCCGCGTAGAAAACGGCCACACTATCCCATCGCTCGACACGCTTTCGAAAATTGCCGGAGCGATGGAAATTGCGCTCTCGCAATTTTTTTCCGAGGCCGGCCACAACAACGGCTCCAAAGGGTTGCCGCAACTTTCCGATGACGAAGTCCGCTTCCTCAGCCAGGTGCGCCGCTACGCCACCAATCTCAATGAGAGCGACCGGAAGCTTGTGCTGGCCATGGTAAAGAAGATGGCGGCAAACTCGAAGTAAGCTGTCAGTTTTCAGTTCAAATCCAATCCGTCATCGTCATTTAGGTTGCCATTCCGCTTGACCCATCATGAAGATTGTCATTCCGAGGAGCGGAGCGACGAGGAATCCTACGCCAGCAAGCCCGGAGTTGGTGCGTTTAAAAGCTGACGGCTGATAGACGACAGCTTACCTTCGTACCATCACTTCGGTGACCACCGGGTACCTCGCCGCGGCGCTGCCTAGTCACTACACTGTTTATTTGGAGATCTGCGCGTGACCACCGACGAAGAACTAGGCGTGCTCGAAACCCAGCTGCGGCGGCTGAAGATCGAGTATGAGATGTACTTCAGCAATCCGACCAAGCGGCCTCCCACTGACGTGGAGTGGAAAGTGCTCTCCCTGTTGCGCAAATTTTCCGATGGCGGGCGTATGAGCTTTTCCCAGCGCTATCGCTACAACGAAATGGCTCAACGCTACGCCGTCTATAGCGATCTTTGGCGCAAGAAGTCACGCATACGTGAAGAGGGCTACCGCCGGCCTCAGGACGCGTTGCTCGCCGTACAAGGCGTGCGCGACGCAGGCGATCACAAACCTCAGCACAACCCCGTCTATGGATTAAGCCGCGCCGCTGCTGCTGGCGCAGAAACCGAAGGACCGCAGCCCTTCACCTTGCACAACGTGGATGAGGGCGAACGCGAACAGGTGGAACGCCTGTACAACACTCTGGTTGCGGCTAAGAAAAAAGCGGGAGAAAATGTCTCCGGCAATCTTGACTCCTTCTCCACCTTCGTTCAGAAAAAGACTGAGCAAATCCGCAAGCAGTACGGATGTGACGGCGTCGAGTTCTCCGTGGATTTGACGGATGGCCAAGTCAAACTGAAGGCCAAAGCGAAGGCGTAATCGGCCCGGCTAGCTCGGTATTTCAAAGTATTTTCCTCGACGACCAACCTGGTTCTCTTCCCGGATGAGGCCTCGCACACTCCCTCAATGAACATCCAAATTTTGATCATCCCAGCTTGCAAACTGCGTTATTGTTTTGTTGATGAAGGTTCTTGCGACGCAAACGGCAACGCTAGTCAGCCGGTTTCCACCGGCAGAAGTAGCGGCAAAGATTGCCGTATCTCTAGGCATCGGCCTGCTCGTAGGAATTGAAAGAGAGTGGTCCAACAAGGATTTAGGCGCACGAACCTTCGCGTTGACCGCTCTACTAGGGACTGCAGGCGCTCTGTTTGGGCCAGCGATGACCATTGCATCGCTGGGAGGCGTTTTACTGATCGTGTTTGCCGCGAACGCGCGCAGTGTGTTGGTTGACCGGTCGTTGGAGGCAACCACATCCACCGCGTTGCTCGTAATTTTTGTTTTGGGAGCGCTCGCGGGGCAAGGTCACTTATTTACACCAGTGGCGGCTGCAATCCTAATGACCATGCTGCTGGCGTGGAAGGGAGAGTTGCGCCGATTCGCCGGTGGCTTGCAACCAAAGGAAATTCAGAGCGCAGTTTTGTTGGGATTGATCGGACTGGTGGTTTATCCCATATTGCCCAACCGCTTCATCGATCGATGGGAGTTGATCAACCCACGCGAAGCTTGGATCACCGTCATCATAATTGCAGGCATTGGATTCGTGAATTATGTGTTGCTTAAGGTGTACGGTACACGAGGCGTCTACCTCAGCGGTTTTCTTGGAGGCTTTGTCAACAGCAGCGCCGCCGCGCTGGAGTTGGCTAGGCCGCTTAGCGCGGGGGATGCGGCATCTGGCGTCACCCTTGCGGCCATGTTGCTAACGATTGTGGCCATGTTCGTACGCAATCTGATCATTCTCGCGCTCCTATCACCAATCGCAGTTGCGACTGCGGCTGGGCCGCTGCTAGCTATGTCGGCCCTGGCGCTGGTCTTTGTCCGCCGGGCCAGCGAACACGATGCTGCGGGTCCAACCGATCTTCATCTCGAGTTGCCGGTTTCTCTAAAACGTGTCCTGAGCTTTGCCACGTTGTTCTTATTGATCCAGATCCTGTGCACGTTGGGCCAACGTTATCTGGGGAAGGTTGGGTTCCTCGGCGTGAGCGCATTGGGTGGATTAGTCAGCAGCGCAAGTACGTCGGCCGCCGCAGCGAACATGGTCGGACATCGCCAGATGCAACCGGCTCTGGCTTCCGAGGGAGTGGTTCTGGCTTCGGTGGCAAGTGCTTTGATCAATCTTCCTATCCTTTACCGCAATATTAAAAATCCAGCATTGCTAAGGCGATTAACCACGCTCACTACCATCGTGGCGCTCGTTGGTGTCGCCCTCCTGATCCTGCAAGAGTACATCTGGAAGATGGCTAGGTAGAGTTCTCAAACTCTTAAGGAAGCACACAGGAGCAAACGGTCAGCTCTGGATTGCTGATAGAATCTTGGGTCGCTCCGCACTCATTTCATAACTCATTTCATATCCGAGGCCGATCATGTCCCGCAGCACTTCCCGCATCCAGCGCGCCATCCTCAGCGTTACCGATAAAACCGGCCTCTTAGACTTCGCCCGCCAGCTCTCCGGCCACGGTATCGAACTCATCTCCACCGGAGGCACCGCCAAGCTGCTGCGCGCCTCCGGGATAACTGTCAAAGACATTTCCGATCTCACCGGCTTTCCCGAGATGCTCGACGGGCGTGTCAAGACGCTGCATCCCAAAGTTCACGGCGGCATTCTGCATCGCCGTGAAGATCCCAAACACGTCGCCGCCGTAGCCGAGCACGGCATCCAGCCGATCGACATGGTCGTGGTGAATCTCTATGCCTTTGAAAAAACTGCCGCCAAACCTGGAGTTGCTCTCGAAGAGTTAATCGAGAACATCGACATCGGCGGGCCTTCCATGATTCGCTCCGCCGCCAAGAATTTTCACGACGTGGCGGTAGTTACAGCACCTGCCGACTATGAAGCCATTGCCGCAGAATTGAAGAATTCTGGCGGCTCGCTATCGCTGGATACGAAATGGCGGCTGGCTCAGAAGGCCTTCGCCATCACGGCGGCATACGACTCCGCGATCGCTTCCACGCTCGAACAAATTCCATCCGCAGGAAATATTGAAAAGCCTGCCAATGAGGTTTTTCCGCAAAACCTGCGCCTGTCATTTCAGAAAACGCTCGATCTCCGCTATGGCGAAAATCCGCACCAGAAAGCCGCCATGTATTCCGACGGCTCCAGCGTTGGTGTGGCCAACGCGCGGCAGATTCAGGGCAAGGAACTTTCCTACAACAACATTGTTGATCTGCAAGCCGCATGGGATCTCGCCCAGGAATTCGACGAGCCCGTCTGCGCCATTATCAAGCACACTAATCCCTGCGGCACGGCAACCGGCAAAACTCTTGCCGAAGCTTACAAACGCGCATTGGAGTGCGATCCCGTCTCAGCCTTCGGCGGAGTGATCGGCGTAAACCGTCCTATCGACGCCGAAGCTGCTGAAGAAATGCACAAGCTTTTTCTTGAGGTGATCGCTGCCCCCGCATTCGATGAGGCGGCAAAAGCCAAATTTGCCACTAAGAAAAATCTTCGTTTAGTCGAAATAAAATCTGCACTGCAGAAATGGACATTGAAAAACATCTCCGGCGGAATTCTCTTGCAGGACGCCGACTTCCGGCCGCTGCAAGACGCCGATCTTAAAGTCGTTACGCAACGCGCACCCACTCCCGAAGAAACTCGAGCCCTCTTGTTTGCATGGAAAGTCTGCAAACATGTCAAATCGAATGCCATTGTTTATGCCCGCGAAGGACAGACTGTGGGTGTCGGTGCGGGGCAGATGAGCCGTGTCGATTCGGCTAAGATCGGCGCAATGAAGGCGCAACTACCGCTGAGTGGAACAGTCGCTGCTTCTGACGCATTTTTCCCATTCCCCGACGGTGTCGAAGAAATCGCCAGGGCCGGGGCGACCGCCATTATTCAGCCCGGAGGTTCGCAGCGGGACCCCGAAGTCATCGCCGCCGCAGACCGGCTCGGTCTTGCCATGCTTTTTACCGGCGTGCGGCACTTCCGCCATTAGAGAACATTTAGATATTGGTTTCATTTCCCCGCACAAGATCGAACAATTAAGTCTACTTTTGTTTGGGTTTCCAATCGGAAAAATAAGCACCTTCGGCTAGGTACATCACAACTTCTTTGCTGTTTCGCGATAAGGATGTTTCTCCCCTGAAGACGCCTTGGAAGGTGTTCTGCAAAAAAAAGTATTCGTGACCAGCCTCGAGTTCCATCTCGAAGCCATTAGTGCCCTCGGCCTGAGACACAAGGCGGTACTCGCCCGGATCGAGGTAAGCGAAATTGTAAGTGCCCATCCTGTTTACGGCGACAACCCGGTCATTAGTGCAGTTTAAACTGATTTCCTCTGCCCGCATTTCGTGCCGCCAGCGCTGGGCAGACAACGACGACGGTTGCTTGGTCTGGCTTCACTTGAGGTAGAGGGTGGTTTTCCTTGTCGACTTTGAGTGTCTGTTTAGATTTACCTGCCTTCAGATCGTCCTTCTGGACGGTGAAGCCTTTTTCAGGGAAATTTGTGACGGTCACGCGCGATCCAAAAACGCTTGTAGCTTTGCTTATGACTCGCTCCGTTAAGTTCTTCGGTACAACCAGCAGCCTGGAATTATTCTGATCGTCTGTTTTGTATTCCACATAGAACCAGCAATCTTCGACATGGGAGCCGGCAATAGCGGTGCCTGCCACCGGCCCTGCCAAAGGTGCAAACTGGACGATCTGGGCGAGTGCGCCACCGCGCATGTGTGTCGTCTCATCGAAAACCACTTTTTCAATGTCATCGTAGCCGACGTCGATGAGGTCACCCGCGTCGCTTACAAACTTCAGTTTCCGCGCGGAGTCGTCGAATGTCAGTGTGCCGAGTTTGTCGACCAATACGCGTTTTTCCGAGCTGCGATGGCGACGAATCTTGACAGGTTCGAAGACGGTCTTTTGAGCGGCCAGTGAGGATGTTAATAAGAACAGAAGACAAACAAAAGCGCAGACTTTCTTCATAAATTGTTGCTATCCACTTCTCGCCAAAAATACGCGAAAGCATTGTAGCAACTGCTCGGCGCGAGAAGGGCGGATTCTTATAGACACGGATATCTCGAACAGAAGACCTTTACCAAACTTGACAATCTTCATTGCAAGTCCCCACCGTCCCTGTACTTTCGAGCCCAGTTGCAATGGAAAGGTTCCCACTGTTTTTCCCAATCGCGCGTCGAACAGGATAGAATTAGAGCACACCAGCCGCGGCGGTTTTGCATCCAATGGCTATGGTTTTCCGAAGTGAGTTCAGCTTTAATAAAATTAACTACGGCGGAGTCGAGTCGAGCATTGTCAGGTCAAGCATGAAAATTTTTAGTCCAGTTTTAATTTTCGCATTCTTCATAGCGGTCGCGGTCGCGCAGGACGCTCCTTCGGCTGCACCTGACTCCAAGTCGGCAGACACTAAAAACACCCAAGCCACGCCGCATAAAGTGGACCATGCCGCCGCTTATTACCACTATGCATTGGCGCACTTGTATGAGGAGCAGGTCACAGCCTACGGCCGTAGCGAACTGGCCAACAAAGCGATGGAAGAATACCGGCTCGCCATCGAGGCTGATCCGTCGAGCGAATTCCTCACTTCGGGTCTTGCTGAACTTTATGTGAAGACTGGCCGCATTCGCGACGCCGTGCTTCAGGCGCAAGACATCATCAAGCACGATCCCAACAATCTGGAAGCCCACAAGCTGCTGGGCCGTATTTATTTGCGCTCACTCGGCGACATGCCGGGCAATGGCAACGGTTCGGAAAACGTGCTCAAACTGGCGATTGAACAGTATCAGGAAATCGTAAAGATCGAGCCTAACAACGTTGACGATCACCTTTTGCTCGGCCGGCTCTACCGTCTGGACAATGATTCTCAGAAGGCCGAGAGTGAGCTGAAGATTGCAGTAAAGCTTGACCCGGATTCCGAGGAAGCCGTCACTACACTCGCGCTGCTCTATACCGACGAAGGTGACACCGCCCGTGCATTAAAAGTTCTCAGCGCAGTACCGGATACTGGCCGCTCCGCCAAGCTGTATGCCGCTCTTGGTGCAACCTACGAGCAGCGTAAGGAATATAAAAGCGCAATCGATGCCTACAAACACGCCATCCAATTGGATCGCGATAATCTCGATGCCATCCGCGGCCTGGCGGAAAACTATTTGAACGATGGTCAGATCGACGCCGCACTCGATCAATACAAAGTAATCGCTGATGCAAACCCGGAAGACGCGCAAACTTACCTGCGCATGTCCGAGATTTATCGCCGCCAGGGGAAATACGACGAAGCTCTCGATAATTTGAAAAAGGCGCAAGCCATGGTTCCGGATTTGCTGGATGCGCCTTACAACATGGCTGTAGTTTACGAGGCGCAGGGCCGGTACGACGAAGCCATCAAGACTTTGCAGGAACTGCTCAAGAAAACCGAGAAGCCCGACAACAGCTACTCCCAATCGGACCGCAACAATCGCGGAATTTTCATCGAACGTCTCGGGATGATTTATCGCGATCAAGAGAATTACTCCGCTTCGGTGGAAGCTTTCCGTCAAATGCTGGCTTTGGGCGGAGACGACAATACCAAGACCGCATATCAGGACATCATCGACACCTATCGTGAGGCAAAAGAATGGCCGCAGGCTACAGCTGCCGCGAAAGAAGCGGTGCAGAAGCTGCCGGATGATCGCGAACTCCGCATGGTGCTCGACGCGCAACTCGCCGACACCGGCGATCCCGAAAAATCTCTTGCCGATGTGCGCTCGCTGCTGAAGGGCAATCCGGACGATCGCGATGTTTACGTGCGCCTGGCCATCATGTACACGCGCCTCAAGCGTTTTAGCGATGCCGAAGAGGCTCTGAACAAAGCGGAGCAGCTTTCTACAAAAGACGACGACAGGGAATATGTTCACTTTTTGCGCGGTTCCACGTACGAGCGCGAAAAGAAGTTTGACGAAGCTGAGGTCGAGTTTAAAAAGGTTCTCGCCGGCAATCCACAAAGCGCGATTACCCTCAACTATCTCGGGTACATGAATGTCGATCGCGGCGTGCAGCTTGAGGATGCGCTCAATCAGATCAAGCAAGCCGTCAGCCTCGATCCCACAAACGGCGCTTATCTGGATTCCCTGGGATGGGCCTACTTCAAGGTTGGCAAGTACGATCTTGCAGAGGAAAATCTGAATAAAGCTTCCTTGCGCATGAGTTCTGACCCCACGGTTCAGGATCACTTGGGCGATCTTTTCCAAAAGACCGGACGTTTGAAATTGGCGGCTGCGCATTGGGAGCGGGCTGTCGAAGAATGGAATAAAACCGTTCCCGCAGAAATCGATACCGATCTACTTGCGGCTACACAAAAGAAACTCGATGCGGCCAAAGTGCGTCTGGCCAAGGAAGAATCGCAGAATCAATAGCTTCGAGAACGAAGATCGCCATTAACGAGGTTGTAAAGTCTATATCTTCCATAATTCATAAATAGCTACTGATTACCGGTGATTGCCGCCGTAAACGGTTTTGGGCGCCATCCCTAAAATTTTTCCCGCCATCCTTCTAAAACTGTGGCAAAATGGCGTCGTTGGAACTGGTCGCTTGGGGGTTTGTATGTCCTACCGGAAGGCCTGTCTGGCTGTTTTACTGATTTCTTCCACCGTCGCTTTTGCTCAGATTTCTCACTCCGAACAAGTGCAGATCGCACCACCGATCATCCGGGCAATTGATCCGCCCGCGCCGGATGCGACCGCAGCCGATCTCGAACGGCAAGCCGATCAACTTCGTGCCGATAAGCTGTACCTTGATGCCCTCGATTACTATCACGCTGCGCTCGCCAAGAGAAGCAACGATGCGCGTTTGCTGAATAAGATCGGCATTACCGAACTTATGATGCAAAAGTACCGCGACGCGCGAAAATCGTTCGAGCAGGCGATTCGTTATGACCGGCAGTTCGCCGATGCTTACAACAACCTCGGAGTGATTTACTACGAGAGCAAAAAATACAGGGCCGCTGTAAAGCAATACGAAAAAGCCATCGCTGTCGACAGCAGCTCGGCATCATTTTTCAATAATCTGGGAGCCGCGTATTTTTCCAAACGTGAATTTGAGCCGGCTGTCGTCGCGTATCAGCACGCTCTGGAATTGGATCCCAGCGTCTTCGAACGCAGCTCGCGCGGAGGAGTGCAAGCCCAATTGCCCAGCCCGGAGGATCGTGCCCGTTACGATTACACAGTGGCGAAGCTGTACGCGAAGATGGGGCTCTCCGATCAATCGCTGGAGTATTTGCGGAAAGCCATGGAAGATGGCTATAAGGAATTGAACAAGGTCTATACCGACGTGGAATTCGCGCAGCTGCGAAAAAGTCCGCGCTTCACGGAACTCATGGCTTTGAGTATGCCGGTGATTTCGAACGATCCGCGAGAATGAGCTTGAATAATCTTCAATGAGTGCAGACAGAAGCTTGCAAAATGTCTCTTGAAAATTACAAAGTTTTACAAAATTAGACGTAACTTCGTTGAGTTCTGAGGTTTAATCAATACAAATACTCCTGAAAACAACAGGGTGAGTAAGGAGAAACGGTAGCCCATCGGATGCTGACCCGAGCACGCCCCAAGCAAGCATCCGGTGGGTTTTTTCTTTTGCAACGAGCTCGATTTCGCAACGAGCAACGAGTATTCGATACGAATGGCATTCGTCGCTAGCTGATTTGAAAATATTCTACTTCGATTTCAAAGCAGCTTCCAGATCGTCTGCGGCCTTATTAATTCCCGCCGCCACATTCGCAATCACTTGCGCGACCATCGGAATTTGCGCATCAGCCTGCTGCCATTTTTTCTCGTCCATATATTCGCGTACGGCCGCGATGGGCTTGGCGCCATAGCCCGTGTATGCGCCTGGAGCGTAAATCTGATTCTTAAACCACGGACGTTCCGGTAATCCCTTTTCGTTGAGGAACAGGCGTGAGATGGCGAGAAGATCGGCATTTACAGTGTCAAGAGACGGTTGGGGTACTGCCGAGCCTTTCTCTTTGAAATGTGCCAATACTTTGGAATAGCGATCCGCGCTTTTCTTCAGCAGTTCGAGTGAGTTCTTCATTGGAGCAAAGTTCATGAAAGGCGGCACGGTTTCCACCGGGGGCGGCACAGAGGTTTTGTGCGGATCAGCGATGGCAGTGAAGACGCCTTCTTGAAGCTCGAGATTGCGCTCGGTGAATTCGTCCTGCTTGTCCTTCAGAAGTTTTTCCAGTTCGCTTTCATACTTGCCGATCGCCTCGGATTGCGCGGCGAAATCATAGGGAAGCAAATCGGCATCCGCCATACGCATCATGGCAGTTCCGGCGGTCTGAGCGAGCGCGCGTCCATAGGAAAAATCGGTATCGTCGAAATGTGTGTACCAGTAAAAATCATCGTAGATGGAGTGATATTGATCGCCTTCGTCTTCGCCGCCAAAGCTGAAATCTACGGTCGGAATTCCGGCATAATCCTGGAACGCGGTATAGTCGGATCCATCGCCGAGCGCTTCCACTCGAAGGTCGGTATTCTTTCGAAGCTGGCTCCGCTCGTCCGCATCTTTGGCGCGAGAAATGGCCCGAAGATGGGCGCGTTCGAACACGGACATACTTTTCTCTGGATCTTTAATATCGCGCGCGACCCCGCTGGCCATAGCCTGCAAGTCCTGCGTGCCGCTGGCCTCGAAAAACCCGCGCTCATTACCGTCGGAGTTGAGATACAGGACCGCATGCTTCTGCAAATCATCGCGATGCGTCTCCACCCATTCCACTGAGCCCAGCAATCCCGGTTCTTCACCATCCCACGCGCAATAAATAATGGTGCGCTTCGGCGTCCAGCCTTGTTTGTGCATTTCGCCCAACATGCGGGCCTCTTCGAGCTCAGGGCCCAGGCCGGCGATGGGATCATCGGTACCATTCACCCACGCATCATGATGGTTGCCGCGAATCACCCATTGATCCGGCGATGAACCTGCCAGGGTCGCGATGACGTCATAGATTGGCTTGATTGCCCAGTCGGAAGTCATAACGAGATGCACGCGCGCCGGACCGGGCCCAATGTGATAGGTAATGGGAAGAGCGCCGCGCCACGCCTCTGGAGCAACTTGACCTTGAAGCGCGGACAGAAGCGGCTGGGCGTCTGCATAGGAAATGGGGAGAACGGGAATTTTTGTAATTGTCTTTGCGTCTTTGATGTCGAGGCGCCTCGCGCCGGGAACTGCTCCAACTCCCGGAGTCAGAGGATCGCCGGGATAGTCGGTATCCATCACGCTGCCGCGTTGCACGCCTTCGCGTGGCCGCCAACCACCCGCGGGATAGTCTTCACCGCGAAAGTAGCCGTCTCCCTTAGGATCGGAGTAAATGATGCATCCCATAGCTCCGTGTTCACCCGCAACTTTTGGTTTCACACCACGCCATCCCGCCCCGTAGCGCGCGATCACGATCGCTCCCTTAACGGAAACGCCCATGCGATCAAGCTGCTCGTAATCCTCGCGATCGCCGTAGTTCACATAAACCAGAGGTGCATTAACGTCGCCATCAGCGGAGTAAGCGTTGTAGGTGGGCAGTTGCTCGGAGGTCTGGTTGGAAGTGGGATCGATGGCCAGCACAGGTTCCTGCAACTTGGCACGGAATTTTGTAGGCGCAACCAGCTCCAACAAACGTTGCTTCGGGGTGGGGAAAAGCACCTCGAAAGTTTCGATGTGCGCGTCGAACCCCCATTCTTTGAATCGCGCCAGCATCCACTCTGCATTGTCTTTGTCATAAGGAGAGCCCACATGATGTGGGCGTGCGCTCAGTCGCCGCACACTCTCGCGGATATTCGCGGCCACGATGCCATCTTGAAATTTCTTTTCCCAATCGCGCTCGGTGAGTGACGTTTTAGCGGTATAGCCGAGGAGTTGTCCCGAGGCCGAAGCAGGCGATCCGGAATTTTGCTCCGGAGGAGCCTGCGCTACAGCAAATTGTGTAAAGGCGAAAAGCAGGATGTAGCAGGTCAGCGAGCGAAACGTGTTCAAAGAGTTCTCCTGAGATTTGAAGCGACCAGGATTCTAACATCAGAAGAGAGCGGCACAAATGCGCACATGGTTAGCGGGCGAACCAACAAAACAATGAACAATCCCTATGTTAAAGCGAATGAATGGCGAAAATTTATTCCCTGGAATACAATAAAAAAATGTCTTTTCCTGCCTCGCTCGCCTGGGCTCACCCTCTGGTGGCGGAGTGGTTTGTGCAGCGCTTTGGCACGCCTACCGAGCCACAGGAGCAAGGCTGGGCGCACATTCTCGCTGGCCGCACCACGTTGATCTCAGCCCCTACTGGTTCAGGCAAAACCCTCGCAGCATTTCTCGCCTGCATCGACAGGCTGGTGCGCAAGGCGTTGGCTGGAGATCTGGCGGACCGCACCGAAGTCCTCTACGTCTCGCCATTGAAGGCCTTGGGCAACGACATTCAGAAAAATCTAGAAGTCCCGCTGGGCGAAATCCTGGCGCTGGCCGGCGAGCGCGGGCTGCTGATGCCGGCGATTCGCACCGCTGTCCGTACTGGCGATACACTTATGCCCGAGCGCCGAGCCATGCTGAAGCGGCCGCCACACATTCTGGTGACCACGCCGGAGTCGCTCTACATCCTGCTTACTGCCGATAAAAGCCGCGCGATTCTCCGCGACGTTGAAACCGTGATCGTCGACGAAATTCACGCCGTGGCAGATGACAAACGTGGAGCGCATTTGACGTTGTCTCTGGAACGGCTGGATGCATTGGCTCACAAGCGCCCGGTACGCATCGGGCTTTCGGCAACCCAAAAGCCGATTGAGCAGGTGGCGCATTTTCTAACCGGAAGCAGCCGTCCCGACCCTGTGATTGTGAATGTTGGCCATAAGCGCAAGCTGGATTTGGCTGTTGAAGTTCCGCCCATGCCGCTCGGCCCCATTGCTTCGAATGAGATGTGGGACGAGATTTACAACCGGCTCGTAACGCTGGTGGAACAGCATCGCTCCACGCTCGTATTCGTGAACACCCGGCGCATGGCCGAGCGCATCGCGCATCATCTCGGCGAACGCATGGGCGAAGAGAATGTAGCTGCGCACCACGGCAGTTTGTCGCGCAAGCTGCGCCTGGCCGCGGAAAAAAAATTGAAAGAAGGCCAGGTGCGCGTACTGGTGGCGACCGCGTCTCTGGAGCTCGGAATCGACGTAGGCACAGTGGATTTGGTCGTGCAGGTCAATTCGCCACGCTCAATCGCAGTTACGTTGCAACGTGTGGGACGCTCCGGCCACTGGCGCGGCGCAATACCCAAGGGGCGTCTGTTGGCGACGACTCGGGACGATTTGCTCGAGTGCGCAGCCTTGGTGCGCGCGATCCGCCAGGGTGATTTGGATCGCCTCATGATTCCGGAATCGCCGCTGGATGTTTTGGCGCAGCAGATTGTAGCCGCATGTTCCGCCGAAGAGTGGAGCGAAGATGAGATGTTCGCCTTGGCGCGGCGCGCATATCCCTATCGCAATCTCACTCGCGAATCTTTCGAATCGATCCTGGAAATGCTCTCCGAGGGCATCGCGGCGCGCCGCGGGCGTTACGGCGCGTATGTACATCGCGATCGGGTGAATGGCAAGCTCCGCGCGCGCCGGGGAGCGCGGTTGGCCGCGATCACCAGCGGCGGCGCGATTCCGGATAACTCACTTTATGCTGTGGTTGCCGAACCCGATGGCCTTGTCGTCGGCACCGTGGATGAAGATTTCGCGGTTGAAAGCAATCGTGGCGACATCATGCTGCTGGGGAATACATCATGGATGATTCGCCGTGTGGAAACCAACAGTGGCCGCGTGCTGGTGCAGGATGCGCATGGCGCTCCTCCGACTGTGCCTTTCTGGCGCGGCGAAGCTCCGGCGCGGACGGAAGAACTTTCCGAGCACATTGGATCTCTGCGCGAAAAAATCAGCGAGATGCTGCTCCACACTTCGCCAGTCGGATTTTCCGCGACTCAGCCGGAGGTCGCGACGGCCGTGAATTGGCTGAAAGAAGAATGTGGACTGGATGATTCCGCAGCGGAGCAAGCGATCGAGTACGTCCTGCAAGGCCGCGCGGTCCTGGGCGCTGTGCCCACGCAACGCACGGTAATTGCGGAGCGCTTCTTTGATGAGGGGGGAGGCATGCAGTTGGTGATCCATGCTCCCTTTGGCGGGCGCATCAATAAAGCCTGGGGGCTGGCTTTGCGCAAGCGCTTCTGCGTGGGCTTCAACTTCGAGCTACAGGCTGCGGCTACCGACAACGGTTTGAACATTGCTCTTGCCGAGCAACATAGCTTTCCTCTCGCCGACGTTTTCAATTTTCTGCAAGCCGCAACCGTGCAGCCGATTCTCGAACAGGCCGCGCTCGATTCTCCGATCTTTGCCACGCGTTGGCGTTGGGATGCGAACCGTGCCCTAGCGCTACTGCGCTTTCAGAACGGCAAGAAGGTTCCACCGCAGATTCAGCGCATGCGCTCCGATGACTTACTGGCTTCGGTTTTTCCTGACGCGGCCGCATGCTTCGAGAACATCGAAGGCGAGCGCAAAATTCCCGATCATCCGCTCGTCGGCGAAGTGATGAAAGACGTACTCACCGAAGCGATGGACATTGAAGGCTTGAAGTCTGTGTTGAGCGGGCTGGCGGATGGCAGAATTCACTGCGTTGCCGTAGATACGCCAGTGCCATCGCAGTTCTCGCACGAGATTTTGAATGCGAATCCCTATGCATACCTTGACGACGCGCCGCTGGAGGAACGCCGGGCGCGCGCCGTGCAGATGCGGCGCATGTTGCCGGAATCGGTATTGGAAGAAGTGGGCGGCCTTGATCCCGCGGCGATTGCGCAAGTGCGCGAAGAGGCCTGGCCCGATGTGCGCGACGCCGATGAGCTGCATGATGTACTGCACACGCTGGTAGCCCTGCCCGCATGGTCGTATTCGTATGAAGCACACCTTATGGAACCGGGAGGGCCCAACATGTGGGGACAGCCGCCCTCGGCTGTCCAGCGAGGCGAAGCCGAGCAGGCGCTGCAACAGAACCCAAACTCTCTGCACCTCGGAATAATTCCTGACAACCGCACGGCCGAGGGTGGCCGTCCCCACATAAATATCGTGGAAGCTAACTGGCGTTCTCACTTCGATAAACTGCTGAGCGAATCCCGCGCCGCGTCAGCCATTTCAGCTGGCAAACCCTATTGGGTCGCAGCCGAGCGCGCAAAAACATTTTCTACATTGTTCCCCGACGCAAGATTTGAGCAGACGCCGCGAGAAGTCGAACCCACAATTCCTACCCGCGACGACGCATTGCTCACAATTGTCACCGGATGGATGTCACATCTCGGTCCGACCACAGCTAGAGCCATGGGAGATGCCCTAAATCTTCCAGCATCAGACATTTTTAACGCGCTCCTCCGTATGGAAGCGAGCGGGACGATTTTACGTGGCAAGTTCAGTGGTAGAGCTGTCGAGCTTCGCTCGACTGGGCAGCCGGGGGCGGCTGCCCCCACACAAGATTTCGACATCGAGTGGTGCGAACGGCGGCTTCTGGCCCGCATTCACCGGCTCACAGTAGCGACTCTGCGCAAACAGATTGAGCCTGTTACGGCGGCACAATTTATGCAATGGTTGTTGCAGTGGCAACATGTGGCTCTGGGCACGCAAGTCTCTGGCGAGCGCGGAACCCTCGAAGTGTTACGTCAATTGCAGGGTTTTGAAATTCCGGCAAACGCCTGGGAGCGCCAGGTGCTGTCACGCCGCGTGGCAGATTACGATCCAAAATGGCTTGACCAGCTTTGCCTGATGGGGACCGTGGGATGGGGCAGGCTCTCGCCGCATCCAGCTACGCTCGATTATTCCAATGCCAATCGCCGAAACGAAACTGCGCCAGCGTCTCCCCGGCAGCGGCGCGTCATTCCCACCAGTGTTGCTCCAATTACATTCTTTGTCCGCGAAGATGCCGATTGGATGACCCCTCGTCGTCCTACCTCAGATTCAGACGAGAACAGCGGCTTAAGCGATGGCGCGCGCATGGTGCGCGATTTTCTGCGCCAGCGTGGCGCATCGTTCTTTGCCGATATCGTCCGCGGCACAGGCAAGTTGAAAGCGGAGATCGAAACCGCGTTATGGGAGTTGGTGGCTGTAGGTTTGGTCACTGCCGACGGCTTCGACAACTTACGCTCGCTCATCGATCCCAAACGCCGCGCCGGGCAGGGAAGCGGGCGCACCATGCGTCCACGGCACAATGCCGGGCGTTGGGCTTTGCTGCATACGGAGGAAGCTGTCGAAAGGCCTCGCGCGGTGGAAGCGGCCTGCTGGATGCTGCTCAGGCGTTACGGCATCGTAATCCGCGATGTGCTGGTGCGCGAGGCGAACCTTCCACCGTGGCGCGAATTGCTGATGGCCTTCCGCAGGTTGGAAGATCGCGGAGAAATTCGCGGCGGCCGTTTCGTCGATGGATTCCTGGGCGAGCAATTCGCCCTGCCGGTTGCAGTCGAGTCCGTACGAGCCATGCGCAAGCTCGATTCTTCGCAAGGAACGATTACGCTTTCTGCCGCCGATCCGCTCAATCTGGTGGGGATTCTTGTGCCCGGCGATCGCGTGCCGGCGATTTCCGGCAACAGCGTTACATATCGCGATGGTGTGGCAGTCCCGCTTCCAATCGTTGCCTCTTCAGCCACGGAAGCAGTAGCTGGTTAATTCCGATTTTTATAAGCAGGCTCACGATAGCGTCGTCGTTTCTCCAAAGCCTTCTTTCGTTTACGTTATGATGTCGAGCAATGGATGCCTCCGGCAAAAAAATATTTCGCTTCGGCATATTTGAAGTGGATACGAGCAGTGGTGAACTGCGCAGGGCAGGCATGCGATTGCGGTTGCAAGAGCAGCCCTTTCAGGTTCTAATTCTCTTCCTCGAACGTCCCGGCGAGGTTATTACACGGGAAGAGATTCGGCAAAAACTTTGGCCTTCCGGTACATTTGTAGATTTCGATCACAGCCTGAACACGATTATTAATAAGATTCGCGAAGCCCTGAGCGACTCTGCGGCAAACCCAAAATTTATAGAAACGCTGGCGAAACGTGGCTACCGCTTCATGGTTCCCGTGAGTTCGACTTCTCAATCCAAACCAGATGAGAATATTGAGCAACCCAAGCGCAACCTCTTCCCTCAAAAGTCGTCTTCCGCATCCGAGTTCAAGCTTACCAGCCTCGAAGACTTGCCAGTGGTGCAAAGCGGTTATCTGCGTACCTTGTTTATTCTGATCCAATTAATGTTGCTGGTCTTTTATATTGTGGCTCTGGGACGAGTGATAGATTTACAGGATGTGGTAGATCGTATTTTCGGAGGACATCCGGCGATCGTAGTTGTGGCGATTCTATCGGCGAGCATCGGTATTCCTGTCCGTCTCTTCTTGCTCTCCGCGGCATGGTTTGACATAAAAGACTTGAGCCGCAAATTTACCAGGCTCTTTCCTCTTATCCTGATTCTTGATGCGCTATGGGCGCTTTCTCCGTTTCTACTGATTCGCAAACTCGGATCGGGTCTGGCGCTCGGTATTACCGCGGCATTGATGTATGTTCCCTTCGCACAGCGCACGCTGGCGTTGATGCTGGAGCGGACGAAACGATCAAGACAAACGGAACACCCAATAATCACCAGCTAGAAAGTTTGCTACGTAACATGTCGCAATGCTGACAGTGTTGGCCGGCAGCAAGCCGAGTTTTAGGGTTTTCATCAGAATCCACATCAGCAGAAGATTTCCGACCATCGAGATCAACCCATTGCTCAGGTGAAAACGAATCAAAGAACTAAGAAAACTATTCACACGTTGCCTGCGATCAGACCACGTAAAGTGCCAGTGCCATAGAAAGTTGTGGAGTACGGCACATTCAACCGCAAGCGCAGTCGCTGGCAAAAAATGAATCCCTATCACCCCAAATAGCGCCAGCATGCCAAGTTGAACTGTCACTCCGATTCCGCCCACAAAGGAAAACTTCAGTAGCCGGAACAGGCCGGTCCGGCTCATGAAATTCTCTCCTCGTCGTAGAGTTGTCGGATATGCCGTATCGCCGAAATGATCAGGAACAGGCTCATTCCCGCGATCGCGATTACGCCGCCAACATCGAACAACAGGAATTTCCGATGCAAGAGTGTGATTCTTGAATACTTCAGCAGCGCTATATTCCCAATGGCAAGCAGAATGCGAATTTCCGTAGGGCCGAACTTGTAATAGGAAAGTTGAAATTGGCCCAAGGTATAGGTCGCAAGGTAGGCCTCGATGGAAAGCATTAGAAATGCAATCAACATGCCGAAGCTGATCGCCGGATGAACATATCCCGAAACAGCTAACCCGCTCATGAGAAAAAATGCGGCCACGGTATCGGTGATGTGGTCCACATAAAATCCATATCGTGGACGCTGTCGATTTCGAACGCGCGCCAGCGTGCCATCCAGGCTATCTCCCAGCCAATTCAGCGCAAGGCAGATAATACCTGCCAACAACAGGTCGGGATAAATTCGGGACAAGGCATAGCAAAAGCCAACCATGCATTGCGATATAAACCCGAGCAGAGTCAGATGGTCGGAATGAATCCATCGAGGGGTGTGTTCTGCCAGCCAGCGAAGAGTGCGTTTTTCCACATTCGCAACCAGACTGCGCTGGATACGTGTGGCTGGGATAAAAGTGGTTACATGGCTCCCGTGCGAACTACTGATATTGGACATGAAATGTCTCCTTCCGGGGACAAATCTGCCGTAAATCAAATTCAACTGCCATGCACGCCGGATCAAATCGACATCAAGAAAATATCATCTGCTAAGGCTATGCAAAATCAATAACATAGAGCATTTTAAAGTCGATTATTTTCGGGTGCGGGTTGAACGCTATCGGGCTACCGGAAGGCCACACACTTTTACTTTGCCTGGAAATTTACTGGATTAATGGCCGCGTTATCCAAAACTTTGTCCACGGTCATAATCCATTCATACTCCTTCATGGAGCCGTTTTGCATTTGCTGCGTGTAATGCAGATCGTAATGCCGGGGTAGGGTGATTCCATTGCTGGTCTGGAAATCGCTGAAACGCTCCTCGACCGTGTAGTGGATCTGCTGCTGTTTGGCATTGACGATATCGTTGTGAGCGATGTTCGCTGCCCTCTCCACCGAATAAACCGTCATCACATGACGCCCGGTCGCCGGGTCGAAATACAATCGTACGGCCATTTCGCCGTTGCGCTTCGAAAGATATTCGACGCCTTCAAGTTCCCGGCCGTCAATTTTCTTTAGTCCCATAGATTCTAATTTTGCCTGAAGATGGTCCAGATTCGTCAGCGCCCAGTTCATGGAGAGTTCTCCGCCGAGTAAGCCGTCTTTCACGATGAAATCGTGGCTCCTCATAAACTCTCCGACCACGCTATATTGATGGGAGGAATTGGCAATCGCGAAGGATGTCTTTTCGCCGTCGAAGACGAAACGCTCCCCCCACCAGTCACCGCCGCCGAACTTCAGCACAACATTCGATTTATTCGGCTCTGAAAAAAGCTGCCAAAGCCCCGCAGTTTCGCCACTTCCGCCGAGTAGAATCTTGAACTGTAACGTTCCTTGCACGGCGCGTGACTTTACCGCAGCGCGCGCGTCGGCCGTGCCGATCGAGTCAAGGTTCTTGGTAACTACCTCCTCCGGCTTCGTGCCGGCTGCTGCTAACCCCGTGAGGAAAGCGATCAGAATGCAGGAAAAGGCCAGATGTCGCATGCATGCTCCTTGTAGCGTTACTCGTGGTGGCAAAACCCCGGTAGAATGGTTTTTGGCGCGCATTATTTGTACACCAAGCTCAGACCACGCTCAAAGCGCCACGAGTATCCGAGTGTGGCGCCCATGCCGGCGAATCCGCATCATGCTGAAAGTCCGCGTTTTCACCATCGGACTATTTTCTTCGCATTAGCCAGAAATAGGTTTAGTGCGAGAGAGGCGAAGAGATCTCCGAAAAGGACCAGGTCATCGTTCATGGAACCAATCATAAAGCGCAGTCCGAGGAGTAAGAAATAGAACGCGATGAAGGCGAGAATCGCTTCCCTTAGGTGACGCCCGAAGTCTTCAACGGGCCGGAGTGCGTAAGCCAAACCAAAAACCAGTGAAGCTACCAGCGCAAGAACGAGAAATATTCTGACAAACCCATCCCAAAATGCGTTCAATATCTTACCTTCGTATGCCGAAGGTCCCCGAAAAGAAGGCTAGAACATTTGAAAATTTACAGCTACGTATCTCATCGGCTGGTTTGGTTTGGACGTAAAGGTTCGTGATTCAACGATAAGATCAGGGCAAAAGATCAAGGATCCGATGAGGGGGCCCCTCGGATCCTTGATTTGCGCAGCTCAGCGGAACTGTTTCAAAAAGCGCTTCCCCCATCGCTTTTTGCCAAGCAGTGGCGCACCCCCCTATACTGCATCCATCATGCCACTTGCCCACGGCGCGCATAAGAAATTCATGACCCGGTTAAATGATTGTAAAGAAATGTGTTATTGGCGCACCCGTAAATCCTCGCACCAGGCCCCGAACCGCTTCCCGCTACATCACTATCCAATAGGATAGTGCTTGCTATCTGTTCGGATATTGGAACACCCGCGCCTCGCCGGTAAATTTCAGCCAAAACTGTGATAAGAAGGAGCACGAGGTGAAACCTTGCGTCCCAGACTGCTGGTGCTTTCCGGGCCTTTGAAGGATTCCACGATCCCGCTTCCCGAAGGCGAAGTCACCATCGGGCGTGAAGCTTCGAACGGTGTCGCGCTCACTGATCCATCGGTTTCACGAAAGCACTGCACCATACGTGTGCAGGAGGGAAAATTTCTCGTTCGCGATCTCGATAGCCGTAATGGAACCCTGGTAAATGGCACCGAGATTCAAGAGCAGTGCCTGCATCATGGAGACGAGATCGCCACCGGCGATTCCGCTTTCTTATTTCTCCTGGAAGAGCAGGAGCAAATCGCCAGCCTAGGCAGGGTGGAGTTCGAGGATGGGCAGCGCACTGCGGAAACAACCGTCATTCATCCCAAAGATGTGGTCTATCTGCAACCGGACCGCTTGCTTCGCGAGTTGCCGGCAACCTCGCAGGTAGCCCGCAATCTGAATGCATTGCTGAAAATCAGCCGGGTGATTCACGCCATTCGCGACCTCGACGAGTTGCAGGGCCAATTGCTCGATCTGATTTTTGAGGTGATCCCGGCCGGGCGCGGGGCAATTCTGCTGGCCGATAGTGAAGGTCATCAATTCAATTCGTTGTTCGCTCGCATGCGGCAGGCCGGGCAGGCTCCTCTCGTAAAAGTGAGCCGCACCGTAGCGCGCCAGGTTTTGGAGCAGGGAATTGCGATGCTGGGCACCGACGTTCCCAATAGCGACAATTTGCGGGAGGTGGAAAGCCTCGCCGCATCGCAGGTGCGCTCGCTATTGTGCGTGCCGCTCACTGTATTTCAACGCGTCATCGGCTGCATATACCTGGACAGTAACAATTTTGGCAGCCGCTTGAATGAAGACCACCTGCAACTGGTCGCAGCCATCGCGGGCATTTCGGCCATCGCCCTGGAAAATGCTCGCCGCTTGCAGTGGCTGGAGCAGGAGAATGATCGCCTGACGGTTGAGGCGAGTCAGGAGCGGAGCCTGGTAGGCGAAAGCACCCACATGAAAGAGGTGTATCAGTTTCTGAAGCGTGTGGCGCGCACCGATTCCACCGTATTAATTGAAGGTGAAAGCGGTACCGGCAAGGAACTTGCTGCTCGCGCCTTGCATCGCAATAGCCCGCGTGCCAGCAAACCTTTTGTTGCCATTAATTGCGCCGCCATTCCAGAAACGCTGTTGGAAAGCGACCTGTTCGGCCATGAGCGGGGAGCGTTCACTGGCGCCATCGGTTTAAAGAAAGGCCGCTTGGAACTTGCGGATTCAGGGGTTGTGTTTCTCGACGAAATCGGCGAACTGGCTCCCGCACTTCAGGTAAAACTGCTGCGCGTGCTGCAAGAGCGGGAATTCGAACGGGTTGGCGGCACGCACTCCATCAAATTGGATATCCGGCTGATTGCCGCGACCAACTGCAATCTCGAGCAGGCCGTACGCGACGGAGCTTTCCGAAAGGATCTTTACTACCGCCTGGCTGTGTTGAAAGTGACCATGCCAACCTTGCGCGAGCGCCGTGAAGACATCCCTATGCTCGCCCGCCACTTCGTGCAAAAACATGCCAAGCGGTGCAAGGTGAAACCGCGCCCTATCTCCCGCGAAGCCTTGTCGTGCCTGGTCAACTACGATTGGCCCGGCAATGTGCGCGAACTCGAAAATGCCATCGAGCGCGCCCTTGTCTTGGGATCATCTGACATGGTTTTACCGGAAGATTTGCCGGAATCGCTCTTGGAACGGACACCTTCCCCCGAGATGACCGAAGCAAAATATCACGCGGCCCTGAAAGAATTGAAGAAGCAACTCATTCGCGATGCTGTGGAACAGACGCAGGGCAGCTATGCGGACGCAGCTCGCATTCTAGGCGTTCATCCCAATTATTTGCATCGCCTGATCCGCAATCTGGAGTTGAAGGAAACTTTAAGGGATGTGTTGCGCGACATCCCTCCGCGCGGACTGAGCGGGCTTTCCAGCGGAAATGCGTGAAGCAGCACTTAGCAATCAGCACTCAGCATTTAGCCAATACAGTTTTGTGCTGGCTGAGTGCTGACCGCTGATTGCTTCACGGCAACTGCAAACGAATCAGGCTCGCAGGATCAAGATAAGTTCCTTGCCACCGCACCGCCACGTGGAGGTGCGGTCCCGTGGCTCGCCCCGTACCCCCGCTCGAACCGATGACCTGACCGCGCTTCACTCGATCACCTTCCTTCACTTTGAATTCCGAGAGATGCAGGTACAGGGTTAGCAGGCCTTGCCCGTGATCGATCACCACAAAGTTTCCCTCGAAGTAAAGCGGACGCGCCAAAAGCACGGTGCCATCATTCATGGCTGACACGGGAGTTCCGCTGGGCACACGAAAATCCAAGCCCAGATGCGGGCTCGATGTCTTTCCATTAAATAGTCGCTCCGATCCGAAAACATCGGAAATCGCGGCTTCGGCCGGCGCAGTAAATGTCCCGGACCATTCTCGATCCGGTGTCATCCGGTTCAAATAATCCTTTTTTACCTCTTGGCCTTCTTGAATTTCTTTCTGCTGTTCGGGTGTGGGCTCTGTGAACTTGCCTTCAACACTGAGCTTCACTAGGATTTTTGGATACTTGCCACGGCCTAGGCTGAACTTGTGTGTCGATGAAATCTTTCCGTTGTTCGCTGCGACGGTTTCTCCGGTCAGATCTAGCGAATACGATCCCGGTGCCGTTTCCAGGCTAACGCCCGCCAGCGCAAACCACATTTTGCTCGCCGCATCGTAACTGAACGAAACTTCATGTCCAAGCCAGACTCCTCGCAGTGACTTGAGACGCACCGGCGGTTTCACTTGAAACAACACGGGAGCGCCGTTCACCAGCTTGGCGGGCTGTTTCTGAATCGACCAATTCGCGGCTATCGCCGAAGAAGACGAAACTAAAAATACCAGACCCGCAATCAGCCAGACAAAAAGAGAAGAAGACCTGTTCACTTCATCAGCGTAGCATTCCTGTGCTCCTAATCGCGAGATAAGAAATCGCTTCAGGAGTGGCGGTCGAGCAGTTGAGTTAGGTGCAGCTTCACCTCTGGCCATTCGGCGGCAATGATGGAATAACGCGCGGAATCGCGCGGAATAAAGTCAGCGGCCATGCGATGGGCACGAAGGATGCCTTCGAACTTTCCACCAATGCGTTCGATGGCGGCACGGGAGCGCTGATTGCGGGCGTCGGTATGAAGGCAAACCCGCAGTACCTGCCATGTTTCGAAGGCATGACCAAGCATGAGAAACTTGGCCTCAGTATTGGCGGCTGTGCGGATGGCAGAATGGGTAAACCACGTGTAGCCAATCTCGCAAGCATCAGGCGATTGGCGGCCATAACTCGAGTGAGTCGCTGGCCATGCCCAGCGCTCCAGATTCCAGAAACGCGTCGAACCAATGACCGCATTATCCGTAAGCCGGATCACAGCGAAAGGGACCGCTGTCCCGGCATCGCGCCAGGCGAGCGCTGTTCCAACGTAGGTGGCAGCTTGCTCTCTGTCTTGCGGCACGGGACTCCATTGATACAGCAATGGGTCGCTGGCCGCGGCGGCGGCAAGGCCGTCAATATGGCGTAAGTCAAGCGGTTCAAGACGGATATGTTGACCACTGAGGGCAGGAGTTTCTTCCATGGAACTAGTCATGTTAGGTCTGGGTCTTAGGGCTATCACTCACGCAACGGAAGCCGATTGTTCCCGAGCGATCCATGCTCGGGGCCATTAACAAAAGTTTGCCGTGCTGATCGCTCTGATACGCTTGCGGGAAATACCACTTCGAGCCCGCAGGTCGGTAATAACTGCCGCCGCGCACAATCGCGCTCCGGGTATGCTCGTCAACATATTCATCCGTCCATTGCCAGACATTTCCGACCATGTCCATCACGCCATACGCGCTGATACCCGCGGCGTGAGCATGTACATCGTCAGGACCACGCAGTACTCGGTCCTCATCCGGCAGCGGCACGGCGTCGGGTCTCCACGCATTTCCCCAGGGATATCGTCTGTCATGCTCGGGACCTTGCAAGGCATACTGCCACTCCCACTCATGGGGAAGCCGCTTTCCAGCCCAGGCAGCGTAAGCCCGAGCATCCTCGAGTGAAACCCACGTGACGGGCTTGTTTTCCCATCCCGGCAAATAGTTTTCTCCCTGCCAGTCTTTCAGAAAATTGAGATCGTCTTTCGGATGGTAATGACTGGCGTCGAGGAAGACTTTGAATTCTTTGTTGGTGACGGGATACTTGTCGATGTCGAACGCATCGATCTGCATCAGGTGTTCGTGGAAGCGCCGCGGCGAATCTTCCCAGGGATATTGCACGTCCACGCCGTTATCGTCCGAGCCTTCGATTTCAATTCCTCGCACAACAAAGTAAAATTCACCGCCGGGAATGTGAACCATCTCCGATGAACCGAAAGCTGAACCAGTGGAAGACTGCGGTTTCGTCGGCTGGATATCGACAATTTTCTGAGGCAGAATCATACGATCTTTCGAATAGCTGGCCAATGGCTTGACCGTCATGCTCTTCATCTTCGCCATCGTATTCGTAATCAACGGGGCGAGCGACGAATCCGGTTCGCCGACAACCTGAAGTACAGCGCCGAAACCGTGAGCCTCGATTGGAAATGAAAGACGCGCCCAATTTCCTCCGCGCGCCATGTTGGGGGTGAGGTCTACGCCGTGATAAAGATCAAAATAATGTGCTCCATCCAGAGCCGGGATCGATAGCTGCATGCCATTGACGTCGTATTCATTCCGGTTGACGATGGTCCACACCGTGGCTTTGTTCGCAGGCCACTTGCTGGCGAAAACTCCATAAGCAATGGTTGGATAATATGGCTCCCATCCTGCGCTGGTGAGGAAGGGCGCGAATGCTCGCTCGATCGTCGCCACCCGTCTTGTGGCTTCCGCATCGCGAGGCGTGATCCCATTCCAAATTCCCCAGATATTCTCCCAACTCTCCCATCCCACCCCGTTGAAGAAAGCAAATTGCAAATCGTCGGTTTTGTCGCGAGCCCAACGATCGGAAATATTCACCATGTGCCGCTGCTCGAGCCACTTGAAGCGGTCGACGTAGGGCGCGAATTGAAATTTGTATTGCCCCCACGTCATCAGGTTCCAGGCAACCGCTTCGTCGTGGGGCGGACCCTCGGGTTGGTACGCCAGCGGGTGACTAGCTTTTTCCGCCTCCTGAAAAAATGCCGCTGGAATGCCATCTTGCGTGTCTCCGTTGATCCCGTCCGCGTCAATCTCCGCCATCAGATGCGCAATCGCGTCGGGCCACGATTCCCCGGGATCGCGCGTTCCCTGGTCCCACATCATCATGGGGAAAAGCACACGAACCCCGCGTTTATGGAAATCCGCAATCATCTGTTTCACGCTGGCGAGGCCTCCCGGCATGGAGCGAATCATGTCGAGTTGATTCCGGTCGTCCACGCCCATGTTCGGATAGGTCGGCCAAATCAGTACCGCATCGATTCCTCCGTATCGCGATTGCAGATCGTCGAGATAGCGATCAACCGTATATTTTCCCGCCACCGGATCATAAAAATAGCGATCCTGGACCATCATCTGTGGCTGAATAAAACTGCTTTGCGTCCACTGCAGCGAAGGAATCTCGTAGCGTGAGCCGTTGTATCCAATCCGAATCCTTCGTTCCGCGCGCCAGTGCGTGATGTCGTTCAGCCAGTCTTCGTGGGCGACACAGGATCGCTCGCCATCGTTCGGTCCCCACTCATCTTTTGGCGACAGGCACTCGGGAGGGGTGATCATCATCTGCTCCCAAGGCCCGCCGGGCACGAATTGCGTGTCCTGCGCTGCTCCTGTATTCACAAGAACGACGACAGCAAAAAAAACAACCATCAACCGGAATTGAGTATTGTATGAGTTGCGCATTCCTGTCCTTTGTTGGATTGAAAACCTAAGGAAGTATATCGAACCAACCAAAAGTCTTAACTTGAAGAACTGGACCGTGTTGGATGTGACAGGCCAGCAAAGAGGTTCCCTGGCTTCCAGTTAAAATCGTTGTGCGGATCATGCCGCAGACTGGTCAGCGGCAGAATATTCCGAATTCTCGCGATAATCGGAGTTAAAGACATGACATTTGCTATTCCCTATACTGCGGCGTCTTCGCGCTACGATTCCATGCGGTATCGCCGCTGCGGCCGTTCCGGTCTGAAACTGCCGGCCATCTCGCTCGGGTTGTGGCAGAATTTCGGCGGCGACGATGTCTTTGAAACCGGGCGTTCCATTCTGCATTACGCCTTTGATCACGGCATCACCCATTTCGATCTCGCCAACAATTACGGCCCCCCGTATGGGTCGGCCGAAGAGAATTTTGGGCGGGTTATGGCTAAGGATTTCAAATCCCACCGTGATGAGCTCGTCATCTCCACCAAGGCCGGTTGGGATATGTGGCCGGGTCCCTATGGGGATATCGGTGGCTCGCGCAAATACCTCATCGCGTCGTGCGATCAGAGTTTGAAGCGCATGGGACTGGAGTACGTTGATATTTTTTACTCGCACCGTGTCGATCCGGAAACGCCATTGGAAGAAACCATGGGCGCGCTCGCAACGCTGCATCGCCAAGGCAAGGCGCTCTATGTCGGCATTTCCTCTTATTCTCCCAAACTCACTGCTCAGGCTGCCGAGATACTGAGGTCGTACCAGGTGCCGCTGTTGATCCACCAGCCGGCGTATTCCATGCTCAACCGCTGGATCGAAGAGAGTCTTCTTCAAACTCTTGCAGATCTGGGTATCGGCTGCATCGCCTTCTCGCCGTTGGCGCAAGGCATGTTAACCAAAAAGTATCTGTCCGGCATCCCCGCCGATGCCCGTGCCGTAAAAGCAGATTCTCTGACCAAAGACATGATTACCGAGGAAAATCTCGGCCGCATCCGGGAACTCAATGCCATCGCCGAAAGGCGTGGACAGACGTTGGCACAGATGGCGATCGCATGGGTGTTGCGTGACTCGCGTGTGACTTCCGCACTTATCGGAGCACGTACTGTCGATCAATTGGCGGATTCGCTCAAGAGTCTCGAAAACCTCCGATTCAGCGCTGACGAACTTAAAGAGATCGACCGCTATGCGACAGAAGGCGGGATAGATATTTGGAAAGAGTCATCAAGTTTGTAAGGGCTCTGTGAGAACCCTATAGAGATATAAGTTTGTGGCAGCCGGACCTGTAAGCCGAATTCTGTCCGCCGGATTTGCTCCGGTTGGACGGCCATTCCTCTGGGCCGCGCATCGCTACGCGGCTCTAGCGACCTACCCGAAGGTTTGACGCACCGAGCCGGCACGTGCCGCAGCCGAAGCCGCAACTTCCTCCCTATTTGGTCTTGCTCCGTGTGGGGCTTGCCCTGCCCGCTGCATTGCTGCCTCGGCGGTGCGCTCTTACCGCACCTTTTCACCCTTACCCTCATCCGTGAAGATTTAGGCGGTATGTTTTCTGTGGCACTTTCCGTCGAACGGACTTGAATCCGCCCTCCCGGACGTTATCCGGCACACTGCTCTGCGGAGTTCGGACTTTCCTCTACCCGCGCCCGCCGTTTCCAGCGAAAGACGCGAAAAGCGACCGTCCGGTCCAGCTGCCAACCTGTTCATTATATACGGCAGGAAAAAGCGGCTTCTGGTCGTTCGGTATCCGGGCTTCCGGATTGAATTTATGCCAAAGTTCTTTTCTTACATGGGCACGATCCATAGGGATAAACTTGATGCCGGAAGCCGAACGCCGGAAGCCGGATCATGCACGTTACTGAGGCCATAAAAATCGCGCTGAAGTCGCTGTGGGCAAATAAACTCCGCTCGATACTCACGCTGCTCGGCGTGGTAATCGGCGTGGCCGCAGTGATCGCCGTAGTGACCTTCGTATCCGGCATTAATGATTATGTGGCGCAGAAAGTTTTCAACCTCGGCGCGGATGTTTTCATTATCTTCAAGGTTTCTCCCGCGGTTACGAACGTAGATCACTATCTCGAAGGCGAGAAGCGCAAAGATCTGACCATGGAGGATTACCAGGCCGTTGCCGATGCCTGCCGTCACTGCGAGTACATTGGTGCGGTTGTCCGCAATGAAACCGGCCACGTGAAATACGCCGAGCAATCAATCAGCGATACTTCAGTGCGCGGCATCACGCCATCGATGGCGCCTATTTACGACACCGATCTCGCTGCCGGGCGCATGATTAATGAAACCGATCTCAATAATAGATCTCCTGTAGCCGTGGTCGGAACAGATATTGTCGATCATCTGATGGCAGGCACCGACCCCGTGGGCAAGGAAATCCGCCTCGACGGCTGGACTTATCAGGTGATCGGCGTGGGTGCAAAAAAAGGCACGACGCTGGGACAAAGCGCCGACAACTACGTGATGATTCCCATCACGTCCTACCTCAAGCAATACGGGGTTCACAACAACAGCATACGAATCTCAGGGAAGGCATGGGCCGCCGGTGTTCCGCTCGACGAAGCGGCGGACGAGGCTCGCGCCGCGCTTCGTGCCAAGCGGCATGATGCGCCCGGCGGGGACGACAGTTTCGACATCGAAACCAACGCCAGCCTGCTCGGCATCTGGAGCGATTTCAGCTCGACATTCTTTATCGCGACTATCGGCATCGCCTGCATTTCGCTCGTAGTCGGTGGCATCGTAATCATGAACATTATGCTGGTAGCCGTAACCGAGCGCACCCGCGAAATAGGTATTCGGAAAGCCCTAGGTGCTCGCCGCGAAGACGTGCTTCTGCAATTTTTAATCGAAGCAGTGACACTCGCTCTCGCTGGAGGAGCGCTGGGAGTGCTGTCTGGAGTAGTCGTAGCGGAAACGGTAACTCTGCTGATCGGCATGCCCTCAGCCATCAAACTCTGGGCAGTAGCCGCAGGTTTGATAGTTTCCGCCAGTGTAGGAGTTTTCTTTGGAGTCTACCCGGCAAGAAAGGCAGCAAAGCTGGACCCAATTGCAGCGCTAAGGTTCGAAACCTAAAATAAATTCGTAATTGTGTAATTTGGTAGTTGAGTAATTTTAAAAACAAAGCTACAGAATGCAAAGTTTTCAAATTACCAAATTGCACAATTACGAAATTACCCAATTCCCTTCATGATTCGCAAAGATGAATTCGGCGAAATCGTCCAGATGGCGACTGACACCATCCGCGGCAACAAGCTGCGCTCGGGGCTGACCGTTCTCGGGATCGTGATTGGCGTCGCCATGGTTATCGGCGTCTCTTCCATCGGCCGCGGTCTCGACGACAACGTTCGCGAAGTCGTTACCAGCATCGGATCCAATATCATTTTTGCTTATCACCTGGAGCCTTTCACCTTCGGCCGGCCCACCGAAGAAATGCGCACCCGCAAGAAGCTGACCTTCGAAGACGCGGAAGCGATACGTCAATTGCCCCATGTTAAGAATGTTTCTGCTGGCATTCGCTTTTTCCGCCCCGAACTCGGTGTCGGCACGTTCGCCGTGAAATATCAGGACCGCAAGGTCAAGAACACGATTCTCGAAGGCGATACCGCATCAGTGAAAGATGTATTCGACCTTCCCATGTCCTCGGGAAGGTGGTTTACCGACGCTGACGACGAACGCCGCGCAACCGTCATTGTTCTTGGCCACGATACCGCGGAAGAATTATTCCCCGTGGAAAACCCGCTCGGGAAAGAGATCAATATCGACGGACGGTTGTTTGAAGTCATTGGCACCATGGCGAAGCTGAAGTCGGTTTTTGGCGGCGGCAAAGATCCCAACGATAACCGGATCTTTTTTCCGCTGACCACTTTCCGAACGCTGCACCCCGAATTGAAAGATCACTGGATCAGCGCCAAAGCCACGTCTCACGACGACATGCCGAAGGCTATGGACGAAATTCGCGAACTGCTACGCCGCCGCCGCAAAGTTCCAGCCAATAAGCCGGATAATTTTGCGCTTTTTACATCGGACTCCATATCCGACGTATGGAACCAGCTTACCGGTATGTTGTTCGTCGGCATGTTTGCGATTTCGAGTGTTGGCTTGATCGTCGGCGGCGTAGGTGTAATGAATATTATGCTTGTCAGTGTGACTGAGAGAACGCGTGAAATCGGCGTGCGCAAAGCCATCGGCGCACGCAAGCGCGACATTCTTCTACAATTCACGCTTGAGGCAATGATTCTAACGGCGGTCGGAGGAGTAATAGGAATTTTATTGGGCGCACTGATTGTGGGAATTATTCCGGAGATGTGGCCTTCGCTGCCGGCTCGCATGTCGACGTTCTGGACGGTCTTCGGTTTTGCCTCTGCTGCGGGGGTTGGCCTCGTCTTTGGCATCTATCCTGCGTGGAAGGCCGCAAATCTTGATCCGATCGAGGCGCTGCGTTACGAATAGTATTCCAGTTCGCGCATGATGCACTTCATCCTAACCGCACTTCAAATCATCTCCACCGCCGGCATCGTTTCCAGTTCGCTTTACTATCTTCTTTGCCTTTGGAGCGGAGCCAGCTTTCTGCGTGAGCGAGAACGGGGGCAACAAAACGCGCCAACTCGGTCGATAGAGTCACTGTCGCCAATTTCCATTCTCAAGCCCTTGAAGGGAACCGATCCCGAAATCTACGAGAGCTTTCGCAGTCACTGCCTGCAGGATTATCCGGAGTACGAAATCATATTTGGCGTAAGCGACTCGAATGATCCGGCGATCGAAAGTGTGCACGCTTTGCAGCGGGAATTCCCGGACCGCAAAATTCGACTGGTCGTTTGCTCAAAAATGCTGGGTGCAAATGTGAAGGTCAGCAATCTTGCGCAGATGTTGCCGGAAGTGCGTTATAACTGCCTGATCGTCAACGACAGCGACATCCGTGTTGAGCCAGACTATCTGCGGCGAGTAACGGCACCGCTCGTCGATCCTCAGGTAGGAATGGTGACTTGCCTTTACCGCGGAGTGCCCTCCGCCACGATGGGTTCGCGCCTTGAGACACTCGGCATCAGTACCGATTTTTGCGCAGGCGTACTGGCGGCGCGGCAACTCGAGGGCGGCATTCGTTTCGGGTTGGGTTCTACTCTCGTATTTCGCCGCTCAGACTTGGAAAAAATCGGCGGCTTCCACTCCATCCTCGATTATCTTGCCGACGATTACGAATTAGGAAAGCGCATAGCTGCCTTGAATCTCGATGTAAAGCTTTCGGATGTAGTGGTCGAAACGTATCTCCCTGCTTACCGGCTCCGCGATTTCTTGGCCCATCAACTCCGCTGGGCGCGCGGGGTTCGCGATGCGCGCGCGGGCGGCTACTTCGGGTTGGTCTTTACATTTGGAATTCTGTGGTCATTGTTGAATTTGGCGGCGAGCAAAGCATCTGCCTCGTCCTGGGCAGCACTCGCTCTTACGGTCATTCTGCGCTTTGCGGTGGCGTGGACGGTGGGTTGCAGGATTCTTTCAGATCGGCAAGTTGTCAAATATGCGTGGCTGATTCCGCTACGAGATTTGATAGCAGGGTGGGTATGGATGGTGAGCCTCGGCGGACACACCGTCATCTGGCGCGGAGAGCGATTTCGCTTGAAAGATGGAAAGCTCAGTCATTTTTGAGCAACCGGCTGAAGGGAAGCTTCCGCTGTCTCTTGTGGCAACTGCCCCGCTATGCTGCTGCGCTCGAGCACTGACCGTACTTTGCTGGCCAACTGCGTTAACGTAAACGGCTTTTGAAGAAAGTTGTTTTCCACGTCCACCACTTTGTGATCCAGAATGGTTTGGCCCGCGTAGCCGGAAACAAACAGCACTCGAGTATTAGGATGCATCGTCGCCAGCTCCTTGGCGAGCTGGCCTCCGCTGATGCGGGGCATTACCACATCGGTAACGGCGAGATCGATCGGCTTGTTGTGATGTTTCGCAAGAGAAAGTGCGTCGGCTCCATCTTTCGCTTGGAGAACCGTGTAGCCGTGTAAGCTCAAAAATTCCCCGGTGGCGCGGCGCAGAGCCTCTTCGTCTTCAACCAGAAGAAGCGTTTCGCTGCCATGAGAAATGGATTGGCTGGCCGCCTCGGGAAGCTCCGCTACGGCTGCGCGGTCCTGCACACAGGGCAAATAAATCTTAAACACCGTGCCCATTCCAGCTTCACTGTAAGCCCATACGAATCCATGATTCTGTTTGACGATACCGTAGACGGTTGCTAACCCCAGCCCCGTTCCTCTTCCCGAAGGTTTTGTCGTGTAGAAAGGTTCAAAGATGTGAGGAAGATGTTCAGCGGAAATGCCGCATCCGGTATCGGAGACGGTGAGGACGGTATATCTTCCCGTGGGAATCAGGGCATTTTTATTGGCAACGTACTCTTCATCAAGCAGCGCGTTCGACGTTTCAATAGTGCATTTTCCGCCTTGCGGCATGGCATCTCGCGCATTTGCCGCAAGATTCATAAGGATCTGTTCAATCTGCATAGGGTCCAGGCGGATTCTGCCCATTCCTTCGCCTGGAATAAATTTCAGTTCGATATCCTCTCCGATCAAGCGATGCAAGGTTTTAACGATGCCACCCACTACAGAATTAAGTTCCGCTACGCGCAGGGCTTGCGGTTGATTACGGCTGAATGCGAGCAGTTGCCGGGTTAACTCGGCCGCGCGGCGGGCAGCGGAGAGTATTTCCTGTAGTCGATTCTGCGTGGCGCTTCCCGGAATCGCCGAATCGAGCGCAAGCTCCGAATAGCTCGTGATCACGGTTAACAGATTGTTGAAGTCGTGCGCCACACCACCAGCCAGACGTCCAACTACATCCATCTTTTGCGCTTGCTGCAACTGCGCTTCAAGATGCAGCCTTTTGGTGAGATCGCGTGCGTTTGAGACGAAGTGGGTGATGTTGCCGGCGGTATCTCGTATCGGGCTGATACTTTCGTCGACGTAATACAACTCGCCGTTCTTTTTTCGATTCACGAGAATATTGTTGTAAACGTTGCCGATGCTGATCGTCTCCCATAGATCGCGGAAAATTGCCGGCGGCTGCTGGCCGGAGGTTAAAATGCTCGGGCTTTGACCAAGGGCCTCTTGTCTTGAATAACCGGTTACCGATTCAAAAGCCGTATTTACATATTCAATGACGCCGTCGCTGTTCGTGATCATGATTGCGTCGCCCGATTGCTCGACCGCGCAGGAAAGTTTGCGTAGCGAATCTTCCGCCAGTTGGCGTTGCTGCTGGGTCGTATACAGGTTCATGGTGCAGCGGATCGTGCGCATCAGATTCGCGCCGCTGAGGTGCGATTTCTCCACGAAATCCCATGCGCCCGCGTGAATGATCTCGGCAACCGCCTTTTCGTCCGCGCGTTCGGTGAGCACAATGAAGGGTATGACGCGGCCCATTTGTAGAAATTCCGCGAGCAAGTTGGCCGCCGCAGCATCCTTGGTTTCGTGCTCAAATAAAATCAGACCGTAATGGCCTTCCTGTAGTTTTGCCCTGGCTTCCTGCACGGAACTTGCGTGATCGAGTGCAGATGGCAGGGTATCGCGATTCCGGTCAAGGATTTCGCGAATCAGGAAAAAGTCCTCTTCCCGAGTGCCCACCAATAAGACGCGTAAGAGGGCCTGCGAGGGCTCGATTTGTATTGTTGCTGACACGAGGCAACAAAAACCTCTTTCCACCTCATCGGACACTCTTAGAACTGCAATTGGCAAGGAAAGCCATAGACCAAGATGGAAGGTACGGACGAGTCCCGAATTGGCAGGAGAGCCACTATGGGATTTTGTTTAGGTCAACGGAGAACTACATTTTTTTGGAGATATTGCCCGACGCATATTTGCGTTGCTACTTGTTAACTAACCCTAATGTCGCGCGTCTAAAAGATAGCGTCGCATGGGGCGGTACGGTGGGGCTGTGAGGGAACCACGAAGCGAATTGCTTCGTATGAGTGAGAAGGTCCTTAAGTTTGCGGATATGTGCGCTGAGTGCGGAGGCTTTATGGAGAGCGAAGTGAGCGTCATAAGAACGATCAGCAATGGGAACGGGCATGTACAGGAAGTCGTGCGGCAGGCTCATGAAGAGCTACGGCAGCTTCTGCAACAGCGAGCCGAAGTGATGCGCCGGATCGGGACCATCAAGCAGACCATCGCCGGCCTGGCCAATCTTTTTGGCGATAATGTGTTGAATGACGAATTGCTGGAACTGGTAGACCGCAAGAGCAATGGCCGCCAGCCCGGGTTTACCAAGGCGTGCCGAATGATTCTAATGGATGCCAAGCGCGCCCTGAGTGCACGCGACGTGTGCCAGTGCATTCAGGAAAGAATGCCGCCCATGCTGGAGCGCCATAAGGATCCGATGGCTTCGGTAACCACAGTGCTCAACCGGTTGGTGGCCTATGGCGAGGCCAAAGCCGTGTCGCTCGAAAACGGCCGCCGCGCCTGGCAATGGGTAGCTGACGTAGAAGCCGGGTCGATGCCCGGTATGGCCACGCCGGCTCGGCAATAAATTAGGGTCAGGCTGGCGGCAGCAACATTCCTTTTTCCAGGTGCCGTGTTACGTGCGCGTACGATGCCGCATGAGGATCGTGCGTGACCATCACAATCGTTTTGTGGAAGTCTTCATTCAACCGCTTCAGGATCTCCAAAACTTCCGTCGCCGAGTGACTGTCCAAGTCGCCGGTCGGTTCATCCGCCAGCAACAAAGTTGGATCGCTCACGATGGCCCGTGCGATAGCCACGCGTTGCTCCTGTCCGCCCGAGAGCTGTTTAGGTAAGTGATGTACACGCTCTCCCAATCCAACCAGTTTTAACGCGGTCATAACATGCTCTTGTCTCTGAGTGGGGTTGAGCTTGGTCAACAAAAGCGGCAACTCCACATTTTCGAAAGCTGTGAGCACCGGAATCAAATTGAACGTCTGGAAGACGTAGCCGATGTGCTCATTGCGCCAGTGCGCTGCCTGCGAATCGTTAAAGCGGAAAATATTCTGGTTCTGCACCAGCAATTCGCCGGAGGTCGGCCGGTCGATGGCTGCGATCATATTCAGCAGCGTGGTTTTCCCGGAGCCCGAAGGCCCCATTAGAGCGAGAAATTCTCCCGATGCAATGTCGATGGAAACATCGTCGAGCGCCTTCACCTCAAACGCTTCGCGCTTAAAAACCTTGCTCACATTCCGGGCCTGAACCACTTTCGTTCCGGTTGCGACTTTATTGGCTTCAGCAACAATGCTCATGAAAATTACCCCTTCACCTTAATTGTGTCCCCATCTTTCAAATTTTGCGGTCCTTTGGTGATGACGCTCTCGCCACCCACCAATCCATCCACGAGAAATCCGTCGGTGCGCTGGCTCAATACATGAACTTCACGAATGCGCACCTTACCATCGAAAGCCAGAAACACAACTTTCTTTCCATCCTGGTCGCGGATTGCGCTGGCCGGCACAAAAGCTCCCGAGGCTTGTGCGCTTTTGTTTTTTGGCTCATCCGCCAAAAATTTCACTGTGGCGTTCATCTCCGGACGCAGATATTCATCCGGATTCAGCACCTGCACTTTTACCTGCACCGTGGCTTTTTGCCGGTTCGCTTCCGGCGAAATTTGCGCGATTTCTCCGTTGTATTTGCGGTCAGGATACGCGTCCGTGGTGACGATGCCTTTTTGCTTCGGTCCCAGCCGCGCAAAATCAGCTTGCGCAATATCAAGTTCCACCTGGAGATCGTTCAGATCCGCGAGTGAAACCACGGAACCCTGCGGACCACCTGCTGCCGCGCTGGCAAACTGAGCGGTAATCAGCTCACCTTTTTCTGCCGTGCGATCCAAAATCGTTCCCGTGACTGGAGCGCGAATCACAGTCGCGTCAAGCTGTGATTTGGCGTAGTCGAGCTGTCCCTGAACCTGTGCCAACGCTCCCTGTGCACGGGCAATTTCTTCAGGGCGTGGCCCGATTTTCATCAGTTGGAAAGCTTTATCCAACGAATTGACTCGTTGCTGATCGGAATCAAATTTTGCGGTCGCATCATCCAGCGTCTGGCGTGAAACCACTCCGGCGGATGAAAGTTCTTTCATGCGGTCGAGAGTCAACTTGTCATTCACCAGCGTAGCGCGAGCTTCGTCGAGATTATGCTGTGCCTGTTGAATCTCCTCCGGCCGCGAACCGTGCTGAAGCTCATCGAGATAAGCGTGAGCATTGTCCAAAGCGCCTTTGGCCTGTTCGTAGGAGGCGCGAAATTCCTCATCTTCCAGGCGAACCAGAACCTGTCCTTCTTTCACCTTGTCGCCTTTTTCTACGCCGATCCATGCCAGCCTGCCGGTGACTTTTGAATTCACATTGATCGTATGATGCGCAACGATGTAGCCGGTGGCTGAAAGTACGGTCCCGCCCACATCGCTGCTCTCCGCCGACGCTCGTGTGACTTCGACCTCCGGCACGTCGCGCGATAGCAATCGATACGCCAGCATGGAGAGGCTGAGCACAACCACGACTGCGATTCCGATTACGATGTAGCGGCGCGCCCACGCAGGCGGTTCGCCGTTGCTTGATCCGCGCGCCGTCCGGTCGATCCGCAGGCTTTGTAAATCTTCGTGTTTTGCGTCAATCGCCATAAATGTAAATACGGATTGGGGGCTGCTTCAGTTTCCTGAATTCTTGGAGATCAACCGCGCAATGCCGTGAGAATATTTTGCCGCGCCGCATGCCACGCTGGAAACAGCCCTCCGAAAAATCCCATCAGCAGCGCAAAAACAATCGCATACAAAGCAACCTGCGGCGTGATTTGCAGGCTAAACACAACTTCGCTGAACGTTACCGCATTGGATGTTCCGGTCTGCATTCCATTAAAGGGCAGCATCAATAAAATTCCAGCCGCGGCGCCCAGCAACGCTAACAGTAAAGATTCCAGAACGAACGAAGTCAAAATTGATGGACGCGAAAATCCCAGCACGCGCAGCGTCGCAATCTCGCGCCCGCGATAGGCTACTGCCGCGTACATCGTGTTCATCGCCGCGAAGCTCGATCCGATGGCCATGATGATCGCCACTACGATGCCGATGTATTTGATGGGCGCGCCCGAACTGGTTTGCTTGGCGTAGTAATCGGTTTCGAGAACTCCTTCCAGCTTGAGCCGCTGATCGTCGCTGACGCGATTTTTGAGAGCATCGGCGGCAATGGCGTCGGTAGCTCGCAAATACGCCGACGAGAAGCCGCCTTGCCGGTCAAAATCCGCCGACATCTGATTTACATCGCACCAAATCTCCGATTCATAAGCCGATCCTCCCGCGTCAAACACGCCGACCACTTTCCACGATCCTTTACCGAATTCCATCGTGTCGCCGATATTGGCATGCGAAAATCGCGACCGGATCGACTTGCTCACAACCACTTCTCGCTGGCCTGTTTGAAACCAGCGGCCTTCGATCAGCTTCGCGCTGGGGCGCAACTCAAGACCGTCGGGCATCATGCCACGTACGGTAACGTTCACCTCGCCCGTTCCGTCTTTGCGCGGAAGCACGATGACCACCACCCACTCGCCGGAAACCATGGGCTCGCCGTGGCTATCTTTTGCAATGCCGGGGAGAACTTTTAGCGTCGGGAACAGCGCGGCGTCAAAACCGCCCGAAAGTTCGGCCTCCGATCCTTTGCGCAGCACCAGCACGTTGTTCGGATTACCGCTCGATACGAACGCCCGCTGCAAACCTGCCAGCAGCGCCATCAGAAAAATCGCTGTCGTTACGGTTAGCGCGATGCCGAGCGCAGTCATGACCGTGAGGCCCTTGCGAAGCTTCAAATTCCGTACGTTATAGCTGATCGGTATCGCCATAGTTCACTCTCAATTCATCCAATATGCCGCAACCCCTCAACAATATTCGTGCGCGACGCATTGTATGCCGGCAGACAGCCACTGATGAACCCAACAGTCGCGGCTACCAGCAAAGACACCAACATAGTCGGAATGGTAACCTTCATGCCTGCTGGAACCCCGATTGCAACCGGCGAGTGTGTCAGCCAGCGTATCAGCAAGGTTGCCCCCAGAACTCCCAGTATTCCGCCCGCTACCGCCAGGGATATAGCCTCGCCCACGAACATCGACAGCACCCGCTGGCGCGTAAACCCAAGCGTTTTTAGCACGGCAACTTCGCGCGTTCGCGCGCGAATCGACATGGCCATCGTATTGCCCGAAACCAGAAGAATTGCAAATACCACGGCTCCGCAGATACCGAGAATAAACGCTTTCACATTCCCCAAAGACGACACGAACGAGAGCTGGAACGCCTGCTGGCTCTCCGTTTTGGTACGCTGCGGCGCGTTGCGGAACATTTCGTCAACAGCTTTGGAAACTGTCGCCACGTCGCTGGGCGAAGCGACCTGAATGAGATACCACCCGGCCTGTCCCTTGAACCAGTCCACTGACTCTTCCAGATATTTCGTATTGAAAATCAACGAACGCACCGGGGGATCGATGGTATAGATCGCACGGATTGTGACCTCAGGATGCACCGGAAAATACGGACTCTGCAAAGTCAGATGGTCACCAATCTTCCACCCAAATTTCTTAGCCAACTCGATATCCACCAGGGCGCCCGTACGGTCGCGTTGCCAAGCCAGCAACTGGTCGGGCGGGACGATCTTATCCGCAGCCACCTTGGGATACTCATCCGGGTCGGTAACCACTTGCGCGAAGGAATTCGTCGAGCGATCGTCTTTGTAAACGTTTCCGAAATAGGTCATCGGTACTACAGCGACAACGCCGGGCACGCTTCGAATCTTGTCGCGGTAATACGCCGGCAGAAAAAATGCCAGCGAGACGCGATCCCGGGTGATGAGCCGCTTGGCGGAATCCGGAGGTCCCTGGTCGATATAAAAAGTGCGCCAGATCGACATCATGAGCGTCAGCAACAACAGCGAAAAGCTGATGCTCAGCATGGTCAGCAGGCTGCGCCGCTTGTTGCGAAACGTATTGCGCACCACAAACCCGCCCAACGTCATAATCTCATTCCAAACTCAACCAATATGGCGAAGACCATCCACAATATTTACCTGCGATGCGGTATAGGACGGGAATAGCGAACTCACCAGCCCCACCAATCCCGATACCAACAGAGCCGCCCCCCACATGCCAGGGGTCAGCTTCAAGTTGTAGAAGCTCATGAAGGGCGAGTGGCTCACCGCGTAAATTAACAAGTACGCTAGGCCCATACCGATCACCCCGCCCACTAACGCCAGTGCTACGGCTTCGCTCACGAATAGCCCCAGCACGCTCTGCCGCGTAAATCCCAAAGTCTTGAGCACGGCCACTTCCCGCGTCCGTTCGCGAATCGACATGGCCATCGTATTCGCGGAAACCAGCAACGTTGCAAACACCACCGCCGAGCAAATCATCAGGATGAAAGCCTTCACGTTGCCCAGCATGGCAACGAACTCCAGGCCGAACGCCTTCTCGCTCTCCGTTTTCGTCGGCTGCGGCGAATTGCGGAACATATCGTCCACCGTGCTTGCGACCTGGCTCACGACCCCGGGAGAAGCCGCAAGAATGCTGAACGTCCCCGCCTGCCCCTTGAAAAAAGCAACCGCCTCTTCGACATACTTCGCGTTGAAATACACCGACTTATTATCGGGATAAGATGTAAAAATTCCCCGTACATACAACTCCAGATCCACGGGATAGATGTTGCCTTTCAGAACGATCCGGTCGCCGATCTTCCATCCATATTTCTTGGCCAGTGTGTCGTCGACGATTACGCCCTGCCGATCCCGCTGCCATGCCTTGAACTGATCGTCAGGCATTTGAATGTCCCGGAAGACTTTAAAGAATTCTTCGGGATCCGTGCCGAACTGCGCGAAAAAGTTTTCCGGCTTGTCGTCTTTATAAATTCCGCCGAACCATGAGACCGGGACGACGGCGACGACTCCAGGCACGGCGCGAATTTTTTCGCGATAGAAGCCGGGCAAAGAGAACGTCAAAGAAACCCGGTGCCGCACCACCAATCGTTCCGCCGATTCGGCGCTGCCTTCGTCCAGATAAAAAGCCCGCCAAATGGTCATCATCAGGGTGAGCAGGAGCAAAGAAAACGCAATGCTGAGCACCGTCAAGATGCTGCGGCGTTTGTTGCGGAACGCATTCTTGGTAACAAATCGAGTCAAGGTCATAAACAAACCCCAGAAGAAACTCTATGCCGGGCAACAGCAGGAAAGCGCACACCCCAATTTGGCAACCAGCATAACCGAACCATCTCGTGGCCTACAACCGCGCCCGTCGTTATTTCGTGCCTGTTCATGACCCCTCGAACTCCGGAACCGAAACGCCATTGCCATAATTCCTTAGACGGAAGAAGTTGACTAGTGGTGATCGTCATCGAGAGCGCATGACAAATGTCACACGCAGGGAGTCATAGAGGAATAACTGCACACAGACAATAAGGTTACGGCGACGCGGGTTCGATCTTCTGAGGATTTTGTAGAAGAAATTAGAATCTGCACTAGTCCGCAAAGGGATGAGCTACTTTTCTCCCGCCACTGACGTCACCACGTCGAACAGAATCCGGGGCCCGCGGCGTACTTCTTCCACTCGAATCCGTTCGTCGTTGCCGTGTTCGGTGTTGCCTTCTTCTTCTGTGGCCGCGTACGGATTGAAACCGTAGGCTTGAATGCCCAGCGGGCGGTATCGCTGATTCTCTGTGTATCCGCTGGTGATGTGGGGCACCACCGGCGTGCCGGGGAAGTATTTTGCCGAGACTTTGCGAATCGCTTCGTACAACGCCGTATTGGTAGGCGAATAATTAGCTTCGCGGAACTCGGCATTCAGCGGTTCCACGGTCACGTTTGGATCGTTCACGACTTTGCGAATCTGCTCCATTAAATCTTTGGGATCCCCACCCGGAAGGATGCGAACATCTAAATTCGCCCACGCTTCAGGAGGAATCACGTTGGTTTGCTCGGAACCGCCCATCATGGTCAAAGAGATGGTATCGCGCAGCAGGAAGTTGAGAGATTCGTCTTTGGCGACCTCCTGCTGAAATTTTTTGTCTTCAACTTCTTTACGGATGTTCCGGTACTCGCGGGCTTCTTCCGGGGGTTCGTAGGGAGCCATCTCGCGCAGAAATTCTTCGACGACCGGCAGCACTTTCAATGGAGTTTGGTAGGCAAGAATACGGTTGAGCGCGTGGATCAGGCGATTGGGCGCGGAATCCGGAATCGGACGCGAGGCATGTCCCGGCCTGCCGTGCGCCACTACGTGCAACCAGAACGTGGTCTTTTCGCCAACGTCCACGCCTACATATTTCACCCTGCCGTTTTCGAGGAGATTTTCGCCGCCTTCGTTAATAAGGAATTCGGCGTTTCCCAGCAAATCCCGCTGATGCGCGATGAACCAGTCTGTGCCCGTGCCGTCGGCTTCTTCATCGGCCACGGCGAGAAAAATCACATCGCGGTCGAGTTCGACTTTTTCCCGCTTCAGCATGACCATCACCACCAGCTGCGCAAGGCCTTCATCTTTCATATCCTGCGCGCCGCGTCCCCATAGCCAACCGCTTTTGATTTCGCCGCTAAAAGGAGGAACTTTCCAGTGCGCCGCGTCGCTGGTGACAACATCCATGTGATTGAGCAAGATAATCGGCTTCTTCGCTTCCGTGGTGGTATGCGGCAGCCGCGCCCACAGGTCGCCGCGCTCCGGCGTGTATTCGAAGGCGCGATTTTCAATGCCTTCCTGATCGAGAATCTGCTTGTAGAAAGAAACAGCGCGCATCTCATGCCCGGGAGGGTTCGTGGTGTCGATACGCAAATATTGTTGCATCCATGCCAGCGCAAGATCGGAATAGCGCTGCAAATGATCGGCGGGAATGTGAGACGAGGCCATTCCGGGCGCTGGTTCTTCAAGGGGAGTAGCAATTTCGCAGAAACTGGAAGTCATGGTACCCAGAACGGTAACCAGCAGAATCGCTCGAATAACCTGCCGCGAATGAATCTGTCCCGCAACCGGCAGTAATCGCTTGATTTCCCACTCCATTGAGCCCAAAATTTGTGTTCCCCTTAGCCTTTCCAGATTTACGCAGTTTTTATATCAGGTTTGCCAAAATTACCGTATGTAACTTCATTAAGACTACCCCCACCGTCCTGGGGAAGGATACAATATCTTAGATATCAATGGTTTAGCGGCTCAACAAAAAGGCCCGTTTTGGCATCTGACCTGTAATAGAAATGGCAGGTGCCGGTTATTTGCGGCGCCAGGTTTTGAGGGGTCCTTAGGTATGTGCGGCGTCAGCGCATACGGTTTGTTTTAGGGGACGCAATTAGAAATCACGCAATACGCCAGTTAATTGGCGTGCTGGAGTGGAGCTACAAACGCTCCCCCAAAATGGAGGAAGTTCGATGAACACTCGCATGTTAGCTACTTTGTCGTTGGCCGCAACGCTAGCCGTTCCGGCTTTCGCGCAAACTTCGTCTACTCAGGATCAGTCCAGCCAGCCGACGGCATCGCAACCGGCTACAAACGATAGCGCTACCGGAACCGGCAAGCAGCCTCTACAGCCGCCCAGCCGCGAAGGATTTTGGGGACGTGTGAATCCATTCGCCCGCAAGAACTATGTGAAGCGGCAAACTGAGCCGATCCGCGATCGCGTGAACGAACTGGATGATCTGACGGCCGCCAACAGCCGCGCCATCCGCGATACCGATTCCCGCGCGCAGGCTGGTATCAAGCTCGCTTCGGATAAGGCGAACGAGGCCGATCAGCACGCTATCGATGCCGGCAATAAGGCCACCATGGCGCAGCAGAGCGCTCAGGAAGCCACCACGCGAATCCAGACGGTGGAGACGGTGGTTGGCAACATCGATCAATACAAGGCTTCAAATCAGACTGAGATTCGCTTTAAGCCCGGGCAGACTGTGTTGAGCAAGAACGCCAAAGACGCTCTGGACGAGATGTCCAACGGTGTCAAAGGCCAGCGCGGCTACATTATTGAAGTGCAGGGCTTTGCTTCCGGCAAGGGCCAGACTGCAATTACCAATTCGCAGAAGATGGCCGAGTCGGTGGTGCGCTATATGGTGCTTAACAACGAGATTCCGGTCTACCGGATTTATCTCGTTGGCATGGGTAATGCCCCGGTTGCCGATGAAGACGCCAAGACGAAGCATCTCAGCGGCGGGCGCGTGGAAATCAGCCTGCTGAAAAATGACCTGGAGCAGTTGGCTTCGAGCGGTCCGGCCGCTCCCGCTACCACTCCTGACCAGCAACAGCAACCGAAATAACTAACCGTTTAGACCTCGACGCCTCAAAGTTGTCCCCCCCGGAAAAAGCCCTCGTGCAAGCGAGGGCTTTTTCATTGATGAAACAGACAGCTTCCGGTAAGAGTGTCGGCTAAGGGCCGATGTGGTGATAATGATGCAATAACAGATGGGTCACAAAGCCGATAACAAACCAGAACGCAGCTTCCATGATTCGCTTAAATCGTGGCGTCATTCAAAAAGAATACGCTCAGGGCACATTCCCTGTCAGGTGGGCATTCACGCCCGATAATCCGTCGGATTGATTTTTAACTTGCTGAGCTTTGACTGTAGTGTAGTGCGCTTCAACCCCAGGCGGGCAGCAGCGCCATTGGGCCCGCCGAGCTGGCCGTTGCATTCGCGCAGGGTTTGGGTGATACGTTCGCGTTCCTTCTCGCGGAGCGTTTCACTTTTGGTTGTGCTTTCCCCGGGATACAGTTCTCCTAGAGGAGCCTGCAATACTGAGCCAGGAGTGAGAATCACTGACCGTTCCACAAAATTTTCCAGTTCCCGAATATTCCCCGGCCACGACCAGCGCACGAGCGTCTCCATGGTTTTTGCCGGGATACTGGTGATGGACTTGTTCATGCGTCCGGCGTACTTGCGCACAAAGTATTCGATGAGAAGCGGAATGTCCTCGCGCCGCTCGCGCAACGGAGGGGTGCGGATGGGAAAGACGTTCAGGCGATAGTAGAGGTCGCTGCGAAACTCCCGTTGATGGATGCTGTGTAACAGGTCTCGGTTGGTGGCTGCAATCAAACGAAAGTTGACCTTCAAAGTTTGCGTGCCCCCGAGGCGCTCAAACTCCTGGTCTTGCAACACGCGTAACAACTTGGGCTGTAACGACAATGGAATTTCCCCGATCTCGTCAAGAAATAAGGTGCCTCTATCGGCCAATTCGAGGTGGCCGGCTTTCTTCGAAACCGCTCCGGTGAAAGCTCCTTTCTCGTGGCCAAACAACTCGCTTTCCAGCAGGCCCGATGGAATTGCCGCGCAGTTCAACTTGATAAAACTATTTCCGCTGCGCTTGCTCCGGTTGTGGATGGCGCGTGCCACCAATTCCTTACCAGTTCCCGTTTCTCCCAGCAGGAGCACCGTGGCGTCATTGGGCGCGACTCTGGCCACTTTTTCCATGACGCTTTTAACCGCATCACTGCGGCCGATGATGTCTCCAAAGCCCAATTCCGTGCCAATTGCTTCTTCCAGATAAATCTTTTCTTCGACAAGTTTTTCCTTGGCCAGCGCCAACTCCGCCGTGGCGTCGGACAGTAGGCGCACGGTTTCACGCAGGTCTTTTTCGACCATGCTGCGTGCTTCTTCCAGTTTCGCCTTCTCCGTAACGTCCCGCTGAATTCCCCAGGTACGCACGAGGGCGCCGTTTTCTATCGCGCCGATCATGCTGTTGAGAAAAACCTTGGGATTGCCATGAATATCGATTTCATGAGATTCCCGCTCCAGCACGCTAAAACCGGAGCGGATGTATTCCCGCGTCAATTCAACGTTGCGCGGATCTTCCGGAGGCAACAGTTCTGTCAGGCGTTTGCCGATGAGTTCCTGTTTTGATTCAAAGCCATACATCTTCGCCACGGCATCATTGCACTCGGCCATGTAGGAGTCATACAGGATGTGATGGATAAGTTCCTCTTCGGGTAGATCAATGGGGACAGGCGCGTCCATATCTTCGCGGAAGATGCCCTCGGAACTCTGGGAGATGAACATACGGTAATTCTCTTCACTGCGCCGCAATGCCTGCTCCGAGCGTCTGTACTCCGTAATGTCGTTTCCAAACGAGATCGTGGCTACGACTTTGCCGTTGACCTTCACCTGATTGTTCCGCCATGCGATGTAACGCTCTTCTCCCGCTTTGGTGATAATCGGGTTTTCATAAGTCTTGCCCGCCGTCCCGGCCACGAGCCGGTCAAACTCTTCCCAAACATGAGGGAATCGATCTTTCGGCACCAGCGTCGACCAATGCTTGCCCTTTAGCTCCTCGAATGTGTAGCCGGTGATTTCTTCGGCCGCCTGATTAAACAGATTGATCTTTCCCTCCGTGTCCAAACCGAGGATGATTACGTTGGCCGTTTGAATCAAATTGTGGGAGAAATCCTTGGCATATCGCAGGTCCTCTTCGGCTCGCTTGCTCTCCGTGACATCCTGCATGACGCAAGCCACCCGATCAACGCCAGCGCTTCCCTCGATAGGAAAATACGACACCGCCAGGTCTCGCTCGCCAAGACTGGGAAGCTTGTATTTCTTCTCGAACTGAACCGTTCTACCTTCGAAACACTCGTCCATCTTTTTCTTGATCGTGGTTTCAAAAAGCTCTCTGCCAATCGACTCCGGAAGCAAATGTCCGATCACTTCGTCTCTATTCAATTCCCGGCGGTGCAGGAACGTGCGGTTGGCGATCACGTAGCGGTAGTCCCGGTCTACCACCACAATCATTTCTTCCAAGCCTTCCACTACTTTCTCGTATTCCTGAAGTTTCTCCCCCGACCGCTTGCGCTCCGTGATGTCCTGGACGATAGCCATGTGCCAACTTGGCTTTTCTCCTTCGTGCCACATTGCCACAACCTCAACTTCTGCCCAGCGAATTGAACCATCCGGACGCAAATATTTTTTCTCTATCTGATAGTGCCGGACTTCGCCGTTTACAAGTTGGCGCAGCTTCTCCAGATTGCCTAGTAAATCCGCGGGATGGGTTAGGCTTTGGAAATCACGGGCCAACAAGTCCGGTTCCGTCCGTCCAACGATCTCGCAGAATCTTGGATTTACTCCGAGGAACCGCCCCGTTGTGCTATCAATCCAGCAGACACCAACCGGAGAACGGTCATAGATCGCGCGATAGCGCTCTTCGCTCGCCCGAAGTTGCGACTCGGCCAATTTGCGATCAGTAAGGTCACGAATGATCGCAACAACGTACTCCTGGTCCAAATGGACCATCCTCATGCTCACTTCCACCGGGAAGCTACTGCCATCTTTTCGCCGATGAAGGCTTTCTATGACCAGCATCCCGGATTTCCGTAGCTCCTCCCGAATCCGGGCGATCGAAGAGGGGGCGATTGTCGGATCGATATCGGGAACCTGCAAAGATAAAAGCTCTTCACGGCTGTAACCCAGCTCGGAGCAGGCTTTCAGGTTGACATCAAGAAAGCGTAGTGTCGTCAAATCTGCAACTTCAATGGCATCATTGGATTGGTCCACGAGCGTACGGAACAATTTAAGCTTTCGGATGGTGTCTTCATTCTTGCGCACCTGGGTGAGCAAATTTTCACTGGCTTCGCGCATCAGCTTTTCCGTGCGCAATTGTTCGGTCACATCGTGGGCGATACCGCGCACGATGGGCGAGGCTACATCTTTGGTTCGCAAGGTGTTGTGGTATCGCCAGATGCGGCGCTCGCCGGAGCGCGTCATCACGGCGAGCAAGCCTTGAGCTTCGCCGTCGCGCTCGACCTGCTTCAGATATTCTTCAAATTGCGTTTGAAACTCAGGTGGAACCAACTCCCGCATGGGAATCTGCAGCAATTCTTGCACGCTGTAGCCAAGCATTTTTGCGGGTCGCGGATTGACCGACAGGAGCCGGCCTTCAAGATTATGGATGCAGAGCAGATCCTCGCTGTGCTCGACGAGATCGTGATACCAGTCTTCGTTTTCTTGCAGGGAACGGCGGATCGGATCCAACTCCGCCCGAATGAGTTCAAGCTTACCGTTCTCTTCTGGCCCAGGGTGTAATTTCATGGCTACTCCCTGCGGGCTGGGCGTATGGATTGTATGCGTGGATTCTACGTCCGGGCCGTTTCACCGGATAAGTGGAAGCCACGCCAAGTGGCTTGAATACTGGCCCAACTCGAATTGCGGCGAAGTGTAACAGAACTCGTAGGCGTGCGCCAAGTTGATGGCGCAAAATACCCGTACAAGCCAATTCCGTTTAGCATGGTGGGGTTGCCGTTATGAGACATAAGGTTGCCTTGGGAAAGGTCGCTTTCCCAGGAGCGGAGGGATTGATAGCGCAAAAATAATTCCAAACCCGAATGCATTGCCATCCTGAGCGTAGCGAAGGACCTCCCTGCATAATGCACAATCATTGGCTTGGCAACGCATTCTCGTCACAAGCGATGGAGCGTCATCCTTGCCGCCAGTCCAGCCATCATTGCCAACGCCCCCAGCAATGCGTTGTACTCGCGATGCTTTAAATACAAATTCCAGGAGAATCCTGACGGAACCTGATCGCTTGCAGGCAATGTGATACGAGGCAACATCTTTGGAACGCGGCGCGCATACTCCTCAAACTCTGGAAATTTTTGCCGTAGGAAGACTTCTTCGCCGCGAATCACGGGAAGATAAATGGCGAAAAACATAATGACGAGTGCCCCACCCACCCACCAGCTTCTCGCTGCGAGGGCGAATCCCACCCCAATCAGCAGAGAGCCCAGATAAAGCGGGTTGCGCGTATAGGCATAAGGGCCGGAAGTGGCAAGCGATTCGTTCTTGCGCACGTGTCCGGAAGCCAAAGCGCGCAGCATAAGACCAGGAACAATCCCAATCAGACCGACCGCCAGAGACCGCCACGTGGGCCGCGCCAGCCAAAAATAAAACACTGCCAATGCAAATCCCAACGGTACGCGAATGCGGCGCGCAATTTGTGACCATCCAGCCATGCGGTTATTGGTAGATTCGTAACTTCATTTCAAGCCGTCATTGAACAGCCGCACCGCGGCTGCCATTACTTCATCTACACCAATCGCGAATAACCCAGCTTCCGGCTCAGGTTTACGCGCGTGCGAAGTAATACTCTCCGCGCTGCGCAGCACGATGCTGCGAGTCCCAAAAGGACCGTTGCGTGCAGGATCTGTAGGCCCATAGATAGCCACGACAGGAATTTGTAGCGCGGCGGCCAGGTGCAGCGGTCCGGTGTCGCCACCAATGAAAAGCCGCGCCCGGCGGGTGAGCGCGATCAATTCCGAGAGGGTGCTGTTCATGAGTATTGCACTCCCATTGCTGGCGGTTTCCACCGCGCGCGCCAGCATCTCTTCGCCTGGACCATAATTGAGAATCGAGGGGATACCTTGATTCGCCAGTTTGTGAGCCAGTTCACCGTACCGCTCCGTTGGCCATCGCTTTGCTCCCCAGCCCGCGCCGGGATTCAGAATAGCGAAGCCGGAGATATTGTTTTCTGCAAGCCGTTTCTCGATGTATTCCTCCGCCACAGGATCGCAGGGTAACTCCGGAGCAGGCAATTTTATGTGGTGACCTACCAGTTTCTCGGCGATAGAAAAATTCTGCTCGACGACGTGCTCGCCATGTGTCACCACCTTACGCGTATACCAAAGGCTGGCTGGAGATTCTCGCGGCTCGGCTGCTCCATATACAGCGCGAGCCCCTGATAATCGCGCCAGCAAGGCCGAGCGCATCGCACCCTGCAGATCAACTGCTACATCGTAGCGCGCATCGCGGACGTCATTCCACACCTTGGCGATGTGCTGTGAAGTAGCGATCGAAAATAAAGATTTTCCCCAACTCTTCAGATTCACTGTATGAACTTCATCCACCAGCGGACGCTGTGCAGAACGTGGGCCTCGCTTCGGAAATTCCCGTGCGCACAACAATTCTCTCCAGCGCTCTTCTATCAGCCAGCCGATGTATGCCAGAGGATATGCTTCTCGAAGCGCATGAACCGCGGGCAACGTGTGGATCACGTCTCCCATGGCGCCAAGGCGCACGATCAGTAGACGTTCGATCTTTTGCCCGCTGGTATGAATCTCACTCGACCCTCCGCTCACGAACGCCTCGGAGTCAGCCGCGTTCGAATAATCTCGCTCGTCGAGTGATCTTTCGCGTCTCCAACGATCGCGACGCGGCCTCCGCACTCGGCCATGGCATCGCGCTCCGGCACGGATTCAACCCTGTAGTCCGTTCCTTTGGCCTGAATATCGGGGCGAATCTCCCGAATCAGCGCGCGAACATCGAGTTCAGGGAAAATGACGACCGCATCCACGTCAGCCAGGGCTGCGATAATTTCCGCGCGCTCTTCCGCGGACATGATCGGGCGCCCTTCGCCCTTTAGTTTGCGAACCGAGTCATCGGAATTAATGGCCACAACCAGGTTGCCGCCCAATTCCTTCGCACCACGCAGATAGCGGATATGGCCTACATGCAGCAGATCGAAATTTCCGTTGGCGAGAATGATGCGCTCGCCGATGCGGCGCCAATCTTCCGTTAGCTTACGCAGTTGATCGCGCGTGACAATTTTGCTCTCTTTCATCTTTTAAATTTCTTGCAAAATCGCTGGGCCACAGATCGAAGACCGCAGATCAATGAGGCCGCGTCTTTGGCGGAGCCTGGTCAAGAGCGTGCAATAGCTCTTCGCGAGAAACCGTGGCTGTGCCGCGTTTCATCACCACGATTCCGCCTGCATAATTGGCCAACTGGGCGGCTTCTTCGGTGCTGGCGCCAGATCCCAAAGCGGCGCTGAACGCGGCGATTACGGTATCGCCCGCTCCGGTTACATCCGCGACCTGGTCCGAACCAAAAATTGGAATGTCAACCGGCGCGTGCTGCCGGTCGAAGGCCACCATGCCGTCTCGTCCGCGTGTAATCAGCAGCGATTGCAAGTTCATGCGCTCCATCACTTGCTGGCCTGCGCCTACAACTTTCTCCCAGTTCTGACCGATGCGAACGCCGAGCGCGGCTTCCACCTCGGGTTCGTTCGGGCTTGCCGCGGTGACGCCGGAATATTCCAGCATGCGATAGCGGGAATCGACAATCACCGGGACAGCCGCGGTTCTCTTTCGTCCGGCTTGCTGCAAGGCGTTCAACAAAGCGGGAGTTGCCGATCCGTATCCGTAATCGGAAATGACCAAAGCATCGGAGGCGCGCAGATATTCCCGCGCTGCCAAAAATAATTCACGGGTCAGATGACGGCCGGGAGGGTTTTCAGGTTCCCGGTCTACGCGTACCACCTGCTGGCGCGTGTTGTGCGTCATACCCGCGAGAATCCGAGTCTTGGTAACCGTCGTATAACTCTTATCCTTCACCACTCCGCTGACGGGGATGCGTTTATGACGGAAAAATTTCAACAGCAATCGCCCCGGTTCGTCATCCCCGATGGCTCCCACCGGAAGTACGTTGACTCCGAGATCAGCAAGATTATTCACTGCGTTCGCGCCGCCACCCGGAACGACCGTGCGCTCTCGGTGTTTGAGAATCAGCACCGGTGCTTCGCGCGACACACGCGAGATTTCACCAAACACAAATTCGTCGGCTACGAGATCCCCGAGGACGGTGATTGTCACCTTAGGAAAGGCTTCGACAATCTTCCGCAGCCGTTCGGCTTCCTTGAAATGTTTGGTCATCAGGTCTCGTGGCAATGCGGTGGTACTTGCCGCCTCAGGAATTCTCTCACGAGAGGCGGCGGCGCTCCTCGATCATGCGCAGCATGGTATCCATAGCGTTAGCTGCGTCGGCAAGCTCCATTTTCACCGGAACTACGGCCAGTGGCGACAGTGCAGCGAGATATCCGCCGAGATTCACTGCATCTTTTTCCGTGGTCACAAAGCCGCCAGCTTCGCTGCTTTGCGCAAGTTGCAGTAAGTCGCGAATGTCTTTTTCTGAATACGCGTGGTGATCGCGAAAAAAGGCCTCGGCCACGGGATCGATGCCGGCAGTTCGCAACTGTAACAAGAAGTTTTGCGGCCGTGCGATACCGCAAAATACAACAGGCCGAGGTGGAATATTCCGCGGCACAATGCCTCGCCGCACCCGCCATACAGTCTTGCCGGCAACCGGGAGCGATTCTACAGACGCACCGCCGGTCAGCACAACGGCGTCGGCTCGATGCAATGATCGCATTGGTTCACGTAATCTTCCCGCCGGAAGCAGACGATCCCGCGTGTCGTCTGGAGTTACCAGCACCATATCGAAATCGCGCGCCAGCCTGCGATGTTGAAAGCCATCATCTAATAAATGCAATTGCGGGCCGAATCGAGCCTCGGCAAAACTCCCGGCTGCATGGCGATCTCCGCCCACAATCACTGGCACTTGCAGCTTTCGAGAAATCAGAAGTGGTTCGTCACCAAAGTCTTGCGGCAAGCCTGCAGGATCGACGAGTAGCACTCCGCAAGTCTTGCGCCCATAGCCACGCGACAGCACGTCGAATTTAATTCCGCGCTGTTTCAACAATTCGCCAAGCAAAATAACGAACGGAGTTTTCCCCGACCCTCCCGTGGAAAGATTTCCCACGCTGATGACGGGGCCATGTAGAGTACGCGATCGCAACCATCGTGTTTGATAAAGCGCGTTGCGCGCGCCAACTATTGTGCCGTAGACAGCCGATAGCGGATTCAGATTCATGGCCGCTTCAGCAACTCCTCAAGCGCGTCAGCAGTCCGTGCCGTGGCTCCCATTTGCGATCGCATCGTTTCGAGCGCGCGCTGTCCCAATGCTTTTCGCTTCGCATCGTTGGCGAGCAGATCCAACAGCATTAGGGGCAATTCTGCCGGTCCCGCAATGCGAACTGCATCTTTATTTTGAAACAAGCTCACGATGTCGCGGAAGTTTTCGGTGTGATTTCCCACCACAATCGCCACGCCATGCTGCGCGGGTTCAATAATGTTGTGTCCGCCATGCGGAACCAGGCTTCCGCCCACGAACGCGATGTCGGCCAGCGCGTACAGCGCGGCCAATTCTCCGATTGTGTCTAACAACAGAACTCCGCCGGATAGCGATTCGCCGCTCCAGATCGAGCGTCGCCGATAGTGAATTGACATATTTTCCAGCAATGCGGCCACGGCAGGGAATCGTTCCGGATGTCGGGGCGCGAGAATCATGACCGCTCGCGGAAATTGCACCAGTAAATTCTGGAAGGGTTTCAGCAGAAGAGACTCTTCCCCGTCTACAGTGCTTCCACACACCAGCACTGGGCCGCCGCCGGTTGCGGCGATCGAGTTACGGATATCCTCGACAATCGCAGGCGAAGCAGGTGCCGCAATATCGAACTTCAAATTCCCACTTACGCTTATGTCTTTTGTATATGCCCCAATATCTTGCAACCGCGATGCATCCTGCACAGTTTGCGCGAGGAAGAGATCGACGTTTGCCAGCACGGCTCGAATCAGGCTGCGAAACCGCCAATAGCGCGGCAAAGAGCGGTCCGAGATACGCGCATTCACTACCGCAATCCGCGCTCCGCTGGCATGCGTTAGGCGCATAAAATTCGGCCAGAACTCCGTCTCGGCTATCACTACCATCTGCGGATGCAGCGCCCGCAAGTAGGGCCGAATGGCGAATGCAAAATCCATGGGGAAGTAGAAGACCCGGCCATCGCCAAAACGTTTACGTGCGAGAGCCTGTCCCGTATCGGTGGTGGTTGAGACGAATATTTTAAGTTTGGGAAAGCGGTGGTGCAGTTCCTCCACCAATCCGGCAACCGCCAGCACTTCGCCTACGGAAACAGCATGGACCCAGATTGTCGGCTCCGCTTGCACAGGCAAATGAAGCCGTGCGGGTATGCGCCCCATCCGTTCGGCAAATCCCTTGCGATACTTCCCGTGGCGCAGCATCTGGAAAAGCCAGTAAGGCAGGCTCACCAGCATCGCCGCCGCCAGCGCCACGCTGTAGAGGAAGCTATAGAGAATGATCAAGTGCAGCCATTCTAAAACCTTCGCGTCCGCTTGTGTTTTGAATGGAAGAAGATTTTAGGGGTTATCCAACGCCCGGCGCCGAAGTATGCATCTCTGCTTCTATAATCGGAGCCATGCTGCCAATGCCGAAAATGCGCTTCCGCGTCTTGTTCGTCTCGTGCGTGATCGTTACGTTCACGGCATCTCTGCCAGCCAAAAGCAAAGACTTCGTCAAGCCCGCGGCTCAGCCCGCTAAGACCTATACCTGCCATGATGACCATGCAAGTGACAAAGTCGCCATCGCGGCGGATCCTTACGATACTTCCGAGAAGTCAAAAGTCTTCACCATAAACTTTCGCGAACATGACTTCCTGCCGGTATTTTTTATCGTTACGAATGACAGTGATCAGCCTATTGCCATCTCCAATATGCAGATCACGCTGACCACGGCGAACCGCGACAAGCTAACGCCCGCCGAGCCTGAGGATATTTTCCGCCGCCTCACCAATCCCCACGCCAACACGCATCCCATCCCGGTTCCCATTCCGCAGAAAAAAGTGAAGGGCATGTTGAGCCAGAAGGATCGTGACGAAATCGAGTCCGCGCAATTCGCGGCGAAAGCGGTTGAGCCGCACACCACGCAATCGGGTTTTCTCTTCTTCGACGTGGCGGACATTTCTGAACCTTTGGCGGGAGCGCGCATCTTCGTCACCGGAGTGAACGATACGAAGGGGACGGAGTTGATGTACTTTGAGATTCCGATGGGAAAATAATTTATGTCTACTCTTGCAGACAATTCTGTTGCCGCTTCCAAAACCTTCGAGCCGGTCATCGGCCTCGAAGTGCACGTTCATCTCTTAACGGCATCGAAGATTTTCTGCTCCTGCTCCACGCGCTTCGGCGCTCCGCCGAATACCAATGTGTGCCCGGTGTGTCTCGGCATGCCTGGAGCTTTGCCGGTGCTGAATCGCAGGGTTGTAGAATTTGCCACGCTCGCCGCAATGGCGCTGAATTGCCGCATCAACGGGACTTCCATCTTCGCGCGCAAGAATTATTTTTATCCCGACCTGCCCAAGGGCTACCAGATTTCGCAATACGACAAGCCGTTGGCCGAGCACGGATTCATCGAAATTCCAGTGAGCAGTGGTAAGAAGAAAATCGGCATCACGCGCGTGCATCTGGAAGAAGACGCGGGCAAGAGCCTGCACGAAGGTTTTTCCGACGCCGGCGAAAAAACTGCCATCGACCTCAACCGCACCGGCGTGCCCCTGATCGAAATCGTCAGCGAACCCGACATCGCCACGCCCGATGAAGCCTACGAATACCTGACTCGGCTGAAGGAAATCATCCTTTATACCGGCGTGAGCGATTGCAGCATGGAAGAGGGATCGTTGCGTGCTGACGCCAACGTCAGTGTGCGCCCACGCGGACAGAAAGAGTTGGGAACGAAAACTGAAATTAAGAATGTAAATTCGTTTCGGTTTATTCGCGAGGCTCTGGTGTACGAGATCGCCCGGCAGATCGATGTAATCGAATCCGGCGGAAAAATCACACAGGAGACACGCCTTTACAACTCGCACGAGGGTAAGACCTACAATATGCGCTCGAAGGAGCAGGCTCACGACTACCGGTATTTTCCCGAGCCGGACTTGCTTCCTTTGGTAGTCGACGAAAAATTGAAGGCCGAGATCGCGCAGACTTTGCCTGAGTTGCCGGAAGCGCGGCGGGCGCGCCTGGTGAAGGACCATGGCATCACGGAATACGATGCGCAGGTGCTGACCGTTTCCAAATCGCTGGCCGATCAGTTCGAAGCTGCAGCGAAAGCGGCGAAAAATCCTAAGCGCGTGGCGAATCTGGTGCAGGGCGAGCTTATGGGCCGTCTCAAGGCCAAGGGAATCGAGATTGAGCAGTCTCCGATTTCGATGAGGGGTATTGCGACATCGGCAGATTTGGTGGAGAGCGGCGCCATTTCGGGCAAGATGCTCAAAGATCTCTACGATCTGAGTTTCGAGCGCGGCAAAGATTTTCCTGAAGTTTACGACGAAGAAGGACGGCCGCAGCAATCGACCGATACTTCGGCGCTGGAAAAGATCATCGATGAAATTATTGCCGCGAACCCTAAACAGCTTGAACAATACCGCGCCGGTAAGAAGACCATGCTCGGATTCTTCGTCGGCCAGGTAATGAAGGCATCCAAAGGGCAAGCTAATCCACAATTGATAAATGAGTTGTTAACCCAAAAGCTCGACTAATCAGCAGTTCGACAACAGCAGCCTAGATGAAGTGACCGAAGTACCATCCCTGCCGCGTGACTTCCGCAATCTGATTTCTGCCTCTAGTGGTCGCTACGATGATGATGGCCAGCCTTCTATTGCCGATCTTTTGAATTGCTATGAAAATCAAGCTTGATCGCATAATCAGCATCGCAACTCTAGTAGCTTCGCTTGCCGCCATTGTTCTGGTATTAAAGAAGCCCGCTCCTGTCGCGCAGCCGCAGACACCGGCAGCCATCGCTGCCAACGCGCAGGCGTTTGGGCAGAAAATGGAGCAATTTGAAAAGGCCACGCAACCAACAGCAGCGCCTGTTTCCGGCGGAAATTATCAAGTTTCAGCATCACAAAGCCAGGATCAACCTTCAATTCCACTCAGTCCTTCCGCCGCGCAACCAAAGGCGGAAGTGCACCTGAGTTCGGATGAAATCAGCGCGGTGCTCGCACAAGCCACGGCAGCGAGTAGCGGGGAACTCACGCCAAACTCGAACCTTGGAAGCGGCGAACCGAACATCAAAGACCAGCAAGTCAGCCTCGAAGGCGATACTGTTCATGGGCAATTTCTCACCGAGATCGCCGGCAAAGACGTGTGGGTGACGGTATCGGGCCATCTTTCCTCGAAGGACGGATATGCCTCGTTCGAGCCCACTGAATTCAAAGTAGGCGATCTGAATGTGCCGGTTTCGCTGGTGAATCCGGCGTTGCAGAAAAAGCTTCTCGAGCAACGCGACCGGATGAAGCTTCCGGATAACGTTGGCGGTTTAAAAGTGGATAATGGCGAACTAGTGATGCAGGAGAAATAACAACGAAGTTTAACCGCCCGCCGCAATCCGGTTTTCGGCGGCAACTTTCGCGTACCATCGTCCCGAATCCTTAATCGTTCGCTGCTGCGTTTTGAAATCGACGTAAGTCAGCCCGAAGCGCTGGCTAAAACCTTCCGCCCACTCGAAGTTATCCATCAAACTCCAGGCGTGATAGCCGCGAACGTCGGCGCCGTCGGCGATAGCCTGTGCGAGCGCTTGCAGATATTGCCGGTGATACTGGATGCGGCGTGCGTCGTGAATTGTGCCGCTGCCATCGGGTCTGTCGCTATAGGAGCAGCCGCTTTCCGTGATCTCGATTATCGGGCGATGGAAGTCGCGTGTGATGCGCGTCACAGTTTCGTACAAAGCCTGCGGCCAAACCTCCCATCCCATATCAGTTTTCGGGCCTTTTGTGCCACCTTTCATATCGACTGGATAGAGCCACTGCTGCGGGTGAGAGAGCCGCTCGACCGCGCTGGGCGCGGATGCAATAGTGCGATAGTAAAGATTAATGCCGATGAAATCGAGGGGCGCGCGCATCTTGTCGAGATCGCCGGACTGGATATTCATCGCGGTTTCCGGAAGAAAAGTAAACGCCTCGGGATATCGCCCACGAAGCGCGGGCTCCAGAAACCACAAATTGGTGATGGCATGAGCGCGTTCGGCCGCGAGGTTGTCTTCATCTGAATCGCTCGCAGGCTCGCACGCTGACATGCTGAAAGCAGTGCCCACGCGCGCTGAAGGACGCACCGCTTTCAAAGCGCGAAAGCCAGCGCCCTGCGCCAGATTTACGGTGTGGGTGGCGCGGAGGAAATCCAAAAGGCTGGCTCGTCCGGGCGCTAACTGGCCCTGCAGATAGCCTCGGTAGGTAAAAGCGGCAGGTTCGTTGAAGAGCATCCAATCGGAAACCCGATCTCCCAAACTGCGCGCAATGAGTTCGACATAATCTGCGAAACGCGAAGCCGTATCGCGGTAGGGCCAGCCGCCGCCATCTTCCAGGGATTGCGGCAAGTCCCAATGGTAAAGCGTGACAAACGGCCGAATTCGGGCTTCCAGCAAGTCATCAACCAGGCGGCTGTAATAGTCAATGCCTTTGGAATTCGCCGGGCCCGATCCCGATGGTTGAATGCGCGGCCATGAAATGGAAAAGCGATAGCTGTTCAGATTCATCGCCCGCATGAGAGCAATGTCTTCGCGGCAGCGATGATAGGAATCACAGGCGATATTGCCGTTGTCATCACTCTTAATTTTGCCGGGAGTGTGTGCAAAACGGTCCCAAATGGATTCGCCTTTGCCGTCTTCATTCCATGCGCCTTCGATCTGATAAGCCGCCGTAGCCGTGCCCCACCAAAAATTCTTTGGGAACCGTATCTCGGAAGAAGCGTCGAATTTTGGAGCGCGGGGACGGAGCGGAGTTGCGCTTGCCGACACACGCGCCGCATTCGAGGACACGCAACCGGAAAGAACACCGCAGGGCAGCGCGGCCATTGCGGCCAATAAAGAGTGTGCAAATTCACGGCGTGTCAGGCGCAAGCGAAAGAGGCTCCCGAGAAATAATACGATGGCGCAGTTCTAATTGTGCTCGATAAATCTATCGTTTCTGGCCACGAGAGAATTCTAAACTGGAATAGAAAGGTATGCTGGGTTAGAGGATGTGATAGTCCTATTTATGGGCAGACACAGCTGGATCATGCGGGATATCCCGCATGGCTTCATAGGAATAAATCACTTGCTGGTTGTATAAAACCTGGGTTGCCCACCAACCCAGAAAGGCTGCGACCGTAAGAAATAAAGCCAGTAAAAGGTGAGTAAACTGAATCGTCCCCCACCCATTCTGCGCATCAACCTGCTGGGCTCCATTTCTTAACAAATATGCGCCCGCCACCGCCAGCGCCAGCAGACTGAATTCCATAAATGGGGGCTCGTTCAGGTGGTCTTGAATGTGGTTTGCTATAGCGATGCCGCTGGGGAATAAAAAAATCAAAAGCACAGTCCAGCGCAGCGGCGAATGAAACTTGGCGCACCACCAGAACAGGCATAAAGAAAAAGCGAGCATCCCGCTAAATGCTGCGCCGCGCAAAACAATGATCTGATCGTGGAACTGGCGAAGCCGCTCGTTCGGATCGGTTCCCTGCGATAGAACCGCGGCTTCCTGAAAAGAAAAAATCTCTTCGGCGAGATCTTGCTGGATGTCGATCTGCTGGCGGTCGATCCACTCGTATGGGCCATTCTTGCAGTCGATCTGCGAACTGCTGGTCCAGGTTTGCTTGCTTCCGTTCGGGCTCTCATAACAACCCTGCCGAACGATCCACCTTCCTGTCCGCTTGCAGTCTGGGTCGCTCGTCGTCAAAATCGCGCGCTTGTAGGTAGTAGGATCGTCAGCGGTGAAAGTTCCGTGCTTTTCAACAGTCGGATCATCGGGCTTGGCGGAGACCTTTCCGCGCTTGAAAATGGTGCAAAACGCGTTCGCTCGAATGCTGCTTTCCGTCACGCCAACGCGGAATAGACGATTCTGTACGCGAAAATGAAGATCGTCGTCGTCAAAAAAATCCTGCGCGATCCTCGAAACGACTGAGCCGAGGGGATAGGCAAGTGTGAACAGCAAAATCCCGGCTAAAGCGGGCTGATTCCACAAAATCCTGGCTAAGGCTGGTTGCTTCTGCTTATCCTTCCCCGCAAAATTTTTTAGGATGCTCTCCTTGTCCGAGAAAAACAGATGGACAACGAGGAGTACCCAGGCAAGTGACAGCGCTCCCACGATGACGGTATCGAACGCGATGCTGAAGGCGCCCATGCTTCACCCACGTATCTCGCAGCGGTCCGAGCAACGGACTGGGAGCGGTGCCATATGAATAGTGAGGCAAGTTCCAGAATCGTTTCACGGTTATTCAATTCCCAATCGGCCGTCAGCTATAGTTATCTGGCAACGCGATTAAGCACAGGGAGGAAACATGACTGCAACTGCCACCAGCATTGGAATCACGCGGCTTGGTCAGATCGCGATCAATGCTAAGGATATAGACCGGGCAACGGCTTTCTATCGGGACAAACTTGGGCTCCAATTGCTCTTTAAAGCGCCGCCGGGGCTGGCATTTTTCGATTGTGGCGGGGTCAGGCTGGTGCTGGATCGGGCGGAAAAGCCCGAGTTCGATCATCCCAGCTCGATTCTCTATTTCGCGGTATCCGATATTCAAGGCGCGCACGTCAAATTGAAAGAAAGCGGAGTGCAGTTCGAGGACGAGCCACACCTGATTGCGAAAATGCCCACACACGATTTGTGGATGACGTTTTTCCGTGATTCCGAAGGGAATCTGATGGCGCTGATGAGCGAAGTCGCGCGCCAAGACTGAAAGCCGGGACGGGAATTCTGCGAGCCGAAACTGGCTATTCCGGTTGGAGATGCGGTGATGCCGATCCTGTTATCATCGTGGTCGAAGTATGGTGAAGACCATGGAAGACATGGAAGATAACGAGGATATTCCTTATATTTCCGGTACAGGAGAGGGACTTATGGAAGAAGGAGCAGGTTCGCATTCGCACGCGCGGCGCAATGAGGATATTGCGCTCGATCTGATGAAATTTGTTGCCATGACGACGGGCTACGGCCGGACTACCTCGTCCGGCGTAGGTTTTCAGGGCACAGGTTCGGCAGCCAAGCCGGAGGAATATGCCGCCCATTTGCTCGAACTGTACGGCAGGTGCCGGGCTGCGGTCGAGGGGAAGAAATAACGGCAGCCTGCGCTTGATCGAGTAACGGTTCGCAAAATAAGAACCGCGGCTCAAGAGCCGCGGTTTCACAAATTCACGCAGCCTTAGCGTCGGCCTTTCTTGGCCTTCTTTTTTGCCGTCTTCTTGGCTGCTTTCTTTTTCGCGGGCTTCTTTGCAGCTTTCTTCGCCGCTTTTTTCTTGGCTGGTTTTTTAACCGCTTTCTTTTTCGCAGGCGCCTTTTTCTTCGCCGGAGCTTTCTTTTTTGCCGCCGGTTTCTTGGGTCCGCCGCCGCTCGGTGCCGCGGGCTTGGGCGCGGGTGGTGAAGGCGGGGCGGCCGGTTCGCTTATGTCCGATGCGGGCGATCCGGGTTCTTCCTCCTCCTCTTCTTCCTCTTCAAAATCTTCTTCGAGCGACTCGCTGTAGGCGCCGCTGTCGCCGAATTCTTCTTCGTCATCACGTCCGTAGAGTGTGGGATCGTAGAACGTCATTGCTCCTCCTGATCTTTATTTTGGGGCTCCTGACGCAAGCACGGCTACGCCAGGTTGCCGATACTAGAAATTTAAAAGACCACCAGAAACTCTGTGCTGGAACGGCGCGCGATTATAGCACGACGTTTGGTGCAGACCGCAAGGCTGAAGTCACATCAGCCTGACTATCCTGTTATCACAACGAGGTGGAGGAATGGAAGAAGATTCGACAAAGATGCTGAGATAACCTTTCCGAAAGGAGTGCCGTTCTGGTTCGTTTCAAGGAGTAGACCGCGTTGAGGATCGGGCTATCTTAGCGAGCCGGTTCGACGACCAGAATCATTCCCGGATGCAGCGTGGCGACGTTCTGGTTATTGCGTTTTAAGGCAGCAACAGTGGTTTTGTAGGTGCTAGCGATCGAATATAAGGTTTCGCCGGATTTCACCGTATGGTGCAGCACCCTAGCCTGTTCTGCAGCGTCTTCATCATCCTGGCTGACCTTTGCCGATTTGGCAGCCGGAGTCCGGGCGCTGGCGGTATGGGTTGTTTTCTGGGGACGCTTGCCGGCATTGCTGGAAGCGGCTGAGGCTACTTCCCCTGTCGGCGTAACCGGCAGATGCAGCGCGAGTACGGTCCGCCCGTGGAGGCTACTGCCACGCAAGCCGTTCCAACGTCGCAGCATTTGCGCGGAAATACCAAAGTTCTCGGCAACAGTTTCGACCGTATCCCCTTTGCGCACCTTGTAGCGCGTGATGCGGCGCGCATAAGTAGCCGTATCGCTGACCGGGTGTTTGCCCGCAGCGACCGGGATGACTACCTTCGCGTCAGTCTGAAGCGCCGTACCCTCAATCTGGTTGGCTTCCGCGATCGATTTGGCCGTGGTGTGATACGCACGGGCCAAAGAAGCCAGAGTATCGCCAGCGTGCACCGTAGGGTACCGCCACCATAGGCGCATGCCCGCGGGAATCGCGGCAATTGCAGTCTGATATTGATCTTTTGTCCCAGCCGGCAAATGGAGCTCAAAGCTGCCTTCCTTGGGCGTGCTCAAGCGCAGCAGGCTGGGATTGAGCTGCTGAAGTTGAGCCACCGTCCCATCCACGCAATCGGCCACCAGCCGCAAATCCACGGGATAGTTGAGCGTGACCGTATCGAAAGCCGCAGGCTCGTCCATCGAAACGTCATCAAACCCGTAATGCGACAGGTTCTTGGTAACAATGGTTACGGCCAGGATAATGGGGACGTAATTCCGAGTTTCCTTTGGAAGAACATTGCGGCGGTAAAGCTCCCAGAAGTCGGCGTAACCGGTACGCTTAACGGCAGCCTGCACGGTGCCCGGTCCCGAGTTATAGGCTGCCATGGCGAGATACCAGTCGCCAAACTGGGCATAGAGGTCCTTCAAGTGGCGAGCGGCGGCGCGAGTGGATTTTTCCGGGTCCTGCCTGTCATCGACCCACATGCTGCGCTGCAGCCCGTAACCCTTACCGCGGCTGCCCATAAACTGCCAAATACCTCGGGCACCGGCGTGGGAAACTGCCGTGGGCTGAAATCCGGATTCGGCCTGGGCCAGATAGATCAGATCCTGCGGCACGCCCTCCTGCCTGAGGATGCGAACCATCATGTCGTGATAGCGGCCGGAGCGGGCAAAGGCGCGCTCAAACGTCCCGCGTCCGCGATTAGAAAAATAGCTGATATATCCCGCGACCTGGTCGGTCATCATCAGCGGCAGGTCGGAGTGGGTTGATTTGATCTCGGCTTGCGCCTTGGCGCGAATGTTGGGGTCGGCAGAAGGCGTGATGCCGTTGGTTTCGTCGATGGGCGCAGGCTCCGATTTCTGAGCTTCAGTATCGGAGGTTAAATCAACCAGATTCAACTGGTTGACGCCGTCGGTAATGCGGTTAAATTCCTTTTGCAGACGGTCGTCGGATCGGATATCGAGATTGCTTTCCAGCAATGCGTTGAAGGCGTTGTCGAAATTCTCTTTGGCTTCGTCGGTACGGCCAGCCTGATAGTTCACTAATCCTGCCTGGTATTCCTTTTCAACCTGTGCCAGCAAATCGGCTACAGGATCGGAAGCAGGTTGCGGCTGAGACGCGGCTTCGACTGCTTGAGCTCGCGGCGGATCTTGATTCTTTGGCTCCTGCGCCACCTCCGGCTGCGAAGCCATCGATTTAGCAGGAGGAGTGGCTGAAGCCGGTTTCTGGGCCGTTAACGCCGGAGCCGATCCCGGAGGCAGCAGTGAGACTGGTTTCTGGGCCGTCTGGCAGGAAGAAGTCGCCAGGGCGAGCCCCGCCAGCAGCGTGATCCGCAATTGGAATTTTGTAATGTCCATGCCTCTCTATGAGATGCGGATCACTCCTGGTGTTAAATTCCGGTGAATTCTATCAAAATCGTACCTTGCGCTCTCGCTCGGGTCAACGCCGTAATGGTACCCGGATGCGTTACTTTCGGAACCCGGAAAAATGTTACCCCCGCCTCCATATTCAGACGGCAAGAACCGGCAGAAAGGTTTGACGGCAACGGCCAAGTTCATTGCCCGTCGGGTTTTAAAGGGCCAGTTAGACCCTCCAGTAGTCCGGACGCCAGGTTTGAATAGCTTTTTTAATGTCCGCACGGGAAAGCTTTTCAGATAGCGCCCGCTCGGCCAACTTGGGCGCTTCGGCGTCTGCGGCGAAGCGCAGCGCGACAAGCTGATCTTCGCTTAACTCGGAAATTCGCGAGCGTAAAGGTTCGGAGCACAAAGCAGTCAGGCGCAACCGCTCTTCTAGACGGATAACGCGATCCTGCACTTTGAGCGAGTAGGTACGAATCTTTATCACCGCGATTGCGGCCGCTACTGAAATTACAAACATAGCTCCCGAGTGAAGGCCGGGATGCCACAGGAAATGGACCAAGCCTGCGACTGCGGCGAGCAGAAAAACCGGCAATGCGAAAAAATGAAACAGTGGATCGAGACGCCCATGATTGGCGAAAGTCTGGGGCTTTTTCTCGGCCATGACGAAGGGCCTCCTTTCAAGACGGGCAAGTGTAGCAGAACAGAGTGCGCGAGGCTTTTATCTGGTTTGTATCGATGGTCTGCATCAACGGTTTGTATCAGGGCATCGCTTTACTGATTGCGGAAAACCCACATTTGAGCGAGATCGGGAAGGGCACGAGTTCCACTCGTGACGTTAAGTCGTCCAAATTCAATGCGGCTTCAGCCGCTGAGGTTCGCTTTCTCTAGCCCGAAAGATTTTTCCGCAACCTGTTCAGCGATGCCGACAGCAGAGTGAAGAGAAAAGGGCTTAGCCACTGGAGCTTTGCTAGTCAGCGGCCAGCGGTTCTAAGTTTTAGCCCGAATCGGACAGAATCTTTTGCGCGAAGGCTAGAATCCAAGACAACCATGAAAGCCATACAAGTCAAAAAAGTCGGTGGACCGGAAGCGTTGGAGTTGGTGGAACTTCCAGTTCCGCAACCCAAAGCAAACGAGGCCGTGGTAAAACTTTCCGCCTCGGGCGTGAATTTTATCGATGTGTACGTGCGCGAGGGACGGTACAAGAATCCTTTGCCGCTGATCGCTGGACAAGAAGGCGCAGGGGTGGTCACCGCCGTTGGAGCGGAAGTGAAATCCCCCAAAGTCGGCGACCATGTGGCCTGGACAAGTGTTCTCGGTTCCTACGCCGAATACGCTGCCGTGCCCGCCGATCGGCTAGTCCCCATACCCCAGGGCGTTACTGACCAGGACGCCGCCGCGACCATGTTGCAGGGAATGACCGCCCACTATCTCTCCCACAGCACCTATCCGCTGAAGCAAGGCGAAACAGCGCTGGTTCACGCCGCGGCGGGCGGCGTAGGACTGCTCCTGGTACAGATGGCGCACAATATCGGTGCGCGCGTAATCGCCACGGTTTCAACCGACGAGAAAGCGGCGCTCGCCCGCGGCGCTGGTGCGGATGATGTGATTCTCTATACGCAATCCGATTTTGAAGCCGAAACTAAACGGTTCACTGGCGGCAAAGGTGTGGATGTTGTGTACGACTCGGTGGGGAAAACGACTTTCGAAAAAGGGCTGAACATCCTGCGGCCGCGCGGGATGATGGTGCTCTTTGGCGGCTCAAGTGGCGCGGTGCCGCCATTTGATCTGATTCTTTTATCGCAAAAGGGATCGCTCTACGTGACGCGTCCGTCGCTGGGAAACTACATCGCCACACGCGAAGAGCTTTTAGCCCGCTCCAGCGAAGTCTTCGGTATGATCGCCGCAGGAAATCTCAAACTGCGCATCGAGCACAAGTACCCGCTGGCGGATGCGCCAATCGCACATCAAGAGTTGGAAGGCCGGAAGACGACTGGGAAGCTGCTGCTGATTCCGTAGAGGCTCGTGTGCCGCGGTCACTCCTGCTTGCGAAAAGCCTCATTCGTGGTCTTTATCGCTTTGCGTTTCGTTAATCCGGCTTTTATTCGTTTACCCGCGCGAATACTGCCTTAGGTACGCTGGCACGCCAATCTGCGGATCGAGTCGCAGATCATCAATCGGCGCCTCGGCAACCGTCCGCAAAGGAATAACTCCCGCCCACGTCGGGAAAGAATAATCCTCTTCATCATCGATCACCGGGCCGCTCCGTACCTTCGCCGAAAATTCTTCAATCGGCAGGCACAATACCGAAGTAGCCTTCAGTTCCTTCTCATTGGGTTGCCGTACGTCGGCCCAGCGGCCGGGAATGATGTGCTCGGAAAGAAGTCGCAAGGCTTCCAGCTTTTCCTCCGGTTGATCCACCAGGGTCGCTTTCCCGAGAATCACCACCGACCGGTAATTCATCGAGTGATTGAAGATCGAACGCGCGAGTACCAGCCCGTCGAGGAGCGTAACCGTCAAGCAAACCGGCACGCTATCTTTCATCTGGCGCAGCATACGGCTGGCAGCCGAGCCGTGAATATAAAGGCTGTCGTCTTTGCGTCCGTAAGAAGTCGGGATGACAAAGGGCTGGCCGTCCACTACGAATCCAACGTGGCAGAGAAAGCCTTCATCGAGAATGCGATACGCTGCTTCACGGTCATAAACAGCACGATCCGCTTCGCGGACCAGACGAGTCCGAGGGGTAGGTATATAGGGATGGGACATGGAGAACAAACTCCGGCAAGCGCCAAGGATGGGTGAACGACGAGTCTATCACCCCATCTCAGCTCCCGGAAGCCGAAACGCCGGTGTTGCTCATCGGTAGAGATAGAGATCTAATCTCTACCAGTAGAGTTTCATCGCAAACTGGAACTGCCTTGGATCGTACGCTGCGGTCGGTTGGCCGGCATTGGTAAATAGCGGGCTCACGGCGGCCCTGTTGTCGCGGTTGGCGATGTTGAACATGTCGGCGATCAGCTCCATGTTGTAGCGCTCGCCGAAGTAGATTCGCTTCGAGATGCGCAAATCGTCGAAGATAGTCCATGGCTGCACGCCGGCATTGCGCCCGAGATTACCGTCGAGCGAGAGCATTGTCCCGTTGAAATCCGCGATACAGGGTTCCTGAAACACGCCGGTAGGCGAATACTTCGACGCAACCCCCGGGAATCCAAGCGCAGTACAAGCGGGATTCACAAATGTGTTCGGCCGCCCAGTCAGCGCTGACTCCTGGAGGTTGTCGCCGTTTCCGGTGATGATATTGAAGGGCCGTCCGGAGCCGACATCGATCAGCGGAGCGACGGTCCAATTGCTGAAGACTTTGCTGGTGAATCCAGTCCCGGCAAGCTTGCCGCTCTGATAAACACCGCTGAAGACGAAGCGGTGGCGCTCATCGAACAGCGAACTGGAGCGATCCAGGCTCGGATAATAGCTGTCCTGTGGAGTCAGAGTGGACTGCAAATCCGTCGAATCGTCGATGGCGTGCGACCAGGTGTAGGAAGCGAGGAATTCGTAGTGACTGCCGAAGCGCTTGCGCAAGTTGGCGCTCAGGCCGTGATAGACGGAGCTGCCGTTCGAATAATTGGCGTCCATATCTCCGAAGGGAATGCAGCCGGCCAAAGTTGCGGGATTACAGGCCGTGTTGATCCCGCCGATGTTGTAACCGGAGGCTTGAAAAAACTGCAGCACAGCCGGCGCTAGCGTGGTAACGCAAGCTCCCCCGCCGGCAGAAGTTAATGCGTTTGCGATCGAAGCATTGATACCGCTGGGCCGGAAGAAATTCATGAGCGCAGCCGAGACCCAGGGTTGCCCGCTGGGATTGACGCCGCAGGGAGCAAAGCCCTGCGAAGAGGGTCCACTTCCTACGCCCAAGGGTCCACCTACGCTCGCATAAGATGTGGGGTCAGTAGAGGCCGCCAGATAATTTGCTACGAGTAAATCGCCGCGCTGAGCATTCGAATTGATGGGGCGATTCAGATGGCGTCCGCCGTTAAAGTTGTAAGCGAGGCTGAAAGCGAAACCGCGGCCAAGATCTTGCTCAATCGTGAAATTAGCTTGCTGCGAATAGGCAAATACGAAGTTCTTCGACTGAGGATAACCAAATGGTTGGAAGAACAGCGGAAATCCATCCGTGAGATAGTTTTGGTTCAAGAAAAGAGAATTGGGGAAATTGATAGAAGTGAACTGCTGTTGGTTGGGCAGATAACCGAGCGCCGGAAGCAGCGCCGCCGGGCCTGGTGTGCAATTGGGACTGTTGACTAGCCCCTGAAAAATCGGAATCGCATTGAGATTGGCGGGATTGCCGGCTCCATTGCATACGCCTGTGCCCGGGAAAGCTAGTTGGCCGCTTGAGGAACCGTCTGAGGCATTGCCCAGGAAATAGAGCCCAAGCAGTGGGTGGTCATAGAATAGGCCGTACGAAGAGCGTACAACGGTTTTCCCATCACCCTTAGGGTCCCATGCCATGCCCACGCGCGGTTGAATATTGTTCGTGTCGGTTTGAATGCCCTTCTGCAATCCCAGGAAGTTATATCCGGCTTGCGCCAGCGGAGTGACAGACTTAAAGGTCGGTGGAATCTCGACATCGTAGCGCACGCCGTAATTCAAGGTGAAGTTTGGCCGCACTCGCCATGAGTCCTGCCAAAACACCCCAATTGGGATGTTGTGAAACGAATCGCTGGGACTGCCCAGACCCTGAACGAAATCTCCCGGCAGGCCCGCGCCGTAGGCCTGCACCGGATTCAGCGTCGGGAACGGCTGCGGGAATGCCGCGAAGGAGCCAATGTCATAAACTCCGCCATAGTTGACGGTAAAGGTAGCAGTGATCGGGAGATAGTTAACATCCGCGCCGAATTTGGTGTTATGGCGTCCAATGCTCCAGGAAAAGTTGTCGGTGAACTGGTAGCGCTGCTCGACGCGCTGAATGTAGGAGTAAGGCTCGCGGCCGAAATATCCGAATCCGGGAATGTTGACCGCAGGATCGGCACCGGACGCAATCTGCGTGTTGTAAAAATAAGAGAGTCCGCGGCGCGCATACTGGAAGCGGAATTCGTTCACTTTGTTGCTGCCAAGCGTCCAGGTATCCTGCACCACACCTGTAATGTCGCGGTAAGTTTGCTCGGAAGTGCGCGAGTAAGCATTCTGTCCGAACGGTTGATCCTCTCCACTACCTTCAAGTCCGGTGGTGGTGCTGGGGCTCACATTCACTCGCAACGTTAGTCGGTTGTTGGCGTTGATGTTGTGGTCGAGCCGTAGCGAGTAGAGGCTGGTCCCTTCGAACACAGGAAAGTTACCCGCCTGCGAGCCCAGCGACTGATAGGACGCGGGTACAAAACACGGCGGAGTCGAGCAACTCGTGGCAAAGCCACTAAGACCGGGAACCCCCGTCAGACTAGTCGGCCACGCTCCGTTCAGCGCCATTCCCGAAGATGCGCCGATAAGGAAAACATAATTTGGAACACTTGGAGCAATCGCTGCGAACGTACCAGGATCGGCCACCGCCAGTTGCGCCAAAGTTCCTCCGGGCCCCAGAAAAGCAGCCTGATCGCTCGTTACCGGGATGTTCCCGAAGGGAAGTGGAATCAATCCTCCGGCGGTAGTCGAAGTATCGAAATTCTGCAAGCCGTAATATCCGATGTCGCTTCCCGGTGCAATGCTCGAAAATCCGGTTTCATGCCGCCGCGTGATCTCGTAAGAAAAATAAAAGAAAGTTTTGTCTTTCCTGATCGGCCCGCCAAACGCAGCCCCTGCCTGCACTCGCGTGTAAGCTGGATTCGGCACCGTGCTGAACGGATTCACCGCCTGAAAATTCCGGTTGCGTAAATAACCGAATACATCGCCGTGAAAATCATTCGACCCCGAGCGTGTAATGATATTCACCACACCTCCGGCCGCGCGTCCATATTCCGGCGCATAGTTGTTGGTAATGATCTGGAATTCCTGCACCGCTTCCTGAGACACAGTCGAGCGCACGCCATTGGTTGAATTATCCGTGGCGTCGGCGCCATCCACGTTGACCAGATTCGACCGGCCACGCTGACCGCTGATGTTCAGTCCCGAAGTCGGCGCAGCGCCAAGAGTGGGAGCATTGTCGCGGACGACCTGAGAGTCGGTCAGCGTGAAGTTGATATAGTTGCGACCGTTAATGGGCAGATTATCGATGCGCCGCTGGCCGATTGTGTCCGTTGTTGAAGTCCGCGAGGTTTCCACCAGTTCCGCCTGCGAAGTGACCTCGACTACTTCTTTTCCGCTGGCTACAGTGAGTGCAATCGGAAGCTCTACTTGACCACCCACAGTTATGTTTACTCCTGTGGCCTCAACCTTTGTGAAACCTTGCGCTTCCACGGTCACGGTGTAATTGCCCGGAGGAAGGAGCCGCACACTATAGCCACCCTGGCTATCGCCTGTCGCCGTACGCGCCAAACCTTTAGCAACATCGGCCACTGTTACTGTGGCATTGGCCACAAGATTCCCCTTGGGATCCTTCACAGTAATGCGCAAGTCGCCGGTGGCGACGCCGCCTTGGCCAATCGCCAGTGAAGAAAACAGCAGGAGAAACGACAGGGCAAGACCGGATACGGAGAAGATTTTCGTGCTGCGAAATGCAGACGTGCAGATCAGGATTGAGCGGATCATGGAAGCTCCCTTTACTTCGACACTTGGAGAGTGGCGGCAGAAACAATTCCAATGGCGAACGGCTGAATTGCGCCAAAACATTTGCAGGCGGACAAGTCCCGCTGGTTTGTACACCATCCGGGCAAGTGAAAACAAGAAAGGAATTTAGCGGAGGTAGTGTGTAAGTTACTAAGCAGAAATTTCGCCAGGCACGGCTATTCCGGAGCGAATTATGGCATAAAATCCCGCTGGTCCGCTGTGACGGTGGTCACAGCGTTATCCATCAAGAAAATGCAATCAAACACCAGCGCAATCAGGACAAACGCACCGCCGCCGCCGGATTTTGCAACCGGCCGAGCAGCATGGCGGACCCACTGACTTGCTCATAGCGGTCGATTACTCGCACGGCGGCAAAGCCGGAATTGGGCCATGCCAGGGCGATGTAGATCCGCGCCAACGCCACCGTACTATTGCGCCGAAGCAAAAGCGCGTCATTCACCAGTTGCTCGGCCGCTTGGGCAATTCGCGGATCACCAGCGGCGAGCGCGGCTTCGCCTACACGAATCAGCACGGCAGCGTTCATGGCTGCGGTTTGAATGTAGGCGACCATGGCACGCAAGCGCTCGCGGCGGACTTGCCGGAAATCTGCCCGTGGCAATCTGCGGCGCAGGTAATCGTCTTCGGCGGTGTTGGTAAGGTTGCGGAAGGCCACTACATCGATAGGATGAATGGTTACGGCCAGGTCAGAGCTTCCCTTGACCTGAAGGTTTTGCTTCACGGCGAGGCGCAGGATAATGACAAGCGCGACGACGGCAGCGGCGACGAGCACAATGGCCAGATTCATTGTTGCAGTAAACGCTCCAGTTCCCGGTTCCAGATCGCAAGATTGTTGTCCGGCAATGAAACCGCAGACTTAGTAGCTTCTTTCTGGGGAACGAGCAGGTAGTAACACCAGATCAGGACGCAAAGGTGGTACGTGGCCATGTTAAGGAAGTCAAGGAGAGGTCGTTGGTTGAGCAAGCCACCATTAGCAATAACCGCCCAAGTCCCAAGGTGCACGCAGGCCGATATGCCTAAGCCTAGCGCTATGCCATATGGAATCCGATTCCATGTGAGGTGGAAATATGCGGCAAAAATGAAGATGAAGACGAGAAGTCCGCATTCGATTAGATAGATCGACTGATCCAGAATATGGGCGTGTGAAATAACGCTGTAGTGTGGATTGTCGACGGGAGCGTATGCCGCAGCAATAGTGGCCACAGCGACTAGGAGAATGCCTAAACCTTGAATGGCTCTTTTGCCAAAATTTGCCAAAGACGAGTAACGAACGAATAAAAAACCGAAAATCTCCCCAATCAATGCAAATTTTGCGATTGCTTCTATTAGTAGACTGACCCAGAAAATACGCCAAAACATCACCCCGCTTATGGAGGGGATCACATCAGCTGCGTAGACCGCAAGCTGCTCTATTGCAGTTACAATTGCAAAAATCTGGAATACCGGAAATTGTTTGTGAAGGCCACGACGGCGAATCAGAAATGCCAAGGCGAACAGAAACACGTTGGGTGCAACCCAAAGATAGTTCCATAGAGGTGAATGCGCCTGCAGCATAGTCGTAGTTGCCAACTATAACGCGACTTGCTGCAGGCGACAATATGAGGGGAAAGCGTGTTCGTTTTTCGTAACAATGTGACTACGGTTTGCACATCGAATTACCGCCACAACTCGTCGCTCCGCCGCCACCATCGGCATGGGCCAGATTTGGAACTGCCAAAGTGCTGAGGAACATCAGCGTAGCGGCAAGGACGAGCAGCGCACGTTTCATCATTGTTTTCTCCTTGTTTTAGAAAATCGAGCCGTGATACTTTCATAAGCTGCGTGCAGCTGAAAAGCCCTCGTTGAGTCTTTGTTTGTTCGGAATTCGTAACAAGAATTAGGCGGCCCAATGACGCTCAAGTCCGCATTGCAGGATCTGCGGGAAACCACGTTGGCAGCCGTTTCCGGGCTGCTCGCGAAACTGAGTTATTTAGCCTCTCTGCGGCGGAAAGAAGGCGGCTATGGCCATTGGGGCATGGCGCTCGTGCATGGGGAGGAAGCCTCGGAACGGGCGCTAAAGACCGCTCATACAGAGGTCTTGTCGAGCGTGTTGCGCGCGCCGATATCGGAACTGGAAGAAGATTTGCGCGAGTCGAGCCGAGGGGAAAAAAACGCAGGCGCTTACGTGGAAGGCATGCGTGAACAGTTTAACGAACTCCTGCCCTCACCGCAGGACGCGGCTTCCGCCCGTCATCTCAATTCAGTGCTGGTTGCGCTTTCGCGGTTGGAGAAGAGCCGAAAGCCTGCCACTCCGTCAACTTCATAGCGACTCCAACCACTTGGCCGATAATCTCGGCTTCCTGCGGGTGACGCAGTACCCTGATCTGCACCGGCGACAGCGGGTGCGGCTGCAAAATTAAATCGTCGCGCCTCATGCTGCACCAGCAGCAAGTGTGTCCGTCACGCGTTTCCACAAAATAAATCGGCCTCTCATACTCCGATCGCCACACGCCCTCTACAACCTTATTTTTTTCCTCATCTACTTGAATGAAACTGCCGGGCGGAAGAATCGGATACATGGTGAAATCCTGATGCCCGATGTAACCGTACGTGAAATCGCTGTGTGCAAATTGCGCCAGATAGGAGAGCGGCACCAGTCCCCACTGCTCTACCATGCGTCCTAAATTGATGGTGCGTTGCTCGTCAAAGGCAGGATCCATGCGGATCGGCATCTGTACGGATGATAATCCCTTCAGCGTTTCCGAGACATGCGAACGCGGCGGCGCTATCATACCCAGGTCCGCGGGCATGTTATTCAAGTCCACGCCGTACCACATGAGCAGTTCCCGGATATCTCTTCGATAAATGACCGACAGAGTGTACATGCGAAAAATGCTGGGCAGCACGCCCTTGGTTTCTATATCCGACAATCGGCTGGGAGGAATGGAAAACTCCTCATTGCGGTACTTCTCGGCAATGCGCGCGCTGGAAGTCTCGATATCACGCATCGTCAAACCGAGCCTTTCGCGTAGTGTACGAAGACTTTTACCCGCCGGGAGCATGGCTGGCCTCCATGGAAGTGGGAGAGAACATCTGAAAGTGCCCGCAATCATAGCAAAGAGCGGGAGGGTATGTCATAGATTTGTCAAGAAATTTTAACGGGATCAAGTTTGTTACGAAATCCGAACAAGCCTAAGTCGGCATAAACACTGGTGATTCCCTAATCTATCGGCTTAAAGCCTGATGTGCTACTCGATCTTACTGAAAAGCTTAATTATTCCGTTTGTTCGGATTTCGTAACAAGCAGTGCTTGAAATCGCAAAAACAAGCATTTCCCCCATTTCAAAGTCTTAGTCTGGCAGTCCTGCATTTTCGCAATTCGTAACGAAAATTGCCATGACATTTGTCACTTCAGCACCGTGATGAACCGCACTGGTGCCGTGATTTCGGTTGCGCGATGATGCACACACGGGGAAACAGAAGATCCCCAGGAAAAAGCAAAGCGGAGATTGCCCAATGATCGCGACTCTGGAAAAAGCGCAGCAGGTAGAACAAGCCGCTTCTGCCTTGGTGGTGGCAAGTCTAGCCGGTGTAACCCAGAACTATGGAGAAGTATGCGCCCTGCGAAATATGACATTTCGGGTTGGTCCGGGACAGGTGGTCGCGCTGCTGGGTCCAAACGGAGCAGGGAAAACCACGGCGGTGAAACTGCTTCTTGGATTGCTGGAACCGAACGCAGGCCGCGTTCGTGTCTTTGGCGGAGATCCTACAAATCCGCAAAATCGGATGCGAACCGGCGCCATGTTGCAAGTGGGACGAGTGCCGGAAACCTTGCGCATTCGCGAACACATTGATTTGTTCTCCAGTTACTATGCCAGCCCGTTGCCGATCGAGGAGGTTCTGGCTGCGGCAGGCCTCGAGAAATTGGCCGACCGAAAGTTCGGCGATCTCTCCGGCGGTCAGCGGCAGCGCACTCTGTTCGCTCTGGCTATCTGCGGCGACCCCGATCTTTTATTTCTCGATGAGCCGACCGCCGGGTTGGATGTAGAAGCCCGCCGCGCTCTCTGGGATGGCATACGTCACTTGGTACGGCGTGGGAAATCCGTTCTCCTCACCACGCATTATCTCGAGGAAGCCGATGCTCTCGCCGACCGCATCGCAGTCATCAATCAGGGCACGATCATCGCGGAAGGCACGCCGGCGGAAATCAAGGCGCAGACCAGCGGAAAACGAATCCGGTGCGTCACAAGCTTGGATTTGAAAAGCCTGCTGCAAATTCCCGGCGTGATCGACGTTAAACAGGATCGTAACACCGTGGAGATTCAGGCCCGAGAAGCCGAGTTGGTTGTCCGCGCATTACTGAACCGCGATTCCACACTTTCAGGATTGGAAATAACCGCTGCGGGACTGGAAGAAGCCTTTCTCGCGCTCACCCAAGACAACAACGAAAACGCAAATCGCCAAAATTGATTTCATGATGTCCAGCCCGGAGATGTTCGGTTACGACAGGAGAAAAATATGAGCGCCACCGCAGCGGTTCTAAGTTATACCCAAATCGAGCGCTCTCCAAGCCATATTGCAACCATTTATTTGAAAGAGGCGAAGTATGAGTTCTTTAAAAACCTTCGCTTGCGCGTATATACCGCGTCGGTAATCAGCTTCCCGCTGATGTTCTACGTTCTGTTCGGACTGGTGCTCAACTCGAAAGAGACCATCGGAACCACTGGCGTTCCCACGTATCTGATTGCAACTTATGGAACATTCGGGGTGATGGGGGCCTCGTTGTTTGGCACAGCATCCGGCCTCGCGGCCGACCGTGGCCTGGGATGGCTGCAAGTGAAGCGAGCCAGTCCCATGCCGCCATTCGCCTACTTCACAGCCAAGGTGATTCTAAGCATGATTTTCAGCGCGATTGTGGTCGCACTGCTGCTCGTGCTCGGCATCAGCTTTGGCGGTGTGCGATTGCCCTTCGCAGAGATGGCGAAATTGATCGGAACACTCGTTGCCGGATCGCTTCCGTTCTCCGCCATGGGATTAGCTATCGGTTACTTTGCCGGACCAAACTCCGCTCCCGCCGTCATTAACCTGTTTTATCTTCCGCTTTCCTTTTGCAGCGGCTTGTGGGTTCCTTACATGTTCCTTCCCAAACTTGTGCGTCAGATCGCCCTGGCGCTGCCGCCCTATCATCTATCGCAACTGGCGCTGCGAATCGTCGGCGCTGGACGCCATGAATCCGCAGCAACGCATTGGGAAGTCCTGTTTGCCTTCACCTTGATTTGCCTGGGCGTAGCGCGCATTGGTTTCCAGCGCGATCAAGGAAAACTGTACGGCTAGATACGTAATTCCCCGATTTAGAGTTAGGACGCTATTGGAGCGGTACGGTAAACAAGAAGGAGAGAATGAATCATGAGCGCAGATAGCAAGAAAGGATATTCATCAACCCTCGTAATGATGATTCTCGGTTTGCTGGCGTTGTATGGCGGTGCGCAATGGCTGGTAGTGTTGATTCCGGGCGCGGTTGTCGTCTGGTATGCTGCCGCGCGAACCATGCTCAAACGAAGCCGCAACTGATTGCAGGAAGATCGACGCAGGAAGATTGACGCAGGTAAGATCGAAGATAATAGATGCGAGGTTGGCCTAACCATTATCCTGTCCTCGGAATCGCGCGAACGCACCGTGTCTTATGAGACTGATCCCCAAAAATAGCGAATACGGCTGGGCGCTTTATTCCATCTCGTACTTCGGCTTTTTTTTCATCGATCCCGTCCTCAGCCATGCCGACGCGCGGGTATGGTTCTTCACGTTGCTGGCAACAGTGGTTTTTCTGGCGCTGTATTTTGGTTTGTTTTGGGTCAGTTGCAGACAGGGTCTGCTCCACATTGCAGCCATGGTTCTGATGGGCGTCGGCTTCGCCAAGTACAACGGAGGTGCCACGACTTTTTTCATCTTCGCTGCGGCCTGCGGGCCTTTTGTCGTGGACAACGAAGTGGATGCTATCAAAATCCTGGTGGCAATCGAAACCGCCGCGGCTCTCACCTGGTGGGGCTTTCACCTGAATGGCTGGTTTTTGCTTTTTGGAAATGGCCTCACATTTATTGTAGGTGCCAGCGATATTCACTTTGCGCAGCGCAACCGCGCCAATCGAAAGCTGCTGAAGGCGCAGGAAGAAATCGAGCATCTCGCCAAAGTAGCCGAGCGCGAACGCATTGCCCGAGACCTGCATGACGTGCTCGGGCACACGCTTTCTGTGATCATTCTGAAATCGGAACTGGCCGGCAAGTTGATGGACCGTGATACGCAGCGCGCGGGCAATGAGATCCGCGAAGTCGAACAAATATCGCGGCAGGCGCTGTCGGAAGTACGCGACGCCATTCGCGGTTACCGTTCGCAGGGATTGTTAGCGGAACTTACTCAGGCCAAGGCCACATTGGAGACTGCTGGTCTGTCAGTGAAATGTGAGGCAGCCAAAATCGCGCTACCTGCATTGCATGAGAGCGTGTTGTCGATGGCGGTCCGAGAGGCTGTCACGAATGTTGTTCGGCATGCACAAGCTCACACTTGCAGCTTGCGCCTGGAGCAGCAAAACGGCTCCTGCCGCCTTGCCATCGAAGATGATGGCCGCGGCGGTATGCAGAGCGAAGGCAATGGACTTCGCGGCATGAGAGAGCGAGTGGAGATGCTCGGCGGAACGCTCGATCACGATTCACAATCCGGAACTAGGCTCACGATTACTCTTCCGCTCAAACAGATCGTGGCGAAACCCGAGGGCAGCACGAATTGAATCCCGTCGCCAAAGAAAACCGGAAGACGATTCGTGTGGTCCTCGCCGAGGATCAGGGCATGGTGCTCGGCGCATTGGCTGCTCTTCTCGAAATCGAAGGCGATATCTCCGTAATCGCCCAGGCGCGCAACGGCAAAGAAGCGCTGGATGCAGTCCTCGCCCATAAGCCGGACGTCCTGATTACCGACATTGAAATGCCGCTTATGACCGGCCTCGATGTCGCCGCCGAACTCAAACGCCACCGGATAAGCACGCGAGTCATCATCCTTACTACCTTTGCGCGTGCCGGATATCTGCGCCGTGCGTTGGAAGCGGGCGCGCTGGGCTACATGCTAAAAGACATGCGAGCCGAGGAGCTCGCAGAGGCGGTTCGCCGCGTGCATCAGGGATTACGCGTCATCCATCCCGATCTCGCGACCGAAGCTTGGGGAGAAACCGATCCCCTCACCGATCGCGAACGGCAGGTCCTGCGATTAGCGGGTGAAGGTATGCAGAGCGGCGACATCGCCTCACAGCTAAGCTTGTCCGAAGGAACGGTGCGCAATTATCTCTCGGAAGCCATCAGCAAAATGGGCGCCAGTAACCGCGTGGAAGCATCGAGAATTGCCAGAACCAAGGGCTGGCTGTAATTCAACCGCTTCCCGTTTGACCGTTCATTGTCTGCGTGGCATACTGTGTGCGCTTTTTGCAGTGAGTCTTCAGGCCCCCAGTTTCTCCCCGACCCGTCCAAAGATTTTGATCAATGGAGTATCTATGAGACGACTCAACCCTTTACTCGCCATCCTGTTCTTTTGCGCTCTCTCGCCGCTAGCGGTCTCGGCGCAAAAATTCGCGCCTCCAGTTGCTTACTCGACCGGATCACTCGCGCCGAATGGCGTTGCTCTTGGCGATTTGAACGGCGACGGCAACCTTGATGTAGTCGTAGCCAATACGGATTCTTCGGGAACAATCGGAGTTCTATTAGGAAAAGGCAATGGTACTCTGCAGCCCGCGGTTACTTATCCGGCAGGTTCGTATCCTGAGTTCATTGTCTTGGCTGACTTTAATAAAGATGGCCATCTTGATGTCGCCGTAGCGAATCGCGCGATCGGTGGGCCGGGCTACGTAAATATTTTGCTCGGTAATGGCGACGGGACTCTTCAGCCTCCTGTTTCCTACGGACCTTTTAACGATGCTTTTTCCCTTGCCGTAGCTGACTTCAATAACGACGGCGCACTCGATATTGCCGTAGCCGACGTTGCTTCCGGTAGCCTGCTTTTGGGCAATGGGGATGGTACATTTCGCGCTGGTACTGCGATTGGCGCTTCCTCCACGGTATTTTTCGCCGTCGCGGATTTCAACGGTGACGGTAAGCTCGATCTAGCTTCGGCATTTAACACGGGTAACACGATTCAAATTCTTAGCGGCAACGGTCATGGGGAATTTAAACTGCGGTCGAGCTATGTTGTAAAGACGCCGCCTATCGCGCTGGTTGCTGCCGATTTGAATGGAGATGGAATACCGGATATCGCTTCTGCGGATGAAGCCGTAAACGACCTCGACAGCAATGTTACGGTTTTGGAATCTTCGAGCCAAGGCTATACCCGGAAGGTATATCCTTACGGCGATGAACCTCGCCTGATTGTTGCCGCTGATATTACCAACAACGGCAAGCTTGATCTGGTCACTGAGAATGAATTCAACGGCACCGTTGATCTTTTCATGAATGCGAACAACGGTCTTTTCGATTCGCCGATTGTGCTCCACGATGGGAGTATCACCGCCGCATCGGTTGCCGTGGGCGACCTCAATGGCGATGGATTGCCCGACATCGTCGTTACCGACGGACAAACAAGTGTCCACGTACTCCTGCAAGAGTGAATTAAGGATGTCGCACTCGCGCAGGATAAGATTGTGCTTCGTCCTACGGCGTCCCGCTGGGCGCGCCCGCAATCCTCCATGCGTACATCAGAAACGATGTAGCCGTCAGATCGATCGCGGGTTCATCGGTGGAATACGACTGCACATTATCTTTGTACACTGCGCCATCGCCGTTGAATTTCTTATAGGCATCGCCGCCGCCGGGAGGACAAGTCAACATGTTCGTCACTAATCCGGATGATGCCGCATTGGTAGGTCCCTCCACCACCGCGCCATCCAGCACCGGCGGTTGCCCGTTCAGCGATCCCACCAGATTCGCCACCTGATGCTGCATGCAGTCGGGAAAGGTTTCTCCGTCGCCCACCGTGAACGTTACTCCCCATGCATTTGCACCCGAAATATTGCTAAGCCAGCGCCGGGAGTCAGTCGCGTACGTGCCGTTATTGGTCAGATAAGAGTACTCCTTCGCCATCACCGAAAGTCCGCCTCCATGCGAAATGGTATCGTAGCTGTCCCACGGCCAGCCAAAACCAAAGGGATCCTTTGCATTTGCAATTGAGGTTGTCATCTGCCCTTCGAGATCGTTGAGCAGTTGCGTCTGGGTCACGGCCAACCCCGGAGGATTTCCCGCCAGTGTGATGGCGCGGTAAAGCTCGAAGTGCGCCAGCCCGCTTACGTCGTATAAATTCAGCGTGTCGGTCTGGTCGTTCGGCCCGGTGATATAGGCATCCGCCCAGTTGGCTGCGGCCGTCAGGTAATACATGGGATTGGTATGCGGCAATCCCGATGGCAGATTACCTCTCTGCAGCGCAAAGTACAACTCCGTTGCGCCCAGCTCAAGATCGTCACGCCATTCATTCTCCGGATAAAAATCGTAAGGCGCGGTGGTCAGCAAATTTCCCGTGGGCGAAGTATTTGCGAGATCGAAGATGTGCTCCGCCTCAAGGAGGCATTGATTTGCCAGTGTAGGATTCGTCGCATCGTACACCTGAAAACATTCGGCGAAGTCGGCAGATAAACGTCCGGCAAGGTTCGGGCTGATCTGTGCACCGGCGGCCCCGGCCACGAATACCGGCCGGTGGCGGATGTACTGATACACTGAATTCGTTCCGTCGTAAGTATCGTCCGCCTGCGGCAACCGCCAGATATCGTGATCGCTAAGATAGTTGAAACTCTTGAAGTCCGTGCCGATCCCTACCTGATAATAAAGCGTTTCCGTCGAGTCGTTCCACATCTGTTGCAGCCAGTTCAAGCCGAACTCAGCTTCGCTCGTGTAGTTCGACGTGGTCGAGAGACTGCCCATCTGGCTGGGGAAGTCGCGCACCCCGATCAGCATGAGAGCTACAACATAGCTGTGCGTTTGCACAAACTTCAAATAGTCGCCGGCATCCCACCAGCCGCCCTCGGCGTTAATCGTCGCGCCAGTCGGGCTCAAACTGCCGAGGATGAGATCGTTATTGTTAAACGTCGGGCTGCTATAGACAGTCGCGCTCGCATCGTTGAGGTGGCCTGCCGCCGTACGCAGCGGAGTGGGAATGAAGTTCGGGCCATCGCGCTCGTTCTCGTAGAAATAAAGATTGTTCGCCAGCGGTGTGGTATAGAGGTTCGCAGGCGTATCCACGCGGAAGCCCGGTGAGGTTGCGGAAACCGGGCCGCTTACTGAAATCGTGTAGGTATCCGCAGTGGAAAGCATGAAGTCGATTGGATAGACGCTGTAACTTCCCCATGCTCCCAGCTTCGCTCCCGCGCTGCCGGATGCTACGGTCGTACCGCCGGAATTTTTCACGGCAAAGCTCACGCTACTTACAGCACTGGTGGTCATGAGATATGCGCGCATCGAAAGACCGGCCTCGTATCCAATCTGATTTACACGGACGTAGCCGGTAACGGCATAGGCAGGCAGAACCATAAACAGGCTAAAGAAAACTGGCAAGATGTTGGAGATTGAGCGGGGACGCCTGGCGGGGTGTGACATAACGATACCTCTTGGGCGGGGGTGTCTATTAAAACGTTTGAATATTGAATCGGAAGGCGATTTGATGTCAAGCGGAAAGTTTAGGAAATGTGAGAATTGAAGCAAGCGATTATCTAGCGCTCGTCCAATAAAGTAGCGAATATCGAATACTATACTTCCATGCCATCCGCCTACATCCTCGGCATCGAAAGCTCCTGCGACGAAACTGCCGCGGCCATAGTCCGTTCGGGTGAGCAGCTGGTTTCGAATGTAGTGGCATCGCAGATCGCTACGCATCAGCCCTTCGGTGGCGTAGTGCCCGAACTCGCTTCACGCGAGCACTTGCGCGCCATTGTTCCAGTAGTCCGGCAGGCGCTGGCCGAGGCGAAGCAGACTTATGAATCGCTAGACGCGATTGCAGTCACTCAGGGGCCCGGCCTCGCGGGCGCGTTGCTGGTTGGCATCAGCTATGCCAAAGCTCTGGCCTTCGCGCTCGATAAGCCGTTGATCGCGGTGAATCATCTCGAAGGCCACATCCACGCAGTCTTGCTGGAAGAGCGGCAGAAGGGCAATCACGAGCTGCAATTTCCGGTGCTGGCCCTGGTGGTTTCAGGAGGACACACCCATCTTTACCTGGCCGCGCAGAACAACGACAGTTGGACCTACGAAAACATCGGTCACACTCGCGACGATGCCGCGGGAGAGGCTTTCGACAAAGTCGCGAAGTTACTCGGCCTTGGTTATCCCGGAGGCCCAGTCATCGATCGACTCGCGCCGCAAGGCGACTCAAGGGCAGTAAAATTTCCTCCCGCGCAAATTAAGCATCGCGACCGGCGCGAACATCGGGGACAAAAAAGCACCGGACAAAAAGAAGTCGATCTCGATCATCCACGCTTTGATTTTTCTTACAGCGGAATCAAAACTGCCGTTTTGCGCTACGTAGAAGTTCACAGTATGCGCGATTCCATCGAAGCGCGCCGCAAGGCTCTGTCCGCGATCCCCAAGCCAAAGCTCGAAGACTACCTCGCACGCTGCGACCGCCAGACGCTCGATCTGATCGCTTCGTTTCAACGCGCAATTGTGGAAGATCTGGTCGGCAAAACACTGGCTGCAGCTCGCGAATATGACGTAGCCACGCTTTTCGTTACGGGGGGAGTGGCCGCGAATGGAGAATTGCGCAAAACGTTTGAGCGCGATGGAGCCGAAGCAGGTGTGCCCGTGTATTTTCCTTCTCGTTCTCTTTCTACCGATAACGCTGCCATGATCGCGGCCGCGGCTTATCCAAAATTTCTTGCCGGCGATTTTGCCGCGATGGACTTCTCGGCGGAAGCGAATTTGCTTCTTTGCTAAAGTTTATTTCCCCGCGCTCTGCCCGTGCCCCTTACCCAGCACCGCGTCAAGGGCCTTGCCCAGTTGGCACTGGATGTCGATATCTTTATAAATCGCGAAATTAGCGCGCTTCTCGTTCTCATCGAAGCCGCTGGCGCGGCCGGCAACAATAATGATGGGAATGTTTGCGGTCGCGGGATTTTTCTTGAGCGCGGTAATCAGTTCGCTGCCCGACATCTTGGGCATTTGCATGTCGGTAACAATCAGGTCGGGCCGCAGGCGCTCCAGAATCTGCAAGGCTTCTGCGCCATTTGTGGCAGACTCCACCGTGAAGCCGCGCTCTTCGAGAGAGCGGCAAACGGTGTAGCGAATGAGCATGGAGTCGTCGACCACCAGCGCTACTGCAGGCATGAGTAAGCCACGTGCGCGATGCACGCCCCCGGTTCGCAGACTAGCAGTGGACTTCCCGCTGGCCAAGGAGTAAGTGAAACCACTGATTACTATGGTGACCCCTAAAGATGCTGTCCCGGGTCGGCTACGATTCCTGAGCGTCGCGTTCGACGCTCTCTTCGATGCTCATGTCTTTGAGTTCGCTGGCCTCGAAGATTTCGCGGCACTCCAGGCATTCCACAAATTCGGCATCTTCTTCGCGGCTCACAATCTGCACGCGCGGATGTTTGCAAGGTCGATGATTGGCGTCTGGCGGCTGGGAGAACGGCTTTGCGCTCATAAATCCGGAAGCGTCGCCCTCATAAATCTGCCGAGGAATCGATTCGCGGGAATTTCCCGGTATTTTAGCCTTGCTTTGGCGCTTGTCAAGTACCCTGCGAATAATTTTGCAATTCGGGCCGTTTACCTGGCAACGGACGGGAGCTGGAAATCCGACCAAATACATCGCAAAAGCCTAAACCATTCAATTGCGGTTGGTTACCGTTCAGTCAGCATTACTGCGGATGGCTGGGTAGTGCCTCAGTTTGAAATTTATGGCGTCGATGGCTTTGTGGATGATCTACGGCTCACCAAGTAAATGAGGAGGAATATTCCGAGACCGCCGACGATGGCAACCCACCCCAGTGCTGTCCCGTTAATTCCGTGATCTCTTAGGAAGGTGATCACTCCGAACATAATGGAGAGGCAGGCGATAATTGCCGCTATTGACTGATAGAACTTGCGGTCAAACAAATTCTCGACTTTCTCAAGCACTGTTTTCTGGGAATCATCTACCTTGTCGGACAGTTTCTGGGTCTCCTCTTTGATCGCTCCTTTGAGCAATAAAACGTCATTGGAGACTACTTCCCACTTCCCTTGAAGGTCGATAAGCTCGCGCCCGATATGGTCGAACGGGTATCCCGCTTCTTTTAGCTGCTTAGTGGGATCAAGGCGCTCCACGGAAGAACCGATCAGTTGTCGCTTAGGAATGTTGGCGGGAATTTTCCTAGTAGAGCGAGCTATTCCGTCGATGTTCTGATAGCGGTCATTAGGGCGATCACCGTAAGGAATGTCTGGGATTTCATCGCCTTCCAACAAAAAGAAAGTCAGCTTAAATATCGGCTCACAGTACCCCAGAACGAAGTCCCGGATGGAACTATTGCGTAAACCCCAGTTGAGCGTTCCAGACCATCCTGAATCAACCTTTGTGGCCGATTGCATGATGCCTTCACGCATCATGGTTGTAGTTGGCGTAATCAAGGCCATCAGATCGCAATCGGGGAAGATTTTATGAATTGCTTCTTTCGTGAAATCAAATTGTTCAAAACTGGAAATAGTGACACTTTCACCAGGAAGAACTTTGAGGAACATATCCGGCCCCAGTTCGCGCTCTTCGTCGGTAGACTGAAAAAGCACGTGCTTGCCCAGCCGTATCTCAATGCCATTGGGATTGATGCGACTTTCATCAGCGTTTTGGATGACCGTTCCCAGAAGTTTACGCACGTCTTTATCGGCAAGAATCTTTGCCATGTACGGTTCCTTTGCTGAGGGAAGAACTGCCGTTTGCATCGGGCACACTCCAGTGTTACGCTGCATTCAGCGTTTCCCGACGCTTTAAATCAAAAGGCAAGAGCCCGCCTGCCAGCGGGTTTTCTTGTCAGACGAATACTACTCCTAGAATACGAGCACTTCCAAGTTCCAAACGTAATTCCGCTAACCCTTCTTGTAGGGGCCACGCCGCTTAGGTGCGGGTGCATAGCTGTCGGCCATCATCACGATTTCTTCCAGACTCCAAACATGATCGCTCAGGCCGCAAGCCATCGCCGGGGTGATCCGTAGCGTCTTGTGGATTCTGGCGAAGTTGTAATGCACGGCATAGATCGCAACCATTGCCGCGTGATTCTGAATTTTCTTGCTGAAAGCATTCGTTAGTCTGGTAAATCGCCTCATGCCCATTCTCATACTTAGGTTGTGGCGCTCTACATAAGACGTGCTCACATGCTTTGGATCGGGATCACCGCTCACAACCTTGAGATCGCAGCCTATGCAACGCGCCGGAGAATAGCGCCGTGCTTCATCCTGTGACGGTGCGCCGTAGATTTTTTGGAGCATGGCATAGTCGATGTCTGCGCCAAATGCGGTTTCCACTGCCTCAAGATATGCCTTGTGGCCGTCAGTCGTTACCTGTACACGGCCCTTGATTCGGTAAGCGCAATCCAACATGAACTCCATCGCCCAGTCTGCGCTCCGTCCGCCCACCAGATAGCTAACGCACAGCTTTGTGTCTGCATCCAATCCCGTCCACGTCCACGTATCACCCCAGCCTTGCGCCTTCTGCTCTATCGTGACGTTCTTCGCCTTCGCTCCTACGAAGCACCAAATCTCATCGCATTGCAAGCGACGAACGCGGACGTTTACGACATGCTGATTGTGAAACTGTTCGCAGGCCGCGCCGAAGTCCACTACCAGCTTTGTAACGGTATTTAGGGAAACGTCACCCATTCGCGCACAGGAGCGCAGACTATTTCCCTCTACCAGCATCCCCAGAATCTTTGCGCGGTCTGCAATTGACAGGCGGTTCATGTCATTGAAAGTACACCTCCGGAATATATTTGTCAAGCATTAAGTTCAGTTTAATTAATGTTTGCAAATTTTTATTTCCGGATGGTATCATATTGTAATCCGGAATGGAGTGTAATTTATGTCCGAAGATCAAGCGCGTTTGTTCGCTTTAACCGAACCAGCAGCGATCCCAATTGACGAGAGCCAGGCCGATTGGTTGACTCACATGGAAGAGGGTCAATTCTCCGATGTTAAGGCTACTGCAATTACGCCCACCAAACTTAGTAACACAATCTCAGCTTTTGCCAATACGGACGGCGGCGACCTCTACATCGGTATCACCGAAAAAATGCTTGGGGGGAACGTCACAAAGCGCGAGTGGGATGGGTTTGAGAATGTCGAAGCGGCGAACGGTCACATCCAAGGATTTGAACGTCTTTTTCCCCTTAGCAAGGATTTTCAATACGAATTTCTGCGATGCCCGACGCGCCGTGGAGTCGTTTTGCATGTGCAGGTCAGTCGGACACGGGGCATAGTTCACGCAATTGACGGAAAGGCATACGTGCGTCGCGGCGCTCAGAACCTTCCACAAACATCTCCAGAGGAATTAAAGAGACTGGAATTAAACAAAGGGGTCACCTCATTCGAGGGACACACTGTAAACGCGACGAAAGACATAATTGTTGAATCTCCGGTAACGCGAGAATTCCTTAAGAACGTCGTTCCCAATGCTAATCCCGAGATATGGCTGCGAAAGCAATTGCTCATAGTCAACGATATGCCAACAGTTGCTGGGTTGCTCCTGTTTGCTGAAGAACCGCAAGCTCAAATTCCTAAGCGTTGTGGAATTAAAATCTATCGATACAAAACGGCAGAAGCCACGGGATTCCGTGACGTTTTAGAATTCATCCCGATAACAGTCGAGGGCTGTTTATACGACCAAATCAAGAAGGCTGTCGATGTGACAATCGAAGAGGTGGAAAAAATCCCACGCATGGGAGAGGAGGAACTAGAAGCAATTAAGTATCCCAAAGAAGCAGTTCACGAAATTATTACAAACGCAGTGATCCACAGAGACTACAGTATCGCCGACGATGTTCACGTCCGGATTTTTGAAAACAGAATCGAAGTGCAAAGCCCCGGCCATTTGCCAGCTCACGTAACTCCACAAAATATTCTTAATGAACGTTTTGCGCGAAACGGCGCAATAGTTCGCCTTCTAAACAAATTTCCGAATCCGCCAAACAGAGATGTCGGGGAAGGGCTAAACACTGCGTTTGAAAAGATGCACGAGTTAGGTCTTAGAGACCCGAGTATCGAAGAGCGGGACAGCGATGTGTTAGTTACGATTCGCCACGAGCCGCTGGCATCTCCGGAACAGACGATTATGAAGTATCTGGAACAGAACGAATTCATACGGAACAAGAAGGCCCGAGAAATCACATTCATTAAGGACAGCGACCAGATGAAGCGGATATTGAGTACGATGTCCGCCAACCGTCTAGTGGAGCGCATCGGAGAATTCGGCGGCGTGAAATATCGCAAGAAGTAGAAAAATTAGGGAATAGAAAAGAGGTCACATGGCGACTACGCCCACTCCAAAACCTTCGTCCGGATTACCTCCGGAAGTTTATGCAATTTACTGTGGCGGAATCGAGCAAGCAAATTCGCAAAAAGTAGTGAATAGTCTAACCGTTGCGATGGCAAGTAAGGTGGCTCATGTTCATCTTCTCTTCCAATCTGCTGGGGGTTACATTGCTGACGGAGTGTTCCTTTACAATCTCTTCCGCAGCGTAACCATTGAACTGACGCTCTATAACGCGGGACAAATCTCCTCCGCTGGTGTCACTGCCTACTTGGGAGCGAAGCATAGGAAAACCACCACCAACGCCACCTTCATGCTGCATCGAAGCACCAACAGTCCCCAGTTTGCTACCGCCGCTAAACTCAGCCATGCCGCCAAGAGTCTTGTGCTTGACGATGGGAGAACTGAGGAGATCGTTCGGAGCCATGTTAACTTTCCTCCTGAGCTTTGGGATTCGCTTGCCTATCACGATATTTACGTGTCCGGCAAAGAGGCGGTTGAGTTTGGACTTGCAGACTCGATAGGGGAATTTTCTCCGCCTCTCGGAACGCAAGTATTCAATCTCTTAGCTTAATTTTAGTCAAGAACAATCGCTACGTCACTAAAGGGATTGCCCGATGTGCAGAAGTGTGCGACTTTTAAGGGAATTTAATCTACCTTCTTCCACCGGGCTTTAGCAGCGACGCTTGCAATCTGATGTCGTTTTTCCGGAGATAGCTTCCGCGCTCTGGCCGTCCCGCCTTTTAATCCTCCGGCGCGTTGCGGTTTGGGATGCCGCTTCGATTCGCTAACCGTGTCCTCGGCTTCGCCGATGGCAATGTCGAAAACCTGCTTGGCGAGCTGAACGGGATCTCGCGGACGTTTGGCCACGAAAAGAGTATCGCAGATTCCGCGCCGATCATCTACGCTATGAAAATTCAAACTGAGGCACTACCGATGGCTGCAAAGGCTTGCGCGATTCCCGGAGTTGGACGTAGAATGAATTGCGACAGAAAAGGTCGCAATTATATCCGAGTCTTTCAGTCGGATTTGGTAATCAGGTATCACAGGCCCAGTTGAATGCTGAAGCTGACGAAAAAAGCAGATTACGCGTTGATGGCCATGAAGCATCTGGCGGACCACGCGCAAGAAGGCAGCTCCAGCGCAAAAGATGTCGCCGATTCCTTTGGCATCCCGCCGGAAGCTTTGGCGAAGATTCTGCAACGGCTGGCAAAGGCCGGATTGCTGAATTCACAGCATGGAACGAACGGCGGATACAGGCTGGCCAGGGCTGCGCACACGATCTCGGCCTTCGAAGTAATTCAGGCCATCGACGGTCCTTTGTTCATTACTTCCTGTGTCACGGTTCGCGGCGAGTGTGGGCAGAGTGATCGCTGTAATATCCGCGAGCCGCTGCGCAAGGTGAATGAAAGCATCGAGGCAGTATTGAAACGCATCAAGATTTCACACATGCGCGAAGAGCCGGAAACGGCGGAAGTTGCCGCTTCAAAGCCGGCCGAGTTGGTAACCATCGTCTGAACGCAAAATTAGAAGATTTGCAATTCACCAGGGTAGGAGAAGCAATTATGAGCACGGATGTAAAAGTCCCCCAGCAACTGACAGCGACGCACGTTCCCGCTCCCAAGGGAGTGAAGCTGCCCATATATATGGATAACCACGCCACCACCCCCATGGATCCGCGAGTGCTTGAAGAGATGCTGCCGTTTTTCATGGAAAAGTTCGGCAACGCCGCTAGCCGCAATCACTCGTTCGGCTGGGCTGGTGAAGAAGGCGTCGAGACAGCGCGCGAGCGCATCGCCAAGTTGATCGGCGCGACTACCAAAGAAATCATCTTCACCTCCGGTGCCACCGAGAGCGACAATCTCGCCATCAAGGGCGTGGCTGAGATGTACCGCGAAAAGGGCAATCACATCATCACCGCGGTCACGGAGCACAAAGCAGTGCTCGATACCTGCAAGCGCCTGGAAAAATACGGCTATCGCGTGACGTATTTGCCGGTGCAGAAGAATGGCTTGATTGACCTCGAAGATCTGAAGCGCGCCATGGATGACAAGACCATCCTGGTTACGATCATGGCCGCGAACAATGAAATTGGCGTGGTGCAGCCCATCGCGGAAATCGGCAAGCTTTGTCATGAGCGCGGCATCATTTTCCACACCGATGCGACCCAGGCAGTCGGCAAGATTCCGATCGATGTGAACAAGATGAACATCGACCTGATGTCGATCTCCGGCCACAAAATGTATGGGCCAAAGGGTGTTGGCGCTTTGTATGTGCGTCGCAAAAATCCGCGTGTGCAGATTTCCGCCATCATCGATGGCGGCGGCCACGAGCGCGGCATGCGTTCCGGAACCTTGAACGTTGCGGGCATCGTCGGCCTAGGCAAGGCTTGTGCCATTGCTTCCGAAGAAATGTCGCACGAGGCGGTAAAGCTAAGCGGCTTGCGCGACCGTCTGCGCGACCGCATCATGAGCCGCCTAGATGAAACCTATATCAACGGCACCATGGAGCACCGCCTGCCCGGCAACCTGAACATCAGTTTTGCCTACGTGGAAGGCGAGTCGCTGCTGATGGGCATTAACGATATCGCAGTTTCCAGCGGTTCGGCCTGCACCTCAGCGACGCTTGAGCCATCTTATGTATTAAAGGCTCTCGGTACCGGCGACGACTTGGCGCACAGTTCAATCCGCTTCGGCATTGGCCGCTTCAACACCGAAGCCGAAGTCGATTACGTGGCAGATCGCGTGATCGAAACGGTCGAGCGTTTGCGCGAGCTTTCTCCGCTCTATGAGATGGCGAAAGAAGGCATCAATTTGGCGGATGTGAAGTGGGCAGGAGAAGCGCACTAGAATTCTGAGCTAGGGCACGGCTAGCCGCTTGCAAACGCTCCGAAGGGGCAGCACGATATTAGCCCAGCGCTTCAGCGCTGGGTGGGCATAAGAAAGAAAAACAAGTCCCGTAGGGACGGCATAGATTTCAAGTTCGAGGAGAGCACATGTCATACAGCGATAAAGTAATCGATCATTACAACAATCCCCGTAACGTAGGCTCGATGGACAAGAGCAGCGCGGACGTGGGTACCGGCCTCGTCGGCGCTCCCGAGTGCGGCGATGTCATGAAGCTACAGATCAAGGTCAACCGCGAGACCAACGTGATTGAGGAAGCCAAGTTCAAGACCTTCGGATGCGGCTCCGCAATTGCGTCGTCTTCACTTGCCACCGAGTGGGTTAAGGGCAAGACGGTGGATGAAGCTCTCGCCATCAAGAACATGGACATCGTGAAGGAGCTATCGCTTCCTCCGGTGAAGATCCATTGTTCGGTGCTGGCCGAAGACGCGATCCGCGCCGCCATCGGCGACTGGAAGAAAAAGCAGGAAGCAGCGCAGCCGGTTGCCTCGACCGTAGCGCAGTAGGTTTGCCGGCGGCGGGGCTTTGGAGAGGGGGCTCAGCCGCACAAACGGCCGGGAAGGCGCGACTTTAGTCGTGCCGATAAGGCCGGTCATATCTCGCGGCTTTAGCCGCTGAGGTACCGCGTCAGGAATTGGAATGACAACAGCAACCGAACAAACGATACAACCCGCGAAACCTTCGCAAAACGCACCAGTCAAAGGCATTCAAGTCACCGACAAAGCCTTGGATAAAGTACGTAGCGCGATGGCCAAAGAAAACATCTCGCCCGATCAAGGCGGTTTGCGCCTGGGAGTGCAGGGTGGTGGGTGTTCCGGTCTAAGCTATAACATCCGCTTCGACACGCAGCCGCGCGAACGGGACCGCATCTTCCAGTTCAACGATGTGCGCGTGTTCGTCGATCCGAAGTCGTTTATATATCTGCATGGCATGATCTTGGATTATCAGGAAACGCTGATGCAGCAGGGGTTCGTCTTCGTGAATCCGCAGGCCACCAAGTCGTGCGGCTGTGGCACCTCGTTCTCCGCTTGAGGTTCTGCCTGTGTGGCTCGGACACTCCTGTCCGAGAAAGTTCACCACGAAGCTAGCTGTCTCAGCAGCAGGACCCGCTCCATGTAAGGTTTTACGGAAGCTATGACGAATACTTTGACCACCATTTCCGCAAAGCCAGCACCAGAGGGAACTCAATCCTGCTGGTCCTGCCACTCAATACGCGCACTACACTTCTGCGAAGCCTGCGGCAAGGTGCAGCCGCCTGCGCCGGTGGACTATTTCACTTTTTTCAGCCTGCCGCGCAAGTTAAATCTCGACGTGGCGGCACTAGATAAAGATTTTTACGAATTAAGCCGCAAGCTCCATCCCGATCTCAATGCCCGCGCCGGCAGCCAGGAGCAGGAATGGAGCCTGCAACAAAGTTCTCTGCTCAACGACGCGCATCGCACTTTAAAAGATCCAATCAAACGCACTGAATATCTTCTGAAGCTTGAAGGCGTGGAACTGGAAGAACAGTCGAAAGCGGCCACCGAAAAGGCGCGCTCTACTGGGCAAGTCAAGAAGCAAATCGTTCCACCGGACTTGCTGGAAGAAGTCTTCGAACTGAACATGCAGCTCGAAGAATTGCGCGGCCTGAAAAAGATGGGTGAAGACGATCCCGCGCTGATCGAAGAGATCGGCCGCCAGAAGCTCGAACTCGAAGAGAAGCAGGACGCGCTGCTGCGTGAACTTCAGGGTCACTGGAAGATGTGGGATGCGATGATCCAGCGCGAGCATAACGGCCAACCCGTCTCCGATGAAGAGCGCAGGCAGGCGCGCAACAGAATGATCGATGTATTGAACCGCCGCAATTACATCCGCAACTTGGTGCGGGATGTAAGCGAGGTACTGGAGCAGTAGCAGTCAGTACTTGGCAATCAGCATTCAGCCATGAGGTTTTTCGTAAACTGCTACGAACCGCGCTTAGCTGAATGCAAACTACAGTTTCTATGACAACAGATCGCATCGTCGGCATCGACCTGGGCACCACGAACTCACTCGTGGCCTTCATGCAGGGGGAGAGCCCCGTCGTGATTCCCGGCGAGGATGGATCGAATCTTGTACCCTCGGTTGTTGCGCTCGACCAGAACAATCAGCCCGTCATAGGCAACGCCGCACGCAATTCTTTGATCTCTACCCCCGACCGCGCCGTCTACTCGATCAAACGCCTCATGGGACGCGGCATTGACGATGTTCAGCAAGAATTGAAATTCTTCCCGTTTCGTCTGGCGGAAGATTTGCAAGCCGGCGAAGTCTTGCGGATCAAGCTAGGCGAGAAAACATTCACCCCGCCGAAAATTTCAGCTCTGATTCTCCGCCAGCTCAAACGCAATGCCGAACGCTTTTTCGGAGGGCCGGTCGCGAAAGCTGTCATCACCGTTCCCGCGTATTTCAACGACGCGCAGCGTCAGGCCACGAAAGACGCCGGCCGCATCGCCGGACTCGAAGTGCTTCGCCTGGTGAACGAACCGACGGCCGCATCGCTCGCTTACGGCCTCGACAAAAAACAGAACGGAGTCGTCGCGGTCTACGATCTTGGCGGCGGTACCTTTGATATTTCCATTCTCAAGCTGCACGATGGCATCTTCGAAGTCATCGCCACCAACGGCGACACGCACCTCGGCGGCGACGACATCGACAATCTGTTAATTACGATCGCGCTCGATGACCTTCAAGGCGATCTTGGCCTCGATTTCCGGCGCAACGCGGAAGCCGTGCAGGCCATTCGCAAATCCGTAATCGAAGCCAAAATCGCGCTCTCATCGCAGCCCTCGGCGAAGCTCGATGTCGAACTGCCCGGCGGCAAACGTTACCTGCGCGAGATAACGCGCGAACAATTCGAACAGCTTATTCAGCCCATCATCGACCGAACCGTGGGCCCGTGTAAGCAAGCTTTAAAAGACGCTGGACTGAAGCCCGAGCAAATTGACGAGGCCGTACTCGTCGGCGGTTCAACCAGAATCCCGAAAGTTCGTGCATTGGTAAAAGAGCTTTTTCACCGCGAGCCTCATACCGATCTGAATCCAGATGAAGTTGTCGCGCTGGGTGCGGCTGTGCAGGCCAACATTCTTGGAGGTGGCTCCGAAGCCACCGAAAACATGCTGCTGCTCGATGTCACGCCGTTGTCGCTCGGCATCGAAGTTGCGGGTGGCGTCACCGACAAAATCATTCTGCGCAATTCAACGATTCCAGCCTCAGCCACGCAGCACTACACCACGCAAGTAGACGGGCAGGCCAGCGTCGCGATTCACGTGCTGCAAGGCGAGCGCGAACTGGCCAAAGATTGCCGTTCGCTGGCGCGCTTCGATCTCAAGGGCATTCCTCCAATGGCCGCTGGGATGGCGCGCATCGAAGTCAAATTCCTCATCGATGCCAACGGCATCCTGAGCGTTTCGGCCCGCGAGCAGCGTAGCGGCAAGGAAGCCGAGATTCAAGTTCAACCGAGTTACGGCCTCACCGACGAGCAAGTCGAATGCATGATTCTTGATTCCTTCGACAGCGCGGAAGAAGATTTTCGCCAGCGCCAGGTGATTGAAGCGCGCAACGAAGCAGAAACGATCCTCGCCGCCCTTGAAAAAGGCAAGAAGAGTCCGGCATGGGGACATCTCACCACCGATGAGAAGAAAAAGATCGCCAGGATGGAAAAGTCTCTGATCGCCGTGAAATCCGATGACGATTACCAGGCCATTCGCAAAGCCATCGACGAGCTTAATCAGGGTACGACGCGGCTCGCGGAGTTGATGATGGACAGTGCCGTCTCCGTCGCGTTGAAAGGCAAGACCATGGACGAAGCCGATATGGGCGAAGGGCCGACGGCTCCGCATCCAATGGCCAAAGCCGAGTTCGAGTGATTGTAATGCAAGTAATTGTCATCCTGAGCAGAGGAAGACTTCGCGAAGGCGAAGTCTTACGGAGTCGAAGGATCCCTGTTGGATCGACACTGTCGTAAAGCTGGTGGGTGGCATAGAGATCCTTACGACTTCGTTCAGGATGACAAACAAAAGTGAGATCGAGGTGAAGATGGCAGAAGAAAAAACACAATCCGCCGGTACGCTGACGGAAGAAGCTCCGGGCGAAAACACAGTGCAGATCACGTTCTTGCCCGAAGGCAAGACGGTGCAGTTCGAGCATGGCAAGCTGCCCTACCAAGATCACGGCAGAGAAGAATCGATTCTCGATATTGCACTGAATTATGGAATTACGCTCGACCACGCCTGTGGCGGCAATTGCGCCTGCACCACTTGCCACGTGTGGATCAAAGAGGGCGCCGAAAATCTGTCCCCGATGGAAGACGACGAAGCCGACCGTCTGGACATGGCCGCCGACTTGCAGTTAAACTCGCGTCTCGGTTGCCAGGTACAGATCACGAAGCCGGGAAAAGTTGTAGTCGAGATTCCGGCTTGGAACCGCAACTACATATCGGAAGAACACCACTAAGGCAGCCGTCAGCACTTAGCAGGCAGCATTTCAGCCATTCCGGCATAACTGACTTTTGAATGGCTGAATGCTAAGTGCTGAATGCTGAGTGCTTGCAAGGAGCTTTCCCATGCCCAAAACCCTAACCTGGGACGACGCCGAAGATATCGGTATCCTGCTCTCTGAAACTCATCCCCAACTTGACCCGCTGACCGTCCGCTTTACCGACCTTCATCGCTACGTGACCGAACTGCCCGATTTCAAAGGCGATCCCAGCGCTTCGAATGAAGGCAAACTTGAAGCCATACAAATGGCATGGCACGAGGAATTCCAGGACCGCACCCAAGGCTGAGCTTTCGCGGCGCATTCTGCCGTTGCTTTTTCGCGTGAGCCTCGTCTCCAACCTGCACGGCTATTTTTACATTTTCATGACAATTCGTACTCCGGCTTGCCTTAGCTTGATCTGATTGCTGTAAAAGCGGGGTCACCGATCACTTCTCGTCCCGATCGACAGCATCTCTCTCTCTTAACTACAAAGGGCACGGCGTAAGCCGTGCCCTATTTTTAGTTAACAATATCCATGGAACTCCGGACGCCCTCGTCCGGAGGAAAGCAGCCACAAGAAAGTACGCTGAAATTCGAGACAGCCTATCGAGTTGTGTACCACAAGCGGACGAGGTGCCTTCCCCACATGTACATTCTTTAGCCGGCAGTTGCCGAAACCGGTTCCTCCACGCTCGCTTCACGCAAAAATTTCGCCGATTCCTCCGGCGGAGTTGGATTGATATAAAAGCCCGTTCCCCATTCGAATCCCGCCGTTTTGGTTAGCTTGGGCATGAACTCGATATGCCAATGATAGTGGTCGTTGGTCGGGTCCTGCGCCGGCGAAGTGTGAACCACCAGATTGTACGGAGGGTTATCGAGCACGCGGTCGGCCTTGATCAGCAGCGTCTTCAGCGCTTTGGCGAGGTTCTCGAACATATGTGATGAAGAATTCTCGAACGCTGATTCGTGCGACTTCGGCAGAATCCATGTCTCAAAAGGAAAGCGCGGGGCGTAGGGCGCAATAGTTAAAAAGTTTTCGTTTTCCGCCACCACCCGGCTTCCATTCTCTGTCTCCTGGCAAATGATGTCGCAGAAGACACAGCGCTCCTTATATAGAAAATATTGCTTCGCGCCTTCCAGTTCTTGCGTCACATTGATCGGTAAAATTGGCAGCGCAATGAGCTGTGAATGCGCGTGTTCCAAAGAAGCTCCCGCCGCTTCGCCGTGATTCTTGAACAACAATATGTATTTGAACCGCCGGTCTTTTTTCAGATCCAGAATGCGGTCGCGAAAAATCCATAACACATCTTCGATCCGTTTCGGAGGCAGAGTCGCCAAACTCGCACTGTGGTCCGGCGTCTCGATAATTACCTCATGCGCCCCTATGCCGTTCATGCGGTCGAACATGCCTTCGGCCTGGCGATTCAGGTTGCCTTCAATCCCCAGCGCCGGAAATTTGTTGGAAACCACGCGTACCGTCCAACCCGGCGTGTCGCGTTGCGAAGTAGGCCCGCCATTCGTCGCGGGCCGGTATGCTTGAATCTCCGGCGGCGTCTTGCTCTCGTTTCCATAACAAAACGGGCAAAAGCCGCCCTTCAGCTTTACATTCTCCCGTAGAAAATCCGTGGGACGCTTGGCGCGGTCCGTGGAAATAATCACCCAGCGGCCAACAATCGGATCCTTTCTCAATTCAGGCACTCAAATAACCCCTTTTGTTCCTTAGGATGGGCGATTTTTTCCTGCTAAGCCGTCAGGGAGGAATTACGAAAAACTTCTATCTGCGGCTGGCTGATTTTTGAATGCCCATAGTATACGCTTACTACATCGAATCGCCACTGGCACGAAGGTGGATAGCGCCGCAGGTAATCCCGCGCCACGGCGGCCGTTAACCGGCGTTTGTGGCGGTCCACAGCGGCCTCGGCAGGTTTCACGTCACGGGTTGTCCGCGTCTTCACTTCCACGAAACACAGCGTGCCGCCGTCCCATCCAATCAGGTCGATTTCACCCCGATAATGTGGCGAGCGAAAGTTCCGCGCCACCATGATGTAGCCCAATTTCCGTAGATAGAAATAAGCGGCTTCCTCGCCCCTTTGTCCGGTACGTTGATGGGCCGGAGATTGGTCGGGCGGCAATGTATGCTCGGCCAGCCAATCGAGAACGCGGATCACAGCTTGCACGATGGGACGAGGAAGCATAAAGTGAGCCTGATTTGTATTGTAGATTCTATGAGTTAACCGAACTCACATGGGAAATTGAAAAGCGCTTTCCGTTCCCGCCACGGGAAATATTTGGTTCGTTCAAGCGAGGTGCCCTATTTCGCGTTACTGAGCGGGGGTAGCCTATGACTGCAATTCATAACAGGTTTATAATCAACCAAGCTATAACGTATGCAGACCGATCAACTCAGAAAGAAGCTGCAAGAAGAAGTCGACGCGCTCGAGCACGAACTCGTTCACGAGCTGCCCAAAGAGATTAAGCGGGCCGCCGCGCTTGGCGATCTCAGCGAGAACGCCGAATACCACATGGCGAAACAGCGCCAGGAGTTCGTCAAGGCGCGCTTTCGCCAGCTCGGCAAGCGTCTGGCCGATCTCTCCCTGACCAACATGAACAACATCCCCAAGGACAAAGTGGGGCTGGGTTCCACGGTCAAGGTATACGACAGCACCAAGAACGAAGAAATGGAGTACAAGCTGGTGACCAGCGAGGAGTCCGACGTAGCCACTGGCAAGATTTCAACCACGTCTCCCATCGGCCGAGCGTTGCTCAATAAGAAGGTCGGCGAGGAAGCGACTGTGATTACGCCCAACGGCAAACGCGAACTGGAAATCCTGAGCCTCACCACGATCCACGATGAGGCCGAGTCCGAAAAGGCGGACGCATAAATGTCGGCCTCCCCTGTGCGGTCAGAAACGGAAATCATCGCCGAACCTGTGGCCAACAGTCATCCTGAGCGAAGCGAAGGATCTATGCAGTTGGCCGTGGCCGCTCAAGTACCGCTGGAAAAGCCATCCTCCGAGAAATCCACGCTCTCCTGGACCAGCGCCTTCGGCCGCGCCTGCGGCGTATTGCTCGATACCATTGTGCGCTGGCTAGCCTTGTCGCGCATCAATCCAAACGTTCTGACGTTCATGGGGTTGGTAGTGAATACCTGGGCCGCAATTCTTTTTGGCTCGGCTACGGCCCTCACGCAGCGACGGCTGTTTTTCTACGCCGGCCTGGTGATCATCGGCTCCGGTTTTTTTGATTTGGTGGACGGACAAGTGGCCCGCGCCACCAACCGGGTGACGCGTTTCGGCGCGTTTTTTGATTCAGTCATAGACCGCTACAGCGATGCCTCGCAGTTTTTCGGTTTACTGGTCTTCTACGCCCGCGGCGATCGCTTCTTCTATCTCGTGCTTACCGCCTACTGCATGATCAGCGCCATCATGGTCAGCTACACCCGCGCTCGTGCCGAATCGCTCATCGGCTCCTGCCGCGTCGGTTTCATGGAGCGTCCCGAGCGCTTGGTCCTGGTCATCCTCGGCGCATTATTCAACCGCATGGCGCCGGTGCTCTGGATCATCGCGGTGCTCTCAACCCTCACGGTGATTCACCGTATGAGGTATACGTGGACGAGAACGCAGGACCCGCCACTCACCGCTAAAACCGGCCACGCGGTGTAGCTCCTTTCCAACCTCGCGATGCTAGACTATTTGGTCACTCAACTTCCTTCAGGAATTTTGCTTGCCTTCTAATCCTGTATTAGTTGTTCACGGCGGCGCCTGGGCCATGCCCGATGACATGGTCGAAGCCCACCTTCATGGCGTTCGCAATGCGCTCGCCGCGGGCTGGCGCGTGCTCGAACGCGGAGGCATTGCCCTCGATGCGATCGAAGAAGCCGTCGTCATTATGGAAGACGATGAAACCTTCGATGCTGGCAGGGGCAGCTTTCTGAACCGTGATGGCAAAGTGCAGCTGGATGCCCTGCTCATGGATGGTTCTACGCTTCGCGCTGGAGGTGTGGGATGCGTCGAGCGCCTGCGAAATCCGGTGCGCGCTGCACGGAAAATTTTGAGCGAGAGTCCGCACGTTTATTTCGTGGCTGAAGGCGCGGAATGGTTTGCTGCCGAGCATGGAGTCGAACTATGCCGAAACGAAGACTTGGTAATCCCGCGCGAGGTCGAACGCCTGCGTGAATATCAGCGCAAAGAAGCGGCTGAGCCTGCGAAAGATGGTAACGACCTCTTCGCTCCGACCATTTCGCACGATACCGTAGGCGCGGTTGCTTTAGATCACGAAGGTAACATCGCCTCCGCAACTTCGACCGGAGGAACGCTGAACAAAGCTCCGGGCCGGCTGGGCGATTCCTCGCTGATCGGCTGCGGTTGTTACGCGGATAACCTAAGTGCTGCGGTTTCGACCACGGGATGGGGCGAGCCGATCATGAAACTCGTGCTGGCCAAGTGGACTGCGGACCGGGTAGCAGCGGGAAATCTTCCCGATTGGGCGGCGAAGGAAGCGATGAATTATTTGCAGCAACGCGTAAACGGCCACGGTGGCATCATCGTGCTTAACGCGCAAGGACAATTCGGCATTGCCCACAACACGCCGCGCATGGCCTGGGCCTATAAAACAATCAAGAACGAAGGCGCGGGAGTGGAACACGGTTCTGTGTGATTCTTCAAAATCACTTTTTAAATCCTCGACCTCCAAGTTTCCAACCCAAAACTACGGCGGTATGATAAAAAAAACGCCATCTCGCCCGGCCGTAGCGATGTCCAAACAATTTTCCATCTCGATCATTGAGACCCTGCGCCAGCATGGGTTTCTAGCCTACCTGGTTGGCGGATGTGTGCGCGATCTTCTGCTTGATCGCGAGCCTGCGGATTTCGATATCGCTACCAGCGCCGCGCCCTCGCAAGTGATGGAAATCTTTCCCGATACCTACGCCGTAGGAGAGCGATTCGGCGTAGTTCTGGTACCGGTTCCGCGCGAAGAACGCGGACACGGAGAGAACTCCACGATCGAGGTCGCGACCTTCCGCAGCGATCATGGATACTCTGATGGCCGCCATCCCGACGAAGTGCGCTTCAGCCAACTTCCGCAGGAAGACGTGGTCCGTCGCGATTTCACGATCAACGGCATGATGCTCGATCCGGCAAGCAGTGAAGTGCTGGATTTTGTCGGCGGGCGCCGCGATCTTAAAGGCAAACTCATTCGCGCCATCGGCGATCCAGACCAGCGCTTTGTTGAGGACAAACTGCGCATGTTGCGTGCCGTGCGCTTCGCGGCACGATTCGAATATGAAATCGAAGCGGAGACGGTTTCTGCAATCCAACGACACGCCGGTAAAATTGAACTGATCTCGTGCGAACGGGTTCGCGACGAACTTACAAAAATGCTCACAGAGGGACATGCCCGCCGCGCATTCCTTCTGCTCGATCAAACCAGTTTGCTCGAAGCAGTTTTGCCGGAGATCACCGCGATGAAAGGTGTTCGGCAACCGCCTGTATTCCATCCCGAAGGCGATGTATTCGTGCATACTCTGCTGCTGCTCGAAAACCTTCCGCACCCCTGTCCCCCAACGCTGGCCTGGGGCGCGCTATTGCACGATGTGGGCAAGCCTGCGACATTTCGCATTGCGCCCGATCGCATTCGCTTCGATAATCACGTGGATGTAGGTGTGAAGATCGCAGAGGAAATCTGTCATCGCCTGCGCTTCTCAAAGAGCGACACCGCGCGGGTGCTTGCTCTCATCGACAATCACATGCGTTTCGGCCAAGTCGGCCGCATGAAAGAGTCGACACTCAAAAGATTTATGCGCTTACCAGGATTCGATGAGCATCTCGCGCTGCACCGGGCCGACAGTCTCGCCAGTCACCGCAATTTGAGTACGTATGAGTTTCTTCAGGACAAACTCAAAGAGACTCCGCCCGAAAATATTCGTCCTCCGGTTTTAATCGGCGGCGATGACTTGATTCGCGCTGGATATACGCCCGGTCCAAAGTTTCGCGAGATATTGTCAGCCGTGGAAGATGCTCAACTGGAAGGCCAATTAATTTCGCGCGATGCCGCGATGGAATATGTAAGGCGCGAGTTTCCGCTCTGATAGTCGAGCGTCTTACGATCCGCGGGCACCGTCGAAATGCTAGAATCGGAATTCTCCTCTGTCTCGGTATTTCGCGCGGAAATAGCAGAAAGAGGTTGCATTGGAGCAAGCAGGCACAAGTTTAGAAAAGATTGTCGCAGCCTCGTTGCGGCGGGTGCCGCCAGGCGACGCCCCACTGCTTGCCTGGCCGCTCGTTTGTGGATCGGTCGTCGCAGAGCGCACGCGGGCTGTCGATTTTTCCAATGCCATCTTGCGCGTTGAAGTTCCCGATGCCGGATGGAAGCGCGAAATGCAGAATTTGGCTCCTCGTTATGTTGCGGCGATGAATCGTTATGCTGGCCAAAAAGTGGAGAGAATTGATTTTGTAATTTCGCAGAGAAATTAAGAACAAGTTGTAGAACATGAAAGTTACTGACAAAGACGTAACCTACGTCGCCGATCTCGCAAATCTCGATCTTTCTGCCGAAGAGCGCGCCGGCATGGTGCGGGATTTGAATTCGATCCTCGATTACGTAGATCGGCTCAATGAATTGGATACATCCAACGTCGAACCGATGGCGCAGGTATCCGATTGCTACGGCGTCGATGAATCGAAGCAGGGAAGCGAGAGATTTGCCTATGCCAGCCGCGAAGACGTTGTCGAGGGATTGCGCAAGTCGTTGTCACAAGAAGTCGCGTTGCAGAACGCGCCGGACGCTGATGGAACCTTCTTTCGTGTGCCCAAGGTGATTGAAAGATAAGGCAAACATACTTTCACTTTTCACCTCAACCATAAGCCAGTTCTAGCTCTTCTGAGTTTTTCGCTCGACTAAGACTTAAGATGGACTTAAGCCAACTCACCATCGATGCTGTGCGCTCAGCCATTCAAGAGCGCAAAACTGCCGCTCTCGCCTTAACGGAGTCGTACTACGGCCACATTCAAAAACAAGACGCTCAGATCGGCGCTTATCTGACTTTGTGTAAAGAGCGCGCGCTTGAGCAGGCTGACCGCATCGACCGTATGGCCGCCGAAGGCAAGCCCCTCCCGCCGCTGGCTGGCGTACCTGTCGGGATTAAAGACGTGTTGTCGACGCGCGGCGTGCGCACTACAGCGGGATCGAAGAGCCTCGAGCATTACATCCCGCCTTATGACTGCACCGCCGTCGCGCGCATGGAAGCTGCTGGTGCCGTTGTGCTGGGCAAGCTGAACTGCGACGAGTTCGCCATGGGCTCATCGAATGAAAATTCGGCCTTTCATCCCGTGCACAATCCTCGAGATTTGAGCCGCGTTCCCGGAGGTTCGTCAGGCGGCTCGGCTGCCGCTGTTGCCGCGGATATGGCGATAGTCGCGCTCGGCTCCGATACCGGCGGATCGATTCGTCAGCCCGCGTCGTTTTGCGGCGTAGTGGGATTGATGCCGACCTACGGTCGCGTCTCGCGCTACGGCTTGATCGCGTTCGCCTCGTCGCTCGACCACATTGGTCCTCTGTCGAAATCCGTAAAAGATTCGGCGATCGTGCTTCAGATAATTGCCGGACGCGACCCGATGGATTCCACTTCGGCAGATTTGCCGGTTCCGAATTACGTTGCGGAGCTTGAAAAGCCGGTGCGTGGTCTAAAACTCGGCGTGGCCAAAGAATATTTCGGCGAAGGTCTCGATGGCGAGGTCCGCCATGCGGTTGAATCGGCAATCGACAAATTGAAAAGCCTGGGCTGCGAAATTGTGCCGGTCTCGCTGCCGCATACACCATACGCGATTCCCACGTATTACCTGATCGCAACCGCAGAAGCTTCTTCCAACCTCGCCCGCTACGACGGCGTGCGTTACAGCTACCGCGCGCAGGGAGTGAAGTCGCTTTCGGAAATGTACCGGCGTAGCCGCGACGAAAGTTTTGGCGCGGAGGTCAAGCGCCGCATCATGCTCGGTACCTACGCGCTGAGCGCTGGTTATTACGATGCGTATTACCTGAAGGCGCAAAAAGTACGCACACTGCTGACTCGCGACTTCGAAGAAGCCTTCAGTAAAGTGGATGCCATCGTGACGCCGACCAGTCCCACCGCTGCGTTTCGTCTGGGCGAGAAGTCGAACGATCCATTGGCCATGTATCTCGCTGATATCTACACGGTCACGGCGGACCTGGCTGGAATTCCAGGCATTTCTATTCCGTGCGGCGAGACGAAAGAGAAGCTGCCGATCGGATTGCAGATTCTCGGGAAGCACTTTGATGAAGGCACGATTCTGCGGGTCGCGCGCGCCTACGAAACGGCCAACTAGATTGGCTGGTAGTAACTCTCGCCCGCGCAAGCCCGGCAAAGGGTTTTATCCCCTGCGCGTACTTCTCTACGGAAATTAATTCCTTCTCCGCACGATTCGCACACCACGCGTTCGCTTTTATATCCGGGAAATTCTTCCGGAGGCAACTCGACCTTCACCCATTGCATGGTGAAAAGATCATCATCCGCAATCTCACGGTAAGCCAGCATTTGCTGCTGGTTCTTGTCCGCGATTTCGGGATGCATCTGCCGGGCGAGCGCCTTCGAAGATTCTTTCGCCGCAATGCGTATGGCTCTGCCGGCGCTGACATCGACGAACGTAGCTGCGACCTTGCCCCAGTCGCGGAACTTCAATGCCCGCTTGCCCAGTCGGCAGCCAGTGACCACGGCAACGGCATCGGTGGCGCAGCGGTCGATCTCGACGAATGTGACCAGCCGCTTGCGGTCTTTGCCGGCAGGATCATCGATCCCCAGCTTGACCAATCCCAGCATCGCTAGCCTCACTCCAAGAATCTGTCCGGCGCACAAATGTCCATGTGCAATCTCGGCATCGCGCAGGTATTCGTCGAAGGATTTCATGGAAGCCTGCCGTTCAGCTAGTCAGCTTCAGGTTAACACCAGGAGAACTACTTTCTACGCCAGCGTACGCCGTCTTTCGTATTCTCAACCAAAACCCCAGCGGCGGTGAGTTCTGCGCGCAGTGCGTCGGAAACTTTGAAGTTGCGGCCGCGCCGCGCGACTTCCATCTCGGATATTTTCCTTTCGATGTCCGCGTCGGAGAGTTGCCCGGATTGCACCGCTTCGCGCAATTCCGCACTGATATCCTTTTCTCGTCCTTCGGTCCGCGCCCACTCGAAAACCTGTTTCATCTTCGGCCCATCATCATCTTCCACCACAGCGAACACTTCATCGAACTTCTTCAGCGCTGTGAGTAACGGCTGCGTATCGTCTTGCTTGAGCTGACCTGCATCCAGCGCCGAATTGACCTTTCTCACCATTTCGAAAATCGCAGCTTGTGCCTGTGCGGCGTTGAGGTCATCCTCCAGCGCCGCTTTCATGCGGTCTACTGTTTCGGCGGCTAGTGTTCGCATCTCTATGTTGGAGCCAGTATCAAAAATTCCTGTAGTCAATCGCTGGCGGAAATTGCGTAAACGATCCACCGAAATGGCCGCTTGTTTCAGTCCATCGAAGGTAAAGTTCAGCTGGTTGCGATAAGGCACCGATGAAAGCAAATATCGGATCGAAGACGGCTTGTGCCCTTTCAATACGAGGTCGCGAAGCGTATAGAAGTTCCCTAAACTCTTCGACATCTTCTCGCCCTCGACGAGCAGGAAGCGTACGTGAAACCAGAAGCGGGCAAAAGTCTTACCGGTAAGCGACTCCGATTGCGCAATCTCATTTTCATGGTGCGGGAAAACAAGGTCTTCCCCTCCAGCATGCAAATCGAAACTCTCGCCTAATTCGTCCATCGACATGACCGAGCACTCCAGGTGCCAGCCGGGACGTCCCGGGCCAATCGAAGTTTCCCAAAAAGCCTCTCCAGGTTTCGGAGCCTTCCACAGCGCAAAATCTCTTGCGCTGTCTTTGTCGTACTCATCTACATCCACGCGGGTGCCGTCGCGCATCCCTCCGAAATCCTTCTTCGAAAGCTTGCCATACTGCGGAAAGTTGGCGATGCGAAAATAATAGGAACCATCTTCCGTTCGGTACGCGATGCCTTTTTCCACCAGCCGCGCAACAAACTCTGCCATCCGCGCAATGTGCTCCGTCGCGCGCACCAGTTTCGGCTGCTCAATGCTAATCATGGCGGAGTCTTCGAGAAACGCCTTCTCATACTTCGCCGTGTACTGCTGCACGCTGACGCCATCGCGCGCCGCGTTGCGGATGATCTTGTCGTCCACGTCAGTAATATTCATCACATAACGCACGGAGTAGCCTGACTGGCGCAGCAAGCGCTGCAGCAGGTCGACCGCAACGAAGCTGCGAAAGTTGCCGATGTGGCCGTAGTCGTAAACGGTGGGACCGCAGGCGTACATGCGGACTTCATTGCCGCCCATGGGCTTGAACTCTTCAATCTGCGACGACATTGTGTTGTAAAGGCGAAGGGCCATAGTGGAATTCGAGCTTGCGACACGAACTCCCAATTCTAGGGGGACGCGAGAAAGGGGGTCAACTGGCCTTCACATCAGCGGAAGAATGCGCGGGCAGCGCATGGAGATTAGCCCTAAGCCGGTGCTGCACCAAGAAAACATAATGCAGTGCCGAAACAATCGTAAAGGCAAAAGTCGCGCGCAAAAATACGGTTCGCGTAATCCATATCCAGCGCACCGGACGCACCGCAAACAGAATGGCAAAGAACACAGCGGCAATCTGCGAAAAAGTGTTCGCTTTCCCAAAAATGCTGGGGCGAAAGTTGCGCAGCCCGGCAATGGCGAACAGCACGGCGCTGGCGGCGAGAATCGAAATATCGCGGCTGAAAACCAGCACAGTAAATTTCCACGGGATTTTTCGCAAAATTGAGAGCACCAGAAACATGGTGCTCAACAAAAGTTTGTCTGCAATGGGATCGAGATACTGTCCGAGCAGCGTCTGCTGATGCAGCTTGCGGGCCAGCAATCCGTCCAACCCATCGCTGAATCCCGCAATTACGAAGAGGAGCAAGGCATAGAAGTAGCGGCCCTCCACCAGTTCGATCACGATGAAAGGAACAAAAACCATGCGCAGCATCGTGAGCTGGTTCGGCGCAGTCAGGATTTGCGAAAGCTTCATGCCCGTTCCTTCTTCGAACGCGCGGGAGCAGCATGATTGCTTGCGCCAATTGCTGGTAGGCTCAATGTTGCCGCTGGGTCGCGTCCCGTTTTGGCCGAAAACCGCTGCGAAAGCGAGGGCAGCCCGCCATCTGGCAGGTCAAGCTCAATGCGCTCAATCCTGTGCATCGGGAAGAAAACCACCGCCGGGGTGAACGATTCGCCATCTTTCACCATCACAACCAGGTCCTCAAACGACGCCAGCTCGATTCCGCTAATGCTGAGTCCTTCCGCCGCCAACGACAAAATCATCCCCCAAAATTTATCCCGAGGATTACCCAGAGTTACCACTACCATTGATCCCGGTAGGAGAGGATTGCGAGCCTCCGATCCACCGGACCCATTGTTGTTGTTCCTCTGAGATTTGGGCATGGAATGATTGTCGCTGTCCCTGCCTCAAATTGGCAAATGCATTCACCCGCGCAGACCTATGCCAACGTGATCATACCGTGGAAGCAGCTCCCCCAGCCGCGTCAGAATTTGCCGCAAGAGCGTGCCCGAATCCACGCTGTCTGATCCAATTCCACGCCCGCGTCATATCCACCGGATCGACAAACAGAATGTATGCCGATAAAACTTCCCACTGAAATAGCTGAATGTTGAGCGAATATTCCAGCCAGAGATGAAATATCAAACCAATCGCAAGCAGCGCATAGCGAAGGTCTTTCACCCAAATCAAAACGCCCATCGAGAACTCAAAGACAAGGGCAAACCACGTGCCCAGCTTGAGTAACAAGGGATGAAAGAACCACCCGGGTACCGGAAATCGCATTAGTTCATCGAGGTGATACACATAGAACAGCGCCGTCCCGTGCAGCCATGTCGCTCCCTTTACCTTCCAGCAAAATGCGGAAAAGTAAAGTAGCGCCATTTGAATCTGAATCATACGTTGCGCCCAAGGACTCCGCGGTTGGACAAGCGCACCTTCCTTCCCTCGCCAAATTCGAATCAGCCGGTCGAGAGAAAACGCAGCTCCCGCCGGTGCGAAGATCAAAAAGAATCCGGCCACGCGCAAAAAAGTATCTCCACCGTGCGTGATGTACAAGTTTCTTTGCTGAATGGAGGTCAGGCACACAAACACGATCAAACCATTCAGGCGAGTCAGAAATCCGGCAGTGAGAAGAATCGCCGAGCCCAGAAATATCCAGAAGAATGAGTTGATCCACGCATCCGTCTGCGGAAGGATGGTGAAGAGATCGATTCTTCTGCCCGTCTCCAGCGTCTGCACGGTTTGCAAACTCACCCACGCATGGTCTCCATACCAGGCCAGCCAGTCGGGACGCAGCAGCAGGAGATTTACGATCACCAACACGCCGTAAGCAATGCGAAACAGCGCTATCGGCGTTGGAGACTGCTCCGCAAAAAAGAAGGCATTCCACGCCTCCCGTAACGATCGCACCGTCATTGCAAATCCTTCTTCATTGCAAATCTCCGGGTCTCACGCCGTAGCCGAAGAGAACATGCTGCTCCCACGGCTCCGGACGATACGATCCATCCGCCCGCGGAACGATCAGCGACCATTTTTGGATCAGGACGACAGCTTTTACCGGCTCCAAAGGTGTGCTGTTTAAGCGCGCGATGCGGCGTGCAACGTCGGGCCAAAGAGCGTCGCTCCCATCGTTTTGCAGAATCTCAGCGAATTTGCGGTAGCGCTCTTCGATGTAGCGCTCGCCGGGGCTCAACTGCTCCATGCGCGGGAACGCCCAGGTTTTTTGCGATCCATCTTTATAAATAAGCGTAGCTTCCACGTAGCTATTAAGCCCCCAGGGCGTTGGAGCGAACGTATCCCACGACTGGAACAGCCCCGACCACAAAAAGTAAGGACGGATCAACTCTTTGCACGAAGAAAGCAGAGGCAGATCCAACGGCACGCACCAGCATGCGATCGCCACAATGTGAAAGCCAATAAATAAATTGATCAGAACCCGCTTTCCCCGTTTCAGGTACGAGACTGGCTCCCTTTCAATTTTCGCGTCGCGGTTCTGTGCCAATCTTCGCTTTAGCCGTGCCATTTGATTACCAGCACAATTAAAACAGAGATCGATGGCAGAGTGCTGCTCTCTTGCGCGAGAAAAGAAGGATTGCAGACCGGAACCGCGTGGTAAAATCCCTCTTGGTTCCATGCCCACTGGCATCCGCACTGCGGAAGCCTCAAAGATTGTAGGCGCGTAGCTCAGTTGGTTAGAGCGCTACCTTGACACGGTAGAGGTCAGGAGTTCGAGTCTCCTCGTGCCTACCATATTTTCAACCAGTTAAAAACCCATCCAATCTGGTTCGTGGTAAAAACCCTGCAATTGTCCACCTGACATGGCGATCAATTTCATAGCATCTGATTGTTTGCTTATCCCGGAAGAGATGGTGGTTGTCCCCTTCGTTGTCCACGTACACCACAACAATGCTATCTAGGTTTCATGAGAAGTAGTGTGCGGGAGGCAATCCGCATGGATTGTTCTTCAAAGCAAGCATCAACGGATACCGGGCTGGCGGCAGAAAAGATTGCGAGAGTGCCGCAGGACAATGGGAAGCGTCCCGTGGAGGATGTACTGCATGAGGCCGAAAAGCAGTTGCGCCAGTTAATGAAAGAGCGAACGGAAGTGACCAAGCGCATCGCGACGGTCAAGAACACGGTTGCCGGCCTGGTGAGTTTGTTTGGCGGCTCGATTTTGAATGACGAAGTTTCTCGCATGATCGATCGCAGACTTGGTCCGCGGCAACCCGGACTTACGCGAATTTGTCGTAAAGTGCTTTCGAATGCGAAACGTCCGATGAGTGCGCGCGACGTGTGCGATGAGATACAACGAAGTGTTCCAATATTGCTGGCTCATCACAAAGACCCCCGAGCTACCGTTAATACAATTCTGAGCAGGCTTGCAGGATATGGCGAAGCGGCATTGTTAGTGAATGAGCCGGGCCAGCATGAATGGGTGTGGATCGCCGGGCGCGAAGATGAACCAATCCAATCGCCGGATGAGTTTGAGGGGGAAGCCTCTGATATGCATCCTAACGAATGAGCTGCCACGATTGCTGAAACAACGAATCGGCTTCTATTTCGTCGCCACGTTCGGTCGAAGCGGAATACTTATGCGAGCGACCGTTCCGCCTTCCGCTGGCGTTGACAACTCCACGCTCTGGTCTTGGCCATAAATTGTTTCGAGACGCTCCCGAGTAATTCTTAAGCCCACGCCATTCTGCCTGGAAGGGCTAGAATCGCGGAACCCTGGACCGTTATCCCTGACTTCAAAGTAAAGGTCGTCATTATCTTTTGTGACAGAGATGCGAATCTCACCGCCTTCTGCCAAACGCGAAATACCGTGCTTGATGGCGTTATCCACCAGCGGTTGCAATAAAAGATGAGGAACATTGGCATCGAGGGTTTCAGGATCTACGTCTACGTAGACTTTGAGTTTTTCTTCGAAGCGCACTTTTTCGATTTCGATATAGCAATTTACAAATTCGAGCTCGCGGCCGAGTGTGGTCATTTGCGTGCCCGCGGTTTCCAGGCTGATTCTGAGCAGGTCGCCGAGACGTGTGATCATACGATCGGCCGCCTTTACATCGGTCAACATGAGAGCGGATATCGAATTGAGAGTGTTGAACAGAAAATGTGGTTGTAGTTGGCTCTTCAGCGCCTGCAGCCGCGCTTTTTCCAGTTGCGCCTGCAATTGTGACGCGCGTAATTCGCGGTCGCGGAGGCTCCGATAATAAGACACTACATATGCCATCAGCACAATTGGCAGGTAAATCGTAATCAAATCGTCCACGATATTGCTGAAAAAAAGAGCTTGGTACATCTGCCACTGGATTTGAAAGGCGTGGGTTTGAGGATTCCGCACGGCAGAAACCCAGTCCTGAACTCCGCGATCCCAAAACGCGAATGGAGTAAATCCTCGGATAGCCACATGGATCAAACTGAAAACCAAACCGCCCGCCAGCAATATGAGCAAACGCGGCCGCCAATTGCTTCGCTGCAGGGGATAACGGTTCGCCAGCGCAAAAGCAAAAGGAGTCAGAGGAGCGTACGGCAATACCTGGCTGCATTGCAGTTCAAAAAGGCTCAGAAATGTTGCGCCACCACCCCTCGAGCGATAGAACTGTTCAACAGTTAAAGCATAGGCCAGAGTGACGAAACTCCACGCGCCGAAACTCAGCGGCCAAATAAGCCAGGAAGAAAAAGGTTTAGAGCTATCACGATTCGCCGTTTCGCCACCCTCTGGCGCTATACCGCGCCGGGCACGACGAACGAGTTCGCCTCCACAATGCGAGCAAAGGCTTTGCATATTGGAGGTGCATACAGGACAAAACGTGCACTCATGCGAGCATACGTATGCGACGCTGTCACTGGGCAACGCGAGCCCGCAACCTTCGCAGCTAGTTTTCATACGAGCGAAGTTTCTGAGCGCATTATTTTCGACCGCTCAATCAACTGCTTGGTCTTTCGATTCCCCGGCTTTCCATCATGGACCATTGCGGAAACGCAGGCAATGCTGGAGAACGTAGAAAGGAGAAATGCGTCCCGGAGAAATGCGTGATCGTACCAGATTACTTATAATCCATCCCTCATTCGAGGGTATACAAACGATATGTCATGCGGGCGGTAGTGGAATTCAGTTCAGCGGTAATTTTCTGGTGCCATGCGGCGCCACTTCGATTGAGATCCATCGCCTTGACAACAGACCTCTCCAGCGCGCGCCATCGTGTTCAGAGTTCGAATGAGTGAAGCGCTGGCAAAGCTGGAATTGATAAATGAAAATGATCCCCTCCGTGTAATTCGTAATTGAATTTCTTCCAGCGATGCAATGCCTCCGGCTTCAAGAAGCGCAATGCGGCAGGCGCGGCTCAGAGCATCCTTTCGCGGGGTAGGTCGAAACCTGTGTCTTGCCATTTGTCTTGCACTGTTTACCTGCTGCTTAAATTGTAGGTCTCTGTGCACCTTCGATGAGACAACGGCAGAACGTTCTGTTTCGTTTCTGTCCGGCACATCACTGCCCGCCAAAAAACGCAAGCCCCGAATCAACTTATGGAGACTGCGAATTCGCTGATTGATCTCATTCTGTCGGCTTAGCAAGTTAAACATCTCCTCATTTACCTGCACCAGGGTGTTTGAGAGGGCAATTCCGTTCCCCGGAAATGAAATTGTATTTTCGACCCGCATAATCTTTGTTGGATTATTGACGCGCAAAGATTGCCTTGGGTATGAAGCTGGGACGTATACAGGGAATTCAGGGACACAAATTCCGAAATCATTGCTGGCTGCATCGATGTGCAACTTTGTGTCGATTGAATATCAGGAAACATTGAGATGTTTTGTTAATCTTTAGGCTAATCGTGAACTGGACGAAGTGAGATGTCGTGGATTCGCGAAGAATCAGTAAACGATTTACCGGCAGACGCGTCTAAAGGGCAGCATCACGGGTGCCAACTCGATGATCCCCGACCCTGTCGCGTTGCCGCAAGAGCCAGTTGAAGCATTGATACGCACCATCATTGCAGACGATGAACGCCTTGCACGGCAGAAGTTAATGTTTCTGCTGGATTCTGAGCCTCATGTGAAAGTGACGGCGGAATGCGAAAACGGACAGCAAACCGTTTCTGCGATTCGTGCTCTTCGGCCGGATGTGCTCTTGCTCGATATTCAGATGCCGGACCTCAACGGCTTTCAGGTGCTGGCGGAAATTACGCCTGACGAAATGCCTGTTGTTATTTTTACCTCCGCTTACGATCAGTATGCGATTCGCGCCTTTGAAGCGAATGCGCTCGATTATTTATTGAAGCCGTTCGATCAGGAACGGCTTCATCGCGCGGTGGAAAAAGCACGGTCCGAATTGCGCAAGTCGCGCGACCGGGAGATCACGCACCGAATTATAAATTTGCTCTCGGAGATGAAGCCGGGAAAACGGCCCGAATCGAATGCTGAACAGGCGAACCTGGAAAAACGGCTTGCAATCAAGGCGAATGGCCGCGTGGTGTTTGTCGATCTCGACAATGTCGACTGGATCGAAGCGGCGGCCAACTACGTGCGCCTGAACATTGGGAAGGAATCGTATCTTTTTCGCGAGACGATCACTCGCGTTTCCGAGCGCCTGGATACCAACCATTTCGTGCGCATCCATCGCTCCACCATCGTAAATATCCACAAGATTAAGGAATTGATTCCCGTCAACAGCGGCGAATACGTGGTCGTGTTGAAGAGCGGAAGGGAATTATCATGCAGCCGCGGCCATCGAGCGGCTTTGCAAGAGATTGTGATGAAAATTTCTTAAAATCCATCTAAAAAAACAAGCCCGATTGTTTCTGTCACAACCAAACCCAGGCAGCTACTTTCGATCCTTTGCCCCCAGTTTGAAAAATGCATCAGCGTCACGTTAACTCCGTTAGCAAAACTTCCTGCTCCAGCTTTGAGAATTGGAATTGTGCAGCATGATTTCTACATGTTCCTGTAGGCCGCACAGCGGGCGGCCACATTTCAATTCACAAAACCGAATGCATTTTCATTCATTGCCCCGACTCCCATTCCACTCGTCACAAATAAAGTTGTACTCATCCCTATCCCTCTTCTTGGTTGATGTATGGCCTCGCATCTGCAGCGCATTTATGTGCAGCATGAATATACAAAACGTCATGCGAAGGCAAGCCGGCACTATCCAGCGAAATCTTAACTACACGGCCATGCCACACGGGAGACCTTATGAAGTTGGTTGTGCGCCATAACCTGATGCGAATGTTTTTTGTCTTAAGCGCGCTGACCACATTGACCGTTGCAGCCGTTGCGCAAACGGGTTCGATGGCCGGAACCGTTTCCGATACGAGTGGCGCTGTGATACAAGGTGCGGAAATTACGGTTCGCAACCTGGCCACGAATGAATCGCACCAGGCAAGCAGTTCCTCGACGGGTACTTATACTTTGAGCAATCTTCCCGTCGGCGCCTACGAGGTCACGGTAAAGAAAGAAGGATTCAAAGCCTTCCATTTGCCCAGCATCGAGCTTACGGTGGCCCAGTCGCTTACAGTGGATCCGAAACTCGCCCCCGGCTCAACCACCGAGGAAGTGACGGTACGAGCCGATGGCGTGCAGGATGTCGATCTGGAATCATCGCAAATCACCAATCTGGTGGATCAGCGACAGATGGAGGCTTTGCCGCTGATCACGCGCAATCCTTATCAGCTCGTACTGCTGTCGCCGGGAACCTCGCAGACCGACAGCGCCAGCGGCGGAATTTCAGTAAATGGAGCCCGTGACCGCAACAACAATTTTCTGCTTGATGGAGTGGATAACAACGATACATCCGTACCGGGGTCGATGGGCGGCGTTCTGAGTTCAAATCCAGAATCGGCGGAAGAGTTTCGCGTGATTACCGATAACTTTAATGCTGAATACGGCCGCAACACAGGTGCGATTATCGACGTCGTGACCAAGAGCGGCACCAATTCGCTGCACGGTAATGCTTACTACTTTGGGCGATGGAATGGATTCGGAGGCGCGCGCGACTGGTTTAATCCCGCAACCGGGCCAAACGGCGGCCCGATGAATCCTTACATTCGCCACCAGTTTGGATTTTCGGTCGGCGGTCCGATCATCAAGAACAAGACTTTCTTTTTCTTTAACGACGAAATGGATCGTTTCCGCACAACTTTAACCAATCAGGCTACGACTCCGACCGCCGCATTCCTTACGGGCAAATTCAACTACACCTATACCGATACTTCCGGCCTTTCGCATACTGTTCCGATCGACCTCACGCCAACAGGAACAAACAATCCATACGGTTTTCCATTTAATTCCACAATGCAGAAGGTCTTCGCTTACTACCCGACAGCCACCCAATCGGCCGATGGCATCGATGGCAGTATCTTTTTCCCCAGCACATCCGCGACCAGCACTTACAACCCAACCATCAAGCTCGACCACCACTTTTCAGATCGCGAGTCGGTAAGTTTACGGTACGGCTACGACCACTTCTTCGATCCCAATCCCGCGCATTCTGATATTCTTCCGGGCGGCATTGGAGAATTTGCGGAGAAGGGAATCGGCGAGGGTTTGGCCGCGCAGTTAACCTCCACTCTCAGCCACACTCTGATCAATACCCTGCAATTTGGCTGGAATCATATTTACGCCAACTTCTATCTCAGCAAAGCCACTACAAGCGTACTCGATGCACCTGGCGGCGAGGATTCCTTTGGAAACGGCTGGGACTTTCTAACAGATCCGTTTACCAGCTTCGCCAGTACTGCGCTTGCAGGATCGGACAGTCAGGAGCGGAAGACGGGCACCATCAGTTATACCGACACCTTGACTTGGATTCATGGAAACCATGTCCTGAAATTTGGTTTTGACTTCCGCGATGTAGGTGAGCTTGGTTATAACAATTTCGCCTCGCGCCGGCAGCTTTCGTTGGATCCGGAAGAAGGCTTCAATGGCTATAATCCCGGAATTGTAAACGAGCCGGCAAACAATGCCGACGATCGTGCGTTAGTGGATGGCGCGAATGCGTATTGGGGATTTGTGATTAACGATGCGCAAAATCAATTTTTCAACAAAACCGGTGTGCGCCAACCCTCGGACAATAAATTTTTCAAACAGCACGAATTTGACTGGTACGCGCAGGACACGTGGAAAATTCGTTCGAACGTCACGCTGAATATGGGGTTTCGTTACCAGCTCAACGGAGTTCCCTATGAAACCAGCGGAAACCTTTCCAATTTACTGCAAGATCCAGCCTCGTTCGCCACCGGCGCTCCCGTAGTGTTCACGATTGTGGGTCCGGGCACGGGACACTCGCTTTATCAATCGGACTTCAAAGACATTGAACCGCGTATCGGCATGACATGGGACCCGTGGAAGGATGGCAAAACCGCTATCCGCGCCGGGTTTGGCATCTTCCACGATCGCACCTTTGGAAACGCCTTCGGAAATGTTCGCGCCGATCCGCCGTTCCAGGCGGAATTTAATAACTATGATTTAACGACGATCAATGACGCCTCGGGCGGATTCCTCGCTCAGGTTCCGACGCAGATGCCTTCCGCTTCACTTCCCGACGGTACAGCGGATTCGGCTATCGTAGTTTTCAGCAGGCATTTTCCCAACGCCGCCAGCAACAATTGGAATTTCGACATTCAGCGGCAACTGCCGGGAAGCAATGTGTTGGATTTAGCCTACGTTGGAGCGATGGGCGTGCATGTATACGGCCAGCGGGACGGCAATCCTCCGGTTCCCGCGTTAGTGCAGCAATTGCTGGCTTTCTGCGTCCCGAACAATCCGCTTAATACCGGCTTTCTTACGCCCAGCGGGCAGTGCGATCAGACCACGGTCAGCGGCACCAACCTTTATATAGGAGGCACGCCCAGCATTGGTCTCGACACTTTACCTTTCAACGCGGTAAATAACAATGCATTGCTTCAGCCGGATTATCAGATCAACGAATTCAATTCCATTTACCACGGATTGCAAACCAAGTTTACGCATCGTATGAGCCGCGGGCTTCAGATTCAGGCGGCGTACACCTGGTCGCATGCGCTCGACAATTCCGTCGATCCGCTGACTCCGGGCGTTGGAGGCCACACCTTCCCACGAAATTCTCTCGATCTGGCCGAAAACTACGGCAACTCTGACAACGATACGCGCCATGTTGCGGTGATTAACTACGTCTGGGAGTTGCCGTTCGGCCACGGCAAAAATTATTTGAATAACGGTTTCGCGGGCAAGATTATGGAAGGATTTGAACTCGACGGTATCTTCACCGCGCAAACCGGACATCCATTTCAAGTGCGTGGAACTCTGGACACGCAACGAACCGGAATCGCCGCGTGGGGTTACCAGGTGGGAGATCCGTTTGGTCCTCCATCTGGTTCGGGTTGCTCGGCGCAACCAGGATCCGGTTATGCCTACCTTACGAATCAGTGTGCCTTTGTAAATCCCCCCTGGGGATTTGGCTCGAACAACGAACGCAATCAGTTCTACGGACCAGGCTTCTGGGATTGGGATGTGACGTTAGCTAAAAAGATGAGCTTGACCGAACGAGTGAAGGCGGAACTTCGTTTCGAAGGCTACAACATTTTGAACCATCCGCACTTCCTGAATCCGGGTACCGACGCGGCAGACCTCGGCAACTTGATTGGGCAGCCGTTGTTCGGCGTAGTTGACAGCACATACGTTCAACCGGATGCGACGACTTCAGCCCGTCAGATTCAGGTAGCTCTGAAGATCGTCTTCTAAGCGCATCCGGCTTCCCAAAAAGTCGGAGCGATGCAGAGAAGACGCTTGTGTGAAGGGAGCACATCGGCCTTGCGAGAGGGCAAGGTCGATGTGTTTTTTATTTTGATTTGTTTTCGCCCGTGGAACCTCCTATACATGCAAAAACGTTGAATTCCCAAGAAGTACACAGGCCGCAAAGCTCTCGATTTTCATAGCTACAGCGCATAGTTTATGGATTCGGGTAAACGAGTCTTCCAGGAACCGGCAAACTACTTTTAATCCGATCGTCAACTCGCATTAGCCATCCAGCATTTCATCTCGAATAAAGCTGTATCGATACCATTCCGCCAAAATAACGCACTCCTGGGCAGACGAATGCACGAAGTGCCTTCGTAGTCCGTAGTTTCCGCATTCGCATTCAGGAGAGTTCAATGAAAAGTACGGCGAAGAATTTTCTTGTGCTGGCTTGCGCACTGGCTATCGGTATCTTGGTGCAGTGCAGTCTTCTATATTCGCAAACGGCCACACTTGGAGTTGTGACGGGTACCGTGAAAGATCCCACCGGAGCGGTCGTCTCCAATGCTTCCGTTTCATTGCAGAATGCGGCTACGAATAACTCGCAGAGTGCGAAGAGTGATTCGTCGGGCCACTATGCATTTCCAGTGGTAACGCCCGGAGAATACACCGTAAAAGTATCGGCGAAAGGTTTTCGTACCGCCGAAGTTCCCCATTTGAATGTTGAAGTCAATAAAGCGGCAACGCTCGACATACAGCTGATCGTGGGCGCGGAAACAGAAGTCATGGAGGTGACCGCTTCTACCATGACGGAATTGCAGACGCAGGATTCCAGTGTGGGCGAGGTATTGAGCGGCACAGAGTTGAACCGGTTGCCGGTGGCCGGCAGAAGCGCAGCCCAACTCATCTTCTACCAGCCTGGAGTTGCGCCGGATATGGGCCACCAAAATGGAGCCGCTGCCGACACGCAAGGCGGAGCCATTGCCGGCGCGCGCAGCGAGCAAGTTACTTTCTCGATTGATGGCGGCGACGCCACCAGCGATTTTGAGGGATCGAACAATTACGCCTCTCCCGATCAGGAGTCCGGTGCGGTTTCCCCAGTCGTTCCTGTTCCGCAGGATTCCGTCGAAGAATTTCGCGTAGCCACGAACAACGCAAACTCGACCTTCGGTGAATCTTCCGGCGGTCAGATTACGATGTTGACCAAGTCCGGAACTAATAGCATCCACGGCGGCTTGTATGAATACCATTCGGACAACGGACTAAATGCGAATGGGTGGACAAACGACAATACGGGCGTTGCGAAGCCCCCAGCGGTCGATAACCGTTTTGGAGTGAGCGTCGGCGGTCCAATCATCAAAGACAAATTGTTTTATTACGACTTCTACGAAGGACGCCGCTTTCACGACCAGACCACCATCGATCGCATCGTTCCTACGGCGAGTTTGAGAAGTGGCATTATTCAGTTTGGGGGGAACTCTTACAACCTGAACCCAGCGAATGGGCCTTTATCCGTGGCTTGTAATGCAGGGGCATGCGATCCACGGGGACTGGGCGTGAGTCCGGTCGTCATGGCGCAGATGGCGCTTTTGCCGACAGGTAATAATCCGTCGGAAGGTGATGGTGTCAACACCATCGGCCTTACGATTCCTGTGGCTACGCCCATCAGTACAAATGTTGGAAAGCTGAAACTGAATTACAACTTCAATAACAAATGGTCGGCCTTTTTCAGCTGGCAGTATTCCAGCACGGCTCGCGCTGGTGTGGAGCAGATAAGCTTGCTCGGCACACCCCATTCAGTCAGCGCCGACCCGTATTTTGCAAATTTCTACACCTTCCAGGTGCAGGGTCAGATCAGCTCAAACTTCCTGTCGGTTACGCACGGTTCTTTTCTACGAAATTATTGGGGCTGGAACAGAGTGACGCCTTCGCCATTGGTGGCAGGTACCGATCAGGCACTGCAAATCGCGGGCGAAGATCAGGGCGAGGAAGGTGACTTTGGCGGCAGCGGAAAGTTATTCGCCGATCCAATCAACATTAATACTCAGCAAGCTAGGCCGCGCATTTGGAACGGGCACGACTGGTATATCGCTCAAGACTTCACCAAGATCCACGGCAACCACCAAATCCAATTCGGCGGGGATGGCCGAATCTGGTACGACTATCATCTGCGCACCGATCAAGTGCTTGGGGGACTGACCACCGCCCCGATTACTTACGTTGGATCTTCCAATTTGTCGCAGGATTCGTTTGCCACCGTGCCCAGCGCATACCAGCCAGTGAACCTGCCAGCCAGTGCCGCTCCCTTGTGGAATGGTTACTATGCTTCGCTGCTTGGTATCGTAGACCACTCAGCTCAGGTGGAAACACGAAATGGAAGTTTCCTGCCCAATCCACTGGGTACGCCAACATCGGCAAATTTCACCGTGCCTTCTTTCAATGTTTATCTCCAGGATGCATGGAAGGCTCGTCAGAATCTGACGATCAGTATGGGAGTGAATTGGGGTGTAACTCTTCCTCCGAGCGAGTCCGCCGGTTTGGAATCGGTGCTGGTTTATGCCGATTCGAATACTCCCGTGAACATCCAGCAGTTTCTGAAAAGCCGGGGTGCCGCGTTGGAGTCAGGGAATTCATATAATCCGCAGCTCGGCGTGGCTCCAGTAAACTCGCTGGCTTCGCCCTTTACAGGAAAAATGCGCTTGGGAACGTGGAAAGATGTTGGCCCGCGCATTTCCGCTGCCTGGCAAATAAAACCCGGCACTGTGGTTCGGGGAGGATACTCGCTCATCTTCGATCGCATAAGCGCCGTTACGGATGCTTTCAGCTTGACTACGGGCGGTTTATCCGATGTGGATACTTGCGGCGGACCTGTTTTCGGTGCGAGTGGGGCGGTGTGTTCGGGAACGACGACCGATCCAACAACGGCATTCCGCATTGGACCCGATGGCGCCAACGTTCCCGTGCCGTCGCCAGTCGCGAATCCGATTCCACTGGTCCCTGCCGGTTCCAGCCTGTCGCGGTCCTTTGGAGCGGATGCATTTATGACTCCTGGCTATGCGCACGCCTTTGATATCACCGTGCAGAATGCGCTCCCCCACAATCTTTTCCTGGAGGTGGGTTACATTGGCCGCCTTAGCAGAAATCTGACACAGTATCAACAACTCAACGCGGCCGATTACTTGCAAAAAGATCCTGCCAACGGTCAAACCTATGGGCAAGCATTCGACGCGCTGGATCGCGCTTTCATTCTCGGCATTCCACTCAGCCCGCAGCCATTCTTCGAACATCTGATGGCCACTTCCGGACCCAATGCCGTCTGCGCGCCGGGAACGTGTACTTCACTGGCTTTGGGGCTTATGCCATCCGTAGGTGCCGGTGACCTGGGGCTCTTCGACTATCTTATGAATCTTCCGGGAGTATTTGGGCCAGCCGGCGCGTTTGCCAATCCGACAAGCAACAATCAAATTTTTGAAAACGCACAGGAGACCGACGGTGGATTTTCCGATTACAACGCCGGAATCGTGACCCTTCGTAAAGCGATGTCGCATGGACTCCAGTTTCAGTTCAACTACACCTGGAGCCACGCCATCGGCAATCAGGGAGTCAATCAACAGTACATTTATTCCAGCAATAGCCCCTTTAACCTGGGCCTTGATCGTTCGTCCGAGTTGTTCGATCATCGACAAACGGCAAATGCCTTCTGGTTTTATGAGTTACCGTTCGGCAAAGGCAAAACTTTCAGCGTCAACAACAGAGTTGTGGATCGTGTAATTGGCGGCTGGAGCACATCCGGCATCTTCAATTTCTTCACTGGCGCACCGATCTGCGCGATCGACGACTCCGGCAACTATGGTTCATTTTTTCCCAACGATTGTGCCGTACTGAGCGGTGGCATTCCGGACGTGGCCGCTGGGGCAACCAGCGCATCGGGCATTCCAAGCTGGGGTGTGCACCGTCAGCCAGACGGCTCGCTGAATATTTTTTCGAATCCCACTACGGTCTACAACAGCCTGCAATTTCCATTGTTAAGCACCCAAGGACAGATCCCACGCGACCAAATGCATCAGTTCGCATATTGGAACGTAGATTTTTCGCTGGGAAAGAAAATTCCTCTGACCGAAAATGTAGGGCTGGTTCTTACCGCCGATGCCTTCAACGTATTCAATCACACAACCTTCATCGTTTCCCCGTCCGCCTTGGACCTGCTTAATCCGTCCGGGTTTGGCGCGATCAACCAGCAATTTACCCCAGGAATTTCCAACACCGGCGCACGCAAAATGCAGTTGGGCCTGCGGCTGGAATTTTAAATTGCTTTGTCAGGGATATGATGCAAGAGTGCCCAAAACAGCTTGCGCGAGGTAAATAGCCTCCGGTGTAAGAAACTGCGTCTATGAAGTCGTGGATGGTGCTCCCCGAGCCCCCAGCGCAGCAGTGTTTATTAAACTCCCGATTCAAAAAGCATGGTGATGATTTTCTAAAAATCTTAGATTTTTTATGCCGGAAATATGCAAAATTACCCGGGTATACCAAATCGCGATTCCGCATCGTCTGCGCTGTTCACGCTGTCGGGCTATGGGCTCGTGCTGGTGCTCGTGTCGTTCGCGCTATTGGTATCGCTGGCGCTGCAAAACTCATTGGGAAACCCCGCGCGATGTCTTCGTCGCGCTCTTTTTCGTATCGCTGGGAACTTTGATCGATCCAAAGGTGTTGTTAAACAATTTGCCTCTGCTCGGTTGGATGCTTCTACTCATCGTTGCTGGCAAATTTCTGGTGTGGACGACAGTCGTGTGGCTTTTCCGCTATCCGTTGCGGATTGGGATCGCAGTGGCCGCGGGATTGACACAGATTGGCGAACTGTCGTTTGTGGTCGTGCAAGTGGCGCGCTCTTCAGAGTTGGTAACCGAAAAAGTCTTCAGCGCCGTGATCGCCGCATCGCTCATTTCGATCTTGCTGAATGTCTTCCTTGTACGCGGCGTGTTTGCATGGATCGGTAAAGAGCCTCCAAAGCAAGCTCGAACCGATTTCGCGGAGCGCTCTGCACACGGTGATCCTCGCGGCGAAATGGCAGCACAACAGGCATCACTCGCGTAAGGAGAGACTTGGGACGAATAGTTACAGCGATTACCCGATGGCAAACAACCCCGCCGGGATTTACGGTCGCATGGCGCACACGGGAAAGTCCCGGCTACGCAAAAGAAAGACCGTAAAAACGGAGAGGAAAACAATGGTCAGCCAAAAGTCTGAGAAGTGCGCTCACCAACCCTGTGTTTGTGTGCCGCCTGTCGGCGAGAAATATTGCAGCTCATTTTGTAAGGACGCCGGTTCGAACGAGACCGAGATAGCCTGCGATTGTGGTCACCCAGCCTGCGCGAAGTGATTCAACCGGTTCGAGCAGCCTGCAAATGGAATGCCGGCTCTGATCATTGCGCTTGAATGCCTGAATCTTCCTTGCTGAGGTCTTCATCGAAAACACAGCGCGTTTCGCCTGTGTGGTAGCCTCTATCCAAGCGAGGAGTCGATGGATGTTTGAGAGCATTCTTTGTCAAGTAGCGGAATACGAGCCTAATATTCTGGACTCCCTGATTGGGCTTGCGGTCGAAATTGCCCGTGAGGGTCGAGAGGGAAGGCGAATCGGCACCCTGTTTACGCTCGGCGACGAGAACGCCGTACTTGAGAGATCAAGGCCGTTGATTTTGGATCCATTGTTGGGGCATCCCGAGGCTTCGCGGCATGTCGCCAATCTCAATCTCCGCGGAACCATCAAGGAATTGGCGCAGTTAGATGGCGGCTTTGTCGTAAGCCGCGAAGGGATTGTACTTTCCGCGTGCCGCTACCTCGATGCTGTTGCCGCACAAGTGGATGTGCCGCTGGGGCTCGGAAGTCGTCACATTGCAGCCGCCAACATGAGTGCTGTTACAAAGGCGGTGGGAGTCGTGGTTTCTGAGAGCTCGGTGGTACGGCTTTTTTGTCACGGGAAGCTGGTCGCCGAAATCATTCCCGAGCTTTGGATGATGGACCATGCCGCCCACCTTCGTGGCACCGTAAGAAGAGAACAGGTCGGCGAGTTGACCGTGCTGACGCCAAATCTCCGCGAAGCCTCCATTGCGGAATAAGTCGGTCACCCTGGTTCATTCTATGATTACTTCCACCAGCCTCATTCTCCGCCAGTGAATGAAGGTCATACCAGCGCAAATCCTGCCTGCGAACGCCTCAAAGCTTGGTGCGGCACTAAGATAGAATCCCCTATAACGCAGGGCGAGAATAGCCATGGTACAGGTGTCAGATCGCGAAGAGTTGATGGTGACGAACGAGTATCACTTGATACGAACCGGGCGTTTCCTGATCGCCGAACTATTGAAGCCGCATCGTGTGTTAAGTACTTCCATGCGCAACGGCGGTCAAACGGAAACCTTGCGCTACCTCGTCAATCACCAGAGTTGCGAGGGCACTGACCATCGCGAACGTCACGCGCACATTACCGGAATCGGGCCCGAGGGCTACCACGACGCAGCTTGCGGTGAGATGGGTCTCGACGGAAATCTTGCGGCAGTCATGGGAACCGCGGCAAATATGAACTATGCCGCCATCGTGCAACATCGTGATGGCGGAATGCTGGTTACCGCAGTCGTCACAGCCGGTGTCCAGGGCAATGCTGCCTGTGCCGGGGATCCAGCGTCATGGCGCGAAACGGAAACAGGTTGGGAAAAAGTTCCAACGATTGGCGGGACGATCAATACGATACTTCTCGTGAACCATTCCCTTACCGAAGGTGCTTTGGCTCGAGCTGTTGTAACCATGACAGAAGCCAAAACGGCAGCACTTCACGAGTTGGCAGTCAGCAGCCTTTATTCAAAAAATCTAGCAACCGGAACAGGTACCGATCAATTCTGCGTGGGCGCTCCACTCGACGCGGGCCAACCGCTGACCAGCACCAGCCCGCACGCCAAACTTGGAGAACTCATCGGGCTCGCAGTGAAAGAGGCCACTCTCGAAGCGCTTCGCTGGCAAAATGGATTGGAACCTAGTTATACGCGCTCGATTTTCGTCGCATTAGGGCGCTACGGATTGAACGAGCCAAAATTCGCTGACGAGATAGCATCTCTAATGACGGAGAGAGAACTGGAGCTTTTAAAGAAAAATTTAAAATCCGTCGTATACGAACCAAAGGTTGCTGCCGCAGCATTCGCCATCGCGGCAATTTTGGATCGTATTCGTTTCGGAACGCTGCCCGCCAATGCAGCGCCCGACATCTTCCGTCAACAGGTGGCGATTCTCGCCGCGAATCTCGCGGCGAAGCCCGACAGCTGGCCCCGTTTCTACGCACAACTCTCTGAAGCAGACCCTGACCAACCCGTACGGGCCGTACTTTCAGCGATTGCGTTAGGCTGGTCCTCCAAGTGGAAATAGACATACTGCGTCCCCACGCCACGCTCCTCGCCGGAGCGGTATTGCTCGACTTTTTGATTGGCGACCCGGTCTATTCCGCTCATCCCATTCGCTTGATAGGCCGCACACTCAATTGGCTCGAAGGTCTTCTGAGAAAACTGGGAGCAGATGGATACGGAGGAGGAATTGCCCTTTTCATTTTATTGAGCACTATCTGGCTTGGGGGAACCAGCGCAGTTCTGATCGGATTGCAGAAATGGAGTCACGGCGCGGCATCTTTTTTCCACCTCTTCCTTGCCTACTCCTGTCTTGCGCTTCATGATCTTGTACGGCATGCCTGGGCCGTGGAAACCGCCGCCCGCCGTGGCGATCTGGATGGGGCGCGTACTTCAATTTCGAAGCTTGTTGGCCGTGATACCGACCGCATGGATATCGCTGCCTGCCGCCGTGCTGCGATCGAGAGCTTGAGCGAAAATCTCACAGATGGGTTTGTGAGCCCTCTTTCTTGGTATGTCGTTGCAGGACTGCCCGGTCTCGTGCTTTTCAAAGTCGTAAGTACGATGGATTCCATGGTGGGGTATAAGACTCCGCGATATCTGAAGTTCGGTTGGTGCGGAGCACGGCTGGATGATCTGATGAATTTTGTTCCGGCGCGAATCACGTGGCTCATACTCACGCTTTTTTCATTCGTGATTCCCGGCTGTTCAGGACGGAAAGCATTCCGCGTCGGCTGGCAACAACATGCGATTCTTCCGGGACCAAACTCAGGATGGAGTGAAGCAGCCACCGCAGGCGGCATCCAACGCAGATTGCTTGGCCCCATTTGGGCAAAGGGGGCGCTCGTTACCGATGTTTGGCTGGGTGATCCTTCAGATCCACCAGCGGGAGCCGATTCCGACCTTCCCCGGGCTGTAATTCTCAACGTTGCCGCCGGTGTTCTATCGGCGGCTCTTGCCATACTGCTTGCACTAAGGATTTGACGCGAGTTCCACACTATGTAATTCTCATGGTGTTCTCAGGTGCCCCAAAAAGGGCTTAATAGGGAAGCTGGTGAAATCCCAGCGCGGTCCCGCCACTGTTACGAGGTACGCCGTTTCGTAGTCCCACTCAGCAGGTGCGCTGGGGAAGGTGAAACGGTTCATGGCGATGATGCTGTGACCTTGGAGCCAGGAAACCTGCCGGGAACGGTGTGCGACTTACCTGCGGAGAACAGGAAGCGTGCGAATCGTCTTTCGACCCTCTCGCCGCTTCGATTCAGAAAAACTCCGCACATTAAGCCTGCCGCCAGTCCACAACGGGGTAGATTCCATGAGCAGTATTGCAACCAAACGCGGTGATGGCGGCCAAACCGGCCTTGCCGGCGGCATTCGAGTTTCAAAATCAAGCTTGCGAGTCGAGGCATACGGCACCGTCGACGAATTGAATGCCGCAATGGGTCTTGCCCGCGCCCTCTGCCAGGACGAAGACTTGCGTACCCGGACCGCGACGATTCAGAAGGAACTCTTTCGCGTCGGCTCTGCATTGGCCACTCCTGCCGAAAGCGTCAAGGGGCAAGCGCCGGTAACGCCTGAATTAGTGGATGCACTCACTAAGCAAGTCCATCAAATCGAATCCATTGAAGGTGTTCTCTCCGATTGGTCGATTTCAGGAGAGCATGTGGCAGCCGCGGCTTACGATGTGGCTAGAACTGTTTGTCGCAGGGCTGAACGCAATGTCGTTCGCCTCGCCGAATCCGGAGAAGCGGTGAACCCTAATGTTTTGGCCTACCTGAATCGTTTGTCCGATCTGCTTTGGTTGTTTGGCCGCAAGCTGGAGTTCGATGCCGGGGTGAGTGGTTCTCTACGCGCCGCGAACGGCAAGGCCGGCCCTCGTTGGTCTCGGGCCTGGTAATCGTCTTCAAAACGAATTTTCAAGGAGATTCCCTGTTCACCCTCGGCTAAGGCAGAAGCGTAGCTTCCTATAAATGAAGATGCATCCCATGCGAACAATTGTTCCTCCGGTCGTCCTAATCCTGCTGGTCGTTGCGATTGCTGGAGCAGTGCATACCTATGCGTCTCCGCCGGGCGGACTTCAATTGCCGGTGCTGGAAAGAGAAAATGGTGATGCGCGAGTTCGGACCGGCAAGTCTCAATATCCCAGAGAAGCGGTCGATAGTGACGAAGTCACAGTCAGCGTCGTACGTCCCGCGCACCGTATCGTCTCGCAGTATTGGTCCATCGACGAGTTTGTCTATTCGGTCTTGCCGCCTCAGGATGTAGTTGCTGTGAGCCAAAGCGCTTACCTGGAAGAAGTCAGCAACGTTTACCAGAGTGTTCAGCAATTCAAACCCGCCGTCGCGACCGATCCCGAACGGGTTGTCGCACTCGATCCAGATTTAATGTTCGTCTCCAACAATGGCCGCGCCGACTATACAAGTCTCGCTCGAAGTTCCGGCGTACCGGTCTACCGCATGGAGACAAACTTCGAGACTCTCGATCAAATCGAACAGAATATTCGGCTTGTCGGTTATTTGACCGGACAAGATGAAAGCGCCGCCACAGAAGCTTCCCGGTTTCACGCGGCAATCGCGAAAGCAGTTTCTTTGCGGCCCACAGGATCGCCGAAACCCCGCATCCTTGGCCTGGGCGGGCGCTACAGCTACGGCCAAAGAACTCTTTTCCAGGATATTGTGACCAGACTCGGTGGTGTCAACGTCGGAGCTGAAAACGGTATTGTCGGTTACGACTCGGTGAATTTCGAGCAAATTATTCGCTGGGATCCGGAGTGGATTGTGGCCGGCGCAAAAACTGGAGATACAAAGCAAGTTCTGGCCACGTTAATGTCCGATCCGGCAATCTCTTTAACCCAGGCCGCACGAAACGGCCACATCGTCGTTCTCGACAATCGCGTTTTCCTCCCCATGTCGCCCTATACTTCAATCCTTGTCCAGGCAATCGCCGAAGCAATTTACGGACGGCACGAAGGAGATAAGTTGTGAGTGCCGCCGCTCAGAGCAATCCCGTAACAAACGTTTCATCTAGGTCGCGGCTTCGGCTGCCTATTTTTTACGGCTTTCTTGTGCCAATCATTTTCCTCTCGCTTCTGGCGGGTGTAGGAATCGGAAGCACTCACATTTCCTGGATCACAATCCTGCAGGTGGTAGAGTTCAAAATACTTCCCCATGCGTGGACAGCCTCGCTTCATATCACGCAAGCAGACGCGGTGATCGTATGGTTGATTCGCGTTCCTCGCGTCATTGTGGCCTTCTTCGTCGGAGCGGGCCTCGCGGCAGCCGGTGTTTTATTACAGGCTCTTTTTCGTAATCCACTTGCCGAACCCGGCTTGGTCGGCGCAGGTGAGGGAGCGGTATTGGGTGGTGTCATTTCATTCGTGACGGGCTGGAGCGCGACTTCCGTTCTTTCCCTGCCGCTGATGGCGATGGCCGGCGCACTCCTCGCCCTGTTTGTTGTGTATGTGATGTCGACTCGCGGTGGCGTAACGCCGGTTGCCACGCTGCTTTTGGCCGGTGTCGCCACCAGCGCTTTGCTAAGCGCGGTAGCGAGTCTGCTGCTTTCCGTGAACATTGTGAACTGGCAGATCGCGCAGGAGATTGTCTTCTGGATGATGGGTGGTTTGGACGCTCGTACCTGGACTCATGTCTGGCTGTGTGCTCCGTTTGTCATGCTGGGAGTGGCTGCCTGTTTGATCCAAACTCGTGATCTGGATCTTCTCCAGTTGGGCGAAGAGACTGCCGCATCCTTTGGTGTTGATGTCGAATCCTCGAAGCGTATGTTAACGCTCACCGCGGCGATTCTGACAGGCGCAGCCGTAGCCGTCGCCGGACTCATCGGCTTCGTGGGTCTGGTCGTACCGCATGCTGTGCGTCTGGTTCTCGGCCCATCGAATCGCGTGCTGCTCCCGGCTAGCGCTCTCACTGGCGGAGCATTCCTGGTTCTCTGTGATCTGCTGGCGCGCACCATTCACCCTCCAACTGAGATTCGCTTGGGTATCGTCACCGCCCTTTGTGGCGGTCCGTTATTCATCTACTTGCTCCTCCGACAGTATCGTGGGGTTGCGAACTGATGAGTGTTATCGAAGCCCGCCAGGCAGCTGTGAAACGTGGAGGCCGGACGATCTTTGGCCCTGCGTCAATCGCAATCGGAGCCGGCGAAATGACGGCCCTGATCGGCCCGAACGGCAGTGGCAAGAGTACTCTTCTGCGCTTATTCGCAGGTCTTTGGCGGCCAGATAGCGGAGATGTTTTTCTAGATGACAGGACGATCCACAGCCGCCCTCGCAAAGAAATTGCGCGCCGGATTTCGTTTGTCCCGCAAGAGACGCAAATCGATTTTTCCTTCACCGTCGCCGAAATTCTTGCCATGGGACGTTACGCCCATCGCGGACGGCTGAAGCCGCAGAGCCAAGCGGATCGCGCTGCGGCGCTGACAGCAGCGGCGGATTGCGACATTACGTATCTGATGGATCGTGCGGTGAACAGCTTGTCCGGCGGCGAACGCCAGCGCGTGTTGATCGCGCGCAGCCTGGTGGTTGAGCCGGAATTTATTTTACTGGACGAGCCTACGGCGAATCTCGATATCCAGCACGCTCTGGATATACTTGCATTGTGTCAGGCGCTGTCGCGCAAAGGGAAGACTGTTGTGGTTGCGACCCATGACTTCAATTTGGTTACGCGTTTCGCGGCTCGCTTAATCCTTCTCGAAGCCGGAACTCTGGTCGCGCAGGGTTCCCGCGAAGAAGTGCTTCATCCCGGAACAATCCAGGAAGTCTTTCATGTGGATGCGGAACTGGCGTCAACCAAAGCGGGCGACTCAGTGTATGTCTTCCACCAGCGCGCGGCGGGATAAGATGGAACTGCAATAGCGCTCCCAATGCAGCCCATCGCTAAAGCCGGCACATCCGAAGTTTCTTCGACGAACTCTGAAGCGCCCGACACTATGAAGCGAATCGGTGCTGGCGTCGGGCATTTCCGCTGGGTCATCTGCACTCTTCTTTTATTTGGAGTTACCAAGAACTACATGGACCGCCAGGTCCTGGGAGTGTTGAAGACCACCCTTCAACATGATTTTGGCTGGAACGAAATCGACTACAGCAATCTGGTGTTCGCTTTTCAGGCGGCCTACGCCGCCGGCATGGTAGTTGTCGGCCGATTAGTCGATCGCCTGGGCACGCGGCTGGGTTACGCATTGGCCATGATTTTCTGGAGCGTGGCTTCCATGGGGCATGCCGCAGCTGGATCTTTTTTTAGTTTTGTCGTTGCGCGCTCTGCCTTGGGCTTCGGAGAGTCAGGCGTATTTCCCGCGAGTATCAAAACTGTTGCCGAATGGTTTCCGCAAAAAGAACGAGCTCTGGCAACCGGAATTTTCAATGCAGGCTCGAACGTCGGAGCCATTTTGACTCCACTGATCGTGCCTTGGATTACGATCCACTACGGCTGGAGAATGGCCTTCATCTTCACGGGAGCGCTCGGATTTGTCTGGCTGGCATTCTGGCTTTTGCTTTATCGCAAGCCGGAGGTTCATCCCCGCCTCTCCAAAGCCGAATTGGAATACATCAACAGCGATCGTCCCGAGGCTGTGCCGCAGGTTCGCTGGGCGCGGCTCATTCCTCACCGCCAAACTTGGGCATTTGTCCTCGGCAAATTCACCACAGATCCTATCTGGTGGTTCCTGCTTTTCTGGATTCCCGATTTCCTCCAGAGAAATCATGGACTCAAGTTGGGGCAGCTGGGCCTGCCGATCATGGTGATTTATGTTTTGGCCGACGTGGGCAGTATTGCCGGAGGCTGGTTGTCGTCGTGGATGATTCACTGCGGAAACAGCGTGAATTTATCGCGAAAATTCGCCATGCTGATTTGCGCGATAAGCGTTATCCCCATCGTCTTCGCGTATCGCATGGAGAACCTGTGGACCGCGGTATTGTTGATCGGCCTTGCGGCGGCCGCCCATCAGGGATTTTCGGCGAATCTGTTCACTCTGAGTTCAGATATTTTTCCCGCGCAGGCAGTTGGTTCGGTGGTCGGCCTCGGTGGTTTGGCCGGGGCGGTTGGAGGCATGTTGATGGCGAAGATGGTTGGCTATATTTTGCAGTGGACCGGAAGTTACATGATTCCGTTTTTCATTGCTGGCTTCGCATACCTTCTGGCCTTGGCAATCATTCAAGTTCTTGCGCCTAGCCTTGATCGCGCCAGCGTTTAAACACTCCCATGATCCTTGATAGTTTGAGCCGCCGCCGGATATCTTCTTCGCGAGTCGTGAGCATCGACGATCTACGATCGCTCGCGCAGCGGCGCGTGCCAAAAATAATTTTCAACTATATCGATGGCGGTGCCGAAGGCGAAGTCACCATGCGCCAGAATCGGCGTGCCTTCGAGGAGATAACTTTTCGCCCGCGTCATGCAGTGGCAACTCCAGATTGCGATCTGCGGACGCGTGTACTTGGATCGGAGCTGTCCTTGCCCGTGCTGCTGGGCCCGGTGGGGTTTTGCCGGGTGATGCATCCGGGCGGCGAAGTGGCAGCGGCTAGGGCCGCGGGAGCCGCGGGCACGGCATACACTCTCTCCACCGTTTCCGGCCAGCGGCTTGAGGATGTTAAGGCGGCGTCATCTGGTCCCATGTGGTATCAGCTCTACATGGTCGGTGGCCGCGCCACCGCCGAAAGGGCGTTGCACCGCGCCCAGTCCGCTGGCTACACCGTGCTGGTCATCACGATTGACACAACTGTGATCGGACTCCGGGAGCGTGAGGTCCGGGATGGCATGGAGCAGCTTTTGCGAGGCAATATTTGGTCGAAGCTTCCCTTTGTGCCGCAGCTCTTCGCGCGCCCATGGTGGCTGGCACGCTTTCTGCTCCACCGCGGCCTGCCTGTCATGCCCAACATCGTTGGTCCGGGTGGGCGCGCGTTTCGCGTCGGCGATGCGCACACTTCCATCAATCGCGGAGCTTTTTATTGGGAGGATATGCACTGGATTCGCGAGCTTTGGAAAGGGCCGATTGTAATCAAGGGCGTCACTTCAGCGGAGAATGCCAAACGATCGCTCGATCACGGCGCCGCGGCGCTCGTCGTCTCCAATCACGGAGGCAGGCAGCTCGATGGCGTTCCGGCTTCGCTAAGAATTCTGCCGGAGGTCGTCGCTGCGGTAAATGGTCGTGCTGAAGTTCTCTTGGATAGCGGCATTCGTCGCGGATCGGATGTGGTGAAGGCGATCTGCCTGGGCGCTCGCGCGGTTCTTTGCGGACGCGCCTACGCTTACGGTTTGGCCGCGGCAGGCGAAGCCGGAGTATCGCGTGTACTGGAAATCTTTCGAACCGACGTGGAACGCACATTAAGACTGCTGGGGTGTCCGGCAGTGAGCGCTTTAGATTCTTCTTATGTGAACGTTCCCGAAAACTGGTAATGCAATATGAGCAAGTCAGAAAGGAAAGCGCAAAAGATCATGAGCTCGTGTTGCGATTCGTCCACTGTTCGTAGTTCGAACGGAACAAGCGTTCCACGTCGCGCTGAATCTCGCGCCGTGAGACAGCGCGTCCATCGCGAAGAAGCAATCGGTAGGACTCCGCGAGTATAGGCGCAAGCGTCGCCCGCGTGTTCCGCCACTTGTAAATCACCTGCTCAAGAACGCGGGCATCCGAATGTTGCGGAATAAAACTCGTTCCTAGCAGCTCGATGCGTTCGCGCGTGATTTCCTCCACAATCGAAGGATTGTTCAGAAACCACCAGCATCCAAAGGGCATAAGATTGTTGAATTTTCGAGCGTAGACGCATAATTCATGCTGGTTCTCGCGGCTCAGAACGCTCACCAGAAACCGGTTTTCTGGATAGTCCCGGCATAAATTTTCTAACGCCCGCAAATCCGCTCTGCCCACGCCATCGCCAGCCAGCCGAAGCCGGGGATTAACCAGACGGCGCACGCCGATCATCAAAGATAACGGAATGTCGAACTCGCGGCACGCGGGCAGCACCGCGTCGCGCAGTAGTTTTCCCCGCGGCGTATCATCTGGAAATTGGAACGTATCAGGCAGAGAAACGGCCATATACACGGGACGCATACGCGCATACCAGTCAGCCAGAAATCTGCGAAGCTCCGCAATCGATGAACCTGACGCCTGAGCATCAACCTTGTAACCGAGACAAGACAGCAACTCCCAAGGCTCAGACCACTCACGCAAAATCCGGTCCAGACGCAGAACGGGCTGGAACTGCGGGTCGTTCTCGACGCCATTCATCCACACAGGAAATTCTCCCGGATCGAGAGGATCATTGGTCATCACAACCGTGCTCACTCCCGCCATCTCGAAAACTTTTCGGATATGTGAATCGACACTTTGATTTCTGAAAAAAGATCGCGCCTCGGCCAAATCGCCACTCTCGGTCGGCAAGTCAAATGCCTTTAAAACTGCAATCGCCCCGCGTGTAGCTTCCGAGATGGGAGTATTTTCAATGAACAGTGCACGCCAAATTGCGTCGGCACGGTCCTGTTTCGCAAGAGACCAATAATGCTCCGGCGTCATACTCGAGGAGCGAAAGAATTCTGCTTCCAGATAATGGTAGGTGATCAGTTCGTCGATGCCCCATAATCCCAGCTTGCCAAGCGCAGGCGCGAAAAGATGAGTATGCATGTCAACGACCGGGGTCGATGCCAGCACATCTTCTACCACGGGAAGGATCTGATCTTTAGTTAACAGATCTGCCGATTGACTGGTCATAGAAAATTAAGCTTTATGCGCGAAACGAAAAATGAGTCTATACGATACGACATCCATGCTGCGCATCGAAACTTCTAAACGAAATTCATTACTATTAAGACCATGATTTCCCGGAGCAGCGCGAGCATCTGCGTCCGGGCAAATTTCCAATGCAGAATACGGTGTTACAACTCGATCCCGCAGACAATGTATTAATTGCCCTTCGTGATCTCCACAAGGGAGAGCGGCTCGTTTTTTCCGGCCGCGACTACACCCTCGTTACAGATGTCCCCGCTAAACATAAGTTTGCGATGAACGATGTTGCCCGCGAAGGCAACGTCGTCATGTACGGCGTCCTGGTCGGCAAGGCACGAGAGGTAATTCTCTCAGGGGAAGTCTTAACCGCACGAAATGTCCGCCACGATTTTTCGCCTTTCCACGAAAGCTCGCGCCAATACACATGGAGAACACCGGACGTAAGCCGCTGGGCGCAGCGGACATTCCTCGGTTACCACCGCTCCGATGGGCAAGTTGGCACGCGAAACCACTGGCTCGTCGTTCCGCTGGTTTTCTGCGAAAACAGAAATATCAATGTATTGAAAGAAGCTTTTGAGGAAGAACTGGGCTTCGCTCCCTCAAAGATTTACCGTCAACAAGTCGCTGAACTCGTGAGATCTTACCGAAAAGGCGGTGCTAAAAATGTTGACGCATATTCCGGAAGGAAAGATGTTGCCGCACCCGCGCGTTCGAGAGTTTTTAAAAATATTGACGGTATCAAGTTCCTCGCTCATCACGGCGGCTGCGGCGGAACGCGCGAAGATTCGAACAATCTCTGTGCGTTGCTGGCAGGTTATATCCACCACCCAAACGTGGCCGGCGCAACCGTTCTCAGCCTCGGTTGCCAAAACTCGCAGATCAGTATTTTGCAGGAGCAAATTCGGCAACGGGATACAGGCTTTCGCAAACCGCTGCTGATCTTCGAGCAGCAACAGAGCGCCTCAGAATTCGAGATGATGTCGGAAGCCATCCAAGCCACCTTTCTGAGTATGGTCAAAGCCAATGAGTGCCAACGCACGCCTGCGTCACTTTCCCAACTATGCGTAGGTTTGAAGTGTGGAGGATCCGATGGCTTCTCGGGCATCTCCGCAAATCCCAGCATTGGCCATGTCTCCGATCTTCTAGCGGCGTTGGGCGGAAGAATGATTCTCTCGGAGTTTCCCGAACTCTGCGGAGTAGAGCAGCTACTGATCGATCGCTGCACAAATAAAGATGCCGCCGACCGGTTCATGCAGCTAATGCAGGATTACGCAGCCCGCGCCAAAGCCGTCCGCTCCGGTTTCGAAATGAACCCTTCGCCCGGAAACATCCGCGATGGGCTTATTACCGACGCGATGAAGTCGGCGGGAGCGGCGCGAAAGGGAGGGACATCACCGGTCACGGCCGTGCTCGATTATCCGGAGTACTGTGTGCAGCCCGGACTCAATCTACAATGCACCCCCGGCAATGACGTTGAATGTGTCACCGCGCAGGTGGGTGCGGGTGCCAACATTGTCTTGTTCACGACAGGTTTGGGCACGCCAACCGGCAATCCCGTTGCCCCAGTGGTTAAGATTTCGACAAATTCCGAACTCGCCCGAAGGATGCAGGACATCATCGACATCGATGCCGGACCAGTCGTTTCTGGCGGGAAGGCAATTGAGCAAATGGGCGAGACGATCCTCGAACACGTGATTCAAGTCGCAAGTGGCGAGGTCCATACCAAGGCGGAATTACTGAATCAGGACGATTTCATCCCGTGGAAAAGAGGAGTTTCGCTTTGATGATGTCGAATGTTTTCTGCCCAGGTACCAGGGTACTCTGCTTCCACAACTATCTTGCGAAAGCGGGGTTTGCAATTACGGGCGTCCGGAAACCATAAGGGAATCTCGGCCACAAATAAAATCCCGGCGCGGAACAAAGGAGGCTGCAATGCCACTCAATTGTTCAAGGCTGGCCCTGGTTTTAGCGCTCTTTCTCGCCATTATGGCCAGCCTAGCGGTGCGCGCGCAGACCGATGTTGCTCTAAACCTGTATGGCACGTTCAATAGCACAACCAATTACAACATCGGCCTCGAACACCAGACCGCAGCGAACGCCGCGGGAGGACTGTTCGAACTCCGCCACATCAGCAATCCGTTCGTCGGCTACGAAGCCACCTACTCCTTCAACCGCGCCAACCAGGAGTACACCTATATCGGTCCGACCCCGTTAGGATCCGGGCCTGGCCGCAATCTTGCCGCCGTCTCGGCCAATGCACACGAAATCACTGGCGACTGGGTGGTCTCGTTCCCTGCGGGAAAGCTGAGGCCATTCGCGCTGGTAGGCATCGGTCTCCTGCTAACCGAACCCGTGAGCGGGGAGAGCTTAACCACAAAATCAAACGAGCCGGTCTATGTCTACGGCGCCGGACTCGACTGGAAACTCGTTCCACACCTCGGCTTGCGTTTCCAGTACCGCGGCAATGTTTACAAAGCTCCTAACATCACCGCGGTTTACGGCTCCAACGGTAGCTTCACGCACACAGCGGAGCCGATGATCGGCGTTTACTTCAAATTCTGAGAAGTTTTATGGCAGTTTGACTCGAGCTTCTGGCAACAAGCGCACAGGACCTATCAATCCTGATGGCATGAAAAACGTTCGTCGTTGAAACATCACAAAGTGGGTGTCCCCGGCCATGCCATCGCCTACGAGCCGATTGCGGAGCGTATTGACCACTACGACTTCGAAATGGTTGGCGCCTTCTTTTAAGTATGGAGCAACATCCAAACGATACGGACGCATGAGCAGGGAGTTGATTTTCTTGCCGTTGATCCATACCTCAGCCACATCATGCACTTCTCCCAGATCCAGTTCGAGCGCAAGGCCGGGCCGCAGATAAGGCTCGGCGATCTCGACATCGAGGCTGTAATGCCCGTGCCCGGAGAAATAGCGCAAGTTTTGCGAAAGGCTCCAATCTTGCAAAGGCGCGCCATGAATCTGCTCAGTCCATTCCTTTCCGTCCTTATCGTTTCCCACCAGTTTGAGATCCCAGTTCGGCCCAAGGGTTAAAGCCAGCGGAATATCTTTTGACGAAACGACAGAATCAGCACCTTTTCCGTTGCTGAATTCAGTGTGATAGCTCCCCGCTTCGCTGGCGATTCCAAACAACCCGTCCGAAGTTCGCTCAACCCTCGAGAAGTTGGTATGCACCACATACTTTTCCTGTGGGGATTTCGCCAAAGCGATTAACTCGGACCCAAACGGATTGAGATGGATATTAAGGGTGACATTGCCATTTTCCGAACGATAGACCGGCGCTTCAACCACTTCTCCTGTCCACGGATTCCAAATCTGCGGAATGCGTGCTCCCGCAGCTAACGTAACGCGTGCGTCTTGGGCCGCTGCATCGGGATTCCGGAAGAAAAAGAAACTCGTCGACCCAATATCAAACTGATGAAAAAAAATGTTCGGTTGCGGAGTAGCAAAACGCACGTTGGGGTCGACTTTCAATTCAGTCAGCAGCACGCCTGGAACCGCGCTCGCATCCTCCACAAAGCGAACACGCGCATTCTGTCCCGCTGTTGCAGTTTTGGAAGCTGCCTTCGCTTGATTCCCAACCATATCCTGCATAATCTGCTGAATGCGCTGTCCGTTCTCGCGATAATTCTTAAACGAAACTTCTTCAGAAGGCATGTGCTCGGCAAATACCATGGGCAATCCCTCATGAGCAAACTCCTTGAGCTTCTCCGCCAATTGCAAGGGGATCCGAGTCTCATTGCGCAACACTAACGAGGGATAAACATTGCCGGGAGTGTGGAGTTCGTGATTTTCAACTGTGGCATGGTGCAACAACGTATCTTCGTTAATAAAGTCAAAGTTATAGCCGTTCGCCATCAGCGAATATTCGAGCGGATAATCCTCATCCGTCGGCAGCCAGCTGGGGTAATAGAGCCGGTGCGAATACAGGGCCACGCGGGCTACGCTACGTCCCGATTGCGAAAGCGTCTGCACGCGAGCCATGTAGTCATTGAGTGGTTTGAAGTAAGGCCAAAACGGATTATGAAAATTCAAATGCGAGGAAAAAGTGTAGACAAGCTCGTACTGCGACGAAAACGGAAACCAGCCGGGATCGGGGCGGTCCATGTATTCGTAGGGAAAGCCATGATAGACAACCCGATTGATGCCGGCTGAGAACAGCTGGTCGGCCGTGACCTTCATCAATTCCGGCGTGGTTTCGTAGGGATGGTCCCGCCATACAAACGACTCGCTGGAGATGGCATTCCTGCCAAACAAATGTCCGCCGGAAGAAGCCAGCTTCAGAAAGTCATAACGCCCGTCGGCATAGAGCACTTCCGTTTCGGGGAAATCCGCCTGCCCGTAAATTTTCAGAAGGTCGGCAGGCGCTCCGTGCGCCTGAATTCGCACCTTGAGATGATTGCTATGCGCCCAATCGACAAGCGGTTGATAAAAGTTTTCGATCATCAAATCAGAGACCGTCAGCCAATAGTCGTGCCGTACCCGCTCTCCAATTTCCGGAGCGTCGAAAAAGGGAAGCGATGGATATTCTTCGCCGGGATCGCTCTCGCCGGGATGTTTTATCAAGGGCAGATACGGCGTGAGGTCATAGCCGCGGCGCTTTTGAAATTCCTCCAGGAAATCGTCGGTCCAGTACATGCTCTCAGCCGTGACTTCCAGGCTATCGCAAAAAATCGCCCGTAGAGATTTGCCAAAGTCGTCGCCGAAGTATTTCTTTCCCTCTTCTCCCACGGCTTCGATCTGCCGATCCAGAGCCTTTCGTTTCAAATGGTCGAGCACCCATTGGGTGCCAACTCCCGCTCCGCCTTCCACATTTTGCAGAGTTGGAGCTTGAATAAAGCTGAACAGCAGCCATTTCCCATCCGGCACTTTCCAGTTCAGATGATCCGTTTCGGTAATCTGCGGCGTAAGCACGATCGCGGAGGCCACATCGACCGTTCCCGACGAAGTCACAGCGTCCAGGGGTACCGAATCCGAAAACTCTTGCAGCTTTCGTTTTCCGAATGAAGGTAAAGACCCCGGCACCGCAACCACAGCCACCAGTTTTTCCCCAGCCACAACCGGAGCGCTAGGGAAACGGCCCGAGTAAGTAGTAGGGCCAGTAAGAGCGGTTTGATGCACGATCAATTTCTGCGAGGAAAGTTGCAAAGGGATGTAGGGACCACCGAACGGCCAACCCGAACCAAAGGTCAAATCCACGTCGAGTCCGAGCCTCCCCCCTTCTTCAATCGCAAATTTCACGTGACGGAACCACGCCGGCGTAAGAAAGCTGTCTACACGGCGGGCCACTTCACCTGAAGGAGCCGGATTCAACCCATCTTTGAAAGACTGAATCTCCACTCCACCTAGGCCAGCGTCTCTAATAATTCGCAGTTCGCGAGCAATCTCTTCGTCAGTAACGTCCCCACCCGGCCACCACCACCGCACCATGGGGCGAGCCGACGCGGGAGGATTCTCGAAATCCGCCCGCAATTCATTTCCCGTTTTTTCATGAATAGAAGCTGTCTGAATGGAAGAGGAAATCTGAGCAGAGGAGAACGAAGTGAGGCACGGCGCGCAAACCAGCAACGCCAGAACGCTGCATTGGGTAAACCGCATCTTTTTAAGGAGCCTTAACTGTGATTTTAATCACACTCCATGTGAATTTATCACAGGTAGTTCCCGCCCATTTGCCCGCCATTATTGATGTGGTAAATGCGCAGTTTGAAAATTTGGCAATCTTATCCGCTCGGCGTCATCCCGAAATCCCGCGTTTTCACCAGCGGGACAAAGTATCTCCCTAAGCACACAGCCGTTTGATCAACAGTCCGTTACCCTTTATTTCGCTGATCCGAGCGCCCTTTCCTTCCTGCATGAATGGGGAGCACCCCAAGCCAGGAAATGCCAAAAGTCACCTCTCACTGCACAATACCTATCCGTCCCAAGCCTCACTTCCGGCTATAATGACAACTAAATAAGGGGCATTTTTACGAGACACCTCTTTCCGAGCCAATCATTCGTGCGGCGACTGGCGCTGCTTACACTATTCGCCCTGCTTTCCAGCTTCGGCATTGCGCAAGCCGCAGCGCCCGCGCCATCGCAACCGTCTTCCACTTCGCAATCTTCGCCGCCGCAACCGCCCGAGAATTCGGCGGCGCACAATCCCGGCGAGTCGGATTCCGACGCGGGCGACATTCCGAAGATTCGCGTGGGCATCAACGAAGTGAGCGTGGTGTTCACAGTGACCGACAGGCACGGCAAGCGCGTTACCGATCTCAAACAGAATGATTTCCGCGTGCTCGATGACAGCAAGCCAGCGGTGGAGATTCGCAGCTTCCACGCCGAAGCCAATCTGCCGTTGCAGGTGGGATTGCTCATCGATGCCAGCAGTTCGGTGCGCGATCGCTTCAAGTTCGAGCAGGAATCGGCAATTGAGTTTCTGAATCAAACCGTACGCAAGCGTTACGACCAAGCCTTCGTCGTTGGATTTGACGCCACGCCCGAGGTAACGCAGGATTTCACCGACGATACGGAAAAACTGGGACGGGGAGTCCGCGCGTTGCGCCCCGGAGGCGGCACGGCCATGTACGACGCGCTTTATTATGCTTGCCGCGACAAGCTGCTGAAAGAGGCAGCCAGCGGCCCGAGCCGGCGGGCAATCATTCTGCTCAGCGACGGAGAAGACAACCAGAGCCACGTTACGCGGGAAGAAGCCATCGAAATGGCGCAGCGCGCGGAAGCCATTGTTTACACGATTAGCACCAACGTGAGCGGAACCCACGGCCCTGGCGATAAAGTTTTGGAGCGGATTGCGGACGCGACCGGCGGTCGCGCGTTTTTCCCTTTCCAGATTCGCGACGTGGCGAACGCCTTTGCTGAAATCCAGGATGAACTGCGTAGCCAATATGCAGTTTCTTACAAGCCTGCCGACTTCAAGGCCGACGGCCACTTCCGCAGCATCGAGATTGTGGCTAATGATAAGAAGAATTTTCGTGTGCGCGCGCGTCGCGGATACTATGCTCCGGTTGCGCGATAAAGTGGCGCGCTAAAAAGTAAAGATAAGCTCCCGGCTTTCGGCTTCTGGAATTTTATTCAATTCGATCCATCGGGTTCTCGGGCAAACAAACGATGCCGGGATATTCAGGAACACCACTTCCTAAAAAGTTGGGGATCAAACCGGGTCTTCGAGTACAGTTCTCGAACGCACCCGCCGACGTCCTTGAGCAAATGGCTGAAGCATTGGCCGCATGCAACATACAAAAGCAAGGTGCTGCACCAGATTTTGCCCTGCTGTTCACCAAATCCCGCGCTGAATTGAAAAAAGAGTTTGCGAAAATGGCGAAGACGCTGGCCCCAGCCGGAATGCTATGGGTAAGCTGGCCGAAAAAAAGTTCTGGCGTGGAAACTGATCTGAATGACAACGTCGTACGCGAGATCGGTCTCGATGCGGGATTGGTGGATGTGAAGGTCTGCGCCGTGACGGAAATCTGGTCGGGCTTGAAATTCGTGCGCCGATTAAAAGATCGAAAGCCGCAAAAATAGCAATCGCCGGCCGGCGCTTCTGCGGTCCTAAAACCGTGAGCACGCCGGACGGCGCACTTGCGTTCGCCAGTGTTTACGTACAAGAGCTAGGCTGAGGTACGGAGCCGGTTAGCGTCCGCCGGTCAGCCAGGCTCAAAACTCAGGCAGTCCTAGGGCCCATAATGAGGTGGGCGACAAAGGAAATGACCGCAAACAACAACAGAAGATGGATCAGTCCGCTGGCCACATGAAACATCAGAAAACCGCCGGCCCACATAATGAGTAACAGTAAAGCAATGATGAGGAAAGGTCCGAATCGCATTGCCGCCTCCTAAGCGTTTAAGCTTGAACCTGCCACGTGCAACTCCGGCAAATCACTTTTCGTTTATAGGCTGCATGAGGAGATTCACCTATCGGCAGAAAGCTGTAAATCGCCAGTAAGGGTGCGGTATTTAGCTCAGGAAAATGAAGGAGAGATTCATGGTTCGAGTAGGGTTGATTGGGTTCGGGATGGCGGGACAGGCGTTTCATGCCCCGGTAATCAACGGCGTCCCGGGAATGGAATTGGCCTGCATTCTGGAACGGCATGGCAGCAATGCGAAAGAAAAATATCCAGACGTGCGCGTAGCGCGAACGCTGGATGAATTCCTGGCAGATAAAGAAATTCAGCTGTGCGTTATTGCGACCCCCAACGATTCGCATTACGAATACGCGCGCGTGTGTCTGCTGGCTGGGCGGGATGTGGTAGTAGACAAGCCTTTTGCGCCCACGCTGCGCGAGTCGGAAGAGTTGGTGCGCCTCGCGGCGGAGCGTGGGCGTTTGATCACTGTATATCAGGACCGCCGGTGGGACGGCGATTTTCATACCATCAAAAAACTTGTGCAGTCGGGCCGGCTCGGAAAGATCGTTGAGTACGAATGCCGTTACGACCGCTTTCGGCTGGAACCGAAAGCCAACGCATGGCGTGAGCGTGCAGGGCAGCCTGCGGCGGGTGTTTTGTTCGATCTCGGGCCGCATGTGGTCGATCAGGCGCTGGTCTTGTTTGGCGAACCGAAGTCGATCACGGCCTCGGCTTTCTGCCAGCGCGAAACTTCACAGGTGGATGACGCCTTCGATGTTTGCATGGAATACGACGGCCTGCGAACTATGGGGCGCGCGCGCATCATCGCATTTGCCCCCGGGCCGCATTTTCTGATTCATGGAACCAGGGGATCGTTCGTGAAGTATGGAATGGATCCGCAGGAAGCGCGTCTGCGCGGAGAGAATTATCCCAAAGGCAAGGATTGGGGTGCGGGCTGGGGTCTGGAAAGCGAAGAGTTATGGGGAACGCTGAGTCTGGTCGGCGAACCCAGCGTAAAGGTAAAGACGGAACGCGGCGACTATCGCGGCTTCTATGCCAATGTGCGCGATGCCATTGAGAAGAAAGCCGCGCTCGACGTTACCCCGGAGCAGGCGTTGCGCACGATGCGTGCGGTAATTCTGGCACATAAGAGCAGCGGCGAACGGCGCACGGTTGCGTGGGATGAAGCAGCAGAATAAAACAGCCACGCAAATGCGAGTTTAGAAGCCCCGCCCTTCGAATAATCGAGAGCGGGGCTTTGTGATAACCCGGATCTTCCCCCAAAACTATTTAGTTCACTGTGAAATTCACCGACTTCGATACGGTGTTATTAAAGTTGTCGTGCACATAGAAAGTCGCTTTGTGCGACCCCGCACTCAGCGTAACCGTCGCCGATAGTTGATCCTCCCAGAACTCCGTTTCTTTCTTGCCGTCAATATAGAGTTCCATCTTCTGCACCGGCCCTTCGAAAGCATTGCCAGCGGCGCTGAAGGTAAAGGCGCTGTCCACGGTTTCGCCGCTAGTCGGTGCGCAGATGTTCACGGCCAGTTTATTGGCCGGAGGAGGATCGCAGTTCGGCGTTGCGTTGGTATTGGTCAACACAGTATCGCCACCATTGTCGTCCGGAATGTTGTACCAGACAATTGCAACGTCCTGCCGCGAATCCAGATTCAAATCGCGGACAATCGGAAATTGCAAAACGTCGGCGTATGTGTCGTGAGGAGTCGTCTGCGCCTTGTTGAAAGTTCCGTTGCCGTTGCCGAGCATGTATTCAGAGATGGGAGCGCTGTAGTAGCCACCTCCCGAGATGAAGAGGTCAGCATTGAAGTCGCCGTTGAGATCTCCGGCTGTTATGAACGCCGGTCCTTCGGCATTCGGGCCTGAGATCAAATCGGAGCTTTTTACATCCAGGCCGCCCTTGTCATAGCTCAGCGTATAGATATAAGTGTAGACGCCGTTGTCCTCGGAGATGCCAGTCGAAATCAGCGCGACCAAACTCTGTTGGCTATGGCTGTTCAAGAAGTCGCCGACCGCGAGCGAATCAGTATTGGTGACAGGCGCGATAATTGGACTAAAACTGGTGAACCCGCCTTTCCCATCGCCCAGGTAGAGGCCAATGAAGCTTGCATTGCCGAATGCCAGATCTTCTTTTCCGTCTCCGTTAAAGTCTCCAGCGATAAGCGCGTTCCCGCCGCCATTGGATTCAATCGACGAGTTTGCCAGGCTGAAGGTGCCATCTCCGTTGCCCAGAAACAGCCAGGTATAGTTGGTCGCGCTGTCTGAAACCGCGATATCGGGTTTGTGATCGCCATTAAAATCCGCTACCGCAATCGTCGAGGCATTAGCCGGCCCGCCATCCGTGGAAACAGATATGCTCTTTCCCTGAGTGAAAGTTCCATCGCCATTGCCCAACAGAATGGTTACAACTCCGTTAATTCCACAACATGCAGGACCGTAGGGAACTGCCAGGTCAAGCTTGCCATCCCCGTTGAAATCGGCCGCGTATACCGGGCCGTAACCCGATGTAACGGTTGTGCTGACCGGCGCCGCATATTTGCCGGTTCCCAATCCCTTGAAAAAAGTCACGGTCGAATAATTGATGGTGACGAGATCAAGGATGCCGTCATTGTTGAAGTCCCCAGCGACAATAGAGTTGCTTGACCCGTAGTTGAGCCCGCCGATGGTCGTGGAAGATTGTGTGAAATCCACTCTTGTAATCTGGGCTGACAACTGCGTCGGCAAAAAAGCAGCTCCCACAATGGCCGCAAGCAAGAGGGTAAAAGGTTTAGGCAAGAAAGACGCTATAGCGGGCGCTCCCGTGGACGAGTGACTGTCAAAGAACATATACAACCTCCGCGCGGGTATGGATGCCTCTGTGATTTCCAGAGGTTGCGATACGAACTTGGATTAAGGAATAGACCTGAGGTCAAGTCGCGGATACCTGATCAGACAAGTAGCTATTTTTGGATTTCATGGCTACTCGAATTTAAGGTAATAACTTCCATCCGTTCGGCAGCCGCGTCCATCTATTTGAGGTACCCTGTTAACAGCGCGATAGACGCTATTTTCCCGCGAAAAATGTCACAGGAAGAAGAGGTTTTAGGAAAAGCGTATGACAGCCGCCTGATGGCGCGGCTGCTCAAGTATCTGCGCCCCTACCGCTGGCAGGTGGCGATTGCACTGGCCTCGATTCTCCTCAAGTCTTTCGCCGACGTTCTTGGCCCCTATCTCACCAAAGTGGCCATCGACCGCTACCTCGCACCAGTCAAAGGCTTGTCTTCCGGTTTTTGGAGTTGGCTCAGCCCGCGCGCAATTACCGGCATCGCGCAGATTGCGGGAATCTATGTTGGATTGCTGATTTTCAGTTTCCTGCTCGAGTTCCTGCAAACCTACTTCATGCAGTGGACCGGCCAGAAAGTGATGTTCGACCTTCGCCGCCAGATCTTCCGCCACTTGCAGCGCCTGCACATCGCGTTCTACGACAAGAACCCGGTCGGACGCCTCGTAACCCGTGTCACGACTGACGTGGACGCGTTGAACGAAATGTTCACCTCCGGCGTGGTATCGATCTTTGAAGACTTGTTCGTGCTGCTTGGCATCCTCGGCGTGATGCTGTGCATGAACTGGAAGCTGGCGCTGATCACCTTTGCCGTGCTGCCGTTCATCGTTTATTCCACCAAGATTTTTCGCGACCGGGTACGCGATTCCTACCGCCGCATTCGCGTTGCCATTGCCCGCATCAATTCGTATCTCCAGGAGCACATCAGCGGCATGGTCGTGTTGCAGCTCTTCAATCGCGAGCGCAAAGCCTACGACCGCTTTTCGGAAATCAACCGCAATCACATGGACGCGTACAAAGACGCGATCATGGCCTACTCGGTTTATTACCCCGTGGTCGAAATTCTCTCCTCAATTGCGATTGCCTGTGTCATCTGGTTCGGTGGCGGCGATGTGATACGAAACATTCACGTCTCGAGCGTCGCCGTAAGCTTCAACTGGAAAACTCTGATTGCGTTCCGCCTTGTGCCTGTAGTTGCCACACTCGGCGTGCTGGTTGCATTCATCCAATATGCGCTGCGGTTTTTCCGTCCGATCATGGACTTCAGTGAAAAGTACAATATCCTGCAATCGGCGATGGCCGCCAGCGAACGCATCTTCAAATTGCTAGACACGCCCGCGCAGGTAGTTTCCCCGGCAGTCGTCAAGCACCCCGAAGGCTCAGGCCGTATCGAATTCGACCACGTCTGGTTCGCTTATCGCGACGTACCGGAAAATAACGAGACTCGTGTGGGGAAGGGTGCCCCTCCCGCCCAGGCCGAGCGAAGCGCGGCAAGCTTTTTGCCGCCACCAACAGGTACAGCTGAAGCAGGAAACGCTCTCGACTGGGTCTTACGCGACGTAAGCTTCACCATCGAACCCGGCGAAACCGCAGCCATAGTCGGCCATACCGGCGCGGGCAAAACCACGCTAATCTCACTTCTGTTGCGCTTCTACGATGTCCAGAAAGGCGCAGTCCGCATCGATGGCGTCGATGTCAAAGATATGGACTTGGTAGAACTCCGCAGCCGCTTCGGCGTGGTTTTGCAGGATCCATTCCTGTTCAGCGGCACGATCGGCGGCAATATTCGCATGGGCACAGCTCGAATTCAGGATTCTCACGTCCAAAAGGCTGCCGAAGACGTAAACCTCGCCGACTTCATCCGCGCTCTTCCCAAAGGTTTTGACGAAGAAGTGCGCGAGCGCGGCTCAACCCTTTCCACCGGCCAAAAGCAGCTCATCTCGTTCGCCCGAGCGCTCGCCCACGAGCCGAAAATTCTGATTCTTGATGAGGCTACTTCCAGCGTCGATACCGAGACTGAGTTTCGCGTGCGTGACGCGCTTAGCCGGATGGTGGAGGGGCGGACTTCGCTGATCATCGCGCACCGGCTCTCTACGGTGCAGCGCGCGGATAAGATTATCGTCATGCACAAAGGCCAGGTTCGCGAGATGGGCACGCACCAGCAATTGCTCGCGCAGCACGGCATCTACTTCAAGCTTTATCAATTGCAATACAAGGATCAGGAGATTGCGGCTGGGAACTTTCAGGAACCGGAGTCCACGGTCAGCGCAGACGACTAGCCGTTAGAGCCGCAGCTGGACAGAAAGTTCAGAACTCAAAATATCCCGCCGATTGACCCGCGCGAGGAGCGCCTTCCGTCCCCGTAGCCGCCAGCAAGCCCAAAACGCCGCTCAAACTTTCCCACGCCGCTCGATTCAGGGCTGGGTCTGCAGCCACGAGATCCCGGATCATCTGCCATGCGGCCATATTCAATGCGCCTTCCGGCGGTGGTCCCATGGCAAGGGAAACGCAGCATTGCGGGCAGAATGAAATGCGATGAGCAGCTGACTTTTGTCGCGGTTTAACTCCGACGGTCTGCGCAAACATGTATAGTGCAACCGACTTGCCGCCGGTTTCAAGCTGGCGATTACAACGCAGGCAATGCATGTTCTCCAAGAGCTTCTCCCGGCTGCCGTATTGCGATGACGAATACGAATATTGTCTTGGTAGTAAGGAAAGGCGCAAGTATGTAAGAAGATTCCGCTCTTCCCACGCCCAACTACGGATTGGAACCAACCTGGATCGGAACCAACTTTGCTCTAGCCAGAGGCAGATTTCGTCATGCACTCTGATTGCGATGGATGCGAACTCAACCTTTGTTCGATTATCAAGCCTGCGTAAGCTGCGTGAGCCGCAACAGGTCGCGGCGGTCTGCTACCACATACGCAACCAGGAGATCCAGTTTCTTCTGATTCAGACTCGCGGCAGCGGTCGTTGGACGTTTCCCAAAGGTAGCGCCGAGGCCGGATTGACACACGCCCAGGCCGCCGCGCTGGAGGCGTTCGAGGAAGCCGGTGTTCATGGGCGCATCGAAGAAGCCGCCTTCGCGCAATATTTTTGCCGCAAGCAAGCCGCGATTCGCAAAGCTGGAGCGGACCCCGGCAAAGGCAAACTCGCCGTCAGCGCTCATCTTTGCGAGGTGATACGTCTGCGGACTCCAAAAGAATCCAATCGAAACCGCACGTGGTTTTCAGTGCAGGACGCGCTTCAGCGCTTGCGGGAGGATCGCACGAAGGCTGAAGGGGCGGAGTTTGCCCGCGTGATCGATCGTGCAGTAGCTCGAATTCAAAAACAGCGTGCCTCCGTCAGGACTGCAGGCGCTCAAAGAGATCTCCGAATAAACGAGCCAAATTTTTCTCAGGATGACACTGGGAAAAGCGATCCGCTGCGCAGAGTTCAGCTCGAAGCTCCTCTGAAAACGCATTCGGCGGCAACTTCCTTCAATCCTTACATGCAATGCCAGCTTGCGGTCGCCGGACAATTCACCGGTGCAGCCGTTGCTCCTCGGCGTGCCGTTTTACAAGGCGAGGTTCTTCAGTTTGTTTCCGCGCAACGCCATCAAAATTCAAAACTTCTAGCCGCTCGCAAACCGGTAAAAACTCTGCGCGCAAGAGATATCTGAAAAAGCCGTTATTCGTTCTCAGTCTTTATTCTTCGGCCGCTCGTAAGCCTTCGCCATATACTTTCGCGCTTCTTCCAGCGCAGCAAACGTATCGTCATTGGTTTGAAGCGCCTGTCGATACTCATTGATCGCGCGCTCGCGCTGGCCCGTAATATCGAAAATCTTGCCGAGTTGAATGTGGCTCCAAACCTCAGTCCAGCGCGGTTCTCCATTGCCGTTGATGGAAGATCGGTACGAATTCGCCGACGATTGATAGTTTCTCTGCAGGAAGAAAATTTCCGCAACCCGGTAATGAGCCAGCGAGCTGTTCTTATTCTGATCGAGAGCCTTATTGAACTCGGCCAGCGCCCCCGAAAGATCGCCCTGTTGCTGCAATGCCTGGCCGCGCAGGATGGAAGCCCGCAGCTTCACGTCAGAAGAATTGGTTAGAACGTGATGGTCGGGATCAACCGAAATTCGCCGTGGCCGCCCAAAGGTTTCCACGGTAAATGGCGAATTGGTGCCGACCACTTCCAGCTTCTTATCTTCCGTCTTGCCGTCGGTATCCACACGTAAATCCACCGGCATTCGGAACAAATCCAGATCCTGTGAAATCTCGCCGGTCACGCGAAACCCTTTGTTACTGCCCAGCCTATATGTGGTGTATTTCAGCTTGAACTCAGGCGCTCCCGTGGAATCGAGCCACTGCGAGAAGAACCACGTAAGCTGATCGCCATAATACTTCTCGGCGATGGTCCGGAAGTCTTCCATGGTGGCGGATTTACCGGAATAAGTTTCGGAGAATTCGCGCATGGTCTTGAGATATTTGTCTTCCCCCAGCACCCAGCGCAGCATGTGCAAAATCATCGCTCCCTTGTCGGTGACCAGCGATTGAAACTCGGTAGAAAAAGGATCGAGCTTGCTTGCGCTGGAGAGTGGAATGTTGTCATAGGCCAGCGCGCCCACCGACATATCTTTGATCGCCTCTTCAAGTCCGGCCGCACCGGCGGCATTCTCCACATACATGGCTTCGGAGTAGCGCGAGAAGCCATCAATCAGCCACCAATCATCCTTGCTGGCGGGGCTCACCGACACTCCCCACCATTGGTGCGCAATAGCGTTGGCCATCAGCCGGTAATTCGTCTTCTCCGTAATCGAGGGCGCTGCCAGGCCGGCGATGTTTGGCCCCCAGGCGTACGGAACGGTGTCTCCGGGAAGTTCAACTAAATTCAGCTTTTGCGATAAAGGACTTCCGTAAAGAGTTACAAAATAAGTGAATTCCTGAACCGCGGTCGTCGTATATTCAGGCGCCAGCTTCTGATGATCCGGCTTGAAGAAGACGTGCAGATCAAGCCCGGCCTCATCGCTTTTGTATTCCTGGAAAATCCCGGCAACAATCGTGCCCGGAAAACTCGGCTTGTTATCGACAAAAGTAAATGTCTTGGTAGGAAGGCCGTTGCTGTTGGGTTTTTTCGATGGCGGATTATCGGTGACCGTAGTCTTGCCGCTGCCAATCACCAGCATATGAGCGGGAACCGTAAGGCTGATCGTAGAGGTAAAGCGGTTCAGGCCATACCCGCTTACCGGAAACCAGCGTCCGGCATAAAGCAGATAACTGGTGTCGTCGCCAATCGACGCAAGTTTAAGGCCGGGAACGGGGCTGTCATCGGCGCTGTCCATCTCCCCTTCGTATTCGAAAGTGAGCGTGGTCGATACTCCTTTGGACAGGCCGGAAGGCAAAGGCACGCGGATGGTGAAATCCTGTGTAACGCGTTCGGCTGAGAGTGGCTGGTTATTTTCGTCGAGAACACGCGTGACCCGCAGGCCATTGTGCAATTCAAAGATTGCCGTGTTCAAATCTTGCAGGGCGGTGAATTTGACCTTCGCCCGCGCCGAAATCTGATGCAAATGAGGCGTAAGTTCAGCCTCGATCTGGTAATCGTCCACCCGCAGGCGGACTTTTTCGGCAGCCCAGCTCGGCAGAGAAATGAATAGCAACAGGGCAGAGAAACCCACCAGCACGCCCTGGGTGCGCCCAAGCTGTCTTTGCATTAAGGAGAATCTCCCGGAAATGGGCCTACCATTCCTATGATGAAGATTTTCCACTAAAAGATGCTGTGAGCACAAGGTTTACCCCAGTACAGGACGGCTAGGTCACGGATAGTCTTAATGTTTTCAGCGTTCTCTGCGGCCGTTCTCCGCGAACTCCGCGATTTAAGGTTTTGTTTCTTACCACGATCCTAAACGCGGAACCCCCCGACCCCTAAAAGAGTTCTCAGGAAAAAAACTGATGACATGGTTCAAGTCCTGCCGGGGTTATCGGCGGCAATGACTTCGTAAGGACGCATCATTTCGTTGTCCTCGTGTTCGAGGATGTGGCAGTGCCACACATAACGCCCGGTAAAGCCCGCGAAAGGCACAATAATGCGCGTAACCATTCGAGAATGGGCTCGTACTGTATCTTTCCACCCAGCCTCTTCTGGCGCCGGAGGTTCGGGTGGTCCCATGAAGTGCAGTTGACGCTTGGTTTGGTATAGCCAGGGCTCGTAGGGTTGCCGGTCGAGAATTTGAAAGCGCACCAGGTGCAGGTGAATGGGATGAGTGTCGTTGGTGGGATTAATAAGCGTCCAAATCTCAGTCGATCCCAGCACCGGTTTTTCCGTGATCGGCATTTTCCAGTGGGATGCGTTCAGCAGCAGCATGGCGGGATTGCCTGACTTGGTGATGTACTCGTCGAGTGTTAGCAGGCGGGTTTGTGAGGCTTGTGACTCCGGGATCTTCGGCACCGGGCGCAGGGTAGCGGGTAATGAACTTGTGTCGGTTACTTTGGCTGATGTGACGCGGAACTGCATGACTACAAAAGCGTCGCTTTTGAGGATGAGTTGCGCGCCTCTATGCTCACTGAAATCGACCACAAGATCGGCGCGTTCTCCTGGCGCAATTTCCAGCTTTGTTAGTGGAACTGGCGCGGGCAATAAACCTTGATCGGTTCCTATTTGGTGAAACTGCGCAGCGTTTGCAGTGGCATCTTTGTCATTGGCAAACGCCAGATGGTAGGTGCGGGCGTTGGAGCCGTTCAGTACCCGCAGGCGATATTTTCGGGGCTCTACCTCGGCATAGGGGAAAAGTTTTCCATTGACCAGAATAGCGTTGCCAAAAACTTCTGGAACCCACGGGGATTGCGGATCGGTCGAAACTGGATAGACTAGCTGCCCCTCTTTCGTTAGCCAGCGGTCATACAGAATCAGCGGCAACTCGTATTTGCCCTGGGGTAGATTTAGAGCATCTTCCACGGCATCTCGCACGAAGAATGTTCCTAACAGTCCGGCATACACATTCAGGCGGTTAATTCCCAAGGTGTGGTCGTGATACCAGAGCATGGCCGCATCCTGCTCGTTCGGATAGTAATAAAGCGAGGATTTTCCTGGGGCAATCCAGTCCTCCGGATAGCCGTCGCTTTCGGGCCCGGTTTTTGCGCCGTGTACGTGGACTACGGTGCGGACTGTGGGCTTATCGGCCTCGGCTCCATGAATGGTTTGGTCGACGGGCAAGAAATGCTCGTTTGGGAGGGCGTTCGCCCATTCCACCAGCAGCGGCTCGCCGGAGCGGGTTTCGAATGTTGGGCCTGGAGCCGAGGGTCCGAAGCTCCAGAATTTTGTTGGCGGCAGATCGCGGTGAACTTTGCTGGCTATGGCCTGGGCTTTGATCCGGTAGAACGGGACGCTTCTTTTTGGATCGGAGGGGCTGGGCCGGAGTCCTTCGTGCTTTGCGATCTCCGGGATCGGAAGCGGATCGACGAATTGCGCCAGAGTATTTACGTCGATCGCCGCGGGCATGGTGGTATTTCCATGCGACATCGCCATCGCGTGCAGTAGTGAGCTTTTTCCTGCCGAGAGAGTTGCAGCCAGCAGGCTTGATTGTTGCAGGAAGTTTCGCCGTGTAATCGCCATGGTCTCTTTGCGTGAGCATACAACAACGGCAAGGCGGTGAGAGTGCCTCACCTGCCTTGCCGGTCATTCGTCGCTATTGCAGACTACCCGTTTACTTGGTGCTGCCGGTGTTTACCGGCTCGCCTGTCTCTTCGTTGAGGATGTACAGATCGTTGCTGATGGTCTGGTTGAAATTGAACAAGGAGCTGATGGAATTTGCGATTCCATCATACGAACCTTGCCCGATCCGTTGACCGCCGAGCCAGTTGTCCTCGATGAAGCGGATGACCGAGGATTGATCTGTGACCGAGTGATCCACATAATTGTGCTGTGCCCAAGGCGAGATCACGAGCAGCGGCTGGCGCGGACCATATCCGCAACGACCCTGAGCGTGAGTGGTGGCTGGATTGACGCCGGGAAGTGCATTGGCGCCACTGCCGCAGGCTCCGGGAGCGCTGAGAGCATCGGCAGCGCTATTCGAGCCATTTACGATCGTGCCGATCTGGTGATCGTACCAGCCGTCGGAATCGTCGTAGAGGATGACCAACGCGGTATTCGCCCACTCCGGTTGGGCTTGCAGGAAGTTGGCGACTTTCACGATGAAGTGCTGCTCATCCAGAGGATCGGAATTGCCCGGATGGGCATCTTGAATGGCAATGGGCTTAAGGAAGCTTACTGCCGGGAAATTGCCGGCAGAAACCGCGGTGAAGAAGTCGTTAACGTCGTAGTCGTGATTGGCAGGGTCGCCGGAATAACCAATCGTCTTCACCGACTTCGGGCGGGCATGGGTTGGATTCGCCGTGGAAGCGTAGTACTGGAACGGCGTGTGGTGAGGAACGTAATCTTGCTGTGCTCCCTGAACGATCGGCGAGGTCGACTGGCGGTTGCAGCCGGTGCTGCCGTCGGAATTTACGATATTCAGGTTAAATCCGCCCGCGAACCATCCCCAGGTGATGCCGGCCGCGTTGAGCAGATCGCCGATGTTTTTGCTGGTCATCTGCGCCGTTCCAGATCCGGAGCACACATCGCCGTACGGATCGGGATCGCCGATTACTGTGTATCCACCATTACCGTCTCCTACGAAGGAGCCGGTACCGCCGGTGTAGTTCCCGACACCGTTGGTCTGGCCGGAAATCAGATTGATGGCGCCAACGGTGGAAGGACCAAAGTTGCTGCTATAAGAGTTGTCACTCATCGCGTAGTGCTGGGCGTAGTTCCACAACGCGGTGGTGGTATTGCCGTCGTAGTAACCCATTACCAGGCCGGTGGTCAGCACAGGTTGGTTACCAATCTGGTTGGGCGGAGGACCGGCGCTGCCCGTGTTCACGGGGAACAGATCCATGGCGCCGCCGTCGAAAGCCATTTGCTCCGGCGTGTAGCTGTGACTCATATCCTGCGTGAACGCTTGCGAGCGATCGAGCCGGAAAGGATTCGCTGCGCCCGCGCCGTTGGCCGGATTCAGGTTGGGATTGAAGTTCAGCAGGGCGTTGCTCAGGCCGTTGACGCTGGGCGTGTTCGGGAGCGCGTGGAAAGGTGGCTCTCCCGCTGGGTTGAGCGCGTTCGGGTACGTTCCGAAATAGTGATCGAAAGACTCATTTTCCGGGAAGATGATCACAATGTGCTTAATCGGCGTAGTGGTTTTGACAGCACTATTCGTATCGGCGGCGGAGGCTACTGGCGTTGTTACCGGGCCGATCGCGATAGCGGCGACGAGACACCAAGACAAGAATTGACGCATAGCTGCTTATCCTTTCGAGACTGCAGTGGAATATCCCCAAGGCTTGGAAAGGATGTTACGCAACGAAAGTTACAGGAACGTTAAACCGGAAGCAGGATCTAGGTTTTTCTGGGTCGGAGCGTAGGTCGGAGCAGCGTAAGCATGATCTCCGCTGCACGATCGGCCGGATGCGTCGATGGATTTTCGGCCGTTCCTGCGATTCGAAGCTTATTCTTGACCGTGACCAGCTCCGCAATCATGCGATCTCGCGGTGGACCGTCAGGAATAATTTTATTCACCTGAGCAGCCACATTGATGGCGGTAAAGTCATGCTGCACGAGTTCCGGAACGATCCGTTCCCCGGCGATCAGATTGACCATGGCAAAATACGGCACCTTTACTCGCGGCTTTCCCAGAAAATAAGTGAGCGAAGATACGCAATAGACCATCACGAATGGTGTTTGCATCATGGCGGCTTCCACGGTCGCGGTGCCGCTGGCAATGATGCCGGCTCGCGAGTGCCAAAGTGCTGGCAGAGATTCAGGAACCAGATTGATTCTGCGCTGTCCTAAGAAGCTTTCAAGGAACGCCCGCTCAAGCGTAGGCGCAACCGGCAGAAGAAATTCATAGTCCGCTCCAAGCTGTTCCGCAGCTTTAAGAATAGTCGGCAGATTCATGCGCACTTCCTTCATGCGGCTGCCGGGCATGAGCGTAATCCAATACTTCGCCGGATCGAGATGAAATTCCACAGCGTAATCTTTCCGGGCGATGGCAGGACTAGGCAACTCCGCCAGAGGATGGCCGACGAAAGTCGCGTCTACTCCACGTTCTCGGTAGAACTTTTCTTCAAAAGGAAAAATCACCAGCGCTTTATCGACATAATCGCGCAGCAAGCGTACCCGTCCTTGCCGCCATGCCCAAAACTGCGGCGCAACGTAATAAACCACCGGAATGCCGCGCCGCTTCATCTGCCGCGCCACCCGCCAATTAAACGCGGGCGAGTCGATGACAATGGCAAGATCGGGCTTGCGCTTGTCAGCTTCGCGAATCAGCCGATGGTAAAGTCCATAGATTTTCGGCAGACGGCTGACGATTTCCGTAATGCCGACGACAGACAGATCTTTCGCATCGACCACCGTATCGCAGCCAGCTGCGCGCATGCGCTCTCCACCCACGCCGAAAAACTCGAGAGACGCATCGCGACGGCGCAAAGCTTCGATGAGCTGCGCCCCATACATTTCCCCGGAAGCCTCGCCCGCTGAGATCAGGATTCGCAAGTGAGCATTGTAAAGCCGGGGCGAGAGCCAAAAGTGTGAGGATCTTTTGCGGTAGCGATTTTGTCATCCTGGGCGTAGCCGTTTTTCAGGCGTAGCGAAGAGCCTGCCCTGAGTTGCATGGCGAAGGGATCTCCCGCTTAACGGGCCCATTGCGTAAGCCAAACTGCACCACTTACTCTTTGTCCCCGCATTCCTGAGCCTCAGCTAACCTTTTTTACCCGGTAACGGTCTAAACAATTAATGCCAGCGGGAACTTCGCATAGCCCGGCTGCGTATTACCGTTCAGACGGTCAGGCGGGATTGAGACCCCTCGCCTGACGTTACTCGAGGCCCCCACGCTCCTCCCCGGAAGCGTGGGGGACAATATTATGCGAACGCTCATCGATATCGTCCGGCAGTCGCTCTCCACGCTGTGGGCGCATAAGCTGCGTTCGTTTCTCACCATGTTCGGCATCGCGTGGGGCGTAGGGTCTTTGCTTTTGCTGGTGGGTTTGGGCGAAGGCTTCCGCAGCGGCCAGGACAAAAACCTCGCCGAACTTGGCCAGGACATCATGTTCATCTTCCCCGGCCGCATTCCCGCCGTGGCTGGAAGTTATCAATCCGGACAGCCCTACTACCTCAACGACGGCGATTACTTTGCCATCCGCGATCAATCACATTTTTTGCGCGCCGTTTCACCCGTACTCGAGCGTGACGATATCCACGCCGTCAGCGATTACGGATCGACGAGCGGCCAGGTCTTCGGTGTTACACCCGAATACAGCCAGATCCGCAACACTCCCATTGAGCCCGGCCGCTGGTTCAACGAAGAGGACAATTTGCAGCATCGCCGCGTAGCTGTCGTTGGCTGGGAGTTGCTGAAGAATATGTTCCCCGGCGAACCCGCCGTAGGCAGCACCATCCTGCTCAACGACATGGATTTCAAAGTCATCGGCGTGATCCCGAAGATCGGGAAAGAGGGCGAGAACGGCACCAACCACCGCATCTTCATTCCCTTCGCCACCATGCGCACGTTATTTCCGCTCACGGCGCAAAACTCGGAGAACGCAATTTCATTCATCAATTACCGGCCGTTAAAAAAAGAGCTGCACCTCGAAGCCAAAAATGAAATTCACTCGATCATCGGACGTCGCCACAATTTCGATCCCAGCATCGACGATGCCTTCAATGATTGGGACACCATCGACGGCGCGATTCGCGTGGCAAAAATTTTCGATGCCATGGACTGGTTCCTCGGCGTAGTGGGATTGGTTACTCTCGGCCTGGGCGCGATCGGAATTATCAATATCATGCTGGTCTCCGTCAGCGAACGAACGCGAGAGATTGGCCTGCGCAAAGCGCTCGGCGCTACGCACCGCAACATCCTGACGCAGTTTTTTGTCGAAGGCGCATTTCTCACGGTTTTCAGCGGCGGCATTGGCCTGGCAATCTCAGCAGCATTCGTGGCCCTACTCGCTCAGTTGCCGTCTCCAGAAGGATTCGATACCCCGCGCATCGTGCCAGCTTCCGCGGTAGTGGCTATTGTTTCGCTGTCGGTAGCAGGTATCGTGGCCGGTCTGTATCCCGCAAGAAAAGCCGCATTGCTTCAGCCAGTGGAAGCGTTGCGTCAAGAGTAAGCATTCGGTAACTCGCACGAATAGTTTGTAAGAGCGCGAATATTTTTGCAAGAAAAAGAAGCGCCCCCGAGGGCAGGCGAAAATAGCCCAGCGCTTCAGCGCTGTGAAAAATAAGAAATAAAGAACAAGTCCCGGAGGGACGACAGAAACGACGCTTCTGCAAAATCCGTAATACGATCTCGAAGCTAGAAAAATTATTGGATCAACTATGTTTTCCGATCTCGGCAGGCAAGCCTTCAACGCGCTCAAGCACAATCGTCGCCGCTCCGTGCTCACCATGCTGGGGATGGCGTGGGGCATCGCCACGGTCGTGCTGCTGCTCGCCTACGGCTCGGGCTTCCAAGGCGCTTTGATGATCGCTTTTCGCACCTTCGGCGGCAACCTGATCGGCATCTTTCCCGGCCGTACTTCCATTCAAGCCGGTGGCACCAAAGCCGGAGTACAAGTTCGCCTCACGCGCGACGATCTCGATTTCCTGCACGCCGAAGTGCCTATGCTCACCCGCATCTCTCCTGAAGTCGATAAGCAAAGCCTGGTTTCCTTCGGCACGCGCAGCGGCAGCTACAACATTCACGGCATTTTTTCCAGCTACGAGAAAATCCGCGCCCTCGATGTAGGCGAGGGATCCTTCTTCGGCGAGCAGGACGACTTTACTCACTCCCGCGTCGCTGTGATCGGTTCCACTGTGAAGAAAAAGCTATTTTCCGGCCAGAATGCGATAGGCGAAAGTATCCGCATCGACGGCATCTCCTACAAAGTAATTGCGATCCTGCGGCACACAATCTCCAATGGCGATGAGGACATGAACTCATTGGTCTATGTCCCCTACAGCGCCATGGGCGATTTAAAAAATACCTACTACCTCGACGGCATTTTCATGGACTACGAAGGTGATCACATTAAGGTCGCGCAATCTGTGCGTGATTCCATGGCCTTCCATCACAACTTCAATCCGAAAGACGATCGCGCCATCTTCGTCTTCGACGCCGTAAAAGATCTCGCGGACCTCAACGTCATTACCGTCGGTATCAAACTTTTGCTCGGTTTCATCGGGCTATTGACCCTCGGCATCGGCGGAGTTGGACTCATGAACATCATGCTGGTTTCGGTCACCCAGCGCACCCGCGAAATCGGAGTGGAAAAGGCGCTGGGAGCGCACCGCTGGCATATTCTGTTTCAGTTTCTCGCTGAAGCGCTCGTGATCACTGCGCTAGGTGGGCTATTAGGCGTGGTCCTGGCCTATCTGGTTTCCTGGTCGGTTGGTTCGCTCACGCTCTGGAGCGCCTTCATCGAAGACGCCAGCGAAGGCGACATCCATCTCTACATCGACACGGCAACGCTTATCTGGTCCACGGCGATTCTCAGCTTTGTCGGAATCGTCAGCGGCATGTTGCCCGCCATCAAGGCCGCGAGGCTCGATCCGATCGAGGCTCTGCGGTACGAGTAGAGCTGCGCGGCCTGCTCGTCGCGCCAGCGGTTGATGTCTCATCAGAGCCATCCCCGGAACTTCCTCCGCCTGCGCTCGCCGTTGCGCTCCCTCCAATCGGAGTCCAGTTGTTGGTAGCCTCCGTGCACGAGTCATTGGCGCAATATTCAAAGCTCGTTACCGGATGCAGCTCCCATATCGAGTAGCGCCAGCAATGATTGGCCTGCGCCGCCGTTCCCTTTACCGCGCAGTTATCCGTCGGCTTATTGTGTTCACTGTCAACCAGCAACTGACCGATCACTCTCACTTTGTGACCGAGCGCGGGCTTCAAGTTCGCCAGCGTCCAAACTCCGTCCTCGAATCGAGCGCGGTAATGCGGGGTCATTTCCACGATTACACTGTTCTGTTGCAGTTGTTTCTTTAAGGCCGCTGCCGGTCGTGAATTGCCATCCACCTGACTGGCCAAACTGGAATCAAAGCCGATTCCAATGTGAAAGTCGACATTTCCTCCATTCGCGTCCGGCCCCGTCAATTCACAGTTGCTGCTTTCCGCGCCCGTGGCTTGGTAATAGTAGAGGTAGCCCACGATTCCAAATTGTTTTCCTTCGCCGAGCTGGCTGAGTTGATCTTTGTACGTCGCGTGGTTGTTGCCTTGTCCCAATTCGCTGGGCGTGCTGCTGTTGAGATTGTCGAAAGCGGATTGATCCAGGAAGTTGACCCCCGTAGTCGGCATAGGCGTCAGATTCTTCAGGGAATTGAGATACGCATCGTATCCGGCAGCTTTGCTGCAACCGGTCGGGTAATTGGCATGACATTCCTGAGAATCCGCGATATTCTCGTCACACTTCACGGCGCTTATATTGTCAGGAATATCTTGCTCCACCAACCCGGGAGGGTTTTCAGGGGGAGCTGTGTTATTCGACGGCACTGCGTTCATCCCCAGCGCCAGCGCCAGAGGCGCAAACGGCGCAACATGCCGCGCGAATGTACGGCCGCTTTTCGATTTTTGTGTGGGCATACGGTCTCCTCCGGAAGATTCTTTACCCGCTTTCCCTCAACGAAGCGCTAGTCGCCGCCCGCCCTTGGTGCTCCACCTGCTCCGTCGTTCCCTCCGTTCCCACCGCCATCCCCGTTCTCTTGTTATCCTGCGCAGTGGCTTGTATGCCTTTGCCAACGCCGTAAGTCGTTGCGCTCACTCCCAGCAGAGCCAAAACATTAGTTGGGATATTGGGCATGTCGTTCTTGTAAAGCACGACTAGAAAGAAGCTGAGACCAATCACGAACGTAAAGATCAGCAATTGAAAGCGTCCCATGCTGGCCCCGCCGTTGGCCCCGTCGGCGCCTTTCTCCTCCAATAGCTGGCTTATATCGATTTTCCCGCTGGCGATGGCCGCCAGAATCAGGAAACCGAACAGAAACAACATGATCAATCCTGCGTAAGCGATTGCCAGCTTGACCTTAGTCATTGGGTCTTCGTTACGAAAAAAAACCGCGATCACAAATGCGGTTCCGATCGCCAACACTACGCTCGCGACAAATTCTGGATTCTTCATCACTTTCTCCTATTTGAAGAAATCTCCCATTCGGCCTGGGAGCATCGCCTGCACCTTTTCGCCAAGATAAAGGGCTTGGCTTCCGCCCAGAACACCAACCATCCACGGCGAAATCGAAGGCAACTGCTTCGGATTATGGATCACTTGCAGCAGATAGTACCCAGCCACGGAAATCGTCACTAGTAGCGTTTGCGTGCGTCCCGCGCTTGCATCCGTGGTAAATCCGGTTGAACTGCCTGAATCCCGCACATCTCCATCAAGCAGATAGCTTAGGCTGATTTCACCGGTCAGTAACTTCCACGTGACCACGCAGAAGAATCCCCCGAATAGAACAAAGCCTGCGATCGCTGCCGCTTTCACTAGCGAATGCATCCTGCCCCTCGCAAATCCGATTGTTTTGATGGTTACAGCCAAGGCCCCAACAGAATAGGCGCAAATCGTACACAATTTTTCATCCTGCGCAAGGACTTTTATCGATTTGTTACGAAAACCGGAAAACCCGCTTTTGCGGCAGGAGAGATCGCCCGCTTAAGAGCGTCTGTGTTACGAGTGGCAGCAGGTTGCTTTCACTCGACCTAAATCTTAAGAGGCAAGAAAACGATGGCCTGCGCACACACGCAGCCATGCACGGGGGAGCCCCTCCGGCGGCATGCAACTAGTCTAGCGAGGCACCGGTAGATTGCTGCTCCAGCAATCAGCCACAACCAGCCATGCGCCCAAACGCCGCCAGCATCTCAAATACTTGCCACGGTCGGCGCGAATGGTGCCATCCGATTGGCGAATGGCGACCGTATAGCGGCCGATTTCCATAGCCAAATCCCCGGATGCATCGACGCGCACGGTTTCGAAACGCAGCTCTTCGTATCCCGAGTCACCGAATTGACGCAGAAGATGCTCGACCGCCTTGGGCCCATATGCCGCGTCATGATGCGGAGCCATGAAAGCGCCGTCCTGCGCGTAGAGCGCAGCTGCCTGATCGTAATTGCTGGTATTAAAAGAGGTGACGAAGTCTTGAGCTAGGTTGCGGATCAAAGACTGAACGTCCATGAACGGACGTGAGTCCGCCAAGGAACTGGAATAGGACCGATACATCTACTACCTCCTGGGGGAAGGCCAAGAGCGGTTCCCAGCCAACAGAAATCGCTCCCACTAGCAGAAGCATTCTAGCGCAAAACCGCTCTGTGGAAAGATAAAAGTTTTGCAAATATGCGACGAATTTCTGCGCAAAAGGTCAGTGGAACGCTGTAGAACGCGCAGTGAAGAACTGGTTGGTGACAGCCGGAGTGTTCCAGCCTGCATCCGACCTAAGCCCGAATTGGAGGCAAAGCACAAACTTACGCAAGGAGATCCACTATGAGACTTCAAGACGTGAGCATTAAAGGCTTGGGTGCGGGATTGTTAGGAGCAGGTTTGTTGGGATTGCTGTTGGGCGCGCCTGTAAACGTGAACGCGCAGGACTCGCGCGATGATGCCAAGCCGCCTCAAGAGCAGCCAAAGCAGGAAGAGGCAAAACCGGCCGCTCCACAAGCGGCTCCGAAAGACATGAAGACACCTCAGGATCAGCCACCGGCAAAAGCGGATGATGCCAAGCCGATGAAGAATGAAAAACAGAACGATGACATGAAGATGGGAAAAGAGAATCAGCCCCCGGCTCACGCCACGCCTGCGGCGCAACAGGGTAAGAAAATTCCCGACGCTAAATTCCACTCGAACTTTGGCCGCCAGCATACCTTCCAGGTACAGAAAACGGTCATAGTCGAAGGGCAGCCCCGTTTTCAGTACAGCGGGTATTGGTTTACACTCTCGGATCCGTGGCCGGTGGGATGGGCATACACCGACGATTGCTACATCGACTTTATCGATGGCGAGTATGTGCTGATTGATTTGCTCCATCCCGGAGCGCAGATCGTTTTAGTTGTGGTGGGCTAACCAACTGATTTGTGGCGGCGCACAAATAGCCTTCCCTTTAGAAGATAAAACTCCTTCAGGGAAGGTTTCTTTCACTCCAAGATTAGCTCCAAGATTAAGAAAGAAGAAGGAGAAGACAAATTCATACTTGCGCGCAGCCGTCGGTGAAATTATCTTGCGCGAATGAGCCTGAGCCAGCCAATTGAGAACCATTCGCCCGATGAATCCATAATTCGTCTTCCCAACACGTATCCCGAACAATTCTGTCCGAACTGTTCAGCCGGACTGAAAGAGCACCGCTGCAAATTGAGCTGTCCGCAATGCGGGTTCTATTTGAGCTGCTCCGATTTTTACTAAATCTTAACCCCTCATACTCGCCTCGCACCTGACAGCGCCAGCAAGCCCCGTCTACAATGATGAAGGAATTTATTTCTTTAGCGATAAGAGGAGAACGAAATGGAACGCAAAGCTAGCGCAGTGTGGAAGGGCGGGCTGAAGGATGGCAAGGGATCGATTTCAGCTCCGGGTGGGGTGCTCAAGGATACGCAATATTCTTTTACCTCGCGATTTGAGAATGGCCCGGGAACCAATCCCGAAGAGTTGATCGCAGCCGCACATGCGGCGTGCTTTTCAATGGCGCTCTCGGCGCAACTGGGCGGAGCGAATCTGACTCCTGAAAGCATTAGCACGAACGTGACGCTAACGATGGAGAAGCTCGATTCCGGGTGGACGATTACAGCCAGCCATCTGGATGTCGTAGGCAAGGTGCCGGGGGCAGATGCAGCCACGTTTCAAAAGTATGCGGAAGCGGCGGAAAAAGGATGTCCGGTGTCAAAGGTGTTGAACGCCAAAATTTCGATGATGGCAAAGCTGGGGTAGCGGCGGAGAGAACTATTCTGTGGAAGTTGGATTGGGTCTGATCAAGCTTGCGGCAGGCGAAACGCCGGCCGCGCCGGCGGAAGCTGCCGCTGCAGCGGTATTCAATCCCGCTGAAGGCACCACCCCACCAACTTCCTCTTCCTTTGCCGTTTCCGGCACCGGAGGCGGCTTAACCCCATCGACCACGTGATGGCTTAAGCAGTAGAGCGCCAACTCCAGCCGGTCGGCAACACCAAGCTTGTCATACACCTTGCGCAGATAATTTTTCACCACCTGCTCGGTGGTTCCAACCCGCACTGCGATTTCTTTGTTCTTCATTCCCTGCGTGACGCAGGAAACAATCAAAGCTTCCTTGGGCGTGAGCTGAACTTTCGGCCGCGCTCCCGAGGGCCGCAGATTGTGGCCGCGAAAAGCTTCCATCACCCAATGCACCGCCCGGCTTTCCAGCCAGGGCTCGCCGGCGGCAACTTTGCGCAGGCAGTCGACAAAAACTTCCGGTTCCACTTCGCGCGATACAATCCCATGCGCTCCGCGGCGGAATAGATCGAGAGTAAGTTGTTCGTCCAGCACCGGCGTGACCACAACAATCTTTAGTTGCGGCGCTTGCCGCAGGAATTCCGTGATGGACTCAACCGGATTCGGCGCCAGTGCCGACTCAAAGATAAGTATGTCGGCGGAAAATTTGGTTACGGCAGATTGTGTCTGCGGCAGTGTTTCGGCCTGCCCGACCACGCGAATATCGTCTTCCAGCGCAAAAATCTTGCGCAAACCGGCGCGGAAAATTGCCTGCGTATCGGCTAGGATCACCCGGATCAACGATTCTGTACCGTTGTCAGAGTGAACTCCGTGATTTTCGCCGACGCTGACCGTGCTGGCCATCAGTTTCCTTTCGCGCTACGCTCGCTCGAAATGGTACTCATCAATCACTACGCCTACGCCCCGGCGTCCCTTGTCCTCAAAGCTGCGGACAACCCGGCCGTGGCAGTCGATCTGAACATCGCAACGAGATCCGACTACGTCGCCGGGAAGCAGGATGGTGAAGTCCACCAGCGATCCAACCGGAACATCCCGGTCCATGGCGAAGAGCACGCCATTGGCGGATATATTTTGCGTTTCCGCCGAACAAGGACCGCCCTGCGATTTCAACTCCACAGGCAAATGCAGGGGAAAACGCGGCGCACTCTGCATTTCTGCATAATGCTTAATCGCAGTCTGCTCCGGAGATTCCGCTATTTGTTGTTCGCCCGCCGCTTCGCCTAGCACCGTCTAACAACCTTCTTTCCGAGGCGCATACCGCGCATCCGGAATTTCCCGGACACTCGCATTTTCAAACTCTAGGGCAGCGTACACCCGGGAATCAGCCTCGCAAAGTTACGGAAGTCATTGAACGGTAGGACGTTAAATGCTTGGGGATGAGAGGATTACAAGGAATTTAGGAGCAGGCTGTAAAGTAATGGTCCGCATTGAAACGGCAACTCAGCGCATCCTCAGAATTTCGTTACTTCGGTGAAGTTAAAATCGCGCACCTTCATTGCCGGCACGACCATGTCAAACGATTCTTCACCGCACGAACGAAGCGGGACGCTCATGCTTTCGACGTTGGTAAGCAAGTGGATCAGGCTTTGATTGAAGCGGAAATTGCGCACGCCTTGCCGCACGCGCCCGTTTTCAATCAGAAAGGTGCCGTCGCGAGTCATGCCGGTAACAATTTTCTCGAATGGATCGACCTCCCGGATATACCACAACCGCGTCACCAGCACGCCGCGTTCGGTGGACGCTATCATCTCATCCACCGTTTGCGGATTTTGTGTCGGCGCAAACACGATATTCATCGGCATCTCGCCCATTTCGTTCGGCAGCGCAAAACCGTGGCCGGTGGCCGCAATGGGGCCAACCTTGTCTTTATATTCCGAATTTTTCATTCGGGCAGCGGTAGCCCGCGCGTAGACCACACGCTTCACGATTCCGTCTTCGATCAGCGGCACGTGCTGGCGATCCACGCCTTCCCCGTCAAAAGGCGATCCAGCCTGCAAAGGATGAGCGACATCATCCCAAATGGTGATGTTTTTGCCGAAAAGCTGGCTGCCGATACGGCCAGTAAGAAACGATCGTTGATCGAGGATAGCCATGCCCGAATAATCCCAGAACATGAAGCCAACAATGTCGAGCACGGCTGACGGCTCGAGAATCACCGTATATTTCCCCGCCGGAATTTCTGCGGGACGTTCCGAGTCGATCGTTTTCTGCGCCGCAATTTCCGCCATGCGCAGCGGATCGAGAAGAGCAACGTCGGGAGAGTTAGCCTTCTGCCAGCCCGAAGAATCCGCGCCCAGCATGGTGATGGAAACTTCCGCCAACGTTTGCGTGTGCCATTTGCTGAGGCCGCGCGAGTTGAAGATACCCTCCACCAATTCGGAGCTGGAAAAAATTCCAGCCGTAGTCAGCTTGTGTTTATCCGCAACCTTTACGATTTTTCCCACCCCGTCGGCGCGCAGCTGCGGCGTGATGCGCGCAGTTCCCTCAAAATATCGCGAGGGCACAACCCGTATGGAGGTGGGCGCCACGCCCGTCGCGCCGCCGGCCTCTCTCGAGTCCGGCATAGGCAAAAGGTCCGGATCGGGATGCTGCACCTTGGCCAGCGCTTCAGAAGATTCCACCACGCGGCGCAGGCTATCGTCGTCAAATTTGTTGGTAGTAGCGCGGGCCGTTCGTCCGCCGAAAACCGTGCGGACAGAAATAATGTGGTTCTCATCCTCCACATTCTGATGAATCGTGTTATTCGCAAACCGAGTCAGCGCAAACCTTCCGCCCGAAATAAGCACCTCGACCTCATCTGCGGTAGAGAGTTTTTTGATGCGGTCGAAGATGGAACTAGCGTGTTCTCGCGTCAGCATTGGAGAGTCAGCACTTGGCAGTTAGCACTTAGCATTTGTCATCAGACGTTCGGATTCGATTTTCTGTAGAAGCGCAGTCAGCATTCTCCATAGTTCCGATAGCTCTTTCGCGGTTTGCCGATAACCCGCTTCTGCCAGGAATCCCAAGTCTTTGGCTAGCAACAGGTGATAATCCAGTTCGTTTGCCGATCCGGAAGCAATTTGCAGGAAACGTTGGAATTCGTTATTACCACGCTTCCCGCATACTCAGCAATATTCGCTCCGATTGAAACAGCCCATCGCCGGGTCTGGCTGGTCAATCCATACAATTCGTGTCGCGGAAACTGAGTAGTCAGCGTGTAAATTTCTAAGGTTAATTTGTGTGCCTTCTCCCAAACTCTTAAATCCCTAAAATCTTTCATCTCTGCACTCCCCGCTCCTGGCTAAATGCCAAGTGCTAAGTGCCAAATGCTATTGCATATTCCGCAAATTCCCTGTGACAGATATCACATGCTCCGATACGCGCTTCCGACCTTAATCCCACGAAACCGCGACGGTGCAGCACCATGCCCGGTGCCCATTACCTGCTGCGGCTGTCCCTTTCCGCAATTCGGCGTGCCCCAAAGCGTCCACTCATCGCGCGAGCAGATAGCATCCAGCGAGTTCCAGAACTCAGTCGTAATTCCAGAATACGAAGGATTCTTCACCATGTGCACGCGCTTGCCATTCTTGATCTCCCAGCCGATCTCGCACCCGAATTGAAAGTTATATCGCTTGTCGTCGATCGACCACGAGCGGTTGGTCTGCATCAGAATGCCATGATCGGTGGACGCAATCAGTTGCTCCAGGCTCAATGGCTTCTCGCCGGGTAACAGGCTGATGTTGGTCATGCGAATCATCGGCAGCCGATTCCAGCCCTCAGCGCGGAGAGTTCCTCCCGATCGATTCTCGCCAATCGTGTGCGCCGTTTCGCGCGAACTGAGGTAGCCGGTAAATAATCCGTTGGTGATGATCGGCGTGCACTGCGCGGGTACGCCTTCGTCGTCGAAGCCAAATGTTCCAAGCCCGGATCCATGCTCCTGACGCGCGTCTGCGACCACGTTCACCAGATCGCTTCCATAACGGAGCGTGCGCAATTTATCCAGAGTAAGAAATGAAGTGCCGGCAAAATTCGCTTCCATCCCCAGCACACGATCAAGTTCAATGGGATGCCCGACCGATTCGTGAATCTGCAAACCCAGTTGAGAGCTATCGAGAATGATATCGAAGATGCCTTCAGGACACTGATCCGCACGATGCAGCGCAACCGCTTCTTCGGCGATGCGGCGCGCGTTCTCCACCAGTTTCAATTCATCGATCAGTTCGTAACCTTTGTTCTGCCATTGCCCGCCGTAAGAATTGGGATACGAACGTTTCTGAATTTCATTTCCCGCAAACGCGTATGCAGTGTAGCCTGCGCCGGCCGAATATTTCGTCTGATGAATATCGCTCCCTTCGGACGAAACGAACCATTGCTCCTCGCAATTGAAATTAAGATTGCTTTCCGCCAGTGTGACCCCCGCTACCGAGCGCAATTCGGAATCAATCTTCAGCAACAAAGCAATATTCTGTTCGACAGAAATTGAGAAGGGGTCGATTTGATGCGGCGTGGTCCATTCGGCAGTCACCGCCTTTTCCGGGGCAAGCCGAATACTTTCCCGTTTTACCTGCGCCGAAGCGCGGGCAATTTCGACCGCGCGCGCTGCCGTAGCCTCAACTCCGGAGCGGGACAAATCTTCCGATGCGGCAAACCCCCAGGCCCCATCGGCAATCACACGTACGCTGCATCCCAGAGATTCAGAATCCGACGCACTCCCAACTTTGCCGTTCTTCGTGGTAAGCGCGCGGCTCCGCTGGCTGACAATGCGCGCATCGGCATAGCTCGCGCCGCGCAACGCTGCCGTGTTGAGGGCCCAATGAGCAATTGTTTTCATTGTGGAAATTTAAATCTACCACGGAGGCCGGAGACACTCGAGTTATTAGGAAGAAATTAAGGCGTCTCCCGCGCCGCATCCAGCGCATGCCGCAACGCCAACAATTCCTTCAACACTTCCCGCAGCTTCGTCGATTCCAGCGCATTCGCGCCGTCCGACTTTGCTTCTTTGGGATTGTCGTGAACTTCCATGAAAACTCCATCAACACCGGCCGCAACCGCGGCGCGTGCCAGTATTGGAATAAATTCAGGTTGGCCGCCGCTGACCGCGTGTTCTCCATCGGCAGATGCGGATGGAAGCTGGACGGAATGCGTAGCATCAAAAACCACCGGAGCAAACTTTCGCATAATGGCGAGCGAGCGCATATCCACAACCAGATTGTTGTAGCCAAAACTGCTGCCGCGCTCGGTCAAGAAAACCTGCGAATTGCCCGCCTCACGGCACTTTTCCACCGCATGACGCATATCCCACGGAGAAACGAATTGTCCCTTTTTAATATTGACAGCTCTCCCGCCCAGAGCCGCTGCGACCACAAGATCAGTCTGGCGGCAAAGAAATGCAGGAATCTGTAGCACATCGGCCACTTCGGCAACTTGAGCAACGTCGGCCACCTGGTGAACGTCAGTAAGCACCGGAAGCTGAAGCTGGTCTTTAATCTTTTTCAAAATCCGCAGACCTTCTTTCAATCCCGGCCCGCGAAAGCTGCGAATCGACGTACGGTTGGCCTTGTCATAGCTGGCTTTGAAGATGAAAGGGAAGCCCAGCGCTTTGGTCACGCCCTTGATGATCTCAGCCATGCGAATAGCATGTTCTTCGCTCTCGATCACGCACGGGCCGGCGACAAGAAAAAGATCGCCCGCGCCAATGCGCACATCGCCGACTTGGAAGTAACTAGACAAGATTCACCTGAAATCATTTCACCACGGAGTCACAAGAGCACGGAGAAACCAACCCTTGTTTTTTTTCCGAGTCTCCGTGACTCCGTGCTGGGTTGAACTCGATTATCTCCGCGCCACTTTCTCCGGCCGATGAAACATCTCAACCGCGGCAACTTCTTTCTCTGCCCGCCGCTTTGACCCGTACTCATACGCCGCTGCAATAAACGTGCTGAACAGTGGATGCGGCTCCAGCGGCTTCGACTTGAATTCAGGATGAAACTGGCATCCAATGAAATGCGGATGATCCGGCAGTTCCACCATCTCTACATAAGTTCCGTCCGGCGTTGAGCCGGAAATTTTTAATCCAGCCGCCACCATCGGCTCTTCATATTCGCGATTGAATTCATAGCGATGGCGATGCCGCTCGCTGATTTCCAGCTTGCCATAAATTTTATGCGCCAGCGTGTTGGGCTCAATTTTGCAAGTCCATGCTCCCAGGCGCATCGTCCCGCCAAGCTCCTCCACACCGCGCAACTCTCTCAGTTTGTAGATCACGCGATGCGGCGTCGCCGGATCGAACTCGCTCGAATTCGCTTCCGCCAGCCCGACCACGTTGCGCGCAAACTCTACGCAAGCCGTCTGCATGCCCAGGCAAATCCCGAAGTACGGAATTTTATTCTCGCGGGCATAACGGATCGCAATCAACATGCCCTCGATGCCGCGCTTGCCAAACCCACCGGGAACAAGCAGGCCGTCGTAGCCTTCCAACTGTGCCGCAACTTCGCTCTGTTCAGCTGTTTCCAGCCCCTCGGCCTCAATCCAGTTCAACTGCAGTTTCAAATTGTGCGCCAGCGCGCCATGGATCAGCGCTTCCTTCAGCGATTTGTACGAATCCTCGTACTCCACATATTTGCCGACAATCCCAATCGTAACCGTGTCTTTCGGGTTGTAGACGCGATGCACAATGTCTTCCCACTTGGAAAGATTGCGGTCATTCGCCTCCATGTGCAGATACCTGAGCACCAGCGTATCCACGCCTTCATTGGCAAACACCAGCGGCACTTCATAAACCGACGCCACATCTTTGGCCGTGATCACGGCCTCTTCCTGCACGTTGCAGAAGAGCGCAATCTTCGACTTGATATCTTTCGCAAGAAAGCGGTCGGTGCGGCAAAGCAAAATATCGGGTTGAATTCCAATGCTCAACAGCTCCTTCACCGAGTGCTGCGTAGGCTTGGTCTTCAATTCCTGCGCGGCGGCAATAAACGGCACCAGCGTCACATGCACAAATAAAGTGTCTTCCCGTCCCAACTCCTGCCGCATCTGGCGAATCGCTTCCATAAAGGGCAGCGACTCGATATCGCCCACCGTTCCGCCGATTTCGACGATCGCCACATCCACATCCTGCGCGACCTTTTTCATCGCCGCTTTAATCTCGTTGGTTACATGCGGGATCACCTGCACCGTCTTGCCCAGATAATCTCCGCGCCGTTCCTTCGCGATGATCTGCTCATACAGCCTACCCGTGGTCCAATTATTGTCACGAGAAAGTTTGGCATGGGTGAAGCGCTCGTAGTGGCCAAGGTCGAGATCGGTTTCGGCGCCGTCGTCCGTCACAAAAACTTCGCCGTGCTGAAACGGCGACATCGTGCCCGGATCCACATTCAAATAAGGGTCGAACTTCATCAGGTTGACTTTGAGCCCGCGGCTTTCCAGTAGGCATCCGATGGAAGCCGCCGCCAACCCCTTGCCTAGAGAAGACACAACTCCGCCCGTTACAAAGATGTACTTCGCTGGCATCTGTTCCTCGCTCTAAATTGTGTTTGAGAATTTGTGCAGGTGGGGTGCACGATCAATTATGCCAGAGGAGGCTGTGGAAAGAAATAGAAGAATCATTCTTTTTACCCCCCAGAGGCACGGAGGCACAAAGAACAAAAAAGGTTTTTCTCTGTGCCTCCGCGTCTCCGTGGTTAAGCTGTCTTGGAGTCCGCGTTGACTATCCTGCCAAGCTGGGCGAGAATAACTACAGTTCACTTCAATCCAGCAGTAGTGTCCCCATTTGTGGGCCTGTGGCGCAGCTGGGAGCGCGCTTCCATGGCATGGAAGAGGTCGTCGGTTCGATCCCGACCAGGTCCACCAAATCTCTCAATGGTTTAGCTCCCATCCCCATTTTTATCCTGAAATTCTTACCTGTGACGCTTACCTGTGTGGCCGATACAAGAACCCTAAAGACGGGTTCGGCCCCCGACACCGCCAAGTCTCTCGATGAGTGGCTTCCGGAAAAACACTCGCAGTTGACCCTCCCGTGATCTCCCCGTAACATTCCCGCTGATGGTCACGCCGTCCCAACCCGTCGGGCAGACGGTATCCCATTACCGCATCCTACGCAAGATTGGCGGCGGGGGCATGGGCGTGGTTTACGAAGCCGAAGACCTGAAACTAGGTCGCCATGTCGCCTTGAAGTTCCTTCCCGACGAACTCGCCCACGACGCGCAGGCTCTCAGCCGCTTCCAGCGGGAAGCAAAGGCTGCGTCCTCTTTGAACCACCCGAACATCTGCACGATCTACGAGATTGACGAGGCCGATGGGCGAACCTTCATCGCGATGGAACTGCTGGAGGGGCAGACACTCCGGCACATGATCGCAGGCAAACCGTTGGAGACTGAAACCGTGCTTGATTTGGGCATCCAGATCGCAGATGCCTTGGACGCCGCCCATGCGAAAGGTATCGTCCATCGGGACATCAAGCCTGCGAACATCTTCGTCACGAGTCGGGGTCAGGCGAAGATACTCGACTTCGGACTGGCGAAGGCCACAGCCAAGCCGGAGAGCGTCGCCCTCAGCGCCCCGACCGTCGAGTTGGAGGAACATCTAACGAGTCCCGGCAGTGCGTTGGGAACAGTCGCTTACATGTCGCCGGAGCAAGTTCGCGCGAAAGAACTGGATGCGCGCACTGATTTGTTCTCGTTTGGCGCTGTGCTGTATGAGATGACGACCGGAACACTGCCTTTCCGAGGGGAGAGTACGGGGCTGGTCTTCGAATCTATCCTCAATCGCACTCCGGTTCCTCCCGTTCGACTGAATCCCGACTTGCCGCCCAAGCTGGAAGAGATCATCAACAAGTGTCTGGAGAAGGATCGTAACCTTCGCTACCAGCACGCCTCCGAAATCCGTACCGACCTGCAAAGACTGAAGCGGGATACGGAGTCGGCGCGGACCCCCGCAGCGTCAAGGGCTGAAGCCGGCGCTCACTTACGAATGCGCTGGCAGGTCATGCTCTCCTTGGCACTAGCTGTGGCGGCACTCGCAGTCGGCGGTTACTTCTACCTTCACCGCCCGCCCAAACTCACCGACAAAGACACCATCGTCCTCGCCGACTTCGACAACAAAACTGGAGATGCGGTGTTCGATGACACGCTAAAAACCGCGCTTACGGTTTCCTTGAGGCAATCGCCATTTCTGAATGTACTCTCCGACGACAAGGTGGCAACGACCCTGCGTCTGATGCAGCGTCCGACCAGCACGCGGCTCACCGCTGAACTAGTCCGCGAGCTTTGCCAGCGGGCAGGCAGCAAGGTGTACGTTGCTGGGTCGATTGCCAGTCTGGGCAGCGAATATGTGCTGGGGTTGAAGGCGGTGAATTGTCAAAGCGGAGAGGCAGTAGTAGAGGAGCAATTCACGGCGGCAGCCAAAGAAAAAGTGCTGGACGCGCTAGGCGAGGTAGCGTCTAAGCTGCGCGGCGAGTTGGGCGAATCGCTGGCTACCGTACAGAAGTTCGATGTGCCTTTGGCCGAGGCAACCACGTCCTCGCTTGAAGCCCTCAAAGCGTACAGCCTTGGTGAAAAAGCCTATCAACACGGTGCTGACGCCCTGCCATACCATCAACGTGCCATCGAACTCGATCCGAACTTTGCCATGGGGTATCTGGCAGTGGGCAACGATTACTCCATTTTGTCGGAACCAGAGCGTGCCAGACAGTACATCACCAAGGCGTTCCAGTTGCGCGAGCATGCCAGCGAGCGGGAAAAGCTAACCATCACAGCCAGATACTACGCGAACGTAACCGACGAAGTGGACAAAGCGGAACAGACCTTTCTGGAGGGAATCCAAACCTACCCGCGAGAGCGGGGAGCACATCTTGGTCTTGCCGAAATCTATTTGGTTCAAGGACAGTACGAGAAAGCCAGCGAGGCTTACCGAGAAAGCCTACGCCTAGACCCTGACATTGAGGCCCCATACGTCGATCTCGCCATGAGCCTGCTTGCCTTGCAGCGCTTCGACGAAGCGCAGCAGATAGTTCAGCAGGCGGAAACGAGGAAACTGGATAATGAGCTAGTTCACGAGGCACTGTACGCCGTGGCTTTCCTTCGGTCAGATTCTCAAGCGATGGCGGAACAACAGCAATGGTTCACGGGCAGGCCCGCAGAAAACTTTGGGCTGTCGCTCGCTTCCGACACAGAAGCATTTGCGGGTCACCTGATGAAAGCGCGGGAAGTGACGAAGCAATCAGTAGACTCGGCAATCCGCGTAGACAGCAAAGAGAGTGGAGGAATCTGGCTGGAGAATGCTGCTCTGCGCGAAGATGCCTATGGCAACACGACGAGTGCGAAGCAGCAGGCAGCAGAAGGCTTGAAACTGTATCCCGCCAGTCAGGCTGTTCAGGCGGAAGCGGGTCTGGCGTTCGCGATGGCTGGCGATGCGGCACGAGCCGAATCGCTGGCCCAAGACCTGAATAAACGATTCCCGCTGGACACCCAGATGCAGTCGCTCTGGCTGCCTGCTATTAAGGCACAACTGGCGATTAACCGGAAGAATCCGAGTGATGCCATTCGTGATTTGCAGCCAACTTTGTCTGTCGAGTTCGGCACCATTCGCTTCGTCAATAACGTTTCCTGCCTCTATCCCACCTACATTCGCGGCGAAGCGTATTTGGCGAACGGGCAGGGCAAAGAAGCCGCAGCCGAGTTCCAGAAGATTCTCGACCACAGCGGCATCGTCTGGAATTGCTGGACGGGAGCGTTGGCGCATCTGGGCGTGGCGCGTGCCAACGCCTTGCAGGCGAGAACTTTTCAAGGACACCGGCAGCCCGCGGATGCCGATGCCGCACGCGTCCGGGCGCTCGCCGCCTACAAAGATTTCCTCACTCTCTGGAAAGACGCCGACCCCGACATCCCCATCCTACAGCAAGCCAAGTTGGAATACGCCAAGCTGCAATGATCCCGACATACCTGCGTATCTTACCTGTGATGCTTACCTGTGTT